>Ga0310811_10000001_pt1 | contig 933914 bp, 895 predicted proteins | sample YCmetagenome_FD_207642 | JGI IMG/M metagenome (GOLD analysis project Ga0310811, IMG submission 207642) | Soil microbial communities from experimental microcosm in Duke University, North Carolina, United States - YC | ecosystem: Engineered > Artificial ecosystem > Soil microcosm > Unclassified...
GACATGGCCGAACAGGGCCGGGCCGCCGTCGTGCAGGCTGACGATGGCGGCGATGACCAGCATCAGCGGCGCCAGGAACAGCAGCGCCACCAGGCAGATCGGTATCTCCACCAGACGCTCGAGAGCCTCGGTCTGGTCCAGCCGGTTAGGAACCCGCTGCTGCAGGGTGCTCCGGCTGTAGAGAAGTTCGTGTCTCATTGTGGCACCTGTTCACCCCTGGTGGACAGGCCGTCTGCAACGGGTGAGCCATTCAGCCCTATGCCCCCTGCCGTGGGCCCCTCGCCGCGCGAGAGCGGGGAAGACGTTTGGCGTGGGAATGGTTGGGCGGGAACTCCGCCCCCATATCGCTTAGCCGCCGCTCCCCCGCCCGAGCGGGGTCAGCCGACCAACTGGCGCACCAGACTGTAGACGGCCGTCCAGAAGGCGAAACAGGCGCCGATTACGACGATCAGGAGCCAATTGATTTCGTAGGTCGCACGCGGTGGGGAATAGATTTCGGACCGCGTCGCATCCCTGACGCGAGAAACTGCAACCGCCATTTCGGGTCCCCTCGTAGGTAGGCGCCGCTCAGCCACTAGCGATTATTACCAGAATCGAAGTATGAGCTTGAAAGGCGTAGGTTAACGGCTCGTAACCAATGTACGCCTTCGTTGTCCATCTCTGGGTCTGATCTGCGGCTCATGAAGCGGCCGGGCTGGCGTATGGGAATTCTCTCCCGTCCCGCGTGCGCCGCCTTTGTCCATCCCGCCCGAAAACATGCTTTCCAAATAGTAAACAGAGGAGTGTGGCAACCCTTTACATAGTTTTTGTCGACCTTCATTGGTCTTTACCGAACCAATTGAATTTCTGGAATTGAGTAGGCTGAAAACGCTCGATTAACCGAGGCGGCTTACAGCTATGAAGAGATGGAGAACGCCATGTCGAGAGCGTCGAGTTCAGTGGTCAGAAACGACCTGGAGCACATCGAGCCGGGCGCGGCGCTGTCTCCCGAAAGTGGAGCCTCTTCCTGCTTCAAGCCGGTCGACGCCGTCGCCTTGACCGACATCGCCTATCCATCTCCGGCGCGAGCGCTCCAGGAGCAATTGGCTGCGGCGCTGGAGGCCCCGCCCGCGTCGGACGGGAAGTGGCCGCCGATCGCGACGCTGGGGTTTATCGTCGGCACCTGCGGGCCGTTCTGGGCCGGGGTCGCCTATCTCCTCCTGCGTCACTAGCCTGCGCTCCGAGGTCGGGGCTGAGCGGCAGACCCACTTCTCCTAAGGCGGTAAGTCCGCCCGATTCCCGCCGAGTCGATTGACGCCGCCATGTTAAAAGAGGCGAGCACGAGCCCATGCGTTGCGGCGCCGTGCTGACGGAGCGGAGATTATGGTTCCGGAGTCTGGAACGCACGGCTTCGAGAATGATGCGGGCGGGATTGCGCCGGACCGGTCCGGCGTGCAGCCCGACCCATTCGAATGGCCGGGCTACGCCGCCCAATCGCGCGCCGCACGGACCCTGGCGTGGGTGATCGCCGGGCTGACCTTCTGTCTGCTCGGCGTGGCCTTCCTCACCCTGGCGCCTGGCCGCTCAACACCGGACAGCCAAGAGGTCTGGGTTAAATGGCGCCCTGCGCCCCCAGACGCCGTTCCGCCAAAACCCCCGGCCGCGCCCGCAAGCCGCTTCGGTTTCCGCCTTCAGACTTCGGCGCAGAAGCTCGGCGTTTCCCGCCCGTCGGATACGGCCGTCGCGGCCGTCGAATGGGATCGCCTGTGGTGCGGGGCGGGCTCCGTCGGCAGGCTGATCGAAAAGACATGCATTTCCCAGGCGGAGCTTCGGGCTGCGGCCCAGGCCCGTTTGCGCCCCGACGCAGCGGTTCGGCCATGAGCGGCCAGGTGAAGACCCCGCGGCCACCCACCCGTGATGGCCGGGGTTCGGTGATCGCTCCGGGCTCGGTCGCCCGATGCGTTTTGGCCGGGACCAGCGCGGTTGCGGCGCTGGCGTCCGCCATCCTCTTCCTGAGCATGCTCGATACGCCGTCCGGACTCTGCAGCCCGGGATGCCTGGAGCGGCGACTGTCGGCGCTGATGGACGCCTCTGGCGATCTTCGGACGGGCCAGTTTTCGGAGGCCGAAGGACTCATCCGGCGCGAGCTCGCGTTCAGCGCCTTCGACGACACCGCCTGGCTGAGGCAGGCTGCGCTTGAAACCACACGGGCAGGACGCCTCGATGCGGCCGCCGTCCGGGCGCTCGAGGCGTCCTACCGGGTGGCGCCGGTGGATGTGGACATGGCGCGCTGGCGACTGGTTTTCCTCTTCCAGCATTGGAGCGAGGTTTCACCGCAGAGCCGTCTTCAGGCGGGCCGGGAAATGACAAGCCTCGCCGTCGCTCCGGAGAACATCCCGGGGTTGAAGGCCCTCGGACAGAAGATCTCCAATCCGTCAGGCCGCCTCGCGTTTCAGCTGATGAGCGACCAGCTCGGGGCCCGCTAACGTTCCATGCGCCCGCTCGGCTGCGCCGAAGCCCGCGCCGAGCACAAACGCCCAGAGGCCCGCGACCCCGACCACCTGGAGATCGAAGTCGACCAGGCCGTGGATCAGGAACAGCGCGCTCGCGCCCGCGGCTGCGGCGATCCAGGCGGATTCGGATCGCAGGCCCCGCGTCATCCCCAGAATGCTGACCAGGACGTATGCCAGGCATCCGAACATCAGGCCCGCGCCGGGGATTCCGCCTTCGTAGAGCCACTGCAGGTAGACGTTGTGCATGGCCCCGAGCGCCCAGAAGCGCGGGGCCTCGGCGGCGTTGGCTATGACGGTGTTGAAGCGCTGGAAGGTTCCCAGCCCGAGGCCGGTCCACGGAAGGTGTCCCAGTTCGGTGACGTAGACGTGGGTATGGACCGCGCGGTCGGCGATCCCGGTCGAGCTGTCCTTCAGGCGATCGCCGATTTGGCCGACGCTGGCCATGAGCAGGACGCCGGCGACGATGAACGGAAGTGCGATCGGGAATCGGGCTTGTCGGGATTCGCCGCGAGCCTTTCGGAACGGTCCGCGCTCCAGGGTCGCCAGGGTCGCCGCGCCAAAGCCCAACAGGACCGAGAGGGCGCCGCCGCGGGAGGCGGTCAAGGCGACGGCCCAAAGCGCGAGGACCATCAGGGCGATCCACCTCCAGGCTGTCCTGGGCAACCGGGTACGCCCATCGGCCCCCTTGAACAGGGCGGCGCCGTCCAGACGGCTGGCCCGGAGGGCCCCGATCCACCCGTGGATGGCGAAGACGCCCAGGCAAGCGGCTGCGACATTGGGGCTGAGCAGCGAGGCTGTGAGACGCCCGTCGCTTGGCCCGGAGCCTCCCAGGCGGCCCTTGAGATAGAAATCCAGTATCGCCCAGCCCGCATAGGCGGCGCCGATGGCGCCGAAGGCTGCATAGGCGAACTCGCCGCGACGGCCGTTGCGACCGACTACGGCCCCCAGGCCGAAGAGCGCCCCCAGACCGAGCAGCTTCACGAGCTCGACCAGGGTGGCGAACTTGTCGAGGGTTATGGCCGGCGATGCATCGACCGCCGCCCAGCCCTCCCGGGCCATCCCGGTGGGGAACGGCGCCAACTGGAAAAGCGCCCAAAGGCCGAGCGCTCCGAACATCCAGGCGACCCGGACGAATCGTTTGGTGACGAGCGCTTCGGCGGCGGTGGGAAACAGGGCCAGGACCAGGGCGAAGGAGACGGTCTGGACGAAGGCGAAGGCGACCGCGATCTCCTGCCGATCCCCGCCGTACAGAACGAGTTCGGCGATCAGGGACGCGATGATCCCCAAGCCGAAAACAGCATTGCGCAATCCCAGCTTTGCGGTCGGGCGGCGCCGGACAGGAGCACGCCCCAGGCTCACGCCGCGACGCCGAGGCAAAGCGGGCAAAGCCGCTGGCCGGCGCTACTCGCTGTAGTATTTATTATAGCCACGATAGTAGTACATCTTGTCGCCATAGCCCAATCTCGACTGCTTCGAGAGATCGACCTGGGTAAGGCAGACGCCCGCGACGAAGGCGCCCGAACTGATCAATAGATCGAGGGCCCCGCCGGCCGCCTGCTTAGGCGTCTTGCACCAGCGGACCAGGAACACCGTGGCGTCCGAGCGCACGGCGATGGCCCGCGTTTCCGCCACCGCCAAGACGGGGGCGGTGTCCAGAACGATGAAGTCGAACTTTTCACGCGCCTCGGCGAAGAGCTCGTCCAGGGCCCCCGAACTGAACAGGTCCACGGTCGGAGCCGGCTTTTCGGACAGAAGCAGCAGGCGCGCCCCGCTCGGCTCGTCGAGCTCCATCGCCTTCTCCAGGGTGGAGGAACCCTCGAGCACCTCCACCAGTCCGGCATCGACCGTCTGCCTGAAGGCGTTGGTGAGTTGGCGGCGGCGCAGGTCGGCATCGATGATCAGCACCTTTGCTCCCGATTGAGCGAGGGCGCGGCCGAACGACATGGTCGTCAGGGTCTTGCCTTCCCCCGGAAGGGCGGAGGCCACGGAGATGATCTTCGTCGGGCGATCGTCCCGGGACAGGGTCAGCGCGGTTTTCAAGCCTCGGAACGCTTCTGCGAAGGCCGAGAAGGGCTTGGCCAGGACATAGCCCTCCTTGCTTATGCCCCTCACGGGGCGAAGCAGGGGGACGGCGCCGATGCAAGGCATCTGCAGCTTCTGCTCGACGTCGCGCGAGGTCAGCATCGCGCTGTCGAGGTTTTCGGCCACCAGCACCGCGCCGGCGCCCGCCGCGACGGCGAGCACGAAGCCCAAGGCGAAGTTCAAAGGCTTATTGGGCGCGGTCGGCCGGGTGGGAGCCTCGGCGGGCGAGGTGATGCGCGCGTCGGGCTTCTGCAGTCCCTCCTGAGCGGAGGATTCCTTCGATCGGCTCAGGAAGGATTCGTAGACCGCCTTGCTGGCGTCGACCTTGCGCTGCAACTCGTTCAAGCCGACCAGGGCTTGGTTGCTGGCGCCCAGAGAGCCTTGGGCGCGACCCAGGCTGGTTTCCAGCGACGTCACCCGTTGCTGGGCGACCTGGACCTCGGCTTCCAGGTTCGAGGTGATTCTGCCGATTTCCTCTTGGATCTGGGTCGCGTTGTCGGCCAGTTCGCGCTGGACCTTCTTCACCTCGGGGTGGAGCGGCCCATAACGGGATTCGAGCTCGGCCTGACGTTGGGTGATGGTCGCGCGCTGGGCGCGCAGGGACTGAACGACCTGAGAGCCGAGGGCCGCCGCGACGTCGCCGCCGCCGCCGCCGCGCCTGATCTGCTCGCGTGCGGCGTTCAGGCGGGCCTGCTTTTCCGCCAAATCGGCGCGCGCCACGGCAATCTGTTGATTGAGCGTGGACATTTCCTGCTCGGCGATCGTCGAGCCCTGAGCGCTCATCAGGTTGTGAGCGATCTTATACTGCTGTACGGCCGCGTCGTTCGCTTCCACTTCGCGGGCGAGGCTGTTCAACCGCTCCGAAATGAACTCGCTGGACCCACGGACCGAGTTGTACTTGGTTTCAACTTCGGAATCGATGTATTCTGAGGCGATCGAATTGGCGATCAGGGCGGCCTTTTCGCCGGAGAGCGCCGTGAACGACACGTCGATCTGGTAGGTCAGGCCGCTGCGCCGGGCCTTCGTGCGCGCCTCCACCACATCCGTCACGTCTTCCTCGGCGCGATCCGGACCCGCCGCCTGTGCAGCCGCGCCGGTCGTGGGCTTTGCCGCCTTGAAAAGCGTGGCGAGGCTGAAGCCCTTCTTTTTCGGCCGCAGCGCCGCGTTGAATTCCGGATCGTTGACGAGGTGAAGGTGCTGCACGACCCGCTTGGCCAAGGCGCGCGACCCCAGCACCTGGACCTGGGTGTCGACCGTGGACGAATCCGCCGGCGCGCCCGCGGACTGGTCCTCCTTCAGGACGTTGGTCCCCTGAGGCGTGATGATCAGGCTTGTCGTGGCCGTATAGGTCGGCACCGTCCGGAGCGTGTAGCCGACAACCCCCAGCAGAATGACCATTCCGACGGCGAGAAAGATCGGCAGCCGACGCATGAAACGCACGAACACGCCGTGCAGATCGATCGACTCGTCCGCCATCTGGGGGAGGGGCTCGGAAATCCGCTCATTCATAGGGGTATTGCTTTCACTCGCGGCGAAGACAGTCGCCGTTCCTATCAGCCGTCAGTGGTTAGTACTGTACTACCACACCAAGCTGAACACGATTGACCGCAAAGTTTAATCCCCGGGCCAGCCCTTCCGACTTTTGATTGTAATAATTATAGATGAGATTGAGCCCGATGCGCCGGTTGATCAGGTAGTTGGCGCCGAGCTGGCCGGTCCAGATGTTGTCGGTCCGGTCAAGTCCGCGATAGTCATCGTGCAAACGGTGGGCGCTCGCCGACAGGATCAGGTTGCGCAGCAGCTCATAGTCGGCTTGGGCGCCGAATTCGCTGTGCAGGGCGCCGGCGGCGCCAATGAGCCCCGTAGGGTTGACCTGCCGGGCGGCGTTGAAGGTAAGGGTCAGAAGCTGGGTCGGAAAATATTCGACCTTGCCCAGGAAGCCCAGCCCGCTGGCGTCGCCGACCCGCGCGTCCTTGAAGCTCTCGTCGAGATAGCCGGCTTGGATTTGGCCCCGGACGAGCCGGGTCACTTCAAAATCGACCCCGGCCGCCACTTGATAGCCCGACGCGTCGCGATCGACGTCCGTGCGGGTCAAGGGGGCGTGGAAGTTCCAGCTGTTGTGCACCGCCGTGGCGTAGACGGCGAGGGCGGGGCTGACCGCATAGTCCGCGCGCACCGACTCTTCCCAGGTCTGGTTGTTCCGGTACTGCTCGTTGATCACCCCGCCAGTGATCGCCTGATTGTTTTTGAAATCATAGCTCCGATAGTGCGCCGCGGCCGTCAGCTTGAAGCGGTTCACCTCGCGCTGGCCGCCGAGATCGACGGCGATCTGGTCATACTTGACCGGGTCCCGTTCGTTGACGAGCGCGGAAGCGGCGGTGCGCGGCTCGACCAGCCGATCGTAGGCGATGCCGCCGGTGATCGCGGTCCCGTTCACGACATCCAGCCGACCCGCGGCGCCGGCGGAATAGGTCGTGTTGTTCTGGGTCGAGAAGTTGGCGTAGCGGAAGGTGTCGGCGGACAGGTGCGCCTGCAATTGGTGGCGCGACCACTGCGATTCCGCGACGAGCGAGGGCGCGAAGCTGGTGATCCAGTCCGTCTGGCGGTTGGTTTCGGACGCGAAGACGTTGTCCTCGTAGGCTTCCGACAGCGACGCCTTGGGGAAGATCAGGAAGCCGCCCGAACGAAGGCCAAGCGCCTCAAGTTCGGGACGCGGGCGTTCGAGCACGCTGACGTTCTGGGTCCGCCCGAACGGGCTTTGGATCGCGGTTCCCTCCTGGGCGGACGCCGACCCGGCCTGGGACGCGACTGCGGCAAGGACCGCCAAGCCCGCCCCGACTGCAAAAGTTTTTTTCTGCACGATTTCCCTCTGAGCGATTCATGTCGAGCACCCAAGTTCTACAGGGTGGGGCGCCCTGGACGAAGCGAATCCGACCTTAGAAGGATTTGTATCCTGCGCCGGCGCTTGTCACGGGCACAGTTCCCATCGGGGTCGGCCCAGAATCGCCGAGCGCACCGACGCCGACCTGATTGATCTGGGCGACCACGATCGAGCGCAACGATGAGATGCTGACGTAGGCGCCGGGCGACGCCGGGCAGGTCCAACCGGTCACCACGCGGCCCGTGACCGGGCGACAAGCGGTCAGGACATCGTCCAGGGCGGTCAGAACGACCTGAGGGTCCGCGGCCGAGCTGACGATAAGGGACTTGAGGGCGGCGAGCACGGCGGCTTCGATCGCGGCGGGGCCGGTGGCGGTCGTCTCAGCCGCGGCGGCCGCGTTGCTGATCGAATGACCGAGCGTCAAAGCCGCCTGCCTATCGGAAGCGGCCTGGGCAAAGGCTCCGCCGCTTGCCGAAACGAAGAGGGCGGCCGCCAAAGCGCCGCCGGACAGCTTATGGAAAGTCATCATAGTCGCCTCCCCAACGTTTCTCGCCCAGGCCCAATGCCCGGATACACTAACGCCAGGCAAGCTCCTAGCACAAACCGGGCCAAGACGTGGTGTGCGGGCCGGACATCCAGGTTAACCAAGCCCGGTCCAACCAAAGGTCAACGCGTAGCAGCAAAGCCAGTTCCAGCCTCGACTCCGCAGCCCCGTAAAGGGCGGCGTGGCTTTTAAAAAAACCGTTCCGAAATCCGGATGGTGTCCCCGGGTGACACAGGAACATCGCTCGTCAGGGGGTAAGGTTGCTCAGTAGTCTCGTTGGAGCGACGAATAAAAACGCGCTTGGTCTGCGCCCGGTAGGTGAAACCACCGGCGGTCGCCACGGCGTTCAGAACATTCAGACCGTTTGAATAGGGATATTCACCGGGCTTGTTGACCTCGCCCAGGATATAATAGGGTCGGTAGGATAGGACTTCGGCGCTCACACGCGGCTCTTTGAGATAGCCCTGGCGGAGCGCGTTTTCGATCTCCGTCTGAAACGCTTGGACCGTGAGCGTGGCGGCCTGGACTTCTCCGATGAGGGGAAGGGAAACCTTGCCGCTTCCCGCCACAAAAAATTCACCGGACAGAGCCGCCTCGCCGAAGACATTGATGCGGATCTTGTCTCCGGCGCCCAATCGATATTCCAGCGCCCGACCTGCGGCGGCCGAGGTGTCGCCGGGCGCCGCCGCCGCGACGTCGGATCCGACGGGCTTGGTCTGAGCCGCCCCCGGCGAGGGCGCCGAAAGGACGCTCAAAGCGGCCAGGAGGAGCAACAGTCGAGCAATCATCCGAACTCTCTCCGATCAAGGCTCACTCGTGCTGGGTTCCCAAATGGGTCAAAGCACTTCTGCCTACCCAGGAAGCAAGGACCAAGCCAAGGCCGCTCTATCAGTTTCTGACGTCGCAGTTCTGACGGGATCGTGTCAAGAATTTGGTCGATCTACCGACCCGCGGCGGAGAGGGGAGCCTCCATTCCGGAAGCTCGGCCTTCGCGCACCGAGCAGGGCTTCGCCGCCGATGCCTGTGGGCCGCGCCGGCGTAAGCCAGATTTAATGGGTCGCCTTTAGAGTGCTTCCCATCGTTGCTAAGTCAGGTTTGGGAATGAGTCGACGCACCGTCGCCCGCCAATTCTTATCCGGGATCTTGTCAACCGCCGCGGCCTGCGTGGGGGCTGCGGCGACGGCGCAGCCGCTCGAGCTTCCCACGATCGGTCCGGCGGTTCCGGCCCCCCGCGGGTTCCTCGAATTCTGCGTGCGCGAACCCTTGGAATGCAGTCCGGCCGATCGCGCCGACGGCGCCCTTCAGCCGGCCGTCGAGACTGGTCGCCGGTCAAACTATTGGCGGCTGCTGTTTGCGACCGCCCAGCCCACGGGGGCGCCGCCCGCGGACGATGGGCCTCGGCAGGCCGTGGTCGTCACCTCCGCGCTCTGGCGCCAGATGAACACCGTCAATCGCGAGATCAACCGGGCGATCCGCCCCCGATCCGACGCCGACGAGTACGGAGTCGAGGACTATTGGGCCTTGCCCCTCGAGGACGGCCGTCGATATGGCGACTGTGAGGACTATGCGCTCGAAAAGCGGCACGCCCTGCGCCGGCTGGGCTATCCGGAAAAGGCGCTTAGCCTGGCCTTGGTCCAGAACATCCACGGACAGTCCCACGCCGTCCTGCTCGTCAATACCGATCGGGGAGAGGTGGTGCTGGATAGCCTCTCGCCCTGGGTCGTCTCATGGCGGGACACCGGATACATCTGGACGATGCGGCAAAGCCCGTTTCATCCGGAAGTGTGGATAGCCGGTCCGGGCTATCGGCCGGTCGGATAGGGGCCCATTCTCCGACCGATCGCGGGAACGCGGCGTTGAGGAGAGGCTGTCCAAGGCCCGATAGAATGCTGCGCCGCACTAAAGCAGGCGCCTAGCGTATCCGATAGCCCGTCACCATCTATTGGGCCCACGGTGCACGGAAAAAAAACCTTCTCCCCCGACACCATCTGCTGACTCTGACGGCCAGCCGCGACTGGCCTCTCAGTCGCTGTAAAGCTTGATGCGTCAAGGAGACCCATGCCGCTCTTCCGGCGATCGACGGCCAAGGAAAAGCCTGGCTCCAGCGTTCCGCCGGGCGTCGTCGTCTATGCGATCGGCGACATCCATGGTCGCGCGGACCTGCTGCAACAGATGCTTCAACTCATTTCCGAGGATGCCGCCCATCTGGACCATGGCGACATTCCCCATGTGGTCCTTTTGGGGGACTACATCGATCGCGGCCCGGCCTCAGCGGCGGTGGTGGACCAGATCCTGGCCCTGGCCCGAAACCCGCGCCTCAAGGTTCGGGCTCTCAAGGGAAACCATGAGGAAGCGCTTCTGGCGTTCCTTGCGGATTCCCGCGCCGGCCCGATGTGGGGCGCCTACGGCGGGCTTGAAACCTTGAGGAACTATATCGGCCGGCCTCCGGCCCTGAACGCCGAGCCGGCGATTTGGGAGGCGGCTCGAGAGGCCCTGATCGAGGCCATTCCTCCCGAGCATCTTGGTTTCTACGAAAACCTCGAGCTCTATTTCCTCTGCGGCGACTATTGCTTCGTGCATGCGGGGCTGCGCCCGGGCGTGCCTATTGACCAGCAGAAAGAGCAGGACCTCCTCACAATCCGCGCCGAATTCCTTTCTGCGAAGGGGCCGTTCGAGAAGGTGATCGTGCACGGCCATACGCCAAACCTGCAGCCGGTGGTCGGCCGGCAGAGGATCGGGATCGACACCGGAGCCTTTGCGACGGGTGTTTTGACCTGTCTCAAGCTACGGGGCGCGTCGTCGGAATTCATCCAGGCCCGCGCGCAGGACGCCCCGCGCCTGTCGGCGGACCTCGCGCTCCATTAGGGGTTAACCGAGGGCTAGAAGCCGCCCGAGATCGCTAGGTGCGGAGTCCGACGGGGCTCGGGATTGAGCGTCACCGTGGGGATGGCCGCGGACAGCGGCGCCGCTACGGGTTTGGATGGCGCGACCACCAACGCCTCCTTGTCGTCGCCGGCCGCGGCCGGGCCGCTGACCACCTTGCCCAACGACGCCACGATCATGGTCGGCTCGACGGGGGGCGGGCTGTCCTCGGCGGCAAGGGTCGCAGCGTTTTTAGCTGTCAGCTGGTCGCCGAAGGCCTCTTCCCGGCCGGCGTAGGCCAGACGGAACGCCGAAGGCAGGCCCCAGCCGCCCGGCCAGCGATAGAAGATGTGGGCCCCGATCTGCTTGACCTTCAGCAGGTTGGGAGCCCAGTACGGCAGGACCCACTGGGTATGATAGTGGGTCGAATTTCCGACCGCGGCCATCACGAACCCGTCCAGGGCCTGGATTGCGACCTTCTCGGCTTCCCGCCAAGCCCATTCCGACGGCGGCCGGCCGAGCGCGCCATCGCAGGCGAATGTGAACTGGCATCCGGTCGGCTGGCCCGAGCCTTCGAAGACCACGCCGCAAACCGACTTGGGGTAGGCCGGGTGGCGGACCCGATTCAGGACCACTTGGGCTACGGCCTGACGGCCGGCAAGCGGTTCGAATCCGGCTTCGTAATAGACCGCCTGGGTCAGGCAGTGCACGGCCCGAGCCCGATCCTGAAGCGAGGCGCTTCCCAGGAAGAATGGCCGCGCAGGCGCATTGGCGTCCACGACGAAGGGAATGGCCTGGTTGAGGAGCAGCGCCTCGTTTGGCGAGAGATTGGCGAATGCCTTGGCCGTGGTCATGTCGGCTGGGCTGTCGAGACCAGGGGCGCCGGTCAAAACCGCGTTGGGGTCCAACGGCGTCGCAAGCGCCGGATCGAATCTTTGCGCCAGCTCCAGGGCGGACGGGTCCATGCGGGAGGTCAGGGCGGCGATCGCCTGGTTCCAGGAAAGGCCTGGACGGGAACGGGTGAACTGCTCGTCGGCGCGAGACCGGGTGCCGCCGACGATCATCGCCAGCGAAACGAGTCCGAGGACGGCGGCGGCGAGCCAGACAAGCGTTCTCGCCGGGCGGACCGTCATCTCGTTCAAACGCGATTTCAGGACGACTAGCATGATATCCGGCTCAGCCTTCGACTGACACGGTTTCTGCAAGAATGAGCCCACCCTGCAGCCGGGACCCTCGCCGGCCGCCAAGGAGGACCGCCTCGTAGCGACTTCCTTAACAGAAAGTTAACGTCCACGCACCCCCAATGGTGCGCCGCAAAAAGCCCATTTGGGATGATTGGCGGCAGGGAGGTGAACGGCCCGGCCTGGCTCGGTTTGGTTCGCCAGCCCAGTTGGGCGGCAGATCCGCCCGCTTGCTTCGAGGAGCCAGGGCCGCCCCGAGCCGATCTGGCTCATTGTGGGTCGGCTCAACGCGAAGTGGCCCAATTTGGGCCATGGGACGCGCTACCGCCCCTGCGCCGTCGGTCCCGCGTTTTTGAGCGCCAGCCCGCGCGCCTCCTCGATGGCGGCCTTGGTCTCCGAATGCAAAGCATGCCGCGAAAGCTCGTCCGCCCGGCTTCGCAGAAGCGCCTCGTAATCGTCGAAATGGACGGCCCATTCATGGGCGCGCCGGTCGCCGGCTATATAAAACGCGTCGACCAATCGGACGAGCGACACCGCATCGTCGAACACCGCAGCGCGTCCAGCCTCATCCAACCTGTCGAAATCGCGCGCCCGGCGCCGGACGGCCGGATCCCCCAGGCTTTTGAGATAGACCTGCTCAGCATTCGACCGGAACGCCGGGTTTTCCTTGACGCGCGGAACAGAGGAGCGCCGATTGGAGAGAAAGTTAACGAACATTTTTAGTCGCCAAAAGCAGGAGCGTGCGGGCCACGCTGTACAGATCGCATCCCGCCGCCGGGGGAAGTCTAGATTGATACAGGCCAAGCTAATCCAAAGCTGGTTTTAAAATCAGGGTTGTTGGTGAACCGCCCTTCCAGTCGACGCCCGTGAGAGGGGTCAGAATGAATACCCACAGCTTCGAGAGAAATACCCATTTGCCGGAACCGACCTGCGCGACGCGCACTTCGACTGTGGCGGAGGACGTCGCGATCCATGACGTTCTTCGACGTCATTCTTGACGAAGCAATCGAAACATGCCGGCTTTGCGGCGGTCAAGCCTGCTCGCCCATCAGGAGAGGCTTTGCGGGTCAACTGCCCGTGTCGCCGGCGAAATTGCAAGGGGGGCGGGGACCCGTCCGTGCGGCGTCGCCAGCGATCAACAAACATTGCAGCGCTTGCCGCGTGCGGATTTCGGAACGTTGCGCCGCCCAACCGGTTGTATGCTCGCCGGGCGTTTCCCGGGGGTTCAGGCGTCATACCCACGGTCTAGTCAGGCCGAACTTGCAGGCATAGGTTCTGGCCAGGATGGTCCCTTTCAGCCGCCCAACCCGTGCGCCCGGGGAAATTGAATTGGTGGCCGCCGCCCTGCAGGGGCAGACCAGCGGCTCCGATGCGTATTTCGGGGATCAATGCGCGGAGTTGCTGCAGTCGATATTGGACAGCAAATACGCGACGCCGACGCCATCGTGCACGGGCGCCCTGGAGATGGCGGCGCTCGTGCTCGGCATAGGGCGATCCGACGAGGTAATCGTCCCCTCCTTTACTTTTACCTCGACGGCGAACGCCTTCATGCTCCGGGGAGCCCGCGTCGTCTTCGCCGACATCCTCGAAGACACCTTGTGCCTCGACCCTCAGGATGTGGAGCGCCACGTCAGCCCGCGCACCCGTACAGTCGTGGCCATGCACTATGGCGGGATCGCCTGCGACATGCCGCAGCTCACGGAGCTTTGCCGATCGACCGGCGCCAGCCTTGTTGAAGACGCGGCCCATGGCCTGTTCGGGAAACTGGGCGGACGGGCGCTGGGGACCATCGGCGACATCGGCGCGTTCAGCTTCCATCGAAGCAAGAACCTGACCTGCGGCGAGGGTGGCGCATTCGTGACCGACGACGCCGGTTACGCCGCCGCCGCCGAGACCATCCGGGAAAAGGGCACCAACCGTCGGGAGTTCATCAGGAAGCGCGTGGCCAAGTACGAATGGATCGGTCAAGGCTCGAGCTATGTCCTGGCCGAGCTCTTGGCCGCGCAACTCCTGGCCCAGTTGAGGGGTGCGGAGGAGATCCAAGCCCGCCGGCGGAAAATCTGGATGCGCTATCAATCCGAACTGAGCGATTGGGCCCGGCGCGAAGGCGTGGCCCAGCCCCATATTCCCCCCGGATGCGAGCCGGCCTGGCATCTTTATCACCTTATGATGAGGTCGGAACGGGATCGCGACCGGATGCTTGGCCACCTGCGCGCCCGCGGGATCGGCGCCGCCTTCCATTATCCGCCGCTGCATCTGACGCCGTTTGGCCGGCGGCTCGGCGGCAAGGTGGGCGACGCCCCCGTGAGTGAAGGGGCGGCAAGTCGGATCGTGCGATTGCCGTTCTATACCGACCTTGGCGAGGAGGAGCAGGACGAGGTGATCGATGCGGTGCAGGCGTTCGAGACATCGGCCAGCCGGACCCCCCACACGCGCGGCCGAGTCGCGGCTGCATCCCTAGTCCCTCCCGCTTGAGGGAATGAGCGCGAGCGCTTGATCAAATCCGGCCCGCTCATTTCCGTCATCATCCCGAGCTTCAACTACGAAGCCTTCGTCGGTCAGACGATCGATAGCGTCCTTTCCCAGGACTATCCCCATCGCGAGCTTATCGTCGTCGACGACGGATCGTCGGACGGGTCGTGGGACGTGATCCAGAGCTATGGCGAAGCCATCAGCGCGCTACGGACGCCCAATGGGGGCCCGCTCAGGGCCTGCCTCGAGGCGGCTCGCCGCGCAAGGGGCGAGTACATCTACATTCTGGACAGCGACGACCTGCTCAATGGGTCCGGAGCGCTTGCCGCGATCGCCGACGCGATTGCGCCGGGGGTCTCCAAGGTCCAGTTCCCGCTTCTGCCCATTGACGAGAACGGACGCGCCATCGGCCGAGCCTTTCCACGTCTCAATCCCGGAGACACGAGCCGGGATTTGCGGGCGATGGTCCTGGCCGGCGGCTGCTACACGACGCCCCCCACGTCGGGAAATGTCTATCGACGCGACGTCTGGATGCTGGGCGCGTCCGTCGATTACGAAATCTGGACCGACGGCATCGCCTATCTGGCGGCTCCGTTTTACGGCGAAGTGGTCTCCCTCGCCGAAGCGCTCGCTTGTCGTCGTGAGCATGGCTCCAATGTTTCGCTGACGGGGGACGCCGTGGCCCGGGTCGCGACCGAGCGGGCGCTGTTCACGGCCCGGCTTGAACACCTGGCTCAGCTGATCGGCGAGGATTTGCGCGGGCAGCTAGCGGCGCCCGAACGATGCTTCGCCTATCTCGAACGGCTAATCCTCGAGCAAATCTGGAGGGGAGCTAGGGCGGAAGCATCGCTTGTCGCCGCGGCGCGACGGGCGGTGATGCGCGAACCCAGCGGCGTGCTGCGTCGGGTTCTGCTTTTGACCTGGCTGGCGGCGATTGCTCTGGCGCCGAAGGCGGCGGGCGTTTGGCTTGCGGACCTGAAGCTTCCCCGCGCCCAACGGTCTGGGATCGGAACCTTTGTGCGCAAAGTCTATTAGGTCCCGCCGGCGCGCTACTCCGCGCCTTTCCTCAACAGCACGGCGGGAACCGTCGCCGCCAATATCGCCAGATTGAACACGATCGATTGGCGTCGAACGCAGATGACGTCCATCGCCACGCGCCTTTCATAGGAAACCCGATTGCGGCCGAGAACCTGCCAAAGGCCTGTGACACCCGGGCGGACCGAGCAATAGTCGCGAAAGTGGCGCCCATAGCGGCAGGCTTCGGCGCGAACGATCGGCCGGGGTCCCACAAGGCTCATTTCTCCCACGAGCACGTTGAGAAGCTGCGGAATCTCATCAAGGCTCGAGCGGCGCAGGAACCGGCCGAAGGGAGTTATCCGGGGATCGTTGCTAAGCTTGTGGAAGCGATCCCATTGCTGGCGGACGTCGGGGTCCGTGGCGAGAAGACGCCGGAGCCTGTCTTCCGAATCCACGACCATGGTCCGGAACTTCAGGCACCCGAATTCATGGCCGCCTCGGCCGACGCGCTTGTGGGCGTAGAAGACCGGCCCCGGATCCAGGCCCCGGATCAAAAGGGCGATGACCACGAAGAGTGGCGCAAGGAAGAAAAGGGCGAGCGCGCTGATCAGGACATCAAGCGTCCTCAAGGCGATTTCGCGCCAGTCTGGCCGGTGGGTCCAAGGTGCGGCGGGGTAGCCCCCTGCGACGTGCACAGCCATCTGAACCCCCTGCCGATCCCGGCGCCGCACCTGCGAACACCGGGATGTTTAACGCCCCATATTCCGGACGCAACAGCCAAAAAGGCAAGTTCCATGCCACACGATCGATGGCTGATATTTATGCCACGAAGCCGGTATCGTGCCGTGAAAGCGACCGTGGGCGGGATAAATCGAAGGGCGGCGCAAATTAGCGCCGATCACCATCCGATCGATCGGCGGACCGCCCCGTCGGCGCGATGGACGTCAAACTCGTTGTGCGGCCGCGAAGAAAACGGATCCAGAGTCGCGGCCCGCCGCGCTCAGGCAAGTTCCCGCAGCCGGCCCGTTTGACGCAAGAACCATTCATAGGTCTGGGAGACGCCTTCGCGGAGGGGAATCCGGGGTTTCCACCCGAGGCCTTGCAATCGCTCGGCGCTCATCAGCTTCCGAGGCGTGCCGTCCGGTTTTGAGCTATCAAAGTCCAATTCGCCATGGAAGCCGACCACCTCCGCCACCAGGCGCGCCAGCTCGGCGATCGTAAGGTCTTCGCCGGACCCCACGTTCACGTGTCCAGCTCCCGAATAGTTCCTCATCAAAAAAACCAGGGCGTCGGCGCAATCGTCCACATGAAGGAATTCGCGCCGTGGCGTTCCAGACCCCCATACCGACATCGAAGGCGCGCCAGACAGCTTCGCCTCGTGCGCCTTGCGCATGAGCGCCGGCATCACATGGCTGGAATTCAGGTCGAAGTTATCGCCGGAGCCGTAGAGATTGGTCGGCATGGCTGAGATGAAATCGCAGCCATATTGTATGCGATAGGATTCAACGAGCTTGATCCCCGCGATCTTGGCCACCGCATACCACTCGTTGGTGGGCTCCAACGGTCCGGTCAGCAGTGAATCCTCGGCGATCGGCTGCGGGGCGAATTTCGGGTAGATACAACTCGAACCGAGAAACAACAGCTTCTCGACCCCCGCCCTGCGCGCCGCCTCGATGATGTTCGCGGCGATCAACAGGTTGTCGTAAAGGAACTCCCCCGGATAGCGGTCGTTGGCGAGGATTCCGCCGACCTTGGCCGCAGCGAGGAACACGGCTTGGGGCCTGGCCTTCGCCATCCATTGCTCGACGTCGGCCTGGCGGCGCAGGTCCACCGCGGCGCGATCCTCCTTCATGACCGTGCAATTTTCGCGGTCCAGGCGGCGCACGATCGCCGATCCGACCATGCCGCGATGGCCAGCGACCCAGACGCGCTTTCCCGCCAAGGGGTAGGGCTCAGCCATTTCGTGCAATCGTCTCCCCGACCATGACCTTCATGTCGGCCTCGACCATCTCGCGCACCAGGTCGCGCACCTCGATATTATGGGTCCAGCCCAGCTTGGCGTTCGCCTTCGCCGGATTCCCGAGCAGGAGTTCGACCTCGGTGGGGCGGAAGTAGCGGGGATCGACCTCGACCAGGCAGCGGCCGGTGACGACGTCATAGCCCTTCTCGTCCAGACCCTCGCCCTCCCAGCGCAGGTCGAAGCCGGCGTCCTTGAACGACCACTCCACGAACTGGCGAACGGTGTGGGCGACCCCCGTGGCCAGGACGTAGTCGTCCGGCTGGTCCTGCTGCAGCATCATCCACATGCCCTTGACGTATTCGCGGGCGTGGCCCCAGTCCCGCCGGGCGTTGAGGTTGCCCAGGTGCAGCTTGTCCTGGCGGTTCAGGGCGATGGCCGCCGCCGCCCGGGTGATCTTACGGGTGACGAAGGTCTCTCCGCGCAAGGGGCTTTCGTGGTTGAACAGGATGCCGTTCGAGGCGTGCAGGCCATAGGCCTCGCGGTAATTGACCACGATCCAATAGCTGTAGAGCTTGGCTGCGGCATAGGGCGACCGGGGATAGAAGGGCGTGGTTTCGCTCTGCGGCGTCTCCTGGACCAAGCCATAGAGTTCCGAAGTGGAGGCCTGGTAGAAGCGGGTGGTCTTTTCCATCCCCAGGATGCGGATGGCTTCAAGGATGCGCAGAGTGCCGATGCCGTCGGCGTTGGCGGTGTATTCCGGCGTTTCGAAACTCACCTGTACGTGGCTCTGGGCGGCGAGGTTGTAGATCTCGTCGGGCTGGGTCTGCTGGATGATCCGGATCAGGTTGGTCGAATCCGTCAGGTCTCCGTGGTGCAGTTTGAGCCGTTGATCCCTCTCGTGCGGGTCCTGGTAGAGGTGCTCGATCCGCCCCGTGTTGAATGAGGACGACCGCCGCTTCACCCCATGGACCATGTAGCCCTTCTGGAGCAGCAGTTCGGTCAGATAGGCCCCGTCCTGTCCGGTGACGCCAGTCACGAGCGCGACCTTACGACCCCGGCTGTCCGTCATACGAATTCCCTTACCCTGAACCTACGACCACCGGATGGCCGAACCCTCTGGACGAAGACCGTCCTGTAGCCCATCCGTAACAGCCAAGGCGAAAGCGCAACACCTCGGTCCGCGCAAGATGCGTCATGTCGGCGGCGCGTGCAAAAACGCCGTGGCAAGCCCGCGAGCCGAAGCCGCGGGAACGGACTAGCGCCTAGACCCCCATCCCAGATCCGCCAAGTTTATGACGTGATACCATTCAGACGATTCAGCTTTGATCCGTATTTCCCGAAACATTTGCGCCGCAGCTCTAAAATGACCGGCCCGCGCTATGAAAGTGGTGCGCGTCTTGAAATCGAACTCAACCGGGCACACAAAACGTCTGATCTGTCTCTATATGAGACCGATTGATTGCGCCTTGTTCCCGCCTCGACAGGGCGGCGAGGATGGAAGGGGCTGGACATGGACGAAGGACCAAATGCCGATCAAGAAGGCAAAACCTTCGAAGTGGTGGAACACAACGGCGCCACCCTCGCCATGATTCTTCGTGCAGGTTTTCGCGCCTCGGGCATTCAGTTTTTCACCCCGAACGAATTCTCGCAGCAGCTGGCCTATATGAACCGGGCGCGGGGATATTCCATACCGCCGCACGTTCACAACCCGGTCCCCAGAAACGTTCTGTACACCAATGAAGTCTTGTTGATTAAGAGCGGGAGGGTGCGCGTCGATTTTTTCGACGATCACAGGGAATACCTGCACAGCAGGATCGTCAGCGCGGGCGACGTGTTGCTTCTGGTCGGGGGCGGCCACGGTTTCTTCATGCTGGAAGACAGCGAGATGATAGAGATCAAGCAGGGGCCCTACGCCGGCGACAACGACAAGACCAGATTTGACGGGGTCAGTCCGGAACGGCTGGTGTTTGAGGGCGGGCATGACGCCGTTGAATGAGCCGATACCAGTCAACACCCCGCTGCTGGACGGCGCGGAAAAGGCCTACCTGCTCGATTGCATCGAAAGCGGCTGGATCTCGTCCGAAGGCCCGCAGGTCGGGAGGTTCGAGCGCGTCTTCGCCGAGCGGATGGGTCGACGGCACGGCGTCGCCGTGGCGAACGGGACGGTCGCCATCGACGCGGCGATAGCCGCCCTTCGGCTCGGCCCCGGCGACGAAATCATCGTCCCCACCTTCACCATCATATCCTGCCTGGCTCAAATCGTTCGCCAGGGGGCGACCCCGGTCACGGTGGATTGCGACCCCTTCACCTGGAACATGACGCCGGAGCAGGTGGCGGATGCGATCACGCCGCGGACGAAGGCGATCATGGTCGTCCATATCTACGGACTGCCCGTGGATATGGACCCGATCCTGAAGCTGGCCGAGACGCATGGGCTGAAAGTCATCGAGGACGCGGCGGAGGCCCACGGTCAATCCTATCGCGGACGGCCGTGCGGAAGCTTCGGCGACCTCAGCACCTTCAGCTTCTATCCCAACAAGCACGTCACCACCGGCGAAGGGGGAATGGTGCTCACCGACGACGACGCCCTGGCGGATCGCTGTCGGTCCTTGCGCAACCTCTGTTTCACAAAACAGCGCTTTGTCCACGAGGAGCTCGGCTGGAACTGGAGGATGACGAGCCTCCAGGCCGCGCTCGGATTGGCGCAGCTGGAGCGTCTCGACGAGTTTGTCGCCCGCAAGCGGGCCATGGGCGCGTTCTACGAGGCGCTTCTGGAGGACCTCGAGGTCGTCCAGCGCCCGCCCGTCGCAGGGCCGGGGGCCCAAAACATCTATTGGGTGTACGGGGTCGTCCTGGCGGACTCCGTTCCATTCGATGCGGCCGAAGCGATGCGGCGGCTGGGTGCGCTGGGAATCGGCACTCGGCCTTTTTTCTTTCCCATGCACGAGCAGCCCGTCCTGCGGCGGATGGGCTTGTTCGAAGGCGTTCGGCATCCCGTCGCCGAGCGCATCGCCCGGCGGGGCTTCTACCTTCCATCCGGGCTGGGCCTGACGCGCGATCAGATCGAACGGTCCGCGGCGGGCCTGCGCCATATCGTTGGGGCCGGCGCTTGAGCGGCACATTCGAACTCTACGCGGCCTATTACGACCTGCTCTATGCGGACAAGGGCTACGAGGAAGAGGCCGACTTCCTGGTCGACCTGATGGCGAAGGAGGCTCCGGGGGCGAGGACCTTGCTGGAGCTCGGCTGTGGAACGGGCGGTCACGCCCTGCCGCTGCTCCGGCGGGGATATTCGGTCTGCGGCATCGACCGAAGCCCCGGAATGGTCGAGGGCGCGCGGGAGCGGTTCCGGGCCGCCGGCTTTCCGGAGGCCGAGCTGGCGTTGGGAGACGTGCGGACTGCTCGCCTGGATCGAAAGTTCGACGTGGTGCTCTCGCTGTTCCACGTGGTCAGCTATCAGACGACCCAGGCCGATATACTGGCGACCTTTCAGACCGCCGCCGCGCACCTGAATGCCGGGGGCGTATTCGTCTTTGACGCCTGGTATGGCCCCGCTGTTCTGTCGGAACGTCCCGGAGTGAGGATCAGGCGGAAGGAGAACGACAAGTTGAAGGTCCTGCGCCTCTCCGAACCCGCATTGCGCCCGACGGAGAATCTCGTGGATGTGAAGTTCACGATTCAGGCGACGGAAGCGGCCACGGGGCGGCTTACGGAATTCGAAGAACTCCACACGATGCGATATCTGTTTGTCCCGGAAGTCGCCGCGGCGCTCGATTCCGCCGGCTTCGACCTGGCGCGCGCCAGCGAATGGCTGACGGGAGCCGAATTGAGCCTGACGAGCTGGAACGCCGGATTCGTCGCCGTCAAACGATGAGCGGCATTTGACGCTCCGGTTCCCGGAGGCGGGCTCCGTCCAGGCGCTCGAAAATGAAGCCGTGACCCTGGGCTTTTGCGCCGGGCAAGTCCCAATGTTCGAACGAAGCAAACCGCTCGATCAGCCCATATCGGCCCGCAAACTGCCTTAGGAACTTTTCCTCGTTGAAGAACCAATGCGGATAGCTCGCCGGATATATGGATGGCGGGACCCGCTGAACGACTAGCCGATCGTCCGCCGTCGCCAGAAGCGGCGTGCGATCGATGATGATGTATTTGAAACATTTCCCCATCAATTCGGCCAGCGTTTCGTAAGGTGATTCAAGGCATTGAAGCACGCCGGACAAGATCAGGACGTCGTACTGTTCCGCCTCCAGGCAATCGTCGATCATCGTATAGAAGCGAATCCGGCCATCATCGAACAATTCTCGCCCACGATCGACAAAGGCCGGCTGTTCGACGACAGAATAGGCGACGTTCAGGTCTTTGAAGAAAAGCCGGTTCTGGACAAAGGTGCTTCCAAGCGATCCCCCGAAGTCGCAAACCCGCAGAGTCCCTTCCCGCGCCGCGATCCACAGAAGCCCGGACAGCACCGGCCAGGCGTATGGGACCTTGTCAAAGACAACCCCGTCCCGCTCGGAGCGGCCGATTCCGTTCAGCACGCGCTTCATCGAGGCAGCGACAACGTCCGCGATCCTGGGGTCTTCATAGCCGGTGGACGCGGCCCGCGCCTCGGCAAAGGTCCTGAAAGGGCGCGAAAACTGGCGCGCCTTCCGGAACTTCCGAACCGCCGCGACAAGGGCGGGGGGCGCCAGGTTTTGCTTAAGCGCTTGGACGATCGGCCTCACGGCGAACTCTCCCCCCGGGGCGAGCGGGCCGTCAGACCGGACAACGGCGCCCCGGCTTGGGTCTCAAAAGGGATCAAATGGTTTCCAGAACCCGCTCAAGCTTGGCTTTGCTCCGCTTCGACACCGGTGCGAAATCCACGCCGCCTTTCCCGCGGCTCTCCAAAATAAAGCCGCGCGCTTGGGCAGTCACATCTCCCAAGTCCCAGGACTCAAAGGAGTCGAACCGTTCTACGATCTTGTAGTGTGGCTCAATTTGCTCCACCAATTTCTGGTCATTTATAAACCAGGCTGGATAGGCGGCCGTATATAGCGACCGGGGAACGCGCTGAACTGTTATCCGATCATCGGCTTCCGTCAGGAGCGGGGTCCGATCGATTATAATATATCGAAAGCCCTTGGACATGAACAAATCAAGACTTGCGCGGGGATCTTCGAGGTAAGGCAATACGCCGGACAGCACCAGGACATCGGCCGGACCATCGGCGATACAAGCCTCCAGATCTTCGTAGAAACGGACCCGGTTCCTGTCGAAAAGCGACCGGCCGCATCGTACGAAATTGGGCTGCTCAACAACGGCGTAGGTGGTTTCGAGACCGGCCAGGAAAATCCGGTTCTGGAGGTAGGTCGAACCGAGCGCCCCGCCAAAATCACAGACGCGCAGCCGACCTTCGCGGGCGGCGACCCACATCAGTCCGGCCAACAATGGCCAGGAATATTGAATCTCGTCGAACGTGGCCCCATCGCGCTCGAACTTCGCCTCCCCTCTGAGCACCTTGGAAACCGCGGCCGCGACGGTCTCGGCGATCGAGTTTTCCGCATAGCCGCCGCAAGCGCTGCGGGCGGCGGCGAAGTTCGGGTAAGGCGCTGAAAATCCCTTCGGGGCCCCGAAAGACTTCCGTATTGAATCCGTCAAGATGGGAGGTAATATAGTCTTCGCGAATCTTCTGACGTTCATGTCGCCCGCCAATCAATTTAAGACGTGGGCCGAGATAGTCGCGAAAATCCATTAAATTCTTCTTGACTGAAGCATATATGTATGTAGTCGAGATGTCAATTGGGATGCGAGTAAAAATGAATTGCAACGTCATGACCGCTTTGCTTGTCCGACCCAGTTCCACGAAACGGGGCTGCGTCGTGTGCGGCGGGAAGTTGCGGGCCCGCGGGTTCGCGCGATGAACGTTGTCGGGCCCGTCGACCATAAAACCGAATCTCGACCCGTAAGACTGGCGGTGCTCCTGGAGCAGGCGCCGGGCGCGGGCGGCGGCTATCACCAGAGCATGAACGCCGCCCTGGCCATAAGCCGATTGGCCGGCAGCCTATGCGAGCCCGTGTTCGTGAGCACTTCGGGGCGCAACGCGCCGGCCCTCGGGGCCGTCGGCATTCATCCCGAACACCTGCGCTTTTCTTTCATGGATAGGTTGCTGCTCCGTCTGAGGCGCCTTGCGGCGACCCCTGCGCTTGCCCGGTTCGCCCGGCGGTTGTTGGGCGCCAACCCGCTGGATCGCTATCTGGCGCGGCTGGGCGTGGAGCTGGTCTATTTCACCTCGCCGTCGCCCCTGGCGTTGTCCCTCGATCAATTGCCGTACATTTTCACGGTGTGGGACCTGTCTCACCGGGACGATGTCGAGTTTCCCGAAATACGGGCCGATCGTGAGTTTGAGCATCGCGAACGACTTTTTCGGGCGGCGACGACCAAGGCCGTCGCGGTGATCGTGGACTCGAACGCCGGCGCCGCCGGCCTGGCCGCCCGCTACGGGGTGGATAGTCATCGCATTTCGGTCCAGCCTTTCTCGCCGGCCCCGGGGCTGGTCACGGATGGGCCAGAACCGTCCGTCCAGTCGCTGGAGTCCGGGACGCCGCATCAATTCGGCGAACCCTATGTGCTCTATCCGGCGCAGTTCTGGGCTCACAAGAACCACGCCTATATCGTGCGCGGCCTGGAGCGGCTCGCCGCGGACTACGACACCCATATCCGGGCGATTTTCCCCGGCGGCGACAAAGGCAACCGCAAATTCGTGCGCGACCTGGCCGCTGAACTCGGCGTGGGCGACCGAATCGTCTTTCCCGGCATGGTCAGCGACTCTGAATTGCGCCAATTGTATCGAGACGCTTTTTGCGTTGTCATGCCCACCTATTTCGGACCCACCAATATGCCGCCGTTGGAGGCGTTTCTACTGGGGGCGCCTCTGCTTTATTCATCGCATCTGGCGGAACAGGTGGGCGACGCCGCCCTTTTGCTCGATCTGGATGATCCCGGCGATCTTGCGCGCAAATTGCAGTCGCTGATCGAGGATCCCGATCAGCGTCAGATGCTTATAGAGCGGGGGCGCGACCGCTACAGGAGCCTGGTCGACACCGACCAGGCTCAAAGGGAGCTGGAAGGGATACTACAACGCTTCCGCAGCAAGCGTCGGGCCTGGGGTCGCGAGCTTGATCCGAGCAAGAAGGAAGGCCCGGATCAGGATCAACCTTTGGTCGGTCGGAAAGATTCCTGACCGCATTTCCGGGACGACCGCGTGAAAATGGCTTCCATCGACCTGATCGGGTCCCGATTGAATATCCTCAGGCAGAGAATCCACCCGCGATATCTGCGCGCCGGTCTCACCGTCGTCATCTCGTCGGGCGGCCTCGCCGCCCAGCTGGCCGTCACGCTCATCACCACGCCCTGGCTGCTGAAGCATCTGGGCCGCGCCGGCTTCGGGCTTTGGGCCACGCTCTATTCCCTGGTCTCGATGTGTTCGTTCCTGGATTTCGGCATCGGCTTCGGGCTGGTTTCGATATTGGCGCAATGTTATGGCCGCGATGATCGCGATTCCGCCGCGCGCTATGTCTCGAGCGCCGTCTGGTCCGTTTCGGTCATCGCCGCCCTTTTTTTATCCTTGTTTCTGCTGTTCGGGCGGTATGTGTCCTGGGCTCAGCTCTTCAACGTCAGTGGACCGTCTGCGGTTGACGCACGGCACGGCGTCTATGCCGTCGCCATAGCCGTAGCCTTGGCGTTGCCCCTCAGCCTGGTCGTCAGGATCCAGGCCGCCTATCAGCGCGGCTACATAAACAGCGCCTGGGACATAGTCGCCCGCGTGGCCCTGATCGTCTCCGTCGCGGCGGCGATCCGACTGAACGCCACGATCCCCCAGATCCTTGGGCTGTTCCTGTTCTTTCCGATCGTCGGCTATCTCATCAGCGGTGTCGTGCTCGTCTTCTTCCAGGATCGGGCGCTCCGGCCGACCTTGGCCCATCTGAACAGCTACAGCGTGAAGGCCGTGTTTCGGGGCGGGTTCATGTTCTTCGTCCTGCAACTGGTGACGGCGGTGGGGTTCAGCAGCGACAATCTGATCATCGCCCGCGTGCTCGGCCCGTCCGCAGTCGCGGATTTCGCCGTTCCGCGGACGCTGTTCCAGATGGTGATCACGGGCTGCATGCTGTTCCTGAACCCGTTGTGGCCGGCCTACGGCGACGCCATCGCGCGCGGGGAGTGGCAATGGATACGTCGCGTACTGGGCTGGTCGGTGGCCCTGGCCTCCGCGGGGTCGCTTGTCGGCGCAGGCGTGGTCGCCCTGATCGCTCCACCCGTCATCAACATCTGGATGGGCAAAAGCATCCAGGTCTCGCCCGGGCTGCTGGCGGCATTCGTCGCCTGGACGGCGGCGACGTCAGGGGCGAACGCCATTTCGATGCTGCTGAACGCAGCCATGGAGGTTCGGCTTCAGGTCATCGCCGGCGTCATCGTCGCGGTGCTGGCCTTGGTCATGAAGGTGGCGATGGGCCACGCGTTCGGCCTGGCGGGAATTCTGTGGGGCGGCACGCTGGTCCTGTTGGCGTGCGATGTGCTGCCGCTATTGTTCGTGGCCAACCGCTTGGTGAACGCCAGGGCGTCCGCATCCGGCGAAACGCCTAAATCCGTCGAGGCTCAGGCGACATGACCCGGGTCGGCGTGGCCCATCCCGGCACCCAGCATTCCTGGCAAACCGCCCTGGCGTTTCAGGAGGCGGACGCCCTCGAGTGGTACGCGACCTCGTTCTATTACAAGCCGGACAGCTGGCCGGACAAAGGCGCGAGCTTCCTTCCCGGCCCGCTCCGCGCCGCGGCGGAAAGGCAGCTGCGGCGCCGACACCTACCCGCTCTCCGGCAGGATCTGGTCAGGCGCCGTCTGGAAACAGAATTCCTGGAACGTCCCATCGGGCGCTTCCTGTCGAAGCGGGCCATGCTGAGGCTGCAGGCCGGTCGCCACGCCCGATTTCCCGGACGCCTGATCCGACTGGCCGGCCGCGAGCCCGTCGATGTCCTGTGGGCGCCCATGGATTGCGTGGCAGCCTTCGAACATTTGAAGCCGAAGGGAGTGGTCTGCGTCCTCGATCAGCCGATCGGCCATTACGCCGCCCTGAACGAGACCATGGCCCGGGAAAAGCTCCGCCATCCCGCGTTCTTCGGAGCCAAGCAGCTTGGCGTCCCCGATTGGCTGCTAAGCCGGCAAAGAAGAGCCGCCGAGGTGGCGGATCTCATCGTCGTCGGATCCGAGTTCGCCGCCCAGACCATGGTCGATCATCGGGTCGCGCCATCGAAAATCCGGGTGGTCCCCTATGGCTACGACGAAAGCGCGTTCCCGGCTGAACGTCCCTATCGGACGCCGATCCGGGGTCGTCCGATCGAGTTTCTCTTCGTCGGGACGGTGGGCGCGAGAAAGGGCCTCGCCTACCTGCTCGACGCCTTCAAGGATGTGGACAGGTCGAAGGCGCGGCTCACCATCGTCGGGCCGCTCGACATGCCGGCTACGACCTTCGAACGATACGCCGGCGTGGCGCGATATGTCGGACAGGTGACCCGCTCCGAAGTGATCGACCATATGTCGAAGGCGGATTGTCTTATCCTTCCATCCCTGTTCGAGGGCGGGGGGATCGTGCTTTACGAGGCTGCGGCATGCGGCGCGGCCATCGTCCAGACGGCCGCCTGCGGCGACGGGGTTCGGCGGGCGGCGAACGGGATCATCCTTGCAGACCTCGATGCCGGCGCTCTGGGCGACGTCATCGCCGACCTCGCGGCGGCCCCGGGCAAGGTGGAGCGGTGGGGCGATGCTTCCTGGGCCATGCGCGAGGAGCGGCGGTGGGCCGTCTATCGCGCCAAGGTCAGGGCGCTCCTGGAAGCGGAGGGGTTGCTCGCGATGGAGCCATCCCCTGAAACTGAATCTGATAGTCTTTTCCCCGCTGTCGGCTGACCGCCATTCGGGGTGCGCTTCGAGTGGGCGCGGCCGAGGGTCGGATGGAGAACCCCGTGAATATTGCCGTGCTCATGGCCTGCTACAACAGGAAGGAGCTGACGAGGCGGTGCCTGACTCATCTGTTCGAGGCGCGCGCAGACGTCAATCTGGATGTCTTCCTCGTCGACGACGGCTCCACCGATGGAACGGCCGAGATGGTCAGGACGACCTGGCCCACGGTCAAGATCGTGGCCGGCACCGGATCGCTGTTCTGGAGCGGCGGCATGAACTTGGCCTGGTCGACCGCCCTGTCGGCGAAGCCCGACTACGATGCGTTTCTATGGCTCAACGACGACGCGGCCCTGTACGGGACAGGGCTGGACGGGATGCTGTCGGACCTTGCCGCGGTCAGGCGCTCGCCGGATGATCCGGTCATCATCGTGGGGGCCATGCAGGACCAGACCAGAAGCCGGGTGACCTACGGGGCCCAGGAAATCGCTTCCAAAAGGAAGCCTCTGAGGATGTCCGTGGCGGCGCCTTCGGGGGCGCCGGCGCCCTGCGACACCTTCAGCGGCAACGCCGTGTTGATAACGAGAGCCGTCGTCGACCGGGTCGGGCTGCTGTCCCCCGATTTCCACCATACCTTTTCCGACCTCGACTATGGCCTGCGGGCGCGAAAGGCCGGCGTGAGCGTTTTCGGGTCATCGGACTATGTGGGGACCTGTGAGTTGAATACCGTTGGCGGGACCTTCGCCGACCCGGCGTTGTCGCGCTGGCGTCGGCTCGGCCTGCTTCGCCGCGCCGAAAATTCGGTCCACGCTAAAGATTGGCGGACCTTTGTCAGAAAACATTCAGGTCTGGGTCCTCTTGGCTGGCTCTACAGCCTCGCGCCCTATCTGCGCCTGATACTGACCGGTCGCGTTTCCAGCCCCAATCGGCGGTGACCCGATGTCGATGAAGGTCGATATCTGGCACAACATCACCTGGTCCCGTTACAAGGCCGGCGTATTCAACGAGCTGCATCGTCAGACCAAGGACGGACCCTCGAGCTTCCGGATTTTCCAGATCGCCGAAACGGAGACCGGTCGGAACGAACTGGCGCCGGTGGATTACTCCAAGCACAGATACCCGTTCAGGCTGCTCTTCGAGGGCGCGTACGAAAGCGTGCCGCTTTGGCGCATGAGCCGTCGATTGGCGGGCCTGGTGGCCACGACGGATGCCGACATGGTGATCCTGGCGGGATATCACCGCCCCGAATATTGGCTTCAGTTGCTCGTCGGGCGCCTTCGGGGCGTCGCGATGGGGGTGTTCTGCGACTCGACGGGGCGGGACAGGCCGACGTCGCGTCTACGGAGCCTGTTGAAGCGGCTGTTCTTCTCCAATGTGCAACTGGCGTTCTGCTACGGCAGCCGCAGCCGCGCCTATCTGATGGAGCACGGCGTCAGCCCCGCGAACATCTTCATCCGCCGTCAGGCGGCCGAACTGCCGCCGGAATATTCGGCCGCCGCGGCCGTGGAGGGACGGGTGAAGCAGGCCGATCCGAACCGGCGGCGGTTTCTCTACGTGGGTCGGCTGGCGAAGGAAAAGTCGCTCGATACGCTGGTGGAGGCCTTTGCGAAGCACCGGCGCACCCACCCCGACGCGGAGCTGTTCCTGATCGGAGCCGGACCGGAGTTGGAGCCGCTTCGCCGTCTCTGCGAGCGCCTCACGGTGAAAGATGCGGTGCGCTTTCCCGGGGCGCGAAGCGGAGAGGCGCTTGTCGAAGCCTATCAGGGGGCCACCTGCCTTGTCCTTCCAAGCCTCAGCGAACCCTGGGGGTTGGTGGTCAATGAAGCGCTCAGCTACGGGTGTCCGGCCATCGTCAGCGACAACTGCGGTTGCGGTCCCGAGCTGATCGAGCCCGGACGGACCGGGTTCATCTTCAAAACGGGGGATGTCGAGGATCTGGCCGGCTGCCTGGAAAAAGCCTGTGAGGCGTTCGGCGACGTCCGGACAACGGCGGATCATTGCATGACCTTGATCGCCGACTACACGCCCCAGCGGTCGGCCGGGCAGATCATCGCGGCTTGCGAAGCAACTTTGCAGAAGCGCCGGTCGACGCCGGCGACCGGCTCCGCGACCCGTCCGAAATGACCGGTATGGCGAGATCCGGCCGCTTGCCGACGTTCGTGGGGCCGCTGCCTCCGCCCCTTCACGGCTTCTCGACCATCAACGCCTCCGTGGTGAAGGCCCTCAAGGAACGCGGCCGGCTGGTGATCCTGGACCAGGCGCCCAGCCAGCTCAAATCGCTCGTCTTCCAGTATGCAGGCTTTCTTGTCCAAGTCCTGAGCGGCCGGTGCTCCTGCCTATATCTGGCCCTCTCTGGCGGACGCAGGCAGATTCTCGACGGCCTGTTCTGCGCCATTGCCGCCGTCTTCGGGGTCAGGACGGTCGTTCATCACCACAGCTTCGCCTATCTGAACAGGTCCAGCCTCCTGGCCCGCGCGGTGTTCCGCGCCGCGGGGCGGTCGGCACGTCACGTCGTCCTGTGCGGCTGCATGAGCGACCGCCTCGGTCACCTGTACGGGATCGATCCGAGCCGGATCCTGGTCGTCTCGAATGCGGCCTTCGTGGACCCGCCAGCGGCGGAGGCGAGGGACCCTGGCGACGGGCCTTTGGTTCTCGGCTACCTGTCCGCCGTCAGCCAGGAGAAGGGGGCCCTGGCGTTCCTGGACCTGGCGTCCGCCTGCCTGGAACAAGGACTGACTGTCCGGGCGGTCGTCGCCGGGCCGCTGGATCCGAAATTCGAAGCCGAATTCCGGCGCGCGCTTTCCATGGCGACGGGCGTGGACTATCGGGGCGCCGTATACGGACCGGCTAAGGCTGACTTTTTCCAGGAGATCGACGTCCTGGTTTTCCCGTCGCGCTATGCGAACGAAGCCGAGCCCGTCACGATCCTCGAAGCCGCGTCCTTTGGCGTGCCCGTCCTGGCGCTGGCCCGCGGCTGCATCGACGAGATGGCTTCGGCGCTCGGCGGCGCCGTCGTCGCGGACGAAGGGGACTTTGTCGGGAAGGGCCGGCGCATGCTTCGGGAGATGGCCGCCGGGTCGCGTCTTGCCGAAGATAGAGACGCGATCCGCCGGAGATTTGCGAAGTTTCGTGAGGTCGCCTTGACGAGCCGGGGCAGAATGCTCGATCTGATCACGGACGGCTCGGATGGCTGAATTCCAGGATCTCTCGCAGTTCCAGGTGCCCGCCGGTTTCCGAGGCCGGGGGGTCCTGACCGTCCAGGCCTGGTGGTTCGTTCAAGCCACGCTCTTCCGGCTGTCGCCCCAGGTCGCTTACGGATTTCGGCGCCAGCTGCTCAGGGGGTTCGGAGCGAAAGTCGGTCGGAACGTCAAGATTCGTCCCACCGCGAAGATCACCTATCCATGGAAGGTGTCCATCGGGGAGCGGTCCTGGATCGGCGACGACGTGGTGCTGTATTCCCTGGGCGATATCGCGATCGGCAGTGACGCCGTCGTCTCCCAGAGATCCTACGTCTGCGCGGCGGACCACGACGCCGCCGCGCCTTCCTTCGACATCCGGGCGCGGCCGATCGTGATCGGCGACGAGGCGTGGGTCGCGACCGACGTTTTTGTCGGGCCGGGGGTCACCATCGGCGCCGGCGCGGTCGTTGGGGCCCGAAGCGCCGTTTTCACCGACCTTCCGGCGGGCATGGTGTGCATGGGCAGCCCCTGCACACCCGTGCGTCCGCGCCGCCGGTCCTAGACGTCCCCGCCGCCTCAGGCCGCAGGCCTGGCGGTCACGGAGCGAAGGCGCGGACGTATCTCACGAAGAGGAAATAAGGTTTCGCCTGCCCGTGGCTCTGAGCGTCGATGTTCACATAGTAGTTGTGGGACAAGGTGATGGACGGAATCGCCGAGGTGTCTGTCCGGCCCACGAACTGATCGTCGAGCCACCAGGTCGCCGCGCCCCGGACAGGGTCGAACGCCATGCCGAACAGGTGCTCCCTGGTGCGGTCCAGGGGAGGCCAGCGCACATTGTTCGCCTGGAGGGAGCGCTTGTACTTCGGCCATTTGCCCGACCAGGCGATCAGGGCGCCGTGGAGCCCCGGGTTGAAGCCGCCTTCGTCCACGTCCAGTTCGGTCCATCGCTCGAAGCGAGGCGGGTCCTTGAGATCGTGATCGCTCTGCCTCGCATCGTGCTCGACGGGCATGAGCCAGACAGCGGGCCAATGGTCGCTGTCATTGTCCGACAGCCTGACGGCGAATTCGACGTAGAAGCCCGTCCGCGCCGGCAGCAGGGGCGTCGTTCCCGGTCGGGACGCCCGATCGACGGTCGCGAGCGATCCTCCCAGGCTGAGCCGCAGCGCGCCATCGGCCATGTCATAGGCCGAGGCCGGGATTGGCTTCTTGGTGTACCACTTGCCGGAATAGAGCGCCTTGCGGACGCCCTCATCCTGTCCGATGTCCGAAACCATCGGCTGGATGCAGAAAACCTGCCGGTGGAATCTGTGGAGGTTCGCCCCGGCCGGCTCGATCGTCGTCGAACAGCCGGCGTCCTGAGCCGTCGCGACCGCCGCGCTCCCGCTCGGACCCGCGACTGCGACCGCAAGGGCGACCACCGCCAAGGGGGCCGGATTCATCGCCCGGAAGTCCAGCGCCAGCGTTCCCGGCCTGAACGCCATCGGACTAGCGGGACGAGCGCATTTCGGAAGCCCCGATATACAATAGGAGCAGCACGTAGGAGCCCGGATTGCCGATCCCGATCAAGTAGCGGTTGAAGAAGGATTCGATCAGCGCGAACAGCAGGATCGCAAACACCACCGCCCACTCGAACATACCCGTGTTGTTGTAGCGAGGAGCGGCCAAGCGGTAGCTGCGGACAGTAGCGGCGATGATCGATCCGATCAGAAGCGCGCCGATCACCACTCCGGATTCGATCAATATGGTTATGTACGAACTCTCGGTCGAGAATCCGATCTTATCCACAGAAGCCGACCGCAGCCCCCGGCCGATCAAGACGTCCGCGCCGGAGTCCTTGAGAAAATTGAGTCCGACCTTCCAGAGCTCGAACCGCCCCGTGCCGCCCGAGTCCAGGCCGCGCGTCCTGGAATCCAGTTCCAGAACGGTGGCCAGATAGGAGATTATATAGTTCCTCCCCACCAGCGCCCCCGCAGCCGCCACCAGCCCAGTCACCATCATCAAGGTCTTGGTCCAGCGCGGCGCCTGCTTTCCGAAGCGGATAAGCACGACGGCGCCGACCGGGATGAGCGCCAACAAGGACCCTCGCGCCGAGGCCGCGATAATGAGCACCAAGCTCATGATCGACGTCGCGCCGAACAGCACCCTGAGCCTGCGCCGCGCCGTCACCATCCTGTAGGCGAGCAATATCGCGCCGATGCCGAAGATGAAGCCCATAAGATTCGGGTGAATCTCGAAGGGCGAAAAGCGCAGCTGCCAGCGGTTCCTGGCGTGCTGATTGAGCGAGTTTATCAAAGACGGAAAATATAAGATCGTGACCGTGGCGACCATGGCCACATAGGCTGCGGAGGCCGCATCCAGCACGCACTTCAACCCGATGAACCGCACCACGAGCCCGCTGGCGGCGACGGTGAGCGCGAACGCCAGAGTATAGCTAAGCACGAAATCGTCGGGATGCGCCGCCGTGGCGACGAGCGACATGACACAGGCGGCGAGGCCGGCGAGTTCGAAGCCGTTGAAGCCCAGGAACGGCCTGACGCGGGCGCGCAGGGCCGCGCCGGCGGCCAATATGAGCAGGGCGACGGTGACGTATGGCGCCAGCTTGGCGAACCGGTAATCGGAAGACAGAAGCAGGGTATAGATCGCGCAGGCCAGAAGCGTGATCGGCGGCGTGAGCGAATTGAGCAGGCGGTGGGGAGCGTGTTCGGCCGCCTTGGAAAACGCCCGCGGGCCGTCCGCGCCGGCGAAACCTTCATAGGAACGGGAGGGGGCGATGCTCATAAAGCGCCGTAAAGTCCGAGAGGTTGATCAGCAGCAAAGGCGTGAAGGTCGACTGCCTATATCATACCTCTATCTTGCCGGCGCACAGTCGCCCGCATCGGTCTTGCGCCCGGGAGCTGCCATGACTCTCGCGGTTCGACGTTTCAGGGCCGAGGCCCATTTTGGCCGGGGAGCTTCCGCCTTTGCTGATTGAGGCCCTCGCCCAGCAGCCGCCTTGCCCGACCGAGGCCGAGGTGCTGGTCATCGGTGCGGGCGCGGTGGGGCTCGCCCTTGCCCTGGAGCTGGCTCGGAAGGGCGTCCAGGTCACGGTGCTCGAGGCGGGAGGGGCCACCCCGCGCCCCGACTTCGCCACCGCGAATCGGGGACCGTCCACAGGCAAGGATCATCGCGGCCTGGAGAACGGCCGTATGAAGGCATTGGGGGGCACGACCAGGCTTTGGGGGGGACAACTCGTACCCTTTGACGCCCTGGACCTCGAGGGGGGGACATTTCCGGGCCATCAAGCCTGGCCAATCGCGTATGAAGAGCTGAAGCCCTATTTTAAAAGAGCGTTCGAGTTCCTGGGAGTTCCTGAATCGGGGCAGGATCAGGACGCGATCTGGAAACGCGCCACCGACTCGCCCTCGGCCTTCGGCCAGCGGTTGAACCTGGGGATGAACATCTGGCTGCCCCAGCCTGACTTCGTCCAGATGTTCGGGAAGGAAATAAGAGATCTGGAATGCCTGCGGGTGGTCACCCATGCCGAGGCCAAGCAGATCCTATTCGCCGAGGATGACGCTCGCGCCTGCGGCGTGGAGGTCCGGACCCCGACCGGCGGCCGGATGCGGTTTTCCGGCGACACCGTCGTCTTGGCGAACGGCACCTTCGAAATCTCGGGCCTGCTCCTCAGGACCGCGGCGCTGCAACCGGGCTCGCCCCTCGCGGGGAACGTGAACCTGGGCCGATGGTACATCGACCACTTCCATGGCAACGCCGGGACGATCCGGATCACTGACCGTTCCGGGGCGGCGAAGCTTTTCGACCACGTCTATCACCAGGGTCGGAAGTACAGCGTGAAGGTCCGGGCCGGCGAGCCGCTTCGGCGGGAGCGCCGGATATCGAACTGCGCCGGGTTCGTGAACCCGCGTTTCAGCATTGGTCGAAGCGTCGCCGATCTCATGGCCCTTGGGCGTCGCCTCACGCATCCCGGCGTGGTCCGGGCGTTGGTCCCGGCCGTTCGCGATATCATCGCCATGACCCGCGTCCTGATACCGGTGATCTGGCGCTATCTGGTGGAGCGCAGATCGTCCGTGATCGTGAGGCACGGGCTCGACCTCGCGATCGAACTTGAACAAATACCGACCGAGAAGAGCTACATCTTCCTGGACAGCGCGGCGCCGCCTGAGGAGGCTCCCGTCGGAGTCCATTGGGGGTTCGACGGGCGCGAGGTCGACGCTGCGGCGGCCTATTGCGCCGAGTTCAAGCGGGAGTTCGAGCAGCGGGGGCTGGGTTCGGTCGAGATCGATGCGAAGGTGATCGACCGGGACCCTGCGTTCCTGGACGCCTGTCATGATTCAAATCATCAGATGGGCGGCGCCCGAATGGCCAAGGACGCCGAGTCGGGCGTGGTCGATTCCAACCTCTTGGCGTTCGGGACGGAAAATCTCTATGTCGTCGGCCCTGCCGTGTTTCCGTCCGGCAGTTTCGCGAATCCCACCTTGACCGCCCTGGCCCTGGCGCTGCGCCTGGCCGACCGGGTAGCGGCTGGAGTCGGCCATGCTGCGCGATAGGCTGGTCTATGGCTGCGGTCGGCTCACCGGCGGCGCCACGACCAAGGAGAGCATGGCGCTGGTCGGGATCTGCCTCGACAACGGCGTCCACCACTTCGATACGGCCCCCTCCTACGGGATGGGCACCGCCGAGGTCGTCCTCGGCCAGGCGATCGCCGGCTATTCGGGGCCGCTCGCCATAACGGCGAAGATAGGTTCGCCCCGGGATCCGCAAGGCCTGGTGAAAACCTACGCCCGGGCGATCAAGCGGATGATGTCTTCGGGCAATCCGCGACCAGTGGTGCCGGCCCCGTTGCCTGGGCCCTCTTTCGCCGCGGATCGCCCATTTCGCCGGGCGGCCCTGCGGGAGTCGCTCGAACGAACGCTGCGGGCGCTTGGTCGGCCCGCTGATCTCCTGCTGCTTCACGAGACGCCCCCCCCGGCCCGGTTCGACGACGCCGTCGACGTGCTTCAAGACGCGCTTTTGGCCGGACAGGCCGCGGCCATCGGCTATTCCCACGGGGGCGCCTTCAGCGACGCCGTCGACCGGTTGTACGACCCGTCCTACGCCGCCCAGATCGCCATGAGCCCCGGTGAACTGTCGGGGCATGGGAAACCGGCGCGCCGCCACGACCTGCTGTTGCATAGTCTCGTCAAGGTTGGACGTTATCTGGAGCATACCCAGCCGGTCTTCGCCGAAGCCCTGACCGCTGCAAGCGACATGCTCCCGCACGCTGAGGCCGATGTGGAAACGCGCAAAGTCGCCGCGCTCCTGGCCTTGGCGAGCGCCCGGGCCCCCGAGGCTCGGTTGATCTTCTCTTCCAATCACCGGCGCCGGCTCCAGGCGCTGTTCCACTGCATCCGGGTGATCGAGGACGAAAGGCTCGTCGAAGCGACAAGGGCGACGTTCGAGAAGGCGGGGGCCGCCCCGGTTTAAGCCGCGCGCGGGCTTGCGCCTTCCGGCAGGAACAGGGCGGCGCGGACGAAGTGATCGATCATCAGGCGTTTCGAGAGGGCTTCCGCACAGGCTAGCCGCTGCGCCCTGTCCGTGGCGACGTCGGAACCGGACGCCGCCTCCAGGATCGCCCCGGCGAGCGCCACGGCGTCTCCCGGCGGGGTGATGACACAGGCGTCGCCCAGGAAATTCGCCAGTTCCGTCCCCGGTGCGGCAGTCGCCAGGATGCGTCGGCCCGAGGCCAGCATCCCGCCCAGCTTGGACGGCAGGACGAGGTCCGCTGCATCGCGTTCCTGCGGCAGGACATGGAGGTCGGCCAGGGCCAGGAAATCGCACATTCGAGCTTCGGGTTGGAATGGCAGCAGGCGCAGATTGGCCAGTTCCCCGGCCGCCGTTTCGAGCGTTTGCCGCATGGGCCCGTCGCCGGCGATCACGACGCTGATGTCGGGGCGATCGGCCAGCGCCCTCGTCGCCTCGACCAGGATTTGCAGCCCTTGCTTGGCGCCGAGGCTCCCGGCGTACAGCACGACGAACTGGTTGTCGCCGAGCCCAAGCTCCGCCCGGTACGGCGAGCCTCCGTCGAGGGGTTGGATCTGCTCCAGATCGACCCAGTTCCTGATGACGGCGATGTTTGACGACGCGACTCCCTTGGCGGCGATCCGCTCCGCCATCAATTGGGAAATGGTGATCACCCGATCGAAGGCGCGGGTCATGCGACGGTCGAACATCGTCGCCAGCCGCTCCAGAACGCCGGCCTTGGCCAGGTGGCCGACCGCGAAGGCGGCTTCGACTTCGAGGTCCTGGACATGCAGCACGGTCTTCGCACCGGTGATCCATGCCCCGAACAGGCCGATGGGCGCGGCCATCAGCGACGGCTCCACAACCATCACCACATCGGGTCGGAGCCTGAGAATCCGCCAAAGCGCCACCGGCGCCGAGGTCAGGGCGAACGACAGGGGCGCCAGCATTCGCCGTATGCCGGCCATCTTTGGATGGAGGTAGAGCGGGCAGCGGTAGACCTCGGCGCCGTGCAAAGTCTCCTTGGCCCAGCGGGCGGCCGAATAGCCGCGCCGCGCCGTCCAGCCGGGGTAGTGCGGCGGCGTGGTGATCACGCAAACCGCATACCCAAGCGCGGCCAAATAGGAACCGATCTCGCCGGTGTACCGGCCGACCCCGGCAAACTCGGGGGCGTAATTCATGCCGTAAATGACAACGCGATTAGGCAGGAAATCCGCTCCCCACTCGGGCGTACAATTCCGAATTACGTCTGAACCGTATCATAATCAACCAATCGAATAGCCGTCTTCTCGTCGCTCCTTCCCCGCTTGACTTGCCGGCGCACCGACGAAAGTGAGCTTTCGCCCCATACCGAGATATGGAGCGAAGCCGCGGCAAGGCCGCCTCGTCATTTCATTTGAACACGCGTCGCGGCCTAATAGACGCCACGACCGATCAGCAGGGACGGGATGGTCTGGAGGATGATCCAGATGTCCAGCCACAATGACCATTTTTCTACATAGAGCAGGTCTTGCTCGACCCGGCGGGTCATGGTCTGCGGCTCGTTGAGTCCTCCCCGCAGTCCGCGGATCTGCGCCAATCCTGTCAGTCCAGGTCGCGTGCGGAACCGTTGCGGGTAGCTCGGAATCTGCTCCGAATAGAATATGTCGTGCGCCAGCGCGTGGGGCCGCGGTCCGACCAGCGACATGTCGCCGACGATCACGTTGAACAGCTGCGGCAACTCATCGAGACTGCTGCGGCGCAGAAGCCACCCCAGTCGGGTCACCCGCTCATCGCCCCTCACGCAATGCTGGAGTCTGTCGCCGTCCTCCATCACCGACATGGTGCGCAGCTTGAGGATGGTGAAGACCCGGCCTTCGAGGCCGGTCCGTCTTTGCCTGAACAGGGCGGGCCCCTTCGAATCCAGCTTGATCATGAGGCACAAGACCACGAGCAGGGGGATCAGAAACACCAGCATCGTCAAGCCGAACACGACATCGATCAGGCGCTTGAGCCGGCTGCAAGCCGCCGGCGCTCTAACCAACATCGTGATGGGAGACGGTTTGCTCACGCCCAGGGGGGCGTCAAACATAAGCAAGATTGTCGCCCTCCCTCTTGATCGAATAGCTCGACGAACAAATGAGCCAGCGGGGCCACAAATCAGGACTGAACTGGACCAAAATGGCTCGCCTCACCCTAAGCTAGCAAAAAGCGGGCCATTTCGGTCAGCCTAACATGTTCTGTCAATTTAATCAGTCCCCTGAACCGCAAGACCCGAGGTTTTGAATCCTTCGGGCCATCCGGCTTCATCAGTTTGGTGTGGTAGCTATCATTTGATCTGAAACGGCGAGCGCAGACACACGCATAGATTGAAACGGCTCGCCTTAAGCGTTCATCCCGGCGGCGCGCGCCAAGTTGAACACTTGGATTCAAGCTGGGCGCTTGAACTTGTAGGCGGCTTTGGGATCCGGCGCGCGGTGGCGGGGACGGGAGCAGAAACTATGCGCGGGGGACTGTGCGGTCTGGATCGGGCATGTCCCGCGCCCCCGGAAGCGGAGGCCGGTTGGCTCGGTACGGAAAACCAGGAACCCCGCGCATCAGAGGACAAAAAGCAGGTTTTCCCCGGAGATCAGCATCTCGTGCGCGGTCGTCGCAAACGCGGTCCGGAAAGAATGGCTTGTTCGGCGCCCCGGAAACAACCAATCGTGGGGCTCGATCATGACCACGGGCGTATTCGCCAACCATTTCGTGTTGGAGCCGAACAAATCCGCCTCGAAACCTTCTATGTCGATCTTAACAATAAATAATTCGCTATCGGGCCCTGCCAACGCCTGGGCCTCTTCTATGGTCATAAGCGTGGTGCCTGCGCCCTCTTCTCGTATCGTCTGGGTGGCCCAGCTTTCATTCGTGCTTTCCAGCCTGACAAAGCCAGGGCTCGATCCGAGAGCCGCCTCGACCACCTGGATGGCTGCATGATCAGAAGCATTCAGCCGACAGATTTCCGCAGTGGGCGGATTAGGTTCAATGGCGATGATGCAGGCTTCGGGAAAATGTGCCTGGAACCACAGCGCGGCCGCGCCAACATTCGCGCCGCCATCGATAATCACAGGTCTCCGGCCTGACGCCAGGATGCGCGCGTAAGTGTCCATTACCCGCTTGTTCTGCCCGAACGGGCGCAGATCATAGGACCGATCCACAAACACCTGGTTGAAGGTCGCGGCGTCCGAATTGTCCGGACGAAGATAAATCTTGCCTAGGCCGGCGACCCGAAAAGACATGACATGCTGACCGAACAGCCGCCCCAGATGCCGCGTCCAGAACAGGGGCCCGAAAACCCGGGCCTCTTTCAGATTGCGACGAATGTGGGCTAGCACGCTCATTCTCGACCTTGAGGGCGTTGTGCTAACAACGGGGAAACCATCACAACGACGATATCCGAGCCGGCTTAAGGTTTCGTCGTGAGCGCGCCATCGTTCATTGACGCCAGAGAAGGCTCGAAGTGTAAAGAGAGGGTGCCATTTTAAGCGGCAGCCCTCTTCCTGACGGCCAAACTCGAGCTCCGCAGCAGCTTGGCTTTAAGGCGCCTCGTGAAGAACTGTGCGGGGCTTGCGCGGGATGCATCCCCAAGACGGCGAAGCTTGGCGGAAATGAGGATTAGGGCCGAAAGCTCGCGACCGCGGCGCTCCAGGTGCGCCGGGCTTATAAGCCCATGGACCGCAGGGCCGCCCGCTTTGCCCGCGTCTTGCCAAGGCTGTACCCCACATCCGTTCCGTAGGCGTCGGATACGCGCCACCGCCAGATCAGGGGAAAGATTCGCACCACGGAATAATAGGCCGCCAGCTTCTTCGCGGGCTGCGGTTTGTGCTCCCCTGGCGCCTGGGCTTGCGGTGCGCGGGGCTGACCACTCTTGCCATCGTCGACGTCGGGCGAGCCGACGAGCGCCAGCGGGCGACGAGCGCGGCTCGTCGCGGCCGGCTCGGTCGCCCCTTCGTCTGCAGACGCGTATTCCGCAAGCTGCGACAACGGGGAGGACCTGAACATCTGAGGTGAACGTCGCATGGTAGGCTGTCGTACTAGACGCAGAGGGTCGGGGTCCGCGTGCAGCGGTTCGTCTCAGACGCCGAGAACGCCTTTGGCGTCTGCTCACCCGTGAGCGTTTGACGCAACTTAACGAAGTCCATTGGCCTTTTGAACCTCCTGCTCATCGGGTTGGGCGGACTAGGATCAAGCTTAACGCGCCACCTTTGACCGTGGCGGAGCTTGACGTTAAGAGTCAACCGCTGGCCATCCGTTCCAACAGACGCATAGCAAACGCTCAGCAATGATGCATGCTTGCCAGGCGCAGGCCTGTACCGATTGGAGGCGCTAGGAGGGCGGTTCGTGTCAGGCGGGCCGTCACGACAGACTAGGGCCGCTCCAGCGCGACCACGTTGACCACGACGACGACGCCCACGAGGATCAGGAGCCCGGTCAAGGTCGTGGCCGCGCGCTCAAGCCGCCGTCGAGGATTACGGCGGCGACGACAACCCAAATCGTCGCCCAGCCGGTGAGAACGATCGCGCTGACAATCTGCATGGCGCCTTCCGATCAGGTAGGTCCCATTTTGGGATCGGCGCCGCATCAGATGCAGGGACCGGGCCGGATCGGCCTTTCTCGCGCCGGCCAACATGTCGATGAGGCCGGAGCGGGGCCATGTCTCCTCCCGCGCGACGGCGGCTGTGGATGACTCTGCGGCCGCCCTTGCGAAAACCCCGGCTCGATTCGATCGTAGGTCCGCACGGAAAGGATGCGGCGATGGACTGGCTTGCACGAACGCTGTTGGTGCTGCTGGGCGTGGCCGGGGCCGTCAGCTCGGCAGGTGGAGCCGCCTTGATCGTTTTCGCCCTTCTCCCTCGGAACTCGAGGGAAGAGGAATGGCTGTCCAGAGCCACCGCTGGATATGCGTTGCGGGGATTTGCGGCGGGGGAGGACCCGCTTGCCAGGGAGGCCGGCGATCGCGGGGCGATAACCGCTCAGGATGAGCCGTTCTAGTCGATCACAGCTTTCCGACCGGGCGCTGAGCCGGCGACCGGCTTATCCAGTCGCTTCCCCTTGTCGTGGTTCTCCCACCGCGTCGGCGGGATCGAGGCTCTTCGCCTCTTAATTGGCCATGGGCGGCGTCTTTGCGCGCTTCCGGCGGAGGTGGTTGCGTCCGTCGCAACCCGACCTGTAGGTTCCAACCCTTGGAAAAATTGAACGGCGGTTTGAAGCTCGAGCGGATGAAAACGGCGTTTCGAATTATCAGCTTGGCGAACAGCCCCAGGCGACAGCTATTTCACCGCCCGCCGGACAACCTCCAACTCGACTGGAGCTTCATCGACGCGTCCACCTCCACAGCCGAGGGGGTGTCAATCAATGAAAAACTATGGGAACACCACATGAACAGAAGTGTGGTGCAAGGAGAGATTGGTTGCTTTTCGAGCCATGTACGGGCTTGGAGGGAACTCTTGGCAGACCCCCTTTTAGATCAAATCGTAGTCATAGAAGACGACGTGTTTGTCGACTGGGTTCGGCTCGAAAGGATCGGCAAAGTCGATTGGCACAAACTTAATGTTGATTATTTAAAACTATACGCCCAATCGGCGCCAACTTTTCGACTTCTTCGAAGGGCCTATCCGGTTACCGGCCATCATATTGTGCAGTACACGAAGATGGCGCTGGGGACTCAGGCCTATTTGCTTACGCGCTCCGCCGCGGAACGTTTCGAGCGGCTCTTGAACGTCATGTCCCGCCCAATCGACAATGAAATGGATCGCCCGTGGGGGACCGGCGTGCCGGTCATGGGGCTGAGCCCAAGCCCGGTCATTGAGCTCAGCCTTCCTTCGGAGATCGAAAATCGGGAATTGGACCAAAGGAGGCGGCCTCTTTCGCATTTGATCGGGCGGACGATCGAACGCGCAAGGGGGCGGGCCTACCGCTGGTTTGCGCCTTCCGTGCGCATTCCCTAGTGGCGGGAGGGGACGGAACCGTCGATCGCGATGGGCGACAGAGGTCCCGACCGGCTCCGTCAACAAATTGTTAAGCGTGTCGCCCTTCAGTGATGGAGCACTCCCGCCAGGGCGGCCCGCGGCGACGACGGCGGCCAGGGGCTCCGCCGAATGGCCGTCGCGACGAGGTACAGCGTGAGACCATGATCGGAACCGAGCGGCTCGATTGGCGTTACGAGCGGTTTGAAAGGGCGTCCGATAAGTCGGCCGGGCGAACGGCTGGGGTGCGAGTCGGTATGAGTTCAGCCCCAACGGTCTCAATCGCATTGGCGACCTACAACGGCGCGCGCTTCCTGCAAGAGCAACTGCAGAGCCTTAGCGCCCAGACCTTCCTGCCAATCGAACTCGTTGTCGGTGATGACGGCTCTACGGACGGCACGCTCGAGATCCTCCACGCCTTTGCGGCGGACGCGCCTTTTCCCGTCCGGATCGAGCAGAATTCCAGCCGGCTGAATTACGCCGATAATTTCCTCAAAACGGCGCTGAGGTGTGAAGGCAAGTATGTCGCCTTCTGCGATCAGGACGACATCTGGCTTCCCGAAAAGCTCGAGCGTTGTGTCGCGCAGATGGAGATCCACAATCTGGACCTTTGTGCGCATAACGCGACCCTGGTCGACGCCTCGCTCAATAAAATCGGCGACCTGATCCATCGGCCAAAGCCGATCCTGCAACCGCCGATGACCCTGGAGCCTTGGGGCAACTTCTATGGCTTCGCCACGGTCTTTCGGCGCGACCTCCTCGACCTGATCCCCATCCAGGACAGGCCGGATGACAATATCGACTTCAATCAGAAGCTTGCGCATGACCGCTGGGTCTATTTTCTGGCCACCACCTTCGGGCGGACGCTCCCGTTAGCCGATCCCCTCGTGCTCTATCGCCAGCATGGTCAGAATTGGGTCGGCGCTCAGGACGGCGTCACCATCGCTGACGTGCAGGAGCGGTTCCGCGACAATTCAGCCAAGCTCTTGAAGCATTCCGAGATCTGCGCGCACCGATCGATGATTTTGCGCCGCCTCGCAGCTCGCAGCGAAGGCCAGGTGCACTCGACCGCGCGCAGGGCGGCCGACTATTGGAGCCGCCTCGAGAAGTTCTATCATCTGCGTTGGACGGCGGCGGCGGCGCCCCTGCTCCGCCATCGCCTGTTCGCCATTGTCAGTCTGCTGAAACGGGGAGCTTACGCGCCGTTCGCCAAGGGGGGGCTGACCACGAGGGCGCTGATCAAGGACATCCTTGTCGCCTTGTCCGCCGTCGTCCGGACCGAGGATTCCGCCGTCCTAGCGACGAAGTAGGCTTGGCGCATCCAAAAGATGGCGCAGCATCGCCCGATCCGGCGGCGATATGACGGCGACCAGCAGAAACAGCGCATAGGCGAATAGAAGGGCGCTGAAGAGGCCGGCGAACCCCTGCGGATTGGCGAAGGCCGGCACGAACCACAATGTGCAGACGACGACGGCGGCCGCGATGACGTAGGGGACCATGGTCAGCCCGAACTTCGCCAGACGCACGGGTCCGCGCTGTGTCGCGACGAGGCAGGTGGCCGGGGTGATCAGGAATGCATAGGAAAGGGCGACGTAGCGCGCCACGGCGTTCACGCCGCTGTCTATGCCGAGCAAGACCGAAGCCGCGGTGGTCAAGGACCCTGCGACGGAGGTGACCGCATAGGCCCTTAGGCGTCCCTCCGCCAGATAGAGCCAGGCCGTCATCGCCAGCGCCGGCGAGGCCATCGCCGCGACACAGAACCAGGAAACGATTGGCGCGGATGCTCGCCACTGGTCGCCAACGACAAGCTCCACAATCCCCGGCGCGCAGGCGACGCCCACCGCCAGGCCGGGCCATAAGGCCAGGCACAGCCCGCGCAGAACGATGAAAAAGGTGGGGGAATAGTCCTCCCCCTTTTGCGCGGCCTGAATCAGAAGCGGGACCATGACCCGCGACACCGGGCCAAGCAACTGAGCCACCGACTGGGTGACAAGGCGATAGCCCTGGTCGTAGTAGCCGAGGGCCGTCTTTCCCAGCCAGGCGCCAATCAGAATGTTGTCCACGATCGAGCTGATCATGGTGCCGAGGTTGGCGGTCGTCACATAGCCGCCCGCCCCCATGAGCGGCCGGGTCCTGCGCCAGTCCAGCCTCAGCGCCGGCCGCCAGCGACACGCGATCCACAGCATCAGGCTCGCCGTCAAAATCGTCGCCGGACCGGATATGACCAGGGCCCAATAGCCTGCGCCCGCCATGGCGCTCAGAATCCCGGTCGCGGCGCCGGCCAGGGCCGAGGCGACGTCGATAACCGCCAGGGCGCGAAACTGGGCTTCTCGCGTCAACAGGGCGCGATGAACCAGCGACAACCCGGAAAGGGCCATCACCGGCGACCACAGGAGCAGAATGACGATCAGCCGGGGCTCGTGGTAGACGCTCGCCATGAGCGGCGCCGATCCAGCCACGCAGGCTGAAAGCAGAAAGCCCGCGATCACGATCAGCCAGAATACGCTGGAAAGCTCAATTCTCGTCAGCTTCGGCCGTTGGACGACCGCCTGGGCCAAGCCCAGATCGGCGAAGACGTAGAGGAACGACAAGGTCGGCGTGACCATGGCCACCAGGCCGAACTGCCACGGCTGAAGCAGGCGCGCCAGGACGACCATTGAGCCGAACTGGATAAAGAAGCGGGCGGCCTGCGAGGTCGTGGCGATGACCACGCCCATGGCTGAACGAGACCCGAGCCCGCCTTTCGGGATCGGATCCGGCAGCAGAAACCGCGGTGTCTCAGGCTCGTCGTCTCTGGCGATGCGTTCGGCTCTTGGCGCCTCCAGGGGCCGCATCAAGGCGCCGTCAGCCTGGGCGTCGGGCCAGCCGCCCTCGCGGGGGCCGCCGCTTACGGACATCAGCCCACCCCGGCAAGTTCGGCGACATGTTTGGACCAGCGGTCCTGGATCAGCGCCCGGAACTCGTCATGGAAGCGCTGGCCTGAAAATTTCATGGCATGGGCCCGGATGACGTCCCGGTCGAACCCGTCGCTCATTTCCTCGAAGGCTTCGACCGCGGCGCATATCGCCTCGGTCGTCTGTTCATGGAAATGGACCCCGGTCACGCCGTCGATCACCGTTTCGGTCGAGCCGCCTTTGGCATAGGCGATCACCGGGCAGCCGCAAGCCTCGGCTTCCACCGGAATGATCCCGAAATCTTCCTCGGCGGCGAAGATAAAGGCCTTTGCCGTCTGCATGTGCGCCAGAAGCACCTCGTCGGGCTGAAAGCCCATGATGGCGACGTTCGGGCCCGCGGCCTTGTGCAGCCCCGGCAGACCGGGACCAGATCCGATCACGACCAGCTTCTTGTCGGGCATCTTGGCGAAGGCCTCGACGATCAGCTGGATTTTCTTGTAGGGCACGACGCGGGAGGCCGCGAGATAGAAGTCGCCGCCCCCCGGGCCCGGCGGGAACTTCTCGACGTCGACGGTGCAATGGATGACGTCGCTGTCGCGCCGATAGACCTTTTTGATGCGGCGACCGATGTACTTCGAAACCGCGATAAAATGATCGACACCGTTGGCAGTGCGCATGTCCCATAGCCGGATCTTGTGGAGCTGCCAGCGGATGAGCCACTGTAATGGACTGCGACCGATCCGTGAATTCTTGATGTATTGTTCTTGAAGGTCCCATGCGTACCGCATCGGCGTGTAGCACATGCAGATGTGGAGCTGATCAGGCCCGGTGATGACGCCTTTGGCCACCGCGTGGCTGTTGCTGATGACGAGGTCATAGCCGGACAGATCGAGCTGCTCGACCGCCAAGGGCATCAGGGGCAGGAGCAGGCGATAGAACTTCTCAATGAAGGGGATGTTCTGCAGGAACGACGTGCGGACCTTGCGCCGCAGGAACGGCGGACGGTCCGCTTCGGGGATGATGTCGATCAGAGCGAAAATGTCGGCGTCGGGGAAATGCTCGTGCATCGCCTCCAGGACTTTCTCAGAGCCGGCGAAGTGGGTGAACCACTCATGCACGAAGGCGACCCTTTTCGGTTGCCGGACCGGCTGGCCGACCGCCGTCGCCGTCGCATCCGAAGCGCTCGTGGACCCGGCGCCATTCGCGTGGGGCTCCATCGTCACCGTCCGGTCGTCGCTTGGTCGTTCCATTCCACACCGATCTCTCGTTGTATTCTACACGTCGCCCGGGCCCGATCCGTCACGCACCCGACCCTTGGGCGCCGCGTGATGTCAGCCTCCAGTTGGCTACTATCGAACCGCGGAGGCTTCCAAATGGGGTTTCGTATCCGAGGCGAAAGTTTCGCAAAAAAGATTATCACCTCGGCGCCTCCGGCTCCTGCGGCGCCAAACGGTCTGATGCCCGCCCGAAGGCTTCTTCATTGAATGCATGTAGCCTTCACGTTGTGACAGTAGCGCACGGCAGGTTAAGGTCTGGCGCCCAAGCTTCAAATTCGCGCCGAACCTTCGCCAGCTTGGCCCGCTCCCAAGGCGGGGCTGGTTGGCTTTAAAACGATCATTCTGCGCCCAACTTCGACTCTATCCCTATTTTTTCCCCTCATCCTCCATCCGGGGGCTATGAGGTCGCTGCCAGGCGGAAACGGATGTGATTTGGTCGTGGGGCTCACCAGCGGGCTCCAACTTCCATCCCCTCTGGACCTGAGGAGACGGGACGGGCTGACACAGGTCCGACGCGTTGGCCCGTTACGATCCCAAGCCGCGGACCTTCCCGCTAGGCCGGCGCTGAATGGAAATTTGACCTGATGTGTCGCGCTTCGACGAAGAGAAGGGTCCCCAGCTTCGGAATCGGCGCCGAACGCGCAGCGATGACGGCCCGTCGGTAGTGCGGATGGAAAAGTCGGCGCGACCACACGTCCATCGGCATAGCGCGCGCCACCGGCAAATCCCGGAACTGCAGGCGGTTCGTGGAATTGCGGCGATCATAGTGCTGATGCACCATTCCTCATTCCTATTCTCCACGAGCCCCAAGTTCCGATACCTCTTTGAGGCTCTTTTCAACGCCCATGCCGCGGTGGTGGTGTTCTTTGTCCTGAGCGGCTACCTGCTCACCCGGTCTTTGGTGGGCTCGCGCAACATAATGGCCGACGCTCCGGTCTTTTTGGCCCGTCGGCTGTTCAGGATATTGCCCGCCATATGGGCCGTGGGGGCCGTATCGGCGCTCTATCTGGTGTTCATGCACAATCACATCGATACGCCTCAGCAATCGGCTTGGTATGTGAGAATGTACCCACAAGGACCGGTCAGCCAGAGGGAGGTCGCGCTAAGTTTTTTTGCACTGACATCGTCCCTAACACCTCCACTTTGGTCAGTTAGAATAGAGTTGCTGGCATCGGTCCTTATTCCGGCTATGGCGATTTGTATAAAAAGGCACTTTCATGTGGCGCTGGCCCTTTCTGGCCTTATGCTGTCCTTGTTCGTGTTTAATCGAACCGAGACCCTTCTTTATATGAATTCATTCATATTTGGAGCGTTGCTCATAGATCCGCCCCGGTGGCTGAGGGCTTTTGCGGGAACGCGCGGTGTTGTTATTTTCAGCGCGCTGATCTTGTTGTTTTTCCGGCTGTTCAGCCCGGATTGGCGATTTGAGGTCGATTACGCCGCCAAGATACCGACCCTTGTCGAAAGCGCCGCGGCGGCGCTGCTCATCCTGGCCCTGGTTGTCCGGGGCGCGCCCCTGCTCCAAGGCCGTTGGATGAGGTGGGTCGGCGACATTTCGTTCAGCGTTTTCCTTCTGCACTTTGTCATCATGTCCGCTCTGGCCACCATGGTCGGTCGGCTGCCGATCGGGCCGGACCTGGCCGCCCTGACCCTGATGGGCGCCACCCTGGCCGTGACGCTGCCTGTGGCCAACGGCTTCTATCGCTTCGTAGAGTTGCCCGGCATCGAGTTGGGAAAGCGCGTGATCACGAACGTGCGACGCGTGTTTCCGCAGACGCATGGGCAGGTCGGGCGCGCGCGGAATTACCTCGGCGCCCGTTCCGTTGCAGATCCCCGGGCCTAGGGCGGCTGGTCAACGGGTCGCCGACCTTGACCACAGCGCCGGCCGGCGACAGCCGAACGGCGAACAGGACGCAAGGCGCCCCGCTGGCCAGGCCTTATCGGCTCGCACCCTTCGGACAGGCGGTTCTAGCTCCGCACCACCTTGAGCGGCGCGGCCGAAACACCACTGGGGCCGCCGGCCTCTACGAAAGGCTCCTGAGGCTCGGTTTCGATTTCGGCTGAGGTCGGCTGTGGCGGCCCCACGCCCGCCTTCGTCCGAAGCTGAGACCGCCGCGCCATGCGTCCGCCGTTGCGCAATACGACGGCCGCCGGAATCCGGGTTGGCCGGGGCGGGGGCCCCTTCGGCGGCGGCCTTGCGCTCGGCATCGGCGGTCCGGCTCGCATCGGCTTTTTTGCGGAGCGCCGGACACGCTGATGGACCCTGGCGCGGCGCGCCACGTTGGCCACGATCAGCCCATAAAGCGCGCCCCCCGTCAGGCCGAAGTCCGGGCTGGTCGTGGACGCCACAGCCATGAAGGTATTGACCAGGACCGCCGCGCGGGACGCAAGCAGCAGGTTGCGCGTAAAGCGATCGGGGCTGTTGGCCGGCCGGACCATGTTCAACCCCAAGAAGCCGAACAGCAGGAACCCGCCCAGCAGGCCCGTGTTGCTGAGGACCGCGACGGCCCAGTTGGACGCGCGCGCGCCGCCGACGCCGACCCCCACCCCCCCGGTTTGCCAGAGCGCCTGCATGGCGAGCCGATTCCAGCTCATGCGATCGAGATAGGAGTCGCCCTGGCTCTTCTTAAAGATCAGCTGATCGATGAATTTCAGCGGCGTTTCGAACAGGTCCGGCGCGAGCATCAGAACCAGCGCCAGGCCCAGAACGATCAGATAGCAAATGGTGAGCTCGGAGATCAGGAACACCCGCAGCAGCACGTGCCGGCCGGGCGCCAGGTCGTCGAATGTCCGGCGAGACAGCACGGCGACATACATGAAGGCCAAGGCCGCCAGGCCGAGGTAGGCGGTCGACGAGGCGGACAGCACCGACAAGATGATCAGGGTCACCGCGATCAACTGGCCGTAAAGCCGCATCTTGGCGTTGGGAAGCAGAGGAGCCGAAAACAGGGCGATGGCCGCCAGGAACACGGCCACCCCGCCGAAGGCCGACGCTTCGGTCATGACGCCGACCACCCGGCGCATGCCCAGCACCTGGTTGTCGACCATGAAGGTGTATTGCGCCGTCTTGAACGGATCGAGCAGCACCTTTGCCGCCGACGACCCGATGATGAAGTCGGCGACGCCCGTCAACGCGACCAGGGCTCCGCCGAGCAGGAAGGCCCGAATGCACATTTCGCAGAAGCGGCGGCTGCCGGCGCTCGCCGCGAAAATTATCGCGACCAGGAAGGAAATCGTCAGGTAGGCGGCCTGGGTGAAGTTGGCCGCGCTCGGATAGAGGGGGCCTGCCAAACCACGCATCGGCACCACCACGACCTGATTGGCGTACATCTTGGGGAAGAACGCCGCCGACAGCAGCGCAAGCCCCATGAATGCGGTCAGCAGTCCCATGCGGTCGAGACCGAACGCCGTTCGGCCGACCGATTTCAGGAACGGCTTGTCACAGGCATAGCGGCCGATCATGACCAGGGCCGTCAGCGCGTTCGGAAGCAGATTGAGACCGCCGAGCATGGCGGGCGGCACCACGGCCAGCGAATTGAACGCGGCCGTTCCGAAAAGCAGATAGACCAGCTTTTCCTTTGGCCACGTGAAGGACCAGAGGAGGACGATCAGGAAGATGACGGCGGGGTAGGTCATCCGAAGGGGGTCGCCTTAAACTGCAGGTTGCTGCGGTCGAGCCCGGATCCCAACCGCCGCGCTTGCACCCAACCCTGTCTTACAGCGCCTCATCGGCTGCCTTCGCTATTCCGGCGACCACCATTATAGGCCCGCGGCCTTAACCAACTACCACACCAAATCATGAATTTGAGCGTGATAGCCGGTCGCAGCCGCGGGGGGCTAGGCCGGGCCGACCAGTTCGTCGTCCAGATAGAACCTGGCCGTCGCGCGCAGGCCGTCGTCCAAGGAAATGCGCTCCTGGAAGCCGGTCAGGCGCGCCAGGCGCCCGACGTCCGGGGCGCGCCGCTTGACGCTTCCGGTCGGAGACGGATGAAGGACGATCTCCTCGTCCAGGCCGCGCACCGCCAGCATGCGCTTGGCTAGCTCAAGGATCGTGATCTCCTGGGTTCCCCCGACGTTGATGGTCTGGTCGGCGCAGGCCGCGGTCTCGCCGACGAGCAGCGTGGCGCGCACGGCGTCGTCGACATAGAGGAAGGATCGGGTGTCCTCGTAGCCGAACAGCTCGTATCGCCCCTCCCGCACCCGGGCGTAGAAGTCCGGCACGACGTGCCGGTCGCCCATCCGGGGACCGTAGGCGTTATGGTAGCGGATGATGCTGAACGGCATGTTGTAGGTCCGTCCCGCCTGGGCCGCGACCACTTCGCCGTGCATTTTCGACGCGGCGTAGGACCACCGCGGGTTCGTTACGTCCGCAAGCGACAGGGGCACGTCCTCGGCCGTGGGAACCGGCCAGTTGAACAGCGTGACCGTCGATGCGTAGGATTCGCTCGTGCCGGCGTAGACGAAGCGCTTGACCCGTCCGAGCGGGCCGAAATGGTCGGCGAGCAGGATGGTCGGAAGCGTGCAGCAGCGGATCACGTCCATGGGACGTTCGTAGAAGTTCTGCGTCCCGTTCAACGCCGCCAGATGGTAGACGGCGTCGATATCGGTCGGGAGCTTCGCCACCTGATCGGCCAGGGACAGGTCGGCTTCGATGAACTCGACGTTGGGCAGGGCCGCCAGGGCCGCCAGGTGGGAGTCCTGTTCGCCGCGGACGAAGTTGTCGACGCAGGTCAACTGTTCCCCACGGGCGGCCAGGGCCTTGGCCAGGTGGAACCCGAGGAAGCCGGCGGCCCCCGTGATCAGAATCTTGCTCATGCCGCGTTGTACTTCACGTTGAAGGCGCCCAGGGCGCGGTAGACGACCCCGTCCGCCAATTCGGTCGGGTCGAGGCCGATGTGCTGGTTCCAGTAGTCATAGACGGTCGCCGGGCCCGCCATCAGCCGGGACAGGACGGGAAGCTTCAGCCGCTCGAGCGCCTCGTGGTTGTTCTGCATCACCACCAGCGAAGCGCCCGAAAAGGCGTCCTCCACCGTGTCGGCCGGGGTCAGGCCAAGCGTGTGCATGCCGTCCTGGCGCACCACCGGATCCCAGCCCACCAGCGTCGCCTTCGGAAACGCCTCGCGCAGGGCGGCGATGATCGGGATGACCAGCGAGCCGCGGAGGTCGTCCGTTTCGGGCCGGCCTTTGAAGGCGAGGCCGACGACGGCGATCTTGCGGGGCTCGGTCACCCCCCTGGACTGCAGGTCCTCGGCGAGCGCCGTGACGGACCGCACGGGCAGGCTTTCGTTCCAGCGCCGCCCGGCCAGGGCGAGCTCCGGCGTGAAGTCGTAGCGCTCCAGCCCTTCGGCCAGGATGTAGGGATCCTTCTCCAGGCAGGGGCCGCCGACCGGGCCTGGATAGGGCAGATTGGCCCGCGGATAGCCCAGGTTGCCGCTGGAGATGACCTCGTTCGCCGAGATGCCGACCGCGTCGCACATGGCGGCGACCTCGTTGGCGAAGGCGAAGATGTAGTCCCGCTGGGTGTTGTTGATCAGCTTGACCATCTCCGCGGTCTCGGCGTCGCGGACGCGAACGATCGAAGGGGTCAGGAAGGAGAACACCTGCGAGGCGCGGAAGGTGGCGCGATCGTCCACGCCCCCCACCACCTGCGGCAGGGTCCTGAGCTCGAGCAGGGCCTTGCCCTCCAGCGTCCGTTCCGGACAGAAGGCCAGGTCGTAGTTCTTGCCGGTGGCGTCGAGCATCGGCTTGACCACCTCGGTGGTCGTGCCGATCCGGACGGTCGAGCGCAGGACCACCAGGTCTCCGTCCTTGAGCACCTTGGCGATGCTGGCGATCACAGCCTTCATCGCCGCGTCGTCGGTGCGCTTGTCGGGGCCGATGGGGGTGCCGACCGTCACGACGTAGATGCTGGCGCCGCCCGTCGCGGGGACCCGTTCCGAAAAAGTCAGGTTCTGGCGCTCGATCTGGGTCGCCAGGCGCTCATTCAGGCCCACCTCGGAAAAGTGGGCGCGCCGTGCTTCCAGGCAGGAGCGGATCATGGCGCTGCGTTCCACGCCGTGGACCCGGAAACCGGCGTCGGCCATGGCCACCGCCAAGGTGAGGCCCACATAGCCGAGGCCGATGATGCAGACGTTCGAGTCGCTGAAGTTCTGAGGAAGCATGGGCCATTCTGGGACGGAGTGGGAGACGGGGTCGTGGGGAATGCACGGATCGGACCGATAGACCCCCACCGTTTAGACCAGGGCGGTCTTCTCATAGTCCAGGACTTGGCTCGAAACCGAGCGGCGACGGCTCACATGGGCCATTTCGTCCAGCCATTTGGCCCGTTGCTGCAAATTGTAGCGCACCGTCAGTTTCAGCCCGAACGCGTCCAGTTCGGAAGCCAGGTCCGGATGGGCCTCGATAAAATCCAGATAGGGCTTCTGCTGAGCCCGTCCCCAGGGCGGAAAGGCCCCGTTCCAGGGCTTCGGCCGCGACATGAAGTGGGTGATGCGGGGTTTCACCCGGGAGGCCAGGCCGTAGAAATTCCAATAGGCGGGGAAGTTCCATTTCATGGACATCGGAAGGCGGCGACCGCGGGAGGCGAAATTGAGGGCGCTCTGGTCGTGGCAGATGCACAGGTCCGGACTGTCCCGCAGGAATTCCCAGGCGGTGCGTCCGATCTCGCGCCAGCTGGCGCGGCCCACGCGCAAGATCCCCGAATTGAAATAGCCGGTGAAATCCCCCGGGGAGAGACCCAGACCGGCCATATAGGTCCGCTCCTTGGCCGCGACGGGCGAGTCGTCGTTGATCCAGAACACCTTCGGGTCCGCCGCCGCCAGCAGGCGACCCTCGGGCACCTCGGCACGGACGAGTTCGTCCAAGGAGCCGTCGATCTGGATGTCGCCGTCGAGATAGAGGATCTGATCGTATTCGGGCGGCAGCAGCTGGTCCAGGAACAGCCGCCCCAGCGCGCCAAAGCTAAGCGCCGAGGTGGAAAAGAACTGATCGATGAAGTTGTTGGTGGAGTCGCTGCCAAACAAATCGCGGTCGGCCAGCACCAGCTTGATATTCTTTTGTGACAAAATCTCAGTATATCTGTCGGATAGCGCGGCTTTCATGCCGACGGCGAATATGAATACATCTACGTCGTCGCCGGGGCAGGCTGTCCTGGCTTGAGTCGCCGCAATCACGGTCGGGAGCATGTATTTCTGATCCGTGACCAAGCAAATCGCGTAGCGGCTCATCGGGCCCTCTGTATCCTAAGCGGCTGACGGCCTAATAGCCGTGCGAACTGTAAATTTTTTGACCGCCGCCGCTGTTATTGGCCGGCATTCGGCCGGGGCAATCCCCGCAAGAAGCGCCGGCGCACTGCTGGCACGTCCGTTGCGGGCGGGCAAGACTGCACGGGCCCCCGCCGGGTTCCGATTTTATGACCGGGCTAGGCTGTGCTTCTGGGGGTGCAAGTGGGCGCGGCCCGTGCAATTGGTGCGGCGAACCGAGCATTTATGGCACGCCTGTTGCTGAGCTGACGGTCATCGCGCGATGAATCCCAATTTGGCCGCCGCCGGAGACTTTCTATGAAGGTGACTGTTGCAATCGCCACGACTGGCCGACGCGAGGTGCTGAGCCTTGTGTTGAGGTCGCTGGCGGAACAGACGCGCCTTCCGGATCTGCTCGCGCTTTGCCCGGCCGCGCCGGATAAGGACCTCGACGAGACGGTGCTGCCGGAATTGCCTTTTCGGTCCGAGGTCGTCGCGGCCCCATATGCCGGTTTGCCTGCTCAGCGGAACGCGATCCTGCGCCATCTGACGGACGCGGAGTTGATCGTCTTTTTCGACGACGATTTCGTGCCGGCCCCGAACTTCCTCGCCGAATGCGAGGCGGTCTTCGCCGAACGGCCCGATCTGGTGATGCTGACCGGCGAGGTTCTGGCCGACGGGGTCTATACCCCCGGCATTCCCTTCGAGGAGGCGCGGCGGATTCTGGCCGACGATCAGCCGCCGGCGGAACGGACCGTCGCGGACATCTATAATTGCTACGGCTGCAACATGGCGCTTCGGGCGGATGTGGCGCGTCGCAACCGGATCGAATTCGACGAGAATCTTCCGCTCTACGCCTGGCTTGAAGACGTCGATTTCAGCCGGCGGATGGCGGCCCTCGGCCGCATCATGAAAACCGACGCCTGCCGAGGGGTCCATATGGCCACCAAGAAGGGCAAGGGCTCGGGGCGCCGGCTGGGCTATTCCCAGATCGCCAATCCGATCTATCTGTGGCGCAAGCAAACCATGAGCCCGTCGCGGGCGGCGATCCAGCTTAGCCGCAACGTCGCGGCCAACCTGTCCAAGGTGCTGAAGCCCGAGCCGTGGGTCGATCGGCGCGGCCGCGTGGTCGGAAATTTCATGGCCTTCGCCGACGTCCTGACCGGGCGACTCGACCCCCGCAAGATCAGCTCGATGTGACCGCCGTTTTGGCGCGCCAAACGGTGATTTCATGAGACCTGTCATCATAAACGGCAAGTTCCTGGCGCAGGCCAGGACGGGCGTACAGCGGGTGGCGTTCGAGCTCGTCACCGCCCTTGACGCCATGGGGCCGTCCGACCGGGATCCAAGCTTGACCCTGGCGATCCCGCCGAACGGGCATCTCGATGCGCGGCTGCAGAATGTAGCGGTCTCCACGGTCGGTCGACTGAAGGGAGTGCCTTGGGAGCAGCTCGAACTGCCTCGGCATGCGGGAAAGGGCTTGCTGGTGAGTCTCTGCAACGTCGCCCCGCTTTCCCGCCGCGGCGATGTCGTCTTCATCCACGACGCCCAGGCGTTCATATCGCCACAATCCTATTCGCGGGCGTTCCGGCTCTGGTACCAGACGGTGCTGCCCGTCCTGGCCGCGCGCGCCAGCCGGGTGGCGACGGTCTCGAATTATGCCCGCGACACCCTGGTCCAATACGGCATCGCCCCGGCGGACAAGGTCACCGTTATCCACAACGGCGTCGACCACGCCCTGCGGATCGTCTCCGACCCCGCCATTCTGGACAAACTGGGCCTGAGGGGCCGCCGGATCGTCGTGGCGCCGGGCAATACGCAGAGCCACAAGAACATTCCCGTGCTATTCCAGGCGTTCGAGAGCCCTCTTCTGGCGGGAGTGGACCTGGTGCTGGTGGGCCCGGCGACGGCGGATGATTTTCGCCAGAAAGGTTTCGAGCCGCCCCCGGCCGCGATCTTCGCGGGGCGCCTTCCGGACGCGCAGATGCGCGCCGTGATCGAACATGCCGGGGCCTTTGCCTTTCCCTCGACCACGGAGGGTTTCGGCCTGCCGCCGCTGGAGGCGATGCTGCTGGGAACGCCGGCCGTGGTGGCCCCCCGGGGCGCATTGCCGGAACTGTGCGGCGACGCCGTGCTGTATGCGGATCCGAACGATCCGGAAGCTTGGGCGGCGGCGTTGAGCGACCTGCTCGACAATCCGGCGGCGAGGCTGCGTCTGGCCGGGGCCGGTCGGGCCCAGGCCGCGCGCCACCAATGGTCCAAGAGCGCGAGCGAGCTGATGGCCCTGCTCCAGGAGACCGCCTGATGTCGGCCCGCAGCATCGCTTACGCCGGGCGAGCAGGACGACGGGGCTGGTGGGTCTCAAAGCGGACGGTCCGCGATTGGGCGATCACGGCCGCGGCGGTCTGCATGATTGTCGCCGGCCTGGTCATCCCCGCCGTGTCCCAGGCCCCCAAGGCGAACCTTGTCCTCAATCGGTGCAGGCCGGGGTTCGAAGACCGGTTCACGCGCCTGGACGTCAGCGCGACGGGGCCCGGAACGCGTTGGATCGCGCATACGCCGTGGTTCGGCGATTTCGGAGACGCCCAGTTCACCGACCCGCAGCCCGGCTTTCCCTTCACAAGCGGCCCGGAGGGCTTGACGATCACGGCCCAGAAGGGCGCCGACGGCAAATGGCGCTCGGGGCTTTTGTCGTCCACCGACCCGAAGAGCACGGGCTTCTCCGCCCGGTACGGCTATTTCGAAATGGTCAGCAAGTTCCCCCCCGGCAAGGGAACCTGGCCTGCCTTCTGGCTTCTGACAGCGGATCGGCAGGCCGATCCCGACATCGAAATCGACGTGGTGGAGTACTACGGCCACTGGACCGATCGCTATCAGGCCACCGTCACCGTGCGCCCCAAGGGTGGACGGCCCGGACGGAGCAAGACCCACTGGGTCGAAGTCCCCGCCGGCTCGCTGACCCAGAAATGGCATAGCTACGGCGTCGCCGTCGGCCGCCAGGATGTCGTCTTCTATCTGGACCGGCAGGAGGTCTGGCGCACGCCCACCCCGCCCGAGCACCAGAAGCCGCTCGGGGTGCTGCTGAATCTGGCCCTGGGAAGCGGTTGGCCGATCGCGGAGACCCCAAACCCGTCCAGGATGTCCGTGTCGGGCGTCGCCTATTACGGGGACCTTTTGGGTTGCGGGGTATCCCCTCGCGCGATGGGCGAAGCCGACCCAAAATAGCGACGGCCCCGGAGGACGGAGATTCCAGGACTCCGATCCTGGTTGACGCGATTTCAGGCGACAGGCGCCAACTTCGCGATCGATCTTAGCAGCGCGCTCCCACGGACCCAGAAATCCGAAGCGTGGCCATCGCCCTGATTGAACGCTTCCGGATGGCCAAGGCATACATGGACATGCCTTGAGGACTGGCGAAATGCGCGGCGCCGCGGTTCCTCTTTTCCGAAAGGGACGCCTATCATTTGATTGCGCTACGCTGGGGTGAAATCAGTCGTCTTCGGACCGGCGGGCGGCGTTGGATCAACCAGCGTCCGCATATGGTTCACACGATGAGGGCGGAAAACCAGCCGGGCTGGGCGCCGCACCCGACTGATGGCGCATCGGCGGCCAGCGTTCGCGGGTGTTTCCGCGTGGATGAGCCGGCGGCGCCTGCCGCTTCGCCGTAGGTCATTTCGAGGCGCCCTGAGCCCCCTCATGCTGTGGATAAATGACCTCATAAAAAAAAGCTGGAGTTCCCAACGGCCGGCTCCCCTTCGTCCCAACTGGACTGTGATTCTGGCCGTGCTGTTCTGCGCCGCCTTCTGGGTCGCCGTGGCGCTGATAGTCTGAAGACCTTGGATTTTGTAGCCGTATTAACCCACAGTAATCATATCAATTAGCGCCAATTTAACGCCATTTGTCCACTATAGTGATATGGCGGATTTAGTTGTTCAGCGCGCGTCAGATTTCGTCAGCGCCATCGGTGTCAATATACATTTGCCGTACACGGACGGCGCTTACGCCAACGTCAATACGGTGCTGGCCGATCTCAAATATCTCGGACTCGATCACGTCCGAGACTGGGTGATCAACGACAAGCCCTATCCGGGCGACGAGGGGCAGCTCAGCTATCCCGTGGCCGCCGCCGCCGGGATCAAGTTCGACATGAACGTGATCTCGGGATCGGACATTCCCCATACCCTTTCGATCCTGGACGCCTTCGCGGCCAAATATCCGGGCTCCATTACCGCCATCGAAGGTCCGAACGAGGTCAATAACTGGCCGGTGAGCTATGGCGGCCTTACTGGCGACGCCGGCGCCGTCGCCTTCCAGAACGCGCTCTACCAGGCGGTCAAGGCGGACCCGTATCTCGGCGCCCTGCCTGTCTACAACATGACCTCGTGGCCGGAGCTGGTGGGCGGGCACGACGATGCGAACCTGCACATCTATGCGTGGTCGGGAGACCAGCCTTTCCAGACGCTTCAGTCGGCGGTGACCGGCGAACACGCCCTGATGCCGGGCGATCCCGTCGTGATCACCGAGGCCGGCTATTACACGCTTCCGAACGTGGGGCAGGGCGGGGTCGACGACGCCACCCAGGCCAAGCTGACGCTCAACCTATTGTTCGACGCCGCCAAGTTGGGCGTCCAGACGACCTATCTCTACCAGCTGCTCGACGCCTACGCCGACCCGAACGGGATCGACAGCGAGAAGCACTTCGGGCTTTTCGACGTTTCAAATACGCCCAAGCCGCTGGCGAACGCCATCCACAACCTGACCGCCATTATCGCCGACCCCGGCGCCGCGGCGACCTCGTTCGCCCTGACCACGCCGAACTTCACCACCTCCGGCCTGACGTCGATCGACAGCAGTCTGGTCCTGGAAAAGTCCTCGGGCGTCACGGACCTGGTGTTCTGGTCCGAGCCCGATGTCTGGGATGAGGCCAACCATCGCGCCCTGGCGTCGGGCAACCACACGGTCACCCTGACCCTGGACAAGGCCTACGCCCAGATCGTCGTCTTCGATCCGCTCGTCGGCACGTCGTCGATCGCTACCTTCCAAGATACGGCGACCGTCCAGTTCAGCCTCAGCGATCACCCGGTGATCATCGAGATCGGGCCGGCGGCCAGCGCTGTGTCCCCCATCCTGGCCCACGGCGCCGTCCTCGACGGCGCCGGCGGCGGCGACACGCTCGTGGCTGACGCCGGCGGCGGCGTCATACGCGGCATGGACGGCGCGGACAGTATCCTGGGCGGCGCGGACGCCGACGACCTCAACGGAAATGTCGGGGACGATACCGTCGACGGCAGGGGCGGCGCCGACGTGGTTCGCGGCGGCAAGGGCGCTGATTCCGTCACCGGCGGCGCCGGCGATGACCTGCACGTCAACGGCAATCTCGGCGACGACGTCGTCCATGGCGGGACCGGAAACGACACCGTCTACGGCGGTCAGGGCGCCGATACCGTCTATGGGGACGAGGGCGACGACCTGATCTCCGGCGACCTCGGCAACGACAGCCTGTTCGGCGGCGCCGGCGCAGACCGGTTCGTCTTCGCCAGCAGCTCCGGTCAAGATTGGATCGGCGATTTCAACGCGGCCGAGGGCGACAGGATCCAGCTGGCCCCGGGCGCGGCCTATACGCTCACCGCGTTCGCCGGGCAGGCGATGATCGACCTGGGCGGCGACGACCATATCGTTCTGGCCGGCGTGTCCGTCGCATCTTTCAACGCCGATTGGATCGTCTACGGCTAAAGGTTAAAGGGTGTCACCGGTTCCGCGGTGAACCGAACGAGGCCCGTTTGCTCCAGTCGACCAAAGAAGCGCCCGGTGCTGTCGAGATCGGAGGTCCATTCGCCCCGACCGCCTTCGACATGGCTGCCGCGGAGGCGCTTCGCGAACTGCTCCTGGCTGACCGCGACAAGGCGGCTGCACCACCGTTCCATGTCATCACCACGTCCATGACCGAGCCGATGGTCGCGCCAGGTCAAACGCGCGAGTCCGGCCCGAACCCGGGCGACGCCGCATTGAAGGCCCTGCGGCTCCCGGCCGCGGTGCTGATCATGATCGTGTTCCTGATCGTTTCCCTGATCTCGCTGGACCGTTCCCCGTTCAATCGCAGCGCCAGGGCCGGCTCCGCGCCGGCCGGACATTCGGCGGGCGGACGGACTGAGGACGTGCCCACCATACTTTATGTCCTGACCGACGCGCCGGCCTCCAAGCCCGCCGCTTCCGGCGCGCAGGTTCAAGCCGCGGAACCCGCGACGGCCCCGGACCTGCGCCCGAGCGAGCCTGTTCCACCGCCTGCGCCCAGCGTCCGCCCGCCGGCCTTCCAGACAAGGACGCCGGCGCAATTGGTCGGGCTCAAGCCGGTGATGACTGTTGGAAACCGCCAGAAACCCTGATCGTCTTCCGTGCCGTTCTAGGCCGACCGCGCAGCAGGTGCGACGGCGGCCGAGCCGGTCTTGACCTGGATCAGCTGCCGGCTCTCGCCCTCCAGGCGAAGGGCCGTCAGGATGCCGGTGGTGTAGGCGCCCGTATCGATCCCCAGCCGGTTCTTCGCGAGCTGGGCTTGGGTCGCCGGCGAATGGCCGTGGACGATGATTTTTTCATGCGCCAGGGTCGAGGCCCTGAACTCGTCGCGGATCCACAGCAGGTCTTGCTCTGTCTGCCGATCCAGTTTGACGCCGGGTCGAATGCCGGCGTGGACGAAGGCGTAATCGCCGACAACGACCATCAGCTCCAGCGCCCGCAGGAACTCCAGGTGATGCTCGGCGGCGATGGCCAAGGCGCCGCGGACGGCCTCCCAACCGGCGGCGTCAACTCTCGGCCCTGGCGGGGCTATGCCATATGAATTCAAGGTTTCCGCGCCGCCGAAGGCGAGCCAGCTTGGCCCGGCCCTGGTGTCCTCAAGGAAATTCAACATGGCCCTCTCGTGGTTTCCCATGAGAGTCCGGGTTTCGAAAACATCGAGCAGCTTGACGCGGTGAACCAGGTCGAGCACCTGGGCGCTCTTTTCGCCGCGGTCGATGTAGTCGCCGAGCAGGATCAGCATCGGCTTCAGTCGCGGCCGGCTCCGGAGCGCGTCTGCCGCAAGCGTCGCGATCAAGGCCTCCAAGAGGGCCAGGCTCCCGTGCACGTCACCGATGGCATAGACGAGGCGCCCTTCGGTTGAGGGCGGTTTCATCGGAACGAACTTTTCACTTCGAACCAAAACCGCACCCACGACCGGAAAACGTCTGCGCCGAGCAGTTCTCGCGGACTGGGGAATCGACACGGCGCTGCGGCGACAAAGGCAAACCCCTTAGCGTTTCAACGCCCCTCGCGCGGTATCCCACAATATTCTTATCTGAATCAAGATATTGCCCGATGTAGCCAGGCTGCGCGGCGCCTATCCCGCCGGATACGGCGGGGTCAACTTCTGGGCGACCCGCGCGATTTCTAATCGTAGATCCGTTGGTCCGTGATTTTGGAATGATGGCTAAAGGTGCGACCACGCGACGCGGCTGATATTCGAATTCTCACGAGGTATTGAGATGCACGCTTGCAACGCAGCCTAAGATACTGGAGTTAGCGAATCGAGCTGGCTAGTCCGCCTGTTTTCTCTGGAGGATCCGCGTGGCGTATTTTCATCCCGGCCATTCATCTCAACCGCCTGAGAAGACTATGCTGCAGCGCGGCAATTCTGCCGAGGTCAACTGGCCGATGGTTGCAGTCATCAGCGGGAACATCGCGATTTGGTTGGTGGTTTACGCCCTCTTTCGAATGGCCTTCCACTGATTGCCGGCTTCCGCCCCTTGACAAAGGTCGATCAGCTATAGGCCACGACCGAAGCGCCTGATGCTTGCCGGCGCTGCCCAGTGCGATTGGCGGGTTAGCCGTCGTCTCCACCGTTCACGTCCGCCGCCGCCTCGGCAGTTCAGGGCGGCCCGTGACGGCGACGATCCCGATTAAGCTCGCTCGCGGCAGATCAATTGGAAGCCGCTGAATTGGCCGACGCCCGTTCGCCGGATGCCGATCAAGGCCGGCAGGTTCTCTATCAGAAACAGGGCGTCCTTGGCGTAGCGTTGGCGCGTTCTCGGCTCCATCAGGAAACGCCACAGCCACTCGCTACCCAGCCGCTGCATCCACAAAGGCGCCCGCGGCGTGGAGCCGGCGAGGAACAGAAGTCCTGAACCGCAGCAAAGGATGTCGGCGTCGCATCCAGCCCGCTTGATCTGGGCGGCCATGATCTCGCTTTGCGGCGCTCCAGTGGACACGAACACGCAGATCGGCGCGATGTCCAAGACCTGCTGCACGATCGCCCTGCGCTCGCGGCGTTTTCTGATGTAGCCCATCGACGGGTTGAGAAAGCGAAGGTCAAGATGGGCGTAGCGTTCGCGCATCGCGGCTTCGACCGCGGGCGTGCAGCCGATCGAGCAGACGGTGGCGCCTGCCGGCAACCGGTTCAGCATCTGCGGCGTCAGATCCGTGCCCGTGAGGCAAAAGGCGGTCCCGCCGATGAAGCTTCGATCCAAGGCCCGGCTGTCGTTCAAGACAAGGTCGGCGGTGGCGTAGGCGCGGCGAAAGGTTCGCGACCGGCTCAGCAAGCGTAGATGATCCACATTCGGCGTGACGATGAAGCGCCCGGTTCCGCGCCCCGGCGGGCGCGTGGCGAGCTGGTCCATCGTGCCCCTGAACAGGACATAGGCATGGTCTCGGCGAGAGGCCGCGGTTTTCGCCGTTGAGCGCCTCGAGGTCGGCGCCGCAATGTCGTTCAGACCGTAGCCGGCGGGAGCTATATCCATACCTGTAGTATGAAAGGGCGCCGTTTAGTCCCGGTGAAGACTTATGGCTACCGCGCCGTTAAGCTTGGTCGCCGCTCTTGGGCCGGGTGAAGTTGTGCGAATGCGGGTCTATTCCGCCGCCTGGGCAGGTTGCGGACGCAACGCGACGGCCCCGGCGTGCAAGGCTTCGCCAGCCTGCTTCAAGGCAAGCGTTTCGGTCTCATGGCGCGTCAGCGAGGCCGCGTTCGCGGGAGCGGGAACCTCAAGGTAAAGCACCGCGCCATTGTCGAACTCAAGCGTCACGCCGAGGGTCTTGGGCGTGATCGTGACCATCGTGACGGACGCGCTCGGCACCGCTCTGTTCTCCATGGGCGACGGGCGCAGAATGACCGGTTGGCGCGCGCAAGGGAAACGGAAGTCAACCCATTACCAAGAAAGCGCCACCGGCGCCATCGGCCCAGGCGCCCCCGGTTGTCTTCCGCCGCGGTGGGATGGTCCGCCGCGCCCATTTCGGGACAACTGGCGATTTCCGGGGTAATTCGACGCCATGATCCGGTTGGCCGCCCGTGTCGCCGCCGCCCTCGTCGCGGCGGCCATCGTCGTATTCACGCTCGGCCCCGTCGCCGATCGTCCGCAGACCGGCTATCCGCAGCTTGAAAGATTTGCCGCCTTCCTTGTGCTGGGCGCGGCGCTGGCGATCGGTTTCCCTCGCCAGCGATACCGTATGGCCGCGGGCGTGGTCGTAGGCGCGATCGGCCTGGAATTCGCCCAGTTGCTGATCCCCGGACGGGATGCGGGGGTTCCCGACGCCTTCGCCAAGGCGCTCGGCGGCGTGTTCGGCGTGGCCATTGCGACCACGGCGAACAGAGCGGCCGATCGGCAGGCCACTGGCTGGCGACCGGCAGGGTTCCTGATCAGCGCCGCTAGTCGGGCTGCCGGGGCCAAGCCGCGCAGGTTTTGGCCGAGCTGATCTTCAAACCAGATCCGAGGAGGGCATGCGGGCGGACGCCGGGCTGGCCGCGGCCCGCGCGCGCGTCCAGCGCTCGCCGCGCCGGCGAGACGGGGCCAATCCACCGCGCGCGAGCTTGCGGACGCCCTCGATGTAGGTGGGCGCCACCGCCATGAGCACCCCGGCCGTGTCGGCCAGGGCGTCGCCGATGTCGCCGTCGCGCCCGACAAGGGATTGGATGAACTCCGATGCGACCGCCAGCACCATGGCGGCCAGAAACAGGTCATTCCGGCGGCTTCTCGGGAAAGCCAGCATGCTGAGCGCGGTCAAACCGAAGGAAGCGAACGTATGCGCCTGCTTGTCGTCCAACCCGAACAGCCGTTCTGCGCCCTGGAAAGGCCCGAACAGCAACAGGGCGGCGCTCGCAAACATGACGACCAACAGGACGCGGGCGCCGACAACGATCAAGGCTGATGATTTCATGATCCCGATTTAGGACCAATCGATGCAACGGACCGTGAAGCAACATGGTGTCGCAAGACTTAAGGGCAGGGCAGTCTGTCAGCCGCACGCTCGCCGGCGATCTGCTCCGGGCGTGAAAGGCCCTTGAGCTGGCGTCAGCGCAGCACGGGCCAGAACCACTTCACCCGCACGGCGACCAAGACGGCGATGGTGGTCAACAGGACCGTGTCCATGGCGAGCATCAGCGCCTCGGCCAGGGTGGACGGATGGAACAGGAAGATCAATGCCCACAAGATGAGGAGGTGGGCGCAATAGAAGCCCAGGGTGTAGCGTCCAAGCTGAGCCAGTTTCACGATCAGCCATTTGTGCGGCAACGACCGGGCGAGGAAGAAGGCGCCGACTCCCAAGGGCAGGGTGCCGAGGAAGAAGTCCTTTCGCATCGGATCGTAGGCGTGCACCGCTTGCAACCCGCTGATCTCGATGGCCTGCAGGACAAGTCCGAAGATCACCAGGCACACGCCCATGGCCGGATTGACCCGCCTTTTGGCAAGGACGAGACCCAGGGCGGTGAAGACGAGCCCGAAGAAGGGGCCGTCCCGGGTATTTATCAAGAAGTGAGAACCGCCCCAGAACAGGCGATAGTAGGAACCGCAGGCCAGTCCAAAAACATAAAGCGCGGCGGCCACGAACAGCAGCAACCGGGGCCGGTTCTTGAGGACCAAAACGATCAGCGAACACAGGGCGAGCGCCGGCAAGAACCAGAGATGGAAGCCGCGGCCGCCGTCGATCAGGATCCGCAGTATGTACATCGGATGCAATATATCGCGCAGGCTGTCGCCAGAAACGATCGTATAGAGCGGCGCCCAGAAGGCGAAGGGAATGAGCAGGCGGCGCAGCAACTGGCCTGCAGGCGCGCCACGGCCTAGGAACATCCCGGAAACGATGAAAAAATACGGTACGGCGAAACGGGCCGCTTGGCCGATGATTTCACCCACGGGTCCGACCGAGGGAAGGGAATAAATAGAGTGGAGCAAGACGGCGCCGATAAAGCCGATATATCGAACAGCATCGAGACCGATTATTCGATCTGAACCGGTCCGCTTGTCGGACTTAACGGGGTTGCCGCTCATCTACTCGTCCTTCACGCGCCCCCTTTCGCGTGAAAGACGGACAATAATAATGCACTGCATACAGCGTGCCAAAAAATGGAGTCCCTTGGCGGGCGAATTGGTCAAGGTTCTCCGGACAGATCGACGCCGATGCAGGGCGCCAAATCGCTGGGCGGTCAGCCCGTGCTTCCTTCTCTCGATTCAGCAAGATTTCCGCTTTGGCTTCCCGATGCTACAAAGAGAACTGAGCGGTGCGGACCGGGTGGGGCCCCATGTTGACCAGCTTATGGCTACAACTCCTGGGCGTGGGTTTATGCACTTTCAGCGTGACGGCTTTTTGCGCCTTGGTGCTGGGCGTCGTCTGGGAAAACGAAAGGGGCGGATCACCGGTCGTGGGGTTCACACCGGCCGTTGAAAGACCGTTCGTCGGGCTCGATGACAGTCGGATCGCCAACGACAGGCGCGGCGGGCGCAGCCGGCGGCGGCGCTTCCGAATGCCGGCCGGATCGACCCTGCTCGGCCATATCCGGAATATCAGCGTCCTGGCCGCCGGCGCCCTTTGGCTCTTTTGGATCGTCAGCACCTTCCTGAGCGCCAGCACGGCAAACGACGGCGCGGGGGAATGGTTGGGCATGATCTGGGGCTGGATGTTCCCTAGTTGAACGGCCGCGCGTCGTCGCGATAACAGGATGGTCGTTTTCGTCGGGTGAAGCCGACGGCCGGCCTTTGGCCCGAGCGCAGGCGGGACGGCGTGCCAACCCGCGCGGCGGGCCGCCGGAACATGGGTTTGGTTCCAAGGGAGTTCTGAGGTCGTGTTCGTCGATATGAGGGCTGAACGGTTCGATGTCCTCCAAGCCAGGACTTGGCCACGCCCCGCGCCCCTCACCCAAACCAGCAAGCGGCCTTCGGGTCTTGTGTCTCGGATTCGACACACGCCGGGTCCGGGCGTTCTGCTCGGCAGCCTGCTTGCGGTCGGCCTTGGCGTGCTTGTCGCGTTTGTGCTGCGCTTGCCGGCCTATATGTCCGCGCCAAGGAAGCCGGCGGCCGACGTCCTGATCACGGCGCACGATCCCAACTATGCGAGCTACCTGCGGGTCATGGCGTCGATCGGCCCTGGCGCGCCCCGCCCTCTGGCCGCGGCGTCTCGGGTCCGGATCGCCCGCCCGTTCTCTCATACCGGTGTCGCTCCTCCGGCGCGGACGCAGGAGGACGGCGCCTGGGGCGAACCGGGTCGAGACGAGCCGGGCGCGCAACCGGACCTTTGGAGGGACCGCCAAGGACAGGGGCCTATCTTCATCCGCGCGGACGACGGACCTTACGACAGTCGCTGGCGCCATTATGGGCCGCCGTCCGAAATCGCCGGCGCCTACGGACCGCGGGACGCCGTAGGGTCGCCGACGCCGGCGTACGAAGCCGGATATCGTCCCGACGGACCCGTGATCATCTACGTCGGCGGATATCCCTTCTACCGGTAGCCGCTAGCGGGTTCCCGGACGGCGAAGACCCATCCCGGCGGGTTCGCCGCCGAACACGGCCGTGACGACCTCGGCAAGGCTCAGCGGCTTCGTGAGATGGGAATCAGCGCCAGCCGCCAGCGATGCCTGGATGTCTTGCGAAAAGCCATGTGCGGAGAGCACGTGGATGCGCGCGCGGGGCGCCCCGGTCCTGGCCTCATAGGCCCGGATTTCCCGGATCGCCGCCAGCCCGTCCATGACCGGCATCTGCACGTCCATCAGGACGACGTCAAATGCGGCGGCTTTGAAGGCCTCGACGGCTTCCAGGCCGTTGGTGGCGAAGTGAAGGGTCACCTCGGTCGGGCTGAGGAAGGCGTTGACGACTGATCGGTTTGTCTGGTCGTCGTCGACGACAAGCACATGTGGGGCGGACATGGTTCGACCCTACTCGATTTACCTGGACCCCAGGTTAACGAGGCGGGCCGGGTGCGACGCCACGTCTAACGCGTGCGATTTCCGATGTAGATCGCCGGCGTGGGCTCATCTGACGACTTAGGCCGCTGGGCCAGGCGCAGTCCCGCGATCTCGAACGCCCGACTGACGAGCCATTGAGGCGAATCCGGATCGGGGACGAAGGAGAAGCCCGCCGGTAGGTCCACGCCGGAGAGAAGGCTCCGGTGCTCGTTCCATCCTGCCTGGTGGAATATGCCGGCGAGCTCGGCGGCATAGTTCTGGGCGTCCGCATCCTCGCCCGTCACCAGCCAGATATTCCCCCGCGCCCCCCGAAGCACTGCGACCATGCCGGCCCGCTGCCGCTGGGTGAGCCGATGGGAGACGAGCTTGGCGTCCGCGGGGGCCGTGGGGGGCGTCCCGGTTTTCGGCGGCTCTTGAAGAGTCGGGTGGGGCGCATCCTTCGTCAGGGCGAGTTGCGGTGTTGCAGCCGGGCGGGCAGGGCTCGCCGGAGCGGGAACCGGGGCCGGGATCTGGGCCGCGGTCGGACCGAGCGGAGACGTCGGTGCGGGGCTGGTCGCTATGGGCCTGTCCGGCTCCAAGACCGGCCTTGGCGGTTCCGGGAACGCGGAATCGATCTGATGGCGGGGCAAACCGCCCGCAGGCGATCCGACCACCGCAGTCTGTAAGCGGGGAGCAGGTCTTGATTTGACACCATCAGAATATAGCGCGGCTATAGCGCCAGCGAGGGTCAGAAGTATCCCCGCGAAAAGGACTGGATAGGCCCAGGCGTGTATTATATTCGCGGTCGATAGAGACATGCTCAACGTATAACTCACTCTATACGCCTTCTGCTCTCCATGCGCCCCTGCCTGGCGAGCCGGGTGGCGGACTGCAGCGAACCGTATCGACGATTTCAGGCGGCTCCCAGGCGCCTGTTAACCATATCATCGCATATCGACGCCCCAAGGAATAGTTGGTCCGCCTCGGGGCTTTTGATCCGAAGAGTCGCCGGAGGGGTCGCCGGTTCGCCAAGGCGTCGCGACCGCCGCATCCGGGCTGGATACGGGCCGAGGTTTCAAATCGCTCGGCGGCGAGCGGCGACCAGCTTTCCCGTCGGTTCCTGCACATAGACGAAGGCGCCTCGGCTGATGGCCCAGGTGACGGCCTTGGATTTCGACGGCGCGCGGTGCACGACGACGTCGCCGGCCTGCACGCGCCAGTACAGCCCGCTCGGCCGGACCGTGAATGTCCCGCAATCCATCATGATTTCCCCCAACCTGTCGTTTTTGGGCGGCGCGCGGACAGTCGTTTCAACGCCCCCGGCCTTGGCGACCCTGGCGAGCGCCATTCCAGCCGCCGCCGTGATTTGCGCCTCCACCCTGACAGCAGTTCTGTTTCGGCGGCGGCGGCGCGCAGGACTGACAGCCGGACTTTTGGTGGTGATCGCCGCCGCCCTGAAAGCCGCCCCGGAATTGCGCGGAAACCTGCACCGACGCACTGGCGCTCGCACTGGCGCTGGCCGACGACCTGGCGCTGGCGTTGGCCCAGGCAGCCGACGCGCTTTGGGCGCGCGCGAAGCCGCTGCCGAAATCGCTGAACCCGCCGCCGCCGCCGCCGCCGCTTATGAAGGCCGGCCCGGCTCCGCCGGTGAAGCCTCCTTCCTCGATGACGATGCCTTCAGGCGCGGCGCAGCCGTAGGCGCAGGGCGGGGGCGGAAGATAGACGGCGACGCAGACGGGGCAGGGGTAGCCCGCCGGATATGCGGGGGCGTAATAGGCCGGCGGTCCGTAAGCATAGGCGCCCGAGGACGCCGACCAGGCCTCGGCTCCCCCGGTCGAACGGGAATAGTCGGCCGCGCCAACGGCGTAGGCCGGAGGGGGAGGACCTAAGGCGTAGCCGGAATTGGCCGGCGCATAGACGCAGTCCGGTCCCGGACACGCGAGAGCGGCGCCGGTGAAGAACAGCAATGTGACGGTCGCGGCCAGTCCGGAGACGATAGTCTTCATGGCGCCCTCCCAAAACGGGACATCGAAGACGCCAGCCGTCCTCGCGACCCTCTTCTGTTCAAGCGCCGTGCCGAGTGATGCTCGAAATGGCCTCGGCGATTTTAACCCTGCTTAAGGAGCTTTGAAGCGAAACTGCCTGTCGTCTGTGGCTCAGGAGGCCCGTCCATGTTCAAAGTCCTGAAGGTCTGGCCTCCCGTGTTCGCCGCCTTGGTCGTCAGCCTGTTCGCGGTCGCGGCCCACGCTGCCTGCTGCACGGTGCCGACCAGCCATCAGGTTCGCATTCCGAGCGTCGTCGTCGGCCAGCAGGCCGCGCCGCAGCGCTGCAACACCAATTGCGGGAACGGCTGCGACACCTGCAATACGCCGCCCACTCCCTGCAACTGCGAGACTCCGCCGCCTTGTCAGGAGAACTGCGGCTCCAATCGACGCCGCGGCCAGTTCAACGCTTCGGTGGTCGTCAACGCGCAGGCGTCGGCCACGGCGAACGCCGCCGCGGTCGGAAACGTCTTCGCCAATTCCGCAGCCTTCGGTTTCGCCAACAGCAACAGCTTCGGAAACGGCGGCAGCAGTTTTTACGTGGACTACAACAACAGCTACATCTCCAATCTGTCCGTCGAGTCCGCCGCCGCGACCGCGTCAGTCAGCGTGCCCTATCAGGCCAGTCGACAGGTGGTGAAGATCGTGGCCGTACAAGCGGTCTGCGTGGACGATAAGCTGGTCCCGCACCCGGCCTCCCAGGTGTCTCCGGACCGGGAGATCGCCGATGCCTTCGAGGGCGAATTGTACCGCTGCATCGCAGGGACCCGCATGCAGTTCACCCTGGCCGACTTCAACGGCAAAGTCAGTTTCGACCACGGTCAGACCATCACCTGCGACAAGCACAGCGCGCTCTACCATGTGGCCGGCGGACGGGTGGAATGCCGGCCCGAACGCCCGGCCCGCGACTGCAACGAACGCTCGCTGCTGCGGCGGTTCGGGGCGGGGATTAAGATCCTCAAGATCGTCTGGACCGAAACCTACACCGCCTATCGTACGGAGGTGCAGCAGGTGCAGGCCACCGCCCAGGCCAGCGCCACGGGCATGGCCATCGACGGCGGCGTCGGCGGCATCGTGCACTAGGCTCTTGGCCGTAGCTCCGGCCGGGACAGCGCCGAAGCGGCGGTAGCCTGGGCCCTCGGCCGCTCCGGCGCTCGCTCGCGCCTGGCCGGTTCCTGAAGTCCGCGAATGGGAGAAGCCCGGGGCATGGCGCCGGGGCCGTTTCGCTGTGTGATCGGTCATCCTCAAGCCAAAAAGTTGCAAGATTTCCCTGTCCGGCTGGAGGGGGGTTCGGCGCCCGCCGCTATGACCGGGTTCAGCAACGAGCATGCCGGGGTTTTTGGTCAGGCGCGTCTTCTGGTTTGTTTGGCGTTGGGAAACGCTGGGCCAGCCGCGGCGATCTGGTTTCGCAATAACAAAATGGGTGGCGAAGGGGCTGGGGCGTCGAGCCGGAAACCCGTCCGCCAGGCCCAGGTGATGGCCGCCAATATTGCTCCTGCGCCGCATAGGCTGGACAAGATTGGATGCAGCCTCTTAAATGTTAACGCGGATGGATGGCTGGGAGGCTTCCAATGCTCGTCTTCAAGCCGCCAAGAGAACGATTGCCATATTACGTGCATCCCTACGCGCGTCTGTTTTGGCGCTGGGAAACGTTCACCACGCCGGGGTTTTCGGGCTTCGCCTTCAGCAAAGCCAGGGCCAAGGCCGCTGCGATACGCGCCCTGGGCGGTCATCCTGAGGCGACGAGCATCTTGGAATAATCGTTAACACTGGCGGGCTTCGCCCCGCCTGACCGCCGGAGCGTGGTGCGTATCTTCCGGCGGTGGCGAAGGGCCGTGCGAGGCGGCCCTTCTATGGTTCACGCCAGGACGATCACCACCACGCGCCGGTTCTGCGCCCGGCCGTCCTTGGTGTTGTTGGGGGCGACCGGGGCCTCGGCTCCGTAGGAGATGGTCGCCATCCGGTTCAGGGCCACGCCCTGCTTGTTCATGAACGCCCGCACGGCCTCGGCGCGATCCTCGCCCAGCTTCTGGTTGTAGGCGGGCGCGCCGGTGGAATCGGTGTGGCCCTGGATCTCGACATAGACGTTGCGGTTGTCGGTCTTCAGCTTCTGCACGAAGTCCATCAGCCGGGTCTGGGCCTCCGGCGACAGGCTGGCGCGATCGACCGGGAACTTCACCGAGTCGTCCGACAGCACCATCGAATAGAGGAACTTGCCCTCGGCCAGCTTGCCCGCCGCCGTGGCGCGCTCAAGCGCTTCGCGCGTGGCCTTGTCGAGGTCGGCGAGGCGGGTCTCGTGGGTCTGCAAGGCGCCCTTCTGCGCGGCGACCTGGGTGTCGGTGCTTTGCAGCTTGGTGTCGACGACGCCGACCTGTTCACGGACGAAATTCTTGGTCGCGCATCCGCCAAGGCCGAGCGCCCCGGCCGCAAGCGCGACAGCGGCTACGGCCACGGGTTTGAATGTCTGCATGGTTCTCTCCACCCTCCAAGCCCCAATGGTTAACATAACCCTAAGCCCTATGTTTTCATAGTCGATAGACAGTTATCGGCAGAGCAAGAGAAAGCTTAGAAAAAACAACGGCGCAGCCGACCCCGAACTCTGGGGCCGGGGGAAGGCTGAGGAAGCCGTAAGACGGTGCCGACTTGAACCATTGAGCGTTCGGCAACTGCTGGCCTTGGGCCGAAGCCTTCCGGCTCGCCGCTTTAGCGCCCTATACTTGTGTACGAGAACCCGTTCACGCGCATTTCCGCAGGGTTGTAGACATTCCGAAGGTCGACCAGCACGGGCCGATTCATCAATAGTTTCAGCCGTTGAAGATCCAGCGCGCGGAACTGGTCCCACTCGGTGACCAATACCGCCGCGTCGGCGCCGGCTATGGCCTGGTAGGGGTCCTCGCGGAAATCGACGTCCGAAAGCAGTTTGGCCGCTTCGACCATGCCCTCAGGGTCATAGGCCTGGACCCTGGCCCCCAGCCTTTGCAGGGCCGGGATGATGTCGAGCGCCGGCGCGTCCCGCATGTCGTCCGTGTTCGGCTTGAAGGTCAGGCCGAGCACCCCCACCGTCTTGCCGGCCACGTCCCCGCCAAGGGCCTTCACCACCTTGTCGGCCATGCGCTTCTTGCGCGCGTCGTTGACCTCCACCGTCGTGGCCACCAGCCGGCTCGGCGTCCCGGCGTCCTCGGCGGTGCGCACCAGGGCGACCGTGTCCTTGGGAAAGCACGACCCGCCGTATCCTGGCCCGGCGTGCAGAAACATCCGTCCGATACGTTTGTCCAAGCCGATCCCTCGCGAAACCTCCTGCACGTTCGCCCCGACGCTTTCGCAGATGTCGGCCATCTCGTTGATGAAGGTGATCTTCAAGGCCAGGAAGGCGTTGGCCGCGTACTTGGTGAGCTCGGAGGTGCGCCGGCTGGTGAATAGGATCGGCGTCTCATTGAGGAACAGCGGGCGATACAGCGCCCTCATCACCTCCCGGGCGCGCTCCTCTTCGGTCCCCACCACGACCCGGTCGGGGCGCTTGAAGTCGCTGATCGCGGCGCCTTCGCGCAGGAACTCTGGATTGGAGACCACCGCAAAGTCCCCGTCGGGCCGCCTGCGCCGGATGATCGCCTCCACCTCATCGCCGGTTCCCACCGGTACGGTCGACTTGGTCACGATGACGGTGAAGCCTTCGATCAGGTCCGCGATCTCGTTGGCGACCGCGTAGACATAGGACAGGTCGGCGTATCCGTCCCCGCGACGCGAAGGCGTGCCGACGGCGATGAATACCGCGTCGGCCTCGCGCACGGCCTGGGCAGGATCGTTGGTGAAGAACAGCCGGCCTTGTCGCACGTTCGAGGCGACCAGTTGATCCAGGCCCGGCTCGAAGATCGGGATCTTTCCAGCCTTCAGCATTTCGACCTTGGCGACATCCCTGTCGACGCAAGTGACCTCGTGGCCGAAATCCGCAAAGCAGGCCCCCGACACCAACCCCACGTACCCGGTTCCGATCACGGCTACACGCATAGGCAATCCCCTTGTGGCGTCGTGGGTCTAGCGCGGCTGATCTTGGTCTCAAACAGGAAGATTGCCGACCCGTCCAAGGCGCCGTCCTGCCGGGGATCGAACAGAGAGTCGCCGCCGGCTGGCGAAAAGGCGCGGGAACGCCGCCGTGTGGATGTCCAAGGATTCCGATGGAAGACGTTTGCTGCATTAACTTGGGCTTCCATGACGCAACCCAACGTTAACCGCCGTCGTCAATCATATCGTCTCGGCCCCAGGAGGCGTGGCGATGTTGCATAATATAAAGGGGTCTGAGGTCCACACACGCGGCCGCGCTTTGATTCCGGGATATTCTGCGATTACCATCAACCCTCCGCGCAGGTCGCCCGTACGTTGGATTCCGGCGGTTTTCATGTGGGCGGCCGCAGCCGCGACCCTGACCGTCGTGACGACCCAGCAATTCCACCTGCACTGATCGGGCGCCTTTCGGGGGCGCGAAACGGTCCGCGGCCCGAGATAGCGCTCCGGCTAGCCGACGTCCCCTGCCCCGGCCAACCGGTCTATGGCGCGGGCGAGAGCCAGATCCAGAGCGGTCACTCCGCCCGACGAATGGGTGGTCAGGGTGATCTCCACCCGATTGTAGGCATTTGTCCATTCGGGATGATGGTCCATCGCTTCGGCCGCCAGGGCCACGCGTGTCATGAAGCCGAAGGCCGCGCTGAAATCGGCGAAGCGGAAATCCTTGGTCAAGGCGTCACGACCGGAGACCGACCTCCAGCCGGGCAATGATTTCAGCGCCGCCACCGCACCGATATGGGCCCGCCGGTCCGCCGTCATCGGATGTTTCCTCCATCGGCGCGACGCCCCGCCCGAGTTGGAGCAACGCAGTTTCTAGGCTAGGGGACGTTGACAGACGGAAAGAGCGCCGGACCAGTGTAACTCCGGTGGCGAGGATCGGGCGCGTGAATTTCATCCAGAACCGGCCGCCGACCACCGACCTCACCCTGGAAAGGGACTTGGCCAAACCCGGCGCCCACGCGGGCCGAGGATTCCGGCCCCGTCGCCTGTCGACCTGGGCTGTCTACGCCCACGACTTGGCCTGGGCCGCCCTGGTGATCGCCGGCGTCCTGGTTGGGCGCTATCTGTTCGAACCCACCGCGACCCCCTGGAGCCTGCTGCTCGTCGCCACCCCGGTCTTCACCGCCATCTGCGCGGTCGTGTTCCCCCTGTTCGGCCTGAACCGCACCATGTGGCGGTTCACCGCCCTCAACGACGTGGTGCGGATCATCCAGGCGGTGGTGGTGGCCGATCTGCTGCTGCTGCCGGTGCTGTTCCTGTCGACCCGGCTCGACGACTTCCCCCGTTCCGCCGTCCTGATCGTGGCCCCCGTGCTGATCGCGGCGCTGGCGGCGGGACGGATTCTGACCCAGGCCGCGGTCCACGGCGACCTGGGCGCCGCCTTCCGTTTCGAGAACCGCGCCGACCCCCATGCCGTCGTCGTCGGCTCCCCGGTCGCCGTGGCGGCCTATCTGACCGCCCTGCGCCGCGACCGCGCCGCTTCCGTCCGTGTCGCCGGGGTCGTCGCCCTCGACGACGAATCCCAAGGACGCACGATCCAGGGGGCGGAGGTGATCGGCGGATTGGCCGACCTCGGGGGGTTGTTGAAGACCCTGGCCGACGCCGACGGCCTGCCGCCCCAGATCGTGGTGGCCGAGCCCCGCCCCAGCCGGGCCCTGCTCGAAACTGTGGTCGCCGCCGCAGGCGACGCCGGAGCCCGGGTCTGCCGCATCCGCCCGAACGAGACCCTCAGCGGCCGCCTCGCCCCGCTGGAGGCCGCCGACCTGCTGGATCGCCCGCCCCGCCGCCTCGACGCGGAACATGCAAGGGCGCTGATCGAAGGAAAACGCATTCTGGTCACCGGCGCCGGCGGCACCATCGGCTCGGAACTGGTGCGTCAGGCGCTGGAGCTCGACCCGGCCCGGCTGATCCTGATGGACGCCTCGGAGTTCAACCTCTACGCGATCGACCAAGCCCTCCTGGAAGCCCAGGCCCCCCCCCTGTGGAGCGCCACCCTGGCTGACGTACGCGACCGCGAAGGCATGCGGGCGCTGTTCGAGCGGGAAAGGCCCGACGTCATCCTGCACGCGGCCGCCCTGAAGCACGTGCCGCTGATGGAATTGAATCCCACCGAGGCGGTGCTGACCAATGTGGGTGGAGTGGTCAACGTCGCCACCCTGGCCCGCGAGACCGGCGCCACCCTGGTGTTCGTCTCCACCGACAAGGCGGTCAATCCCACCAATGTCATGGGAGCCACCAAACGGATCGCCGAACGTTGCGTCCACGCCATCGCCGCGGGCGGCGACGCCCGCGTCGCCGTGGTGCGGTTCGGCAATGTGCTCGGCTCGACCGGTTCAGTGGTGCCTCTGTTCGAGCGTCAGATCAGCCTGGGAGGTCCGGTCACCGTCACCCATCCGGAGATGGTCCGTTATTTCATGACCGTGCAGGAGGCCGCCAGTCTGGTCCTGCGCACCGGCGCCCTGCCCGAGAGCGAACCCGGCGCCGACGGACAGGTCTATGTTCTCGACATGGGCGAACCGGTGCGGATCGACCAGTTGGCTCGCCAACTGATCCGGCTGCACGGCCTGCGTCCCGACGTGGACATCCCGATCACCTATTCGGGCCTGCGCCCCGGCGAAAAGCTGTGGGAGGAGATCTTCTACGACGCCGAGGCGGTGCGGGCGACCAGCGCCGACGGGGTCTGGGTCGCCTCCGATCCGGCCGAACCCTGGGCCGATCTGGAGGGTCCGGTGAGCGAGCTGCTGCAGGTGGCCGGCAGCCGCGACCAGGCGGCGGTGCTGGCCAAGCTCCAGCTCCTGGAACCGGCGTTCCGTCCAGCCGCCAACGGGGCTTAGCCCTCTATTTTCATTAATTTTCCCCGGCCGGGCGAGACGACGCGCCCAAGGTTCCCCCAGGCGATGAAACCTGAGGCGCCGATGGCCTGAAACAGGTTTGTGGCGCCATGGGCGGTCCGCGACCTCGCGGCCCGTCGCCCCATTTGCGAGGCGTCATGGCCATCCCCCTCCGTCAACTCGCCGCCCTCGTCGCCTTGTTCAGCATCCCTCTGGCCGGCTGCGCCTACGCCCACGAAGGCGCCCCAGGGGGCTATTCGGAGGTCCTGGCCGAGCTGCCCGCCAACGCCCCGCCCGGCGAATGCTACGCCAAGGTCGTAGTTCCCGGCCAACCCGTCGCGCCGCCGCCGGCGGCCCAGGGAGCGGTCTGGGTCGTGAGCCAGACCCCGGCTGGACCGATCTATTGCCTGGTTCCCACCGGGCCTGTCGCCCAGCCCGTGGTGGAGACCGTTTCCCGTTCCGGCTGGATCCGCGTGCTGTGCGATCAGGACGCCACCCCCGAGCGGATCACCCGTCTGCAGACCCGGCTTCACGACCGCGGCTATTATCGCGGCCCGGTTTCCGGCCGCTACGACCGCGAGACCGCCCAGGCCGTGGCTCAGTTCCAGGCCGGAGCGCACATCGACCATGGAGGCTACCTGAGCCTTCAGACCCTGCAAGCCCTCGACGCCCAGGCGACCTACGCTTCGTCAGCGTCGGCAGTCGTCCAGTCCGCCGCCTATGGCTACGCCGGCGCCTATGTCTACCAAGCGACGGGCGCCTACGTCTCCGCGCCCCAGGTCGCCGTCCCCTGCGGATGCGCCGGCTACGCTCCGCTCCCGTCCCCAACCTATCCCTGCTGCGCCGCCCAATCCTTTGGCTATTCCCAATCCTTTGGCTATTCCCAGTCCTATGGTTACAGCCTGGGCGTCAGCGGCGGTTATGGCTTTGGCGCGCCCATGCCCGCCTATGCAGCGGCGTCAGCCCAAGCCTATGCCGGCGGCAGCTATGCCACGGCCCGCGCCAGCACCCAGGTCTCGACCGTCCAGAATGGCTGGCTGATGTGGGGCGGCAAGAGCGGATACTGACCGCTCCCGCCCCTCATCGAGGGGGGACGGGGACCGCCCGGCCGCCGAAGAGCGCAGATCCGACCCGCACGGAGGTCGCGCCGAACCGGACGGCGGTCTCATAGTCCCCGCTCATGCCCATGGACAGTCGCATCACCCCGTTGCGGGCGGCGATTACGGCCAAGAGGGCGAAGTGAGGGCCGGGCGCCTCTTCGGCAGGGGGAATGCACATCAGCCCCTCGACCGCCAGACCGTAGGTCCCGCGCACCGAGGCGATGAAATCGTCGGCCTCGGCGGGGGCCACCCCGGCCTTTTGCGGTTCCTCGCCGGTGTTGACCTGCACGAAGAGGCGAGGATGTCGCCCGGTCTCGGCGGCCAGGTCCGCCAGGGTCCGCGCCAGCCTTTCCCGGTCGAGGGTCTCGATGACGTCGAACAGGGCCACGGCTTCGCGCGCCTTGTTGGTCTGCAACGGCCCGATCAGCCGCAGCTCCAGTCCTTCCCGTCCCGGCCGTTCGGCCCAGCGCCCTTGCGCCTCCTGCACGCGATTTTCGCCAAACACCGTCTGGCCCGCCGCCAGCATAGCCAGGATCCGTTCCTCCGGCTGTTGCTTGGAGACCGCGACCAGGGTCACATCCCCGGATCGACGCCGGGCCGCTTCGGCGGCGGCGCGGATGCGCCGCAACACCTCCTGGCGAGCGGCGGAGATTTGGGAGCTCAGATCGGACATTGACGACACGGGGGGCGGACCAGCGGTTGATAGGCCTGGCGCGGACGCTAGGGCGGACCGCCATCCGGCGAAACCCCCGAAACCGCGTCCTGCCGGCGCTTCTGCTGGTCACCGACCCGCAGCGCACCCCCGACCCCCTGGCCGCCGCGGCGCGGTTGCCGCGCGGAGCGGGGGTGATCTATCGGGCCTTTGGCCATCCAGGGGCGGTCGAGATCGGGCGCGCCCTGGCCGCCCTGTGCCGCCGTCGCGGGCTGGTGTTGCTGGTCGGCGCCGACGAGGCCCTGGCCGCCCGGATCGGGGCCCGTGGCCTGCATCTGCCCGAACGGGACCTGGCGCGGGCGCGCAGGGTCGCCGCCCGCCGGCCAGGCTGGATCCTGACCGGTGCGGCTCATTCAGGGGCGGCCCTGGCCCGCGCGGCAGATTGCGGGCTGGCCGCGGCCCTGCTGTCCCCGGTGTTCGAGAGCAACAGTCCTTCGGCCAAGCGAGCGCTGGGGTCGCTGCGCTTTGCGCGTCTGGCGCGGCCGGCGAGGTTGCCGGTCTACGCCCTGGGCGGGATCAACGGAGATACGGCCCTTCGACTGGCGAGTTCCGGCGCAGTCGGCCTCGCCGCCGTGGAAGCGCTATCGCTCCCCTCTTTGCGCAAGAGCGGGGGTCCGATCGCGTAGCGATGGGAGGAAGAAGGGTCGAGCCGTCCCGGAAAGGGGCGGATCCCGCGCCGCTCAGAAGCGGAAGGCGGTTTCCAGATGCACCTGAGGCGCGGCGTCCTGCGGAGTGACGTGCTGGGGCTGAGCGGCGGCAAGCCGGTTATCGCCCAGGCCTACCGTGCCGTTGACCTGCAGCGACGGGGTGATGCGGAAGAAGGCGCCGGCCTGCATGTCCTTCAGGCCAGGGTCGCGTTGGTTGGGCTGGATCATGTCCAGTCGCAGGCCCCACTTGCCCTTGGAATCCCATTGCAGCTGCTTGTGAGCCGCCGGCGCCGCCCACGGGGCATCCAGGGCGAATTCCGAACCGCTGCGGGAATGGGCGACCGGGGTGATGGGGGCGATGGCTTCCGCCGCATGCGCAGCGCCAGCCGCCGCTCCGAACAGGAGCGCCGCCGCCGCCGTCAACATCTTGGCCCCTCTAGCCATAACGCCCTATCCTCGCCCCCGAACGGGGCAACCCCCCACCTGGGCTACACCTCGAAACGCACAATCCCACAATAAGCACAACACTATGACGCGGGATTAAATGCGGAGACAACCACGGGTCAACCGATTGGTGGCTTACGGCCCTGCTTCGGCCCTATTCCGCTTCAATCTGTGGCGCACGGGACACGTGATTCCTGTTTGGCGCAGGTCGCGCCTTGCTGTAGACGGTCGGTCGCGTCCGGACCTTGACGTGAATACGCATGCCGGGCGACGCGCCCCAGGCAGTTTCGACAAGAGGAGTCGTATGGAGCGGGTCAGCAAGTCGGTAGTTCGTGGGACCGCGGTCCTGGTGCTGGCCATCGGCCTGGTCGCGACTGGCTGCGCCTCGCGCAACCGTCCCGATCCTGCGGTCGCGGGCCAGACCCTGGGCGTCAATGGTTATCTGTGGCGAGCCTCGCTCGACACCCTCGCCTTCATGCCTTTGGCTTCGGCCGATCCCTATGGCGGCGTGATCATCACCGACTGGTACGCCAATCCGGAAAAGCCGGACGAGCGGTTCAAGGCCCAGGTCTACATCCTGGACACCCGGCTGCGGGCGGACGGCCTCAATGTCACGGTCTATAAGCAAACCCGCACCGCCACCGGCTGGACCGACGCGGCCGTGGCGGGTCAGACCGCCACCGACATCGAGAACGCCATCCTCACCAAGGCGCGCCAGCTCCGACTGTCGAATCTCAACGGCCGGGGCTAGAGCCTTTTGGGATTGGGCGGACTCGCCCAACCCGCTAAAAAGGCTCCATCTGTAAGCTTTTAGCGCGCGGCGTCCCCCTTGACGGCGTCCATTTGGGACCGTCGCGCTCTATGTTTTCGCGGATCGCAGGGGTTTCCCCCGCGATCCACCCCTGAGCCACCGAGCCCATGCCGCGGTACAATCCCAAAGAATCCGAGCCCCGCTGGCGCGACGCCTGGAACCGGGCGGGGTCCTTCCTGACCCCCGAACCGGCCGCGGACGAAGCCCGGCCCAAATACTACGTGCTGGAGATGTTCCCCTATCCGTCGGGGGCCATCCACATGGGCCATGTACGCAACTACGCCATGGGCGACGTGGTCGCGCGCTTCAAGCGCGCCCAAGGGTTCAACGTCCTCCATCCCATGGGCTGGGACGCCTTCGGCATGCCGGCCGAGAACGCGGCGATGGAGCGGGGCGTCCACCCCAAGGCCTGGACCTACCAGAACATCGCCTCCATGCGCGATCAGCTGAAGCAGCTGGGACTGTCGATCGACTGGAGCCGCGAGTTCGCCACCTGCGACCCGGCCTACTACGGCCGCCAGCAGGCCTGGTTCCTGGATCTGTTCCGGCGCGGCCTGGTCTATCGCAAAGAGGGCGTGGTCAACTGGGACCCGGTCGACATGACCGTGCTGGCCAACGAGCAGGTGATTGACGGCATGGGCTGGCGTTCCGGCGCCGCCGTCGAGAAGCGCAAGCTGACCCAGTGGTTCCTGCGCATCACCGACTACGCCGACGCCCTGATCGAGGGGCTGAACACCCTGAACCGGTGGCCCGACAAGGTCCGGCTGATGCAGGAGAATTGGATCGGCAAGAGCCGGGGCGCGCGCCTGATCTTCCGGGTCGCCGGCGAGGCGCCCGAGGGCTTCGAATCCATTGAGGTCTACACCACCCGTCCCGACACCCTGTTCGGCGCGTCCTTCGTCGGCGTCGCCCCCGACCATCCCCTGGCCGAGCGGATGGGGGCCGGCAACCCCGAGGTCGCCGCCTTCATCGCCGAATGCCGCCGGGGCGGGGCGTCGGAGGCCGACATCGAGGCGGGGGAGAAAAAGGGCGTCTTCACTGGGCTGGAGGTGGTCCACCCCTTCGACCCGGCCCGGCGTCTGCCCGTGGTCGTCGCCAACTTCATCCTGATGGACTACGGCACGGGAGCCATCTTCGGCTGCCCGGCCCACGACCAGCGGGACCTGGATTTCGCCCGCAAGTACGCCCTTCCCGTCCATCCCGTAGTGCTGCCCCCCGGGGGGGACCCGGCCGCGTTCCGGGTGGAGGACGAGGCCTATGTCGGCCCTGGGACCCTGTTCAACTCGGACTTCCTGGACGGACTGGCGGTGGAGCCGGCCAAGGCCGCCGCCGTAGCCCGGATCGAGGAGATGGGCGCCGGCAAGGGGGCGACCGTCTATCGCCTGCGCGACTGGGGGGTTTCCCGGCAACGCTATTGGGGATGCCCGATCCCCATCGTCCATTGCGCCAAATGCGGACCCGTGGCCGTGCCGGCCGAGCAATTGCCCGTGGAGCTGCCCGACGACGTGGCCTTCGACCGGCCGGGCAATCCCCTGCTGCGCCACCCCACCTGGCGGCATGTCGCCTGTCCGCAGTGCGGCGGCCCCGGTGAGCGGGAGACCGACACCCTCGACACCTTCGTGGATTCATCCTGGTATTTCGCCCGTTTCACCGATCCGACCGCCGCCGAGCCGATCAACCGGGCCGTCGCGGATTACTGGATGCCCGTCGACCAATATATCGGCGGGGTGGAGCACGCGGTGCTGCACCTCCTGTACGCGCGCTTCGTCACCCGGGCGCTGAAGGACGACGGCCTGCTGTCGGTGGAGGAGCCCTTCGCCGGCCTGTTCACTCAGGGCATGGTCACCCACGAGACCTATCGGGTGTCCGCCGACGGCCGCTGGCTCACGCCCTCGGAGATCGAGCCCCGAGACGGCCGGCTGGTCGAAAGCGTCACCGGCCTGCCGGTCGAGATCGGCGGCGTCGAAAAGATGTCCAAGTCGAAGAAGAACGTGGTGGCCCCGGAGGAGATCTTCGACAGCCATGGCGCCGACGCCTCGCGCCTGTTCGTCCTGTCCGACTCCCCTCCCGACCGCGACGTGCAGTGGACCGCCTCCGGCCTCGAAGGTTCGTGGCGCCTAGTGCACCGGATCTGGAACGAATTCGACGCCCATCCGGCCGATCCCTTCATCGAAAGCGACGACCAGGACGCGGACCGCGCCGCCGAGCTGCACCGGCTGACCCATCGCACCATCAAGTCGGTGACCGAGGCCATCGAGGGTTTCCGCTTCAACAGCGCCATCGCCCGGCTGTACGAATTCCTCAACGCCCTGAAGACCTGGCCGGTGGAGGCTTCCGGCCCGGCGGTGCTGGGCGCCCGGACCGAGGCCCTCTCGGCCTTGGCCCGCCTGGTCGCGCCGTTCGCGCCCCACCTGGCCGAGGAATGCTGGGCGCGGCTGGGCGAAGAGGGCATGGTGGTCGAGGCGGCCTGGCCGGTCTACGATCCGGAACTGGCGGCCGAGAACGAGCGGGTGTTGCCCGTGCAGGTCAACGGCAAACGCCGCGGAGAAATCCGCGTCGTCGCTGGAGCGTCGGCCGCGGAGGTTGAGGCGGTCGCCCTCGCCGACGCCGAGGTCAGGCGCTATCTGGAAGGGATGAGCGTTCGCAAGGTGATCGTGGTGCAGGATCGTATCGTCAATATCGTGGCCGGGTGAACGGATGAAGCTGGCTTCCAAATTCACGGTCCTGGCGGCGACGCCCCTGCTGCTGTCCGCCTGCGCCGGCTTCACCCCGCTCTACGCCACACCCGGACTGACCCCGGCCCTGGAAGCCATCGAGGTGACCACGCCGCAAAGCCGCGCGGGCTTCATGCTGCGCGAGTCGATCGACGACGAATTCGCCCACAAGCTCGACCAACCGTCTCTCTATCGCCTGAACCTGAGAGTCGATGAACGGCGTTTCCCCCGCGGCCTGCGGGTGAACAACGTGGCCTCCGACGTCGAGCTCGACATGCGCGTCAACTATGAGCTGGTCGATAAGAAGACGGGGGCGAAGCTGACCCAGGGTTTCGTGCCGATCTCGGTGTTCTATGTCTCGGCCGATGCGCCCTACGCCGGCATCGCCGCCCAGCAGGACGCCCAGGAGCGGGCCGCCGCCCAGGTGGCGATCCAGATCCGCCTGGACCTGTCGCGCTATTTCGCCGCCAAGGTGGCCAAAGCCGCTCCGTGAGACCGGCCCGATGAGGCTTGAGCCGTGATCCTGACCAAGCGGCCGGATGTCGACCGCTTCCTCAAAGGGCCGCCACCTGAAATCCGGGCGGCGCTGATCTGGGGCCGCGACCGCGGGGGGGTGCACGAGCGGGCCGACGCCCTGGCGAAGACCATTGCCCCCGTCCCCGACGACCCCTTCAACGTCGCCCTGCTCACCGAGCCGGATATCGACCGCGACGCCGGACGTCTCGAGGAGGAGCTGTCGGCCCTGTCGCTGATGGGGGGCCGGCGCCTGATCCGCCTGCGCCTGACCGAGGCCAAGGCCGGTCCCGAGCGCGCCGCCGCCGAAGCCCTGAAGACCCACGCAGAGGGCGGCCTGAACCCCGACGCCTTCTTCCTGATCGAAGCCGGGGCGCTCGAGCGGGGCAGCGTCTTGCGCAAGGCGGCGGAAGCGGCCAAGGGAGCGGCCTCCATCCCGGTCTACGAGGACGAGGTCGGCGATGTGGCGCGAATGGTCCGCGAGGCCCTGGCCGCCGATCGGGTCGCCCTCACCGCCGAGGCCCTGGACCTGTTCGTCGCCCGCCTGCCCAAGGAGCGGGGCGTGGCCCGCCAGGAGATCGAGCGGCTGATCCTGTTCCTTGGCCCTGGCGGCGGCGCGACCGCCGGCCCAGCCGACCTGGAGGGCTATCTGGGCGTCGAGCCCGAAGCTTCCCTCAGCGAAGCGGCCACGGACGCCTTCGGAGGCCGCGCGGCCCAGGCCCAGGCCTGCCTGCGCCGGTCCCGCGCCGAGGGCGAAGGCGGCCCCGCCGCCGTGCGCGCTATCGGCCAGCATCTGGCCCGCCTGCGCCGCGCCCTGGTCCTGACGGCGAACGGTGCGGGAGCCCAGGAGGCGGCCAAGGCCTGCGGCGTGTTCTGGAAGGCCGAACGCGAGTTCCTGCGTCAAATGCGCGCCTGGCGCCTGGTCGATCTCGACGCCCTGCAGCCGGAGGTGCTGGACGCCGACCGCGCCTGCAAGAGTTCGGGCAGTCCCGATGGCCTGATCGCCGAGCGATTGGCCTTGGGGATCGCCGTCCGGGCGCGGCGCTTGGGCCTCTGACCCCGCGTTTCACGCTCCGTTAGCCGTTTTGCCGCAATTTGGGCGCACACGCTCACAGGAACGGGTCGCATGCGCGCGTTGGTCCTCAGATTTGTTCGCGACGAAGCCGGCGCCACGGCGATCGAATATGCGCTGATCGCCAGCCTGATCGCACTGGTGATCATCGGCGGCGTCACCACCCTCGGGAGCAATCTGCGCGGGACCTACAACAATATCGCCAACGGCGTGAAGTAAGGACCCCCTTACTCCTCCCGATACGCCGGCTGTCCGCCGGTCAGCCGCTGGCAAAGGTCGTCCAGCTGCTCCAGGGTCTCGTAACGGATCCTCAGCTCGCCCTTGCCGCCACGGTCGTCGAGATCGACGACGAGGCCCAAGGCCTCGCTCAAATCCTGCTCCAACAGCTTGGTGTCCGGATCCTTGGCGCCGCCCCCGCGCGCGGTTCGCGCAGCCGGGGCGCCCCGATCCTGGGACTGGCGGGACAGGGCCTCGGCTTGGCGCACCGAGAGGTCCTTGTCCACCACCGCACGGGCCAGGGCGCCTGGATCGGGCGCCGTGGCGATGGCCCGGGCGTGGCCGGCGGAGAGGCGTCCGGCAGCGAGATGATCCCGCACTTCCTCCGGTAAATTCAACAATCTCAAGGCATTGGCGACATGGCTGCGGCTCTTGCCGACCACCTGGGCCACCGCCTCCTGGGTGCGGCCGAACCGCTCCATCAGGGCCCTGTAAGCCTGAGCCTCTTCGAGGGCGTTGAGGTCGGCGCGCTGGACGTTCTCGATGATGGCGATCTCCAGCACATCGAGGTCGTCGAGGTCGCGCACCAGGATTGGCACAGTGTGCAGTCCGGCCCGCTGAGCCGCCCGCCAGCGTCGCTCCCCGGCGACGATCTGGAATTCGCCGGCGGCGCCCGGCATGGGCCGGACCAGGATCGGCTGCAGCACGCCCTTCTCGCCTATCGAGGCGGCCAGCTCCTCCAGTTCCGCTTCGCCGAACTGCCGGCGCGGTTGGTCGGGATTGCGACGCAACAGTTCGATCGGCGCTTCCCGCGCCAAGCCGGACGGATCGCCTCCGGCGGCCGGCGCGCCCTCGCCCGCCGCTTCATTCTCGCCGAGCAGGGCCGAAAGCCCCCGCCCGAGGCCGCGTCGCGGTTCAGCCATCAGATCCTGTCCTTCATGCCGCCGCCCCGGAGGCGGCGCGCCGCCGGACCCGCTCGCGGGCCACCACTTCACGCGCAAGCTTCATATAGGCCTGGCTGCCGGCGCACTTGATATCGTAGATCAGCGCCGGCTTCCCGAACGACGGCGCCTCGGAAACCCGCACATTGCGCGGGATCATGGTCTCATAGACCTTGTCGCCGAAGTGGGCTCGGACGTCCGCCGCCACCTGGTCGGACAGGCTGTTGCGCCGGTCGTACATGGTCAGCACCACCCCCTGGATTTCCAGCTTGGGGTTGAGGCTGCCGCGCACCAGCTCCACCGTCCGCATCAGCTGGCTGAGGCCTTCCAGGGCGAAGAACTCGCACTGGAGCGGCACCAGCACCGCATCCGCCGCGGTCATGGCGTTGACCGTGAGCAGGTTCAGCGACGGGGGGCAGTCGATCAGCAGGTAGGAATAGCGGACTTCGCTGTCCTTCAGCCCATTGATCGCGTTCCTCAGCCGGAACGACCGTCGCTCGGCGTGGCCCAATTCGATCTCCACCCCCGACAGGTCGGCGTCGGCGGGGATCAGGTCCAGACCCGGCACGGCGGTATGGACCGTGGCCGCCGCCAGCGGCCGCTCCCCCACCAGCACGTCGTACATGGTGGTGGTGCGGTGGGCCTTGGGCACGCCCAGGCCGGTGGAAGCGTTTCCCTGGGGGTCGATGTCGACGATCAGCACCGTCTCGCCCACGGCGGCGAGGGCGGTCCCGAGGTTGATGGCGGTGGTGGTCTTGCCCACCCCCCCCTTCTGGTTGGCCACCGCCAGGACGCGGGGCTGGTTCGGCGACGGGTCAGCCACGGGCGAGCCTCTTGATGCTGACGACACGGCCCGAAGGATCGCTAAGACTTGGGATCAGCTCCACCTCGAACCTCCACATCCGTCGCGCCTCGGCGACTTCGGCCTCCGCGTCGCGGCCTTTCAGGAATAGGCCCCGCACGCCCCCGCGCAGGACCGGATGAGCATACTCCAAAAGCCTGGGCAAAGGCGCGCACGCCCTGGCCGTCACCACGTCGATTCCTGTGAGTCTTAGGTCTTCCGCCCGCGCCCGATGCACCGTCGCCGGCAGAGCTAGGGTGGAGACGACCTCGTCGAGAAACCGGCAGCGCTTGGCCAGGCTCTCGACCAGGTGGACGTGTGACCCCGGCGCGTCCTTGAGCAGGATGGCCAGCACCACCCCGGGCAGGCCGGCCCCGGTCCCCAAGTCCGCCCAGACGCGGGCCTCCGGAGCGATCTTCAAAAGTTGAGCGCTGTCATAGGCATGGCGCAGCCAAAAGCCCGCCAATGCCGATGGTCCGACCAGATTGATCCGTTGATTCCACGTCTCAAGCAGGACGCGGTAGCGCTCCAGGTCGGCCATCTGGGCTGCGCCGGCGCCCGTCGCAGCCTGGAACGACCCCGCGTCGAACGGCGACTCGGACTCAGGCGGCATCGGCGGCGCGTCGGACATGAGTCAGGAGGGCGGTGATCGCGCCGGGAGTCATACCCTCGATGCGAGCGGCCTGACCCAGGGTCAGGGGTCGGACGGCGGCCAACTTCTCCCGCGCTTCGTGGCTGAGCCCGCCCACGCCCCGATAGTCGAGGTCGCCCGGAAGCCGCAGGTCCTCGTCCCGCCGAAAGGCCGCCACGTCCGCGGCCTGGCGGTCGAGATAGCCAGCGTAGAGGGCGTCGATCTCGATCTGCTCGCGCACCGTCGCCGGCCAGGCTGCGATCTCGGGCCACAAGCCGGCCAGGCGATCGAAGTCGATCTGCGGAAAGGCCAGCAGCTGCATGAGATTGCGGCGTTGTCCGTCCTCGTTGAGATGGAAGCCCGCGCGACCGGCCTCCGACGGCGTCAGGGTCAGGGCCTTGGCCCGGTTCCGCGCTTCCGCCAGGCTTTGCGCCTTGGCCTCGAAGGCCTTGCGCCGTTCGCCGCCCACCAGGCCCAGCGCGATCCCCGCGCCCGTCAGCCGCTGGTCGGCGTTGTCCGCCCGCAGGGTCAGGCGGAATTCAGCCCGGCTGGTGAACATCCGGTAGGGCTCGGTCACCCCGCGGGTGACCAGGTCGTCGATCATCACCCCGATGTAGGCCTGATCCCGGGAGAAGCTGGCCGGCTCGGCCTGGCCGTCCGCCGCCCGCGCCGCGTTCAGTCCCGCCACCAGCCCCTGCGCCCCGGCCTCCTCGTAGCCGGTGGTGCCGTTGATCTGGCCGGCCAGATAGAGCCCGGGCAGGCGCTTGGTCTCCAGTCCGGGGGTGAGCTCACGGGGATCGACATAATCATATTCAATGGCGTAGCCGAAACGCCTCACCCGCACCTGTTCCAGTCCCAGAATGGTTTCGAGGAAACGCTGCTGGGTTTCTTCCGACACCGAGGTGGAGATTCCGTTGGGATAGACGGTGTCGTCGTCCATCCCCTCCGGCTCCAGGAACACCTGGTGGCTGGTTTTGTCGGCGAAGCGGACCACCTTGTCCTCGATGGATGGACAATAGCGCGGGCCCCGGCCCGTCGCCCGCCCGCCATAGACGGCGGATTCGCCCAGATGTTCGGCGATGATCCGGTGGGTCGCTTCGTTGGTGAAGGTGACGCCGCAGGCGACCTGCTCGCGCGTGATCGACCCGGTCATGAAGGAGAACGGCGTCGGCTCGGCGTCGCCTTCCTGCCGTTCGATCCGGTCCCAGGCGATGGTGGAGCCGTCGAGGCGGGCCGGGGTGCCCGTCTTCAGGCGGCCCATCTGGAAGCCGAGGGCATAGAGTCGATCCGACAGGCCGACCGAAGGCTGGTCCCCATGCCGGCCGGCGGCGATGCGCAGCTCGCCCCGGTGGATCACGCCCTTGAGGAAGGTACCCGTGGTCAGCACCACGGCAGGGGCCCGGAAGATCTGGCCGTCGGCCCCGACAGCGCCGGCGACGCGGCCGTTCTCGACCAGCAGGTCCTCCACCGCGGCGGCGCGGATCTCCAGGTTGTCCTGCTCGGAAAGGGCCGCCTGCATGGCCTCGCGATAAAGCCGGCGGTCGATCTGGGCGCGAGGACCGCGGACGGCCGGACCTTTGGAGCGGTTGAGCAGGCGGAACTGAATGCCGGCGACATCGGCCAGCCGGCCCATCAGGCCATCGAGGGCGTCGATCTCCCGGACCAGATGGCCCTTGCCCAAGCCTCCGATCGCCGGGTTGCAGGACATCTCGCCGATGGTCTCGATCTTGTGGGTGAGCAAAAGGGTGCGCGCGCCAACCCGCGCCGCCGCTGCCGCCGCCTCGCAGCCGGCATGGCCGCCGCCGATTACGATCACATCCCACGAAGGAGAGCTTGGCCCGGTCCGATCCATGGCCGGCTATTTAGGCGGCGCGGCGGTCGGCGTCGAGGGCGCCCGATGTTTCACGTGGAACGCGGCGAGCGCCTCTCAAGCCCTGTTTCACGTGAAACGTCGATTTCTCTCGCCGTGGACGAGGAGAAGTCTCACTTGCCGATGCAGAAGCTTGCGAACACGCGGTCGAGCACCGCTTCGGCATCGATCCGGCCCGACAACCGTTCCAGGGCGCGGGCGGCGAGCCGCACATCCTCGGCGACCAGTTCGGCATCCCGCGAACTCAAGCGATGGATCGCCCGCCGTAGGTGAACCAGACTGTCCTGCAGAAGCGCCCGGTGGCGCAATCGCGTGGTGGCCGGGAAATCGGCTCCCGTCAGGGCGGTGCGCACGAGACCGGTCAGGGTCGCGCGAAGGCGGTCGATCCCCCCCGGCTCGACCGTCGAAACCTGGATCGCCGCCAGTCCCGACGCCCGAGCTCCGGCGGCATCCGCCCCCTCGCCTCGATCCGCCTTGGTCAGGACCAGCAGATCGTCCGGCCCGATCAAGTCGGAAGCTTCGCGCCACGCGCCTGTCTCGGCGGAGCCATCGACGACCCACAGCCGCAGGGCCGCCGACTCCGCCCAAGCGCGGGCTCGGCGGACACCTTCCGCCTCGATCGGGTCGCCAGCCTCTCGCACCCCGGCCATGTCGGCCAGCAGGACCCGATAGCCGTCGAGGGTCAGGGGGGCCTCGATCACGTCACGGGTGGTCCCCGGCATGGCGGTGACGATGGCCGCGTCCCGTCCGAGAAGCGCATTGATCAAGCTTGATTTACCTGCGTTGGGCGCCCCGACCAGCGCGACGCGGAGGCCTTCGCGCACCCGCTCGCCTCGGGTGTCCTCGATCGCTCCCGCCAGTTCGATCGCCAGCCGGCGCAGCGGTTCGCCCGCCCGCTGGACCAGCGCCTCAGGCAGATCCTCGTCGGGGAAATCGATCTCCGCCTCGAGCCAAGCCAAGGCGTCAATCAGGGCGTCGCGCCAGGTCTCGTAGCGGCGGGCCAGGGCCCCGCCCAACTGGTCCAGAGCCTGGCGCCGCTGCGCGCCGGTCTCGGCTTCGACCAAGTCGGCGATGGCTTCGGCCTGGCTGAGATCGAGCCGACCATTCTCGAAGGCGCGGCGGGTGAACTCTCCCGGTTCCGCCAGCCGCAGGCCGAGGCCGGCGAGGGCGTCGGCCGCCGCCTCCACCACCGCCGGACCGCCATGAAGCTGCAGTTCGGCCTGGTCTTCACCGGTGAAGCTGGCGGGAGCCGGAAACCACAGGACCAGCGCCTCGTCGATCGGCGCTCCCGAGCCGGGATCGTTCAGCCGGCAAAGACTGGCCGCGCGGGGCGGCAGGTCGCGGCCGGCCAGGGCGCGCACCGCCTCCCCCGCCCCCGGTCCCGACAGGCGGACGACGGCGATGGCCGCACGGCCCGGCGCCGTGGCCAGGGCGAAGATGGTGTCGCGCACGTTGCACCCGATAGACTCTAGGGTTTGCCGCCCGGGCCGCCGCTCATCCCGGCGGAAGCCGCCGCGCCCATCAGCTTCATGAACTGCTCCTGGGCCTGGCCGCCGAAGGACATCCAGCTTTTCATCAGCTCCTCCGGCTTCATCATGTTGACGTTGGCGTCGAAGCGTTTGCGCATCTCGCTGACCAGATGGTCGTTCAGCGGCGTGACGTCCGGCAGCCCCAGAAAGGCGCGAGCCTCCACCGGCGTGCACTCGACCTCGACCTTGACCTTCATTCCCGTTGCCCTCTCAGCTCTCGCCTATTTGTTATGGGCGCGAGCCGGGCCGATGCGCTAGTACCCAGGCGACCTGAAATCCAATTTGAAGGGATGGCGGATGGCTGGCCGGGGCATGACCGTGAAGACGGACGATGGCGACTTCGACTGTTATGTCGCCAGGCCTGCGGCCCCCGGCGCCGCCCCGGCCGTCGTGGTGATCCAGGAAATCTTCGGGGTCAACCGCTTCATTCGAGCCACCGCCGACCGGCTCGCCGCCCAAGGCTATCTCGCCGTCGCCCCCGACCTGTTCTGGCGGATCAAACCTGGCATCGACATTACCGACCAGACCGAAGCGGAGTGGAAGGAAGCCTTCGGCTATTACAACGCCTTCGACGTGGCCAAGGGGGTGGAGGATATCGCCGCCACCATCGACACCGTTCGGGCCGATCCGGGCTGCGACGGCAAGGTCGGGGCGATCGGATTCTGTCTGGGCGGCCTGCTCGCCTTCCTGACCGCCACCCGCACCAACGTCGACGCCAGCGTCGTCTATTACGGCGGCGGCATGGACGACTTCCTCGGCGAGGCCGATCAGCTGCGCCGCCCGCTGCTGGTGCAGCTTGCAGGCGACGACGCCTATATCCCTAAGACGGCCCAGGACAAGATAACCGCGGCGCTCGGAGGACGTCCCGAAGTGGAGCTCCATATCTATCCCCGCCGGGACCACGCCTTCGCGCGCGTCGGGGGGCAGAACTACCACGCCGCCGACGCCGAAACCGCCAATGCCCGCACCGCCGCCTTCTTGGGCCGGACGATCGGCTGATGAAGGCGATCCAGATTCAGCGCACCGGCGGCCCGGAAGTCCTGGCCCTGGTCGACGTGCCGCCTCGGCCGCCGGGGCCTGGCGAGATCCTGATCCGCCATGAGGCCATCGGCCTCAACTTCATCGACGTCTACGGTCGCACCGGCCTCTATCCCATGGCCCTCCCCGCTGTGCTGGGCCGTGAGGCGGCCGGGGTGGTCGAGGCGATCGGCGAAGGCGTGACCCGCTTCAGGATCGGCGACCGGGCCGCCTACGCCAGCGAGATCGGGGCCTATGCGGAAATGAATACGATCGCGGCGGCTCGCGCGGTCAGGTTGCCCGACGCTGTCTCCAGCCGGACCGCGGCGGCGATCATGCTGAAGGGCCTGACCGCGGAATTCCTCACACGCCGGATCTGGCCCCTCCGGCAGGGCGACTCCGTCCTGGTCCATGCCGCCGCCGGGGGAGTGGGCACCCTGCTCTGCCAATGGCTGGCGCATCTGGGCATGCGGGTGATCGGCACGGCGGGATCCGAGGAAAAAGCGGCCCTGGCCTTGAGCCACGGCTGCGCCGAGGTGATCCGGTACCGGCACGAAAATGTCGCCGAACGGGTCAAGGACCTGACCGGTGGGACCGGGGTGGCGGCCGTTTATGACTCGGTGGGCAAGGACACCCAGGAGGCCAGCCTCGCCAGCCTGCGCCGCCGCGGCATCCTGATCAGCTTCGGCAATGCGTCGGGGCCCGCGCCGGCGGTGGATCCGCTGCGGCTGTCGCGGGGCGGGTCCTTGTTCCTGACCCGGCCGACCCTGTTCGACTATGTCGTCACCACCGAGGAGCTGGACGCGGCCGCCGAAGCCCTGTTCCACGTGGTGACCTCGGGCGCGGTCAAGGTGGAGATCGGCCAGGAGTTTCCCCTGGCCCAAACGGCTGACGCCCATCGCGCCTTGGAAGGCCGGGCCACCAGCGGGGCGACCCTGCTCATCCCATGAGCCGTTAGCGCCGTTGCACGTGAAACAGCGGCGCGGCTATTTAGCCGCCGCCCGCAGATAGGCCGGGCGGGCGGTCATGCGTTTGTAATAGTCGACCAGGGCCGGACCGAGCTGGTCGCCCATCTCCAACAGGCCGATGCCGATCCCCAGCGCATAGGCCACCGAGATGTCGGCGGCGGTGAAGCGATCGGCGGCGAGGAATTCGTGCTTCGCCAATTGATTGGCGACCAGGCGGCTGCGGCGAACGAAGCCTTCCTTGATCATGCCGACCGTCCAGTTGCTCCGCTCGGCCTCGGGGCCCCTGAACAGGGTGCCGATCACCCCGTTCAACGGCGCGCCCAATCCGCCTTCGCCCAGCACCAGGAACTGCAGGTAATCCGGATAGCCCGGCTCCTCGGCCTTAACCGACAGGTCGGTCGGGCCGTAACGGTCAGCCATATATTGGAGGATGGCCACCGACTCGGTCATGGTCACCGGACCGTCGACGATAGCCGGCAAGGTGCCCGAGGGGTTGGCGGCCTTGAAGGCGTCGGTCTTGGGGCCGGCGAACTCGACCGGTTCGATCTCGCAGGGGATGCCCATCTCCTCGGCCATCCACAGGACCCGCAAGGAGCGGGTCCTCGGCGTATGGAACAGCTTGATCATCTGGCATCCAGTTCCGTAGCAAAAGGGCAGACCCTGCGGCACGCCCCTGAGTTTTATCAAGTATTCATTGACTGGAAGAATTCGGCATTATTCTTGGTTTGCCGGAGTTTGTCGAGTAAGAACTCGATGGCGTCCTGGGCCCCCATCGGGTTCAGGATACGGCGAAGCACATAGGTCTTCTGCAGCACATCCTTTGGCACCAGAAGCTCTTCCTTGCGGGTGCCGGACTTGAGGATGTCCATGGCCGGGAACACCCGCTTGTCGGCGACCTTGCGGTCGAGGACGATTTCCGAATTGCCGGTGCCCTTGAACTCTTCGAAGATCACCTCGTCCATGCGCGAGCCGGTGTCGATCAGGGCGGTGGCGATGATGGTCAGCGACCCCCCTTCCTCGATGTTCCGCGCCGCGCCGAAGAAGCGCTTGGGCCGCTGCAGGGCGTTGGCGTCGACGCCGCCGGTCAGCACCTTGCCGGACGAAGGGACCACCGTGTTGTAGGCGCGGCCAAGACGGGTGACCGAATCCAACAGGATGACCACGTCGCGCTTGTGCTCGACCAGGCGCTTGGCCTTCTCGATCACCATCTCGGCGACCTGGACGTGGCGGGTGGCGGGCTCGTCGAAGGTCGAGGAGACGACCTCGCCCTTCACCGTGCGCTGCATGTCGGTGACTTCTTCCGGGCGTTCGTCGATCAGGAGCACAATCAGATAGCATTCGGGGTGGTTGGCCGCGATCGACTTGGCGATGTTCTGCAACATCATGGTCTTGCCGACCCGCGGCGGGGCGACGATCAGGCAGCGCTGGCCTTTGCCGAGCGGCGCGACGATGTCGATGATCCGGCCTGAACGGTCCTTCAGGGTCGGATCCTCGATCTCCATGGTCATCCGCGTATCGGGATAGAGCGGGGTCAGGTTGTCGAAGTGGACCTTGTGGCGGACGTTGTCCGGGTTCTCGAAATTGACCGTGTCGACCTTGATGATGGCGAAGTAGCGCTCACCCTCGCGGGGAGCGCGGATCGGGCCGTCGACCGTGTCGCCGGTGCGCAGGCCGAATTTGCGGATCTGCGACGGGGAGACATAGATGTCATCGGGGCCGGGCAGGTAGTTGGCTTCCGGGCTGCGCAGGTAGCCGAAGCCGTCCTGCACCACTTCCAGGGTTCCGCCGCCGGAAATCTCCATCCCGTCCTCGGCCACGGTCTTCAGGATCGCGAACATCATGTCCTGCTTGCGCATGGAATTGGCGTTCTCGATCTCCAGGCTTTCGGCGAGGGCGAGCAGGTCGGTGGGGGACTTGGCCTTCAGCTCCTGCAGCGACATGCGCTGGACAGGGGCGGCGTTGGGACCGGCCGGCGCGGCTGCGGCCTGGTCGGTATCGAAAGCGGACTCGTCGGGCATTGGTGTTTCTCGAAGATAAAGGGTCGGGCTAGGCGACCTGCAGGCCGGAGAGGCCTGGAACGGCTCAAGACGCGGGAACCGGTCTTGGGAATTTGAGGCGGGGGGCCCGGCGCAGCCGTCGCGTCAGACCGTGGACAGCGGAACCACAATGGAGACGGCGGGTCAAGCGGCGCGTGTCGTCCCCTCTCGGGAAGCAGGACTGGAAGGGGCGGCTTATCCGCCGAACTCCGTCGTCACCGCGATCACCATGATGATCGCCGCCAGGAACGGCAATTCGTTGACCGCACGCCAGAACTTCTCGCTACGGGTATTGGCATGGGCGGCAAAGCGTTTGCGGGCGGTCCCAAGGAAATGGTGCCACCAAGTCATGAAGACAATGCCGGCGATCTTGGTCAGCATCCAAGGCGAATGCAGGAATTCCGGGTGGGCCAGCCCTCCTGAACGGACCCAGACCAGGCCCAGGCCGAACAGCCAGGCCGCGATCATCGCGGGGTTCATGATGATCCGATAGAGCTTGGCTTCCATGGTCTGGAAGGTCGTGTCCATCTCCGACCCCGCCGTTGCGCGGGTGTGATAGGCGAACAACCTGGGCAGATAGAGCAGTCCCGCCATCCAGGCGATCACCGCCAGGATGTGCAGGCCCCGCAACAGGTCATAGGTCACGCCGCATCCTCCACCGGCGGAAGCGGACATTTGGCAAAGCCGCCGGGGCAGATCCGGCCGCCGCAGCCGCTATCGATTCCCGCCGGCTTGCCCAGCACGTCGCCCACCATCTTGGCCAGGCCTCGAATGAAACAAGGCTCGATACCCAAGGCCGGGACCCGCAGGTAGAGCGGGCAGCCGACCTGCTCGGCCAACAGGGCGTAATCGTGGTCCAGCTCGACCAAGGTCTCCACATGCTCGGAAACGAAGGCCACCGGCGCCACCACCACGCCCAGGCCCTCGTGCGCCGCCTCCTCGATGGCCGCCGGCGTGGAAGGACCCAGCCATTTCATCGGACCGACCCGGCTCTGGTAGCAGATCTTCCAATCCAGCTCGTGGGCCCAGGCCCCGCCGATCCGCTCGACGATGGCTGCGCAGGTCCGCTCGATCTGCCACTGATAGGGGTCGCCCTCCTTGATCGCCTTTTCGGGCAGGCCGTGGGCGGAGAACAGGATCCGCACCGCCGGCAATCTTCCGGCCCGGCTCATCACCCCCTGGATCATGTGGGCGTGGGCCTCGATCAGGCCCTCCTCGTCCGGATAGCAACAGACGGCGCGCACCGTCCCGGGGCCGGAATAGGACTTGGTCCAGGCCTGGAGCGAGGAGCCGGTCGTCGTGCCCGAAAACTGGGGATAGAGGGGAAGTAGCACCACATCGTCGGGGGCGAAGGCCTTCACCGCCTTGGCGGTCTGCTCGACGAAGGGTTTCCAGTAGCGCATGGCCACGAACACCTCGAGCTCGGCGTCCGGATAGGCCGCGACAAGATCGGCCTTCAAGGCGGCCGCCTGGGCGGCGGTCTCCCGCAAGAGAGGCGAAGCGCCGCCGATGCGGGCGTAGTTGGCGCGGGCGGAGCGGGCGCGGACCCCCGAAATCAGGGTCGCCAGGGCCATCCGGGCAGGCCCGGGCAAACCGATGATGGCCGGATCGCGAAACAGGTTGAACAGAAAGGGTCTGACCGCCCGGGGCGAATCCGGACCTCCCAGGTTGAACAGCACCACCGCAAGGCGGCGGCGCGGGCCTGAAGGACGATCGTTCAGCATGATGTTCCGCCGGACTTGCCGGTCACCCGAGCCACGACCCGGCCCACATGCTCCGGCGGCGTGTCGGGCAGGATGCCGTGGCCGAGATTGAAGATATAGGGCCCCGCGTCCCACTGATCGAGCAGTTGCTCTACCCGGCGGTCGAGGGCAGGACCGCCAGCGCGCAGCAACAGGGGATCCAGCGCTCCCTGGATCGGCTTGATCGCCTGCACGGCGCGGCCGAGCGTCGCCGGCGCGGCTGTATCCAAGGCGACGGCCTGGACATCGACCTCACGGGCGTAATCGAGGACCATGGCGCCGGCGCCGCGGGGAAAGCCGATCACCGGCGTCTCCACCCCAAGCTCACGCAGCCGGGCGATGATCCGCCGGTGCGGCCTGACCACCAGCCGCTGGAACAGGTCCTCCGGCAGACCCTCGGCCCACGATTCGAACAGCTTCAGCGCCTGAGCCCCCGCCCTCGCCTGCATGGCCAGGTAACGGGCGCTCGCCTCGACCAGCACTTCGATCAGCCCGTCCATCGTCTCGGGGTCGGCGTAGGCCAGGGTCCGGGCCCGGCTGCGGTCGCTGGAGCGGCCTTCGATCATATAGGTGGCGACGGTCCACGGAGCCCCGGCGAAACCGATCAGCGCCCGCTCAGGCTCGAGGGCGGCGCGGACCAACGACAGGGTCTCGCCCACGGCGCCCAGCTTTTCGGCGGCGCCTTCGACCTTGTCCCGCATGGCCTGCAAGGACGGCAGGGGCCCAAGGCGCGGCCCCTCCCCCGCCTCGAACCACACGTCCTGACCGAGAGCCCCTGGGATCAGCAGGATGTCGGCGAAGACGATGGCGGCGTCGAAGGGATAGCGGCGCATTGGCTGCAGGGTCGCCTGGGCGGCCCGCTGCGAATCCATGCAGAAGCTGATGAAGTCGGAGGTCTCAGCCCTCAGCGCCCGGTACTCGGGCAGATAGCGCCCTGCCTGGCGCATGAACCAGATCGGCGGCCGCTTCGTCCGCTCGCCGGCAAGGACCCTGAGCAGGGCAGGCTTGGTCGGGGGGGCGAGGTTGGGGGGGGAAGGCGAGGCGGACCCGGACATGGAGGCCTTAAAGCCGTATCTGGCCCAAGTCTCAAGGCAGGCTGTTCCTACCCTTACTCAGATTAGGATTCTTAAGGATTGGAAACAGTAAGGGGGCGGCGGCGGTGCGGGGATAAAAGCCGGATGGCCAGGATCATGAGACTGCGCGCTCCTGCGGCGATCCCATGGGCGACCGGGCTCCGCCAGGGCCGTCCAAGGTCTGTTAACGAAGTCTTAAGATTAAGGATTGGTTAATGATTTTCCGGCGACGACTGGGGACGATGGCTCGCATCGATCCGGGACAGACGCCGCTGTCCCCAGGATGTGGACGACCGTGGCCAAGCGGCGTCCCAATCTTGGACAATCACGGCCTTGCGTCCCCACCCGTCCCCCGGCCGGCTTGGCAAAATCGGCGGAAGCGGGTTTTCTCCCCGGCGCGACCTGGCGAAACCGCAATCCATCCCCGGATGGACCCCCAGCTTGACGGTGCGACAAAACGCGCCCCCTCCGATCCCCTGGCATGACTGCAACCCCGCGCCTTTCGACCTATTTCCACGTCCACTTGGTGTCTGATTCCACCGGCGAAACCTTGAACGCCATGACCAAGGCGGTTTGCGCCCGCTTCGACGACGTGTTGCCGATCGAGCATTCCTATCCCTTGGTGCGCTCCCCGCGGCAGCTGGAGCGGGTGTTGCGGGAGATCGAGGCCGCCCCCGGCGTGGTCATCCACACCATCGTCGACGGGGTGCTGCGCAATGGCCTCGAGCAGGGGTGCCGGGATATGGACGCTCCTTGCATCGCCGCCCTGGATCCGATGGTCGCCTCGCTCGGTCGCTACCTGGGCGCCTCGTTGTCGACCCGGGTGGGAGCCCAGCACGCCCTCGACACAGAATATTTCAACCGGATCGAAGCCCTGAACTACGCGATCGGCCACGACGACGGCCAAGGCGGCCAGAACCTGGCCAACGCCGACGTGGTGCTGCTGGGGGTCAGCCGGACCTCCAAGACTCCGACCAGCATCTATCTGGCCCACCGGGGGGTGCGCGCGGCCAATGTACCCCTCGTTCCCGGGGCCGAGCTTCCGCCTCAGCTGTTCCAGTTGAAGGGCCCATTGATCGTCGGTCTGGTGGTCTCCCCCGACCGATTGATCCAGATCCGGCGCAACCGCCTGTTGTCCCTGAACGAATCCCGCGAGAGCTCCTATGTGGACGTGGAGGCGGTGCGTGACGAGACGGTGCGGGCCCGCCGGCTATTCGAGAAGCACGGCTGGCCGGTGATCGACGTCACCCGGCGGTCCGTGGAGGAGACCGCAGCCGCCGTGATCAATCTGTTGCACGCTCGCGACGCCGCGGCCTTGAACCGTTCATGACCCCGGTGATCCTAGCGTCAAAGAGCACGGCGCGGGCCGCAGTGCTGCTCGGGGCGGGGGTGTTGTTCGAAACCGTCGGCTCCGGCGTGGACGAGGAGGCGGTCAAACAGGGCCTGTTGGCCGAACGGGCGAGTCCCCGCGATATCGCTGACTCCCTCGCGGAGCTGAAGGCCGTCCGGGTCTCGGGCCGCCGTCCAGGGTTGGTGATCGGCGCGGATCAGACCCTGGAGCTTGATGGGGCCCTGGTCGACAAGGCCGAGACTCTGGAGGACGCGCGGGAGCGGCTGCTCAGCCTGCGCGGCCGCACCCACATCCTGCACTCGGCCGTGGTGGTCGCCCGCGGCGGCGCCCCGATCTGGCGCGAGGTCAAAAGCGCCCGTATGAGCGTACGTCAGTTCACCACAGCTTGGCTCGACGGTTACCTGACGCGGGAGGGCGAGGCCCTGCTTGGCTCCGTCGGTTGCTATCGGCTGGAGAGCGAGGGCGTGCAGCTGTTCGACCGCATCGACGGCGACTATTTCACCATCCTGGGCCTGCCCCTGGTCGGTCTGTTGGACATCCTACGCAAGCATGGGGCGCTGACCACATGAGCGGGCGCCTTTCTTCGGGCAAGACCATGGTCGCTGGCGTCGCCGGCCGGCCCGTCCGTCATTCCTTGAGTCCCCTCATCCATTCGGCCTGGATCGCCGGCGGCGGGCTGGACGCGGCCTATGTGCCGTTCCCCCTGGCCGAGGGAGGTTTCCTTCGCTTTGCCGAGGGCCTGCGGGGCGGGGCGGTGCGCGGACTCAATGTCACCATCCCGTTCAAGGAGGAGGCCCTCGCCCTTGCCGACGACGCGGACGCGCTGTCGCGGCGGGCCGGGGCGTCCAATCTTTTGATCTTCCACGAGGACGGGCGGATCGAGGCGCGCAACACCGATGGGCCGGGAATGATCCAGGCCCTGGAACAGGTCCCCGGTTTCAAGGTCTCGGCGGCTCCGGCGGTGGTGCTGGGCGCGGGCGGCGCCGCCCGGGCGGCCGGGGCCGCCCTGATCGCTGCCGGCGTCCCGGAGCTGAGGCTGGTCAATCGCACTTGGAGCCGGGCGGCGGGTCTGGCCGAGGCCCTCCCACAGACCTATGCCCAGCCCTGGGAAGACATGGCCAGGGCCTTCGATGGGGCTGGCGTAGTCGTCAACGCCACCGCCGCTGGGCTCCGGGGCGAGAACGACCTGACGGACCTGCCCCTGGGCGCCTTGCCGCCATCGGCGGTGGTGATGGACATGGTCTACAATCCGCTGGAGACCGGCCTGCTGCGCGCCAGCCGGGCCAGCGGGCGGACGGTGGTCGACGGCCTCTCCATGCTGATCAACCAGGCCGTTCCTTCGTTCGAGGCCTTCTACGGCGTCTCTCCGCCCGCGGGGGTCGACGTGCGCGCCCTTTGCCTGGCCGCGCTGGAGGGCGGGGGGTGATCCTCCTCGGCCTTACCGGCTCGATCGGCATGGGCAAATCCACCACCGCCGGGCTGTTCGCCGAAATGGGAGTCCCCGTCTATGACGCGGACGCCGCGGTGCATCGCGCCTATGCCGCTGGGGGTCCCGCGGTCGCACCGCTCGAGGCGGCCTTCCCCGGCGTAACCCACGCCGGCGGCATCGACCGCGAAAAACTGAGCGCGCGGGTGACCGGCGACCCGGCGGCTCTCGCCCGACTCGAATCCATCGTCCATCCCCTGGCGGCGCAGGCGCGCACCGCCTTTGTCGAACAGGCCAGGGGCGCCGGGGCCTCGGTGGCGGTGCTGGACATTCCCCTGTTGTTCGAGACCGGCGGCGACGCCCTGGTCGACGCGGTGGTGGTGGTCAGCGCCCCGGCCGAGGTGCAGCGCCAGCGGGCCCTGGCCCGGCCGGGCATGACGACGGCCAAGTTGGCGGCGATCCTGGCCCGCCAGATCCCGGACGCGGAAAAGCGGGCGAAGGCCGACTTCATCGTCGATACGGGCTCTGGCCTCGCAGTCGCCCGCGACGCGGTGCGGCATATCCTGCGCGTCGTCACCGCGCCAGGGTGGACCGGACGCCGGAGGCGTGACGGCTAGCCCTCTGGACGCCGCCGTCGAACCGATTCAAAAACTGGCATGGCCCGCGAAATCGTTCTCGACACCGAAACCACAGGCCTCGATCCCAAGACCGGCCACCGGCTGGTGGAAATCGCCTGTATCGAGATCGAAGACCTGCTGCCCACCGGGCGCACCTTCCATCGCTATCTCGATCCAGGGCGCGACTGCGACCCGGAGGCCGAAAAGGTCCATGGCCTGTCGCGGGCCTTCCTGAAGGGCAAGCCGCGCTTCGAGACCCTGGTCGACGAGTTCCTGGACTTCGTCGGCGACGCGCCTCTGGTCGCCCACAACGCCGCATTCGATCGCGGCTTCGTCAACGCCGAGCTGGAGCGGGCGGGCCGGGCGGCCATCCCGGACCCCCGCTGGACCTGCACCTATGTGCTGGCCCAGAAGAAGTTTCCGGGGATGTACAACTCCCTCGACGCCTTGTGTAAGCGCTTCAAGATCTCGCTGGCCGACCGGGAGAAACACGGCGCCCTGATCGACACCCGCCTGCTGTCGATGGTCTATCTGGAGCTGCACGGCGGCAAAGAGCGCGGTCTCGACCTGGCGCCGAAGGCGGCTCCGAAGACGGTTCGGGTCGAAGGGACCATGATCGGCGGCTACGGCCCACGGCCCCGTCCCTTGGCTCCGCGCTCGACCGACGAGGAACGCGCCGCCCATGCCGCCTTCGTGGCCGGGACCCTGAAGGACAAGGCGATCTGGGCGACCCTGGAATAGCAGCTTCGCCCCTTTGCCGGGACGGCGGGGAGCGACCTCAGGCGTTGCCGAAGGTCTGGCCGTCGGGGGTGCGGATCAGGCCTTCTTGCTGGTTCTGCCGAGAGGCGTAGATCGCCCCGAAATCCAGCGGCTCCAGCAGGAAGGGCGGGAAGCCCCCGTCGACGATCAGGTCGGCGATGATCCGGCGGGCGAAGGGGAACAGGTAGCGCGGGCACTCGGTCAGCAGCGAGGATTCCAGCATCTCCGACGGAACGCCGGAAATCTCGAACAGGCCGCCGTAGACCAGCTCGACCTGGAAATGCACCTGGTCCTCGCGGCTGGCCTTGACCGACAGCTTCAGGTCGACCTCGAACAGACCGTCGGAACGGCCCCGCGCGCTCATCTCGACCCCAAGCTCCACATTGGGCTGGCCGTCGGCCATGCGCATGGAATCCGGGGCGCGGGGATTCTCGAACGAAAGGTCGCGGGTGAACTGGGCCAGGACCCTCAGCTGCGGCGCTGGCGGGGGCGTGAGGTCTGTTCCAGCGTCGACGTCGGTCATGGCGGTCTCGCAAACGGACAGCGGGAAACGCCCATTGTGGGCCCCGCCGGGTCGGCGGGTCGCTAACATGGGCAGCGGATGGGCGCAACGCGCACGACGGCCCCTGACGCGGCGGCTCATCCGGCCTATATTAAGGATTGCGCCTGCAACTGGCGCGGTGGGCGGCCGTTGTTAGCGGGCGTCATCGGACGAGAGAACGGTCACCCTTTGCAAGTGCTCGAATTGGTCATCTTCGCCGCCCTGGCCGCCGTGGTGCTGTTCCAGCTCTATACGGTGCTCGGCCGGCGCGTCGGGCGTCAACCTGAGGACGCCACCGAAACCGGACGTCCGCGCCCCGTCGGCGAGGCCGAAACGCGCCGACTGGAAGAGCCTCAGGTCGAGAACCTCCCCCTTTCCGGAGTGGCCGCGGTCCAGGCGCGCGATCCCGCTTTCGAACCCGGCCGGTTCCTGGCCGGGGCGACCGGCGCTTACGAGATGGTGGTCCGGGCCTTCGCCGAGGGCGATCGCGCAACTTTGAAGGGTCTGGTTTCGCCTTCTGTTTACCAAACCTTCGATAAGGCTATCTCGCAGCGCGAAGCGGACGGCCGGACCGGGTCCGTGGAGTTCCTCCATCCGCCGCGCGCGGACCTGGAGAGTGCCGACATGAGCGGAAATCTGGCGCGCGCGCGGGTGCGCTTCCTGGCCGAAGTGCGGGACCGGTCCAAGGGACCGGAAGGCGAATCGGTGGAAGACCGCCGCACGGCCGAAATCTGGACCTTCGAGCGGTCGGTGGACAGCCGGGATCCCAACTGGGCATTGGCCCGGGTCGACGCGGCCGAAGCCTGATGCGCGTCCTATGGGCGCTGGTCGCCGCCGCGGGCCTCGTGCTTTCGGCCTGTGCGACCACGCCGTCGCCGAAGCCTGTAGCGGCGGCCCATCGCCCTCCCCAGCATCCCGAGGTCCGCCCCCCATCACCCCCTGTCGCAGTCGCGCCGCCGACCGAGACCGTGCGGCCCTACCGGCGGCCTTCGGAAACCACAAACCTGAGCGCCTTGCCCGGCTGGGCCGAGGAAGATCACCTGGCCGCGCTCGCCGCCTTCCAGTCGGGCTGCGGCGCGGCCCGCGAACCCCTGATGCGCGCCGCCTGCCAGGCAGGGCGATCGGTGATCGCCCGCGACGACGCCACGGCCAAGGCGTTCTTCGAGCAGAATTTCCGCGCTGAGCCCGCCGGCGACGGCCAGGAAGGCGTTCTCACAGCCTATTTCGCCCCCGAATATCCGGCCCGGGCGACGCCGGACGCCGAATTCTCCGCTCCCGTTCGACCCAAGCCGGGCCGACCGGTGGAAATGGCATCGCCTGCTGTCGCTGCCCCGCCACCCTCCGATCCGTCCGACCTCATCGACGTCGCCCTCGCCAAGGCCGAGGATCCCGCTCCCCGACCGTCCCAGTCCGAGCGTGTGGACCTGTCCAATGCCGACCGGGCCGTGATCGACCGCAGCGCCCCGGACGGCGCCCTCGCCTGGATGCGTCCGGAGGACCTGTTCTTCCTGCAGATCCAGGGCTCGGGGGTGCTCAGCTTCCCCGACGGCAGGCGGATGAAGGCCGCCTATACCGCCGACAACGGCAAGCCCTTCGTGGCCATCGCCCGACCAATGGTGAACCAGGGTCTTCTGGGCAATGCCGGCGCTTCCGGAGACAATATCCGCGGCTGGCTGGCGAGCCATCGGGGACCCCAGGCCCAGGCGGTGATGTGGCTCAATCCGCGTTATGTCTTCTTCGCCCTCAGCCCCGACGACGGGCGCGAACCGGCGGGCGCCGCCGGGGTGCCGCTGCCGGCCGGGCGGGCCATCGCCATAGATCCGGGCCGGCACGCCTATGGAGAACTGTTCTGGATCGACGCCAGCGCCCCGGCCTTGAACGGCGCGGCGCGGGTCTACCGTCGCGCGGTGATGGCCTTGGACACCGGGTCGGCGATCCGCGGCGAGGTGCGGGCCGACCTTTACATCGGGCGGGGCTCGGTCGCCGGCTCCGAAGCCGGGCGGGTGCGCCATACGCTGAAGATGACCCGCCTGGTCCCCGTCCAGAAGGACGCCCGGAGCGGAAGCGGGAGCGTCGGGCTTGAAACGGCCGCTGCGGCCGGAGGAGGTTAGGCTCTGGGCCCAGGTGGCCTCGACCGTACGCCCGGCCCACGGCCGCGCTGTTCCGGTCCCGCCGCCTGAGCCGGAGCCTGTGGCGGCGCCCCTCAAGGCGCCGAAGGCGACCAGGCCCCCGCCCCCCGGGCCCATGGCCAGGCGCGCCCCGCCAAAGCCGCCGGCCGCGCCGGATCGGATCGAACCCAACCGCTATCGCCGCATCGCACGGGACGGCGAGGCCATGGAGCAACGGCTCGACCTGCACGGCTTCACCCAGGACCGGGCGCGGACAGCCCTGCACGGCTTCATCGAGCGGGCCCAGGCGAACGGCGCGCGCTCGGTCCTGATCATCACCGGCAAGGGGGTGCAGGGGGACGGGATCCTGCGCCGCCAAGTCCCCGAATGGCTGGCCGAGGCCCCCTCCCGCTCGCGGGTGGCCGGGGTCTCCTTCGCCGACCGGCGACACGGGGGCGAAGGGGCCCTCTATGTTGCGCTGAAGCGGCTGGGCAAGTCGTAGGCTATTTCGGTCGCGCCGCCTTCTCGTCCAGCCCCGACCGGCCCTCGCGGGCGTCGAGCTTGGCGGCGACGGCGTCGGGATCGACGCCGCTGGCGGCGAGCAGCACCAGCCAGTGGTACAGCAGATCCGCGCTCTCGGCGGCCAGGGCGTCCGCATCCCCCTGGATGGCGGCGACGACGGTCTCGATCGCCTCCTCGCCGAACTTCTTGGCCGCTCGTTCGGGACCTTCCGCCAGCAGCCTGGCGGTGTAGGAGCTGGACGGATCGGCGCCCCGCCGGGTCTGGATGGTGGCGTTCAGGCGGGCCAGGGTCTCGGTCAGGCGCTGCATCAGCTCAGCCTAACCGGCAGGCCGGCGGCGTCCAGGGCGGCCTTGGCCTGGCCGACGCTGATCTCGCCGAAGTGGAAGATGGAGGCGGCCAGCACCGCGTCGGCGCCCCCGTCGCGCACCGCCTCGACCATGTGGCCCTCGCTGCCCGCTCCGCCCGAAGCGATCACCGGCACGGAGACCGCGTCGGTGATGGTCCGAAGCAGGCGGGTGTCATAGCCGGTCTTGGCGCCGTCGCGGTCCATCGAGGTCAAGAGGATCTCCCCTGCCCCTTTCTCCACCGCTAGGCGCGCGTAGTCGAGGGCGTCCAGCCCGGTATCTTTTCGTCCGCCATAGGTGAACACCCGCCAGCGGCCGGGCTCGACCTGTTTGGCGTCGATGGCGGCGACCACGCATTGCGAGCCGAAGGCGTCGGCGCAGCGGGCGATCAGGTCCGGGTCCTCCACCGCAGCGGTGTTGACCGCGATCTTGTCGGCCCCCGACAGCAGGAGGGCGCGGGCATCCCCGACGCTGCGGACGCCGCCGCCCACCGACAGGGGCATGAAACAGACCGCGGCGGTGCGGGCGATAACCTCGTGGATCGGCTCGCGGCCCTCGTGGCTGGCGGTGATGTCGAGGAACATCAGTTCATCGGCGCCCGCCGCGTCGTAGGCCTGGGCCTGCTCCACCGGATCGCCGGCGTCGCGCAGGGACAGGAACTGCACGCCCTTGACCACGCGGCCGTCCTTCACGTCGAGGCAGGGAATGACGCGGACCTTGATCATGGCCGATCAGCCGGCCGCGGCCAGGGCTTCGGCCGGCCTTATGGTCCCGGCGTAGAGCGAACGGCCGAGCACCGCTCCGGCGATGGGGATGCCCGGGCGGGTCTTCAGAGCCGCGATGTCGGCTACGGTGGCGAAACCGCCTGAGGCGATCACCGGGATCGACACCGCGTCGGCGACGGCGCCGACCTGTGCGACATTCGCGCCTTCCAAGGTGCCGTCCCGGCCGATGTCGGTGACGATCAGGGCGGCGACGCCGATGTCCTCGAACCGTTTCGACAGGTCGATGGCCGACAGGTTGGAGGTTTCCAGCCAGCCGTGGACGGCGACCATGCCGTCGCGCATGTCGACCGCGACGGCGACCTTGCCGGGGAACGCCTTGGCGGCGCGTCTGACCAGATCCGGATCGCGCACGGCGACGGTGCCGAGGATCACCCGGCTGACGCCCGTTTCCAGCCAATGCTCGATCTGCTCGAAGCTGCGGACGCCGCCGCCCAATTGCACGGGGATCTTCACCGCCTCCAGGATGGCGGCGACAGCGGGACTGTTGACGGCCCGGCCCTCGATGGCTCCGTCGAGGTCGACCACGTGCAGCCATCGGAAGCCGTCGCGTTCGAACCGCCCGGCCTGGTCGGCGGGACTGTCGTTGAACACCGTCGACTGGGCCATGTCGCCGCGCAGCAGCCGCACGCACTGGCCGGCCTTCAGGTCGATGGCGGGATAGAGGATCATGGCCGCCACTCCAGAAAGCGACCGATCAGGGCCAGGCCGCTGGCCTGGCTCTTTTCGGGGTGGAACTGCACTCCGGCTATATTGCCCTTGGCCACGGCGGCGGTGAATTCGCCGAAATGGTCGGTGGTCGCCGTCACGGTCCGGGGATCGTCCGCGAAGAAGGCGAAGGAGTGGGTGAAATACATGTGCCGGCCGTCGGCCGGTGCGAACAGAGGGTGGTCGGCGCCGGCGCTGAGGGTGTTCCAGCCCATGTGCGGGATCTTGGCGCGGTGGTCGGCGGGTTCGAGCTTCCTCACCTCGCCGCCGATCCAGTCCAGGCCCCTGCGCATCCCGAACTCCAGCCCGCGGGTGGCGAGAAGCTGCATGCCGACACAGATGCCCAGGAACGGCGCGCTCCGCCCGACGCAGGCCTCGGTCATCGCCTCGATCACCCCGGTGCGGGCCTCCAGCGCATCCATGCAGGCGGTGAAGGCGCCGACGCCGGGCAGCACGAGGCGATCAGCCCGGCGGATATAGTCCGGGTCGTCGGTGGTCCGGATCTCGACGTCGGAGCCGGCGCGGCGGGCGACCTCGTACAGCGCCTTCTCCGCCGAGCGCAGGTTGCCCGAGCCGTAATCGATGAGCGCGACGCGTTCCATGAAACCCAAAAAGCTCTAGAGCACGCCCTTGGTGGAGGGCGCGGCCGTTCCCGCCTTGGGGTCCCGCTCGACCGCTGTACGCAGGGCGCGGGCCAAAGCCTTGAACCCGCTCTCGGCGATGTGGTGGCTGTTCTCCCCGTACAGGGTCTCCAGGTGCACGCAGGCGCCCACGTGCATGGCGAAGGCGTGGTGGAACTCCTTGAACAGCTCGGTGTCCATCTCGCCGATCTTTGGACGCTGGAAGGCGACCTTCCAGATCAGATAGGGCCGGTTGGAGAGGTCGATGGCGCAGCGGGTCAGGGTTTCGTCCATGGGGACGTAGGCGCTGCCGAAGCGGCGCACGCCCTTGAAGCCGTCGAGCGCGACATTGATCGCCTGGCCGAGGACGATGCCGGTGTCCTCCACCGTGTGGTGCATGTCGATGTGCAGGTCGCCGGCGGCCTCGACCGTGACGTCGATGCCGGAGTGTCGGGCGAAGGCGTCCAGCATGTGGTCGAAGAAGCCGATGCCGGTGGCGACGTTGGACACGCCGACGCCGTCCAGGTCGACGGCGACCCGGATCTGCGTCTCCTTGGTCTTCCGCACCATCTCGCCCGTGCGGTGGGGCGCGGCGCCCTCAGCCATTGGCCGTGCTCCATCCTGGGATCGATCGCGGCGGATCGACGTCGTCGGCTTCGATGGGCGCCTAATGGGGGCCGCGCTGGCGCCATGTCAACTTGCGCCGCCCCCCTGGCTTCGATTAGCTGGGTTTCATGCGTCGTCTGATCGTCGGCCTGTCGTTGATTTGCTTGCTTGCCGGCCCGGTCGCGGCCGCGCCCGCCGACCTGTCCAAGCCCCCCGCCGCCACGCTTCCCCGTTCCGGGCCGAAGACCAATTTTCCCCTCGCGCGGGCGACGCCGGATGAGGTCAAGGCCTGGCTGGGCGAGCCGGCGGTGGCCAATGAGGAGGGCAAGGGCGCCTTCTGGACCTACCGTCTGGAGGACTGCGCCCTGATGGTGTTCTTCAAGGACGCCGGGTCGGGTCTGCGTGTGTCCGGCGTCGCGACCGGGCCCCGACGGAGGGCGGAGGCCGCGCCCGATCCGGACACCTGCATCACCAACGCGAGGCGGTAGGCCTTCGTGCTCTTCCCCTTTATGGGGAAGCAGGGCCAACCGTCCCCCAATCGGGTATGGTGTTGATTCGATGGCCGTGATCGACGCTGCATTCGCCGCCGCGGGCGGGGCGACCAGCTTGGCGCTGGCCGCGACCCTGTGGGCGCTCACCCAGCGGCGCCGCGCGGTGGTCCGTATCCGTGAACTCTCGGCCGCCCTGCAACGCTACGAGGGGCGGATGGACGCCGCCCACGCCTCGGCCGAGGCCTTCGATTCTGCGGTGGTGGCGGTCGAGGGCGGGTCGATCCGCTTGGCTTCGGGCCACGAAAGCCTGGTCGCCTGCGGCCAGGCCCTGGGGCTGGGCGCCGCCCAGGCGGAAGATCCGGCCGAGGTGGTCCAGGCCCTGATGCGCTCGGACCCCGAAAACGCCCGCCGGCTCAAGGCTCTGTTCGAGCGCGGCGAGCCCTGCGATTTCGAGGCCCGGCCCCAGACCGACGGAAAGACCGCCCGCTCGGCCGTGGTGGTCGAAGGGCGCACCGCCGGCGCCCTGGCTTGGCTGAGACTGTCGGTCTCGGCCGGCGCGGGCCTGCCTTCCGCGGCCCGCTTCGCCGCCTTCCTCGACGCCCAGCCCAATCCGGCCTGGATCTCCACCCCCTCGGGGCGGCTGGTGTGGGCCAACCGCGCCTGGCTGGGGGCCGCCGACGCGGTTTCGGTGGAGGAAGCCCTGCGCACCGGTCGGTCGTGGGACCGCGGCGTCGAAAGCCTGGCCGCCGAAGCCGCAGGCCTGGGCCAAAGGCGGGAGGGGCTGCGCTGGGCCCCGGTGGCGGGACGCCGGCGCGCCTTCCAGGTGGCGGCCCAACCGCTGGAGGGGGGCGGCGCGGGCGCCATCGCCCTCGACGTCACCGAGGCGGAGGAAACCCGCGAGTCGTTGAAGCGCCAAGCGGCGGCCCATGACGAGACCCTGAACCGGCTGGCCGACGCGGTGGCCATCTTCGGGCCGCAGCGGCGGCTGGCCTTCCACAACACCGCCTTCGCCGAGCTCTGGGGGCTGGAGCCGGCCTGGCTGGCCGAGGGTCCGACCCACGGGGAGGTGCTGGACCGGCTTCGCCAGCGCCGCCGCCTGCCGGAATCCGCCGACTACGCCAAGTGGAAGGCCCATGAGCTGGGTTTCTACGAGACCCTGGCCGAGACGCCGGACGAGTTGTGGAGCCTGCCGGACGGCCGCACCCTGCGCGTCGTACGTCAGCCCCACCCGTTCGGGGGCCTGCTGCTGCTGTTTTCCGACATCACCGGCGAGCTGCGCCTCAGGGCCCAGTACAACGGCCTCGTCCAGGTGCAGCAGGCCACCCTGGACAAGCTGAACGACGCGGTGGCGGTGTTCGGCTCGGACGGCCGCCTTCGCCTGCACAACGAGGCCTTCGAGCGCTTTTGGGGCCTTACCCCCCAGGCCATGACCGAAGCAGGCGACTTCGACCGGGTGGCCGAGCTCTGCACCCATCTGGTCCACGACCGCCAGTTCTGGCGCGACCTCAAGGCTCGGGTCGGCGATCCGGATCCGCAGGGGCGCAAGCCCGTGGCCGGGGAGACGCGGACCTCCGACGACCGGGTGATCGCCTTCCAGACCCGCCCCTTGCCGGACGGGGCGACCCTGATCGCCTTCGACGACATCACCGCCACCCGCAGTCTGGAACAGGCCCTCGCCGACCGGTCGGCGGCCCTGACCGACGCCGAGCGGCTGAAGCGCGATTTCGTCGGCAACGTCTCCTATGAGCTGCGCACCCCGCTCACCACCATCATCGGCTATTCCGAACTGCTGGAGAGCCAGGGCGAGGCCCTGCCCGACCGCAGCCGCGCCTATGTCGCCGCCGTCCGCTCCGCGGCGTCGCAACTGGCCGGCTCGATCAACGACGTCCTCGACATGGCCCAGATCGACGCGGGGGAAATGGGGCTTACCCTGGGCGACGTGCGGGTCGAAACCCTGATGGAGCAGGCTGCGGCGCGGGCTCAGCCCACGGCGACGGAAGCCGGGGTGGAGATCGCGGTCGAGACCCCCGACGGTGAGGTCGGCATGATCCGCGCCGATGAGCGTCGCCTGGCTCAGGCGCTGGATCATCTGGTGATGGCGGCGGTGCGCACCGCCCCGCGCGGGGGCAGGGTCACCCTGGATGCTCGCCGGACCTTAGGCGCGGTGCAGATGCGCGTAACCGACACCGGGCGCGGCATTCCCTTCCACGTCCAGGCCCACATCTTCGATCGCTTCGTCGGCCGCGATCGGGGCGGGCCTGGCCTGGGGCTGGCCCTGGTCAAGGCGCTGGTCGAATTGCACGGGGGCTGGGTTTCGCTGGAAAGCGAGCCGGGCCACGGCGCCACCTTCACCTGCCATCTGCCCGAGGCCGCCTTCTCCGGCGCCGCCCATCCCGAGCTCAGCTTCGGCTGAGGCCAACCCGTCGCAAGCCTGCGGCTCGCGCTCATGCCCGGTTCAGCTTGAAAGGCCGAGCTTAGGCCAATGACAAACGGAGCCAACGCCATGAAGACCCTTCTCACCGTCGCCGCGGTCGCCGCCACGGTCCTCGCCGCCGGCGCCGCCTCGGCCCAACCCCGAGGCCAAGGTCAGGGTCAGGGCGGCCCCGGACCAGCGGGCTCCCCTGGTCCCGCCGCCCCGGCCGGTCCCAGTATCACCCTTTACGACCTGCCCAATTTCCAGGGCGCGGCCCGGACCTACACCGCCGGCGTCTCCAACCTCGCCGCCATCGGGCTCAACGACCGGGCCCAGAGTGCGCGGGTGGTCGGACGCTGGCAGATCTGTGAAGACGCCAACTTCCGCGGCCGTTGCGTAGAGCTCGCGGGCGATGCGCCCAACCTGGCCGCCCTGCGGATGACCGCGGCGATCTCCTCGTTCCAGTCGCTGGATCGTCCGCAGAACGACGCCGGCCGCGGCGGTTTCAACGGCGGCGCAATCGGCCCCCGCGGCCCGGCTCCCGACGATCGGGGTTTCGGCGACCGGGGCGGCGGTCTCGACCGCGCTTTCGCCGGTCCGGTTCTGGACGGCCGCTCGGCCAGCTTCTTCCCACGTCCGGCCCCAGGTCCCTACCGCACCGCTGCCGAATTCTGCCGGCGGCTGGGTTTCTCGGGGGTGATCTATGCCGACGACCGCGGCTTCGAGATCCGCGACGTGGTCTGCCGGCGGTAGACGTTCGGAGGCGGGGGCGGCGCTCCCCGCCGTCCGTTCGCGAACCGTCCTGGGAACCCTTTGGCCTTCTAGTGTTGGCTTTCGGGCATCCGCACGATGAGCCCGCCCAGGGCGTCGCTCACCTTGATCTGGCAGGACAGGCGGGAATTGGCCTCCACGCCTTCGGCGAAGTCGAGCATGCTCTCCTCCATGGCCGAGGGACCGCCGACCTTCTCGCGCCAGGCCTCGTCCACATAGACGTGGCAGGTGGCGCAGGCGCAGGCGCCGCCGCAATCGGCGTCGATGCCGGGGACGTTGTTCTTGATCGCCCCCTCCATGACGGACAGGCCGTTGCGGACCTCGACCGGGTGCTCGGTCCCGTCGAACTCGATATAGGTGATCTTGGCCATCGTTCCTTCGGCGTTGGACTTGGTTGGCGGCGAGACTGCTAGCCCGCAACCGCCTTCATGGGAACGGTGATATCGCGCAGGCGCTCGGCCGAAACCGGCTTGCGTGACCCGATCAGTTGGCGCCCGCCCATGAATTCGGCTGGGCTGTTCACCGCCTCCACACATTGGACCCGGCCATCCTCGGTCAGGTGGAAGACGGCGAAGCGGCCGAAGCGCGGCTCGCCGCGGATCACCGTGCGGTCGGTATTGAAGGGCAGGCCGGCGATCTGCAGCTTCAGATCGTACTGGTCGGACCAGAACCACGGCACCTCGCCGGGGGGCTGGGGACGGCCGCAGATGTCGGCGGCGGCCTGCTTGGCCTGTTCCAGGGCGTTGGGCACGCTTTCCAGCCGCCCCACCTCTCCGTAGATCGGCAGGGGTCGACGGCTGCAGTCGCCGATGGCCGAGATCGCCGGGTCGGAGGTGCGAGCCGTCAAGTCGACCAGCACGCCGTCCTGGCAATCGAGCCCAGCGGCCCGGGCCAGGTCGTCGTTGGGAATGGCGCCCACTCCGACCAGCACCGCGTCGCAGGGAACCGGCTTGCCGTTGGCGAAGGCCACGCCCGTGACCTTGCCGTCCTTGCCTTCGATGCCGGTCACCTGGGCGGCGAGGGCGAAGCTGACGCCCTTGCCCCGGTGGTAGCTGAGGAAGAATTCGGACAGGGCGGCGCAGGCCACCCGCGCCAGCAGCCGAGGTTCGCGCTCGATGACGATGGCCTCCGCGCCCAGGGCCCGGGCGGAGGCCGCGGCCTCCAGGCCGATGTATCCGCCGCCGATCACCGCGAGCCGCTTTCCAGGCCCCAGGGCGTTTTTAAGCACCTCGGCGTCGGCGACGGACCGCAGGGCCAGGACGCCTTCCAGTTCGGCGCCGGGAAGGGGCAATTTGCGCGGCCGCGCTCCCGTGGCCAGGATCAACCGGTCATAGCCGACGCGCTCGCCGCCCAGGCAGACCTGCTTGTTCCAGCGGTCCAGGGCCTCGATGCGGCTGTCGAGCCGAAGGGTTATGCGCTCCTCGGCGTAGAAGCTGTCCGGGCGCAGGGCAAGGTCGTCGGCGTCGGCCTCGCCCTTCAGCCAGGCCTTGGACAGGGGCGGGCGCTGGTAGGGGGCCAGGGGCTCTTCGCCGAAGACGGTGATCGCGCCGGCATAGCCGTACTGCCTCAGGAAGGCGGCGGCCGAGCCCCCCGCGTGCCCCGCCCCCACGATCACCACCGTCTTGTCCGCGTCGCTCAAAGCTCGACCCCTATATCCCCGCCCCTTGAAGGGCCGGATACATCATGGAACACCGAAGGGCCATGCGCCTCTCCGATCCGCCACAGGATAATGTTTCCCGCCGCATTGACAGCCCCGAGGCCATGGCCCGGCTGGGGGAAGCCATTGCGGTCGCCCTGCGCCCTGGCGAGGCGGTGTGCCTGTGGGGACCGCTGGGCGCCGGCAAGTCCACCCTGGCGCGCGGATTGATCCGCGCCCTCACCACCGCGGAGGAGGAGGTCCCCAGCCCAACCTTCACCCTGGTCCAGGCCTACGTGGGCGAACGGCTGCGGGTGGCCCACTTCGACCTCTATCGCCTGACCGGAGCCGGGGAGATCGATGAGCTCGGGCTGGACGAGGCCTTGGACGAGGGGGCGGCGGTGATCGAGTGGCCGGAACGCCTCGGCGGGGCGCTGCCGCGCGACCGACTCGATATAGAGATCTCCATTCCCGACCACGACAACGGCAGGCTTGTGCGGATCGTCCCGCACGGAGCCTGGGAAGGACGAAGGCTTGAGTCCGGAACGTGACGCCCAAAGAGCCGCCTTCCTGGCGACCAACGGCCTGGGCGGCGCGGCCCGCCAGCCCCTGAGCGGGGACGCCTCGACACGGCTGTACGAACGGCTGCGCCTTTCCGACGGGACGCGGTTGATCTTCATGGACCAGCCGCCGGTGCTGGAGACCCCCTCCTGCCCGCCGGAGGCGACGCCAGGCGAGCGGATCGCCATGGGCTACAACGCCGCGAGCCGGCTGGCGGCGGGGTCGGTGGCGGCCTTCGTCGCCACGGCGGCTTATCTGCGGAGCCTGGGGCTGTCGGCGCCGCGGGTCGTCGCCCACGATATCGAGGCCGGGCTGGCGGTGCTGGAGGACCTCGGCGACGGCTTGTTCGCCGCCCTGATCGCCGAAGGGCAGGACGAACGCCCGCTCTACGAGGCCGCCGTCGACGTCCAGGCGGTCCTGCAGGCGTCGCCGCCTCCGGACGTGCTGCGGGCGGAAGGCGTGGCCTGGCCCCTGCTCGCCTACGACGCCCTGGCGCTGAAGGTCGGGACCGACACGTTCCTGGAGTGGTGGCCGAAGTTCGCCGGCCTTCCCGCTTTCGGCGCGGAGGCCGTGGCCGAATGGGACGCCCTGTGGGCGCCGGTCTGGGCCCGAGGGGAGGCCGGGGCGAGCGTCTTCACCCACCGCGACTATCACGCCCAGAACCTGGTCTGGTTGCCGGACCGGCCAGGGGTCGCCCGCGTCGGCCTGCTCGACTTCCAGGACGCCCTGCGCGCCCATCCCGCCTGGGACCTCACCCACCTGCTGCAGGACGCCCGCCGCGACGTGTCGCCGGCGCTCGAGGCCGCCATGCTGGACCGTTTCCTCGCCGCGCGGCCCGGCCTCGACCGCGACCCTTTCCTTGCCGACTACCGGGCGCTGGCGGCCTCGAACGCGGCGCGCATCCTCGGGCGGGTGTTCGCCCGCCAGGCCCTGCTGGGCCGCGCCCAATACCGCGCCTTCATGCCGCGCACCTGGCGCTATCTGGAACGGAACCTCGAGGATCCGGCGCTGCGGGGGCTGAAGGCCTGGTTCGACCGGCGCGTCCCGCGGGAGGTGCGGGCGTGAGCGAGGTTCCGAAGACGGCGATGGTGCTGGCCGCGGGCCTGGGGACCCGCATGCGGCCCCTGACCGACGCCCAGCCCAAGGCCTTGGTGGAGGTCGGCGGCAAGGCCTTGATCGACCATATGCTGGACCGCCTCGGGGACGCCGGGGTGGAGCGGGCGGTGGTGAACGTCCACGCCTTCGCCGACGTCCTGGTCGCCCACCTGGGGCGACGCACCACGGGTCCAAAGATCGCGGTCTCCGACGAACGGGCCCACCCCATGCCCCTGGAGACGGGCGGAGGCGTCAAGTTCGCCCGTCTCCTGCTGGCGGAGGCGCCGATCCTGGTCGCCAACATCGACAGTGTCTGGATCGAGGACGCCGAGCCGCCCTCGACCGCCATCCAGGACCTGTGCCGGGGTTTCGACCCGGCGCGCATGGACGCCCGGCTGCTGCTGGCGCGGATGGAGCGGACCTCCGGTTTCGACGGGGCGGGGGATTTCGCCATGGATGGCGACGGACGGCTTTTGCCCCGCCGGGTGACCGGCGCGGCGACGGCGCCGCTCAACTACATGGGCGTCCATATCGTCGATCCGCGTCCGATCTATGCTGACCCACGGACCGAGTTCGGCCTGTTCCCTCTCTGGGCCGACTGGGCGGCGGCGGGGCGGCTGCATGGGACGCCGATGGAAGGCGACTGGATGCACGTCGGCGATCCGGGCGCGCGCGACGCCGCCGAGGCGCGGCTGACGCAGCGGGCCGTGTCTTGACCCCGTCCCCGGCCGCGGGGCGCCTGTTCGGCGGGGGCGGGTCCCGCTGGTTCACCATCCCGGCGCACCGGCCTTTCGTCGGCGACTTGGCGGCGGGGTTGCTGGCGGCGCTCGGCAGCGAGCCCGAGGCCCTGGCCGAGGCGATCGTGTTGACGCCGACCCGGCGGGGCGCGCGCGCCCTGGCCGACGCCTTCGTCCAGGCCGGCGGCGGGCGGGCGGTGCTCCTGCCCCAGATCCGCGCCCTGGGCGATCTCGACGAGGGGGAGCCGCCCTTCGAGCCGGGCGACCTGGCCCTGGACCTGCCTCCGGCCATTCAACCTCTTCGCCGCCGGTTCGAACTGGCGCGGCTGGTGGCTGAGCACGCGGACTTGTTCGAGCGTCCTCTGGACGCCGCCGCCGTACTCGAACTGGCCGACGCCCTGGCCGGGTTCCTGGATTCACTGCAGATCGAGGAGATCGGCGACGTAGCCGAGCGGGTGGAGGGACTGGTCGAAGGCGACCTCGCCCTGCACTGGATGAAGTCGGCCGCCTTCCTGCGCATCGCCACCGTGCGTTGGCCGCAGCGGCTGGACGAGCTTGGCCTGGTCGATGTGACCGAGCGGCGGGCGACGCTGTTGCGCAAGCTGGCCGAAGCCTGGGACCGCAGACCGCCGTCCGGCCCTCTGATCGCGGCGGGCTCCACCGGCACGGCGCCGGCCACGGCGGACTTGCTGAGGGTGATCGCGGCGGCGCCCCTGGGCGCGGTTGTGTTGCCGGGGCTGGACCTCGACCTCGCCGCTGAAGCCTGGGACCAGATCCAGGAGGGCCACCCCCAAAAGGCCCTCAGCAACCTCCTGAAGCGCGCCGGAATCGGGCGCGCCGACGTGACGCCCTGGCCGGTGGGCGGGGACGATGTCCGCGGCCGCTCCCGACGGCGGGTGCTGAACGAGGCGCTGCGCCCGGCCGAAACCACCGCCGACTGGGTGCGGGTGATTGCACAGATCCGGCGCGAGGGGGAGGCGGCCGGCGTCGATCCCATCGCCGAGGGCCTGGCCGGCCTGTCGGTCACCGCCGCGCGGACCGAGGAGGAGGCGGCCGGCCTGATCGCCCTGTTGCTGCGCGAGGCCCTGGAGACGCCGGGCAAGACCGCCGCCCTGGTCACCCCCGACCCGGTGCTGGCGCGGCGGGTGTCGGCGCGGCTGGCGCGCTGGGGCGCCCCGGCCGACTCCTCCGCCGGCGGTTCGCTGGCCGGGACTCCCGCCGGAACCTTGACCGTACTGGTCGCCGGACTGGCCGCGGACCCGGTCGACCCGGTGCGGTTGCTGGCGGTGTTGAAACATCCCCTGGCCGGTTTCGGGCTGGAGCCCGAGGCCCTGGAGAGAGCTCGTCTTGGATTGGAGCGGGCGGGCCTGCGCGGGGCCCGGCCGCGGGGCTGGGCCGACCTCTACGCACGGCTCGAGGCGGCGGGCGAGGACCCGGACCTGGCCCGCCGGCTGGAGGCGGTCGCCGCCGTCATGGCCTGGCCCTTCATCGATGACGACGTCGCTCTCGCCACCGAGGCCGGACGAGCCCTGGCCGAGGCCCTGGAGGCCGTGGCGGCCCAGCCGGACGGGGGAACCGGAAGGCTGTGGGCGGGGGCGGACGGGGAGTGCGCCGCCGCCCTGCTGGCCGGACTGATCGAGGAGGGCGAGGGCCTGCCGCCAGCCACCGCGGGTGGGTTTGCGGTGCTGGTTGAGCGGCTGGTCGCTTCTCAGACCGTGCGCACCGGCGGGGCGGCCCATCCCCGCCTGCGGATTCTGGGGGCGATCGAAGCCCGTCTGGTGAGAGCCGACCTGTTGGTGCTGGCGGGGCTGGAGGAGGGGGTGTGGCCGCGCGCGCCCGCCGCCGATCCGTTCCTGTCGCGGCCCATGCGTCTGCGGCTGGGCCTGCCGCCTCCGGAGCGTCGGATCGGCCTTGCGGCCCATGATTTCGCCCAGGCGGCCTGCGCCCCCGAGGTTTGCCTGATCCATGTCGAGCGGCGGGGGGGCCAGCCGGCGGTGAAGTCGCGCTGGCTGTGGCGGCTGGAGACCCTGGCCCGCGGCGCCGGGGTCAGTTTGCCGTCCCGCCAGGACGACTTGGCCTGGGCCCGCGCCCTGGAGGCGCCCCTGGCCGCGCCCCCGCCGGTCTTGGAACAGGCTCGCCCACCGGAGCCGAAGCCGCCCGTGACGACGCGGCCGCGCAAGCTGTCGGTGACCCAGGTCGAGACCTGGGTACGCGATCCCTATGCGGTCTACGCCCGCCACATCCTCGGCCTCCGGGCCCTGAACCGGCCGGACGAGCGGATGGAGGTGCGCATCCGCGGCACGGCCATCCACGCCGCCTTCGAGCGGTTCGCCCTCCGGTGGGAGACCCTGCCGCCCGAGCGGGCAGGGGAGGCCTTCGCCGAACTCTATGTCGAGGAATTGCGTGCGGCGGGCGCCCCTGAGGCGTCCCTGGCGCGCGAAGGGCCCTTGGCGGCGCGGGCCGGGGCCTGGGTCGCGGACTTCGAGCGTCGGCGGCGGCAGGGCGGGACCGAGGTCATGGTGGAACGGCGGGCGTCCCTCGACCTGCCGGGCCTGGACTTCGTCCTGACCGCCCGGGCTGACCGGCTGGAGCTGGCGGGCGGCGAGACCCATGTGCTCGACTTCAAGACCGGCCGCGCGCCGACGGCCAAGGAGATCGAGACCGGCTTCTCCCCGCAACTGACCCTGACCGCGGCCCTGCTGGCCGGCGGCGGCTTTGCCGACCTCGGGCCCCGGACCCCCGGAGAGCTGGTCTATGTGCGGGTGACCGGTCGCGAGCCCGCCGGCGAAGAACATGTCCGCGGCGGCTCGGGCGAAAGCGCGGTCATGGCCGCCGAGGCGCTGGAAGGCCTTGGCCAACTGGTCCGGCGCTACGACGATCCGGGCCAGCCCTACCGTTCACGAACCGCGCCGCGGTTCGTGAAGGCCTATGCCGGCGACTATGACCACCTGGCCCGGGTGCGCGAATGGTCGGCCGGGGACGAGGAGGAGGGCGAATGAGCGCGCCCCATCCCCAGGCGGTCGCCGCCGATCCGGACATCTCGGCCTTCGTGACCGCCAACGCCGGCTCCGGCAAAACCACCACCCTGGTCAACCGGGTGGCGCGGCTGCTGCTGAAGCGGGTCGATCCCGAAACCATCCTGTGCATGACCTTCACCAAGGCCGCGGCGGCGGAGATGCAGCGGCGGCTGTTCGAACAGCTCGGCGGCTGGGCGTTGATGGACGACGCCGAACTGAGCTGCAAGCTGGGGGAATTGGAAGGCCGGGCCGCCAAGGACTACGAGCCCGAACGCCTGTCCCTGGCCCGAACCCTGTTCGCCCGCGCCCTTGAGACCCCCGGCGGGCTGAAGATCCAGACCATCCACGCCTTCTGCGAAAAACTGCTGCGCCGGTTCCCGCTGGAGGCCGGAGTGTCGCCGGGCTTCCAGGTGATGGAGGACGCTTCGGCCGCCCAGGTGGCGGCGGAGGCGCGGGACGGGGTGGCGGCCCGGGCCCTGGCCGGAGAACCGGTCCTGGCCGAGGCCTACGCCCGCTTCGCCGTGGCGCTGGATTTCGCCAGCTTCGAGGCCATGTTCGCCGCCTTCGAGACCCGGCGGGAGGCCCTGGCCGCCTATGTGGCCGCCTGTGGCGGACTGAGGGGCCTTCCCGCCGCCGTGGCCCGCGCCTGTGGGTTGGAGGGACTGGCGGACGCCGGGGCCATCGAGTTGGCGGCGGTCACGCCGCCCGCCCTGTCGGTCGAACTCTGGCGGGCCGGGGCCCAGGTCCTGGCCGAGGGGGGGACGCGGGACCAGAAGTGCGCGGAGCAGATGGCGGCGGTGGCCGAGGATGCTGGCCGCGGGCAGGCCGCGTTCGGCGCGGCGCTACGGGTGTTCTGCACCGCGGCCGGGGAGCCGGCCAGATGGCTCGACACCACCGCCTCACTGAAGGCGCGGCCGGACCTGCGCCAGCGGCTGGTCGACGAGCGGGAGCGGTTGCTGGAGGTCTCGCGCCAGGCCAAGGCCGCGCGGGTGGCCGAAGACACCGTCCAGGCCCTGGTCCTGGCGGCCTTCTATGCAGACGCCTACGCCCGGGCCAAGGCGCGGCGGGGCGCGCTCGACTTCGCGGACCTGATCGCCCGCACCCTGGACCTTCTCACCGGCCAGGATGCGGCGGCCTGGGTGCTCTACAAGCTGGACGCGGGACTGGAGCACATCCTGGTCGACGAGGCCCAGGACACGGCTCCGGAGCAGTGGGAGATCCTGCGGGCCCTGACCGACCAGTTCTTCGTCGGCGCGGACGGTCGCGACCGTCCGTTGGAGCGCTCGGTCTTCGTCGTCGGCGACGAGAAGCAGTCGATCTTCTCGTTCCAGGGCGCCGCCCCCGAGCGGCTGATGCGCGAGCGGGACTATTATGCGGTGCTGGCGGACAGCGTCAGCCGGCGGTTTGAAACCGTGCCCCTGGTGGAATCCTGGCGTTCCGCAAAAGAGGTGCTGGACTTCGTCGATAGGGTGTTCGCGCCACAGGACCTGCGCCAGGCGCTGCAGCCCCGTCGGAACGGCGAAGCCGTCGGCCTTGTGATCGAGCACGTCTCCAAGCGTAGGGAGACCGATCCGGAGGGCCGGGGGACCATCGACCTGTGGCCATTGGAACGTGAGGAGGAAAATCCCGAACGGCGCGCCTGGGACGAGCCCTTGGACGCAGGCGGTCGCGGCGGCGCGTGGCGAAGGCTGGCGGAACGCATCGCCGGCGAGATCAAAGCCCTGGTCGAGCGGGGGGAGGCGGTGCACGACAAGGGCGCATCGGACCCGAAAGCTTGGCGCCCCGCCGGTTACGGCGACGTGCTGATCCTGGTGCGCAAGCGCAAGGTGCTGTTCGAGGAGCTGCTCCGGGCGCTGAAACGCGCCGGCGTGCCGGTGGCCGGCGCCGACCGGCTGGTGCTGTCCGAGCACCCGGCGTTCGAGGACTTCCTGGCCCTGGCCCGCTTCGCCCTGTTCCCCGACGACGACCTGACCCTCGCCGCCCTGTTGCGCAGCCCTTTCTGCGACGTGGACGAGGGGGGCCTGTTCGACTTGGCCCATGGCCGGAAGGGCTCCTTGTGGTCGACGCTGGCGCGGCGGGCCGACAAGCGGTCGGAATGGCGGGCGGCGTCTTCCTTCCTGGGCTGGGCGCGGGACGAGGCCAGGACGCGCACACCCTTCGACTTCTACGGCCGGGTGCTGAGCCGGCTGGACGGTGCGGGCCGGTCGATGCGGACCCGTCTGGTCACCCGGCTGGGTCCCGAGGCGTCGGACGCCATCGAGGAGTTCCTGGCCCAGGTCCTCAGCGCCGAACAACGGGGCATCTGCGACCTGGAGCGGTTCGCCGACGGCTTGTCGCGGCTCACTGTTTCGGTGAAGCGGGAGATGGACGAGCCCCGCGGCGAGGTGCGGGTGATGACCGCCCACGGGTCCAAGGGGCTGGAGGCGCCGATCGTGTTCCTGCCCGAGACCATCGGGGCCGGCGCGGCGCGGGGCTCGCCCCTTCTGGAGACCGAGGACGGCGGCTTCCTGTGGTGCGCCAGCTCGGCCAACGACTGCGAGGCCTCGGCGGCCGCCCGCGAGGCGCGCAAGGCCCGCGACGACGAGGAGGCGCACCGGCTGCTCTATGTGGCCCTGACCCGGGCGCGGGACCGGCTGGTGATCGCTGGCCGGATCAATGCGCGGGCGAAGGTCGAGACGCTCAAGGGCTGGTGGGCGCCGATGAGCGCGGCCTTCGACCACCCGGACGTCGCCGACCAGGTGCGTTCCGTCCGCTGTGGCGAGATGGAGATTCGCCGGTTCGGGGCCGACCCGCAGGTCCTGGGGCGCGGCGGCGCGGCTCCGGCGCCACGGCCGTCCCCGCTTCCGGCCTGGGCGCTTTGTCCCGCCCGGCCCGAAGCGCCGGAAGCCATCTACGCTTCCCCTTCGACCTTGCTGGAGGATGTCCGAAGCCCTTCGCTCTCGCCCCTCGTCCGGCGGGGGGGCATGGGCCGGTTCCGGCGGGGGACCTTGATCCACCGGCTGCTGCAGCTCCTCCCTGACTTGGAGCCGGAGGCGCGGGCGGCAGGGGCGGCGCGGCTGCTGGCCAAGGAACCCGACCTCAACCCCGACCAGCGACGGGAGATGACCGCGGCCGCCCTGGCGGTGCTGTCCGACCCAGCCTTCGCCGAGGTGTTCGGCCCGGGCTCGCGGGCCGAGGCGGCGATAGCCGGAACCGCCCCCGACTTACCCGGAGGTCTCTCTATCTCCGGACGGGTGGACCGGATGATGATCACCCCCGACCGGGTGCTGGTGGTCGATTTCAAGACCAACCGCCCGGCGCCTGCCGACATCGAGGCCGCCGACCCGGCTTATGTGCTGCAGATGGCGGTCTATGCGGCGGTGCTACGGGCGGTGTTTCCCGGCCGCCGGGTCGAAACCGCCCTGGTCTGGACCGACGGGCCGCGGCTGATGCCGGTCCCTGAAGGCGTGATGGCGGACGCCTTGCAGTTTTTGACCAAGGGGCCGTCGAATTTCTCGTGAGCCCGGGGGGGTCCGCTCGAAACGCGCAGGTTGATGCCGCGGTTGGCGCCCCCTACATCGCTGGTATGATTTCAAGGCGGCCGATTTCGGCTCCGCCAGTTCGGGAGAACAGGTCAAATGGCCACGGTGAAGGTCACCGACGAGAGCTTCGAGCGCGACGTCCTGCAGTCCGGCAAGCCCGTGCTTGTCGATTTCTGGGCCGAATGGTGCGGCCCCTGCAAACAGATCGCCCCGGCCCTGGATCAGATTTCGGAAGAGCTTTCCGGCGCGGTCACGGTGGCCAAGGTCAATATCGAGGAAAGCCCGACCGTCCCCTCGCGCTACGGGGTGCGCGGCATCCCCACCTTGATGCTGTTCCGCGACGGCCAGATGGCCTCGATGAAGGTCGGGGCCATGCCCAAGGCCAAAATCCTGGAGTGGTTGTCCGAAACCGGCGTCTCGGCCCAGCCGGTCTGATCGGCGGCGGCGCGGAGAGGCCTGGTCAGGTCGGCCAGGTCTCTTCCGACATCCCCAGCACTTCGCCCGCCAGATAAAGCGAACCGGCGATGACGACGTGCGGCGGCGGGCCTTCCAGGGCCTTGTCGAGCGCTACCGCGACGTCGGCGCAGGCTTGCGCTTCAAGCCCCGCCGCCCGCGCCAGCTGGGCCAGCACCTCCGGATCGGCCGCCGCGGGGGCGTCGAAGCCGATGGCCAGCACCCGCGCCACCGCGTCCTTCAGCGCCTCGAACACCCCCTTGGCGTCCTTGTTGGCCAAAAGCCCCGCGATCAGCACCACCGGGCGGCCGTCGCGGGCGGTCAGGCCTGTGGCGAAGTCGGCCAGGGCGACGGCGGCGTGGGGATTGTGGGCGCCGTCCAGCCACAGGTCCGCGCCGGCGGCCCGGGCCCTTTCGCCTAGCGGACCGGCGCTCAGGCGCTGCAGGCGGGCGGGCCAGGCCGCCTCGGCCACCCCCCGGGCCAGGGCCGCCTCGTCGAGGCGCGGATCGTTCAGGGCCAGGGCGGCGGCGACGGCGAGGCCCGCATTGCCGATCTGGTGCGCCCCCGGCAAGCCCGGGAGCGGGAGGTCGATCAGTCGCTCCCCCGCCTGGACCACCAGCCTGCCGGCCTGGACGTAGGCGTCCCAGTCGCGTCCGGCCAGTTGGAGGGGCGTCCCCAGCCTTTGCGCCTCCGCCTCGATCCTCGCCAGGGCTTCGAGGCGTTGATGCGCGACCACTCCGGTCACGCCGGGGCGCAGGATGCCGGCCTTCTCGCCGGCGATTCCGGCCAGGTCCGTCCCCAGGAACTCGGCGTGGTCGTAATCGACTGGGGCGATCACCGAAACGGCCACCCCCTCGACCACATTGGTGGCGTCGTAGCGCCCGCCCAACCCCACCTCCATCAGGCAGAGGTCGGCGGGGGTCTCGGCGAAGGCGGTCAGGGCGGCGGCGGCGGTGATCTCGAAGAAGGTGATCGGCTGTCCGGCGTTGGCGGCCTCGACCCGTTCCAGCAGGGCCGCCAATGGCTCGTCGCCGATCAGCCGTCCGGCCAGGCGGATGCGCTCGGCGAAACGGACCAGATGGGGGGAGGAGTAGACGTGGACCTTCAGCCCCGCGGCCTCGGCGATGGCGCGCAGGATCGCCACGGTCGAGCCTTTGCCATTGGTGCCGGCGACGTGCACCACCGGCGGCAGACGTTTCTGCGGATCCCCGAGCGCTGCGCACAGCCGAAGGACCCGGTCGAGGGACAGGTCGATCTTCTTGGGATGGAGCGCGAACAGGCGTTGGAGGGCCCGGTCGTGGGCGCGCAGGACGTCGCTCACCGGCCCGGTCTCACAGCTTCAGGCTCACCCCGGGGCCAGGGCCCGGGGGCGTCCGGCCATCAAGGTCGACAGGATGGAGCCCAACACCCGCGGCAACTCGCGCCGGGGGGTGACACGATCGACCATGCCCTTGTCCAGCAGGTATTCGGAACGCTGGAAGCCGGGGGGCAGGGTCTCGCGGATGGTCTGTTCGATCACCCGCGGGCCGGCGAAGCCGATCAGGGCGCCGGGCTCGGCCAGGTGGATGTCGCCCAGCATGGCGTAGGAGGCGGTGACCCCGCCGGTGGTGGGGTCGGTCAGCACCACGATATAGGGCAGGCGGGCGGCCTTAAGGCGCTGGATGGCGATGGTGGTGCGGGCGAGCTGCATCAGGGACAGGGCGCCCTCCTGCATCCGCGCGCCGCCGGCGGCGGTGAAGGCGACCAGGGGGACCTGACGGGCGACCGCGGCGTCGGCGGCGGCAATGAAGCCCTCGCCTGCGGCCATGCCCAAGGATCCGCCCATGAAGCTGAAGTCCTGGACCATCACCACGGCCGGCGCGCCCTGGATGGTCCCGTAACCGATGGAGACCGCGTCCTGGGCGCCCGTCGCCTTGCGGGCCGCGGCCAGACGGTCGACGTAGGGCTTGTCGTCGCTGAAGTGCAGGGGATCTTCCGGGGCGGCGGGGCTGGGGATGACCTCCCAGGCGCCGTCGTCGAAGGTGTAGCGGAAGCGCAGGGGCGCCCCGACGCGCATGTGCCGACCCGAGGGGGTGACCCACAGGGCCGCCTCCAGATCGGCGCGGTAGAGCATCTCCCCGGTGTCGGGACATTTGACCCAGAGGTTTTCCGGGGTGGCGTCGACGGGGCGCTTGACCAGCTTACGCACCCCCGGCGCGATCTTGGCCAGCCAGCCGCCGCGGGCCCTGGCGGGATGGGGCGGCGGCTTGGCCCCTTTACCGGTCTCGTCGCGTTCGGCCATGAGACGACTCCTTCAGGCGACGGGCGCAGGGGTGCGGGCCGCGCGCACAGCCTGGGCCAGGCGAGCGGCGGCGGCGAGGACCTTCGCCGCAGGATCGGTTCCGGCCTCGAGGGCGGCGGCGACCTCATCGACCAGGGCCGAGCCGACCACGGCGGCGTCGGCCACCCGGGCCACCTCGGCGGCGCGTTCGGGCGTGCGGATGCCGAAACCCACCGCGACGGGCAGGCCGCTGGCGGCGCGGACCCGAGCGACGGCCGGTGCGACCACGGCGGCGTCGGCCTCCTTGGCGCCGGTGACGCCGGCGACGGAGACATAGTAGACGAAGCCCGAGGTGCGGCTCGCCACCACCTTGAGCCGTTCGTCGTCGGTGGTGGGAGTGGCCAGCCGGATCAGCGACACGCCGGCGTCATCCAGGGAGTCGGCCAAGGCCCCGGCCTCCTCGGGGGGGCAGTCGACGACGATCAGTCCGTCGACCCCGGCCTCGGCGGCGTCCGCCGCGAACCTGGCGTAGCCCCAGGTCAGCAGGGGATTGAGATAGCCCATCAGGATCAGCGGCGTGGTCTGGTCGCCGACGCGGAAGCGGCGGACCAGGTCCAGGGTCCCTTCGAGGGTCATGCCCTTGGCCAGCGCCCTCTGGCCGGCCCTCTGGATCGGCGGACCTTCGGCCATCGGATCGGAGAAGGGAAAGCCGAGCTCGATCAGGTCGGCGCCCGCGGCGGGCAGGCCCTCGAGGATGCGCAAGGCGGTATCCGGGTCCGGGTCGCCAGCCATGACGTAGGCGATGAAGGCGGCGCGGCCTTCGACCTTGAGGGTGGCGAAGCGGTCAGCGATGCGGTTCACAGAATACCCCCCATGCCCTGGGCGCCCATGGCCGCGGCCACCGTGGCCACATCCTTGTCGCCTCGGCCGGAAAGGTTCAGCACCACGAGCCCGCCCTTGCCGACGTCTCGGGCGATCTCGCCGATGCGGGCGATGGCGTGTGAAGATTCCAGAGCAGGGATGATTCCCTCGAGCCTCGAACAGAGCTGGAAGGCGGCGAGGGCCTCCTCGTCGGTGGTGGTGAGGTACTGGGCTCGTCCCGTGTCGTGCAGGAAGCTAAGCTCGGGGCCGATGCCGGGATAGTCCAGGCCGGCGGAGATGGAGTGGGCTTCCAGGATCTGGCCGTCGGCGTCCTGCAACAGATAGGTCTTGTTGCCGTGCAGGACCCCCGGCCGGCCCCCGTTGATGGCTGCGGCATGGCGGTCGGTGTGCATGCCGTCGCCGGACGCCTCGACCCCGATCACCCTGACCCCGCCGTCATTGAGGAAGGGGTAGAACAGGCCGAGCGCATTGGAGCCGCCGCCGACGCACGCCACCACCGCGTCGGGCAACCGGCCTTCCAACTCAAGGATCTGGGCCCGGGTCTCGATCCCGATCACCGACTGGAAATCGCGGACCATGGCTGGATAGGGATGGGGGCCCGCGGCGGTGCCGATCAGGTAGTAGGTGTCCTCGACATTGGTGACCCAGTCGCGCAACGCCTCGTTCATGGCGTCCTTCAGGGTCGCCGCGCCGGCGGTGACCGGCCGGACCTCGGCCCCGAGAAGGTTCATGCGGAAGACGTTGGGCTTTTGCCGCTCCACGTCGACCGCGCCCATATAGACCACGCAGGGCAGGCCGAAACGCGCACAGACCGTGGCGGCGGCCACCCCGTGCTGACCGGCCCCGGTCTCGGCGATGATCCGGGTCTTGCCCATGCGCCGGGCCAGCAGGATCTGGCCCATGCAGTTGTTGATCTTGTGCGCGCCGGTGTGATTCAGCTCCTCGCGCTTGAGATAGATCTTCGCCCCGCCGTGGTGGGCGGTGAGCCGCTCGGCGAAATAGAGCGGCGAGGGCCGACCGACATAATGGGTCAGAAAGCCGTTCAGCTCGGCCTGAAAGCTCGGATCGGCCTTGGCGGCGGCATAGGCCGTCTCCAGCGCCAGCACCGGCGGCATCAGGGTCTCGGCCACGTAGCGGCCGCCGAAATCACCGAAACGTCCTTGGACGTCGGGCAGGGTCGAATAGTCGTTGGGGCGGGAAATGGTCACGCTGCTCGCGCTGATTTCAGGCGCGGCGGACCGCGTCCAGGAAGGCCATGATGAGCCGGGGGTCCTTATAGCCAGGGCCACGCTCCACGCCAGAGGAAACGTCGACCAGCGGCGCCCCGGACAGGTGCAGGGCCTCGGTCACATTCCAGCGATCGAGCCCGCCGGCCAGGAACCAGGGACGGGTGAAGCGCCGTTGGGCCGCCAAGGTCCAGTCAAAGGCCTCGCCGTTGCCGCCGGGCAGGATCGCTCCCGGCGGGGCCTTGGCGTCCAGCATCAGATAGTCGGCCACGTCCTCGTAGTCGCGCAAGCCGGCGAGGTCCTCGGCCGCACCGATGGACACCGCCTTGATCACCTCGGCGCCGGTGCGGGCGCGCACCTCCGCCACCCTGGCCGGGCCCTCGCGCCCATGCAGCTGCACGACGTCAGGCGCGAGGCGGGCCATGATCCGGTCCAGGGTCTCGTCATCGGGATCGACGGTGACCGCGACGCATTTGGCCTTGCCGCGGGCCGGGGCGGCCAGATGGCCCGCGACCTCGGGCGACAGGCTGCGCGGGCTCTTGGCGAAGAAGACGAAGCCCAGATAGGCCGCCCCCCCGTCCAGCGCCGCCTGCACCGCGTCGGGCGCGGTCAGCCCGCAAATCTTCGCCTCTGCCATGACAGGCCATGTGGCCGAGCTGGACCGTGGACGCAAGGGCGGTGCGGTGCGGAACCTGCGCCGAGGCGCAACGGTTGAGGTCCGAATCCCTCAGCCTGTGGAGAGGAAAGCCATGAGCCTGGCCCTCAACGAGAGCTTCCGTCGCCGGGCCCCCGCGGGCGTCCGTCTGGGCGCGCGACTGGGCGGTCGCGCAGACGTGATGGTGCGGGCGGCGGACAAGGCCATGCGGCTGGCCGCGCGGACGCGCTGGCCGCGCATGGCCGGGGCGGTGGTCCTCGGCTTCGTCGCCGGCGCGGCCGTGCTTGGCGGCCGTCGGGCGGTGATGCAAGCGGCAGGCGGCTTGGCGGGCGACTGGTTCGCCGCCCTCAAGGCCGACCACAGGCTCGTCGACCGCCTGTTCGGCCTGCTTACCCGGACCGAGGAGACCGAAACGGCGAAGCGCCAACTGCTGTTCGCCAGGATCGCCCACGCCCTGGCCAGACACCAGTTCGAGGAGGAGCACGTGATCTATCCGAGTCTTCTCGACGGCGGGCCGGCCAAGACGCCCAAACACCTCGACGCGGAGCATTTCGAAATGAAGAGCTTCGTGCACGAACTGACCGAGCTGCCGAAGGACGACCCCCACTGGCTGAAGAAGGCCGAAGCCTTGCGCCGGCTGATCCAGGCGCATGTGCGGGAGGAGGAGGAGATCGTGTTCCCCCGCCTGCGCGAGCGGTTGACGGCGAAGGAGAACGCCCACCTGACCCGGGCGCTGCACCGGGAGGGGCGGAGGCTGACGTGACCGTGGCGATTCTCCGTGCGGCCTTCGCCGCGCTCGTCACCCGCGTTTGGCCAGGAGGTCCCGGATCTCAGTCAGCAGGGTCTCGGTCGGCGTCCGCGCGGGGGCGACGGCGGGCGCCGCCTCGGCGGCGGCTTCCTTGCGGCGCAGGCCGTTGACCACCTTGACCATCATGAACACCACGAAGGCGATGATCAGGAACTGGATCACCGTATTGATGAAGGCGCCGTAGGCGATGGCCACTTCGGCGTGCTTGGTCACGGCGTCGGCCGGCTCCAGCACGATCTTCAACTGGGAGAAGTCGACCCGGCCGATCAGCAGTCCGATCGGCGGCATCACCACCTGCTCGACCAGGCTGGTGACGATCTTGCCGAAGGCCGCGCCGATGATCACGCCGACGGCGAGGTCGACCATGTTGCCCCGGGCGATGAATTCCTGGAACTCGCCCAACAGCTTGGGTTTGGCTGGGAGATCGATGGGGATCATGCGTCGCCTCCTGCGTTGAGCCGCTCGCGCAGTTCCTTGCCGCTCTTGAAGAAGGGGACCGCCTTGGCGCGAACGTCGACCGCAGCCCCGGTGCGGGGGTTGCGGCCCGCGCGGGCCGGGCGGGCGCGGACGGAGAAGGCGCCGAAGCCGCGAAGCTCGACCCGGCCGCCCTGGACCAAGGCGTCGGTCATACGGTCGAGGATCACCCCCACGACGCGCTCGACGTCCTTCTGGGTCAGGTGAGGATTTTCGGCCGCCAGCTTGGCGATGAGCTCAGATTTGATCATGGACGCCCCCGTCTCGATGGCGACCATGGGCCATTTCCCGCATGGCTTCAAGAGGTTGGGCCATGAGCTCCAGCGACAAAAAACCCCGCGAAGCCGAAGCCTCGCGGGGTCTGATGGGTTCAAGGCGAGCGCGTGCGCCTACTCCTTGCTGGCCTTTTCACGCAGGGCCGCGCCCAGGATATCGCCCAGGGAGGCGCCGCTGTCCGACGAGCCGTACTGTTCGATGGCCGCCTTGTCCTCGGCCATTTCCAGGGCCTTCACCGACAGGGAGACGCGGCGCGCCGCCTTGTCGATGTTGACGATCTGGGCGTCCAGGCGGTCGCCCACCGCATAACGCTCGGGGCGCTGCTCGGAGCGATCGCGGCTCAGGTCCGACTTGCGGATGAAGGCGGTCATCGGCGCGTCTTCCTCGCCGAACTTCACCTCGATCCCGCCCGAGGTGATCTCGGTGACGGTGGTGGTGACGGTCTGGCCCTTGCGGTAGGTGTCGCCGGTCATCGGATCGCCGCCGAGCTGCTTGATGCCCAGCGAGATGCGTTCCTTCTCCACGTCGACGTCCAGCACCTTGGCCTTGACCATCTCGCCGCGGCGGAACTTCTGCACGGCTTCTTCGCCGGGGGTGTTCCAGTCGATGTCGGAGAGGTGGACCATCCCGTCGATGTCGTTGTCGAGGCCGATGAACAGACCGAATTCGGTGGTGTTCTTGACCTCGCCCTCGACCGTGGAGCCGACCGGGTGGACGGCGACGAAGGCCTCCCACGGGTTGGGCATGGCCTGCTTGAGGCCCAGGCTGACGCGGCGCTTGGAGGCGTCGACGTCCAGCACCACCACGTCCACTTCCTGCGAGGTGGAGACGATCTTGCCCGGGTGGACGTTCTTCTTGGTCCAGGACATCTCGGAGACGTGGACCAGGCCCTCGACCCCCGCTTCCAGCTCCACGAAGGCGCCATAGTCGGTGATGTTGGTGATGCGGCCGGTGAACTTGGCGCCGACCGGGTACTTGGCCTCCACGCCGTCCCAGGGATCGGCCTGGAGCTGCTTCATGCCGAGGCTGATGCGCTGGGTGTCGGGGTTGATCTTGACGATCTGCACCTTGACCGTGTCGCCGACCGCCAGCACCTGGCTGGGGTGGGAGACGCGCTTCCAGCTCATGTCGGTGACGTGGAGCAGGCCGTCGATGCCGCCCAGGTCGACGAAAGCGCCGTAGTCGGTGATGTTCTTGACCACGCCCTCGCGGACTTCGCCCTCGGCCAGCTGGGACACCAGCTCGGTGCGCTGCTCGGCGCGGGCCTCTTCCAGGATGGCGCGGCGGGAGACGACGATGTTCCCGCGAGGACGATCCATCTTCAGGATGGCGAAGGGCTGCTCCTTGCCCATCAGCGGGCCGACGTCGCGCACCGGACGGATGTCGACCTGCGAACCCGGCAGGAAAGCCGACGCGCCGCCGAGGTCGACGGTGAAGCCGCCCTTCACCCGGCCGACGATGGCGCCCATCACCGGCTCCTGCTTGGCGTAGACGCCTTCCAGGCGGGTCCAGGCCTCTTCGCGCTTGGCCTTTTCACGGCTTATCACCGCTTCGCCGGCGGCGTTCTCGACCCGCTCCAGATAGACCTCGACGGTGTCGCCCACCTTGGGGGCGCCGGTCCCGTCGGGGGCCATGAATTCCTTCACCGAGATGCGGCCTTCGGTCTTCAGCCCGACATCGACCAGGACGAAGTCCTTTTCGATGCCGCGCACCAGGCCCTGCACCACCGAGCCTTCGACGATGTCGCGGCCGGCCAGGGTTTCGTCGAGCAGCGCGGCGAATTCGTCGCGCGTGGGGTTCATGCTCATGTCGTCAGCCATAGGGATCTTGATCTTTCTGGACGTGATTGCAGTCGCCGCGGATCAGCGGTGGAGGCTCTGCAGGTTGAGGGTTGAAGCCGATACGGAGAGTCGGAGCCCCGAAGGACAAGACCGTCCGCAAGTTCTGAAAATTCGCCCGCAGCCGTCGAAGGGATAGGCGCGGGTGGATTTGCCTATCGGGAAGCTTCCCAACGGGCGCGCGCCGCCTCGACGATGCGGCGGGCCGCATCGGCGGCCTCGGATATACTCATCTCGGACGTATCGAGCAAGACGGCGTCGTCGGCGCGGACCATGGGGGCGGCGTCCCGGGCCGTGTCGCGGGCGTCCCGGCGGAGGATGTCCGCAAGCACCGTGTCGAAATCCAGGGTTTCGCCCTGGCCGAGCAACTGCTTCCAGCGTCGGGCCGCGCGCACCTCGGGCGTGGCGGTGACGAAGAGCTTGGCGGGGGCGTTAGGGGCGATCACCGTGCCGATGTCGCGACCGTCCAGCACCGCGCCGCCTGGCTGTTCGGCGAAATCCCGCTGCAGGGCGATCAGGGCGGCGCGTACGCCGGGATGGGCGGCGACCTGGCTGGCGGCCTCGCCGGCGCCGGCGGTGCGGATGCCTTCCGGATCGATGGCCTCCAGACGAAGGGCGCGGGCGGCGGCCTCGGCGGCCCGGGGATCCTCCGGCGCGCCCCCCGCGGCCAGGGTCGCCACCCCGGTGGCGCGGTACAGGGTTCCGGTGTCCAGGTAGGGCAGGCGAAGATGCGCGGCCAGTCCGCCGGCGACCGTTCCCTTGCCCGAAGCGGCGGGGCCATCGACGGCGATCACGAAGTCCAAGGGTCCGCACCGTGCTTTAGCTGAAACGGCGCTTTGACAGCGCCCGGCGCGCATGGCAAGGGAGCCGCCGCTTTCAGACGTCGTCGCAGGCAAGAGGTCCACCTTGGTCAATCCGGAACTCGGCGCCAAACAAATCTGCCCGAGCTGCCAGACGAAGTTCTACGACCTGGGCCGCCGCCCGGCCGTTTGCCCCAAGTGCGGGCACAGCTTCGATCCTGAAGAAGCGCTGCGGTCGCGGCGGGTTCGGGCGCGCACGGCAACGCCGGACTATGAGGACGAGCCCGAGCTCGATCCCAAGAAGCGCGTGGCCCCCGACGAGGACGCCGACGGCTTCGAGGAAGAGGTCGAGGAGACCCCTGAGATCGACGAGGCGGTCGAGGCCGAACCGATCGAGACCGACGAGGTCGACGACGTGGTCCCTGGCGCTCCCGAACCGGCCGAGCCGGACCTCGGGGTCGATTTCGAGGAGGACGTGCCCCTCGAAGAGGACGAGGCCGACGACGTTCCGTTCATCGAGGAGGAGGACGAAGACTTCCCCGACGACGAGATCGAAGGCCTGCCCGGCGAGGAACACGAAGAGCGATAGGTATCGCTTTAGCGGGCTTGATCTGGGCGGAACCCTGACATAGGTTCCGCCCCCTCGCGGCCGGGGTGCTTCTTCGACGAAGCGCCGACCAGACGGCGGCGGCGAATTCTTCCGGTTTTCCGGGGCTATAGCTCAGCTGGTAGAGCGCTTGAATGGCATTCAAGAGGTCAGCGGTTCGACTCCGCTTAGCTCCACCACGGAGGCCCGTTGGGAAACCAGCGGGCCTTCACCATTTCGGGCCGTCGACACGGCTTGGGACGTCTGGCGAGCGTCAAGGATCTGAGCGAATGGCCGACCGAGGTTGAGCGGGTGGGGCCGGCCGGGCGCCGCGGCTACTCGCCCGTCAATTGAGCGGGCCGATCAGGCGCGCATACTCGGCCTCCGGAATGCCGTAGCTCCCACTGGCCACGTCTTCGAGCCTGCGGCGGTCCAGGACGGTGATCAGGCCCCGCTTGGCCCTGATGATGCCGTCGCCTTCCAGGACTTGGGTGGCCACGGTGACCCCCGCGCGGCGCACAGCCAGCATGATCGCCAGGAAGTCATGCGTAAGCGCCAGATCGTCGCCATCGACGCGGTCGTGGCACATCAACAGCCAGCGAGCCAGGCGCTCTTCGATTGTGTAGCTGCCATTGGCGACCGCGGTGTACGCGGTCTGGACCGCGAACACCTGAACGAATTTAAGCAGGAAAGTGCGAAGTGAGGCTCTTTCGTGCAGCGCCCGGTCCAGGTCTGTCGCTTTCAGCCTCAAGGCGGACCCCGCCAATTGGACAAAGGTGTCGTATGGCGTCTGGTCCGCGCCGAGGAGGAGCGATGTACCGCTCATTCCGTCTCGACCGAAGATTCCCACCTCCAGGCGCGTGCCGTCCGCCGCGGTGGCCACGACCGATCCCAGTCCGCTTTCAAGAAAGTAGACATGCTTGATGGGCTGATTCGGCGGAGCGAGAACGAACCGCAGATCGAGCTTCACCGCCTCCAGATTCGGAGACAGCAAATTGAAGTCCTCGACCGACAACGATCGAAGTAATCTATTATAAACCGCCGATTGCGTGAGAGGCGACATCCGTGTCCCGCAAGCTTAATGAGGCGGGAGCACATTCATCTCTCTGTCGCCTGCGCCTGAAGCGCCGTACAAGCGATGCGATTATATATAGCGAAGGTCGGGACTATCCCAGCTCAACAGCGCCACCATGGGCGTTTGGTACGCTTTCTGACCGAAACTGAAGCCCGAACACTGTGTGAGCCTATCCGCTTCATATATGGCGGGCCTGGCTGCCGGAGTCCGGCTTGGCGGCGACCCTGACCGCGAGCGTGCCATCAGGGGCGCACCTGAGACGCGACCATCGGGTCGGCAGCCGTGTCGCACCTCTGCTTGCCGCGATGGAGCAGGTCGGATGAGGTCCTTCGAGGCGTTCGTGCGCGATTAGGACGTGCGCGCTTTCATGCCGCCCTGACTTCGAGCTTCCAGAGCGCGTTGAGGTTCAATTGGCCCATTCTTCAGGACGGCGGGAGCGTTGCTGGCCATAAGGCTAAGGCTGAACAGGGCGAACCCGCGGTCATCCGTGACCTCGACGACCCACTCGTCGCCCTGCCAGAACTTCGCCGCGTTATCCTTGAGCATTTCGCCCGCGAAGGCCACCGCGTGGATGCGAGCGGCCTCCAAGGTGGGTAGGTCCGTTCCCGTGTCGTCGCCGACGCCTGATCCGTCCCGTACATGGAAAAAATAAAGCGGCATCGGAGCCCATCCTGGGAACGGGCGGGAGCAGCGCTACTCTCAGCCGCCGACGCCCGAACAGATGGTCAGCGGTGTCGCTTTGTACACTTTCGTACGGTCGCATCCAAGGTGGTGGTGGACGGGATTTGGAGGCGCGGGCGGCGGATGACCTCCGGACCCATCCCGCTCTTTGGCCCCCATTGAAGCGGCGAGGGTCGATCATCACATAAGGTGGGCCGCGGCGGCCGCCGTGCCGCCACAGGGCGGCGGTCGCTGCGGGCAAGTCGCTTGATTTCGAGGACTTCGCCCGAGGACCACGCCGATGACACGGCCTTTGCTGTTCGATAGCCCGTTCCTGCTCGGATTCGAGCACACCCGGACCCTGATCGAGCGCGCCGCCAAGGCGGCCGCCGAGGCCTATCCGCCGTACAACGTCGAACAGAACGACGACGGCGGGGTGCGGATCAGCCTGGCGGTGGCCGGCTTCTCGCCGGACCAGCTCCAGGTCACGGTCGAGGACCGCCAACTGGTGGTCGCAGGCCGGCGCGAGGGTGAAAATCGGGATGGGGCAGCCTTCCTGCACCGCGGCATCGCGGCCCGCAGCTTCATCCGGAGCTTCGTGCTGGCCGACGGGATGGAGGTGACCGCGGCCGTGCTCGAACACGGACTTCTGCACGTGGACGTGGCCCGCCCTGTCCCCAAGGCCACGGTCAAGCAAATCCCCATCCGTACGGCCGGCTGAACCAGCGGCCGACTACGGAGTTAGTAACCCAAGGAGGCGGTCAAATGCTGACGCACTCTCTATCGAACGAACTCACCAGCGAAGCCTTCGCCGCGTTGGGCGGCCCGGATCTCGTCTATGTGCGCGAGGTCAAGGCCAAGGAGATCCTGGGCCAGTCGGACGAGGATGCTTATGAGCGGTTCTCGGTCACCCCGGACCAGACCCTTTACGCCCTGCACCGTGCCGACGGCGCGCGGCTAGCGGTCCTCGCCGATCGCGACCAGGCCTTCGCCGCCGCCCTCGCCCACGAACTGGCCCCGGTCTCGGTGCATTAGGGCGGCTCCGGGCGGACGTGGCCGAATCGGCTCATTGGTGAGACGCTGCGCCACGTCTTCCAAGCCCAAAGGCCGATCATGCGCCGTAGCCTGATGCTCGCCCTCGTCCTGGTCCCGGTCCTGGCGGCGGCAGCCGCGGCGAGTGCGGAGGAGAAGAAGAAGGGCGGCGGCGAGTCGTTCCTGCAGTTCCCCGGAATGGTCGCCACGATGAATGCGAACGGCGCCCGTCGCGGGGTCCTGTCGGTGGAAATGGGCTTGGATGTCCCCGACGGGGGGTTGCGGGAGCGGGCGGCCGCGCTGCAGCCCCGCCTGCGCGATTCCTACCTGCGCTATCTGATGACCTACGCCGCCGGCCTCCCTCCTGGCGCGCCGCCCAATCCCGACGCCATCAGCGTGGCGTTGCAGCGCGCCACCGACGCGACGCTGGGCAGGCCCGGAGCCAAGCTGCTGCTCGGATCCATCCTGGAGAACTGAGCACCGCGCCTTCGAGAGAGAGGAGAAGACGTCGGCCTTACGCCGCCGAGGTCTCGGCCTCCTGCACCAGCAGGGCATAGATGGCGTCTGCCGACCGGGCCTGGCGCAGGCGCTGGCGAACCTCCGCCCGGCGCAACAGGCGCGACACCCGGGCCATGGCCCGCAGGTGTTCGGAGCCGGCCTCTTCGGGGGCGAACAGGGCGAACAACAGATCGACCGGCTGGTCGTCCACCGCCTCGAAAGCCACGGGAGCCTCGAGGCGGACGAACACGCCGCGTATCCGCGTCAGACCCTTCAACCGGGCGTGGGGAACCGCCACCCCATGGCCCACGCCGGTGGAGCCCAGTTGTTCGCGGTCGCACAGGGCGTCGAGGATCTGACTCGCATCGAGACCAAAGTTGCGGGCGCCCAGGTCGGCCGCCGCCGCCAGGGCCTGGCGCTTGTTCGCCGCTCCGCTGCGATAGGCGATCGCCTCACGATCCAGCCAGTCACCGATATCCATAGGTCTCGAGTCCTCGTCCGCCCCAGCTCGGGGGTTGGGCCCTGTACCGCGCGAATGCGACAGTCGGCGCCGCGGATCAAGAGGCGATTGGTCTCGCCGCGGTTCCGCGGGTGCGTTCAGGGTCTATCCAGCCGATATTGCCGTCAGGACGCCGGTAGACCACCGACAGGCCGCCGTGGGCGGCGTTGCGGAACATCACCATCGGCGCGTCGATCAGGTCGAGGTCCATCACCGCCATCGACACGGTCATGGTCTTCACCGCGGCCGAGGTCTCGGCGATGATCGCCGCCGAGGGCGCTCCGGCCCCGGCCGAGCCGTCGGACCCCCATTCCCCGTCGACTAGGTCGTCGTCCTCCGCCGGCGCGCGCAGCACCATATAGGCGGCGGCCTCCGACTGCCGGGCGCCGCCGGGGTCCTGGTGATGGTTCTTCAGCCGGCGCTTGTATCGGCGCACGCGGGTCTCGACCTTGGTGAGGGCGATATCGAAGGCGGCGTGGGCGTCGCCGCCCAGGCCACGGGCGACGATGTGCTGGCCTGACGCCAGCACCAGGATCACGTCGACGCAGAACTGATGCCCGTCCCGGCTCACCACCACTTCGGCGCTGCCGCCGCGCTCGAAGTATTTGCCCACGCCGGCGGTCAGCTCCTCCTCGATGCGAAGGCGCAAGGCCTCCCCGAGGGCGACGTGCTTGCCCGAGACTTGGACGTTCATGGTGGCGCTGGTGGGGGTCATCAGGGTCATTGCGTGTCCGCCTGTTTCCAGATGTCAACCGGGCCGGCCCCTTGTCGCCGCCTTCAGGAACGAGGACGTCATGGCCTGCCCGGTAACTGTGCAACGCATCCTTGGGGACCGGGGTTCAGCCCCTGGGACGCACAAATGATCATATCTCCAAAAATCCGGCAGGGGGGCCTAAACGGCGCCTGAACGGCTTCGGTTCAACACGCTTGCTTGATCTGGCGTCGGCGCTCGACCGACGAGGGGATGCGCATGGCCTCCCGGTATTTGGCGACGGTGCGCCGGGCGATGTCGATCCCCGTCTCCTTGAGGATGTCGACGATGCGGTCGTCGGACATCACGTCCTCGCCCATGCCTTCGCCGTCGATCAGGACCTTGATCTTGTGGCGGACGGCCTCCGCCGAATGGGCCTCCCCGCCGTCCATGGCCGCGATCGAGGAGGTGAAGAAGAACTTGAGCTCGAACACCCCTCGCGGGGTGGCCATGTATTTGTTGGAGGTGACCCGGCTGACGGTGGATTCGTGCATGCCGATGGCGTCGGCCACGGTCCGCAGGTTCAGCGGGCGCAGGTGTTCGATCCCGAAGGCGAGGAAGGCGTCCTGCTGGCGGACGATCTCGCTGGCCACCTTGAGGATGGTCTTGGCGCGTTGGTCCAGACTCTTCACCAGCCAGCTCGCCTGGGCCATGCAGTCGGAGACGAAGGTCTTGTCCGCATCGTTGCGGGCCGCGCTGGCGACCTGGGCATGGTAGCGCTGGTCGATCAGAAGCCGGGGCAGGGTGTCGCTGTTGAGGTCCACCCGCCAGGCGCCCTGGGCGTCCTCGCGCACATAGACGTCGGGAATCACCGCCTGGATCGGTTCGCTCCCGAAGGCGGCGCCGGGACGGGGGGTCAGCGAACGGATCTCGCCGATCATTTCGCGCAGGTCTTCGTCGTCCACCCCGCAGGCGCGCCGCAGACCGGCGAGATCGCGGCGGGCGAGCAGTTCCAGGTTGTCCAGCAGGGCGGCCATGGCCGGGTCGTAGCGGTTGCGGTCCTTCAGCTGGATGGCCAGGCATTCCGGCACGCTGCGGGCGAACACGCCCACCGGTTCGAAAGCCTGTAGCCGGACCAGCACGGTCTCGACCCGCGCCTCCTCGCAACCCAGCCTTTCGGCGACCTCCGCCAGTTCGGCGCGCAGGTAGCCGCCCTCGTCGACACCGTCGATCAGCACCCCGGCGATCGCGCGGTCGATCGCGTCCATCGCGGTGGCGCTGAGCTGGTCGTGCAGATGTTCGGGCAGGGTCTTGTCGCGGGTCAGCGCCCCCTCGAGGCCCTCGCCGTCGGTGTCGAAGGAGCCGCTCTTGCCGCCGGCGCGGGACCAGTCGATGGCCCCTCCGGCGTCAGCGGCCTGATAGCCGGCCTCGGCCGCCGCGCCGGTGTCCCCGGCGTCGCCCGTCGCCCGGTCTCCCGGGGAGGCGTCGGCGTAAAGGTCGTCGTGGCGAGCGTCGATCTCGGCTTCCGCGGCGCCGCCGGGGGCAAAGTCGGCCCCGGCGTCGAAATCCGATTCGGCGCGGTCGTCGTTGCGTTCGGGCTCGGCGGCGTCCGCCTCTTCGCGGGCGAGCAGCGGATTACGCTCCAGCTCGCCCTCGACATAGGTTTCGAGTTCGAGATTCGACAGCTGCAACAGCTTGATCGCCTGTTGCAGTTGCGGCGTGATGACCAGACTCTGGCCCTGCCGGATTTCCAGTCGTGCACCGAGCGCCACGCGCGGCCCCCCTTTGGCCTAAGTCTTGCAGCGACCTTAGGCCCGATCTGGAACCGATCCGTTAATGGGATGAACTTTAAGGGCGCCCCTAATCCGCAAGCGCGGGGCAGCTTCCCGGCCTCCGTCGACGCGCGGGAGCAGGCCTCTCGATAGTCGCGTGGAAGGCGAAGAGGGGTGCGTCGCCGCTCAGGCGAACTTGTCGCCCAGATAGACGCGACGGACGTCCGGGTTGGCCAGGACCTCGTCGGGGGCGCCTTCGAACAGCACCTCGCCGGAATAGATGATCGAGGCCCGCTCGATGATGTCGAGGGTCTCGCGGACGTTGTGGTCGGTGATCAGGACCCCGATGCCCTGGCCCTTCAGATAGGTGATCACCTCGCGGATGTCGGAGATAGCCAGGGGGTCGATGCCGGCGAAGGGCTCGTCCAGCAACATGAAGGCCGGCTCCGACGCCAGGGCCCGGGCGATCTCGACCCGGCGGCGTTCGCCTCCGGACAGGGAGATCGCCGGCGACGCGCGCAGGTGGGAGATCCTGAGTTCGTCCAGCAGCCGGCTGACCGTCTCCTTGGCCTTGCGGTCGTCGCGCTCGCGCATCTCGACCACGGCCATGACGTTCTGTTCGACGCTCATGCCGCGGAAGATAGAGGTTTCCTGCGGCAGATAGCCGATGCCCATGCGGGCGCGCTGGTACATGGGCTGGGCGGTGATGTCCTGGCCGTCGAGGTAGATCGAGCCGTAGTCGGCCGCCACCAGGCCGGTGATCATGTAGAAACAGGTGGTCTTGCCGGCGCCGTTGGGGCCGAGCAGACCCGCCACCTCGCCGCGGGCGAGACGCAGGGACACGCTCTTGACCACGGGGCGGCCGCGGAACGACTTGCCGATGGAATCCACATACAGGCCGTCCTCGGCGATGGTGCTCGCGGGGCGGGGGCCCAGGAACTCCATCGGTCGGGCGGCGTCGCCGCCGGCCCGGGCCTTTTTGGACCCCATCAAGGCTTGGCCGCCGGGGCGGCGTTCTGCCCCTGGTAGAACACCCCGCGCACCCGCTTCTGTCCGCGGCCCGGGGTCGTGGAGACCAGGGTGGAATGGTTGGTCACGGTGTCGATGGTCAGCCGGTCGCCCTGGACCACGTTCTTGTCCTGCACCAGCACCACATTGCCGGTCATGACGATCTGGTTGGCGGCCGCCTCATAGGTGGCGTGGTCGCCGCGGGCGTTCTGCTGTTGGGTGACGTAATAGACCGGTCCCTCGGCCTCCATCCGCTGGATCGACCCGAAGCCGGCGCCGAGGCCGCCTGGGGCGGCGCCGGAGGCGGGAGCCGCGCCCGGGGGCGCCGAGCTCTTGGCGAAATACACCGTCAGCAGCGGGGCCCGCAGGCGGTTGGTTCCCTGGATCGCCTCGACATTGCCTTTCCAGACGGCGCGGTTCTCGGAATTGACCACTTCGAGTTCGTCGGCGCTGATGTCGATGGGGCCGCTGCCGGCTCCGAAGATCGGCGCCGGGCGTGCGGCCGCCTGGGCCGCGGCGGGCAGGGGACGGGCGTCCGCGACGGCCGTCACCAGGGCCCCCAACGCCAACAGCGCCGCCGTACGTTTGACCAGCCGTCTCATGCTCGACCCAGTTCCCTTGGTCCACGCCCGCCGTTGTCGCCGGCGCAGCCTTCATCGGTTCTCGATATGCGTCTTTACGCCGCCCGCGAAGGTCACGCGCGCGCCGCTCTCATGCACGGCATAGGACGAAGCGGCGATCCGGCCAAGGGGGCCTTGCCCGCTGACGTCCTTTTGGCCGGTGACGACGCCCGCCCGGGTGTCCACCGAAGCCTGGGCCGAACGGAAGGCCGAGCCCCGTCCGTCCTGCAACAGGACCCCGCCCACGAGCTCCAGCATCTTGGTGTCCTCGCGGTAGACGCCCCTGCCGCCCGCGACCTTGACCGGCTGCTTGCCGCCCGAATCCAGCATCATGCCGGGGGCGTGCAGATTGACGATGTTGTTGTCCTTCACGTCGCGCACGGCGTCCGTGGCGGTGAGCTGGAACGACCGGCCCTTGGAATCGCGCCCATAGAACTTGGGGTTGGTCATGTGGATGGCGCTGGTGGCGGCGGTCACGTCTAGCTGGCGGGCGGAGAGGAAGGCGCGCAGCCCCACCCAGGCCGCGACCGCCAGCACGATGGCCAGCATGGTCCAAGGCAGGACCCGGCGATAGAAGCCGATCCGCTTCGAACGCCGCTTCCAGCGCTCCATTTCGGCGGCGCGCCTCTGCGCCGCGGCGGCGGCCAGGGCCGGGCGGGCCTTTCCTTCACCCTCGGTCAGTTCGGCGGCCATCGAGTTCCAGCGTTCAACTGTGGGCGAAGATGTCGGCGTCTTCCCAGCCCGCCACGTCGAGCCGGGCGCGCCAGGGCAGGAAGTCGAAACAGGCCTGGGCCATGTCCATGCGGCCCTCCCGCGCCAGCATCACGTCCAGCTTCGCCTTCAAGGCATGAAGGTGGAGGACGTCGGCGGCGGCGTAGGCCTGCTGCTCGGGGGAGAGGTCGGCCGCACCCCAGTCGGAGCTCTGCTGCGCCTTGGACATGTCGACGCCGATCAGTTCGCGGGCGAGGTCCTTCAGCCCGTGGCGGTCCGTGTAGGTGCGGGCCAGACGCGAGGCGATCTTGGTGCAGTAGACCGGCCACGTCCGCACCCCGAGATTGAGCTCGAACATGCCGATGTCGAACCGGCCGAAGTGGAAGATCTTCAGCACGTCCGGGTCAGCCATCAACCGTTTCAGGTTGGGCGCGTCGTAGGGCGCCTTCAGCTGCACGAGGTGGGCGTCGCCATCCCCGGCCGAAAGCTGGACCACGCACAGCCGATCGCGCCCCAGCCTCAGACCCATGGTCTCGGAGTCCACCGCCACCGAGGCGCCGAAACTCAAGGATGCCGGGAGGTCGCCGTGGTGGATGTGAACGGCCAAGGGATGGGTCTTTCCTGCAGGAAACGCGTCTCGCCGATGTATCGGCGGGGCTCAGGCGTCCGTCAATGCGGGAGCGGGCGCGTCAGCGTCGCGGGCGGACCGGCGGCCGCGCCCGGACGGAGCGGGTCCATCCAGGCGCGGCGCGCGATCGGCGCCCAACCCAGCGCCTCTTTCAGTGTTGGTGCCCAGGAAAGGACTCGAACCTTCACGGCTGTTACACCACTGGCACCTGAAGCCAGCGCGTCTACCAATTCCGCCACCTGGGCCGATCCAAGTCACGCAGGATCGAGGGGGCGGACACTTAAGGCGCAAGCGGCGGCCGGTCAATGGCGAGCTCGCGTTGCGTCGCGGTGCGCCTTCGTCTATCCGGACGCAGGCGTTTTCGCGCAGATTTGGGACCGAACAGAGATGCAGGGACTGGTCACCGTCTTCGGCGGTACGGGCTTTGTCGGGCGCTATGCGGTGCGCGCCCTGGCTCGGGACGGCTGGCGCGTCCGCGTGGCCATCCGCCAGCCCAACCTCGCGCCGGAACTGCGGGTCATGGGCGATGTCGGCCAGATCGAGCTGACCCAGGCCAATGTCCGAGTCCCGTCCTCGGTGGAGCAGGCGCTGGACGGGGCGGCCGCCTGCGTCAATCTGGTTGGGGGCGGACTCTACCAGCGGGGACCCCAGACCTTCGAGGCCCTGCTCGCGGCGGCTCCCCGGGCCATGGCCGAAGCCTGTGTCCGCCAGGGGGTGGGCCGGTTGGTGCATGTCTCGGCCATCGGCGCCGACGCCGATTCGGCGTCGAAATACGCCCGGGCCAAGGCCCGGGGCGAGACGGCCGTGCGCGCGGCGGTCCCCGCGGCCACGGTGGTCCGGCCTTCGATCGTGTTCGGCCCGGAGGACGATTTCTTCAACCGCTTCGCCGGGATGGCGGCCATGGCCCCGGCCCTGCCGCTGATCGGCGGCGGCGGAACCCGCTTCCAGCCGGTCTACGCCGGCGACGTGGGAGCTGCGATCGCCGCCGCCCTGGCCGATCCGGCTGCGGCGGGCCGGACCTACGAGCTGGGCGGGCCAGGGGTCTACAGCTTCCGCCAGTTGATGGAGGTCGTGCTGAAGGAGACCTGCCGCAAACGTCCGCTGGTTCCGGTCCCCTTCGGAATCGCCAAGCTCCTGGGCGTCGCCGGCGACATGGCCGGCGTCCTGCCGATCGCGCCGCCGATCACCAGCGATCAGGTCGAACTGCTGAAGCGTGACAACGTCGCCGAGCATGGCCTGCCGGGGCTGGCCGAACTGGGGGTGTCGCCGACGCCGCTGGAGGCGGTGCTGCCCACCTATCTGTGGGCCTTCCGCAAGGGCGGCCAGTTCGCTCAGCCTCAGACCGGCGCTGTCTAGCAGCCGCAGCCGGCGCCCGCCCCTTGGCGGCGACTCAGCGCGCGAAGGTCAGCAGCGCCAATCCGGCCGCGCCCACCAGGATTCGCCAGATGGCGAAGGGCCAGAAGCCGTGGCGGGAGACCAGGTCGAGGAACATCTTGATCCCGGCCATGGCCACCACGAACGAGACCACGAACCCGACGGCGATCAGGGCCGCCCCGTGGCTGCCGAGGGCGCCGCGGTTTTCGTAGAGATCCAAGGCCGTCGCCCCGAACATGGTCGGGATGGCGAGGAAGAAGGAGAACTCGGCCGCCGCCCGCTTTTCGCAGCCGAGCAGCAGGCCGCCGGCGATGGTCGCGCCTGAACGGGAAACCCCGGGGATCATGGCCAGGCATTGCACCACCCCGACGCCGAAGGCGGTGGGGAGCGGAATGGCGAAGGCGTCCCGCCAGCGGCCGTCACGGCCCAGCCGGTCCAGGCCCAGGAGGGCGAGGCCGCCGAGCATCAGCGACCAGCAGATCAGACGGGGACTTTCGAACAGGACCGTCTTGATGAAGTGGTGCAGCAGCACCCCGACCACCGCCGCCGGCAGGAAGGCGATGAGGATGCTCAAAACGAACTTGCGCGCAACGGGATCGTGCGGCAGCCGCAGGAAGATGTTCCAGAACCGGGAGAAATAGAGGGTGATCACCGCCAGGATCGCCCCAAGTTGGATCGCCACGACGAAGGTGTCCCAGGAGGCGCTGAGACCCAGGGCCTGCTTGGCCAGCAGCAGGTGGCCGGTGGACGACACCGGTATGAACTCGGTCAGTCCCTCGAGGACACCCAGCAGCACCGCATAAAACCAGTCCATGTCACGCCTCGAATGGGGGTCCGGCCGGAGATGACTCCCGATGGGGTTAATAGAGAGTTAGTCCAGAATAGAGACCAAATGGTTGGCGATCGCAAACGTTGCCGCTCACCTATAGAGGTGGGCGGCCGTTTATGGTCTCTGTAGTAGACCACATCCTTTGCTCTGCCCTGTGGATGGTTTATATGCCCGCTTATCCAGTTCTGGGCGGAAGGGCGTGTTTCCATGGCCGAGCGCATGCTGAAATTTGTCACGGTCTCACGGCAGACGCCGCAGAAGCGTGACGCTGACCACCGCCGTGGCGACTTTCATGAGGTCTATGCCGATTTCATCGACGCCAAAGCCAAGGAACAGTCATCGCGCTGCTCCCAATGCGGCATTCCCTTCTGTCAGACCCACTGTCCGCTGCACAACAACATCCCCGACTGGCTGAGGATGACCGCCGAGGGCCGGATCGAGGAGGCCTACGAGCTGTCCTCGGCCACCTCGACCATGCCGGAGATATGCGGCCGCATCTGCCCGCAGGACCGGCTGTGCGAAGGCTCCTGCGTGATCGAGCAGTCCGGCTGGGGCACGGTCACCATCGGCTCGGTCGAGCGCTATATCACCGACAAGGCCTGGGAGATGGGCTGGGTGAAGCCGATCCGTCCGGTGCGCGAACGGCTCCAGTCCGTGGGCATCGTCGGGGCGGGGCCCGCGGGACTGGCCGCCGCCGACAACCTGCGCGCCTTGGGCTATAAGGTGACGGTGTACGACCGCTATGACCGGGCGGGCGGGCTGCTCATCTATGGCATTCCCGGCTTCAAGCTGGAGAAGGACGTGGTCCAACGCCGCTCGACGCGGCTGGAAGAGGGCGGGGTCGAATTCCGTTCCAATTTCGAGGTGGGCCGCGACGCCTCCCTCGCCGACCTGCGCGCCCGCCACGACGCGGTGCTGATCGCCACCGGGGTCTACAAGCCCCGCGAACTGACCGCCCCGGGCGTCGGCTCGGCGGGGGTGGCCGAGGCGCTGGACTATCTGATCGCCTCCAACAGGACAGGCCTGGGCGATACGGTGGAGGCCTTCCAGTCCGGCGAACTCGATGCGCGGGACAAGGACGTGGTGGTGGTCGGCGGCGGCGACACGGCCATGGACTGCGTCCGCACCGCCGTGCGCCAGGGCGCCAGGTCGGTGACGTGCCTTTATCGCCGCGACCGGGCCAACATGCCCGGCTCGATGCGCGAGGTCGCCAACGCCGAAGAAGAGGGCGTGGTGTTCGAATGGCTGGCCGCCCCCCGCGCCGTCCTGGGCGACGCCTCGGGCGTGACCGGGGTGCGGGCCGCACGCATGCGGCTCGGCCCTCCTGACGCCACCGGACGCCAGGCGCCGGAGGAGATCGAGGGCGCCGACTTCGAGCTGCCGGCCCAACTGGTGATCAAGGCCCTGGGGTTCGACCCGGAGAACCTGCCGGCCCTGTTCGGCGAACCCGAACTGAGGGTGTCCCGCTGGGGCACGCTCCGGGTCGACCTGAAGACCCAGATGACCAATCTGGACGGGGTGTTCGGGGCCGGCGACATCGTCCGCGGCGCCTCCCTGGTGGTGTGGGCGATCCGCGACGGCATGGACGCCGCGGCCGCGATCCACCGTCACATCCAGACCAAGGCCGCCGCCTCCCTGGCCGCGGAATAGCCGCTTGTCTCTTCTCGAAAGGGCTTCTCCCATGGCCGACGGCGCCCAAGACATCGATCGCTACCTCGCCAACCGCGAGACGCTGATCAAGGCCAACGCCTACGATCCGTCGTCCGAACGGGACGCCTGCGGGGTCGGCCTGGTGTGCGCCATCGACGGCAAGCCCCGCCGCGAGGTGGTGGACCTGGCGATCCGCGCCCTGAAGGCGGTGTGGCACCGGGGCGCGGTCGACGCCGACGGCAAGACCGGCGACGGGGCCGGCATACTGGTCGGCCTGCCGCAGGACTTCTTCGTCGCCCAGGTCCAGGGCGTCGGCCACACCGTGCGCCCAGGCGCCATCGCCGTTGGCCAGATCTTCCTGCCGCGCACCGATCCGGGGGCCCAGGAGGCCGCGCGGACCATCGTCGAAAGCGAGGTGCTGCGGTTCGGCTTCTACATCTACGGCTGGCGCCAGGTGCCGATGGACATCCGGGCCCTCGGCGAAAAAGCCGCCGCCACCCGGCCCGAGATCGAGCAGATCATGCTGGGCGCCCCGCGCGGCCTGGAGGGCGAGGACCTTGAGCGCGCCCTGTTCCTGTGCCGCAAGCGGATCGAAAAGCGGGTGGCCGTCGCCAACCTGCCGGGCTTCTACATCTGCTCCCTGTCGGCCAAGTCGATCATCTACAAGGGCATGTTCCTCGCCCAGCACATCGACCAGTTCTACCCCGACCTGCAGGACGCGCGGTTCGTCAGCGCGGTGGCGATCTTCCACCAGCGCTATTCGACCAACACCTTCCCGGAATGGCGGCTGGCCCAGCCGTTCCGCATGCTCGCCCACAACGGCGAGATCAACACCCTGAAGGGCAACACCAACTGGATGAAGAGCCATGAGATCCGCATGGCCGCCCAGGCCTTCGGGGACCACGGCGAGGACGTGAAGCCGGTGATCCAGCCGGGGGGGTCCGATTCCGCGGCGCTGGACAACACCTTCGAGGTGCTGGTCCGGGCCGGCCGTCCAGCGCCTATGGTCAAGTGCCTGTTGATCCCGGAGGCCGCCGGCACGACCCAGAAGCCTTCGCACCAGGCGCTCTATGCCTATTGCAACGCGGTGATGGAGCCGTGGGACGGCCCGGCGGCGATATGCGCCACCGACGGGCGCTGGGTGGTGGCGGGCAAGGACCGCAACGGCCTCAGGCCCCTGCGCGTCGCCTATACCGACGACGGCCTGCTGATCATGGGCTCCGAGGCCGGCATGACCGGCGTGGCCGAGAGCCGCATCACCGCCAAGGCGCACATCTCCCCCGGCCGGATGCTGGCGGTCGACCTGCTGGAGGGCCGCCTCTACGGCGAAGAGGAGATCATCGACTCCCTCGCCGAGGCCCATCCCTATACCGAGTGGCTGGGCAACATCGTCGACCTGGAAGAGCGGATCGTCCCCGGCCCGGAGCCGCGCCGCTACGACCGCGAGGCCCTGACCCGCCGGCAGGTGGCCGCGGGCCTCAGTCTGGAGGAGATGGAGACCATCCTGGCCCCCATGGTCGAGGAGGCCAAGGAGGCGGTCGGCTCCATGGGCGACGACACCCCCTTGGCCGTGCTCTCCGAGCGCTACCGGCCACTGTCGCACTTCTTCCGGCAGAACTTCAGCCAGGTGACCAACCCGCCGATCGATCCCCTGCGGGAGTCGGGGGTGATGTCCCTGCGCACCCGGTTCAAGAACCTCGGCAACATCCTGGCCCAGGACGAGGCCCAGACCGACGTCTATGTGCTGGAGAGCCCGGTGCTCACCACCGGCATGTACGAGCGCATGCTGGCCTTCATCGGCGAAAAGTCGGTCGGGGTGATCGACTGCACCATGCCGCTGCCTGAGCCGGGGGCGCTCCCCGGCGAGACCCTGCGCGTCCACATGGACCGGATCCGGGCCGAGGCCGAGGAGGCGGCCCTGCGCGGCTGCAGCCAGATCGTCCTGTCCGACACCGCCTCGGGGCCCGAGCGCGCCGCCCTGCCCATGGTGCTGGCCACCGGCGGGGTGCACAGCCATCTGGTCGCTCGCGGCCTGCGCTCCTACGTCTCGATCATCGTCCGTTCGGCCGAGTGCCTCGACACCCACGGCTTCGCGGTGCTGATCGGGGTCGGCGCCACCGCGGTCAACGCCTATCTGGCCCAGGAAAGCTTCCAGGACCGGTTGGAGCGGGGCCTGCTGGGCGACGCAACCCTGGAGGAGGTCTGCGCCAACTTCCGAACCGCCATCGCCGGCGGCCTGTTGAAGATCATCTCCAAGATGGGGATTTCGGTGATCGCCTCTTACCGGGGCGGCTACAACTTCGAGGCGGTGGGGCTCTCCCGCGCCCTGGTGGCCGAGTTCTTCCCCGGCATGCCCTCGCGCATCTCCGGCATCGGCCTGGCCGGCATCGAGCAGAAGGCGGTGGAGATCCATCGGCGCGGCTGGGACGCCGCTGCGATCACCCTGCCGGTGGGCGGACTCTACAAGGCGCGGCGGGCCGGGGAGGCCCACGCCTTCGAAGCGAAGATGATCCACACCCTGCAGACCGCCTGCGACACCGGTCAGTACGACATCTACAAGGCGTTCTCGAAGGGCATGCGCGGCCTGCCCACCATCCAGCTGCGCGACCTTCTGGACTTCAAGCCGGATCGCGCGCCGGTCGAGCTCGACGAGGTCGAGAGCGTCAACGAGATCCGCAAGCGTTTCAACACCCCGGGCATGAGCCTGGGCGCGCTCAGTCCCGAGGCGCACGGGGCGCTCAACATCGCCATGAACCGGATCGGGGCCAAGAGCGTCTCCGGCGAGGGCGGCGAGGACAGCGCCCGCTACAAGCCTCTTCCCAACGGCGACAACCCCAACTCGGCGGTCAAGCAGGTGGGCTCGGGCCGGTTCGGGGTCACGGCCGAATATCTGAACCAGTGCCGCGAGATCGAGATCAAGGTCAGCCAGGGCGCCAAGCCCGGCGAGGGCGGGCAACTTCCTGGGTTTAAGGTGACGGAGCTGATTGCACGGCTGCGCCACTCGACGCCGGGGGTGACGCTGATCTCCCCGCCGCCGCACCACGACATCTATTCGATCGAGGACCTCGCCCAGCTCATCTACGACCTGAAGCAGATCAATCCCGACGCGCGGGTGTGCGTGAAGCTGGTGTCCATGACCGGCATCGGGGCGATCGCGGCAGGAGTGGCGAAAGCCAAGGCGGACGTGATCCTGATTTCGGGCCACGTCGGCGGCACGGGCGCCTCGGCCCAGAGTTCGATCAAATACGCCGGCGGCCCGTGGGAGATGGGGCTGTCCGAAGCCAATCAGGTGCTGACGCTGAACAACCTGCGCCAGACCGTGACCCTGCGCGCCGACGGCGGCATGCGGACCGGCCGCGACATCGTCATCGCCGCCATGCTGGGGGCGGAGGAGTTCGGCATCGGCACCGCCTCGCTGATCGCCATGGGCTGCATCATGGTGCGCCAGTGCCACTCCAACACCTGCCCGGTGGGAGTGTGCTCCCAGGATGAGCGTCTGCGGGCCAAGTTCACCGGCACGCCGGAGAAGGTGATCAACCTGTTCTCCTTCATCGCCGAGGAGGTGCGCGAGATCCTGGCCGAGCTGGGCTTCCGCTCCCTGCGAGACATCGTCGGTCGGACCGACCTTCTGGCCCAGGTGTCGCGGGGCGGCGAACACCTCGACGACCTCGACCTCAACCCCCTCCTGGTCCACGTCGATCCGGGGAGCCAGGCGCCCTATTGCACGGTGGAGGGCCGCAATGCGGTGCCGCCGACCCTTGACCAGGACATCGTCCGCGACGCCGCCCCCCTGCTGGAGCGGGGGGAGAAGATGCAGCTGACCTATACGGTGCGGAACACCGCCCGCGCCATCGGCAGCCGGATCTCCTCCCACATCGTGCGCAAGTACGGTCCGACGGGCCTGGCCGCCGGCCACCTGACCGTGCAGCTGAAGGGTTCGGCGGGGCAAAGCCTCGGCGCCTTCGCGGTCCAGGGCCTGCGCCTGGAGGTGACCGGCGAAGCCAATGACTATGTCGGCAAGGGCCTGTCGGGGGCGACCATCGTCATCCGGCCCTCGTTGCACCTGGCGGCGCCGGAGGCCAACGCCCTGATCGGCAACACCTGCCTTTACGGCGCCACCTCCGGCCGGCTGTTCGCGGCCGGCCGGGCGGCGGAGCGGTTCGCCGTGCGCAACTCGGGGGCGACCACGGTAGTGGAAGGCTGCGGCGCCAACGGCTGCGAATACATGACCGGCGGGACCGCGGTGATCCTGGGGCCCGTGGGCCAGAACTTCGCCGCCGGCATGACCGGGGGCATGGCCTATGTGCTCGACCTGCACGACCGCTTCGACGCCATGGTGAACCGCGAGAGCGTGGTGGCGAACCGGCTGGCCTCTCCCTACTGGGAGGCCGAGCTGCGCGGGCTGGTGGCCGAGCATGCGCGGGAGACCGGCTCGCGCTTCGCCGCCGATCTGCTGCGCGACTGGGACCGGGTGCGCGACTCCTTCTGGCAGGTGTGCCCGAAGGAGATGCTCGGACGGCTGACGCATCCGCTGGAGGAGGCGGCTGCGGAAGAAGAGCGGGCCTGACGGGTCCCTGCGACGGCCGGGCGGCTCAGCCGGCGCAGGCTGGGCAATCCGGGTCGGGGCCGATGCGCACGGTGCGGGTTTCGGCGGCCAGGGCGTCGTAGATCAGCAGCCGGCCGGCCAGGGGGTCGCCCGCGCCGGCGATCACCTTCACCGCCTCCAGGGCCATCATCGCCCCGATCACTCCGGCCAGGGCTCCGATCACCCCCACCGCCGCGCAGGTCTCGGCCTCCGGAGGGACCTCGGGCACCAGGCAGCGATAGCAGGGCCTAGCGGTGAACACCCCGACCTGGCCGGTCCAACGGCCGATGGCCCCGGAGACCAGGGGCGTTCCCGCCCGCACGCAGGCGTCGGACACCGCGAACCGGGTAGCGAAATCGTCGGTCCCGTCCAGCACCAGGTCATAGCCGGCGACGATGGTCCCGGCATTGTCGCCGTCCAGCCGGACGGGATGGGCTTCGACCTGGACATGGGGGTTGAGCCGCTGCAGGCGATCGGCGGCGGCGTCGACCTTTCCGCGGCCGATGTCGGCGGTGGAATACAGCACCTGGCGCTGCAGGTTGGACAGGCCGACCGTATCTGGATCGACCAGGCCCAGCACCCCGAGCCCGGCCGCGGCCAGATAGAGGGCCGCCGGCGCGCCGAGTCCGCCGGCTCCCACGATCAACACCCGCGCCGCCGAAAGCCTCTGCTGTCCCGGCCCGCCGATCTCGCGCAGCACCAGGTGGCGCGCATAGCGCTCGACCTCTTCGTCGGAAAATCCGGCCATGGGACTGGGCTACTCCCGGAGCCTGGATTTGTCATGACCGTTTAAGGGCCGTGCCGCTCCGCCCGGGCCGCGGCGATGGCGCGGTTCAGGGCGTCGGCGAAACCGGCGCGCTCGGCGGGACTGAGCCGGTCGCCTACGGTGATCGATCGCCCCGACAGGCGAAGCTCCACCCGCGCGTGGGGATCGCCCGCATCCTCGAGCGCTACGCTGGTGAAGGCGGTCGGCGAACGCCACACGGTCCTGCTCTGGCGCTCCACCTCGATGCGCTCGGCCGAGACCCGCACCCGTTCGGCCCGCCGGGCTCGCCGATTGGAGACGTGGAAGGCCAGGCCCACGCCCAGGACATCGAGTCCGAGGAAGATCGGCACCGGGAAGGCGCCGATGACCAGCATGAACAGGGCGATGACCAGGTTGTAGCCGACCATCGCCCCCATCAGGATGGCGAAGCCGCGCTTCGACAGCGAACGGTTGGGCGTGATCACCGCGTCCATGTAGAGCTGGCCGGACTGGCTCATGCCATCCACTATGGACCCCGACGCCCCACCGATGAAGACCGCGACCGCGCCCAAAAGACCCGTCCGCCTGTCCGCCGCCGAAAAGGCGCGTATCGCCGAACTGTTCTCCCGTTGGGAGGCCCTTGAGCCCAATCCCAAGACCGAACTCAATTACGTCAGCCCCTACACCCTGATGACGGCCGTGGCCCTGTCGGCCCAGGCCACCGACGTCGGCGTCAACAAGGCGACCGAAAGGTTGTTCGCCGAGGCGGACACGCCTGAGGCCATGCTGGACCTGGGCGAAGCGCGGCTGACCGAGTTGATCAAGACCATCGGCCTCTATCGCACCAAGGCCAAAAACGTCATGGCCACCGCCCGCATCCTGGTCGACCAGTACGGGGGCGAAACGCCCCTGAACCGGGAGGCGCTGCAATCCCTGCCGGGGGTTGGGCGCAAGACCGCCAGCGTGGTCCTGAACGAGCTCGGGATCGAGCCGGCCATCGCCGTCGACACCCACGTCTTCAGGGTCTCTCACCGGCTGAAACTGTCCGACGCCCCGACTCCCGACGGGGTCGAGGCCGAGCTGATGGCCAAGGTCCCGGAGCGCTGGCGCACCCGCGCCCACCACTGGCTGATCCTGCACGGTCGTTACATCTGCGTGGCGCGGCGGCCGAAATGCGAGATCTGCCCGGTGGCCGACCTCTGCCCGTCGCGGGCGCTGTTCGTCGGGGTGTGAGGCGCTATCGCAGCAGGCGGACCGCCGCCACCGCCTTGACCGCGCGGGCGTGGACCTGCTCGGCGGTGAAGCCGGGCTTGTAGAGGTCCGACCCGAGGCCGAACCCGCGGGCGCCGGCCTCCCACCAGACCGCCATGTCCTTGGGCCCGATCCCGCCCACCGGCTGCACCACCGCCTCCGGCGGCAGCACCGCCGACAGCGCCTTCAGGTGTCCGGGACCATAGGTGGAGGCCGGGAACAGCTTGAGGTACTTGGCGCCGGCCTCGATCGCGGCGAAGGCCTCGGTGGCGCTGGCGAAGCCGGGCATGGGCGCCAGTCCCCGTTCCACCGCCCGGCGGATCACCCCGGCGTCGGTGTTGGGCGACACCACCAGCCGTCCGCCAGCCTGGGCCACCGCATCCACCGCCCCTGGACGCAGCACTGTTCCCGCGCCATGCACCAGCCGGGCTTCGTAGGCTTTGAGGCGGGAAATGCTCTCCAGCGGGTCGGGGGAATTCAGCGGCACCTCCACCACCCGGATTCCCGCCGCGTGCAGGGCATCGGCGATGGCGAGAATCTCCTCGGGACGGACCCCGCGCAGGATGGCCACCAGCGGGGTCTCGCCCAGGGCGTCTTCCAGCTTCATCGCGCAGGCTCCATCCGATAGAGGGCGGCAAGGCCCGAAATCGCCGCCGCATCGCCGTCGTGGACGCTGACGGTTCGCCCGGTCCTTTCGATGGCCTTGCGATAGTGGGCGCAAAGGGCCGGGTCCCCGATCAGCGCCACCGGTTCTTCCAGACTCGCCCCGGCCAGGGCCGGAAGACTGGCCGCCTCGGCTCCGATCAACAGTCCGGAGAGGTAGGACCTGACCTTCTCCGGGGCCATTTCACCCCCCACCACCCGGGAGCGGGCGGTGAACAGCTGCGCCGCCAGCCCGCCGCCGTCGCCGGCCACACGCAGGCCCTCGTCGAAGGCGTCGTCGTCTTCGGCCGCCTCGCGCACCTGCAGTACGCTGTATTTGCGCAGCAACTCGAACAGTTCCCCGGTCATGGCGGTGACGAAGTGCTCGATGCGGCCGTCCTGCAGCCGCACCCATTTGGCGTGGGTGCCGGGGTGGCAGATCAATCTCGATCCCCGGCGCCGTTCGGGCGCGCCGGCGGCCCAGCCCAACACCTGGACCTCTTCTCCGCGCATGACGTCGAGGCAGCCGTCCGGGCGCCGGCAACGCAGGCCGGGGACGATGCGAACCGGGGGGCCGTCGATGTCCACACGGCGCAAACCGCCGGCAAGCGCGGCGAGGTCCGCCGGGCAGTCGAAATAGGGAACCTCTTCCCAGCCAAGGTTGGAGCCGACCATACCGCACAGGATCGCAGGCAAGGTCTGTGCGCCCAGCGCCGGGCGCACCGTATCGATGAACTTCCGGGCCGCTTCGCCGGGCGCCAGCTTCGACACGCCGAGGGGGAAATCCTGAGCCTGCACCACCGCCCCGGCGTCGTCGATCACCCACGCGCGCAGGTTCGTCGTGCCCCAATCGACGGCGAGGAAAGCGGGCGAGGTCATGCGAGGCCTATAACGCGGCCGGAGCCGTTTGGTCGCAGCCCCCGGTCCCTTAGCGCGGCGGCGCGTGGGCCAGTCGAAGCAGATTGGCCGATCCGGGGGCGCCGAAGGGGGTGCCCGCCACGATCAGCACCCGCTCGCCGGGTCGGGCCATGCCGAGGTTCACGGCCATCTGCACCGCCTCGGCGGTCATCTCGTCCAGGCCGTCGGGGTCGCTGGCCACCCGGGGCTCCAGTCCCCAGACCAGGGCCAGCCGCCGGGCCACCCTGGGATCGGGGGTCAGGGCCAGGACCGGTTGCAGCGGCCGCTCACGGGCGAGCAGGCGGGCGGTCCAGCCGGTCGAGGTGAACGACACCAGGCAGGCGGAGGAGCCCGCTTCCGAGGCGCGGCGAGCCGCCGCCACCAGGATGTCGGCGTCGTGGTCGTCGGCCGGATGGGTGGCGCTGATCAGCTCGGGCCAGCGGGGATCGCGCTCCACCCGCTCGATGATGCGGTTCATCATCGTCACCGACTCCAGCGGAAACAGGCCCGAGGCGCTTTCGGCCGAGAGCATCAGGGCGTCGGCGCCTTCGTAGACCGCATTGGCCACGTCGGACGCCTCCGCCCGGGTCGGGGTCGCGTTGATGGTCATGGAGTCGAGCATCTGGGTGGCCACGATCGCCGGCACGCCGCGGGATCGAGCCGCCCGCAGGATCTGCTTCTGCGCCACCGGAACCTCCTCCGGCTCCAGTTCCACCCCGAGGTCGCCGCGGGCCACCATCACCCCGTCGCAGAGGTCGAGAATGGCGTCGAGGTCGTCCAGGGCGGCCGGCTTCTCGATCTTGGCCAGGCAGGCGGCGCGGCCTTGCACGATCTTGCGCAGCTCGGCCATGTCGGCGGCGCTCTGCACGAAGGACAGGGCGATCCAATCGACCCCGAGACGCAACGCGAAGGCCAGGTCCTTGTGGTCCTTCGGGGTCAGCGCCGGCATGGGGATCACCGCCCCCGGCAAGGCCACGCCCTTGCGGTCGGACAGGCGCTCGCCCTGCACCACCTCGACCTCGGCGGCGTCCCGGCTGCAGGTCAGCACCCGCAGCCGCACCTTGCCGTCGTCGACCAGCAGCATCACCCCGGCCCGCATGGCGGCGAACAGTTCCGGGTGGGGCATGGACACCCGCGTCTCGTCGCCGGGCGTGGGGTCGAGGTCCAGGCGCAGATGATAGCCGGGCTGGACGGCGATCGCCCCGTCCTTGAACCGGCCCAGCCGCAGCTTGGGGCCCTGCAGATCGGCCAGGATGCCCAGGGGCCGCCCCGTGGTCGCCTCGGCTTGGCGCACCGCCGCGGCGGTTTCGGCGTGGTCTTCGTGGCTTCCGTGGCTGAAGTTCAGCCGGAACACGTCGGCCCCCGCGATGGCCAGGGCCAGCACCTGTTCGGGCTGGCGGCTGGCGGGCCCCAGGGTCGCCACGATGCGGGCTCGGCGGGCTCGGATCATTTGGGGAGGCGCTCCTGGCGGTCGGTCGAAGGGAGGCGATCCGAACGGGAGCGCCGACGCTCATCCTATGCCATGTCCGGACGACAGAACTCCACCACCCTTGGCGCCGGGCGCGCACCCGTGTAGCTCGCCCGGTCATGACCGACGCCGGGCCAAAGGGCCGGGAGGCGCTGATCGCCTTCCTCGACGCCCACGCCATCGCCCACCAGACACTGGATCATCCTCCGGTGTTCCGGGTCGACGAAGGGCTGGAGATCAAGGTCGCCCTGCCCGGCGGCCACACCAAGAACCTGTTCCTGAAGGACGCCAAGGGTCAGCTCTGGCTGGTCAGCGCCCTGGGCGAGACCGCCATCGATCTCAAGGCCCTGCCACGCGCCATCGGCTCGGCGCGGCTGTCGTTCGGCTCGGCCGAGCTTCTCTACGAGACCCTGGGGGTGACCCCCGGTTCGGTCACCGCCTTCGCCCTGATCAACGATCCGCTTCGTCGGGTACGTCTGGTGCTCGACGCCGCCCTCCTGGCCAGCGACCCCGTCAACTTCCATCCCCTGACCAACACCGCCACCACCGCCGTCAGCCGGGCAGGTTTCGCGGCCTTTCTCGACGCGCTGGACATCGAGCCGCTGGTCGTGGACTTCGCCGCCCTGGGCGCTCAGTCCTGAGGCCATCGCGCTCGACCCCGATTGCGGCCGCGACGGTCGAAGACCATGTTAGCGGCGCAAGCCTTCAACGGAGACCAAGGGATGCTGGAAATCGGGCCGAAGGCGAACGGGGCCGGTGGTGCGGGGGCGTCCGATCTGGTCGCCAACGGGACCGACGCCAGCTTCATGGTCGACGTCGTGGAGGAATCCAGACGTCGCCCGGTGATCGTCGACTTCTGGGCCCCGTGGTGCGGCCCGTGCCGCCAACTGACGCCCGTCCTCGAGAAGACCGTCGAGGCGGCCAGGGGCGCGGTCAAGCTGGTCAAGGTCAATATCGACGAGAACCCCCGCATCGCCAGCCAGCTGAGGGTGCAATCGATCCCTGCGGTCTACGCCTTTTCGGGCGGCCAGCCGGTGGATGGTTTCCTGGGCGCCCTGCCCGAAAGTCAGGTCAAGGCTTTCATCGACCGCCTGGCCGGGGGTGAGGGCGAGGACGAAGGGGCCGCCGACATCGCGGCCCTGTTGGCCATGGCCGTCGAATCCTTGAGCCTCGGCGACGCACCGGGGGCGGCCCAGGCCTATGCCCAGGTGTTGCAGCTCGACCCCAAGAACCTGAAGGCCATCGCCGGCCTCGCCCGTTGCTACCTGACCGGCGGCGACGTCGAGCGGGCGGCGGAGGTCGTGGCCATGGCCCCCGCCGACGCCAAGGACGTCGATCTGGATTCCGTCCGCGCGGCCCTGGCCCTGGCCGAACAGGCCGCCGGCGAGACCGCCCAGTACGAGAAACGGCTGGCCGCCGATCCGAACGATCATGAGGCGCGGCTAGAGCTGTCCAAGATCCTGGCCGGCCGTGGCGAAATGCAGGCCGCGGTCGATCACCTGCTCAGTATCGTGGAGAAGGACCGGGCCTGGGGCGACGACGCCGCCCGCAAACAACTTCTGACCGTGCTCGAGGCGGCCGGCCCCGGCTCGGAAGTGGCCAAGACGGGCCGGCGCAGACTGTCTTCCTTGCTGTTCTCCTGAGGAGAAGGCCATGGCCATCGGCGGCTACAGGCATGCGGCGGACCTACCGCAGGTGATTCCGGTGTTTCCCCTGGACGGAGTGCTGCTGCTTCCCCACGGCATGCTGCCGCTCAACATCTTCGAGCCGCGCTATCTCAACATGATCGACGACGCCATGGCCGGGGATCGGATGATCGGCATGATCCAGACCCAGGCCGGCATGGGCGACGACCACGCCCGGCCGCCCCTGGCCCAGATCGGCTGCGCCGGCCGGATCACCAGCTATGCCGAGACCCCCGACGGCCGCTATCTGATCACCCTGACGGGGGTCTGCCGCTTCCGGGCGGGACCCGAGTTGCCGGTCCAGACCCCCTATCGCCAGATCCGCGCCGCCTTCGCCCCGTTCGAACAGGACCTCGGCGAGGGCGAGCCCGAGGCGCCGGGCGTCGATCGCCCCGCCCTGCTCGACGCGCTGAAATGCTATCTGGAGCACCGGGGACTGGACGTCGACTGGAAGATGGCCGGCGAGGCTCCGCTGGAGGCCCTGGTCAACAGCCTGTCCATGGCCTTGCCCTTCGACCAGGCGGAGAAACAGGCTCTGCTGGAAGCCGAAACCCTGCAGGCCCGGCTCCAGGCCCTGACCGCGCTGCTGCGCATCGGGGCCGCCGACGACGAAGACAGCCCGCACCAGGTCCAATAAGGAAAACCACATGGCCGTCGCCCCATCCCGTCCCGAGGTCGATCCCCGCCTGCTGGAGGTCCTGGTCTGCCCGGTGACCCACGGGGTGCTCGAATACGACCGCGAGCGCGCCGAACTGGTCAGCCGCAGCGCCAACCTCGCCTATCCCATCCGCGACGGCACGCCGATCATGCTGCCCGAGGAAGCCCGGCGGCTGGACGAGCCGGCGGCGGAATGAGCCCCCGGCCCTGGCCCACGGAGATCAAGCTGCGCCGCGAAGCGCGACGCCTCGACGTGGCCTTCGACACCGGCGAGCGGTTCGAGATTCCCTTCGAGCTCCTGCGGGTGATGACCCCCGCGGCCGACGAGCGCGGCCACGCCGGCATGGTCGACCTCAAACCTCTGCCCCTCGACAAACGCGGGGTCGGCGTGGCCGACGTGACGCCGATCGGACGCTATGCGGTGCGGATAAGCTTCGACGACGGCCACGACACCGGCCTCTACACCTGGGATATCCTGCACCGCCTCGGCCGCGATCGCCTCAAGCTTGAGGCCGAGCACGCGAAGATGGTGGGACGGACGGCTTAGCCGGGACCCCGCAGAGGAGCTAGAGCGCCAGATCCACGCTAACCGGCGCATGGTCCGAGGGCCGCTCCCATTCACGCACCGTGTCGTGGACCCGCGCGGCCACCGACCCCAGCCGCGTGGCCGCCGGCGTCAGGCCCGGCGAAGCCCACAGGTGGTCCAGCCTCAGGCCCCGATTGGAGGCGCGGAAGTCGGCGGCGCGGTAGCTCCACCAGCTGAACAGCTTTTCGGGGTCGGGGATCGCCTCGCGCACCAGGTCGGTGAAGCCGAGGGAGGCCTTCAGCGCCGCCATGGCCGCAAGTTCCGGCGGCGTGTGGCTGACCACCTTGGACATGTATTTGTGATTCCAGACGTCGTGCTCGCCGGGGGCGACGTTGAGGTCGCCGCACAGCAACAGGGGCGATTTGGGGTCGCGGACGGCGTAGGTCGCCGCCAGGCGCTCGTAGAAATCCAGCTTGTGGTCGAACTTGGGGTTGGCCTTCCGGTCAGGCAGGTCGCCCCCGGCCGGGATGTAGAAGTTGTGGATCTCCACCCCCGCCACGATCCCCGCGACGCAGCGGGCGTGGCCCTCGCGACAGGCGTCCAGTTCGGGCGCGGGCTCGATCGGCAGGCGCGAGGCGATCGCCACCCCGTGCCAGCCCTTCTGGCCCTTGATGACCAGGTGCGGCAGGCCCATGGCTTCGAATTCGGCGACCGGAAACTCGCCCTCCCGGCACTTGATCTCCTGCAGGCAGACCACGTCGGCGCCGCTCTCGTCGACGAACCGACCGACCTGTTCGGCGCGCAGGCGCACCGAATTGACGTTCCACGTCACAACCCTGAGTCGCATCAAGTCCCGTTCGTCGGTTCGCCGAGGAAAGGCGTCTGGTAGCCTGCACGCGCCCTCTGCGCACAAAGAAAAGCGCCCGGTCGCTGTTGGCGGCCGGGCGAGGGTCTGATTACGCCGTCACCGGGAGGGGATGGGTCCGGCACGGGTCGGCGTCGAGCGAAACTCAACGCCCGATACGTGCTAAATATGGCACGGGCGGGAGAATCCACAAGCCGGATCTAAAAGATTCTTGCATGTGATGTTCCTGTCACAGTTAACCCTGGTTAACCAGCCGTCTTCCGCGGGTCAGCCAGGACGAACAGGGCGGGGTCCAGACTATCGACGGCGCTGAAGTCGACCAGTCGCACCTTGGTCTCCACCCCTTGGCCGTCGAGCACGGTCCAGCCGGCCAAGGCTATGGGTGCATTGGAGAATTCCAGCACGAGGCCGCCGTCGACATTACCGCGGGGATCGACCATGGCGATGGCGAAGCCGTCCGCGGTGCGGGTGAGGCGTGTGACCTTCACGTCCTGGCTGAAGTTGATTCGCCGGCCGAGGAAAATGCCAAGCGGGGTCGCGCCCAGGGGACTGCGGTCGAAGGTCTTTAACCGACGGTCGTAGACCGAGACGTTGCGGCCGTCGGAGACCACCAGCAAGGCGAACTGGGGGTCGTATTCGAACCGGGCCTTGCCCGGACGGCTCATATAGAAGGCGCCGGCCGAGGCCGCGCCCCGCGAACTGGTCTGGGTGAAGCGGCCCTTGGCCATTTTCAGCCCTTGCAGGTAGGCGGCCGCCTGTTCCACCAGCCGGCGGTCGGGCCAGGGCAGGGCCTCGAGCTGGGCGAGGGCGGGGGAGGCCCAGATCGGCGAGGCCGCGGCCGCAAGGCCGAGGGCGGTGAAGTCGCGACGGTTCATGGCGGTTGTCCTAACGCGCGGACGCGGTCCAAGGAAGGCGAGGACGCGACGATATTGGGGCGGCCGTGAACGACGGATGACCGTCCGGCCCCGGGCCCCTTCCTCCGTCTGACGCCTTCAGACCGGCGGCGGCCCTGCCAGGATGTCGCGCTTGCCCGCGTGGTTGGCGCTGGAGACCACGCCCTCCTTCTCCATCCGCTCGATCAGGGAGGCGGCGCGGTTGTAGCCGATCTGCAGCCGGCGCTGGACGTAGGAGGTCGACGCCTTGCGGTCGCGGGTGACTACCGCCACGGCCTGGTCGTAGAGGTCGTCGCCCGAGCCTCCCTCGCCCCCGGCCCCGAACTCCCCGGCCTCGTCCTCGTCCGGCGCGGCGGTGACCTCTTCCAGGTATTGCGGCTCGCCCTGCTGGCGCAGATAGGCGGCCACGGCCTCGACCTCCCCGTCGGAGACGAAGGGGCCGTGCAGGCGGGTGACCCGCCCGCCGCCCGCCATGTAGAGCATGTCCCCCTGGCCCAGCAGCTGCTCGGCCCCCTGCTCGCCCAGGATGGTGCGCGCGTCGATCTTGGAGGTGACCTGGAAGCTGATCCGGGTCGGGAAGTTGGCCTTGATGGTGCCGGTGATCACGTCCACCGACGGGCGCTGGGTGGCCATGATCAGATGGATGCCGGCGGCCCGGGCCATCTGGGCCAGGCGCTGGACCGCCCCCTCGATATCCTTGCCGGCGACCATCATGAGGTCGGCGACCTCGTCGATCACCACCACCAGATAGGGCATGGGCTCGGGGTTCAGCTTCTCGGATTCGTAGATCGGCCGCCCGGCGTCATCGAACCCGGTCTGCACCGTGCGTTCGAAATGTTCGCCGCGGGCGGCGGCCTCGCGCGCCTTTTCGTTGTAGCCGGCGACGTTGCGGACCCCGATCTTGGACATCAGCCGATAGCGGTTCTCCATCTCCCGCACCGTCCACTTCAGGGCGACGATGGCCTTCTTCGGGTCGGTGACCACGGGCGCCAGGAGGTGGGGGATGCCGTCATAGACGGACAGCTCCAGCATCTTCGGGTCGATCATGATGAAGCGGCACTGGTCCGGCGGCAGGCGGTACAGGATCGACAGGATCATGGCGTTGACCCCCACCGACTTGCCGGAGCCGGTGGTGCCCGCGATCAGCAGGTGGGGCATCTTGGCGAGATCGGCCACATAGGGCTCGCCCTGGATGGTCTCCCCCAGCGCCATGGGCAGGCCCCACCCGGCCTTCTCGTACTCGGCCGAGGACAGCAGGTCGCGCAGGTAGACCGTCTCCCGCCGGGCGTTGGGCAACTCGATGCCGATGGCGTTGCGCCCTTGGACCACCGAGACCCGGCAGGCCCGCGCGCTCATAGAGCGGGCGATATCGTCGGCCAGCGACATGACCCGGGAGCTCTTCACCCCCGCGGCCGGAACCAGCTCGTAGAGGGTGACCACGGGGCCGGGGCGGATCTGGTCGATCTGGCCCTTGACCCCGAACTCGGCCAGCACGCTCTCCAGCAGACGCGCGTTCTGGCGCAGGGCCGCCTCGTCGATGGCGGCCGACCGCGGCTTGGGCTTGGTCAGCATGGCCAGCTCAGGCAGGCGGAAGCCGCCCGGGTGGGCGAAATCGAAGGCCGATTGGCTTTCGCGCGCTTCCCGCCCCGAAGGTTTGGGTTGGGCCTTGGGCGTCTTGATGGCCAACGGCGCACCGGTCTCGGAAGGAGAGCTGCGCTCGGAGACCTCGGCATTGGTCTCGAAGGGCGCCTCATCGGCCTCCGGCTTGGCCCGGCGCCGCCGGAGGGGGACGGCCTCCTCCTCCGCCGTGTCTTCGGGTGGAGGACTGCGACGCAGGGCCATGAGCGTCAGCCCTGTCGCCACCCGGCCGCTCCAGACCAGCCACTCGACCGCCAGAGCGAAATCGCGGCGCTTCAGGCCGGCTGCGAAGACCAGCGCGGCCGCGGCGCCGAGGCCCAGCAGGCTGGCGCCCACCACATGGGCCGCGGGCAGGCCGACCAGGCGCAGCAGATGGGTCAGGCCGTGCAGCACGCCCTCGCCCCAGAAGCCGCCCAGGCCCCGGGCCAGAGGCCAGGCGACCGGCGGCTGCGGCGCGGCCAGGGCGCCGGCCAGCAACAGCACGCCCAGGGCGGCGATCGCCGACTTCAGCCGGAGGTGATGGCGAAGGGACTGCGGATCGCGGGCGGCGGCGCGGTGGAGGCCGGCCACCACCATGGCCAGGGCGGCGATCCAGGCGGCCAGGCCTAAGGATTGCAGGCCGGCGTCAGCCCAGGCGGCCCCGAAACCGCCGAGCAGATTCTTCGGAGATGCATCGGAGGCCGAATTCCAGCTCGGATCGGCGGGATCATAGGTGGCGAGAGCGGCGATCAGGGCGGCGCCGAAAGCGGCGACCAGGCCGCCGCGAAAGCGGGCGGCCGGGGCGGCGTCCCACAAACGCCTCAGCGTCCACAAGGCGCGGGCGCACAGCACCGTGGCCATGGGCGGCTTCGCCTGCCCCACCGCCGGACGTCCTCCGCGCGCCTGGACCGCTGCACCGGCCATAGCTGAACCCCACAATCGACAGACCTGGCGCCATTCCTGCCGCCCATAGGGTTAAGGGGCGTTTACGACGCGACGGAAGCTGGACGCATTCGTGCGCACGTAGGACAAGCGGCCCATGAGCCAGGACACGACCTTCGAGGCGGTGGTCGCCGGCGGCGGCATGGCCGGGGCGACCCTGGCCCTCGCCCTTTCCCAGGCCGGCTTCAGGGTTGCGGTGGTCGACGCCGTGGCCCCCGAAACCGCCCTCGCCCCCGACTTCGACGGCCGGGCCTCGGCCGTCGCCTACGCCAACTTCCGCCAGTGGCGGGCGCTGGGGGTGAGCGCGGCGCTTGAACCCGTGGCCCAGCCGCTCAACGCCATCGTGGTCTCGGACGGAACCCAGCCCGGAGCGGCGTCCCCCGCCAGGGCCCCGGCCTTCCTCACCTTCGACGCGGCGGAGATCGCCGACCGCAACGACGGCGAGCCCTTGGCCTGGATGATCGAAAACCGCCACATCCGCGTCGCCCTGGCGCAGGCCATGGCCGCGGCCGGCATTCCCGTCTTCGCCCCGGCCAAGGTTGCGGGGGTCGAGACCGACGTCCGCGGCGCGCGCATAGCCCTGGCCGACGGCCGGACCCTGACCGCCTCCCTGGTGATCGGCGCGGAAGGACGGACTTCGGCCGTGCGCCGGACAGCGGGTCTGAAGACCTACGGTTGGGACTATCCCCACGCGGGCGTCGTGGCCACCGTCGCCCTGGAACGGCCCCATGAAGGGGTGGCGCACGAGCTGTTCATGGGCGCGGGCGCCCTGGCCATCCTGCCCCTGACCGAAAACCGCGCCAGCCTGGTCTGGAACGAGCCGCGGGCGGCGGCCGCCGCCCTTATGGAGGCGGAGCCCGCGGTCTTCGAGGCCCATCTCGCCCGCCGCTTCGGCGGTTTCCTCGGCGGCCCGCCCCGCCTCGTCGGGCCGCGCTTCAGCTATCCCCTCGGCCTGATGCTGGCCGAACGGATGGTCGCTCCCCGCACCGCCCTGGTGGGGGATGCGGCCCACGTGATCCACCCCATCGCCGGCCAGGGGCTGAACCTGGGCCTGAAGGACGCCGCCGCCCTGGCGGAGGTGCTGGCCGACGCGCGGCGGCTGGGCGAGGATTTCGGTGCGGAGGGCGTGCTGGAACGCTACGCCCGCTGGCGGCGCTTCGACGTCATGGGCATGGCGGCGGCCACGGATCTGACCCTTCGCCTGTTCGCCCCGGCCAATCCCTTGGCCCGAGCCATTCGCGGCCTCGGCATGGCGGCCCTGAACCGCGCCGCGCCGTTACGCCGTCTGTTCATGCAGGAGGCCGGCGGCGGCCTCGGTGACTTGCCGAAGCTTCTCAGGGGCGAGCCCCTGGCTTAGCCCTTGGCGGCGAGGGCCGAGGGGAGCGCCTGAGCCTTTGACCGGCGCCAGGCGTCGGTGACGAAGACCGCCACCCCGAGCCAGATGAAGCCGAAGGCGACGAGCCGCAGCGTGCTCAGCGGCTCCCCGCCGGCGACGCCGAGGGCGAACAATATGGTCGGCTGCAGGAACTGCACGAACCCCAACACCGTCAGCGGCAGCCGCCGGGCCGCCAGTGCGAAGGCCGCCAGGGGGACCACCGTGGCCGGGCCGGTGGCGAGCAGCAGCCAGGTCGCCGTCGCGCTCCGCCCGAAGACGCCGCCGCCGTGGCTATGCAACCAGACCAGAAAGGCCGCCGCCGGAAGGGTCAGGATCAGGGTCTCGGCCATAAGCCCGGTCTGGGCCTCCACCGGAATCCTCTTGCGGATCACCCCGTAGCTGCAGAACGCCGCGGCCAAGGTCAGGGCGATCCACGGCGCGCTGCCGATGGCCAGGGCCTCCAGCGCCACCCCTGCGGTCGCCAGAGCCAGGGCGGCGATTGCGCCGCGGCTCAACCGCTCGCGGAACAGCCAGGCCCCGAACACCACGTTGAGCAGGGGGTTGATGTAGTAGCCGAGGCTGGTGGCCAGGGTCTGACCGTGCTGGACCGCCCAGACGTAGGCGGCCCAGTTGATGCCGATCAGCAGGCTGGAGCCGACCAGGGCCAGGACGATCCGCGGCCGGCGCAGGATCGCCAGCAGGGCCGGCGTCTGCCCCGTGGCCAGGACCAGGGCTCCGGCGAAGGGGATCGAGGCGATCACCCGCCCCGCCACCAGCTCGGCGGTCCCCGCGCCGGCCCGCCCGACCGCCGTGAGCAGCAGGGGCAGCAACCCCCAGATGGTGAAACAGGTCAGGGCCGCGGCAAGGCCGGGGCGGTCGGTGTGGGTGCGGTCGGGCGGCGGCATGGCGACGTCTCGGGCGTGCCGTCAGGCCGGGGGGAGGGCGGCGCCGGACGAAGGGCGGACCGCCGGCCCGCCCGCCGTCAGGCGTTGTACGGGATCAGGCGTGGGCGCGTTCGATCAGACCGCGCTCATGCAGGAGCTGGGCGATCTGCACGGCGTTGAGCGCGGCGCCTTTGCGCAGGTTGTCGGAGACCACCCACAGGTTCAGGCCGTGCTTTACGGTCGGATCGTTGCGGATGCGCGAGACATAGACCGCGTGCTCGCCCTGGCATTCCTTGGGCGTGATGTAGCCGGTGGACTCGCGCTTATCGATCACCATCACCCCGGGCGCTTCGCGCAGGATGTCACGGGCCTCGTCCTCGTCCAGGGCGCTTTCGAACTCCAGGTTGACCGCCTCGGAATGGCCGACGAACACCGGCACCCGCACACAGGTCACGGTCAGCTCGATGGAGGGATCGACCATCTTCTTGGTCTCCATCCACATCTTGGCCTCCTCGTCGGTGTAGCCGTCGTCGCGGAAGCTGCCGATGAAGGGGATGACGTTGAAGGCGATCTGCTTGGGGAACAGCTTGGGTTCCGGCGGACCCAGGACGAAGACGCCCTTGGTCTGGTTCCACAGTTCGTCCATGCCTTCCTTGCCCGCGCCGGAGACCGACTGGTAGGTCGAGACCACGGCCCGCTTGATCCGCGCCGCGTCATGCAGGGGCTTCAGCGCCACCACCAACTGGGCGGTCGAGCAGTTCGGATTGGCGATGATGTTCTTCCGGCGGAAGAGGTCGATGGCGTCCGGGTTCACCTCGGGCACGATCAGCGGCACGTCCGGGTCCATGCGGAAAGCAGAGGAGTTGTCGATGACGATGGCGCCGGCCTGGCCGATCTTCGGCGACCATTCCTTCGACACGCTGCCGCCGGCCGACATCAGCACGATGTCCACCTTGGAGAAATCGAACTGGTCGAGGGCCTGGCACTTCAGGATCTTCTCGCCGAAGGACACTTCCACGCCGATGGATTTGCGCGAGGCGACGGCGAACAGTTCATCGACGGGGAACTGCAGTTCCTCGAGGATGTTCAGCATCTCCCGGCCCACATTGCCCGTGGCGCCGACGACGGCCACCCGGTAACCCATCTCAACTCTCCTTGATCCGCGAGCGCGCGAGGTAAGCCTTCGCGGCTGCAAAAACAAGCGTGCTCGAAGCCGAGGGGCCTTCCTCCGGCCGCGGACGGTGCACCACCGTGACCAAAACGAAGCTCAGCATCATCAGCAGATACCAGGAGCCCAGCTTCGACAGGGGCACGACCGACCAGCCGCCGCGCTGGGCCGGATAGATCCAGGCGTTGGCGAAAGTGCCGGCGTTTTCGGCGATCCAGATGAACAGGGCCACCAGCAGGAAGCCGAGCAACATCGGCATCCGCCGCGGCGCCCGGTCGGGGGTGAAACGGAACCAGGCGGGCCCGAACAGCGCCACCGAGAAGGCGAACAGGCCCCAGCGGATGTCGGGCAGATAGTGGTGGGTGAAGAAGTTGGCGTAGGCCAGCAGCGCCAGCAGCCATGGTCCCCAGACGGGTGGATAGCGCTCGAAGGTGATCTCGAACAGCCGCCAGGCGCGGGCGATGTAGGAGCCGATGCAGGCGTACATGAAGCCGGAGAACAGGGGCACGCCGCCGATCCGCAAGCTGCTGGGCTCCGGATAGATCCACGAGCCGTGGGCGGTCTTGAACAGCTCCATACCGGTTCCGACGAGGTGGAAGATCAGGATCACCACCGCTTCGTCCCAGCGCTCCAGGCGGGTTCCCAGCATGGCCGCCTGGATCGCGACCGCCGCGATCACCAGAAAATCATAGCGGGCGAGAGGAGCGTGGGCGGGCCAGAGCCAATGGGTGCCGACCAGCAACAGCAGCATCGCGCCGCCGAACAGCGAGGCCCAGGCCTGCTTCAGGCCGAACAGCAGGAACTCGAAGGCGGAGGCGCGGGCGGGCCCGCGCTCGGCCCAGGGCCGCGCCCAGGCCTCGAACACCTCGACCCGCGCCTTGATGCGGTCCTTCAGGTTGGTGCGCGCCTCCCCCACGGGCAAAGGCTAGCGCGAACCCCGGCCCGGGCGCCATATGCGGGGCATGAACAAGACGCCCTTCCCCACCGCCCCCTCGGTCGAAGCGCTGGAGCGCGGGACCGTGCTCGCCCCTCGGTTCGACGCCGCCGGCCTGATCGCCGCGGTCGCCACCCATGTCGAGACCGGCGAAGTGCTGATGCTGGCCTGGATGAACGCCGAGGCCCTGGCCCTCACGGTGGAGACCCGTGAGGCGCACTACTACAGCCGTTCGCGAAAGACGCTTTGGAAGAAGGGCGAGACCTCCGGCCAGGTGCAGAAGGTCGTCGAGATCCGCGTCGACTGCGACCAGGACGCGGTGTGGATCAAGGTCTTGCCCCAGGGCGACGGCGGCGCCTGCCACGTCGGCTTCCGCTCCTGTTTCTATCGGGTGGTGGTCGAAGACGGGTCGCTGGTGGAACAGGCTGAGCCGTCGGCCCATTCACACGGCTGAACCCCTCAAGGAGATCCTCCCCGATGTCGAGCGAAGGCCTGCACGTCCCCCGCGAATCCCTGTCGCGCGAGACCCTGGAGCTGCACTACGCCATCGCCTCCCTGATGGAGGAGCTGGAGGCGATCGACTGGTACCGCCAGCGCGCCGACGACACCCAGAATCCCGAGCTGAAGGCGGTGCTGCTGCACAACGCCCGCGAAGAGACCGAGCACGCCGCCATGGTGCTGGAATGGATTCGTCGCAACGACGTCACCTTCGACAAGGAGTTGCGCGAATACCTGTTCCAGGAGGGCTCGATCGTCGGCCGCGAGGAAGAACTCGAGGGCAAGGAAGGCGAGTGACCGACCGGGACGAAGCCGAACCGGTCGGGGAGGAGCTGATCCTCACCGTCGCCCCGGACTCGGCGGGGGAACGCCTGGACAAGGCGCTGGCGGCGGCCGCCGCGCCCGCGCTTTCGCGCGCCCGGGTCCAGGCCCTGCTGGCCGAGGGCGCAGTGACCCTCGACGAGGTGGTCTTGACCGATGCCTCGGCCAAGGCCAAGCCCGGCGACTACACCATCCTGATTCCGCCGCCGGTCTCGGCCATCCCCGAACCCCAGGCCATTCCGCTGACGGTGCTGTTCGAGGACGCTCATCTGATCGTGGTCGACAAGGCCGCCGGCATGGCCGCCCATCCGGCCCCGGGGACCGCCGACGGCACCCTGGTCAACGCCCTCCTGGCCCATTGCGGCGCGAGCCTGTCGGGCATCGGCGGAGTGATCCGGCCGGGAATCGTCCACCGGCTCGACAAGGACACCTCTGGGGTGATGGTGGCGGCCAAGACCGACGCGGCGCACCGGGGCCTGGCCGCCCTGTTCGAGCGCCACGACATCGAGCGGGTCTATCTGGCCCTGACCCGGGGCGCCCCCACCCCCTCGCGGGGGACCATCTCCACCCGGCTCGGCCGCTCGCCTGCCGACCGCAAGAAGATGGCGGTGCTGAAGACGGGGGGACGCGAGGCGATCACCCACTACGCGGTCGAGCGCGTCTTCGGACCCCAGACCAAGCCGCTCGCCGCCCGCGTCGCCTGTCGGCTGGAGACGGGCCGCACCCACCAGATCCGCGTCCATATGGCCTCGAAAGGCGCCCCCTGCCTGGGCGACCCGGCCTACGGCTCCGGGCCCCCGGCGCCGGCGGTGCGGGAAGCCGTCGCCGCGGCGGGTTTGACCCGGCAGGCTCTGCACGCCGCGGTCCTGGGGTTCGTCCATCCAGCGACCGGCGAAGCGCTGCGGTTCGAGACTCCCCTGCCGCCGGACATGGCGGCGCTGGAATCCGAGCTGGCAGGTCGGTTTTTTGAAACCGGGGCCTTAAAGGCGCCGCAACCAATTACTATCTAGCACTGTTGCAGACGTGAACCCGAGGACGCCGCGCTCCCAGGCCTGAAAAGACCGGCGACGCCCCCGCAACTGGCTCGGGCTGCTTAGGGGATACCAGGTCTATGGCTACGAATGCTCTGGCGGTCATTTCGCCGGATGGCGGACTGTCTCGGTACCTGACCGAGATCCGCAAGTTCCCGATGCTCACCAAGGACGAGGAGTTCATGCTCGCCAAGCGCTGGCGCGAGCACGAGGACCCCGAGGCCGCGCACCGGCTCGTCACCTCTCACCTGCGCCTCGTGGCCAAGATCGCCATGGGCTACCGCGGCTACGGCCTGCCGATCGGCGAGGTCGTGTCCGAGGGCAACGTCGGCCTGATGCAGGCGGTGAAGAAGTTCGAGCCCGACAAGGGTTTCCGCCTGGCCACCTACGCCATGTGGTGGATCCGCGCCTCGATCCAGGAATACATCCTGCGTTCCTGGTCGCTGGTGAAGATGGGCACCACCGCGGCCCAGAAGAAGCTGTTCTTCAACCTGCGCAAGGCCAAGAGCCAGATCAGCGCGTTGGAAGAGGGCGACCTCCACCCCGACCACGTGGCCGCGATCGCCACCAAGCTCGGCGTGACCAACGAGGACGTCATCTCGATGAACCGGCGCCTCTCGGGGCCGGACTCCTCGCTGAACTCGCCCCTGCGTTCGGATTCCGAGAGCGAATGGCAGGACTGGCTGGTCGACGACCAGACGGTCAGCCAGGAAACCACCGTGGCCGAAGACCAGGAACGGACCCAAAGAATGGGCCTGCTGGACGAGGCGATGACGGGGCTGACGGACCGGGAGCGCCATATCCTGACCGAGCGCCGGCTGAAGGACGACCCGACCACCCTGGAGGAGCTCGCCGGCGAATACGGCGTCAGCCGCGAACGGGTGCGCCAGATCGAGGTGCGGGCGTTCGAGAAGCTGCAGAAGGCGATGCGGGCCGCCGCGACCGAGCGCAACCTGATGAGCTGACCGGCCTTCCCTTTAGCCGGGGAAGATCCGGGAGCTATCCCGCCTGGGCCGCCCGTTCGACCCTTTCGGCGTCGGTCTGGCGCTTCTTGGAGCCGACGAACTCGCCGCTGTTGAACCGGCGGCGGTCGGGGCCGACGTAGGCCTGGGCTTGGATCCAGGGCCGCGGCTTCAGGGTCACGTTCTCGACCCGACGAAACAGGTCGCCGGCGGTGTAGGGCTTGCGCAGGAACTCGTGCGCCCCGGCGTTGCGCGCGCCCAGGATCGAGGCGGCGGTGGCCTCGGAGGTGATCATGATCACCGGGGCTTGCCGCGCCGCATGGTCGCTATGGCGCAGCTGGTGGACGAATTCCAACCCGTCGAAGCCGGGGCCGCGGATTTCGGTAAGGATCAACTGGGGCTCGAAATCGGCGACTTCCATCAGGGCGCGCTCGCCGTTCAACAGGATGGCGATCTGGCGCGCGCCCATGGCTTTCATCAATTCGGCGGTCAGCCGCGCCGAGCCGCTGTTGGGATCGACCACCAACACCCGCCGGATCGCGGGCGCGATGCGCTGGAGAATTTTGGAATCGGTGTTGAACACTGAGCCCCGTCCGTTTCGCGACCACGGCTCGAGCATGGATGAACAGGGTAAAGATCGCCTTGATGGACCCGCGTCGAAGGCGGCCGCAGTTCATCGAAGACCGAGCACGTCCTGCATGTCGTAGAGGCCGGGGGGGCGGCCCCGCACCCACAGCGCGGCCGCAACGGCCCCGCGGGCGAACAGGTCCCGGTCCAGGGCCGAATGGGACAGGGTCAGGATCTCGTCCTCGGCGGCGAACACCACGCTGTGCTCGCCGATTATCCCGCCGCCGCGCATGACGGAAAAGCCGATCGCCCCCTCGGGCCGGGGTCCGGTCACCCCGTCGCGCACCCGCACGGCCACATCCTCCAACACCACCCCGCGCCCCTTGGCTGCGGCCTGCCCCAGCATGAGGGCGGTTCCGGAGGGCGCGTCGATCTTGCGGCGGTGATGGGCCTCGAACACCTCGATGTCGTAGTCGGCCGAAAGGCTGGCGGCGGCCTTGGCCACCAGGCCGAGGAGCATGTTGACCCCGAGGGAGAAATTGCCGGAGCGCAGGATCGCCACCCGCTCCGCCGCCGCGACCACCGCCCGGTCCTGGTCGGGCGAAAGGCCGGTCGTGCCGATCACCAGGGCCGGGCCGCCGTTCTTGGCCGCCAGGGTCGCCAGCTCGGCGGACGCCGCCCCGCTGGTGAAATCGATCACCACCTCGGCCCGCGCCAGGGCGCCGGTGCGGTCGGTCAGTCCGGGCCCCGGCTGGCGGTCGAAGCGGGCGGCCACGGCCACGTCGCGGCGCGCCCCGGCCGCAGCGGCCACGGCGGTCCCCATCCGGCCCAGCGCTCCGGCGATTCCCAGCTGCAGAACTTTATTCATCGGGCGGCTCCCCCCTCGGCTGAGGGGCAGATATGGGGCGCATCGGGCCCCGCCGCCAAGCCGGTTGTGCATGCGCAAGCCGGTCGGACGAGCGTCCCCGAGACGGCGTGGTCCCTCAGGCCTGCTCGCGGCTCTCCGGCTCGCCGGTCAGGCCGTCCCAGAAGCGCCGGGCCTTGTCGAAGAAGCCGGCGTGGCGCGGATGCTGTTTGGGGCCGCAGCCGTCCATCAGCTCGCGCATCAGCTCCTTCTGGCGCGGCGACAGGCTGGTCGGGGTCTCGACATAGAGCTCCACTACCAGGTCGCCGCGCTCGCGGCCGCGCAGGGCCGGCATGCCGCGGCCCTTCAGCCGCACCGTATGACCGGTCTGGGAGCCCTCGACCACCCGGACCTTGATCCGGCAGTCGCTGTCGGTCCCGGCCTTCACGCCCAGACAGGGGGCTTCGATCTCGCCGCCCAGCACCGCCACCCCCATCGGCACCGGCACGGTGCAGGTGAGGTCGAGGCCGTCGCGTTCGAACAGCTCGTGCGGCGCCACCGACAGGAAGATGTAGAGGTCCCCGCGGGGCCCCCCCCGGGCCCCGGCGTCGCCCTCGCCCGCCAGGCGGATGCGAGCGCCGTCGTCGACCCCGGCCGGAATGCGCACCTGCAGCTTGCGTTCGCGCCGGACTTGGCCGTGGCCGTTGCAGGCCCTGCAGGGATCGGACACCACCCGGCCCTGGCCGCCGCAGCGGGGGCAGGTGCGTTCGATGGAGAAGAAGCCCTGCGCCGCGCGGACGCGGCCGGCGCCGCCGCAGGTTCCGCAGACCGTGGGCTGGGTGCCCGGCTTGGCTCCCGAACCCTCGCAGACCTCGCAGGCCACGGTGGACGGGACCACGATCTCCACCTCCGAGCCCGTGTAGGCCTGCTCCAGGCTGATCTCCAGGTCGTAGCGGAGATCCTGGCCGCGGGCGGGGCCGTTGCCGCGGCGCCCCCCCCCGAACATTTCGCCGAAGACGTCGCCGAACACCTCGGCGAAGACGTCGCCGGCGTCCTGGTGGAATCCGCCGCGTCCGCCTCCGCCGTTCACGCCCGCATGGCCGAACCGGTCATAGGCCGCGCGTTTCTGCGGGTCGCACAAGACCGAATAGGCCTCGTTGAGTTCCTTGAACCGCGCCTCGGCCTCGTGGTCCCCAGGATTGCGGTCGGGATGGTGCTGCATGGCGAGCTTGCGGAAGGCCGCCTTGAGCTCGACCTCGGTGCAGGTCCGCTCGACGCTGAGGATCTCGTAATAGTCGCGCGCCATCTAAGCGTGGACCTCGTAAACGCCCGTTGCGGGACCGCCCCCATCCTTCGACCAGCTCAGGATGGGGGCTATTGGGGCAGATATGGAAAGGGCCTCATGCTGAGCTTGTCGAAGCATGAGGCCCATGCGGCGCATTGGCTCTAGGCCGATTTCTTGTCGTCGCTGACTTCTTCGAACTCGGCGTCGACCACGCCCTCGTGGGCGTCGCCGCCGGCTTCCGGCTCGCCCGGCGCGGCGCCCTGCTGGGCGGCGTACATGGCTTCACCGAGCTTCATCGAAGCCTGGGCAAGGGCCTGGGTCTTGGCGGTGATCGCCTCGACGTCCTCGGCGTCCTTGACAGCCTTCAGGTCGGCCAGCGCCGTCTCGATGGCGGTCTTCTCGGCCGCGCCGACCTTGTCGCCGAACTCGGCCAGGGACTTCTCGGTCGAATGGACCAGGGCCTCGGCCTGGTTGCGGGCCTCGACCAGGGCCTTGCGCTTCTTGTCGGCCTCGGCGTTGGCTTCGGCGTCACGCACCATCTTCTGGATGTCGTCGTCCGACAGGCCGCCGTTGGCCTGAATGCGGATCGACTGTTCCTTGGACGTCGCCTTGTCCTTGGCGGTGACGTGGACGATGCCGTTGGCGTCGATGTCGAAGGTGACCTCGACCTGGGGCATGCCGCGCGGCGCCGGGGGAATGCCGACCAGATCGAACTGGCCCAACATCTTGTTGTCCTGGGCCATCGGCCGCTCGCCCTGGAACACCCGGATGGTCACGGCCGACTGGTTGTCGTCGGCGGTGGAGAACACTTGGCTGCGCTTGGTCGGGATGGTGGTGTTGCGCTCGATCAAGGGGGTGAACACTCCGCCCAGGGTCTCGATCCCGAGGGTCAGCGGAGTCACGTCCAGCAGCAGCACGTCCTTGACGTCGCCCTGCAGCACCCCGGCCTGGACCGCCGCGCCCAGCGCCACGACCTCGTCCGGATTGACGCCCTTGTGAGGCTCGCGGCCGAACAGGGCCTTCACCGCCTCCTGGACCTTGGGCATGCGGGTCATGCCGCCGACCAAGACCACTTCGTCGATGTCGGAAAGCTTGTAGCCGCTATCCTTGATCGCCTGCTCGCAGGGCCCGATGGTCTTCTGGATCAGGTCCTCGACCAGGGATTCGAGCTTGGCGCGGGTCAGCTTCAGGGTCAGGTGCAGGGGCCCGTTGGCGTTCATCGAGATGAAGGGCAGGTTGACCTCGTACTGGGCGGTCGAGGACAGCTCCTTCTTGGCCTTTTCGGCCTCTTCCTTCAGGCGCTGCAGGGCGAGCTTGTCCTTGCGCAGGTCGACGCCGTTTTCCTTTTTGAATTCCTCGGCCAGGTAGTCGACGATCCTGAGGTCGAAGTCCTCGCCCCCGAGGAAGGTGTCGCCGTTGGTGGCCTTCACCTCGAACACGCCGTCGCCGATCTCCAGGATCGAGATGTCGAAGGTGCCGCCGCCGAGGTCGTAGACCGCGATCTTGGAGCCCGCGCTCTTCTCCAGCCCATAGGCGAGAGCGGCTGCGGTCGGCTCGTTGATGATGCGAAGCACGTCGAGGCCGGCGATCTTGCCGGCGTCCTTGGTGGCCTGGCGCTGGGCGTCGTTGAAATAGGCCGGAACGGTGATGACCGCCTTTTCGACCTTCTCGCCGAGATGGGCTTCGGCGGCTTCCTTCATCTTGCCGAGGATGAAGGCGGAGACCTGCTGCGGGCTGTAGTCCTTGTTGTGGGCGCGCACCCAGGCGTCGCCGTTGGGGCCCTTGACGATCTCGAAGGGCACCATGTGCTTGTCCTTCTCCACCACCGGATCGGCGAACTGGCGGCCGATCAAGCGCTTGATGGCGAAAAGGGTGTTGGAGGGGTTGGTCACGGCCTGGCGTTTGGCAGGCTGGCCGACCAGGCGCTCGCCGTCCTCCAGTATGGCCACGACGGACGGCGTGGTGCGCGCGCCCTCCGCATTTTCGATCACCTTCGGCGTCTTGCCGTCCATGATGGCGACGCACGAATTGGTCGTGCCGAGGTCGATACCGATAATCTTGCTCATCTGAGGTCAAACTCCTTCTCGGCGGACGGGCGCTGGCGACCTTCTTGGAAGCGTCGCGCCGGACCCGTCCCCTTGGGTCCAGATCTCCGAAACCCGACCGCCACCGCGGCCGGAAAACGTCTGCCGACCCGCGAGAAACCGCGAGCCCTGCTGTGGGCGCATATGGGAATACCGCAGGCCGCTGCAAGGGCTTTTCATGTCGCGAACGCGTATCGAGGCGTTGGAGCGCCCTTGGACTTGCGCTCGCTCAAGTTTGTTTTCGCAATCGGCCCGAACGCGTTAGTCTGAATCGGTTCGGGCTCGGCGGTTGGCTTTGCGTCGCTAGCGTCCCCCGGCGTCTTTCCGATGCGCCGGTCTCTTCCAGTTCTGTTCCCGCCGCGCTTTTGCGAACCGGTTGGGTAACCGCCGCCGGCGTCGGCGGCCACGAACAGTTGGGGGAAACGCATGATCGACCTAATCCACCGCCGCATGGCGGTTTCGACGCTCGTCGTCGGCCTGTCCCTTGGACTCGGGGCCCAAGGCTACGCCGCTCCGGCCAAGCCCAAACCCGCCACCGCGGCGTCGGCCGCAACCGCCGGCCCGCCGCCTGCCGGCGCCCATCTGGTCAAGCTGACCAATACCGAGAAGCAGGCGGTGACCGCCATCTATGCCTCTGCCCCGGGCAAGAACGACTGGGGAGAAGACCTTCTGGGCAAACAGACCGCGGCGCCGGGACGCACGGTCAGCCTGACCTTCATCGCCCGGACGCCTGAGGCTTGCGTCCAGGACATCCAGCTGCTGATGAACGACGGCAAGACCGTGCAGAAGAACGGCGTCAACGTCTGCGACCAGGCGGATTATCAGTTCAAGCAGTAGGGCGGCGGCGGGCGCGGGCCCCTATATCAAATCCATGGCCGCCGCGGCGCCCCGTCCCGCCTATGCTCCGCCCTCCGGATTCGCCCTGTATCCGGGTGCGCTGACCCGCGCCGAGCAGGAGGCCCTGGTCGCCGAGGTGCTGGCCGCCGCCGACGACGCGCCATTTTACCGCAACAGCGTGCGCGGGGCGCCGATGTCGGTGCTGAACACCAATCTGGGGGCCCTTGGCTGGATCGCCGACGACAAGGGCTATCGCTATGTCGCGGCCCACCCGCGGACCGGCCGGCCCTGGCCCGACATGCCGCAGAGCCTGCTGAGGCTATGGAACCGCTATGGCGACCCCGGGAGCGTCCCTGACGCCTGCCTGGTCAATCTCTATCGCGAGGGCGCGCGCCTGGGCCTGCACCAGGACCGGGACGAAGCCGGGTTCGCCGCGCCGGTGCTTTCGGTTTCGCTGGGAGACACGGCCCTGTTTCGCCTGGGCGGGACGCGGCGGAGCGACCCGACCCGCAGCCTGCGCCTGGCCTCGGGCGACATCTGCGTCCTGGCCGGGGAGGCGCGGCTGGCCTTCCACGGGGTGGACCGCATCATCCCCGCGTCGTCCAGCCTGATACCGGGCGGCGGCCGCCTCAACCTGACCCTGCGCCGCGCCGCTTGACGGCCCGAACGAAGGCGGAACATTGTGGGCCGGTGAGCCTCGCCGTCACCCTCGTCTCCCGTCCCGAAACCACCGAAGCGGTCACCCGCGGCGCGGCGCGGCTGCTGGCGGCGCTCGGCTGGGCCCCCCTGGCCGAGGTCCCGCTGCCCAACGGCCGCCGCGCTGACCTGATGGCGGTGTCGCCCAAGGGGGAGTTCGCCATCGTCGAGGTCAAGTCCTCGCTTCCGGACTATCGCTGCGACCTGAAGTGGGGGGAATACGCGCCCTATTGCGACGCCTTCTATTTCGCCGTGGCTCCGGAATTTCCGCGGGAGGTGCTGGCGGAGGGGCCCGGATTGATCGTGGCCGATGGGTTCGGCGGCGCGATCCTGAGCCCGGCGCCGATCGCGCCTCTGGCGCCGGCGCGGCGCAAGGCCCTGACCTTGGCCTTCGCCCGGTTGGCGGCGATGCGGGCGGCGGGGTTGGCCCTGCCGTTCAGTCCGTAGGCGCCCGTCTCGTCATCCTGAACTACCGCGGCGCCCGCTTGGCCAGGATCCGCTGCAGCGTCCGCCGGTGCATGTTCAGCCGGCGGGCCGTCTCGGAGATGTTGTGGTTGCACAACTCATAGATGCGCTGGATGTGCTCCCAGCGGACCCGGTCCGCCGACATGGGATTGTCCGGCGGGGCCGGCGCGCTGCCGTCGCGGGCGGCCAGGAGGGCGCGGGCCACGTCGTCGGCGTCGGCCGGCTTGGGCAGATAGTCCACCGCCCCGGCCTTCACCGCGGCCACCGCCGTGGCGATGTTGCCGTAACCGGTCAGCATGATCACCCGCGCGTCCGGGCGCTGGGCGTGGATCGCCTCGACCACCTGCAGGCCGTTGCCGTCCTCCAGCCGCATGTCCAGCACCGCGAAGGCGGGCGGGTGCGCGCGCACCGCATGCACCGCCTCCTCGACCGACCCGACCAGGGTGATCTCGAAACCGCGGGACTCCAGGGCCCGGCCGAGCCGTGTTCGCAGGGGTGCATCGTCGTCCAGGACCAGGACGCTGCGGTCCGGCAAGGCGGCGATGGCGGCTGAAACGTCGGTCATGGGGCGGCCTTCGAAACAATCTCAGGAAGGACATGTTGTCGCATCTCCATGAGTCGCTTCAAGCACCTTCTGTAGCGGGTTGCGCCTCGACCGACGCCCGCCGCCATCGGGCGACCACCAGGGCGCCTCCGGTCCGGGCGTTGCGGAATTCGACCTGGGCCCCGGTGCGCTCCAGCAGCGTCTTGGCGATGAAGAAACCCAGCCCCATGCCGAAGTGGTTTGAGCGGGACCCCTCGCCCTGGCTGCGGGTGGTGACATAGGGCTCGCCCAGACGGGCGATCACATCAGGCGAGAAACCGGGGCCGTCGTCGCGCACCTCGATCATCAGCCGTTCGGCGTCGTAGTGGGCGGTGACCTCGATCGAGGACTCGGCGAAGTCGACCGCGTTCTCGACGAAGGCGGACAGGGCGTGCAGCACCTCCGGCAGGCGGCGCACCTCCAGGATCGGCGTCCCGGGGGCGCAGGTGACTTCGGCCGAGACCAGCATCTCCCCCCGGTAGGGCTCGCAGACCTCGTCCAGCAACTGGGACAGGCTCATGCGGGAATGGTGCTCGTCGCCGGTGTCCGGCGCGCGGGACAGTTTGCGCAGGATCTCGCGGCACCGTTCCGCCTGGGTGACCAGGAGGTGGACGTCCTCGTGGAACGGCGTGCCCGCCGGCAGGCCCCGGGCCATTTCCTTGGCCACCACCTGGATGGTGGCCAGGGGCGTGCCCAGCTCGTGCGCCGCGGCCGCCGCCAGTCCGCCCAGGGCCGACAGCCGCTGCTCGCGGGCCAGGACCGCCTGGGTGGCGGCCAGCGCCAGCTCCATCCGCGCGGCCTCCGCCGAGGCCTGCCAGGCGTAGGCGGCGGTGAACATCAGGCCCACCACCTGGGCGGCCAGCAGGCCGGTGCGATAGAGGTCGGGTACGACGAGAGGCGCGCCATTGCGCCAGGGCAGGGGCGCGGAGAAGAAGGTCAGCCCGACGGCGGCGATGATCGCCAGGAGGCACAGGCCTGCCGCGTCGCGGGTCCGCAAGGTCGCCGCCGCCACCGTCACCGGAGCGATCATCAGCAGGGAGAAGGGATTCTGCAGCCCGCCGGTCAGGCCGAGCAGGACCGAAAGTTGCACCAGGTCGAACGCCAGCTGGACGACCGCCTCCCGTTCGCCCGCCATGCGCGAACCGGGCCAGGCCAGGGTGACCGACAGATTGGCCCAAGCGCTGACCAGGATCACCCCGAGGCACCAGGCCAGGGGCAGGTCGAAGCCCAGGACGAACTGCACCCACAGGACGGTAAACAGTTGGCCGGCCAGGGAAACCCAACGCAGCAGCAACAGGGTGCGCAGGCGAAGGCCCCGGCGCGCCTGGGCCCATTCCCACAACCGCCCCCCTGGAAGGTCGGCGCCGTCGTCTTCGCCTTGCCATGGCTCGGCGCCGGGCCTATCCGACGGCTGGGCTGGGTGAGCGGGCGTATGGGTGGGCGTGGCCATGGTCATGGGATTTGCCGATGAGCCGGGATGATCGGAACGCCGGAGAGCCGCCCCGCGCTCCCAAGCATGGACGACGCCCCGCCGGAACGGAAGCGGCGCGTGTCGGCGCCGGGACGCGGCCCCGCAGCCGCTGGCCCCTGCCCAGGCTGATCCTGCTAATCGGCGGGCTGTTGCTGGCCGCGGGTCTGGGGGCCAAGCTCTGGAGCGAAACCAATCGGGCGTCCGCCCCGTCCGGCGTGTCGGCCTCCCTGGCGTCGGCGGTGGGCGGCCCCTTCCAGCTGGTCGACCAGAACGGACGCGCCGCCAACGAGAGCCTGCTGAAGGGTCGGTGGACGGCGATGTTCTTCGGCTACACCTATTGCCCCGACGTCTGCCCGGCGACCCTGTCGGCGCTGAAGGTGGTCAAGGACCGGCTGGGGCCTGCGGCCAAGGACCTGCAGGTGGTGTTCGTCACCATCGACCCCGAGCGGGACACCCCGGCGCAACTGAAATCCTATCTGGCCTCGCCGGCCTTTCCGCAGCCGATCACCGGCCTCACCGGCACGCCCGCCCAGGTCGCGGCCATGGCCAAGGCCTACAAGGTCTATTCGGCCAAGCGCGGGACCGGCCGCGACTATCTGATGGACCACGGCTCGGCGGTCTATCTGATCACTCCCGCCGGCCAGTTCCACAGCCTGGTCTCGGACGCCGGCGGGCTGGACAATATGACGGCAGCGATCCGCGATGCGATCGGTCGCAGCTGACGAAGGCGGTTTTTCGGACGGAACGGTTCGGGACGGTCGACATTCCTTAACGGGCGGGTGTTATTGTGTGCGCCGCAGCAAGGAAGGCTTCGGCATGCTCTACGCCCTCCAGGAGTACGGCTATTACGCGGCCCAGCCGTGGCGACTCGCAGCGCGGATGACCCGTGATCTGTGGGGGTCGCCAGCCAATCCCCTGTCGCAGACCCCCTTGGGGCGCAACCTCTTCGCCTCGGCCGACCTGTTCGCCAACGCCACCCGCCGCTACGGCAAGCCGAAGTGGACCATCAACAAAACCGAGGTGAACGGAAAGCCGGTGCGCGTGCGTCCCGTGGTGGAATGGTCGTCGCCGTGGTGCCGGCTGATCCACTTCGCCCGCGACCGGTCCGACCTGCGCCGGGCGGGCAAGACCACCTTCGATCCCACCGTCCTGATCGTGGCCCCGCTTTCAGGGCACTATGCGACCCTGCTCAGCGGAACGGTCGAGGCCTTCCTGCCCGACCACGAGGTCTACATCACCGACTGGAGCAACGCCCGGGAGGTGCCGATTCTGGAAGGTCGCTTCGACTTCCACGACTATATCGACCATGTCCGCACCATGCTGACTGCGCTCGGTCCTCGCGCCCACGTGGTCGCGGTGTGCCAGCCGGGGCCGCCGGTCCTGGCCGCCGCCGCCCTGATGGCCGAGGACGGCGACGAGGCCCGACCCGCCTCCATGACCTTCATGGGCTCGCCGATCGACGCCCGGCTGGCCCCGACCGCCGCCAACAAGCTGGCCAATGAGCGGCCCTTCACCTGGTTCCAGTCGAACATGATCCACTCCGTGCCGCCGCCGTTCCCGGGGATGACGCGGCGGGTCTATCCCGGCTTCGTCCAGCTCTACAGCTTCATCAGCATGAACGCGGAGAAGCACAAACAGGCGCACCAGAAGTACTTTGACGACCTGTTGAAGGGCGCCGACGAGGACGCCGCCAAATATCTGGAATTCTACGACGAGTACCTGTCGGTCCTGGACCTGACCGAGGAATTCTACCTGCAGACCATCGACATCGTGTTCCAACAGCATCTGCTGCCCCGCGGCCTGTTGGAGCATCGGGGGCGCAAGGTTCGGCCTGAACTGATCCACGACATCGCGCTGCTGACCGTAGAGGGCGAGAACGACGACATCTCCGGCATCGGCCAGACCCAGGCGGCTCACACGGTCTGTTCGGGCCTGCCGGCCTCGATGCGCGAGGACTATGTCCAGCCCAAGGTCGGCCACTATGGGGTGTTCCACGGACGCCGTTTCCGCGAGGAGATCTATCCGCGGATTCGCCGCTTCATCGCCGCCCACGACAGTCCCGCCGCCGCCTCCGCGCCGATGGCGGCGAACAGCGACGCCGCCTAGATCGAATTTCCCCGTTCCCGTATGGGAGGGGGCCGATGCCGCAGACGCCGCCCGGGTTTAAGGTGGGCCCATGTTCGATTCGGTGCTGACCCGGCGTAAGGCCCGTCTTTCTCCCGGCGACCTCGTCCAGATCGACGGCCGGCCCGTGCGACTGAAGGTGCACGCCTCGGCCCGGCGGGTATCCCTGCGTCTGGACGTCACCAAGCGGGAGGTGGTGGCCACCGCCCCCTCCATACGCCGCCTGCCTGACGCCCTGGCCTTCGCCCAGTCGCGGACGGTGTGGATCGCCGAACGGCTGGACACCTTGCCCCGCCCCCTGGCCTTCACCCCCGGCGACACCATTTCCCTGGCGGGCGCTCCGTGCCGGCTCGAGCGGGCGGCCATGCGCATTCCGCCGAAGGTGATACCGTCCCGCGAAGGGGAGCCCGCGAGATTGCTGGCCTATGGCGACGGTCCGGCGTTCGCCCGCGCGGTGGAGCGAGGGCTTCGGGCCGAAGCGCTGAAGGTGGTGAAGGCGCGGACCGCGGCGCACGCGGCAGCCCTGGGCGCGCCGGAGCCGCAGGTGTCGGTGATGGACGCCCGCGCCCGCTGGGGCTCCTGCATGCCCGCACACGGCGGGGCGGCCGCCCGTATCCGTTACGCCTGGCGCTTGGTGATGGCCCCGCCGTGGGTGCTCGACTATGTCGCCGCCCACGAGTGCGCCCATCTGGTCGAGGCCAATCATGGCCCGCGATTCTGGGCGGTGGTGCAGCAGCTCTACGGCGACCCGGCTCCCGCGCGGGCCTGGCTGAAACAGCACGGCGCGCGGCTGCACGGCATGGGCCGCGGCTAGGGATTTCGCCACGGCGAGCGGCGGAGCTTCCCGGCTTTAGAACAGCGGCGCCTCGGCGGCCCCCGCCGGCCTCGGCGCGGGGGCCGGCCCGGGCGCAGGCGCGGGGGCCTGGATGTTGTCGATGACGCCTCCGATCGCGTCGCCGCCCTTGTCCAGCAGATCCCCGATCGGGTCGCCATAGACCGTCCCGGCCGGCGGATTGGGTCCGGACGGGATGGGATGGACCTGCAGCTTCGGCAGGACCTGGGTCATGAAGGCGCGCCAGACCTCGGCCGGCAGGGTTCCGCCGGTGATCTTGCGCATCGGGGTGTTGTCGTCCTTGCCCAGCCAGACTGCGGTGACGAAGCCGCCGGTGTAGCCGACGAACCAGGCGTCGCGATAATCGCTGGTGGTCCCGGTCTTGCCGGCCAGATCGTAGCCGGGGATGCGGGCCCGCGCACCGGTGCCGGAGATCAGCACCTGGCGCATCATCTGGTTCATGTAGCTGAGCGGCGGGTTGCCGATCACCGAAGGGCGTACGTCGGCGTGGTGTTCGTACAACACCTTGCCCGCGGCGGTGCGGATCCGCTCGATCCCATAGGCGGTCGCCAGTTGGCCGCCGTTGGAGAAGGGGGCGTAGGCCTGGGCCATCTCCAGGGGACTGACCTCGACCGCGCCCAGGGCCATCGACGGGTCGAGGCCGATCCTGGACTGGATGCCCAGTCGATGGGCGGTGCGGGCGACATTGTCGCGGCCGATTTCGTCGGCCAGCTTGGCCGCCACCGTGTTGATCGACTCGGCCAGGGCCGTCTGCATGGTGATGGCGCCGAGGAACCGCGGCTCATAATCCTGCGGGGACCAGTTGCCGATGGTCACCGGCTCGTCCACGACCATGGTGTCGGGGGTGCGCCCGGCTTCCATCGCCGTCAGGTAGACGAAGGGCTTGAATGAAGATCCGGCCTGGCGGCGGGCGTCGACGGCCCGGTTGTACTGGCTTTCGCTGTAGTCCACCCCGCCGATCAGGGCGCGAACGCGGCCGGCGCCGTCCAGCGCCACCAACGCCGCCTGCTTGGCGCCGGAATTGGGATTCTTGGCCAGTATGGTCTTGGCCGAGCTGGCCGCGATCTGGTTCATCGACAGGTCGAGGGTGGTCTCGACGGTCAGGTCCTGTTGGACGTCGCCGACCAGTTGGCGCACCTGGCCGTCGATCCAGTCGACGAAGTACTGGGCGTGGGCGCTGGCCAGGGTCCGGGTCACCTGCACCGGATGGGCGAAGGCTTCGTCGCGCTGGGCTGGAGTGATGGCGTGGGTCTCGACCATCTTGTCCAACACGATGGTGGCGCGCCGCGCGGCCCGGTCGGTGTCGGAAAGCGGGCTGTAGCGGGAAGGGGCCTTCAACAGCCCCGCCAGCATGGCCGCCTCGCCCACGGTGAGCTGCGAGGCCGGCTTGTTGAAATAGCGCTGGGAGGCCGCCTCGATGCCATTGGCGCCGGCCCCGAAGTTCACCCGGTTCAGGTACAGCGCCAGGATCTGCTTCTTGGAGAATTTCCACTCCAGCCAGACCGCCAGCATCAGCTCCTGGACCTTGCGCTTGTAGTTCTGGTCCGGGGTCAGGAACAGATTGCGCGCCAGTTGCTGGGTGATGGTCGAACCGCCCCGCAGGGGCACGCCGCGGTGGGTGGCGTTGTAGGCCAGGGAGCGGACGAGCCCGATCGGATCGAAGCCGAAGTGGCTGTAGAAGCGCCGATCCTCGATCGAGACGAAGGCGGCGGGCACGTAGGGGGGCAGTTTGTCGAGATCGACCGGCGGCGCCTGCTGGCTGCCGCGCATGGCGATCAGGGCGCCGTTGCGATCCAGGTAGGAGATCGAAGGCTGGCGCTGGATCTCGTAGAGCCGCGAGGTGTCCGGCAGGCCGCGGGCGAAGACCGCCAGGAAGGCGATCACGAAGATCATCCCCCACACCCCGACCACCGCCGACCAATAGAAGAAGGCGTTCCAGCCGGTGCGCTTGGGTTTGCCGGGGGGTCTGGGCGGGCCGGGAGGCCGAGGCGAACCGCCGCCATTGCCGCCGCCGCCTGAGCCTCGGCCCGGCGCGCCGCCCGATCGATCGGCGTTCGCCATATTCTCGTAGACTCCAGAAGCGGCCCGGCCCCGGCCGCTAACTAGCCGACCCGGAACCTTCGCGCGAGAGGGTTGACGACCTCTGAACGGAGGCGCCGATCGTTCACCATTCGCTCACGACTTCGGCGCAACAGAGGCGTGACGTCCGGGCCACCGTGACAACCCGTCGCGCTGCACCGCAGTGGTAAGCGCTTTTTCACTCGTCCGTGGGATGATCCAATCACGACGGGTGAAACTGGGTGGGAGCGCTGAATGCCTAAGCGACTGACGGCCGCGGTCTTTGCGGTCGCCCTAGCGCTGACGGGCTTCGGCGGCGCGGCTCACGCCGAGTCGTGGCAATGCGCCCCCTTCGCCCGCTTCCTCTCCGGCATCAGCCTCTTCGGCGACGCCTGGAGCTGGTGGGAGCAGGCCACCGGCAAATACGCCAAGGGCTTCACGCCCGACGCGGGCGCGGTGCTGGTGTTCAAACCCTACGGCGCCATGCGTCAGGGCCACGTGGCGGTGGTCAGCCAAGTGCTGACCGACCGGATCATCCAGGTCACCCACGCCAACTGGTCGCCGATCGGGGGCCGCCGCGGCCAGGTGGAGAAGGACGTCACCGTCGTCGACGTCTCCGCCCGGGGCGACTGGAGCGAAGTGAAGGTCTGGTACGACCCGTCCGGAAACCTCGGCAATACGGTCTATCCGACCTACGGCTTCATCTACCAGGCCGCCCAGAGGGCCGCAGGCGCCGCGGCGAACGCTTTCGCCAGCGCCACCGCCGCGGTCGGCGGACGCTAAAAACTCCCCTACGACGAATCCTTTTTCGGCGGCCTGGCCTCTTCAAGGCGGACCCGCCTGCGCGATCCGTATCGGTCCGGCGCCACGGTCCTGGCCAGGGCGCGGCTGAGGGGACGGGGCGCGCCGAGCGCCAGCGCCGCCACCTGTTCGGCCAGCAGGGGGGCCAGGGTGAAACCGCGGCCGCCCAGCCCGGTCAGCACGAACAAGCCCGGTTGTCCCTCGACGGGGCCGGCCACGGGCATGTGGTCGTGGCTGACGGCGCGCAGGCCGGTCCTGCCCTGGAGGGCCGCCGGATCCACCGCTCCGGCCAAGCCAGGGCGTCCCTGCTCCAGGGTCCGCAGATTGCGCAGGTGGTCCTCGGGGCGAAGGTCGAGCCCGGCGTCATCCCGGTCGTGGGTCGCCCCGAACAGGAAGCCCCGCCTCATGGGCGCGGCGTAACCGCCCCACGCGGCGGCGGATCCGGCGAACGGCGCCTCGGTCCACGACGCCTGCCCCCGGACCACGCGGAGCGGCAGATCGGTCAGGTCGGCGACGGCCGGCCCGGCGGCGAGACAGACCGTCTCGGCCTCGCCCAGCACGGCGCCGTCGGCGTCCAGCAACCGCCAGGCTGCGCCAGTCCGCTCCAGGCCGGCGACCCTGGTCCTCGTCCAGTCCAGGCCACCCAGCCAGCGCTCCAGCACACCGGCCGGTTCAACGGTCAAGGCGTCGCGGATCAGCAGCGCCGGCCCTGTGGGCTCGCCCAAGGCGGCTGAGGCGGCCTGAAGGTCCAGAGGCTGCAGTCCGTTGGAGGCGAAACCATCCCATCCGGCCAGCCGCCCGAAGCGGGCGGCGTCGCGGGGTCCCGCTTCGAGCTGGAGGGCGCCCCCGGCGATGATGGCGGCCGGGGCCTCGGCGCGGTAGAGCGCGACCGCGCGGGCAAAGGCCTGGGCGTGAAGCTCGGCCCCGAAACCCAGCCCCGCGTCCAGGCGCGGCGTCACCATGGCGCAGGGATTGCCCGAAGCGCCCGCTCCCGGCCCTTTGGCCTCGAACAGGCGGGGCTCCACGCCCAAAGCCCGGAAGGCGCGGACCAGGGCGGCCCCGGCGACCCCGGCCCCCACAACCGCCACCCGCGGCGACGGATCCCGCGGCGGCGCGCCGGGGCGCCGGGCCTCCAGACGCTCGCGTTTGCGGCCGAAGCCGGGGCGCTTATCGACGGTGAAGCCGGCCGCTTCCAGGCCTCTGCGCACCGCGCCGGCCACGGTGAAAGTCGCGGCCCGCGCCCCCGGCGCCGAGCGCTCGGCGACCAGCGAGACCACCTCGGGCCGCCACATTTCAGGGTTCTTGGCGGGGGCGAAGCCGTCGAGGAACCAGGCGTCGGCCGCCCCGTCCCACCCGGCCAGGGCCTCCTCGACCTCGGCCACGGCGAGGTCGAGGATCACGCCGTCCTCGGGCCAGTCGATCCTGTGCAGCCCGCGCCGCCCGTCGGGCCAGGCGGCGAGAAGGGGTCTGGCCAGCGCTTTCAGTTCCGGCCAGGCGGCCAGGGCCCGCTGGGCGTCCGCCGCCGCGATCGGGAAGGCCTCGATGGAGAAGATGTTCAGCCGGGCGCCGGGCGCGCGGGTCCGCCGCCAAAGCTCGATCAGCGCCAGGAGGTTCAGCCCCGTCCCGAACCCCAGTTCGCCGACGGTGAAGCGGCTGCGCCCGGCCCAGGCCTCAGGCAGGCCACAGCCGGCCAGGAACACGGCCCGGCTTTCAGCCAGACCGTCGCTGCGCGAAAAATACACATCCCCGAACCGCGGCGAGCGCGGCCCGTCGTCGGTCCAATCCAGCGGTTCGGTGCTCACGCCTGGGTTCTACGAAAGCACGGCCCGCAAAGCAAAAGGGCCGCCCCTGGGGGACGGCCCTTCACACACTCTGACGAGTGGAACGCCTACTTGGTGGTGTTCGTGGTCTCGGTGGTGCTGGTGGTCGTGGTCGCGTTCGCGTCGGCGGCCGGGGCCGCGTTGGCGTCCGGAGCGACCGCGTTGGCGTCCGGGGCGACCGTGGTGGTTTCGGTGTTGGTCGTGGTGGTGGTGTTTTCGGCAGGCTTGCTGCAGGCCGCGACGCTGAGAGCCGCCATGGCGGCGCCGGCGACGAGGAGCTTACGCAGAGTTTCGGAGGTCATGTCCCTGGTCCCCTTAAGAGGTTAGAGCGCATTGGATATGCAAGCCCGCGCTCCGTCGGCGCGATAGCGTGAATGGCCACCATGCCGCAAGAGCGAAAACTCGCCGCGCTATCCTGCAATATGCAGTCCTCTTCCCAACAAGCAAGCCGCTAATCGGGTTTTTGGGGGACTTAAGCGGCTTCCGCGGGGATGGCGGACAGCGCCTCTTCGAGCGTGACGAAGCTGGGTTGTGACGGCGACGGCACATTTCCGCGGCCGATCTCCACCGAAATCTGGGCGGCGTTGCCGTGCAGGTGCGCCACCAGGACCGAACGGATGATTCGGTACAGGGCGGCGTCCTCGTCCACCACGTCCTTCAGCCGCGTCGCCATCGGCCCGACCAGGCCATAGGCCATGAACACGCCGAGGAAGGTGCCCACCAGGGCGCCGCCGATCATAGCCCCCAGCACCTCGGGAGGGGCAGTGATGGAGCCCATGGTCTTGATGATGCCCAGCACGGCGGCGACGATGCCCAGGGCAGGCAGGGCGTCGGCCAGGCTCTGCAGAGCGCCCGCGGGCGCCAGGGCCTCGTGGTGATGCTTTTCGAGCTGCATCTCCATCGCGTCCTCGACCTGGTGGGGATCCTCCAGGTTCATGGTCATCATCCGCAGGGTGTCGCAGATGAAATCGATGGCGAAATGGTCTTTGCCGATCTTCGGGTAGCGCGAGAAGATCGTGCTGTCGTGCGGGTTCTCGATGTGGCTCTCGAGGGCGATCACCCCCTTGGACTTCATCGTCTTGGTCAGCAGGAACAGCAGGGACAGCAGGTCGGTGTAGTCCTGCGCCTTCCACTTCGGTCCGGCGAAGATCTTGCCGAAACCGCCGGCGGTGGCCTTGATCGTCGACATGCTGTTGGAGATCAGGAAGGAGGCGACGCCGGCCCCAAGGATCGCCATCAGTTCGTGCGGGGCGGCTTCGAGAATCACAGCCATGTTGCCGCCGGACATCAGGAACGACCCGAAGACCAGACCAAACAACAGCACAATTCCGATTATCTGAAACATGAGTTCGCCGCCCAACCCGCGCTTTTTGCGTTGTCTGGGACAATGGCCGTTAATGCTTAAATTGGCGTGGCGTAACGTCCTTAACGACTGTTGACGGTTCGGCTCAGGATTCGAACCGCAATTCCACGCCCAGGCCCTCCAGGGCCGCCCAATATCCGGGGAAGGTCTTGGCCGCGCAGCCGGGGTCGAGGATGACGATCCCGCCCACCACCAGGCCGGCGAGGGCGAAGCTCATGGCGATGCGGTGGTCGGCATAGGTCTCGATCCGCGCGGGGCAGGCGCGGCCTCTCAGGTCGGGATCGGCGGCCACCACCAGGTCGTCGCCTTCCTCGAGGCCGAGCCCGGGGCGGATTCTGGACAGTTCGGTCGCCACGGCGGCGATGCGGTCGCACTCCTTGACCCGCAGATTGGCGATGCCGGTGAAGCGCACCGGGGCCTGGTTGAAGGCCGCCAGCACGGCCAGGGTCGGGACTGCATCCTGGATCTGCGAGCCCTCGATCACGGCGGGCATGCGGGGGAACATGCGAATCAATTCGTAGGCCCGCGCGTCGGGCTGGGTGAAGCCGGCGGGGGCGACTCCGAGGTCGATCTTGCCGCCGGTCAGGGCCTCCGCGGCCCAGAAATAGGTCGCCGCCGAGGCGTCGGGCTCGATCGGGAGGTCGGCGGCGGTGTAGCCGCCGGGTTGGACCCGCCAGGCCAGGGCGGCGCCGATTCGCTCCACCGTGGCCCCGAACCGGCGCATGGCCGCCAGGGTCAGGTCCACATAGCCGCGGGCGCCGATGTCCTCCCCCTTCAGCGCCACCTCCACCGGTCCACGGGCGCAGGCAGAGGCCATCAGCACGGCGGAGACGTATTGACTGGACAGACCGGCGTCGATCTCGACCCGGCCTCCATCGAAGCCGCCCCGCCCCGTGACCGTCACCGGCGGCGCACCGGTGGGCGCGGAGGCCTCGACCCCGAGTTGATCCAGGGCCTCGACCAGGGGTGCGATCGGGCGCTTGCGCATATGGGCGTCGCCGTCGATCACCACCGCGCCGTCGACCAGGGCCGCCGCCGCGGTGAGGAAGCGGGTCGCGGTGCCGGCGTTGCCAAGGAACAGGGGTTGCGTCGGCGCCCGGAGCCGCCCCTCGCCGGTGACGACGAAGGTGGTGGCGTCGGGCTCCTCCACGACCACGCCCATGGCCCGCAGCGCCTCGGCCATCCAGCGGGTATCGTCGCTCTTCAAGGCGCCGGTCAGGCGGCTGGTCCCCTTGGCCAGCCCCGCCAGCAACAGCGCCCGATTGGTGATCGACTTCGATCCGGGCGGAACGGCGCGTCCGATCAGGGGCCGGCCCGGAGGGATGATCTCGACCGTGTTCATCTCAGCGGCCCCAAGGCCAACCGGCCAGCAGCCCTCGCAAGGCCGCCACCAGGGCCAGGGGCTGGTCCAGCATCAGATGGTGATGCGCCTCGGGAACCACCACGACCGGGGTCCCCGCGGGGGCGTTGGCGGCGAAGTAGTCGGTGACCTCGGGGACCATCAGGACGGAACGGGCGCCGCGGACGGCCGCGACGGGGCAGGCGGCGGCCTGCAGGTCGTCGATCGAGGGGGTGTCGGCGAGCTTGTCCCAGACCGACGGGTCGAAGCGCCAGGTCCACCCCTTGCCCTGGACGGGATCGTCCACGGCCCGGATCGAGGTGCGGGCGATGTAGTCGAGCAACGCGGCGTTGGCGCAGGGCTGGGCAGGCACCAGCCGGAAGCGGGCCAAGATCGCCTCGACCGTCGGATAGACCCGAGTGTTGCTGGAATCGAACGGCCGCCGTCCGACCTTCAATCCCGGCGGCGAAATCAGGGTGTCCAGCACGACGGCGCATTTCAGCCCCGGTCCCCGCGCGCCGGCCGCGCAATGCAGGGCCACGCGCCCCCCGAAGGAGTGGGCGGCGAACACTGGTTTTTCGCTGGCCTCGAACAGGCCCGCCGCCTCGGCCGCGGCGAAGGCCTCGGCGGCGTAGAGGTCCATCGAATAGGCTTCGCGCCATCCGGACCCGCCCATGCCGGACCAGGACAGTGACGCCACCCGGAAGTCCTGGGCGAGGAAAGGGGCGATGAAGCTCCACCAGTCCGCATGGGCGCCGGCCCCGTGCATCAGGAGCAGGCCGGGACGTCCGCGCCGTCCCCAGGCCCGGGTCTCGATCAGCGCGCCCTCCACCTCGACCGCGCCTCGTTCGGGCTCGACGGCGAGGGCTTCGGCGAACCAGTCGCGAGGGGCGGCCATATCCTCAGCCATCAAGTCAGCCCCACGCGGGCCAGGGCCTCGGCCTGGCGCTCCGCCAGGCGGTTTTCGGAGAAATCGGCCAGGGAGGCCTCGAACAGGGCGCGCCAGTTCAGCTCCGCCCCCAGGTGCAGGAAGGCGGCGCCCAGGCCGATGGCGGCCCGGTCCATGAATACGAACTCGCGCGGAATGGTCACCGGCCCCTTCTCCCTCAACGCCTGGCGGACCCGGAAAGCCTCGCGCCGGCCGTAATGGCCCGGAGCCACCCCGTCGGCGACGGTGCGCACCCGGTCGTCCAGCAGCGGACCATAGATGAAGCGGGCCCAGACGTTCAGCACCTCCATCAAGTCGTCGGTGAGACTTGAAAAGCCCCAGGTGCGATAAGCCTCGCGCTGTTCAGAGCGGTCGTCGGTGAGCAGGGCCCGGTAGAGGCGCGCCACCCCATCGACGAAGGCCGGCGGGAACACCCGCACGCAGCCGAAGTCCATCAGGTTGAGCCGCGGCGCCTGCCCATCCTCCATGCCGGCGAAGGTATAGTTGCCGAGGTGCGGGTCGCCGTGGATCACCCCGATGTGGGTCATCGGTCCCCACCAGGCCTCGAACAGCAGCCGGGCGATGCGGTTGCGGGTCTCCAGCGGCGCGTCCTTGAAGGCGAGCAGCCCGCGCCCGTCCAGCCAGGTCATGGACAGGAGGCGCCGGGTCGATAGCTCGGACAACGGCTCGGGGGCGACGATGTCCGCGCGCCCGGCGAAATAGTCCCGATAGAGGGCCATGTGCTTGGCTTCACGCTCGTAGTCGAGCTCCTCGCGCAGCCGCGCCGCCACCTCCTCGATCGCCTCGGTCGGGTCGATGGCCCGTTCGGCCCGCCGGAACAGGGCGAGCAGGGTCTTGAGCTGGGCTACGTCGCTTTCGACCGCGCTCTGCATCTCCGGGTACTGCAGCTTCACCGCCAGGGACCGGCCGTCGTGGGCGGTCGCCCGGTGGACCTGGCCCAGGGAGGCCGCGGCCACAGCGTCGAGGTCGAAGGCGGCGTAGCGGCCGGCCCAGTCCGGACCCAGCTCGGCCGCCATGCGCCGGCGCACGAAGCCGCGGCCCATGGAAGGCGCATTGGTCTGAAGCTCGGTCAGTTCGGCGGCGAATTCCGGCGGCAACAGGTCCGGCACGGTGGCGAACATCTGGGCCGCCTTCATCAGCGGACCCTTCAGCCCGCCCAGCGCCGCCCTCAGGGCCTTGGCGTTCCTGGCGTCGGCTTCGTCGCCGGCGAACAGGCGATTGGCGCCATAGGCTGCACCCGCGCCGGCCAGCCCCGCCCCCACCTGGGCGAAACGGCGCACCCGCCCGGAAAGACGGTCGCGTTCGGGGTCGGGACGGTCGCCTGGAGCCATATCCTAAGTCGTCATCCTCGGGCCTGCGGCCGTTCCCACCTTCGCCCAAGGATGACGGCCAAGAAGGCGACCGGTCACCCCAGGGATTCGAACTCATCCACCAGCCGCTCGAGGCGGGCGCAGCCTTGCGCCCAGAAACTCTTCTGGCGGGGGTCGAGGCCGAAGGGCCTGAGGGCTTCCACATAGGTCTTCGACCCGCCCGCGGCCAGCAGCGCCTCGTACAGGGGCGCGAAGGCGACGGGGTCCTCGCGCCGCTTCTCCATCAGGGCCGAGACCAGCAGGTCCCCGAAGGCGTAGGCGTAGACATAGAAGGGCGCATGCACGAAGTGGCTGACATAGGCCCAGTAGTGCTCGTAGCCGCCGTTCAGCTTGACCGCGGGGCCGAGGCTTTCGCCCTGGACCTCCAGCCACAGCCCGCCGATCTGCTCGCTGGAAAGCTCGCCGTGCAGGCGGGCGGCGTGAAACCGCGTCTCGAAGCGGTGGAAGGCGATCTGGCGCACCACCGTGTTCAGTCCGTCCTCGATCTTACCGGCCAGCAGCGCCCGGCGTTCGGCCGGTCCGGCGTCGGCGAGCAGGCGTTCGAACACCAGGCCCTCTCCGAAGATCGAGGCGGTCTCGGCCAGGGTCAGGGGCGTGTCGGCCAGCAGGGTCCCCAGGGGCGCAGCCAGGGTCTGGTGCACCGCATGGCCCAGCTCGTGGGCCAGGGTCAGCACGTCGCGGCGCTCTCCCATGAAGTTCAGGAACACGTAGGGGTGGCGGTCGGCGGTGACCGGATGGGAATAGGCCCCCGAAGCCTTGCCCGGCCGCGGGCGGGCGTCGATCCAGGGCTGGTCGAAGAAGCGGCGCGCGCGGTTGGCGAAGGCCGGAGCCAACTGGGAGAAGGCGCTCAGCACCAGGCCGCGGGCCTCCGTCCAGTCGTAGCGGCGGGGCGGGGCCTGATCGAGGGGCGCGTTGCGGTCCCAGTAGTCCAAGGCGTCCTTGCCGAGCGCCTTGGCCTTCAGGGCGTAGTAGCGGTGCGACAGCCGTGGGAAGGCGTCGACCACCGCGGCCTCCAGCGCCTCCACGGCTTCGGCGTCCACCTCGTTGGCCAGATGGCGGGGCTCGGCGGGGGAGGCGAAGCGCCGCCAGCGGTCCTCCACCTGCTTCTCGAACGCCAGGGTGTTGAGGCACAGGCCCAGGGTCGCGGTCTCCGCCTCCAGCGCCTCGGCCAGGCCCGCGGCCACGGCCTTGCGCCGGGCCGGATTGGGATCGGACAGCCTGTTCAGGGCCTCGGTCAGGGTCAGGCTGTCTCCATCGGCGGCGATCTTCATCCGCGCCAGGGTCTCGTCGTAGAGCCGGCTCCAGTTGGCCACCGCCGGCGCCCGGTCGAGGAGCAGCCGCTCCAGGTCGGGTCCGAGTTCGTGCTCGCGCATCAACCGCACCCGGCGCACCCAGGCGCGCCAGTGGGCGGCCTGGGCGTTGGCCTTGAATCCGGCCTCGACCTCCCACTCCTCAAGCTGGTTGAGCTCCAGCGGCAGGAACAGGCACTCGGCCGACAGTCCTGCCAGCCGGGCCCTGAGGTCCGCCTCGAACTTGGCCCAGGCCGGGTCGTCGCGAGCGGTGGAGGCCGCCAGGGCCGCATAGGCCGAAGCCCCACCCATCAGATTGGAGATGCGCTCATAGAGCCCGACCCCCTGGGCCAGGAGCAGGCCCAGCCGCTCGGGCTTGCCGCGGGCGGCGATGAACTGGCCCTTCAGCTTGGCGAGGTCGGCGGCCGCCAGGCGGGCGGCCTCGATGTCCCCCTCCAGGCGCGGGTCGCGGCGGCCCAGATACAGATCGTCCAGCCGCCACTCGGGCAGTTCGTCCTGGACGGGGACGTTCGGGGGAGCGTGCACGGTCATCGCCCGGGGTATGGCGCGGGCCGACGCCGCGGGCAACGGCAAAAGCCAGGACGCGGCTTAAACCGAACCTTCACAGGCGCTGAGTCATAACCGTCGCAAGACAGCCCCGAAAAGCGGGCGAAGGCGTGGTGGATACTGCATGGCCAAGACCGTCCTGATCGTCGACGACGATCCCACCCAGCGCCGCCTTATCCAGGCGGTCCTGGAGCGCGAAGGCTTCGCCACGGCCCAGGCCGAAGGAGGAGACGCCGCCCTGGCCAAGCTGGCGGGGGGATTGGTTCCGGACCTGATGATCCTCGATCTGGTCATGCCCGACGTGGGCGGCCTCGAGGTGCTGAAGGAGGCCCGCGCGCGAGGGGTCACCTGCCCCGTGGTAGTGCTGACCGCCTCGGGCGGGGTCGACGTGGTGGTCAAGGCGATGCAGGCTGGGGCCCAGGACTTCTTCGTCAAGCCGGCCAGTCCTGAACGCATCATCGTCGGCGTGCGCAACTGCCTGCAGATGGGCGCCCTGACCGCCGAGGTCGATCGCCTGACCAAGCGAGCCTCGGGCAAGACCTCCTTCGCCGACCTGGTGGGCGAATCCGGCCCGATGCGGCTGGTCAAGAGCTTCGGCGAGCGGGCCGCCAAGACCAATATCCCGGTGCTGATCCTGGGCGAGAGCGGAGTCGGCAAGGAGCTGATCGCACGCGCCGTCCATGGCGGCTCGGAACGCGCCGGCAAGCCCTTCGTGGCGGTCAACTGCGGGGCCCTGCCCGAAAACCTGGTCGAGAGCATCCTGTTCGGCCATGAGAAGGGCAGCTTCACCGGCGCCCACGACAAGCACCTGGGCAAGTTCCAGGAGGCCCACGGCGGCGCCCTATTCCTGGACGAGATCGGCGAGCTGCCCCTGGACATGCAGGTCAAGCTGCTGCGGGCGCTGCAGGAACGGGAAATCGACCCCGTCGGCGCCAAGCGGCCGGTCAAGGTCGACGTGCGGATCATCGCCGCCACCAACCGCAACCTGTTGCAACAGGTGCAGGAGGGCCGCTTCCGCGAGGACCTCTATTACCGCCTGAACGTCTTCCCCATCGAGGCGCCGGCCCTGCGCGAGCGCCGCGACGACATCCCGGCCCTGGTCGACGCCTTCGTCCGTCGCTTCAATGTCGAGGAAGGCAAGCGGGTCGTGGGCGCCACGCCCGAGGCCCTCGCCCTGCTGCAGGTCCACGACTGGCCCGGCAACGTGCGCCAGCTGGAGAATGCGGTGTATCGCGCCATCGTCCTGGCCGATGGGCCCTATCTGACCCCGCACGATTTCCCGGCCATCTCGGGCCTGTCCGCCGCGCCGCCGCCGATGGAGATGCCCGCGGGGAACGATCCGATCGCCGCCGCGGGCCTGCCGTCCGCGGCCCAGCTCCTGGCCGAGGCTCCCAGGGACGCCCCGGTGCGGATCCTGGACGAGCGCGGCCATCTGCGCACCCTGGAGGAGATCGAGCGGGACCTGATCCAGCTGGCCATCGAGATCTACGCCGGCCACATGACCGAAGTGGCCCGTCGCCTCGGCATCGGCCGCTCGACGCTCTATCGCAAGGTGCGCGAACAGGGCCTCGACGTGGGCCTGGACGCCAGGATGGAAGAGGCGGTCTGAGGTCTCGTCAGGCCTTGGCCGGCTCGGCCAGGGCTGCGGCGCCCTCGTCGCCCGAGTCCTTGCGGGCGTAGTATATCCCCTTCAAGCCCATGGCGATCGCCGCCGCCATCAGCGGCACGGCCAGGACCTGGATGATGTTGGAGAAGCTCCAGCCCAGCCCGAGCAGCGGTCCGCCGATATAGGCCCCGAGGATCGCCCCGAACCGTCCGACCCCCTGCATGGCGCCCAGGCCCGTGGCCCTGGCCTGGGTGGGATAGAAGCTCGACGCCAGGGCGCTGACCACGGTCTGCGCCCCGCTGTTGAAGAAGCCGGCCCCAAGGACGCAGATCGCCAGCAGCGGCACGTTGTGAATGGCGCCGCCCATGACCAGCACGAACCCGGCGGCGAGGGCGAACGACAGGCCGATGGCCAGGTGCGGTCCGATCTTGCCCATCATCCAGGCGATCAGCAGAGCGCCGCCGGTGCCGCCGAGCTGGAACAGGGCCGAGACCAGGGCTGAGGTCTGCAGGCTGAAGCCGGCGTCCTTGAGCAGGGTCGGCAGCCAGCTGGTCAGCAGGAATATCGCCACAAGACCGCTGAAGAACACGATCCACAACAGCAGGGTCCCGACCAGCAAGGGCGGCGACAGGATGGTCTTGATCGGCTTGCCGCGAAGGTGCGCGGCCTGTTCCGGGATGGAGAAGCCGGACGCCGCCTCGATCTCGGCGCGGGCGTCGGGTGCGATCCGGGTCAGGGCGGCGACGATCTTCCTTCGCGGTCGGCCCCCTGCCGCCATGAACCGCGGCGACTCGGGCAGCATCGACGTCAGCACCACGACCAGCAGGAGAGGGGCGATACCGCCGACGATGAAGACGCTGGGCCAGCCGAAGCGGGGAATGAGATAGGCGGCGATGAAGCCGCCGACCCCTCCGCCGAAGGTGTAGCCGGTGAACATCAGCGCCACCAGGAACGAGCGCTTGCGGGCCGGGCTGTACTCGGCGGTCAGGGCGGTGGCGTTGGGCATGGCTCCGCCCAGCCCCAGGCCGGTGAGGAACCGCAGCAGGGTCAGGTGCTCGAGATTGTCGGCGAAGGCCGAGGCGATGCTGAACAGGCCGAACAGTCCCACCGACGCCACCAGCACCGCCTTGCGTCCATAGCGGTCGGCGAAGCGCCCCGAGCCCAGGGAGCCGACGGCCAGCCCTACCAGGGCCGCGCTCAGCACCGGTCCGAGGTTCTCCTTGTGAACGTGCCAGGCGGGCACCAGGGCGGGGGCGACGAAGCCCACCGCGCCCACGTCGAAGCCGTCGATGAAGATGATCAGGAAGCACAGGCCCAGGATCAGCCACTGATAGGGCGAAAAGGGCCGGTTATCGATGAAGGCGCGCAGGTCGAGGGCTTGGCCGGGCGGGGTGGTCATGACGTTTCCTCCGGCCGCAATCGGGCTCTCGTTGACTTCAGCCTAACCCCCGCGGAAGGAACCACAAGGGGCCGACCGGACCGCGGCGCCCGCCTCCTGGCGTGGGAACTTTCCGCCGGACCCCCGGGTTCGAAGCGGTCAAGGGGCTCCATTGTGAGGAACGTTTCATGCGTAATCTACTCATTGCCGGCGCTGCGCTGGCTCTGGCCGGCTCGGCGCCGGCCTTCGCTCAGGTCGGCGGCGTGACCGGCGCTGTCGGCGCGGGAACCAGCGGCGCGGCGGGCGTGAACGCGGCCGGGACGACGGCCGGCGCGACCACCGACGCCACCGGCGCGGCGACGACCAATGCGCGCACCAACAGGAGGCCTGCCCAATCGGCCGCGCCGAGCACCGAATCCACGACGGGAGCCGCCGGGACCGGGATCAACGCCCGTGGTCGCGTGAACGGGACGGCGGCGGGGCGGGGCGGCGTCAATGCCGGAACGGGCGCCTCAGGGGCGGCGGCCGGGACCGGCTCGACCAATTCCGGCGCCGCCGACGCTTCGGTCGACGCCGGCGCCTCGTTGTCGAAATAAGGCCCGCGAAGCCGCCTTCGCAGAGGCGACGCCGGCTCCGCGAAGGCCGGCCTGGCTTCCAATAGCTTGAAAGAGGTCGTCGTCGGCGGGCCCGGTCAGGCCCGCCGGCTGCGGTTCCTTTTCGGAGTGGGCCTGCTCATCAGGCTTTGGACCCGGTTCCACACCCGGACCTCGTCCCCGGCGTAGCGATCCCGCAGCGCACTCACCAGGCCGGCCTTGCCCGGCCAGACGTAGAAGACGTGGAGCCCGATCCGGCCTACCTGGACCACTGTCGATCGCCACCAGGGCTCGACGTAGTCGGTGTGGTAATGGGTCGCCGCCCCGATGGGCTTGACCACATAACCGTTCAACGCCTGGGCCGCCAAGGCGCGGGCGGCCTCGAGCTGGTCGTGCTCGGGCGGGCGACGGGACAGGGAGCCGTCGCAGACGAAGGAGAACTGGCACCCGGTCCTGCGGCCGGCGCCCTGATAGACCACGCCGCAGACCGTGTCGGGGAAGTTCCGGTCGCGCACCCGGTTGAGCACCACCTGGGCCACGGCGCGCTGGCCTGCCTCCGGCTCGAAGCCCGCCTCGTAGTAGATGGCCTGGGCCAGGCAGTCGGTGGCGCGGGCGAGGTCGGCGGGGGTGTCCGCCTTAGCGACGAAGGGCGGGGCCGGCGCCGGCAGGACAAGGGTCGGACGCCCGACCAAGACGACGGCCCGACCCGGCGAATCCGAGACGACATGGCGGATCGCCTCGACCATCGAGGGCGCGGACAGCAGCCCCACGGCCGCGGTCAGAAGCCACAACAGGGCGATCAGCGCGAGGTTCGACGGCGCTGGCTGAGAATAGGCTGGGGCCTGGGTGGAATTGATTGAATTGAAGCTTGACTGTTGGGGTGATCGGTCATGGAAAAAATTGGCCATCTCGCCCGTTCGTAAAGCTTCACCGAGTCATATCGGCAGTCGATGGCGGGCTCGTACAGGCCATCGTGGCCGCGCGCGCTGTGGCATCTCGCCACCAGCAAACGCCTGAAAAGCGGAAGCATTACACAAGGCCGTGATTACTGTGGAGCTCGTCGTCAGCCTGACCTGGGCGGGAGCTTATTCTGGCGCGGCCGCGGCCTCTACGGCGATGAACTCCCAAAGCGCCGCGATTTCCTTGGCCGCCCCGGGGTCGGACATCTCTTCGGCCGAACGCCCGGTCTCGAGCGCGGTCTGATAGGTGGTCCGCAAGCGCACGATATGGGGCGCCACCGGAACCCGCATGTATTCGAGCGCCCGCAACGCCCGCCTGACCAGGGGCGACTCCACGCCGCCCCGGGGGGCAGGCGCCTGATTCACCACCACGATCGACGGTTTCCCCAGACGGCGCACGAGGGCGAGGGTCCGGGCGAGGGCGGCGAGATCGAGCAGCGTCGGACGCACGACCATGACCGCGAAGTCGGCGAGCACTATGGCTTCGGCGACGTCCTCGACCACGCCGGCCGGGGTGTCGATGATCAGGAGCTGCTTCTGCGAATAGACCGCGTCGATCTGGGCCGCGAGCAGCCCGGAGGCCGACGCCGGCGCACAATCCGGACCCGCGCCGGCGCGGGCGCCCAACACCTGGGTGGCCGAGCCTTGAGGATCGATATCGACCACAAGGGTGTCGATCCCGCGCAGATGCGCAGCCAGCGCGCAGTGCGTCGCCAGGGTGGTCTTCCCCGAACCGCCCTTCAGGGCGATGACCGCGATCGTCCGCAACATCACCCGCCTCGCGTTGCGCCTGGGCGCTCTGATCGGACCCATCAGGCGCGCCGATGTTGGCGGAATTAGATCAGGTGGGGATCAGGCCACAAAGCGCTGCGACAGGCGCCGTCAGCACTTGAAAAGGCGTGGTGGACGCGACTGGGATCGAACCAGTGACCCCCTCGATGTCAACGAGGTGCTCTCCCGCTGAGCTACGCATCCGCCTCGGGACGGCGTCTATAATACGCCCGCCGGTCCAGGGGCAAGCGCCGCAAGAGACTCAGGCGGCGATCATCCGCTCCACCTCGGCGACGATCTCGCGAAGGTGGACGGGCTTGGAGAGGACCTTGGCCCCTTCGGGCGCCCGGCTTCCGGCCGACAGGGCCACGGCGGCGAAGCCGGTGATGAACATGATCCGAAGCGAGGGCGTGCGGGCGGCGGCTTCCCGGGCCACCTCGATTCCATCGACCCCCGGCATGACGATGTCGGTGAGCAGGAGGTCGTAGGGACCGTCCGACAGGGCCTCGATGGCCGCGTCGCCGTCGGCGCAGGAGCGGACGTCGTAGCCGGCGCGTTCCAGGGCCCGGGCCAGGAAGCCGCGCAGGGAATCGTCGTCTTCGGCGAGTAGAATGCGAGTCATGCCGGCTCCGGAGGTCGCCAAATCGGCGAATGCAACGCCGCGACGCTACGAGGAAGATCGTAAACCCGCGCTAAACCATGGCGAAGATGGCGGCGCGGCGTCACGCCGCGGCCTCGCCGGCCGCCGTGGCGTCGGCAGGGGTGCAAAGCCGCATGGCCGCGTCGAGCGCGGCCTGCAGCCTCGGCAATTCGATCGGCTTGGGCACGTGAAGATCGACGCCGGCGGCCAGGTATTCCTTGATCTGGTGGGTCATCGCGTGGGCGGATAGGGCGATGATCGGGATACGCGCCCGTCCGGTTTCGGCCTCTTCCGCACGGATGGCGCGGGTGGCGGCAAGGCCGTCCATCTCCGGCATCTGGATGTCCATCAGGATCAGGTCGAAGGTCCCGCCTCGCCACGCTTCCAGGGCCTTCTTGCCGTCGCCGACCAGGGACAGTTCGACCCCGAAGACGCCCATGACGGTGGACAGGACCAACTGGTTGGTCGGATTGTCCTCGGCCGCCAGGACCTTGAGCGGCCGGTCCTCTCGCGGCAGGATCATTTGCGACGCCGCGGTATCGGCCGCAGGCGCGCGCGGGGCCGCCACTCGCTCGAGCGGCAGGGACACGCTGAACACCGAGCCGGTCCCTGGCTCGCTGCGCACCGAAACGGCGCCCCCCATCAGCTCCGAAAGCTCCTGACAGATGGCGAGACCCAGTCCGGTGCCCCCGAACCGGCGGGTGGTGGAGCTGTCCGCCTGGGTGAAGGTCTGGAACAGGATCGGCAGAGCCTCCGGCGGAATGCCGATGCCGGTGTCGGCCACCTGGATGACGATCCCGGCGGCGCCGGTCGCGTCCTGGCCCTCCGCGGTGATGCGGACCTCGCCGTTCGTGGTGAACTTCAGGGCGTTGGACACCAGGTTGCCGACGATCTGGCTCAGCCGCGTCGCGTCGCCCCGACGCAGACCGGCGGCGCTCCCGCGCACATCCAGCACCAGACCCAGTCCCTTGCGCTCGGCCACGGGGCCGAAGGGGGCCACGGCGCTGCGCAGCACCGTCTCGGTGTCGAAGTCGTCCACCTCTAGCTCAAGCTTGCCCGCCTCGATCTTGGACACGTCGAGCACGTCGTTGAGGATCGACAGCAAGGTCTCGCCGGACTGGCGGATCACGTTCAAGCGGCCGCGCTGGACCTCGCCCATGTCCTCCAGCGCCATAACCTGAGACATCGCCAGGAGGCCGTTGAGGGGTGTGCGGATCTCATGGCTCATATTGGCCAGGAACTGGGATTTCAGCCGGTTGGCGGACTCGGCGCTGTCGCGGGCCTGCATCAGTTCGGCCATGGTCGCCTTCAGCGCCTGGTCGTGGTCGTGCAGCTTGGCCAGGAGCTGGTTGAAGCTGTCGGTCAGCCGGCCCAGCTCGTCGTCGGCGCGCCGTTCCACCCGCTGGGTGAAGTCGCCCCCCGCCGCCACCGTCTGCATGGCGTTGGACAGGCGGTTGACCGGATCGGTGACCCGGCCGGCCAGCCAACGACCCAGGAGGAGGGAAAGGGCGGATGCGCCGGACAGAAGGGCGGCGATCAGCGCGAGATAGCGCGGCAGGATCGTCCACAAGGTCGGGGGGGCGGCGTAGACCAGAAGCTCTCCGACCGGGCGGCGCCCGATGACGACGGGCCTGCGGGCTTCCAGCCAATTCGAGGCCTGGGCCGCCGCGATGGAGGGGGCTCCGGACCCGGCCAGCACATGGCCGTCGCGGTCGGTCAGGAAGACAGCCATGAACTCGGGACGGAACCCCGAAAGCCGTTCGATGGCGTCAGCGGCGCGGGTGTGGCCCTCGTAGACGCCGAGCACTGTCGGGCCCCCAGCGAACGCCTGGGCCATCATGCCCTGGCGCATGAGCAGATGTTGCCGGTCATTCCGCCACTGTTCGGCGATGAAGGCGGCGCAGGCGGCGAGCAGCACCGCCACGGCGGTGATCATCGCCACCGCGGTGATGCGGCTCTGCAACGAAATTCCCCAGCGCGGCTTGGCGCGGTCTGGCGGTGCGGCTCTCATCAAGGCTGTCTTTGAAGCGACGCGCGGCGCCCAATCCTCGGGATATAGGCGCGGGACTCCTAATGTTTCGCTTCACGCGCCTTTCGCGTCACCGGCCCTTGAAAACCGGCTTTCGTTTTTCCACGAAGGCGGCCATGCCCTCCTTCTGATCCTCCAGCCCGAACAGGGACTGGAACAGGCGCCGCTCCAGCGCCACCCCCTGGCCAAGGGGAGTTTCATAGGCCGCCTCGACCAGTTCCTTGGCCATCATCACCGCAATGGGCGAGAGGCCGGCGATGGTCCTGGCCGTCTTCATCGCCTCGGGGACCAGCTCCGCCAAGGGGACCACGCGGGACACCAGGCCGCAGCGTTCGGCCTCGGCGGCGTCGATCATCCGGCCGGTGAGCACCATCTCCATGGCCTTGGACTTGCCGACGAAACGGGTCAGGCGCTGGGTGCCGCCGGCGCCGGGGACCACCCCCAGGTTGATCTCCGGCTGGCCGAACCGGGCGTTGTCGGCCGCCAGGATGAAGTCGCACATCATGGCCAGCTCGCAGCCGCCGCCGAGGGCGTAGCCGGCCACCGCCGCGATCACCGGCTTGCGGCAATGGGCGGCGGCCTCCCAGTTGCGGGTGATGAAGTCCTGGCGATAGGCCTCGGCGTAGGTCTTGCCGGCCATCTCCTTGATGTCGGCGCCGGCGGCGAAGGCCTTGTCCGACCCGGTCAGCACCACGCAGCCCACGCCCTCGTCGGCCTCGAACGCCGCCAGCGCCGCGGCCAGTTCGTTCATCAGCGCATCCGACAGGGCGTTCAACGCCTCGGGCCGGTGCAGGCGGATCAGACCGACGGCGCCGTCCCGCTCGACCCTCAGCCAAGCGTAAGCGGCCGCTTCGGCGTCGTTCATCGGGGTGCGCCGGCGGGGGTCGGAACGACGACCCGGCTTTCGGGAGTAATCACGAACACCGCCTCCAGTCCCCGCGGGGCCCGCCCGCGGCCGCGGGCGCGGCGCGGCTCCACCAGGAAGATCAGCTTCTCCCGGCCGCGATGGTAGACATAGGGTTCGCTGCCGGAGGCCTTCCAGCCGAGCTGGGTCAGGGTCGCGGCATAGAAGCCGCGCACCACTTCCGCCTCGGCTTCCCCCGCCAGCCGCGCCTCCGCCAGGCGCCCCCCCTGGAACAGGTCGAAGGCGTAACCGTCATCGCCCTCGGCCAGGCCCGGCATGATCGGCAGGTCCTCGATGTAGCTGGAGAATTCCGTGGCTCCGCCCCGGCCCGACGCCGACGCCGCCGCATCCGCCCGGCCCGCCGCCGACCACAGGGCGATGGCCAGGACGCCGATGCCGACCGCCGCCACGCCCAAGGCGGCCGCGCGCATCCGGCGACGACGTTTGGGGGAGGGCGGCCTGTATGATCTGCGCTCGCTCATGGACCTTCCACCTTCAGCCCCCGGCGCCGCAGCAGCGCCGGCACGCTGTCGGGCCCGACCAGGTGGCCGACGCCCACGACGATGAACGCGCGATCCGGGGTTTTGAGCAAGCGTTCGATCTGATCCGCCCAGCGGCGGTTCCGCTGGCTGACCATGCGGCGGTACATTCCAGGCGCCGCCTTGCGCAGCGGTTCGATCGCCTCGCGCTCCAGCCAGGCCGTGTCGCCGGTCAACCAGGCCTTCTGCAAGGCGTCGAAGGCGTTCGGTTCGTCCTCGATCTGGCTCAGGGTCTGCTCCAGCGAGGCGACCTGTTCGCGCAAGGGCGCGTCGGCCAGGATTCGGATTTGCTGCTCCGGCGTTTCGAAGGCGTGTCTGGGCGCGACCGGGGGGGCTTCGCGCGCCAGGCTCGGCTCCACCCCGTCGCTGAGGCTGGCGCCGTGGGCGCGCAGGTCGAGCAGGGTCAAGGTGACTTCAGCGTACCAGGGACGGTAGCCGTCGATGGCCCCTGGGGGCAGGCCGAGACGGCTCGACACCCGGTTCAGCCGCGCGCGTCCATCCGCCGTCAGCAGGGCCGCCAGGGACTTGCCCGCCGGCAGTTTCGAAAGGGCCCCCACCGCCCTGGCCGTGGCCGCGTCGCTGGAGCCGTCCATGGGGATTTCGAACCAGACCGAATCGGCGTGGGCCAGGGCCGCCTTCATCTCCGGCCCCCGCCAGTCGAGGCCGGGGGTCAGAAGATGGACCGAGCCGAACAGCACGACCTCGCCCTTTGGCCCATGCACCCGCCAGATCGGCGGAGCCGCGTGGGCGCCGGCGCCCACGCCCAGGACCGCCAGGGCCGCGATGACGGTGGCGGCCCAGTGGCGAAGCGGCGTCCACGGCGGCAGGGCGAATCGCATGGCGAGAGCTTAGCCGTTCAGCCTTGGCAGGCCGGACAGAAAAAGGTCGACCGCCCCGACTGTACGATCCTTTGCACGAGGCCGCCGCAGCCGGGCTTCACGCAAGGCTCGCCTTCGCGGCCGTAGACCCGGAAGGCGTGTTGGAAATAGCCCAGGTCGCCGTCGGTGTTGCGGTAATCGCGCAGAGTCGAGCCGCCGGCGGCGATCGCCTCCTCCAAGACCACGCGAACGGCCGCCGCCAGCCGCTTGATCTCGGCGGGCCGGACCGCCCCGGCGGCGCGGGTGGGGGACAGGCCCGCCCGGAACAGAGCCTCGCAGACATAGATGTTGCCGAGGCCGGCGACCACGCGCTGGTCCAGCAGGGTGGCCTTGACGCTCTGTTTGCGCCCTTCGAACCCGCGCACCAGGGTCTCGGCCCCGAAATCGGGACCCAGAGGTTCGGGTCCGAGGCCTGCGAACCACGGGTGCGCCTCCAGGCCGGCGGTGGGGATCAGGTCCATGTAGCCGAAGCGCCGGGCGTCGTTGAAGCCGATGCGGGCGCCCCGGTCGGTCTCGAACGCCAGGTGGGTGTGCTTCTCCTCGCCGTCGACCTGGTTGTGGAAACGGCCCGGGCGCGAGACGGCGTCGGTCTCCACGGTGAAGCGGCCGGTCATGCCGAGGTGGGTGACCCAGGTCTCGCCGGTATCGAGGGGGGCCAGCAGATATTTCGCCCGCCGGTCGAGACGCAGGACGGTCGCCCCGGTCAGCCGGGCCGCGAACCGGGAGGGCAGGGCGAAGCGCAGATCGGCGCGGCGCTGGTCCACACGGGTCAGTTTCGCCCCCTCCAGATGGGGGGCGAGGCCGCGCCTTACGGTCTCCACCTCGGGAAGTTCGGGCATGGAAGGCTCTTAACGGGGCCGGGCGCGGCGCGCCATAGAATCCCCTGCAGGCCCCCTGGGGGAGAACGAGGCCTCTACCCCGTACCCTCGCGCGCGGTTTTCCTCTAAGCGTGCGGACCATGAGCGAGCCGCGCGCCACATTCGGGTTCCGGGACGTCGAGCCGGAGGAAAAGCCAAGGCTGGTCCGGGGCGTGTTCGACAAGGTCGCCCGGCGCTACGACCTGATGAACGACCTGATGAGCGCGGGCGTCCATCGGCTGTGGAAGGACATGACCGCCGCCCGGCTGAACCCCCAGCCGGGAGAGACCGTCGTCGACTGCGCCGGCGGCACCGGCGACATCGCCGACCGCCTGGCCAAGCTGGCGCGGGGCGCCCAGGCGCGGCGCGGCGGGGCCGACCCGCGCATCCTGGTGGTCGACTACAATGCGGAGATGATCGCGGCAGGCCGCACCCGGGGACTCGACCCGGCCATCGCCTGGGCCGTGGGCGACGCCCAGGCCCTGCCGCTGCGCGACGCCAGCGCCGACGCCTATGTCATCGCCTTCGGCATCCGCAACGTCACCTCCATCCCCGCAGCCCTGGCCGAAGCGCGGCGGGTGCTGAAACCCGGCGGGCGGTTTCTGTGCCTGGAGTTCTCCAAGCCCCCCGCCCCGGCCCTGGCCAAGGCCTACGACGCCTATTCCTTCAAGGTCATACCGGCCATCGGAGCCCTGGTGGCGCGGGACCGCGCCTCCTACCAGTATCTGGTCGAGAGCATCCGCCGCTTCCCCGACCAGGATCGCTTCGCGGCGATGATCGAGCAGGCCGGGTTCGGCCGCGTCGGTTACACCAATTTCACCGGCGGAGTGGCGGCGCTCCATCACGGCTGGGCGATCTAGCCGATGCCGGGGCAGATCTCGTCCGCCTTACGCCTGATCGCCGCCGGCTGGGTGCTGGTGCGCCACGACGCCCTGGTCCCGCGGGAGATTTCCCACCTGTTGCCCGCTCCGGTGCGGTTCGCCGCCCGGGTCCTGCGCCTGGCCTCCGGCCCGGCCGCGCGGCGCGGACGGCCGGGGGAGAGGCTGGCCGCGGCGTTCGAGAAACTGGGGCCCGTCTCGATCAAGATGGGGCAGCTGCTGTCCACCCGCGGCGACATCTTCGGCCAGACCTTCGCCGAGGACCTGAGCCGGTTGAAGGACCGCCTGCCGCCTTTTCCCACCAGCCAGGCCGTGGCCGAGATCGAGGCGGGCCTGGGCCGTCCGCTGGGCAGCCTGTTCTCGGATTTCGCGGCGCCGGTTGGCGCGGCCTCCCTGGCCCAGGCTCACGCCGCCCAAATGGCCGACGGTCGCAGGGTGGCGGTCAAGGTGCTGCGGCCAAGGATCGAACGCCGGGTGGCCGCCGACCTCGGGGCCATGGCGCTGAGCGCCCGATGGGTGGAGGCCCTGGCCCCGCCCCTGCGCCGGCTGGAGCCCAAGGCCTTCGTCGCCACCGTCGCCCGCTCCATGGCCCTGGAGCTGGACATGCGGCTGGAGGCCGCCGCCGCCAGCGAACTCGGCGACGTCATGGCCCGCGACCCTTATATGCGGGCGCCGGCGGTGGTGTGGGAGGGGGTGGGCAAGCGGTTCCTGACCCTGGAGTGGGTGCAGGGCAAGCCCCTTTCCGCCGCGGGGGCCCTGGACGAGCCCGGCCTCGACCGCCCGGCCCTGGCCGACAATCTGATCCGCGCCTTCCTGGCCCAGGCGCTGGACCACGGGGTGTTCCACGCCGACCTGCACGAAGGCAATCTGTTCATCGCCGCCCCCGCCCAGCTGTTCGCGGTCGACTTCGGCATCGTCGGACGGCTCGGGCCGGGGGAGCGCCGCTTCCTGGCCGAGATCCTGTGGGGCTTCATCCGGCGCGACTACCGCCGGATCGCCGAGGTGCATTTCGAAGCCGGCTATGTGCCGGCGACGCATGGAATCGACGACTTCGCCCAGGCCCTGCGCGCGGTAGGCGAGCCCATCGTCGGCCGCCCTGCCAGCGAGGTGTCCATGGGCCGGCTGCTCGGCCAGCTGTTCGAGATCACCGGCCTTTTCGACATGCACATGCGTTCGGAGCTGGTGCTGCTGCAGAAGACCATGGTCACGGTCGAAGGCGTCGCCCGCCGCATCGACCCCGACAACGACATCTGGGCGGCCGCCAGGCCGGTGGTCGAACGCTGGATCGCCCGCGAGCTCTCCCCCGCCGCCCGGCTGAAGGACCTGGCCGGCAAGGGCCAGAAGCTGCTGGACGCCCTGACCCGGTTGGCTGAGACCAAGGACGTCCCGGCCGCCGCGGTGGTGGTGGAGCGCCCCGCGACCCACGCCGGTCTGGTCGCGGTCATCGCCCTGGCCGCCCTGGTCATCGCGTTGAGCGCCCTGGTTCTGGGGCGCGGCTAGGGTCGCCCGCGCGATCAGCTCCGGTCGTCGCCGTTCGTCCGGGCCGCGGTCCGGGTCCCGCCGGTCTTGTTCTCCTCGACCTGCTTGTCCCAGAAGGCCCTGCCCTCGCCGGGCTTGGTCACCGTGCGTGGCGCACCGTCGCTGCGGACCACGCCGAACAAACCGCTTTTGGGATCGAACAGCAGCTTGTCGCCGTTGGCGCGGGTCAAGGTCAGCGCCCCCTCCGGCGGGGTGTTGACGAAGCGGTGGGCCTTGACCAGGAAATCGTCGAGGTCGCGGGCGCCGAGTTCGGTCCCATGATGCTCGAACTGGTATTGGGCGTTCTCGTCCGCCGAGTGGCGACGGTTGTCGGCCCACATCGGCTTGCCCTGGATCGTCCGCACCGGCGTGGCCGCGGCCGGCGCGGACGCCTCGGTCCGACCCGCCGCCGGGGCGGCGGTCTCGCCTGTAGCGGTGAAGGCCGGGGTGGACGATCCATCCACCGACCGATGGTCGCGAGCCGGCTGGCTCGCCAGTTTCTGATCGCAGGCGCTAAGCGACCCAAACGCCAGGGCGGCCACGGCCGCCGCGCAACAGACTGAACGCACCCTCATGGAAGCCTCCTGTTTCCAGTCCCGGAACAAATAAAGAACAAGTCGACGGGGTTTGTCGAGTCCCCTTCATCGAGGCTATGAGCGGGGCGCCGCCAGAGGAGTGTGGTCCCATGCTTGAGCGCCGGGTGCTTCTGATCGTCGGCGGCGGGGTGGCCGCCTACAAGGCGCTGGAGCTGACGCGCCTGCTGCGCAAGGCCGGCGTCGGCGTGCGCACGGTCCTGACCAGGGCCGGGGCCGAATTCGTCACCCCCCTGTCCTTGGCCGCCCTGACCGAAGCCCCGGTCCATCAGGACCTGTTCTCCCTGACCGAGGAGGCTGAGATGGGCCATATCGAGCTCAGCCGCTCGGCCGATCTGGTGGTGGTCGCCCCCGCCACCGCCGACCTGATGGCCAAGGCCGCGACCGGCCTGGCCAATGACCTGGCCTCCACCACCCTCTTGGCCACCGACAAGCCGGTGCTGATGGCGCCAGCCATGAACGTGCGCATGTGGCTGCACCCCGCCATGGTGCGGAACCTTGAGACCCTGAAGGGCGACGGCGTCCTGTTCGTCGGCCCGGACGAGGGCGAGATGGCCTGCGGGGAATATGGCCCGGGGCGCATGGCCGAGCCGCCGGCGATCCTTGCCGCCGTCCTGGCCGCCCTGGACGGGCCGGCCGCCCGGCCCCTCGCCGGAAAGCGAATCCTGGTCACCGCCGGTCCCACGGCCGAGCCGATCGACCCGGTGCGCTACCTGTCCAACCGCTCCTCCGGGCGTCAGGGCTATGCGATCGCGCAGGCCCTGGCCCGACTCGGGGCCGAGACGGTGCTGGTCTCCGGCCCCACAGCCCTGTCGGTCCCCCCGGGGGTGCGGCGGGTCGAGGTCGAGACTGCCGACCAGATGCTGGCCGCCTGCGAGGCCGCCTTGCCGGTCGACGCCGCCGTGTTCGTCGCCGCCGTGGCCGACTGGCGACCCGAAACCGCGTCCACCGCCAAGCTGAAGAAGGCCGGCGGCGCGCCAGAACCGCTGAAACTGGCGGAGAACCCGGACATCCTGGCCCGCATCGCCGCCGCCGGGCCGCGCCGGCCGCGGCTGGTGGTGGGGTTCGCTGCGGAGACCGGCGACCCGGTCGCCGGAGGCCAGGCCAAGCTGAAGAAAAAGGGCTGCGACTGGATCGTAGCCAACGACGTCGGCCAGCCCGGCGTCATGGGCGGGACCGAAAACGCCGTGGCCCTGGTCACCGCCGAGGGCGTCGACCGCTGGCCGCGCCTGTCCAAGGACGAGGTCGCCCGGCGACTGGCTGACCGAATCGCCGCAGTTTTCGGCGATCAATCCTGATGTTCCGAGAGGGCCGATGGCCGTAGACGTCGCGATCCGCCGCCTGGCCCATGCCGAAGGCCTGCCCCTGCCCACCTATCAGACCGAAGGGGCGGCGGGGATGGACCTGCACGCCGCCCTGGCCGAGGACGCCCCGGTGGTGCTGCATCCGGGGTCGCGCACCCTGGTCCCCACCGGCTTCGCCATCGCGTTGCCGGTCGGCTATGAGGCGCAGGTGCGGCCGCGCTCCGGCTTGGCGGCCAAGCATGGCGTGACCTGCCTGAATGCGCCGGGCACCATCGACCACGACTATCGCGGCGAGGTGCAGGTGGTCCTGGTCAACCACGGGGCCGAGCCGTTCCACATCCGCCGCGGCGAACGCATCGCCCAGATGCTCATCGCCCCGGTCACCCGGGCGGCCTGGCGTGAGGTCGACAGCCTGGACGAGACCGACCGCGGGGTGGGCGGCTTCGGCTCGACCGGCCAGAAATAGGCTCATCCCGGAGAAGCGCCGACCCGCTTTTCCGGGATGAAGAGCGTGGCCTTAGGCCTCCGCAGGAACCTCCGCCGCGTCTTCGCCCTCTTCGGCTTCCGCCGCCGGGGGTTCGAGGGACGCGGCGTCGATCCAGCCGGCCGCGACGCGGGCGCGCAGGATCAGTGCCTCCGCCTCCTCGGTCGACAGGTTGAAGCTTTCCAGGGCCCCCGGCACGCGTACGCGCTCGCCGGCCTTGCTCTCGAAGGAGCCGCGGATCTCGTCGGTGGCCAGGTCGGCCAGGTCCTCGACCGTCTTCACCCCCGCTTCGCCCAGGGCCACGGCCATGGGCAGGGTCACGCCCTCGATCTCCAGCACCCCGTCCTCGACGCCGAAGTCGCGGCGCTTCTGGTCCAGCTCGGCCGCCTCCTTGTCGAGGAATTCGCGCGCGCGGGTCTGCAGTTCCAGGGCGGTGTCTTCGTCGAAGCCTTCGATCGAGGCCAGTTCGTCCTCCTCGACATAGGCGATGTCCTCGACGGCGGCGAAGCCTTCGGTGACCAGCAGCTGGGCGATGACCTCGTCCACGTCCAGGGCCTCCTGGAACAGCTGGGTGCGTTCGGCGAACTCGCGCTGGCGGCGCTCGCTCTCCTGGCTCTCGGTCATGATGTCGATCTGCCAGCCGGTCAGCTGGGAGGCCAGGCGGACGTTCTGGCCGCGGCGGCCGATTGCGAGAGAAAGCTGTTCGTCGGGAACGACGACCTCGACCCGCTCGTCCTCCTCGTCCAGGACCACCTTGGTGACTTCGGCGGGGGCGAGGGCGTTGACGATGAAGGTGGGCTCGTCCGGGCTCCACTGGATGATGTCGATCTTCTCGCCCTGCAGTTCGGCCACCACCGCCTGGACGCGGCTGCCGCGCATGCCGACGCAGGCGCCCACGGGGTCGATCGAGCTTTCGTTGGACAGGACCGCCATCTTGGCGCGGCTGCCCGGGTCGCGGGCCACGGCGCGGATCTCGATGACCCCGTCGTAGACCTCCGGCACTTCCTGGGCGAACAGCTTAGCCATGAAGCCCGGGTGGGCCCGGCTGAGCATGATCTGCGGGCCCTTGGTCTCACGCCGCACGTCGTAGATGTAGCAGCGGATGCGGTCGCCGATGTTGAAGTTCTCGCGCGGGATCGACTGGTCGCGGCGCATGATGCCTTCGCCGCGGCCCAGGTCGATGATGGTGTTGCCGTATTCCACCCGCTTGACCACGCCGTTGACGATCTCGCCGGCCCGGTCCTTGAACTCCTCGTACTGGTGCTCGCGCTCGGCTTCGCGGACCTTATGGGTCACCACCTGGCGGGCCATCTGGGTCTGGACCCGGCCGAACTCGAAGGGCGGCAGGATTTCCTCATAGACCTTGCCGATCTCGGCGTCGGTGTAGCGCAGCTTGGCGTCGGAGATCTTCATCTTGCCCAGAGCGCCTTCCTCCTCGAAGTCGTCCGGGACGATCTCGACATAGCGCTTCAGGGTCAGCTCGCCGGTCTTCTGGTCGATCATGGCCCGGATGTCATGCTCGGCGCCGTAGCGCGAACGGGCGCCCTTGGTGATCGCCTCCTCGATCGCCTCGATGACGATCTCCTTGTCGATCGACTTCTCGCGGGCGACCGCGTCGGCGATCTGCAGCAGTTCCAGCCGGTTGGCGCTGATACCGGTGACGGCCATCAGGCTTGCTCCTCTTGGTCAGGGGTCAAATCGGAATCGGTTTCAAGCCGCGCGGCGCGCATCTCGGCGCCCCGCTTCAGCAGTTTGTCGGTAAGCGCCAGCTTGGCGTCGGAAATCCAGGCGAAGGGGATCTGGGCCGTGGTCTCCTCCTCGCCTTCGAGGTCGATCAGCACATCCTTGCCCTCGATCCCGGCGAGCACGCCCTTGAAGCGCTTGCGGTTCTCCACCAGCCGATCGAGCTCCAGCCGCGCCTCGTAGCCCGCATAGGCCTCGAAGTCCTTCAGCCGGGTCAGGGGCCGGTCGACGCCGGGGGAGGACACCTCCAGCCGATACTCCCCCGCGACCGGGTCGGTCGCGTCCAGCACGCCGGAGATGGCGCGCGACAGGGCGGCGCAATCCTCCACCACCATCTCGCCGTCGGGGCGCTCGGCCATGATCTGCAGCGTGCGGCCGGACTTGGAGCCGCCCATCAGGCGCAGCCGGACGATCTCGTAGCCCACGGCTTCGGCCACCGGGTCGAGCAGATCAAGAAGCGTACGGTCCTCGGGCGTCCTGGCGCGCAAAGCGGCCTTCTCCAAGCAATAAAAAAGCGGCGGGCCCGCAGGCCGCCGCCGATAGGCGCCATCCGGCGCTACCGATCGATGTGGCCTTTGATATAGCGCGGCGTTTCGCCTTTGTCAGCCCCTTGACGGCGACGGCGCCGTACGCCTTCTGCCCAGCTTGCGCCGACCCCGTTGCCGGGGGAGATTAACTGCAAAGGGGAACATGGCATGAGCGAAGACGGCGCCGCGGACATCACCGGCTTGAAGGTGCTGGTGGTCGAAGACGAGGCGCTAGTCGCCATGTTGCTGGAGGACATGCTGGCCGACCACGGTTGCGAAGTCGTCGCGGCCGCCAGCCGCCTGGCTCAGGCCCTGACCATGGTCGCCGACTCTGGCCTGGCGTTCGACGCCGCCATCCTCGACGTCAATCTGGGCGGCGATCCGATCTTTCCGGTGGCCGAGGCCCTGGCCGCGCGGGGCGTGCCCTTCGTCTTCGCCACCGGCTACGGCGCCGGCGGCCTGCCCGAATCCTGGCGCGACCGTCCCACCCTGCAGAAACCCTTCAGCCACCAGGACGTCGGCAGGGCCTTGGTCGAGGCGGTGCGCAAGCCCTGAGCGGTTCACACGCGCTCGAAGTCGAAGAACACCGGCGCGATGTCGCCCAGCCTTTTGGTCTCGTAACGGGTGGTGATGTGGTCCGCCGGCGGGACGCGCCAGTCGTCGGCGCGCCGCGCCATCCAACGGAGGCGGGGCTCGCGCAGGAACCGCTCCAACGCCCAGTCCGCATAATCCGCCACATCGGTGGCGAAGCGCAGCCGCCCCCCCGGCTTCAGGATCCGCGCCAGTTCGCCCACCATCTCGGTCTGGACGATCCGCCGCTTGTGATGGCGCGCCTTGGGCCACGGGTCCGGGAACAGGACGAAGACCCGCTCCACCGACGCGTCCGGCAGGGCCGCCACGAGATCGCGGGCGTCGCCGACGTGCAGCCGAACGTTCTTGAGCCCGGCTTCGTCGATATGGCGCAGGATGCTGGCGGCCCCGTTCAGGAACGGCTCGGCTCCCATCAGCAGGACGTCGGGCCGGCGCTGCGCCTGGGCGGCCAGATGCTCGCCGCCGCCGAAGCCGATTTCCAGCCACGCCTCGGCGGCGTCCGGCGCCAGGACCTGCGGCAGGACCGGGCCCGCCGACGGATGGAGGGCGATCGCGGGCAGCAGGGTGTCCATCAGCGCGGCCTGGCGCGGCTTGATCGGACGGCCCTTGATGCGGCCGAAACTGCGCAGGGGCGGGTGGGAGGCGTCGGACATACGCCCTCTTACCCGCCAAAGTAGGCCAATGCGACGCCCGCCTATGGCGGAGCTGAGCGGTCGCCCATACGTTCATGAGCGCGCGCTGGGATTCGGAGGGCTGGATGATCATCAGATCGGGGGTGGCGCAAAACGCCCTGGTGGTCATCGCCGTGATCCTGTCCGGGGCGGCGCTGTACTGGATGCGGGGCATCGTCGCGCCGCTGGCCCTCGCCCTTTTCATGATGGTGATGATCGACGGCTTCGCCCGCGAGCTGGCCAAGCGCGTTCCGTTCCTGCCCGAATGGGCCGCCCTCCCGGTGGCGCTGGGCCTGTCCGCCTTGGTGTTCGGCCTCACCGTCTGCGCGGTGGCGGCCAACGCCGCCGCCTTCGGCGCCCAGCTGTTCGACGCCGCGCCGCGGCTGAACGCCATGATCGCCGGCGTGGCCGGCCTCTTCCACCTTCAGGTCCCCCCGACCATACAGCAGCTGATCAACCAACTGAATCCGATCCGATATTTCGGTGCCCTCGCCGGGGCCCTCCAGACCTTCGGCGGCGGAGCCATGTACGTGCTGATCTATGTCGGCTTCCTGCTCGCCTCCCGGGCCGGCTTCGCCAAGAAGGCGGCGGCGCTTTATCCGGACAAGCACGAGCGGGAGCACGCCACCGCCGTGTTCGACCGCATCCGCAACGGGGTCGAGCGCTACCTGTGGATCCAGACGGTCACCGGCGCCCTGATCGCCCTTCTGTCCTGGGTGCTGATGGCGGCCCTGAACCTGAACAGCGCGGTGTTCTGGGCCTTCCTGATCTTTGTGGTCTGCTACATCCCGGTGGTGGGCGGACTGATCGCCGGCGTCTTGCCGGCCCTGTTCGCCCTGGTGCAGTTCGTGCCCTGGTGGCCGGCGGCGGTGCTGTTCGTGGGGCTGCAACTGATCCTGTTCGTGGTCGGCAGCGTGGTCCTGCCCAGGATGCAGCAGGACAGCCTGAACATCGATCCGGTGGTCGTGCTGCTGAGCTTGGCCTTCTGGGGTGCCATCTGGGGCATCATCGGCATGTTCCTGTCCACGCCCCTGACCGTGATGGGGATCATCATCCTCGCGCAGTTCCCAGGCACCCGCTGGATCGCCATTCTGCTGTCCGGCAACGGCGAACCTGACCTCGACCCGGTGATCACTCCGCCGAGGCGCGCCCTGGCGGCGCCGGAGCCCGCGTCCCCCGACCGTCACGAGGCCCAGGCGACCTGAAAGGCCCTCTCACGCATCTGTGAAGCGCCGTCTCTGGCGCCGATGCGGCGCCAACCTATTTACAGGTCTGTCGGGCGCTTCCCCTCGCCCGGCCCAAGGCGCCGCCTCTCTTCCCTCTCCCCCAAGGGAAGCCGACGGGCGGCACCGCAAGACTCCACCGATCAACCCCGGCGGAGCCAGCGCCGTCGGACGTCCCCTCGTTCGGCGGCGCTTTTGCGTCCAATCGGATTTTGTCACGATGTCTCCGCCGATCCCGGCTAGGATTCTCGAATCACCCGGAGCGGACGCGAAAAAGCGGACGTCGGTTTTCGCGTAGGTCCGCTCCAAATGCGTGGAATCGACCGGCGCCAAGAAGGACGACCGCATGGACGCGTCCCCCGCCCCATCCAGCCTGATCGAGGCCTTCGCCGCAGCTTTGGGCAAGACGCGGCTGTCTCCGGACGAATACGCCTTCGCCTCCCAGGTGCTGGAAGACGCCCGTGCCGAGGACCTGGCCGACGAGCTGACGCCTGAGGATTTCGCCGCGATCCTGGCCGGCTTCTGGAGCTTCGCCGAGACCCGCGCCGGACCCGCTCCCAAGGTCCGCCTGCGCCGGGCCGAAGGCGCCGGCGGCCGACCCCTGGCCTTGGACGTGCTGGAGATCGTCCAGACCGACGCGCCGTTCCTGGTCGACAGCGTCCTGGCCGAGGTGGCGGCCCGCCGGCTCGAACTGAAGGGCATGGCCCATCCGGTGGTGAGCGTCGCCCGCGACGCGGAGGGCCGTCGCCGGAGCGGGGGCGCCGCCAGCCGCGAATCCCTGATCCTGCTGTTGCTGACCCCGGTCGGCGAGGATCGCCGCGAGGCCATCCTCAAGGAGGTCGAGGAGACCCTGGCCGACGTGCACGCCGCGGTCGACGACTTCGGGGCCATGACGGCCCTGATGCGGCGCACGATCGAAGAATTGGGCACGTCCGCCGCCCCGACCCAGCCCTATGGCCTGGACGAGCAGCTCGCCTTTCTGAATTGGCTGACCGCCGACCGGTTCGTGTTCCTGGGCGCGCGGGTCTACGACTACCCCCGCGACGCCGCGGGAGACTATCTGCGCGACGAACCGTCGTTCGATCGTTCGGCCGGTCTAGGCGTCCTGCGCGATCCGCAGCGGTCGGTGATGCGCCGGGCGAGCGAGCCGGCGCTCCTGACGCCCGACCCCAAGGCCTATCTGTCGACCGCGCCCGCGGTGATGGTCTCCAAGGCCAATCTGCACACCCGCGTCCATCGCCGCACCCACATGGACTTCATCGGCGTGCGCCGGTACGGCCCCGACGGCATGCCCACGGGAGAGGTCCGCTTCGTCGGCCTGTTCACCGCCGACGCCTACGAGCTGCCGCCCCGGGAGATCCCGATCGTCCGGCGCAAGATCGAGCGGGTGCTGCACAGCGGCCGCTCCCCCAGCGAACACGACCGGCGGCGCCTGCGCCACATCGTCGAGACCTACCCGCGCGACGACCTGTTCCAGATCGACGAAGACACCCTGCTGGGCATCGCCGACGGGGTGCTGCACCTCTACGACCGGCCCCGGGTCCGGGTGTTCGTCTGGCGCGACGCCTTCGACCGCTTCCTGTCGATCCTGCTCTACGCCCCCCGGGAGCGTTACCAGGCCGAGACCGCCCGCAAGGCCGCCGCCATCCTGGCCGAGGCCTGGGGCGGCGAGGTCTCGGTGGTCTATCCGCGCATCGCCGACGAGCCTCTGGTGCGCATCCACGTGATCGTCCGCCTGCTGCCCGGCGAGCATCCGGAGCCCGACCTTCGGGCCCTCGAGGCCGAGATCACCGAATCCATGCTGAGCTGGACCGACCGGTTCGAGGCGGAGATCCGCGCCGCCGAGCCGGTGGATGTCGGCGCCACCCTGAGCCGGTGGGGCGAGGCGTTCCCGACCGGTTATCGCGACCGGTACGACGCCACCGAAGCCTATAAGGACCTCAGGGTGATCGAGGACCTGGCCTCGGGCGCCGGCGATCCGGTGCGGGTGCGGTCCTACCGGTCGGCGGGCGATCCCGCGACACGCTTCCGGTTCAAGCTCTATGTTCGCCCCGGCCCCGCCCCCCTGTCCGACGTCCTGCCCATCGTCGAGCACATGGGACTGAAGGGCCTGGACGAGGCCGGCTTCCCCGTGACCCCCGCGGGGACCGCCCCCGAGGAGGCGATCTGGGTCCACGATTTCCTGCTGGAGGATTCCGCCGGCGAGACTATCGAGTTCGACGAGGTCGCCGCGGTCTTCGAAGCTGCCCTGACGGCGGTGTGGACCGGTCGGGCCGAAAGCGACGGCTTCAACCGGCTGGTGCTGGAGCTGGGCGTCCCGTGGCGCGAGGCGGCCCTGGTCCGGGCGTTCGCCCGTTGGCGCCAGCAGGCCGGACTAGACCCCAGCCAGGCGGTGCAGGAAGCCGCGCTCAGCGCCCATCCCGGGGTGACCCGGCTGATCCTGGACCTGTTCCGGATCAAGTTCGATCCCGCCATCCAGGCTTCCCTGGCCGACCGCGGCGCGCGGGCCGACGCCGTCTACGCCGAGATCGAAGCGGCGTTGCAGCTGGTGGTCAGCCTCGACGAGGACAGGGTGTTGCGCCGCCTGGCCCAGACCGTCCGGGCCATGACCCGGACAAACTATTTCCAGCTGGACGCCACCGGCGAACCCAAGGCCTACATCAGCTTCAAGGTCGCCAGCCGGGAGGTCGAGGCCCTGCCGGCGCCCAAGCCCTTCCGCGAGGTGTTCGTGGCGAGCCGTCGGGTGGAGGGCGTGCATCTGCGCTTCGGCCCGGTGGCCCGCGGCGGCCTGCGCTGGTCGGACCGGCGCGACGATTTCCGCACCGAGGTCCTGGGCCTAGTCAAGGCCCAGCAGGTCAAGAACGCGGTCATCGTGCCGGTGGGGTCCAAGGGAGGTTTCTACCCCAAGCGCCTGCCCCGCGAGGGCGCCGATGCGGTCCGCGCCGAGGCCGTGGAGGCCTACAAGGTATTCCTGTCGGGCGTGCTCGACCTCACCGACAACCTCGACGGCGGCGGGGGGATTGTCCGACCCGAAGGCGTGATCGCCCATGATGCGGACGACCCTTATCTAGTGGTCGCCGCCGACAAGGGCACGGCCACCTTCTCCGACATCGCCAACGGGGTGGCCGAGTCCTACGGCTTCTGGCTCGGGGACGCCTTTGCGTCGGGGGGCAGCCACGGCTACGACCACAAGGCCATGGGCATCACCGCCCGCGGGGCCTGGGAGTCGGCCAAGCGCCATTTCCGGGAGATGGGCAAGGACATCCAGACCGAGGGCTTTACGGTCATCGGCGTGGGCGACATGTCGGGCGACGTGTTCGGCAACGGCATGCTGCTGTCGAAGGCGACCCGGCTGGTCGCCGCCTTCGACCACCGCCACGTCTTCCTCGACCCCGACCCCGACCCCGAGAAATCCTGGGCCGAGCGCAGCCGCCTGTTCGCCCTGCCCCGCTCCTCCTGGGACGACTACGACAAGACGCTGATCTCCCCTGGCGGCGGGGTGTTCCCGCGCACGGCCAAACAGATCGACCTGACGCCCGAGGTGAAGGCTCTGCTGGGGATCCAGGAGGACGCCCTGGCCCCAGCCGAACTGATCCGCGCGGTGATGACCGCCAAGGCCGAGATGCTCTATTTCGGCGGCATCGGCACCTATGTGAAGGCGGCGGGCGAGAGCCACGCCGACGTCGGCGACAAGGCCAACGACGCCGTCCGCGTCGACGCCGGCGAGCTGCGTTGCCAAGTAGTCATAGAAGGGGCCAACCTTGGGGTGACCCAGGCCGGCCGTGTCGCCTTCGCCCGAGGCTCCGGCCGGATCAACACCGACGCCATCGACAATTCGGCCGGGGTGGACACTTCCGACCACGAGGTCAACATCAAGATCCTCGCCGGCCAGGCCATCGCCGGGGGCCGGCTGAAGCGCGAGGATCGCGACCCTCTCCTGATGTCGATGACCGACGAGGTGGCGGCCCACGTCCTGGCCCACAACTACGCCCAGACCCTGGCCCTGTCCCTGGCCGAGGCCGAGGCGCCGGCGGAGCTCGACTCCCACGCCCGCTTCATGGCCGAACTGGTGGCGGCCGGGAAGCTCGACCGCCGGGTCGAGGGCCTGCCTGGTCCCGCCGCCCTCGCCGAGCTCAAGGCCAAGGGCGCGGGTCTGACCCGTCCCGAACTGGCGGTGCTGATGGCCTATGGCAAGCTGGAGCTGTCGGACCTGATCGTGAACGGCCCCGGTCCCGACGACGAGGGCTATTTCGAGGACTATCTGAAGGCTTATTTCCCCACCGCACTCGCCGCTTACGAGCCGGAGATGCGCAAGCATCGCCTGCGCCGGGAGATCATCGCCACGGGCCTGGCCAACGCCATAGTCGATCGCTGCGGCCCGACCTTCCCCTCCCGGCTGATGGCGGCCGTGCCTTGCGACGCGGCCACCGCGGCGGCGGCCTTCGATGCGGCCCGCCGGGTGTTCGGGCTGGACGAGACCTGGGCCCAGGTCGCGACGCTGGACCTCAAGATTCCCGCCGCCGCCCAGCGGATGCTGTTCCAGGACGTCGCCGCGCAATGGCGGGCCCAGACCTTCTGGCTGGCCACCCGCGCCATGGCGGCCTCAGGGAAGCCCCCCACCGTGGATGAGCTGATCCGGACCTACCGGCCGGCGATCGAAGCCCTGCGCGGCGCCGGCTCCACCTTGCTCTCAGCCTATGACCAGGCTTCCGTTGCGGCCCGCACCGCCGCCTTCGTCGAGGCCGGGGCGCCTGTGGACCTCGCCGAGGCGGTGGCCGGCCTCGCCGCCTTGAGGACCGCCGTGGAGATCGCCTGCCTGGCCGGCGGGGACTGGGCGCCCCAGGTCGTCGGCCGGTTGTTCCACACGGTCGGGGCGACCTTCGGCTTCGACCGGCTGCGCGGCGCGGCGGTGGGGCTCGCCCTCACCGACGAGTTCGAACGCCGGGCGGTGCGGCGGCTGATCATCGATCTGGTGGACGAACAGACTGCCCTGACCCGGGCGGTGATGGGGGTCTCCAAGCCGAGCGACCCCGCCGAAGCCGGCATTGTGGTCTGGAGCGAATCCCGCAGGGCCGCCATCGAGCGCGCGGCCCGGACTGTGGGAGAGATCGAGGCCGCCGGCGACGGTTGGAGCTTCGCCAAACTGACCTTGGCCCATTCGGCGTTGCGGGAAGTCGCGCTGGGCTGACGTCAAGTTTCAACCGGCTTGCAAACGAGTTTCACGACGCTCGGGCGGTTGGCCATGACCGATCTGATGGCGGACCCCGCCGTAGCGCGGAGATGAACATGACCCAGCGTTATCTGGATCCGTCGAAGTGGGGCGCCCTGATGGCGCAGACGGCAGGCAAATAGCGATCCTGCTTTAGTGCCGGAACACCCGCACGCCCGTGAACGCCATGGCCAGGCCGCGTTCGTCAGCGGCGGCGATGACTTCGGCGTCGCGCATGGCCCCGCCGGGCTGGATCACCGAGGTGGCCCCCGCCTCGGCCGCCTGGATCAGGCCGTCGGGGAAGGGGAAGAAGGCTTCCGAAGCGCAGGCCGACCCCACGGCCAGGGATTGCGGCAGGCCCGCCGTTTCGGCGGCCTCGGCGGCGCGGATGGCGGCGATGCGGGCTGAATCGCGGCGGTTCATCTGGCCGGCGCCGACGCCCGCGGTCTGACCATTTTTGGCGAAGATCACCGCATTGGACTTCACATGCTTGGCCACGGTGAAGGCGAACAGCATGTCGCGCACCTCGTCCTGCGTCGGCTGGCGCTTGGTGACGATCTTCAGGTCGGCGGCGGTGATGTGGGCGCGGTCGCGATCCTGCACCAGAAAGCCCCCCGACACCGAGCGGAACACCTCTCCCGTGGCCATGGGGTCGGGCAGGCCGCCGGCCAGGAGCAGCCGCAGGTTCTTCTTGGCGGCGAACACCGCGACGGCTTCCTCGTCCGCGTCGGGGGCGATCACCACCTCGGTCAGGATCTCCACCACCGCCCGGGCGGTCGGCCCGTCCAGGGTCTTGTTCACCGCCACGATGCCGCCGAAGGCCGAGACCGGATCGCACTGCAGGGCCCGGCCGTAGGCCTCCAGCAGGGTGGAGCCGAGGGCCACGCCGCAGGGGTTGGCGTGCTTGATGATCGCCACGGCAGGGGGGCCGGCCGGGTCGAACTCGGCGATCAGTTCGTAGGCCGCGTCGGTGTCGGCGATGTTGTTGTAGCTGAGCTCCTTGCCCTGCAGCTGGCGGGCCGTGGCCACGCCGATGCGGGGACTGGGGAAGGTGTAGAAGGCCGCCGCCTGATGGGGGTTTTCGCCATAGCGCATGGTCTGGCGCAGCGTCCCCGAAATGGTCTTGCGGGCCGGCGCGGCCTCGCCCAGCGCCTGGGCGAACCAGGCCGAGATCGCCGCGTCATAGGCGGCGGTGCGGGCATAGGCGCGGGCGGCCAAGGTCTTGCGCAGGGCCAGGGGGGTCCCGCCCTCGCCCAGGGTCGCGATCACCTCGGCCAGGTCCGCCGGCTCGGTGCAGACCGCCACATAGCCGTGGTTCTTGGCCGCCGAACGGATCATCGCCGGCCCGCCGATGTCGATGTTCTCGACACAGGCCTCGGCCGAGGCCCCTGAGGCCGCCGTGGCTTCGAACGGATAGAGGTTGACGTACAGGAGGTCGATGCCGCCGATGCCGTGGTCGCTCATCGCCGCGGCGTGGCTGGGCTCGTCGCGCACGCCCAGGAGCCCCCCGTGGACGACGGGGTGCAGGGTCTTGACCCGCCCGTCCATCATCTCGGGGAAGCCGGTCAGTTCAGACACGTCCTTCACCGCCAAGCCGGCGGCGGCGATGGCCGCCCGGGTGCCCCCGGTCGAGACCAGCTCCACGCCGGCGGCGGCGAGCGCACGGGCCGCCTCGACCAGTCCTGTCTTGTCGGACACCGAGATCAGGGCGCGGCGGACGGCGACGCGGTCGGGGGCGGGGGGGAAGGCGGGAGCGGCGGGCATGGCGAATCCGGCGTGGCTGGGGGCCGCGCCGGACTAGCACCTTGCAGGGCAAAAGCGAAAGGGGCGGCCGTCGCGGCCGCCCCGCCCGTCAATAGCCGTAGCCGCGATAACCGGCCGGCACGGCGTAGCCGTAACTGTTCTGGTACGCGTAATCGCTGCGCGCGTCGTAGCCGGTGCGATAGACCGGGGGTTGGTAGCGGTAGCGGGTCTGGGCGGTCGGATAGGTCCGATAGGCCACGCGCGAACGGCGGCTGTCGTGGCCGGTCGAAGCGCCCACCAGTCCGCCGACTGCGGCCCCGGCGACCACCGCTCCGGTGTCGCCATGGCTCAGCAGCGTTCCGGCCAGGGCCCCGATGGCGGCGCCGATCAGGGCGTTCTCGGTCTTGCTGGCGGCAAAGGCCTGACTGGCGGGCAGGGCCAAAGCCGCGACGACGGCGCCGGCGGCGGCGATACGGGTGATCCTGTTCATGACGTTTCGCCCCTTCAGAAGCGTTGTTCGATGCCGCCAATCTAGCAGCGCGCCCCTGAACAGGTTCGGAGCCGTCCGTTCAGCCCCGCTTCATCGAAAAACCCCGCCCGTGCCCTCCGCAGCGATTTGTTCTAGAAGCGCGTCGATGGCGCAGGAACAGAACGCGGGAGCCGTTTCCCCCCAGGTCACCGTGGCGATCGTCGCCTACCAGTCAGGGGACTATCTGCAGCCCTGCCTCGACGCCCTGGCGGCCCAGACCTATCGCGACTTCGAGGCGGTGATCGTCGACAACGACTCCACCGACGGGTCGATCGAACGGGTCCGGCTGCCCGACGCCCGTTTCCGCATCGAGAAGATGGGCAAGAACCTGGGGTTCGCCGTCGCCAACAATGTCGCCGCCCGCGGCAGCCGCGCCCCCTGGCTGGCGACCTTGAACCCCGACACCCGCGCCGAGCCGCAGTGGCTGGACAGGCTGATGGCCGCTACCGTCCGGTGGCCGGGCGCCGCCAGTTTCGGCTCCACCCAGATCAGCCTCGACCGCCCGGACGAACTCGACGGTGTGGGCGACGTCTGGCACGCGGCGGGCCTGGCCTGGCGCGCCCGGCTGGGCCGCCCGGTCGGCGACACGCCCCCCGAGGGCGAGGTGTTCGGCCCCTGCGCGGCGGCCGCCCTCTACCGCCGCGACGCCTTCCTCGAGCTCGGCGGCTTCGACGAGAGCTATTTCTGCTACTGCGAGGACGTGGACCTGGCCTATCGCCTGCGGCTGGCCGGCTGGACCGCGGTGCAGGTTCCGGACGCCGTGGTCCGCCACGCCGGCTCCGGCATTTCGGGACGGACCTCGGAGTTCACCATCTTCCACGGCCACCGCAACCGGGTCTGGACCTACGTCAAGAACACGCCCGGCCCGTGGTTCTGGCTCTTGCTGCCCTACCACATGGGCTACAATGCGCTGATGGCCTACACCGGCTTCCGCATCGGCAAAGGGCCGCCGATGGTCCGGGCCTACTGGGCGGCCCTGACAGGCATCGGTCCCGTGTGGGCCGCGCGCCGCAAGGTCCAGAAAGCCCGAAAAGCCAGCATCAGGAGCCTGTTCCGCGCCATGGCGTGGGAGCCCAAGGCCCCGTTGCGCCGCGACGTGGCCCGCCGCTTGCAGACGCGCCCCGAGTAGCGTTTTGACACGCATCCGGTTTATAAAAGCCGGCGAGGCGATAAAGGAGCATTGGCTGTGGCCCGTATTACTTTGAGACAACTTCTCGACCACGCGGCTGAGCACAGCTACGGCCTGCCCGCCTTCAACATCAACAACATGGAACAGGGTCTGGCGATCATGGAGGCCGCCGAGGCGGTCGATGCCCCGGTGATCATCCAGGCCAGCCGGGGCGCCCGGGCCTACGCCAACGACGTCATGCTGGCCCGGCTGATCGACGCCCTGGTCGAGATCTACCCCCAGATCCCGGTCTGCATGCACCAGGACCACGGCAACAGCCCGGCCACCTGCGCCACCGCCATCCAGTATGGCTTCACCTCGGTGATGATGGACGGCAGCCTGAAGGCCGACGGCAAGACCCCGGCCGACTACGACTACAACGTCGACGTGACCCGGCGGGTCGTCGACATGGCCCACGCCTGCGGCGTCTCGGTCGAAGGCGAGCTCGGCGTGCTTGGCAGCCTCGAAACCGGCATGGGCGAGAAGGAGGACGGCCACGGCTTCGAGGGCAAGCTCGACCACAGCCAGCTCCTGACCGATCCTGACCAGGCGGTGGACTTCGTCCGCGCCACGGGCGTCGACGCCCTGGCCATCGCCATGGGCACCAGCCACGGCGCCTACAAATTCAGCCGCAAGCCCGACGGGGACGTGCTGGCCATGGGGGTGATCGAGGAGATCCACCGCCGCCTGCCCAACACCCACCTGGTCATGCACGGCTCGTCCTCCGTGCCCCAGGACCTGCAGGACATCATAAACAAGCACGGCGGCGAGATGCCCCAGACCTGGGGGGTCCCGGTCGAGGAGATCCAGCGCGGGATCAAGCACGGCGTGCGCAAGATCAACATCGACACCGACAACCGGATGGCCATCACCGGCGCCATCCGCAAGGTGTTCGCCGAAAAGCCCGGCGAGTTCGATCCGCGCAGCTATCTGAAGCCGGCCAAGGAGGCGATGCGCAAGATCTGCATCCAGCGCTTCCAGGAGTTCGGGGCCGAGGGCTGGGCCGGCAAGATCCGTCCCCTGTCCACCGCGGCCATGGCCAAGCGTTACGTTTCGGGCGAACTGTCGCCCCAACTCGAAACGGTCCGGGTCGCGGCGGCGTAGACAAGAAGCGCCTCTCCCTTGTGGGGAGGCGCTATAGCCTCAGCGCCTTCAGCGCGGCTTCGGCCGCGGCGACGCCGGTCTCGTAGGCCCCGTGCGCGGTCGAGAAATGGTGCGGCGAACAGGCCTCGCCGGCGAAGAACAACCTCTCCTCCACCGGCGCCGCCAGCACCGCCCGCGCCCCCGCATGGCCGGGCCTGGCGTGGGAATAGGCCCCGCCGGTCCAGGGTTCCCGGGCCCAGGTCGAGGCGGTGAGGAAGCGCGCCTTTCGCCGGAAATCCGAGCCCAGCAGGCTGACCAGTTCCTCGATGGCGAAGGCGCCGAAGGCCGCCTCGCCTTCGCCTTCCAACTCCGCGGCCAGATCGCCGCCGAAGAACCCCTCGATCAGGGGGCGGCCGAAAGGGCGCAGGTGGTAAGCGCCCGTCCGCGCCGTGTCGAAACGGGCGACCAGGGTGGTTTCCGCCGGCAACAGTTCCGGTTCGGACAGGGTCAGGAAGGCCTTGTTTACGTGACCCAGCGGCAGGGCCTCGGCCGCGGCGACCTTGTCGGCCAGGGGCGGATCGAAGGACAGGCGGCCTGAGGCGATCACCGCGGCGGGGACCGCCACGATCACCGCCCGCGCCTCCAGGATTCCGTCCGCCGTGACCAGCCTCAGGCGCGGTCCGTCGTGCTCGATCCGGGTGACCGGGGCGCCCAGGGCCATCGGAAGGTCCCTGCCGAAGGTCGCCACCGTGGTCCCATAGCCTTCGCGTATCCGCCAGTTGGTCCCGGTGTCTTCATAGGCGTGGTAGTCGTGGACCGAGATGTCCGAGAACGGCGCTCCGTTATAGGCGCCGGAAAAGGCGTTCAGCCGGGCGTTCCAGCGCGACCCCGGCTCCAGCAGTTCCGAGACCGGCCGGTCGGGTCCGGCCACGGCCGCCTCAATCCGCTGTTCCAGGGCGTCGAAGGCCTGGCGATAGGCCTGCTGTTCCTCAGGAGGATATTGCAGATTGAAGGCCTGGCGCCGCCAGGGCGGCGGGGTCTTGTCCAGGGTCAGGCCCAGGGCTTCGGCGACGCCGGTCCAGGCGTTCTCGTCGGCCGAATGCAACCAGCCGCAGCCCAGGTCGACCGGGAAGCCCCCCGCCTCGACCGTGTGGGCCCGGCCGCCCAGGCGTGGGCGCGCCTCGACCAGCAGCGTCGAGACCGGCGCGCCCTTCAGCCGCCGCACGGCGGCTATGCCGGCTGCGCCTCCGCCGACCACGCAAATGTCCACTTCGGTCGCAAAACTCATCCATCCGTTCTTGCGTCATCGCCCGCCGCCCGCAAGGCCGATGACACCGGCGGCGGGCGCTGGCAGGCTGTCGCGGACCTGAAGGAGCTGACCCTTTGACCGAACCCGCCGCCCCCGTCCTGTCGATCACGGACCTGCGCATCGGCTTTTCCACCTATGACGGAGAGGTTGAGGCGGTCCGCGGCGTTTCCCTGTCGGTGGCCAAGGGCGAATGTCTGGGAGTGGTCGGCGAAAGCGGCTCGGGCAAGAGCCAGACCTTCATGGCCGCCATGGGCCTTCTGGCCGGCAACGGCCGGGCCACGGGCAGCATCCGGTTCAAGGGCCAGGAGCTGCTGGGGCTTCCGGTCAAGCAACTGAACCGCATCCGCGGCTCGAAGATGACCATGATCTTCCAGGACCCGCTGACGGCGCTTACCCCCTATATGCGGATCGGCGACCAGATCGCCGAATCCCTGCGCGCCCATCGGGGGGTCTCCCACGCCGAAGCCCTGAAGCAGGCCAAGGCCTGGCTCGACCGGGTGCGCATCCCCGATGCGGCGCGGCGCCTGCGCCAATATCCCCACGAGCTGTCGGGGGGGATGCGCCAGCGGGTGATGATAGCCGGCGCCATGGCTTGCGGCCCCGAGCTGCTGATCGCCGACGAACCGACCACCGCCCTGGACGTCACCGTCCAGGCCGACGTGCTCGACCTGATGGCTGAGCTGAAGCACGAGACCGGGGCGGGACTGATCCTGATCACCCACGACATGGGGGTCATCGCCCGTCTGGCCGACCGGGTCTGCGTCATGCGCAAGGGGCTGTTCGTGGAGGAGGGGGCCGTCGACGCCGTGTTCCACCGGCCGTCGACGCCCTATACCCGCGAACTGCTGGAGGCGATTCCGCGTCTCGACCGCGCCGATCGCGGCGGACGGCCCATCCTCGCGCCGCTGCCCAAGGACGCCCCGGTCCTGGTCGAAGGCAAGGACGTCAAGGTCTGGTTCGACGTCCCCGCCGGCCTGATGAAAAAGCCGCGGAAGCTGCGGGCGGTCGACGGGGTCGATTTCATCATCCGCCGGGGAGAGACCTTGGGGGTGGTGGGCGAAAGCGGGTCCGGCAAGTCCACCCTGGCGCGGGCGGTCCTGAACCTGATCCCCGCGACGTTCGGCTCGGTGACCCTGATGGGCCGGGACCTGACCAGCGCCGGCCGGGCCGCTGTCCAGGCCGCGCGCAAGGACCTGCAGATCGTGTTCCAGGATCCCTTGGCCAGCCTCGACCCCCGCGCCACCATCGGCGATTCCATCGCCGAGCCCTTGCGGGTGTTCCGTTCTGGTCAGACCAGGGCCGAGCGGGACGAGACGGTGCGGGCCATGATGGAGCGGGTGGGCCTGGATCCGGCCCTGATCAACCGCTACCCGCACGAGCTGTCCGGCGGTCAGAACCAGCGGGTCGGCGTCGCCCGGGCGGTGATCCTGAATCCCCAGCTGGTGATCTGCGACGAAGCGGTCTCGGCCCTGGACGTCTCGATCCGCGCACAGATCATCGACCTTCTGATCGACCTGCAGCGGTCGATGGGCCTGGCGGTGATGTTCATCAGCCATGACTTGGCGGTGGTGCGCGAGATCAGCCACCGGGTGATGGTGCTCTATATGGGCCGGGTGATGGAGGAGGCCGACGGTCCGGACCTCTACGCCGACGCCCGCCATCCCTACACCCGGGCCCTGCTGTCGGCCGCGCCGGTTCCCGATCCCGCGGTGGAGCGCGCTCGTCCGCGGCTTAAGCTGGCCGGAGAGCCCCCCAGCCCGATGGACCCCCTGACCTCGCTCCGCTTCCTGCAGTCCAGGCTGCCCCTCGACCCCCTGGCCCAGGTCTATGTCCCCCGACTGGAAGTGGTGGCGCCCGGCCATCGGGTCGCCGAATTCGATCCCGCCTGAAGCCAAATCGTCGCGGGCTCAACCTTACCGAAAGGGTCCTTGGCTAGAGTGCGCCCATGGACGCCCAAGGACCCGGCATGCGCATCGACGTCGTCGCCCCCCTCGACCTCGGCCCGGAGGACCTCGCGGCCTGGGCCCGGTTCCAGGCCGCCGATCCGGCGCTGTCCAATCCGTTCCTGTCCGCCCACTGGCCGAGGGCCTGCGCCGAGGTGGACGGGCCGGACCGCCGCTTCGGACGGGTGGCGGTGCTGCGCGACACGGCCGGCGCCCCCCTCGGCTTCCTGCCGGCGCGCCTGTCCCGGGGGGCGTCGCGTCCGATGGGAGCGCCCATGTGCGACTACCAGGCCGTGGTATCCGCCCCCGGCCTGGCGCTCGACCCCCGCGCCCTGGTGCGGGCGATGGGTGCGGCCCGCTACGACTTCACCCACTTCCTGGCCGATCAGGCGGCCTTCGCCCCCTTCATGCGCGGGCGGTGGGAAAGCCAGATCGTCGACATCAGCCAGGGTTACGAGGCCTATGCGGCCGAGCGGCGGGCCGGCGGCCACGACATCCTCAAGGACACCGCCAAGAAGGCCCGCAAGCTGGAGCGCGACCACGGCGAGACGGCGTTCACCGCCCTGTCGGACTCGAGCGCCGACTTCGACGCCCTGATCGACTGGAAGCGCAAACAATACCGCCAGACCCGCCAGACCGACATCTTCGAGGCCGGCTGGCCGCTGGAACTGCTGCGCAAGCTGCACGCCGCCACCGATCCGGGCTTCCGGGGCGCCCTGTTCACCCTGCATGTGGGCGGGCGGCTGGCGGCGGCAAATTTCACCCTGTGCGGCGGCGGGGCCATCTATTGTTGGTTCATCGCGCACGACGCCGGCTTCGCCAAATATTCCCCCGGCGTGATCCTGATCGACAAGATCCTGCAGTGGGGGGCGGCCGAAGGCTTCCGCGAGCTGGATTTCGGGCCCGGCGACTACCGGTTCAAACTGCAACTCGCCAACAGGACGCGTCCCATCGCACATGGCTTCGTCGGCCGGCCTTCGCCGGCCGCCCTGGTGCGCGAAGCCCAGTACCGGGTGCGCACCACCGCCGAGGCCCTGCCGCTCGGCCGGGTGTCGCATTGGCCGGGCAAGGCCATGCGCCGGGTTGACCTGTGGATGGGCCTGCGCTGAGCGGTCGGGCGAAGCGGCTCTTTAAATTGCGCTGAACAAGCGCCGCCGCCGGACCCTTTCAGGGTCGGACGGGCCCGACCCGTTAGAAAGGGTTCGGCTTTACGGCCTTGAACGCGATGGCCGCCTTAACCGGCTTCCACTTAAGGCTATCGCGCTCTAGGTTGCGCCTCCTTTTTCCGGGCCCTTCAGGGTCCCGGTCCCCTTTGGCGTACCGTGATGGTCATAGACTTCGAACAGATAGAGGCCGCCGCCGCGCGGTTGAAAGGTCACATCGAGCGCACGCCGATGCGCCAATCGCGCACCCTGTCGGAGATCACCGGGGCCGAGGTCTGGGTCAAGTTCGAGAACCTGCAGTTCACCGCCGCCTACAAGGAGCGCGGCGCCCTGAACAAGCTGCTGCAGCTTACGGAGGCGGAACGGACGCGGGGGGTGATCGCCGCCTCGGCCGGCAACCACGCCCAGGGCTTGGCCTATCACGGGGCGCGGCTGGGCATCCCGGTCACCATCGTCATGCCTCGCACCACCCCCATGATCAAGGTCGAGCATACCCGCGCCTTCGGGGCGGAGGTGGTTATGGACGGGGACACCTATGACGAGGCGGGGGAGATCGCCCATCGCTTGTGCGAGGCCCGCGACCTGGTGTTCGTCCACCCGTTCAACGACCCGGCGGTTATCACCGGCCAGGCCACCATCGCGCTCGAGATGTTCGAGGACGTCCCGGATTTGGAGGTCCTGCCGGTGCCGATCGGCGGCGGCGGCCTGATCGCCGGCGTCGCCACCGCAGCCAAGAGCCTCTCCAACCGGGTTTCCATCGTCGGGGTCGAGCCGGCCATGTACCCCTCCTTCACCGCCAAGATGCGCGGCGTCCAGGCCGCGGTCGGCGGCCAGACCATCGCCGAGGGCATCGCGGTCAAACAGGTCGGCGACCTGACCTACGCCGTCGCGCGCCCGCTGATCGACGAGGTGGTGCTGGTCGAGGAGCCCTATTTCGAGCGGGCCGTGGCCCTGTACTGCAATGTCGAGAAGACCATCGCCGAGGGCGCCGGCGCGGCCTCCCTGGCCGCCCTGCTGGCCCATCCGGAGATGTTCCGCGGCAAGAAGTGCGGGCTGATCCTCACCGGCGGCAACATCGACACGCGCCTTCTGGCCTCGGTCCTGACCCGCGAACTGGTGCGGGCCCAGCGGCTGGTGTCCCTGCGCATCATCGGCGACGACCGCCCGGGCCTTCTGGCCAACGTCTCGGCCCTGATCGCCCGCATGGGCGCCAATATCGTCGAGGTGGCGCACAACCGCCTGGCCCTGGACGTGCCGGCCAAGGGCGCCGAATTCGACATCATGATCGAGACCCGGGACGCCGCCCATACCCGGGAGATCATCGCGGCCCTGCGCGAGGCGGGTTACCCGCCTCGCGCGGTCTAAGCGCTGGGGTGCGAGGTGGGTTATCCGCCGCGCAGGGTCTGAGGGGAATCGCATGATCAAGAAACTTGTCCTGGTCGCCGCCCTGGCGGCGCTGGCCGCCTGCTCGCCCAAGCCCAGGGATTCGGGCGAGGGGCTGGGTCCGTTCGCGCCGCGCGACGGCGGCGGCTCGGCCAAGACCGTGGCCGCCGGCCAGGCCTTCCTGGCCAAGAACGCCAAACAACCCGGCGTGGTCACCCTGCCGTCCGGCCTGCAATACAAGATCGTGCGTGAAGGTCCGCCTGGCGGCGTGCACCCCAAGCCCCAGGACGAGGTCAAGGTCCACTACGAGGGGACCCTGCTCGATGGCACGGTGTTCGACTCCAGCTACAAGCACGGCCAGCCGGTGGTGTTCACCCTGGGCGGCCTGATCCCCGGCTGGGTCGAAGGCATCCAGCTGATGAAGCCGGGCGACGAATTCATGCTCTATGTCCCGTCCAAGCTCGGCTACGGCGACTCGGAGGCCGGACCGATCCCCCCCGGATCGACCCTGGTGTTCAGGATCGAGCTCCTCGGCGTGCTGCAACACTCGACGGGCCTGGGCTGACTCCCCACGGGAGCCCTATCCGATCCGCCTTGATCGGGACTAAGCTCCCCCCAATGACCCCGAACATCCCGCAAACGGCCGAGGCGCTGGCCGCCCGCGCCATCGAGGTTCTGGCTCGCCTGGTGGCCTTCGACACCACCTCGCGCGGCTCCAACCTGGCCCTGATCGAATGGGTCGAGGCCGAACTGGGGAAACTGGGCGTGGCGGGGCGGCGCGTCCCCAACGCCGACGGGACCAAGGCCAATTTCTACGCCACCCTGGGCCCCGCGGTCGAAGGCGGCGTGGTGCTGTCGGGCCATACCGACGTGGTGCCGGTGGACGGCCAGCCCTGGACCTCCGACCCCTTCGTCCTCACGCCGAAGGGCGACGGGCGCCTCTATGGACGGGGAACCTGCGACATGAAGGGTTTCCTGGCCCTGGCCCTGGCGGCCGCGCCCCTGTTCGCCTCGGGACGGCTGCGGCGTCCCGTCCACCTGGCCCTGTCCTATGACGAGGAGGTCGGGTGCCTGGGGGCTCCGGACATGATCCGCGAGATCGCCGTTCGGCTCCCGCGCCCCATGGCGGTGATCGTGGGCGAGCCGACCGACATGGTCGCCGTGGCGGGCCACAAGGGCATCGCCACCTTCCGCGTCACCGTCACCGGGCGCGAAGCCCATTCCAGCCTCACCCACCTGGGGGCTTCGGCCAATATGGCGGCGATCCGGCTGATGGGGTCCCTGGTTCGGTTATCCGAGCGGCTGGAAAGCGACGCCGACCCCGCCTCGCCCTTCCTGCCCAAGGGCGCGACCCTGACCGTGGGCCAGATCCAAGGCGGCACGGCGGTGAACATCCTGGCCCGGGAGTGCGTCTTCGTCTTCGACCTGCGCACGCCGCCGGGACTCGACCCCCGGGCGATCCTGGCTCCGTTCTACCGGGAGGTCGTCGCCCTGGATGCCGAGCTGAAGGCCCGCTTTCCCGAGGCCGGCGCGCGGATCGAGAACCGCTCCGCCACCCCTGCCTTCGCTCCGGAGACCGACGGCGCGGCCGAACGGCTGGCCAGAAGCCTGGCGGGCGACAACGGCCCGCCGCGAGTGGTGTCCTACGCCGCCGAAGCCGGCCAGTTCCAGGGCGCCGGGTTCTCCACGGTCATCTGCGGTCCCGGCTCGATCGAACAGGCCCACCAGCCGAACGAATATGTCGAGGTCAGCCAGATCGAACGCGGCGCGGCCTTCATGCTCAGGCTGGCGGAGGCGTTGAGCTGACCTCGTCGGGGGTTGGGCGCCATTCGTCGCGCACCTCCGCGTCCGCCTCGGATCCGCAACGCTCCGACCGCAGGGCCTCGAAATCCCCCGCGTCCAGCAATCGCGACAACGCCCAGACCGCCGCCCCGCGCACGATCGGGGCCGGATCGTCCAACAGGACCATCGCCGACGCCGCCAACCGCGCCTCCCCCGAATTGCCCACCGCATAGAGGACGTTGCGGATGAAGCGGTCGCGGCCGATCCGCTTCACCGGCGACTTGGCGAACAGGGTCCTGAACGCGGCGTCGTCCAGGGCCGCGAGTTCCTCCAGCGGCGGATCCTTCAGCGCTTCGCGGGCGTGCAGGGCGGTTTGCTGGGCCTTCGCCGCGAACTTGTTCCAGGGGCAGACGGCCAGGCAGTCGTCGCAGCCGTAGATGCGGTTGCCCATGGCCGCCCGGTACCGGCGGGGCATCGGTCCCTTCCGTTCGATGGTCAGATAGGAAAGGCACGCCCGCGCATCCAGTTGGAACGGAGCGGGGAAGGCGCCGGTCGGGCAGACGTCCAGGCAGGCCCGGCACGAACCGCAATGGTCCATCTCCGCCGCGTCGGGCGTCAGCTCCAGGGCGGTCAGGATCGAGCCCAGGAACAGCCACGACCCATGCTCGCGGCTGACCAGATTGGTGTGCTTGCCCTGCCAGCCCAGCCCGGCGGCCTGGGCCAGGGGCTTTTCCATCAAGGGGGCGGTGTCGACGAACACCTTCAACTCGCCCCCCAGGGCCCCGCCCATCCAGCGGCCCAGCGCCTTCAGGCGCGACTTGATCAGCTCGTGATAGTCGTCGCCGCGCGCGTAGACCGAAATGTTCCCGGAGGTGCGGCGGGCGAGGGCCGCCATAGGGTCGGCGTCGGGTCCATAGTTCATGCCCAGCACGACCGCCGACCGCGCTCCGGGCCACATCGCCTGGGGATGGCTTCGGCGCTCCAGGCTCTGGGCCATCCAGTCCATGGTCCCGTGCCGCCCCTCGGCCACGAACTCGGCCAGCCGCGCGCCCGCCGGCCATGGGCGGTCGACGGCGGCGAAGCCCACGGCGTCAAAGCCGAGCTCGGTCGCCTTGGCGCGGATCGCGGGTTTGGGATCGGAAAGGGCCACGCGCCCTTTTACCAGATCGGGCGGCCAGCGGTTTAAGGCGTTGTGGGTCCTAGAAATCCAGGTCGTGGTAGTGGGCGGCCGGGGGCAGGCCCGGCTGGCGGTCGCCCAGCAGGGGCCTGAAGCAGGGCCGCGACTTGATCTTGCCGTACCAGGTGCGCGCCGCCGGACCCTGATCCCAGGGAATCTCGCCCATGTAGTCGATCACCGACAGGTGGCCGGCGGCGGCGATGTCGGCCAGGCTGAGGCTCTCCCCCGCCAGCCAGGGCCGGGCCTGCAACAGGCCGTCGATATAGAGCAGATGACCGCGCAGGGCCTCGCGCCCCTGGCGGAGCGCGCCGGGATCGGGAGCGCCCAGGCCCAGGATCCGCTTCTCCATCTTCTCGTGCAGCAGCAGGCCGTTGACCTCGAAGTCGAACTTGCGGTCGAACCACTGGACCATCCGGCGCGCCTCGGCCCGCTCGGCCGGGTCGGCGCTGAGCAGGGGCGGGTCGGGGTATTGCTCCTCCAGGTGATCCAGCACCGCGCGGGTCTCGCAGGCCACCACCTGGCGGCCCCCGTTGGTCTCCACCAGCACCGGGGTCAGGCCGGACGGGTTGAGCAGGGACAGGCTCTCGGGGCGCTCCCAGTAGCGTTCGATCACCTCGCGGAACGGCAGCCGCTTTTCGCCCAGGGCCAGACGCGCCTGGCGGGAGAACGGATCGAGGGGAAAATGATGAAGGGTGCGTTCGACGATCATGAGGCCCGGCCAGTGACCCAGGCTTTGACTGAACAGGGTTAAGGGGCCTTTACCGGCCCCCGCGGCGCAAGGACGCCGGCCCTCGATCGGCCTGGCCGCGACGGAACCGACGGCGCGTTCGCCGCGCTCACCTCCGCATGGACCGCATCCACATCGGCACCTCGGGCTGGACCTATGACGACTGGAAGGGCCCTTTCTATCCGGCCGGACTGAAGGCCAAGGGCCGGTTCGGCTTCTACGCCTCCCAGTTCGACACCACCGAGATCAACGGCTCCTTCTACCGCTTGCCCAGCGAGACCGCGGTCGCGGCCTGGGCCGCCGCGGCGCCGCCGGGGTTCGTGTTCGCCTGGAAAGCCTCACGCTTCATCACCCACAACAAGAAACTGAAGGACGTGGCGGACTCGATCGCCCTGGTTTTCAGACGGATGGACCCCCTGGGCGAGCATTTCGGCCCGGTGCTGTTCCAACTGCCGCCGCAGCTGCATCTGGACCGCGAGCGGTTGGCCCGCTTCCTGGACCTGTTGCCCCCGCGTCGGCGCTGCACCGTCGAGTTCCGCCACCCCAGCTGGTATGCGGCCCCCGTGTTCGACCTGCTGCGCGACCACGACACCGCCCTGTGCATCTCCGACCACCACGCCGCCCCGTCGCCGTGGGAGCAGACCGCCTCGTTCCTCTATGTGCGTGGACACGGGCCGGGTGGGCGCTATGTCGGGCGTTATCCGGACCAGACCCTCGACGATTGGGCGGGCCGGATCGCCGCCTTCGAAGGGTCGGCCTTCGCCTATTTCGACAACGACATCAAAGCCGCCGCCCCCGAGGACGCCAGGCGGCTGCTTTCGCGGGTGCGGCGGGCCGCAAAAGCCTAGCGCAAGTCCGTGAAAAGCCTTCGCTTGACCGGCGAAATCCACTATATGCACAAGCGATGACCGCCCGGCCGAAAGGCCGGGCGGAGCCGTTTCGGAGGCGCTGCTGTCAAGCTGCATGCGCTCCACTGAACAGAAGGGGCGAACGCCCATGAACGATGTGCTGATGCCCAAGGCGACCGCTGTCTGGCTGGTCGACAACACCTCTTTGACCTTCGAACAGATCGCCGATTTCTGCGGCCTGCATCCCCTGGAAGTGAACGGCATCGCCGATGGCGAGGTGGCGCGCGACATCCGCGGCGCCGACCCGATCGCCAACGGCCAGCTCAACCGTGAAGAGCTCGACAAGGCCCAGGCCGACCCGACCTACCGGATGAAGGCCCAGGTCAGCCGCCACGCCGAACTGCTGAAGCCGACCAAGAAGGCGCCGCGCTACACCCCGGTGTCCCGGCGCCAGGACCGGCCCGACGCCATCGCCTGGTTCGTCCGCAACCATCCGGAAGTGGCCGACAGCCAGATCGCCAAGATCCTCGGCACCACCAAGTCGACGATCGACCAGGTGCGCAACCGTCAGCATTGGAACGCCGCCAACATCAAGCCGGTGGATCCGGTCACCCTGGGCCTGATCGGCCAGCTCGAGCTCGACGAGGTGGTCCGCAAGGCCGCCGACAAGAAGGCCAAGGACGACGCGCGCAAGGGCGTCGTCTCCGAGGGGGCCACCCTGCGTCCCGCGATCGAGACCGGCGTGGCGATCGATTCTGACGAAGACCAGGCCGACGCCTACTGACAGGCGTCGCTTTCGGCGTCCGTTCGCGCGGGCTCTTCAAGGCGGCGGATGTGGACGGGCCGCAAGGCCGTGATCATGCTGAACGGGCGAGCCCGAAGCCGCCGGGGCGCTGAGCTTTTCCCCGACGGCCCGAGCCCTTCTCGCGACATCCAGGCCGGTCGCGCCGCCTCTCCTCGTTGGGACAAGCGGCGGAGCCTATAGGCCAGAGCGATCCCGCCGCACCGGTGCTGACGGCGGCGGGAAGGTTCTAGTGGGCCCGGGCGCCGCGGAGCACTTCGATCTGCTCCTTCACGCGGAGCTTCTGCAACTTCAATTCCCTGACGCGCAACGAGTCCGCACTCGGGTGGCGGAGCTCTTCCTCAATGGCCCGGTCAAGCGTTTGATGACGGGAGCCGAGTTCGCGAATACGCGCGTCGATCGCCATGGTGGACGCCTCCTAGCTGATGGGCGTCAAAGTAGAACACCACAATTCCACGCCTGTCCCGTCACGGCCGCGTGAGCGGGCGCCTGCCGACCGTCTTCACCAAAAGGGGTCGATGACTGTACAATCTCGAGGCGCCGTCTGGCGGGATTTGCCCGGCCGTCCCGCTGAATCGGAACGACTTGGGCGGTGAATCAGGCTCTATGATTAGGCGTTGAAGTCGGGCTGGATCGGGAGCGCATGAACGACGACGAGCCCGGCGGCGATGCTGACGAGGCGGCGCTCCGCGCCCGGTTGTCGGCGATGCGCATCGAGCACCAGGACCTCGACGCGGCCGTGCACGCCCTGGCGGGGGCGCCCAATCCGGACCAGATCCGCATCGCCCGGCTGAAGAAAAAGAAGCTGGCCCTACGCGACGAGATCGTGCGGATCGAGGACCAGCTCACCCCCGACATCATCGCCTGATCCCGTGTGGCTTAACGGCAGCTCTTGGGGCACTTCCCCCCCCGAGGTTTTCGGTTACTCTCGGCCCCCCTTCCGCCCGCCCGGACGCCCACGAGGGTGATTCCCAGGCGGGCCCGTACCCGGACGACGACATGAAGCTCAGCATCGAGCGGGCGGCGCTCATCAAGGCCTTGGGCCACGTGCAAAGCGTGGTCGAGAGGCGCAACACCATTCCGATCCTCTCCAACGTGCTGTTGTCGGCGGAAGGGGGGGCGCTGTCCTTCTCTGCCACCGATCTCGACATGGAGATCATCGACGAGACCGCCGCCAACGTCTCGACCCCGGGCCAGATCACCGCCCCGGCCCAGGTGCTGTACGAGATCGTGCGCAAGCTGCCCGACGGGGCCGAGGTGGAGCTGAAGTTCGCCGGCGAAGACCCGCGCCTTTCGGTGACGGCCGGCCGTTCGCGCTTCAACCTGCCGGTGCTGCCGGCGGGCGACTTCCCGGTGATGTCGTCGGACGGGTTGTCGGCCCGGATCGCGGTGGAGGCCTCGGCCCTGGCCCGGCTGATCGACAAGACCCGCTTCGCCATCTCCACCGAGGAGACCCGCTACTATCTGAACGGTCTCTATCTGCACACGGTGAGCGAGGGGGGCGAGATCAGGCTGCGCGCCGTCGCCACCGACGGCCACCGGTTGGCCCTGGCCGAAATGCCCGCGCCCGAGGGATGCGCCGGCCTGCCCGGAGTGATCATCCCGCGAAAGACCATCCAGGAGGCTCGCCGCTTGCTGGAGGACGCCTCAGGCATGGTGGAGATGCAGATATCCCAGGCCAAGGTGCGCTTCGAATTCGGCCGCGCCGCCCTGACCTCCAAGGTCATCGACGGCTCCTTCCCCGACTACATGCGGGTGATCCCCCGCGACAACCAGCGCGTGGTGATGGTCGACAACGCCCTGTTCGCCCAGGCGGTGGACCGGGTGGCGACCATCTCGGCCGAGAAGTCGCGCTCGGTGAAGATGGCGGTCGAGCCCGGCCGGCTGATCCTGACCGTGCGCAACATGGAGGCCGGCCAGGCGGTGGAAGAGGTCGAGGTCGACTACGACGGCGAGGCCTTCGAGATCGGTTTCAACGCCCGCTACCTGCTCGACGTCGCCGGCCAGATCCAGGGCGAGATGGCCGAGTTCCGTTTCGCCGACCCGGCCTCGCCCACCCTGGTGCTCGACCCGGTCGATCGCGGCGTCCAATACGTGCTGATGCCGCTGAGGGTGTGAGGACGCGCATGAGCGTCCTTCTCCCCTTGTGGGAGAAGGTGGCCTCGAAGAGGCCGGATGAGGGGGCGCGCCGCCCGGTCCGGCTCTGTGCTTCAAAGGCCCCCGGGTGGACGTCGCTAGACCCCTGGTCCGCCGGCTCCGCCGACACCTTCTCCCACAAGGGGAGAAGGAGGATCTTGTGAAGTCCGCCCTTGTTTCCGTCGCCCTGACCGACTTCCGCTCGTACGACCATGCCGAGCTGGTCATGGACGGCCGTCCGGTTTTCCTGTTCGGGCCAAACGGGGCGGGCAAGACCAATCTTCTGGAGGCCATCTCCTTCTTCGCCCCCGGCCGGGGCCTTCGTGGGGCGGGGTCGGCCGAGGTGGGCCGGCGGTCGCCCGGCGAGACCCGGGGCCGCGCGTGGAGCGTCTCGGCCCGTCTGCAGACCGCTGAGGGCGAGGCCCGCATAGGCACGGGCGTCGAGCCCGACGCGGCCCGGCGCACGGTGCGGATCGAGGGCGAGACCGTCCAGCCCGGCCGCCTGGTCGAGATCCTGCGGCTGGTCTGGCTGACCCCCGCCCAGGACCGGCTGTTCCTGGAAGGCGGGACCGGGCGGCGCCGTTTCCTCGACCGGCTGGCCTACGCCGCCGAGCCGGCCCACGCCACGGCGGCCTCGGCCTTCGAGAAGGCCATGCGCGAACGCACCCGGCTGCTGTCGGACCCTGGACCCGATCCGGCCTGGCTCGACGCCCTGGAGGTCCAGGCGGCGCGGGCGGGGGCGGCCCTGGCGGCGGGACGGGCGCGCACCCTGGAGGCCCTGCAGGCTGAGATCGAGGCGCGGGCCGACCGGCCGTTTCCCCAGGCGCGGCTGAGCCTGTCGGGGGATTGGGGCCAGCCGGACGACGAGGCGCGGTTGCAGGCCGTGCTGGCCCGGTCGCGGGACCGCGACGCGGCGGCGGGGCGGGCGCTGTCGGGGCCGCATCGGACCGATCTGGTGGTGATCCACGCCGAAAAGGACCGTCCGGCGGCGGAATGTTCCACCGGGGAACAGAAAGCCTTGATCCTGAACCTTGTTTTGGCTCAGGCGGCGCGACTTTCCCGTGCGAAATCCGATCCGAATCCTATATTGTTGTTGGATGAAGTCGCTGCGCATCTGGACGCCCGCCGCAGGGCCGCGCTGTTCGACGAAATCACCGCCCTGGGCCTGCAGGCTTTCCTGACCGGGACCGACCAGGCGCTGTTCGAAGACTTGGCGGACAGAGCTTTAGGCGTGCGCGTAGACGCCTCCGCCCTGTTCCCCATCATGGGTTGACCGATGACCGATCTGACGCCGCACAACACCGGAGCCGAGGACTACGACGCCGACTCCATCAAGGTCCTCAAGGGCCTGGATGCGGTGCGCAAGCGCCCGGGGATGTACATCGGCGACACCGACGACGGCTCCGGCCTGCACCACATGGTCTACGAGGTGGTCGACAACGCCATCGACGAAGTGCTGGCCGGCTGGGCCACCGAGGTCGAGGTGATCCTGAACGCCGACGGCTCGGCCACGGTGATCGACGACGGGCGCGGCATTCCCACCGACATTCATACCGAGGAGGGGGTTTCGGCGGCCGAGGTCATCATGACCCAGTTGCACGCGGGCGGTAAGTTCAACCAGAACAGCTACAAGGTCTCGGGCGGCCTGCACGGGGTGGGCGTCAGCGTCGTCAACGCCCTGTCCGATTTCCTCGACCTGAAGATCTGGCGCGAGGGCGACATCCACGAAATGCGCTTCAAGCGCGGCGACGCCATGGCCCCGCTGAAGGTGACCGGAAAGGCGCCCCTGCGCGCCAGCGGCCACCCGCTCACCGGCACCAGCGTCACCTTCTTCCCCTCGATGGAGACCTTCGCGACCATCGAGTTCGACCGCAAGACCCTGGAGCACCGGTTGCGCGAACTGGCCTTCCTCAATTCGGGGGTGACCATCCGTTTCCGCGATCTGCGCGGGACCGAGCCGTTCGAAGAGACCATGCACTACGACGGCGGGGTGGAGGAGTTCGTCCGCCATCTCGACAAGTCGAAGACGCCCATGATCAAGGCGCCGATCGTGGTCCGCGGCCGGCGCGAGCAGGTGGAGATCGACCTCTCCCTCTGGTGGAACGACAGCTACCACGAGACCATGCTGTGCTTCACCAACAACATCCCGCAGCGCGACGGGGGCACGCACCTGGCCGCCTTCCGCGCCGCCTTGACCCGGGTGATTGGCAACTACGTCGAGAGTTCCGGCGCCGGCAAGCGCGAGAAGATCAGCTTCTCCGGCGAGGACGCCCGCGAAGGCCTCACCTGCGTGCTGTCGATCAAGCTGCCCGATCCCAAGTTCTCGTCCCAGACCAAGGACAAGCTGGTCTCGTCGGAGGCCCGTCCCGCGGTGGAGGGCCTGGTCGGCGAGGGCCTGGCCCAGTGGTTCGAGGAGCATCCCGCCGAGGCCAAGCAGATCGTCGGCAAGATCGTCGAGGCCGCCGCCGCCCGCGAGGCCGCCCGCAAGGCCCGCGAATTGACCCGGCGCAAGTCGGTGCTGGACATCAGCTCCCTGCCCGGAAAACTCGCCGACTGTCAGGAGCGCGATCCGGCCAAGTCCGAACTGTTCATCGTGGAGGGCGACAGCGCCGGCGGCTCGGCCAAACAGGGGCGCAACCGGGAAAACCAGGCGGTGCTGCCGCTCAGGGGCAAGGTGCTCAATGTCGAGCGGGCCCGCTTCGACAAGATGCTGGGCTCCGAGCAGATTGGCACCCTGATCATGGCCCTGGGCGCCGGGATCGGCCGCGACGAGTTCGACGCCGACAAGATCCGCTATCACAAGATCATCATCATGACCGACGCCGACGTCGACGGCGCCCACATCCGTACGCTGCTGCTGACCTTCTTCTACCGGCAGATGCCTGAGCTGATCGAGCGGGGCTACCTCTACATCGCCCAGCCGCCGCTCTATAAGGCGGCCAAGGGTAAGGCCTCGCGCTACCTCAAGGATGACGCGGAGATGGAGGCCTTCCTGTTCGACGAGGGCGTCGACGGGGCCAGCCTCGATCTCGGGTCCGGCGAGCGGTTGACCGGCGCCGACCTGCGCCGCCTGGTGGTGGAATCGCGTCAGGCCAAGGCCCTGGTCGAACGTCTCGCCGCCCGCGCCCCGGCCTTCGCGATCGAACAGGCGGCCCTGTCCGGCCTGTTCGGCGAGCAGCCCGATCCGGCGAAGTCCGCCGCCCGCCTCGACCTCTATGCGGAGGAGGGCGACGGGGGCTGGACCGGCTCGGCGGCGGTGGGACCCGGCGGTCCGGGCGTCGGCCCCGGCGGGTTCGTGTTCAGCCGCGTCCGCCGCGGGGTGTCCGAACGGATCGTGCTCGACGACCTGATGATCCACGCCGCCGACGCCCGCCGCCTGGCGGAGCGCGGTGCGGTCCTGGCCGAGACCTTCGCCACGCCGGCCATGTTCCGGCGCAAGGACAAGGAGACCAGCGTGCGCGGGCCGCTGGACCTGGTGGCGGCGATCATGGACGCCGGCCGCAAGGGCCTGTCGATCCAGCGCTACAAGGGCCTGGGCGAGATGAACGCCGAGCAGCTGTGGGAGACCACCCTCGACTACAACGCCCGCACCCTGCTGCAGGTGAAGGTCAGCCACGGCGACGACGCCGACGACATGTTCTCCAGGCTGATGGGCGATCTGGTCGAGCCGCGGCGGGAGTTCATCCAGGAGAATGCCCTGGATGCCGAGGTGGACGTCTAAAGGCTGGCGCTACGTCTCGGGCCGGCGGTTCCCCGAACGCCGCCGCGACCTGCGTCTCATCCACGCCCTCGATCTCCACCGCCTTCAGCCGACTCTGACCGCCGCGCGCCACGCGCACGGTCGATCGGCGCACGCCGAGCGCCTTGGCGAGAAGCTGTTCCAGGGCGGCGTTGGCCTCGCCCTCGACCGGGGCGGCGCGGACGCGCGCGGACAGGACCGGACGCCCCTCGGGATCGAGGCTCCAGCCGTCCACCCGGTCCGCCCCGCCCTTCGGCGTCAGCCGGACATGCAGGATCAAGACAGCTCAGCCCAGGGCGGCGATCAGCGGCCCGGCGATGGTGCGCTCGATCAGGATCCGCAGGGCCTGCAGCAGCAGGATCAGGATGATCGGGCTGATGTCGATGCCGCCCAGGTTGGGCATGAACCGGCGGATCGGCGCCAGCATCGGGGCGGTGACGGCGTCCAGCACCTGCAGGATCCGGTTCACCGTGCGGTTGCGCACGTTCAGCACGTCGAAGGCGATCAGCCACGACAGGATCGCGTTGACGATGACCACGAAGACGACGAGGTCGATCAGGCTGAAAATCAAAAACAGAAGGGCGCTGCCCATGGTCCCCCCGGCGTCGACTGCACGTTCAATAGCCCGCGCCCCGCGGTCGCGGCAAGGCTGGTGCTGAAACGCCTAGCCGGGCTCGCTTGACAAGGCGTCGGGGCGGACCTTATTTGCCGCCTCCCGCGCGGGACCCCGGTCCTCGCGGGCCGGGCGTATGGGGCCGTAGCTCAGTTGGTAGAGCGTCTCGTTCGCAATGAGAAGGTCAGCGGTTCGACTCCGCTCGGCTCCACCATCCGCCCCACCCATCCCTGACATCCGCGCCGCCTCGGCCCGGCTCTTGCTGGGTTCCGGGCGACTCCATCGGTTGGGCGGGACCATGTTCCAAATCGAGATCGACGTTCGCACCGGCAGGGAAGCCGAACGCTTCAACACCGCGGTCTACCGGTTCCTCGAACTGCACGCGGACGGTCTCGACGGCCTCGAGCTGGTCAAGATCGAGTCGCATCCCGAGGGTCCGCTCGAGCGCAAGACCCTGACCCTGTGGAGCCCGGAATCGGTGGCCGAATTCCAAAGCTTCTGGGCCAGGGCGCGGCGGGCCTGATCCTCCGAACGCCCGGTTTCCAACAAAAACTTCGCCGACGATCGCCACGCTTTTGCGGTTCGCGAGTTGAAGCCCTGCGGCGAAGCGGCTCCTGACGAGCCGCGCGACCGTTTTTGGGAGACCTCCATGCGTATCGCCATCCTGCTCGCCGCCGGCGCGGCTGCCCTGACCCTTGCCGCTTGCGGCGCCAAGACCGACAAGGCCGCCGACGCGGCCAATGAAGCGGCCAACGCCGCGGCGGCCGCGTCCGCGGCCTCGACCTCGGCCAATGTCGCAGCCAGCTATGCGGCCGACGCCGCCACCACAGGCAACGTCACCGACGCCAAGGTCGGCGCGGACGCCGCCGCTGCGGCCGGCAAGGATGCGGAAAAGGCCGGGGACGCCGCCAAGGACGCCGGCGACAAGGCCAAGGACGCGGCCCACTAGGTCGGCCGGCGGGGGCCCGCGCCCGGCGCGCGGCCCCGCCTATCGTCCCTGGATGATCACCAGGCCCGCTCGCGCTGCCAGCGGGCGGCGTCGCGGATGATCGTGTCCATGTCCGACACCCGCGCCGTCCAGCCCAGCCGCCTTTGCAGCAGGCTGGAATCGGCGACCAGGGAGGGCGGGTCGCCGGCGCGCCGGGGCCCGACCGTGCGAGGGACCGGCGCCCCCAGCACCCGTTCGGCCGCCTCGATCACCTGCTTGACGCTGGCGCCCTGGCCGGTGCCGACGTTCAGGATCGCGCTTTCGGCCCCGTCGAGCAGGGTGGCGATGGCGCGGACATGGGCCTCGGCCAGGTCGACCACGTGGATGTAGTCGCGGATCGGGGTGCCGTCCGGGGTGGGATAGTCCTCGCCGAACACGGTGAGCCCCGGGCCCGTGCCCAAAACCGCCTTGACCAGGTTGGGGATCAGGTGGGTTTCGGGTTCATGGCTTTCGCCGGTCTCGCCCTCGGGGTCGGCCCCGGCGGCGTTGAAATAGCGCAGGGCGTTCCAGCGGAACGGATGGGCCTGGCCGAACCAGCGCAGGGCGCTTTCGAAGGCCAGCTTGGAGGCGCCGTAGGGATTGATCGGGACGGTGGGGTGGGTCTCCGGGATCGGCGATACCGACGGCACCCCATAGACCGCGGCGGTGGAGGAGAAGACGAAGGCCTCGACCCCGCCCTCGATCAGCGCCTGGGCGAAGGCGACCGCCGCTCCGACGTTGTTGTCGTAGTATTTCAGCGGGTTGGAGACCGATTCCCCGACCAGGCTGTAGGCGGCGAAGTGCATGGCTCCCTTGATCTCGTAGCGCCTGATCAGGTCGGCCACCAGCGCCCGGTCGCGCAGGTCGCCGCGCTCGAACGGTCCCCACTTCACCGCGGCCGCATAGCCGGTCGACAGGTTGTCCAGCACCACCGGCAAATAGCCGGCGGCCTTGAGGGCCTTACAGGTCTGCGACCCGATATAGCCCGCGCCCCCCGCCACCAGGATCGCAGGGCGGGTCAGGGCGGGCGAGGTCATGCGAATCTCCAGGAGGGCGGGGCGGCGATGCCAACGGCAGGCGCCGGCCTAAGGTTCCCTAATACAGGGAGCCTCGTGACGAAAGCCGCGGTGCTGGTTCCTTTTCCGGCAGGCGAATTCAGTCCGGCTTGGGTTTTCGTCCGAACCGCCGGGCCGGTTTTTCGCCGGTCGCCTTGGCGGCGATCTCCTTCAGCTTGACGGTCTGCATGATGGAGAGCGCTTGGCCGGCGGTGCCCTTCTCGGGATCGCCGAAGGCGCGGCCGTAAGTCTTCACCCGCTCTTCGACCGATCCGAGGAACTCCCCTTCCCAGTCGGACAGCTCGACCCCCTGTTTGGCGGCGGTGAGGCGTGCGCGTCGAAGCGCCCGCAACGCGGCGCGCTCAGCCGCCTTGCGGGCCAGCGTCCTCAGATCTGTCGGCTTATCCCTCACAGACCCCCGATCGCGGACAGATAGAGGTCGATCAGAGCCTCCTCCTCCTGGCGCTTGGCCTTGTCCTGTTTGCGCATGCGCACGACCTTGCGGATGATCTTGCTGTCGAAGCCCTCGCCCTTGGCCTCGGCATAGACCTCCTTCAGGTCGGCCATGATCGCCGCCTTGTCCTCTTCCAGCCGCTCGATGCGCTCGATGATGGTCTTAAGGCGGGTCTGGGCGGTGGCGTTGAGGACTTCGACATTGGCGTCGAAGGAAGCGTCGTCGGCCATTGGGCTACTCCGGGAAAGGGGCGGGGCGGACCCGCCAAAAGAGGGAATCGCCGTTTACAGCAATCCGCGCGATTCCAGGGCCGGACGCAAGGCCGCGGGGTCGTCAAACAGGTGGACATCGAACCCCAGCCTGTGGGCGGCTTCGACGTTGTGGGGCAGGTCGTCGACGAACAGCATGTCGGCGGGCTGCAATCCTGCCCTGGCGCAGGCGATCTCGAAGATGGCGGGGTCGGGCTTGGTCACGCCTTCGTCGCCGGACACGACGATGTCGCGGAACAGGCCGTAGACCGGGCTCATGGCAAAGACCTCCGCGGCCTTCTGCGAGGGCATGTTGGTCAGGGCGTAGAGGGGCGTGCCCCTGGCCTGCATCGCCTCGATGGCGTCGACGGTCTCGGTGATCATGCCGCCGGCCAGCATCTCGCCGAAGCGCGCATCCCAGGCGCGGATCGCGTCGGCGTGCTTAGGGTATCGGGCGATGAGGGGCAGGGCGTTTTCGGCCATGGGAACCCCGCGGTCGTGGGCGCCATGCCAGGCCATGGTGCAGACGTGGTCCAAGAACCAGTCGCACTCGTCCGGATCAGGGAAGATCTTGGAATAGAGGGCGCGCGGATCCCAGCGCACCAGGACATTGCCGACGTCGAACAGGACGGCTCGGGCGGTCATCCGACACGCCCGGCGATCGGCCTCAGCCCTGGCGGGCCTTGAAGCGCGGGTCGGTCTTGTTGATGACGTAGACGCGGCCCTTGCGGCGCACGACCTTGCAGTCGCGGTGGCGGGTCTTGAGCGACTTGAGGGAGCTTCTGACCTTCATGGCCTGTCTCACGGGTCGGCGACTAGAAACGCAAACCCGCGCGAGGGGGACCCTGCGCGGGCGGTGAGCGGTGCGTATAGGGGCACGGGGACGCGGAGTCAAACCTAAGGGAGCTCTCGGCGTTGTTACAGCGGGGCGGTTGAACGGCCTTCGGAACAGGATAGCCTTCACCGCATGAATCGCCGGGCCTTTGTGTTCTCGACGGCCGGTCTTGCGGCGATCCCCAATCCGTCGATCTGGGGCGGGTCCTTGTTGCCGGTCGCCCTGGACCCCCTGACCCCGTCCGGGGATTTCGACGGCTGGCGTCGCGCCTTCATCGACCGGGCGGCGAGCGCCGGCTTCGCCCGCGACCGCGTCGGCTCCGAACTCGCGACCGTTACCTCCGACCCCAAGGTGCTACAGGCGGATCAGCGCCAACCTGAACTTTCCCGTCCCATCGGCGACTATATGGCGGGCGCTGTTTCGGAGGCCCGGGTGCAGCGGGGCCGCGGCTATCGTGCAGAATTGGCCCCGGTGCTCGACCGCATCGCCGACCGCACCGGCTTGGCGCCGGAGATCCTGCTGGCGATCTGGGCGGTGGAATCCAACTTCGGCCAGAACCAGGGCGGGTTCGACGTGGTCCGCTCGCTGGCCACCCTGGCCGCCGACGGCCGTCGCCGTGACTGGGCCGAACGCCAACTGATGGCTTCGCTGCGGATCATCTTCTCCGGCGAGGCGCCGCGGGACCGGCTGAAAGGCTCCTGGGCCGGGGCCATGGGCCAGACCCAGTTCACGCCGGAGGACTATCTGGCCTGGGCGGTGGACGAGGACGGCGACGGCCGCCGCGACATCTGGGGCTCCTCGGCGGACGCCCTGGGGTCGGCGGGCAACTTCCTCGCCCACAAGGCGGCCTGGCGGCGGGGGGAAACCTGGGCGCGGGAGGCGGTGCTGCCGCGCGTGGGTTTCGATTACAGCCTGGCCGAGGGACCGTTCCAACCCTGGAGCGCCTGGGCGGCGATGGGAGTGCGCACGGCCGACGGCCAATCCTGGGGCGAGGGGGAGGCGTCCGAGGCGATGGGCCTGATCCTGCCCGCCGGCTATACCGGCCCGGCCTTCATGATCCTGCCCAACCACATGGCCATCCGGGCCTACAACAATTCGACCACCTATGCCCTGGCCGTGGGCCTCCTGGCCGACCGCATCGCCGGCAGGCCGGCGTTGACCCAGGCCTGGCCCGCCGACCAGCCCTTGTCCCTGGCCGATCGCATGGGCGCCCAGATGGCGCTCACCCGTCTGGGTTTCGACGCGGGCGAACCGGACGGAGTGCTGGGGCTGAAGACCCGGGCCGCAGCGCGCGCCTGGCAGAAGGCCAGGGGTCTGCCGGCGGACGGCTATCTATCCTATCGGCTGATCCAGACGCTCAAGATCCAGGCCGGTTTGGCGGATGCGACGACGCCGACACTCTAGCGGGCTTGAGCCCCTTTGCTCCGGCGTGATAGTCGCCCCCTTGATAGAAACTGTGTGCTTGCCAAGGATCTGACCGAAATGGGCGACAACTATCACCGCGGCGAGATGGAGATCGCCGAACAGGCCGCCACCTTCGACGGCTTCGTCGGCCTGACCAAGTGGGGCTCGCTGACCCTGGCGACGGGACTGCTGTTTCTGGTCCTGGTGTTTTGCGCCCACGCCGGCCTGTTCCAGGCGTGCGGAGCGGCGGCCGTAGTCGCCGTGGCCGGAACCCTGCTGCTGCGCGAAAAGAAGTCCGCGGCCCACTGACCCCCGACGGCTCGACCCCAGGTTTGTTCGAACCCTGGGGCCGTTCGAAGCGCTCTGGACAGGGCGCGCGGTTCACCCCTAACCTTCACCGTTAACCGCGCCGGTTTCATGGCGCGGGTTGGGGGGGTGGATGGCTGCAACGATTGCCGTCACGACTGAGGGCCGCGCCGGCGAGACGCGCGTGGCCGCTGTTCCCGAGTCCGTAAAAAAGCTGGTCGCCGCCGGGTTTTCGGTCGTGGTGCAGACCGGGGCCGGGACGGCCGCGGCCTATCCCGACGCCGATTACCTGGCCGCGGGCGCGACCATCGCCCCGGACGCCGCCAAGGCGATCAAGGCCGCCGACATCCTGTTCAAGGTGCGCGGTCCCTCCGACAAGGAGATCGCCGCCCTGAAGCCGGGGGCCATCGTGGTCGCCCTGCTCAACCCCTACCAGGAACGGGCCACGGTCGACGCCATCGCCGCCAAGGGCGCGGTGGCCATCGCCATGGAGTTCGTGCCCCGGATCAGCCGGGCCCAGGCCATGGACGCCCTGTCCAGCCAGGCGAACCTGGCCGGCTATCGCGCCGTGATCGAGGCAGCCCAGGCCTATGGCCGGGCCATGCCGATGATGATGACCGCCGCCGGCACCGTCGCCGCGGCCAAGGTGTTCGTCATGGGGGTCGGCGTCGCCGGCCTGCAGGCCATCGCCACGGCCAGGCGCCTCGGCGCGGTGGTCACCGCCACGGACGTGCGCGCGGCCACCAAGGAACAGGTCGAGAGCCTGGGGGCCAAGTTCGTCGCGGTCGAGGACGAGGAGTTCAAGGCCGCCGAGACCGCCGCCGGCTACGCCAAGGAGATGTCGGCCGAATACCGCGCCAAGCAGGCCGCCCTGGTCTCGACCCACATCCAGAAGCAGGACATCGTCATCACCACCGCCCTGATCCCCGGCCGCCCGGCGCCCAGGCTGGTCTCGGCCGAGCAGGTCGCCTCGATGCGGCCGGGCTCGGTGATCGTCGACCTGGCGGTCGAGCAGGGCGGCAACACCGAGGGCGCAAAGCCGGACGCGGTGGTGGTCACCGCGAACGGCGTGAAGATCGTCGGCATCTCCAACATGGCCGGCCAGGTCGCGACCGATTCATCGGCGCTCTACGCCCGCAACCTGGTCAACCTCTCGGCCCTGCTGCTCAACAAGGGGGGGGCCCTGGCCCCCGACTGGGACGACGAGATCCTCAAGGGCGCCGTGGTCGCCCGCGACGGCGCCGTCGTCCACCCCGACCTTCTCAAATGAACGTCTAGCGTCCGACCCCACGAACGCGCACCCGAGGTCCGCCCGATGGAAGCCGTCGATCCTACCGTGTTCCGCCTGGCCATCTTCGTGCTGGCGATCTTCGTCGGCTACTATGTGGTCTGGAGTGTCACGCCCGCCCTACACACGCCACTGATGGCGGTGACCAACGCCATCTCCTCGGTGATCATCGTGGGAGCCCTGCTCGCCGCCGCGGCCCATGGGGCGGCCGGCGCCGCGGTCTCGGGCACGGTGATGATCTCCAAGGGGGCCGGGGCGATCGCCGCCGGCCTGGCCGCGGTCAATATCTTCGGCGGCTTCCTGGTCACCCAGCGGATGCTGGCCATGTACAAGAAGAAGGACCGGGCTGAGCACGGCGCCAAGGGGGCGGCCCAATGAACCCGAGTCTCGCCGCCGTCCTCTATCTCGTCTGCGGGGTCCTGTTCATCCTGGCCCTGCGGGGCCTGTCCAGCCCAGTGACCAGCCGCCGCGGCAACCAGCTCGGCATGATCGGCATGGCCCTGGCCATCGGCGTGACCCTGGTCACCCTGTGGGGTCAGAACGCCCTGGATCCCCTGACCCTGGGCCTGATCGCCGTCGGCGTCGCCATCGGCGGCGGGGTCGGCGCGATGATCGCCCGCCGCGTGGCCATGACCGCCATGCCCCAGCTGGTCGCCGCCTTCCACAGCCTGGTCGGCATGGCCGCGTGCCTGGTGGCCGTGGCGGCGGTCTACACCCCGGCCGCCTACGGCATCGCCACCCCCGACGGGGCGGTGAAGCTGCAGTCCCTGATCGAGCTGTCGGTCGGGGTGGCGATCGGGGCGGTGACCTTTACCGGCTCGCTGATCGCCTTCGCCAAGCTCAACGGCAACATGAGCGGCGCGCCGATCATGCTGCCCGCCCGGCATCTGTTGAACATCGCCCTGGCGGTGGTCCTGGTCGCTCTGGTGGTGGTGCTGGCGGCTTCCGGTGGCGACGCCAAGTGGGCCTTCTGGGGGGTCTTCGCCCTGGCCCTGATCCTGGGCGTCACCCTGATCATCCCCATCGGGGGCGCCGACATGCCGGTGGTGGTGTCCATGCTGAACAGCTATTCCGGCTGGGCGGCGGCGGCCCTGGGCTTCACCCTGGAGAACGTCACCCTGATCATCACCGGGGCCCTGGTCGGGTCCTCCGGCGCGATCCTGTCCTACATCATGTGCAAGGGGATGAACCGCAGCTTCGTCTCGGTGATCCTGGGCGGCTTCGGCGGCGACACCGCGGCCGCGGCGGGGGGCAAGGTCGAGACGCGTCCGGTCAAGCAGGGGTCCGCCGACGACGCGGCCTTCATCATGAAGAACGCCTCGAAGGTGATCATCGTCCCGGGCTACGGCATGGCGGTGGCCCAGGCCCAGCATGCGCTGCGCGAAATGTGCGACGAACTGAAGAAGGAGGGGGTGGAGGTCAAATACGCCATCCACCCGGTGGCCGGGCGAATGCCGGGCCACATGAACGTGCTGCTGGCCGAGGCCAATGTGCCCTACGACGAGGTGTTCGAGCTGGAGGACATCAACTCCGAGTTCGCCTCCGCGGACGTCGCCTTCGTCATCGGCGCCAACGACGTGACCAACCCGGCCGCCAAGACCGACCCCGCCTCGCCGATCTTCGGCATGCCGATCCTGGAGGTGGAGCGGGCCCGCACCGTGCTGTTCATCAAGCGCGGCATGGGCTCAGGCTACGCCGGGGTCGAGAACGAGCTGTTCTTCCGCGACAACACCATGATGCTGTTCGGCGACGCCAAGAAGATGGTCGAGGGGATCCTGAAGGGGCTGTGACCGCGTGCCGACCGTCCTGCACTGGAACGGCTATCGCTTCTACTTCTACTCGAACGAGGGCTTTGAGCCGCCGCATATCCACGTCGATCGAGGTGGAGCGAGCGCGAAAGTGTGGCTGGATCCCGTCGCGATGGCCCAAAATATCGGTTATTCTGTTATCGAAATGAATGAGATCGTTCGCAAAGTACGGGCCGAGGCGCCCGGCTTCCTAGAGGCGTGGAATGGCTATTTCGGCGGTCAAGCTCGATGAGCGAATAGCCGACGTACGAGTCACAGCCGAGCGGCTTGAGCTGACGCTGCGCGACGGTCGGCTCGTGGCTGCCCCCCTGGAATGGTTTCCACGTTTGGCGGCGGCGTCGGCGGCCAAGCGGGAGCAATGGGAAATTTCCGGAGCGGGCTTCGGGGTGCATTGGCCCGAAATCGATGAAGACATCGGCGTTGCAGGGCTGTTGCGCGCGGGCGCGACTAAGCACCAACCGTAGGCTGGCGGCTCAAATTACCGGATTCAGTGTGGGCAGCGCAACTGGCCACGGCGCTCGTCGCGCCTGCGGTCGGGCAGCTGGGCCGCGACCGCCATTCGGAGCGCCGGACGAATCCGGCGTCCGAGAAAAGCCTAAAGCCTAGGGCTTGGCGCCGCCGGTCGCGGGGACACGGGGCTTGGGACCGGCGATCAGGCCTTCGCGTTGGGCGCGCTTGCGGGCCAGCTTGCGGGCGCGGCGCACGGCCTCGGCCTTTTGACGGGCGCGCTTTTCCGAGGGCTTCTCGTAATGGACGTGCCGCTTCATTTCGCGGAACGTGCCTTCGCGCTGCATCTTCTTCTTCAGCGCCTTCAGCGCCTGGTCGACATTGTTGTCGCGCACGAAAATCTGAACGATGACCAAGTCCTCCGATAACGCCCGCGCCGGCCGGCCTTCCTCAGGTCAAGAGAGGGGGCAGCGGGCGAAACAAGTCTGGAGCCCGGAAGAAGGCTCCCGTGCTTGAGGCGCCGCAAATAGCAGAGGCGCGGTTTGCTGTCCACGGTGGAAGGGCGCTGACGCGCAGTCTTTCGCGGGCTATTTTGCCGGCATGAACGCCGCCGCTCCCGCCGAACCGTCCTGGGCCGAAGCCGCGGAGGCGCGCGTGCTCGACGCCGCCATCGGTCTGGCCCCCCGCCTGGGGTGGGGACGGCCCCTGGTGGTCCGGGCCGCTCGCGAGGCCGGGTTGTCGCCGGCCGACACGGCGCTGCTGCTTCCCGGCGGCGGGCGGGACCTGGCGGCTTTGCTGTCCCGCCGCCACGACGCCCGGGCGCTGGAGGCCTTGGCCGAGGTCGATCCCCTCGGGCTGAAGGTGCGCGAGCGCATCCGCCGGGCCGTGGAGGCCCGGGTGGCGGCGGCGGCCGAGGACGAGGCGGCCGTCCGCCGATGCGCGGCCTGGCTGGCGCTTGCGCCCCGCCTGCCGCTGGCCCTGTCGCTGCTGTGGGAAAGCGCGGACGTCCTGTGGCGCTGGGCCGGGGATACCGCGACCGACGAGAACCATTATTCCAAGCGGGCCATATTGTCCGGAGTGCTGGCGACCACCGTCGGCGTCCGCTTCGAGCGGGGCGCGGCGGCGGCGAGCGAGCATCTGGCCGCCCAGATCGACCGGGTGATGAGCTTCGAGAAGTGGAAGGCCGGCTTGCCCAAGCTCTCCGAGACCCTGGCCGCCATCGCCGCCGCCCTGGGACGGATGCGCTATGGCGCCGCCGAGCCGCCGGTCAGCCCAACGGACCCTTGAGCGGCCGCAGCCGGTTGACGTGGCCCATCTTGCGGCCCGGCGCGGTCTCGTGCTTGCCGTAGAGCCAGATCCGCGCCGACGGGTCGGCGGCGAGCCGGGCCCAGCCGTCCGCCTCCTCGCCCAGCAGGTTGGTCATCTCCACCGCCGCCAGGGGATCGGCGGGGCCCAGCGGCCAGCCGGCCACGGCCCGGATATGCTGCTCGAACTGGTCGACCTCGCAGCCGTCCAGGGTCCAGTGGCCGGAATTGTGCACCCGAGGGGCGAATTCGTTGACCATCAGCTGGCCGCCGTCGAGCTCGAACAGCTCGACCCCGATCACCCCAACATAGTCCAGGGCCTCCAGCAGGGTCAGGGCGATGGCGCGCGCGGCCTCCGCCGTGGCGGGCCTCAGCTCGGCCGGGGCGATCGAGCGGCGCAGCACCCCGGCCTCGTGATGGTTCTCCGCCGCCGGATAGGCCGCGGTCGCCCCGTCGCGGCCCCGCGCGGCGATCACCGACAGCTCGCGCACGAAGGGGGCGCGCGCCTCCAGGATCGCCGGGCGCCCGCCGATCCGGGCGAAGGCGGCCTCGGCTTCGTCCGCGCTCCGCACCCAGGCCTGGCCCTTGCCGTCGTAACCCTCTCGCCGGGTCTTCAGGAGGGCGGGACATCCCAGCCGGGCCAGGGCCGGGGCGATGTCGGCGGCGCTGTCGATGGCGGCGAAGGCGACGGTGGGGACGCCGATCTGTTCGAAGAAGCGCTTCTCGACGATGCGGTCCTGGGCCACGGCCAGGGCGCGGGCGCCCGGCGCCACCGGGCATCCCAGGGCCGCCAGCCGGTCGACCGCGGCGGCGGGCACGTTCTCGAACTCATAGGTGACCACGGCGCTGAGACGGGCCAGCTCGGCCAGGCCTTGCGCGTCGTCATAGGCGCTGCGGATGGTGTGGGCGGCGACCCGGCCGGCCGGGGCGTCGGGGCGCGGCGTCAGGATGGCGGCGTCGAACCCCAGCCGCGCGGCGGCCAGGGCCAGCATCCGGCCCAGCTGCCCGCCGCCCAGAATGCCGATCACGGCCCCGGGGGCCAAGGGAAAGCTCGCCGTGGGCATGGGTGCGCTCTAGGCTTTTTGCGGCGCGCCGGCGGGATCGGCGACGTCTTCGTCCACGGCCTCGGTCTGGGCCTTGCGCCAGGCCGCCAGGCGGCCGGCCAGATCGGCGTCGGCCAGAGCCAGGATCTGGGCGGCCAGGATGCCGGCGTTCCTGGCCCCGGCCGGGCCGATGGCCAGGGTCGCCACCGGCACCCCGGCGGGCATCTGGACGATGGAGAGCAGGGAATCCAGGCCCGTCAACGCTTCGGACCGTACCGGCACGCCCAGCACCGGCAGGTCGGTCATGGAGGCGGTCATGCCGGGCAGGTGCGCCGCGCCCCCCGCCCCGGCGATGATCACCTGGAACCCGGCGGCCCTGGCGCCCTTGGCGAAGGCGTAGAGGCGCTCGGGCGTACGATGGGCCGACACCACCTTGGCCTGGTACCTTACGCCCAGGGCGTCCAGGGCCTCGGCGGCCTTGCTCATGGTGGGCCAGTCGGAGCGGCTGCCCATGATGATGGCGACGGGCGCCGCAGATGGTCGCGGCGAATCTCGGCTGTCCAAGCGGCGTCCCCCGGAAAAGGCGCGGAGTATAGGCGCGCCGTTTGCCTCCGCAACCGATCCGACTAGCATTGGCTCCGTCGATGGACCTCGCCGATTCGCCCAGTATGGAAGACGCCCCCGCTCCTTTGGCGCCGGATGCCCTGGCCGCCGCCCGGGCGGAGATCGAATCCCTGCGCGCCGAACTGGCCCGGGCGCAGCAGCGGCTGGCCGAGGTCGAGCTCCTGGCCGACCGCGACGCCCTGACCCCGGTGCTGAACCGGCGGGCCTTCGTGCGCGAGCTGACGCGGACCCTGGCCTTCTGCGAACGCTATGACGCCCCCGCCAGCCTGGTGTTCATGGACATGGACGGGCTGAAGACCATCAACGACCGTTTCGGCCACGCCGCCGGCGACGCGGCCCTGCACGCCATCGCGGTCAGCCTGGCCGAGCACGTGCGCGAATCCGACGTGATCGGGCGCCTCGGCGGCGACGAGTTCGGGGTGCTCCTGGCTCAGGCGGGCCGCGAGGCGGCCGCGGCCAAGGCGGCCGACCTGCAGCGCCGGGTCGAGGCCGAGCCGCTGGTGTTCGAGGGCAAGGCCATCCCCTTGCGCGTCTCCTATGGGGTCAGGACCTTCGAGCCGGGCCTGGAGGCCGCCCAGATGCTGGCCGAGGCCGACGCCGCCATGTACCTGCGCAAGGGCAGCCGCCGTGAGGGCTGAGCCGTCGACGATCCCCTGCGGTCGCGGCGGTTGAGCCGCCTCGCCCCGATGGGCTAGGACGCAGCGTCCATGCCCGTCTCCCTCAAAACCGCCTACCAGCAACGCCTCGCCGCCGGCGAGATCGCCCCCGACGGGGCCCAGGCCGCGGCCGTCGAAGCCCTGTCGCGGCTGGAGGGCGAGCTGAACGCCGCCGGCGAGCCGGGCTTCGGCCTGTCGTTCTTCCGCAAACGCGAGCCGGCGGCGCGAGGGGTCTATCTCCACGGCCCGGTCGGGCGGGGCAAGTCCATGCTGATGGACCTGTTCTTCGACTCCGCGCCGGTGGCCCGCAAGCGCCGGGCCCACTTCCACGCCTTCATGGCCGAGGTGCACGCCGACATCGACGCCTGGCGCCGGGGCGACGCGGCCGAGCGCAAGGCCCGGTTCGGGACCAACAAGGGCGACGATCCGATCGCGCCCACGGCCGGACGCATCGCCGAAACGGCGCGGCTGCTGTGCTTCGACGAGCTGCACGTCACCGACATCGCCGACGCCATGATCCTGGGGCGCCTGTTCGAGGCCCTGTTCGCCGCCGGCGTGACCCTGGTGGCGACCTCGAACCGGGCGCCGGACGACCTTTACGCCGGGGGCATCAACCGCCAGCTGTTCCTGCCCTTCATCGCCATGCTGAAGGAGCGGATGGAGGTGGTCCGGGTCGGGGGGCCCAAGGACTTCCGCCTGGACCGGCTGAAGGGGGCCCAGGTCTATTTTTCTCCCCTCGACTCCGCCCAGGAGGCAGCGTTCGACGCCCTGTGGCGCGACCTGCTCGACGGCGCGGAGGAGACCGGCGCGACGGTGGAGGTGCTGGGCCGGAAGCTTCGGTTGCCGCACGCAGCGGGGGGGTGCTTAAGGTCGAGCTTCATCAGCCTGTGCGGCCAGGCGCTGGGGTCCCAGGACTACCTGGCCCTGGCCCAGCGGTTCCACACCGTCTTCCTGGAAAACGTGCCCCGCCTGTCCGCCGACAAGCGCAACGAGGCGGCCCGGTTCGTCACCCTGATCGACGCCCTCTATGAGGCGCGCACCAAGCTGGTGACCCTGGCGGAGGCCGAGCCGGACGACCTCTATCCGGCCGGCGACGGAGCCTTCGAGTTCGAGCGCACTGCGTCTCGCCTGCAGGAGATGCGCTCCGCCGACTATGTCGACGAGGACCGGGAGTGATGTGAGGGCCGGTCGGGCGAAGCGGCCATCGGCCTCATCCCCAGGGCCTTCAGCAGCGCCGCGTCCTCGTTCGTTTCCGGATTGGGCGTGGTCAGGAGCCTGGCGCCCACGAAGATCGAATTGGCGCCGGCCAGGAAGCACAGGGCCTGCATCTCGGCGCTCATGCCTTCGCGGCCGGCCGAAAGCCGCACCACCGACCTCGGGCAGACCAGGCGGGCCACCGCGACGGTGCGCACGAACTCCAGCGGCTCCAGCGGCGGGCTGTCGCCCAGGGGCGTGCCGGGAATCGGGACCAGGGCGTTGATCGGAACCGACTCCGGATGGACCGGCAGGGTGGCCAGGGCGTGCAGCAGGCCGGCCCGCGCGGCGCGGTCCTCGCCCATGCCGACGATGCCGCCGCAGCAGACCGCCATCCCCGCCTCGCGCACCCGGGCCAGGGTGTCCAGCCGGTCCTGGTAGACGCGGGTGGTGACCACCCGGCCGTAGTCCTCCGGCGCGGTGTCGAGGTTGTGGTTGTAGTAGTCGAGCCCGGCCCCCGCCAGCGCCCGGGCCTGGCCATCCGACAGCATGCCCAAGGTGGCGCAGGTCTCCAGCCCCAGCGCCTTCACCCCGGCGATCATCGCCGCCAGCTTTTCGATGTCGCGGTCCTTAGGTTCGCGCCAGGCCGCGCCCATGCAAAACCGCTGGGCCCCGTCAGCCTTGGCCCGCGCCGCCTCGGCGATCACCGCCTCGGGCTGCATCAGCCGGTCGGCCGAAAGGCCGGTGTCGAACTTCGCCGACTGGCTGCAGTAGCCGCAATCCTCGGCGCAGCCCCCGGTCTTGATCGACAGCAGTTGGGAGAGTTGGACCTCGGCGGGATCGAACCAGGCCCGGTGGACGCCGGCGGCCCGGAAGACCAGCTCGGGGAAGGGCAGGTCGAACAGGGCTTCGACCTCTGCGCGGGTCCAGTCGTGGCGGGGCTCGGCCGCAGGCGGAGTGATCATGGCCCCGCTTTAGCAGGGCGGGGCCGTCCGCGAAACCGAGGGACCGCCGGCTTGGCGCTTCATTAAGCAATCATGGTGCATGCTCGGGAAACCATAACGATGTCCGGAGAAGGCGATGGCCGCCGCCGCCCGCGTACCCCACAGCGATCCGGAGCCGTCGCGCTATGCGGCCTCGGAGGCCTTGCTGGCGCGGGCCCGCGAGTTCATCCCCCTCGGCGCCCAGACCTTCTCCAAGTCCATCACCCAGCTGCCGTTCGGGGCCTCGCCCTATTTCGCCGCCCGCGCCAAGGGGGCGACCCTGTGGGACGAAGACGGCCACGCCTACGTCGACTTCTGCAACGCGCTGTGCGCCGTCACCCTCGGCTATGCCGACCCGGACGTGAACGCGGCGGCCGCGGCCCAGGTCGCCGACGGCAGCGTGTTTTCCCTGTCTCATCGGCTGGAGGCCGAGGTGGCCGAGCGGATCTGCCAGCTGGTCCCCTGCGCCGAGGCCGTGCGTTTCGGCAAGAACGGCTCGGACGCCACCAGCGGCGCGATCCGCGTGGCCAGGGCCTACACCGGCCGCGACCGGGTGCTGACCTGCGGCTATCACGGGTGGCAGGACTGGTCGATCGGGGCCACGGCGCGCTCCAAGGGCGTCCCCCAGGCGGTCCGCGACCTGACCACGCCCTTCCGCTTCAACGATCTGGAGGCGCTCGCCGCCCTGCTCGACGCCCACGCGGGCGAGGTGGCGGCCATCATCCTCGAGCCTATGAACGTGACGGCCCCCGCCCCCGGCTATCTGCAGGGCGTGCGCCGGCTGGCGGACAAGCACGGCGTGGTGCTGATCTTCGACGAGACCATCACCGGTTTCCGCTTCGACAAGGGCGGCGCCCAGGCCCTGTTCGGGGTCACGCCGGACCTGGCGACCTTCGGCAAGGGCCTCGCCAACGGTTTTCCCCTGTCGGCGGTGGCCGGCAAGCAGGCCCTGATGGCCGAGATGGAGGAGGTGTTCTTCTCCTTCACCATGGGCGGCGAGGCGGTCTCCCTGGCGGCGGCCAAGGCGGTGCTGGACAAGCTCGACCGCGAGCCGGTGATTCAGACCCTGCGCATCCGCGGGGCGGAGGTCCAGGCGGAGGTCGACCGGCTGCTGATAAACTCGGGAATGATCGCCTACGCCTCGATCAGCGGCGATCCGACCTGGAGCTTCCTCAATTTCACCCCGCCGCCGCAGGTCGACGTCTGGGCGTTGAAGACCTTGTTCCTGCAGGAGGTCTTCGCCCGCGGCCTGTTCACTCTGGGCACCCACAACATGTCCTACGCCCATGGGGACGAGGCGATCTCGGTCCTGGTCGACGTCTATGCCGAGGTGTTTCCCATCCTCGCCGAGGCCGTGCGCCGGGGCGACGTGGCCAAGCGCCTTCACTGCGCGCCCCTCCAACCCCTGTTCAAGGTCCGATGAGCGTGCGCGTCGCCAAGTTGGGCGTCGGCACGGCCCAGTTCGGCCTCGACTATGGCGTGTCGAACCGGCGCGGCCGACTGACGGAATCCGAAGCCGTGGCGGTGGTGCAGGTGGCCGCCGCCGCCGGCGTCAGCCTGTTGGATACCGCGGCCCAATACGGCGAGGCCGAAGCCGTGATCGGTCGCGTGCTGCCGCAACCCAACCGCTTTCGCCTCGTCACCAAGACCGCGCGCGTCAGCGAAGGCGTCGACCGGGTCGAGGCCCGCGCCCGCGCCTCCCTCGACCGGCTGGGCGTCGCGCGCGCCGAGGCCCTGCTGGTGCATTCGGCCCCGGACCTTTTGGGTCCGGAAGGTCCGGAGCTGTGGGACCGGCTGAAGCGGCTCAAGGACGAGGGCCTCTACGCCAAGATCGGCATTTCCGCCTACGCCGCCGAAGACCCCCTGGGTCTGGCCCGCCGGTTCAAGCCCGACCTGATGCAACTGCCCGCCAGCGTGCTGGACCAGCGGCTGATCCAGGACGGGGTGCTGACGGAGATCGCCGCCCTGGGGGTGGAGATCCATCTGCGGTCGATCTTCCTGCAGGGTCTGCTGTTCCTGCCCCGTGACGGCCTGCCGGCCGGCCTCGCCGCCGCCGGCCCCCGGCTTTCGCGGATTCGCCGCACCATCGCCGAAGCCGGCGCCGACCCGCTGCAGGCGGCCCTCGCCTTCGCCCTTACTCGCCCCGAGGCGTCGACGGTGGTGGTGGGGGTGACCTCGGCGGCGGAGCTGCGCGCGATCCTGGCCGCCGCGGCGGCGCCGGCTCCCGACCTCGACTGGAGCGCCCTGTCCCTCGACCACAGCCTGGCGCTCGACCCGCACCTGTGGGCGGCGGCCTGAATCGGAGAAGCCGGTGATCCTTGCCGTCCTGCAGGCCAGAATGTCGTCCACCCGGATGCCGGGCAAGGTCATGGCTCCGGTCCTGGGCGAGCCGATGATCTGGCGTCAGATCGAGCGCATGCGCCGGGCGCGGACCCTGTCCAAGATCGTCGTGGCCACCTCGACCGCCGCTTCCGACGACGCCCTGGCCGGCTTCCTGCTGGGGCGCGGATGCAGCGTCTACCGGGGCGACCTCAACGACGTCCTGGCCCGCTTCGCCGCCTGCGCCGCCGCCTGGAACCCCGACCACGTGGTGCGGCTGACCGCCGACTGCCCCCTGATCGATCCGCAGGTGATCGACGCGGCGACGGCCCTGGCCGTCAGCCAGGCCGCGGACTACGCCTCCAACTGCGAGCAGCGCAGCTATCCCGACGGGCTGGACGTGGAGGTGATCTCCGTCGGCGCCCTCGCCGCCGCCGCCCGTGAAGCGACCGGGGCGTTCGACCGCGAGCACGTCACGCCGTTCATCCGCTCCCGTCCGGAGCGCTTCCGCCAAGCGCATCTGATCCAGGCCCGCAACCTGGGCGCCCTGCGCTGGACCGTCGATCGGCCCGAGGATTTCGCCTTCGTCCGGGCGGTGTTCGGCAAGCTCTATCCGGTCGACCCGGGCTTCGGCATGGAAGAGGTGCTGGAGCTTCTGGCCGAACGCCCCGACCTCGCCGCCCTGGCCGCCCGCGCCCAGGAGGCGGCCGGACCGGTCGCGGAGCCGACGGTGATCGAAACGCCTGCGGTCGCCGCTTAGGAATCCGCGCGGGGGGCGACCAGCCCCAGTTCGACGATGTCGCTTCGCCATCCGTCCAGGTCGTAATGGGCCCGGCGCAGGCCTTCGCGCACGAAACCCGCCTTCAGGAACGCCCGCTCGCTGCCGACATTGGCGGCGTAGAGTCCGGCCGAGAGCTTGGCCAGCTTGAGGTCGTCGAAGGCGTGGCGGACCAGGCGCGCGATCGCCTCGGCGGCATAGCCCCGGCTCCAGACGGTCCGCTCCCCGATCAACAGGCTGACGTCCCCCAGCCGATGGACGGGATGGACGGGCCCCAGCTTGATATTGCCGATATGGCGGTCGTTCTCGCGCAGGATGATCCCGAACAGGTGCTCGCCCTTGCGGGCGTTCACTGCGGCGACAAAGTCGGCGACGGTTTGAAGGGTCTGGGGACTGTGGCGGGTCTCCAGGTAGCGGTTCACCTCGGGGTCGTTGAGCCAGGCCACATAGGCCGGGGTGACGTCGGCTTCCGACAGCGGGCGCAGATAGAGGCGGGGAGCGTCGAGGCGCATGGACGCAAGGAGAGCACGCCTTGAGCCTCCATGAAACTGGGAAGCGCGGGAGCGGCTCGGCGACGCCTCTGGAATGCCAAACTCACGCTGCTAGATAGGAACGCCCCCTCAATCCGCGAGAACCCGTTCATGAACCGCCTGAGCCTCTGCCTGCTGATCTCCGCCGCCGCCGCCCTCGCGGCGGGGCCGATGCAGGCGCAGGAGGCGACGCCGGCTAGCTCGGCCAAGACCGCGCCAAGTCCGTCCCTGGTTCCGCAGCGCTACGGCGACTACGGCCTGGACCTGGCGGGGCGGGACACTTCGGTCAGGCCTGGAGACGACTTCAACCGCTACGCCAACGGCCGCTATCTGGACGCGCTGAAGATTCCCTCCGACCGCGCCGGTTACGGGGTCAACTATGTGCTCTCCGAGCTGTCGGAGAACCAGGTCCACGCCATCCTCGCCGACATGGCCAAGACCAGCGTCGGCCAGCCCAATTCCGACCAGGCCAAGGCGGCCGCCTTCTACAAGGCCTTCATGGACGAGGGGCGGGTCAACGCCCTCGGCGCCAAGCCGATGCAGCCGGGCCTGGCCGCCATCCGCGCCGCCAAGACCCGCGACGACCTGGCCGGCCTGATGGGCGAGGCGACCCATGGTTTCCAGGGCTCGATCTTCGGGCTCTATATCGACGCCAACCCCAAGTCGCCCGACCGCTATGCGGTGAACGTGGTGCAGAGCGGCCTCGGGCTGCCGGACCGGGACTACTACCTGAAGCCCGCCTTCGCCGAGAAGAAGGCCAAGTACCAAGCCTATGTGGCCAGGATGCTGACCATGGCCGGGTGGCCGGACGCCGAGGCCGAAGCCAAGGCCGTGGTCGCCTACGAGACCGCCATCGCCGAGGCCAGCTGGACCCGGGCCGAGCGCCGCGATCCGGAAAAGACCTACAACCCCTTCACCGTCGCCGCCCTGCAGACATACGCTCCGGGCTTCGCCTGGGCGCGCTTCCTCAAGAGCGCCGGGATCGGCGGGGTCACAAACGTCATCGTCAACGAACGTTCGGCGTTCCCGAAGATCGCGGCGGTGTTCAGCCGCACCCCCCTGTCGACCCTGCGCGCCTGGGCCGCCTTCCATCTGGTGGACGGCTCGGCCGCCTATCTGTCCGAGCCTTTCGTCACCGCCCGTTTCGATTTCCGCTCCAAGGAGCTTTCGGGGGTGGAGACCCAGCGCGACCGCTGGAAACGCGCGGTGGCGGCGATCGACGGGGCCATGGGCGAGGCCGTGGGCAAGGCCTATGTCGAACGCCACTTTCCGCCCGAAGCCAAGGCCAAGATCGACGCCCTGGTCGGCGACCTCAAGGTGGCCATGGCCGCCCGCATCCGCCAATTGACCTGGATGAGCCCGGCCACCAAGGCCGAGGCGCTGAAGAAGCTGTCCAAGCTGACCACCAAGGTCGGCTATCCGGACAGGTGGAAGGACTATTCGGCCCTTGTGGTGCGGTCTGACGACCTCTACGGCAACGTCGAGCGGGCGGAGGCCTGGGACTGGCGCCGTCAGGTCCTGCGGCTGAACAAGCCCGTCGACCGCAGCGAATGGTTCATGAACCCGCAGACGGCCAACGCCTACTACAACCCGGTGATGAACGAGGTGGTGTTCCCGGCTGCGGAACTGCAGCCGCCATTCTTCGACCCGAAGGCGGACCCGGCCGTCAATTACGGGGGCATCGGCTCGGTGATCGGGCACGAGATCACCCACGGCTTCGACGACGAGGGCCGCAAGGCCGACGGGGATGGACGCCTGCGCAACTGGTGGACCGCCGAGGACGGCAAGAAATTCGAGGCCGCGGCCAAGACCCTCGGCGCCCAGTACTCCAGCTACGAGGTGGCCGGGGCCCACATCAACGGCGAGCTGACCATGGGCGAGAACATCGCCGACCTTGGCGGTCTGCTCATCGCGCTGGACGCCTACCATCTGTCGCTGAAGGGCCAGCCGGCGCCGGTGATCGACGGCCTGACCGGGGACCAGCGGTTCTTCCTCGCCTTCGGCCAGGGCTGGCGCGACAAGCGGCGTGACGAGGCCCTGCGCCAGCAGCTGGTCTCCGACCCGCATTCGCCAGAGCAGTTCCGCGTCGACGGCGTGGTCCGCAACGTGGGCGCCTGGTATCCGGCCTTCGACGTCAAGCCGGATCAGAAGCTCTATCTCAAGCCGGAAGACCGGGCTCGAATCTGGTGAGGCTTGCCGGGGACAACTCCCCCCGGCGTCCCTTTCGTTCGATCGCTTAGAGGCAAGAGACCTAATGGCTCCGGTCGCGGGCGCGGCTGGCGATGGCGTCCAGGGTCTGGCTACGTAGGGTCAGTTCTTCGCCGAGACGCCGGCAAAGGTCGCGGACGCCGGCGGGATAGACGTCTCCCCCCTCGGCGATCTCGCCGGCGAGGGCGACCGCCTTGGCCAGGCCCTCCTCGAGCACATGTACCTGCTCATAGGCGGCCTGCTGCGCTTCGGCATAAAGGCGCCCGGCGCGCGCGGCGGGAGAATCGATGGTTTGTTCGGTCTGCACAACGCTCAGACGGGGAACGCTCATGCTTGGGTCCTCGGTGATTTCGGCACGCTCGGAAGGGGCGTGGGATATCTCCACAACGCAGCCCGGGCCGGAAGGGTTCACCGTTCGTCCATGGCGATCCGCCCCTGTAACACCGGCGCCACAGTGCCGCGTCGCCAGCGGCGTTTTCCACTCTTCGGATGGCGTCGCGGCCATGCCAGACTTGGGCGAACGGGACCGACAGCGCCCCGGGTTTCGCAGGCGAGGCAGACATGGCGAACCGGTTGGCGATCTACCATCCGCAGGGTCAGATCGCCTTCGGAGACAAGCCGTTCGGCAAGGACGTGGCCAACCGTGACCTGTTCGCCGCCCTGGCGCTGCATGGAGGGTACGAACAGCTCGACATACTCACCCACGGCAACATCGACGCGGAGGCCCTGGCCGAGCAGCTCCTGCAAGGCCGGCCGGCCGCTACCCGCGTGGCGGCAGGCCACATCCTCAGCCAGAAGACCGTCATCGAAGCGGGCGTCCTGTTGCGGGGGAAGGCCGACCTGGCCAGCGTCGCCTGGCTGCGTCGCCGCGTCGCCGGCGACCGGGCCTATAGCCTCGCGGGGGTGGTCCACACCATCGCGCCCCTGGTGGTGCGGGACTACATCGCCGCCGCCGCGGTGGCGCCGGTCCAGCCGTGGGACGCCCTGATCTGCACCTCGCCCTCGGTGCAGGATGCGCTGGACCGGATGTTCGACGAATGGTGCGATTTCCTCGCCGACCGTTTCGGCGGCGACCGCCGGCCCAAGCCGCGCCTGCCCCTGGTCCCGCTCGGGGTCGATCTGCAACAGATCGCGGCCGCCGCCGACGACCCCGCCGCGCGGGCGGCGGTCCGGGCCGAGTTCGGCCTTTCGGACCAGGACATCATGGTGCTTTGGGTCGGACGGCTGTCCTTCTTCGAAAAGGCGTTCCCGCAGCCGATGTTGCGAGCCGTCGAGGAGGCCGCGGCGGCGACGGGCGCGCGGGTCCACTTCGTCCACGCCGGCTGGTTTCCGGGGGGGGAGCAGGATCAGCGGCGCTATGAGGCGGCCGCCCAGGCCTATGCGCCAAACGTTACGGTCCGCTTCGTCAGCGGCGACGACCGCGCGCGGATCGGCCGCCTGTGGGCGGGGGCGGACCTGTTCATCTCCCTGGTCGACAACATCCAGGAGACCTTCGGCATCACGCCGGTCGAAGCCATGGCCGCGGCCCTGCCGGTGGTGGTCAGCGACTGGGACGGCTACCGCTATACGGTGCAGGACGGCGTGCAGGGTTTCCTGATCCCCACCCTCGGCGGCCCCGCCGGGCGGCTGGGCTATTCGATGAGCACCCGCCACACCCTGCTGATGGACAGCTACCAAGCCTACGCCGGCCTGGTCGCCCAGCATACCGCGGTCCATGTCGGCCGGGCGGCGGAAGCGATCGCCGCGCTGATCCGCTCGCCGGACCTTCGCCGGACCATGGGGGCGGCGGGGCGGGCCCGCGTCGCCGCGACCTTCGACTGGCCGGTGGTGGTCGGCGAACTCAAGGCGGTGTTCGACGAGCTGGCGCAGATCCGCGCATCGGCTCCGGGCGCGGGCGGACCGGGCTGGCCGCTCAATCCGGTCCGGGGCGATCCCTTCCGCGACTTCGCCGGCTTCGCCACCGGGGTGCTGAACGGCGCCACGCCCTTGAGCCTGCGGTCTGGCGCCGGGCCGGCGGACCTGGAGCGCGCCCGGGGCCTGGCCCTGGATCAGTTCGGCGGCAATTGGCGCTCGACCCCGGCGGAATGCGCCCTCGTCGTGGAACTGCTCGCGTCCGGCGAGCGATGGACCGTCGACGCTCTGGCGGCCCGTTTCCCGCCCGATCGACGCTGGCCGCTGGAACTCACGCTGATGTGGATGATGAAGCTGGGCGTCGTGGACTGGCTGGAGCCGTCCGACCCCGATTGAGCCGTTTGGGCCATCGCGGTGTTGCAGCGCGGCGCTGGTCGCCGTATTGGCGCTGCATGCTTGATGACCTTAAGGCGAACAACCGGGCCTGGGCCGACGGCAAGGTCGCTGTCGATCCGGGCTTCTTCAAACGGCTGCAGAACCAGCAGGCCCCGGAACACCTGTGGATCGGCTGTTCCGACAGCCGGGTGCCGGCCAATGAGATCGTCGGCCTCGATCCCGGCGAGATGTTCGTGCACCGCAACGTGGCCAATCTGGCTCCGCCCCAGGACGCCAACTATCTGTCGGTGCTGCAGTTCGCGGTCGACGTGCTGAAGGTGAAGCACATCCTGGTGGTGGGCCACTATGGATGCGGCGGGGTGGCCGCCGCCGTCGACGGCCAAAGGCGCGGTCTGGTCGATCACTGGCTGCACCCGATCCGCGAGGTCCATCGCGACCATCTTGCCGAGCTGGAGGCCATCCCGGACGCGCGCGCCCGTCTCGATCGCCTGTGCGAACTGAACGTCGTGCGGCAGGTGAAGAACGTGGCCTCCGACGTGTTCGTCCAGGACGCCTGGGCCCGCGGCCAGGAGCTTTCGGTCCACGGCTGGGTCTACTCCCTGGCCGACGGTCTGGTCACGGACCTGAACGTCACCGCCACCCGGCCTGAAGACATCGGCCGTCTGGGTTAGGTCATTCCGGCAGGCGGTCGAGGGCGCGGCGCAGCAATCCCAGGACCTGGCGGGTCTCGCTGTCGGCCAGGGCGGTTTCGGTCGTGGTTTCGGAAAGCCGATGCGCGGGACGGCTGAGGCCGGTCTCGTCGGACGTCCTCCCGTCGAGAGAGGATTCGCGCAGGAAGAACGCTGACTGGCCCATCGATCTTGTCCTTGTTCTGGACGCCGGTCGGCTTCGCGGCCGCCTGGTCCGGTTCAAGTGCAATCGGTGGACCACGGCGGTTGAACGGGCCCTGAGGGACCGGTTAGGCTGGGTTCATCTTCTAGGAGCCGGTCGCCTTCACTTGGCCGGTTCGGCGCTTTCGACCGGCCCCTCGTCGTCGTGCAGGCCGGCGACGGTCAGGGCTTCCGGCAGCGACGACACCGGGTGGCCCTTGGCGGTGGTGAAGTTCAGTTCGAACGGCGTGGCCATCCTGTGCCCGACGCCGGTGAAGCCGGTGTCGGCGTCCGCCTGGTTGATGAGGACAGAATAGGCCCGGTCGGACAGGGTGGTGCACAGGAGCACGAAGGTCCTGCCGTCCGCCAGCAACCGCGGCTTGGCCAGACAATCGGGATAGGCGCCGGCGTCGCCCTTGGCGTAGCGCCAGGCCTCGGGGTCCATGTGCTGGTCGAAGGTGACCTTCAGCACCGTGACTCCGGGATCGACGGTCGAACCGGCGGCGGGAAAGGTCTCCACCACGGTCGGCGGGGTCCGGGAGACGGCGACGGTCACGCCCTCCAGCGGGGTCGGCGCATGGGCCTTGGAGACCGGAGGAGAGGCCGTCTGCGCCGCAGCGCCGGATCCCGCCAGGACCAGGGACGCCAAGGCGGCCGCCAGGCTCGCCGGAATTGGGTGCGGACACATGGTCGCATCGATAGCCGCAGATTGCGCCCAAGTTGGGACGAACCCGGCTTGTGGACGGGCGCCGGTGAGGCGACATAACACCCGGATGAGGTGATTTGCGCTCATTCGGCTTGCTCCGGCGCTCCGTAAGGCGCGTCGTGCTCCACGTTATCAAATGAGGGGCCTCGCCCTCGGCGACGTCTTCGAGTTGTCGCTTCAGGCGACCATAGCCTCGGCGCGGCCGGATTTGGGCCGAACCGCTCCCCACGACGAGACGAGACGAGAGGCCGAGGCGCTTGGAGACCACCGTCGCCGAAATGGAAGCTTGCCGCTCGCGCGAATTCGGGCGCGAGGTGAAGGCCCTGGTGGCCGAGCACTTCGCCCGGACCGGCGTGTCGCCCCATGCCAATGCGGCCATGATCGCCAAATCGGTCATCGTCGCCGCGGCCTATTTCGGCGCCTATCTGGCGCTGCTGACGGGCCATTTCAGCTGGCCCGTCGCATGGCTCCTATGCGTGGTCATGGGCTTCGGCCTGGCGGGTCTCGGGTTTTCCGTGGCTCATGACGCGTTGCACGGGGCCTATTCGGCCAATCCGCGGGTCAACGGGCTGCTCGGCCTCGCCTTCGAGGCCCTCGGCGGCAACGGTCACGCCTGGAGCGTCACGCACAACGGAGCCCATCACACCTTCCCCAACGTCAGCGGCTATGACGGCGATGTGGACATCACCCCGCTGCTGCGGCTGAGCCCGCACACGCCGCACCGGCCGGTGCACCGTTTCCAGCATCTGTTCGCCCTGGGCCTGTATGGGCTGGCGACCCTCAACTGGGCCCTGCTCAAGGACTACGCCTATTTCCTGCGTATGGGTTCGCGCCCCCGGGGCGCGAGGGCGCCGACGACCGGGGCCTGGGCGCGTCTGCTGGTCGGCAAGCTGGTGTTCTATGGGGCGATGGCGCTGCCGTTCCTCGTGGTGGAGGGGCCCGCCTGGCGGATCCTCATCGGCCTGCTGACCGTCCATCTCACCGCGGGCACGATCGTCGGCGTCGTGTTCCAGCTCGCCCACGCCGTCGAAGGCGCCGAGCACGGGGACCCGTCGGGGGCGACGCGGGCCAAGGACGGCTGGGCGGCGCACCAGCTGCGCAGCACCAGCAATTTCGCGCGCGGGAACGCGCTGCTGGGCTGGTACGTCGGCGGGCTCAACTATCAGGTTGAGCATCACCTGTTCCCGCGGGTGTGCCATGTGCACTACGCCGCCATCAGTCGGATCGTCGAGGCCGCAGCCCTGCGGCACGGCCTGCCGTACAACAGCATTCCCACCTTCGGCGCGGCGCTCAGCTCCCATTACCGAACCCTCAGGGCGCTCGGCCGGCCGCCGGTCGAAGCCGCGGTCTGAGGCCTATTTCGCCGGCAGGGTCGATACGCGACCGGGCGGCAGATGCTGGTCTGCGGCGGTCAGCAAAACCGCCGCGAGGACATAATCGCCGACCGTCGCGGTGAGTTCGACCGCCCCCTGTTGACCGAACAGGGCCACGGTCTTCGCCCAAAGCCCCGAGCTGACCTTGTGGTCCCGCAGCAGGGCGCGTTCCAGGCTGATCACCGTGGCGTCCTTCTCCGCCAGTCCGGCCACCGGTCGGTCGAACTTGACGACGTCGAGCACCGTATCGTCGAGGCCTGCCTTGCGCCCTGCCGCTTCATGCCCGCTCCACTCATAGGCCTGGTCGAAATCGCGGGCCGTCGACAGCGCCGCCAGTTCGAAATAGCGCGGCCCGACCACGGTCTTGCGCAGGTACTGGTTCAACCGGTGGATCGGTTCGGCGGCCCCTGGGCTGTACATCGAGATCGGGGCCGGGCCGGTGATCGGCAGGGCGGGATCGCCCATGCGGATGACGTCGTAGACCCGCTTGCCCTCATCGCTCAGCTTGGCGCGATCCGGAGGCGCCAGGCGCGAATAGGACCGGGGGTCGATATCTTGCGGCCGGCCCGGGGGGCTCAACGTCGCCGCTCCCGCCACGGCGGCCAGCATCAACAGACGCATCGGCATGTCGACTCCTCCCTGAGGCTTTGACAAAGCTTAGTCCCGGCGTCGCCAAAAACGATGGCTTTCCGGCCCGGCCTCGCCTTCCCATGCATCCTTTCCAAGGCGGCGCACGTTTCCAGGCCTCCAAACGTCGACGGCGCGCCCTGCGCGAAGCCGTCGCTTCACCAGACCATGGAGACGACTCGTGCGTCACATATTGATCGCGACCACCTTGGCGGCGACCGTCGCTCTGCCGGCCATCGCCAGCGCGCAGACTCGCTGTGAACGACAGGAGGCCGACAACCGCGCCGCCGGCACGGTCATCGGCGCCGTGGGCGGCGCCCTTCTCGGCAGCGCCATCGCTGGGCGCGGCGACCGAACCGCCGGAGCGGTCATCGGCGGCGTCGGCGGCGCCGTGGTCGGCAACCAGATCGCCGGCTCCAACGGCGGCTGTCCTGACGGGTACCGGGTCGTGGCCGACCCCGCCTATGCGCCGCCCGCCTATCCCTACACCGGCCCGGCGCCTGCCGTCGCCACCTTGGACCAGCAGGAAGACGCCCTGGCCCGTCGGATCGCCGCCGCCCGCGACAACGGACGGCTCACCCGTGGCGACGCCCGCGACGCGCTGGATGAGTTGCAGGCCATCCGCGACCGCGAAGCCGACTTGCGCCGCCGTCACGGCGGTCGCCTGACCGAAGACGACCGTTTCTATCTACAGCAGCGACTGGACCGCCTGCAGGGGACGGTCCGGCTGGAGCGCGATTCCGGCCCTCCGCCGCCGCCCGTCTACAGGCCGCCCGTCGACGTCTGGTCCGGAGCGCCTCAAGGGGTCAACGCGCGCATGGACTGGCTGCAGAGCCGGATCAGCGACGATGGCGCGCGTGGAATTCTCACCCGCGCGGGCGTCGCCGAAGCCCAGGGCGGCCTCAACGGTCTCCGCAACGAGGCCGCGACCTTGCGCACCCGGGACGGCGGCCAGCTCCGTGACGTGGACCGCCAATATCTGAACGATCGGCTCGAGTACCTGGCCCAGCGCATCCAGTGGATGGAGTCGGTCCACCGCTGACCAGGGCCGACTAGCCTTTGGGCTTGAGATCGGGGCGGGACGCCAGGAAGGCGGCCCGCTCCGCACTCGTCAGCACCTTGGCCTTGGTCTGGCGGGACACCCTGGGCGTGGGCGGGGCGTAGGTGGCCGTCGCCCCGGCGGCGCTGCCGCCCTTGAGGTCCGACAGCGACTTGATCGGTGGTTTCATCGGCGCGGGCCCCCTTTGCAGCCTAGCGGGCGGCCGCGAAAGAACAAGCGTCGGCGAGGGACGGGCGGAAGGCGTCAGAGGGGGCCGGCCTGGCCGGGCGGCCCGCCATGGCCCGGGCCGGTGGTCCCCAGGGGAACGAACGAGAGGGACTGCTGGAACCGCACCGCCTTGCCGGCGCCGGCCGCCGGTTCGGGCGGCAGGGCCTTGCCCTGCAGTTCGTACAGACGGTTGTTGACGAAGAACACCGACACGTTGGAACGGCTGCCGTCATTGCCCACCAGGGTCAGTTGCCGGCCGTACTCCTGGTTGACCCGCTCCTCCACGTTCAGCTTGATCTGGCCCGTGGCGCCATAGGCCTTCACGGCGTCGGCCAGGGCGGCGTCCCTGTTCATGGAGGTCTGGGTGAAATCGGCGACGGTCATCGAAAAGACGATGTCCGGCTCGTTCAGGGTGTAGACGGTGGCGGGAACCGTGGCGCCGGCGGCGGTCCTGAACTGGCCCTTGGTCAGGGTCGGAGGGGCCGGAAGCTGAACGACGAATCCGTGCTCGGGATAGGCGTAGCGCTGCCACGCCTGGGCCATTGCGGGCAGGGGCGCCAGGAGGGCGGCGACGAGGATCAGGACCCGCATCCTCAATGGCTTTCCAGGGTCTGGCCGTTGGCCAGCTTCACCGACACCAGCTGGCCCCCATAGGAGCCCTCCTTCATCGGGTGGATCAGGGCGGTCAGCTTGTCTCCCGGCGTCACCGTATTGGCCTGCCATCCCGCCCTGGCCATCTGGCCCGGCCCGCCGGTCTCCAGCGACCATTCGCGTTCCTTGCCTTGGGCGTCGCGCACCATCAGCTGGAGCCAGCCGTGGGGATTGATCAGTTCGAAGTTCTTCACCGTTCCGACAACGGTATCGGTCCTGCCGCGGTCGAACATGGCGTAGGAGTGATGGCCCGACGCGGAGACGGCGAGGAACGGCGCGGCCAAGGCCGCAGCAAACACTGGCACAGGCAGTTTCATCGGCTTGCTCCTGCATGGCCCTGAGGGCGGGGGCAGTCAGCTTCGTGGCGCGAGCATGACTCCAAGCGCCGGAATTATGAACGCACTTAGCGGACTATTCCGTCGCCCGCTCAATAACCAAGGCTTTTCAGCCCTCCCGGCGGCGCAGCACGGTCACGCTGGGCCCGGCCGGATAGCGGGTCATTTCGTCCGTACGGGTTGGGCAGCCTCCGCGACGTCTCTTGTATGAGGCAATGAAATCGTCCCGAACGGGGACGGGGGGAGCGGGGGATGGCGACGCCACAGACCACTGATCTTGAACGCTTGAACGCCCAGATCGTCGGCCACCTGCTGGCGCGTCGATCGCCGCCGCGCGAGCTGTTGTCCCAACGGGAGCGCCTGCGCGCGGACCTGCTTTCCAAGGACGGCGGGAACCAAGAGCGTCGGCGTTTCGGCTGAGCCCAAGCGAAGATCCGCGCCCGTTCGGCCGGCGCGCACGACCATGCCCTGGAGCGAAGGCCGCGCTGATGACGACCGCGTGCGGCCCGCCGCGGGCGTCGCCAGCGCGCCGCTCCGCCGGATGAGACAAGGACGCTCGTAGAAAAGCGCGGGCGAATCCGTCAGGGTGGCCAGCACCGAAAAAAGGGGGCGCTCGGACGAATGGATCAGTCTCAGGATTCTACTTATCCCCTGGGAACCCACTGGCCGCGGAAGTCCGGCGTTCCTCAGGACGTCAACGACGTTTCGGTTGTTATGCAAACCGTTATCCGGCCGGTCATCGTCGATGCCTTGGAGTCCATCTATTCGCAGGACCATGCCGGTCCGATCCAGATCGTGATCGGCGTCGATGTCACAAGGGGCAGCCACGACATCCTGAGGGCGGCGGTTGAGCGGCGGCCCGACAACGTGTCGGTCACCTGCCTGACGCTGCCCTATTCGACGTCCGTCCGCCATGGCGGCGTCCACACCTCCACCTGCGGGGGGGCCTTGATGGCCATACTGACCCTGATGGCCAACTCCCGTTTCGTCGCCTACCTGGACGACGACAACACCTGGCGACCCAATCACCTGTCGGTCCTGCGGGCCGCCGTGGAGGGAAAACATTGGGCCCATTCGAAACGCATGCTGATCAGTGAGGAGACCGGCGAGGAGATCGCCGTCGACGAGTGGGATTCGGTAGGATTCGGCCGCGGCCGATGGGCGTCCCTGGGCGGTTTCGTCGATCCGAACTGCCTGATGATCGACAAGATCGCCTTGAACAGGGCGGTCGGGTTCTGGTCGGAGAGCCTCTCAGGCCAGCCGGGCCTGGGGGCGGACAAGAACTTCTTCAGGGCGATCGGGAAAATGCCCCACACGTCCTCGCCGGAGATCACCGTCGATTATCGGGTCCGGCGGAGCAACATCCTGCTGCGCCTGCACCAGGAGGGCGCCAGCTTCAGCTGAAGACGGCGGGTTATTTCGCGGGGGTTATGCCCACGCTCCCGTCGTCACGGATCCGGATACGGTCATTGACGCAGAAGAACTCCCCCAGTTCGATCTCGGGCGTCAGGCCGTAGGTCACCGTGCCGGTCACCGGGCGGGTGAAGGCCTTGGCGTCCTCGATGAGGATCCGGTTCTCCAGTTTGTCGTAGGCGACCCGACGAATTCGCTGGACCACGTGCATGGCGTCGGAATGCGGGGTGTGGCCGTCGATGTCCTGACTGCCGCCCAGGCCGATGGTGTCGACGACCAGCGTGTCGCCTTCCCAGTGGGCGACGGCGTCGCCGTAGATGCCGGGGTTCAGGTCGTCGGGGCCAAGGTGGCCCCGCTTCAGATAGATCCGGTAGATCGAGCCGTTCGGCTTGGTCACCACCAGCCGATCCCCCTTGATCTCGGTGATCTCGATCGGCGCCACGGGCAGGGTCATCATCCGGATCAGCGGACCGGGAAGACAATAGTCGCCGCCGGGAACATAGGGACGGCCCGCCTTTTCGTCGTCTTCGCGCTTCTTCAGGATCGCCGCATATTCCGGCGTCAGCGGATAGGGGCCGGGCTGGAAGCGGCTGTTCTGGGTCCACACGCCGGTGATGTCGTGCGGATCGTAGGCGGGAGCGGCCGCAGGCGCGGCGGACGAGGCGCCAGCGAGGGCCGAAACCGCCAGGCCGACGATCATCACACGTTTCATCATCCACCTTGCCTTTTCCGGCCCGCCGAAGCGGTTGCGGGCGATAGTGGGACAAAATCCGCCGCCCTAGCAAGGGCGCGCCGAAGGGAGTCCTCGTCGGGATCGCGCTCCATCGCGCCGCCTCGAGACGACGATCAGTCCGCCGCCGCTATCGATCTGGGAAGTGGTGCCGCCTAGGTGACTCGAACACCTGACCTACGCATTACGAATGCGCCGCTCTACCGGCTGAGCTAAGGCGGCCCGGGCCGGGCTCCAGGTGGAGGGCCGGCGCAAGTTGGGCCTCTTTAACCGCGCGAGAGCGGGGCGCCAAGGGCGGTGACGGCTCTAGCCGAATTGCCCAGGCCGGGGCGGGGGGCAGGCTGAGTGAGCACGGGCCGCGGGGGCGGCTGGGCGATGGGGCGAGGCGGGACCAGATGCGAACCCCAGATCCCCACCACGGCGCCCATCAGGATGCAGACGAGACCGAAAGTCACGGCCGCCCAGAAGGCCCAGCCCAGCATCTTGCGCGCGGGCGGGGCCGGCTCTTCCTCGTCGGGGGTTGGAGGACTGGCGGGGCTCACGGCTCCAGCAGTGCAAGCAGGGCGGCCTCGTTGGGAAGGCGCGCCGCCTCCAGCCGCCGGAACCCCCGCCCGACCAGGGGCGCGGCGCAGGCCGGCGAAAGGGCCAGGGCCTCCATCGCCGGCGGCCAATGTGGAGGGATGAGCGCGGCCAGGGCGCGGGCGGCCTTTGGCGAATGCAGCAGGACGGCGCCCGGCGGGTCGGCGCCGACGGCGGGGGGTAGGACGCCGGCGGCCTCGGTCCGATAGACCGGCAGATTGCGCGCCTCGATCCCGGCCGCGGTCAGCGCGGCGGCGAGATCGCCGGCCGGCTCCAGGGCCCCCGGGTGCAGCACCAGGCCCAGGTCCCCGTCGGCGGCGACCCGGTGGGCCAGGGCGCTGACGTCGCCATCGGCGGCGACGACGTGGGCGAAGCCGGCGGTGCGGGCGGCGGCGGCGGTGGCCTCGCCCACGGCGAACACCGGAAGGCTGCGCTCGGAGGTGAGGGCGGCGAAGGCGGGAATGGCGTTGGCGCTGGTGAAGGCCAGCGCTCCGACGCCGTCGAGGTCGAGGGCGACGCCCTCGATGGGATGGACGATCAGCAGGGGCGCGACCAGCGGCTCGAGGCCCCGGGCGCGGACGCGCATTGCGGTGGCGTCGGCGGCCGGTTTGGCGCGGGTGATCCAGACGCGCGAAGATCCGGCCCGCATCGCGCCGGCGCCGTCAGACGACCACAAGACGGTCGCCCGCCGCCTCGCGGACGAGGCCGCCCAGCTCCAGGCCCAGGCGACGGGCGCGGACCAGATCGTCCGGCCCGAGGATCAGGGAGCCCTCCTGGCGCCAGCGTTCGGTCCCGTCGCCGGCGAGCGCCTCGACCACCAGGACGAGGCGTCCGTCCTCGATCCGCGCGTGGGCGCCGATGGCGGTGCGGCAGGAGCCTTCGAGGACCTGCATGGCGCCGCGCTCGGCCTCGACCGCCAGGGTGGTCGCCGGGTCGCGCAGCGGATTCAGCCAACCGGCGCCGAGATCGGCCTCACGGGTCTGGATGGCCAGGGCCCCTTGGCCGGGGGCGGGGGGCGCTTCGAAAGGGTCGAACAGCTCCCGGATGTGCTCGCCCATGCCTAGGCGCTTCAGGCCGGCGGCGGCCAGGATGATCGCGTCGGCCTCGCCGGCGTCGAGCTTGGCCAGGCGGGTCTCGACATTGCCGCGAAGCAGGCCGATGGCCAGGTCGGGGCGGCGGAACAGCAGCTGGGCCTGGCGGCGCAGGGAGGCGGTGCCGATGCGCGCCCCCTGCGGCAGGGCCGCGAGGGTCCGGTAGGCCAGGCTGCACAGGGCGTCGCGGGGATCCTCCCGTTCCGGAAAGGCGGCCAGGGCCAGGCCCGGCGGTTGCTCGGCCGGCACGTCCTTCAGCGAATGGATGGCGCAGTCGATCTGGCCTTCGGCCAGGGCGACCTCGATCTCCTTGGTGAACAGGCCCTTGCCGCCGACCTCCAGCAGCCGGCGGTCCTGGATGCGGTCGCCGCTGGTGGTGATGAAGACCAGGGGCGCGACCCGGTCGGCGTCCTCGGGGGGCGCCCCCAGGGCGGCGGCGATACGGACCTGCATCTGGCCCGCCTGGGCGCGGGACAGGCGCGACCCTCGGGCGCCGATACGGACGATGCTCATGGTCAGCGGCCTATAGGAGCCGTGGCCTCGATGCAAACGGCGCCTTATGACGAGGAGACATGAACCCGCCTCTCACCGTCCTTGGCGTCGAAACCAGCTGCGACGAGACCGCCGCGGCGGTGGTGCGCCTTGATGCGCGCGGCCAGGCCGAGGTGATGTCCTCGGTGGTGGCCAGCCAGATCGCCGCCCACGTCCCCTATGGAGGGGTGGTGCCGGAGATCGCCGCCCGCGCCCATGTGGAGGTGATCGACACGGTGATCGCCGAGGCGATGCGGCGCGCGGGTCTGGGCTTCGACGGCCTGGACGGGGTCGCCGCCACCGCCGGGCCGGGGCTGGTCGGCGGGGTGATGGTCGGGCTGTCGGCGGCCAAGGCCGTCGCCCTCGGCCGCGGCCTGCCGCTGATGGCGGTCAACCATCTGGAGGGCCACGCCCTCTCGGTGCGCCTGACCGAGGCTGTGGCCTATCCCTTCCTCTTGCTTCTGGTCTCCGGCGGCCATTGCCAGTTGCTGGCGGTGGAGGGCGTCGGCGCCTTCATCCGGTTGGGCTCTACGATCGACGACGCAGCCGGCGAGGCCTTCGACAAGATCGCCGCCTCCCTCGGCCTCCCTTATCCGGGCGGTCCGGCGCTGGAGCGGCTGGCCGAGGGCGGGGACGCCGCCCGTTATGCGCTGCCGCGGATGCTGTTGGGGCGCAAGGACTGCGACTTCTCCTTTTCCGGGCTGAAGACCGCCGCCGCACGCCTGGCCGAGGGCGCGACCGGCGAGGAGCAGCGGCGCGACCTCGCCGCTGCTGTCCAGGCCGCCATCGCCAGCCAGTTGGCCGAGCGGTCCGAAAGGGCCATGACCGCCTATGGTGCCGCCCCCGGCGACCGGCGCTTTGTGGTCGCCGGCGGAGTGGCCGCCAACAGGACCGTGCGGGCCGCCCTCCAGGGCGCCGCGGCGCGCCAGGGTTTCTCGTTCCACGCACCGCCCTTGGCCTATTGCACAGACAACGCCGCCATGATCGCCCTGGCCGGGGCCGAACGGCTGGCCCTGGGCCTGGTCGACGGGCTGGACGCCCCCGCCCGGCCGCGCTGGCCCCTGGACCAGGCGGCGGCGCTCGCCCATCCGACCCATGTCGCCGGCCGCAAGGGAGCCAAGGCGTGAGCCCGACCGATATCCGCACCGTCGGCATCCTCGGCTCGGGCGCATGGGGCACGGCCCTGGCCCAGGTCTGCGCGCGGGCCGGGCTGGAGGTCGCCCTGTGGTCCCACGACCCTTCGGTGGCCGCGACCCTGGCCGCGACGCGGGAAAACCCCCTCTATCTGCCCGGCGTACGGCTGGAGCCGGCGGCGACCCCCACCGCCGACCTGGCCAGGATCGGGCAGGCCGACCTGGTCCTAGCCGTATCCCCCGCCCAGCACATGCGCAGCGTGCTGACCGCCTTCGCCCCCCACGCTCGCCCGGACCTGCCGGTGGTCCTTTGTGCGAAGGGCGTGGAGCAGGGGACGCTGAAGCTGATGACCGAGGTGCTGGCCGAGACCTTGCCCGAGGCCGCGCCGGCGGTGCTGTCGGGACCAAGCTTCGCCGCCGAGGTGGCCCGGGGCCTGCCTACCGCGGTGACACTGGCCTGTTCCGACGAGGCCTGCAGCAGCCGCATCGCCCGGGCCCTGGCCGGTCCGGCCTTCAGGCCCTACCTGTCCACCGACCTGATCGGCGCCGAGGCTGGCGGAGCGGTGAAGAACGTCCTGGCCATCGCCTGCGGCATCGCCGAGGGCAAGGGCCTGGGCCGCAGCGCCCACGCCGCCCTGATCACCCGGGGCTTCGCGGAGATGACCCGCTTCGCCGTTGCCCTGGGTGCCCGGCCGGAGACGCTCGCGGGCCTTTGCGGCCTTGGCGACCTGGTCCTGACCTGCTCCTCGTCCCAGTCGCGGAACATGAGCGTCGGCCTGGCCCTCGGCCGGGGCGAGACCCTGGATGAAGCCTTGTCCGGCAAGCGGTCGGTGGCCGAGGGCGTCGCCTCCGCGCCGGGGGTGGTGGCGCTGGGCCGCCGGCTCGGGGTGGAGCTGCCGGTGTCCGAGGCCATCGCCGCGGTGCTGGCCGGCAGGATCACCGTGGACCAGGCGGTGGAAGGGCTTCTGGCCCGGCCTTTGAAACTTGAAGGAAGCTAGGAGAACCTGCCGAATGCCCCTGTTCGTCATTCACTGTAACGACAAGCCGGACAGCCTCGCCCTGCGGCTGGCCACCCGCCCCGAGCACCTCGCCTATCTGAAGACTGCGACGGCCCTGCGGCTGGCCGGACCCTATCTGAACACGGCGGGCGAGCCGGACGGGTCCATGCTGATCGTCGAGGCCGAGGACGAGGCGGCGGCGCAGGCGTTCGCGGCGGCCGACCCCTACGCCAAGGCGGGCCTCTTCGCCTCGACCTCGATCCGCCGCTGGAACCACACCGTGGGCCAGCTCCCGTGACAGCCCGGCCGGCGCCCGGCCTCGTGCTCTGCCGGCTGGACGAGATCGAGGATCCGGGGGCCAAGGGGTTCCGCTTCCGCGAGGGCGAGGCCGAGTTCGCCGGCTTCGTGGTGCGGGTGGGCGAAACGGTGGCGGGTTATGTCGACGCCTGCCCCCACGCCGGCTGGCCGCTGGCGCTGTTCGACCGTTACCTGACCCGCGAGAAGGACCTGATCCTGTGCTCGGGCCATGGCGCCCTGTTCCGGCGGGAGGACGGGGTCTGCATCGCCGGCCCCTGCGCCGACGACCGGCTCAGCCCCTGGCCGGTGGCGGTGTCGGGGGACGAGGTGGTGACGGCGTGAGGGGCCGCTGAGAGGGGATCTACGCCGGATCTTCCAGACTGAACGCCTGGGCCTGCTCGTCATAGGCGAACAGTTCGGCATAGCGGCCCCAGGAGATCACGGCGGCCAGGGTCTCCTCGGCGAACTCTTCGGACATGAAGTCCTCGAGCTCTTCGGAGAAGCGGCGGTAGGGCGCGCGATGGCTGGGGCGTTCGTCCAGCACCCGGCGGATCAGGGCGGCGATCGGCACATGGCCGATCATCTGTTCGGCGAACAGCCGCTTGCGCTCGTCTACGTCCATCTGCACGAAGCGGCGCCCGGCGTCGGTCAGGCGGATGTCGCCGTGGGCGACGTCGGCGAAGCGCAGCAGCTGCAGCGTCTCGGCGATGGGGAACAGCTCGTCGACCTCCATGGTCAGCTCGTCGGCGAGCTCGGGCAGGTCGGCCTTGCCCTCGAAGGGCGGGGCGACCAGGGCCTCCATCAGGCCGGCCAGCAGGTTGGTGGAGACGTCGGGCAGACGCATGGCGATGCCGGCGTCGGCCACCGCCTCGGGGGTCGGCTGCTCGGCTTTCAGGGCCGGATCGTAGGGGTTGGTCATCCGCTCGTAGACCTGGTCGACCAGCCGGCGGAAGGCGGCGTCGGTGCGGTGGCGCGGGTGCGGCAGATCGATGGGGATTTCCGCCGCCACCTTGCCGGGGCTGGCGGCGAACAACAGGATGCGGTCGCACATCAGGACCGCCTCCTCGATGTTGTGGCTGACCATCAGGATCGAGCGCAGGGGCAGGCGGCCGTCCATCCACAGGTCGATCAGGTCGGTCCGGAGGGTCTCGGCGGTCAGGACGTCCAGGGCGGAAAAGGGCTCGTCCATCAGCAGCAGCTCGGGCTGCATGACCAGGCCGCGGGCGAAGCCGACCCGCTGGCGCATGCCGCCGGACAGTTCCTTGGGATAGGCGTTCTCGAACCCGTCGAGACCGATCAGGTCGATGGCCTGCAGCGAGCGCGAGCGGCGCTCGGCGGTGGGCACGCCCAGGGGCTCCAGCCCGATCTCCACGTTCTCCAGCACGGTCAGCCAGGGGAACAGGGCGAAGCTCTGGAACACCATGGCGATGGATTCACAGGGGCCTTTCAGACCGCGCCCGCGCCACAGCACCTCGCCGGCGACCGGACGGGCGAGGCCGGCGATGATGCGCAGGAGGCTGGATTTGCCCGAGCCCGAGCGGCCCAAGAGGCCGACGATCTCGCCGGCCTTCAGGGTGATGTTGACCCCGTCCAGCACCAGCAGGGTGTCGGCCGACGACCCCTTGGCGTAGGTCTGGCGGACGTCCTTGATTTCCAGCAGCACCTCCGGCGGCGGCGCGTTCCTGCCCGGGGCGCGGGGGGCGGTTAGGATGTCGGCGGGCATAGGGCTTACTCCGCGCGAAGCCGCCGGGCGGCGGCGGTGAACAGGGGATCCCAGACCAGGCGGTTGAACACCACCACATAGACCGCCATCACCGCCACGCCCAGGGTCACGCGGCGCATGTCGCCGGCGGCGGAGGCGTCGGCGATGTAGGCGCCCAGGCCGTGGGCCTCCACCCGCGTCGTTCCCCAGTTGGCGGCCTCGGCGACGATGGTGGCGTTCCAGGCCCCGCCGGCGGCGGTGATCGCCCCGGTTACGTAAGAGGGCAGGATGCCGGGCAGGATCACCTTGCGCCACCAGGTCCAGCCCTTGATCCGCATGGAGGCGGCGGCCTCCAGCAGGTCGGCGGGCACCATCCGGGCCCCGGCGATGACGTTGAACAGGATGTACCACTGGGCGCCCAGGATCATCAGCGGCGACAGCCAGATGTCCGGCAGCAGACGGAACCGCACCACCGCGGCCACCACCAGGGGATAGAGGATATTGGCGGGGAAGGCGGCCAGGAACTGGGTCACCGGCTGCAGGGCCGCCGCCCAGCGGGGCCGAAGGCCGATCCACACGCCGACCGGCAGCCACACGGCGCTCGCCGCCGCCGTCAGCAGCACCACCCTCAGCATGGTGAAGACGCCCAGGAGCAGGGTCCAGCCGATCTCGGCCATCGGCACGCCGGACAGGATATAGGCGGCGGCGCGCCAGGCCCCCATCAGACCGGCCAGACCCAGCAGCGCATACCAGGCCATGTCGGCCGCGCGGCTGGACCAGGCGCGGGCCAAGGCCGGCGCCACCTCGATCGGCCGGCCCAGGCGGAAGCTGGCCAGCATGCTGAGCAGACCCTGGACCGGGCGCCACATCCGCCGCGCCAGGTCGGTGCGCTGAAGGAAATCCAGCACCCAGGAGCTGGGCTCCGGTTCGTTGGACGGGGCCGGCTCCAGCCGGAACTTCTCGGCCCAGGCGACCAGGGGCCGGAACAACAGCTGGTCATAGGCCAGGATGACCAAGGCCATGGTCAGGACCGCCCAGCCCACCGCCTTCAGGTCGTGATGGACGATCGCGGTGGCGACGTAGGAGCCTACCCCCGGCAGGGTGACGGTGACATTGCCGATGGTGAAGGCTTCCGAGGCCACCACGAAGAACCAGGCCCCGGACATCGAGACCATGGCGTTCCAGATCAGGCCGGGGGCGGCGTAGGGCGCCTCCAGGGTCCAGAACCGCCGCCAGGCCCCCAGGCGCAGGGCGGTGGACAGGTCGCGCAGGTCGCGGGGGACGGCCTTGGTCGAATGGTAGAAGGAGAACACCATGTTCCAGGCCTGGCTGGTGAAGATCGCGAAGATGGCCGCGAACTCCACCCCCAGCAGCGAGCCGGGGAACAGGGCCATGAAGCCGGTCACGGTGAAGGACAGGAACCCAAGCACGGGCACCGACTGACACACGTCGATCAGCGGGATGATCACCATCTCCGCCCGGCGGCTCTTGGCGGCCATGGCCCCGAAGATGAAGGTCACGGCCACCGACAGGGCCATGGCGGCGAACATACGCAGGGTGGTGCGCAGGGCGTAGCCGGGCAGGGCGGCCGGATCGAGGGAGATCGGGATGCGGTTGGCCACCGCCAACGGCACCAGGGTCTGGCGTCCGCCCACCGCGATCAGCACCAGGATGCCGATGACCAGGCCGAAGACGATCACGTCCCAGGGGTTGGGCGCGACGGTGTGGATGGTCAGCGGTCGCCGGAACGAGAAGGACGGGCGATGCAGCGGCATGGCTCCCCCTTTCCGTGGCTGGCTGGGCTGTGGGTTGATCGATGGCCCGCCTTACAGGGGCGAGGCGGCCGGAGCAACCGGCGGTGTAGGGGACGGGTCGTGACGGTTTGGCGCCGCCGGTTCGTCGCCTCGGGGGGGCGGCGGCCGAAACGCCCGGCGGATCATCGTGGAGCCGGCGTTATGCGGGCCGCCGCCTTACAGACACCCGTATGCCGCCTCGATCAGCCGCGTCGGACGCGGGTCGCCGAGCAGCAGGGCCGATTGGTGGTTCATCGTATAGGCGCCGGCGATCCGCCGCTCCGGATCGGCGAAGACGCAGGACCCGCCCCAGCCCGAATGGCCGAAGGTCCGCCGGCCCGGACCATAGATGCTCAGGCCCGCATTGCGCATGAACCCGGCCGCCCAGCTCATCCGATAGGGCAGGACCAGGTCGTCCCCGGCGATGCGTTCGCGAGAGGCCTCGGCGATCACCGGCGGCGACAGCAGCGGCTTGCCGTCCAAGGTCCCGTCGCCGGCCAGGGCGCCCATCAGCCGGGCCAGGGCCGAGGCGGTGGCGTGGCCGTTGGCGGATGGGATCTCGGCCGTGCGCCAGTCCTCCGACCCCCGTCCGCCCGGCGAGGCCCAGCGGGTCAGGAAGGCGGCCCGGCGGGCCTCGTTGACCGGGCCGAAGTCGGGCAGGGTCTTGGGACGCTCCATCTCCGCCACCCGGCCGTGCTCGGCCTCGGGCAGGCCGATCCAAAGGTCCAGGCCGAAGGGCCCGGCCAGGTCCTCCCTCAGCGCCCGACCCATGGTGCGGCCGTCGACCCGGCGGAAGATCTCGCCGGCGATATAGCCGAAGGTGATGGCGTGATAGCCGCTGGCGGTTCCCGGCGGCCACATCGGGGCCATGGCCGCGAGTTTTCGGCAGATGGCGTCCCAGTCGAACCACAGGGCCGGGTCCATCGGCTCCAGGAATCCGGCCAGGCCGGCCTGGTGCGACAGGGCCTGGGCCACGGTGATCCGGTCCTTCCCCGCCTGGCCGAACTCGGGCCAGACCTCGGCCACGGGCTGGTCGTAGGCGAGGCGGCCCTGGTCGACCAGCCGCGCCACCAGGATCGCCGCCACCGCCTTGGTGACTGAGAACACCGGGACCAGGGTGTGGGCGTCGAAGGGCCGGGTCCGGGCCCGGTCGGCCCAGCCGCCCCACAGGTCGATCACCGGCTCGCCCTCGAGGGCCAGGGTGAACCGGGCGCCCAACTCCTCCCCGTTCTCCAGCGAAGCCCGCAAGGCTTCGAGGACGGGGGCGAATTCACCGGGGCAGCGGCCGTGGACGAGGGGGGCGTCGGTCATGGCCGTCTGCATAGCGCGAGCTGGGCGCGGTCGGAACCGTCCGCCTGGACTCTGGCGTCTCGACACCCAAGATGGAGGGTATGAGCGTCCTCTACCCCGTCGCCGACACCGCCGAAGCGGCCCTGCATACGCCCAGGGGCTTCGCCGCCCGCGCCCGCACGGCCCAGACCCTGGCGGGGGAGGCCGTGGCCTTCGTCACCGAGACGGTGGGACCGGCCTTCGAGACCGAGGCCGCGGCCCTCGACGCCTATGCCGGGCGGCTGGACGACGAGCGGCCTGGCCGGCGGGTGCAGGTTCCGCCCGAAGCGCGCTGGTGCGCCCTGCGGCCGGTGGCGGCGCCTGGGACGGGGCGGCGCCGCAAGGCGATGGAGCCGGTGAACAAGGACGGGCGACGCTGGCCCGCCCCCGACCCCAAGGCCGCGCCGGCCCTGTGGCGGCTGTCGGTCTCCTATTGGCGGGTGGGCGAAGCCGAGGTCGGGCTGGAGGCTCCGGCAGAGGCGGCGCGCAAGCTGCGCCGGCGGGCGGGCGGCGAGGCTCTGGACCCGGCGGTCTTGCGCTCGTTGGCCCGTCAGCCGCTGCAGGCGGTGCGGCCGCAGCAGCCCCTCGACATCGGCCTGTTCGAGACCCGGCCTCCCGAGGCGCCGCACATCCTCATGCCGGACGAATAGCGTTCCTGGCCCTGGCGCCGATCGGGAAGCCTTGGCTCGCCCAGCGGCGCAGGAAGGTGCGGGCGGGGCGCTCGACCAGGTGGTGGGCGACCGCCGCCAGGGGAACCACGCCCAGGAACAGCACGACCCACAGCCCCAGCGGCAGGGTCTTGTCATAGCCCAGCCTCTCCGTGGCCTTGCCGAACATCAACAGCCACGGGAAGCAGACCATGTAGACCGAATAGCTGATCTCGCCGAGATAGACCCCGATCCGCCCCGACAGGACCTTGGAGCCGGTGCTGGTCAGGCCGGCGAGGGCCAGGATCAGGCCGCCGAAGGTGGTGACGATGGCCGCATCCGGCGCGTCGGCCTGGGCCAGGGCCACGGCCATGGCGACGAAGACGGCGCTCCAGACCTTCGCCTGCATCCGGGTCTGCATCGCCCCTGACCGCCACAGCAGGTAGATCGCCACTCCATAGGCGAAGCAAGGGACGATCCGCAGCGCGCCCCATTTGTAGGTGGCCTCGGTCAGCTGGAATCCGGCGAGGGCGTCGAACGCTATGTAAAGGCCGAACAGCAGGATCAGGACGCCGATCACTGCCAGTTGGGGCCGGTCCCTCACGCGCCAGCCGACCCAGGCGAAGGCGGGGAAGCTCAGATAGGCGAACCACTCGGCCGAGATCGACCAGGACGGATGGTTCCAGGCGGCGGCCGGGGCCAAGCCCCAGGCGTGGATCATCAAGAGATTCGCCGGCAGGGCGGCCCAGTTGACCAGGCCGGTCCCCAGGGTCATCCCCGCCGCGGTGGCGGCGACGGCCAGGACGCCCAGCCCGGCCAGGACGGCGATGTGCAGAGGATAGACCCGCGCGATCCGGGCCCACAGGAAGCTGCCGTAATGGAACCGGCCCTCGCCGAAACCCTCCAGATAGACATGGCTGAGGATGAAGCCGGAGAGCACGAAGAACAGTTCGACGCCCAGGTAGCCGTTGGCCACCAGGCCGGGAATCCCTACTCCGGCCAGGTGCGGCCAGTAATGGAACGAGACGACCCACATGGCGGCGGCGAAGCGCAGGGCCGTGAGCGGTTTCAGGTCTAGGGGCATGGGCGAGCGCTTGCCTGGTCGGAACAGCAGCCACGGAGCCTGCCGCAAACGTGTTAATAAGCCGCCGCGCCATAAGCTTAACGAGTCATGTCCGATCCACTCCTGAAGCCGTCGCCGATCCCCGTTCCAGCCGTCGGCGTGGTCTGTCTGCGCGGCGACGAGGTGCTGCTGATCCGGCGCGGCGCCCCGCCGATGCAGGGGGCGTGGAGCCTGCCCGGCGGCCGGATCGAATGGGGCGAACGGGCGGCGGCGGCGGCCCTACGCGAACTCATGGAAGAGACGGGGGTAGAGGCCGAGCTGCTGGGCCTGGTCGAGGTCGCCGACGGCCTGTTCGGCCCGGACGCCGTCCCTGAGCGGCATTATGTGCTGATCGACTATGCGGCGCGTTGGCGCTCGGGGGAGCCGCGGGCCGGCGACGACGCGGCCTACGCGGCCTTCCATCCCCTGGGGGCTCTGGAGGCGCTCGGGCTCTGGAGCGAGACGGTGCGGGTGATCCGGCTGGCGGTCGAACGGTTCGGCGGATGATCCGGCCCGCCGCCTTTCTGATCGCCGCGGCTCTTGCGGCCCGCAGCCCCGACCAGCGGCAGGCGCTGGTGGACCTGGCCTATGTGCTGGGTGAAGCCCACGCCTTGCGCCAGGCGTGCCACGGCGATCAGACTTGGCGCATGCAGATGAGCCGGATGGTGGCGATCGAGGCGCCCGAGGACGCGCTGAAGCGCCGCATGGTCGACAGCTTCAACGCTGGGTTCATGCTGCGCCAGGCTGAATATCCGGCCTGCGGTCCCAAGGTGACCGAGGCGGAGCGCGAGACCGCCGCGCGCGGCCGTGTCCTGGCGCTGGGCCTGGGAGGAGAATCCCCGTGATCGCTCTGGAAGCGCTCCTTCGGCAGGACCCGTTCTGGTTTTGGCTGGGGCTCGGCAGCCTTTTCGTCGCCCTCAATCTGGCGACGGGGGTGGCGCAGGCGATGTGGCCCGCGATCATCGCCGTCCTGATGGCGGTGGTCGAATTGGCGGGTCTGAAGCTCGGCGTCGTCAATGAGGCCGGGATCTTCGCGCTTCTCTGCCTGGCGGCGGCGGGCGCCGGTTATTTCCTGTCGTCGCGCGCCATGGTCGCGGCAGGGACGCCCAAGGCCGCGCGTGACGGCGGGGACGCCCGGGGCAGCCAGGGTCAGACCGCGCGCCTGGCTGGCCGGATCGGCCGCACCTCCGGCGAATTCGTCAACGGGGTGGGCCGGGTCTGGATCGACGGTGCAGAGTGGGGAGCCGAGATCGCCACCGGCGAGGAGGATCTTCCCGCCGGCGCGCCGGTGCGCGTGGTCCGGGTGATCGGCGGCGTCCGGCTGCAGGTGCAGGGATTGGACGCGGATCCCGGGGCGGACCGATGAAGGGCCTCGCCTAAGGGCCTTGCGCCTCCTATCTCTGGTCCGTGCTCCGTCCTGAACAGCTGCTCTGCCCCAAGCCCGAGGGGCTGTACTGCGCGCCCGGCGATTTCTTCATCGATCCGGTGCGCCCGGTGGCGCGGGCGGTGATCACCCACGGCCATGCCGACCACGCCCGGGCCGGGCACGGGGCGGTGCTGGCCACGCCCGAGACCCTGGCGATCATGGCCTGCCGCTATGGCGAGGATTTCGCGGCCTCGCCCCAGACGCTCGCCTATGGCCAGGCGATCGACCGGGACGGGGTGGAGGTCAGTTTCGCTCCCGCCGGCCATGTGCTGGGGTCGGCCCAGGTCGTGGTCCGTTGGAAGGGCCTGACCATGGTGGTGTCGGGAGACTACAAGCGTCGGCGCGATCCCACCTGCGCCGCCTTCGAGCCGGTCCCCTGCGACGTCTTCGTCACCGAAGCCACCTTCGGCCTGCCGGTGTTCGCCTTTCCCGACGACGCCGGCGAGGTGGCCGAGCTCCTGGCCTCCGTGGAGCAGTTCCCCGAACGGGCGCACCTGGTCGGAGTCTACGCCCTCGGCAAGGCGCAGCGGCTGATTCGCCTGATCCGCGAGGCCGGCTATGGGCGCACCCTCTATGTCCATGGGGCGCTGGCGCGGCTGAACGCGCTCTATCAGGCGCACGGGATCGATTTGGGTCCCCTGGCCCCGGCCACCGAGTCCGGCGGCAAGGATTTCGCCGGCGCCATCGTCCTCGCGCCGCCGTCGGCCCTGCAGGACCGCTGGGCGCGGCGGTTCCCTGATCCCGTGGGCGCGTTCGCCTCGGGCTGGATGCGGGTGCGCGCCCGCGCCCGCCAGCGGGGGGTGGAGCTGCCGCTGATCATCTCCGACCACTGCGATTGGAACGAGCTGACCTGCACCCTGGACGAGCTGCGTCCCGGCGAGGTGTGGATCACCCACGGCCGGGAGGAGGCGTTGGAACGCTGGTGCCGCCTCAACGGACTGCAGGCCCGCGCCCTCGCCCTGGTCGGCTATGAGGACGAAGAGGACTAAGCGCAGACGTGGTCACAGGGTGGCGTGGAACACCCGGTCCGGGGGCTTGTGGCCGTCCATGAAGGTGCGGATGTTGACGATCACCTTTTCGCCCATCTCCACCCGCGCCTCGACCGTGGCCGAACCCATGTGCGGCAGCAGCACCACATTGGGCAGGCGCATCAGGGTAGGGTTGATGGAGGGCTCGTGTTCGAACACGTCGAGGCCCGCGCCCGCCAGCCGTCCGTCCGCCAGCATCTCCGCCAGCGCCGTCTCGTCGATCACCTCCCCGCGGGCGGTGTTGACGACGATGGCGTGGGGAGCGAGCAGCTTCAGCCGCCGCGCCGACAACAGGTGGTAGGTCCCCGGCGTGTGGGGGCAGTTGACCGAAACGATGTCCGTGTGGGCGAGCATCTGGTCCAGGCTCTCCCACCAGGTCGCCTGCAGCTCCTGGGCGACGGCCGCGGGGACCGGCTTGCGGTTATGGTAGTGGATGTGCAGGCCGAAGGCGCGTCCGCGGCGGGCCACCGCCAGGCCGATCCGCCCCATGCCGATGATCCCGAGCTTCTTGCCCCCCAGGCGCCGGCCCATCATCCAGGTCGGCGACCAGCCGTGGAAGCCGCCGGCCTCGACCACCTGCGCGCCCTCGACGATGCGGCGGGCCACGGCCAGCATCAGCGCCACGGTCATGTCGGCGGTGTCCTCGGTCAGGACCCCCGGCGTGTTGGTGACGGTGATCCCGCGCCGGGTCGCGGCGGCCACGTCGATATGGTCGACCCCGGCGCCGAAATTGGCGATCAGCTTCAGTTGCGGCCCCGCGTGGGCGATAAGGTCCGCATCGATTCGGTCGGTGACGGTGGGGGCCAGCACATCGGCCCGCGCCACCGCCTCCGCCAGGTCGGCGGCGGTCATGGGCGCGTCGGTCGGATTGAGCTGGACGTCGAACAGTTCGCGCATCCTGGCCTCGACCGTGTCGGGCAGCTTGCGCGTCACCACGACTTTCGGCTTGCGGGAGACCATGGGCGGGCGTGAAAAGGGAATGGTGGGAACGCCTTCGATCAGGCTTGGTAGCAGAGCACGGCAGACGGGTGAAGCCATGCGCTTCGCGCGGGGCCTGTCCCCGCTCGTCTGGACGATGCTGTTTTTGTTGTTGCTGACGATCGCCTGGAAAACGGGCGCCGCGGCGGCTGCGCCTCCGCGTCCTACGCCGTCGGGCCTGTCGGTCCCCCGCTACGTGTCGCTGAAGTTCGGCGAGGTGAACGCCCGTGCGGGTCCCGGCGACGACTACCGGGCCCTCTGGACCTATCGCATCCGGGGGCTTCCCCTGCAGGTGATCGCCGAGACCGCCGACTGGCGGCGGGTCTGCGATCCCGAAGGGGCGGTGGCCTGGGTCCACCAGCGCACGGTCGACAACGTTCGCCGCACGGTGATGCGGACGCAGTCCGAGCCCCTGGTGATGCATCGCCGCCCCGACGCCAAAAGCCCCCCCGCCGCCCTGTTGGCGGGCCGGTCCCTGGCGACGCTGGGGACCTGTCGCGCCGGCTGGTGCCAGGTTTCGGCCGGCCGCGCCAAGGGCTGGGCCCCTGCGGCGGAACTGTGGGGAACCGCCGATGCGGCTCAGTGCCGGCCCCGCCTGGCCAAGGCCGGTCCTTAGACCATCAGGCTTGACCGCGGTTGAGGCCCGGGCCGGGCTCGTGTAACCCATCGCTTCGAAGGGCGCCGCCGGCCCCCTGCACCCAGGATTCCAGTCGCGCATGACGGCCATGGCCCAGACCAGCTTCGACAAAGAGACCTTGCTCGCCTGCGCCCGTGGCGAGCTGTTCGGTCCCGGCAACGCGCAACTTCCGGCGCCGCCCATGCTGTTGTTCGATCGCATCAACCTGATCACCGACGAGGGCGGCGAGTACGGCAAGGGCCGTATCGAAGCCGAGTTCGACATCAATCCGGACCTCTGGTTCTTCGACTGTCACTTCCGGGGCGACCCGGTCATGCCGGGAAGCCTTGGCCTGGACGCCCTTTGGCAGCTGGTCGGTTTCTATCTGGGCTGGATCGGCGGCAAGGGACGCGGTCGCGCCCTAGGCTGCAACGAGGTGAAGTTCGGCGGCGAGGTGACCCCGGACATCAAGAAGGTGACCTACAAGATCGAGATGAAGCGGGTCATCAACCGCCGTTTGGTGATGGGCATCGGCGATGGGGTGTTGGAAGCCGATGGAACCCCCATTTATTGGGCGCAGGATCTGCGCGTCGGTCTCTATCAGCGGCCCTGAAGCCACGCCGGGGAAGGAAGCATGCGTCGAGTCGTCGTCACCGGGATCGGCATCGTCTCCTCGATCGGCAACAACGCCAACGAGGTGGCCGCTTCGTTGCGGGACGCCCGTTCGGGCGTGGCCGCCGCGGAGGATTACAAGGCCCTGGGTTTCCGCAGCCAGGTGAAGGCCGCGCCCCAACTCGATTGGGAATCGCTGGTCGACCGCCGCGCCGCGCGCTTCCTGGCCGACGGCACCGCCTACGCCCACATCGCCATGGAGCAGGCGATCGCCGACGCCGGGCTTGGGGAAGCCGAGGTCAGCCACGAGCGGACCGGCCTGATCGTCGGTTCCGGCGGCCCGTCCACCCACACCATCGTCCAGGCCGCGGCCATCGCCAAGGAGAAGGGGCCCAAGCGGGTCGGACCTTTTGCGGTGCCCAAGGCCATGAGCTCGGGCCCGTCGGCGACCCTGTCGACCTGGTTCAGGATCAAGGGGCTGAACTTCTCCATATCCTCGGCCTGCGCCACGTCCACCCACTGCATCGGCGCCTCGGCCGAACAGATCATGCTGGGCAAGCAGGACGTGATGTTCGCCGGCGGTTGCGAAGAGCTGGACTGGACCTTGAGCGTGCTGTTCGACGCCATGGGCGCCATGTCCTCCAACTTCAACGACACCCCGGCCGTGGCCAGCCGCGCCTATGACGTGAACCGCGACGGCTTCGTCATCGCCGGCGGCGCCGGCATGCTGGTGCTCGAGGAGCTGGAGCACGCCAAGGCGCGCGGGGCCAAGATCTATGCCGAGATCATCGGCTACGGCGCCAACTCCGACGGCTACGATATGGTCGCGCCCAGCGGCGAGGGCGCCGCGCGGTGCATGAAGCTGGCGCTGGAAGGGCTGAAGGGCCGCCGGGTGGACTATCTAAACCCCCACGGCACCTCGACCCCGGTGGGCGACGGCAAGGAGATCGACGCGGTCCGCGCCGTGTTCGGGGACAAGATGCCGCCGATCTCCTCGACCAAGTCCCTGACGGGCCACAGCCTGGGCGCGGCCGGGGCGCAGGAGGCAATCTATTGCCTGCTGATGATGAAGAACGGCTTCATCGCCGAAAGCGCCCATATCCAGGAGCTCGATCCGGCCTTCGCCGACGTGCCGATCGTGCGCAAGCGCCAGGACAATGTCGCGCTGGAGACGGTGATGTCGAACAGCTTCGGCTTCGGCGGCACCAACGGCAGCCTGGTGATGGGCCGCTACGACGGCTGACGCCGTCGCTTCTCCCGGCGGCTGGATCGGGCTATCCCTCGCACCCATGAACGCGCGGCGCCGGGGCCGGACCCTTCGCACGCCGCAGCCTTACCGGGAGGACCAATGGCCGACGACTTCGACATGCCCAAGGGCGATCTGATGCGCGGCAAGCGCGGCGTGGTGATGGGGGTGGCCAACCAGAACTCCATCGCCTGGGCCATCGCCTGCCAACTGGCCGCCCAGGGCGCGGAGATGGCCTTCACCTATCTTCCGGCCATGGAGCGCCGGGTGCGCGCCCTGGCCGAGAGCATCGGGGTCAAGCATCTGATCGAGGCGGAGGTGTCGGACGACGCCTCGATGGAGGCGGCCTTCGCCCAGGTCGAAGCGACGTTCGGGACCATCGACTTCCTGGTCCACTCCATCGCCTTTTCCGACAAGAACGAGCTGAAGGGCTCGTTCGTGGAGAACACCACCCGGGCCAATTTCATGCGCTCGATGGACATCTCCGCCTTCTCGTTCGTCGACGCCGCGCGGCGGGCCTCGGCCCTGATGCCCAACGGCGGGTCCCTGGTCACCCTGACCTATCTCGGGTCCGAGCGGGTGATCCCGAACTACAATGTGATGGGGGTGGCCAAGGCGGCGCTGGAAGCCTCGACCCGCTACATCGCCCGCGACCTGGGGCCGAAGAAGATCCGCGCCAACGCCATCTCGGCCGGGGCGGTGCGCACCCTGTCCCTGGCCGGAATCTCCGGCGGCCGGTCGATGATCGCCCAGGGGCGGGCCTGGTCGGCTCTTCGCGAGGACACCGCTCCGGAAAGCATCGCCGGAACCGCCCTCTGGCTGCTGTCGGACCTTGGCCGGTCGGTCACCGGCGAGGTCGTGCACGTCGACGCCGGCTTCCACATGATCGGCCTGCCGGAAGAAGAGGCCGGCGACGAGGCTTAGGCGGCGAGGACCTGCCGGGGAGTCCGGCGGCGCCTCGTTGCATCTCCGCTCAGAAGTCTACCGCGAGCCCCTTGCGCTCCCAGTCCCCGAAACGGGTGGGCTCCAGGCCGGAGGGTCCGCCCTCTTCGGACGGCGGCGCAGGCGCAGGCGCGGCGGCGCGGCGGGCGGCGGCCTCCTCTAGGGCCCGCCGGGCGGCGGGGCTCAGCACCTTTCCGGGGGCGGCGCCCTCGGGGTCCTGCGGGTTCGCGTCTTCAGCTTCGGCCACGAGGGTCCATCCTTGCTCTTGCTCTTGCACGCCCGGCGCCTGATCTAGGACCGATGCCGGACATTCCCAACCCCGAACTCGTCGCCCGCCGCGTTGCGCTGGCGCTTTTGCAGGGGGGACTGGACCATCGCGGCGGGTTCGACGAGGCCATGACCCGCCCGCCGTTCACCGACCTGCCCCCCCGGGAGCGGGCCTGGGTGCGGGGCCTGGCGGCCACCGCCTTCCGCCGGCTGGGGTCCATCGACGCGGTCCTGGCTACCCGACTGAAGAAGCCGCCGCCCCCCGAAGCGATCGCGATCCTGAGGATCGGGGCGGCGCAACTGCTGTTCCGCGACACCCCCGCGTTCGCCGCGGTGTCCACCAGCGTGGAGCTGGCCGCCGAGACCAACCCCACCCGGCCCTTCAAGGGGCTGATCAATGCGGTGCTGCGCGGTTTGGCCCGCGGGGGCCTGCCGACGCAGCCGCCCGAGGCCGACCTGCCGGCCTGGCTCGCCGCCCGCTGGAGCGCGGCCTATGGCGAGGAGACCATGGCGGCCCTCGCGGCCCGCCTGGCCGAAGACCCGCCCACCGACCTGTCCCTGCGCGATCCGGCCGACGCGGCCGCCGTGGCCGCGACCCTGGAAGGGGAAGTCCTGCCGGGGGGCTCGGTTCGCACCTGGCGGCGGGGCGACCTGCCTGGCTGGCCGGGGTTCGAGGACGGGACCTGGTGGGTGCAGGACGCCGCCGCCGCCATCCCCGCCCGCATCCTCGCCCCCCAGCGGGGGGAGACCGTGCTCGACGTCTGCGCCGCCCCGGGCGGCAAGACCCTGCAGTTGGCCGCGGCCGGTGCGAAGGTGGTGGCGCTCGACCGGTCGGCCCCGCGGCTGCGGCGGCTGGGAGAGAATCTCGCCCGCGTGGGCCTGGAGGCGGAAGTGGCGATCGCCGACGGGGCCGCATGGGACGATCCTCGCCTGTTCGACGCCGTGCTGCTCGACGCCCCCTGCACCTCCACCGGCACCTTCCGGCGCCATCCCGACGTGATCTGGGGGTCGCGCCCCGGCGACATCGCCAAGCTGGCCGGGGTGCAGGCGCGCCTGCTGGACGCCTCGGCGAGGCGGGTTAGGCCGGGCGGGCGGCTGGTCTATTGCGTCTGCTCCCTGGAGCCGGAAGAAGGCGAGGCCCAGGCGATCGGCTTCCTGCAGCGCCATCCCGAGTTCAGGGTCCATCGGCTGGCGTCCGGCGAAGGCGGCGCGCCGCCGGAGTCCCTCGTCGACGATTGCGCCTGGCTGCGCCTGTTGCCCAGCGTGGCCGAGCCGCCGGGGGGGCTGGACGGTTTCTTCGTCGTCCGCTTCGACCGGGCAGGCTGATGCGGGCGCCGGGTCCGACTGCGCCTTGCTTCGACGCGGTGGTCGGGGCTATTGCCGGACTATGAGCCGCCCGATCCTCGTCGCCCCATCGATCCTGGCCGCCGACTTCGCCCGCCTTGGCGAAGAGGTCCGTGCGCTCGAGGGCGCCGGCGCCGACTGGATCCACATCGACGTGATGGATGGCCGCTTCGTACCCAACATCACCCTGGGTCCGGCGGTGGTGAAGGCGATGCGGCCGCACACCGGGCTGCCCTTCGACGTCCATCTGATGATCGCCCCGGCCGACCCTCACCTGGAGGCCTTCCGCGAGGCCGGGGCGGACCTGATCAGCGTCCACCCGGAGTCCGGTCCGCACCTCAACCGGATCTGCCGCCGCATCCGCGAGCTCGGGGCCAAGGCGGGGGTGGTGTTCAATCCCTCGACCCCGGTCGAGACGGTGGAGTGGATGCTCGACGACGTCGACCTGCTGCTGGTGATGTCGGTCAACCCCGGCTTCGGGGGCCAGAGCTTCATGGCCTCCCAGCTGGCCAAGGTGGCGCGGCTGCGGACGATGATCGACGCCGCCGGCCTGGACATCGTCCTGGAGGTGGACGGCGGGGTGACGGCGGACACCGCGCGTCGCTGCATCGAGGCGGGCGCCGACGCCCTGGTGGCGGGCACGGCCGTATTTCGGGGCGGGCCGGGGGCCTATGCTCAAAACATCCGCGCAGTCCGCGGCGAAGCAGGCTAAGCGGCGTCTTTGACCGTGTAGTCCGGGGAAGACACACCCATGGGACGCCGCGACCGATCCGACATGGTCCTGTTCCGGGCCGCCGAACCCGCCCTCACCTGGCTGGGCGCGGTCCTGATGACCGCTCGCCGGCGCATCGAGGGCGAGTGGTCCGGCGCGCGCGTTTATCGCCTCACCCTGAACAGCCGCGGCGCCGCCGGCTTCGTCGCCGGCCCGCGGGATTTCCGCCCCGCCGATCCGGACCTCGGGCGTCAGATCCTGGCCGGCCGCTTCGTGTTGTCCGGCGCGACCATGGAGACCGGACCCGGCGGCGATCCCTGGAACAGGCCCAGTCCCTCCCGGCTGTTCGCGACCCAGCTGCATCGGTTCGCCTGGGCGCCCGACCTGCTGTCGATCGGCGAGGCCGGTTCGCGCGAACTGTTCCGGCTGTTCATGGCCTGGCGCGAAGTGTTCGACCAGGTGAGCCCCTTCGCCTGGTCCCCCGACATTCTCGGTCGGCGGGTGTTCAACCTAGCCTGCGCCACCCGCAGGCTGGGCGGGGTCGGCTCCGACGCCGAGGTGCAGATCCTGGCCGAATCCCTGGCCGCCCAGGCGCGCCAGCTGCTGCGGCTGGGGATGGGGCCGCCGGGGGGCGCCGAACGGTCCGCCGCCGCCGCCGTGGCCGGGGCCGCCCTGGGCGGCCAGGTCGGGGAAGCGATCCTGCGCAAGGCCCTGCCGCGGCTGTCCCAGGCCCTGGTCGTGACGGTCCTGCCCGACGGGGGGTTGAAGACCCGCTCGCCCGAGGGCGGGCTGGAACTGCTGCTCGACCTCTTGACCCTGGACGACGTGCTGCTCCAGCGTGGGCGGGAGGCCCCGGTGGAGGTCGCGCGCGCCATCGACCGCCTGAGCGCGGCGCTACGGTTCTTCACCCTCGGCGACGGCCGGTTGGCGGCGTTCCATGGCGGCGAATCCGGCGACCCCGCCCGTATCGACGCCGCCCGCGCCCACGAGGACGGGGAAGCCAAGCCCTTCGGCTACGCGCCCCATTCCGGCTATCACCGTCTGGCCGGCAAGACCTTGCAGGCCATCGTCGACGCCGCCGCGCCAGCCAGGAGCGGCTGGAGCACGGCGGCCTGCGCCCATCCCCTGGCGATCGAGGTGACGGCCGGCCGCGACCGGCTGATCGTCAATCCCGGCTGGTCGCCGGACGCGGCCGGGCCCCAGGCCATGCGGCTCACCGCGGGGGCGTCCACGGCCACTCTGGGCGAGGGTTCGGCCGGACAGCCCATGACCGGGTTCCTGGCCCGCGCCCTTGGCCCTCGCCTGGTCGGAGCGCCTGATCGGGTCGAGGCGCGCCGCAACGAGAACGAGGGCGGGGTCTGGCTCGAGCTGGCGCACGACGGCTGGGCCCGCAGCCTGGGCCTGCTGCACGAGCGGCGCCTGTTCCTGGATCCAGGGGCGGACGAACTGCGCGGGGAGGACCGTTTCGCCCCGGCGGCGGAGATTCCCGCTGGCGCGGCGCGCTACACGCCCTATGCGGTGCATTTCCACCTGCATCCGGACGTTCAGGTCAGCGAAACGCGGGAACAGAGCGTGCTGCTGCGAGGACCTTCGGGTCGGGGCTGGTGGTTCCGCAACGACGCCCAGGAAGTGACGCTGGAGCCCTCGGCCTGGTTCGAGAAGGGAAGCCCGCGCCGCAGCGCCCAGATCGTCCTGCGCGGCCACGCCTCCTCCACGGCGGGCGCGCGGGTGCGGTGGAAGCTGACTCCGGTCGACCCGCGCGAGGCCGCGAAACGTTAGAGCGGAATGCGAAAGGCGGATTCCGCTCCGGCCTAAATGATCTAGGGCAGTGTGTCGGTGTCCAACGAATAGCCGGCGCTGCGGACGGTGCGGATGGGGTCGCCCTCGTCCTCGTGGTTCAGGGCCTTGCGCAGGCGTCCGACATGGACATCCACCGTGCGGGTCTCGACATAGACGTCCGAACCCCAGACCGCGTCGAGCAGCTGTTCGCGGCTGAACACCCGCCCCGGGTGCTGCATCAGATAGTCGAGCAGGCGGAATTCGGTGGGCCCCAGGTGGATCTCCCGTTCGCCGCGCTTCACCCGGTGGGCGACCCGGTCGATGACGATGTCGGCGTGGCGGATGCGGTCTTCGGCCAGGCCGGGACGGATGCGGCGCAGAACCGCGCGAAGCCGCGCGGTGAGCTCGCCCATGGCGAAGGGCTTGACCAGATAGTCGTCGGCGCCCGTGTCGAGGCCGCGCACCCGGTCGCCTTCCTCGCCGCGGGCGGTGAGCATGACGATGGGCAGGTTGCGGGTCTTGGCCCCGGCGCGCAGGCGGCGGCAGACCTCGATGCCCGAGACCTTGGGCAGCATCCAGTCGAGCACCACGAGGTCGGGCAGCCGTTCGTCGACCTGGGTCAAGGCCTCCTCGCCGTCGGCGGCGACGCCGACGTCATAGCCTTCCTTCTCCAGATTGTACTGAAGCAGCGTGGCCAGGGCGTCCTCGTCCTCGACCACAAGCACATAGGGGGTCAAATCAGCCCTCCGCCGTCGGCAGTTCGGCGCTCGACCACTTGGGGCGGTCGCCGAGGATGTCCTCGCCCGTGGCCTCGTAATGGATGATTTCGGCGATGTTGGTGGCGTAGTCGCCGATGCGCTCCAGGTTCTTGCCGATGAACAGGAGGTGGGCGCAGGCGCCGATCGTGCGGGGGTCGCTCATCATGTAGGTGAGCAGTTCCCGGAACAGGCTGTTGTAATGCTCGTCGACCTCGTCGTCGGAGGTCCAGATCTGCATGGCCCGGCCAGAATCGCCGGCGGTGTAGGCGTCCAGCGCATCCTTCAGCCGCGAGGCCACCAGCCTGCCCATCCGCTCGATCGACCTGGTCAGGGGGATGATCGGCTCGGACTCGGCGACCACCAGGGCGCGCTTGGCGATGTTCTTGGCCATGTCGCCGGTGCGCTCGAGGCTCAGACTCATCTTCAGGGCGCCCACGGTGCGGCGCAGGTCCTGGGCCACCGGCTGGCGCAGGGCGATCAAGCGGATCGCCTTCTTCTCGATCTCGCGCTGGAGGACGTCGAGCTTCTCGTCGCGCCCGACCACGGCCTGGGCCAGGGTCACGTCGCGCTTGGCCACGGCGTCCACCGCGTCGGCGAGCTGGGCTTCGGCGAGACCCCCGAGGCGGGCGACATCGGCCTTGAGCTGGGCCAGCTCCTCGCCGAAGAACTTGAGCGTATGTTCGTTCATGGTCTGACGCGAATCCTGCAATCGGACGGAGGAGGCCGGTCCGCAACGCCCGCGGGTGCGCGCGAGCCAACAATGCTATCGCAATGCTGAGACATCGTGACAGCTCTACGACAGTTTTATCACGGCCGTAGGGCGGGCGCCGAAACGGCCGGCGGGTCGGAGGCCGGGGGCGGTATCGAGCCGAGCTCTTCGGCGCGGACCGAAATCATGGGAAAATAGGTGGTGAAGGCCGCGCCGTGGCCCGGAGCGCTCTCCACGGTCACGCCGCCGCGGTGCCGGTTGACGATGTGTTTGACGATGGCCAGACCGAGGCCGGTGCCCGAGCGGTCGCCGCTCTTCTGCCCTTCGACCCGGTAGAACCGCTCGGCCAGGCGCGGCAGGTGCTCGCGGCCGATGCCGGGCCCGGCGTCGATCACCTTGAACACCGCGTAGCGTTCGCCTTCGGTGCGGTCGGGGGTCAGCAGAGGCAGGCCGCCCCACCCGGCGGTCGCCGCCCGCAAACCCGGCACATCTCCCGTCTGGGCGCGCGCGGCGTCCAGTCCGGCCGCCACCTCGACCCGCACACGGCTTCCCGGCGAAGAATATTTCACCGCGTTGTCGAGCAGGTTCTGGATCACCTGCAGAATCTGGTCGCGGTCCCCGACGACCATGGCCTCCCCCGGCGGAGGCAGGACCAGGTCCAGTTGCACGCCGCGATCGCCCACCAGCAGGGCGACGGCGTCGGCGACGTCCGCGACGGCCAGGGCCAGGTCGCATTCGGCCGACGGCGGGATGTGCTCGTTCAGCTCCACCCGGGACAGGGACAGAAGATCCTCGATCAGCCGGCCCATCCGGTCGGCCTGGACCGCCATGATGCGCAGAAAGCGGTCGCGGGCGACCTCGTCGTCGCGCGCGTGCCCGCGCAGGGTCTCGACGAAGCCGGCCAGAGAGGCCAGCGGCGTCCGCAGTTCATGACTGGCGTTGGCCAGGAAGTCGGCCCGCATCCGCTCGTTGCGCCGGGCGTCGGTCTCGTCGCGCATCAGCAGCAGGGCCCGGGGCCGGTTGGGAAACTTCTCCGGCAAGGACCGCGCCAGAACCTTCCAGAAACGGTCCTGGGCGCCGCCGGTCTCAAAGGCGGTGGCGGCGTCGACCCGGCCGAACAGGCTTTCATCCACCGCTTCCAGCACCTCTGGGCGACGGATGGCCGAAACCAGCAGTCCGCCCTCGCGGGGAATGCGCAGCAGCTCGCGCGCGGCGGCGTTGGCGAACACCAGACGGCGGGCGGCGAAATCGTCCGGCTCTCCGCCCTCCACCAGCATCAAGGGATCGGGCAGGGCCTCCAGGGCCTCGACGGCCGACGACAGGCCGTCGAGGCCGGGAACGGTTTCCGCGGCGGGGATCGACGGCTGGGTCGTCGGCGCAAGACGGGCGGCGAGCAGGCCCCCCAGGGCCAGGGCGACGGCGGCTGCGGCCAGGGCGGCCGCCATCGCCGCGCCGCCCGTGACGGCGATCGCCAGGACCGCCATGGCGGGGACCAGGGCGACGGCGAGCCCGCGCAGACGCGCGCCGGCCTGTTCGCCAAAGCGAAACGGCGACGTCGGGGATGTCTGCCGCGACAGGGGCATGAAGTCTCGCGAACGGGGCAAAGAGGAAGCCTCGCCCGAGTCCATGAAGGTTTTTTGTCCGCACGGCGACGAATTTTGTCGCTTCCCATGGCTGCCGGGTGCGCATCCCCTATTAGCTCAGCTAATGAGAAAGCCATCTATTCTGCCTTTTCGGCGTCGTGAGGCCGGGGCATAGAACCTCCGACACGATCGGCTGCGCGGGCAGAAAACCAACCCACGCGAAACGGGGGCAATCATGACTGGTCGACGCCTTTCCAGCGCGCTCAAGCGCGCACTTTTTGCTTATGCAGCAGGGACTTCCCTGTTGATGACAGCCGGTGCGGCGGCCGCCCAGGATCAGGGTGCGATCGGTTCGGCGGGCGCCGTCCAGGCCGTGCCGACCGATCCGGTGCAGGCGCGGATCCAGGCCTTAGAAGAGCAGCTCGCCATTCTTCAGGGCCAGATTTCCTCATTGAAGGAATCGACTTCGGCCGGCATCCGCGACGTCCGTGACGCAGCGTCGAACCAGACCCAGGCGACCTTGCCGAACGGCAGGCCGTCCCTGGCCAGCGCCGACGGGCGCTTCACCGCCAATCTGCACGGCATCCTCCATTTCGACACGGCCTATTACGCCCAGGCCGAGCCCGGTCCCCTCAACCAGGACCTCCGGCGCGGCGGCGCCGCCTCCGACACGGCCCATGCCCGCGACCTGAATTCGGGGACCAATTTCCGCCGGGCGCGCCTGGGCTTCGACGGCAAGGTGTTCGGCGATGTGGACTACAACTTCGTCTACGAATTCGGCGGGTCCGGGGCGGAGGACGCCGGCCGGATCTATGAGGCCTCGCTGACCTACAACGGCCTCGCCCCCTGGCATATCAAGGTCGGGTCCTTCATCCCGCTGCAGGGGCTGGAGGATTCCAACTCGACCAACGGCATCCCGCTGCTTGAGCGGCCGGCGCCGTCCGACATCACCCGCACCCTGGTCGGCGGCGACAGCCGCACCGCCCTGCAGTTCTTCGGCTATGGCGAGCGCTGGCTGATCTCCGGCGCGGTCACCGGAACCTCGCCGGGCGTCGTCAATTCGACCGGCTCCGCCACCGCCCAGGCCTTCGACGAGCAGCTGGGCCTGATCGGGCGGGTCGCCTACACCCCCTTCAAGGGGGACGACTGGCGTGTCCATGTCGGCGCCAATGTCGGCTATGTCGCCCGCGTCGCCGACACCGGCGGTCCGGACGCGACCACCGGCCGCTACACCATCCAGTTTCGTGAGCGTCCCGAACTCAGGAACGACACCACCCGCCTGATCGACACCGGCGCCATCGAGGCCCAGCACGCCTACACCGCGGGCCTGGAGCTCGCCTTCCAGAAGAAGAATGTCTACGTCCAGGGCGAGGCCTATCGGTTCGGGATCGAGCGTCGCAACAGCGCCCTGTCCAATCCGAACTTCAAAGCCTGGTATGTGGAGGGAAGCTGGCTGATCACCGGCGAGACCCGCCGCTACAACACGGCCACCGCCGCCTTCGACGGGCCCCCGGTCGCCAATCCCTTCAACGGCAAGGACAAATGGGGGGCGTGGGAGCTGGCGGCGCGCTATTCCGACACCGATCTGAACTACCATGCCGGATCATTGGGCCAAGCCCCCGCCGCCGACGCGGTGCGCGGCGGCGAACAGAAGATCTGGAGCGCCGGCTTGAATTGGTACTGGAACCCAGACGTCCGCTTCATGTTCGACATCCAGGACGTCAAGGTCCAGCGCCTGTCGCCGAACGCCGCCACCTATGCGACGCCGGTCGGGGCCGAGATCGGCCAGCACTACCAAGCGGTCGCCGTGCGCTCGCAGCTCGCATTCTGATCCCCGTTCCTCAGGAGACCTTGTGATGACCAACGGAATTTCGAGGCGCGGGCTGATCGCCGGCGCTGGCGGTCTCGCCGGCGCCGCGGCGCTCGGCGGCCAGGTCTTGGCCCAGGCCAAGCCGGTGACCCTTCTCAACGTCAGCTACGACCCGACCCGCGAACTCTACAAGGCCTACAACGCCTGGTTCGCCGCCGACTGGAAGGCCAAGACCGGCCAGACGGTGACGATCAAACAGAGTCACGGCGGCTCCGGCGCCCAGGCCCTGTCGGTGATCGGCGGCCTGCAGGCCGACGTGGTGACCCTGGCGCTGGCCTCGGACATCGACGCCATCGCCCAGAAGGGCAAGTCGATCGCCCCCAACTGGCAGACCCGTCTGCCGCAGAGCTCCACCCCCTACACCTCGACTATCGTGTTCCTGGTGCGCAAGGGCAACCCGTGGAAGATCCGAAACTGGGGCGACCTGGCCAAGCCCGGCATCGAGATCATCACCCCCAACCCGAAGACCTCGGGCGGCGCCCGCTGGAACTACCTGGCGGCGTGGGCCTGGGCCCTGCGCCAGCCGGGCGGTTCGGAGGCGACCGCCAAGGCTTTCGTGCAGAAGCTCTACAGCCAGGTTCCCGTGCTCGATTCGGGCGCCCGCGGCTCGACGACCACCTTCGCCCAGAGGGGCCTGGGCGACGTGCTGTTGGCGTGGGAGAACGAGGCCTATCTGTCGCTCGACGAACTCGGCCGGGACAAGGTGGAGATCGTCACCCCGCCGTTCTCGATCCTGGCCGAACCGCCGGTGTCGGTGGTCGACCGGGTGGTGGACAAGCGCGGCACTCGCAAAGTCGCGGAGGCCTATCTGGCCGGCCTCTACACCGAGGCGGCCCAGGACATCATCGGCAAGAACCACTATCGCCCTCGCAGCGCGGCGGCGGCGGCCAAGTACGCGGCCAGTTTCCCCAAGATCCAACTGGCCACCATCAACGACTTCGGCGGCTGGCCCAAAGCCCAGGCGACACACTTCAACGACGGCGGGGTGTTCGACCAGATCTATCGTCCCAAGCGATAGCATTGCCAGAAGCTGGGCCGGGCGAGGCCCCTACCCCTCGTCCGGCCTACGCCTGAGGAACCTTAGCGGGGCTCAGGGGTTTCGCCCAAGATCGATCTCTCGGGCCCCCATCATGCCAGACCCATCGCGCCGGCGCCGCTCCGGACAGACCGTCATTCTCACGACTGCCGCGGCGGCCCTCGCCCTGCTGTTGGCCGGCTGCGACCAGCACGCCGCCGACAATACCCTCAACGGCGTGGCCTCCGACACCAACGCCGCGGTCGATCGGGCCGCCAACCGGGTGGCCGAGCGGACCGAAAACGCGGTGGACCAGGTCGCAGGCAAAGCCAAGGACGCCCTCGAAGACGTCAAGCCCAGGGCCCAGGAACTGGCCGACAAGACCGCGACCGGTCTGGGCGACCTGGCCGACGCCACCGGCAATGCGGCGATCAAGGCCGGCCAAGCGGTTTCAAAGGCGGGGCAAGCCACCATCCACAAAGCCGACAAGGCGACCGAAAGCGCCAGGGAACGAGACGCCGCCAAGCCATGAGGCCGCACGTCTAGCGCCACCCCCGGGGGTGGCCCAGGCCCGGTTTTCGCCGCCGCAGTAGAGAGCGCCGCATGTTCAGTTTCATGTTCGCCACCGGAATTGAGAACAGTTGCCCCACGATCAAACAGGGCAAGGTCCGGGTCGACGAGCTGGAGAAGTGTGGATTTTACAAACACTGGAAGACCGATTTCGATCTCGTCGAGGACTTGGGAATCCGCTTCCTGCGCTTCGGGCCGGCGATCAACATCACCTGGCTGGCGGAGGGACGTTACGACTGGTCCTTCGCCGACGAGACCTTCGCGGATCTGCGCCGCCGCGACATCGTGCCGATCGTGGACCTGTGCCACTTCGGGGTGCCGGACTGGATCGGCAATTTCCAGAACCCCGATTTCCCGCGCCTGTTCGAGCGCTACGCCAAGGATTTCGCCGCCCGTTTCCCGTGGGTCCAGCTCTATACGCCGGTCAACGAGATGTACATTTGCGCAACCTTTTCAGCCCGTTACGGCTGGTGGAACGAGCAGATGACCACCGACCGGGGCTTCGTCAATGCGCTGAAGTACATCGTCAAGGCCAACGTGCTGGCCATGCAGGCGATCCTCGAGGTCCGCCCCGACGCCATCTTCATCCAGAGCGAGTCCTCGGAATATTTCCACGCCGAGAATCCCGGCGCGGTCAAGCCGGCGGAGATCATGAACTCCGAGCGCTTCTTGTCACTGGACCTGAACTACGGGCGCCGGGTCGATTCGGAGATGTACGAGTTCCTCACCGACAACGGCATGACCCGGGACGAGTACCATTTCTTCCTCGGCAACAAGCTGAAGCAGCACTGCATCCTCGGAAACGACTACTATGTCACCAACGAGCACCGGGTGGCCGAGGACGGGGCGACCTATCCGTCGGGGGAGATCTTCGGCTACAGCGAGATCACCCGCCAGTACTACCACCGCTACCACCTGCCGGTGATGCACACGGAGACCAACCTAAAGGAAGGTCCCGGCGGCGACGAGGCGGTGAACTGGCTGTGGAAGGAATGGGCCAACGTTCTGAGGGTGCGCAACGACGGCATCCCGATCCTGGGCTTCACCTGGTATTCCCTGATCGACCAGGTCGATTGGGATACCGCGCTGCGGGAGGACAACGGCAACGTCAACCCGCTCGGCCTCTACGACCTCGACCGCAACATCCGCGCCGTGGGCAAGGCCTATAAGCAGCTGATCAAGGACTGGCGCGACGTACTGCCGACCCAGAGCGTCTGCCTTGTGGTGCCCATCGCCACCCCGCACGAGCACACCGACCCGTGGGACGAGGGCATGAACCTGTTCGCCGACAACGTGTTTCAGGCCCCCAAAACCGCTCCGGCCCCGACCGCCCCGACCGAGACTGTTCCACAAGGAAGCTGAGTCGTGCGCTTTATCGATCGCGTCGCCATCGTTTCCGGGGCCAGCGGCGGGATCGGCTTCGCCATCGCCCAACGCCTCGCCCGCGAAGGGGCCCGGATCGTGATGGCCGACCGCAACCCGGACAAGGCCAAGGCGCGGGTCGGCGACCTGATCGCGGCGGGCGCCCCGGACGCCTGGGTCAGCCGCTGCGACGTCTCGGTCGAGACCGAGGTGGAGGCGACCTGCAAGGGCGCCCTGGACCGCTTCGGCCGGCTGGATGTGGTGGTCAACAACGCCGGGCTGATGACCTTCGTCCCGATCGAGGACCTGACCGGGGAGACCTGGACCCAGGTGCTGGGGGTCGACCTGATGGGCGCCTTCTACTTCACCAAGCACGCCTTCCGGCGCATGAAGCCGGGCGGCTCCATCGTCAACGTGGCCTCGATCCATGCGGTGATGACCTCGCCCCTGGCCGCGCCCTACGCCGCGGCCAAGGCGGCCATGCTGTCCTTGACCCGCACGGCCTCCATCGAGGGCAAGCCCAAGGGCATCCGTTCCAACGCCATCCTCCCCGGCGCCGTCGATACGCCGATGCTGTGGGACAACCCGAACATCAAGTCGGGGGCCGAGACCATCAACCCCGACGATGTGGGCAAGCCGGACGAGATCGCCGCCGCCGTCGCCTTTCTGGCTTCCGACGACGCCTCCTTTGTCACCGGCGCCAGCCTGGCGGTGGACGGCGGCCGGCTGGCCAAGCTCTGAAAATGGATCGACGGTCGGTTCCGTTCGGCGCGCTCGTGGACGGCCGGGCCGTCCGGGCGCTGCGCCTCGCCTGGCCGGGCGGGCTGGAGCTGGAGCTGCTCGACTATGGCGCGGTGGTGCGCAGCCTGCGGGCGCCGGCGGCCGGCGGGATGGTCGAGGCGGTGCTGGGCTTCCCGACTGTCGCCGACTACGAGGCCGACCGCGGCTATCAGGGTTGCATCGTCGGACGGTGCGCCAACCGTATCGCCGGCGCAACCTTTTCCATCGACGGCGAGCGGTTCGAGGTTGCCGCCAATGAAGGCGCCAACTGCCTGCACGGAGGCGCGCTGGGTTTCTCGAAGCGGCTGTGGCGGTTCGTCGAGGCAGGCCAGGACGGCCGGTCGGCGACGCTGGCCTACGACTCTCCCGACGGGGAGGAGGGCTTTCCCGGACGGGTGCAGGCCCGGGTCGCCTTCGCCCTGACCGCAGCCGACACCCTCACCATCGTCTGGGAGGCAGAGACGGATCGCCCGACCCCGGTGAACCTGACCCATCACCTCTATTTCAACCTGTCCGGCGGCCCCTCGCGGCCCGCCCTCGATCACAGCCTGGCGATCGCGGGCGACCAGATCACCCCGGTGCGGCCCGATCTGATCCCCACCGGCGAACGGATGGACGTGGCCGGAACCCCCTTCGACCTGCGCAGCCCCCGGCCGCTGGCCGAAGTCCTGGCGGGGACGCACCCCCAGCTCGCCATCGCCGGCGGCATCGACCACAACTGGGTCCTCAGGGAAGCGGCGGGGCCGGCCGCGGTGCTGCGTTCGCCGGAGACGGGATTGTCGCTGCAGCTCTCCACCGACCAGCCGGGATTGCAGGTTTACGGCGGCCAGGGGCTGAGCGGACCCTTCGCCCCTTACGGCGGCGTCGCCCTGGAGCCGCAGGGCTTTCCGGACGCGGTCAACCAGCCGCGATTCCCCTCCGTGGTGCTCGCGCCGGGGCACCCCTATAGACGGTCGGCCAGCTATCGGTTCGTGGCCGGCGAGGCCGGGGAGGACGCGTGACCACGCGGATCATGACCTACAATGTCCATTCCTGCGTAGGGGTGGACAAACGACTGGACGTGGCCCGGATCGCCGCGGTGATCGCCCAGTCCAAGCCCGACATCGTCGCCCTGCAGGAACTGGACGTCGGACGGCTCCGGACCGGCGGGATCGACCAGGCCCACGCCATCGCCACCCGGTTGGGGATGGCCTTCCATTTCAACTGCGCCATGCGGGTGGAGGAGGAACAGTACGGCGACGCCATCCTCACCGCTTTGCCCATGCGTTTGGTCAGGAGCGGGCGGCTGCCGACCCTGCCGCAGGTTCGGGGGCTGGAGCCGCGTGGGGCGCTGTGGGTGGCGGTCGAGACCGCGCCGGGGGTGCAGCTGCAGGTGTTCAACACCCATTTCGGCCTGGCGCCCCCCGAACAGCGCAAACAGGCCGCTTGCCTGCTCGGAAGAGACTGGTTGGGCAATGAGGCCTGTCGCGGCCCCGTGGTCCTGGTCGGCGACTTCAACGCCACCACCCGCTACGCCGCCTATCAGGCCCTAGCCGACCGGCTGGACGACGCCCAGCGGGCGCTGCAGCGGACGGGGCGGCGGCCCCGCACCAGTCCGACCTTCCCCTCGCGGTTCCCCATGCTGAGGATCGACCATGTGTTCGTCGGCCCCGGGGTGAAGGTGCTGGACGTCCACGCCCCGAACCGCCCTTTGGCCCGGGCCGCCTCAGACCACCTGCCGCTGGTGACCGATATCGAGATCAAAGCGCGCTGACTTCGCCGCGGGGCGGCGGCAGGGTCTCGGGGGTCGGGTCGAAGTTGGTCAAGCTGTCCCGCAAGGCCACCCGCCTGAGGTCCTGCAGGAAGGCGCGGCGCTCGGCCTCTATGTCCGCCCGGCGACGCCAGGGCCGGAAGGAATCGGCCGGGTCGGCCGGATCGCCCAGATGGTAGGCTGCGATCAGTCTGGCCAGCGGTCCCAGGGCCGCCGGCTTCAACGGCCGCAGGCGGCGGGCCTCGCCGGCGTCCAGGGCTTCGATCGCCCCGCCCAGGCTGCCGAGACGGACATGGGCCGCCTCGAAGGCTTCCGGCGTGCAGCCGAGATAGTGGGCCAGGAGCCTGGCCCGGAACCGGTGGATCGCCGCCCGCCCGGCGACGTCGTCCGTGCCGGGCTCGACCGCCACGTCGCATTCGCTGTCGAATCCGGCCGAACGGTTGTTGAGGTTGGTGGAGCCGGCCCTGAGCAGGCGGTCGTCGATGATCGACACCTTGGAATGGATGATGATGGCTTCGGCCCCGCGCCTGGTGAACGGGCAGTAGGCGTGGAACCGCCCGTGCACATCGGCCGCCTGCAGCCTTTGCAGGAAGTTTGAACGGGTCCGATCCATGGTCATGTGATCGAACCAGCTGGGCGCCCGGGCGGTGGAGACGATCACCACCTCGGGGCCGTCGGGCTCGGACAGGCGGGCGGCCAGGGCCTCGGCGTAGATCGGGGCGGTGACGTACTGGTTCTCCAGATAGATCAGCCGCTTGGCCGCGGCGATGGCGGCCAGGTGCAGATGCTCGGACTCGCGGACGAGGTCCTGATTCCGCCAGTCGGGCAGGGTGCGCGCGACGCCGAGCCGGACGTCGGTGAGATCCACCTTCACATGCTCCGGCCAGTAACTGTCTTCGGGCTCGGTCCTGGCGGCCGACCCCTCCGGCGGCTCCCGAGCCGGATCGCCGCCGCAGGCGGTCGTCCAGCGGGCGCGGACCAGGTCGCCCAGGGCCCGCGCCGCCGGTCCTTCGAGCATCGCCATCACCTCGTGGCGGGGACCGTGGATCTTGCCCCAGGGCATGGTGCGACGCCGGTCGTGTTCCCGATGCTTGATCGTGTCCCAGCGGTCGACGCCGATGTCTCCGCCCCCGCAGAAGGCGATTTGGTCGTCCACCACCAGCACCTTCTGGTGATGGCAGGCCCCGAACGGCACGGTGGCGTCGAGGCGGAACCGGACCCTCGAGCCCTTGAAGCACTGCCGCGCCCGGTGGGGGAAGAAATGTTGGGAGGCGGCGATCGGCAGGGCCGACTTCCAGATCAGCAGCCGGACATCGAGCTCGGGCCGCTCCTCGGTCAGGCGCTTGAGGAACTCGCCGATCCTGTCGGCGGCGGGTCCGCCGCCGTCGGGGCCGGGCTCGAGTTGGGTCAGGGGGTCGAAGGCCCAGCCGATCAGATGGATCGACCGCCGGGCCTGCAACATCGCCGCCTTGGCGGCGGAGAAATAAGCCGAGTTGTCGAGAAGGAAGGAGACGCGCTGGGCCGGGGCGGTCCGCCAACAGGTCAGACCCGGTTGCAGCAGCAAGCTTGATCTCCCTGGCGAAGTCGATCCGCCAATGCGTGGAAAAGCCGGAGGTTCCCCTTCAGCCTAGCAAATGCCCTTGGCGCGACAAGGCGACGGGCGATGAATAGTCATTGAACTGTGATCCGTACGCGGTATGCCCTGGCTTGAAAGCGGCCCGGTCGTCCCCGCGGTGAGCCCGCGAGGCGCTACGCGACCGCGCAGCATTGTTGTAAAGCGTCCGGGCGAGCGTGCCGCGCAGCGGGACGTCGTTTGCGCGCCTGGACCGAAACCAAAAAGCCGATGACCGCAACAGCAGCCACCGACTCCGTCCGGCGCTCCTCTCCCAAGGGCGCAAAGCTGGACCCCCTGTTCCGCGCCGCCTGTTTCGCCGCAGCCACCACCTTGCTGTGCGCCCTGGCGGGGGTGGTGATCTCCCTGACGATCGGCGGCTGGCCGGCGTTCCACAAATTCGGCTTCGGCTTCTTCACCACCGTCAGCTGGAATCCGGTGACCGAGGTCTATGGGGCGGCCGGCCCGATCGTCGGCACCCTGGTCACGGCCTTTCTGTCGCTGCTGGTGGCCTTGCCCATATCCTTCGGCGTGGCGGTGTTCCTGACCGAATTCTGTCCACGCGTGCTGCGCCGTCCGATCGGGGTGGCGGTGGAGCTCCTGGCCGGCATCCCCTCGATCGTCTACGGCATGTGGGGCCTGTTCGTCTTCGCGCCGCTCTTCGCCAAATATATCCAGCTGCCGCTGATCCTGGCGGCGCCGCCGGGCACCATCTGGGAGACCCTGGTCGCCGGTGTGCCCAACGGCGCCAACATCATGACCGCCTCGATCATCCTGGCGATCATGATCCTGCCCTACATGGCCGCGACCATGCGCGAGCTGTTCCTGACCGTGCCTGTGCGGGTGCGCGAGAGCGCCTACGGCATCGGCTGCACGCCCCTCGAGGTGGTCGCGTCGGTGACCCTGCCTTACGTCCGCCGCAGCGTCATCGGCGCGATCATGCTGGGGCTGGGTCGGGCCCTGGGCGAGACCATGGCGGTGACCTTCGTCATCGGCAATTCCCACGGTTTTCCGAACTCGCTGTTCTCCTCCGGATCGACCATCGCCTCGACCATCGCCAACGAATTCGCCGAGGCCACGGGGGCGATGCACGCCTCGGCCCTGATCGCCCTGGGTCTGGTGCTGTTCCTGATCACCTTCACCGTTCTGGCCCTGGCGCGCGCCCTGCTCGGCCCGCGGCAGGCGATCTGAGGAGGCGCAGGGCATGTTCGACCGTCGCAACCGCCGCAAGATCAAGGCCGGGCTGTTCATCGGCTTCTGCACGGCCTCCACCGTGCTCGCCCTGATCGCCTTGGTGGCCATCCTGGCCTCCCTGCTGATCGAAGGGTTGGGGGGGTTGAACCTGGCCGTGTTCACCAAGGCCACCCCGGCCCCCGGATCCGTCGGCGGACTTTCAAACGCCATCGTCGGCTCGCTGATGATGTGCGCGGTCGCCATGGTCGGCGCCATGGTCGTCGGGGTCCTCGCCGGCACCTGGCTGGCCGAGTACAGCGCCGACAGCCACTATGCGAAGGTGGTGCGGTTCATGAACGACGTGCTGCTGTCGGCGCCGTCGATCCTGGTCGGCCTGTTCGTCTACGAGATGGTGGTGGCGCCGACCCACGGCTTCTCCGGCTGGGCCGGCGCCCTGGCCCTGGCCCTGCTCGCCGCCCCGGTGGTCACCCGCACCACCGAGGACGTGCTGAAGCTGCAGTCGCGGACCTTGCGCGAATCCGGCGTCGCCCTCGGAACCCCGCTGGGGACCACCATCCGCAAGATCCTTTGGCGTGCGGCCGGCGGCGGCATCATCACCGGCGGGCTCCTGGCCTTCGCCCGCATCTCCGGCGAGACCGCACCCCTGCTGTTCACCTCGCTCGGCAATCAGTTCTTCAGCCTGGACATGGGCAAGCCCATATCCAATCTGCCGGTGGTGATCTTCAACTTCGCCCTGTCCGCCTACGACGACTGGCGCCGTTTGGCGTGGGTCGGGGCGGTGCTGATCACCGCCGCGGTGCTCGGCGTCAACATTCTGGTGCGCGTCCTGTCTAGGGAGCCTCGACGGTCATGAACGTTCAAACCCCGCCCGAGGTCTTCGAGACCTACAGCGAGGATGTCGCCGCCGGCGAGATCAAGCTCGAGACCCGGGACCTCGATTTCTTCTACGGCAAGGGCCAGGCGCTGTTCTCGGTGACCATTCCGTTCGCGGCCAATTCGGTCACCGCCCTGATCGGCCCGTCCGGCTGCGGCAAATCAACCCTGCTGAGGGCGTTGAACCGGATCTACGCCCTTTATCCCGGCCAGAAGGCCGAGGGCCGGATTCTGCTCGACGGCAAGAACATCCTGGACCGGGGGATCGACCTGACCGTCCTGCGTTCGCGCATCGGCATGGTGTTCCAACAGCCGACGCCCTTTCCCATGTCCATCTACGACAACGTCGCCTTCGGCGTGCGCCTGTACGAGAACCTGTCGAAATCCGAGCTCGACGACCGGGTGGAGGAATCCCTTCGCCGCGCCGCCCTGTGGGACGAGGTGAAGGACAAGCTGCACGCCTCGGGCCTCAGCCTGTCGGGCGGTCAGCAGCAGCGGGTCTGCGTCGCCCGTGGAGTGGCGGTGCGCCCCGAAGTGTTGCTGCTCGACGAACCGGCCTCCGCGCTGGATCCGATCTCGACCGCCAAGCTGGAAGAGACCATCGTCGAGCTGAAGCGGGACATCTCCATCGTCATCGTCACCCACAACCTGCAACAGGCGGCCCGGATATCCGACTACGCCGCCTTCATGTACCTCGGTCGCCTGATCGAGTTCGCCAAAACCGAGAGTCTGTTCGACACGCCCAAGGCCCGCAGGACGGCCGATTACATTACCGGCCGATTCGGGTAAGAGAGCCTATTGAAGCGCGGCTTTGCGGCGATGACTTGATCCCGCTCCTCAAGGTGCTCTACTTCTGGCCTACGCGGTGCGTCGGCGACGGGGCGCCCCAGAGTGAGTCGGTCGGCGGGCGTTTCCCGTCATCGTGGCGCCGAAAGCCTTCGGCCCGGTAGCTTTCCGCCGGGCGGCGCGAACAGGACGAGGCTTGAATGAACGCGACGCCGCGGCCCCGATTCTCCATCCGTATCGAGCATTTCGGAGGGGAGACCGCCCAGCGGCCACGCACCGTCGTCGCCATACCGGTCAAAAACGAGGTCGAGCGCATCGGCCTTTGCCTGGAGTCCCTCGCCGGCCAGACCGGCGTCGACCTCGGCGAGGTCTTGGTGCTGCTGCTGCTCAACAACTGCGATGACGGCACGGTCGAGCGGGTGCGGGAAATGGGTCCGGGCCTGCCTTTCCGCCTGGACGTGCACAACGTCACGCTGCCGGAACCCTACGCCAACGCCGGCTGGGCGCGGCGACTGGCCATGGAGGCCGCCGCCGCGGCGGTCGATCCCGACGGCCTGATCCTCACCACCGACGCCGACACCCTGGTCGATTCCGACTGGATCGAAGCCAATCGACGCGAGATCGCCGCCGGCGTCGACGCGGTCGCCGGCTATGTCATGGCCGATCCGGGCGAACTGATGGAGCTTGACGGCTGCATCCTCGAACGCGGCGCCCTGGAATGGGAATACCAGCAGCTCGCCGCCGAACTGGAGGCCCGGGCCGATCCGGAGGCCCATGACAGCTGGCCGCGCCACAACCAGAATTGCGGGGCCAGCGCGGCGGTGACCGCGGCCGCCTACCGCCGCATCGGCGGGTTGCCGCCGAAGCGGGTGGGCGAGGACCGCGCCCTGTTCGAGATGCTGCGCCGGGCCGACCTGAAGATCCGCCACAGCCTGGAGGTCCAGGTGGTCACCTCGGCCCGCACCGACGGCCGGGCCCTGGGCGGCCTTTCCGACGCCATCCGCCTGCGCGGCGATCCGGACCATCCCTGCGACGAGGCGTTGGAGGAGGCGGTGACCACCCTTCGCCGCTGCCTCTGGCGGGCTGAACTCAGGAGCGACTGGAAGGGCGGGCGGCTCGATCAGCACCGTGACGCCTGGGTCGGGCGCCTGCGCATCACCCAGACCGATTTCCGCCGCGCCATGGAGCGCCGCACCTTCGGCGAGATGTGGGCCGAACTGGAAGGCCGCAGCCCGCGGCTGGTGCGCAAGCTGGTCATCGGCGGCCTGCTGCGCCGCGAACTGCGCCGTATGCGCCGTCTGGTCGAAGCCGCCCGCGCCCAGGCCCGGGTCGAGGCGGCCTGGACGCAGGGCGCGCGCAAGGTCGCGGTCGGTTAGGGCCGCCCGAAGCGATCATCCCGGAAAGCGCGCGGGCGCTTGTCCGGGAGCCGATGCGTCACGCCAACCACACCATCATCCGGGTCGGCGCGGTCGCGCCGCGGGAGAGGCTGAACCGCGGTTGCACCTCGCCGGTGTAGAGAAAGCCGGCCTTCTCCAGCACACGGCCCGACGCCGGGTTGTCGGTGAAATGGCCCGACGCCACCGCGCGCCGTCCCCAGCGGGTCGAGGCCCAGTCCAGCGCCGCCGTCACCGCTTCGGTGGCGAAGCCGCGGCCCCAGAAGGTGCGGCCGAACCAATAGCCGATCTCCGGGCTCAGGGCGCAGCCGCTCGCCGACCAGCGGGGCGACCCCTCATGGAAGCCGACCAGGCCGATGGGGCCGAACTCCGGATGTTCGACCAGGAACCGGCGCTCCCGCTCAGGGTCGTCCTCGGCGTCCAGAAAGCCGCGGGCGTCCTCCAGCGAATAGGGGAACGGCACGCGGGTGGTCATCCGGGCGATGTCGTAGTCGTTGATGCGGTCGGCGATCCAAACCGCGTCCTGGGCCCCGGGCGGGCGCAGCACCAGCCGGTCGGTCTCCAGTCTCAAACCGCTTTGAACAGCGCACATGTCTTCCCCCTTTCGGCCTTGCGGCCTGGACCGGCGGGGAGAAACGCAAAACGGGGAGCCGGCGACCCGGACTCCCCGCTGGAGCTTTGTCGGTTCCGGATCGGCGACTTGCCCGATCCGAAAAAGGTTTGGATCAGGCTATTCGGCGGCGGCCTGCATGGCCGGCACGATGTTCACGTAGGTTCGGTCGTGCTTTTTGGTGGTGAACTTCACCGCCCCGCTGACCGTCGCGAACAGGGTGTGGTCGCGGCCCATGCCGCAATTCACGCCCGGCCAGAACTTGGTGCCGCGCTGACGGACGATGATGTTGCCGGCGAGCACCTGCTCGCCGCCGAACTTCTTCACGCCGAGACGTTGACCGGCCGAATCGCGCCCGTTGCGCGAGGAGCCGCCCGATTTCTTGTGAGCCATGAGAGGTCTCCTAGAACTCTAGATCTTACGCTTCCCCGCCTTCGCTTTTCGGCGCGGCGGGCTTCTTCGGGGCGGCGGCCTTCTTAGGCGCTGCCTTGGCGGTCTTGGTCTCGACGGGCGCGGCTTCGGCTGCGGGCTTGGCGGCCTTGGGCTTGGCCGGCGCGGGCGCGGGGACTTCCGAGGCTTCCACGCGCGGGGCCAGGCCGCGGGCGCGGGCGTTGAGCTCCGAGCGCGGGGTCAGGTCCACGGTCCCGTCCCACTTGGCGCTGAGGCCGCCGGCCTCGAGGCCGGTGACGCGCAGCACGGTTTCGGTCTGGCGGTGACCGCGGGTGCGGCGATAGCCCTGGCGGCGGATCTTCTTGAAGATCTTCACCTTGTCGCCCTTGCGGGTCTCGATCAGGGTGGCCCGGACCAGGGCGCCTTCCACGGTGGGAGCGCCGAGGGTGATTTCGCCGGCGTCGCCGGCCACCATCAGCACCTGGTCGAATGACAGCTCAGCGCCGACGTCGCCGTCGAGCTTCTCCACCACCAGGAGATCGCCGGGTTGGACCCGGTACTGTTTGCCGCCGGTCTTGATCACCGCGTACATCGGGGAAACGCCTTCTCGAGGATTCACGGGCCCCCAAAAGGAGGGGCCAACGCAAAAAAGGGTACGCCCGCGAGATGGCCCGCGGGCGAGAGCGGCGGAATATAGCCACGGCGGCTTGCGAGTCAACGCGAAGGCGCCGGCAAAACTGGGCGCTTCCATGTTATAATATCACAGTATAAGACGAAGGGGTGAACCTGACCCTCATCGCCGCCCTCGCCGCCACCGGGTTCGCCGTGGCTTTCTTCCATGCGGCCCTGCCCACCCATTGGCTTCCGTTCGTGCTGGTCGGCCGCGCCCAAGGCTGGCGCCCGGCCAAGGTTCTGGCTGTCACCGGCCTGGCCGGGGCGGGGCACGTGCTGTTCACCGCCGCCCTCGGACTGGCCCTGACCAGCGCCGGCCTGGCCTTGGCCCCGCGACTGGGACAGCTGTTCCCGAAGGCGGTGGGCGTCCTGCTGGTTGGGCTCGGCCTGTTCTATCTGGCGCGCCAGGTCCTGCGCCACGGTCACAGCCACGCCGATCCGTCCCGCAAGCTGGGCGCCCGTTCGGAAGCGGCGGCGATCGTCGGGCTGGTGATGATCCTGACCTTTTCCCCCTGCGAGGCGTTCCTGCCGGTCTATCTGGCCAATGTCAGCTACGGCTGGGCCGGGTTTCTGCTCCTCAGCCTGGTGCTGGTCGTGGGCACCGGCCTGTCCATGCTGATGTTCACCGGCCTTTGCCTTGCGGGCGCGGACCGGTTTCGGCTGGAGCGCCTGCAACGCTATGAAAGCGCCTTGATCGGGGCTGCGCTCTGCCTGCTCGGCGTCTTCGTGGTGCTTGAGAGCTGAGCCCGCCTCCCCATCTGTTGAGCTTCCCCATCGGCAAGGCGCCTGCATGTCCCTGACCCCCGTCACCGTCCTCACCGGTTACCTCGGCGCCGGCAAGACCACCCTCCTGAACCGGATCCTCACCGAGGATCACGGCAAGCGCTACGCGGTGATCGTCAACGAGTTCGGCGAGATCGGCATCGACAACGACCTGGTGGTCGACGCCGACGAGGAAGTGTTCGAGATGAACAACGGCTGTGTCTGCTGCACCATCCGCGGCGACCTGATCCGGATCCTGGGCGGCCTGATGCGGCGCCAGAGCGCCAAGGGGGGGGGCGGGTTCGACGCCATCATCATCGAGACCACGGGCCTGGCTGATCCGGGGCCGGTGGTGCAGACCTTCTTCGTCGACGAGGACGTCAAGGCCAAGACCCGGCTGGACTCGGTGACCACCCTGGTCGACGCCAAGCACATCCTGTTGCGGCTGGCCGATTCCAAGGAGGCGCGCGAACAGGTCGCCTTCGCCGACCAGATCGTGCTGAATAAGACCGACCTGGTGACCGAAGCGGATCTGCGCGAGGTCGAGGTCCGGCTGAGACGCCTAAACCCCCTGGCGCCGATCCACCGGGCCACGAAGGCTGACGTGCCGCTGGACGTCATCCTGGGGCGGGGCGGGTTCGATCTCGACCGCATCGTCGAGCTCGAGCCGGAATTCCTGAACCCGGCCCACGGCGAACCCGGTCACGTCCACGACGAGCATTGCGCGGACGACCACCACCATGACGATCACCATTCCCACGGCCATGGACATGAGGGCGCCCACGGCCACGCCCATGAGGATCAGGACATCAAGGGCGTGTCCCTGAGTTCCGACCGGCCGCTGGACGGGAACAAGGTCACGCGGTGGCTGAACGACCTGCTCCAGGCCCAGGGCCCCGACATTCTGCGGGCAAAAGGAATCCTGGATGTGCAGGGCGAGGACAAGCGCCTGGTGTTCCAGGCCGTGCACATGATCCTCGACGGCGAACTCCAGCGTCCGTGGCGGGACGGAGAGCGACGCTATAGCCGCATGGTGTTCATCGGCCGCAATCTCGACGAAGCGGCCCTGCGCCAGGGCTTCGAGGCCTGCGCGGCGTAAGGGGTAGGGGGCCCCTCCGTCTCGTCGTTATCGCGCCGATCCACCTCCCCGTCGTCTTCGCGGCAGGGGAGGAGACTCCTTCTGCTTCCCTGCGCCCAAACGAAAATCGCCCCGGAGCGTGAACTCCGGGGCGACAAAATCTTCCAGACCAGCCTAGCCGATCAGAGGTCTTCGCTGATCAGGCCGACCTTGTAGAAGCCGTTCTGCTGCAGGGCGTTCACCACGGTCATGAAGTCCTCATAGAGCACTTCACGGTCGGCGCGGATCAGAACGGTCTGCTCCTTCGGCGGCTTGGTGGTGTCGAACCGCGACAGGGAATCGGTCAGGTCCGGGATAAGGCGGTCGAGGTTGGTGCTCGCCTTGTCGGAAAGCGCCAGCTGTCCACTCTTGTGGATGGAGATGAAGATCGGCTCTTTCGGCTTCGGCGCGTTCGGCGGGGGCGGAGTCGCGGGCGGCAGGTCCACCTTGATGGAAACGGTCGCCAGGGGCGCGGCCACCATGAAGATAATCAGCAGCACGAGCATCACGTCCACAAGCGGCGTGACATTCATGTCGCTGGAATTGCCCAGATCGTACTTACCGCCGCCACCACCGACTTTGGCGCCCATGCAGAACTCTCCTCATCGAGCCACGCGGTCGCGCACTCGGTCGATCCCGTATAGTTCGGCCTTCGGGCCAGAGTCAAAGCCTGCAGCCACACAATGTCGAAACGGCGCCGCCCCGCTGGCCAAGGACGGGGCGCCCGCGCTATGGCGGCGCCATGACCTACGCCTTCGATGCCTATGTGGTCGCCGCCCTGTTCGCCCGAGAGGGCGCGGCCTTTGCGCTCAGCGACGGAACCATTCGGTTCGAGGACGGGACCACGGTCCAGGCCCATGAGGGGGCGGCGCTGACGGCGGTCCTCCACCCGTCGGGGGAGGGCGTGGTCACCGGCGGGGACGACGGCCTTCTGGTCTGGTCGCGGCCATCGGGGCGAACAGTCCTGGCCGACATCGGCGGAAAGTGGATCGACGCCCTGGACGCCAGCCCGGCCTCAGGCCTGATCGCCTTCGCCGGCGGGCGGGAACTGTTCGTGCGCGACGTCGCCGACCCCGGCTTCGAGCGACGCTGGCGTCACGAGCGCACGGTGGCGGCGGTGGCGTTCGACCCCAAGGGCAAGCGGCTGGCGGCGGCGACCTACGGCGGGGTGGCGCTCCGCTTCGCCCGCATCGCCGAACAGACGCCGACGATGCTGAAGTGGGCGGGATCGCACATCGGCCTGGCCTTCAGCCCGGACGGCCGCTTCCTGATGTCGGCCATGCAGGAAAACGACCTGCACGGCTGGCGACTGGCCGATTCCAAGAGCCTTCGGATGGGGGGCTATCCGTCGAAGGTCAGGAGCATGGCCTTCCTGAGCCGCGGGGCGTTGCTCGCCACTTCCGGGGCCTCCGGGGCGGTGGTGTGGCCCTTCGCCGGTTCGAACGGACCGATGGGCAAGGAAGCCGCTGAGATCGGCTTCGACCAGAGCGCCCTGGTGACGCGGGTGGCGGCTCAGGAGGCGGGGGGCAGGCTCTGCGCCGGGCTCAACGACGGCCGGGTGTGGGTCGCCGAGTTGCAGGGGCGCGGGCTGAATTTCATCAAGGCGGAGAAGGGCCCCCCGATCAGCGCCCTGGCGATCTCGGCGGACGGGACCCGGCTGGCCTGGGGCGACGAGGAAGGCGGCGCTGGGGTCGCAGGCCTGAGCTGAGCCGTTTCCTTCCCTTGGCAATGATGCATCATTAAAGCGCCCGAATCGAAGAAGGCGCGCGCCCTCCGGATGAACGAAGAAGAGTTGCAGATAGCGCCCCAGCCGGTCGCGACGTCTGCGCCGCCGTCATCGGCGACGGCCGCCGCGCCCGTCCCGTCGGCGAGGCGGGTCCGTCCGGGCGTGCGCCCTGACCGCAAGCGCGGACGCTGGCTCAGGCGCCTCTTCATTGCGGCGCTGCTGCTCTTTGTGGTCGCGCCGATCTCATTGACCGCCGTCTATCGGTTCGTCCCGCCGCCTGCGACCTATCTGATGCTGCAACGGCTGGCCCAGGGCTACGGCCTGCACAAGCACTGGCGCCCGATCCGGGCGATTGCGCCCTCCCTCGGCCAGGCGGTGATCGCGGCCGAGGACGCCCAGTTCTGCCAGCATCACGGCTTCGATTTCGAGGCGATCCAGAAAGCGCTCGCCGCCAATGAGCGGCGGCCGAACCGCCTGCGCGGAGGATCGACCATCAGTCAGCAGACGGCCAAGAACGTGTTCCTCTGGCCCGGCCGAGACTATGTCCGCAAGGGATTCGAGGCCTATTTCACCGTGCTGATCGAGGCGTTGTGGGGCAAGAAACGCATCCTCGAAGTCTACCTCAATGTGGTGGAATGGGGTCCCGGCATCTATGGGGCCGAAGCCGCGGCCGGGCGCTATTTCAACACCACGGCCGCCCGTCTCACCCCGGCCCAGTCGGCGCGGCTGGCGGCGGTGCTGCCCAGTCCCCTGCGTTGGAAGCCGGTCCAGTCCGGGCCTTACGTCTCGCGGCGCAGCCAGCGGATCGGCGCGGCCGCCGTCACCGTGCGCGAGGACGATCTGGCCGCCTGTGTCCGGCGGCTAAGCTGGCCTATTGGGCCGCCGCGTAGGCGGCGTCCTGCGGCGCCGGGGCCCAGGTCTCGGCCACGGCCTCAAGCAACAGTTTGGCCGAAACCGGCTTGGTGATGTGGCCGCCGGCGCCGGCTTCCCTCGAAGCGCGGATGTGTGCGGGCATGGCGTTGGCGGTCAGCGCCAGGATCGGCGTCCGGGCGGCCCCTTCGGCGCGTTCGCGAGCGCGGATGGCGCGGATGGCGGTCAGGCCGTCCATCACCGGCATCTGCATGTCCATCAGGATCAGGTCGAAGGCCTGGCTGGCGGCGGCTTCGACCGCTTCGGCCCCGTTGACGACGCTGACCAGCTCCACTCCCGTCTTGGCCAGGATCAACTCGATCACCATGCGGTTGGCTGGATGGTCCTCGGCCAGGAGAACCCGGCGGAGCGGCCGCTCCGCTTCGCCGGCGACGGACGGGCGGGCGTCTTCGGCGAAGGTTGCGGGCAGCGGTTTCGGGTCTTCGGCGCGGTCGAGCGGCAAAGCCAGGACGAAGACCGAACCCAGACCAGGTTGCGAATAGGCGTTCAAGGTTCCGCCCATGTTCTCTGCCAGGGAGCGCGAGATGGCGAGGCCCAGGCCCGAGCCGCCGAAGCGGCGGGTGATGGAGCCGTCCGCCTGTTCGAACCGTTCGAACAACCGCCCGGCGGCCTCCGGCCCGAAGCCGATGCCGGTGTCCTCGACACTGAACCGTATGGAGCCGTCCTTCGGCCCGTCGGCCATGCGTTCGACGTCCAGGCGCACCATCCCCCGCTCGGTGAACTTCACCGCGTTGGACAGCAGGTTGGCGAGGATCTGGCGCAGCCGCACGCAATCGCCGATGAAGACCCCCTCGCACTCAGGGGCGATGTTCAGGGCGAACCCTACGCCGCGTTCTCGGGCCTTGGGCTCGAACAGGGCCGAGACGCCGCGCAGCATATCGGCCAGATTGAACGGCTCGTTCTTGATTTCGAACCGCCCGGCTTCGATCCTCGACAGGTCGAGGATGTCGCTGAGCAGGCGTTCCAGGGTCTGGGCCGAGGTTTCGATCAACTCGACCATCTGGCGCTGGCCAGGCTCCAGCGGCGTGCGGGCCAGGGCGCCGGCGACGCCCATGACCCCATTGAGGGGCGTACGGATCTCATGGCTCATATTGGCCAGGAATTCGCTCTTGGCCCGGTTCGCCGCCTCGGCTGCTTCGCGGGCGTGGGCGACCGCGATCTGGTCATGCTTGCGCTGGGTCACGTTGCGCAGCACGCCGATGATCCGGTCAGGGGCGCCGTCGTCGTCGCGCAGGGTCTCGGCCACCGCATCGACCCAGGTTTCAGAGCCGTCGCGGCGATCGATGCGGTATTCGGTCCGGAAAGGACGACCCTTGTCGAGGTGCTCCTTCCAGGCGGCCTCGACCCGGGGCCGGTCTTCCGGATGGACGGCTACGAACAGGTCCTCGGAGAAGGCCTTGAAGGAGGGCGGCTCGTCATAGATGGCCGAGACGGCGCCGGTGGCGAACAGGCGCTTCTCCTTGATCGACATCTCCCAGACCAGGCTTTCGGAGATCTCCAGCGCCAGGTTCAGGCGCTGCTCCGAGCGGCGCACCGCTTCGCGCGCCCGGCTGATGTCGCTGGTGTCGTAGCTCAGGATCACGATGCCGCCGATATCGCCTTCCGGCGTGGTCCATGGCGTCATCTCCAGCCGGTGGGAGCCGAAGTCCATGGGGCTCCTGTGCAAGATCACGTTGTCTTCGGAGCAGGTCTCCCCGGCCAGGCAGCGTTGGTGCAGGCTGGCCATGGCGTCGGTCCAGGGCAGGACCTCGTAGATCCTCCGGCCCAGCACCTCGGCTTCGCTCCGGCCGAGGCGCGTGCACCAACCGGGACTGACCTTGATGAAGCGCATGTCGAGGTCGAACATCGACAGGGCGATCGGCGGCAGGTTCAGGAAGGCGCCGAGCAGAGCCTGGGCGGCCACGCCGCCGCCGGCGGCTTGACGCGCCTGCGCCAGTTCCTCCCGGGTCTGGCGAAGCTCTGCCTCTAGTCTTTCGATCTCGGTCACTGGCTTGAGGTCCACGCCGGTTTTTTATTTGGCGCGTATAGAGCGGCGCCGATATTAAATTTCGGTCACCTTGCCCGGCGAGGCCGCACCGCTCGATTTTCAGGCGAGGCGGATCTCCCGCAGACGTTCCTGCAGATAATTGTCGGCGGTGATGGGGACGGGATATCGGTCGGGGACCCTGGCGGTGACGCAGCCCGGAAGGGTCCTGATCAGGTAATCCGGCTCAAAATGCAGGAAGAAGGGCTTGGAATAGCGCGCCGTTCCGCGCCGCTCCGGGGCGGGATTGACAACCCGGTGGGTGGTGGAGGGCAGGACGTGGTTGGTCAGGCGCTGCAGCATGTCGCCGATGTTGCAGACCACCGCGCCTGGCGGCGGCTGCACCGCCAGCCACTCGCCGTTGCGGTCGAGCAGCTCCAGCCCCGCTTCCTCGGCCCCCAGCAACAGGGTGATGACGTTGATGTCCTCGTGCGCGCCCGCCCGGACATGGGGGCTGTCGGCGGGGACGGGGGGATAGTGGAGCAGGCGCAGGATGCTGTTCCCCAGCCTGACCGGGGCCTCGAAGAAGTCGTCGGCGATACCCAGGTGGCGGGCGACGGCCCGCAGCAGACGTTTGCCGAGGTCGTCCAGGGCCCCGTAGAGGCCGCCGACATGGGGGCGGAAGCCCTCCACCTCGGTCGGCCACAGATTGTCCGGCATGCGGGCGCGATAGGGGTGGCCGGGGGGCAGCTCGCGGCCGGTATGCCAGAATTCCTTCAGGTCGTGCAGCGCTGCGCCCTTGGCGGTCTCGACCCCGAAGGGGGTGTATCCCCGCTGCCCCGCTCCGCCTGGCGCGTGATAGCGGCGCTTGACCTCCTCGGGCAGGGCGAAGAAGGCCTTGGCGCAGGCGTCGGCGCCCTCGACCAAGACGGGGTCGAGGCCATGGTCGGCGACGATGGCGAAGCCGTACCGTTCGAACGCCGCGCCCAATTCGGCGGCGAAGCGGTCGAAGTCCCGATCGTAGAGCGACAGGGAGACGGGCTGGATCGACACGGCGCTCGGCTCCTCGATTGACCGTGATGCGATAGCCTCGAGCGCCGCGAACGTCCACCGTCGGAGCCCCCTCCCCTCGACGCGGGCGGTCTCAAGCGCCATTAGAAGCGCATGAAGTTCCTCGACCAGTGCAAGGTCTACATAAGGTCCGGCGCCGGCGGCGCCGGCGCCGTGTCGTTCCGACGCGAGAAATTCATCGAATATGGCGGGCCCGACGGCGGCGACGGCGGGCGCGGCGGCGACGTCTGGATCGAGGCGGTCGAGGGGCTGAACACCTTGATCGACTATCGCTACCAGCAACACTTCAAGGCCAAGACCGGCATGCACGGCATGGGCCGGCAGATGAACGGTCCGGCCGGCGAGGACGTGGTGCTGAAGGTCCCCGTCGGCACCCAGGTGCTGGAGGACGACCAGGAGACCATGATCGTCGACCTCGACCACGCCGGCATGCGCTATCGCTTGGCCAAGGGCGGCAACGGCGGCTTCGGCAACATCCATTTCAAGGGCCCGATCAACCAGGCCCCGCGCTTCGCCATGCCCGGCCAGGACGGGGAGGAACGCTGGATCTGGCTCAGGCTGAAGCTGATCGCCGACGCGGGCCTGGTCGGCCTGCCCAATGCCGGCAAGTCCACCTTCCTGGCCGCCGCCTCGGCGGCGCGGCCCAAGATCGCCGACTATCCGTTCACCACCTTGACCCCCAACCTCGGGGTGGTCGACCTTTCGGCCGAGGAGCGCTTCGTCCTGGCCGACATCCCCGGCCTGATCGAGGGCGCGTCCGAGGGGATCGGCATCGGCACCCGTTTCCTCGGCCACGTGGAGCGTTGCGGGGCGCTGATCCACCTCGTCGACGGGACTCAGGAGGACGTGGGCGAGGCCTATCGCATCGTGCGCGAGGAGCTGAAGGCCTACGGCGCCGGCCTGGCCGAGAAGCCGGAGGTCCTGGCCCTGAACAAGATCGACGCCCTCGATCCCGAGACCCGGGCGGTCAAGGCGGCCGAACTGGAGGCCGCCGCCGGCCGCAAGCCCATGATCGTCTCCGGGGTTTCCGGCGAGGGCGTGTCGGCCCTGCTGCGGGCCGCGCTGAAGGAAGTGCGTCGCTCCCGCGGGGAAAGCGACGAGGACGACGCGCCTTCGCAGGCGGAGTGGCGCCCATGACCGCCGCATCAGGCCTGCTGACCAGGGCGCGGCGCGTGGTGGTCAAGGTCGGCTCGTCCCTGCTGGTCGACGGCCAGAGCGGCGCCGCCGACCGGGCCTGGCTGGCCGCCCTGGCCCGCGACGCGGCGCGGTTGAAGGCGCGGACCTGCGAGGTGCTGATCGTCTCGTCCGGTTCCGTGGCCCTTGGGCGCCGGCGCCTGGGCCTGGGCAGCCGCGCCCTGTCGCTGGAGGAGAAGCAGGCTGCCGCCGCCGCGGGACAGAGCCTGCTCATGCGCGCCTGGGAAGAGGCCTTCGAGCCCTATGGCGCTGCCGTCGCCCAGGTCCTGGTCACCCGCGACGACACCGAGATCCGCCGCCGCTGGCTCAACGCCCGCGCCACCATGGAGACCCTCCTGGGGCTCGGCGCCGTGCCGATCGTCAACGAGAACGACACCGTCGCCACCGAGGAGATCCGCTACGGGGACAACGACCGGCTGGCGGCGCGGGTGGCCCAGATGATCGGCGCCGACCTGCTGATCCTGCTCTCCGACATCGACGGTCTCTACACGGCCGATCCCCGCCGCGACCGGGGGGCGGTCCACATCCCGCTGGTTTCCGACATCACCCCCGAGATCGAGGCCATGGGCGGCGGCCGCAACGAGGACGCCGGCATGGGCTCAGGGGGTATGGCCACCAAGCTCGCGGCCGCCCGCATCGCCCACGGAGCGGGGTGCGCCACCCTGATCACCCTCGGCCGCCGCTCCGACTCGGCGGCGGGGCCGCTGGAGGCGGTGGAGCAGGGCGCGCGCGCCACGGTGTTCGAGCCCCACGCCACCCCGGCGGCGGCCTACAAGCAATGGATCGGCGGAACCTTGGCCCCCCAGGGCGTGCTCACCGTCGATGCGGGGGCGGCTGCGGCCCTGCGCGCCGGCAAGTCGCTGCTGCCGGCCGGGGTGCGCGGCGTCGACGGCGGCTTCGGCAAGGGCGATGCGGTGACGGTGGTGGACGAGGCGGGACGCGAGATCGCCCGCGGGCTGGCGGCCTACGGCGCGGACGAGGCCCGCGCCATCCAGGGCCGGCGTTCCGACGCCATCGAGAAAATCTTGGGCTACGCCGGCCGCCCGGTGCTGATCCATCGCAACGACCTGGTGCTGGTTGCAGGCTAAGTCGGGGGTTTGGCCCCGCGTTCCACGGCGACGGGGGCGAAGGCCTGGATCACCTGCAGATAGGCCTCGCGCTTGAACGGGACCACCAGGTCGGCGGTCTCGTGCAGGTCCGCCCAGCGCCAGTCCCCGAATTCGGCGGGCAGGTGGGCCCGCAGATCAACCTCGGCGTCCTCGCCCTCGAACAGGAAGGCGAACCAGGCCTGCTTCTGGCCGCGGTAGCCGCGTCCTTTCTTCGAGCCTTGGAAATTCGCGGGGAAATCGTAGGCGATCCACCCTTCGGTGCGGGCCAGAAGGGTGACCGAGACGATCCCCGTCTCCTCGTACAGTTCGCGTCGAGCGGCGGCCTCCAGGTCCTCGCCGGGATCGACCCCGCCTTGCGGGAACTGCCAGGTGTGCGGACCGTCGGTGTGGAGGCGCTTGCCGAGCCAGACCTTGCCGGCGCGGTTGAACACCACGATGCCGACGTTCTCGCGATAGGCGTCCAGCTCGATCACTTGCGGGCGAGGGCCGACGCGGGCGCCAATTGATAGCCGCGACCGGCCAGGCCTTGGGCCCAGCGGACCACGGAGTCCACGGTCAGGGGATAGGCGAAGCCCGCTCCCAGGGCCTGGCCGTGTTGCAGGGCGGCGGCTTCGAGGGACAGGAGCCGGCGATCGACCGCCTCGCCGGACAGTTGCTCGTCGACCACCGTGTCGGCCGAGGCGCGCAGCAGGCCGGCGGCGGGACGCTTGGGCACGGCGCCGTCATCGATGAAGCCTAGGCCCCGCGCCTTCAGGGCGCCGGTGAAGGCGGCGAGGCCCGCGTCGGCGGTGAGGAAACGTCCGCCCAGGTAGTTGGTGACGGCGAAATAGCCGGTGGCCCGCGACAGCAGCCATTCCAGCCGCTTGGTGGTCTCCTCGGGCCGGGCCGAGGCCATCAGGGTGTAGGGGCCGGGGTCGTTGTTCGGGTAGTCCAGCGGCTCCATCGGGATCTCGAGCATCACCTCGTGGCCGTCGGCCCGGGCTAGGTCGATCCAGCCCTGCAGGCCCTCGGCATAGGGCACGAAGGACAAGGTCACCTCGGGGGGCAGGCGTTCGATGGCGGCGCGGGTCGCCGCGGCGTTGAGGCCGAGGCCGCCGACCACCAGGGCGATCCGGGGCTTGCCGGAGTCCTTGAACGGTCGGGCGTAGGCCTGGAACGGAGTCCGGCCGTCCTTGCCGATCACCGGCAGCAATCCGCCCGGACCGGGGGCGGTCAGGCCGGCGGCGGGGGCGGCGGAAAGGGGCGGGCCGACCACACGGGGGGCCGCCCCGGCGCGTCCGCCCTGGCCGGAGCCCATGGTCGCGCCCTGAGGCAGGGTGATCACCGCTTCGCCGCTGACCGGGCCGGACGGCGTCTGGGCGCCAGGCATCAGCACATCCTGGCCAGGGGGCAGGGAATCGAGGGTGACGCCGCCGGGGCCGAACACCCCGGGCGGCGAACCGGCCGGACCGCGCATGGGGCCGGCGGGGGGCAGTTTGGCGAAGGATTGCAGGGCGATCCGCACCGAAGGCGCCCCGGCGCGGGGATCGCCCGCGACCAGGATCAGGGCCGCCGCGGAGACCAGGAACAGCAGCGCCGCGCCTCCGGCCCCGACATAGGGGTTGGAGAGGGCCGTCATCCAGCCGTTCGCGCCCGTGGAGGGGCTGCGGGGCGGGGCGGGGACCGTCGTGGGGCGCTTGGCGAACATGGGCGGCGGGAACAAATCACTTGGAGACGGCGGGCGATCAGGACCTTGCTCGAACGTGGTTAACAAAGCGGTAGCATTGACCTTGTCGCCCGCCCGCGCCAAGGCGGACGGATGAGCCACGACTCCTGCCGCCTCTATCTGATCACCCAACCCCGCCTGGAGGATCCGGCCGCCTTCGCCAAGGTGCTGGAACAGGCCCTCCTTGGGGGCGACGTGGCGGCGCTGCAGATCCGCCTGAAGGACGTGGACGACGCTGCGGTCAGAGCGGCGGTGCGGGCGCTGACCCCGATCGCCCATGCCCACGACGTGGCGGTGATCCTGAACGACCGGCCGGACTTGGCCGCGGCCCTGGGGTGCGACGGCGTCCACGTGGGGCAGGAGGACGCGTCCTTCAGCGAAGCGCGGCGGTTGATGGGCAAGGACCGGATCGTCGGCGTCACCTGTCACGACAGCCGCCACCTGGCCATGGAGGCGGCCGAGGCGGGGGCCGACTATGTCGCCTTCGGCGCCTTCTTCGAGACCGCGACCAAGACGCCCAAGTTCAGCGCCGACCCCGAGATCCTGTCGATCTGGCAGGAGACCATGGCCACGCCCTGCGTCGCCATCGGCGGGATCACCGTGGAGACGGCGCGGGGGCTGACGGCGGCCGGCGCCGACTTCCTGGCCGTATCGGCCGGAGTCTGGAATCATCCGGAAGGCCCGGCCGCCGCGGTCGCGGCCTTCAACGCCGAGATCGCCCTGGGCATGGCGGACCGGCCGCGCCCTGAGTGATCCAGGCCGGCCGCCCCCGGTTTTTCGGCCGTACGAACCGCAAAATACAGGCCGGTTCCTTGTTGGGGCATTGCCTGAACACCGAACCGGTTTCCACTTCGGCCCGAAATGCTCTAAGGGTCCGCGCCCTTCCGGCCCCTCTCAGCCCCACGGCTCAATGTCCAAGATCAGCTGCAACGCCATCAAGCCCGGCGTCGTCATCACCCACGACGGCGGCCTGTGGGCCTGCGTCAAGGCCGTGCATGTGAAGCCCGGCAAGGGCGGCGCCTTCGCCCAGGTCGAGCTGAAGAACCTGATCGACGGACGCAAGCTGAACGAGCGGTTCCGTTCCTCCGACACGGTGGAGGAGGTCGAGCTGGAGCGCCGCGATTTCCAGTTCCTGTACGAACAGGACGAGGCCCTGGTGTTCATGAACCAGGAGACCTACGAGCAGATCGAGCTGCAGAAGGACTGGGTCGGCGACGACCAGGCCCGCTTTCTTCAGGACGGGATGGTGGTGAAGGTCGAGCTGCACGACGAGCGCCCCATCGGCATCCGCCTGCCGGAAAACGTCGTGCTCGAGGTCGCCGAGACCGAGCCGACCATGAAGGGCCAGACGGCCGCCTCCTCCTACAAGCCCGCCACCGCCTCCAACGGAATGAGGATCATGATCCCGCCGTTCATGGGAACGGGCGAACGCATCCTGGTCTCCACCGAGACCGGCGAATATCTCCGCCGCGCGGACTGATCACCATGAGCACCCCCTCCGCCCTGTTGCAGGTGATGATCGGCGCGGCCCGCAAGGCCGGCCGCAAGCTGGCGCGCGATTTCGGCGAAGTCTCCGAACTGCAGGTGTCCAAGAAGGGCCCCGCCGATTTCGTCTCCGCCGCGGACACCAAGGCCGAACAGGTCCTGGTCGAGGAGCTGACCAAGGCGCGGCCCGGCTACGGCTTCCTGGCCGAGGAGCGCGGCGTGGTCGAGGGCACCGACAAGACCCACGTCTGGATCATCGACCCCCTCGACGGCACCACCAACTTCCTGCACGGCATCCCCCACTTCGCGATCAACGTCGCCCTGGAGCGCGAAGGGGTGGTGGTGGCGGGAGTGACCTTCAACCCGGCCTCGAACGAGCTGTTCTGGACCGAGAAGGGCAAGGGCTGCTTCCTCAACGACAAGCGGCTGCGGGTGGCGGCGCGGCGGACCTTGATCGAGTCGGTTCTGGCCACCGGCATCCCCTTCGCCGGGCGCCCCGGCCACGGCCAGTTCCTCAAGGAGTTGCACCAGGTCAGCCAGAGGGTCGCGGGCGTGCGCCGGTTCGGGTCGGCGGCCCTGGACCTGGCCTATGTCGCGGCCGGCCGCTTCGATGGATACTGGGAGCGCGACCTGCAGCCCTGGGACATCGCCGCGGGCAGCCTCATGGTGCTGGAGGCGGGCGGGATCGTCGCCAACGCCGACGGCGGACCCTTCGTGGCCGCGGAAGGTTCTGTGTGCGCGGCCAATTCGGAACTGCAGCCGCTGATCCTGGAGCGGCTCAAGGCGGCCTCCTAGTCTCAGGGTCCATGGATTCCGGCGCTCCGCGTTTAAGCTTTGCGGCAATTCGGCGCCGGTCCTATGCTGCCAGCGAGGTAAACCATCGCAGGTAGAAGCCCATGAAATCGCCGCTTGCGTCCGACTCTTCCCGACCGTTGGCCGACTATGCTCCCTTGGCCTTGCGCCTGTTGCTGGGCGCGCTGTTCATCGCCCACCTCTATCTGAAGTTCGCCATCATCCCCGGCGGCATCCATACCTGGTGGGCCGGGTTGATCAGAAACGGCTATCCACCCTACGTCCCCTACTATGTCCTGTCGGCCGAGTTCGCCGCCGCACTCCTGCTGATTCCAGGGGTGTTCTCCCGCTACGTCGCGCTCTACGCCATGCCGATGATGGCCGGCGCGGCCCAGTATTGGCTGGTTCGGAAGGGCTTCTACTTCACCGGAGCCGGGGCCGAGCTGCCGCTGGTCTGGCTGGCCCTGCTCGGCCTGCAGGTGATGCTGGGCGACGGCGTCTATGCGCTCGCGCCCTCGCCGGATCTTCGGAAATTGCTCGGCGGCAAGGCGTCGGTTCAGGCAAGCCCGGCGGGCTGACGCGAGCGGGCCCGCGCCGGGGCGAGGGTATCGCACGCCTTCGCCCCTTGCGGGGAGGCCCCGGTCTCGTGTAAACGCTCCGGCCTCACGAGCCCGCCGTCGGCGGGCTTTCGACATTTGCGCGCATCCGTTCGGACGCGCCCGCCACAAGCCGGTTGGACCGCCCGATGAAACAAGATTTGCACCCGGACTACCACTTCATCACCGTGGTGATGACCGACGGCACCACCTACAAGACGCGCTCGACCTACGGCAAGGAAGGCGCGACGCTGAACCTCGACATCGATCCGAAGACCCATCCGGCCTGGACCGGCGGCAACCAGCAATTGCTGGACCGGGGCGGCCGGGTGTCGCGCTTCAACAACAAGTTCGCCGGCTTCGTCAAAAAGTAGGCGCGCCCCGCCTTCGGCGCCGCCGCCGATCAGACAAGAAAGGCCGGCTCCTCGCGGAGCCGGCCTTTTGCTTTTGGGCGCGGCGCAGGGCGTCAGATGTAGCGGCGCAGGGACCGGGTCAGGTCGGCGACGTCGCTGCGCTTGCCGCCCTTCTTGACCTGGGGCTGGTAGGCCACCCGGGCGTGCTCGTGGCAGTAGGGGCCGTCGTCGCCGCCGGTGCGGCGGCCGCAGAAGGTGAAGCCGTCCGCGGCCGGATCGCCGATCGGCCATTTGCACATGTGGGCGCCCAGGGTCAGCACCGTGGCCGAGCCGGGCTCCTCGCGCACCGTCGGCAGGGGCGTCACCGGCGCGTGGGCGTGGGCGTGGAGGGTCGGCTCCACCCGGCGGGGGGTGTGTGGCGCGGCCATCGCCGGCCGCGGCGCGCGCGGCGCCTTGAACACCGGCCTCGCCGGCGCGGCCGGTGTGGCGCGGCCCGACAGGCCGAGCCGGTGCACCTTGCCGATCACCGCATTGCGGGTGACCCCGCCAAGCTGCTTGGCGATCTGGCTGGCGCTGAGACCCTCCAGCCAGAGTTTCTTGAGAGAAGCGACCCGTTCGTCGGTCCAACCACCCACCGTAGCGCTCATCTTCAGCCTCCGTATCGACCTGGGAGACCCGGCGTTCCGCCGGCGCCTACATCTTGTGCCAACGAGGCGTAAGAGGCCCCGTCCGTCTCAAGATTTAGTGGCTAAAGTCGCACCGACCGCAATGGGTGGCGTCCGATCTGTCCACAGAGAACTAGATGTTGAATCGCTTTGTCGCAGGCGCCGCTCCCGCCAGGACGGGTTTGCGGCCTTGCCGCGACGCCGTGGGAGGGGCATCTGAGGGGACATGAACATGCAGAGCGCGATCGAATCCCGCGCGGGCGCGCCGGCCTTGGGGCCGAGGGTGACGAACGGGGTGAACTGGGTGGGGTTGCAGACCCTTTATATGAAGGAGGTCCGCCGGTTCTCGAAGGTGTGGGCCCAGACCCTGGCGGGCCCGGTCGTGACCACCCTGCTCTATATGATGATTTTCGCCGTCGCCCTGAACGGCGCCCGGCCGGGACTGGCCGGGGTGTCGATGGCCGCGTTCGTGGGCCCCGGCCTGATCATGATGAGCATCCTGAACAACGCCTTCCAGAACTCGTCCTCGTCGCTGTTCCAGTCCAAGATCAACAACACTGCCTCCGATTTCCTCACCCCGCCCCTGTCGCCGCTCGAGCTGACCATCGGTTTTTCGGCCGGGGCGATGACCCGGGGGCTTCTGGTCGGGCTGATCACCGCCGCGGCCGTATGGCCCTTCTCCCGCTTCGGCCTCGTCCACCTGTGGGCGGTGGTCTATTTCGCCTTCGTCGCCTCGGTGGTGATGTCGACGATGGGGGTGCTGGCGGCCCTGTGGTCCGAGAAGTTCGACCAGCTGTCGGCGGTGACCAGCTTCGTGGTCACGCCCATGACCTTCCTGTCCGGCGCCTTCTATCTTGTCGATCGGCTGCCGGAGCCGTTCCGCACCGCCTCGCGGTTCAATCCGTTCTTCTATCTAATCGACGGTTTCCGCTACGGATTCATCGGCAAGGCTGAGGGGTCGGTGGCCGTGGGCGCCGCCGCGTCGGCGGTGGCGGCGCTGCTGCTGGTGCTGGCGGTCTGGCGCATGTTCACCACCGGCTGGCGGCTGAAGAGCTGAGCGCGGCGAGGCTGCATTGACATCGGGGGGCGCGGGGATCAAAAACCCGCTCCCTTAGTCCCCTGGCCCCGGTCCGGGGACTGTTCGTTTTTGGGGGCGGGCGATGGCTCCACAGGACACCGGCGTTGCGACGCCCCCCGACCACATCATGGGCGTGTATAGCCGTGCGCCGCTGGCCTTCGTGCGCGGCGAGGGCGTGCGCCTCTACACGGAGAGGGGGGACGAGTATCTCGACTGCCTGGCCGGCATCGCCGTCAACGCCCTGGGCCACGCCCATCCGCGGCTGGTGCGGACGCTGAAGGACCAGGCCGAGAAGCTCTGGCACGTCTCCAACATCTTCGAAATCCCCGGACAGGCGGCCCTGGCCACCCGGCTCACCGACGCGAGCTTCGCGGACGTGGCCTTCTTCACCAATTCGGGGACCGAGGCGGTCGAACTCGCCCTGAAGCTGGCGCGCAAATACCACCACGCCAACGGCGCCCCCGAGCGTATCGACATCATCGGCTTCGAGGGCGCCTTCCACGGGCGGACCTATGCGGCGGTGTTCGCCGCCGGAAACCGCAGCTACACCGACGGCTTCGGCCCGGACCTCCCCGGCTACGTCAACCTGCCCTTCGGCGACATCGAGGCGGTCAAGGCCGCCATCGGCCCGACCACCGGGGCGATCCTGATCGAACCGATCCAGGGCGAGGGCGGCGCGCGCGCGGCGTCCGACGGCCATCTGCGCGAGCTGCGGCGGCTGTGCAACGAACATGGGCTGCTGTTGATCTACGACGAGATCCAGTGCGGCCTCGGGCGCACCGGCAAGCTGTTCGCCTATGAACATTCGGGGGCGGCGCCGGATGTCATCACCCTGGCCAAGGCCCTGGGCGGCGGCTTTCCCGTCGGCGTCTGCCTCGCCACCTCCGAGGCCGCCAAGGGGATGATCCCCGGCAGCCACGGCTCGACCTACGGCGGCAACCCCCTGGCCATGGCGGTGGGTCTGGCGGCCTTCGACGAGCTGGCCCGGCCCGAGCTGCTGGACCACGTCAACCGGATCGCCGGCTATTTCACCCAGCAGCTCGAGCGCCTGCGTTCGCGCTTCCCCGAGGTGGTGCTGGACGTCCGCGGCAAGGGCCTGCTGATCGGGATCAAGCTCGGGGTGAACAACCGCGGCTTCATGCAGCTGGCGCGGGACCAGCGCCTGCTGATCGCCGGCGGCGGCGACAACTGCATCCGGCTGCTGCCGCCCCTGATCATCACCGAGGACGAGGCCCGCGAAGCCATGGAACGGCTGGAGGCGGCCTGCGAGGTCGCCCACGACCAGCTCCGCAGCGTCGCGGCGGCCGCGTCGTGACCGCGCCCCGCCATTTCCTCGACCTGTGGCGGCTGGACGCGGCGACCTTGCGCCTGCTGCTGGACGACGCCAAGACGCGCAAGGCCGCGCGGCAGGGCTGGCCGCAGGGCAAGGCGGACGCCGACGTGCCGGCGGCTGGCCGGACCCTGGCCATGATCTTCGAGAAGAACTCGACCCGGACCCGCTTCTCCTTCGACGCGGCGATCCGCCAGCTGGGCGGTTCGGCCGTCATTGCCACCGCGGGCGACATGCAGCTCGGCCGCGGCGAGCCGGTGGAGGACACGGCCCGGGTGCTGTCGCGCATGGTCGATGCGGTGATGATCCGCGCCAACTACCACGACGACGTGGAGAACTTCGCCCGCGCCGCGACCGTGCCGGTGATCAACGGCCTGACCGACAGGAGCCATCCCTGTCAGATCCTGGCCGATCTGATGACCTTCGAGGAACATCGCGGGACGGTGGCCGGACGGACCTTCGCCTGGGTCGGCGACGGCAACAATGTCTGCGCCAGCCTTGTGCACGCCTCCGGCCGCCTGGGCTTCAAGCTCAACATCGCCTGTCCGGCGGACTATCACCCCGACCTGATGGACCTGTCCCGCGCCGGGGCGGAGGACGCCGTCACGGTCGTCCATGACGCGAGGGCGGCGGTCGAAGGCGTCGATTGCGTCTTCACCGACACCTGGGTGTCGATGGGCGACACCGACCACGACGAACGCCTGGCCGCCTTCGAGGCGTTCCAGGTGGACGCCGCCCTGATGGCCCTGGCCGCGCCGGACGCGCTGTTCATGCACTGCCTGCCCGCCCACCGGGGCGAGGAAGTCACCGACGAGGTGCTGGACGGGCCGGCCTCGGTGGTCTGGGACGAGGCCGAAAACCGCATCCACGCCCAGAAGGCCGTTCTGGCCTGGTGTTTCGGCGCGATCGGCTGAGCCGCCTTGAGAGGGCGCCGGTTTTCCGGGCGTCCCTTCGGCTTGACCAGGTTTCGGGCGCCACAATGACGCACGGGTTGCGACCGTTTTGCCCGTTCCCGATGTCGGCCGAACATGAGAAAAGATCGCCCACATACGTGGTTCCTTTGACGCCAAGTGTTTGATTCCGGCGTCAAATAAGGAACCGGCTTAGGAGCAACGTCGTGGCCGACAGTTTTCAGCCCATTACCCTCGCCGTCACCGCCGCCGACATCGAGGCCGAACACCGCGCCGCCCTGGCGACCTTGACCCCCGACCAGCGCCGGGCGCTCGATCGGCTGGCCAATGCGCGGCAGCGGACCAACTTCAATGGCCGTTTCCCCCAGGAGAACCTGCAGGCGATCTTCAACGCCGAAGCCCTGGCCCGGACCCGCGCCGCCGGGCTCTGATGTCTTCGCCTGCTGATCGGCTCGACTTGGCGCCCGCCCGGGTTTAGGGCGATAAGGCCAGGGGGCGATTTCAGCGAGGGCTGGGGGCATGGGACCAGGGACAAGGGCGGCCGCTGCGATGGCGGCGCTGGCGATGGCAAGCGGGCTTGCCCTGGGCCAGGCGCGGGCCGGCGAGATTTACGCGGGCGTCTATGGCCACGACGTCACCTTCGTCGGCGACGCCATCGGCCTGGGCGCGGCGGGACGTGAAGGCGGGGCGGATTTCCACCTGGGCTATCGCACCGACCGGATCCAGGCCCTGACCCTGATCGGCCGGCCGCACATCCACATGTTCGGCTCGATCAACACCAACAACACCTCGAACTTCGTCGCCGCCGGCTTTGACTGGAAGGTGGGCCTGAAGGGTCCGGTCTACCTGCGGCCCGGGATGGGTCTGGCCTATACCGACGGCAAGACCGAACTGCCCCCGGCCAATGCGCCGGGCCTTTCGGCCGCCGAGATCGCCCGCCGCACCAACCTCTATTACACCCGCATCGCCTTCGGCTCCCGGGTGCTGTTCGAACCGGAACTGGCGCTCGGGGTGAACCTGAGCGACCGCCTTTCCCTCGAGGCGTCCTACACCCACCTGTCCAACGGCCAGATCTTCCACAAGGGCAAGAACCAGGGGCTTGACGACGCCGGGGTGCGGATGAACTGGAAGTTCGGCCGCTGACCCGTCCGCGGACGGACTTCGAGACGCGCGTCAACCTCCACCATCGGTCCGTCGCGGGTTGACGTGCGCCCCGCCGGGGGCCAAAGCCACGCCGCACGTCGAAAGGTTTCCCAGTTTTGGCCAATGTCACCGTAGTCGGCGCCCAGTGGGGCGACGAAGGCAAGGGCAAGATCGTCGATTGGTTGTCCAACCGCGCCGATGTGGTGGTGCGGTTCCAGGGCGGCCACAACGCCGGCCATACGCTGGTCGTCGACGGCAAGGTCTACAAGCTCGCCCTGCTCCCTTCCGGCGTCGTCCAGGGCAAACTTTCCGTCATCGGCAACGGCGTGGTGGTCAACCCCTGGCACCTGCTGGAGGAGATCGCCAAGATCGAGGCCCAGGGGGTGAAGATCACCCCGGACCTGCTGGTCCTGGCCGACAACGCCTGCCTGATCCTGCCCCTGCACCCCGACCTGGACCTGGCGCGGGAAGCCTTCGCCAAGACCGGGAGCGGCGCGATCCGCAGCATCGGCACCACCGGACGGGGGATCGGCCCGGCCTATGAGGACAAGGTCGGGCGCCGCGCGATCCGGGTCGCCGATCTCGGCGACGCCGCGGCCCTGGAGGCCAAGATCGGCCGGCTCCTGGCCCACCACGAGCCCCTGCGTCGCGGTCTGGGGCTTCCCCCCGCCGACGGCGAGGCCCTGCTCGCCTCCCTGCTCGAGATCGCGCCCAAGATCCTGCCCTACGCGCAGCCGGCCTGGAAACTGCTGGACACCTGCGTCCGCGGCGGCAAGCGCATCCTGTTCGAGGGGGCGCAAGGCGCGCTGCTCGACGTCGATCACGGCACCTACCCTTACGTCACCTCGTCCAACACCGTGGCCGGACAGGCGGCGGCGGGGTCGGGGCTCGGGCCCAAGGGCGTCGGCTTCGTGCTCGGGATCGTCAAGGCCTACACCACCCGGGTCGGCGAGGGCCCCTTCGCCTGCGAACTCACCGACGACGTCGGCGCGCACCTGGCCACGGTGGGCCGGGAGGTCGGGGTCAACACCGGGCGCCCCCGCCGCTGCGGCTGGTTCGACGCGGTGCTGGTACGCCAGTCCGTGGCCATCAACGGCATCGACGGCATCGCGCTGACCAAGCTCGACGTGCTCGACGGCCTGGAGAGCCTGAAGATCTGCGTCGGCTACCGGCTGGACGGGCGCGAACTCGATCACCTGCCCTCCGACCTGCGCGGCCAGGCCGCGATCGAGCCGATCTACGAGACCCTCGAAGGCTGGAGCGCCTCCACCCATGGCGCCCGGTCGTTCCGCGACCTGCCGGCGACGGCGGTGAAATATGTGCGCCGGATCGAAGAACTGATCGGCGCCCCGGTCGCGCTGCTCTCCACCAGCCCCGAGCGTGAGGACACCATCCTCATGCGCGACCCGTTCCAGGCATGAGGGAGCGGCTCAACCATGTCGGCGCCGCCTCCCCCCGAGAGCCCTGCTCCTAAGACCGCCGCCGAGGCCGCGCGCGAGCGCCGGGACATTGTCTCGGGCGAGGTCATGCCCGAGGCGCGGCTGATCCGCTTCGTCGCCGGCCCGGACGGGACGGTGGCCCCCGACCTCGCCCGCAAGCTGCCGGGGCGCGGGGTCTGGGTGGAGGCGACGCGCGCGGCGGTGGACACGGCCGCGAAGAAGGGTCTGTTCTCGCGGGCGGCCAAGACCCGGCTCGCGGCGCCGCCGGACCTGGCCGATCAGGTCGAGGCGATGCTGGCGCGGCGGTGTCTGGACCGGCTGGGTCTTGCGCGGCGGGCCGGAGCGCTTACCTGCGGATTCGACCAGGCGTCGGCCGCGCTCAATTCGGGGAAGGCCGCCTGGATCATCGAAGCTTTGGACGGCGCCGCCGACGGTCGGCGAAAGCTGCTCCAGATCGCCCGTCGCCAACCCCGGCCGCCCAGCCTATGCGGGGCGTTCACCAGCGAAGAATTGGGTTTGGCCTCTGGGTTGGGACATGTGATACACTTGGTCTTCCTTGCAGGGCGTTGGGCCGAGCGCTGGACCGAAGATATCGGACGGCTGGCCGGTTTTCGCCCAATCCTTCCGGCGAGTTGGGGCGAGGAAGCCTGATTTCGGGCGGGGATGCGCTTAAGCGTCCTCCGTCCGTTTGGCGTTTGTTGAGTGTCGGCCCGGTCGATGGCGACGGGTCTTGCGGGTCTAGTCAACGGTTCGAATGAGCGACGATAACCAGAACGATCGGGGCGGACAGGGCGGCAGCGGCGGGGGGCGGGCCCCCTTGACGCTGAAGCCACGGACCGGCTCGGTCAGCGCCGGCACCGTGCGGCAAAGCTTCAGCCACGGCCGCTCCAAGACCGTGGTGGTGGAGACCAAGCGGCGCGCGCCTCGTCCGGAGGGCGAGCGTCCGATCATCGCCGCCCCGGCGCGTCCGGCCGTCGCCGCCCCGGCTCCTGCGCCGCGGCCGCCTCAGCCTCCGGCTCCCGCCGCGTCGAGCGCCAACCTGAACCTGTCGCAAAGCGAATTGGCGGCCCGTCAAAAGGCGCTTGAGGCCGCCCGCGCCGCCGAAGAGCGCCGCGCCGCCGCCGAGGCCGCCCGCCAGGCCGAGGAGGCCCGCGCCCGTCGCGAAGCCGAACCCGTCCCGGCTCCTGCGCCCGCCCTGGGCGAGCCGGCTCCTGTGGTCGCGGCCCCCGCCGCTCCGGCGCCGGTCGCAGAGGCGCCTGCGCCTGCGCCGGCTCCCGTGGTCGAAGCGGCTCCCCCGGCTCCCCCCGTCGCCGCCCCCGCGACGCCTGCGCCCGAACCGGAGCGCCCGATCTGGGAGCGCCTGTCCAAACAGGATCGTCCCGCCGTGGTGCGCGAGCCGCGCACGGCGGAAGATCGCGCCCGTCCCGCGCCCCGCCCTGACGGCGCCGGCGCCCGCCCGGCCCGCGACGGCGCGCCGGCTTACGGCGACCGCGCCGCCCGTCCGTCCCGCGAGGGCGCCCACGGCGAACACGCTTTCCGCGATCGCAGTCCGCGCCCCGAAGGCGGCGCCTATGGCGCCGGGGCCCGCGGTCCCCGTTCGGACGCTGGCGGCGGTGGCGGCGGATTCGGCTCCAGCGGGCCGCGTCCCCCCGGCACCGGCGGTTACGGCACCGGCGCGCCGCGCCCTCGTCCTGAGGGTGGCGCCGGCGGTTACGGCGGCGCCCGTTCCGAGGGCGGCGACACGGTTCGTTATTCGGCGCTTTCGCCGCGTCCGGCCCCGCGGGCCGGTCCCGGCGGCGCTCGCCCGGGCGGTCCGGGTCTGCGCGGCGCCGGCGCGGCGCCTTCGGCCCCCGAGATCACCAAGACCACCCGCTCCGCCCCGCCCCGCGCGGGCGAACGCCGGCCCCTCAGCCTGGCGGACGACGACGAGGGCGCCCGCCGCAAGGGCGCCGCTCTGGGCAAGGCGGTTTCGCGCACCAAGGGCGAGCCCAAGCGCCGCGAAGGTCGACTGACCATCCAGGCCGCCGGCGGCGACGAGGATTCCGCCGAACGCATGCGCTCCCTGGCCTCGGTGCGCCGGGCCCGCGAACGCGAGCGTGAAAAGCGGGCCAAGGGCGTCGGCGGCGCCGGCGAACAGCGCATCACCCGCGAAGTGGTCATTCCGGACGCCATCACCGTCCAGGATCTGGCCCAGCGGATGGCCACCCGGGCCGTGGACATCATCAAGTACATGATGCGCCAGGGCGCGATGATGACCATCAACGACGTGCTCGACGCCGACACGGCCGAACTGATCGCCACCGAATTCGGCCACGACGTGAAGCGCGTCTCCGAAAGCGACGTCGAACAGGGCTTCCTGGCCGCCGAGGACGACGCCGGCGAAACCCATCCGCGGCCCCCGGTCGTGGCGGTCATGGGCCACGTCGACCACGGCAAGACCAGCCTGCTGGACGCCCTGCGCTCGGCCGACGTCGCCGGCGGCGAGCACGGCGGCATCACCCAGCACATCGGCGCCTATCAGGTGCGGCTGGAGGGCGGTGAGCGGGTCACCTTCCTCGACACCCCCGGCCACGCGGCCTTCTCGGCCATGCGCGCCCGCGGCGCCAACGTCACCGACATCGTCGTGCTGGTGGTGGCCGCCGACGACGGGGTCATGCCGCAGACCATCGAGGCGATCAATCACGCCAAGGCGGCCGGCGCCCCGATCATCGTGGCCATCAACAAGATCGACAAGCCCGACGCCAATCCGCAGAAGGTCATCAACGAGCTGCTGCAGCATGAGATCGTGGTCGAAAGCCTTGGTGGCGACACCCAGGCGATCGAGGTGTCGGCGACCAAGAAGTTGGGGCTCGACAACCTGATCGAAGCCATCCTGCTGCAGGCCGAGGTCATGGACCTGCGGGCCAATTCGGACCGTTCCGGCGAAGGCGTGGTCATCGAGGCCAAGCTCGACAAGGGCCGTGGCCCCGTGGCCACCGTCCTGGTCAAGCGCGGCACCCTGAAGCGCGGCGACATCGTCGTGGCCGGCGCCGCCTGGGGCCGCGTCCGCGCCCTGATCAACGAACGCGACGAGCAGGTCGCCGAGGCCGGACCTTCGGTCCCGGTGGAGATCCTGGGTCTCGATTCGACGCCGGAGCCGGGCGAACCCCTGGCCGTGGTCGAGAACGAAGCCCGCGCCCGGGAACTCACCGAATACCGGACGCGACTGAAGCGCGAGAAGACCTCCGCCCCGCTGGGCGCCGCCTCCCTCGCCGACATGATGGCCAAGCTCCAGACCAAGAAGGTCTCCGAGCTGCCGGTGATCATCAAGGCGGACGTGCAGGGCTCGGCCGAGGCCATCGTCGGCTCCCTCGACAAGCTCGCCACCGACGAGGTGCGGGCGCGGATCATCCTGTCCGGCGCCGGGGCGATCACCGAGAGCGACGTGCAGCTGGCCAAGGGATCCAACTCGCCGATCCTCGGCTTCAACGTCCGCGCCTCGAAACAGGCCCGCGACCTGGCCGAACGCGAGGGCGTGGAGATCCGCTACTACGCGATCATCTACGACCTGATCGACGACATCAAAGGCGTGCTCTCGGGCATGCTGGCGCCGCTGCAGCGGGAAACCTTCCTCGGCAACGCCGAGGTGCTGCAGGTGTTCGACATCACCAAGGTCGGCAAGGTCGCCGGCTGCCGGGTGTCGGAGGGCGTGGTCCGCAAGGGCGCCAAGGTGCGGATCATCCGCCAGGACGTGGTGGTGCTGGAACTCGGCACCCTGCAGACGCTCAAGCGCTTCAAGGACGAGGTCAACGAGGTCAATGCGGGCCAGGAGTGCGGCATGCACTTCCAGGGCTTCCAGGACATCCGCGCCGGCGACACCATCGAGTGCTTCACCGTCGAGACGGTGGCGCGGTCGCTGTAGGGATTGCGGCGGCGCGAGCGGACGGCTTCGGAGCCGAAGGCTGAGGGTCGTTCCACTTCGCCTTCTCCCCTTGCGGGAGAAGGCCCTAGGTTTCCGGCTTGACGATGACGCTGCTCGCCCGGCCGCCGACGTCGTAGCGGCTCTCGCCGGCGTAGACGATCACCTCGCACAGGATGTCGCCGCCCTCCTGCTCGGCCCAGAGATAGCTGCGCGACATCTCCACCTCCCGGCCGCCGATGGCGATCCCGACATAGGTGTCGCCCCACGGGATCAGCGACGACAGCTGTCGCCAGCTCAGCTTGAGGGCCTGTTCGAGCTCCTCCTCCGCCGTGGCCTGCAGATCGGCGCTCATGCCAGGGGATCCGCTTCCGCCTCGAAGCCGCGCACGTCGGCGATCAGCGCCTTGACCGCAGCGGCGACGATCTCGCCACCCTTCTCCGGCGTGGCCTGGCCTGGGTCCGAGCCCATCCGCCCATCCGCGTAGCGCGCGCGGAAGTCGGCGGCCTCCCGGATCGGGCCGGTGGGAGCGATGCGGGGGGCGTAGTTGGCGCTCTTGATCGCGTCCGGATAGGCGAACTGGGTGACCGCGATCTCCGACGGGGTGGCGTGGGACCCGTGACCCTCGGGGAACAGCCGAACGCACAGCTTGCCCACTCCCGGCAGGTCCCACCAGTTCTTCAGCTTCAGGGAATAGCCGCGCGGACGGCCCAGATAGCTGGCCTCGGAATAGATCTCCGAAAAGGCCGCCTCGATGGTGGCGACATTACCGCCGTGGCCGTTCAGCCAGTAAATCCGGGTGAAGCCGTGGGCGGCCAGGCTGACCGTCCAGTCGCGGAGCGCCGCGATCATGGTCGAGGGGCGCAAGGAAATGGACCCGGGGAAGCCCAGGTGGTGCTGGGCCATACCGATGGCGAAGGTCGGTCCGACCAGAAGGTCGCCCTCGGCGTGGGCGGCGTGGGCGATGATCTCGGGGCAAAGCCAGTCGGTGCCCAGCAGGCCGGTGGGACCGTGCTGTTCGTTGGACCCGATCGGCACCACCACCGTCCTGGAACGCGCCAGTTGGGCTTCGATCTCGGGCCAGGTCGATAGGGCGAGGAGCATCGCGAACCAGACTTTCTATCGGCCGCATCAGTGCGGCTGCGTTCTCAAGCCCCAGCCCAGGGGCTAAGGTATCCGGCGGGGGAGCCCCAGCCGCGCTTGCGAACGATGGAGGACATCCAATGCCGCTTCAATTAGGCGACACGGTTCCCAATTTCACCCAGGATTCCACGGAAGGACCGCTCGATTTCTACCGGTGGGCCGGGGATTCCTGGGTCGTCCTGTTTTCTCACCCGAAGGATTTCACCCCCGTCTGCACCACCGAACTCGGGGTCGTGGCCAAGCTGAAGCCCGAATTCGACAAGCGCGGGGTCAAGGTGATCGGCCTGTCGGTCGATCCGGCCGACAGCCACAAGAGCTGGGCCAAGGACATCGAGGAGACGCAAGGGGCGGCCCTGAACTTTCCGCTGATCGCCGACCACGACCGCAAGGTGGCGGACCTCTACGGCATGATCCACCCCAACGCGCTGGAGACCATGACCGTGCGCTCCGTGTTCGTGATCGACCCGAACAAGAAGCTGCGCCTCACCCTGACCTATCCGGCCGCGACCGGGCGCAACTTCGACGAGATCCTTCGCACCATCGACAGCCTGCAGCTCACCGACCGGCACAAGGTCGCCACCCCGGCGAACTGGAAACAGGGCGGGGACGTGATCATCCTGCCCTCGCTTTCCAACGATCAGGCCAAGGACCTCTTCCCCGCCGGCTGGACCGAGCACCGGCCCTACCTGCGCACGACCAGACAGCCCGGGACCTAGCCTCCGGCCGTCCGGTCGCTCCGGGGCTTACGGGAGCCGCTTCACGGCTTGCACGCGGCGCGACCCTCCGCCTTACTGCGCCCGCGTCACAAGGAGGCATAGCCGTGGATCACCCTGAGGTCGTTCCGGTCCCCAGTTGGACCCCGGCGACCGGAATCGACGCCGAGGCCTACCGGCGGATGCAAGCGGAGGCGGCGCGCGACCCCGCGGCCTTCTTCGGCAAGGCGGCCGGGCGGCTGGACTGGATGCGTCCGCCCAGCCAGATTCGCGACGTCTCCTATGACCTGGCCGATTTCCACATCCGCTGGTTCGGCGATGGCATCCTCAACGCCTGTGTCAACTGCGTCGACCGCCACCTGCCGACCCGATCCAAGGACACGGCCATCATCTGGGAGGCGGACGAGCCCGGCCAGTCCCGCCGGATCAGCTACGGCGAGCTCTATGAGAACGTCTGCCGCATGGCCAATGTGCTGCGTCGGCACGGGGTCAAGAAGGGCGACCGGGTCACCCTCTATCTGCCGATGATCCCGGAGGCCGCCTACGCCATGCTGGCCTGCGCCCGGATCGGAGCGGTCCATTCGGTGGTGTTCGCCGGTTTTTCCCCCGACAGCCTGGCCGGACGGATCCAGGATTGCGGTTCCGAGGTGCTGATCACCGCCGACGAAGGCCTGCGTGGCGGACGCAGCTTCCCCCTGAAAACCAATGCCGATGCGGCCCTGGCCCAGTGTCCCGGGGTCAGGGCCGTGCTGGTGGTGACCCGCACCGGCGCCGAGGTGCCCATGGTCCGCGGCCGCGACTACGTCTACGAACGGGAGGCCGCGGCGGCGTTCAACGAGTGCGAACCCGAGCCGATGGGGGCGGAGGACCCGCTGTTCATCCTCTATACCTCGGGCTCGACCGGAAAGCCCAAGGGGGTGTTGCACACCACCGGCGGCTATCTGTTCTGGAGCGCCTGGACCCACGAGCTGGTGTTCGACTATCGCCCCGGCCAGATCTACTGGTGCACCGCCGACGTCGGCTGGGTCACCGGCCACAGCTACATCGTCTACGGTCCCCTCGCCAACGGCGCCACCACCCTGATGTTCGAGGGCGTGCCGACCTATCCCACCTCGTCGCGCCTGTGGCAGGTGATCGACGAGCACAAGGTCGAGACCTTCTATACCGCCCCCACCGCCATCCGGGCCCTGATGCGGGAGGGGGAGGGGCCTGTGAAGTCCACCTCGCGCAAGTCCCTGCGCATCCTCGGCACCGTCGGCGAGCCGATCAATCCGGAGGCTTGGCTCTGGTACTACAATGTGGTCGGCGACGGCCGCTGCCCGGTGGTCGACACCTGGTGGCAGACCGAGACCGGCGGCCACCTGATCGCCCCCGTGCCCGGGGCGACCCCGATGAAGCCCGGCTCGGCCACCTTCGGCCTGCCGGGGATCAAGCCGGTGATCGTCGACGCCGACGGCCATCCCATCGAAGGTCCCGGTTCCGGCAACCTGTGCATCGCCGAATCCTGGCCGGGCCAGATGCGCACCGTCTATGGCGACCACCAGCGGTTCATCGACACCTATTTCAAGACCTATCCGGGGATGTACTTCACCGGCGACGGCTGCCGCCGGGACGAGGACGGCTACTATTGGATCACCGGCCGGGTGGACGACGTGATCAATGTCTCCGGACATCGGCTCGGCACCGCCGAGATCGAGAGCGCCCTCGTGGCCCATCCCGCCGTGGCCGAGGCTGCGGTGGTCGGCTTCCCCCACGACATCAAGGGCCAGGGCATCTACGCCTATGTGACCCTGGTCCTGGGGGTCGAGGCGACGGAGGAACTGCGCCGGGAACTGGTGCAGGAGGTCCGCAAGGAAATCAGCCCGATCGCCACCCCGGACGTTATCCAGTGGGCGCCGGGCCTGCCCAAGACCCGGTCCGGCAAGATCATGCGACGCATCCTGCGCAAGATCGCCGAGAACGAACTCCACGCCCTGGGCGACACCTCCACCCTGGCCGACCCCTCCGTGGTCGACGATCTGGTGAAGAACCGGATGGAGTGAGGCGCTGGCGGACGGGACTAGGGCGCCCCGTCCAGGAACGCCGCCAAGGCCTCGAGGGCTTCGGGCTCGTCCAGCATCGGCGCGTGACCGACGTTGGGGACTTCGGCATAGGCCATGTGCGGGGCCAGCATCCGCATGGCCTCGGCCCGGGGCGGATCGAGCAGGTCCGATATGCCGCCGCGCACCAGCAGCAGCGGCCGGCCGGTGGCCAGGGTCAGGAACAGGGGCGTGATGTCCGGAGCCAGGGCGTCCGGTCCGGCGGCGCGGATCGGGGCGATGATCTCGGGGTCGTAGGCCAGGCGAGGGCGTCCGTCGGGCCCCTCGGTGAACAGCCGCCGGGCGAAGGCGGTCCATTGCGCCGGGCCGTAGTCGGGAAAGGCCGCGGCATTGACGTCGCGGGCGTAGGCCGCCGCTCCCGCCCAGTCCTGGACTTCAGGGTCGCGCCCGGTGTAGGCGCCGATGCGCCGGAGCGCCTCCGGGTTCAGGCTGGGGCCGACGTCGTTCAGCACCGCGCCGGCGACCGCGGCGGGGCGCAGGCTCGCCAGCACCATGGTCACGATCCCGCCGAGGCTGGTGCCCACGAAGAGCGCCCGTCCGATCCCCGCCGTGTCCATCAGCGCCAGCACGTCGGCGGCGTAGGACAGGGGCATGTAGTTCATCGGCTGGGGGTCCCAGGCCGAAGCGCCGCGGCCCCGCAGATCCAGAGCCAGAACCCGTCTCCCCCGCGCGGCGATCCAGGGGGCGACGACCTCGAAATCGGCGGCGTTGCGGGTCAGCCCGGGCAGGCAGAGCACCGGCAGGCGGGCCGCGCCAGCCGCCGGCGGGTAGTCGCGAGCATGCAGGACAAGTCTCTCGGCCGAGGTCCAGACCCTGTCGGCAAAAGGATTGGAGCTTGATCTTAACGTCGAATAGATGTCGGCCGATTTCAGACCCAAGGCATGACGGAGGCGGCGCCAGATCATCCGATATTCCTTTGGCCTGGACCCCAGGTCGCCCGGGCATCCGGGTTGGCCGAGGTTGCTAAAACCGTAACGGGTTTGATTCGAACATCAAAATTTCGACGGTCGCTGTCAAACGGGTCAATCTGAACGCCGCTTAGCCCGAAAATGCTGCATTGCAAAAATTTCATACCGCATCGCAGTCAATCTGGCTGGACGGCTGGAATCCGCGGGATCAAAATGGAGACAACCTAGAGAGAGGCGGCGTTCGCGCCGTCCGGGACGAAGCGACCGGATGAGGGTTTCGTTGAAACCGTCTTCTGGAGATACCGAGATGATCCGCACCACCGTCCTTTCCGTCCTCGCCATGGCCGGAGCCCTGACCTCCGCTCCCGCCTTCGCCGAAGACTCGGTCAATGTCCCCGTCGCCGGCAAGAGCCCTGCTGAAGCCTACGCCGCTATCGTGACTGCGGCCCAGGCCGTTTGCCGCGGCCTGGAGCCGGGGGATCCCCATGGCCTGTTCAGCACCGGGGCCTGCGTCCGCGGCGCCGTCGACGCCGCCATCGCGCAGGCCAAGAGCCCGGCCCTGAAGCAGTACGCGGCCGGCGCCAGCAGCTACCTGCATCTTGCCTCGAACTGAGTGAGGCAGCGATAGCAGAGGCGGCCCCAAGCCGCCCTTCGGGAGAAGCGACCGGATGAGGGTTTCCCTCCGAAACCATCCTCTGGAGACCGTCGATGAACCGTAAGCTGATGTCCCTGTCCGCCCTCGCCGCGGCCGTCGTTCTGGCCGCTCCCGCCCTCGCCGAGGATTCCGTGCGCGTCCCTGTGGTCGGCAAGAGCCCGGCCGAAGCCTATGCCGCCATCGTGGCGGCGGCCCGTTCCGTCTGCCGGGGGATCGTCCCGGGCGATCCCCACGGGCTGTACGTATCGGAGGCCTGCGTCCAGGCGTCAGTCGACGCCGCTATCACCCAGGCGAAGATTCCGGCCCTGACGCAGTACGCGAAGGGCGCCGTCCGCGACCTGCACCTCGCCTCGAATTGAATGCGACGGCCATAAGGGCCGCCTGAGGGGAAGGGACCGCACGAGAGGTCCCCCCCAACCATTTTTTGGAGACCATCGACATGAACCGTAAGCTGATCGCTCTGTCCGGCTTCGTCGCCGCCGTCGCCCTGGCCGTCCCGGCCTTTGCCGAAGACTCGGTGAACGTGGTCCTGGCCGGCAAGTCGCCGTCGGCCGCCTATGCCGCCATCGCCAAGGCCGCGCGCGCGGTGTGCCGCACCCCCGCGGGCATGGACATCTACAATGTCTATTCCGTCGCCGAATGCCAAAAGGCCACCGTGACGTCGACTATCGCCAAGGTCGGCAGCCCCGCTCTGTCTCAATACGCCGCCAGCCGCGAGGCCTTGAGGCTGCAGCTCGCTTCCAACTAGGATTTTTCGAGGCGGCCCGGTCTCGATGAGGCCGGGCCGTTTCGGCGTTTAAAGGCGTGAAATCACCCGGTGCATCCGGGTGGAAGCGGACGCGCCGGTGCGCAGGCGCAGGTCCGTCGGCGTGGCGAAGAGGTCGAAGGCGTCGGCCCTCTCGATCCGCACTTTGACCATCTGGCCGGAGCGCAAGCCGCCGCCCGGGGCGACATAGACGCGCCCGTCGATCTCCGGCGCGTCGGCCTGGGAGCGGGCGACCGCGACCCCGTCCGGGCGGACCTGGTCGACCAGCACGTCCATGGTGCGGCCGACCTTCTTCTTCAGCTTGGCGCGGCTGATGCGGGCGGCCGCCATCATGAAGCGTTCGCGGCGGGCCTGTTTGACCTCCTCCGGCACGTGGCCGGGCAGGTCGCGGGCTGCGGCGCCCGCCACGTTCTCGTAAGCGAAGGCGCCGACCCGGTCGAGCTGGGCTTCCTCCAGCCATTCCAGCAGATAGTCGAAGTCGGTCTCGGTCTCGCCGGGGAAGCCGACCACGAAGGTGGAGCGCAGGGTGATGTTGGGGGCGATCTCGCGCCAGCGGGCGATCCGCTCCAGGGTCTTCTCCTGGTTGGCGGGGCGGCGCATGTCCTTCAGGACCTGCGGGCTGGCGTGCTGGAAGGGGATGTCCAGGTAGGGCAGGATCTTGCCCTCGGCCATCAGCGGGACGACCGCGTCCACGTGCGGGTAGGGATAGACGTAGTGCAGGCGCACCCACACGCCGAGTTCGCCCAGGCCCCGCGCCAGGTCCTCGAGGTTCGCCTTCCACGGCCGTCCGCGCCATTCGCCGGGGGCATAGCGGATGTCGAGGCCGTAGGCCGAGGTGTCCTGCGCCACCACCAGCAGTTCCTTGACCCCCGATTCCACCAGGGCCTCGGCCTCGGCCAGAACCTCGGCGATGGGGCGCGAGACGTGGCCGCCGCGCAACGACGGGATGATGCAGAAGCTGCACTTGTGGTCGCAACCCTCGGAGATCTTCAGATAGGCGTAGTGCCGGGGGGTCAGCTTCTGTCCGCCGAGGGTCTGGGGGACCAGCTCGGCGAAGGGCGAGGTTGGGACATGGCGATGGACCGCCTCCATCACCGCCTCGGTGGCGTGGGCGCCGGTGATGGTCACGTCCGGATAGTGGGCGCGGATCAGCTCCGGCTCGGCGCCGAGGCAACCGGTGACGATCACGTGCTTGCCCGAGGCCCTGGCTTCGCCGATGGCCTGCAGGCTCTCCTCGCGGGCCGAATCCAGGAAGGCGCAGGTGTTGACGATGATCGCCTCGGCTCCGCCGTAGCTGGACGAGGTCTCATAGCCTTCGCCCTTCAGCCGGGTGAGGATGCGCTCGGAATCGACCAGGGCCTTGGGGCAGCCCAGGCTGACCATGCCGATCTTCTTGGGCAGTTCGCCCATGGGCGGGAATTCCTGACGGGGGAAGGAGGGCGCGCTCTATAGCCCATGACGGCGGCCGCGTCACGGCAGGGCGGCGATGTGCTCCAGCACCGGGGCCAGAAAAGCCATGAGCGAGCCGCCCTCGAACTTCACGCCGGCGATCCCGGCGGCACGGGCGGCCTGGATGTCGGTGTCGAAGTCGCCGACCATCACCGTTCGGGCCGGATCGACCGGGAAGCGCGCCATCAGTTCCAGGATCATGCCGGGGCCGGGCTTGCGGCGGTCGGAAGCCTGGTCGGGATGGTCGGCGCAGTAGACGAAAGCGTCGATGCGCGCGCCCAGGGACGCCAGCTCGGCGGCCATCCAGGCGTGCAGGGCCTCCACGTCCGCCTCGCTGTAATAGCCCCGCGCCACCCCGGACTGGTTGGTGGCGACGAAGGCGAACAGGCCGGCGTCGTTGACCGCCTTCACCGCGGCGGCCGCGTCCTCGATCCAGGCGATCTGGTCAGGACGGTGGGCGTAGCCGACGTTGACGTTCAGCACCCCGTCCCGGTCGAAGATCACAGCGCCGCGCAGGGGCTGGTCCTTGGTTGTCATCCTCGGGTCAAGCCCGGGACATGCGGCTAAGATCAGGCATCGAGCTTGGCCAGGGCCAAGGCGACGACGCTCTCGGCGGTGATGCCGAATTCCGCGTAGAGCTTCTCGTAGGGGGCGCTGGCGCCGAAGCCCTCCATGCCGACGAAGCCGCCGCCTTCGCCGATGAACCGTTCCCAGCCCATGCGGACAGCCGCCTCGACGGCGATCCGCACCGGCGCCACCCCGATGGTCTCGACCTGATAGTCGATGTCCTGCAGGTCGAAAATCTCCCAGCAAGGCGTGGAGACCACCCGCGTGCCGATGCCCCGCGCCTCCAGCGTCTCGCGGGCGGCCAGGGCCACCGACACTTCCGAACCGGTGGCGAACAGGGTGACCTTGGCCGCGCCGGACCGGGCGGGGGCCAGTTCGTAGGCGCCGCGGGCGGACAGGCTCTCCGCCGAGGCCTCGGTGCGGGCGGCGGGGACCTTCTGGCGCGACAGGGCCATCACGGACGGGGTGAACGGGGCCTCCAGCGCCAGGCGCCAGCATTCGGCCGCCTCCACCGCGTCGGCGGGGCGGAACACCAAAAGGTTCGGGATGGCGCGCAAGGAGGCAAGGTGCTCCACCGGCTGGTGGGTCGGGCCGTCTTCGCCCAGGCCGATGGAATCGTGGGTCATCACATGGATCACCCTCACCCCCATCAGGGCGGCCAGCCGGATGGCCGGGCGGGCGTAGTCGGAGAAGACCAGGAAGGTGCCGGAATAGGGGATCACCCCTCCATGCAGGGCCATGCCGTTCATGGCCGCGGCCATACCGAGCTCGCGCACCCCGTAGTGCACATAGCGCCCTGCGTAGTCCGGCCGGTCGAAGGGCGCCATGCCCTTGGTCTGGGTGTTGTTCGATCCGGTCAGGTCGGCCGAGCCGCCGATCATCTCGGGGATGGCGGGGATCAGGGCCTCGAGGGCGGCGCCCGAATGGACCCGGGTGGCGTTGGCTGGTCGGGTCTCCACCATCTTGGCGATGTGGGCGTCGAGATCCGCAAAGGCTTCCGCCGGCAGGGCGTTGTGGATCACCGCCCGCTCGAACTCGGCCCGGTGGTGCGATGTCTTAAGGCGCTTGGCCCAGCGGCGGCGCTGCTTGCTCCCCTTGGCGCCGGCGGCGCGCCAGGCGGCGGCGATGGGCTCGGGGATGACGAAGGGTTCGCTGTCCCAGCCCATGGCCTTGCGGGCGTCGGCGATCTCCGGGTCGAACAGGGTATAGCCGTGGCTGTGCGGGTCGCCGTCCTTGGGCCCCGCGCCAGCGCTGATCCTGGTCTTGCAGGCGATCAGGCTCGGTTGTTTCTGCTTCCTGGCCCAGGCCAGGGCCTTCTTGATCTGGCCGAAGTCGTGACCGTCGATCCGCTTGACCGCCCAGCCCGCGGCCTTGAACCGCGCCACCTGGTCGCCGGTCTCGGCGATGGTCGCCACGCCGTCGATGGTGGTGTTGTTGTCGTCGAACAGCACCGTCAGCCGGTCGAGCTTCAGCCGTCCGGCCAAGCTGATGGCCTCGTGGCTGACCCCTTCCATCAGGCAGCCGTCGCCGGCGATGACCCAGGTGCGGTGGTCGACCAGATCGTGGCCGAACCGGGCGGCCAGATGGCGCTCGGCCATGGCCATGCCGACCGCCGTCGCCAGGCCCTGGCCCAGAGGGCCGGTGGTGGTCTCGACGCCAGGGGTATGGCCGTATTCGGGATGACCCGGGGTCTTGGAGCCCCATTGGCGGAAGTTCTTCAGCTCCTCCATGGTCACCCCCTCAAACCCGGTCAGGTGGAGGAGGGCGTAGAGCAGCATCGACCCATGGCCGGCGGAGAGCACGAACCGGTCCCGGTCCGGCCATTCCGGGTCGGCCGCGTCGTACTTCAGGGCCTGGGTGAACAGGACCGTGGCGACGTCGGCCATACCCATGGGCATGCCCTGGTGGCCGGAACGCGCGCGGTGCACCGCGTCCATGGACAGGGTCCGGATCGCATTGGCCATCATCAGCGGCGTGGCGGGCGCGGACGCGGGGTCGTGGGCGGGCATGACGATCCTTGACGGTGGGGGCGCGGCCCGGTTTTGCGCGAGCCCGGCCGCTTCTGCAAGGCCTCGGGGAACCTCGTCCGCCCAACCACCCTTTGCTTCCCGTCTGGCGCGGCCCTGGTCTATACAGGGCGACGCGATCTGAGTCTGACCGGGAGCGGGCATGAGCGACGCCGAAACTCCGCTGGATACGGCCCTGCGCCGACTGGACCGGGCCATGGCCACGCTGGAAGCGCGGCTGTCCAACCGCCTGGCGACGCTCGAGGCGCGGGGCGACGACCTGTTCGACCAGGACCGGGCCCAGCTGGCCGCGGAGCTGGACGCCGCCCGCGCGCGGGAGAAGGCGCTGGAATCCATGGCCGCGGAGGCGTCGGCCGCCCTCGGCCGCGCCGCCGCCGAGGTGCGCGCGGCCTTGTCGGCGGGAGCTTAAGCCCATGGGCACCGTCACCGTGGAAGTGAACTCCAGATCCTATGTGGTCGGCTGCGAGGACGGCCAGGAGGCCCATGTCGAGGCCCTGGCCCGCCTGTTCGACGAACAGGTGCGCGAGGTCGGATCCCAGGTCGGCCAGGTCGGCGAGCTGCGCCTGTTCCTGATGGCGGCCCTCCTCGGCGCCGACGAGCTGGCCGACGCCCGCACCCGGCTGGCGGAGGCCGAGGCCGACCTCGAACGCTTCCGGGCCGACGAGGCCGCCGCCAGCGCGCGCGCGGCCGCGGCCCTGGAAGCCGCCGCCTTGCGGATCGAGGCCCTGGCCGAGCGCACGGGCTAAAGCCCTCCTTTTCCCAATCGCGCGTCCGCCTTCTCCCCCGGCGGGGAGAAGGCTACCTATGAATGTCCATGGCCCTGGTCGCGCGCGTCATCCTGCCTTTGCCTCTGCCCGAGGCCTTCGACTACCTGGTCCCCGAAGGCATGGCCTTGGCGGTGGGCGACCATGTGGTCGCGCCGCTCGGTCCCCGGCGGGTGCGCGGGGTGGTGGCTGAACTGGGCGAACGTCCCGGGATCAATCGTCCGCTCAAGGCCCTGATCGGCCAGGTCGACGATCCGCCCGTGCCGGCCGGCGTCCTGGCCTTCGTGGAGTGGGCGGCGCGCTACGCCTGCGAACCGCCGGGCGAGGCCCTGGCCATGGCGTTGCGCGGGCTCAGGGCCGCCCCGCCCAAACCCGAGCGACTGGTCGCCCCGACCGGTTCGGCGCCGACGCGCGCCACCCCGGCCCGCCACCTGGCGATGGAGGCCGCCGCCTTGGGGCCGATGCGGGCCGTCGACCTGGCCCGGGCGGCGGGGGTTTCGGCCGGCGTGGTCAAGGGACTGGTCGACGACGGCGCCCTCTGCTGGATCGAGCAGGCGCGCGAGGCCGGTTTCGGCGAGCCCGACCCGGCCCTACCCGGCCCTAAGCTCAATCCCAGCCAGAAGGCCGCGGCCGCCGTCCTGGTCGACATGGTCCGGGGGGGCGGATTCCAGGCCGCCCTGCTCGACGGGATCACCGGTTCGGGCAAGACCGAGGTCTATCTGGAGGCCGCGGCGGCCGCCCTCGCCGCCGACCCCGCCGCCCAGGTGCTGATCCTGCTGCCCGAGATCGCCCTGACCCAGGCGGTGATCGCCCGGGTCGAGGCCCGCTTCGGGGCCGCGCCGGCGGAATGGCATTCGGGGGTCTCGCCTCCCCGGCGCCGGCGGGTCTGGGAGGCGGTGGCCACGGGGGATTGCCGGGTGGTGGTGGGCGCCCGTTCGGCCCTGTTCCTGCCCTTCGCCAGGCTTCGCCTGATAGTCGTCGACGAAGAGCACGACGGCTCGTTCAAGCAGGAGGAGGGCTTCATCTACCACGCCCGCGACCTGGCGGTGGCCCGGGCCAAGATCGAAGGGGCGTCGGTGGTGCTGTCGTCGGCGACGCCTTCGCTGGAGAGCATCTGGAACGCCCAGACCGGCCGCTACCGCTGGCTGAAGCTGAACGCCCGGCACGGGGCGGCGCGTCTGCCGGACATCGCCCTGGTCGACATGCGCGAACAGCCTCCCGAGGCCGGGCGCTGGCTGTCGCCGGTCCTGGCCAGGGCCATGGTGGAGACCTTTGCGGCGGGCGAGCAGAGCCTGCTGTTCCTGAACCGCCGGGGTTACGCCCCCCTTGTGCTGTGCCGGGCCTGCGGCGAGCGGATGACCTCGCCGGAGAGCCAGTCCTGGTTGGTCGAGCACCGTTATTCCGGCCGGCTGGTCTGCCATCTGACCGGCTGGTCCATGCCCAAGCCCAAGGCCTGTCCCCACTGCGGGGCCCACGACAGCCTGGTCTCGATCGGGCCGGGGGTCGAGCGGCTGGAGGAGGAGGCGCGCATCCTGCTCCCCGAGGCGCGGATCGCCGTGTTCTCTTCCGACACGGTTCCGGACGCCGAGGCCGCGCGCGCCCTGATCCGCCGCATGGCCGAGGGCGAGATCGACGTGCTGGTGGCTACCCAGGCGGCGGCCAAGGGCCACAACTTCCCGCACCTGACCCTGGTCGGGGTGGTGGATGCGGACCTTGGTCTGCGCGGCGGCGACCTCAGGGCGGCCGAGCGCACCTATCAGCTCCTGGCCCAGGCCACGGGGCGGGCGGGCCGGGCGGAGCGCCAGGGGCGGGCCTTGATCCAGACCTATGCGCCGGAGCACGCGGTGATGCAGGCGCTGAAGGCCCAGGACCGCGACGCCTTCCTCGCGGCGGAAGGCCTGCAACGCGAGGGCGCGGGCCTGCCGCCTTATGGCCGCCTCGCCGCCCTGATCGCGTCCTCGGCCGACGCGGAGGCGCTGGAGAACTTCTGCCGGGCCTTGGCCGCCGCCGTCCCCAACGCCGAGGGGCTGGAGGTCTATGGCCCCGCCGACGCCCCGCTCGCCCTGGTGCGCGGACGGCGCCGCAAGCGCTTCCTGGTCCGGGCCGACCGCACGGTGGACCTGCAGGCCTTCCTTGGCAGCTGGCGGGCGCGGGTGAAGGTTCCGGGCGCCGTGCGCCTGACCATCGACGTGGATCCGTACAGTTTCCTCTAGCGGTCGAGGCGGGAAGGTGGCGAGGCGGCGCGGGCCCCGCTACAACCTGCCAAACGGGAGCGGTCCATGCAGCTTTTCCTCGACACCGCCGACATCGGCCTCTTGCGCGAGCTTTCCGCCACCGGCCTGGTCGACGGGGTCACCACCAACCCCTCGATCATCGCCAAGGCGGGGAAGAACTTCCTCACCACCATCGCCGAGATCTGCGAGGTCATTTCCGGCCCGGTCTCGGCCGAGGTGGCCGCCACCGACGCCGCCGCCATGCTGGCCGAGGGCGAGAAGCTGGCCCGGATCGCCTCCAATGTGGTGGTCAAGGTGCCGCTCACCTGGGAAGGGTTGAAGACCACCCAGGCGCTCTCGGAACAGGGCATCCAGACCAACGTCACCCTGTGCTTCTCGGCGGTGCAGGCGATGATGGCGGCCAAGGCGGGCGCCACCTATGTCTCGCCCTTCATCGGCCGGCTGGACGACCATGGGGCCGACGGCATGGACCTGATCCATGAGATCAGGGCGATCTACGACACCTATGATTTCGACACCGAGATCCTGGCGGCCTCGATCCGAAGTCCGGCCCATGTGAAGGCTGCAGCCCTCGCCGGGGCCGACTGTGCGACCATTCCGCCGACGGTCTTTCTTGACCTGGTAAAGCACCCCTTAACCGAAAAGGGTCTTGAAACTTTCATCAGCGATTGGGCGAAGACCGGCCAGTCCATCCTGTAAGGGCGGGGACGATGAACGGGGCGAGCGAAAACGAAACCACCGACTGGTCGGCGATCCGGGCTCAGATCCTGGCCGATCCGGCCCGGCTGCGCGAGGACGAGACCCTGCTGCAGGCCTTGGGCCTGAAGCTCGAGCACGCCAATGTGCTGGAATTCGGTCCCGCCGCCCTGGCTCGGCTCGAGGCGGCCCGCACCCGCGAGATGACGGCCCGCCAGGAGATCGAGTCGGTCGCCCGCGCCAACTTCGCCGCCCAGGCCCAGACCCACGCCATGGCCGTGGACCTTTTGGAATCCCGCAACAATTCCGACCTGGCCCGCCGGGTCGACGAGGGCGCCCGCGCCCGTTTCGGCGTGGTCGCCGGCTCGATCTGCGTCGAAGGCCCGGGCCCCGCCCCGTTCGGCTGGCGCTCCCTGCCGTCGGGGCTTCTGGATCTGCTGATCGGTCCGGACGCCCTGGCTCGGATGGGCCCGTGCGGCGGGGCGGCCGAATTGTTCGGGGAGGCGGCGGCTGCGGTGAAGACCGCCGCCCTGGTCCGGATGAGCCTTTGGTCGCCGGCGCGGACCGGCGTGCTGGCCTTCGGATCGGCCGACCCGGACGGCTTCACCCCCGACATGGGCGCCGAGCTGGTGGCCTTCCTCGCCCGCGTGGTCGAACGCACCGCCGAGCGATGGCCGGCGATCTAGCCGCCGCCGCGCCGGCCCCCGCCGCCCCGGCCGAGGAGGCGCTGGTCGCCTGGCTGCACCACCTGACCCACGAGCGCCGGGCGTCCCTGCGCACTGTCGAATCCTACGGCGCCAATCTGCGCGCCTTCCTGGCGTTCCTGGGCGCCCATCTGGGGGGCGCGCCCAGCCTCGCCAGCCTGGGCGAGGTCGGCGCGGCCGACCTGCGCGCCTATCTCGCCTCGCGCCGGAGCGGGCGGCGGCCCCTGTCGCCCCGTTCTCTGAGCCAGAGCCTGTCCTCGATCCGCTCCTTCTATCGCTGGCTCGACCGCCGCTGCGGGGTGGCCAATCCCGCCATCGCCCTTGTGCGCGGACCCCGGGTCAAGCCGTCCTTGCCGCGGCCGGTTTCGGTGGACCACGCCTTCGGCCTGATCGAGGAGGCCGAAAGCGATCCGGACCGCGAGGGCTGGGAAGCCGCCCGGGATGCGGCGGTCCTGACCCTGCTCTACGGTTGCGGCCTGCGGATTTCCGAGGGCCTGTCGCTGAAGCGGGGCGACGCGCCCTTGGGCGACTCGCTGCGCATCCTCGGCAAGGGCCGCAAGGTCCGGATCGCGCCGGTGCTGCCGGCTACGCAGCGGGCGGTGGCGGCCTATCTGGCCGTGGCCCCGTTCGGCCCCGATCCCGCAGCGCCGCTGTTCCGGGCCAAGCGGGGCGGCCCTTTGACCCCGCGGCATGTCCAGGCGCTGATGCAGAAGCTGCGGGGCCGGCTGGGCCTGCCCGACAGCGCCACGCCCCACGCCCTGCGCCACGCCTTCGCCACCCACCTGCTGGGAGAGGGGGCGGACCTGCGCACCATCCAGGAGCTGCTGGGCCACGCCTCGCTATCGACCACCCAGAAATACACCGCCGTCGACGCGGCCGGGCTGATGGCCATCTATGGCAAGGCCCACCCCCATGCTTGAGGCCTATGCGCTCGGCCCGACGTCCTTGGGACATGGCCCCGTCGGCGGTATGGATTGGCACCTTAACCGGCGGGACTTCCCATGGCACACGACGCGGCGCTCGAGGCGCACGAACAGCACGAGCGGGCCGAGGAAGCCGTCCACGCCCACGACCCCTTCGTGTCCCGGGTCTCCATCACCATCGCCGTGCTGGCCCTGTTCGCGGCCACGACCAGCAGCCTGGAGAACCTGGAGGCGGGCGCGGCCATCACCAGCTCCAGCGAGGCGGTCCTGGCCCAGGACAAGGCGACCGACGCCTGGGGCGAATATCAGGCCGACAGCCTGAAGCGTCACATCTATGGCATCGCCGCCGACCAGGGCGGTTCCAACGCCGGGCGTTACCGGGACACTTCCGCAAAGGAACAGGCCAGCCAGAAGCAGATCCAGGCCGAGGCCAAGGCGGACGAGGGCGAGCGGGACAAGCTCTTGAAGGTCAGCCGGACCCACGAGGGTCGCCACCACTGGCTGACGGGAGCGGCGACCCTGCTCGAGATCGCCATCGCCATCTGCACCGTCGCCATCATCACCCGGCGGCGGCTGTTCTGGATCAGCTCCATCGGCCTTGGCCTGATGGGTTTGGTGCTGTTCGCCGGCGCCTATCTGGCCTGACGGCGCGAGGTCATCCCCGCGAGGCGGGGCGGACCTGCAGGCGGCCCCCGTCCAGCACCCGGGCGACCTCTATCCTGTCTCCCTCGACGAGGGCTGCATCGCCCTCGACCTCGGCCGCCCATTCCTTGCCGTCGACGAAGACCCGGCCCTGGCCGCGGTCGAAGGCCGCGACCGCCGCGCCGTGACGCCCGACCAGGCGGTGATGCGGGTCGTTGATGTCGGGGCCGACCTGTTCGGGCCGTCTGAGCCAGCGGCGGCCGGCATAGGTCGTGGCTATGGTCAGGCCGGCGAACAGCACGAAGTCCCATCCCGCAGATCCGACGCCGGCCAGGGTCAGGATGGCGACGACGCCGGCGGAACCGGCGGGCCAAAGCAGGTAGCCTGTCCCCGTGGCCACCTCGACGGCGAGCAGGACCGCGGCGACCCCGACCCACCACCAGACCGCATGCGCCAGATAGAGGCCGACCAGGTCCATCGGCTCAGGCCGTCGGCGGAACGGCGGAACGGGACGGCGGCGCCGAAGGCGGAGCGTCCTTCTGCACCGACTTCAACAGTTCGCCGACCCCCGCCAACGAGCCGACCAGGGCGCCCATCTCGGCCGGCACGATCACCGTCTTCTGTTGCGGCGAGGCGGCCAGCTTGGCGAAGGCGTCGACGTATTTCTGGGCGATGAAGTAGTTGATGGCGTTGACGCTGCCGCTCTCGATCGCCTCGGACACCACCTTGGTGGCCTGGGCTTCGGCCCCGGCGGCGCGTTCGCGGGCCTCGGCGTCGCGGAAGGCGGCTTCGCGGCGACCTTCCGCTTCCAGGATCGCCGCCTGTTTCGAGCCCTCGGCCCGGGCGATCTGGGCCTGCTTCTCCCCGTCGGCCTCGGTGATCACCGCCCGGCGCTCGCGCTCGGCCTTCATCTGGCGGGCCATGGCGTTGGTGATGTCCGGCGGCGGCTGCAGGTCCTTGATCTCGATCCGCGCCACCTTCACCCCCCAGGGGCCGGTGGCGGCGTCGATGACGCTCAGCAGCCGCGAATTGATCTGGTCCCGTTCGGCCAACACCTGGTCCAGCTCCATCGAGCCGACCACGGTGCGCAGGTTGGTCATGGTCAGCTGGGTGATCGAGGCCGGCAGGTTGGTGATCCGGTAGGCCGCGGCCGCCGCGTCCATCACCTGGATGAAGACGATGGCGTCGACCTTCACCCCGACGTTGTCCTTGGTGATCACCTCCTGCGAGGGGACGTCCAGCATCTGCTCCATCATGTTGATCTTGCGACCGACGCCCTCGACGAAAGGAGTCAGGATGGTGATGCCCGGACGGATGGTGCGGGTGTAGCGGCCGAACCGCTCGACGGTGAACTCGTAGCCCTGCGGCACGACCCGGATCGACCGCAATACGACGAAGCCGGCCAGCACCAGGAGCGCGATGATCACGATGGACGGCATGGATCGTTTCCCCCTCCGCGGAAGGGGAGACTAGACCGCGAACGGTGACGAGTTAAAGCCGCCTTTTGGATTGGCCCGCGGATCAGGCCTGCATGGTCCAGCCCTCGACGCCCATGGCCGCCTGGCGCAGGGCCTCGGACCGGGTGGGGTGGGGGTGGCAGGTGCGGGCGACGTCCTCCGACGCGGCGCCGAACTCCATGGCCACGCAGTACTCGCCGATCATCTCGCCGACCTGGGGCCCGATCATGTGGACGCCCAGGATCCGGTCGGTCTTGGCGTCGGCCAGCACCTTCACGAAACCCTCGGCCTCGTGGTTGACCTTGGCCCGGGAGTTGGCGCTGAAGGGGAACTTGCCGGTCTTGTAGGCGACCCCCGCGGCCTTCAGCTCCTCCTCGGTCTTCCCGACCCAGGCGACCTCCGGATAGGTGTAGATCACGCCGGGGATCACGTCGTAGTTCACGTGACCAGCCTTGCCCGCGATCAGCTCGATACAGGCCACCGCCTCGTCCTCGGCCTTGTGCGCCAGCATCGGCCCCAGGGTCACGTCGCCGATGGCCCACACGCCGGGGGCGCTGGTCTTGTAATGGTCGGCTTCGATGAAGCCGCGCTTGTCGGGGACGATCCCCACCGTCTCCAAGCCCAGGCCTTCGGTGTAGGGGCGCCGGCCCACGCAGACCAGGACCACGTCGGCCTGCAGCGTCTCGGCCGGACCGCCCGCCACGGGCTCCACGGTCAGGGCGACGCCCTTCTTGTCGGCCTTGGCGCCGGTGACCTTGGTCGAGAGCTTGAACACCACCCCCTGCTTGGTCAGGGAGCGCTGAAAGGCGGTGGCGACTTCGCCGTCGGCGCCCGGAATGGTGCGGTCCAGGAATTCGACCACGGTGACCTCAGCGCCCAGGCGGCGCCAGACCGACCCCAGCTCCAGGCCGATGATGCCGGCGCCGATGACCAGCAGCCGCTTGGGCACGGCCGACAGGGCCAAGGCCCCGGTGGAATCGACGATCTGCTTCTGGTCGACCTCGACGCCGGGGATGCGCGAAGGCTCCGAGCCGGTGGCGATGACGATGTTCTTGGCGTCCAGGACCTGTTCGGCCCCGTCCGCGCCGGCGACCGCCACCTTGCCGGGGCCGGCGATGCGGCCCGCGCCCTTGATGTAGTCGATCTTGTTCTTCTTCATCAGATATTCGACGCCCTTGGTCAGGGCGGCGACCGACTCGTCCTTCTGCTTCAGCATCTGCGGCAGGTTCAGCTTGGGCGAGACGTCGATGCCCAGGCCGGCGAAGTCCTTGCCCGCCTGCTCGAACAGCTCGGAGGCGTGCAGCAGGGCCTTGGACGGGATGCAACCGACGTTCAGGCAGGTGCCGCCCAGGACGCCGCGCTTCTCGACGATGGCGACCTTCAGCCCCAGCTGGCCGGCGCGGATGGCGGCGTTGTAGCCGCCGGGGCCGCCCCCGATGATGACGACGTCGTATTGAGCCATGGTCCGTTCTCTGCTCCGGGGGGCCAAGAGCGCCCCCTCAGTCCGCTTCCGCGGACAGCTCCCCCGCGTGCGGGGGAGCAGGGATTTGCGTCTCCTCCCCCGCCAGGCAGGGGAGGCGGCCCTTCAGGGCCGGAAGGGGTGTCGCCGCGCTACAGATCCAAGATCATCCGCTGCGGATCCTCGATAGCGTTCTTGACCGAGACCAGGAAGGTCACCGCCTCCTTCCCGTCGACGACCCGGTGGTCGTAGGACAGGGCGAGGTACATCATCGGCCGGATCACCACCTGACCGTTCACCGCCACCGGCCGCTGCACGATGTTGTGCATGCCGAGGATTCCGGACTGGGGCGCGTTGAGGATCGGCGTCGACAGCAGGGAGCCGTATACGCCCCCGTTGGTGATGGTGAAGGTGCCGCCTTGCATCTCGTCGATGGACAGGGTCCCGTCGCGGGCCTTCTTGCCGAGCTCGCCGATGGTCTTTTCGATCTCGGCCAGGCTCATGGCGTCGGCGTCGCGGACCACCGGGACCACAAGGCCGCGGTCGGTGCCGACCGCCACGCCCATGTCGTAGTGGTTCTTGTAGATCAGGTCCTGACCGTCGATCTCGGCGTTGACGGCCGGGATCTCCTTGAGCGCCTGGATGCAGGCCTTCACGAAGAAGCTCATGAAGCCGAGCTTGACCCCGTGGCGCTTCTCGAACGCGTCCTTGTAGGTGTTACGCAGCGCCATGACCGCGCTCATGTCGACCTCGTTGAAGGTCGTCAGCATGGCCGCGGTGTTCTGGGCTTCCTTCAGCCGCCGGGCGATGGTCTGGCGTAGGCGGGTCATCCGCACCCTGTCCTCGCGTTCGTGGGCCGGGCGAGGTGCGGCGGCGACCGCGGGGACCGCCGGGGCCGCGGCCCGGGTCTCCAGGGCGGCCAGGGCGTCGCCCTTGGTGATGCGGCCGTCCTTGCCGGTTCCGGCGATGGCCGCCGGGTCGAGGTTGTTTTCGGTGGCGATGCGCTGGGCCGAGGGCATCAGGCCGACCGGCGCCGCCGAGGGGGCGGCCGGGGCGGCGGCCGGCGCCGAAGGGGCGGGGGCTGCGGCGGCGGCCGCGCCTGGCGCGACCTTGGCCAGGACCTGGTTCGGCTTCACCGTGGCGCCCTGGGGCGTGACGATCTCGGCCAGGACGCCATCGGCGGGGGCGGCGACTTCCACCGCCACCTTGTCGGTCTCGATCTCGACCAGGACCTCGTCCTTCTTCACCGCGTCGCCGGCCTTCTTGGTCCAGGCCCCGACGGTCCCCTCGGCTACGGACTCGCCCATGGCCGGTGTCTTGATCTCGATGACCGCGCCGCCGGCGGCGGGAGCGGCCTGGACCTTGGGGGCGGGGGCCGCGGCCTCGGCCTTGGCGGCCGGTTTGGCGGCGGCCGGAGCGGCAGTCGCGCCGGCGCCCTCGCCGACCACGCCAAGTCGGGCCCCGGCTTTCACGGTCGCGCCTTCCGGAGCGACGATCTGGATCAGAACCCCGTCGGAGGGGGCCGAGACCTCGAGATTGACCTTGTCGGTTTCGAGCTCGACCAGGACCTCGTCCTTCTTCACCGCGTCGCCGGTTTTCTTGGTCCAGCGGGCGACGGTCGCCTCGCTGACGGACTCGCCCAGCGCGGGCGTGACGATGTCGGCCATAGGGTAAGCGCTCCTAGATCTTTTCTTTGGCTTCGCGCGGCTGCGCTTCTAAGCGTTTTAGAGCGTCAGCTCAGGGCTTCGTTGAGGAAGGTCTCGAGTTCCTTGAGGTGCCGGCTCATCAGGCCCGCGGCGGTGGAGGCCGAGGCCGGGCGACCGACGTAGCGGCCCCGCTTGGCCTTGATCGACAGCTTCTCGAGGGTGAGCTCCAGCCAGGGATCGACGAAGGTCCAGCCGCCCATGTTCTTGGGCTCCTCCTGGCACCAGACGATCTCGGCGTTCTTGAACCGGCCCAACTCCTTGCGCAGGGACTGCATCGGCCAGGGGTAGAACTGCTCGAGCCGCAACAGGTAGACGTCGTCGGCGCCGCGCTTGGCCCGCTCCTCGACCAGGTCGAAATAGACCTTGCCGGAGCACATCACCACGCGGCGGATCTTGTCGTCGGGCTTCAGGATGACGCCGCCGACGTCGCAGCCGGCCTCGGCCCCGTCGACCATGACGCGGTGGAAGGTCGTTCCCGGCGTCAGGTCCGCCAGGTTCGACACCGCCCGCTTGTGGCGCAGCAGCGACTTGGGCGCCATCACGATCAGCGGCTTGCGGAACGGCCGGTGGATCTGGCGGCGCAGCAGGTGGAAATAGTTGGCCGGGGTGGTGACGTTGACCACCTGCATGTTCTCTTCGGCGCAGCTCTGCAGGAACCGCTCCAGCCGGGCTGAGGAGTGCTCGGGCCCCTGTCCCTCGTAGCCGTGCGGCAGCAGCATGACCAGGCCGGACATGCGCAGCCACTTGCGCTCGCCGCTCGAGATGAACTGGTCGATCACCACCTGGGCGCCGTTCACGAAGTCGCCGAACTGGCCTTCCCAGATCACCAGGGTGTTGGGGTCGGCCAGGCTGTAGCCGTATTCGAAGCCCAGCACCGCCTCCTCCGACAGGGCCGAGTCGATCACCTCGTAGAAGGCCTGGCCGGGACGGATGTGGTTGAGGGGCAGGTAGCGCTCCTCGGTGACCTGGTCGACGATCGCCGAATGGCGCTGGCTGAAGGTGCCGCGCACGCTGTCCTGGCCCGACAGGCGCACCGCGAAGCCCTCGTCGAGCAGAGTGGCGAAGGCCAGATGCTCGGCGGTCGCCCAGTCGATGTTCTGGCCGGTCTCGATGGCGTTGCGGCGGCCTTCGACGACCCGCATCAGGGTCTTGTGGGCGTGGATACCCTCGGGGATCGTGGTGATGGCCTTGCCCAGGTCCTGGAGCTTCTGCAGCGGCACGCCGCTGTCGATCTTGGGGGCCTCGCCGTTGGCGACGCCCAGGCCTTGCCACTTGCCGTCCAGCCAGTCGGCCTTGTTGGCCTTGTAGGCCTTGCCCGCCTCGTATTCGGCGTCGAGGAAACCTTCGAACTCCTCGATCCAGCCGTCCACGTCCGCCTGGGTGGCGACGCCCTCGGCGATCAACTGGCGAGAATAGAGCTCGCGGGTGGAGGGGTGGTCCTTGATCTTGGCGTACATCAAGGGCTGGGTGAAGGTCGGGTCGTCGCCTTCGTTATGACCGAAGCGGCGATAGCAGAACATGTCGATCACCGCGTCCTTGGCGAACTTCTGCCGGTACTCGGTGGCGATCTTGGCGGCGAACACCACGGCCTCGGGATCGTCCCCGTTGGCGTGGAAGATCGGGGCCTGGACCATCAGCGCCACGTCCGACGGATAGGGGGACGAGCGCGAGTTCTTCGGCGACGTGGTGAAGCCGATCTGGTTGTTGACGATGAAGTGCAGGGTGCCGCCGGTCTTGTAGCCTTTCAGCCCCATCAGGGCGAAGCACTCGGCCACGACGCCCTGGCCGGCGAAGGCGGCGTCGCCGTGCATCAGCAGCGGCATCACCTTGCCGCGGCCGGCGTTCATGTCTTCGCGCAGGTCGAAGGTCTGCTTGGCCCGCGCCTTGCCCAGGACCACCGGGTTGACGATCTCCAGGTGGGAGGGGTTGGCGGTCAAGGACAGGTGGACGTTGTTGCCGTCGAACGAACGGTCGGACGAGGCGCCCAGGTGGTACTTCACGTCCCCCGACCCCTCGATGTCGGAGGGAAGGGACGAGCCGCCTTGGAATTCGTGGAAGATGATGTGGTAGGGCTTGCCCATCACCGCCGCGAGCACGTTCAGGCGCCCGCGGTGGGGCATGCCCAGCACGATCTCGTCGACGCCGAGGGCGCCGCCGCGCTTGATGATCTGCTCCATGGCCGGAACCAGGGCTTCGCCGCCGTCGAGGCCGAACCGCTTGGTGCCGGGGAAGCGCTTGTGCAGGAAGCGTTCGAAGCCTTCGGCCTCGATCAGCTTCTTCAGGATGGCGATCTTGCCCTCGGGAGTGAAGGCGATCTCCTTGCCGCGGCCCTCGATCCGTTCCTGGATCCAGGCCTTCTCCTCCGGATCGGAGATGTGCATGTACTGCACGCCGACGTCGCCGCAGTAGGTGCGGCGCAGGATGTCGATGATTTCCCGTAAGGACGCGCTCTCCAGCCCCAACACGAAGTCGAGGAAGATCGGGCGGTCGAAGTCGGCCTCGGAAAAGCCGTAGGACGCCGGGTCCAGCTCGGCGTTCTCGACCTTGGGGGCCAGGCCCAAGGGGTCGAGGTTGGCCTGCAGGTGGCCGCGGATCCGATAGGCCCGGATCATCATGATCGCCCGCACCGAATCCAGGGTGGCGGAGCGGATCTCGTCGGCGGAGGCTTGGGGCTTCTTCTCGGTAACCGCCTTGGCGATCTTGGCCTCGACCGCCGGCCACAGGCCGTCTACCGCAGGGAGCCACTCAGGGGCCGGCGTCGGCGTCGTCGGACGCTTCCAATTGGGTTCGGCCGCCCCGGCGCGCACGGCGTCCTGGCGCTCGCCCAGCTGTTCGAAGAAGGCCTGCCAGGAGGGGGAGACCGAGTCCGGCTTTTCCGCCCACTGGCTGTACAGGTCCTCCACGAAGGCCGCGTTGCCGCCGTAGAGAAAGGAGGTCTCCGACAGGACCTGGTTGATCCGTCCTGAGTCGTCCGCCATGTCCGCTCCCTCGCGGTTCCGGCGAAAAGAGCTCGAAAACCGCGATCAGTTATATCGTGTCCAAACCCTCGCTCTGGAAGCGGGACCCCGACAGATAAGCTCCGTTCGGCGGTCTCGCCCCAAGGCGATGGGTAGCTCAGCCCTTCAGCACCTCGACCAGGGTCTCGCCAAGCTTGGCGGGGGAGGGCGACACGCGGATGCCCGCCGCCTCCATCGCCGCGATCTTGTCCTCGGCGCCGCCTTTGCCGCCCGAGATGATCGCCCCGGCGTGGCCCATGCGACGCCCCGGGGGCGCGGTGCGGCCGGCGATAAAGCCGACCATGGGCTTCTTAACCTTGGAATGCTTAATGAAGTCAGCCGCGTCCTCTTCGGCCGAACCCCCGATCTCGCCGATCATGATGATCGACTTGGTGGCTTCGTCGGCCAGGAACATCTCCAGCATGTCGATGAACTCGGTGCCCTTGACCGGGTCGCCGCCGATGCCGACCGCGGTGGTCTGGCCCAGGCCGGCCGCCGTGGTCTGGAACACCGCCTCGTAGGTCAGGGTGCCGGAACGCGAAACCACCCCGACCGAGCCGGCCGAGAAGATGTTGCCCGGCATGATGCCGATCTTGCACTGGTTGGGGGTCAGGACGCCCGGGCAGTTCGGCCCGATCAGGCGCGACTTCGAGCCCGACAGCGAGCGCTTCACCTTGACCATGTCCTGCACCGGGATGCCCTCGGTGATGCAGATGATCAGCGGGACTTCCGCGTCGATGGCCTCCAGGATGGCGTCGGCCGCCCCGGGAGGCGGGACGTAGATCACGCTGGCGTCGGCGCCGGTCGCCTCGCGGGCGTCGGCCACGGTATCGAACACCGGCAGGCCGAGGTGGGTGGAGCCGCCCTTGCCCGGCGAGGTGCCGCCGACCATCTGGGTGCCGTAGGCGATGGCCTGTTCGGAGTGGAAGGTGCCCTGCCGGCCGGTGAAGCCCTGGCAGATCACCTTGGTGTTCTTGTCGATCAGGATGGCCATGAGTTTACGCGGCCTCCTTCACGGCCTTGACGATCTTTTCGGCGGCGTCGGACAGGTCGTTGGCGGAGATGACGTTGAGCCCCGACTGGTTGATGATGTCCTTGCCCTGTTGGACGTTGGTGCCTTCGAGGCGCACCACCAGCGGAACCTTCAGCCCGACCTCCTTCACCGCGGCGATCACGCCTTCGGCAATGATGTCGCAGCGCATGATGCCGCCGAAGATGTTGACCAAGATGCCCTTCACGGCCGGGTCGGCGGTGATGATCTTGAAGGCTGCGGTGACTTTTTCCTTCGAGGCGCCGCCGCCGACGTCCAGGAAGTTGGCCGGCTCCGCCCCGTACAGCTTGATGATGTCCATGGTCGCCATGGCCAGGCCCGCGCCGTTGACCATGCAGCCGATGCTGCCGTCGAGGGCGATGTAGGCCAGGTCGTAGTTGGAGGCCTGGATCTCCTTCTCGTCCTCCTCGGTGACGTCCCGCAGGGCGCGGATGTCGTCGTGGCGATAGAGGGCGTTGGAGTCGAAGCTGACCTTGGCGTCGAGGACCCGCAGCTGCTCGTCGGCGGTGACGATCAGGGGGTTCACCTCCAGCATCTCCATGTCCTTCTCGACGAAGGCTTTGTAGAGCTGGCCCAGCAGGGTCGCGCCCTGCTTGGCGAGGTCGCCGGCGAGGCCGAGGTGCTTGGCCAGCGCCCGGCCGTGGTGCGGGAACACCCCGGTGGCCGGATCGATCTGGATGGTGTGGATCTTCTCAGGCGTGTTGTGGGCCACGTCCTCGATGTCCATGCCCCCTTCGGTGGAGACCACCACCGCCACCCGGCTGGTCTCGCGGTCGACCAGCAGCGAGAGGTAGAGTTCGCGGGCGATCGCCGCGCCCTCCTCGATATAGAGGCGCCGGACCATGCGGCCCTTGGGTCCGGTCTGGTGGGTCACCAGCACCCGGTTCAGCATCTCCTCGGCGTTGGTGCGGACGTCATCGAGGCTTTTCAGCACTCGGACGCCGCCCTTGGCGTCGGGGCCTAGGCCCTCGAACTTGCCTTTGCCGCGGCCGCCCGCGTGGATCTGCGACTTCACGACGAAGACGGGACCGCCGAGGTTCTGGGCGGCCTGGACCGCCTCCTCGACCGAAAACGCGGGGAAGCCGCGTGGAACGGCGACGCCGTACTCTTTGAGGACGGCCTTGGCTTGGTGCTCGTGTATGTTCATTGGGTCGGGGGGCGGGAGGTTGTTTGGGCGAGGGCCGGATGGCCGCAAGGGGCTGCGCCAAAACCACAGCGAACGCCGGCCCGGCGCGGGTTATAGAGAGGCCCCCACAGCTGTGCAACCGGCCGGAGCGGCTTTTCTGAACACTGTTATGATTATCCTGGATCAGGTCGCGGGAGTGCGCGGCCCGGCTTCGGTTGCGAGCCTGAAACATGCATGCTATGGCCTGCGCCGGCTCCGGGCGGGATGGCTGTTGCGTGCCCCTTCCGCGCGTGAATTTCCAAGCGCTTGCAAGCCTTTGAGCCAAATCGGGCCGGTCGGTCCGATGCGTATGCGGCGACCTATTTAACCGGGCGGTTCCACCTTGGCGGACGATTCCAAAAACGCGGATGCGGGCGCGCGCTACGCGCAGGCCCTGTTCGAACTGGCCGACCAGGGCGGCGTCCTGGCCGCGGTCGAGGCCGATCTGAAGGCGCTGAAGGCCCTGCGCGAGGAGAGCGCGGACCTGCGCACCCTGCTGGTCTCCCCCATCTTCAGCGCCGAGGACAAGGGCAAGGGACTGCTGGCCGTGGCCAAGGCGGCGGGACTCTCGCCCCTGACCTTGAAATTTCTCGGCCTGCTCAGCGCCAACGCCCGGGCCTCGGCCCTGCCTGCCGTGATCGCCGCGTTCGAGCGCCTGGCCGCGGCCCGGCGCGGCGCCGTCGCCGCCGAGGTGGTCACCGCCCTGCCCCTCTCCGCCGCCCAGCTCAAGGGCGTGGCCGCCGCCCTGCGCCAGGCGCTCGGCAAGGACCCTGAACTCACCGCCCGCGTCGATCCCGCCATCCTGGGCGGGCTGAAGGTGCGCGTCGGCTCCCGCCTGTTCGACGCCTCGCTGAAGTCGAGGCTCGATTCCCTCAAGTTCGCCCTGAAGAGAGCGTAAGACCATGGACATCCGCGCCGCCGAAATCTCGGCCATCCTCAAGTCCCAGATCGCCAACTTCGGCGAACAGGCGGACGTCTCCGACGTCGGCCAGGTGCTGTCGGTGGGCGACGGCATCGCCCGCGTCTACGGCCTCGACCGGGTCCAGGCCGGCGAGATGGTGGAATTCCCCTCCGCCGGGGTGAAGGGCATGGCCCTGAACCTGGAAAGCGACAACGTCGGGGTGGTGATCTTCGGCTCCGACCAGCAGATCAAGGAAGGCGACGAATGCCGCCGCCTGGGCGAGATCGTCGACGTGCCGGTGGGCAAGGGCCTGCTGGGCCGGGTGGTCAATCCGCTGGGCGAGCCGATCGACGGCAAAGGCCCGATCTCGGCCACCGAGCGTCGCCGCGTGGACGTGAAGGCGCCGGGCATCATCCCGCGCAAGTCGGTGCACGAGCCGGTGCAGACCGGCCTGAAGGCCATCGACACCCTGATCCCGATCGGCCGCGGCCAGCGCGAACTGATCATCGGCGACCGCCAGACCGGCAAGACCGCCGTGGCCATCGACGCCATCCTCAACCAGAAGGCCGTCAACGCCACGGGCAGCGAGGGCGAGAAGCTTTACTGCATCTACGTCGCCATCGGCCAGAAGCGCTCCACCGTGGCCCAGATCGTTCGCACCCTCGAGGAGCGCGGCGCCCTGGACTACACCATCGTCGTCTCGGCCACCGCGTCGGAGCCGGCCCCGCTGCAGTTCCTGGCGCCCTTCGCCGGCTGCGCCATGGGCGAGTGGTTCCGCGACAACGGCATGCACGCCCTGATCATCTACGACGACCTGTCCAAGCAGGCCGTCGCTTACCGCCAGATGTCGCTGCTGCTGCGCCGTCCGCCGGGCCGCGAAGCCTATCCCGGCGACGTGTTCTACCTCCATTCCCGCCTGCTCGAGCGCGCGGCCAAGCTGAACGAGGACAACGGTTCGGGTTCGCTGACGGCCCTGCCGCTGATCGAGACCCAGGCCAACGACGTCTCGGCCTACATCCCGACCAACGTGATCTCGATCACCGACGGCCAGATCTTCCTCGAGACCGACCTGTTCTACCAGGGCATCCGTCCGGCGGTGAACGTCGGCATCTCGGTCAGCCGGGTGGGCTCGTCGGCCCAGATCAAGGCGATGAAGCAGGTGGCCGGCCCGATCAAAGGCGAGCTCGCCCAGTATCGGGAAATGGCCGCCTTCGCCAAGTTCGGCTCCGACCTCGACGCCTCGACCCAGCGCATGCTGGCCCGCGGCGAGCGCCTGACCGAGCTCCTGAAGCAGCCCCAGTACTCGCCCCTGTCGGTCGAGGAGCAGGTGGCGGTGATCTACGCCGGCACCCGCGGCTATCTCGACAAGATCGCGGTGAACGCCATCGGCCGGTTCCAGGAGCAGTTCCTGGCCAAGCTGAAGTCCAGCTATCCGAAGTTCCTCGAGGGCATCCGCACCGGCAAGGCGCTGACGCCGGAGCTGGAGGCCATGCTGAAGGAGGCTCTCGAGGCCTTCATCGCGACCTTCGCCTAAGCCCCTGTCGAGTTCGGAGCCCTAGGCGATGGCCAGCCTCAAGGAGATGCGCAATCGGATCTCGAGCGTGAAAGCCACGCAGAAGATCACGAAGGCGATGCAGATGGTGGCGGCGGCCAAGCTGCGCCGCGCCCAGGACGCCGCTATGAGCGCCCGCCCCTATGCGCGGCGCATGGCCAGCGTCATCGCCAACCTGGCGGCCAGCGTGTCCGGCCCGTCGGCCCCCCGGCTGCTGGGCGGGACGGGCTCGGACCAGAAGCAGCTGGTGGTGGTGGCCACCGGCGACCGCGGCCTGGCCGGCGGGTTCAACTCCTCGATCGTCCGGGCGGCGCGGGACCACATCGCCACGCTGATCGCCCAGGGCAAGGACGTCAGGATCATCTGCGTCGGCCGCAAGGGGCGCGATCCGCTGCGCCGCCTGTTCGGCGACCGGGTGATCGCCACCTACGAGCTGTCCCAGTTCAAGGTGCTGGGCCTGGAGGCCGCCCAACCGGTCGCGGACCGGGTCCTCGAAATGTTCGAGGCGGGCGAGGCCGACGTGGTCACCCTGTTCTACTCGCGCTTCAAGTCGGTGATCAGCCAGGTCCCCACCGCGCGCCAGCTGATCCCGGCCGTCGTCGACGCCAACGACCTCGGCGGCGCGGCGCCCGACCTGAAGGGCGGGGTCTATACCTATGAGCCCGACGAGGCGGGGATCCTGGAAACCCTGTTGCCGCGCAACCTGGCGATCCAGATCCTGTCGGCCCTCTATGAGAACCAGGCCGGCTTCTACGCCGCCCAGATGAGCGCCATGGACAACGCCACGCGCAACGCGGGCGACATGATCGCGGCGCTCAGCCTGCAGTACAACCGCTCGCGTCAGGCCCAGATCACCAAGGAGCTGATCGAGATCATCTCCGGAGCGGAGGCGATTTGACCGCCCTGTCGGCCAGCGCTGCGCCGTCCGCGTCCGCGACCCGTCGCGCGCGCCTGCACCGGCACGCCTGGCCGCAGCGGCCCTTCGTGGAGACCCCCGAGCTGGACGCCCACATGGCCCGCCATGACGCAAGCCAGGAGGCCAGGAGCTTCGCCCACGAGCTGGCTGAGACCGGCCTCGCGCGCCTGGACCTGGGTGAGACGGGCCGCGCCCTGTGCGACGCGGTGGTGGCCGACACCGATCCGGTGTTCGCCGACGGGGACGTCTATCGCATCCAGGACGCCTGGCTGCGTTACGACAGCGTCCGCAGACTCGCCACCCTGCCGGGCGTGACCGATCTGCTGAGCATGGTCTACGGCCGTCCCGCCTTCCCGTTCCAGACCCTGAACTTCAAGCGCGGCAGCCAGCAGGGCCTGCATTCCGACGCCATGCATTTCCACGCCGAGCCGCCGCTGTTCATGTGCGGGGTGTGGATCGCGCTGGAGGACGTCGCCCCCGACGCCGGGCCCCTGACCTATGTCCCGGGCAGCCACAAGCTGCCGGTGCTGACCATGCGCGCCGCCGGTTGCGACAAGGCCAGGCCGACCTCGGCCGACTACGAGACGGTCTACGGCCCGGCCCTGGCGGCGCGGTTGAAGGCCTCGGGACTGCCCCAGGCCCAGATCCTGCCGAAGAAGGGCGAGGCGGTGGTCTGGGCTGCGAACCTGGCCCACGGCGGCGCCCCCATCGCCAATCCGGACGCCACCCGCCGCTCGCTGGTGGTGCATTTCTATTTCGCCGACTGCCTCTACTACACGCCGGTCCATTCCGACGTGGAGGGCGGGCGCCTCGCCGTGCGCCTGCCGACCAATGTCGCCACCGGCGGCTGGGCCTGGCCGAGCCGGGAGGGCCGCCCCGCGGCGCCCCAGGTCACGGCCTTCCTCGGCGCCTGCCGCAAGCTCGTCACCCGCCAACCGCTCATCACGCGCATCTCCGCGCGCACCACCTCGTAAGTTAAGGGTCCGCACATGGCCGCAAAGCCGAAGAACCTTCCCGCCCAGGGCGCAACCTCCAAGGGTCGCATCTCCCAGGTGATCGGGGCCGTCGTCGACGTCGAGTTCGACGGGCATCTGCCCGCGATCCTCAACGCCCTGGAGACCACCAACACCGACCAGCGGACGGGCGAGCCCTTCCGCCTGGTGCTGGAAGTGGCCCAGCACCTCGGCGAGAACACCGTGCGCACCATCGCCATGGACACCACCGAGGGCCTGGTCCGCGGCCAGGACGTGGTCGACACCGGCGCCCCGATCACCGTGCCGGTCGGTCCGGGCACGCTCGGCCGCATCATGAACGTCATCGGCGCGCCGATCGACGAGGGCGGCCCGATCGAGACCACCTTCTTCCGCGGCATCCACCAGGAGGCGCCGTCCTTCGCCGACCAGTCGTCCTCCACCGACATCCTGGTCACCGGCATCAAGGTGCTGGACCTGCTCTGCCCCTACACCAAGGGCGGCAAGGTCGGCCTGTTCGGCGGCGCGGGCGTCGGCAAGACCGTGACCATGCAGGAGCTGATCAACAACATCGCCAAGGCCTACGGCGGCTATTCGGTGTTGGCCGGCGTCGGCGAACGCACCCGCGAGGGCAACGACCTCTACCACGAGATGATCGAGTCCGGCGTGAACAAGGCCGGCGGCGGCGAAGGCAGCCGTTGCGCCCTGGTCTACGGCCAGATGAACGAGCCCCCGGGCGCCCGCGCCCGCGTCGCCCTGACCGGCCTGGCCCAGGCCGAGTACTTCCGCGACGAAGAGGGCAAGGACGTGCTGCTCTTCATCGACAACATCTTCCGCTTCACCCAGGCGGGTTCGGAAGTGTCGGCGCTGCTGGGCCGCATTCCCTCGGCCGTTGGTTACCAGCCGACCCTGGCCACCGAGATGGGCAACCTGCAGGAGCGGATCACCTCCACCAATAAGGGGTCGATCACCTCGGTCCAGGCCATCTACGTTCCCGCCGACGACCTGACCGACCCGGCGCCGGCCACCTCCTTCGCCCACTTGGACGCCACCACCGTGCTGAGCCGCGACATCGCCGCCCAGGGCATCTTCCCGGCGGTGGACCCGCTGGACTCCACCTCGCGCATCCTCGACCCGCTGGTGATCGGCGACGAGCACTACGGCGTCGCCCGCCGGGTGCAGGAGATCCTGCAGTCCTACCGCTCGCTGAAGGACATCATCGCCATCCTGGGGATGGACGAGCTGTCGGAAGACGACAAGCTGACCGTGGCCCGCGCCCGCAAGATCCAGCGCTTCCTGTCCCAGCCCTTCTTCGTGGCCGAGCAGTTCACCAACCAGCCCGGCAAGTTCGTCGAGCTGGCCGACACCATCCGCTCGTTCAAGGCCATCTGCGACGGCGAATACGACCACCTTCCCGAAGGCGCCTTCTACATGGTCGGCCCCATCGAAGAAGCCGTGGCCAAGGCCGAGAAGATGGCCGCGGAAGCCTAGGATGGCCAAGCTGCACTTCTCCCTCGTGGCGCCGGAGCGCGAGCTCTACGCCGGCGAGGTCGACCAGGTGGACGCGCCGGGCGCCGAGGGCGATTTCGGCGTCCTGTTCGGCCACGAGCCGTTCATGACCACCCTTCGCCCCGGCGAGGTGATCGTCCGCGACGGGGACGCCCGGCGGGTGTTCGTCATCCAGGGCGGCTTCGCCGACGTGACGCCGGAAAGCTTCACCCTTCTGGCCGAAAGCGCCACCGAAGCGGTCGTCCAGTAGGGATCAGGCCTGGGCGGTCTAGCGGGCGAGACCGCGCTCGCGGGCCCTCAGGGCCAGGCCCGAGGCCTCCGGGACGACCCGGTCTTCAACCGGAGCGATCCTTTGGACGTCCATCTGACTCCCTTCGACGCGCTTGGCCTGGTCGGGGCCACGATGTTCGTGGTCGCCTTCGCCGGGGTGCAGGTCGAGAAGCTCGACCCGCACGGCTGGCCGGCGCTGACGATGAATTTCGTCGGCGCGATCCTGGTGCTGATCTCGCTCGCCTTCGCCTTCAACCTAGCCTCCTTCGTGCTGGAAAGCGTGTGGGGGCTGATCGCCCTCTACGGCCTGATCAAGCTGGTGCTGCGCCGGCGTGGCTGAGGCGATTTCCCGCATGGCGGGAATCGGTCCGCCCGAGGATGATTAGTCATCGGTCGGGGTGTGCTCCATGCGGTCTTGGGTCGGGGGATGGGTGGTCGCCGCATGGCTTGCGGCGCTAACGGCGAGCTGGGCCGCGCCGGCCTCTGCCAATGTCTTCGCCCTGAACGGCGAGGACCCGCGCGCCCCGTCCCCCCGGACCGGTCCTGACCGGGTCTACGCTCCTGTCGGCGCGGTGGTCACCCGTACGCCGGTCGTCGCCTCCGACGACGGATCGAAGGTGATGCGCACCCGCGGATCGGCCTTCCTGGTCTCCCCCTGCTACGTCCTGACCAATTTCCACGCCGTGTTCGGCCTGGCCTTCAACGGCCCCGACCCCGGCCGCGACTACACGGCCAATTTCTCGGTCGGCGCCGACCCCGACTACATGTTCCGCTGGACCGTCGCCGCCCGGCCGGTGCGCTGGGGGGCGTTCAACAAGCGCAAGGAGCACGACTGGGCCCTGCTCAAGCTCGAGGGCTGCGTCGGCGGCCAGTCCGACATCGGCTGGCTGGACCTGTCCGCCCAGCCGGGACCGGAGATGATGGGCGCAGCGGTGTCCCTGGCCGGCTACCCCGCCGACAAGACCGGCAACACGCTCTGGGTCCAGTCCGGCTGCCGCATCGAGGCGATGCAGGACGGCACCGCCAAGGTCCTGCATGAGTGCAGCGTCCACGGCGGCGCCTCGGGCGGCCCCCTGATCGCCCAGGGCAAGGCGGTCGCCATCCAATGCGGCGAGCTCAACTCCACCGCCAGCCCCCTCGCCCGCTGGGACGCCCGTCACGCCAACACCGCCGTCACCGTCGCCGAAGTGTTGCAGGACCCCGAGGCCCGGGCCCTGATCGAGGCCGACATCGCCGCCTTCCCCGGCCCCAATCCGGCTCTGGACGCCCCGCCGCCGGCCGCGACGCCCGTCCCGTCAAGCCAGGTCGCGACCGGCGCCGCCCCGTCGGGAGGTGTTCTCGGCAAGGCCGCCTTCGCGAGCGGCTTGCCTTAGGCCCCCCTTCTGCGTCAAAGCGGTGTCATGGACGACGCCGGCCGCGACCTGACAGCCCAGACCGACCTTGAAGCGACCATGCGCGCCCTGGGCGTGCAGGCGCGCGCGGGGGCCGAGGCCCTGCGCCTGTCGACGCCCGAGACCCGCACCCGCGCCGTTCGGGCCATGGCCGGCCGGATCCTCGCCCGCCGGACCGAGATCCTCGCCGCCAACGCCCGCGACCTGGAGGCGGCCCGGGCCAACGGCCTGTCCGGTCCGCTGCTGGATCGCCTCGCCCTCGACGCGGGCCGGGTGGACGCCATCGCCCGCGACCTGGAGGCGGTGGCCGCGATCCCCGACCCGGTCGGCCAGGAGATCGCCCGCTGGACCCGCCCCAACGGCCTGGACTTCGCCCGAATCCGCACCCCCATCGGGGTGATCGCGGTGATCTACGAGAGCCGGCCCAATGTCACCGCCGACGCGGCGGGCCTATGCGTGCGCTCCGGCAATGCGGCGATCCTGCGCGGCGGTTCGGAGTCGTTCCACTCGGCCCACGCCCTGCATGAGGCGATCGTCGAAGGCTTGGTCGAGGCCGGCCTGCCCGCCGGCTGCGTGCAGATGGTCCCGACCGCCGACCGGGCCGCGGTGGGCATGATCCTGGGCGGCCTGGACCACGCCATCGACCTGATCATCCCCCGCGGCGGCAAGAGCCTGGTCGCCAGGGTCCAGGCGGAGGCGCGGGTGGCGGTGCTCGGCCACCTCGAGGGCCTTTGCCACACCTACGTCCATGCGGGCGCCGACGCCGACAAGGCCAGGGCCATCGTGCTCAACGCCAAGCTCCGCCGGGTCACCGTCTGCGGCGCCACCGAGACCTTGCTGATCGACGCCGAGATCGCGCCGCGCCTCTTGCCCTTGATCGCCGCCGACCTCATCGAAAAGGGCTGCGAGCTGCGCGGGGACCTGCGCGCCCGGTCGCTGGTTCCGTCCATGCTGGCGGCGACGGAGGCCGACTGGGTCGCCGAATACCTGGCCCCCATCCTGGCGGTGCGGGTGGTCGACGGGCTCGACGCGGCGGTCGCCCATATCGAGACCCATGGGTCGGGCCATACCGACGCGATCCTCACCGAGGACGCGGCCGCGGCCGAGGCCTTCGTCGCGGCGGTCGATTCGGCCATCGTCCTGGTCAACGCCTCGACCCAGTTCGCCGACGGCGGCGAGTTCGGCTTCGGCGCCGAGATCGGCATCGCCACCGACAAGCTGCACGCCCGCGGCCCCGTCGGCGCAGAGCAACTCACAACGTTCAAATATGTGGTTCGCGGGACAGGCCAGACGCGTCCCTGAAGCTGGCCGTCCAGGCGCCTTGCGGCTCGGATTCCATCTGGAGCCCGGGATGCGGGTGGGGCTTTTCGGCGGCTCGTTCGACCCCGCCCATTCGGGCCACGCCCATGTGGCCGAGACGGCGATGGCGCGGCTGGGACTGGACCGGGTGATCTGGCTGGTCTCGCCGCAGAACCCGCTCAAGCGCGGCTCGACCCCCCTGGCCCGCCGGATGGGCGGCGCGCGCGCCCAGGCCCGGGGCCGCTCGATGATCGTGTCCGACGCCGAAAGCCGGTTCGGCTCAGTCTACACCCTCGACACGCTGAGGGTCCTGAAGGCGCGGTTTCCGCGGGTGCGGTTCGTCTGGATCATGGGCGGGGACAATCTGGCCGGGCTCCATCGCTGGCGCGGCTGGACCGAGATCATGCGGACGGTTCCCGTGGCTGTGGTCGCCCGCCCCGGCGCCCTGATGGAAAGCCGGTTCTCCCCCGCCGTCCGCCGCTTCGCCCACGCCCGCCGTCCGTCCCGCGAAGGGCTGCTGCTGCCGCTCGCGCCCGCGCCGGCCTGGTCCTACTTCCGCGCCCCCCTGAACGCGGCCTCGTCGACGGCGCTCAGGGGCCGGCTGACCCGGGCCAATCCGGAGCCGAACCGGCCGGAGTGAACCCATGACGGCCGCCCGTGGTTGAGAAGGCCAGGACGTGCTACCATCTGGGTCCTAGATTGAAGGAGCTTACGCTGACCCCCGCCCTCGAGCCCCAAGCCGCCAAGACCACGCCCGCCGATCCGGCTCCGCCCACGGAGCTGCAGGGGGCCGCCGTCGAGAGCCTGGAAGCGCTGATCCTCGCCAAGCTCGACGAGGACAAGGCCGAGGACCTGGTCCTGATCGACCTGAAGGGCAAGAGCCCTCTCGCCGACGCGGTCATCGTCGCCTCCGGCCGGTCGCAACGCCACGTCGCCGCCATGGCCGACCGGCTCCTGCGCACCCTGAAGGAAGTCGGCCTCGGCAAGGCCGCGGTCGAGGGCCTGCCTCACGCCGACTGGGTGCTGATCGACGCCGGAGACGTCATCGTCCACCTGTTCCGTCCCGAGGTCCGCGCCTTCTACCAGATCGAGAAGATCTGGTCGGTGCAGAGCCCCGAGCGCGCCGCCGCCGTCGCCAAGTCCGACCGCGCGGTGATGGGCGGCTGAGACTCCACCCGTGCGCCTGACGCTGCTGGCGGTCGGGCGGTTCGGCCGCACCCCGGAGGCCGCCCTCTCTAGGGACTATCTTGACCGCGCCGCCGCCGCCGGGCGTTCCCTCGGCCTGCATCCGGTCGATCTGGTCGAGGTGGAAAGCCGCAAGGCCGGCAAGGCCGCCGAGGGCGAGGTGCTGCTGGCCGCCCTCGGCGACGACGCCCACCTGATCGCCTGCGACGAGCACGGGGCGGCGCGATCCTCCCGGAACCTGGCCGAGCATATCGCCGCCTTGCGCGACGGCGGGACCCGGCGGCTGGTGTTCGCGATCGGCGGCGCGGACGGGCTGGCGCCGCCGGTCCTGGCCGCGGCCCGAGAAAAGCTGGCCTTCGGGATCCAGACCTGGCCCCACGCCCTGGTCCGGGTGATGCTGGCCGAGCAGATCTACCGGGCGGTGACGATCCTGGGCGGCTCGCCCTACCATCGCGACTGACCTTGCCTTCGGGCCCCGGATCACGGACGACGGCGTGTGGAATCGTTTAGACTTGGCCCCATGCGCCGCGTGCCGCCCCTTCTGGCGATCCTGCTCCTGACCGTTCCCGCGGCCGCCCAGGCGCCGGCTGACCCGCGCGCCCTGGACGGCGAAATCGAAAAGCTGCGCGGCGAGCTGGTGAAGCTGGGCGCCGCCGAGCAGGCGGGGGAGGGGACCGCCATGGGCCAGCGGGCCCGCCTGATCGAACTCAACGCCGAGGAGGCGGCGCTGAAGGCGCGCATCGGCGCCAACCGAGACGATCTGTCCAAGCTGTTGGCGGCCTTGCAGACCTATCAGCGCCGCCCGCCGCCTCCCCTGCTGGTCAATCCGCGCTCGGCCCGCGATGCGGTGCGGGCCGCGATCCTGATCCGGGCCGTCACCCCCGCCCTCGAGGCCCGCGGCAAGGCCTTCGCGGCTCAGGCCGAGGCCATCGCCAAGGTCCGGCGCAGCGCCGCCGCCGCCAGCGAAACCCTGTTCCAGGCGGAAAGCGACATCGCCGACCGGCGCGGCGAGATCGACCGCCTGACCGCCCAGAAACGCGGGCTGGAGCAAAAGGTCTACGCCGACACCGGCGCGCCTGATCCCCGGACCCGCGAACTCGCCCTGCGCGCCGGCTCAGTGGAGGAATTCGTCCATGGCCTGGCCGGCCATGCGCCCGCCCAGCCCCCGCCGACCGCGCCGCCGGAGCAGATGACCTCCCCGGTCCAGGGGGTGCTGGTCCGCCGGTTCGGCGAGTTGCTGGAGGGCCAGGAGCGGTCGCAGGGGTGGACCTGGCGGGCGGCTCCGGCCGCGGCGGTGGTGGCGCCCGCGCCGGGGCGGGTGGAATACGCCGGGCCCCTGAAGGGCTGGGGCCAGGTGATGATCCTCAACATCGGCGGCGACCGCCGCCTGGTGCTGGCGGGGATGGACGCCGTCCTTGTGGGCATAGGCCGTGCGGTGGCGGCGGGCGAACCGGTCGGACGGCTGGGACCGGGAAGCGACAAGGGCCGCACGCCGCCAGAGCTCTATCTGGAGGTCCGCGGCGGCGCCGGCGCGCTCAATCCCGCGCGTTGGCTGAAGCTGGCCGCTCAGACTTCGGTCACGCCGTTCGTGCGACGTTAAGGCGTCTCGTGAAATCTGGCATGAAGCTGCCTCAGTTATAAGGTAAGCAAACGACGACTGGCGATGCTGTAAACGGTCAAGGTTCGCTGGCGACGAGGTCGAGGAACTTCATGCGTAAAATCCTTCTGATCGGCATCTCCACCTTTGCGCTGGGCGCGGCCGCCATGGCCTACGCCGACCAGCAGTCGCGAACGCCCAAGGCCGAAACCTACAAGATGCTCGAACTGTTCGGCGACGTCCTGGCGACGGTGGAGGACCAGTACGTGGTTCCTGTCGACGACAAGAAGCTGATCCAGTCCGCCATCGACGGCATGCTGACCTCGCTCGATCCGCACTCCGGCTATCTCGACGCCGAGAACTTCGACGAGATGCGCGACCAGACCCGCGGCGAATACGGCGGCCTCGGCCTTGTCGTCCAGTCGGAGGACGGCGCGGTCAAGGTGGTCTCGCCCATGGACGGCACGCCCGCGGGCCGGGCCGGCATCCTGGCCGGGGACTACATCACCGCCATCGACGGCCAGAGTGTGGTCGGCCTGCCCCTCGACGCGGCGGTCAAGCAGATGCGCGGACCGATCGGCACCGCCATCACCCTGACCATGGCCCGCGAGAAGCAGAACCCGTTCTCGGTCAAGCTGACGCGCGAAGTCATCAATGTGAAGTCGGTCACCGCCCGGGCCGAAGGCGACTACGGCTACATCCGTCTGTCCGGCTTCGACGAGAAGACCGGGGCGGAGACCCGTGCGGCGATCAAGGACCTGAAGACCAAGATCCCGCACATGAAGGGCATGGTGCTGGACCTGCGCAACAACCCCGGCGGCCTGGTGGACCAGGCGGTTGAGGTGGCCTCGGCCTTCCTCGACGGCGGCGAAGTCGTGTCCCAGCGCGGCCGCGACGCCAAGGACATCGAGCGCTACAACGCCCGCCCCGGCGGCGACATGATCGCCGGCCTGCCGCTGGTGGTTGTGGTCAACAACGGTTCGGCCTCGGCCTCCGAGATCGTCGCGGGAGCCCTGAAGGATCGGCGGCGGGCCGAAGTGGTCGGCCTGACCACCTTCGGCAAGGGGTCCGTCCAGACGGTGATCCCCCTGCGCGGCGGCATGGACGGGGCGCTGAAGCTGACCACCGCCCGCTATTACACGCCCTCGGGCCAGTCGATCCAGAAGACCGGCATCAAGCCGGACCTGGAGGTGGCCAGCTCCAAGGAGGAGGCCGAACGGGTGGCGGATTCGGCCCTGCAGTTCTCCGAGGCCAGTTTCCGTAACGCCCTCGACGCCGAGGTCGGCAAGAAGCGCGCCGACGCCCATGCCCCGACCGAGATCCCGCCGGAAGGCTATGACGCCAAAAAGGACGATTTCCAGCTCGCCCGCGCCCTGGACGTGCTGCGGACCGGCTCGGTGGAGGCGGCGGTGCGGCTGAAGCCGGCCAAGACCTACGCCATGGCCACCCCGGCCTTCATGGTCGGCGCCGCCTCTTCGGCGACTCCGCCCGCGGTGACCAACGCAGGCGCCGCCACCCAGGCCAAGCCCACCAGCCCGTCCAAGGCGGCTCCTGCCGAGGAGATCGCCCCGGCCAAGCCCGCCCCGGCCGCGGCGCCGGCCAAGAAATAGGTGCTCGTCCCGTTTGCATCTTCCCTGGCGGAGGATGTGGACGAAGCGGACGAAGGGGCGCCGCGCGGGTTCTTGTGTCCGACCTCCGTCGCCCGCGACGGCGCTCCCAGGGTGAGAGGCGCCAGGATCGCTCGCAATTTTGCGGCGCTTTCCCATCTAGGGCTGGAATCCCTGCCCTTCCGCCCAATCATGAACGGGCCCCGCGTCGCCGGCGCCTGACGGAAACTTCGCCTTGACCGACCTGTCCCACCATCCCGACGATCTCGTCGCCGTGTTCCAGATTGAAAACCAGCCTGTCCGCGGCCGCATCGTCCGCGCCGGCCTGGTGGACGAGATCCTGAAGCGGCACGACTATCCCGAGCCCGTGGCCAATCTGCTCGGCGAGGCCTGCGCCCTGGCCGCCCTGGTCGGCGCCAGCCTGAAGTTCGAGGGCCGGTTGATCGTCCAGGCCCAAGGCAAGGGGCCGGTCGCCTATGTGGTGGCCGACTACGACAGCTCCGGCGCCCTGCGCGGCTATTGCCGGTTCGATCCCGAGCGGGTGGCCCAGGCCTCGGCGGGGTTCGCCCGCCCCGGCGCCTCGACCCTCTTGGGCGAGGGGGTCTTCGTCATGACCGTCGATCCCGGACCGGGCAAGGAGCGCTACCAGGGCATCACCCCGATCGAGGGCGAGACCCTGGCCCTGTGCGCCGAACAGTATTTCGCCCAATCCGAACAGGTGCCCACCCGGGTGCGGCTGGCGGTGGGCGAGGTGGCGGACGCGTCGGGGCGCCGCTGGCGCGCCGGCGGCGCCATGATCCAGAACATCGCCGAGGACGACGCCCGCGGGCCGACCCGCGACGCCTGGGAACGGGCCGAGGCTCTGTTCGCGACCCTGGGGGAAGACGAACTGATCGATCCGACGATCACGCCCGAGACCCTGCTTTACCGGCTGTTCCATGAGGACGGGGTGCGCCTGTTCGCGCCCCGGCCGCTGCAGGCCTTCTGCCGCTGCACCGAGGACGGCGTGCGCGGAATGTTGCGCTCGTTCCCGGCGGAGGAGCGGCGGGACATGGTCGAGGCGGACGGGCGCATCCGCGTCACCTGCGAATATTGTTCGCGGGTCTATGACGTGTCGCCGGACTCGCTGGAGTCGGAGGGAGCCTGAGGTTAGGCCGCTCTAGGCGGGCAGGCCGCCGAACGCCGTCTGCAGGCGCTCGAATTGGGACAGGACCGGGTTGGGGGCCGCCTCGCTGGGGGCCTCCAGGTACATGCGCTTGTCCAGGTGGGCGACCCGGTCGTAAAGCCGCTCGGCCCGTTCGGCCAGGGCGATCAGCCCGTTCGGCAAGGGGCCGCCCACGCCTTCTTCGATCTCGTGCTTGCCTTGGCCGCCAAGCCGATAACGGCCCTGGCAGGCTTCGTCGGCGGTCATGTCGCCTTCGCGCACGGCCCTTTGCACCAGCAGCCACGAGGCGAGCTGCATCAGCCGGGTCGTCAGGCGCATGCTGATGGCCGCGTAGGTCAGGGCGGCGTTGCGGGACAACAACTTCGATTCCTGTCGTCCGGCCCCGTCCAGATAGGCGGCGGTCTCTTCGACCAGCTCCATCCCCTCCTGGAAGGTGCGGTTGAAAAGCTCCGAGGTCGCAAAATCACGGACCACCTGCGCGCGGGCGGGGGTCACCGTCGCCAAACCGAAATCGTCCATAGGCTACGAGGTCCCCCAGTTACGCCCGGCGCCTGAGCGCCAATCTGCAAAGGGGCCTGCAACCCTCGTGCCACCCGCTTGCGCCGCCCCGCCGACTCAGCTCTTCAAGGAAAACAGCGCATCGGCTGCGGCTCGGCCGGCCCGTTTGCGGTCCAGAATGGTCCGGGTCCGCTCGATCTCGCCGTGCAGCCGCTCGATCCGCTCCTCGAGTTCTCCCGCCGCATAGAGGTCGAGGTCCTCGCGGGACAACTCGATAAGCGAGGCGCCGCGGACGGGCCGCGGAGCAACCATTTCCTCGATCATGGCGCTCTCCGTGTGCTCAGCACGAACGGTGAGACTATCAGATATTGGACGCGGTTGGGAGACCGCGCGATCACAAGTCGCCGCGCCCCTGAAGGTCGCAGCCAGGAAAAAGGGTATGAACGGTGGATATTCCTGCACGGATGACGGCCATAGCGGTCAGGGGGGGCGCCGGTCCCGCCGAGGCCTTGCACCCCGTCTGGGCGGAGACGCCGATCCCCGGTCCCGGCCAGATCCTGATCCGGGTGGAGGCGGCCGGCGTCAACCGGCCGGACATCCTGCAGCGCTCCGGCGCCTATCCGCCGCCGCCGGGCGCGCCGACGACCCTGGGTCTGGAGGTCGCCGGCGAAGTCGCGGCCACGGGGGAGGGGGTGGCCCGGTGGGTGACGGGCGACAAGGTCTGCGCCTTGCTGGGCGGCGGCGGCTATGCCCAGTACGCCCTGGTCGACGCTAGGCACGCCTTGCCCATCCCGGTCGGTTTTGACTTCCTCCAGGCCGCCGCCCTGCCGGAGACCGTATTCACCGTCTTCGCCAATATTTTCGAGATAGGCCGGTTGAAGGCGGGCGAGACCCTGCTGCTGCACGGCGCCACCAGCGGGATCGGGGTGATGGCGATCCAGATGGCCAAGGCGACGGGAGCGCGGGTCGTGGCGACCAGCCGCGGGGCGGACAAGGCCAGGGCCGCCCTGGCTCTCGGGGCGGATCGCGCCATCGATTCCACCGCCGAGGATTTCGTCGTGGCCATCCAGGGGGAGGGCGGCGCCGACGTGGTGCTGGACATGGTCGCGGGGCCGCTGCTGCCCCGGAACCTGGAGGCGCTGCGCATCGAGGGCCGGGTGGTGGTGATCGCCGTCCAGGGCGGCGCCCGCGCCGAGATCGACGTCGCCCGGCTTATGGTGCGGCGGCTCACCCTGGCCGGCTCGACCATGAGGCCGCGCAGCGCCGACGAGAAGGCGCGGCTGGCGCGGGCGGTGGAGGCGCACGTGTGGCCCTGGCTGGCCAGCGGGGCGGTCAAGCCGGTGATCGACCGCAGCTTTCCCCTGGCCGAGGCCGCCGCGGCCCACGCCCATCTCGAATCCGGCGATCACATCGGCAAGGTGATGCTGGTCCCCTAGGGTTTGTTGCGCCAAAAAGGGTCATGAGCATCGGCGTGTTCGATTCCGGGGTGGGGGGGCTGAGCGTCCACCGGGCCCTGGTGGAGCGGCTACCGGCCGCCGACTTCGTCTATCTGGCCGACCAGGCCGCGCCCTCCTACGGAACCTTGCCCGGCGAGACCATCGTCGACCTGACCCGCGAGGGCTGCATCCGCCTGTTCGACCAGGGCGCCAGCCTGGTGGTCCTGGCCTGCAACACCGCCTCGGCCATCGCCCTTCGGCGGCTGCAGCAGACCTGGCTGCCGGGGTATCGGGCCGGACTGCGGCGGCCGGTGAACGTGCTCGGCATCATCGTCCCCACCATCGAGGCCGCCACCGGCGTGGCCTGGAGCGACCAGGCCGACCGGGGCGGGGAGAAGATCGAGGCGGTGGACGTGATCGGGGTTTTCTCCACCTCGGCCACCGCCGCCAGCCGCGTCTATGAGATCGAGATCGACAAGCGCCGCCAGGACGTGGCGGTGTTCAGCGAAGCCTGTCCCCGGCTGGCCCGGATGATCGAGGACGGGGCCGAGGCGCCGGCCCTGCGGGACGCGATCGCCGGCCACGTCCAGGCCCTGACCCGCCGCATCGGCCGCACGCCGCACCGGGCGATCCTCGGCTGCACCCACTATGAGATCGTCGCCGACCTGTTCGTCGAGGCCCTGCCGCCGGGGACGCCGATCATCCACCAGCCGACGGCGGTGGCCGACGCCCTGCAGCTCTATCTGGACAAGCATAGGCAATACGAGGTGGGGACGGGCGGGTCCCGCCGCTTCCTCACCACCGGGGCGCCCAAGGCCGGCAACGGGCTGGTGCAGGCGTTCTGGGGCGCGGCGATCCAGTTCGAGGCGGCTTAGGGGCGTTCGCTCCACGGCCGGCCAGGCCGCCGCTTTCCCAGGCTGACGGGCGCGTCTGCTCCAAATGGGCGGCGGGGGCCGCAAGCTGTTTTGGGGCGCTCTGCAGGGTCGCGGACGCACTGCGTCGAACATTCTTGGTCATTAGGGTATAGATCGAGCCCGCCAACGGCTCGGGCTCGGTTTTGGTACATGCATAGGCCCATGACTTCGCCGCTGCCGACGACCGAGTTGGACCGTCGCGAGAAGTTGCTCCTCGGCTTGCGCACGAGCGAATTGGCGGGCGTTGAGATCGGTCCGCTTGCGTCCCCGCTGGTCCGCCGTGAGGACGGCGCCATCCTCTATGTCGACCACATCGACACGGCCGCACTGCGCGAAAAGTACCGTGAGCACGCGACCGTCGATTTGGGCGCAATCGTCGAAGTCGATGCGGTGTGGAGCGGTCGAACGATTGAGGAGGCCCTCGGATCAAACGGTCCGGTGGATTACGTCCTCGCCTCACACGTCGTCGAGCATGCGCCGGATCTGATCGCCTGGCTGAGAGAACTCCAATCTGCGTTGCGGCCAGGCGGGACGATCAGGCTGGCCGTACCCGACAAGCGATTCTGCTTCGACTACCTTCGGTCGGAAACCCGGCTTTCAGATGTGCTCGCGGCACACTACGCACATGCGCGCCGGCCGCAGGTCCGGGAACTGATCGACAGCGAACTGCATCATCGCGATGTCGATCTAGGCGACGCCTGGGCGCGCCGCGTGGACTACGACGTCCTCCTTGAACCCCGGAACCTGGAGCACGCCTTCGCGATAGCCGATCGTGCCTCCCATGGCGAATACATAGATGTCCACTGTTGGGCGTTCACGCTCTTCTCGTTCGCGGCGATCATGCGGCAGCTGGGCGGCTTGGGACTTAATGGGCTCGCATGTGAGTACTATTTCGATACCAACATACATGAACACGAGTTCTTTGTTGGAATGATCGAAGGCGATCAAGACCGGGTGGTGGAGAGCTGGGGCGCAGTGATGTCCGCGCTCGCCGGCGAAAGAGCGGCGCCTTCAGCCTCCGAGTTGCAGCGCCAGCTCCGCGACGCACAACGGATGCTTGCGGACATCCAGAATTCGACGTCCTGGAGGATAACCCAGCCGCTCCGGGCGTTGGTGGAACGCATTCGCGGCGCCCGCTCCACGGCGGAAACGAGGCGATAGCCGACGGCCGACCAAACCCAAACCGGTCGATTTCGCCAAACACAGCTTGGCCAAGGCCCCGGCCGCTGGGGGTCGACCGTCCGTCACGCCGCCGCCGCTTCCCCCGCCAGCACCTGACCCGCGCCGTGGACCACCGCGGCGATCCTGAGCGCGGTCTGGATGGAGACCGCCGGAACCCCGTGCTTGCGCAGCTCAGCCTCGTGGGCGTCGAGACAGGCCCCGCAGCCGTTGATGGCCGAGACGGCCATGGTCCACAGTTCGAAGTCGACCTTGTCCACCCCCGGATTGGCCATGACGTTCATGCGCAGCTTGGCCGGCAGGGCCCGGTACTCCTGGTTCCGCATCAGGTGCAGGGCCCGATAATAGATGTTGTTCATGCCCATGATCGCCGCGGCCGCCTTGGCGGCGGTGCGCGCCTCGGGCGAAAGCACGGCGGCGGCCTCGACGGCCTTGACCATTTGGGACTGGCCGGCCGCATAGGCGGCGGCGAGGAAGGTCCCCCATTTCTGCTGGTCGGCGAGGGTGGTCTCCGCCGCTAGGGACGACAGGTTGAGGCTCAGGTCCTTGGCGTAGGCGGGCAGGGCGTCGCGCAGGGTGTCCAACGACATGGGGAAATCTCCGATCGGGAAAGACCCCCGGGGAAGGCGGCTCCCCCGGGGTCGCAGGCCGCAAGAGGCTCAGGCTGCGGGACGCAGCACCTCGCCGCCGGGCGCGCGGTTGCAGGCGCACAGTTCGTCGGTCTGCAGGGCGTCGAGCACCCGCAGGGTGTCGGCCGGGTTGCGGCCGACGTTCAGGTTTGTGACATAGACGTGCTGGATGACGTTGTCGGGATCGACCACGAAGGTGGCGCGCTGGGCCACGCCCTCCTCCTCGTCCAGCACGCCGAGCTGGCGGGCGAACCGGCCGCCGGGATCGGCGAAGCTCCAGATCGGCAGCTTGTCGAGGTCCGGATGGCTGCGCCGCCAGGCGAGCTTGACGTGCTCGTTGTCCACCGAACCGCCGATCACCACCGTGTCGCGGTCGGCGAAGTCGCGGCCCAGCCGCGCGAACTCGGCGATCTCGGTCGGACAGACGAAGGTGAAGTCCTTGGGATAGAAGAAGATCACCTTCCACTGGCCGGGGAAGGAGGCTCCGGTCAGCGCCTCGAAGGCGCTGACGCCGTTCTCCTCGTGCGCGTTGAAGCCGGGCTTCACGCCCGTGACCTTGAAGTCGGGAAGTTTCTGGCCGACGCCCAACATGGCGGTCTCCTGGTCTAGGGGGATGCGGCGAGCCGCGGAGATGAGGAGATAGGCGACGGCCAAACCAAAAACAAATCGATTGTTTTTGCCAAGAGCATAGGCTTGGCCTATATGTCCCGGTCATGCTCCCGACCCTTCGCCAGCTCCAATATCTGAAGCTCCTGGCTGAGCACGGCTCGTTCAGCCGCGCCGCCGAGGTCGCCCACGTCACCCAGCCCACGCTCTCGGCGGGGGTGCAGGAACTGGAACGGGTGCTGGGCGCGCCGGTGGTGGACCGCGGCCGTTCCGGCGTGATCCTGACCCCTGTGGGCGAGGAGGCGGTGCGCCGCGCCCGAGATGTGCTGGCGCGGGCCGAGGACCTGGTCCAGGCCGCCCGCAGCGCCGGCCAGCCGCTTTCGGGGCGGTTCCGGCTGGGGGTGATCCCCACCGTCGCCCCTTTCCTTTTGCCCCGCGCCCTGCCGGCCCTGCGCCAGCGGTTCCCGGCGTTGCGGCTCTATCTGCGCGAGGACCAGACCGCCAGGCTGATCGCCGCGCTGAAGGCCGGCTCCCTGGACGCCGCCCTGATCGCCCTGCCCCACGACACCACCGGGCTGGACACGGTCCATGTTGGCGACGACGAGCTGCTGGCCGCGGTTCCGGCAAACCATCCCCTGCTGGCCCACCCCACGGTGGACCCGGCCGCCCTGGAGCGGGAATGCCTGATCCTTCTGGAGGACGGCCATTGCCTGCGCGAGCACGTGCTCGCGGCCTGCGACATGGAGCCCCCGCGCGGGGGCGAGGGGGAGGACGGCTCCTTTGCGGCGACCTCCCTGCACACCCTGGTGCAGATGGTCGGCTCGGGCCTGGGGGTGTCGTTGCTGCCGGCCATGGCGGTGGACGCCGGCCTGACCGAGGGGGCCGCCGTCGGCGTGCGTCCCCTGACCGCCAAGGCGCCCAGCCGCGAGATCGTGATCGCCTGGCGCGCCGGCTCCAGCCGCGAGACCGAGGCCCGGTTGCTGGCCGGGGCGCTGGAGGCGATCTGAGGGGCCGCCTGCCCAAACCCGACAGTTTCGCCTATATAGCCCCGGTGACGCATCCGTTCCTGAAGATGAACGGCCTCGGCAACGACTTCGTCGTGGTCGGCGCCGGCCGCACCGCCGACCGTCCGGGTTTCGCGCCGGACGCCGTGGCCGCGCGCGCCATCGCCGACCGGGACGCGGGAATCGGCTGCGACCAGCTGATCGGCATCGAGCCGAGCACGGCCGGCGACGCCTTCATGCGCATCTGGAACGCCGACGGCGGCGAGGTCGAGGCCTGCGGCAACGCGGCCCGCTGCGTCGGCTGGCTGCTGATGGAGGCGGGGGGGACCGACCGGGCCACCATCGAAACCCGCGCCGGCCTGATCCACGCCAGCCGCGCCGGTCCCCTGACGGTGACGGTGGACATGGGCGCGCCCAGGCTGGACTGGCGCGACATCCCCTTGGCCGAGGAGATGGACACGACGCGGGTCGAGCTGCAGGTCGGGCCGATCGACGCGCCGCTGCTGCACACCCCGGGGTGCGTCAGCATGGGCAATCCGCACGTGGTGTTCTTCGTGCCCGACGCCGAGACGGCCCCGGTGCGCGAGGTCGGGCCGATGATCGAGCACCATCTGCTGTTCCCCGAAGGGGTCAATGTCGGCTTCGCCCAGATCGTCACGCGCGACCGCATCCGCCTGAAGGTCTGGGAGCGGGGCGCGGGCCTGACCAAGGCCTGCGGCACCGGCGCCTGCGCCGCCCTGGTCGCCGCCCACCGCCGGGGCCTCACGGACCGCAAGGCGGCCCTGGTCCTGGACGGCGGCGAGCTGACCATCGAATGGCGCGAGAGCGACGGCCATGTGCTGATGACCGGCCCGGTCGCGGTCGAGTTCTCCGGCGTCCTGCCGTGACCGCTCCCGTGGTCGACATTCCCGAGGACGCCCCCGCGGCGAAGGCCGGGGTCGAGGTGCTGACCTTCGGCTGCCGCCTGAACGCCTATGAGAGCGAACAGGCCAAGGCCCGCGCCCTGTCGGACGGGCTGGAGGACGCGGTCATCGTCAACACCTGCGCGGTGACCGGGGAGGCGGTGCGCCAGGCCCGCCAGGCCATCCGCCGCGCCCGACGGGAGCGTCCCTCGGCGCAACTGATCGTCACCGGCTGCGCCGCCCAGATCGACCCCGGCGCCTTCGCCGCCATGCCCGAGGTGGACCTCGTCCTCGGCAACGGGCTCAAGAGCGCCGAGGGCGCCTATCGTCCCGCCCCGGAACTCGGCCGGGTGCGGGTCAACGACATCGCCTCGGTGCGCGAGACCGCCGGCCACCTGATCGACGGCCTGGTTCCTCAAGGGGGGGCCGAACGGGCGCGGGCCTATGTCGAGGTCCAGAACGGCTGCGACCACCGCTGCACCTTCTGCATCATCCCCTTCGGCCGCGGCAATTCCCGGTCGGCCGGGGCGGGGGAGGTGGTGGACCAGATCCGCACCCTGGCCCGGCGCGGCTTCGCCGAGGTGGTGCTGACCGGGGTGGACGTCACCGCCTGGGGCGCCGACCTGCCCGGCGCGCCCACCCTGGGCCAGCTGGTCGCCCGCATCCTCAAGCTGGTTCCGGAACTGCCGCGCCTGCGCCTATCGTCCATCGACGCGGCGGAGATCGATCCGGACCTGATGCGCTGCCTGGCGGAGGAGCCGCGGCTGGCGCCCCACCTGCACCTGTCGCTGCAGCACGGGGACGATCTGATCCTCAAGCGGATGAAGCGCCGGCATTCTCGGGCCCAGGCCCTGGCCCTGGTCGAGGCGGTGCGCCGGGTGCGCCCGGACACGGCCTTCGGCGCCGACCTCATCGCCGGTTTTCCCACCGAGACCGAGGCCGCCTTCGCCAACAGCGTGTCGCTGGTCGAGGCGGCGGGCCTGTCCTACCTGCACGTCTTCCCCTTCAGCCCCCGCCCCGGCACGCCGGCGGCGAAGATGCCCCAGCTGGCCAAGGCAGTGGTGCGAGAGCGGGCCGAGCGGCTGAGGGCGGCCGGCGACGCCGCCCTGGTCCGCCATCTCGACCGCCAGGCGGGGCGCTCCGTCCTTGGCCTGGTGGAGCGCGAGGGCCTCGCCCGCGCCGGGGACTTCACCGAGATCGCCTTTGAGGGCGAAGCTCCGGCCGGCGCCTTGGTCCGACTGTCGCTTCACGGACACGACGGCCGCCGGGTGTTCGGCCGACGGCTGACGCCCTAGCAAGGACGTCGACCGGCGCCGCTTTCCCCGCGCACGGGGGTGGCTTAGAAGCGCGCCTATGAACGACCTGCCCCCCGACGACATGCCGATCGTGGCGCCCATCCGTATGGGCCATTCGAAAAGCTGGACCGAACGGCTGGCCAGGGGGCTGTCGAAGTCTTCGCGCCAGCTGTCCGAACAGGTGGTGGCCAGCTTCACCACCCGCCGGCTCGACCAGGCCGCGCTGGACGAGCTGGAGGAGATGCTGATCGAGGCCGATCTGGGTCCCGCCGCCGCCGCCCGGGTGGCGCAGGCCTTCGGCCGCGCCCGCTTCGGCCGCGAAGCCAGCGAGACCGAGGTGAAGGAGAGCCTGGCCGAGGCCATCGCCGCGGAGCTGCAGCCCTACCAGGCGATGTTCGACCCGCTCCGGGGACCGAGGCCCTATGTGGTGCTGTTCGTCGGGGTCAACGGCTCGGGCAAGACCACCACCCTGGGCAAGATCGCCGCCGACCTGACCGGGCGGGGCGCCAAGGTGCTGATCGCCGCCGGCGACACCTTCCGCGCCGCCGCCATCGAACAGCTCGCCGTCTGGGCCGAGCGGGCCGGCGCGCCGATCCTCGCCCGCCCCCCCGGGGCCGACGCGGCGGGCTTGGCCTTCGACGCGGTGACCCGCGCCAGGGCTGAGGGCTTTGACGTGGTGCTGATCGACACCGCCGGCCGGCTGCAGAACAAGTCCGGGCTGATGGACGAGCTGGCCAAGATCGTGCGGGTGCTGAAGAAGATGGACCCGGCCTTGCCGCACGAGACCCTGCTGGTGCTGGACGCCACGGTCGGCCGCAACGCCCTGTCGCAGGTCGAGGTGTTCGGCGAGACGGCGGGCCTGACGGGGGTGGTGATGACCAAGCTCGACGGCACCGCCCGCGGCGGGGTGCTGGTGCCGGTGGCCGAGGCCAGCGCCGCCCCCATCAAGCTGATCGGCGTGGGAGAGGGGATCGAGGACCTTCAGCCCTTCGACGCCCGCGCCTTCGCCCGCTCCCTGGTCGGTCTGGGCGCCTGAAGCCCTTGCAAGGAAGACATCCGATGGCCGAAGCCGCCGCCGCCAAGCCGAAATCCAACCCGCTGGTCAGGGCCTGTGTCGATTACGCCGGCGCCGCCGCCTTCCTGGTCGGCTACCTGGTCACCCGCGACGTGGTGAAGGCCAGCTGGTGGCTGGTGGCCGGCTCGGCGGCGGCCCTGGCCGCAGGGTTCCTGGTGGAGCGCCGGATCGCCGCCATTCCCTTGCTGGCGGGGGGCGCGGCCCTGGTGTTCGGGACCCTGACCCTGGTGTTCCACGACAAGTATTTTCTCTTCATAAAGCCGACGGCGCTGAACCTGGCCTTCGCTGCGGCGCTCTTGGGCGGTTTCGCCATCGGCAAGAGCCCGATCAAGATTCTGATGGGCGAGGCCCTGAAGCTCTCCGAGGCGGGCTGGCGGCGGCTGACCCTGCGCTACGGCCTGTTTTTCCTGGCGTTGGCGATCCTCAACGAAGCGGTCTGGCGGACCCAGCCTGAAAAGCTTTGGGTCATTTTCAAGTTTCCCGGCATGACCGTCCTGACCCTTTTGTTCTCCTTCTCCCAGGTCCCCGGCATCATGAAGGACGCGGCGGCCATGGAAGCGGCGGCCCGGACGGCGGAGCCCGAGAGCTGAGCGGCCCTGGCTTTCGTTGACGCGGCCGCGCGCTTCCCCTATATCCGCGCACTCCTGATTTGGCCCCGGAACCGCTGTTCCGGGCGCCGTCTGTTTTGAGGTCCTATCCCGATGGCCAACACGCCGGGCGCCAAGAAGGCGATCCGTAAGATCGCTCGCCGCACCGAGGTCAACAAAGCCCGCCGTTCGCGCGTGCGCACTTACCTGCGCAAATTCGAAGAAGCCCTCACCGGCGGCGACGCCGGGGTGGCCACGGCCGCCTTTGTCCAGGCCCAGTCCGAACTGATGCGGGCGGTCTCCAAGGGGGTCGTTCATAAGAACACCGGGGCGCGGAAAGTGTCGCGGCTCGCGGCTCGGCTGAAGAAGGCCACGGCCTCGGCCTGACCCTTGGACCGGCAACGGTCCATCACCAAATCCTTAGAAGTTTCAAAGCTGTAGGCGCCCCTGGCGCCTGCAGCTTTTCTACGTGGTCGGACGTATACGAAAGGTCGCACCCTCCGCAAAGTTTGCGTTTTCCTTGGCGGAAGAGGCGCTTGTGCGAGTCAAACGAAATATCCCACACGACCGCCAAGAATCATGCTTGCACGCCCAACGGCGCTGGATACTCTGAGCACTCCAAGACACTTCCATTCCTATTACGGACGAAAACGGCGGGCAGGTGTGCGCCCGGCGCGGGGGTTCTGTGTGTCGGACGTGCGGGCCCAACCGTGCGGGGGATGGTGCGTGGGTTGGGAACATCGGGGCGACAAAAATGATCGGTCAGGGGCTATGACTAGCTTGGCGAATTCAAGCGCGACGACGTGGAAAGGCGGCGCGGACTCCCTCAAGGGCGCGGCTTTCGGGTCGGTCTGGTCCTCAACCTGCGCCGCCCTCAAGGGCGAGCTGGGTGAGAACACCTTCGGGTCCTGGATCGCCCAGGCGCAACTGCGCGAGGGCGCCGACGGCGCCCTGGTGGTCGTGACCCCGACCGGAATTGCGCGCGACTGGATTCGCCGCAACGCCTGGCGCCGCATCGGCGAACTGTGGACGCAGCACGATCCGCAGCATCGGGCCTTGCACCTGAACAGCCGCGCCGAATTCGAGGCCGACCATGCGTCGGGCCCGGAGCCGGTCGCCGGCCCGCTTGAAGCGGCCGTAGAGCCCGCCGCCGCCATCATCGTTGCTCCGGCCCCCGCCGCGGCTCCGGGCCGTCCGGCCGGGCTGCAGGAGCGCTTCACCTTCGACAGCTTCGTGCCGGGCCCGGCCAACGAGTTCGCCCTGGCGGTGGCCCGCCGGGTGGCCTCCTGGGCCGACGGCTGCTTCAATCCCGTGCTGTTCCACGGCCCCTACGGTTTCGGAAAGACCCACCTGCTGAACGCCATCGCCTGGGAAGCCGGCCGGACGCGTCCGGACAAGCGGATCGTCTATCTGACCGCCGAACGGTTCCTGTCGACCTTCGTGCGTTCGGTGATGGATCGCAGCGGTCCGGCCTTCAAGGACGACCTGCGCAACGCCGACCTCCTGCTGGTGGACGACGTCCAGTTCATCGGCGGCAAGAAATCCTCGCAGGAGGAGCTGTTCCACACCCTGACCGCCCTGACCGGCGAAGGCCGCCGGGTGGTGTTCTCCGCCGACCGCCCGCCGTCGGCCCTGACCGAGGTCGACGCCCGCCTGCGCTCGCACCTGGGCGCGGGCCTGGTCTGCGGGATCGAACCGGCGGACCGCAGCCTTCGGCTCGGCATCCTGGAGCGGAAGCTGGTCCTGTTGTCTCGCGAGCTGGGGATCGAGGGCCGGGCGCGCCCCGACGTGCTGCAGTTCCTCGCCGACCGGTTCTCCGATTCGGTGCGCGAGCTCGAGGGCGGGTTGAACACCCTGGTGGCGCGGGCCGGCGACCGCCTGTCCAGGCTCAGCCTCGACGAGGCCCAGACCATCCTTCGCCCCCATCTCACCAAGGGGGAGAAGCGGATCACGGTCGACGACATCCAGAAGGCGACGGCCGAGCACTTCGGCATGAAGCAGGCGGACCTGCTTTCGGAGCGCAGAACCCGGGCGGTGGCGCGGCCTCGCCAGGCGGCCATGTACCTGGCCAAGCAGATGACCACCCGGTCGCTGCCCGATATCGGCCGGCGCTTCGGCGGACGGGACCACACCACCGTGCTGCACGCCGTGCGCCGGATCGAGGAGCTGAAGGCCGGCGACGCCGTGCTGGCGGCCGATCTGGAAGCCATCGCCAGGCGGTTGCGGGACTAGGTCTCCTTCTCCCCCTGGGGGAGAAGGTGTCGCCGGAGGCGACGGACGGGCGGCGCCCCCCTCCCTCTCATGGATTGAAAAAGGGGACGAGGCGTCGTGGGACCCCTCGTCCGGCTGCTCCGCAGCCGGCTTCTCCCGCTAGGTAAGAGGACGGAACGCTAAAGGGCTAGCGCGTGCGGATCCGCTGGCCCGCCATCGGGTCCACGTGCTGGGCCAGGCTCCAGCTCCCGGCGACCCCGAGCGCCAGGATGGCGGCGCACAGGGCGATCACCGCGGCGTAGGCCCCCGGGCGTTTCGGCCGGCGAAGGGTGCGGTCGGGGGCCATGGGCGGGTCTTCAGACCACCCGCTCCACCAGCATCTTCTTGATTTCGGCGATGGCCTTGGCCGGGTTCAGCCCCTTGGGGCAGACCTGGGCGCAGTTCATGATGGTGTGGCAACGGTAGAGCTTGAACGGGTCTTCCAGGGCGTCCAGCCGGTCGCCGGTGCGCTCGTCGCGGCTGTCGATCAGCCAGCGATAGGCGTGCAGCAGGGTGGCGGGGCCGAGGTATTTCTCGCCGTTCCACCAGTAGCTCGGGCACGAGGTCGAGCAGCAGGCGCACAGGATGCACTCGTACAGGCCGTCGATCTTGCGACGGTCGTCCGGGGCCTGGATCCATTCCTTCTGCGGGGTGGGGGTGTCGGTCTGCAGCCAGGGCTCGATCGAGGAGTACTGGGCGTAGAACAGGGTCAGGTCCGGGACCAGATCCTTGACCACCGGCATGTGCGGCAGGGGCGAGATGGCCACCGTCTCGCCCGGACAATCGGCCGAGGCGTGGGTGCAGGCCAGGGTGTTGCGCCCGGCGATGTTCATGGCGCAGGAGCCGCAGACCCCCTCCCGGCATGACCGCCGGAAGGCCAGGGTGGGGTCCATGGTGTTCTTGATGTGGATCAGGGCGTCCAGCACCATGGGCCCGCAGGCGCCGACGTCGACGTCATAGGTGTCCCAGCGCGGGTTGGCGCCGCTTTCCGGATCATAGCGATAGACCTTGAAGGTCCTGACCTTCTTGGCCCCCGCCGGCGCGGGCATGTGCCGGCCTTTGGTGATCTTGGAATTCTTGGGGAGGGCGAACTCGACCATCGGGTGGGGCGATCCTTGCGAGGGGCCTCAGTACACGCGCGCCTTGGGCGCGATGTAGCTGATCTCGTTGCTCATGGTGTAGGCGTGCACCGGGCGGTAATCGATCTTGACCTTGCCGGTCGAGGTGTCGAGCCACGCCAGGGTGTGCTTCATCCACACCTCGTCGTTGCGATCGGGGAAGTCCTCGCGGGCGTGGGCGCCGCGGCTCTCCTGGCGGTTGACCGCCGAGTTCACCGTCACCGCCGCGTTGGCGATCAGGTTGTCGAACTCCAGGGTCTCGACCAGGTCGGTGTTCCAGACCAGGCCGCGGTCGGTGACCGCGATCTCGGGCAGGCGGTTGTAGACCTCGGCGATGCGCTTGACCCCGGACTCCAGGGTCTCGGCGGTGCGGAACACCGCACAGTCCTCCTGCATGGCCTTCTGCATCTCCAGCCGCAGCTGGGCGGTGGGCGTCGGCCCCGAGGCGTTGCGGAAATGGTCGAACCGGGCGAGGTGCGCCTCGGTCTGGGAATCCTTGGGCGACGGGATCTTGCTGCCGGGCCGGATCAGCTCGGCGGCGCGCAGGCCGGCGGCGCGGCCGAACACCACAAGGTCGGTAAGGGAGTTCGAGCCCAGGCGGTTGGCGCCGTGCACGGAGACGCAGGCCGCCTCGCCCACCGCCATCAGGCCAGGCACCACCGCGTCCGGGTTGTCCCCGGCCTTGGTCAGCACCTCGCCGTGATAGTTCGTGGGGATGCCGCCCATGTTGTAGTGCACGGTCGGCAGCACCGGGATCGGCTCCTTGGTCACGTCGACGTCGGCGAAGATGCGGGCCGAATCGGTGATGCCCGGCAGGCGCTCGTGGATGATCTTCGGGTCCAGGTGGTCGAGGTGCAGGAAGATGTGGTCCTTGTTCGGACCCACGCCGCGTCCCTCGCGGATCTCGATGGTCATGGCCCGGCTGACCACGTCGCGGGACGCCAGGTCCTTGGCCGACGGGGCGTAGCGCTCCATGAAGCGCTCGCCCTCGGAATTGGTGACGTAGCCGCCCTCGCCGCGCACGCCCTCGGTGATCAGGACGCCGGCACCGTAGATGCCGGTGGGGTGGAACTGCACGAACTCCATGTCCTGCAGCGGCAGGCCGGCGCGCAGCACCATGGCGTTGCCGTCGCCGGTGCAGGTGTGGGCGGAGGTGCAGGAGAAATAGGCCCGGCCGTAGCCCCCGGTGGCCAGGATCACCAGCTGGGCCGAGAACCGGTGCAGGGTGCCGTCGTCCAGCTTCCAGGCGGTGACGCCCTTGCAGGCGCCCTCGTCGTCCATGATCAGGTCGAGGGCGAAGTACTCGGTGAAGAACTCCACCGCGTTGCGCAGGGACTGGCCGTACAGGGTGTGCAGGATGGCGTGGCCGGTGCGGTCGGCCGCCGCGCAGGTGCGCTGGATGGGGCCCTCGCCGAAGTTCTTGGTCATGCCGCCGAAGGCGCGCTGGTAGATCTTGCCCTCGTCGGTGCGCGAGAACGGCACGCCCCAGTGTTCCAGCTCGTAGACCGCGTCCGGCGCGTTGCGGCACAGGTATTCGATGGAGTCCTGGTCGCCCAGCCAGTCCGACCCCTTGACGGTGTCGTACATGTGCCAGCGCCAGTCGTCGTCGCCCATGTTGCCGAGGGAGGCCGAGATGCCCCCCTGGGCGGCGACGGTGTGCGAGCGGGTGGGGAACACCTTGGTCACGCAGGCGGTCTTGAGCCCCGCCTGGGCGCAGCCCAGGGCGGCCCGAAGGCCGGCGCCGCCGGCGCCCACGACCACCACGTCATAGCTGTGGTCGACGAACTTGTAGGCCGCCATTCCTAAGCTCCCACGCCCGAGAGGGCGACCTTGAGGATCGAGAACACGCCCAGCGCCCCGGCCAGCCAGCAGACGGCGGCGCTGATCAGCAGCAGCGCGATCTTGGCGCCGGGCTTGTGGATGTAGTCCTCGACGATCACCTGCATGCCCATCTTCATGTGGGCGCAGGAGACCGCGATCAGCAGCATCGCCGGCACGGCGTTGACCGGCGAATGCAGCAGCGCCACCGCGCCCTCGTACCCGGCCGTCGCCACCTGCAGCGCGGCGTAGACCGCCCACAGCGACAGGGGGACCAGGGCGATGGCGGTGACGCGCTCGGCGATGAAACGGTTCACCCCGTCCTTGGCGGAGCCCAGGCCGCGGGCGCGGCTGAGCGGGGTGCGGAGTTCGCTGTTGGCGTCCATCTCAGACCGCTCCGATGGCGAAGGCCAGCGCCCAGACCAGCGCGGTCGCGACGACGGCGAAGACGATGCAGAGGACTGCGCTCGCGTTGGCGGTCTTGGGGGCGAAGCCGCGGCCGGTGTCGAACACCAGGTGACGCAGGCCCGCGGCCAGATGGTAGAAGATCGAGCCGGTCAGCCCCAGCAGCACCAGCTTGCCGAGCCAAGACCCCATCAGGCCCATGAAGTCGCCGTAGGCGTCGGGACCGGAGGCCAGGGCGAGGGCCCAGCCGGCGACGATGATGACGCCGACATAGAGCGCGACCCCGCTGGCCCGGGTCAGGATCGAGGCGGCCATGGTGATGTGCCAGCGCCAGACCTGCAGGTGCGGCGACAGGGGCGCCGGCCCCTTCGGCCTCGATCCGTCCGTTCCTGCCTGCCCCATGGCGACCTCTCGTTCTTGCGACGCGTCGGCGCGCGTGCCGCGGTTTTAAGCCGGATCGCCGGTGTGTCAACGGCAGCGGAGGCAAGGAATTTTAACAGCGATAGGATCGATCGCCCTCATGCCGCCAGCGGCGGACGCAAAAAGGGCGAGCCCTTTCGGACCCGCCCTTCGCTTGGCTCGAACCAATGAGGCCGACGCTTACGCGTCAGCGGTTTCCTTGGCGGACAGGTCCTCGCCGGTTTCCTGGTCGACAATCTTCATCGACAGCTTGGTCTTGCCGCGGTCGTCGAAGCCCAGGAGCTTGACCTTCACCATCTGTCCCTCGGACAGGACGTCCGAGACCTTGCCGACCTTGTCCTTGGAGATCTGGCTGATGTGGACCAGACCGTCCTTGGCGCCGAAGAAGTTCACGAAGGCGCCGAAGTCGACGACCTTCACGACCTTGCCGTTGTAGATCGCGCCGATCTCGGGCTCGGAGGCGATCGACTTCACCCAGTCGCGGGCGGCGTCGATCTTCGACTGTTCCGAAGCGGCGATCTTGATGGTGCCGTCGTCGGAGATGTCGATCTTGGCGCCGGTCTTTTCGGTGATCTCGCGGATCACCTTGCCGCCCGAGCCGATCACTTCCCGGATCTTGTCGGTGGGTATCTTGATCGTCTCGATCTTCGGGGCGTGTTCACCCAGTTCGGCGCGGGCGCCGGAGATGGCCTTGTTCATCTCCCCCAGGATGTGCAGGCGGCCGTCCTTGGCCTGGTGCAGGGCCTTCTTCATGATCTCCTCGGTGATGCCGGGGATCTTGATGTCCATCTGCAGCGAGGTGATGCCGTCGGCGGTGCCGGCGACCTTGAAGTCCATGTCGCCCAGGTGGTCTTCGTCACCCAGGATGTCCGACAGGACCGCAAAGCCGTCCTTTTCCAGGATCAGGCCCATGGCGATTCCGGAGACCGGCTTCTTCAGGGGCACGCCCGCGTCCATCATCGCCAGCGAAGCGCCGCAGACGGTGGCCATGGACGAGGAGCCGTTGGACTCGGTGATCTCGGACACCAGGCGCAGGGTGTAGGGGAAGTCGGCGGCATCCGGCAGCACCGGCCGGACGGCACGCCACGCCAGCTTGCCGTGGCCGATCTCGCGGCGGCCCGGCGATCCCATCCGACCGGTCTCGCCGACCGAGTAGGGAGGGAAGTTGTAGTGCAGCAGGAAGCGCTCCTTGTAGGTGCCTTCCAGCGCATCGATCCACTGTTCGTCGTCGCCGGTGCCCAGGGTGGCCACGACCAGGGCCTGGGTCTCGCCGCGGGTGAACAGGGCCGAGCCGTGGGTCCGGGGCAGGACGCCCACTTCCGACACGATCGGGCGCACCTTGTCGAGGGCGCGGCCGTCGACGCGGCGGCCGTGCTCGATGATGTCGCGGCGCAGGATGTTGGCCTCGGCCTCCTTGAAGGCGGAGCCGAACTTGATCGGGTCCAGGCCTTCGGGGCGGGTGTCGGACTTGACCAGTTCCAGCATGGCCCGCTGCTTGGCGGCGGAGATGCCGGCGTGGCGTTCGGCCTTCTGCTGCAGGCCGTAGGCGGCGCGCAGTTCGTCGCCGATCAGCTCCTGCACCGCCTCGATGGCCTTTTCGTTGCCGTCGGGCTGGAAGTCCCAGGGCTCCTTGGCGGCGTGTTCGGCCAGTTCGATGATCGCGTCGATCACCGGCTGCATGCCCTTGTGGGCGAAGGTGACCCCGCCCAGGACCTGCTCTTCGGTGAGCTCCTGGATCTCGGATTCCACCATCATCACCGCGTCCTGGGTCCCGGCCACCACCAGGTCCATCAGGTTGCCTTCGCCGAGCTGGTCCAGCGTCGGGTTCAGGACGTATTCGCCGTTGATGAAGCCGACCCGCGCGGCGGCGATCGGGCCCATGAAGGGCAGGCCCGACAGGGTCAGGGCGGCGGAGGCCGCGACCATGGCGACGATGTCGGGGTCGTTCTCGAGGTCGTGGCTGAGCACGGTGACGACCACCTGGGTCTCGTGCTTGAAGCCCTTGACGAACAGGGGGCGGATCGGGCGGTCGATCAGGCGGGAGACCAGGGTCTCCTTCTCGGTCGGCCGGCCTTCACGCTTGAAATAGCCGCCCGGGATCTTGCCGGCGGCGAAGGTCTTTTCCTGGTAGTTGACGGTCAGGGGGAAGAAGTCGATCCCCGCCTTGGGGGCCTTGGCCGCGGTCACCGCCGCCAGCACCGTGGTCTCGCCGTAGGTGGCGAGAACCGCCGCGTCGGCTTGGCGGGCGATCCGCCCGGTCTCGAGGGTCAGCTTGCGGCCGCCCCACTCGATGGTCTTGCGCTTGATATCGAACATGTTTTTCTGCTTTCTCGTCCCGCAGCCGGATTGCGTACGGGGGTGGACAGGGACGGCTCTGCTGTTGGGCGGTTCCGGGTCCTCTCCATACCGGCGGGCCATCCCGCCGGGGTAGGGGCGAGGATCGTTTCGAACCCTCGCATCGCGTCATCCTCGGATGGCCCTTAAGGCAGAGCCGAAGACCCGGCAGCCGAACGCGTCGAGCTGGGGGTCTTCGGATCTCCGCTGCGCTCCGCCCGAGGATGGCGTGCGAAGCGCGGGAGAAATCTGAACTAGCGGCGCAGACCCAGGGTGTCGATCAGAGCGCGATAACGCCCGTCGTCGACGCCTTTCAGGTGGTCGAGCAGCCGCCGACGCTGCGACACCATCTTGAGCAGGCCGCGGCGGGAGTGGTTGTCCTTCTTGTGGGACTTGAAGTGCTCGGTCAGGTTGGCGATCCGTTCGGACAGGATCGCGACCTGCACTTCGGCAGACCCGGTATCGCCCTCGGTGCGGGCGTGGCTGTGAATGAGTTCAGCCTTACGTTCGGTCGTAATCGACATCGGTCATGACTCCAGGTCGAGGTGGAAGACGCGCGTGGGGTTCAACCGACCCGCACGCATTTCGCAGAGCGCCACGATCCGCCCCCCTGAGGTGGCTGAAACGGTTCGGCTCGCGTCCTGGCCACCGATGATGCGGGGGATAAGGCGCGGTCGAAGCGCTTCGACCTGTCGGGGAACGAGAACGATGGGTCGTCCCTGTTTGAGCCTGAAGGCGTCTTCGTCGGTCACGGCCAGCGCCGGGATGTCGTCCAGCGCGGTCTCGACCGGAAGCAGCGCCTCCGAGCCCGCGCCCCTATGCACCAGATCGGTCAATTTATCCAGTGATATCGCCTGGGCCTCGTGGAAGCCGCCGACGCGGGTGCGGCGCAGGGCGTCGACGTGGCCGCAGGCCCCCAGGGCCAGGGCGAGGTCCCGGACGACGGCCCGCACATAGGTGCCCTTGCCGCAGGCGATCTCGATCTCGACGTGGTCGGCGTCCGGGGCGGCGACGACCGCAGCCGAATGGACTACGACCGGACGCGACTCCAGCACCAGGTCGACGCCGGCCCGGGCCAGGTCGTAGGCGCGCTCTCCGTCCACCTTGATGGCCGAAAAGGCCGGCGGCGCCTGCATGATCTCGCCGACGAAGGCGGGCAGGGCGGCGGCCACGGCCTCGGCCGAGGGGCGCACGTCGGAGGTCTCGATCACCGCGCCCTCGCGGTCGTAGGAGGCGGTGGTCGTCCCCCAGGCGATGGTGAAGCGGTAAGCCTTGCCCGCCTCCATCAGGAAGGGGACGGTCTTGGTCGCCTCGCCCAGGGCTATGGGGAGCACGCCCGAGGCCAGGGGGTCGAGGGTGCCGGCGTGGCCGGCCTTCTGGGCGTTGAACAGGCGGCGGACCTTCGACACCGCGTCGGTGGAGGTGATGTCCAGGGGCTTGTCCAGGCAGACCCAGCCGTGGACCGGCTCGCCCTTGCGGCGGCGCCCCACTACGCGTCGTCCTCGGACGAAAGCCTAGTCGAAAGGTCGCGCCTGACCTCCGGCCGGTCGAACAGGCGGTTCATCCGCTCCGCCTCCTCGAAACTCTGGTCGTGGATGAATTTCAGGTCGGGGGTGAACTTCAACTCGATCTGGCGGGCCAGGCGCCCGCGCAGGAACTTGGCGACCCGGTTCAGCCCGTCCACCACGGCCTGGGCCTGGACCCCGCCCAGGGGCTCCACGAAGCAGATGGCGTGTTTCAGGTCGGGGCTCATCCGCACCTCGGTGACGGTCACCGAGGTGTCGAGCAGGGCCGGGTCCTGCAGGGTCTCCTCGCGCAGGATGGCCGCCAGCGCATGGCGCACCAGCTCGCCCGCCCGGAGTTGACGCTGGGTCGGGCCGGCCTCGCGGCCGCCCTTGGATTGGGTGTGTTTCATGACGGTCTCCAGCCTCGTGCGGCGGATCGGACGCCGCGGGAGGGGGGCTCGCGAAGTTGCGAAGGCGCGGTGCTTACCGGTTCAGCGCTTCGGGCGCAACAGCGACAGGTCGCCCTCGAAACCGACCAGGCGGTAGGTCCCCTCCTCGTCCTTGAAGTCGAGCAGGCAGGGCCCGTCCTTCTTGGCGACCACGCAGATTGCGCCCGCCCCGAGGGGCCGTACGAACCGGGTGATGGCCAGGCTGGAGGGAAGGGGCTGGCTGGCCGAATAGCCGCGCATTTCGGCCACCGCGCGGAACACCTCGGGCCTCAGCAGGGCGTCGACCGCCACGTCCACCAGGGGCCCGGCCAGGAAGGCCCCGAAGGCCTGCAGGCTGGCGCCGCCGCCTTCGCTCGTCCTGGCGACCTCCGCCATCACTCGCGCCCGCAGGTTGGTCTTCAGCGCCTCGCGGTCGACATGGGCGTCGAAGGCGGCGCGGTCGCCGTCGCGGATGGAGACGAGGAAGGCATGGACGTCGCTGGCCGCGCTGTATCTCGGCACGGTGGCGCAGGCGCTGAGGGCCAGGGCGAGCGCGAGGAGGACGAGCTTGTTCATGGACGCCCCAGGACACGAAAGGGAAACGGCGCGGCCTTGTGGCCTGCCGGCGAAAGCAAGCTCCAGGGACGCGCCGAACCTTGGCGAAGTTACGGCGCGGCGCAGTTCCCGGCCCGGGCCTGGATCACGTAGAACAGGGCCTTGGCCTGGCTCATCTCATAGCGGTCGCCGGGGGTGTTGTTGGTCTTGCCGGTGACCAGGCTGACCGCCGAGTCCGGCCCGGTCTGGGGCTGGGCGAGGCTGGACTGGTTCCAGCGCGACAGCACCGGCGAACAGGCCGCCACCACCGCCTGGGCCACCTGGTCGGCCGGGTCTTCGTGCGAGCGGGCCAGGCGGTAACCCCAGCGGTGCAGGCAGTCGTCCAGGGCCGCGGCGTCGCCGCCCGTGGCGGCGGTCACCGCGGCCGGATCGGTGGTCGCGGCCGGCTGGGCGGCGAACGGCGAACAGATCTTCGCGTCCGCCGATCCGGTGTGGGCGCGTTCCGCGCACCCCGCGGCCGCCAGCAGGACCAGGGCCATGCCGCTCAGTTGTCTCATGCGCATAATCGTCCAGCCTCCTCAGGGGTTGGAGGCCGCGGGTTTCAGTACCGGTAGTGATCCGGCTTGAACGGCCCCTCTTTCGGCACGCCGATATAATCGGCCTGCTCGGTCCTCAAACGCGTGAGCTTGGCTCCGAGTTTCTCCAGGTGGAGCATGGCCACCTTTTCATCGAGATGCTTGGGCAGGGTGTAGACCTGTTTTTCGTAGGCCTTGCCGTTGGTCCACAACTCGATCTGGGCCAGGGTCTGGTTGGTGAACGAGGCGCTCATCACGAAGCTGGGGTGGCCGGTGGCGTTGCCCAGGTTCACCAGACGGCCCTCGGACAGCAGGATGATCTTCTTGCCGTCGGGGAATTCGATGTGGTGGACCTGCGGCTTGATCTCGTCCCACTTGAAGTTCTTCAGGCCGGCGACCTGAATCTCCGAGTCGAAGTGGCCGATATTGCAGACGATGGCGTTGTTCTTCATCGCCCGCATGTGGTCGACGGTGATGACGTCCTTGTTGCCCGTGGCGGTGACGAAGATGTCGGCGCGGCCGGCGCTGTCGTCCAGGGTCTGGACCTCATAGCCTTCCATCGCCGCCTGCAGGGCGCAGATCGGGTCGATCTCGGTGACGATCACCCGTGCGCCGCCCTGGCGCAGCGAGGCGGCCGAGCCCTTGCCTACGTCGCCGTAGCCGCAGACCACCGCCACCTTGCCCGACAGCATCACGTCGGTGCCGCGGCGGATGGCGTCGACCAGGCTCTCGCGGCAGCCGTAGAGGTTGTCGAACTTGGACTTGGTGACGCTGTCGTTGACGTTGATGGCGGGGAAGGGCAGCTCGCCCTTCTGGGCCATCTGGTAAAGGCGGTGCACCCCGGTGGTGGTCTCTTCCGAGACGCCCTTGATCGCGTCGCGGATGGCCGAATAGAAGCCGGGCTTCTCGGCCAGGTAACGCTTCATCACCATGAAGAGGGCTTCTTCCTCTTCGTTCTGCGGCTTGGAGATGACCGACGGATCCAGCTCGGCCTTGGGGCCGAGCACGCACAGCAGCGTCGCATCGCCGCCGTCGTCCAGGATCATGTTGGGGTAGCCGCCGTCCGACCACTCGAAGATGCGGTGGGCGTATTCCCAGTACTCGACCAGGTTCTCGCCCTTCACGGCGAACACCGGCGTGCCCTTGGCGGCGATGGCCGCGGCGGCCTGGTCCTGGGTCGAGAAGATGTTGCACGAAGCCCAACGGACGTCGGCGCCCAGGGCCTGCAGGGTCTCGATCAGCACAGCCGTCTGGATGGTCATGTGCAGGGAGCCGGCGACGCGGGCGCCCTTCAGCGGCTTGTCCTTGCCGAACTCGGCGCGCAGGGCCATCAGACCGGGCATCTCGGTTTCGGCGATCTCGATTTCCTTACGGCCCCAATCCGCAAGGGCGATGTCCCGGATCACATAGTCGGCCATTGAACCTATTCTCCTCGCGCCGCCCTGCGGCGGCGGCTGTATAGCGGCAAATGCTGCGGCGCGTCAGGGGTGTAATTTCGGGTGGGAATCCGCCGCCGCGGCGCCCATCCCCGCCAGGTCGGCGGCGCTGAAGACGGCGGCCACCTTTCCGGCCCTCTCGAAGCTCAGGACCATGGGAACTTTGGCCCCGGCCCGGATCGGCGTCTTGATCCCGGTCAGCATCAGGTGTCGGCCGCGGGCGTCGAACACCACGGTTCCGTGGGCGGGAACCGGCACGGCCATCTCCATCTCCATGTGCGAGACGCCGTTCTCGGTCGTGGTCCGGTGCGCCATCACGCTGGCGGCGCAGGCGCAGGACGCCCCGATCAGCCGGTCGGGGGCGGCCCCGGTATTGCGGATGACGAGATAGGCCGCGCCCGTTCCCTGGCTTCCCAGGGTGGGGCGGATCTCGGGATGTTCGATGACGATAGCCGCCGAGGCGGCTGCCGGGGCGGCTAGAAAGGTCAGGAGCGCAAACACGAGCGGCTTCATGCGGCTTAGTTCCCCCCTTGCCAGAAACCGACCAGGCGCTTGGTCTCGGTCAGGATCGGTTCGGCGACCGCCGCCGCCCGCTCGGCGCCGGAGCGGAGCACCCGGTCGATTTCGCTCGGGTCGTCGATCAGACGGCGCATCGTGGCGCCGACAGGTCCAAGCGTCTGGACCGCCACCTCGGCCAGGGCCGGCTTGAAGGCGGAAAAACCCTGGCCGCCGAACTCGCGAAGCACCTCGGCGTCGGTGGTCCCGGCCAGGGCGGCGTAGATGCCCACAAGATTGGCCGCCTCGGCGCGCCCGGCCAAGCCCTCGACGGTCTCGGGCAGGGGTTCGGCGTCGGTGCGGGCCTTGCGGATCTTCGAGGCGATGGTGTCGACGTCGTCCAGAAGGTTGATCCGCGACTGGTCCGACGGGTCGGACTTGGACATCTTGGCCGCGCCGTCGCGCAAGGACATCACCCGCGCGCCCGGCCCCTGGATCAGGGGTTCGGGCAGGGGGAAGAAGCCCGGCGCGGCGAAGTCGTTGTTGAACTTGGCGGCGATGTCGCGGGTCAGCTCCAGGTGCTGTTTCTGGTCCTCGCCCACGGGCACGTGGGTGGCCTTGTAGACCAGGATGTCGGCCGCTTGGAGCACCGGATAGGTGTAGAGGCCGACGCTGGCCCGCTCCTTGTGCTTGCCGGACTTCTCCTTGAACTGGGTCATCCGGTCGAGCCAGCCCAGCCGGGCGACGCAATTGAAGATCCAGGCCAGGTCAGCGTGGGCGCGCACCGCCGATTGCGGGAAGATGGTGGCCTTGTCCGGGTCCAGCCCCGCGGCGATGTAGGCGGCGGCGATCTCGCGGGTCTGGGCGGTCAGCCTGGCCGGATCCTGCCAGACCGTGATCGAATGCAGGTCGGCGATGAAGATGAAGGTGTCCATCTGCTGCTGCAGACGGGCGAACTTCACCAGGGCGCCCAGGTAGTTGCCGAGGTGCAGGGCGCCCGAACTCTGGACGCCGGACAGAACGCGCTGGGGGCCGCTGTAGGCGGCGGGGGTCTGGTCGGTCATGGAAAGCTCTCGCCTGAAATCGTTCGAAAACGGCCGCAGCGGTGCGGCCGGCGGTCAGGAGCGTGAGCCGCCGCGCCATCGAGCCCTTTCGGATTTCCAGGATCGCATGGGCGGGCGCTTTGCCTGAAACCGCCGCTCAGGGCAAGTCGGCGGCGCCGTCCGCCTGGCCTCGCGGCGCCCGCGGCGATCGCTTCAGAGCCTGTCGCACCTCGGCCGGGGTGATCGCGCGCAGGCCGAACAGCAGGGCGACGTAGAGGGCCGCCCCCAGGACCACGACCACCAGCACCGCCAGTTCCTTCCGGTGGAACAACAGCGGCTCATAGACGGGCCGAAGCGCCGAGGCGGCGGCGAGCACGACCCCCATGACCACGCTGGCGGCGAGCATCTTGACCAGCCGGGTCATGGTCGAAGGGCCCGGCCGGTAGGCGTCGCGGCGCCAAAGGGTGACCATCATCAGCACCACATTGAGCCAGGAGGCGATGCTGGTGGCGGCCGCTATGCCCTCGAAGCCGATCAGGTGGAACAGGGTGATCCCCAGCGCCAGGTTGACCCCGACCTGGACCAGGGCGAAGCGCATCGGGGTCTTGGTGTCCTGACGGGCGTAGAAGGCCTGGTTGACGATCCTGAGCAGCACGAAGGCCGGCGTGCCCCAGCCGTAGTGGAACAGGGCGCGGGCGGTGGCGTTGGCGTCGATGTGGTGGAACAGGCCCCGCACGAACAGGGCGTCGATCAGGAAATAGGGCATCGCCACCAGGGCCACCGCCGCCGGCAGGGTGAAGGCCAGGGCCAGGGACAGGGCCTCGTCCATGGCCGATTGGGCGTCGGCCTTGTCGCCCCCGTGCACGGCGCTGGACAGGCGCGGCAACAGGGCGATCCCGATCGCCACCCCCACCAGGCCCAGCGGCAGCTGATAAAGCCGGTCCGCAGTGGCCAGCCAGGAACGGGCCCCCTGCACCCCCGACGCCAGTATGCCAGAGATGAAGATGTTGATCTGGAAGGCGCTCTGGGCCATGGCGGCCGGAACGGCGAGCCCGATCAGCTTGCGGATATCCGGCGTCAGCCGCGGCCAGCGCAGGTCCACCCGCGCCCCGGACTTGCGCACGCCCCACCACAACAGCCCGGCCTGGGCCACCCCGGCCCCGATCACCCCCCAGGACGCGGCGAAGGCGGCGCCCAGGGCGCTGTGCTGCGGCAGGACCACGACCAGGGTGGCGATGTTCAGGAGCATCGGCGCCGCCGCGGCGACCACGAACCGGCCGCGGGCGTTCAGCACTCCCGACAGGTGGGCGTAGATGGCCATGCAGGGCAGGTAGGGCATGGTGATCTGGGTCAGGATCACCGCCAGCTTGAACTTGGCCGGATCGGCCGCGAAGCCGGGGCTGATCACGTACATCAGCCACGGCATGGTCAGTTGGGCGACCAGGGCGATGGCGATGGTCGCCGCGGCCAGGGTGGCCATGGCGTCGGCGGCCAGGATGTCCGCGGTCTCTTCGCCGTCCTGGCGCAGGGAGCGGGTGTAGGCCGGGACGAAGGCCGAGGAGAAGGCGCCCTCGGCGAAGATCCGGCGGAACATGTTGGGGAAGGCCAGGGCCGTGTTCCAGGCGTCTGCGGCGATCGAGGCGCTGGCGCCCATGGTGTAGGAGATCGCCAGGTCGCGCCCGAAGCCCAGGAACCGGCTGATCAGGGTCAGGCCCGAAATGACCAGCGACGAGCGGAACAGGCTGCCCTGAGGCGGGACGGCGGTCGGCGCCGCATTCGCGACGGCCATGGTTTCGGCCGCCGCCGCGGCGCCCGGATCGTCGGCCGCAGGCGCGTCCGCCGCCGGGTCGTCCGGAGGCGATAGGGCTGGCGGCTCTGGAGCGTCTGGCCCGGTCACCCCGCGGCCGTAGCGGGCGCCGCGGAGTCGGTCAAGCCGGCGCCCGGCTCAGGCGTGCTGGGAATCCGCCTTGTACAGGCTAACCCGCCGCGAACGGCTCCATACCTCCACGCCGCGAAGCTGAGGCCTTTGGGCCAGCAGGCCGGAGGCGATCTCCCCCACCTCGCGGTCGTCGCCGCACACCACCACCTTCTGGTCCGCGATCAGCCCATGATCGTCGAGGAAGTAGCAATGATACGGCCGCATGGCCTCCCCTCCGTCTTCCACGGCGGACCGGAACCGCCCACGCCCTCCTACAACCGACAGCGTGGCCGTAAGGTTGCCTGGTTTCGCGTCACATCAAATTGAAGCTCGCCCTCTTGCCCGACGGAAAAACAGTCACGTACCCGTCCCGGCGCCCATTCAGCGGGCGACGCTGGCCCTCGCCCGCTCCAGCTTGAGGCGGGGCTTGGCGGCTTCGGGGTCGACGTCCTGCAGCACCGCGCCGAGGGCGGTCTTCAACGCCGTCACCCGCCTGCCGTCGGTCAACTTCCGGCCGTTTGGTTCGGTGACGTAGAACGCGTCCACCGCCCGCTCGCCATAGTTGTCGACGTGGGCCGACTGGATCGACACCCCGGCGGCGGCCAGGGTCCGGGTCAGGGCCTCCAGCAGGCCCGGCCGATCGCGTCCCGACACCTCGACCACGGTGGCGGCGTCGGAGGCGTCGTTGTCCACCGCCACCGCGGGGGCGACGTTGAAGGCGGCGGCGCGGCCGAGGTCCGGGTTGCGCCGCGCCTCGAAGGTCTGGGGTTCGCCGCGCGCCGCGCCCTCCATGGCCTTCGACAGGCGATCGAGCGCCTGGGGGCTCTGGTGGCCGAAGGGGCCGCCCGTCGGGTCCTGCACATAGAACACGTCGAGGGCCTGGCCGGCGGTGGAGGTATAGACCTTGGCTCCCACCACATTGGCCCCGAACCCGGCGATCGCTCCGGCCAGGTCGGCGAACAGGCCGCGCCGGTCGGCGGCGGCGATGGCGATCTCGGCGGCGTTGCGTTCGCAATTGATCTTGGCCGAGGCCGCAGGTCCCCCCCGTTCCGCCGCCAGTCGGCTCAGCTCGTAGTGGACCGCCTGCTCCTCCGGGGTGAAGGCGGTGAAATAGGCGTCCTCCATCTCCCCCGCCCAGGTGCGCAGGCCCTCGCTGTCCGCGAACGAGCCCTCCAGCAGTTTCTCGCGGGCGATCCCGGCGGCCCCGGTCTGGTGCAGGCGGAAGTGGGCCGCCGGGTCGGAGCCGCGGCCGCCGCGGAAGATCGCCTCGGTGGCTCCGTACAGTTCTCGCAGGAGTTGGCCCTTCCAGCCGTTCCAGACGCCGGGCCCGACGGCGCGGATGTCGGCCACGGTGAGCACCAGCAGCAGGCGCAGCCGTTCGGGGTTCTCCACGATCTTGGCGAAGGCCGCGACGGTGGCCGGGTCGTTGACGTCGCGCTTCTGGGCGAAGTCGGACATCAGCAGGTGGTGGCCCACCAGCCAGGCGACCAGTTCGACCCGTTCGCGTTCCAGCCCCAGCCGTCCGCAGGCGACCTTGGCCGCCTTGGCCCCCGCCACCTCCTGGCCGCCCATGCCGCCCTTGCCGGTGTCGTGCAGCAGCATGGCCAGGAACAGGGCCTCCCTGTCGGCGATCAGCGGCATGACCGAGACCGCCAGGGGATGGTCCTCCTTAAGCCGCCCGGCGGCGATGTCGGCGATCAGCCCGACCGCCCTGAGGGTGTGCTCGTCCACCGTGTAGGAGTGGTACATGTTGAACTGCATCTGGGCGACGATGTGCCCGAACTCCGGCACATAGCGCCCGAGCACCCCGGCCTCGTTCATCAGGGTCAGGGTACGGTAGGTGTTCTTGCCCCGCGCCAGGATGTCGAGGAACAGCGCCGCGGCCACCGGATCCCGCCGCAGCTTGGGGGTGATCAGGGTCTGGCAGCGGATCGCCGCCGAGAAGGCGTCCGGGTGCAGGTCGAGGTTGTGCCGGTCGGCGATCCCGAACATCCGGATCAGATTGAGCGGGTCGTCCTCGAACACCTGGACGTTTTCGACGCTGAGCCGGCCGCTTTCCTCGTGGAACCCCGGGGCCAGGGGTTTGCGCACCGGCCTGGCCTTGGGCAGGAACCGCGAGATGCCGTGGGGCTTCTTGGCCTCCTCCTGCTCCAGCTTGGCGCAGAAGGTGCGGGTCAGGGTCCCGACCTCCTTGGCGGTCATGAAGTAGCGCCGCATGAACCGCTCGACCGCCGGAGCGTCGCCGCGGTCGCCATAGCCCATGCGCCGGGCGATTTCCGGCTGCAGGTCGAAGGACAGCCGTTCCTCCGCCCGGCCGGTGGCGAAGTGCAGATGGGCGCGCACCGCCCACAGGAAGTCGGACGCCTTGACGAAGGTCTTCAGTTCGCGGGCGGTGAACTCCTCCAGCCGGACGATCTCCGAGGGCTTTTCGGCCGGGTGCAGGTACTGGGCGATCCAGAACAGGGTGTTTAGGTCGCGCAGACCCCCCTTTCCCTCCTTGACGTTCGGCTCGACCAGATAGCGCGAGGCGCCGGCGCGGGCGTGGCGCTCGTCGCGCTCCTTCAGCTTGGCGGCGACGAAATCGTTGCCGGTGCCCTCGGCCACGTCCTTGCGGAAGCGCTTGCGCAGGTCGTCCGACAGATTGGAATCGCCGATCAGGTGGCGCGCCTCCAAAAGGGCGGTGCGGATGGTGTAGTCCTCGCGGGCGAGCTTCACGCACTCGTCGACGGTGCGCGAGGCGTGGCCCACTTTGAAGCCCAGGTCCCACAGGGCGTAGAGCATGTATTCGATCACGCTCTCGGCGTGGGCGGTCTGCTTGTAGGGGCGCAGGAACAGCAGATCGATGTCGGAGAACGGCGCCAGCGTCCCGCGGCCGTAGCCGCCCACCGCCACGATCGCCAGCCGCTCGCCCTCGGTGGGGTTGCGGGCGCGGAACACGTGCACGGTGGTGAAATCGTAGAGGGCCGAGATCACCTCGTCGGTGACGCCGGCCAGCAGGCGCGCGGTCTCGTTGCCGCCGGCCCCGGATTCCAACCGCTCCTTGGCGACCATCCGTCCACGGAACAAGGCTTGGCGCAGCACTTCCAGGGCGCTGCGGCGGGCGTCGGCTTCGGAGTCGGAATCATAGGCGGCCGAGGTCAGTTGGACGCGCAGCCGATTTCCATCGACGACGTGCTCGATACGGGTCGGACGCAACAGGGACGGCATGCGGTTTCCTCGGGGGCCTATGTCCCTATGTAATGGCGCGCGAGGCGAATGGCGCCAGGGGGAATCTTCCGCTGGAACGGCGCGGGACAGACGCCGCTTTTTTAGGCGCCGCCTCCGTCGCTCAAACCCTTGAGCCGATAGAGCGCCTCCAGAGCCTCGCGCGGCGTAAGCGAATCCGGGTCCAATTCGGCCAGGGCCCTGTCGGCCTTGGAGGGCTCGTGCGGCCGCGGGGCCGGCGCGGCGGCGAACAGGGGCAGGTCGTCCAGCCGGGCCGGCGACCCCGGCTCCTTCTCCAGCTTGTCCAGCACCTCGCGGGCCCGTGCCACCACCGCCCCCGGCACCCCGGCCAGCTTGGCCACCTGGACGCCGTAGGACCGGTCCGCAGCCCCGGGACCGGCCTCGTGCAGGAACACCAGGTCGCCGTTCCACTCCTTGGCGCGCATGGACAGGTTGCAGACGTGGGCGAGCCGCCCCTCCAGCCGGGCCAGCTCGTGGTAGTGGGTGGCGAACAGGGCGCGGCAGCGGTTGGTGTCGTGCAGGGCCTCGGCGCAGGCCCAGGCGATGGCCAGGCCGTCATAGGTGGCGGTGCCCCGGCCGATCTCGTCCAGCACCACCAGGGACCGGGGCGTGGCCTGGGTCAGGATGGCGGCGGTCTCCACCATCTCGGTCATGAAGGTCGAACGGCCGCGGGCCAGGTCGTCGCCGGCGCCCACCCGGCTGAACAGCCGGTCGACCACCCCCAGCCTCAGGCGCCGGGCGGGCACGAAGGAGCCGGCCTGGGCCAGGACCGCCAAGAGGGCGTTCTGGCGCAGGAAGGTGGATTTGCCGGCCATGTTTGGGCCGGTGACGATGGCTAGCCGCGGGCAGCGCTCCCCCGCCCCGTCCAGCTTGCAGTCGTTGGGGGTGAAGGGATCGCCGGCGCGGCGCACGGCGGCTTCGACCACCGGGTGGCGGGCGGCTTCGGCCTCGAACACCAGGCTCTCGTCCACCTCCGGGCGCACCGCCTCCACCTCGGCGGCCCATTCGGCCAGGGCCGCGGCCACGTCCAGGCCGGCGATGGCCTCGGCGGCGGCCAGGATCGCCGCCCCGACCGTCCCGGCGGCGTCGCGGAAGGCCTCGAAGGTCTCGATCTCCATGGCCAGGGCCCGGTCGCCGGCCTGGGCGATGCGGGCGTCGAGCTCGGCCAGCTCCACGGTGGTGAACCGCAGCTGATTGGCCATGGTCTGGCGATGGATGAAGTGGGTGTTCCAGGGGGGCTGCAGCAGGGCCTCGCCCTGTTTGGCGGTGCAGTCGACGAAATAGCCCAGGACGGCGTTGTGCCGGATCTTCAGCCCCACGCCGGTCTCGCCCTGCAGCCGCGCCTCCAGGGCGGCCACTACCTTGCGGCTGTCGTCGCGCAGGCGCCGGGCCTCGTCCAGCTCGGGACGGAAGCCGGGGCGGACGAAGCCGCCGTCGCGGGCCGCCGCCGGCAGTTCGGCGTCGAGGCCGGCCTCCAGCCCCGCCAGGAAGGCGGCCAGGTCGGGCTTGTCGGCGTGGTCCAGGGCCGCGACCGCCTGGAGCACCTCGGCGGCGAGGGGGGCGAGCGGGTCCCGGGACGCCGCGAACAGGCCGGCCAGGGCGCCCCCGGCGGTCAGACCGCCGCGCAGGATCCCCAGGTCGCGGGGCCCGCCCCGGCCCAGGGCCAGGCGGGAGAGGGCGCGGGCCATGTCGCCGGCCTGGCGCAGGATCTCCCGGGCGTCCTGGCGCAGGCGCCGCTGCTCGACGAACAGGGCCACCGCGTCCAGGCGCGCGTCGATGCGGACGGGGTCGAGCAGGGGGCGGGCCAGGCGGTCGGCCAGGGCCCGGGCCCCGCCGGAGGTGACGGTGCGATCGATCGCCGCCAGCAGCGATCCTTCGCGCCCCCCCGCCTGCGCCCGCTCGATCTCCAGGCTGGCGCGGGTGGCCGGGTCGATCGACATGACGTCGGCGCCGACGCTGCGGCGGGGCGGGCGCAGGATCGGGGCTCGGCCGGCCTGGGTGGTCTCCAGGTGCGCGGCGATCAGGCCCAGGGCCGCGATCTCCGGCGGCGACAGCGGCCCGAAACCGTCCAGGGTCTGCACTCCGTACAGCCGTTTCAGCCGCGCCTCGGCGGCCGCCGGTTCGGCCAGGGCCCCGGCCAGGGGCTGGACCAGGCCTGCGGTCCCCTTCAGGGCCGCGGCGACGATCTCGTCGGCGAACAGGCGGTCGGGGACCAGGATCTCGGAGGGGCGCATGGCCGCCAGCGCCGGCCCCAGGTCCTGCCGTTCGAGCAGCATCGACTCCATGTCGCCGGTGGAGAGCTCGACGCTGGCCAGGGCGGCCTGGCCGCCCCTGACCGCCACCGCCGCCAGCCGGTTGGCTCCGCGGGCGTCCAGCAGGCTGTCCTCGGTGAGGGTGCCAGGGGTGACCACCCGCACCACGTCGCGCCGGACGATCGACTTGGAGCCGCGTTTGCGCGCCTCGGCGGGGTTCTCCATCTGCTCGCAGACGGCGACCTTGAAGCCGGAGCGGATCAGCTTGGCCAGATAGGCCTCGGCCGCATGCACCGGCACCCCGGCCATGGGGATGTCGGCGCCCTGGTGCTTGCCGCGATAGGTCAGGGCGATGCCGAGGGCTTCGGCGGCCTGGCGCGCGTCGTCGAAGAACAGCTCGTAGAAGTCGCCCATGCGGAAGAACACCAGGGCGTCGGGCTGACGCGCCTTGGCTTCGAAATACTGTCCCATCACCGGCGTGGCGCCGGCGGCTTCGGGCAGGGGGGGCGAGGGGAGGGCGTTCATCGCCGCGGACGCTAGCGAAAGCGGAGAGTCGGCGGAAGCGGCGAAAAGGCCTCGGCGGGCGGACCCCGCGGTTGTGGCGTCAAAGCCTAGTCTCTACGGTGCGCGACCTGACAACGGCCGCCAGTCCCAAGAGCCCGATGACCGACGAAAAAAGTGCGATCACCGACGAGGAAGCCCTCGCCTTCCACCAGTACCCGACCCCGGGCAAGATCGGGGTGATGGCCACCAAGCCGATGTCCACCCAACGGGACCTCAGCCTGGCCTATTCGCCGGGCGTGGCGGCGCCGGTGCTGCGGATCGCCGAGGATCCGGACCTGGCCTACGAATACACCTCCAAGGGCAACCTGGTGGCGGTGATCTCCAACGGCACCGCCATCCTCGGGCTGGGCAACCTGGGCGCTTTGGCCTCCAAGCCGGTGATGGAGGGCAAGAGCGTCCTGTTCAAGCGCTTCGCCGACGTGGATTCCATCGACATCGAGGTGAGCACCACCGATGCCGACGAGTTCATCACCGTGGTGAAGAACATAGGCATCACCTTCGGCGGCATCAATCTCGAGGACATCCGCAGCCCCGAATGCTTCACCATCGAAACCGAGCTGCAGGGCCTGCTGGACATTCCGGTGTTCCACGACGACCAGCACGGCACGGCGATCATCTCCGCGGCCGGCCTGATCAACGCCTGCGCCATCACCGGGCGCAAGCTGGAGGACGTCAAGGTGGTGCTGTGCGGCGCCGGCGCCGCCGGCATCGCCTCGCTGGAATTGATCAAGGCCATGGGGGTGCGGTCGGAGAACTGCATCGCCGTCGACAACACCGGGATCATCTACAAGGGCCGCACCGAGGGCATGACCCAGTGGAAGAGCGCCCATGCGGTGGACACGCCGCTGCGCACCCTGGAGGAGGCCCTGGTCGGGGCCGACGTCTTCCTGGGCCTTTCGGTGAAGGACCGGATGACCGTCGACATGGTCCGTTCCATGGCGCCCAGGCCGATCATCTTCGCCATGGCCAATCCCGATCCGGAGATCACCCCCGAGCAGGTCAAGGCCGTGCGCGACGACGCCATCGTGGCCACCGGCCGGTCGGACTATCCCAACCAGGTCAACAACGTCCTCGGCTTCCCCTACATCTTCCGCGGGGCCCTCGACGTGAGGGCGCGGCAGGTCAACCACGAGATGAAGATCGCCGCCGCCCGGGCCCTGGCCGAACTGGCCCGCGAGGATGTGCCGGACGAGGTCGCCGCCGCCTACCACGGGCGTCAGCTGAAATTCGGACCGGAATACATCATCCCCAGCCCCTTCGACCCGCGGCTGATCTGGTACGTCCCGCCCTTCATCGCCCAGGCGGCGATGGACACCGGGGTCGCGCGCAAGCTGATCACCGACATGAACGCCTACCGGGCGCGGCTGGCCCAGCGCCTCGATCCGTCCGCGGCCTTCCTGCAGAAGGTGTCCGCCAAGGTCCTGTCGGAGCCCAAGACCATCGTCTTCGCCGAGGGCGAGGAGATTTCGGTGATCCGCGCCGCCTACGCCTTCCAGACCCAGGGCTTCGGCAAGGTGATCCTGTGCGGGCGCGAGGAACTGGTGCAGGCCAACATGCGCCAGGCCGGGCTGGACCCGAAGGAGGGCGGGCTGGAGATCGTCAACGCCCGCCTTTCCCACCGCAACCCCGAGTACGTCGACTATGTCTACAAGCGCCTGCAGCGGAAGGGCTCGCTGTTGCGGGACGCCCAGCGGCTGATCAACCAGGACCGCAACGCCTTCGCCGCCGCCATGGTGGCGCTGGGCCACGCCGACGGCATGGTCACCGGGGTGACCCGCACCTTCGACCAGGCCTTGGCTGACGTGCTGAAGGTGATCGACCCGGCGCCCGGCGGACGGATCATGGGGATGTCGGCCCTGCTGGCCCGCGGCCGCACCATCTTCCTGGCCGACACCAGCGTGACCGAGCTGCCCTCGGGCGAGGAACTGGCGGACATAACCGTCGAGGCGGCCCAGGCCGTACAGCGGCTGGGATTCACGCCCAAGGTGGCGCTGATGTCCTATTCCACCTTCGGCAACCCGGCCGGCGACCGCAGCGAGCGGGTGCGCGAAGCGGTGGCCGAGCTGGACCGGCGCGGCGTGTCGTTCGAATACGAGGGCGAGATGCCGCCGGACCTGGCCCTGAACCCGGGCCTGCGCGGCAACTATCCGTTCATGCGGCTCAAAGGCCCGGCCAATGTGCTGATCATGCCGGCGGTGCACTCGGCGGCGATCTCCACCAAGCTGGTGCAGGAACTGGGCGGGGCGATGGTGGTCGGCCCGCTGGTGCTGGGCCTGTCCAAGCCGGTGCAGATCTGTCCGCTCTCGGCCTCGGTGTCCCAGATCCTGACCATGGCCCACTTCGCCGCCTACGACGTGCGGGCGAACGTGATCTGAAGGGCGGCGCTACTCCGCCGGAGCTGGTTCGACGGTCGTCGCGACCGGCTTGTCCTTGCGCGGTCGGGCCAGGATCACGCACAGGATCACCGCCGGAATCCCCGCCAGCGCCGCGCCCGCATAGAACAGGGCGTAGGCGTGCATCAGGTCCCGCCCCTGTTGCAGCCCGTCGACGATGGCGCCGGAAAAGCCCTTCAGACTCTTGCCGGTGAAGTTCACCGCCGAGGTCAGCACCGCATATTGCGAGGCGGTGTAACCCAGGCTGGTCAGGCTCGACATATAGGCCACCAGCGCCACCCCCGAGAAGCCGATGGCGAAGGCGTCCAGCCCCATGATGACGCTGAACAAGGTGGTGTTGGGGCCAGCCAGGGCCAGCAGGCCGAAGGGCGCGATGAACAGGGGCTGGATCACCGCCCCGATGATCAGGGTGCGGAAATAACCGAGGTGCACGCCGGTCAGTCCGCCCACGGCGACGCCGGCGATGGTGCACCACAGCCCGATGGAGCCGCGCACGATCCCCACCGTGGTCTTGGCCAGGCCGAGGTCGTGGTAGAACGGATTGGAGATCGGCCCCCGCATGTAGTCCGACAGGTGATAGAGGGTGATCATCACCAGCATCAGCAGCGCCCAGCGCCCGTGGGTCTTGAAGAAGGTGATGAAGGGGCCGGCGATGGCGTCGAACAGGCCTCGCGGGGTCCATAACGGCGCCTCCCGCTCCTTGGCCTCCAGCACCGCATCGGCCCGTTCGGGCTCCCTGGCGAACAGGGTGGCGCCGACGCCGATGGCCATCATCAGGCCGAAGGTGGCGTAGGAGGCGGGCCAGCCCACCGCGGCGGCCAGCAGCAGGATCAGGGCCTCGGTGCAGAGCAGGGCCGCCCGATAGCCCAGCGAATAGGCTGCCGTCAGCAGCCCCAGCTCGTCCGGATCGTCGGCGATCTCGATGCGCCAGGCGTCGACCACGATGTCCTGGGTGGCGGCGCAGAAGGCGGTCAGCCCGGCCAGCCAGAAGAAGCCCATCCCCGCCTTGGGGCCGATCAGGGCCATGCCGATCAGGCCGGCGCCGATGCCGATCTGGGCCAGGATCATCCAGCCGCGCCGGCGTCCCAGCCGCCCCGCCACCGGGGCGCTGACCCGGTCGATGATGGGGGCCCAAAGGAACTTCAGGGTGTAGGCCAGGCCCACCCAGGAGGCGAAGCCGATCACCTTCAGGTCGATGCCGCCCTCGCGCATCCAATAACCGAGCGTGTTGCCGATCAGCATGAAGGGCAGGCCGGCGGCGAAGCCGAGGACCAGCATCACCGCGACCTTGGGTCGGCCGATGGCGCGCAGCACATCCTTGGCCTTGGGCCGCTGGTGCTTGGGCACGACCCCTGCGGCAGGAGCGGCGGATCCAACCATGACGCGTCTCCGGACTGCGGGACGCGCGTTCACGCGCCCCAAATCAGGAGGCGAGCTTCGCCTCTTGCGGGCAGGAGGTCCAGCGAGCTAGCGCCGCGCGCAACGCCGCGGGCTCGATCGGCTTGGTCAGGAAGTCGTCCATCCCGGCCTCCAGGCAGGCTCTACGGTCGTCCTCGAAGGCGTTGGCGGTCAGGGCCACGATGGGCGTCTTCACGCCCAGGGCGCGCAGGCGCCGGGTGGCCTCGATCCCGTCCATCACCGGCATGCGCATGTCCATCAGGATAACGTCGAAGGGGGCGGCGGCTAGGGCTTCCAGGGCCTCCTCGCCGGTGGCGACCCGCTCCACCGCGCAGCCTTCGCGCCCGAGCAGGGCCTTGGCCAGCAGGGCGTTGACCGGGTTGTCCTCGGCCAGCAGCACCCTCGCCCCGCAGGCTCCGGCGGGGGCGGCGCGTTCGTCCTCGGCGGCCGGCCCGCGGGCGGCGGGGGCCACGCCCCGTTCGCTGAGCACGGCCAGCACCCGGGCGGCCAGGGACGACCGGCGCAGGGGCTTGATCAGGTAGCCGGCGTAGCCGGCGGCGCGGTAGCGGGCGATGCGGCTGCGCGCTTCGGGCGCCAGCAGCACCAGGGCCGGATGGCTCTTCGGCGCGGCGGCGAGGCGGCTCCGGCCCAGTTCGGGCGGGTCGACCAGCACGACCACCCCGGCGGGGGCCCGGGCCTCGGCCTCGGCCATGGTTTCGAAGGAAAGGGCCGTCGCGCCGCAGGCCTCGACCTGGCGCACCGCCGCTTCGCGCACGATGGCCGAGGCCGAGGCCACGGCCACGGTCAGGCCGGCCAGCTCGCCGACGCCCTCGCCGGCCCCGGCCGCCTCGAAGCTGGCCTCGAACCAGAAACATGCGCCCTTGCCGGGTTCGCTCTCCACCCCGACCAGGCCGCCGAAGGCCTTGACCAGGCGCTTGACGATGGCGAGGCCGAGCCCCGTGCCGCCGGCGCGGACGCCCTCCTCGGTCTGGACGAACTCCTCGAACACCTGTCCCTGCGCCTCGCGGGACAGGCCGGGGCCGGTGTCGCGGACGCAGAACCGCAGCCGCAGGCCCTTGCCCTTGGCCGGGCGGGGCTCGACGGTCAGCAGCACCCCGCCCGCCTTGGTCATCTTCACCGCATTGCCGGCGAGGTTGAACAGGATCTGCCGCAGGCGGCCGTCGTCGGCCAGGATCTGGGGGATCCCGACCTGGGCCGCCCAGGCGATCTCCACCCCGGCGGCGTTGGCGCGGGGGCTGAGCAGCTCGCACACCCCCTGCAGCAGTCGCTCCACGTCGGTGGGGGCCGGTTCCAGCTCCACCCGCCCGGCGTCCAGCTTGGCGAAGTCGAGGACGTCGTTGACCAAGCCCAGCAGATGTTCGCCGGAGTTCCGCAGGGCGGACAGATAATCCTTCTGGGTGGCGTCGAGCCGGGTGCGCTCCAAAAGACCGGTCATGCCCAGCACCCCGTTCAGGGGCGTGCGGATCTCGTGGCTGAGAGTGGCCAGGAACCGCTCCTGGGCGGTCAGGCGGGCGGCCGCGTCGCTCGTGGCGCTGACCAGCCGTTCGGCCGGTCCGACCTCGGCGCTGCGCCAGCCTGGCGCGGGCGGCTGCGCCAGGGCCAGGGTGCGCTCGGCGGCGGACAGGGCGTCGAAGGCGGGATTGGCCCGCACGGCCCCGGTTGCGTCCACCAGGGCGGCGGGACGGTCGAGGGCGTGCAGCAGGGCGATGGCGTCGGTCATGGCGGCGACCCTAGCCGATGCCGCTTAACGCCCGGTCAAGCGGGCTGTAGAGGGAAGGGATGGCGAGCGGCGACACCCTGACGATCTGGACCGGCGGGGCCTGCGCCGGCCCGCCCGGCTACGGCTATGGCGGCTGGGCCTGGCTGGCCGTGCAGGGCGGGACCGCCCGCGGCGCCGCGGGGGGCGAGCGGCACACCACCGCGGGCGCCATGGCGCTTCGGGCGATGGTCGAGGCGCTGAAGGCCGTGGCCGCCGAGCCGTCGGCGCCCCTTCGGCTCGATCCGGGCGACCCGGTCCTGGCCCGGACGGCGGCGGACCTGGCCGCGCGTCAGGCGGCGGGCTGGCGCAACGCAGGGGGCGGTCCGATGGAGAACCCCGAGCTTTGGGTGCAGGTCGCGGCGGCGGTGGGCGCCCGGACGGGTCCGGTCCGCTTCGTCGCGGCGGCCGGGACGGACGCCCGGACCTTCGTCGACGCCTGGACCGCCTTCGCCCGCGACAAGTGCCGGGACAAGGGCCCCTTCACTTCGGCCATCCCCAGGCCCAATCTGCAGACCTTCATGACCAAGCGAGCATCCGCGTGAGCAGCCCCTTACGTCGCCTGATCGACCTGCCCGGGGTCAAGGACCTCGAATACCAGGCGCTGATGAAGCCGCGCATGGCCGAACCGGACGCCCGCCCGGAATTCCCCCAGCTCGACGCGGTGTCGATGGAGATCTTCGGCCTCACCGCCGACCAGGCCGAGGCGACGCCCCGGCCCGAGGGGTGGGACCGGATCGAGCGAAAGCCGGTCAGGGACCAGGTCCTGGCGTTCGAGGCGGAGGGCTGGGACGTCACCGACGACAAGCGCCGGCCCCTGCGCCTGCTGGGGCATTTCAGCGAACAGCTCTGGCTGGCCATCCGGGGGGTGGCGGGGACCTTGCCCTTCCACGCCGAACCGGACGAGGACAAGAAGCCCTGGGGCGCCGCCATGGCCGCCGACGCGGCGCGGTTCCGCAAGGACCGGCGCTAGTGTGCTGAATTTGAAGTTCGCCAGCGGATGGATCATGCGGGTTGCGAGCTTCAAATTCAAAGAAGCACACTAGAGTCAAAGGTTTCTAGTGTGGCTGGAGATTCAGAAATTCGCACAGCGCCTGCCATCGACGGGGGCGAATTTCTGAATCGCCACACTAGAGCCCGATGCGGTCGGGCGGAATCGCCCGATCGTCGAATCGTGCTCGAAGCTCAAAAGCTTGGGCCGTGCTTCCCTTGCGCCGCCGGACCGCGCGGGCGATATAGGAGGCGGAGGCTGGCGGCGGGCGGAGTCCTCGCCAACCCGGTCAGGTCCGGAAGGAAGCAGCCGTAACGAGTTTCGCTTCGGGTCGTCGTCCAGTCTCCACCCATCCATTTTTTTGCAGCGATGACCGACGCCGATTTCACGCCCGAGACCGACGACGCCGCGGAGCGTGACGACAACACGTCGGACATGTTCGGCGGGCCCGCGCCGGACACGGCTGAAGTCGCGCACGCCTCCCCCGCCGAAGCGGGCGGCGGCGCCTACCAGGTGCTGGCGCGGAAGTACCGGCCCCGCACCTTCGAGGACCTGATCGGCCAGGAGGCCATGGTCCGCACCCTGGCCAACGCCTTCTCCAGCGGCCGCATCGCCCACGCCTTCATGCTCACCGGCGTACGCGGGGTCGGCAAGACCACCACCGCCCGCCTCCTGGCCCGCGCCCTCAACTATGAGCGCGAGGGCGTGGACGGCCCCTCGGTGGACCTGACCGTCGAGGGCCGGCACTGCCAGGCCATCATCGAGGGCCGGCACATGGACGTGCTGGAGCTCGACGCCGCCTCGCGCACCAAGGTCGACGAGATGCGCGAGCTCCTGGAAAGCGTGCGCTACGCCCCGGTCGAGGCCCGCTACAAGGTCTACATCATCGACGAGGTGCACATGCTGTCGACGGCGGCGTTCAATGCGCTGCTGAAGACGCTGGAGGAGCCTCCGCCCCACGCCAAGTTCGTCTTCGCCACCACCGAGATCCGCAAGGTGCCGGTGACCATCCTGTCCCGCTGCCAGCGCTTCGACCTGCGCCGGGTGGAGCCGCCGATCCTGCTGAAGAACCTGGAGGCGCTCTGCGCCGCCGAGGGCGCTCTGGTCGAGCAGGAAGGCCTGATGCTGATCGCCCGCGCGGCCGAGGGTTCGGTGCGCGACGCCCAGTCCCTGCTCGACCAGGCCATCGTCCAGGGCGAGCGCGGCCAGGTGGTCTCCGCCGAGGTCGTGCGCGACATGCTGGGCCTGGCCGACCGCTCGGCCACCATCGGCCTGTTCGAACTGGTCATGGGCGGCAAGATCGCCGAGGCCCTCACCGCCTTCCGCAGCCTCTACGGCTTCGGCGCCGATCCGTCGGTGGTGGTGATGGACCTGCTTGAGCACGCCCATTCCGCCTCCGTGGCCAAGACCCTCGGCCCCGACGCCCTGGCCCTGCCCAAGGACCAGGCCGCGCGCCTGGCGGCGGTGGGCGCCGAAGCCTCGGCCGGCAGCCTGTCGCGGGCCTGGCAGATGCTGCTCAAGGCCTTCGAGGAGGTCCGCCGCGCCCCCGATGCGGCCGCCGCGGCGGAAATGGCCCTGATCCGTCTCGCCTACGCCGCCGACCTGCCCGGACCGGAAGAGGCCCTGAAGCGCCTGCAGGAGGGCCAAGCCCCCGTCGGCGCCGCCCCGGCCCAGGCCCCGCAACCCGCCGGCGGCGGGGGCGGCGGATCGGCCGCCCGGGCCGTCGCGCCGTCCTATGCGCCCCAGGCCAACCTCAGGCCCGTGGCCTCGACCACCGCGGAGGCGGCCCTCGGCTCCTTCAGCGACGTGGTCGCCCTGATCGAGGCCAAGCGCGACGTCACCCTCAAGCTCGACGTCGAGCGCTATATCCGCCCGCTGGAGATCAAGCCCGGCCAGTTCCGTTTCGCCCTGGCCGAGGGCGCGCCGGCCAATCTGCCGCAACGGCTGTCGGGGCGGCTGAAGGAATGGACCGGCCGCCCGTGGATGATGGACATCCAGGGGGGCGCCGAGGGCGTCGAGACCGCCTACGAGCGCGAACGGCGCGAGGCCGCCGACTTCCGCGCCGGCATCGAGGCCGACCCCTTCGTCCAGGCGGTGCGCGAGGCCTTTCCGGGGGCGGAGATCGTCGGCATACGCAAGGCGAGCGCCCCGGCCACGGCCGAACCGGCGGACGCCGACGACGAGGATTGAACACCGCGTCGTCCTCGGCTTGGCGAAGCGCAGATCCGTCAGGGCCTCGCCTGCGGATCGTGGGCCAAGGATGACGCGATTATCGGAGATGAGACGGTGAAAGACCTGAACTCGATCATGAAGCAGGCCCAGGTCATGCAGGCCAAGCTGCAGGAGGCCCAGGCGAAACTGGCGGAATCCACCGTCGAGGGCATGGCCGGCGCCGGCCTGGTCAAGGTCAGCCTGACCGGGGCGGGGGTGCTGACCGGGGTGAGCATCGACGAAAGCCTGATGTCGGACGGGGACGCCGAGACCCTGGCCGACCTGGTCGTCGCCGCCCACGCCGACGCCAAGAACAAGCTCGACGAGGCCCAGGCGGCGATGATGCGCCAGACCATGGGCCCGCTGGCCGGCGCCATTCCGGGTCTGCCGGGCATGAAGTTCTAGAAGGAGCCCGCGTGGCCGCCTCCACCAGCCCCGAGATCGAACGGCTGATCGCCCTCCTGGCCAAGCTGCCGGGCATGGGTCCGCGGTCGGCGCGGCGGGCGGCCCTGGCTTTGCTGAAACGGCGCGAAGGTCTGCTCGAACCCCTGGCCGAGGCCATGGCCGACGCCGGGCGCAAGGTGCGGCCCTGTTCGGTGTGCGGCGCCCTGGACGGCAGCGACCCCTGCGCGGTCTGCCGTGACCAGAGCCGCGATCCCGGCCTGATCTGCGTGGTCGAGGAGGTCGGGGCCCTGTGGGCGCTGGAGCGCGGCAGCGGCTTTCGCGGCCGCTATCACGTGCTGGGCGGCCTGTTGTCGGCCCTGGACGGGATCGGCCCGGCCGACCTGCGCATCGGCGAACTGCTCAGCCGGGCGCGGGAGACCGGGGTGCGCGAGGTGATCCTGGCTCTGCCCGCGACCGTCGACGGCCAGACCACGGCCCACTATCTGGCCGAACGGCTGGGCGACGGGGTCGCCGTCACCATGCTGGCCCGCGGCGTGCCGGTGGGGGGCGAGCTCGACTGGCTCGACGACGGGACCATCGCCCAGGCGATGCGCGCCCGCCGGCCGGCGTGACATCGCGCCCTTTGCTGGCATGCCGACTCCGGTTATCGAACGGAGCATGAACATGCTGCCCCTCCTCGCGCTTGTCGCCCTGGCCGTGGTGCTGGGGCTAGTCGCCGTCTTCGCCATGGTCGAGCGGGGCCGCGAGCGGCGGCGGGCCGAGGTCCTGGCCGAGCGGTTGGGGGAGGCCTCCGCCGCCCTGGCCGAAGCGCGGGAGCGGGCGCGGATGCTGGAGGGCCAGGCCGCTTCCCTGCCCGAATATCTGAAGGCCCAGACCGCCCAGACCGCCAATGCGGTGGCCGAGGAATTGTTGAAGCGCAACGCCGAGACCTTCAAGAGCCAGGAGCTGCTGGCCCAGGCCCGGATGGAGGCCCAGCTGAAGCCGGTGGCCGAGACCCTGGCCAAGTTCGAGACCCAGGTGGCGGCGCTGGAGAAGAACCGGGCCGAGGAGAGCGGCGGGCTGAAGGAGCAGATCGCCGCCCTGATGCTGGCCTCCACCGCCACCCAGGCCGAGGCGCGCAAGCTGTCGTCGGCCCTGCGCCGCGGCGCCGGCGTCCAGGGCCGCTGGGGCGAGCAGACCCTGCGCAACGTGCTGGAGACGGCCGGTCTCGCCGCCCGGTTCGACTTCGAGGAGCAGTTCTCGGTCGAGAGCGAGGAGGGCCGCCGCCGCCCCGACGTGAAGGTGCGCATGCCCGGCGGCGGAGTGTTCGTGATCGACGCCAAGTGCTCGCTCAACGCCTTCCTGGAGGCTCAGGACGCGGCGGACGAGGCCGGGCGCGACGCGGCCTATGTGCGCCATGCCCAGAGCGTGCGCAGCCACATGATCGGCCTTTCGGCCAAGGGCTACTGGGACCAGTTCCAGGGCGAGGGTTCTCCGGATTTCGTGGCCATGTTCGTTCCCGGCGACGGCTTCCTGGCCGCGGCGCTGGAGCGGGCGCCCGATCTGATGAGCGAGGCCATGGCCAAGCGGGTGCTGCTGGTCACCCCCACCACCCTGTTCGCCCTGTGCAAGGCGGTGGCCTATGGCTGGCGGGTGGAGGAGCAGGCGAGGGGCTCGGCCGAGATCGCCAAGCTCGGCCGCGAGCTGCACAAGCGCCTGTCGGTGATGGGCGGTCACGCCGAACAGCTGGGCAAGGCCCTGACCTCGGCGGTGGGCAAGTACAACGCCTTCGTCGGCTCGCTGGAGAGCCAGGTGATGACCCAGGCCCGCCGCTTCGAGGAGTTGTCGGTCGACCACGAGGGTAAGGAGCTGCCGGTGCTGGAGCCGGTGGAGAACGCCGTGCGGCCCCTGGCCAAGCTGGCGGCGGCCGAAGATGACGCGCCCGCCCCCGCCTTGACCCTCGGAGTGCGCTGACCTACCTGACGATCATGGCCGTCCGTCGCATCCTCACCGTGGACAACCGCGCCGACCTTGCGGTGCTCAAGTCCAAGTCGGTCCCCGTCGAAGGGGTCGACGACTCCCTGCGCGCGCTGATGGACGACATGCTGGAGACCATGTACGCGGCCCCCGGCATCGGCCTGGCGGCGGTCCAGGTGGGCGAGCCCAAGCGGGTCATCGTCATGGATCTGTCCCGCGACCCCGAGGCCAAGGCCCCGCGCTTCCTGGTCAATCCCGAGATCACCTGGCGCTCGGAAGAAACCCTTCCCTACGAGGAAGGCTGCCTTTCCGTTCCGGAGATTTACGACGAGGTCGAGCGGCCGGCTAAGGTGAAGCTACGCTACCTCGACTACGACGGGAACACCGTCGAGGAGGACTGCGAAGGCCTGTTCGCGGTCTGCATCCAGCACGAGATGGATCACCTCGAGGGCGTGCTGTTCATCGACCACCTGTCGCGGCTGAAGCGCGAACGCGCCGTGGCCAAGGTGAAGAAGGCCGCCGCGGCGGCCTGAGCGCCCTTCCGTCAGGCGAGCTTGCGCAGGTATTTGGCGGTGATCTGGTCGACCCGGTCGACGCCGAGGCCCCGCATGGCGGTCGCCAGCTCCTGCTTCATCCGGTCGTAGACGTTCTTGACCCCGAGCTCGCCGCCCAGCGCCAGGCCGTAGAGCGCCGGTCGGCCGATGGCCGCCACATTGGCCCCCAGGGCCAGGGCCTTGAACACGTCGACGCCGCGGCGAATGCCGCTGTCCATGATCACGGGGACGCGCCCATGCACCGCCTCGACGATGGCGGGAAGCACGTCCAGCGCCGCCGGCACGCCGTCCGTCTGGCGCCCGCCGTGGTTGGAGACCTGGATCCCCGCCGCGCCCCGCTCCACCGCGCGCCGCGCCAGCTCCGGCGTCAGCACGCCCTTGAGGATCACCGGCAGGCCGCTCTCCTTCTGGGTGAAGGTCAGGTCGTCCCAGTCCAGGAAGCGCTTGCTCTCTCCCCGCGGCGCCCGCTTGACGCCGGTCTCGGCCAGGATGGCCGCCGAGGCCGTACGCATGTCGAAACCGAGGCGCGCGACGGCCTCGGAGTTGCCCGGACCCAGGGAGTCGATGGTGAAGACGATGGCGGTGAATCCCGCCGCCCGCGCGCGGTGGAGGTTGTCCCGCGCCTCGCCCGGGTCGGCCGGCATATAGAGCTGGTGCCACTTGGGTCCGGTCGTCGCCGCCGCGACCTCCTCGATGGTCCGGGTCGCCGCCCCGCTCATGGTCATCAGCGTGCCCGAAGCGCTGGTTCCTCGCGCCATGCCGACGTCCGCGGTCGCATGGGCCAGCACCAGGCCGCCGGTCGGCGCGGTGATGACCGGAAGCGCCAGCGCCGAGCCCAGGATGGTCGTGCGCAGGTCCGGTTCCTGCCGGCCGGCCAGATAGTCCGGGATAAGCGCGTAGCGATCGAAGGCGCGCCGGTTTTCCCGCAGGCTCCACTCGGCTCCCGAACCGCTGGCGATATAGGCGAAAGGCCCGTCGCCCAGCACCTTTCGCGCCTCCGGTTCGAGATCGACCAGACTGCTGATCTTGATGGGGGCGACGACGGTCGGAACAGACTGGGCGGCGGCCGTGGCCGCAGCCTCGACCATCAGGATATCCCTATGATCGGCCGCCAAAATTAGCCTCCTTATTTCTACGGGAACATGACGGGATTTCCCTGGGAATGCTAGGGAGGCCCATGCGCATCGCCTTCATGGGCACACCCGCCTTCGCCGTCAGGGCCCTTCGCGAGATCGCCGGGGACGGGCACGACATCGCCGCCGTCTACACCCGCGCCCCAGCCCCGCGGGGCCGCGGCCACGCCCTGCAGCCTTCGCCGGTCGAGGTCCTGGCCGAGGAACTCGGCCTGCCCGTGCGGACGCCGAAGAGTTTCCGCGATCCGGCCGAGGTCGCCGCCTTCCGGGCGCTGGGCCTGGACGCGGCCGTGGTGGCGGCCTACGGCCTGATCCTGCCCAAGGCGGTGCTGGAGGCTCCCCGGCTGGGAGCGTTCAACCTGCATGGCTCGCTGCTGCCCCGCTGGCGGGGCGCCGCCCCGATCCAGCGGGCGATCATGGCCGGCGACCCGGTCACCGGGGTCCAGGTGATGCGGATGAGCGAGGGTCTCGACGAGGGTCCGATCCTGCTTTCGGAGACCATCCCCATCCTGGCCGACGACACCGCCGCCACCCTGCACGACCGCATGGCCGAGGCCGGTGCGGAATTGATGGCCGGGGCCCTGGCGGCCCTGTCGCGGGGGCCGGTGCCCGAGCACGAGCAGGCCCAGGACGGGGTCGTCTACGCCCGGAAGATCACCCCGGCCGAGGCCCGCATCGACTGGGACCGCAGCGCCCCGGAGGTCGATCGCCATATCCGCGGCCTGTCGCCGGCGCCGGGGGCGTGGTTCGAGGTCCTGACCCCGCGCGGGCCCGTGCGGGTCAAGGCGCTGATGTCGCGCCTCTCGGCCGGAGAGGGTCCGCCCGGAGAGGTGCTGGACGACAATCTGAAGGTCGCCTGCGGCCAGGGGGCGGTGCGGCTGCTGCGGGTCCAGCGCGAAGGGCGGGGTCCCCAGGACGCCGAGGACTTCCTGCGCGGACTTCCGATCGCCGCCGGAGAACCCTTAGGCTGATGCCCCGCTATCGCGCGACCATCGAATACGACGGCGGACCCTACAAGGGTTTCCAGCTCCAGGCCGCCTTGCCGACGGTGCAGGGGGCGCTGGAAGCGGCCATCCTGGGCTTCTCCGGCGAGGCGGCGCGGGTGCATGCGGCCGGCCGGACCGACACCGGCGTCCACGCCACCGGCCAGGTGGTCCACTTCGACCTGGAGCGGGAGTGGCGCGCCGAGGTGGTGCGCGACGCCGCCAACGCCCATCTGGTCCGCGAGGCGGTGGTGGTGCTGGAGGCGGAACGGGTCCTTGAGGACTTCCACGCCCGCTTCTCGGCGGTCGGCCGGCGCTATCTGTTCCGCATCCTCGACCGCAAGGCCCCCCCGGCGATCGAGCGCGGCCGCGTGTGGTGGGTGAAGGCGCCCCTGGACGCCGAGGCCATGCACGCGGCGGGCCAGGCCCTGGTCGGCCTGCACGACTTCACCACCTTCCGCGACGCCAATTGCCAGTCCGCCTCGCCGGTGAAGACCCTGGACGCCGTCGCGGTGGAGCGCCGCGGGGACGAGGTGCGGCTGTCGTTCGCCGCGCGGTCGTTCCTGCACCGCCAGGTCCGCTCGATGACCGGCGCCCTGGCCGAGGTGGGGATGGGCCGCTGGAGCGCCGCCGACCTGGTCGCCGCGCTGGAGGCCCGCGACCGCAAGGCCTGCGCCCCGGTGGCGCCGCCTCAGGGCCTGTATCTGTCCGCGGTGGTCTACCCCGCCGCCGAGACGGCGAAGGCGAAGCCGGCGACCTGATCCGCCAGCACCCCGACGGCGACCGACAGCACCACCATGAGCAGGGCGATGGGGATCTCTTCGCTCAGCGTCTCGCGGGAGGCGCGCCAGGTGACGAACAGCGAGACCCCGAACAGGCCGAGCCAGAAGAAGGTGAACAACCCCTGGCCGGTGTCGCCGGCCAGCATCAGGACCGCGGCCGCGGCCGTGCCGATGTTCAAGAACAGGGAAGCCCAGTTGACGATGATGATGAAGCCCGCGTAGCCGGGGCCGATCCGCAGCGGCTTGGCGATGGCGGCGATCACGGCGGGGAAGGCGACGGCGTTCAGGACGTGCGACGCCACCGCCGCCCACATCACCCGGTTGTCGACGACCGCGCCGTTGGCGGCGGTCATGGCCGAGACCACGATCAGATAAAAGGGCAGGCCGAGCAGGGGCCCCAGGAACGAGCGCAGGAAGCCGCCGGCGGTGGGATTGAAGCCATCCGGCCAGCGCGGGTCGTAGCGGATCAGCCGGCCGACCCCCACGCCCGCGTCGGCGATCTCGCGGGTGATGGCCGGGGCGCTCAACCGAAGGCCTCGAAATAACGTTCGATCACCGCCGCATAGACCCGCGACAGGGCCTCGATCTCCAGGACCGGGGCATGCTCGTCGACCTTGTGCATGGTGGTTCCGACCAGGCCGAATTCGATCACCGGGCAAAGGGCGCGGATGAAACGGGCGTCGGAGGTGCCCCCCGAGGTGGACAGCGCCGGCGGCACGCCGAGGGTGGTCTCGACCGCCTCGGCCACCACCTCGACGAAGCGGTCGGGCGGGGTGTGGAAGGCCTCCCCCGAGATGGTCGTCCTCAGGCGGACCTTGCCCGGGAAGGTCTTGTCGGCCTCTTCGCATTCGGCCGCCAGCCAGCGCACCAGGCCGGCGCCTGTGTGGGCGGGGTTGAACCGGATGTTGAGCCTGGCGCTCGCCGTGGCCGGGATGACGTTGGTCGCCACGTCGTCGGCGCTGAGGGCGGTTACCTCCAGGTTCGACGGCTGGAACTCCGGATAGCCGTCGTCCAGGCGATGCTGGACCAGCCGGTCCAGCAGGCCGACCAGCACGGGAACCGGATTGGCGGCGCGGTCGGGATAGGCGACGTGGCCCTGCACGCCTTCGACGGTGATCCAGGCGTTGAGGCTGCCGCGGCGGCCGACCTTGATCATGTCGCCCAGCACGGCCGAGGAGGTCGGCTCCCCGACCAGGCAGTGGTCGATCCGTTCGCCCTCGGCGATCAGGACCTCGACCACCCGGCAGGTGCCGTCGACGGCGTCGCCCTCCTCGTCCCCGGTGATCAGGAAGGACAAAGAGCCCTTGCCGGCGCCGGGGCCCGGGACGGCCGAAACCGCGGCGATGAAGGCGGCGATGGCGCTCTTCATGTCGACCGAGCCGCGGCCGTGGAGCTGGCCGTCGGCGACCTGGCCGGCGAAGGGGTCGTAGCGCCAGTCGGCGGCCTCGCCCGGGGGGACCACGTCGGTGTGGCCGGCGAAACAGAGGTTGGGCCCTCTGGTCCCGCGGCGGGCGTAGAGGTTCTCGATCTGGCCGAACCGCATCCGTCGGCAACTGAAGCCCAGGTCGGTCAGGGCCTGTTCGACCACGCCCATGGCGCCCTGGTCGGCGGGGGTCACCGACGGGCGCCGGATCAGGGCCTGGGCCAGGGCCAAGGGAGCGAGCGGGACAGGAGAGGACGCCATCGTCCGGCATTTAGGCCGGGCGCCCCGTCGGCGTCGAGAGGAAGTCGGCCCCTCAGCCGTGGAAGGAGGGCGGGGCCCCCAGATTGCGCCCCAGCAGCCTGGCCAGGCCCAGGGCGGTGTCGTCCTCCCAGGCCAGGGCCTGGGCGGCGAGGGGCCGGCCGCGCTGGTCGAGCCCGACCGGGAACACGGTGGCGGGCAGGCCCAGCACATTGGCCAGGGCGGTGAACTGGGTCATCGCCGGGTGCTCGGCCTCGAACGGACGGGTGGCGACCGGGGTGGCCGGCATCAGCAACCCGGTGAAGCCGCACAGCTGGGCGCGCACGCTTTCGGCGGCGACGGCGAGTTCGCGATAGGCGGCGGCCAGGTCGGCGGCGGTCTTGTCCATCCCCAGGGCGAGGCGGGCGCGGAAGGCGGCCGAGAAGCCCTTCGGATCCTCCGCCAGCATCTCCGCGTGCTCGACCATGGCCTCGGCGGCGCAGAGCAGGAAAAGTTGGCTGCGGTCGGCGAAGTCATAGTCCTCCAGCACCACCGGTTCGACGGTCAGGCCGGCGGCCCGGGCGGCGTCCAGGGTGGTCTGGTAGGCGTCCATCACCTCCCATTCGACCTCGACCCCGGCCCATTGCAGGGCCCCGATCGGAGCCTCCCGCAAGGTGGCCAGGACCGCGGGCTGGGAAATCTCCTCGGCGAGCTCGGTCTCCGCGCCCGAGGCGCCGGCCAGGAGGCGGGCGCAGTCGTCGGCGGAGCGGCCGTGCACGCCCACGTGGTCGAGGGTCCAGGACAGGCCCACGACCCCGTCGGTGGGGATCAGGCCCAGGGTCGGCTTGTGCCCGAACACCCCGCTGAGCGCCGAGGGGCCCCGGACCGAGCCCAGGGTGTCGGTGCCGAGGGCGGCGGCGCAGAGTCCCGCCGCCACCGCCGCCGCCCCGCCGCCGGAGGACGAGCCGGGGATGTGGTCGTGGAGCCAGGGATTGTGCGTCCTGCCGAACCAGGGGTTGTCCATGCTGCCGCCGAACCCCCCTTCGGACATGTTCAGGACCCCCAGGATCACCGCGCCGCCTTCGCGCAGCCTCGCCACGGCGCTGGCGTCGGCTCCGGCGATCCGGTCGCGATAGGCGCCAATGCCGGCGTGCCAGGGCAGGCCCTCCACCGCGATATTGGCCTTGACCGCGATCGGCTGGCCGTCGAGCAGCGACAGGGCCGCCCCGTTTCGCCAGCGCTCCGCGCTTTCATGCGCCGCCGCCAGGGCGCCCTCCCGATCGACGAAGACATAGGCCCCAAGAGCGCCGTCCAGACGGTCGATGCGGGAAAGATAGGCTTCACAGGCCTCGACCGGAGTAACGGCCCGGTCCGCGTACAAGTCGCAAAGGCCGGCGACGCCGGCCTCGATAATCGGATTTGAAAAACTCATGACCGTTTCATCTTGGGCCCTTGGAGAGCCTCCTGTCGATCCATGCGTTGTGCCGGAACGAGTCTTTCCGCATTTTTCGCCCGTCCTTCGCAGGAGCGCGCCCTTGAACATCCTCGACCTGGTTCCGCGTCCCGCCGCCGCGCCGCCGCGCGATCAACTGGGGGAAGGGCCGTTCTGGTCCGAGGCCGAGGGGCTGCTGTACTGGGTCGATATCGCCGGACGCTGGGCCCATCGGATCGATCCGGCCACGGGCCAGGGGCGGAGCTGGCGCACGCCGTCCTCCTGTTCGGCCATCATCCCCAGCCGGCGCGGAAGCCCGGTCGTCGCCCTGGTCGACGGCCTGCATCGCCTGGACCCCCAGACCGGGGCGACCACCCCATTCGCCCGGCCCGACCCTGATGGGGGCAACCGCTCCAACGACACCCGTTGCGACCCGCAAGGGCGGATCTGGCTCGGGACCATGGACAACAATCTGGGCCCCGAGGGCGAGCCCGCGCCGCTGACCCGCGCGTCGGGAGGAGTGTTCTGCGTCGAACCGGACGGCCGGTCGACCCGGATGCTCGGCGAGGTCGGCATCACCAACAGCCTGGCCTGGAGCCCTGACGGCGCCCGCTTCTATTGCGCCGACACCACCAGGGACGTGATCTGGTCCTTCGCCTACGACCCCGACGGGCCGCGCCTGTCCGATCGCCGGGTGTTCTTCGAAGGCGGGCCCGGCCACCCGGACGGTTCGTCGATGGACGAGGACGGCTGCCTGTGGAACGCCCGCTGGGGGGCTGGGCGCCTGGTGCGTCTGACTCCTGACGGGCGGATCGACCGTGAGCTGCTGTTGCCGGTCGAGCAGCCGTCGAGCTGCGCCTTCGGCGGCGCGGACCGCAAGACGCTGTTCATCACCACGGCCCGCCAGGAACTGGAGGGGCTGGCTCCCGACGCCCTCGACGGCTCGGTGTTCGCGGTGGCGGTGGACGTGGCCGGAATGCCCTTGACCCCATTCGCGGGATAGCGGGCCGGAAGCCGGACGAGGGTCTCCTTCTCCCCTTGCGGGAGAAGGTGGACCGCCCCTCATCAGTCGGCTCCACAGCTTCGCCCGCAAGGAAGAAGCGGGGCGGCGACGGATGATCCTGGACTAAGCCTCCAGCACCGCCACGCCCGGCAGGATCTTGCCTTCCATCCATTCGAGGAAGGCGCCGCCTGCGGTGGAGACGAAGGTGAACTCCCCGGTCACTCCGGCCAGGTTCAAGGCCGCCACGGTGTCGCCGCCGCCGGCCACGGCGATCAGCTTGCCGTCCCGGCACAGCTCGGCGGCGTGCCTGGCCGCCTCCATGGTGCCGCGGTCGAAAGGCGGGATCTCGAACACGCCCAGGGGGCCGTTCCAGATCAGGGTCTTGGAATTCTCCATCGCCCGCTTCAGCCGGGCCACCGTCTCGGGGCCCGCGTCGAGGATGCGTTCGTCGTCGTCCACCTCGCCCAGGCCGCGGATGCGGGCGGGCGAATCCGCCGCCATCTTCTCGGCCACGACGATGTCCAGGGGCAGGAACAGCTTGCAGTTGTTGCGTCCGGCCAGGCCGATGATCTCGCGGGCGGTGTCGGCCAGGTCCTTTTCGCAATAGGAGGCGCCGACGTCGTGGCCCTGGGCGTAGAGGAAGGTGTTGGCCATGCCGCCGCCGATGGCCAGCTTGTCCAGCTTGGTCACCAGGTTCTTCAGCAGGTCGAGCTTGGTGGAGACCTTCGACCCGCCGACGATGCCCAGCACCGGCCGCTCGGGATTGCCGAGCGCCTTTTCCAGATGCTCCAGCTCGGCCTGCATGGCCAGGCCGGCATAGGCCGGCAGGCGGTGGGCTATGGCCTCGGTCGAGGCGTGGGCCCGGTGGGAAGCGGAAAAGGCGTCGTTGACGTAGAGGTCGCCCAGCTTGGCCAACTGGTCGGCGAACTTGGGATCGTTGGCCTCTTCGCCCGCGTGGAAGCGAAGGTTCTCCAGCAGGATCACTCCGCCGCCGGCCACCCGTTCGACGTCCGCCTCGGCCTCGGGCCCGACGCAGTCGGTCGAGAAGGCGACGGGCGTGCGCAGCAGGGCGGCCAGGGGCCCGACCACGGGGGCCAGGCTCATCTGGGCCACGCGCTTGCCCTTGGGCCGGTCGAAGTGGGCGATCAGCACCACCTTGGCTCCCCGCTCGCTCAGATAGCGGATGGTGGGCAGGGCGGCCCGCAGCCGGGTCTCGTCCCCCACCTGGCCCCCGTCCATCGGCACGTTGAAGTCGACGCGGACCAGGGCGCGCTTGCCCTGAAGATCGCCGGCCTGGTCGAGGGTGCGGATCGCCATCAGAGGAACTTGGCCATGGCCAGGGCGGTGTCGGCCATGCGGGTCGAGAAGCCCCACTCGTTGTCGTACCAGCTCAGCACCCGGGCCAGCTGGCCCTCGATCACCTGAGTCTGGGGCAGGGCCGCGGTCGAAGAAGCGGCGATGTGGTTGAAGTCCGAGGAGACCAGGGGCTCGTCGGTGATCGCCAGCACGCCCTTCATGGCGCCCAGGGACGCCGCGCGCAGGGCTTCGTTGATCTCCTCCTTGGTGACGCTGCGGCCGGGCACGACCTTCAGGTCGATCACCGAGACGTTGGCGGTGGGGACGCGGATCGAGGAGCCGTCCAGCTTGCCCTTGAGCTCGGGCAGGACCAGGCCGACGGCCTTGGCCGCGCCGGTGGAGGTGGGGATCATCGACTGGGCCGCGCCGCGGGCCCGGTAGAGGTCCTTGTGCATCTGGTCCAGCGAGGGCTGGTCGTTGGTGTAGGAGTGCACCGTGGTCATGTAGCCGCGCTCGATCCCGCACAGGTCGTGCAGGACCTTCGCCACCGGGGCCAGGCAGTTGGTGGTGCAGGAAGCGTTGGAGACGACCAGGTCGGCGGCCGACAGCTGGTCGTGGTTCACGCCGAAGACGATGGTCTTGTCGGCGTCCTCGCCCGGCGCCGAGATCAGCACCCGCTTCGCGCCGGCCGCCAGGTGGGCGGCGGCCTTATCCCGGGCGGTGAAGATGCCGGTGCATTCGAAGGCGATGTCGACGCCGAGCTCGCGGTGCGGCAGCTCGGCCGGGTTGCGGATCGCCGTGACCTTGATCGGACCAAGGCCCACGTCCAGGCTGTCGCCGACGACCCGCACCGGAACCGGGAAGCGCCCGTGGGTGGAATCGTAGCGGAGCAGGTGGGCGTTGGTCTCGATCGGCCCCAGGTCGTTGATCGCCACCACCTCGATATCGCGGCGGGCATGTTCGACGATCGAGCGCAGGACGAGGCGACCGATGCGGCCGAAGCCGTTGATGGCGACGCGAAGAGCCATGGGGAACTGCTCCTGGTGACTTGGCTGACGTGTTTTGATCATATGGACGATCATGCCGTCCGTTAGTGTGGCGTTTTGCGTTCACTGGGCTCGGAGTCAACCCTTGCAAAGCTATCTCGGGCCGGGAGCGTCGCCGCCTTGACCCCTTTCCTGCTGCTGTTCCTGGCGTTTCAGGCCGCCGCGAGCGAACCGGCCGCCGCCGCCGGCGCGCCGCCCGCGCCCCCCGTTTCCGCCGCGGCGCCCGCCCCGTCGGCGGCCGCGCCGCCTGTTCCGCCGTCCGCGGCGCCGTCCGCCGGAGCGCCGCCGCCCCGGCGGATCGACGACCTCAGCCGGCCCCTCACCGGGGCGGTGCCGCAGGGGTCCTACGAAGAGGGGGTGAAGGGCGCCTTCTCGCGCACCCAGAGCCTGCAGGGCCCGCTGGACGGGACCTGGACCCTGAAGGACGCCGCCGGCGCGGGCCTCTACCGGGTCCAGTTGGTCGATCCCGGTTTCGGCGGCGGCCGGATGGAAGGCGCCTGGTCGGACCTGCACGCCGCCGCCAGCGGCTTCTTCACCGGCGTGTCGCGGGACGGCGCCCGGCTCATCCTGCAGTTCACCGAGCCGGGGGTCGGGGTCGCCGTGGCTACCCTCGATCCCCGCCCCGGCGGCGGCTTCGCCGGCGAACTGAGCATCGCCGACGCGGGGCGCGAGCCGAGGAAATCGGCGGTGACCCTGGTGCGGCCCTGACCGCCGCCGTCAGGGCTGACGCGGACCGTAGCGGGCGGGCAGGGGAATGCGCTGGGTCCCCGGGGTCGGGACATAGTAGGTCCGGCCCCCCTCCTTCACCGTCGCGACCCCGCAGCCGCCGATCGTGCGCAGGACGGCGAGTTCGACGCGGCCCCAGGGAAGCTGGCCGAGCCGTCTCAGCGGCGCCGGGCCGCCCGCCGTCGGGGTCGGGGCCGCGGCGGGGCAGGCGGCCTGCGCCGTCGTCGTCGCCGGTTCAGCCGCCAGGGCGGGGGCGGCGAAGGCGATCAACGAAAGGACCAACAGGTGAGGTTGCATGGCGACCTCCGGAAGGATGCGCCAAGTCTACGCCTGTCGCGCGCCTTCTTGAAGCGGCCTCAGCCGCCCGGTTTGCGCTTCATCCCTTCGAAGGCTGGCAGGGCCGCCGCCTGGGCTATGGCCAGGGACGCGGGGGCATAGGCGACGGCGCCCTCCATCCCCCAGACCGGGTCGGGCCAGGCCGGATCGTCGCAGCGCCGGCCGACCACGTGCACGTGCAGTTGCTCCACCCGGTTGCCCAGGGCGCCCACGTTGAGCTTTTCCACCGACCGACCGAGGGCCGCGCCCATGGCCCGCACCGCCGAGCCGGCGGCGACGATCTCCTCCAGCAGCAGCGCCCGGTCGGCCGGGGTCAGGTGTTCGAGCTCGCGGGCGCCGGGCCGGCGGGGAATGAGGACGATCCAGGTCCAGCGCGCGTCCGTCTGCAGCCGCGCCTCGCTGAGTTTGAGCGCCGCCAAAGGTTCGGAGCTCGCGACAAGGCGGGGGTCGATCTTGAATTCGGCCATGGCTCACAAGAGGGGGTGAAGGAGGGGGCCGCTTCTATCCTTCCCTGCGGCGGGCGTCGCCAACATAAGAGGCGACTTGCGGGGGCGGGCGGCGGCGGCTAGACCGCCGCGCAACATTCGACCCCTCTTAAGGATGGAGACCTTCAGGTATGGCTCGCGCGAAAATCGCCCTGATCGGCGCCGGCATGATCGGCGGCACCCTTGCTCACATCGCGGCCCGCGAAGAGCTCGGCGACGTCATCCTGTTCGACATCGCCGAGGGCACGCCCCAGGGCAAGGCGCTCGACCTCGCCGAGGCCAGCCCCGTGTTCGGCAAGGATTCGTCCCTGAAAGGCGCCAATGACTACGCCGACATCGCCGGCGCCGACGTCTGCATCGTCACCGCCGGGGTGCCGCGCAAGCCGGGCATGAGCCGCGACGACCTGCTGGGCATCAACCTGAAGGTCATGAAGGCCGTCGGCGAAGGCATCAAGCAGCATGCCCCCAACGCCTTCGTCATCTGCATCACCAACCCCCTCGACGCCATGGTCTGGGCGCTGCAGAAGTTCTCCGGCCTGCCCAAGTCCAAGGTCATCGGCATGGCCGGGGTGCTGGATTCGGCCCGCTTCCGCTGGTTCCTGGCCGAGAAGCTGGGGATTTCGGTCGAGGACGTCCACGCCTGGACCCTGGGCGGCCACGGCGACGACATGGTGCCGATGGTGCGCCACTCCACCGTCGGCGGCCTGCCCCTGCCCGAGCTGGTCAACCAGGGCCTGCTGACCCAGGAAGACCTCGACGGCATCGTCAAGCGCACCCGTGGCGGCGGCGGCGAGATCGTCGCCCTCCTGAAGACCGGTTCGGCCTTCTACGCCCCGGCCGAAAGCGCCATCCTCATGGCCAAGTCCTATCTGAAGGACAAGAAGCGGGTCCTGCCCTGCGCCGCCTACCTGACCGGCCAGTACGGGGTGAACGACATGTACGTCGGCGTGCCGGTGGTGATCGGCGCCGGCGGAGCCGAACGGGTCATCGAATTCCCCACCAACGACGACGAGAAGGCGATGTTCGCCAAGTCGGTGGCCTCGGTGCAGGGCCTGATCGAGGCCTGCAAGGGCATCGACCCCTCGCTGGCCTAAGCTCCGGTCCACCCGACCCCCTTCCCCTCGATGGGGAAGGGCAGGGTCGGGGGCGGCCCTCTGCGTTCTGGGGCGGCCCTCTGCGTTCTTATGAGGATGCGGGAGGGGGACTCCCGCGCCGCCTCGCCGGCTGGAGGCGCGGCTTGCCGCGGCCTGCGCACGGCTCTATCTCCATGGCGATGTTCTCGTTCTTCGCCAATCCCGCCCGGTTCATGGCGTTGTCGCGCTGGCTCGCGCCCCTCCTGGGGGTGCTGGCGGCCATCCTGCTGATGGCGGGCCTGTGGCTGGGCTTGTCGGTCCCCGACGACTACCAGCAGGGGGCGACGGTGCGGATCATGTTCGTCCACATCCCCGCCGCCTGGATGGCCATGTTCGTCTATGTCTGCCTGGGGGGCGCGAGCTTCTTCGGCCTGGTGTTCCGTCATTCCCTGGCCGACGCCGCGGCCAAGGCGGCCGCTCCCCTGGGCGCGGGGTTCACCGTCCTGGCGCTGGCCACGGGCTCGCTGTGGGGGCGGCCGATGTGGGGGACCTGGTGGGTCTGGGACGCCCGGCTGACCTCGGTGGTGGTCGAGCTGCTGCTGTACCTCGGCTACATGGCCGTGCACGCCGCCATCGACGACGAGCAGAAGGCGGCGCGGGCGGCGTCGATCCTGGCCCTGATCGGGCTGGTGAACCTGCCGATCATCCACTTCTCGGTGAACTGGTGGAACACCCTGCATCAGGGGGCCTCGGTGTTCAAAGCCGGGGGATCGAGCCTGGCTCCCGTCTATCTGGCGCCCCTGCTGATCATGGTCGCCGCCTACACCGTCCTGTTCGGGTCCCTCTGGCTGGTCCGCATCCGCACCGAGGTGTGGCGCCGCCGGGCCGGCGCCCTGGCCCTGGCCGCGGCGGCTTAGAGCGGGATGCGAAAAAGTGGATACCGGTTTTCGCGCCAATCCCGCTCCGAAGGCTTAGAATCGAGTCGATGCCCGATTTCCACACCGGCCGCTACGCCGCCTTCATCTGGCCCGCCTATGGCCTGACCGCCCTGGTGCTGGGCTGGATGGTGGCCGAGACCCTGGTCCGGGCCCGCCGCTGGAAGGCCCGCGCCGCGAAGAAGCCGGAGGACCGGTCATGAAGCGCTGGATCGCGCTGGCGCCCCTGGTCGTGCTGGCCCTGCTGGCCTTGCTGTTCGAGGGCTATGGCCTGCGCCACGATCCGACGGTCAATCCCGCCGCCCTGGTCGGCAAGCCCCTGCCGGACCTGATCCTGCCGCCGCTCGAGGGCGGGGCGCCGGCGCCCCTGAAGGCCAGGCTGTCGGGACCCACCTTCGTCAACGTGTTCTCCTCCTGGTGCGTCCCCTGTGCGGTGGAGGCCCCGGCCCTGGCGGCGATGAAGGCGCAAGGGGCGCGGATCGTCGGCGTGACCTACAAGGACGATCCGGCCGCCTCCAAAGGCTTCCTCGCCCGCTACGGCGATCCGTTCACGGCGGTCCTGGTCGATCGCTCCGGCCGGGCCTCGATCGAGCTCGGCGTCTCGGGGGTGCCGGAAACCTTCCTGGTCGGCGCCGACGGCATGGTGCTGGCCAAACATTCCGGTCCCCTCCAGCCCGAGGACGCCGAGGCCATGCTGGAGCGCGCCGCCTCGGCCGCCAAAAGCGCTGGAAAGCCCGGGTAAGGTCTGGTTAACCATACCGGGAAACCCTGGGCCGGTTCTGGAGTCCGCAGCTTCGATGGCCGATCTTCGTATACCCTCCGCCGCACCGCCCGCCGCCCTGCGCCCCCAGGCGCCGGCGCGCGTCGACGCGGCCAAGGCGGCGCAGCGGGCGTTCTTCCAGGCAGCCCTGGGCGACCAGACGCCGGCCGGCAAGCCCGCGGCCCCGCCGGCGACCAGGACGGAGGACGCGTCGCCGCAACGCCTGCCCCGCCCCGGATCCCTGATCGACATCAAGGTCTGAGGCGAACCGGCCGAAAGGGTTTCAGGCTTCGGGCGCGGCCTTCTTCAGCTTGGCGGCCTTCTTCTTGCCCTTGCCCGACTTCTTCGGCTTCGGCGGGGCGTCGCCGTTCGCGGACGGAGCGGCGTCGCCCTTGGCCGCCGCCTTTTCCGCCTTGGCCAGGGCCTTGTCGCCGCTCTTGGCCAGCTGGCGCAAGGCGGCGAGGAAGGGATCGCGCTTGCTCTTGCTGAGCACTCCCAGCAGCCGGCTGTCGGCGCTGGCGACGCCGGGGGCGGCGGCGGCCAGGGCGGCGCGGCCCGCCTCGCTCAGATGCACGGCGTTGGCGCGTCCGTCCGAAGACGAGCGCTCCCGCGCCAGCAGGTCCTTGCCGATCATCCGCGCCACGAGGTCGGCCAGGGTGGAGCGGTCGATGCCGGTGGCCCGGACCAGTTCGGTCTGGGTGCGCCCTTCCTGGGCCGCCACCGCGCTCAGCACCGCGTACTGCCGCTGGGTCGGGGCGCCGGCGGCGGCCTCCTCGGCATAGAAGTCGAGCGCCAGCTGAAGGGCGCGGTGGAGCAGATGGCTCGGCGATCGATCCAGCGTCTCGACCGACTCAGGCCCCGGCTTGCCCGTCTTGGACATGCGCATCCCCTTCGCACCCGATTTGATCCGTCCTCCCCTTAACCGGGAAAGACGTCGGTTTGACGACAGGGCCGAAACCGGCTCAGGCGGCGGAGGCGACCCGCTGTGCGTGACGCTGTTCCAGGAACTCGTCCAGCATTTCGATCGGCATGATCGGGGTGGCGGACCCGTGCTCCAGGTGCATGAACTTGTTGCACAATCCCTTGACCAGGCTCATCTCGTGCGAGGCCAGCACCATGATGTGCGACTTCTCGATCAGCCCCATCAGCCGCGCGCGGGCGGAGTCGCGGAAATCGGAATCTCCGACCGCGATCCATTCGTCCATCAGCAGGATGTCGGCGTCGACCGACGTGGCCACGGCGAAGGCGAGGCGGGCGAGCATGCCCGAGGAATAGGTCTTCAGCGGCAACCCCAGGAAGGCGCCCAGGCCGCTGAACGCCTCGATCTGGGCGGTCTTCTCCTCGATCTGGGTCTTGGTCAGGCCGGCGATCAGTCCGCGGAGATAGATGTTCTCGTAACCGTTGGCGGTGGGCTGCAAGCCCAGGCTGAGGTCCAGCAGGGAGGCGATCTTGCCGATGGTCTCGACGCTGCCCTCGTCCGGGGAATAGACCCCGGCCAGGACGCGCAGCATGGTGGTCTTGCCCGAACCGTTGGGCCCGACCAGGGCGACGCGGTCTCCCGCTGCCAGCTTGAACGAGACGTCGCTGAGCGCGGCGACGACCGGCGAGGAGGAGCCGATCTTGGTGCCCAGGCGTCCGCCGATGGCGATGCGGGCCAGGTGCTTCTTCAGCGAGCGCTGGTCCGCCCCATAGACGGGGAAGCGGATCGAGAGGTTCTCCACGGTTATGCTGACGGCCTTGCTCACAGGTAGTGCACCACGCGTCGACGGGTCCGGGCGAACAGGGCGAAGGCGATCGCCCACCCGACCACGGCCATGAGGATGAGGATGATGTAGCTGTGCGGGTTCACCGGCTCGCCCAGCAGGGGCCGGCGGGTGACCTCGAGCATATGGTAGAAGGGGTTGCCCTCCAGGACGAACCGGTGAGCGTGGATCGATTCCGGCCGCCAGAAGATCGGGGTGATGAAGACCGAGATCTGCACCAGGGCGGTGACGATCTGGGGCACGTCGCGGAAGCGGGCGGAAACGATCCCGGTGGCCAGCGCCGCCCAGCCCAGATTGACCATGACCAGGACCAGCCCCGCCAGACAGAGCGGCACGTTCGAATGCCGCCAGAGGCCGAAATAGATCAGCACCGCGGCGACGATCACCACCTGGTGGCTGAAATTGATCAGGTTGCGCATGACCATGCGGGCGATGAAGCTCAGCATGGGCAGGGCGGTCTGCTTGATGATGGTCCCGGAGGAGACGAAGGCCTCGCAGCCCTCGACGATCATCTGGGAGATCAGGGTCCAGAACACGATGCCGGTGGCGAGCCACGGGATGTATTGGGCCAGGGACTGGTGCAGCAGCTGCGAATACATCAGCCCGACGCCGCCGATCATGGCCGCGGTGGTGATGGTGATCCAGAACGGCCCGAGCACCGACCCCCGGTAGCGCGAGGCGATGTCGTGGACCGCCAGCGAGGTCCACAGCCGCCAGCGCCGCATCGAGCTCAGGAAATCCCCGCAGGCCTCCCGCAGGTCGGAGCCGAACCCGCTTCGACCACTCAGGTAGCTACGCGGCGAGTCGGTCATCTGAATGGGAAAATCTCGGGCGGAAGGTGGCGGTGGACTAGCAGAACGGGCATGGGCTCACAAGGCGAGAGCCTTTTCCGGCCGTCACGTTCTCGGCCTATGCCGCGTTGACAGGGCGCGTGGGCGCGCTACTCCGGTTGCGATAAAAGCGGATAAGGCGAAAGCGGGGGCGCTTGCGTTCGCCTGAGCTTGAAGCGCGGTCGTGGTGTCAGAGGATCAAGGTGCTAGATAAGCCTTCTGCGGACGCCGACGCTCACGCCGAGCCGGCCCTCCGTTCCAAGACCTCGCTTGCGGTGCTGATCGTCGGCATGCACCGTAGCGGCACCTCGGCGCTGGGCGGTATGCTCAACAAGCTCGGCGTGGCCGTGCCGGAGGACCAGCATCCTCCCGACGAACACAACGCCCGCGGCTATTTTGAGCCCGAGCGGATCATCGATTTCCACGAGGCGTTGCTCGCAAAGCTCGGTTCGCCTTCCAACGACCCTCTGCCGCTGAGCTACGATTGGGTGCGCTCGCCGGTCGGCCGGGCCGCCGCCGTGGAACTAGCCGATATTCTCGACGAGGAGTTCGGCGATAGCGCCATGTGCCTGTTCAAGGACCCGCGGATGTGCCGGCTGATGCCGGTGTGGACCGCGGCCTTGACCAACCGCGGTCGCGACGCGGTCGCCATCTTGCCCTGCCGTCACCCCCTGGAGGTGGCCGGCTCCCTCTCCGCCAAGGCCGGACTCAGCCGCCCCTATGGCCTGTTCATGTGGCTGCAGCATGTGCTGCTGGGCGAACGTTTCACTCGCGATATGAAGCGAAGCTTCACCCTCTATGACGTCCTGCTCAGCGATTGGCGGGCCGTGGTGGACAAGCTTCAGCGCGAACTGGAGGTCGCATGGCCCCGCGATCTGGTGCGGGCCGGACCTGAGATCGACGCCTTCCTGTCTTCGGAGCTTCGCCACCATCAAAGCCCACCTGCGCTGGAACCGCACGACCCTCTGGACGAGCTATGTGCTCGCACATGGGCGGCGCTCCACCGCCTGAACGATGCCCCCTACGACGTCGAGGCCATGGCGGAACTGGACGCTGTCTGGGCCGCCTTCGAAGCCGCTGTCGGCGTGTTCGGGCCCCTCGTGGTGTCGTATCAGCGAACCGAACAGCGACTGCGGGATGAGCAGATCCGACTCGATCAGGCTGCGCGGCGGGAGATACTTAGCCGAGACGCCATCATCACCGACCTCAGCCGCCAGGTCGGGGAGCAGGCCGATCTTGCTGCGGCGGCCATGGCCGCGCACGACCGCGCCCAGGCGGCTGGCCGGGCCCAGATGGAATCCCTCCTTCAGGCGCGTCGGAAGGACCACGAAAACCTGCATGGCCTGCGCCTTGAACTGGATCGGCGAGAGGCGGAGATCGGCGCCCTAAGCGTATCGGCCAACGCCGCCCATGTCGGCCTCCATGCCGCCCTGCAACGCCTGGACGCCATTGAGAACAGCACTTCGTGGCGGCTAACCTTCCCGCTCCGAACGCGTCTGGTCCGAAACCCGGCCTTGCGCCGACTGATCCGCGGCGCGCTGAAGCTGGGGTGGTGGACTGTCACCTTGAAACTTCCGGCGAAACTCAAGGCGCGCAAACGCGTGCTGGAAGCGGCGTCCGAACCGGTCCTTGAGACCAAGATTGCCCCCCCCGCCCAGGTGCCTGCGCCGCCGGTCACCGTAGCGGGTCCGACAAAGACGGCGGCGACGCGGATGGTCTTCGTGTCCGGCGAAGCCCATACGCCGGGACACCTCTATCGCATCCATCGCCCGGCCGAAGCCGCGCGGTTGCTTGGCGCAGACGTGACCGTCATCCGCATCGAGGATGTCCGCGACCACCTGGATGCGATCCGTAAGGCCGATATCGTGTTCATCTGGCGCGCCGCCTGGACCGAGGAGGTGGCGCTTCTGTTCGAAGCGGCGCGGGCCGGAAAGGCCGTGGTCAATTTCGATGTCGATGACCTGATGTTCGAGCCGGATCTCGCTGTCCCTGAGATCATCGACGGCATCCGCAGCCAGGATCTCTCGCACGCGGTCGTGGCCGACCACTTCGACCGGATGCGCAGGACCCTCCTGGCGGCCGATTATTGCAGCGCGCCGACCACGACCCTGGCCCACCGCATGCGCCGCCAGCTCAAACCCGCCTTTGTCCTGCCGAACGGGTTCGACGACGACGTGGTCGAGCGCGCCCGCGAAGCGCTCTACGAGCAGCGGGCCGTACGCGGCGATGGGTTGATCAGGATCGGCTATGCGACCGGATCGAAAACCCATCAGCAGGATTTCGCCAAGGCTGCCGTCGCTATCGGACGAATCCTGCGCGAACATCCCGAATGCCGGTTGGTCCTGTTCGTCAAACAGGGCGAACGGGTGCTGGATATCGACGAATTCAGCGACTTCTTCGGTCTTTCGGATCAGATCGAGTGGCGCGACCTTGTTCCCATCGAACAGCTTCCGCTCGAGCTCGCGCGTTTCGACATCAATCTGGCGCCGCTCGAAGCCGGAAATCTGTTCTGCGAGGCGAAGAGTGAACTGAAGTTCTTCGAGGCGGCCCTGGTCGACGTCCCGACCATCGCCTCCCCCACCGAACCCTATCGCCTGGCCATGCGCCACGGACAGACGGGGTTCCTGGCCGAGACATCGGAGGAATGGTACGCCGCGCTTAAGCAATTGGTGGAAGATCCAAAGCTTCGTGCGGAGATCGCCAGGAACGCCCTTTGGGAGTCCTTGGCCCGGTATGGCTCGGATCGCAGGGCCGAACTCATGACCTCGTTCATCGAGCAGACCTTGGGCGGAGGTCGCCGGGCCGCTCGCGCCTTCGAGCTCGACCTAGCCCGGGCCGCGCGCCCGCCCGCGCCGCCGCCTTTTATTCCCGACCATGAGGTGGTCTTTGCTTCCGACCCGGGGCGGCGAGCCCAGGTCACGGTGATCGTCCCGCTGTACAACTATAGCCGCTATGTGGCGGAGGCGCTGGATTCGGTCCAGGCACAGACGTTGCAAGACCTCGATCTGGTCGTGGTCAATGATTGCTCCACCGACGACTCCGAAGCGGTGGCCTTGCAATGGCTGGAGAGGAACGCCGCCCGGTTCAACCGCGCCCTCCTGATCCGCAATACCAAGAACGCCGGTCTTGGCTTTACCCGAAATGTCGGCTTCGCGCGGGCCGATACCGCCTATGTCCTGCCTCTGGACGCCGACAACCGGCTGCTGCCGGATTGCGCTGAACGCCTGCTGGCGGCGGCGAAGTCGGAAGGTGCGGCCTTCGCCTTCTCCCTGATCCGCCAATTCGGCGACAACGACTGCATGATGGGTGAGTTCGACTACGACCCGGTGCGGTTCGTCTACGCCAACTATATCGACGCCATGGCTCTCATCCGCCGCCCCTGCTGGGCGGCGGCAGGCGGGTATGATCACGTCCGGTACGGCTGGGAAGACTACGACCTGTGGTGCCGCTTCGTCGAGCGCGGCTTCTTCGGCAAGCAGGTGAACGAGATCCTGGCCGAGTATCGTGTCCACGGCAATTCGATGCTGCGGATCGAGACTGAACAGGTGCGCAACAAGATTCGCCTCTTGCGGGACATGGAGCGGCGTCACCCCTGGCTGACCATCGACCGCAAGCCGATCTGGGGACTGCAACTGCCGGACGACGAGCCGGAGCCCGAGGCGGCGCCGTTCGCCTCGGCTCTCGATCAGCGGACCGACGGGGAGGTCCAGAACGCGCGGCTTGATCAGATCCTGCCGATGTTGCGCTGCCCCGAGACCGGCCAGCCTCTGAAACGCGATGGCGAGGGACTGAAGACCTTGGACGGAACCAAGTCGTGGCCCGTGCTACTCGGCCGGCCCGTGATGTTCGACGGCCTGGGTGAACCGCGCGTGTTCCCGGCGGCGCACATTTCCAACGCCCTGCCGGAACGCGCCGTCGACCTTATCGAAGGCGCCAAGGGCCCGGTGCTGAATTTGTCCGCCGGCGGGACGCCTAAACGCTACGACCATGTGATCGAGTTAGAAGTCGGGGTGTTCGGCCATACCGATGTGGTGGCCGACGTCCACGCCCTTCCGTTCGACGACGGGACCTTCGACCTAGTGGTCTCGATGAACGCCTTCGAACACTACCACACCCCTCGCAGGGCGGTGGAGGAGATCATGCGGGTGCTGAAGCCGGGCGGGCGGGTGTTCATCCGCACCGCGTTCATGCAACCGTTGCATGAGGCGCCGTGGCATTTCTACAATTGCACCCGCTACGGCTTGGAACGCTGGTTCGATCAGTTCGAGACCCTCGACCTCCAAGTCGCCAACGTCTTCAACCCGATCCACGCCCTGTCCTGGCAGCTTTCAGAGGCCGAGGTCGCCTTGCGCCGCGAACTGACCGCTCGCGACGCCGAGCGCTTCCTGGACGTCACCGCCCGAGAACTGATCAGCCTATGGCGCGAGCCGGACGGCCGGGATCATCCCGTGTGGAGGAGTTTTCTGGACCTGCCCCAAGCGGCCCAGGAGCAGCTTGCCGCCGGGTTCGAATATCTTGGCCGAAAGCCCGGATGACCGCCGACGACCGGGCCGCGTTCCTGATCGGCGGGGTTCAGAAGGGCGGCACCACCGCCCTGTTCCGCTATCTGCTGGACATCCCCTCGCTCAGCTTGGCGCCGGTCAAGGAGACCCACTTCTTCGACGACGAGACCGGGGTGGACTGGTCGGCCCCGGACTATGGCCGCTACCACGCCATGTTCGAGCCGTTCGATGGCCGGCCGCGCGGCGAGGCCACCCCGATCTACCTCTACTGGCCGAACTCGCTGGAGCGGATCGCCCGCTACAATCCGGCGATGAAGCTGGTTTTCCTGTTCCGCGATCCTGTGCAGCGGGCCTGGTCGCAGTGGAAGATGGAGTACGCCCGCGGCTGGGAGAGCGAACCTTTCGCCTGGTGCATCCGCGAGGGGCGTGCACGGGTCGACAGCGCCGAGGCCCCCGGTTTCCATCGGGTCTACAGCTACGTCGAACGGGGCTTCTACGGTGCGCAGCTCGAGCGCGTACTGCGGTTGTTTCCGCGCGAGCAGCTTCTGCTCCTTCGCTCGGACGAACTGGATCGTCAGCCCAACGAGACCCTCGCCCGGCTCTGCCGTTTTGTCGGCGCCGCGCCGCCGGCCGGATCGGTCACGCCGCGCCGCGAGTTGACGGCGAAAGCGATGGACTACGGCTCGACCATCACCGACGCTGACGTGGACTATCTGCGGGGCATCTACCGGAATGACCTGGCCTCCTTTGGCCAACACTCCGGTTTGGAAGTGCGGGACTGGACCGTGACCTGAACGACGGGAGGATCCTTTGGATCGACGCGAGAAGGTTTTGGGTGGTCTGGCCTTGGAGGGCCTTGGGCTGGAGATCGGCGGCAGCTACGGGCCGCTGGCGGCGGGCGATCCGGCGCTTAAGGTCAAGACCCTCGATCATCTCGATCAGGCGGCCCTAATAGCCAAGTACAAATCTGCGGCGGTGGACACTGCCTTGATCCAACCGGTCGATTACGTCTGGTCGGGCGAACGATACCTCGATCTGATTGGCGAGACCCGGTTCGACTGGATCGTGGCCTCGCACGTCATCGAGCACGTGCCCGACCTGATCGGCTTCATCAACGAGTGCGCCGAAATCTTGGCGCCGGGAGGACGGCTTTCATTGGTTGTTCCCGACAAGCGGCGGGAGTTCGACTGCTACCGGCCGCCTACCGGACTGGGTTCGGTCATAGACGCGCATCTTGAAGGTCGCCGGTTTTCCTCGTGCGGCCTGGCCGCGGAATTTGGCCTGAATACCGCTCGGCTCGATGGCCGCGATATCTGGACCGATGAAGATCGGGGTACGCCGCAGTTCATCTACGGGCTCGATGTCGCGAAACGCTTGATGCAGCGCGTGGAGACGGGCGCCTACGTCGACATCCATGCCTGGGTTTTCACACCCCACAGCTTCCGGCTGATGATCGAAGATCTGCATAGTCTGGGGCTACTGCAACTGCGCGAGACGCTATACCGGCCATCCGCTGAGCATGAATTTTATATCCAGCTTTCCCCTGACGGCGCCGGCCCTGGTCTATCGCGTCTCGAACTGTGCATTCTGGCGCTTCAGGAACAATGCTTTTGGAATGGGTGCTTGGGGACGATGCAGAGCGAACCTGAGGCCAGCAGGCCCGGGAACGACCCACCCACTGAGGATTTGGAAGTCTTGCGGGCCGAAAACGCCAGGTTGCGCAAGACGCTGGAAGCGGTCCGGACCTCTACGTCCTGGCGGATTACCTCGGCCCTTCGCGCCCTGAAGGGCTTGATCCGCTAAGGTCTTAGCCGTCGGGCCAGCATCCTCAGGGGGGCGGTGAGTTTTCCATGAGGTCGAGGTCTGGAACGCGTTCAAGGCTTCACGCAGCCGGCGGTTCTCCTCGATCAGTCCATCCAGAACCTCCGACTGAGCCGGCGAAGCATCCGGCGGCGGCGCGACGGGCGTCGGCGGCGGAGGTTCTGCGGCCTGGGGAACGGCGGCGCCGGTCAGACCGTCCAGCGCGGCCCGGATCGATCGGGCGGCCTCCTCCTCCTGTCCCACGGCAAGGGCGGTGAGCCGGACCTGGAATTCGATCTGGCCGGGCTCGGTGGGATGGAAGGCCTCGATGCGAAACGGAAACAGGCCGAGGACGGCGAACTCTTCGATCAGGCCCAGGAACAAGCCCCGCCTAGTCACACGTCGGCTCGATCAGCTACCGAAAGATGTTGAGTCCAATACGGTAGGCCGCCATTCGCATAGCGCTTCTGGTTAGGACCGGGCGAGGGCCTAACCAGCGTCGTATTTGACGGCAAACCGTGCGCGAGAGTTCAGGGGCTTCCTCCCCCAATCGTATTTGCGGCACCAGCATCATTTTGGACGTTTGTGGATGCGCCAAAGTAGCAGTTCGACTGCACATTGCTATTTGACGAGCCAGATTGAAGCCAAACTGCGTATGTATGTGGTCCAGAAAACATATTTCCGGTTATGGTGCCGCCATATCCAGAAGGTGTTCCGTTTATTACCAATGCAAGACCTCCAGAGCCGGAAACAACGCCGAAGAAGTTGCCCACAACATTAAATCCTGCAACGGCTTGTAAATTAACCGATGGCATAGACCCGGTGGTCGCAAACCAATTCCCGATTATGCTCAGTCCGCCAACTTCTGTCCCGGCAAATATATTAACGCCGATGCATGCAAATTGAGAACCTTGAATAGAGAGCTGAGCTAGGTTGTTTTGAGCGGCGGGAATATTTATTCCAGCGGTGCACCAGGTGAAATTTGACTGCGATATAGTAACTCCCTGTGTCCAGTCTCCGTAGACAAGGGCCTGGTCCAAGCCCCAAAAATTGCACATACTAATATTTAAAATTACAGGTATGTTAGAGGGCGATGTTCCGAAGATTTTTAGGCCGATGCCGATCCGCGAAGGTGATCCAGTTAACGTGCATTGACTTAGATTTACGTTTGAAACGCCCTCTACGTTCACGGAGGTGGCCCAGCATTCAGATATCCCGAAGCCGTCCTGCCCACGAAAGTTTACGCTGGTGATGTCGTTCAATGCGCTATTTGCCGGATCGGTGGCCGACGCCCCCGTGTTGACTAGAGAAAGTGCCACGCCACCATTTGTCTGAGCGGTCGTTATCGACAAATCTCTCAGGTGGACCGAGCCCGTCAGGCTATTGGTGGTGGTAGTATACGTGAACGACAGACCATTTCCGGTGGGAAAATAAAGGGACGTCGCGTCGGGGCCGGCGCCGATCAATGAAACCGATTTAAGATCTGGGACCGTATAGGACACTGCTGAGTTGAATTTGAATATGCCGGGGGGGAACCAGATTGCGCCTCCGCTTGAAGGCAGCGCCGCCACTGCTGAGGTTAAGGCCGATGTGTTGTCTGCTGACCCGCCGCCATCGCCACCATAGTCAAGTATGTTGAGAATTTCGCCGAGCTTCGTGAGCGCTGGAATAATCGACGCGCCAGATCCACTCGCTTGGTAGGTCGCATTTGAGAGGTCACTATTTGCGAAAGCCATAGATTCGTGCTCCGTATCTGGAATATACGTGGGCATAACGCCTGATGACTGGTCCAGCGACGAAAGGAAACTAGCCTGACTTATGGCGCGGTCGAAAATCAAAGCGGGTGCAAAACAAGAGTTCCGTGCATGTGGCCACAAAACAACCCAGAATCTTTCCCGAGTTGCTCACGTGTGTGTGTAGTTATTTCGATTTTACTTTGTCGCAATCCCGGTCTCCCAGCCTCCCATTCGGCGGGACCAGCGTCGCCGTTCGACCGAAGTGCCCCTGAGGGTGACGCATTGCGTGGGCCGAACCACCCCACAGACGCATGATCTAGTCGCAACTTTGCGAATCGATGCATCGGCCCTGTCTGGCATCCCAGACGGATATCGATCCAACCATTCGCCTCCAGCAGCGCCAGAGGCGCCTTAGAGGGTTCCTGTCGAGCGTTTCCGCGGCGGTCTACATCACCACGGCGACCTCCCGGCTCAGCACCACCCGGCCGTCCGCCCCGGCGACGGTGTAGCTGGCCCGGTAGCGGCCGGCCGGCCAGCCCTGCGCCGGTTTGCGCTTGCCGATGAACATCAGCCGCAGATCCTGGTCGCGGAGCAGAGGCGCGGCCTTGTTCTGCGCCAGCACCGAACCGTCGGGCGCCCGCAGGACCATCTCCTGCACGTCGCCGGCCTTAAGCCCGATCGCCCGCACATAGGCGATGAGCGTCCCGGCTCCGGCGGCGGGGGCCCTGATCTCCCCGTTCTCCACCGCATCCGGGGTGGGCGGGGCGTCGGCGAATCCAGCGTTGGCCACCGCCCGCGCCCGGTAGGCCGGCGTCTGACGCCACAGGCTGGCTCCGCCGTTGCAACTCCCCGTCGCGGCCCCATAGGCGAAGGGGTCGACCGTCTTTCCGCCCTGGCTGACCTGGAAGTGCAGGTGCGGGAATTCCGTCAGCCCCGACAGCCCCACCCGTCCGATCGGCTGGCCGGCCTTGACCAGGTCGCCGGGCTTCACGGCGACGCTGCCCTTGGCCATGTGGCAGTACCCGGTCTGGAAGCCGTCCGCGTGGGTCAGCACCACCGCGTTGCCGCAGCCGATGGCGTCGACGGCCTCGCGGCCCACGATCTTGACCGAAACGTCGGCCACGCCGTCCCGGGTCCGCAGCACCCGGCCGTCGGCCGCGGCCAGCACCGCCGCCCCGCGGCGCTGCGCGGCCATGTCGGGCAGACGGATATCGGTGCCGTCATGGGCGTCGTAGGTCCGGCTTCCGCAGGTGTAGTCCTTGGCCGCCGGAGACGGGTCATGGTCGACGTAGTGCTGGATCTCGCAGGTCGTCCCCAGTTCGCAGGCTACCGGCCAGGCCAGGCGAAACGGGGGCGGGGCCTGGGCGGCGCCGCTTGCGGCGGCCCCCAGGACGACGACGGCGGGCGCCGCGGCGAGTCCGATGAGCGACAGGGGGAACGGACGCATGGGACACCTCGAGATGTCCCGGCAAGCTAGGGCCCGATCGCGGCGAGCCTGTGGCGCCATGCCGCAGTCTAGTCGCGGGGGCGCCGGCTCTGGTATCTGGCCGTGCCGCCACAGACCGGAAAGACCTCATGGATCCCAGATTCGCCGCCGCTGAAGCAGCCCTCAAGGCGAGCCGTATCGACGAGGCCGCCGACCTGCTCACCGCGGCGCTCCAGGAAGGGCCGGGCCCGGCGGGCGCCTATCGGATCGTGGCGACGCGGTTGTTCAACCTCCGGCAGTTTGCGGAGGCGGAGCATTGGGTCCGCGCGGGCCTGGAGCGGTTCCCCAAGGAACTCGACCTGTGGAACCTGCTGGGGGTGATCCTTCGCCGGCAGGGACGGCTGGAGGAGGCCATCGTCGCCCTCGACAAGGCGCACAAGCTCAACCCCAAGAACCTGATGCCGATGATCAATCAGGCCAATGTCCTGAACGATCTGAAACAGTCCGCCCGGGCCCTGGCGATCGGCCAGAAGCTGGTGCGCCTGCAACCGGCCAATGCGGAGCACCATCGCATCCTCGGCATCGCCTACCGGGACCTGGACCAGTTCGACAACGCCGCCGCCCGATTTGACGTGGCGGCCCGGCTGCAGCCCAAACTGATCGACGCCTGGCTCGATCGCGCCGGCATCGCCATCAAGCTGCAACAGCACGACGAGGCGGTGGAGATCTTCGAGCGCGCGCTCAAGGTCAATCCGGACGACATCCGCCTGCTGGAAAGCTATGTCATAGCCCTTCGGCGGACCGGGCGGCGGGACGATGCCGAAGCCTTCCTGCGCGACCGCTTCGCCGCCGGAAAGGACGAGGCCTGGGCCCACATCCAGCTCGGCCGGACCTTGGCCGACTTCGACCGTCAGCAGGCGGACGTGCACTTCCGCCGCGCGGTCGAACTCGACCCGTCGAACATGAACACCCGCCTGGTGCTGGCCGAAAGCCTGGACCGCGCCCGCTACGGCGATGAGGGGGCCAATATCCAGGAGGCGGTCGAGACCCTGCGCAGCGCCATGGCCCTGGGCGAGCTCAAGCCCTCCGACATGCATGTGGCCCGCCAGATCGCCATCCGCGTCGGCGACTACGATCTTTTGGCGAGCCTCAGCACCTTCGAGGCCTATGGACGCGGCCTGGCCAAGGCGGGCCTGCACGGCCCGATGCTGCAGCAACTCGGGCGGGTGGAGACCCCGGAGGACCGGTTCGAGGTGCTCAAGCAGCACCGGATGTGGGGCGAACTCATCGAAAGCGCGGTGGCGCGCAACCCGATCAGGCGCCCGCCGCCGCGTCCGAAGGACGGCCGCATCCGCGTCGGCTTCATGTCCTCGGACCTGCGCAGCCACCCGGTGGCCTATTTCGCCTTCCCGCTGTTCCAGCACATCGATCCGAGCCGGTTCGACGTCTACTGCTACTCGTTCTACACCGGGGCCGAGGACGCCACCCAGCGCTACATCACCTCGAAGGTGACGGCCTTCCGCTGGCACAAGAGCATGTCGGCGCGGGCGGCCGCCCAGATGATCGCCGACGACCAGCTCGACATCCTGTTCGAGCTCGGCGGCTCGACCCACATGAACAAGCTGGAGACCATGGCCTACAAGCCCGCCCCCTTGCAGGCGAGCTACCTCGGCTATCCCCACTCCGCCGGCCTGGAGGCGATCGACTATCTGGTGGTCGATCCGTACATCAAGCCGCCCAATCCGGCCCTCTTGCTGGAAAAGCCGATGATCATGCCCAAGAGCTGGATATCCCTGGGCCAGGCCAATTTCCGCGACGACCAGGCGATCAACCCGATCACGCCGGAGGAGCGGAACGGGATGATCACCTTCGGCACGGCCAACAACCCGCACAAGTACGGGCCGCTGATGCTGCGGACCTGGGCCAAGGTGGTGGCCGCCACGCCCAATTCGCGCTTCCTGTTCGTGCGCCCCGAAGGCGGAACCCCCGCCTTCCGCGAGAACATGACCCGCCTGTTCGTGGAGGAGGGGGTGGCGCCCGAGCGGGTGCAGTTCCAGGCCGTCCGCGGGGCCCACCTGCCGTTCTACAACGAGATCGACATCGCGCTGGACACCTTCCCCCTGACCGGGGGCACCACCACCTGCGAGACCCTGTGGATGGGGGTGCCGGTGGTCAGCCTTCTGGGCGAGGCCTTCTTCGAGCGGCTGAGCTATTCGATCCTGACCAATGTGGGCCTGGGCGACCTCGTCTCCAGCACCCTCGAGGGTTATGTCGAGACGGCGGTGAAGCTGGCGGCCGATCCCGCGCGGCGGATGCTGCTCCGGTCCACCTTGCGCGACCAGATCAAGGCCAGCCCGCTGGGCCAGCACCAGCAGTTCGCCAGGGATTTCTACGACGTGGTGGCCGCGACCGTCGCCGCCGCATGACCAAACCCGCCGCCGACGTCGCCGCCTGGCTCGACCGGGCGGGCCGGCAGGCGGAGGCCGGCGATGCGGCCGGCGCCGCGAAGATCGCCGCGGAGGGACTGACGCTCCACCCGGATGCGGCCCCGCTGTGGAATCTCTACGGCGCCATGCTGCTCGTCGGCGGGCGCGTCGACGAGGGCGTCGCCGCCCTGGAACGGGCCGCGGCCCTGGACGCGTCGGATCCCGAGCCGCTGCGCAATCTGCTCGGTGTCCAGGTCGCGCGCCGGGCCTGGGAACGGGCCCGCGCCGTCGGGGAACGGCTGCTCGGCCTTGCGCCGCGCGATGCGGAGGCCCACCGGCTTCTGGGCGCCGTCGCGGCGGGAACCGGCGCCGACGCCATGGCGGCCGCCCGTTTGCGCACGGCCGTCAGCCTCGACCCCGGGCATGTCCAGGCCTGGAGCGATCTGGTCCTGGCGCTGGATCGTCTGCAGCGTCCCCTGGAGGCGTGTGTCGCGGCGGCCGACGCCGTGGCGGCCAACCCACGGGCGCCCGGCCTGGCGATGCTGCAGGTCGATCTGGCGATGCGGCGGCTCGCCGAGGGTCAGCGCCACGGTTGGTTGCCCGGCCGCACCGAAGGCCTGGAGCTGCAGGCCGCGCACGACGCCTTGCTGGCCGCCCTCGACGCGGGGCTGTCGCCCATGGCCTTGCCGTGGGCGGCGGCGCCGGTGTTCATGCGGCTGATGGCCCGCGAGGCCATGGAGAGGCTGGGCGGTTTCAAGGAGCTGGGCCGTCGATGGGCCGCGGCCGGAGACGCCCGCAACATGCTGATGCAGCTTCCGCGGGCCCGGGCCGTGCGCGAGGACCGGCTGGAGCTGCTCGCCCAGCACCGCCTCTGGGGCGAAGGGGCTGAGGCCGCGGCGCGCCAGGTGCCGGCCCCGGTCGCGGCCCGCCCGTCCGGGGGCAAGATCCGGCTGGGGTTCAAATCCTCCGACCTCAGGTCGCACGCGATCGGGACCTTCGCCTGGCCCCTATTCGAGCATCTCGATCGGGAGCGGTTCGAGGTCTACGTCTATTCCTTCTTTCCAGGACCCCCCGACGCCCTGCAGCAGGCCATCGCCGAACGGGTGACCGCCTATCGCCACGCGCCCGAGGCGGACGCCTGTGCGGCGGCGGCGGTGATCGCGGCGGACGGGCTCGACGTCCTGTTCGAACTCGGCGGTCCGACCGGCTGGAACAGGGCCGAAGTGATGGCTTGGCGGCTGGCCCCGATCCAGGCGAGCTGGCTCGGCTATCCGCATTCGCTGGGGCTGTCGACCATCGACTACATGCTGCTCGACCGCCTGGTCGCGCCGCCGGACCCGGCGCTGCTGATGGAGACGCCGCTGCTCCTGCCGCGCACCTGGATCGCCATGGGCGAGGCGTTTTTCAGGCCGGACCCCTATCCCGCGGCCGAGCCGCCGCAGGCGCGCAACGGCTTCGTCACCTTCGGCACGGCCAACGCCAGCTATAAATATTCCCCCGCCTGCCTGGACGCCTGGGCGCGGGTGCTGGCGGCGGCTCCCGGCTCGCGGTTCCTCTTCGTCCGTCCCGAGGCGGACGCGCCCAGCTTCCAGTCAGGGGTGCTGGCGGCCTTCGCCGCCCACGGGGTCGGGGCCGGGCGGATCCGGTTCGAGGCCGTCCGCGGCGCCCACCTGCCGTTCTACGACCAGATGGACGTGTCCCTCGACACCCTGCCGGTGACGGGGGGGACCACCACCTGCGAGAGCCTGTGGATGGGCGTGCCTGTGGTCAGCCTGGTGGGCGAAGCGCTGTACGAACGGCTCAGCTATTCGATCCTGACCCACGCGGGCCTGGGCGATCTGGCGGTCGACAGCCTGGACGCCTATGTGGCCACGGCGGTGAGGCTCGCCGGCGACGTCGACCGGCTGAGGGCCTTGCGCGGTGGGCTGCGGGACCGGATCCGGGCCGGTCCGCTGGGGGACTCCGAAGGGTTTGCGCGGGACTTCTACGACCTGGTGGCCGCGACCGTGGCCGCCCATCGGGCCCGCTGATCAGCGGAAGAAGCCGCCGACGATGTCGTGCTTGGCCGGCTTGAAGGCGAGGCCGCCGTCGGGGCCCGGAAACACCATGCAGTCGCCGGGGGTGTCGCGGTTGACCACACCCGTCCCTTGCGAGATCACCGTGCGATCGCCGACCGTGCAGCGGCCGATGACGGCGGTGTTGGGGTACATCACCACGCCTTCGCCCAGGACCGGCGACACCCCGTGGTTCTTGCCGACGGTGGAGTTCTGGTAGAGCACCAGCCTCTCCCCATAGGTCGCCTTGGCCAGGACGATCCCCACCGAGTGGCCGATGAAGAACACCTTGGGCATCTCGATCTCATAGAACAGGTCGATGCCGTTCAGCGCCTTGTTGAGCAGGAACAGGCGGGTGCTGGCCGCGGTCTCGCCGGTGTTGCGCCAGATCGAATTGGCCAGGTAATACAGATAGATGCAGTACTGGCTGGAGTGCAGGTGGCTGAACTCGCCGGCCCGCCACATCCGCACCGCGTCGATGCAGCGGCCGACCCGCTCCAGCGCCTCGTCGACATGGGCGGCCACGTGGGCGCGCAGGGGCTCGGACCGGCCGTCCGGGATCAGGTGGGCGACCTGGGCGCAGGTGTAGTCGATCAAGCCGGCGCGGGTCTGGTCAACCAGCTGCAAGAAAATCCTCCTGTGCGATCCGGGCCTCGACGGCGCTTCGGGCGAGCCTGGGGACCACGCCCAGCGCGTGCAGCCGGTGGACGGCGCACCGGGGGGCGATCTGTTTGGGGGTGGCGCGGGCGAAACGGACGCTCCAGCCGCGGCGCTCGAACACCTCCGCCAACTCTGCGTTGGAGACATTCTCGCCGCTGGCGACGTTGAAGATGCCCGCCGCGTCCGAATCGACGATGGCGCGCAGGGCGCGGACGGCGTCGTCGAGGTGGATATAGTCGCGGACCGAACCGGTGGCGGACTCGAAGCTCAGCGTGCGGGCCCGCCGCGCCTGCTGCATCCATTCGGACAGGAACCCGCTCGCCCCGTCGTTCCAGTCCCAGACCCCGGACAACCGCGCCACCACCCCGCGGCCCCGGGCCTGGGTCAGGCACAGGTTCTCGCCCAGAGCTTTGGACAGGTCGTAGAGGTGGCGCGGCTCGGCCGGGGAAAGGGTCAGGGCCTCGTCCTCGCGGCCGCCCGTGGGGCCCGCCCAATCGTAGAGCCGCGTGGAGGACAGATAGACCAGTCGCTCGAACCGGGCGTCCTTCAGCACGCGCGCAATCAGGCCGACATGGGCTTCGACCGTGTCGAACGGGCGCGCCAGGTAGTCCGCCGTCAGGCCGGCGCAATAGAACACCCGGCCCAGGTCGCGATCGAACAGGCCGGAATCGGCGCGGGCGGGGGCGAACACCTCGCATCCTTCCGCCTTCAGCGCCGAGACCAGCCGGCTGCCCACGAAGCCCGCGGCTCCGATGACGGTGTAGAGGCTCATGCGCCCCGCGACCTCAGCCGCCGGATCGGCGATCCGCCGTACACGGAATAGGGCTCCAGCACGCCCCGCACCACCGAGCCGGCCGCGACGACGCAGCCCCGGCCGATGACCGCCCCGTCGAGCACCACGACATTGGCGCCGAGCCAGACGTCCTCCTCGATGACGATGCCGCCCTTGCCGGCGGAAAAGCCCTGTTCCCGGATGAGCTTGGTCCGGTCGTCGAAGGCGTGGTTGGTGGCGGCCAGGGTGCAGTTGGCCGCGATCGCGACCGAGTCGGCGATCCTCACGCCGTTGCCGGTGTAGATCACCGTCCCGGAATTTATGGCGCAGTCGTCGCCGATGATGCAGTCGCCCATGCCGCCGACCGGCTTGATCTTGACGAAGGAGTCGATGAGCGTCCGCGCGCCGATCTCGATGCGGGTGCCGCGCACGGACCGTTCGATGTCGGCCAGGGGCGAGACCTTGGCGGTGGGGTCGATGATCAGCATGGCCTTCGGATCGCTCCCGGCGGAAGGATGAGCTTACGGCGCCGGCGCATAGTCGGGATAGGCGGCGTCGCGCTCGGAGATGATGGCCGGCGCCGCCGGCCATTCGATCGAAAAGGCCGGGTCGTCCCAGCGGACCCCGGCGCCATGGCCCGGCTCGAAGGCGGGGCTGATCTGGTACAGCACGTCGGTGTCGGCCTCGAGGGTGAGGAAACCGTGGGCGACGCCTTCCGGAATCAGCACGGCGCGGGCGTTTTCCGCGCTCAGGTCGAACCCGACCCAGCCCCGATGGGTGGGACTGTCGGGGCGTAGGTCGAGGCAGACGTCGAAGGCGCGTCCGCGCACCACCCGCACCAGCTTGGTCTCGCCCCAGGGGGCGGCCTGATAGTGCATGCCGCGCAGGGTGAGGGCGCCCGTGTTGCGCGAAAGGCTGGTCTGGACCGGCGTGAAGGGGTGGCCGGCGCGGGCGAAATCCTCGGGGCAATGCAGCCGGGCGAAGGCGCCCCGGACGTCGTGGACAGGCTCCGGATCGACCGCCACCACCCCTGCGATGGCGCTCCGGGTGAAGATCACGCGATGATCTCGACGTCCGGCGCGGCGGTGACGAAACGTCCGCCCCACTCGCGGATGTAGGCCAGCTGCTCGACGATCTCGGCCTTGAGGTTCCAGGGCAGGATCAGGACGTCGTCGGGGCGGATGGACGAGACCATGCCGGGGGGCAGGATCGGGATGTGGCTGCCCGGCAGGCGCTTGCCCTGCTTGTGCGGGTTGCGGTCGAAGACGGCGACGATGTCTTCCGGCCCGACGCCGCAGTAGTTGAGGAAGGTGTTGCCCTTGGCCGCCGCCCCATAGGCCGCCACCTTGCGGCCCGTGCGTCTGGCTTCGGCCAGGTAGGTTAGGAAGCCTTCGCGGACCGCCTCCACCCTGGCCGCGAAGCCGGCGTAGGTCTCGATCCGGTCGAGGCCCGCGGCCTGTTCGGCCGCGCGCACCGCCTTGAGGGCGGCGGTCTCGGCGAAGGGCGCGTCGGACCGGCAGCAGTACAGCCGCAGCGAACCGCCGTGGGTCCACAGCTCCTCGACGTCGTAGGCCTTCAGGCCGTTGGCGGCGAGCACCCGGTCGACCGCCACCAGCGACAGGTAGGAGAAGTGCTCGTGGTAGATGGTGTCGAACTGCACCTTCTCCATCATCCGCAGCAGGTGCGGGAACTCGAAGGTCACCGTCCCTTCCGGCTTCAGCACGTGCTGGAAGCCGGCGGCGAAGTCGCCGATGTCGGGCACGTGGGCGAAGACATTGGCCCCGTGCATCAGGTCGGCCCGAACCCCCCGCGCGGCCAGCGCCCTGCCGGTGGCCTCGTTGAAGAAGACCACCTCGGTCTCGATCCCCTTGGCCCGGGCGACCTCGGCGGTGTTGGCGGTGGGTTCGATGCCCAGGACCGCGGTCCCCGCCCGCAAGAAATATTGCAGCAGGTAGCCGTCGTTCGAGGCGACCTCGACCACCAGCGATTGGGGCCCGAGCTTGAACCGCCGCATCGCCGCCTCGGCATAGGCCCGGCAATGCTCCAGCCAGCTGGTCGAATAGGAGGAGAAATAGGCGTAGTCGGCGTCGAAGATCTCGTCGGCCGGCACGGCGTCGTCGGCCTGGACCAGAAAGCAGCGGTCGCACACCCGCGCGTGCAGGGGATAGGTCCGCTCGGTTCCGGCGGCGAACTTCTCTTCGCTCAGATAGGCGTTGGACAGGGGCTGCAGCCCCAGGTCGACCACGGTGTGGACGAGCGGGGTCTGGCAGAAGCGGCAGAGGGGAAGGGAGCTCATGTACGCTCTTTCAGGCAGGGCCGCCTTCTTAGACAGGCCCGTCGCTCAAGCCAAATCCTCATAGGCGGCGATCTGGTCCAGGGTGGTCTGGCGCAGGTCCGCGCCGGCCGCCTCCGCCCGGTGCCAGTCGATGGTCCAGCGCACGGCCTCGGGACCGTCCAACCGGCTGGCGAAACCCAGGCGCTCGCGGGCCAGGCTGGTGTCGATGGCCAGGGCCCGGGCCTCGATCGACGACGGGTCCGGCTGGTGACGCCAGGGCTGGGCGCCGAGCGCCTGGAGGGCGGCGGTGGCGAGGTCGCCGACGCTGATGACCGCGCCGCCGGGCCGGGGGCCGAAATTCATCGCCCGCGGGACCGCCGGGTCCGTGGCCAGGGCTTCCAGATAGACCAGGTAGCCGGCCACGCAGTCGAGCACGTGCTGCCACGGGCGCGTCGACTCGGGATGACGCAGGACCAGCTGTTCGCGGGCCCGGGCGGAGCGCACGATGTCGGCCACCAGCCGGTCGCGCGAATAGTCCCCGCCGCCGATGACATTCCCCCCGCGCCCGGTGGCGACGGGCGTGGCGGTCTTGTCGAAGAAGCTCCTGGCGTAGCTGGCGACGGCGATCTCGCTGGCCGCCTTGGAGCCGGAATAGGGGTCCTTGCCGCCGAGCGGATCGGATTCGACGAAGGCGCGCCCGGTCTCGGCGTTGGCGTAGACCTTGTCGGTGGTGATCGCCAGCACCGCCTTCAACGCCGCTTGGCCGCGCAGGGCGTCGAGCAGGTGGACCGTGCCCATGACATTGGTGGCGAAGGTCCCGACCGGATCCTCCACCGAAGCCCGGACGATAGGCTGGGCGGCCATGTGCAGAACGAGGTCGAAGCGCTCGCCGCCGACGACCGCGGCGACCGCGGCCCGGTCGCGCAGGTCGACGATGTGGGAAACGAGGTCCGTCCCGACTCCGGCGAGGCTGTAGAGATCGGGAGTCTGGTCGGGGGCCAGGGCGAGGCCCGTGACCTCCGCGCCCATGCGCCCAAGCCAGAGCGCCGACCACGAGCCCTTGAACCCGGTGTGGCCGGTCAACAGGACGCGCTTGCCGGCCCAGAAGCGGGGGTCTGGGCGCCGTCCGCTCACGGCCACAGCCGCCATGGCGCCGTACCGGCGGCCCACAGGGCCTCGAGCTGGTTCTTGTCCCGCAAGGTGTCCATCGCCGCCCAGAACCCGGTGTGGGGAAAGGCCATCAGCTGGCCGTCGCGGGCCAGGCCTTCGAGCGGCCCGACTTCGAAGGAGGTCGGATCGCCCTCTATCCGGTCCACCACCTCGGGGTTCAGCACGAAGAAACCGCCGTTGATCAGGCCGTTGTCCCCCGGAGGCTTCTCGATGAAGCGCCTGACCTGGCCGTCCTGGATGTCGAGGGCGCCGTAACGCCCCGGCGGCGCGACCGCCGTCACGGTGGCTTCGCGGCCGTGGCTGCGGTGGAAGGCGGCCAGCTTGGCCAGGTCCACGTCGGCGACGCCGTCGCCATAGGTGAAGAAGAACGGCTCGCCGGGCGTCAGATATTGGGCCACCCGCTTCAGGCGGCCCCCGGTCATGGTCTCGGGACCGGTATCCACCAGGGTGACGCGCCAGGGCTCGTGCTTGGTCTGAAGGTATTCGATCGAATCGTCGGCCAGATCGACCGTGATGTCGGCGTTGTGGAGCACGTAGTTGGCAAAATACTCCTTGATCATATAGCCCTTATAACCAAGGCAGACGATGAATTCGTTCATCCCGTAGTGGGAGAACAGCTTCATGATGTGCCAAAGGATCGGCCGTCCGCCGATCTCGATCATCGGCTTGGGCCGCAGGTGGCTTTCTTCCGAAATGCGGGTGCCGAGGCCGCCGGCGAGAATGACCGTCTTCATGTTTTCCCTGCGCGGCGGTGAATCTCGCCGTCAAATCCCCACGGCCTCGGGTGTTGTAAAGTCTTTTCTCAGGTCCCGCGGTAATGATGCGATGAGGCGACGGTGCGACAAAATGCGGTCGACGGCCAGGGTTCGGGATTTGTGGGCCGCCGGTTTCTCGCCGCAATTCAGGCCTAGCTCCGCGCGCCTCAGCCAGCCGCTCCGACAGCCATGGCTATATTGACTTTGACTCAAGGGGCGCTCACGTCCCTGCCCAGAGCGGTTTCCCGGCGGTCGTCCCCAATAAGGGCGCGGCGAGGGCTTGCCGGTTCGGGAACACCCTCGGTCGCACGGCGAGACGAATGGCAGCGATGAACCCCGCGTCCCCTCTGACCAAAGCGCTGCGCCTGGGCGCCGCGTCATTTGGATTTGCGGGCCTGTTCAGCCTGGTCACCAATCTGCTGTTCCTGGCCCTGCCGATCTACACCATGCAGATCTACAGCCGGGTCTTGGCCAGCCAGAGCGAAGCCACGCTCTATGTGATCAGCCTGCTCGCCGTCGGCGCCTTCCTGGTTTCGGGTCTGATCGACCACTTCCGGGCCCGCGTGCTGATCAACTACGGCGTGGTCTTCGACGAGCGGGTGGCCGGGCCGGTCTTCGCCACCCTGTTCGAGGCCGTGGTGCGCCGCGACACCGGCGCGCGGTCCCAGGCCCTTCGCGACCTCGACGCCCTGCGCCAGACCATCACCGGGTCGGCGGTGGGAGTGATTTTCGACCTGCCCTGGATTCCGGTCTTCCTTGGCATCCTGTTCCTGATCGACCCCACCATCGGCGTCGTCACCTTCCTCGGGGGAGTCCTGCTGCTCTGCCTGGCGGTGGTGCAGGACCGGGGGTCCAGGCCCGCGCTGCGGGAAGCCAACGACGCGGCCCTGCAGAGCTATACGTTCACCGACGCGGCCCTGCGCAACGGCGAGGTGGTGCGCGCCCTCGGCATGTTGCCCAGCCTCGGCCAGGACTGGATCCGTTACCGTCAGACCACGATGCAGCGCAGCGCCGTCGCCAGCGACCGCGCCAGCATCTACGGCGGGGCGATCCGCGTGGTCCGCATGATGATGCAGATCGTCATCGTCGGCCTGGGCGCCTGGCTGGTGATCAAGGGCAAGGTCGGCCCCGGGGTGCTGTTCGCCAACATGATCCTGGGCTCGCGGGCGCTCGCGCCGATCGAACGCATCGTCGGGTCCTGGGGCGGTCTGGTCGCGGGCCAGCAGGCCTACGACCGGCTGGCCAAGCTGCTCGAGCAGTACGAACCGCCCCAGACCGTGACCATATTGCCGCGTCCGGACGGCCACCTCAGCGTCGAGGGCGTGAGCTATGCGCCGCCCGGGGCGGCGACGCCCCTGCTGAACGCGGTCGCCTTCCATCTGCCGGCGGGGGAGACCCTGGGCATCGTCGGTCCCTCGGGCGCGGGCAAGTCGACCCTCACGCGCCTGCTGGTCGGGGTCTGGAAGCCGAGCTTCGGCGTGATCCGGCTGGACGGCGCCGACGTGTTCCAATGGGAACGGGAATCCTTCGGCCGTTACGTCGGCTATCTACCCCAGGACATCGAGCTCTTTTCCGGCACGGTGCGGGGGAATATTTCGCGCTTCCGTCCCGACGCGACGGACGAGGCGGTGGTCAAGGCGGCCATGCTGGCCGGCGCCCACGAGATGATCCTGCGCCTGCCCAAGGGCTATGAGACCCAGCTCGGCGAGCAGGCGACCGTACTGTCGGTCGGCCAGCGTCAACGGGTCGGCCTGGCCCGCGCCCTGTTCGGCGAACCGGCCTTCGTCGTCCTCGACGAACCCAATGCCGCCCTGGACGCCGAGGGCGAGGCGGCCCTGTTGCAGGCCCTGGAATTCCTCAAGGCGGCGGGGGCGACGGTGGTCATCGTCTCCCACAAGCCGAACGTGTTCCGCACCGCCGACAAGATGCTGGTGCTGCGCAACGGCCGCGTCGAAATGTACGGGCCGAGAGACCAGGTCATGGCGCGGGTGGTGCAGCCCGCGCCGGCCATTCCGCAAGCTGAGGCGGCGCGATGAGCAACACTCTTCCCGGACCCAAGCTGGTCGTTTCACGCTCCCTGGGCGGCGTCGACGAGGCAATCTCGGCCGAACAGCGCAAGCACATGAACGGCCCCATCGCCGCCGGCCTGATCACCGTGCTGGTTTTCGTGGTCGGTTTCATCGTCCTGGCCTCGGTGTTCTCCGTGGCCGGCGGCGTCCCGGTGCCCGGGGCGATCACGGTTGAGAACAACCGCAAGTCCGTCCAGCACCTGGACGGCGGCGTGGTGCGCCAGATCCTCGTCCACGAGGGCGACAAGGTGGCCAAGGGCCAACCGCTGTTCATCATGGACGACACCCAGGCCAGGGCCCAGGTCGACGTTCTCACCAACGAATACGACAGTCTGGTCGCCCAGAAGGCGAGGCTGGACGCGGAGCTGGCCGACCTGCCGCAGGTGGTGTTCCCTCCTGACTTGCTGGCGCGCCGCGCCGACCCCCGGGTGGCCACGCTGATCGCCGGCCAGGAGACCCTTTTCCGCGCCAACCGCGGCGTCTACACCAGCCAGGTCGGGGTGTTGAACCAGCGGCTGCAACAGCTGCAGAGCCGCGCTCAAGGCCTTCAGGCCCAGGTGACTGCGGTCGACCAGTCGAACAAGCTGGTCGCCGACGAACTCGAAGGGGTGAACAAACTCTACCAGCAGGGGTTTGCGCCCAAGAGCCGGCTCCTGGCCCTGCAGCGGAGCCAGGCCGACCTCGTCGGCGCGCGCGGCGCCCGCCAGGCCGACATCGCCGGGGCGGGCCAGGCCATGGGCGAGACCCAGATGCAGCTGGCCCAAGTCCGCCAGCAGCGGGCCACCCAGTCCGCCGACATCCTGCGCCAGGTCCAGGTCCAGATCTCCGACACCCTTCCCCGCCTTCGCGCCGCCCAGGCGGTCCTCGACCGCACCGTGGTCCGCTCTCCCGCCGACGGCTATGTGCTGGGCCTGACCCAGTTCACCGAGGGCGGCGTGGTCCGGGCCGGCGAACGGCTGCTGGACGTGGTGCCCCAGAACACCCCGCTGGTGGCCCGGGTGACCATCAAGCCCGACAGCATTCACGACGTGAAGGTGGGCATGAACGCTCAGGTCAAGCTGATCGGCTTCTCCCGCACGGTCCCCAACCTCAACGCCAAGGTGGTCGCCGTTTCGGCCGATCGGCTGAGCAATGATAAGGGGGAAGCCTTCTTCACCGCCGAACTGGTGGTCGACCCCGGCGAGCTGAAGCGGCTGACCAGCGTCAAGCTCTCCCCCGGCATGCCGATCCAGGCGATCATCGTGACCGGCAACCGGTCGATCATCGATTATCTGCTCAGTCCGTTCACCAGCACCTTCGCCGATTCCCTGCACGAGCGCTGAGCTGTCGCGGGTCGCCTTCTCCCCTTGCGGAAGAAGACCATCCCGAGGCGGCCGGATGGGGGGTCGCGCTTCCTCAGTTGCGAGCTTCGCCGGCGTCGCGGGTTCGGATGCACGCGCCCTCGTCAGTCGGCTGCGCCGATCCGCTTCTCCCGCGAGGGGAGAAGCGGATCGGCGCGGTGATTCCCCCGGAGGTGAATCACAAGTACGAATCAGGAATTCGAGGGCGGATTGTTTGTTGTATCGGCCCGCTGGCTGTGTCAATTCGGCGTTTCTTGCAGTTTTATGGCGCCGGGACCGCCACTATTGCCGGCGATGGCGGATTTGATCTTGGCGGCGCGGCCGCTCTGTCGGGCGCCCGACCCTTCCGCGGGTCGTCCGAAGCCTCGCCGTCCCTTATGCTGCAAGGGTTGGCGACGATTGCGGGGCTCCCGAAAAGCCGGGCGCGGGCCGTCCTGATTTCTTGTTGCAAGTTCGATCGGATCGGCTATGAAGGCAGTGGGGCGTTCGATCCCTGCTTACAGCCGCGGAGGGGCGGTTCGGCAAGGACGGTTGGGCGGCTCCATGAACCTGTTTCCCGGGTCCGGTGCTGGGCCCTGTTCGCGGTCCGGGCGCTGAGCCCAGCCAACAAAAGATTGGAGAGCCTATGACTACGTATGCTTGGTCCACCATCACTTCGGCCCAGGGCCTTAGCTTCACGACCTCGGACCAGATCGCCCTGGACGGCGCCGGCCAGTCCGCCGCCAACACGACCGTTTCCGTCGGCGCCGCGGTGACCACCCTCACCTACGGCGGCAAGTCGGTGGTGTTCCAGAACACCGCCCTGAACGCCGACGCCGACGCCACGGCCAACCCGGAATTCCTGACCCTGGACGGCTCGGTCCTGAAGGTCAGCGCCAACGCCGCCAGCAACGTGACCGTGACCGGCACGGCTCTGAACGACCAGTTCGTGGGCCTCAATGACACCACGGCCGGCGCCGGCGACACCGTCAACGGCATGGCCGGCGACGACGTGATCCGCGGCGGCGGCGGCGACGACCAGCTGTCCGGCGGCTCCGCCAGCGCGACCGCGACCGAAGCCGGCAACGACTCCATCGACGGCAACCTCGGCAACGACTCGATCAACGGCGCCGGCGGCACCGACTCGCTGTACGGCGGTCAAGGCACCGACACCATCTTCGCCTCTGACGGCAACGACAGCGTCAACGGCAACATCGGCAGCGACAGCCTCGACGGCGGCAACGGCAACGACAGCCTGTTCGGTGGTCAGAACAACGACAGCCTGTTCGGCCAAGCCGGCAACGACTCGCTCTCGGGCGACCTGGGCGACGACAGCGTTGACGGCGGCGCCGGCAACGACACCGCCTTCGGCGGTTTCGGCAACGACAACATCGTCGGCGGTCTGGGCAACGACTCGATCGGCGGCAACGTCGGCACCGACACCCTGGACGGCGGCGCGGGCAACAACTCCGTCTATGGCGGCCAGGGCGACGACAACATCGTGGTCACGGGCAGCGCGGGCAACAACTCGCTCTCGGGTGACATCGGCAACGACAACATCACCGGCGGCACCGGCAACGACACCATGTTCGGTGGCAGCGACAACGATACGATCACTGCTGGCGCAACCGCTGCTGGCGGCGGCGACAGCATCAACGGCAACGCCGGCAACGACACCATCGCTGGCAACGCTGGCACCGACTCGATTTTCGGCGGTCAAGGCAACGACTCGATCGCTGGCGGCGCCGGCAACGACTCGATTTCGGGCGACGCCGGCAACGATACGATCGTCGGTACGGCGGCTGACGGCGTCGACACCATCTCCGGCGGCGCCGGCAACGACAGCATTGATGAGAGCGCCAACGCCAACACCACGGCGTACAGCACCGACAACTCCACGACGGACTCGATCCTCGGTTTCGCGACCGGCGCGGATAAGTTGAAAATGCTTCACACGGCTTCGATCACCTTCAGCAAGCTTGGTGCGGCGGCCGACTACGCCACCGCGGCGACCAACGCGGCGGCCACCTTCGGCACTGTCAACTCGGCGGTGGTTGCGGTTTCGGTCGGATCCGACACCTACGTGTTCGTCGACAGCAACCACGACGGCGCGCTGACGACCGCTGACCAGGTGATCAAGCTGGTTGGTGTTTCCAGCGCGGGCGTCAACGCCATCGATTTCACCTAAGCTACTCTAAACGGACTAAGCGTTTTGGGGCCGCCCTTCGGGGCGGCCCCTTTTTCTTGCCTTTTGCGGCCGTCGCGGTTTCATCGCCCAGGGCCGCGAGCTAGACCGTCCACGGATCGGCTGGCCGTCCGGCCGCCGCATGTCGCGGCAGGAATCCTCGCCTCCCATGTCGAACGCCGCCATCTCGTTCTATTCCGACGCCTTCCAGACCGGCGGCGCCAAGCTGATGGGCCGCCAGGCCGCCGGCGAAAGTTTCCTGCGGGGATTCCTTCGCCACAGCGGCGTCGAGCAGTTCTATTTCTGCAACTGGACGAACGAGCCGCTCGCCCAGGCCGAGGCCCTGATCCGGCGGATCGAACCGGTCGAAAAGCCCTTCCAGTGGATCGGCCGCGGCAATATGCGCCGCCTCTCCGAACCGGGATGCCTGTTCGTCTCCGCGCCCGCTAACGCCCAGGAGGCCTGGAACCGGCGTCTGTTGGGCGCGAACCTCTACAGCATCTGCGGCCTGACCCACACCACGGCCAGCGGCGGCGTCATGGACGCCCTGGTCGCCATGCTGGAGGCCCCGGTCGAACCGTGGGACGCCCTGATCTGCACCTCGCGGGCGGTCGCCGAAAGCGTCGCCCTTCAGCAGGACCTGATGCTCGAATACCTGCGCGAGCGCTTCGGACCGATCAAGGCGCCGCAGCTTCGGCTCGAAACCATCCCCCTGGGGATAAACGCCGACGATTTCACCCCGTCGCCCCAGTATCGCGCCGAATGGCGGGCGAAGCTCGGGATCGAGGAGGACGCCATAGCTGTCCTCTACGTCGGCCGGTTTTCCCCGCACGCCAAGATGAATCCCCTGCCCATGGCCATGGCCCTGGAGCGCGCGGCGCAGCGGACCAAGCGGCCGATCCATTGGATACTGTCGGGCTGGGCCTCCAACGAATATCTGCATGCGGCCTTCGCCGAGGCCGGACCCCGCTTCGCGCCGAGCATCAAGACCCACGTCCTGGACGGCCGCCGGCCGGACGTGCGGTTCCCGATCTGGTCGGCGGGCGACATCTTCCTGTCCCTGTCGGACAACATCCAGGAGACCTTCGGCCTGACCCCGGTCGAGGCCATGGCCGCGGGCCTGCCCTCGGTGATCTCCGATTGGGACGGCTACCGGGACCTCATCCGGCATGGGGTGCAGGGGTTCCGCGTCCCGACCCTTGCTCCCCGCCCCGGCGGCGCCCTGGACCTGGCTGTCGCCCACGCCAACGGGTGGGAAACCTTCGACCACTATGTCGGCATGGCAAGCCAGTTCGTCGCCGTCGATATCGACGCCGCGGCGGACGCTTTGGTGCAACTGATCGACAACGAGGACCTGCGCCGCACGATGGGGGCGGCCGCTCAGGAGCGGGCCCGCACCGTGTTCGACTGGAAGACGGTGATTGGCCAGTATCAGGCCCTCTGGGCCGAGCTCGCCGCGATCCGCAAGGCCGCGCCGGCGCGACCGGCCGGCGGCCTCAGTCCCTGGCGCCCGGACCCGTTCCAGCTGTTCGCCGGCTATCCCACCCAGGGATTGGCTCCGGAGGCGGTCGCGACCCTGGCGCCCGGTGCGACAATCGGCGCGGTCCAGGCCATGCTGCGGGAGCCCACCATAGCCTACGCCGCTTCGACCATCCTCACGGCGGAGGAGATCGCCGCCGTCGTCGGGGTTTTACAGAAGCACGGTCCGACGCCGGTCGCGGTCGCCGCCGCGGCGACGGCCCCCTCCCGGCGCGGCGTCGCCGCCAGAAGCCTGTTGTGGATGGCGAAATTCGGGTTCGTCACCATCACTCCCCGTCCCGAAGTGCTGGACCGCTAGGCCAACGCCGGGCCGGCCATCCTTAGGCCCAAATTGTCGAGCCGATCAGGACCTTTCATGCACAGCGCCGGCAAACAGCCCATGCCCACGTCCGCTCCCCGCTCCCGATATCGAGGCCTCGGCCTGGCCGCCGTCCTGGCCCTGGGGTGCAGCCTCGTCGCCGTCGCCGTCGCCCAGGCCGAAACCCTGGCCGACGCCGTGGCCCTGGCCTATCAGACCAATCCGGGCCTGCTGGCGCAGCGGGCCCAGCTCCGCGCCTTGAACGAATCCTATGTCGAGGCCCGTTCGAACTACGGGCCGCGGGTCAGCGCCAGCGCGGCGGCTTACGCCGACACCACCACCTACGGCGCGAGGGACCTGAAGGGCGACAGTTCGTCCGAAAGCATCGTGCTCACCCAGTCCCTGTTCGCTGGCGGCCGGGTCGCCAGCGCCGTCCAGGCGGCCGAGGCCGACGTCCGCGCCGGCCGGGAACGGTTGCGCCAGGGCGAGGCCGACCTGCTGCAGCGGGTCGTGAACGCCTACGTCGCCGTCCGCCGGGACCAGCAGATCCTCGCCGTGGCCCGCGGCACCGTCACCGTCCTGCAGGAACAGCTCCAGGAGACCGAGGCCAAGTTCGGTGTGCGCGAAAATACCCGGACCGACCTCGCCCAGGCCCAGGCGCGACTGGCGGCGTCCCGCGCCCAGGTTTTCAGCGCCGAGGCGCAACTGGCCTCCAGCCGCGCCCAGTATCTGAACGCGGTCGGCCAGAACCCCGGCGACCTGGCCCCGGAGCCCGATCTGCCCGGCGTTCCGCCGTCCATCGACGCCGCCTTCACGGCGATGGAATCGGAAAACAGGACCCTGCGCGCCGCCAAGTTCGCGGAGCTGGGCTCGCGGGCCCGGGTCGCGGCGGCCAGGGCGCAGAACCTCCCGACCGTCGAGCTTCGCTTCGAGGCCAGCAAGACGCCGCAGGCCCTCTATGCGCCCAGCCCCTATATCCAGTCCCTGACCGCCCAGGCGACGGTGACCCAACCGCTCTTCACCGCGGGACAGACCGGCTCGGGAATCCGCCGGGCGCTGGAAAACAACAACTCCGACCGGCTGACCATCGACGCCACCCGCCGGAACGTGGTCCAGGCGCTGTCGCAGCAATGGAGTCTGCTGTCGGCCGCCCGCAACGCCCTGGAGGCGGACCAGGCCAATGTGCTGGCGTCGGAAACGGCCTTCTTCGGCATGCGCCAGGAAGAGCGCTTCGGGCTGCGCTCGACCATCGAACTGCTCAACACCCAACAGGAGCTGACCAACGCCCAGATCGGCCTGCTGCGCGACCGTTACAACGAGTACGCCGCCCGCGTCGCGGTGCTCAACCTTTCGGGCCGGCTGACCGTGGACATCCTCGCCCCCGGCGTGGCGGCCTACGACCCGATCACCGATTTCGACCGGGTGAAGAACAAGGGCGCCTTGCCGACGGAGGAGATCGTCAAGGTCCTGGATTCGCTGGCGACGCCCGCGCCGGGCCCCACCCTGGCCGCCCGCGAAACCACGACCCCGGACCAGCAACTCCCCCTGCCGTCGTCGCCGCCCGCTGCCGCGGACACGCCGCCGCTCAAGCCCGTCACCACCTTGATGGACGAGACGAGGACGCCACAACCCTGAGCGCGGGGCTGGTCGGGAGGCCGGTTGCAGCGAGGGATCGCCCAGGCTATTGCCCAGCGGACTCGCCCTCGGGCGCATCAACGGATTCGAAGTTGAAAATCCTCGTCACCGGCGGCTGCGGCTTCATCGGTTCGGCCGTGTGTCGGCGGATCATCCGCGAGACCGAACACAGCGTCGTCAACCTCGATCTGCTGACCTATGCAGGCAGCCCGACCTCGGTGGCCGAGGTCGCGGGGTCCGACCGCTACGCCTTCGTCAAAGCCGATATCGCCGACCGCGCGGCCATGGCGGCGGTGTTCGACGCCCACCAGCCCGATGCGGTGATGAACCTGGCGGCCGAAAGCCATGTGGACCGGTCGATCGAGACGGCCGAACCTTTCGTCCGCACCAACATCGTCGGCACCTTCACCGTCCTGGAGACGGCCCTGGCCTATTGGAAGGGTTTGCCCCCGGCGCGGCGCGACCGTTTCCGCCTGCTGCACATCTCCACCGACGAGGTGTACGGCAGCCTCGGGGACGAAGGCCTGTTCACCGAATCGACGGCCTATGATCCCCGGTCGCCCTATTCCGCCTCCAAGGCGGCGTCCGACCACCTGGTCTCGGCCTGGGGCCACACCCACGGCCTGCCGGTGCTGATCACCAACTGCTCGAACAACTACGGGCCCTATCATTTCCCGGAAAAGCTGATCCCGCTGATCATCCTCAACGCCCTCGCCGGCAAGCCGCTGCCCGTCTACGGGGACGGCGGCAACATCCGCGACTGGCTGTATGTCGAGGACCATGCGGCGGCGCTTCTGCTGGTGCTCGAACGGGGCCGGTTGGGCCAGACCTACAATGTGGGCGGCCGCAACGAACGCACCAACCTGCAGGTGGTCGAGCGGATCTGCGACACCCTGGACCAGCTTGTCCCCGATCCGGCCATCGGGTCCCGGCGCAGCCTGATCGCCTATGTCGCCGACCGGCCCGGCCATGACCGCCGCTACGCCATCGACGCCACCAAGCTCGAGACCGAGCTCGGCTGGCGGGCCGCGGAGACCTTCGAGACCGGCCTGGCCAAGACCGTGCAATGGTACCTGGATCGGTCCGACTGGTGGCGTCCGCTGCAGGCGCGCTATGCAGGCCAGAGGCTCGGCCTGGGCGCCAAGGGCTGATGACGCCGATTTACGATAAATTGTCCGTCCTTGGGCCTTTGCAGGCCTTATAGGACATTGGCCGGTCCCGGGTGGACCGGCGCGAGTAGTTCAGAGCGGCTCGAGGGGCGGGATTTCGGTTGATGAAGGGCATTATCTTGGCCGGCGGGTCCGGCACCCGCCTCTATCCGGTCACGCGGGCGATCTGTAAGCAACTCCTGCCGATCTACGACAAGCCGATGCTGTACTATCCGGTGTCGACGCTGATGCTCGCCGGGGTCCGCGAGATCCTGATCATCTCCACGCCCAAGGACACCCCCTTGATCCAGGAGCTGCTGGGCGACGGGTCCGACTGGGGGGTCAGCTTCTCCTATGCGGTCCAGGAAGCCCCGCGCGGGCTCGCCGACGCCTTCCTGATCGGCGAGGAGTTCATCGACGGCAAGCCCTGCGTGCTGATCCTGGGCGACAACATCTTCTTCGGTCAGGGCCTCAGCGCCCTGTTGCAGGAGGCGGCCACCCTCACCTCCGGCGCCAAGGTCTTCGCCTACCGCGTCAGCGACCCGGAGCGCTATGGCGTGGTCGAGTTCGACGAGACCGGCAAGGCGGTGTCGCTGGAGGAGAAGCCGACAGCCCCGAAGTCCGACTGCGCGGTGACCGGGCTCTATTTCTATGACTCGCGGGTGGTCGAGATCGCCAAGTCGATCAAGCCCTCCGCTCGCGGCGAGCTGGAAATCACCGACATCAACCAACGCTATCTCGAGGAAGGCCAGCTGCAGGTGGCCAGGCTCAGCCGCGGCTACGCCTGGCTGGACACGGGCACCCACGAATCTCTGCTCGAGGCCTCCGAATTCATCCGCACCATCGAGCATCGCCAGGGCGTGAAGATCTCCTGTCCAGAGGAAATCGCCATGGAGCAGGGCTGGATCACCCCCGACGCCGTCGCCCGCCTGGGCCAGAACATGGCCAAGACCGAATACGGCCAGTACCTGATCGAGATCGCCGCCGAAGGCCTTTGCCGGCGATGACCGTGGTCACCCCCCAGGCGATCCCGGACGTCCTTTTGATCGAGCCCAAGCGGTTCGGCGACGAACGGGGCTTCTTTTCCGAGACCTACAGCGCCAAGGTGCTGACCGGGGCGGGCTTCACCAGCGCCTTTGTCCAGGACAACCATTCACGCTCGCCCAAGCGCGGCACCGTGCGCGGCCTGCACTTCCAGGCCCCGCCCTTCGCCCAGGACAAGCTGCTCCGCGTGACCCGGGGGGCGATCCTCGACGTGGCGGTCGATATCCGCCGCGGCTCGCCCACCTACGGCAAGGCGGTGGCGGTGGAGCTGTCGGCGGAGAACTGGCGCCAGTTGCTGGTGCCCAAGGGCTTCGCGCACGGGTTCCAGACCCTGACCGAGGACTGCGAAGTCCTCTACAAGGTCACCGACTACTACGCCCCCGAGGCCGAGGCGGGCCTGCTGTGGTCGGACCCGGCGCTCGGCATCGTCTGGCCCGGCCTGGAGGCGGTGATCAACGACCGCGACGCCGCCTGGCCGGCTCTGGCCGGCTTCGACAGCCCGTTCGCCTACGAGGGCTGACCCCTTGCGGATCCTGCTGACGGGCGCGAGCTCCTTCACCGGCCTGTGGTTCGCGCAGGCCCTGGCCCGGGCCGGCCATTCGGTCGTCGCGGTCGCCCGCGCCGCCGCCTATGCCGACGGGCTGCGTCAGGCGCGGATGGATCGGGTGGCCGCCGTGGCCGAGGTGGCGACAGGCGCCCCGTTCGGATCGGACGCCTTCCTGGCGGCGCTGCAGCATCGCGGCCCGTTCGACGTCCTGGCCCTGCACGGCGCCGAGGTCGGAGACTACAAGAGCCCCAGCTACGACCTCGATGCGGCCGCCGCCGCCAACACCCTCAATGTCGACAAGGTGTTCGCCGCGGCCAGGGCCGGCGGCGCGTCCCGCGTGGTCCTGACCGGCACGGTGTTCGAACCGGGGGAGGGGCGGGGAACCGAGCCTCTGGTCTCCTTCAGCCCCTACGGGACCTCCAAGGCCAAGACCGCCGAGATCGTGCGGGCGGCGGCCGAGGCGGCGGGACTGGCCTACGCGAAGTTCGTGATCCCCAACCCGTTCGGTCCCTGGGAAGAGCGGCGCTTCCAGCGGCTGGTGATGACCCGCTGGTCCAAGGGCGAGGGCGTCCATATCGACCAGGCGCTCTACGTCCGCGACAACGTCCCGGTCGACCTGATGGCCCTGGCCTACGCCGCCACCGTCGAGGGCCGGTTCGGCGCCTATTGCGCCCCCTCCTGCTATGCCGAGCCGGTCGGCGCCTTCTTCGAGCGCATGGCGCGCCAGGTGCGCGCCCGCACCGGCTGGGCCTGTCCCCTGACCCTGGCCGAGACCCAGGTCTTCGCCGAGCCCGAGGCCCGCACCAACTTGACCGCCCTGGATGCTGAGGCCCTCGGCTGGTCCGAAGCCGCGTTCTGGGACGCCTACGTCGACCATTACCTCCATCCGCCCCTGGCGCTCTGATGAGCCCGGACCCGGCCGTCCCCGCCCTGATGGAGGCCGCCGCGGCGGCCCACCGGGCCGGCCGGCTGGGCGAGGCGAAGGAGCTCTACCAGCAGCTTCTGGAGACCGATCCCGACCAGGCGGAGGTCCTGCACCGGCTGGCGACGATCGCCCTGGCCGAAGGGCGGGTCGAGGATGGCGTCCTCTTGCTTCGGCGGACCCTGGCTCTGGCCCCGCAGATGCTCGCGGCGCATCTGAACCTGGCCCTGGCGCTGGAGCACCTGGGTCAGGGCGAGGCGGCGCTGGCGAGCTATGAGCGGGCTATCGCCGTGGCGCCCAGACACGCCGAAACCCACGCCCGCCACGGCGATCTCATGCTGCGGCTCGGCCGATACGAGACGTCCCTGGCCGCCTACGACCGGGCCCTGGCGCTCGACCCCCGGCTGGCGCGCGCCTGGTCCAATCGCGGGCTGGCGCTCTTGGGCCTCGGGCGGACGACCGAGGCGGTCGAAAGCTTCGATGGGGCCCTGGCGCTCGATCCGGGCTTCGTCGACGCCCTGGTCAATCGCGGCATAGCGCTGCGGGAGCTGAACCGCCTGGACGCCTCGCTGGCCAGCCTCGGCGCGGCCCTGCAGGCGGCCCCCGACAATCCCGCCGCCGCCTGCAATCTCGGCGTCTCCCAATTGCTGGCCGGGGCCTTGGAGCCGGGCTTTCGCGGTCACGAGCAGCGCTGGCGCCTGGAGCCGAACCGCTCGGCGCTGAGGACGTTCGCCGCCCCTCTCTGGCAGGGAGGGGAAGACCTCGCCGGCAGGACCCTGCTGCTGCACGCCGAACAGGGGTTCGGGGACACGATCCAGTTCTGCCGCTACGCCGCCCTGGCGGCCGCCAGGGGCGCGCGCGTGGTGCTGGAGGCGCCCCCGGCCCTGAAGGCCTTGATGCGGAGCCTGGACGGGGTGGCCGAGCTGGTCGGGGCGGGCGAGCCGCTGCCGGACTTCGACCTGCACTGCCCCTTGATGAGCCTGCCTCACGCCTTCGGGACCACCCTGGAGACCATTCCCACCCGAGCCTCCTATCTCGCCGCCCCGCCGGAGCGGTCGGCGGCCTGGGCCGGCGTGGTCGCGGACAGCCCGCGGCCGAAGGTGGGGCTGGCCTGGTTCGGCAAGCCCACCCACCACAACGACCGCAACCGCTCGATCCGGTTGGAGCCCTTGCTCGAGGCCCTGCCGTCGGGCCTCGAGCTTTTCAGCCTGCAGGACCGGGCGCGCCCTGAGGACGAGGCGGCGCTGGCGGCATACCCCCGGATCCGGCGGTTCGAGGACCGGCTGACCGACTTCGCCGACACGGCGGCCTTGGCGTCGCAGATGGACCTGGTGGTTTCGGTGGACACCTCGACCGCCCACCTCGCCGCGGCGCTGGGGCGGCCGACCTGGGTGCTGCTGCCGTTCTCGCCCGATTGGCGCTGGCTGTTGGATCGCGAGGACAGCCCCTGGTACCCGACCGTTCGCCTGTTCCGGCAACCGGCTCCCGGCGACTGGGACAGCGTCCTGGCGCGGCTCGGCGAGGCCCTGTCGGGTGTGGCGAAACCGGGCTGACCCGGGTCAGGCGTCCGGAGTGTTGCGCTCGAGCTCCTCCAGCCAGGTCCCGGCGCCGGCGTCGGAGGGCATGCGCCAGTCGCCGCGGGGCGACAGCGAGCCGCCTGAGGATATCTTCGGCCCGTTCGGCATGGCCGAGCGCTTGAACTGGTTGGCGAAGAACCGCTGCAGGAACAGCTTCAGCCAGCGCTTGATCTCGGCCAGGTCGTAGGCGCGCCGGGCCTCCGGCGGGGTGTTGGCGGGCCAGGTCCCTTGGGCCGCGTCGCGCCAGGCGTTCCAGGACAGATAGGCGATCTTGGACGGCCGGAAGCCGTAGCGGGTCAGATAGTAGAGATTGAAGTCCTGCAGCGGATAGGGCCCGACGAAGCTCTCCGTGGCCTGCACCTCCTTGCCCGGCACCAGCTCGGGAGAAATCTCCGTGGCCAGGATGGCGTGGAGCAGGGCGGCCGTCTCGGGGCTGGTGTCGGCCGCCTCGGCGGTGAAGCGGATCAGGTGCTGGATCAGGGTCTTGGGCACCGAGGCGTTGGGATTGTAGTGGGACATCTGGTCCCCCACCCCATAGGTGCACCAGCCCAGCCCCAGTTCCGACAGGTCTCCGGTCCCCACCACCAGGGCGCCGTGCTTGTTGGCCAGGCGGAACAGATAGTCGGTGCGCAGGCCCGCCTGCACGTTCTCGAAGGTGACGTCGTAGACCGGCTCGCCGCGGGCGAAGGGGTGGTCGAGGTCGCCCAGCATCTGCATCGCCGCCGGCTTGATGTCGAGTTCGGCGGCGGTGACGCGCATCGCCTTCATCAGCCCCCAGGCGTTGGACTTGGTGGCGTCGGAGGTGGCGAAGCCGGGCAGGGTGTAGGCATGGACGCCGCTGCGCGGCAGGCCGAGCAGGTCCATGGCCCGCGTGGCCACGATCAGGGCCTGGGTGGAGTCCAGTCCGCCCGAGACGCCGATCACCAGCGCCTTGCCGCCGGTCGCCTTCAGCCGCTGGGCCAGGCCCTGGACCTGGATGTTGTAGGCCTCGTAGCAGTTCTGGGCGAGCTCGGCCGGATCGGCCGGGGTGTAGGGGAACCGCTCGACCGTGCGCGCCAGGGGCAGGGGCCCCCTGGGCGGATCGAGCTCGAACCCGGCCCGCCGCCAGGTCTTCTGCAGCGCCGGCAGGGCGGCCACGTCCCACATGGTGCCGGTGCGCATCCGCTCCTGGCGGATCCGTCCCAGGTCGACGTCGGCCAGGGCCATGCTGGCGGCCTTGGGGAACCGTTCGGTTTCGGTCAGCAGCGCGCCCATCTCGAAGATCGCGGCGTGCCCGTCCCAGGCCAGGTCCGTGGTGCTCTCGCCGGGCCCGGCCGCGGAATAGGCGTAGGCGGCGATGCAGCGGGAGGACTGCGACGCGCACAAGAGGCGCCGCTGGGCGGCCTTGCCGATGACGATGTTGGAGGCCGACAGGTTGACCAGCACCTCGGCCCCGGCCAGGGCCGCGCCGGTCGAGGGCGGGTCGGCGACCCAGACGTCCTCGCAGATCTCCACGTGGAAGGTGAAGCGGCAGGCGCCGGCGGATTCGAACAGTAGGTCGGTCCCGAACGGGGCCGTGACCCCGCCGACCTCGATGTCGCGCCCGGACACCCCCGATCCGGAGGTGAACCAGCGGCGCTCGTAGAATTCCCGGTAGTTGGGCAGGAAGCTCTTGGGAACTACCCCCAGGACCTTTCCCCTGTGGATCACCACGGCGCAGTTGTAGAGCCGCCCGTCGTACTGCAGCGGCGCGCCGACGGCGAAGACGGGGAACAGGTCGCGGCTCGCCTCGACCAGGGTCTTCAGCTCGGCCTGCACCGCGTCCAGCAGGGCGTCCTGCAGCAACAGGTCGTCGATGGCGTAGGCCGACAGGCCCAGCTCCGGGAACACCATCAGGCCGACGGCCTGGTCATGCCCCTGTTTCAGCAGCGCCAGGGTCTGGCGCCCGTTGAACACCGGATCGGCCGCCGCCAGCGAGGGCACGCAGGCGGCGACGCGCACGAACTCGTGGGCATAGGGGGAGAAGAAGTCCATCGAGCTTCGCGCCTTTGCAGCCGGGCCACGGCTTATAGCCCAGATGGGTCCGCCCGAGCTATTTCTCCAGCGGTCCCGCCTCCAGGTCGCGCTGCTTGTAGACGTGGTCGACCAGGCCCCAGGCCTTGGCTTCTTCGGCGCTCATGAAGTTGTCCCGGTCCAGAGCGCGCTCGACCTCCTCCAGCGTGCGGCCGCAATGCTTGGCGTATAGCTCGTTGGCCCGCCGCTTGGTCTTGATGATGTCCTCGGCGTGCCGCTCGATGTCCGAGACCTTGCCCTGGTAGCCGCCCGACGGTTGATGGACCATGATCCGCGCGTTGGGCAGGGCGATGCGTGCGCCCGGCGCCCCGGCCATCAGCAGGAACGAGGCGGCCGACGCCGCGAAGCCCATACACACCGTCGAGACCGGGCTCGAGATGTATTGCATGGTGTCGTAAATCGCGAACATCGACGTCATCACCCCGCCCGGGGAGTTGATGTACATGGCGATCTCTTTCTTCGGGTGCTCGGACTCAAGGAACAGCAGTTGGGCGCAGATCAGCGCCGACATGCCGTCCTCGACCGGCCCGTTCAGGAACACGATCCGCTCCTTCAAGAGCCGCGAGAAGATGTCGAAGGAACGCTCGCCCCGGGCGGTCTGCTCGACCACCATGGGCACCAGGTCGAAGCCGGTGGTCATGCCGCCCATCGCATGGTCATCCGGCTGGGATTGGCCCGGACCGCGGGCGCGCGACGGGAAAGCCGCAGCCGCGGCGGCTGGGCAGGCGCCTGCGCGGCCGCTGCGCCGAAGCCGCAATGGGCGATCCGCAGCACCGTCCCGCCCGCGGGAGTGGGGACCAGCTCGAACCGGACCGTGGTGGCCTCCTTTTCCGCATCGACCGTCCAGGTCAGCCGCAGCCGCCGGCGCGCCTTGTCGATCTCGACCACCTCGCAGGTCGCCGGCGGTCCCGTCTCGGGACGGACGGTGAAGCGGGCCCCGAGTTCTAGGACCATGTCGTTGGGACCCAGCCACCGGGCCAGGAGTTCCGGCGTGGTCAGTGCCTTCCAGACCTTGTCCGGCGGATAGGCCAGTTCGAAGGCCAGGTCGATCTCAGGGCGGTCAGGTTTCATCTGGGGGCAAGTCCTGCAAAACCGCCTTTAACCGCTCGATCCGCTCGGGCCAGAAGGCGCGGTAATGATCGACCCAGTCCACCAGGGCCGCCAGGCCCTCCGGCGCGGCGCGATAGATGGCGCGCCGCCCTTCGCGCCGTTCGGAGACCAGGCCCGCGCCCCTGAGCGAGGCCAGATGCTGGGAAATGGCGGGCTGGGAGACGTTGAAACCGTTCACCAGTTCGGACACGCTCATCTCGCGGGCGGCCAGCCGCTCGAACACCGCGCGGCGGGTCGGGTCGGCCAGGGCTCGGAACAGGTCGGCTTTCACATGAACATATAAGTCATGACTTATATTTTTGAGCAAGCCCTGATTCTATCCACTGCGACCCTATATCCTGTGGGCAGGGACCAACTGACCACTAGACGTAGTTAGCCACTCGTTCACCTTATGACGGTGCAGTGACCTCCCGACTTTTCCGATTCGGGCGCATGTGATGGGAACGGCTTCGATGACCAAGACCAAACTTCCTGGCCTCCTGACCCCATCCTACGCCTACAAGCCGTTCCGCTATCCGTGGGCGCACGAGTTCTGGAAGAGGCAGCAGCAGGTCCATTGGATGCCCGAGGAGGTTCCCCTCGGCGAGGACTGCAAGGACTGGGCGGCCAAGCTGAACGACCGCGAGCGCAACCTGCTCACCCAGATCTTCCGCTTCTTCACCCAGTCGGACGTCGAGGTGAACGACAACTACATGGAGCGCTACGCCCGCGTCTTCAAACCGACCGAAGTGAAGATGATGCTCTCCGCGTTCTCGAACATGGAGACCATCCACATCGCGGCCTACGCCCTGCTGCTCGAGACCATCGGCATGCCGGAGTCGGAGTTCTCCGCCTTCCTCGACTACCAGGAGATGCGGGACAAGCACGACTACATGCAGACCTTCGGGGTCGAGAACGAGGCCGACATCTGCCGGACCCTGGCCATGTTCGGGGCCTTCACCGAGGGGCTGCAGCTGTTCGCCAGCTTCGCCATGCTGATGAACTTCCCGCGCTTCAACAAGATGAAGGGGATGGGCCAGATCGTGTCGTGGTCGGTGCGGGACGAGAGCCTGCACTGCGAGGGCATGATCAAGCTCTACCACGCCTTCGCCAAGGAGACCGGGGCGGTGACCAAGGCCGTGGCCGAGGACATCGTCGAGAACTGCCGCACGGTGGTGTCGATGGAGGACAAGTTCATCGACCTGGCCTTCGAGGCCGGCGAGGTCCAGGGCATGACCCCTGACGACATCAAGCGCTACATCCGCTTCATCGCCGACTGGCGCCTGCGCCAACTGGAGCTGCCGACCCTGTACGGGATCAAGGAGAACCCCTTGCCCTGGCTGCAGTCGATGCTGTCGGGGGTCGAGCACGCCAACTTCTTCGAGGCTCGCTCGACCGAATATTCCAAGGCCGCCACCCGCGGCCAATGGCACGGCGGCGAGGGCGTCTGGTCGGAGTTCGACCGGCTGATGGCCAAGCGCTCGGAAAACACCCTGCCGGCGGAGTAGGCGCGCCGGCGCCTATTCGTAGTCGCGGACGTCGGCGATGTGGCCGGCGACCGCCGCCGCCGCCGCCATGGCCGGGCTCATCAGGTGGGTGCGTCCGCCGGGGCCCTGGCGGCCCTCGAAATTGCGGTTCGAGGTCGAGGCGCAGCGTTCGCCCGGCGCCAGCTTGTCCGGATTCATCGCCAGGCACATGGAGCAGCCGGGCTCGCGCCAGTCGAAGCCGGCGGCGATGAAGATGGCGTCCAGCCCTTCGGCTTCCGCCTGGGCCTTCACCAGACCGGACCCCGGCACCACCATGGCGCGGACATGGCCGGCGACCTTGCGCCCTTCGGCGATCTTGGCCGCGGCGCGCAGGTCCTCGATGCGGCTGTTGGTGCAGGAGCCGATGAACACCCGGTCCACCTTGGCGTCCTGGATCGCCTGGCCGGCGGTCAGGCCCATATAGGCCAGGGCCTTCTCGGCGGCGGCCCGCTTGTCGGGGTTGGCGAAGCTTTCCGGTCGGGGCACGACCCCGGTGACCGGGACCACGTCTTCGGGACTGGTGCCCCAGGTGACCAGGGGCGGCAGGCTGGCGGCGTCGATCCGCACCTCGCGGTCGAAGACGGCGTCCTCGTCGGTATAGAAGCTCTTCCAATAGGCCAGGGCCATGTCCCAGGCGCCGCCCTTGGGCGCGGCCGGGCGGCCCATGATGTAGTCGTAGGTCTTCTGGTCGGTCGCCACGAGACCGGCCTTGGCGCCCGCCTCGATGGTCAGGTTGCACAGGGTCATGCGCCCTTCCATCGACAGGGCGCGCACGGCCTCGCCGGCGAATTCGATGACGTGGCCCGTCCCGCCCGCCGTGCCGATCTCGCCGATCACCGCCAGCGCCAGGTCCTTGGCGGTGACGTAGGACGGGGCGACGCCGTCGATGGTCACCCGCATGTTCTTGGCCTTGCGCTGGCGCAGGGTCTGGGTCGCCAGCACGTGCTCGACTTCGGAGGTGCCGATCCCGTGGGCCAGGGCCCCGAAGGCGCCGTGGGTCGAGGTGTGGCTGTCGCCGCAGACGATGGTCATGCCCGGCTGGGTGCGCCCCTGTTCGGGGCCGACCACGTGGACGATGCCGTTGCGCACGTCGCCCATGGGGAAGGCGGGGATGTGCTCCTCGGCGGTGTTGCGCATCAGGGTCTGCAGTTGCAGCCGCGATTCCGGGTCGGCGATCCTGTCCACGCCCAGGGCCTGGCCCTCGGTCGGGATGTTGTGGTCGGCCACCGCCAGGGTGCGGTCGGGGCGACGCACGTGCCGGCCCGAGGCGCGCAGGCCGGCGAAGGCCTGGGGCGTGGTCACCTCGTGGATCAGGTGCAGGTCGACGTAGAGGAGCGTGTCCCCGTCGCCGCCATCGGCGACCACATGGGCGTCCCAGATCTTGTCGTAGAGCGTGCGGCCGGTCATGCGTCGGATTTAGGCCCTGGCGGCCCCATCGTCCAGCATCGGGGCCGAGGAACCGTCCTCGGGAAAGCTTGGCAGAAACTTTTACCCGCTCTCGCGCGTTGGCCGTGGGTCGACAACGAGGGAACAGGAACCCATGCCTTTGGAGCTATGGGGCGGTCACGAGTGCACCGTGAACCGGGTCGGTGATCGATTCTTCGACCAGACGGTGCGCAGCGGACACCAGGACCGCATCGAGGACCTGGCCCGTTTCGCCGAGATCGGGTTCAAGGCGCTGCGCTATCCGGTCCTGTGGGAACGGGTTTCGCCGGAGCGCCCCGACGTGCGCGACTGGCGCTGGACCGACGAGCGGCTGGCGGAGATCCGCAGGCTGGGCATGCGGCCCATCGCCGGCCTGATCCACCATGGGTCCGGCCCACGCTACACCCATCTGCTGGACGACGGTTTCGCCACGGGTTTGGCGGCCCACGCCCTCGCCGCGGCGGAGCGCTATCCCTGGATCGAGGCCTGGACCCCCGTCAACGAGCCCCTGACCACCGCCCGGTTCTCGGCCCTCTATGGACACTGGTATCCGCACGCCCGCGACGAGGGCGCGTTCTTCGCCGCGCTTCTCAACCAGATCGACGGGGTGCGCCTGTCGATGCGGGCGATCCGCAGCGTCAATCCGGAGGCCAGGCTGATCCAGACCGAGGACCTTGGCCACACCTTCGCCACCCCGCCCCTGGCGCACCAGGCCGCCCACGACAACAACCGCCGCTGGCTGGCCTGGGACCTCCTGACCGGAAAGGTCGATCCCGACCACGCCTTCTGGGAGCCGATTGCCCGTCATGGCCTGGCCGAGAGGCTGCACGCCATCCTGGAGGATCCCTGTCCGCCCGACGTGGTGGGGGTGAACTACTACCTGTCCAGCGAGCGGTTCCTCGACCACCGGGCCGAGCGCTATCCGCTGGTCCGCCGCGGCGGCAACGGCGAAGACGCCTATGCCGACGTGGAGGCCGTTCGCGCGGTGGCGCCTTCGCCCATGGGCCTGGAGCGGCTGCTGGAAGCGACCTGGCGGCGCTATGGCCTGCCGATGGCGGTGACCGAGTGCCACAACGGCTGCACCCGCGAAGAGCAGATGCGCTGGATCAACGAGACCTGGAGCACGGCTCAGCGTCTGCGGGGCCGGGGCGTGCCGATCGAGGCGGTGACCGCATGGTCGCTGCTGGGCGCCTATGACTGGAACCGGTTGCTGACCGCCGACCTCGGCCACTACGAGGTGGGCGTCTACGACCTGCGCAACGGCGAGCCGCGCCCGACCGGCGCCGTCGAGCTTTGCCGGCGGCTGGCGCATGGGGAGCCCGCGGACCAGCCGGTGCTGCAGGCGCCGGGCTGGTGGTCCCGCGACATCCGCTTCGAGTTCGAGCCGGTCTGGTGCCCCCATCCCGATCCGGTGCGCCGGCGTTGGTCGCCGTCCTCCGCCCATCCGCAGCCGGTGTTGATCACCGGCGCGACCGGGACCCTGGGCCGGGCCCTGGCCCGGGGCTGCGAGCATCGCGGCATCCCCTATGTCCTCACCTGCCGCAACGAGTTGGCGATCGATTCCGCCGCTTCGATCGACCAGGCTCTGGACCAGTTCCGACCCTGGGCGGTGATCAACGCCGCCGGTTGGGTGCGGGTGGACGAGGCCGAGGCCGACGAACCCGCCTGCCACGCCGCCAACGCCGAGGGCGCGGCCCTGCTGGCCCGGGCCTGCGCCGATCGGGGCCTGAGGTTCGCCACCTTTTCGTCGGACCTGGTGTTCGACGGGTCCAAGCCGGGCGCCTATCTGGAGGACGACGCGCCCTCGCCGCTCAGCGCCTACGGCCGGTCCAAGGCGGCGGGGGAGGCTGCGGTGCTGGCCGCGGGCGGGGCCCCGCTGGTGGTGCGCACGGCCGCTTTCTTCTCGCCCTTCGACCCGCACAATTTCGCCCAGGCGGTGGTGCGCAGCCTGACCGCGCGCCAGCCTTTCCACGCGGCGAACGACGTGGTGGTCTCCCCGACCTACACCCCGGACCTGGTCAACGCCGTCCTCGACCTGCTGGTCGACGGGGAGGCCGGGGTCTGGCACCTGTCCAGCGGCGGCGCCCTGAGCTGGGCCGACTTCGCCCGTCGTATCGGGCGGGCCAGCGGCCTGGACGAGGGACTGGTGGTGCCGCTGCCCGTCTCCGTCCTGGGCTGGGCGGCGCCGCGGCCGCGCGCGGCGGCCCTGGCCAGCCGACGAGGGAAGATGATGCCCGATCTCGACGACGCCATCAGCCGCTTCGCCGGCGTGGTGGCGGGGATGAGCGTCCCCGCCCTGAGCCGCATGCCCGCCCTGCGGCGCGAGACGGCGGCGGACGCCCGCGTGAGCTTCGCGCCCGTGGCGGAGATATGAAAAGGCCCCGGCGATCGCTCGTCGGGGCCTTCCAAAATTCCAGGTCGTGAACGGCCGGCTATTCGGCGGTCTCCTCGCGGTCCGAACGGTCCATCTGGCGTTCGGCGATCCGGGCCGACTTTCCGCGGCGCTCGCGCAGATAGTAGAGCTTGGCGCGCCGGACGACGCCGCGGCGCTTCACTTCGATGGATTCGATGTTCGGGGACAGGACCGGGAACACCCGCTCCACGCCCTCGCCGAAGCTGATCTTGCGGACGGTGAAGTTCTCCTGCACGCCCTCGCCGGCGCGGGCGATGCACACGCCCTCGAAGGCCTGGACCCGCTCGCGCTCGCCTTCCTTGATGCGCACGTTGACGCGCAGGGTGTCGCCGGGCTGGAACTTGGGGGTGGGGCGGATGGCCTTGAGACGGGCGGCCTCTTCGGCTTCGAGCGTCTGGATGATGTTCATCGTCTGATCCTTCAAAATGGCTGTTGTGACTGGGCTTCAGCCGCCCTTTGCCTGTTCATTGGCGAGATGCTGCGCCCACAAGTCCGGGCGCCGCTCCCGCGTCGTCTCTTCCCTCTGGGTCTGTCGCCACTTGGCCACCTGAGCGTGGTGGCCGGACGTCAGCACCTCGGGGACATCCAGTCCTTCGAACGTCCGCGGACGGGTGTACTGCGGATGCTCGAGAAGACTGTCCTCGAAACTCTCTTCGGCCAGCGAGTCGCTGCGCCCCAGAACGCCGGGCACGAGACGGACACAGGCCTCGACCACGACCATCGCCGCCGCCTCGCCGCCGGCGAGGACCGCGTCGCCGACCGCGATCTCCTCGAACCCTCGGGCGTCTAGCACCCGCTGGTCCACCCCTTCGAACCGGCCGCAGAGGATGATCAGGCCGGAGCCTTGCGACCAGTCCTTCACGCGCGCCTGGGTCAGGGGCCGACCCCGGGCGCTCATGTACAAAAGCGGCCGGTCTCCCCGCTCCACGCTGTCCAGCGCGGCGGCGATCACGTCCGCCCTCAATACCTGTCCCGGACCGCCGCCCGTTGGGGTGTCGTCCAGGAAGCCGCGCTTATCCTTCGAAAAGTCGCGAATGTCCACCGTCTCCAGAGACCACAGGCCCTGCTCGCGCCAGGCGGTCCCGATCAGGCTGACCCCCAGCGGCCCCGGAAAGGCCTCCGGGAACATGGTCAGGATGGTGGCGGTGAAGCTCATCGCCGGGTCAGGGAGCCCAGGACGCCGCGCACCAGGGCGTTGGTCAGTTGGCGGCCGACCTGCGACCCCGCGGCCCGGACCACCGACTTGGCCATGGCCTCGGCCAGGCCCTGGCGGCGGCCGCCGCCGAAGATCATCGCTCCGATATCCTGCCCGAACGCGCCGCCCGGGCGAGGGGGCGCGGACGGGGCGGCCGACGGCTCGGCCGTCGCCGCCGGGCCGTCGGTTTTTGCCTGGGCGCGGGCGGCCAGGAGTTCGTAGGCGCTTTCCCGGTTCTCCGGCGTGTCGTAGCAGCCGCGCACCGGACTTTGGGCCAGGATGGCGTGGCGCTCGTCGGGGGTGATCGGACCGATCCGGCCCTCCGGCGGCCGGATCATGGTCCTGGCCACCACGCTCGGGGCGCCCTTCTCGTCCAGCACCGAGATCAGCGCCTGGCCGACCTCCAGGCCCTGGATCGCTTCGGCGGTGTCGAAGGCGGGGTTGGGGCGGAAGGACTGGGCCGCCGCCTTCAGTCCGGCCTGGTCGGCCGGGGTATAGGCCCTCAGCGCGTGCTGGATGCGATTGCCGAGCTGGGCCAGCACGGCGTCGGGGATGTCGGCCGGGTTTTGGGTGACGAAATAGATGCCCACGCCCTTGGAGCGGATCAGCCGGACCACCTGTTCGATCTTGTCCAGCAGGGCCTTGGGCGCGTCGCGGAAGAGCAGGTGCGCCTCGTCGAAGAAGAACACCAGCTTGGGCTTTTCCGGGTCGCCGACCTCGGGCAGCTGTTCGAACAGCTCCGACATCAGCCACAGGAGGAAGGTCGAATAGAGGCCCGGCTGTTCGATCAGGCGGGTGGCGTCGAGCACATTGACGTAGCCCCGGTCCCCGGCGCAGCGCATCAGGTCGGAGAGGTCCAGGGCCGGTTCGCCGAAGAACCTGTCCGCCCCGTCGGTGCGCAACTGCAGCAGCTTGCGCTGGATCGAGCCGACGGTGGCCGGGGCGACATTGCCGTACTGGGTCCCGATGTCCTTGGCGTTTTCGGCCACGTAGGACAGCGCCGCCTGCAGGTCGTCGAGGTCGAGCAGCAACAGCTTCTGCTGGTCGCACAGGTGGAAGACGATGGTCAGCACGCCTTCCTGCGCGTCGGACAGCTCGAGCAGGCGGGACAACAGGGTCGGGCCCATCTCCGACAGGGTGGCGCGGATCGGATGGCCGGCCTGGCCCAACAGGTCCCAGAAGATGGCCGGGGTCGCGTGCGGGTCCAGGGTCAGGCCCATGGCCTTGGCGCGGGCGAGGAGTTTGTCGTTGGGCGCGCCCGCGGCGGCCAGGCCGGACAGGTCGCCTTTCACGTCGGCGGCGAACACCGGTACGCCGGCGGCGGAGAACCCTTCGGCCAGCACCTGCAGGGTGACGGTCTTGCCCGTGCCAGTGGCTCCGGCGACGACGCCGTGCCGGTTGGCGCGGTCGAGGCGCAGGAGGACGGGGGCGTCGGCCTGGCCGATCAGGATCTCGCTCATTCGGGACCTCCTTCCGGCTCCGGCTCGCCGATTTCGATCGGCGGGACCACTATGACCCGACCCTCGGCGATGCGCACCTCCGGCACGGCGGCCCGGGTGAAGGGGATGTAGCGGGTCGGGCGTCCCGAGCCTGGATCAAGTTCAAGGATGTCGCCGGCGCCGAAGTTCTGCACCGCCTTGATCGATCCCAGCGCCTCCCCCTCCGGCGTCTGGGCGGCGAGCCCGATCAGGTCGGCGAGGTAGAACTCGTCCTCGTCCGCCGGGGGCGGAAGGGTGTCGCGGGCGATGTAGAGGCGCACGCCCCGGAGGGCGTCGGCGGCGTCCTTGTCCGAGACCTCGGGGCAGCGGACGACCACCCCGTCCTTGGCCGGGCGGCCGGACGCGACGACCAGGGCGGGGCTGCCGTCCTCGCACAGCAGCCGCTTGTAGCGGACCACCGACATCGGGTCTTCGGTATAGGTCGAGATGCGGATCTCGCCCCGGACGCCGAAGGCGCCGGCGATCCGGCCGACGAGGATGAGTTTGGACAACCGAATCCTCCGGCACGAGTCTCCTTCTCCCCTTGCGGGAGAAGGTGTCGGCGGAGCCGACGGATGAGGGGTCTCGCGACGACCGCCTGGGTATAGCGCCGGGTCGGACGAGGCGGTGCGCCCCCTCATCCGACCCGCTTCGCGGGGAAGGTCTTCTCCCGCAAGGGGAGAAGGAAGCCCCGTTATTACGCCTCGGTCTTTTCTTCGGCCGCGGGCTCCTCGGCGGCGGGAGCCGCGTCTTCAGCCGGAGCGGCCTCGGCCACGGGTTCGGCGGCGGCTTCTTCAGCGACAGGAGCCGCTTCTTCGGCGACGGGCTCGGGAGCGGCTTCCACCACGGGCTCAGGCTCGGGAGCGGGCGGCGGCGGGTTGGCGGCGGCCTCGGCGGCGGCGGCCGCGCGGTCGGCCTCGCGCTGGGCGCGTTCGGCGGCGCGTTCTTCGGCCTTCTTGCCCGGCTTGCCCTTGTTGGGGTTGTTGCCGTGGGCCCATTCCACCAACCCGGCCTGGGACAGGAAGCGCGCGACCCGATCGGTCGGCTGGGCGCCCTTCTTCAACCATTCCTGGATCCGCTCGAGCTTCAGGGTGACCCGCTCGGGGTGGTCCTTGGCGACCAGGGGGTTGTGGGTCCCGACCTTCTCGATGAAGCGGCCGTCGCGGGGCGAATGGCTGTCGGCGACGACGATCTGGTAGTAGGGGCGCTTCTTGGCGCCGCCGCGGGCGAGACGGATCTTCAGCATTTAGGGCAGTCCTTCTTTTCTGATCGTTCTGGTCTGGTGGGTCTGAAAGCTATTTCTTCTTGGGTCCGAAGCCGGGAAAGCCGCTTCCCAGTCCGGGCAAACCGCCGGGGGCCTCCGGGGGCTTGCCGCCCCCTAAAGCCCTCAGTCGTGACAGGTCCATGCCGCCGCCCATGCCGCCCGGGGGGGTAAGGCCCGCGGGCATGCCGCCGCCGGCTCCGCCCATCATCTGGGCCATGCGGGCCATCGACTTGCCGCCGTCGCGGCTCATCGCCTTGAAGGCGTCGGCCATCTGGCGGTGCTGCTTGAGCAGGCGGTTGATCTCGGAGACCTCGACCCCCGAGCCCGCGGCGATGCGGCGCTTGCGCGAGGCGTTGAGCAGGTCGGGCTTCTTGCGCTCGAGCTTGGTCATGGAGGTGATGATCGCCACCTGCCGGTCGAAGGTCTTGTCGTTGATGCCGCTGTCGGCGATCTGTTTCTTCACCTTCTGGACCCCGGGCAGCATGCCCATGATCCCCTGCATGCCGCCCATCTTCTTGAGCTGGCGCAACTGGTCGGCCAGGTCGTCCAGGTCGAAGACGCCCTTGGCCATCTTGGCGGCCATCTTCTCGGCCTTGGCCTGGTCGTAGTTCGCCGCCGCCTTCTCGACCAGGGCCACCACGTCGCCCTGGCCCAGGATTCGTCCCGCCACCCGGCGGGCGTCGAAGATCTCCAGCGCGTCGATCTTCTCCCCGGCGCCGAGGAACTTGATCGGCAGGCCGGTGACCGCGCGCATGGACAGGGCCGCGCCGCCGCGCTGGTCGCCGTCGGCGCGGGTCAGGATCAGGCCGGTGAGCGGCAGGCGCTCGTGGAAGGCCTTGGCGGTGCGCACGGCGTCCTGGCCGGTCAGGGCGTCGGCGACCAGCAGGGTCTCGGTCGGGTTGGCGATGCGGGCGATCTCGGCCGCCTCCCCCATCATCTGCTCGTCCAGGGTGGTGCGTCCGGCGGTGTCCAGGATCACCACGTCGAAACCGCCCAGGCGGGCGGCGGAGAGGGCGCGGCGGGCGATGTCGGCGGCGGACTGGCCCGGCACGATGGCCAGGGTCTCGACCTCGATCTGCTTGCCCAGGGTCGCCAGCTGCTCCATCGCCGCCGGCCGGCGGGTGTCGAGGGAGGCCATCAGGACCTTCTTGCGCTCGGTCCGGACCAGGCGGGCGGCCAGCTTGGCCGAGGTGGTGGTCTTGCCCGAGCCCTGCAGGCCGGCCATCAGGATCACCGCCGGCGGGGCGACATTGAGGTTGAGGCCTTCCGGCTCCTCCCCGCCCAGCATGTCGACCAGGCCGTCGTGGACGATCTTGACCACCTGCTCGGACGGCTTGACCGCGCGGATCACCGTCTCGCCGGCGGCCAGCTCGCGGGCCTTGGCGATGAAGTCCTTGACCACGGGCAGGGCGACGTCGGCCTCGAGCAGGGCGAGGCGCACCTCGCGCAGGGCCTCGTCCACGTCCTTCTCGGACAGCACGCCGCGACCGGTGAGCCGGTCGAAGACGCCAGAGAGCCGTTCGCCTAGGCTGTCGAACATTCGACACTCGTCTCCATAAGCCCAACGCGGATCGACCCCCGTGGACGATGACGTCGACGGGGGGCCTCGCCGCCCTCGTCCCTGTCTGCAGGGGGTCGTGGCGGAGGAGGGCGCGATCAGGTTGCGCCGAAGGGGCGGCAGATACGCTCAAACCGCGCCGATGTCGACAGGGCGTTTCGAACGCCTCGAGTTCTAGAGCTGCAGGAACATCTCGAAACCGCCGAAGATCAGGCGCTTGCCGTCGAAAGGCGGGTCGTTCATGGCGTCCTTCATGCGCGGGTCGGCCATCACCCTGGCGTTGACCTCGTCCCGTTGTTTACGGGAGTCGTAGACGATCCACGAGAACACCACCGTCTCGTCCTCCGTGGCCTGGACCGCCCGCGGGAACGAGGTCAGGACCCCGACGGGCACGTCGTCGCCCAGGCACTCGGCGTAGGAAAGCGCGCCATGGTCCTTCCAGACCTGGCCGGCGAGACGCGACAGCGCCTTGTAGGCCTCGACCTTGGTCTTCGGCACGGGGATCACGAAACCATCGATGTACGGCATGGGGTCATCCTTTCTTCCGGGACGACCAAAGGACGCGCATGTCGGCGTCGTTCCTACAAGCGGGGCCGCGGCGTCGCCGGCGGCCTATTTATGCTGCTTCGGCTGCTCCCGGACGGTCGGGGCGTTCCGCCCGCCGGGCTTGGTGATGTCCTGGATCTTGATGATCGCGGGGCCGAGGATCACCACGAACAGCACCGGCAGGAAGAACAGGATCATCGGCACGGTGAGCTTGGCCGGGAGCGAGGCCGCCTTCTTCTCGGCGGTGGCCAGGCGCATGTCGCGGTTCTCCTTGGCCATCACCCGCAGCGCCGTTCCGAGCGGGGTGCCGTAGCGCTCGGCCTGGATCATGGCGGTGGCGACCGCCTTGATGCCCGGATGGTTGGTCCGTTTGGCCAGGCCGTCGTAGGCCATCCGGCGCTCGGGCAGGTAGGACAGTTCGGCGGTGAGCAGGGACAGCTCCTCCGCCAGTTCGATCGACCGCGAGCCGATTTCGCCGGCCACCTTCTGGATCGCCGCCTCGATGGACATGCCGGATTCGACGCAGATCAGCAGCAGGTCCAGGGCGTCGGGAAACGCCAGCATGATCGACTCGCGCCGCTTGCTGGCGATGTTGCTGACGTAGATGTTCGGGCCGTAGAAGCCGATCACGAAGGCCCCGACCACGGCGCATATCTTGGCCATGCCGCTGAGGCCGAAGCCGTTCAGGGCGTAGAGGTAGGTCCCGGTGACGATGCCGAAGATGAACGGCGCGGCGAAGCGGAAGAAGTAGAAGGTGGTGACCGGCTTGGGGCCGCGGAATCCCGCCTGGGCCAGCTTGTCGATCACCATCGGATCTTCCAGCAGCCTGGACAGCTGCAGCCGCTCCACGATCTTCTTGTAGAAGCCCTCGTCGGTGCGGCGCAGGCTCGACGAGGCCGCCTGCCGTCCGTTGAGTTCGGCTCGCGAGCGGCGGCGCAGCTCGTCGCGGCGATTGGCGACCGACTTCAGCCGGTCCTCCAGCTTGTCGCCCTTCATCATCGGGGCGGCCAGGGTCATGATCGACGCGAAGACGGCCAGGGCGACGATGGCGTAGAGGATGTTCTGCGGGTTGGTGAGGGTCTCGATCATGCGACCCCCTCAGATCTTGAAGTTGATCATGCGGCGCATGACGAAGATGCCCATGCCCATCCAGATCGCGCTGCCCAGCAGCATCAGGTGGCCGCGGGAGGTGATGTACATCGGCGCCATGTAGCCGGGCGAGGTGATCGAGACCAACGTCATCAGGCCCGGCGGCAGGGAGCCGATGATGACGGCCGACGCCACTGCTTCGCCGGACATCGCCTTGATCTTTTCGCGCATCAGCATGCGCGCCCGCAGCACCGTCGACAGATTGCCCAGGGCCTCGGCCAGGTTGCCCCCGGTCTTCTGCTGGATGTTCATGACGATGGCGAAGAAGCGCACCTCCGCGGTGGGCATGCGGTCGTACATCTTGTCGAGGCTCTGATCGAGGGCGACCCCCATGGCCTGGCCCTCGACCAGCCTCTGGAATTCCGAGCAGATCGGCTCGGGCGTCTCGCGCGCGATCACCCCGATACAGTCGTGGACCGGCAGGCCCGACTTGATGCCGCGGACGATGATGTCGATGGCGTTGGGGAACTCGTTGGTGAACTTCTTGACGCGGCGGGCCGACAGGAACCCGAGCACCCACCGCGGCAGGCCGATGCCCACGCTGAAGCCGATGCCCAGGCAGATCAGGGGGTTGAAGCCGACCAGGATCGGCAGGCCGCCGAGGGTCAGGCCCAGGATGCCGGAAAAGATCCAGAACTGGCGCACGCCGATGGACAGTCCGGCTTGGCGCAGCCGGGCCTCGATGCTCAGTCGCTGCTTGCGCGACTGTTTCTCGTTGATCTTGAGGTTCTCCAGGATCTGCTTGCGGCGCATGCCGGCGGCCTCGGCCGGGGCGATGCGCGAGCGTCCCTTTTCCTTGGGGCCGGCGACCGCCTGGACGCGCTTGGCCGTCTTGCCCTGGCTGGAATCCCCGCCGACGAAGACGAAGCCCACCCCGGCCACGGCGACGAAGCCGAGCACGGCGACCAGAAGCAGGAGCAGATTGTTCATTCGGCGTTGTCCAGCGCCTCGGCCAGTTCGCGCTCCAGCCCGTAGTAGCGGGCGCGATCCCAGAACCGGGGACGGGCGATGCCGGTGGAGCGGTGGCGGCCCTCGACCCTGCCGTTGGCGTCCTCGCCGGTGATCTCGTAGACGAACAGGTCCTGGGTGATGACCACGTCGCCTTCGAGGCCCAGGACCTCGGTGATGTGGGTGATGCGGCGCGAGCCGTCGCGCAGGCGGGCGGCCTGGATGACCACGTCGATCGAGCCGACGATCATCTCGCGGATGGTCTTGGAGGGCAGGCCGTAGCCGCCCATGGTGATCATGGATTCCAGGCGGCTGACCCCTTCGCGCGGGCTGTTGGCGTGCAAGGTGCCCATGGAGCCGTCGTGGCCGGTGTTCATGGCCTGCAGCAGGTCGAAGGCTTCGGGTCCGCGCACTTCGCCGACGATGATCCGTTCCGGACGCATCCGCAGGCAGTTCTTGACCAGGTCGCGCATGGTGATCTGGCCCGAGCCCTCGAGGTTGGGCGGGCGGGTTTCCAGGCGGACCACGTGCGGCTGCTGCAGCTGCAGTTCGGCCGCGTCCTCGCAGGTCACCACCCGCTCGGTCGGGTCGATGAAGGCGGTCATGCAGTTCAGAAGCGTGGTCTTGCCCGAGCCGGTGCCGCCCGAGATCAGCACGTTGCAGCGGCTGGCGCCGATGACGCCGAGCACGCGGGCGCCCTCCGGGCTGATCGAGGCGAACTCGACCAGGTTGCGCATCGTCAGCTTGTCTTTCTTGAACTTCCGGATCGTCAGGGTCGGCCCGTCCAGGGACAGGGGCGGGGCGATGACGTTGACGCGGGAGCCGTCGGGCAGGCGGGCGTCGCAGATCGGGCTGGATTCGTCGACGCGGCGGCCGACCTGGCTGACGATCCGCTGACAGATGTTCATCAGCTGGGCGTTGTCGCGGAAGCGGACGTTGGTCAGCTGGACCTTGCCGCTGACTTCGATGAACACCCGGTTGGCGCCGTTGACCATGATGTCGGCGATGTCGTCGCGGGCCAGCAGCGGCTCCAGCGGCCCGTAGCCGAGGACATCGTTGATGATGTCGGTGACCAGGTGCTCCTGCTCGACCGCCGACATGGAGACGTTCTTGATCGCCACCAGTTCGGCGACGATGTCGCGGATCTCCTCGGCCGCCGCCTTCTGGTCAAGCTGGGCTAGCTGCGACAGGTCGATGGTGTTGAGCAGGGCCGTGTAGATGGTGGTCTTGGTCGCGTGATAGTAGTCGCTCTGTTCACGGACGATCTGGGCGACCGCGCCGGAATTGCTGGCCACCCCGTTCTGGGCGTTCCTGAGCTGCTCCAGGCCGGGGGTGGCCTTGGGTCCGGGACCGGCCGGGGCGGCGGCGCGCTTCGTCGCCGCGGCGACGGCTGCTGCGATGGCGGGCGCGGCCGGTTCGGGACGCGGAGCGGCCGGCTCGACCCTTTGCGGACGGGTGGAGATTTCCGCTCCGCCGGGCGGGGCGGGGGGCGGCGCGATGGCTGTTCCGGCGCCCGCGCGCTTGCCGAACATACGGGTCCCCTAGCGCTTCAGCAGGCGGTCGAGAAGCGAGCGCGTCGCCTGGACGGGGGCGTCGCGGCGGGCGAGGCCCTGGACGAATTGGGCGATGCCTTCGGAGGCCTTGGCCCGCCCGTTGACCTCCTGGACCATCTGTCCGTTGTTGGCCGCCTGGCCGAACAGCTTGGCGTCGTAAGGCAGGCAGAGGGTGGGCTCTATGCCGAGGGCCTTGGCGAAATCCTTGACCGGAATCTCCGGCCGGCCGGGCATGCCGACCTGGTTGAGGACCAGCCGCGGCGGCGTGTCGTTGGGCCGGGCGCGGGCGATCAGGTCGATCAGGTTCTTGGCGTTGCGCAGGGAGGCCAGGTCTGGCGTGGCCACGATCACCACCTCGTCGGCGGCGAGCAGGGTCCTGCGCATCCAGCCCGACCACAGGTGCGGCAGGTCGTAGACCACGAAGGGCGCTGTCGCGCGGATCTTGGTCGCCACCTCCTCATAGGCGTCGGAGGCGTATTCGTAGTCGTCGTCCAGGGAGGCGGGGGCGGCGAACAGGCTCAGGCGGTCGGTGCAGCGCACGATCATGCGGTCGAGCAGCACCGGGTCCAGCCGGTCCGGCTTGGACAGGGCGTCGGCGACGCCCTGGATCGGGTCCTGGTTGAAGTCGAGGCCCGCGGTGCCGAACGCCAGGTCGAAATCGACGATGATGGTGTTGGACTGCATCATCTCGGCCAGGCCGTAGGCGACGTTGTGGGCGATGGTCGAGGCGCCGACCCCGCCCTTGGCGCCGACGAAGGCCAAGGTCCGGCCGACGAAGGGCGTGGCCGGGTCGGCGTACAGGCTGGTGATGGTGCGGATCAGCTGCAGCGGATTGAGCGGCGGCACCAGATATTCGCTGACGCCGCGGCGCATCAGTTCGCGATAGAGGGCGATGTCGTTGTGGCCGCCGACCACAACCACCTTGGTGCCGGGATCGCAGACCTCGGCCAGGCGGTCCAGCCCGTCCAGCAGCGCCTCCGTCGGCTCGTTGCTCTCGACGACGATCAGCGAAGGCGTGGGTTCGTTCTGATAGTGGGCCAGGGCTTCGGCCAGGCCGCCGTCGTGCACCAGGGTGGTGGCGCGGGCCAGCCGCCGGTCGGCCGCGGCCTTGTCCATGGCGTCGGCGACGCCCTCGCCCTGGCAGAAGGCGTGGATGGTGATGCGGGGCACCGAGGACTCGCCGAAGGCGGCTTCGGCGCTCGCCTGCAGGGCCGCGACTGGGCCGTGCGGCGGCGCGGCGGGACCGGGCGCGAAGACGGGGGCGTCGAAGGATTCCGCCGGGGCGACCTCGGGGATGTCGGCGGCGGCCGTCGCCGGGAAGGCGAAATCGTCGTCGGCGTCGAAACCGTCGCCGAAGTCGTCCTCGATGAAGCCTTCCGGTTCGCGGATGTTGCCCAGGCGTCGGTTCATCAGGGAATGGCCTTGGATACGGCGCCGGCGGCTTGCTCGTCGCGCGGCGTCGAGGTGATCTCGCCGGCGCGGTACTTGCCGAGCACGGTGGCGCGTCGCGCCGCGTCGCTGGGGTCGTTGGGCGCAGGCGCCAGCAGGTCGCGCGGATCGGCGATCATGGCGGCGAAATTGGCGGTGACGGCGCAGCCGAAGTGGCTGGAGGGGGCGTTGCGCCCGGTGGAGGTCAGGTTATCCCAGCCGCCTTCGCAGTCGGGGCCGCGGGCCTCCAGCCGCATATAGCTGGCCAGGACCGGGGCGCCCTGAGGCGCGTCGTAGTCGCCGCCGCGGATCCGGTCGGCCGGAACGCCCAGGTTGCGCAGGGCGGTCTGGACGTCGTCGCCGGTGCGTGCGGCGGCGGCGTCTCGCGCCCCGGCGGGGGTCTGGACGGCGAAATCGCCGGCGCCGGGCGAGGCGCGCCAGCGGCCCACCAGGGAGACGATGGCGGCGCGCTGGGTCATCGACAGGCCGTCGGCGTGGGCCGTCAGGGCCACCTGATCCGGAGTTTCCTTGACCTGGACGGAATACTGCTCGGTCGGCGTCAGGGCCGGGCCGTTCTGGACGGCGCTGGTCGGCGCGCAGGCGGCGAGCAGCGCCGCCGCGGCCGCGGCGAGGAGGACGGGTGCTGGAACGCGCACGCGCGCGGCGAGGTCAATCGACCACATAGCCATAGGGTCCCCGATAGGTGGCGTCGGCGGTCTTGGCCGGATAGCGGCCGAAGGCGGTGTTGAGCCTGCCGAGCAAGGTGGTCTGCAGGTCGTCGGCGATCTGCAGGCCGTCGGCCGGGGTCTGAAGCTGGTCCGGGCTGACGGATTTGACGAGATAGGGCGTGACGATCACGACCAGTTCGGTCTCGTCGTTCAGGAAGTCGCGCGACCGGAACAGGGCGCCCAGGATTGGCAGCTGCGTCAGGCCCGGCAGGGAATCGATGGTCGACTTGGTGGTCGACTGCAGCAGGCCGGCGATCATCATCGAGCCGCCGGACGGGAGCTCGACCATGGTTTCGGCCCGGCGGACGGTCAGCCCGGGGACGTTGACCGTGGCGCCTCCGACCGTGCCGCTGCCTATGGTGACGCTGCCGACGTTGGTGATCTCGGAATATTCCGTCGAGACCTTCAATGAGATCCGGCCCTTGCTCAGCACGACCGGGGTGAAGCCGAGGCCGACGCCGTAGGGCTTGAACTCGACCGTGACCTGGCCGTTGTTGTCTCGGCCGGCGGGGACGGGGAATTCGCCGCCGGCCAGGAACTTGGCCGCTTCGCCGGAGGTGGCGGTGAGGTTGGGTTCGGCCAGGGTCCGCACCAGCCCGACCCGCTCGAACGCCTGCAAGGTCGCGGCGCCCTGGTTCAGGCCGGGCTTGCCGACGACGGTCGTCGCGGTGGCGGTGTTGTAGTTGGCGGCGTCCTGGATGCTGCGCACCACGCCCTTACAGCCGGTGAGCGTGGGGTCTCCGCAGGGGATTTGGAGCGTCGGCACCTGGGTGCTGTCGTACTTGTAGCCGCCGGACAGGCCGCCCAGGAGCGCTCCGTTGACCCCGAAGGTCGAGGCCGTGCCGAAGACGTACTGGGGCTGGCCGATCTGGTTGACCACCGCGTTGAGGTTGACCCCCAGCTGCTTGATGACGGTGCGGTTCACTTCGACGATGCGCACCTTGAGCATCACCTGCTCGGATTCGGCGATCCCCAGCATGTTGATGACCAGCTTGGGGTCGGACACCGTGCTGCGGGCGATCTGCAGCGCCTTGTCGGCCTCGCCGAGGTTGGTCACCGTGCCCGACAGCACCAGGCTGCCGTTGACGCCCTCGACGCGGATGTCGTCGTCGGGCATCAGCCGCTTGAGAGTCTCGGCCAGGGCGGAGATGTCCTGGTCGACCCGGATGTTCAGATTGAGCAGCTGGCGGCCGGCCCCGTCAAAGAACACCGCGTCTGTCTGGCCGGCGCCGACCCCAAGCACATAGATGCGCCGCGGGGTGGACAGCACCACGTCGGCGACTTTGGGATCGGAGACCAGCACGTCGCGGGCGTCGACCGGCAGTTCGATCACCGCCGACTTGCCCTTGGGCAGGGACATCATCCGGGTCGGGGCTTCGGGCCCCCCGAGGTCGATCCGCATGGTGCTGGCGGCGTTGCGCGAGGGCGCGATTGCCGCCGGCGGCAGGGTGGCCGCGCCGATGGCCGGCCGGCCCGTGTAGGCCGACGGCTGGAGGGAGGATTTGGGGAAGGCGGTCTGGGCCAGGACGTCCTGGCCGGCGAAGGCCAGGGCGGCGAGGAGGCTCAGGGTTTGCGCGGCGGTGCGGCGCAGGCTCATCGGTTCACCGTCACTTCAGAGGCCTGGCCGTTCTTGAACACCCGCACGACCGAGGCGCGGAAGACGCCGTCATCGGCCCTGCCGGTGTTCTGGGCCACGGTCACCGCCGGGCCGTTGGCGTCGGCATAGGAGCGCAGCACCAGGGTCAGGTCCCCTTGCGCCTTGGCCTGCACAAGCACTTCGGCTTGCTGCGCGTTCAGCTCCAGGGTGGCGGTCGCGCCGATCACCGACGACCCCTTGGGGGCGGTGAGGTTCTGGTCGATGGCCAGCACCTTGACGTTCCGCATCACCGTCGAGGCGATGACGTGCTTGCCGCCTCCCTGCGCCGGCCCTTCGAGCTGGCGGCTCTGGACCACGTCGACATGGTCCCCGGGCAGGATGAAGCCGCCGGCGGCGGTCTCGGCCGACAGCGGCACCGACACCGCCCGCATGCCGGGCTCCAGGGTTATGGCCATGATCCCGGCGGACCCGGAGCGCACCAGCTTGCGATCGGTCATCGGTTCGTTGGCGAGGATAGGCTCGCGCACCACGGCGCCGACCAGGGCGGTGACGGCCGGGTCCGGGGCGCCGACGGCGGCCTTGGCCACGTCGGCGGCGGCGACGGTGATCTTGGCCGCCTCGCCCCGGGGATTAGGGGCGGCGGTCTGGAGGATGAAGGCGGGGTTGAGCGATTCCTGAGGCCAGGCCTGCCAGGTCATGTCGGCCTGCTGCAGCCGGGTGCCGGCAGGAAGGTCCCGCTTGGCCACCAGCACCTGGGCCGAGGGCTTCTCCACCACCACGGGGGCGGCGGCGACCACCACCTTGGGGGCCTGGGCCTTGGACATGCCGCGCACGACCACCACGGCGCCGACGGCGGCGAGCAGGGCGACGACCAGGATCAGGATTCGGACGGGGCCCATCAAGGCTCTCCAGGCGGTGCAAAACACGACTGCGAGCGCAGCTGCGGATTTTCGAATCCACCATGTGGTCTGCTGGTTAACACCGGCCTAAGCCAAAGAGTTTGTGAGCGTTTAGGCCGCGAGGTGGGCGGCGGCCATCAATCCGGACTGGGGAAAGGCGGCCAGGGCCCCCGCGGCGATGGCGATGCCGTAGGGGATGTCGCCGGCCGGGGCGAGCAGGCGCTCGGTCCAGGCGGGCTGGCGTACGGGAAGGCCGGTCATGGCCGACAGCCGCCGTGCGCCGAGCAGGCAAAGGGCCAGGACGCCCCCCGCGATCGCGGTCCACAACAGGAAAGGCGCCGCGCCGGTGGGGCCCAGCCAGAGGGCGGCGGCGGCGAAGAGCTTGGCGTCCCCCCCGCCGATCCAGTGCAGGGCGAACATGCCGGCGGCGACGACCAGGGCGCCGACCCCCAGGGCCAGGGACAGGCCGATGTCGCCCAGGGAAGCTCCGGCCAATAGGGCGGCTGGCAGGAAAACCAAGGCCAGGACGACGGAGATCCAGTTGGGAATGGTCATGCTGGTCGCGTCGGTCAGGGCCGCCACGATGGCGAGGGCCGGAAACACGAACAGCAGGAGCGTCTGGAAGCCGTGGAGCATGGGCGCGACCTTGGCGCCGGCTTGGTGAACGAAGGATTGAACGCCGGACGGCGGACAGCAAAAAGGCCGCGGCGCCGAAGCGCAGCGGCCCTTGAGCAGGCGAACGAGTCGCCCGGAAGCCTATTTCACGCCGTTGGCGACGTTGTTGAACGTGCCTTGCAGCTTGGAGCCGACGCTGGTGACGGCGGTGATCACCACGACGGCGATCAGGGCGGCGATCAGGCCATACTCGATGGCGGTGGCGCCGGACTCGTTCTTCAAAAAGTTCGTGACGAATTTCGACATGGTATCTCCTCTTGTGCAAGCGGGAGGGGCCTCGAGCCTTCCCCGCTCGCTTTACCCCGGAACACAGGAACACCTTGGCACGCTCGAGTTAACCTGCAGTGAATCGGATTCGAGAGCCGACCGACAACTATGGTTTCTCGAAATTAATCTTATTTATCCTTGAGATTAACCTTGATTACTCGGGGGCATCCCGTGCGGCGCGCGCGGGGGTCCTTGAGAGTTTGTTGACTATTGGGGCGCACCTTTCGCGCAGCCCGCGCCCGCGTGCATATAGTGTTCAAGAGACGACGCCCCATGCGCTCCATCGTCCGCCGCACCCTCGCCACCCTTTGTCTGGCCGCCCCCTGCCTTGTCGCGGCCGCCGGTCCGGCCGCCGCTTCCTCGCTGGTGGTGGGGATCGACCAGACGACCCGGCTGAACATTCCCGGAGCGGCCGCTTCGGTGCTGGTCGGCAATTCGGCCATCGCCGACGTCACCGTGATCGACAGCCACACCCTCTATGTCCTGGGCCGCGGCTACGGCGCGACCGACATCGTCGTGCTCGATCGGGACGGGCGGGCGCTCTACACCGCCGACCTGGTGGTCAGCTCAGCCGACTCCGGCCGGGTGTCGGTCTATCGCGGGCCGGCCCGCACCGACATGGCCTGCGCACCGGGCTGCCAGGTCACCATCCGCTCCACGGGCGGCGGTTCTGCCCCGGCGCCCTCGGGCGGCGGCGGGGCGAGCCCGCTGTCGGCCGCGTTGGGCGCTTTGACCGGGGCCAGTTCCCCGGCCGCCGCGCCGGTCGCCCCGGTCGCTCCGGTTCCGTAAGGCAGCTCACGCGGACGGCTGAGCGGTCGCCGCCGCGGCGGCCTCCAGATCGTCCTGGCGCCGATCCGTCGGGGCTTGCCCGGTTCGCCGCCCCTGCGCCTCCTCGATCCGGTCGGCCAGGTCGAGCAGGTTGACGTGCAGGCCCTCCGCCGCGAACACCAGCCCGAAATAGGGGCTGATCGCCTCGATGGTCAGATCGCGGGTCAGGTGCTCGCGCCGCACGCCCTCGACGGCGGTCTGGAACATCTCGTGCGCCCGGTTCAGCGGCGCCCGGTCCACCGTCAACCCCGTCGCCATGGCGACGCTGCACGCCCGGGCGAAGGCCGCTTGAGCCCCCAGCAACGCCTGCGCCGCAGGTTTGAGATGGGCGCCGGCCGGTTCGGGAAGGCCGCCCTCGGCGATGCGGGCGAGCGTCACCGTGTCTCCGCGCAGGCGCCACAGGGTGCGCACCACCGCCTCGGGCAGGGGGTCGTCGCCCAGCCGGCTGGAGCGTTCCCGCGCGGTCTCCGCCACGGCGTTCTCCACCGACGCCAGGCCTGAGCGCAGGCGGATGGTCAGTTGGGTCACGTCGAGGGTCTGTCCCTCCAGCCGCGCGACCGCGACCTCGATCAACTGGGCGAGGTCTTCGAGCACGCTCTGGATGCGCTTGGCGGCGGCCTTGTGGGCGCGGGCGGGGAAGATGAACAGGGTCGCCATCAACCCGATCACGCTGCCGAGGCCGATTTCGAGCACCCGCAGCACCGCGGCCTCCAGGGGTCCCAGGACCACGCCGCTGGGACTGACCAGCATGACCACCGCCGTGACCGGCGCGACCTTGAACTTGGCCCCGCCGGCCGCCCCGAAGGAGGTGATCGCCACCGCCACGGCCAGGGCCACGCCGAGGCCGAGAGGAGTCTGGGGACGGAGCCACACGGCCAGACCGCCGACCAGGGCCCCGAACATGGTGCCGATCAGCCGCTCCACCGCCAGATTGAGCGTGGCGCCGATGCTGGTCTGGATCACCAGCACGGTGGAGAACACCACCCAATAGCTCTGAGGCAGATTGAGCGCGTGCGCCAGGGCGTAGCCGGCCGACGCCGCCACGGTCACGCGGACGGCGTGTCTGGCCTGGGGCGCATAGGTCGCCAGCGGCTTCAGCTTGGGCGAGGTCCAGGCGATGGCGCGCATCCTCTATTGCGGCAGGGGATGTAGCACATCGGACCTTTCCCAAAAGTGGGGGATCCCGATCCTAGGCGAGGTGGTAACGGCCCGTCAGCTGGTCGAGCCGCAGGTTGATCGCCTCCCGGTCCCAGTCGCGCAGCTCGCCGTTGTGACGGGCCTTCTGCTGGGCGGCGAAGGCGCGGATCGAGCGCATGGCCGCCATGGCCTGGGCGCCGCCCCGGCCCATCGACCGGATGCGCTGTTCGACCGCGTCCATCCGCTGCTCGACCGAATAGAAGGCGTCCTTGCTGGCCCCGGCATAGGCGCTGGGGGCGCCCGGATCGGGACCGCCGTCCTGGGCCAGGGCCGGAACCGAAACCAGGGACGCGGACAGGATCGCAATCACGAGTAAGGGCTTCACGGGCGCCTCCTTGCTGAAAGTCGAATACCGATCCGTCCTGAACGTCCCGGCCCGCTTATGGATGCTTCCCGTCACTTGGGTCTCAGGCGAAGATCTCCTCGAAGAACCGCGTCATCTCGGCCCAGGACCTGGCGTCGGCCTGGGCGTCGTATTTGAAGCCGGGCTTGCTGCCGTCGGCGCCGGGGTTGGTGAAGCTGTGGCCGACGCCGCCGTACAGGCTCACCTGCCAGTTCACCTTGGCCTCGCGCAGCTCCTGCTCGAAGGCCAGCCGCGCCTCGGGCGGGATCAGCGGGTCGTCGGCGCCGATCAGGGTCAGGACCTTGCCCTTGATGTTGGCGGCCTCGCCGGAGCTGGGGGCCAGGCCGGAATGGAAGCCCACCACCCCCTTCAGCGGCACCCCCGAGCGGGCCAGCTCATAGACGGTGGTGCCGCCGAAGCAGTAGCCGATCGCCGCCAGCCGCGAGGCGTCCGCCTGGGGCTGGGCCGCCAGCACGTCCAGCCCGGCGCGGGTGCGGGCCCGCCAGTGCGGGATGTCCTGGCCGAGCGCCTTCAGCCGGGCCATGGCGTCGTCCATGCCGGTCCGCGGCGTCCCGAACAGGTCCAGGGCGAAGGCGGTGTAGCCGAGCCGGGCCAGGCGGCGGGTCTTTTCCTTGATGTTGTCGCCCAGTCCCCCGGCGTCGTGGATCACCAGCACCCCGGGGCGCGGCCCGCTCGTCGCGTCGTCATAGGCGAGGAAGCCGGTCAGGCCGACGCCGTCGTGGCTGTAGGGCACGTCCTGGGTATGCATGGTCCGCTCCGCTCTGTGGCGCAGCGTTTTAGCCAAACCCCGGACGGGTCGTCATCAACCTTCTTGCGCGGGCGCGGCGGCCTAGGACAGCAGCACCACGCTCAGCTCGATGTTGGTCTCGGCCAGGACGTCGCGGGCGTGGCGGTAGAAGGCCTCGGCCCGGCGGCTCAGGGAGCAGCGGGCGGCGACCTCGACCCGCACCGTCTGGCCGTCGTGATAGTCTGGCCACAGCTTGGCGATCTGGCCCGAGCTGACGAAGATCTGCTGGGTGTTGAGCTTGTCGGTCAGCAGCTCGATGTGGGGCGCCTCCTCGGCCGGGTCCCAGCCCAGAGGGTCGGAGACGACCAGGACCGGGCCGGCGTCGTCGTCGTCCTTGTAGGTGTAGTCGATGGTGTGGATTTCCTGCACGGACATGGCGGCTCCTCCTCGACGGCTGAGTTCCAGGGACGAGGATACGCACGCAGACCCCAACAGTTTCCTTAAGGCCACGCTTAGCCGCCGTTCATCGCCGGGCGCCTGGAAATTGGGCGCCCGGGGCCCCTAGCCCTAGGACTTTCGAAGCCCTACCTTCCGTTCATGCCCCGTTCCGCACCGCCCCCTGGCGTGGAGGAAGCCTCCGCCCGCTTCCTCCATGATTTCACCGGCGGCGCGCAGAGCGCCGCCTGGGTCCCGCACCGTCCGGCGCGGCCGAGCAAGTCCGAGGGCGGGCGCAAGTTCCAGCTGGTCAGCGACTACCAGCCCGCCGGCGACCAGCCCGCCGCGATCGCCGAGCTGGTGGAGGGCATCGCCCGGCGGGGCGAGCAGGACCAGGTGCTGCTGGGCGTCACCGGCTCCGGCAAGACCTTCACCATGGCCAAGGTGATCGAGGCGGTGCAGCGCCCGGCCCTGATCCTGGCCCCCAACAAGACCCTGGCCGCCCAACTTTTCGGAGAATTCAGAAGTTTCTTCCCGCACAACGCGGTCGAGTATTTCGTCTCCTACTACGACTACTACCAGCCCGAGGCCTACGTCCCCCGCACCGACACCTACATCGAGAAGGACTCGTCCATAAACGAGCAGATCGACCGGATGCGCCACTCGGCCACCCGCGCGATCCTGGAGCGGGACGACGTGATCATCGTCGCCTCGGTCTCCTGCATCTACGGCATCGGCTCGGTCGAGACCTACACCGCCATGACCTTCAGCCTGGAGGTCGGCGAGGTGGTGGACGAACGGCGGCTGATGGCCGACCTCGTCGCCCTGCAGTACAAGCGCAACGACGCGTCCTTCACGCGGGGGACCTTCCGCCGCCGCGGCGACGTGATCGAGATCTTCCCCGCCCACTACGAGGACCGCGCCTGGCGCATCTCCCTGTTCGGGGAGGAGGTCGAGAGCATCATGGAATTCGACCCCCTGACGGGGAAGAAGACCGCCGACCTGCCCGCGGTGAAGATCTACGCCAACAGCCACTACGTCACCCCGCGCCCGACCCTGAAACAGGCCATCGACCACATCAGGGTGGAGATGGAGGAGCGGGTGAAATGGTTCACCGAGACCGGCAAACTGCTTGAAGCCCAGCGCCTGGAACAGCGCACCCGTTTCGACCTGGAGATGATGGAGGCGACCGGTTCCTGCGCCGGGATCGAGAACTACAGCCGCTACCTGACCGGGCGCCTTCCGGGCGAGCCGCCGCCAACCCTGTTCGAATACGTCCCCGAGAACGCCCTGCTGTTCGCCGACGAGAGCCACGTCACCATTCCCCAGATCGGGGCCATGTACAAAGGCGACTTCCGGCGCAAGACCACCCTGGCCGAGTACGGCTTCCGCCTGCCCTCCTGCATGGACAACCGTCCGCTCAAGTTCGAGGAGTGGGACGCCATGCGGCCCCAGACCACCCACGTCTCGGCCACCCCGGGCCCGTGGGAGATGGACCGCACCGGCGGCGTCTTCGCCGAACAGGTGATCCGCCCCACCGGCCTGATCGACCCGCCGGTGGAGATCCGCCCGGTGTCGAGGACCCCCGACGGGCGCCCCTTCAGCCAGGTCGACGACGTCATCGCCGAAATCAAGGACGTGGCCAGGGCCGGCTACCGGTCCCTGGTCACCGTCCTGACCAAGAAGATGGCCGAGGACCTGACCGAATACATGCATGAACAGGGGGTGCGGGTCCGCTACATGCACTCCGACGTCGACACGGTGGAGCGGATCCAGATCATCCGCGACCTGCGCCTGGGGACCTTCGACGTGCTGGTCGGGATCAACCTGCTGCGCGAGGGCCTGGACATCCCCGAGTGCGCCCTTGTCGCCATCCTCGACGCCGACAAGGAGGGGTTCCTGCGCTCGGAAACCTCGCTGATCCAGACCATCGGCCGGGCGGCGCGCAACATCGACGGCCGGGTGATCCTCTATGCCGACCGCATCACCGGCTCGATGGAGCGGGCCATGGCCGAGACCAACCGCCGCCGCGAGAAGCAGGAGGCCTACAACCTCGAACACGGCATCACCCCGGAGAGCGTGCGCCGCGACATCGCCGACATCATGAACAGCCCCTTCGAGAAGGGCGACCGGGTGACGGTGGACTTAGGCGTGGCGGAGGAGGCCAAGCCGTTCCTGGGCTCCAACTTCCAGGCCACCTTGAAGGACCTGGAGGCCAAGATGCGCGACGCCGCCGCCAACCTGGAATTCGAGACCGCGGCGCGGCTGCGCGACGAGATCAAGCGGCTGAAGCTCTTGGACCTGGAATTCGCCAACGACGCCATGAGCGGCATGGCCGGCGGCGCCGAGGACAAGACCGCGGTGACCCAGGCGCGGGCGGAATACCGCGCGCGGTATGCGGAGCGGCCGAAGCGGGGTGGGAAGACGTAGGGATTGGAGTGGTGCGATTGCATTGATATCGCCTCTCTGCTATTTTCTTCCCGCATGGGCCAGATCGTCATCCGCAATCTCGATGACGCCGTCCTCGCGGCGCTGAAGGCGCGGGCCGGCCGCAACGGCACCTCGATGGAGGAGGAAGCGCGCCGCGCCCTGGCCCAGAATGTCGGCGTCGATACCAGGGCCTGGCTCGCCCGGCTGGATGCTCTGCGCGCGGAGATAGGTCCTCTGCCCGGGCCCTCGAGCCTGGAGTTGCTTCGGGCGGACCGCGCTCGCGACGACCACCGCTGAGCATCCGCGATGGCCCTGGTTCCGGACGCTTCGGTCGCTTTGAAATGGATTTTCGAGGAAGTAGGCTCCGATCGCGCTCGGGCCTTGGCCGATCAGCCGCTCGTCGCGCCCGATTTCCTGCTGCTGGAATGCGCCAATGTCCTGGCGATCCAGGTTCGGCGCGGTCTGATCCTGCCGGATACGGCGCGGAACGCCTTGCGGGAGTTGCACGACGGCCCGATCCGCTTTCTGCCGTCCGGACCGTTTATCCAGGACGCCCATGCGCTTGGCGTTCGTCTGGGTCACGGGGCTTACGACTGCCTCTATTTGGCTGTCGCCATCGCCGAACGCGCGGTCATGGTGACCGCCGACGAACGCTTCGTCAGGGTCGTCGAAAGCGACGGCGCCTATAGCCAGGCCATCCGGCTCCTTTGACTGAGAGGTGTGAAATGCCGAGATTCACCGTGCTCTGTCGCCGCGACGCATATGTCGACTACACGGCCAGGGTCGACGCCGATACGGCGGAAGACGCCGCCTGGATCGCGAACGAGCAGTTCGAAGAACAGAGTTGGGTCAGGCGCGACGTGAGCGAGTTTGACGCCTGCCTGTTCGTGACTCTCGACGAAGAGGGCGCCGAGATCGAGGGAACCGAATGCGGCAAGCTCGCCTGACTGCCGGATGAAGCTCGGCTTCGAGGAGGCGGCGGCGGTCTTCGACAGCGGCTCCCAGAACGCGCGGGTCTGGACCGAAAGTTGGGTCGCGCTCCAGTTGTTCTGCCTCAACTGCGGCGCGCCGCGGCTCGAACGGTTCGCCGCCAATCGGCCGGTGGCCGATTTCGTCTGCCGGGTCTGCGACGAGGAATACGAGCTCAAGAGCCAGAAGGGACGCTTCGGCTCGAAAGTGGTCGACGGCGCCTACGGGACGATGTGCGCGCGGCTGGCCGCCAGCAATAATCCCAACCTCGTCCTGATGAACTACGATCTCGCCGCCCGGTCGGTGACCGACCTTTTCGTCATGCCCAAGCACTTCTTCGTTCCGGAGATCATCGAGGAGCGAAAGCCCCTCGCGCAGACCGCCCGGCGCGCCGGCTGGGTGGGCTGCAACATCCTGCTGAAGGACGTGCCCGAGGTCGGCAAGATTTATGTGGTCCGGGGCGGCGTCGCCCTGCCGAAGGACGCGGTGCTTGAACAATGGAGCGCGACGCTCTTCCTGCGCGACCAGAGCCTTGCGGCACGAGGCTGGTTGATCGAGGTGCTGAAGTGCGTGGAGGCCATCGACCGGCCCGAGTTCGAGCTGTCGGACGTCTATGCCTTCGAGGATCGCTTGAGCGGCCTCTATCCGGGCAACAACAACGTCCGGCCAAAAATCCGGCAGCAGCTCCAGGTGCTGCGCGACCAGGGCCTGCTCGAATTCGTCGGCCGGGGCGTCTACCGGCTGAGACGACCGACCTAGCCCAATCCGCGCCCCGTGCTACGCATGGGTTTCCGGATTTCCGGGACACCATACATATTACCGAGGCTGCGGATTTCAGGGAACACGGGGACGGGATCTCCTGGCCCCGTGCTCCAGGCTGTCGGTCGTGGTAAAACAAGCTGCCCGCCGTGACGCCAAGCTGTCTGCCATGAGCCAAAGCGAAAACGACCACGCGCCCGCTCCAGCGCCGGATGCTCGCCTTCGGAAGCTGAAGAACTTGCTCAATTTATGGATGCGTGTGGGGCCGACATCCTGGCCTGGATCGACGAAAAGGAATCGGAAGCCCTGGCCGCTCGCGGGAATTTCCCCGAGCCGCTTTGAGCACCGTCAAGCCGTGCTAGGCTCCCCCCGCCACCTCAAGGAGCCCGAACCATGCGTGTCCCGTCTCCGCTCGCCCTCGCGTCCCTCGCCGTCCTGATCCCCGCCGCCGCCCTGGCTCAGCCGCCCATGCGCAGGGACGGGCTGTGGGAGATGACCATACAGATGTCGGCGCCGGTGAAGACCACCATGACCACCCGCCAATGCACCGACGCCAGCCAGGAGAAGGCGGGGGCGATGTTCCGCAACTCCGGGCCCAACGCGCCGGGCGGGGTCGACTGCAAGGCCGGCGTCCCCCTGCCCGCGCCGGGGGGCGGGTGGAGCTATTCGTCCACCTGCACCATGAAGGACATGACCATGGCCACCTCCGGCACGGTGCGGGGGGACTTCCGCACGGGCTACCACATGGAATCGGTTACCCGCATGACCCCCGCCCCCATGCCGCAACTGGCCGAGAGCCACATGGTGATGGACGCCAAGTGGCTGGGCCCTTGCCCCGCCGACATGAAGCCCGGCGACATGGAGATGAACGGCCGCCGCATCAGCGCCAAGCCGCGGGGGTAGGGGCGCTGGGGCCCGAAAGGGGGACTGCCGACCATGCCGCCACGGGACACGCTGACAGGACCGCCGCCCCCGCCTGGGCTCTTGGACTGGCTCGGCGTCGCGGCCGGGTTAGCGGCGCTCTTCGGGGTCTACTGGGGCCTCGCGGCGATCTTCGACCGGCTTCGCAAGCCGCCGCCGCCCAACGTCGTCCGGATGTCGTCGCGACCGATCGCCTTGGGGGTGATGGCCTTGGTGTTCGCGGCGCTCATCGTCTTTTCCATCGGCTACAGTTTCCACGTTCCGGCCAAGGTCGACGACCTCGCAATAGGAATTTTCGACCTGGCGGTGGTCGTCCCTGGAGGGGTCGTCGCCATACTCGCGGGGCTTTGTTGGAGCATCACGGTCGAGGAGGACGGCATCGTTCACAGCGGTCCTTTCGGATCGGGCCGGATAGCCTGGACGGACATCCGATCCATGTACGTTGGGGATGGCGGTTACATAATCTGTGAATTGGCGTCGTCCGGTAGGATTCAAGTGCGGCGCGACGCGGTGAACCGGGACATCCTCATTCCCGCGGGCCGCGCGGCCGGCGTCCCGGAAGGGCCGCATTTGGAGCGGGAGCCGGACGAGGAGGGGTAAGGGGCGTTCGTATCGCCCGCAGCAGCGCCCGGCCGAAGCTAGCGCGGGGTCTCCTTCTCCCGCAAGGGGAGAAGGGGAGCATGCCTTGACTTGTTCGACGAGCCTCCGTTCACTTTGCGTTCCATGTTGCACGTCGATCCCGCAAGCGCCGCCGTCGATGCGGTTCCGGCCGGTCCGGTTCCGGTTGATCCGGCGCGCGCCCTGGTCGAGCGGCAGCTCGCGATGCTGACGCGCCTCGCCGAGATCGGGATGGAGATCGCCGAGGCGGCCCCGGCCGCGGCCGATCCGGCCCTGACCTATGCGCGGGTCGCCCGCGCCGTCCGCATGACCATCGCCCTGCAGTCGCGGCTGCTCAAGGACTTGGCGGCGCTCGACCGGACCGACGCCCTGGCGCGGTCGGCGCAGGTCCAGGCGCGCACGCGGCGCATCCATCGCCTCGTCGAACAGGCCATCGAAACGCAACACGACGACGAGGACGAGATCGAGCGGCTGTCCGGCGACGCCTGGGAGCGCCTGCGGGACGAGGACGACTGCGCCGACCTATTTGAGCGCCCGATCGCCGAGACCGTGGCCCGCATCTGCCGGGAGCTGGGGCTGTCGCCCCCCGATCCGCTTCTCCCCTTGCGGGAGAAGCTGTCGGCGGAGCCGACTGATGAGGGGTTGGCGTCGGGAAGCGCGACACCTGCCTCTCTCGCCGCAACGGAACCGCCTCCTGATCCGGCCGCAGCGTCGGCGTCCTTCTCCCCGCGGGGGGCCTCGCCGCGAGAGCCCCCCTCCGGCGTCAGACCAACAGGGCAGGGACGTCCGGACGCGCTTCAGGCATGCGGCGGCGGGGTCCTTTCAGGCTTGGCCGCCTCGGCCTGATCCGAGGCGGCGGGCTTGGCGACCGGCTTGGCGGTGTGCCGGACAGCTTTGCTGCGCCGGCCGCGGGCGATGGCCTTGTCCGCGAACAGGACAAAATCGGTCGGCCACCCGTCTCGCAGCAGATGGTCGTACAGGTCCGGCCACAGGCTGTGGAAATAGAGGATGTTCTCCGACACCGAGGTGTCGGCGTAGCTCCGGGAGAGCACCCCCGTGCGCGCCGCCTTGAACTCGAACACCAGCACGTTGAGGAAGGCGTAGATGATCTGCCGGTCCCTCTGGTCGATCTGCGACCAGGCGACCTGGCCCTCGCGGATGGCGGCCCAGCGGGTCGCGACCGCCTGGTCCATCAGCAGCTTGTTGAAGTCCTGCCAGTTGGTGATCGACTTCGCCAGCCACTCGATCTGCCGCAGCCGCTTGGCCTCCAGATAGATCAGCAGGGCGATCAGGGCGGTGACGATGGGCGCCGACTTCCGCGTGAAGTCCCAGACCGCCTTCCAGTCGACGAGGTTGAAGCCGGCGGTAAACAGCGGGTCCAGGTTCACGCGGGTCTCCCTTCACGGGCCGACGGTCACCCTAGATAGGGAGGGCGACCGCGCCGGCGTAAGGCGCGGGCCTATTCCCGCAGCAGTTCGTTGACGCTGGTCTTCGACCGGGTCTGGGCGTCCACGCGCTTGACGATGACGGCGCAGTAGAGGCTCGGGCCGCCGTTTGCGGCCGGCAGGGTTCCCGGCACCACCACCGAATAGGCCGGCACCCGGCCGCGGAACACCTCGCCGGTGGCGCGGTCGACGATCTTGGTCGAGGCGCCCAGATAGACCCCCATCGACAGCACCGCTCCCTCCTCGACGATCACCCCTTCGGCCACTTCGGAGCGGGCGCCGATGAAGCAGCCGTCCTCGATGATGGTCGGATTGGCCTGCAGGGGCTCCAGCACCCCGCCGATGCCCACCCCGCCGGACAGGTGCACGTTCTTGCCGATCTGGGCGCAGGAGCCGACCGTGGCCCAGGTGTCGACCATGGTCCCCTCGCCGACATAGGCGCCGATGTTGACGAAGGAGGGCATCAGGACGGCGTTCCGGGCGACGTAGGACCCCTTGCGCGCCACCGCCCCCGGCACCGCGCGGAAGCCGGCGGCGCGGAAGTCCGAGTCGGCCCAGCCGGCCCACTTCAGCGGGACCTTGTCCCAGCCGCCGCCGATCTGCTCGTTGTCGTTGAGGCGGAAGGACAGCAGCACCGCCTTCTTCAGCCACTGGCGCACCACCCAGTCGCCGCCGGTCTTCTCGGCCACGCGCAGGCGCCCGGAGTCGAGGGCCTCCAGGGCCGCCTCCACGGCGTGGCGTTCGATGCCCTGGGTCTTGGGCGAAAGGCCGTCGCGGGCCTCCCAGGCGGCTTCCACGGCGGCCTGCAGGTCGGCGTCAGGGAGGGCGGCGTCGGTCATCGTGGGTCCTGGGTCTTGTCGGCGATCTGGGCGGCCTCGAGGAACGGGGCCAGGGCTTCGGCGCGGTGGTGGACGAAAGGGGCGGTCGAGGTCAAGGCGTGAGGCCCGACCAGCACCGTGGTCATGCCCAGGTCCGCGGCCGGGGCGAGGTTGCGCTCGGTGTCCTCGAAGAAGGCGCTGGTCCGGGCGGCGACCCCGTGGCGGGCCATCATCCGCTCGAAGGTCCGCACCTGGGGCTTGGGGATGTAGTCGGCCGCCTCGATGTGGAAGACGTCCTCGAACTGGTCGGCGACGCCCAGGCGCTCCAGCACCTTCTCCGCATAGGCGCCGCCGGCGTTGGTGAACACCAGCCGCCGGCCGGGCAGGCGCTGCAGGGCGGCGCGCAGGCGGGGGTCGGCCCGGACGTTGTCCATCGACACCGCCTGCACCTCGGCGATGAAGGCCGCCGGCTCGACCCCGTGGAAGGCCATCAGCCCGGCCAGGGTGGTGCCGTGTTCGTGGAAGTAGCGCTTCTGCAGAGCCCGGGCCTCGTCGAAGGGCAGGCCGGTCTGGCGCTGGACGAAGGCGGTCATCCGCCGGTCCACCAGGGCCATCAGCTCGCACTCGGGCGGATAGAGGGTGTCGTCCAGGTCGAACAGCCAGGTGTCGACGTGGGCCAGGTCCGGCGCCGCCCTCACGGGCTGATCAGCGTTCCCGCCCCATGCTCGGTGAACAGCTCGACCAGCATGGCGTGGGGACGACGGCCGTCCATGATCACCACCGCCTCGACCCCGGCCTCGACCGCCTCGATGGCGGTCTCCAGCTTGGGGATCATGCCGCCCTTGGCCACCCCGTCGGCGATGGCCTTGCGCGCCTCGGCCACGGTCATCTGGCGGATCAGCGCGCCGTCGGCGTCCAGCACCCCCTGCACGTCGGTGAGCAGCAGCATGCGCTTGGCGCTCAGCGCCCCGGCCAGGGCGCCGGCGACGGTGTCGGCGTTGATGTTGTAGGTCTCGCCCGCCTCCGACACCCCGATCGGCGCCACCACCGGGATGTAGTCGTCGGGGGAGCCGATCAGGTCCTCGATGATCTTCGGGTCGACCTTGCGGGGCTCGCCGACGAAGCCGAAGTCGATCCACTCCAGCTCGCCGGTGCGTGGGTTCTTGCGCTGGCGGCGGACCTGCTCGACCGTGATCAGCCGGGCGTCCTTGCCGGAGAGGCCCACCCCGCGCACGTCGGCCTCGGCCCCGGCGCGGTTGATCCAGTGGACGATCTCCTTGTTGATCTGGCCGGACAGGACCATCTCGGCCACTTCCATGGTGGCCGCGTCGGTGACCCTCAGGCCGTCGATGAAGGTCGACTTGACCCCGGCCTTCTCCAGCATGCGGCTGATCTGCGGGCCGCCGCCGTGGACCACCACCGGGTGCACCCCGATCAGTTTCAGCAGCACCGCGTCGGCGGCGAATTTCTGCGCCACGGCCTCCTCGCCCATGGCGTGGCCGCCGTATTTGATCACCACCGTCTCGCGGTCGTAGATCTGGATATAGGGCAGGGCTTCGGCCAGGGTGTGGGCGGTGGCCCAGCCGGCTTCCGCGTCGGGGAGTTCGCGTTCCTTGTCCATGCGCGGCCCATTAGCGGAAACCGGAAGCGGGGGCCATGGGTTATGAATTCGCCATGCCCGACGATCCGCCCCTCAATCCCGGCGACGAGGCCGCGCCCGGCACGCCCGGGGCGGGGGAGGACGTCTGCCGCACCTGCAACGGGTCCGGCCGGCTGGCGGAGGAGACGTGCCCGACCTGCGGCGGGTCGGGGCGGGTGATGGAAGGGATCGGCGGCGGATGAGACGGATCAGCGCGAACGACTTCGACCGGATCGCCCCGCGCCTGTTCCTGTGGGGCGCGGTGATCGGCATGCTCGGCGTGCTGACCTGGTGCGTTTACTGAAACGCCGCCTGGGCGATCTCGGCCCGCAGCTCCGGGATGCCGTATCCGGTCTCCGCCGAGGTCACGGCGATGCGGGGGAAGGCGGCCGGACGCTTGGCCACCGCCTTGACCGTGGCGACCCGGACAGCCTCCACCGCGGCGTCGGAGCGTAGCTTGTCGGCCTTGGTCAGCACGATCTGGTAGGACACCGCCGCCAGGTCCAGGGCGTCCAGGGCCTCGTTGTCGACGCTCTTCAGCCCGTGGCGGGAATCGATCAGCAGATAGACCCGCTTCAGGTTCGGACGGCCGCGCAGATAGGCCCGGCCGAGGTTCTGGAACTTGGCCGTCACCTTCTTGCCGGCCTGGGCCCAGCCGTAGCCGGGCAGGTCGACCAGCCGCATCCGCTCGTCCAGCAGGAACAGGTTCAGCTCCCGCGTCCGGCCCGGCTCGTTGGACGCGCGGGCCAGCTTCTTCTGGCCGACCAGGGCGTTGATCAGGCTCGACTTGCCGACGTTGGAGCGCCCGGCGAAGCAGACCTCCGGCAGGTCGGGGGCGGGCAGTTGCTCCACCGCCGCCGCGCCGAGCAGGAACTCGGTCGGCCGGGCGAACAGCACCCGGGCCTCCTCGACGGCCTCGGGGGTGAAGACCGGGTCCATCCTAGCCGTTGGCCGCGGCGGGCCGCCCCTTCAGGCGTGCGATCATGCCGTCGATCGGGTTGTCGACCTTGAACCGGCGCATGATCACGTACTGCTGAACGATGGTGAACAGGTTGGAGAACGTCCAGTACAGCAGCAGGCCGGCCGGGGAGCGGGCCAGGGTGAAGGTGAAGATGATCGGGAAGAACTGGAAGATCAGCTTCTGGGTCGGATCGGTCGAAGGCGGCGGGCTCATCGCCTGGGTCAGCCACATGGTGAAGCCGTAGAGCACCGGCAGCACGCCGACGTGCAGGGTGGTTCCCAGGATCGACCCGATCATCGGCGTCGTCGCCGGGTTCCACGGGATCAGGCCGAACAGGTTGAGGATGGTGGTGGGGTCGGGCGCCGACAGGTCGCGCAGCCAGCCGATGAAAGGCGCGTGCCGCATCTCGATGGTGACGAACAGCACCTTGTACAGCGAATAGAACACCGGAATCTGGATCAACAGCGGGGCGCAGCCGGCGAGCGGGTTCACCTTCTCCCGCTTGTACAGCTCCATGATCTCCTGCTGCTGTTTGGCGGGGTCCTTCTCGTTCTTCTTCTTGATCTCCTCCATCTGCGGCTGGAGCTTCTTCATCTTCGTCATCGACTCGTAGGACTTGTTCGCCAGGGGGAAGAACAGGGTCCGGACGGTGATGGTGAGCAGCAGGATGGAGAGGCCGAAGTTGCCGACGAAGCCGTAGAACTTGGACAGCAACCAGAAGATCGGCCGGGTGAAGAACCAGAAGTTGCCCCAGTCGACGGAGTCGTCGAGGCGGGGGACGCCCAGGCTCGCCTGATAGCCCTGCAGCACCGAGACCTTCTTGGCCCCGGCGAAGACGTGGGTGGTCTGGACGGTCTGCTGACCCGGGGCGAGGCTGCGCGGGGGAGCGACGAAATTGGCCTCGTAGACGTCGACGCCGTTGACGGTGGAGACCCGGAAGGTCCCCTGCACCGCTTCGCTCTGGTCGGGGATCACTGCGGCCAGCCAGTATTTGTCGGTGACGCCGAACCAGCCGCCGGTGGAGGCCGCGGCCTCCTGGCCCTTCTTCTTCCAGTCCTTGAACTTGATCAGTTTCAGCTGGCCGTTGGCGCCCGGCTGGCCGAACAGGCCGACCGCGCCTTCGTGGATGATCGGATTGTTGGCAAGGTCGCCGGGCAGGCCCTGCCGCTGCACCGAAGCGTAGGGGGCGATCTGCACCGGCCCGGCCGCATGGTTGATCACCGTGTCGACGACGGTGAACATGTACTGGTCGTCCACCGTGATGGCGCGGTTGAAGGTCAGGCCCTGGCCGTTGTCCCAGGTCAGCAAGATCGGCTTGCCGGGGCCGAGCCGGTCGCCGGAGGCCTTGGTCCAGACCGTGTTGGGGGTGGGGGCGGCGCCGCCGCCGGTCCAGCCCAGGTCGGCGAAATAGGCCTGTTTGGCGCCTTCGGGGCGGAACAGCTCCACCGGAGGCGAGTCCTTGCCGATGGTCTGGGGGTAGTTCTTCAGGAACAGGTCGTCGATCCGGCCGCCCTTCAGCGAGATCGACCCCTTCAGGTCGGGGGTGTCGATGCCGATGCGCGGGCTCTGCGCCAGGGCCTCGTCGCGGTTGACGAAGACCGAGGCCCCCGGCGTGGCGGCGGCGATCGGATTGGCGGCGGCGATGGCGGCGTGCTGGCGCGCCTCTTCGGCCTGGCGCTGCTGGGCCGGGCGCATGATGAAGATCTGATAGACGATCAGGATCGCCACGGCGCAGACCACGAACAGCATCGTGTTGCGGGAGTTGTCTGGTTCCATGGACGGACTTTGAACCGGTCTGGGCGGCCTCGCGTCAGGCCGGCCGGGGTGGGGCGGATGTCCGCGGCTTGCGCGCGGGTCTGGGGTCGTCGCCCCCGGCGGCGAGGCTTATCAATGCGCTCTCGACGTCGTCAAGCAGGCGAGCCCATGGGCGTGTGATCGCGCCGTTCCGGGCGATCAACACATAGTCATGTCCGCCCTGTCCGTGCAGGGGCAAAAGCGCACGGGCCGCTTCGCGCATCCGGCGCTTGGCCCGGTTGCGCTGGACCGAGCCGCCGATCTTCTTGGTTGCGGTGAAACCGACTCCGATCCGGCCGGGGTCGGGATTCTCGGTCCTGGGCAGGGCCTGGATCACCACCGCGCCGCGGGCCGCGCTCTTTCCACGCGCCAGGGCGAGGAACTGCCAGCGCTTGCGGAGTTTTTCGAGTTTGGGGTGGGGGCTATCCATCCACCGCCGGGAGGAGCGAAATTAAGAGACTAGGCGGTCAGGCGCTTGCGGCCGCGGGCGCGGCGGCGCTGGATCACCTTGCGGCCGTTCTTGGTGGCCATGCGCGAGCGCCAGCCGTGACGGCGTGCACGCACCAGTCGGCTGGGTTGAAAGGTCCGCTTCACAGCAATAGCTCCCGAACGAATTGAGCCGGGGTCGATAGGGTAAGAGGCCGGTTCTGTCAACTGAGGCGTGGGCTGCGGGCGCCTGTCGGTCACGCTTTGATCCGGACCCGTAGCATGCTCTCTTGCGGCGGATGCAGTCCTTCAAGCTTCCTGAGACCGACCTTGACGCCGACGGCGATGCGGGCGCGCCGGCGCCGCCGGGTTCGAGGCGCTGGACCAAGGTCCTGCCCCTGGCGGTGGTCGCCCTTGGCCTGGTCCTGGTCTTCGCCACCGGATTGAACCGCTATCTGTCGCTGGAGATGCTCCAGGCCCGCCGCCTGCAGCTCCTGGCCCAGGTCCACGCCCATCCGGTGGCGGGGGTGCTGGTCTATATGCTGGTCTATGTGGCCGTGGTGGCCTTCTCCATCCCCGGAGCCATGATCATGACCATGACGGGGGGCTTCCTGTTCGGTCCCCTGCTGGGCAGCCTGGCGGCGGTGGCGGGGGCGAGCACGGGGGCGACGCTGATGTTCCTGGTGGCCCGTTCGGCTCTGGGGGATCTCTTGAAGCGCTACGCCCAGGGCGGCGGCATGCTCGCCCGGATCGAAGTCGGCGTGCGGACCAACGCCTTCTCCTACCTGCTGGTGCTGAGGCTGATCCCGGCGGTGCCGTTCTGGCTGATCAACATCGCCGCCGGCTTCGTGCGCATCCGGCTGAGGACCTATGTGATCGCCACCGCCCTCGGAATCCTGCCCTCGACCTTCATCTATTCCAACATCGGCGCGGGCCTCGGCCATGTGTTCGACCGGGGCGAAACCCCGGACCTGTCGCTGCTGTTCGACCCGCAGGTCTATCTGCCCCTGTTCGGCCTGGCCTTCCTGTCGCTCGCCCCCCTGCTGTTCCACGCGTGGCGTATGCGCCGACAGGCGAGCCTGACCGACGCGCCCCAGTGAGGCCGGGCGATTCTGCGCGTTCAGAGCCGGATTTGCGCGAAAAACCGGTGTCCGCCTTTTCGCATCCCGCTTGGGCGGAACGGCGTCTGACCCCTGTGTCCCTGCGGGAGCGGGTGGGCTAGAGTGCCCTCGACCTGCCCGACGCCTCGGCCTCCGGGCGCGCGCCATCTAAACGAGGGCGAATGGCCTTGATCGCTTGGCCGCGCCGCCTTTCCTGGCCGGGAGGGCTGTCGGCCCGCCTGCTGCTGTTGACGGCGCTGTTCGTCATGCTGGCCGAGCTTCTGGTGTTGGGCCCCTCGCTCGCCGCCTTCGAGGAGGGCTGGCTGACCGACCGGGTCCGCGCCGCCGAACTCGCCTCCCTGGCCGTCGACGCGGCCCCGGCGGGGATCGTGTCGGACCAACTGGCCGGGGAGCTGCTGACCGGCGCCGGGGTGATCCAGGTGGCCCTGCAGAGCGACGGGGTCCGGCGCCTAGTGCTGTCCGCCCCGCGCCTGATCCGCACCCCGGAGCTGGTCGACCTGCGCCGGTGGAACCCCGGGCCGTGGATCGCCGCCCCATTCCGCACCCTGGCCTACGGCAGCGACCAGTTCGTCTTGCGGGTGGTGGCCAAGCCCCGCTTCCGCAGCGGCGACTTCATCGAGATCCTCACCCCCACCGCCCAGCTTCGGCGGGACATGATCGCCTACCTGCTGAACCTTGCCGCGGCGACCGCCTTCGTTTTCATCGTCGCCGGGGCCCTGGTCTACGCCTCCCTCAGCGTGTTCCTGATCCGGCCGATGCGGCGGATCACCGAATCGATGGAGCGGTTCCGCGAGCGCCCCGAGGATCCGGCCGGACGGCTGAAGCAGTCGGGCCGCCACGACGAGATCGGCCGGGCGGAGGCCGAGCTGTCGAGGATGCAGGACGAGCTGCGTGCGGCCCTGCTGTCGCGGGCCCGGCTGGCCTCGCTGGGCGAGGCGGTGGCCAAGATCAACCACGACCTGCGCAACATCCTGACCAGCGCCCAGATGGCCTTCGAACGCCTGACCGATTCGGGCGACCCGCGGGTGGTCAAGGCCCTGCCGCGCCTGGAGCGGGCGCTGAACCGGGCGATCCGCCTGGCCCAGGACGTGCTCGACTTCGGCAAGAGCGAGGAGCAGCCGCCCCAACCCCGCCCTGTGGCCCTGGCCCCCGCCGCCGAGATCGCCGCCGAGGACGCCGGGCTGACCGCGGAAGGGGTGGCCCTGCAGCTCGACATGGCGGAAAGCCTGACGGTGTTCGCCGACCCCGAGCAGTTGCACCGGATCCTGGTCAATCTGTTCCGCAACGCCCGCGAGGCGGTCGAGGGCGACAGCGCCAAGGGACCCGGCGAGGGCTGGGTGCGGACCGGTGCGCGCGCGAATGGGGGCCTGGTGGCCGTGACCATCGCCGACAACGGTCCGGGCGTGCCCGACCGCGCCCGCGCGCACCTGTTCCAGCCCTTCGCCGGTTCGGTCCGGGCGGGCGGCACGGGCCTGGGCCTGGCCATCGCCCGCGACCTCGCCCGCGCCAACGGCGGGGACCTGGAGCTGGCCAAGTCCGACGCGGACGGGGCGGTGTTCGAACTGCGGCTGCCGGCGGCGTGAGGCGAGGGGCCTGTTCCCGGCCCAGCTCAGAAGCCGACGGCGATCCCTTCGCGGCGCGGGTCGGCGGCGCCGAGGTAGCCGTCCTTCACCTTCACCGCTCCATGCAGACCTGAGTTCTCCCCGCGGTTGGGGGCGAGGGTCATGCCCCTGGCCTGCAGCCCCGCGACGATTGCGGGGTCCAGGCCCTCCTCCGTCGCCACCACGTCGCCGCGGGCGACCAGGTTGGGCAGGGCGATGGCCGCGGGCATGGACAGCTTCCAGTCGGTCATCGCCACGATGGTCTTGCCCACATAGTCGATGATCGAGTTGCCGCCGGGAGAGCCGATGGAGGCCTGGAACCGGCCCTGGCGGTCCAGCAGCAGGGTCGGGGTCATGCTGGACCGGGGCCGCTTGCCCGGGGCCACGGCGTTGGCGGCGGGGCGCCCGTCCCGGCCGAGGGGGGAAAAGGAGAAGTCGGTCAGCTGGTTGTTGACGAAGAAGCCGTCGACCATCCGCCCCGTGCCGAAGATGCTCTCCACCGTGGTGGTCATCACCACCACGTCGCCGTGGGCGTCGACGACGGTGAAGTTGGAGGTGCCGCCGGGTTCGGCCGTGCGGTCGAGTCCCATCGCCGCCGCGCCCGGGGGCTTGCCCGGCGCCACCGACTTCTGCGCCGTCTCGCCGATCAGGGCGGCGCGGGCCTTCAGATAGGCCGGGTCGAGCAGGCCGTTCACGGGCGCCGGCACGAAGGCCGGGTCGCCCAGGTACTGGTCGCGGTCGGCGTACATCAGCCGGCTGGCCTCGGCGAACAGGTACCAGCCCTGGGCGTCCCTGGGCCCGCGTCCGGCGATGTCCGTGCGTTCCAGGATCCCCAGCAGCTCCAGCAGCGCCGCCCCGCCCGAGGGCAGCTGGGGCGTGCAGACCCTATAGGCGCGGTAGGGCCGGCAGAGGGCCTCGGTCTTCCTGGGTTTGTAGCCCGCCAGGTCCGCCAGGGTCATGGTCCCCGGCAAGGGCTCGGCGTGGGTGCGCGCCACGATGTCGGCGGCGATGGAGCCCTTCAGGATCGCGTCCGGCCCCTCCGCGGCGAGCCGGCGCAGGGTGGCGGCGTAGGCGGGGTTCCTCAGCACGTCGCCGGCCTGGTAGACCCCGCCGTCCGGCTTGGTGAAATAGCGGACCACGTCGGGCTGGCCCGACTGGGGGAAACGCTGACCCAGGTAGCCGGCCAGGCGCGGGCTGACCACGAAGCCGGCGTCGGCCAGGGCGGCGGCGTCGCCGAAAAGGGCCTTCCAGGCCAGTCGTCCGTGCTCCTTCTGGGCCAGATACAGCATGGCGACGGCGCCGGGCACGCCGGTGGCCCGGCCCGAGACCACCGCCTGGGCGAAGGTCAGGGGCCTGCCGTCGGGGCCCAGGAACATGTCCGGGGTCGCCCCCGCCGGCGCGACCTCGCGGCCGTCGTAGGCGGTGACCCTGCGGTGGGCGGCGTCGTAGTGGAGCATGAAGGCGCCCCCGCCGAGGCCCGAGCTCTGCGGCTCCACCAGCCCCAGCACGGCCTGGATCGCCACCGCCGCATCCACCGCGCCGCCGCCGGCCTTCAGCACCTTGATCCCCGCCTGCACGGCCAGGGGGTTGGCGGCGGAGACCATGGCGTGGGGAGCGGTGGAGGCCTTGCCGGCGGCCGGCGCGGACGCCCCCGGCGCGAACTGGGCCTGGGCCGACGGCGCCGCGAGGACGAGACCGAAGGCGAGCGAGGCGACGAGGGGCAGGCGCATGGAGACTCCGACCAAAGGCCCGCCTTCTTAGTCTTCCCACGGCCGGCGTCGAACCTTCTTGTTCGATCCCGAGCGCGCGGGCCCGCCGCCGATCGTTTGAGCGCCCAGCTTGCATCGCGCGCGCTCAGTCGCTAGGTATCCCGCCCTCGCCGGGGCTTTTGGCCCCGCGGGATGCGCGCCCGTAGCTCAGCTGGATAGAGCATCAGACTACGAATCTGAGGGTCGGACGTTCGAATCGTTCCGGGCGCGCCAATTTTCTCCAATCATTCCGACTCTAACCCGGTGGGTCCCGTCCGCCGACGATCTGCGGCCCGACAAACTTACGCTCGTAATAAAATTCCTTGCCGCTAATATCTTACGGACGTAATCTAATCGCGTCCGGCTTCCGGCCGGGCGATTGATCCGATGGGAGAGCCTCATGGCTCAACGGCAAGCGGCTCCCGGACATGGTTACGATCCGCTCTGGGACCAGGACAGGCGCGGCGGCAAGCGCGGATGGCGGACCCGGTTGGCCATCATGGTCTCGATCGCCGCCCACGGCGGGCTGGCCTACTACGTCTACGAGACCAAGTTCGCACCGCATTACAGGGTTTGGGGCGAGGATCCCGTCACGGTGGTGACCCTGAACCGGGCCGAGCCGCAAAAGCCGCCCGAGCCGCCCAAGCCGGCGGTCAAGCAGGAGCAGCCCCCGCCGCCGCTCGCCCCGCACATGACGCCGTCGATCCCGGATTCGATCGCGCCGCCGCCGACGCTGCCCATCGCGCCGGTTCCGCCGCCGCCCCTGCCGCCGGTGCAGGCCCTGCCGCCGGAGCCGGCCAAACCGGCCTCTGCCCCGGTGATCGCCAATCCCAACTGGTCGTCGCGGCCGAGCGGGGAGGACATGGCGCGCTTCTATCCCGAGCGGGCCCAGCGCCTGGAAAAGACCGGCAGCGTGCTGCTGCAGTGCCAGGTCACGGCCAAGGGTTCGGTGGCCGAGTGCCAGGTCCTGGCCGAGGGCCCGGCCGGCTTTGGCTTCGGCGAGGCGGCGCTGAAGCTGTCGGGGCTGTTCAGGATGAAGCCGCGGATGGAGGACGGCCGGCCGGTCGAGGGCGCGATCGTGAAGATCCCCATCGCCTTCCGCCTCGCGGACTAGCTTCTTCCTTCGCCGGCGGGGCCTCAGCCAGCGGGCGGAGCCGGTCGGGGCCCGTGGCGATAGATCAGGAACAGCATGGTATGGTCCGGGGGGCCGGCCGCCGCGGCGACGGGGGCGGCGACCCCGCGGACCGGTTTGGCCAGCCAGGCCCCGCCGCCGACCGAAAGCGCCATGGCCAGGACCGCCAGCCGGCCGGCCAGGCGCCGCCGCGTTCCCGGCGCGGTGCGGCGCAGCATCTCGATCCGTTCCTCCAGGGGATGGCGGGCGGGGGCCGGCCAATGGCAGCCCAGGGCAGGGCCGCGGCCCCCAGCTGGGTCTTCAGCAGGGTCTCGGCATAGCGCCGGCGCGTCACCGGCAGACGCCGAAGCACCGAGGCGTCGCAGGCCAGCTCCTGATCGTGCCGGGCCAGACGGGCGGCCAGGTGGACCAGGGGATTGAACCAGCACAGCACCTGCACGGCCGCGATCGCGGCGTTGACCTGGGCGTCGCCGCGCGACAGGTGAGCGTGCTCGTGGGCGCGGATGATCTGGCGCTCCTCGGCGGTGAAGCGGGTGGCGTAGTCGGCGGGGGTGACGAAGCGGGGAGAGATCACCCCGACCACGGCCGGTCCGGCCCGCCCGGCGCGCTCGCGCAGCAGGAAACGCAGTTGGCCCCACAACAGGGCCGCGGCCGCCAGTATCGCCCCGGTCAGCCACAGGTTCAGCGCCAGGCTGTATCGCGAGGCCGCGTGCAGCAGATCGGCGAAGGGGCCGGTCGTCTGGGTCTGGGACGTCGTGGCGGCCAGCGCCGCGGCGACGATGCGGGTCCGGGCCGGGGCCAGGGCGCCCAGGGCCGCAAGCGGGACGACCAGCCACAGGGCGTAGGCGATCTCCGCCCCGAACAGGCGCCGGACAATCCGGCGCAAGCCCAGGACCAGCAGGATCGCCGCCCCGATCATAATGTTGGCGCGAAGGACGGCCTCGACGACCTGGCTTGCGACGATGGTGACGATCATGGGCCCCACGTCCTTACGGCAGGAAAATCTACACCCGTAAGATGGGGCGTCAAGCGACCGCGCGCAGGTCGCGGCCCTGCGCCATAAAGCCGGCCCCTATTCGAGCCACGTCAGGCCTGACCGCGAGCCGCAGGCCATCGCGCCGGCGAGGGCGCGATGGCTACAGCCGGCGACGACACTATCGGCCCTGGTGTTCGCCCACGGCGAACCGGGTCAGGATCGCCCCTTCGTCTCTCCGTCCTGCATGCCGATCTTGGTCAAAAGCAGGGCGGCGAAGCCGGCCGCGGCGATCACCGGCAGCAACAGAAAGAGCACCTTGCTCGGCCCCACTATGCCGGGCAGCAAGGGACCGAAAAACGACCCGGCGCGGCCCATCGCCACCGCCCAGCCGACGCCCGCGCCGCGGATTTCGGGACGGTAGTAATCGGGCGCCATTCCGAACAGCAGGGCTTGCGTGCCGACCACGAAAATGCCGGCTCCGAACGCCGCCGCATTGGCGCTTGCGATATCGTGGTCCGTCACCGCCAGCACCCAGATGGACGCCGCCATGCCGAGGTAGCAAATGGTCAGGATCAAGGGTCGCGAAATAATCCGCGACGTAAGGCCCAAAATCCATGCGCCCGCCGCGCCGCCGACCCCGAAATACAGGGTCACGACGGTCGCTTGCAGCGGGGTGTAGCCGGCCCCGTTCATCAAGGTCGCGAGCCAATTCAACAGAAGGTAAAGCGCAACCATCGTGAAGAAAAAGCTGATCCAGATATAGGTGGTGCTCCATAGGCGCTTATCGCCGAACAGCGCCTGCGTCGTCGTCATCGCCTTTTCGGTAGATTTCGGCCGGTATCCATCGGCCAAAAATACGGCCATCAGCAGAGAAACAATCAATGGAAGCGCGGCGCCCAGATAAAAGACATTGCGCCAATCAAGATCTGGACCTGCGCCGAATACAAAAAGACTGACCAATGCACCGCCGGCGGGAAGCGATCCTGTGATGATCGTCACGCGGGCGACGCGCGTTTTCTGGGAGCCGGTCTCCGCCGCGATCGCGATGATGTTGGGCATGGCGCCGCCCAGGCCCAGCCCCGTGAGGAAACGCATCAACACCATTGTGCCGTAGTCGTTCGCCAGCGCCGATCCAAAGGTGAACAGCGCAAACGCCATCATGGACAGGGTCAGAATCCATTTGCGCCCGATCTTGTCGGCCAACCGGCCGCCGATCGCGGCGCCGATAAACAGGCCAAGGGCGTTGCTGCTCAAGACCCAGGTCAGATTGTTCTGGAAGTCAAAAATCGAACCGGCGTGCAAATGAAGGGCGCGCGCGAATTTCGGCGCCGCAACGCCAGCGGATTGAAGGCTGTATCCTTCGACCAGAGAACCCAGGAAACATAGTGCGAGGGTGAGTCCAACGCGCCCCTGCTCGGCTTTGGCCGGGTCGACGATGGCTCCCATTTCTCTGTCAGATGAAGTCACGCTCGCCCCTATTTTTGTTGTCACGCAGTGTAGATTTATCTCGGCTCCGTCGCAGGGGAGCGGCGCCGAACGTGACGGAGACTGTGCCGTCCTCCGAAATTAGACAAGTCCGTTCCGCGCCAAGTCTGCCAATAGCCGCTTCAACCGCCGGGTGTCGACGCGTTCGTCCCGCCGAACTTGTCCTTCGGGACTCAGATCGCGCCTTCCGGGACGGCGTCGGAGCCGGGGTGATCGCCCTCTACTCCGTGATTTCCCCTGGCGGTCGTTGCGTGTTTCAATTGCCGCCCGGATTTCGACGCGGGTCCGGCCGCTGGGGGACATTCCGCCGTGATGGATCGGTTTGGCGCGGGCGCGCTGGTCTTGACCATGGCTACGCTTGCGGGCTGCGCGAGCCGGCCTCACACGCCCATCTCCGTTCCCGTCGCGGTGGTCGAGGCGGGCGCAACGCGGGCCGCGGCCGAAGTGCTCTTCGAGGACGGGCCGCCCGCCGTGATCGCGCCGCGCCTTGCGTCCGAGTGCACCCGGCGGCGCATGGCCCTGATCCGGAACACCCCCGAACAGGTGGTGTGCAAATCCCGCGATCCCGGGGCTGTGGAACTGGTCGGCCAACCCGTGTCGGAGCTGTGGTCCTTCGTCCTCAGCGCCATCGACGGAAGCGGAACCAAGGTCGCGGCCAAGCGCAGCTTCGAGTCCGCCACCCCGACGGGCCACGCGGTGCTGTCCCTGGCCGCAAGCGACGATCAGGCCGGCCCGGTCCTGTACGCCTTCCTGGACGCGGTCCGCGACCTGAAGGGCCTCAAGGGAAGCGTCGCCCCCGCGCCCCTTATCCTGACCAACTGAGCCGGAAGGGCGTTGCGGCTTAGCGCGCGAGCCCCAGGGCCCCCGCCGTCTCCGGCGTAAGGCGGCCGACGGCCAGGTGGGCGTCGCGCTGGAAGCGGGTCATGGCGTCCTGCGTCTGCTGACTGAACAGGCCGTTGATGGGGCCGTTGTAATAGCCCCTGTCGTGCAGGGCCGACTGCATCGACCGCACCGTGGTGTCGCCCCCTGCCGCCGGGGCCGCCGGGTTCGCCAGATAGCCGCCCTGGTCGTGATAGGCGGCCGGCGGGGGCGCACGCCGAGGCGGCGGCGCGCCGTAGCCTGTCGCAGGGCCGCCTTGGGATTGCTGACAGGCGACCTCGCGCCATTCGAAGCGGCTGGGAGCTGTGGTCCGCTGCCTGACGACGGTGCGGTAGGTCGCCGGGATCTGGATGGTTTCGGTCCGCTCGGGCTGGATCACCGTGGGTACGCGGACGGTCTTGTAGGTGGCCGGGACCTGGCGCTCGATCACCCGGGCCGGCTGGTCGAGGACCTGGCGGGTCACGGTCGCCGTCTCGGCGGGGATCGGAACCTCGCGGACGGTCTCGGGCCGCCTGACCACCGTGCGGGTGACGGTGCGGTATTCGGCCGGGACCTCGACCAGGCAGATCACCTCGCCGGTGGCGACGACGCGCCTGGAGCCGGGGACGACCACATTGTGCGGGCCGGGAGCGCCGCGCTTCCACACGGTGCGGGCGGGCCGGACCAGGACCTGTCGAGTCTCGGTCTCCACGACCGCCGGGACCGTCTCGCGCCGCACGCCCGCGGGGCGGACGACCACGGTTTCGACGACCGTGCGGTACGTCGCCGGAATGGTTTCGCGCTGGGTGTAGGCCTCGGTGGCGACAACCCGCTGTTCGACCTCGCCCATGACCGCCGGAAACACCCTGACCTCGGTGCGGGCGGGGGTCTCCAGGACCTGTTCGGTGTAGGTCTCGGACTGCTCGGGGACCAGCACCTTGCCGTAGCAATGGCCGACCACGGCGTTGGGGGGCAGGTCGGGAGCCTGGGCGTACGCCATGCCGAACGGATTGAGCAGCAGGGTGGACGCGGCGGCTCCTGCGAGAAGTGTTTTCATGTCTTCAAACCCCAACCGGCGTCGCGGCAGGCCACTGGGCCATTCGTTAACCGTGATCCGGCTCCCGGTCCACAGCGGTTAAAGAGCCGTAACGGCTCAGTTTTACCCATGGAAGCGGCGCCGTCGCGGCGTTTCCCCGGCCGGTTGAGCAGCCTCCGTCGTCGGATGTCATCGCCGTCGCGGGAGATGATTTCCGTTCATCGGGTGCAGTGCGGTTCGCTATAGGAAATGCGGAGCCCGCCCGTCATCGCCCCAGGAGTCGTCCCGCATGGCCAGCCAAGCCGAAGATCTGAACGATCTGCGCCAGCGAGTGGAGGTCCTGGAGGCCTTGGTGGCGGCCCTGCGCGGGCGGATCGAGGACCTCGAGGCCGTGGCCGGGGGAGCGCTCCCCGCCTACCAGATGAGCGATCAGGAGCCGACGGTCTAAAGACGCCGGGAAGGCGCGGCGCGCGACCTGGGTCGGTCCCGCGCCGCGCTCCTTGGGATCAGCCGGCGCCGGTCCCCACTTCCACCGGCACGAAGGTTCGGCGGCCGTCGCGGGCCACCATCAGCAGCACGCTGGGCCGTCCGGCCTTGCGCGCGGCGGCGACGGCGTTGGCCACGTCGGCGGGCGACTGAGCCTTCTGATCGCCGGCCTGCAGGATCACGTCGCCCTGGCGCAGGCCCTTGCGGCCGGCGTCGGAATTGCCGGCGACGCTTTCGACCGCGACCCCGCCGCCCTCCTTGGGCGACAGGCTCATACCGAGCACGCGAGCGCCGGGCCTGGAGGCGTCGGTCTGCGGCTGGACGTCATAACCGGTCCTGGCCAGGACCGCCTCGGAGGGACGCACGCCCGAGCGGACCACGATGTCCTGCACCCGGCCCTCGCGACGCACCTGCAGGCGGATGTCCTCCCCGCCGCGGGCCAGGCCCACCTCGCGGGTGAGGGCCGCGGCCGAGGCCACGTCGTGGCCGTTGACCTTCATCACCAGGTCGCCCGGGCGAAGCCCGGCTTTCTCCGACGGTCCGCCGGGGGTCAGCTCGGCCACCAGGGCGCCCTTCTTGTCGCCGAGGCCCAGACTTTCGGCGATCTCCGGGGTCACGCTCTGGACGGTGGCTCCGATGTAGCCGCGGGTCACCTTGCCCTCGGCGATCAGTTGCTTGGCGACCGAGGCGGCCACGTCGGCCGGGATGTCGAAGCCGATGCCCACCGAGCCGCCCGAGGGCGAGAAGATGGCCGAGTTCACGCCCACCACCCGGCCATAGACGTCGAAGGTCGGACCGCCCGAGTTGCCCCGGTTGATCGGCGCGTCGATCTGCATGTAGTCGACGTAGGAGGACCCGCTCACGTTGGGCCGGCCCAGGGCTGAGACGATCCCGGCCGTGGCGGTGCCGCCGAGGTTGAAGGGGTTGCCGACCGCGATCACCCAGTCGCCGACGCGCGGCTTGGCCCGGTCCTCGAAGCTGACGAAGGGGAAGGCGGCGCCCTGCACCTTGATCACGGCCAGGTCGGTGGCCGGGTCGCGCCCGATCAGCTTGGCCTTCAGCGAACGGTCGTCGCTGGTCCGCACGGTGATGACGTCGGCCCCCTCGACCACGTGGTTGTTGGTGACGATGTAGCCGTCGGCGGAGATGAAGAAGCCCGAGCCGGTCGCCTGCATCCGCGGCAGCTCCTGGCCGTCGGGCTGGCCGCCGCGCCCGCCCGGCTGCTGCGGGAACAGCCGGCGGAAGTCGAACGGCAGCCCGCCTAGGCCGTCGTCCCCGTCATTGCCGTCGGGAAGGTTGAAGCTGAAGGGCTGTCCCTGCAGGGCCACGGCGTCGCGGCCGCCCTTGCCCTCAACGTCGATCGACACCACCGCGGGCGCCACCCGCTGCACCAGGTCGGCGAAGGAGGTCGGCGCGATGGACGCCGGGGCGGCGGCGGGCCGCTCGTTGACCGCGCCTTGCGCGCTGGCGTGGGCCCACTGGTCGCCGGCGCCGATCAGGGCTGCGGCCGCGACCGCGCCCACGGCCGCAGCTCCCAGGTATTTCTTCCTGCTCATTTGATCCACGATCCTGTCCAATTCATCGGGCGAGGCGCCCCATGCGTCGGCCATATCGCGGTAAAGGTTCTATTCCTGGACCAAGTTTGGGCAGGGCAGGGGCGGATCCGGGGCAGTTTTGCGTCGATCGAGACGCCCCCGCCCGCCTCAGGCTGCGGCCCGCTAGCGGGCTGGCGGTTTCCAGGCGGGGCCGGTGAACTCGGCCTCGATCAGCACCTCGACGGCGTCGCTGACGCCCATCTTGCTGCCCGGCGCCGGCACGCCGAAAGCGATGCCGAATTCCGACCGGTTGAGCGTTCCGTGGGCCGAGAAGCCGACCCGCGCGTGCGGGTCCATGGCCATGCCGGGATAGCCGCCGTTGAACCTGGCTTCCAGGGTCACCGGGCGGGTGACCCCGTGCAGGGTGAAGTCGCCGACGATCCGGGCCGTGTCCTTGCCGGTCATGACCACCCGGGTCGAGCGAAAGGTCATCTGCGGAAACTTGCCGGCGTCCAGCCAATGGGGCCCGCGCAGCTCGTCCTCGAAGCCCGGCGGCGGCGCATTGAGTTCCAGCGACTTGGGATCGACCGTCGCGGTGACGCTGGCCGCCGCCGGATGCGCGGGGTCGAGGGTCAGCCTGGCGTCGAAGCGGCCGAACCGGGCGGTGTAGTTGGAGAAGCCCATGTGGTTCACCCGGAAGGTCAGGCTGCCGTGCGCCTTGTCCAGGGTGTAGACGCCGGCGGGCAGGGCCGGGGCCGGCGGCGCCGAGGCGGCCTCGGCCGAGGCCGCCAGGGCGATCGCGGCCAGGGCCGCCAGGACGTATTTCATCGATCCTCTCCTCAGTGGGCCTGGGCCGCGGCCAAGGCGCGCAAGCGTTCTTCCTGGGCTTTGACTTCCGGCGCCAGCGCCTCGCCGAAATCCTCGGCCTCGAACACCTGGCGGATTTCGATCTCCGAGTCGCCCAGCATAGGGTTGGGACAGCGCTTCATCCAGTCGATGGCTTCCTGCTTCGACTGGACCTGGATCAGCCAGAAACCGGCCAGGAGCTGGCCGTCGTTGGGGAAGGGACCGTCGATCACCGTCCGTTCCGCGCCGGAGAAACGGATCCGCGCGCCCTTCGAGCTCGGCTGCAGACCCTCGCCGGCCAGCATCACGCCGGCCTTGATCATCTCCTCGTTGAACTTGCCCATCGCCGTCAGCAGGGCCTCGTCCGGCATCACCCCGGCTTCGCTGTTGGCGTCGGCCTTGACCATGACCATGAAGCGCATCGCCGTTCTCCTTCCGTTGGTTCCGGGCCAGCCCGCCTGGCCCGTCTTATAGCCCGAGGACGAACCGGATGGGGCTGGTCCGACACGGCGGTCCGCGTTTTTGGGCCCGACCGCTTGACCGGCCACGCCGATGGCTGATACTTAAGTAAATGCTTAACCATCAGCAACCCCTCGACCGCATGTTCCAGGCCCTCGCCGACCCGACCCGGCGCGAGCTGGTGGAACGGCTGAGCCGTGGACCGGCCTCGGTCAGCGATCTGGCCAGACCGCTGAACATGTCGCTGCCGGCGGTCGTCCAGCACCTGCAGCTTCTCGAGGCCAGCGGACTGATCCGGACCGAAAAACTCGGGCGTGTCCGGACCTGCAGCATCGAGCCCCACGGCCTGCAACTGGTCGAGCAATGGATCAACCAACGGCGGACCAGCTGGGAACGCCGCCTCGACCGGCTGGGGGACTACCTGGCCGAAAACCCCGAAGACCCGGAACAGGGAAGCGAGCCATGACCGAACGATCCGTCACCCACGCCACCTTTGCGATCGAGCGCGTTTACGAGGTCCCGCCGGCGCGGGTGTTCGCTGCCTTCGCCAGAAAAAAACAGAAGGACCGCTGGTTCTCCGGCTCTTCGGACTGGACGCTGCTCGAGCATGAATTCGACTTCAGCGAAGGCGGCCGCGAGCGCCTTCGCGGACGTTGGCCCAACGGGACCGTTTCCTATTTCGACTGCCATTATAAGAACATCGTGCCGGGAGAGCGGATCGTCTACGCCTACAACATGGTCATCGACGACCGGCTGATCTCGGTCTCCCTGGCGACCATCGAGCTCAAGCCGGCGGGCGCGGGCGGGACCCGCCTGACCCTGACCGAATACGGCGCCTACCTCGACGGCTATGACGACGCCGGTTCGCGCGAGCACGGGACCGGCCTGCTGCTGGACAAGATGGCCGCGACCCTGCAGGACGAGCCCGCAAACGCCTGATCCGAAATGGGACACATGTGGAAGCGCGCGGGCTGGCGATCGCGCGAGCGCTTCCCATATGAAGTCCATCTCCAATCGGCGCCGTTCCCCTCCCCCTCTGACGGCGCCTAACTGACAGGCCCGTTCTCCCGCGTGGAGGGCGGGCTCTTTTTCGCGCGCGTCAAGGAGACGGCGGACCGGTCCGTCGCGGTCTGGTCGAGGTCCTCGCCCCGGCTGGGGACGGCCTCGGGGCCGCGGCGGCGGAGGCCGTGTGGAGCGCAGTCAAGACCAGCAGGGCCAGTATCGCGGCGGGACCCGTCACCAGTGCGGCCTGAGGTCGAGAATCCGTTCCTTCCAGCTCGGCTCCGGCCCGGCGCGGGCGATCAGCAAGCCGAGCACCAGTCCGGCTGCGAAGGCCGCCCCCGCGGACACGCCGGCGGCGGCGAGGGGCTTTTCGCGGGCGGTGGTGGCCAGGGTCCTGGCCTGGTCATGGGCCCAGTCGTTCAGGGCGCCGGCGCGCTCCTGGACCGCGGCGCGCAGCTGCACCACCTTGGCGGTCGCCGGTTTCTCGGCGGGCGGGGCGGGCGCGGGTTGAGCTGGATTGGGGGCGGCGGCGTCAGTCATAAGCGTTCTCCCGACCAGGAGGGCGGCTCGGATCCAGCCGTCCACCGGCTCCTAATGAAGCGTGAGCGGAGCCGGAAGTTCCCGAACTGCCGAAGGCTTTCTGACGGCCCTGGTTTTCCACGACCTCGAAAGGCTTTAGGGTCGGCGCCTTCTCCGACCCGTACCGGATCCCGCTCGCATGACGTCCAATTCCGTCGCCGAAAACCTCAACATGTGGGACCAGGCTCACGCCTGGCCCGAGGACGGGGACGAGTGGAAGGGCCAGGCGGTGGTCTGCGGCGTCGACTACGACGCCTGGAAACAGTCGCTGATCGAGCGCCTGATCGTCCCCTATCTGCCCATGGGGGCGACGGCGATGGAGATCGCTCCGGGGCACGGACGCTGGACCGGCTTCCTGGCCGAACGGGCGGGGCGGCTGATCCTGGTCGACCTGAGCCCCTCCTGCCTTGAGCATTGCCGCGCGCGGTTCGAGGGACGCCCCGACATGGAGTTCCACGTCACCGACGGCTCCAGCCTGCCGGCGGGCCTGGACGGTCAGCTCGACCTGGTCTGGTCGTTCGATTCCTTCGTCCACATCCACCCCCGGGACATCGCCGGCTACCTGCGCGACTTCGTGCGGGTGCTGAAGCCCGGCGCCCTGGCGGTCATCCACCACGCCAACCGGTTCCACTACACACTGGGACTGGCCGGGATGCGCAAGTGGGGGCCGACGGCGACCTATCTGTACCGGTTGCTGTCGATCGGGGCGCAGGAGCGACTGGACGGCTGGCGCTCGCCCATCTCCGGGCGGATGTTCAAACGCCTCGCCCGCGAGGCGGGGCTCGATGTGATCGAGCAGTTCCAGCGCTGGGGCGAGGGCGACCGCTACGGGGTGCCGCGCCACAACGACCTGGTCACGGTGATGCGCAAGCCGGTCTAAGTCCCTAAAAGACCCTAGGCGTAGACGAGCCAGTCCCCGAGCTGGGCGGTGGACACCCCCGCCAGTCCCAGGGTGTCGCCGTGGCCGAGGTCGACCACCACCTGATTGAGGTAGGTGGTCAGGGTGTACGCGGTTCCGGTGGTAAGCTGCACCCGGTCGCCCTCGGCGCTGTTGAAGTCGATCACCCAGTCCGCGCCCGAGCCCGGCCGGACCACGAACCGGTCGGCGCCGGCGCCGCCGGACAGGGTGTCGTTCCCGAGGTCCCCCGACAGGACGTCGTTTCCGTCGCCGCCGGACAGGGAATCGTTCCCCTGACCGCCGTAGATGGTGTCGTTTCCGGCGCCGCCCGCCACCGTGTCGTTGCCGAGGTTGCCGTTGACGTGCGGGTCGTCGCCCGCCCCGCCGGACACCGAGTCGTCGCCCTGGCCGCCCCGCACGGTGTCGGCGCCGTCGCCGCCATCGACGGTGTCGTTGCCCTTGTTGCCGTTGATGTCGTCGTTTCCGGCGCCGCCGAAGATCGAATCGTTGCCGTCCATGCCCAGGACCACATTGGCGGCCGCATTGCCGACGATGGTGTCGGCGTTCGAACCGCCGATGGCGTTCTCGATCGTCGTACCTTCGGCGATGGCGACATTGCCGGTCAGGCCGCCCACATCCGAAAACTGGCCGGGGTTGAGGTCGATCTTCTGGACCTGGCTGTAGCCGGAGAAGTCGAAGGTGTCGTTTCCGCCCGCGTCCCACACCGTGAACACCAGGGTCGGGCTGGCCGCCGTGGCCGTGAACCAGGGCCGGTCGGCGTTCGAGTTGAACCCGTAGGTGGTGTCGCCGAGGAAGGCGCTCATGTTCGGCCCGTACAGGGCCTGGACGGCGGCGATGTCGAGCAGCTGGGGCGCCGAGGCGTATGACCCGGCGAAATAGGCCCCGGTGTTGGTCTCGGAAAAGTAGCTCATCACCGAGTACTGGCGCGAATCCTGGAAGAAACTCGCGTTGGCGGCGTAGGTGAGGGTGACGTTGGGGCTGGCGTCGTAGTCGCTGGGGTGGTCCAGGCCGAGGGCGTGGCCGATCTCGTGCACCAGGACCTGCTGTCCGTATCCATAGACGGTGGGGTTGGCGATGTAGGACAGGGATGAATTGTACCAGCCGTCCCCCTGGAGGCTGGACGCCGACCGGTTTCCCTGGAGGCCGGGCAGGTAGGTGAAGGCCGCCGAGCCGGCCTCGCCCTGGCTGTAGTCGGCGAAGCGGATCGTGCCGGCGTCGGAAAACGCGTCCGGGCCGGCCGTCCCGCTGCCGATCCGCTGGAAGGTGACGTTGGCGACGTCGGCCCAGGACTGCAGGGCGAGTTCGGCGCCCTGGATCTGGGCGCTGTTGAAGGTGGAGAAGCCGGAAACGCCGTTCGGCAGGGTGGCGGGCGCGGCGGCCTCGAACGAATAGGTCAGGACGACCGGCTGGCCCATCGGCCCCCACGACCCGCCGCTCAGCAGATGGCTGACCGTCTCAGGCACGGTGTAGGAGATCTTGCCGTTGAACCCTGTGGCCATGGATTACCTGACGTTACGCCGAACAAGACACCCGCCCCGGCTCGAATTCCTAGCAGCTGAATCCTCGGGGCGCCCGAAAGGTTTGAGGCTTGGCCGGGGCTTTCCGGGGCGACAAAAGCGCGCGCGTCTTGGTTTGCAAAACATTACTGGGGCTGCCCGAAGATGATCCGGCCACGATTACTACCAGCCCCAGCATAAACAAACTGTAGATGGGCGGAGCGGTCTTGAGGCCTCTTGCCGCCAACCGCGCGGGCGGCTACCGGTCGGCCTCGCCGCCAGGACAATGGCGGCGCGGAGGGTTCGTCCATGTCCAGCGTCCCCGATGGCCCGCCGGCGGTTTCGGTCCTTCTGGCCACGCCCTGTTACGGCGGCATGGCCAATATCCTGTTCTTCAACTCGGTGCTGCGGCTCCAGAAGGCCTGCCAGGCGCGAGGGCTAAAGCTGGAGGTCCTGCTGACCGGCGGCGACGCCCTGATCACCCGCGCCCGCAGCCGGATCGCCACCGACTTCCTGCGTCAGACCGACCACAGCCACCTGCTGTTCGTGGACGCCGACATCGGTTTCGACCCCGAGCATCTGTTCCGGCTGCTCAAGGCCGACAAGCCCCTGGTGGGCGGGGTCTATCCGCTGAAGACCCTGCACTGGGACAAGATCCCTGAGGCCGTGCGCCGCGGCGCACGCGATCTCCAGGCGGCGGCGCTGGGCTATGTGGTGCGCTTCCTGCCCAATCCCGACCAGACCGTGGCCCTGGAGGACGGCTTCGGCCCGGTAGCCTATGTGGGCACCGGGTTCATGCTGATCGCCCGCGAGGTGCTCGAGACCCTGGCCGCCGCCCATCCGGAGCTGCACTGTTCGATCGACGACGTGAACGCGGAGTCCAAGGCGACGGTCATGTTCTTCGACACCATGATCGACCCGGCGACCAACGAACACCTCAGCGAGGACTACGCCTTCTGCAAACGCTGGCGCGACTGCGGGGGGGAGATCTGGGCCGACTTCCAGAGCCCGATGAGCCACATCGGCCACGCCACCTATACCGGCGGCCTCATCGACGCCCTGGCCACCTGAGCCGCCCGCGGTCGTCCCGCGGGACCTCGGCTGAGACCTTTCGCGCAGCGGCGAACCCTTCCTTAAAGGCCTTCGGACTAGGGTCGGGGCGAGGAATCTGAATGACCCGTCCCGCCCTCATCACACCCCTCGACATCTCCACCGTCCGGGCCACGTTGGAGGGGCACACGCGCTTCCTGGAGGGCCGCAGCGGCGGGCGGCGGGCCAACCTGGCCTATACGGACCTGTCCGGCTTCGATCTCGAGGGGGTGAACCTCTGCGAGGCCGAGCTGACGGGCGCGCGCCTGCAGGGCACGGTGTTGTCCGGCGCCAAGCTGGAAAAGGCCGTGCTGTTCGGCGCCGACCTGCGCGACGCCGACCTGCGGAGGGCGTCGCTGGTGCGGGCCGACTTGAGGGGCGCCTGCCTGCGCGGGGCCAATCTCGCCGGAGCGGACCTGGCGGGATGCGACCTGCGCGAAGGCCTGATCGCGCTGCAGGACATCTCCAGGGGCTTTCGCATCCTCAAGCACGAGAAGCGGGCCGGCGAACTCGACTTCGCGATCCTGTCCGGCGCCAATCTGCAGGGCGCGCAGATGAACGGGACCCTGGCCTGCGCCGCCGATTTCCGCGACGCCGACCTGTCCGGCGCGCACCTGGGCGGGGCCCGCCTGTGCAACGCGGTGCTGGACGGGGCCAACCTGTCCAACAGCCAGCTCTACGGCGCCGACTTGACCGGCGCCTCGCTGAAGCGGGCGGTGCTTTCGGGCGCCAACATCGCCGGCGCGACGGTGGACGCGGACGCGTTGCTCGAGGTGCTGCGCGCGCCGCCGCCGATCTTCTACGTCGACGACAAGCCCCTGGACCAGGTCATCGCCGCGCACGAGCTGTGGTGCCACAGCGATGGGCGCGAGGGCGCCGCCGCGAAACTGTCCGAGGTCGATTTCCGGCCGATGGGCAACCTGTCCAAGCGGCGTCTGACGGCCATGATCGCCCCGAAGTCGATCCTGTTCGGGGTCAATCTGCGCGGCGCCCAGCTGCAGGGCTCGGACTTCACCGGCGCCGACCTGCGCTCGGCCGACCTGCGCGAAACCGACCTGCGCGGCGCCAAGCTTCGCGGGGCGCAGATGAACCGGGCCGACCTGCGGGGCGCCTGGCTGGGTCCGCTCCCCATCGCCGGAGGACGGATGGTCCGCACCGACATGGCCCGGGCCGTCCTGCGCCACGCCGACCTGCGCAACGCCGACCTCCGCCGGGCCCGCCTGCTCGAGGCCGATCTCGCCGGCGCCCAGACCGAGGGGGCCGACTTCGCCGACGCCGAACTCGAGGTCTGAAGCCCCCTTCTAGAGATCGCGGATCGGCGCGCCGGTCCTCGCGGCCATCCGCGCGGCGACGATGGCCCGGTGACAGCACGCGGGATCGGTCTCGTAGCAGAGCAGGCAGACCCGCCGTCCCAGCGATTCCTCGATCGCCTGCTCCAGGGCGCCCACGGCGCCCGCCGTGGTCAACTGTTCCTCGAAGATGGTCCGCATCTCGCCGATCCGGCCCGCCCGCGCCGCCTCGCGGCCGGATTTGGGCGTGCCCAGGTCGCGCAGGTGCAGGTAATCGACGCCAGCCTCGTGCAAGGAGCCGGCGAGCAGGGTCTTGGAGAACCCCGCCCGGCGCGACGCGGCCACGGCCCTGACGTCGATCACCAGTTCGACGCCCGCGTCCTTGAGGCGGCCGACCACCTCGGACTGGGTCGCCTTCTCGTAGCCGATGGTGGCGATCGGATGCATCGGCCCATCAGACCGGCCGGCGGCGGCCGGTCAAGCGGAGCGGGACGGGCCGGTCAGGGCGCCGTCAGTTCGCGCTGCAGGCGCGCCACCGTCTCCGGGGCCAGGGCGACGGCCTTGCGGGTTTCGAGGTCGAAGTGGATCGACAGGTTCTCCGCCGCGGCCCAGGCCGCCCCGCTGAGAGGATCGACCAGCCAATGGCGCGCGCGATAGGTCTTGGGTCCGATCTCCGTCAGGCCGGAGCGGACCTCGAGCAGGTCGCCGGGACCCGGAGCCCCGAAATAGTTCAGCCGATACTCCAGGGCCGCGCCGCCGATCCGCCTGCCGGGCCCCAGGGTTTCCTGGGCGGCGAGGCGCACGGCGTCGATCAGGTGGGGAATGCCTTCGGCCGTCCGCGACAGCAGCATCTCCGTGCGCACCCGTCCGAACACGTCGCAATCCTCGACCGCGACGGCGCCGCGGGCGACCAACGAGAAGCCCCCGGCTTCGGCGACCTCCGCGGCGGCCGGTCCGGCCTCGGCGACGCCGCGGGCGCCGGCGTCGGCGGGAAGCGCGACGGTCAGGGCCGCGGCCGCCTCATGCGCCCGCTGGGGCCAGGGAAAGGGGCGCCCCTCGCGGGCGGCGACGTGAGACACGCGGGTGACGAAGGTGGCGGCGGTCTCTCCCGAGCGGCTGTCCACCAGGGTCTGCAGCAGGCTGGCGTCGCTTTCCCCCATCGACAGCACGCCGGTGGTCATGTGCAGCGCGGCCCCGACGCGGACTTCGCGCAGGAAGCGGACGTGGTGGCCGCGAACCAGCAGGCTGGCGGCGGAGTTGGGGCTAAAGGCGTGCGGCATGCCGAGCGCCGCCGCCGCGCCGGCCAGGCCCTGCATGGCGCGGGCGAGATAGAAGCGCACGTTCATGTGCTCCATCTCGTCGCATTCCCAAGCGGGAACGAGGCCCCTCCACACTTCCACCGGACCCGTAGATTTCACGCCGTTCTCCCCCAACCGGGGGAGACCTTAGGCAGGTTCGCGCCCTAGGTCACGCCGCCGCGCAGTCGGCGCACAGGCCGTGGGCCTCGACCATGATTCCGCTCAGCACGTAGCCGGCCTGATCGGCGGCGTCGCGCACCTCCGGCGGGGTCATCGGCTGGATTTCCCGCGCCGCGCCGCAGCAGTCGCAGATCAGGAACCCGGCCGCATGGGCCGCCTCCCCGAGGCGGCAGGCCATATAGGCGTTCAGGCTCTCGATCCGGTGAGCCAGGCCTGCCCGGGCCAGAAATTCCAGCGCGCGATAGACGGTCGGCGGCTTGGCAGTCTCGCCGGACTGCCCGATTCCCGCCATCAGGTCATAGGCCTTCACCGGCTGGCCAGCCTCCAGCAGCCGCTCCAGCACCCGGCGGCGCGGGGGGGTCAGCCGTTCGCCCGCCGCGACGCACCGACGCTCCGCTTCGGCCATGGCTGCGGCGAGGCCCTTGCCATGCAGGCCGGCGCTCGTGTGGACGTGGTCGCAATCGTTCATCACAGCTGATTAAGGACCCTTGCCGGCCGGCCGCAAGAGCCTTGGCCCCCTCGGCCGGGACAAGCGCGTTTGCCCGCATGCGGGCGATCCGCTACGAAGCCACAAACCTCGTAGGGATTTGAGACGCATTTCCATGGAAACCACCGAACTGCCCAGCGGCGAGATCTCCGGCACCGTGCTGCTTTACAACACCCCGGAGCCCCTCAGCCAGGAACTGCACGGCAAGCTGGGGGTCAAGCGCCTCGACCATCCGTTCGCCTTCGCCGCGGCCACCCACCTGATCCCGCTCACCGTCACCGAGTTCCAGCCGGCCGGCCTGACCTATCCGGTGATCTTCGTCGGCGCCGACTACACGCCCGTGGGGGTGATGGGCCTTCGCGAGGGCGTGAACCTGTTCCTGTCCGCCACCGGTCCGTCGGACCCGGAGGCCTATGTGCCGGCCTATGTGCGGCGCTACCCCTTCGTCTTCGCGGCCGACCAGTCCGGGGATCGGATGATTCTCTGCATCGACCGCAAGGCCGAGGTGTTCGACGAGAACGGCGGCGAACTGCCCCTGTTCGTGGGAACCGAGCCCAGCGACTACACCAAGAACGCCATGGAGTTCTGCCGTGAGTTCGAGACCGAGCGGCGGCGCACCGAGGAGTTCGTCCAGCTGCTGAAGGGCCTCGACCTGTTCGAGGTGAAGCAGGCGGTGTTCACCCCGCGTCTGCCCGACGGCACGACGGGCGAGCCGCAGGTCATGGCCGAATACTTCGCCGTTTCCGAGGAGAAGCTGGCCAAGCTCCCCCCGGAGAAACTGGCCGAGATGTTCGCCAACGGCGCGCTGCAGCAGGTCTACGCCCACATCATGTCGCTGTTGGGCTGGGAACGCCTGGTCGCCCGCGCCCTCAGCCGCGAGCAGCCGGCCAACGACGTGGTCGGCAACGCTTAAAAGGGACTGCCTGGCATCGCCTCCCAACAAGGGAGGCGATGGTCACTGCCGGGCGAACACCGAACGGGTCAGGCACGAGAAGATCAGCCGCCCCGCCTCGTCCAGCAGGTCGTGCTGGGCGATGACGATGCCCTTGTCGTCGCCCACCGGGTCCTTGCCCAGCACGGTCATGCGCCCGCGCAGCAGTTCCCCCGCCGGCGGACAGCGGGTCCAACGCAGGGCGTCGACGGCCAGGCGCTTGGTCTGCGGCCACTGGGCCGAGGTCTCGGCGTCGAGCTTGCTCCAGAGGGCGTAGAGGAAGGCCTCCGGGGCGCCGTCCTCTTCGGTCCAGCCGGGGGCGAAGGTCTTGGCGAAGGTCTCCAGGGCGCGGCTGTCGATCGCGGCCACCCCCAGCGAGACCACCTGGCCCACGGCGATGTCGTCAAAATGGGCGGGCACGGACGACTCCTGTTGTTGGGGGAATCATCGCTGCTTCGGCCCCCATGTCGAGAGGCATGGCGATGGAGACCCGCAATGGTATCCTGCCGGGCATGATCCAGACAGTTTTCTGCGCCCCGGCCCGCGTCCTGGCCACGGCCCTGGCCGTCGTCTGCCTCGCCTTCGCTTCGGGCGCGGCGCGCGCCGCGCCGGTCAAGACCGACCATCTGGTGGTTGACCTCGCGCCCCAGACCCGGGCCGCGGCGCCGGGCTCGACGGTCTATGTCGCCCTGCATCAGAAGATCACCGACGGCTGGCACACCTATTGGCGCAATCCGGGCGACGCGGGCCAGGCCACCAAGATCGCCTGGACCCTGCCGGCGGGCTGGAAGGCGGGCGAGATCGTCTGGCCGACCCCTCGCCGCTACGCCACCGGCCCGCTGATGAACTACGTCTATTCGGACGAGGTCTATCTGCCCGTGCCGATCGAGGTCCCGGCCGACGCCAGGCCGGGCCAGACGGCGACGCTGAAGGCCCATGCCGACTTCCTGGTCTGTTCGGACATCTGCATCCCGGAATCGGCGGACGTGAGCCTGGAGCTGCCCGTTTCCGCTGGCCCCGCCGCGCTTGACCCGAGCTTCGGCCAGGTCATCTCCAAGGTCCTCGCCGCCGCGCCCAAGGCGGAGGACCTGACGGCCGCCTACCGCCTGGACGGGACCACGCTCAAGCTGGCGGTCACCGGCCCGGTGGTGAAGGGCGTCGACGTCGCCCACGCCTATTTCTTCCCTTACGAAGGCTCGGTCATCGACCACGCCAGTCCCCAGATGGCTGAGCGGGGCCCGGGGGGCCTGACCATGACCCTGGTCGCCAGCCCGAGCTTCAAGGCCGGCGGGCCGGCGCTGGGGGTGCTGTCCCTCGGCGACGCCGCCTATGTGGTGGAGGCCAGGCCGGGGCCGCTGCCCGCCGGGGCCTCGGGAACCACGCCGCCCGTGAAGGTCATCCCCGCCCCTGCCGGCGCCAAGACCGCGGCGGAAGGGCCCGGCGCAGGGGGAGCGGCCGGCATGGGCCTGCTCGCCGCCATCGGCTTCGCCTTCCTCGGCGGCCTGATCCTCAATCTGATGCCCTGCGTGTTCCCGGTGCTGTCGATCAAGGCCGCGGCCCTGGTCCGCCATGTGGAGCATCCAGGCAAGGCCCGGGCCGAGGGCCTGGCCTTCCTGGCGGGGGTGGTCGTCACCTTCCTGGTCCTGGCCGGCCTGTTGATCGCGGCGCGGGCCGGCGGCGAGGCGGTGGGCTGGGGCTTCCAGCTGCAGTCGCCCGCCGTGGTGGCGGCGCTTTGCCTGTTGATGCTGCTGGTGGCCCTGAACCTGTCCGGCGTGTTCGAGGTCGGGACCTCGATCCAGGGCGCAGGCTCCGGGCTGGCGCAGCATGGGGGTATCGTCGGCGCCTTCTTCACCGGCGCCCTGGCCGTGGTGGTCGCGGCGCCCTGCACCGCGCCGTTCATGGCCGGCGCCATCGGTTACGCCTTCACCCTGCCCGCCGCCGCCACCCTGGCGATCTTCGCCGCCCTGGGGCTGGGCCTGGCCGCGCCCTTTACCCTGATCGCCTTCATCCCGGGCCTGTTCGGCCGTCTGCCCAAGCCGGGCGGCTGGATGGAAGGGCTGCGCAAGGTCCTGGCCTTCCCTATGTACGGGACCGCCGCCTGGCTGGCCTGGGTGTTCACCTTGCAGGCGGGAGCGGCCGCCTTGCCCTTGCTGTTCGCCGCCGCCCTGGCCATCGCCTTCGCCGCCTGGGCCTGGGGCGTGGCCCAGCGGGCCGACAAGCCGGCCTTCTCCCGCGTCGTCGCCGTCCTGGGCTTGGCAGCCGCCGTCTGCCTGGCCGTGGCGGGCGCGAAGACGACCGCCGCGCCGGCCGCCGCCTCCGCCGTCCAGACCGTCCGCGGCGGCCTGGCCGCCGAACCCTGGTCGCCGGAAAAGATCGCCATGCTGCGGGCCGAGGGCAGGCCGGTGTTCGTCGACTTCACCGCCGCCTGGTGCGTCACCTGCCAGGTCAACGAGCGCACGGCCCTGGCCGGCAAGCGGGTCGCCGACGCCTTCGCCAGGACGGGCGCGGTCTATCTGAAAGCCGACTGGACCAATCGCGACGCCGCCATCGCCAAGGCCCTCTCGGACCAGGGCCGCTCGGGGGTGCCGCTTTATCTGGTCTATGGCCCGGCGGGCGAGCCCGCGGTGCTGCCGCAGCTTCTCACCGAGGGCATGGTCGTGGCCGCCCTGGACAAGGCCAAGGGCGGCTGACCATGGGGTGGTCCGATCAGGCCGGCTGGTCGGACTGGACGGTGGCCGGCGAGGTGATGACCTCGACGTTGTCGTTCAAGAGATAGCCCATCTCGCGCAGGGCCAGGTCCTGCTTGTCGCGGCCCTCGGCCTTCATCAGCTCGTCGAGCTTCTTGGGCAGATCCTGGGAGATGCCCCGCAGGATGCACTTCAGGTCGCCGTCGGTCCCGCGGGCGGCGAGTTCCAGATGCCCCTTCATGTCCAGGTCCGACAGGGCGGCGATCCGCTTCTGGAACTTGTCCAGACCCGGCAAGGGCTTGGCCGCGGCCGCCCCCTTCAGCCCGGCCCGGTAGGTCTCGACCGTCTTGCCCAGGGCCTTGGCCTCGCCGACGATGCTGGCGAACAGGGGTTCCTTGGCCAGAGGATTGCCGGCGGCCGGGGCGGTGGCCACCGCCGGGATCAGCCTCGGGGCGAGGGCGTGGCCAGGGTTGAGCGAGGCGAGCAGCAGGGCGGCGGAGACGGCGACGTCGCAGGACATGGCGAATCCTCGGGATCGAAGAAGGTCGACGGCTGGCCAGTGGGCCAGCATCCGGTAAACAGACAGTAACTATTGACCCTTCGAGTGAGCTTATGACCGACGCAGCGCCGACAGCCCTGGATCTGGCCTGGGCCCGCTTCGACCGCGCGGCCGAGCGGGACGCGGGCGTGCGCATCGCCGGTCTGTTCGCCGCCGAGCCCGACCGCCTGGCCCGGATGAGCATGGCCGCCGCCGGCGTGACCGTGGACCTGTCCAAACAGGCCTGGACCACGGACGGGATGCAGGCCTGCCTGGCCCTGGCCTCGGCCGCCGGGGTGGAGCCGGCGCGGGCGCGGCTGTTCGGCGGCGAGGCGGTCAATGCTTCGGAAGACCGCGCGGTGCTCCATCCCGCCCTGCGGGCCGGAGCGGCGGCCCGCTTCACCGCCCGGGGCGAGCCAGCCTCCGACGCCGTGCGCGCCGGTCGCGAGAAGATGAAGGCCCTGGCGGACGGCGTCCGCTCGGGCGCCGTCCGCGGGGCCACGGGGGAGACGTTCCGGGCCGTGGTCCATATCGGGATCGGCGGTTCCGATCTCGGCCCCAGGCTGGTGTGGGAGGCCCTGAAACCCGTCCAGGCGCCGATCGAGCTGCGCTTCGCCGCCAATGTCGACCCGGCCGAGATCGCCGCGGCCCTGGCCGGCCTCGAGCCCGCCACCACCCTGGTGGTCGCGGTGTCCAAGACCTTCACCACCCTCGAGACCCTGGCCAACGCCGAGGCCGCCCGCGGCTGGCTGCGCGCGGGCCTGGGCGAGGACGGGGCCAAGGCGCATTTCGCCGCCGTGTCCGCCGCCCCCGACAAGGCCCAGGCCTTCGGGGTCGATCCCGACCGGGTGTTCGCCTTCTGGGATTGGGTCGGCGGCCGCTTCTCGGTCTGGTCGGCGGTCGGCCTGTCCTGCGCCATCGCCTTGGGATGGGAGGCCTTCGAAGGCTTCCTCGGCGGCGCGGCGGCCATGGACGCCCATTTCGTCTCCGCGCCCCTGGAGCGCAATGCGCCGGTGCTGCTGGCCCTGGCCCAGGTCTGGAACCGCAACGGCCTGGGCCGCGGCGCGCGGGCGGTGGTCCCCTACGCCCAGCGCCTGCGGCTCCTGCCGGCCTTCCTGCAGCAACTGGAGATGGAATCGAACGGCAAGCGGGTGCGCCGGGACGGTCGGCCGGTCCTGCGCGCCACCGCGCCGGTGGTGTTCGGCGACGCCGGCACCAACGGCCAGCACGCCTTCTTCCAATTGCTGCACCAGGGGACCGACGTGATCCCGGTCGAGTTCGTCGCCGTCGCCGCGGCCGACGACGGGCCGGCGGACATGCAGAAGAAGCTCCTGGCCAACGGCCTGGCCCAGGCCGAGGCCCTGCTGGTGGGACGCTCCGAGGCCGAGGTGGCGGCGGAGCTGGCGGCCAACGGGCTGTCGCCGGCCGAGATCGCCGTCCTGGCGCCGCAGCGCACCTTTCCGGGCAATCGGCCGTCGTCGCTCCTTTTGATCGACCGGTTGACACCGGAGACCCTGGGCGCCCTGCTCGCCCTCTATGAGCACAAGACCTTCGTCGAAGGGGTGATCTGGGAGATCAACAGCTTCGACCAGTGGGGGGTGGAGCTGGGCAAGACCCTGGCGGTCCGCATCCTGGGCGAGCTGGAAGGCGGGCCGAGATTGCCGCACGACGCATCGACGGCGGCCTTGGTGGAGAAGCTCGCGTAGGTCCCCCTCGGTCAGCTACGCTGACAGCTCCCCCGCCAAAGCGGTGGAGCGAGGTGGGCCTTGCTCCACCGTGAAACGGGGAAGCTGTCGCCGCAGGCGACTAGGGAGCGTTTCCCGTTCCTTGCCGCTAGGCCCCCGATCCGGTAGGGACCCAGCCCGAAGCCGAGCCGTATCCTGATGTCCGACGACGCCACGCCTTTTCGACCTGAAGCCCGCCCCCCGCGCGGGTTCCAGGACCGGCGCGCCCGGGACCTGCGGGCGGAGCGCGCCATCCTGCAGGCGGTGACCGCGGTCTATGAGCGCTATGGCTTCGAGCAGCTCGAGACCTCCGCCTTCGAATATGCCGACGCCCTGGGCAAGTTCCTGCCCGACGCCGACCGTCCCAACGAGGGCGTCTTCGCCCTGCAGGACGACGACGAACAGTGGATGGCGCTGCGTTACGACCTGACCGCGCCGCTGGCCCGTTTCGCGGCCCAGAACTGGGAGACCCTGCCCAAGCCGTTCCGGCGCTACGCCTTCGGCACGGTCTGGCGCAACGAGAAGCCCGGCCCCGGCCGCTACCGCGAATTCGTCCAGTGCGACGCCGACACCGTTGGCTCCGCCCGCCCGGAGGCGGACGCCGAGATCGTGGCCATGGCGGTGGAGGGCCTGGAGGCCGCGGGACTGGCGCGCGGCCAGGCGGTGCTGAAGCTCAATCACCGCAAGCTGCTCGACGGGGTGCTGAGCGCCGCAGGGGTCGCCGAGGGACCGCGCAAGCTGGTGGTGATGCGGGCGATCGACAAGCTCGACCGACTGGGCTGGGAGGGGGTCTACGACCTGCTCGGTCCCGGCCGGATGGACGAATCCGGCGCCTTCACCAAGGGCGCGGACCTCGACCCCGCCGCCAAGACCCTGATCGGCGACTTCTTCGGCAAGTTCATCGGCGCCGTCTTCGCCAGCCGCACCCATGTGCTGGCGGCCCTGGACGACCTCAGCCTTGCGCAACTGGCCGAGCCGCTGGTGGAGATGGCCCGCATCGACGCGGCCCTGTCCGGCATGGGCGTGGCGTCCGACCAGGCCCTGTTCGATCCTTCGGTGGTGCGAGGGCTAGAATATTACACCGGCGCGGTGTTCGAGGCCGAGCTGCTGCTCGAGACCACCGACGACCACGGCAAGCTGGTCCGGTTCGGCTCGGTCGGCGGGGGCGGCCGCTATGACGATCTGGTGGCGCGCTTCACCGGCCAGCCGGTTCCCGCGACGGGCTTTTCCTTCGGGGTTTCGCGCCTGGCCACGGCCCTGCGCGCCGCCGGCCGCGGGGTCGGCGAGACGGCCCGTGGACCGGTGGTGGTGATCGCCTTTTCCGAGGCGCACATGGCCGAATATTTCGCCGTGGCCGGAGAACTGCGCGCGGCGGGCATACCGGCCGAGGTCTATCTGGGCAGCTCGGGCATGCGGCCGCAGATGAAATACGCCGACCGGCGCATGGCCCCCGCCGCGGTGATCATCGGCGACGACGAGATGGCGGCCGGGACGGTGACGGTGAAGGACCTGGACCTCGGCCGCGCCCTGTCGGCCAAGGTCGACGACAACGCCGCCTGGCGCACCGAGCGTCCCGGCCAGGCGACCATCCCCCGCGCCGAGCTGGTCCCGTTCGTGCGCCGGATCCTGGAGACCGGACAATGAGCCTGCGCCCCGAACAGGCCGTTCCCGCCGAGGTCCTGGCCGCCGTTCGCGCGCCGTTCGCGGCCTTCGGCGGGAGCTGGATCGACGCGCCGGTGCTGCAGCCGCTGGGCGCCCTGCTCGACCTCGCGGGCGAGGCCATGCGCACGCGCCTGCTGACGGTCGAGATCGAAGGGGCGGAGGACGCCGTCCTGCGCCCCGACTTCACCATTCCCGTCGCCCAGGCCCACATGGCTTCGGGCCAGGCCCGCGGACGCTACCTTTACGAGGGCCGCGCCTTCGTCGCCCCGCAGGAGCCGGCCCAGCCCACCGAATTCCTGCAGATCGGGGCCGAAGTGTTCGGCGCGAACGCCGACGTCCCGGCCGAGGACGCCGAGGTTGCGGTCCTCGCCTGGACCGCCAGTCAAGCGGGCGGACGCAAGGACCTGTCCATCACCCTGGGCGACGTGGGCCTGTTCGCGGGCTTCATCCGCGCCCTCGGAACCCCCGAAGCCGTCGCCCTCAGGCTGGTCCGCGCCTTCTCGGACGGCCGCGGCCTGCAGGCGGAACTGGCGCGGGCGCAGGGGGCCGTCGGCCCGTCCGCAGGTTCCAGCCGGTTGGCGGGGCTGCTGTCCGGCCTGCCGGAGGCCGAGGCCGCCGGCGTGCTCGAGGAGCTTTGGCGTCTGGCCGGCATCCAGCCGGTGGGTGGCCGCTCCCCCGCCGAGATCGTGCATCGCCTGAGCGAGCGCTCGGAGGGCTCGCGCAGCCCCGGGATCGGCGCCGCCGAGGCCGGGCTGATCGGCCGCTACCTGGCCATTTCCGCGTCCCCCCGCGCGGCCCTGGATCAGGTCGAGAGCCTGGCCTACGAGGCCAAGGTGGAGCTGGACACGGTGCTGCAACCCTGGGTCCGGCGGTTGACCGCCCTGGTCGAGGCGGGCGTGCCCGAGGCGGCGGCGACCCTGTCGACCGGGCTTTCCCGGCCGTTCGGCTATTATGACGGGATGCTGTTCGAGGTGCGCAGCGCGGCCCTGGGCCCCGACCGGCCGGTGGCCGCGGGCGGACGTTACGACACCCTGCCGGCGCGGCTGGGCCGCCACGGCCACATGGGAGCCGTCGGCTGCATGGTGCGACCGGCGCGGGCCTGGGCGGGAGCGGCGGCATGAGCGAGATCACCGCCCCCCTCACCCTGGCCCTGCCGTCCAAGGGCCGGCTGAAGGAACAGTGCGACGCCTGGCTGTCCGACGCCGGCTTCAAGCTGGAGATCGAAGGCGGCGAGCGCGGCTATCGCGCGAGCTTGCGCGGTCTGCCGGGCGCGGAGGTGCGGCTGCTGTCCGCCGGCGACATCGCCTCGGCGCTCGACGCCGGCGAGGTGCATCTGGGCGTGACCGGCGAGGACCTGCTGCGCGAGCGCCCCGACGGGGTCGACGACCGGGTCATGCTGTTGCGGGCCCTGGGGTTCGGCCGCGCCGACCTGGTGGTGGCCGCGCCGCAGAGCTGGATCGACGTCGAGACCATGGCCGACGTGGGCGAGGTCGCGCATCTCTATCTGGCGCGCACGGGAAACCGGCTGCGGGTGGCGACCAAATATGCGGCCCAGACCCGCGCCTTCTTCGCCCGTCACGGCGTGGCGGACTACCGCATCGTCGAGTCCCTGGGCGCCACCGAGGGGGCCCCGGCGGCGGGGCAGGCGGAGCTGGTGGTCGACATCACCACCACCGGCGCGACCCTGGCGGCCAACAACCTGAAGATCGTCGGCGACGGGGTGATGCTGAAAAGCCAGGCCCAGCTGGCCGCTTCCCTGCGCACGACCTGGACCAAGGGGCAGCTGGACCAGCTTCGCCGTCTGCTCTCGACGGTGGAAGCCCGGGTCCGCGCCAAGGGCCTGGCGGCGATGCGCTGGCCGGTGGAGCAGGACAGGGCGGCGGCCAAGGCGGTCGCCCCGTTCCTGACCCGCGGCGCGACGCGCCGGGAGGACGGCCTGCTGGTGGCTTCGACCGATCTGATCGACGCGGGCGCGGCCCTGTCTGCGGCCGGGGTGGGGCCGGTGAGCGTCATCCGCGTCGACTATGTGTTCGATCCCGCCTGTCCGGCGGTGGACGCCTTGCAGGCGCGGCTGGGGCTTTAGACGCCGCCGCCTTCGGCTTGGGACTTGAACACCCACACCCGGCACAGGCCGAACAGCAGCAGGGTGTAGCTGGCCATGGCGGTGACCTGGGCGCCCACGCGTCCCAGGGCCATGCCGCTATAGAGGTGCAGGGCGCCGGCCAGGACCATCTGGTTGACGGCGAAGGCCGCGGCCACCGCGACCAGGTACTTGACCCCGGTGCGGCCCATGTGGCCGTCGCTCCTGAACACGAAGCCGTGGTTGAGGGAGAAGCCGATGGCGATCCCCACCGCATAGCCGCCGGCGTTGGCCAGGTGCGGCTCCACGTGCAAGCCGAGGTCGAGGCCCATGATCACGGCCAGGCCCACGACGGTGTTCAGCACCCCGACCAGACCGAAGCGGATCAGGGTCCAGAGGTGGTGAAGGTGGGGTTCTAGGCCGCCGAGACCGGGCATGGGCCCGCCTCAGCCCTGGGCCAGGGTGTAGTACTGGGCGCCGATGGGCAGGGCGGTCATGAACCGCTCCAGCGGGCGCAAAGCCTTGAGCGAGCCGGGGAAGAAGCCGGTATAGGCTGCCTCCACATGGGTGAAACCGGCCTTGCGCTGGCGGCGCACGAACTCGGGGGCGGGGATCAGCACCGCGTTCTCGTCGAAGGGGCAGGTGGCGACGATGTAGCGGGTCACCGGATTGACCGGGTTGTGCTCGAAGATCGCCATCAGTCCGCCGGGCTTCAAAAGCCGCTTCAGGCTGGCCAGCAGGGCCACGTGCTCGTCGGCGTCGATGTGGTGGAAGACGCAGGCGGAGAACACCAGGTCGAAGCTGCCTTCGGCCAAGGGCGGCTCGCCTCCGTCGTAACGCACCAGCTCCGCCACGCCCGGGAACCGCTGGGCGGCGACCTCCAGGCTCTTTTCGGACACGTCCAGACCGGTGAGGCGGGCGTGCGGAAAGGCGGCCTTCAGATAGGGCAGGGAATTACCGATGCCGACGCCGAAATCCAGCACCGCGGCGGGCGCCGGGCGTCCCAGGCCGCGCCAGCGCCGGGCCAGCTCGTCGATCTTATAGCGGGCGAAATAGTCCGGCTCCTCGCCGCTGATCCGGATGTTCTGGGCGTGGGCGGAGCGGTACTCCTGGGCGAACTTGTCGAACTCGGCGACGTCCATCAGGGCTGCTCCGCGCCGGTGGGCGGCGAGGCGACCACCTCGTCGATCAGATAGAGTGGCCGGCCCTTCACCTGCATGTAGATCCGCCCCAGGTAGGCGCCGATGATCGCCAGGCAGCCGAACTGGCCGATGCCGAAGAAGACCGTGATCAGGGCCTGGCTGGTCCAGCCCCTGGCCACATTGCCCTGGAAGAACGAGACCAGGGCGTAGAGCATGATCGCCCCGGCGATCAGCATGCCGACCACGGCGAGGAAGCTGGCGATCCTGAGGGGCGCGGTGGAGAAGCTGGTCAGGCCGTTCGCCGCCAGCTTGAGCATCTTGCCCAGGGTGTAGTGGGTCTCGCCGGCGTGGCGGGCGTCCCGGTCATAGAGGATCTCGGTCTGGCGCCCGCCCAGCCAGGCGACCATGCCGCGGATGAAGCGGTCGTGCTCGGGCATGGCGTTCAGCCGGTCGACGATGCGCCGGGTCATCAGCCGGAAGTCGCCGGTGTCGCGGGGAATCTCCACGTCGGCGACCTTGTCGAGCAGGCGGTAGAACAGGCTGGCGGTGGCCCGCTTGAAGCGGCTCTCGCTGGCCCGGGTGCGGCGCCGGCCATAGACCACGTCGAAGCCTTGGCCGATCAGCGACATCATTTCGGGCAGCAGTTCCGGCGGGTCCTGCAGGTCGGCGTCGATGATCATCACCAGCTCGCCGCGCGCGAGGTGCAGACCGGCGGTGACCGCCAGCTGGTGGCCATGGTTGCGCGACAGGTTCACGCCGACGATGTGGGAATGTTTGGCGGTCAGGTCCTGGATTACGCTCCAGGTGCGGTCGCGGCTGCCGTCGTTGACCAGGACCAGTTCGTAGTCCTCGCCGACGGCGGCGTCGCAGGCCGCGGTCATGCGCTGGACGAAGGCCGGCAGCGAGGGCTCCTCGTCGAAGCAGGGGGCGATCACCGACAGGCGGGGCGCGATCTTGGGCAGGGGGGACTGGATCATGGGCGGGTCGTCTTTACAGAACCAAGGTGGTCGCACGCCAGCACCCCGACCGATCCGCGTGCGTAATTTCGGCATACCAGGGTCGGGTCGAGCTCGGAGAGGCGCGGAACGAACCGCCGCGCCGCCGCGCCCAGCACTCCCCGATCATAGGCCCAGATGATGGCGGTGCGCGGCCCTTTCGCCGCGGCGGCGAGGATGGGATTGGGATCGACGTCGGCCGCCAGGGTCACGCTGCGCACCGCCACCGGCTGGCCGGCGCGGCGGAAGAAGAAGCCGCCGACGGCTTCGAGCTGGTCGGGCTCCAGGATGCGGCTGGCGGGATGGTCCCACACGAACACCAGCCGCTCCGGCCTGCCGCGCATCAGGTCCTGCGAGGCCTGTTCCCAGTTGTAGTAGCGCCAGCCGGACCGCATCTCGGTCCAGGCCCAGGGAACCACGAAACCCGCCGCCGCCGCCACCACCACGGCGTAGGTCAGGGCCAGGCGCCGCGACAGGGCCTGGGTGGCGAGGGCCACGCCCAAGAGCAGGGCAGGGACGAAGGGGACCAGATAGCGGTCGGTGAAGCTCGGGCGCAGGAAGCCCAGGCCGACGACGATCGCCGCTCCCAGCAACGCCAGGCCGAAGGCGATCCACAGCGGCAGGGTGGGCCGCCTGGGCGGCGCCGGGCGGCGGTTGCGCAGGGCGTAGCCCAGCACCAGGGCGACGGCGCCGATGGCCAGGAGGGTGAGCGCTAGGTCCGGCGTGCCGATCGGATAGGCCGCGACCCGTCCCAGGCGATCGATCCTCAACAGGCGATACCAGGCGATGGCCGGGTCGGCGAAGGCGGCGATCCGCGGGGCATGGAAGGCCATCCAGGCCGCGGCGGGCAGGAACAGGAGGGCGGCCGGCCAGGTCCGGACCGCCTTGCCCCGGGCCAGGGCCAGATAGGCCAGGCCCTCGAGCGCGGTCGGGATGACGGCGTGGTAATGGGTCAGGACGGCCAGGGCCGACACCCCGCACCACAGGACGGCGCCGCGAAGGTCGGGACGGCCCAGCAGCCGCGCGAAAGCCAGGGTCTGCAGGGTGCAGAGCAGGATCAGGAGGGTGTAGCAGCGGGCGTCGCCCGACAGCCACAGGCCGGGAATCCACAAAGCCAGGAGGGCCGCCCAGGTGAGGCGGGCGGCGCGTTCCAGGCCCGGCGTCTCGGCAAAGGCGATCGCCAGCGGCGCGGCGGCTCCGAACAGGGCGCTCGGCAGCCTCAGCGAAACGTCGGACAGGCCGAACAGCCCCTGCCACAGGTGCATGACCAGGTAGTAGAAGGGCGCGTTGACGTCCAGGTACACCTGCCGCCAGAACGCGCCGAGGCTGGTCTGGGCGGCGATGGCGCCGGTCCAGGTCTCGTCCAGCCACAGGGGCTGGCGCCCGGCGATGACCAGGCGCAGCAGGCTGGAGGCGGCGATGGCCAGGGCGGCCAGGACCGCAGCCGCGCCTGTCGCCAACTCGCCGGCGCGGGTGCGCGCGGGCGGCCTTGCCGTCGTGGCGATCTCGTCTTCGCTCACCGTCGTCCGATCCGTCTTCCACCGCCGTCCGGGGCGGCGATCACGGCTTAGCCGAAACCGGACCTTGCTGCGCGGTCGCCGATGGCCGCACGCGATACAGGCGAAGCACCCCTGCGGTCGAGACCGGCTCCAGCCAGGCCGGCGGCAGGTTGCGGTCCAGGCGCTTCTGCAGGCTGTCGGCGCCCATGCCCACCCGGTCGGCGTTGCGGGCGTGGGCGGGGCACTCCAGCACGTAGACGGCCCCGAGTTTGCGGACGGCCGCGTCGGCCTTGTCGGCGGGCAGGGACAGGGCCGCGCGCGCCTGCACCAGGCCCCAGTTCATCCGGTGGTAGGGCGCGGTCATCGACGACGACGGAGTGTGGGCCAGGACGAAGGGGCCAAGATCGATCTCGCTCAGCACCAGGCCGGCGGGCTGGCGGGCCAGGTCGGCATAGGCGGCGATCTGGAAACAGCGATCGCCCGGGACCACGCGCCCGGCGGCCTTGGCGGGCGGCTTGGGCGGGGCCTTGACGACGGCTTTGGGCGCCGGCTTGGCCGGTTTGGCGGTGAGGACCTTGACTTGCTTGTCGACAGCTTCGGCCGCGGCGTCGGCGAACACGGGCGCAGCGGCGCAGGCGGCCGCGGCGGTGACCACCATGGCGCCCTTGGCGTAGCGCTCGACCAGGCCGGTGACGGCGGCGGCGATCAGGGGCGTGGCGAACCAGTCGGCATAGCCGGCCATGCGGATGGCGTTCCATCCGGCGACGGAGGCGGCCAGGAGGCAGACCCCCGCCAGGGTCAGGAATCCGTCCTGCCGGCGAGGACCCTTCCAAGCCAGCCAGGTCCAGGCCAGGGCCCCCCAGAGCATGGGCGCGATCAGGCCGTAGACGGTGTCGTGGTCGGCGCGCCAGACCCGGGGGATGGGTCGGATCTCCTGGACGTTGGGCAGCCAGAACACCTTCAGCCGCGGATCGACGTCGGCGAAGGGGCCGCCAAGGCAATTGCGGTCGAGGCCAAGATAGAGGGCGAGGGTGACCGCCCCCACCAACACCAGCGCGCCCAGCCGGGGCCGCCAGCCGCGCCGGCCGGTCAGGAGCGTCGCGGCGACCAGGCCGACGCTGGCCGCGGCGAGGGCGGCGACCAGGTTGATCGCCACGGCGTCGCAGGCGACGAGGCTCCATCGCCAGGGGGGGGTCTGGACCAGGAAGAAGCCCGTCGTAGCCAGACCTAGCGCCAGGGCGTAGGCCCGCAGCGCCCGCCTGTCGTCCTCGTCCCCGACCAGGAAACGCAGGGCGAAATAGGCCCCGACCAGCACCTCGAAGATCAGGGCCTCCAGGCCGATGGCGATCCCCAGCCCGGTGGCCAACCCCGCCAGCACCCCGCCGCGGACCTTGCCGACGGCGGCGCCGGCGAGCGCCAGCATGCACATGGCGATCTGGACGTTGTGGTGGTCCACCCGCCCGAGCCGGAACTGCAGGAACAGCTGGATGTCGATGGCCATGAGGATGACGCAGGCCATGACCGCCGCCCCCCCGCCCAGCCGCCGGGCGACGGCGGCCGCGGCGACGCTCACGGGCGCGATCCACATCAGCGGCCAGGCGACGCGGGTGGCCAGCTCCGCCGCCGCCGGCGACATGGCGAGGCGGAAGACCCTGTCCATCAGCGCCAGCCCCCCGTCGATCAGCCGCGACCAGTGCATATAGACCCCGTACGGGGGCTGCAGGCGGGTGATGTTCTGGTCGAACCAGCCCTGGCCGGCGAGCAGCGCCCGCATCATCACGATGCGCATGGCGTCGTCGGTGTCGCCGAGGCGATAGGGCAGGTCCTGGATCCCGCGCACGGCCAGGACGACCATGGCGACGACCGCCGCCGCGAGGGCGGCCGGGACCATGCGGCGCCAGGGCCCCAGGTCAGGCGTGCGGGACAACTGCATCATTTTCCGTGAGGCGAAGCCGGGGACGAATCGTCCGCGACGATAAAGTTAATGACAAGGATGGCGGTTCGAGGTTTACGCGGCCTAAAGCTTCCTAGGCGAGGCTTGATCCCAGGTCCCGCGGGCGGTCAATCGATGTCAGAGGCTTCAGGCGCCATTCGGCGAGTCGAAGGGCGCCCATTTCCCGCGCTCCTGCGCCGTCTGTACGCGCGCGCGCCGAAGGGCCTGATCCGTTTCCTCGCCGTGGGCGTCGGCGGGCTGTCGGTGGACATCGCCGTCCTGTGGCTGCTCGAGCAGGCCGGAATGGGGCACGTCGCCGCGCGGGCGGCGTCGCTGACGGTGGCGACCTTGGCCACCTGGGCCTTGAACCGCCAGTTCACCTTCGGGGATTCGGGCCGCCGCGCCCACGCCGAGCTCGGCCGCTACGTCCTGGTGGCGCTGATCGCCCAGAGCGTCAACCTGGCGGTCTTCGTCGCCCTCACCGCCTTCTGGCCGACCATGATCCATGCGATCGCGGCGGTGATCGGGGCGGTGGTCGCCACCGGCTTTTCCTACACCGGTCAGCGCTTCTTCACCTTCGCCCGCGGAGGGGCCGACTGAGATGGCCAATCCTCCCGCAGACGTCTTCATCATCGGCGCCGGCCCGGCCGGACTGACCGCGAGCTACCTGCTGACCAAGGCGGGCAAGTCGGTCACGGTGATCGAGCGCGACCCCCTCTATGTCGGCGGCATCAGCCGCACGGTGAACTACAAGGGCTTCCTGTTCGACATCGGCGGCCACCGCTTCTTCTCGAAGTCGCGTGAGGTGGTCGACCTCTGGAACGAGATCCTGCCGGACGATTTCATCGAGCGTCCGCGGTTGTCGCGGATCTTCTATGGCGGCAAGTTCTACGCCTATCCCCTGCGCGCCTTCGAGGCGCTGAAGAATCTGGGCGTCTTCACCTCCACCCTGTGCATGGCCTCCTACGCCTGGGCCAAGGCCACGCCGATCGCCAATCCGCGCACCTTCCACCAGTGGGTGCGCAACCAGTTCGGGGAGAAGCTGTTCTCGATCTTCTTCCGCACCTACACCGAGAAGGTGTGGGGCATGTCCTGCGACGAGATCTCCTCCGACTGGGCCTCGCAGCGGATCAAGGGCCTCAGCCTGTCCGCGGCGGTGGTCGACGGCCTGAAGCGCTCCTTGGGCGTCAAGGCCCAGCCGTCGGCGGCCCTGGGCGAACAGGGCGGGGTCAAGAGCCTGATCGAGAGCTTCCGCTATCCCCGCAAGGGTCCCGGCATGATGTGGGAAGCTGCGGCGGCCAAGACCAAGGCCCAGGGCGGGACCGTGCTGATGGACCGGTCCCTGGCCGGGCTCAGCTTCGACGCGGCCGCCAAGTTGTGGACGGTCACGGTCCAGCGCGGCGACGGCGGCGTCGAGACCCACGCCGCCCGCCACGTGATCTCCTCGGCCCCGATCACCGAGCTCAGCGCCACCATCGAGCCGCGACCGGCGTCGCACGATCACGCTCTGGCCCTGCGCTATCGCGACTTCGTCACCGTCTCGCTGATCGCCAAGATCCCTGAGGGCCAGAAGGACGCCGGCTTCCCGGACAACTGGGTCTATATCCACGATCCGGCGGTGAAGGTCGGACGGGTGCAGAACTTCCTGTCCTGGTCGCCGGAGATGGCGCCCAAGGGCTTCGCCTGCCTGGGTCTGGAATATTTCTGCTTCGAGGGCGACGGGGTGTGGACCGCTCCCGACGCCGAGCTGGTGGCGCTGGCCAAGCGCGAGATCGGCCACATCGGCCTGATCGACCCGGCGCTGGTGGTCGACGCCGCGGTGGTGCGCCAGGCCAAGGCCTATCCCGTCTATGACGACGCCTACCAGATCCACGTGGATGCGGTCCGGGGCGAGTTCGAGAGCCTGTATCCGACCCTGCACCTGGTCGGCCGCAACGGCATGCACAAGTACAACAACCAGGACCACGCCATGATGACCGCCATGCTGACGGTCGAGAACATCCTGGCGGGACGGCGCCGCTACGACGTGTGGCAGGTCAATGAGGACGCCGAATACGGCGAGGCGGGCGCGTCGGGCGCGCAGGAAGCGCTGAAGAGCGAACGGCTGGTCCCCCGCCGCGCGGCCTGATCAGCGGGCGCCCTCTTTCGATGGCGGGCGCATCAGCGCCACCGCCGCCAGGACCAGGGCGGCGACGCCGGCGAATCCCCACAGGGCCGGGGCGAAACCGCCCAGGCGGTCGTGGGCCAGGCCGCCGAGAAACGGTCCCGCCGAGGCCAGGGTCGAGACCAGGCACATCAGCGAGAACAGCTCCAGGTTCCGTTCCCGACCGAAGTAGTTGAGCAGGAGGACCGTGGTGGCCAGATAGGCCAGCCCATAACCCGTCCCGACTCCTATCGCGTAGACGATCATCAGCGGCAGGCCGTGGGCGAGCGCCAGGGCGGCCACGCCGACGGCCAGGCAGGCCATGGCGAGGATCACCAGCTTGCGCGGATCGATCCGCTCGCCGGCCAGGCCGCCGGCCGCGCGGGCGAACACGCTGATCAGGGCCTGGGCGCTCAAGAGGCCGCCAGCCAGGGTGAAGCTGGCGCCCCGTTCGGTGAGGTGCTGGACCGACAGTCCGTTCACCGTCACTTCGCACAGCAGATAGGTGGTGTAGGCCGCCACCACGATCCAGAACTGCGGGGTGTGCAGGGCGTCGCGCACGCTCCAGGACCGGGCCGCGCGATAGACCCGGCCGGAGGCGACGATGACCTCAGGCTCGGCGGCGTCGGGCTCGGGATCGGCGGCCGGCGGCTCGGAGACCAGGGCCGCGAACACCCCCAGCGCCAGCACGGCGGCCGCGAGGCACAGCCAATAGTCCCGCCAGTCCCCATGCAGGCGCAGGACCGCCAGATAGAGCCAGGGTCCGGCCACGCCCCCCAGGCCCCCGACGGTGAAATAGATGCCGATCGCCATCGAACGGGCGCGGAAGGCGCGGGCGAGGACGAAGGTGCCGGGGATGATGGCGCACAAGGCAAAGCCGAAGCCGGCCAGCACCGCCCCCAGCCAATAGAGCTTCAGCCCATGGGTCGCGAACAGGCACAAGAACCCCGCCGCCGTCACCACGGCGCCGAGCAGCAGGGTTAGCCGCACCCCGCCCTGGCGGGTGACCAGGGTGGGCGCATAGCTGGCCAGTCCGGTGGCCAGGCCCAGAAGCGTGAAGCCCAGGCCCGCGCCGGTCCAGTCCCAGCGTAGGGCCTTGACCATGTCAGGCAGCACCACGCCCAGGGAGCTGAAGGTGCCGGCGGTGATCAGGAAGAATAGGGCGCCAAGGGCGGCCAGGGCGGTCCAGGCCGGAGCCTTGTCCCGCCGAAGCTCGCGCCAAAGACCGCCTATCGCCATTGCCTAGAATGCCCGCCGCAACGCCAGCCGCCAGGTGCGTCCCACTCCGGGCAAGGCCGCGACATTGGCGTAGACGTCGGCGACCGGGGTGAAGTAGCGCCGGTCGAACAGGTTGTCGACATTCAGCGCCAGCCGCCACGGGCCCTTCTGCAGATAGGCGGAGGCGCTGGCCACGGCGTAGGCCGGCAGCCGCACCGCGCCGGGCAGGATGCCGCTGGTGCTGGAGACCGCGGTCACGCCCGCCGTCCCACCCACCTGGCCCCACGTCGATCTGGGGCCGGTGTAGACGGCGAACAGGCTGACCACCGAACGGGGGATCAAGGTGTTGGTGTAGTCGCCCTTGATCAGGGTCGAGACGGTGTAGAGGGCGTAGGCGCCGCCGTAGCCGTTTACCCCGCTGACGCCCACCGCAGACGGCGGGACGATGATGAAGCTGTTGTCCGGTCCCTTGACCCGGGTGGTCTGGAGGTCGCCGGCGAAGGTGAAGCTGAGGCGGTTGCTGGCCAGCCAGCGCAATTCCAGCTCGACCCCGCGTGCGCGGGTTCCCTGCACGGCGTTGTTCAGGGACAGCTGGGTCCGGGCCTGGCGGTAGACCGCGAGGGAGCCGGTGAGCACGTCCCCCCACAGCCGCGCCTTCACCCCCGCCTCGGCCAGGCGCGAACCGGACAGCCAGGAATCGCCCGAGACCAGGCTCGGCGCCACGCCTCCGGCCTGGTTGACCTCCAGCGCCGAGGCTTCCGCATAGGTGACGTAGGGCATCAAGCCGCCTGGAGCCTTCCAGGCGAGGCTGGCGCTGTAGGTCCAGTCGCCCTTGCCCGCCGTGTACTCGCGGCCGGGGGTCGCCCCGAAGACGATGGTCCCGTGGTCGCTGGAGCTCACCCGATAGTCGTCGTAACGGCCGCCGAGGGTCAGGGTCAGGTTGGACCAGGATAGGTCCGCAACACCGAACAGGCCGGCGTCGCGCCAATGGCTGCGGACGTCGGTTTCCCAGGTCAGGCCGATGCCGCCCGGCTCATTGCTGAACGGATCGTCGAAGATGTCGGTGGGGGTGGCGCCGACGCTGAGGTCGCGTCGGTCGAGGGAGAGGTCGCCGCCGTTGAAGCTCTCTTTGCCGGTCCCGCGATAGCTGCGGAACGACGCGCCCAGGACCGTCTGGCCCTTGATCGCGCCGAGGCTGAACGGCGTGCTCCAGCTCGCCCGCGCTTCCTGCACATGGGCGTGATAGTCGGCCGGGAAGCCGTAGGAGACGAAGCGCTGGTTCGACAGGTCGTCGTAGAACAGCTGCAGCTTCAGCGCGCCGGAGCCCACCTTCCTGGCCAGGTCGAGATAGGCCGTGGCCGTGTCGGTGTCGGAGAAATCCCGGTTGCTGATGAACACGGTCCGGGGGCTGAGGGTCGTGGCCCCGACGCCGCTGTTGAGCACGAAGCGGGGGTCGGTCGGGGGGGTGAAACCGAAATAGCCCTGGATCAGGCCGCCGGGGCCGATCTCGTTGGGGGTGAGCCGGCCGTTGCCGTCCTTGTCGACCAGGACGGTGTTGCGTCCGGTGGTGTAGGTCCCGTTGTCGATCAGGGCCTGGGTCAGCCGGTTCCAGCCGGGGGTCTGGACGTAACCCCGCGCGCGATAGGCCATGCCGCCGAAGGCCATGCTCCAGCCCTGGCCCAGATCGAGGTCGGCCGAGAGTTCCGCCAGCTGATGGTCGGGGTCGATGCCCCGGTAGTAGCTGCCGCCGCCCTCGGCTTCGGCATAGGCGTAGACCCCGCCCTCGACCGTCCCGAGACGCAGGGGCGCGCCGATCTGGCCCGACAGGCGCTTAAGCCCGTAGGCCCCCAGGGAGACCTCCGCCTCGCCGGTCGGCTCGGTCAGGAAATGGTTCTCGACCCGGGCCGTGCGGGGAACGAAGTTCATCAGTCCCCCGACCTTGCCGGCCCCGTACACCGGCGTCGGCGGTCCGCGCACGATCTCGACCTGGTCGGCCGCGGGCAGGGGGGTCGGATAGGTGCCCCGGTTCTCCACCCGCTTGAAGCCGCGGAAATAGTTCTCCGCCAGGCTGCCGCGCAGGTTCAAGGAGCCGGAGACCCCATAATAGCTGTCGGTGAAGGCGCCCGGCGCCACCGCGGTCAGGTCGTCCAGGGTGCGCACGCCATAGCGGTCCAGGGTGGCGGCGGAGACGAAGCTGGCCGAGCGGGGGGTCTCCAGCAAAGGTTTGGACAGGCCGAAGACGGTGTCGCTGGGCTGGCGTTCGAGCAGGCCGGCCGGGTCCCGCGCCGTGACGGTCAGGCCCTCGAGCGCGGGGCCGGCGGACTGCGCCGCCGCGGCCGCCGGAATCGCCAAAGCCAACATCGTGCCGGCCAACAACAACTTCATCACCAAACCCCCAGATCTTAAAAGTCGAGTCTGACATAGAGGCGGCATTGTTCTACGGCAACAAAAATATGCAGTATCATTTCTGAAATGTCACGGACAATTTCAGAGAATTATGCGGATGGATCGGAAACTATACTTGCGGATTTCCCCGCCAGGCAATTTTGAGCATTTCGCCGCCATAGGGTATTGAGCGGTCATGGAACACGACCCGTTCGGCGACTGGGCGCCGGGGCTGCAGAAAGCCAAGACCTACGAGCAACTGCTGCTCGACATCCTGATCGGCGCCCTGCCGGCCGGGGGCCTGATCGACGAGCGCAAGCTGGCGGCCCGTTATGGCGTCGGACTGGCCGGGGTGCGCGACGCCCTCGGCCGGCTGGCGCTGGAGGGCCTGGTGGTGCGCCGGCCGCGGATCGGCACCATGGTCGCTCCCCTCGACCTGCGCGAGATCGAGCAGGCGTTCGAGGTGCGTCACCTGCTGGAAGGACGGTCGGCGGCGTTGGCGGCCCGAAACGCCGGGCCGGACGACCGGATCGCCATCACCTCGGCCTTCGACGGGGCCGAGGAGGCCATCGCGCGGGGGGATTTCCGGGCCATGCTGGCCATGGACCGCGCCTTCCACAAGGCGGTGGCCTATGCGACGCACAATCCGACCCTGGCCCGCTACATCATCGCGCTACAGAACATCGCCACCCGCTTCTGGATCTACGCCATGGAGCGCGAGACCCCTGCCGAGCAGCTGGCCGACGTCGCCAAGCATCGGGCCCTGGGGCAGGCCATCGCCGCGGGGGATCAGGCGGCGGCGGAGGCCGCGATGCAAAGGGTGGTGGGCGAACCGCCCAGCGCCTATCCGGCGCCCCGGCGATCCGCGGCCGGAGAAGAGCCCGCAGCTTGAGGTTGAAAAGCCACGTTGCTCGCGTCGTCAAATATATTTGACGTAGAGGTCAAAATATCGGGGACCTGCAAAGAACAAACCCGCCGCAGGGGATCTTGCGGCGGGTCTGAATGTGTTTTTGTTTTTATTTGGTAGGGCGTTTCCTCCCCGAAACGCCGGAGGAAGGGACATCTGCCGCGTCCGTTCTCCTCACCGACGGAAGAAGACGTCAAAACATTTGTCCCGTCAATGGGAGCTGGGGCCGAATTTTGACGCCCAGGTTTCGGCGGGGGAAAAATACCACGACTTTTCGACTCTGGCGTCAAATGATCGGCGATCAGGTCGGATATTCGACCTTGGGACGAAAAGCTTGACCATTGAACCGGGCGTCCACGCACGAAAAAGGCCGGAGCGTCGCCGCTCCGGCCTCCTGTCGTTCAGCGGATTGGGTTGGACTAGAAGTCCATGTCGCCCATGCCGCCGCCGGGCATCGCCGGAGCGGCGCCGCCCTTTTTCGGAGCCTCGGTGATCGCCGCTTCGGTGGTGATCAGCAAGCTGGCCACGGAAGCCGCGTTCTGCAGAGCGGCGCGGACCACCTTGGCCGGGTCGATGACGCCGGCCTGGATCATGTCCACGTACTCTTCGGTCTGGGCGTTGAAGCCGTAGGACGCCGAGGCGTTCTCCAGCACCTTGCCGACCACGATCGAACCCTCGACGCCGGCGTTCTCGGCGATCTGGCGCAACGGGGCCTGCAGCGCGCGCCGCACGATGGCGATGCCCGCGTTCTGGTCGTCGTTCTCGCCCTTGAGGTTCGCCAGCGACAGGGAGGCCTTCAACAGGGCCACGCCGCCGCCGGGGACGATGCCTTCTTCCACGGCCGCGCGGGTCGCGTTGAGGGCGTCGTCGACGCGGTCCTTCTTTTCCTTCACTTCGACTTCGGTCGAACCGCCGACCTTGATCACCGCAACGCCGCCGGCCAGCTTGGCCAGACGCTCCTGCAGCTTCTCCTTGTCGTAGTCGGAGGTGGTGTCCTCGATCTGGCGCTTGATCTGGCCGATGCGGCCTTCGATCGCCTCACGCTCGCCCGAACCGTCGACGATGGTGGTGTCGTCCTTGGTGATGGTGATCTTCTTGGCCTTTCCCAGCATGTCGAGGGTGACCGCTTCGAGCTTGATGCCGAGGTCTTCGGAGATCACCTGACCGCCGGTCAGGATGGCGATGTCTTCCAGCATGGCCTTGCGGCGATCGCCGAAGCCCGGCGCCTTGACCGCCGCGACCCGCAGGCCGCCGCGCAGCTTGTTGACCACCAGGGTGGCCAGGGCTTCGCCTTCGACGTCCTCGGCGATGATCACCAGAGGACGGCCCTGCTGGACGACGGCTTCCAGGACCGGGAGCAGCGGCTGCAGCGAGGACAGCTTCTTTTCGAAGATCAGGATGAGGGGCTCTTCGAGGGCCGCCTCCATCTTGTCGGCGTTGGTGATGAAGTAGGCCGACAGATAGCCGCGGTCGAACTGCATGCCCTCGACGACGTCGAGTTCGGTTTCAAGGCTCTTGGCCTCTTCCACCGTGATCACGCCCTCGTTGCCGACCTTTTCCATGGCCTTGGCGATCATGTCGCCGACTTCCTTGTCGCCGTTGGCCGAGATGGTGCCGACCTGAGCGATTTCCGAGTTGGCCTGGACCTTCTTGGAGGAGTTCTTGATCTGCTCGACGACGACCAGGACGGCCTTGTCAATGCCGCGCTTCAGGTCCATCGGGTTACGGCCCGAGGCGACCGACTTCAGGCCCTCGGCGACGATCGACTGGGCCAGCACCGTGGCGGTGGTGGTGCCGTCGCCGGCCTTGTCGTTGGTCTTGGAGGCGACTTCGCGGATCAGTTGGGCGCCCAGGTTCTCGAACTTGTCTTCCAGTTCGATTTCCTTGGCGACGGTGACGCCGTCCTTGGTGGTGCGGGGGGCGCCGAAGGACTTTTCGATCACCACGTTGCGGCCCTTGGGACCGAGGGTGACCTTCACGGCGTTGGCGAGGATGTTGACGCCGCGGAGCATGCGATCGCGGGCGTCGGACGAGAAATAGACCTGCTTGGCGGCCATCTGGAGTCTCTTCCTTGTGCGGCGGGACCCTGTGGCGCCGGCGGCGTCGCGGATCCCGAGTTGAATGGGGTTCCGGAGCGACCGGTCTTAGGCGGTGACGATGCCCAGGACGTCGGATTCCTTCATGATGATGAGGTCTTCGCCATCGATCTTGACCTCGGTGCCCGACCACTTGCCGAACAGGATGCGGTCGCCGACCTTGACGTCGGGCTCGATGCGCGAGCCGGTCTTCTCGTCGCGGGCGCCGGGGCCGACGGCGAGGATTTCGCCTTCCTGCGGCTTTTCCTTAACGGTGTCCGGGATGATGATCCCGCCCTTGGTCTTTGCTTCTTCTTCGACGCGCTTCACGAGGACGCGGTCGCCGAGCGGACGAAACGCCATGTGGGCTCTCCTGAACAGGTGCGGATGGATCGACGTCACGCCCAACCCACCAATTTTGGCAGCCGGGGCCGTCGAGTGCTAACGATGCGGGAGGTAAGAAGATGGGGCTGCGCTGTCAAGCCTCGACCGCATCCTGCCGCCCAGTCTTTGAACGCGACCACTTGGTAGACCCATGAGCCTGGACCCCGGTTCCACGACCTCCTTCGTTCTGCAGCTCTCCATCGCCGCCAGCGGCGTCGGCGCCTTCATCGGCGGCTACGCCCTGATGCGCCCGGGCGGCGGCAAGGCCTTGACGGGGATGGGTTTCGATCCGGGGGAGCCTGCGGCCGCCCGAACCCTGGGCGGCGCGATGCTGCTGGGCCACGCCGCGGCCCTGGCCACCCTGGCCCAGACCCCCGGGATAGGCTCATGTATGGCCGCGGGCCTGGGCTCGGCCTGGTTCGGAGCGGCGGCCGGACGGGCGATCTCGGCCGTGGTCGACCGCCGCCGCAATGCCGAGGTCCTGCTGAGGATCGGCCTGGAGGCCTTGATGGGCGTGCTGCTGTGGGCTCCGCTCTGGGGCTATCTGCGGCTGCTCCGGCACGCGGCGCGGGGCGAGATCTAGCCTCGGCGGGCCCGGAAGAAGCCGCGCAGCAGGGCGGCGCTCTCGTCGGCCAGCACCCCGCCCGCGACCGCCGGCCTCCAATGCGTCGTCGGCTGCTCGAACAGGCGAGGGCCGTGGACGATAGCTCCGCCCTTGGGGTCTTCGGCCCCGAACACCAGCCGGCCGATGCGGGCATGGCTGATCGCCCCGGCGCACATGGCGCAGGGCTCCAGGGTCACGAACAGGGACAGGCCGGTCAGCCGGTAGTTGCCCACGCGCTCGGCCGCCTGCCGCAGGGCCCGGATTTCGGCATGGGCGGTGGGGTCGTGCAGGGCGATGGGGGCGTTGTGGGCCGCGGCCACCACCTCGCCGGTGACGGGATCGACCACCACGGCGCCGATCGGCGTCTCTCCGGCCTCGGCGGCGGCTTGCGCCAGCCCCAGCGCGATGCGCATGGTGGATTCGTCATGGTCGAGCATTCCCGGCAACCCACCCCGCGCCCCGCGCCCCGTCAAGCGCCCATTCAAGATAGCGCGAAGGATGCCGACGGCGCCGAGCGGATCGCCAAGGCCCTGGCGCGGGCCGGCGTCGCCTCCCGCCGCGACGTCGAGCGCCTGATCGAGGCCGGCCGCGTCGCCCTCAACGGCAAGGTCCTGACCACCCCGGCGGTCAAGGTCGGGCCCCAGGACATCCTCACCGTCGACGGGGCCGTGGTCGGCAGCGCCGAGCCGACCCGGCTGTGGCGCTATCACAAGCCCACCGGGCTGGTGACCACCCACAAGGACCCGCAAGGGCGCCCCACCGTGTTCGAACACCTGCCGGAAGGGTTGCCGCGGGTGATCTCGGTCGGTCGCCTCGACCTCAATTCCGAAGGCCTTTTGCTGCTCACCAACGACGGCGGGCTGGCCCGCGCCCTGGAGCTGCCGTCCAGCGGCTGGGTGCGCCGCTACCGCGCCCGCGCCTGGGGCCACGCCAGCCAGGCCAAGCTCGACACCCTGAAGAACGGCATCACCGTCGAGGGCGTCTCCTACGGCCCCATCGACGCCCGCCTCGACAAGGTCCAGACCCGCGCCGGCGAGCGGCCGACCGAGGGCATGTCCGCGAACGTCTGGATCACCATCGCCCTGACCGAAGGCAAGAACCGCGAGGTCCGCCGCGTGCTGGAAGCCATCGGGCTGAAGGTGAACCGGCTGATCCGCCTGGCCTATGGGCCTTTCGCCCTGGGCGCCCTGGAGCAGGGGGCGGCCGAGGAGATCGGCCCGCGGGTGATCCGCGAACAGCTCTCCCAGTTCATCGCCCCCGCCAACCTGCCCACAGGCGACCGCCGCACCAGCACCCTGGCTCCCGCCGGCCCGCAGCGCCGCGGCCCCAAGTCCGGCAAGGCCCGCGACGGCGGCGACACCGGCTCCGACGGCGAAGTCCGCGCCAAGAGGCCCGGCCCGCGCTCCGCCGGCCCGCGCCCTCGCAGCGAGCGCAAGGCCGAAGCGGCCGAACCGCGGGAGAAGAAGGTCTACAAGGCCGGCTGGGCCAAGGCCAAGCCGAAGCCCCGGCCCGCCGCCCCCGCCAACCCCAAGCCGAAGCGGCGGGGACCGGCGCCGCGCAAGCCCGCCTGAACATGCGCATCGTCTCCGGTCGGTTCCGCGGCAAGTCCCTGGTCGCGCCCCCAGGCCTGGCCACCCGCCCCACCAGCGACCGGGCGCGGCAGGCGGTGTTCAACATCATCGAGCACGCCGCCTGGGCCCAGCCCCTGGGCGGCGCGCGGGTGATCGACCTGTTCGCGGGGTCCGGCGCCCTGGGCTTCGAAGCCCTGTCGCGGGGCGCGGCCTTCGCCCTGTTCGTCGAGACCGACGAAGCCGCCCGCGGGGCGATCCGCGACAACATGGAGGCCCTGGGCCAGTTCGGCGCGGCGCGGGTGCATCGTCGCGACGCCACCGACCTGGGCGCGCGGCCGGGTAGCGCGGGGCCCGCCTTCGACCTCGCCTTCCTGGATCCGCCTTACGCCAGGGGCCTGGGCGAAGCCGCCTTGGCCGGGCTGGCGGCGGGAGGATGGCTGGCGCCCGGCGCGCTGGTGGTGTTCGAGCGGGGGGCGGACGAGCCGGAGCTGGTCGCGCCGGGATTCGAACGGCTGGACGCCCGGGCCTATGGGGCCGCCAAAGTGCATTTCCTCAAGGCGTCGGGGTAAGCCCAAGGACGGGTTCGGGCCTTGGCGAAGGCCGCATCCGGGAGGGCGCGGACCCGCAGGCTTGGCCGCGCCTGAAAGGGCCGCCGTTCCGACAAGCGGTCGTCAGCCGCGGCCTCCGGACGGGCCGACGCCATCCGGAGGCCGGGCCAGGCGACTAGTACTGGGCTCGCAAGGTGAAGGTGTAGTAGCGGCCGATGGCGTCGTCGCTACCCAGCACCGGGCTGAACGCACCGGGGGTCGCCGCGTTGTTGGGGACCGGGTTGAGGCGCGGCCGCTTGTTGAACAGGTTGTTGATCGACACCGAGGCCTGCAGGGGATGGTCCGCCACCTTGAACCGGTAGCCGACGTTCAGGTCGTGGATCATGTACGACGGCAGGTCGGGGTCGGCGTAGACCAGCAGAGGGTTGCTGCTCCTCAGCACCCCGCTGCTGTAGCGGGCCTGCCAGTTCAGGCTGAACGGTCCGGCGGTGTAGCCGCTGAGAAGGGTCGCCCGATGGGCGGCCAGCGTGGTCGCGCCCGCGGCGTTCACGACTGTGGAGGTTGGGAAGGTGCGGGTCTTCAGCACCGGCTGGTAGCTGTAGAGCAGCCGGAAGTTCAGGTTTCCCGGCAGGTTCAGCTGCGAAAGCGAGACGTTGTAGCTCGCCTCCACGTCGACTCCGTGGGTGAAGGTCTCGGCCACGTTCAGGCTGGTGCTCCTCACATAGAGCGGGAAGTTCGCAGCCGAATGGTCGCTGAACGGCAGCGGCCGGACGGTGAGGTCGCAGAACGCGGCGGTTCCGTTCGAGGCCTCGCACTCGCGCTGGACGTCGGCGTTGTTGCCGGACAGGGCCCCGATCGCGTTGGCGATGTGGATGTTGTAATAGTCCACCGACATCTGGAACCGCGGCAGCCACGACGGCCGGTAGACCGCGCCGAGGGTGGTGGTGCGGGCGACCTCCGGCTTCAGGGCCAGGTTGCCGCCCGTGATCAGGGTGACGGTCCCCGTCCTGTTGGTGTGAGGATCGTTCAACGCGAGCAGTTGGACGGTCTGGCCGGCGTAGAGGTCGGACAGGGTAGGGGCGCGGATGTCGCGGCTCTCGGTGTAGCGGAACCGCAGGTCCTCGAACGGCTGGTAGTTCAGCCCGACCTTCCAGGTCGTGGCCGGGCCGCTGGAGCTGTACTTGGTGTAACGGGCCGCGCCGGAGACATCGAGTCGCTTGGCGAAGGGAGCGTCGACCAGCAGCGGCAGGGCCGCCTCGGCGCTGGTCTCCCAGACCGAGTTCTGGCCGTACTGCGGCCCCACCAGATCGAAGAGCCACAGGGTCGGGGTCCGGGCCGGCACGCCTCGCACGCCCGTTTGCGGGAATGGGTCGGTCGGGGTCGCGTTGCTGGTCTGGGCTATGCTCTGTTGCCGGTATTCGAAGTTCAGGGCCATCGACAGCGGGCCGGCCCACGCCTGCAGGACGTCGCCGGAGATACTGGCGGCGGCGTCGTCCATCTTGCTCAGGATCTGGAAGTTGGTGTCCTTGTAGATGTAGTTCAGGGCGGCGGCGGACTGGTTGCGCTCCCCGAACATGTCGATCGGCTGGCAGCCGGGGAAGGCCCCCGGATTGGTCAGGGTCACCCGGCAGACGATATTGCCGCTGGGGTCCTTCACCGCGTCCAGGGCGGCGTAGAAATTCGAGAAGTTGATGTTGTCGTGCCGGCGAGAGCGGACCCGCGACTCGCCGTGGGTATAGTAGGTCTCCCACTTGAAGCCGCCGATCTTTCCCATCAGGCCGGTGGTGAAGTTGGTCGCCGTGGTGAGCTGGAACAGCGCCCCGTTTATGGCGATGTCGCGCGGGTTGCGGGACAGGACGAAGCTGGCCGCATTGGCCGCGGTCAGGGCCGACTGCGCGCTGGCCGGCAGGTAGGCGTTGCCGCTGAAGATGGTCAGGGGCATGTCGGGGGCGGTGCTGCGGCCGTAGTTGCTGGTCCCGCTTTCGCTCCAGCTCAGCTGCATGAAACCGGTGGTGTCGTTGTCGAAGTCGTACTGGAAGCGGCCGAACACCTGGTCGCTCCGCTGGGCGTTGCCCACCACCGCGTCGTAGATGTACGAGCCGTCGCCGCCGATCGCCAGGCCGGGGGTCGCGCTCGGGACGCCCGGATTGAACGGCGCGAGCGTGCCGGTCCCCACGAAGCGCTGGTTCGCGAAGGGGCCGGTGGTGACCAGGCCGCCGGCGGCGCTGGTGGAGATGCGCAAACCTGTCGCCAGCACATAGGGACTGGCCGCCGTGCCGGCGCCCACCGTGCCGAGCTGCTGGTTGAGGTAATCACGATCGCCGGCGCGCTTCAGTCCGGCGTTCTGGTTGTGCTCGGCGCTGAAGATGAAGTGGCCGCGGTCGAACACCTTGGTTCCGCCGGCGACGCTGAACTTGAAGGAAGGCACGTCGCCCTTTTCGGAGATGCCGTCCTGGATCTGCATCTTCAGGCCGGTGAGCCGGGTATCGAGGATGTAGTTGACCACCCCGGTGACGGCGTCGGAGCCGTAGACCGCCGAAGCGCCGCCGGTGACCACGTCCACCCTTTGGACCAGGGCCTCCGGAATGGTGTTCACGTCGGTCTGGCCGCTGACCGAGGTCGCCGGCACCCGACGGCCGTCGAGCAGGATCAGGGTGCGGATGGACCCCATGTTCCGGAGGTTCAGGAAGTTGCCGGTGTAGACGGTGCTGGGGCCGCCGGTGCTGCTGTTGCCGGCCGCCTGGGTGGAACCGTTGAAGACCGGCAGCTTGTTCAGGGCGTCGGCGATGGTGGTGGGCGTGGTCTGCTCAAGCTGGGCGATGGGCGCCACGGTGACCGGCGTGGGCGCGGTGTAGCCGTTGGTCTGGATCCGGGTGGCGGTGACCACCACCGATTCGACGTCTCCCTTCGGCTGCGCGTCCTGTGCGAAGGCCGAAGTCGCGAGCGCCAGAGCGCTGGCTGCGCCGAACAGCGCAGCCGTCGAGCCTGTCAGTAGATTCATTTTTCCCCCCTGGGTTTTCTGTATTTCAGCGGCGAATTCACGCTACGCTACGGATACTTTGACCACTTGGATTATCTGATCTTGTGCGGTGCCGATTTTCGCGGACCCGCCGATCTTTTACTTTTTAAATCTGTACAGCGATCTTCAAGATTGTGGCTTGAGGGCTGGCCCACTCGGGCAGCCGCTCATGGATACTATGGCATCCTCAACCAACCGGCCGGCAGGTACCTGTCGATCCGCTGACTGTACAGTCAACTGCTATAGATCGAAGGTCAAGAGCGTTTATGAAGGCTCGATTCCACGCTGAATTTTCCCGCCACTCTTGCTATGATTCGATATATTTTCCCCTTCACCAGAGTATAATCCGAAACAATTCGCCGTTGTCAGTTACAATTAAATGTATCTCAGATAAATACTTGTATACTTTATAGTGGGCGGCGGTGCGTGTTGGGCGGGCCAGAAGCCCCCGCGCCTGCTCGATGGCGAGCCGCCGTTTTCGGCGGACGTTCCCGATCCACCTTCGGCCGAGGCCTGGCGACGCCGTTGCGGCCGACCGGCGGCGGAAGGATGCGCCGCGTCGAGACCCCGTGCGGGCCGTTGCAAATTTCCGCGGCGCTTTGATGTGTCGCGGTGCATTTTTTGGGCGGCCGCAGGTTCCCGCGCAGGACCGGCTCGTCATTTGGCGGCTGTCGTTCCGCGGGTCTCCATTGTCGGTTTCAGCGCGTCGGAAGCTGAGTCGAATGAAGTCCGCCACATTGAAAGATCTCAATCGCAGCCCTCTCGCCAGAATGGGCGCGGCGGCCTGCCGAGCCTGGAAAGACCTCCACGACTTCCTTCGCCAACCGGATAAGGACGCCTTGGCGCGGGCGGAGAACGAGGCGCGCCTGGCCGAGCGGCGCCTTCGCGAGGCCGTAGACGCCTTGCCGGAAGGAATCGTCTTCCTCGACCCGGAGGGGCGCTACATCCTCTGGAACCAGCGCTATGCCGAGATCTACAGCCGCAGCGCCGACCTGTTCGCGGTCGGGGCCCGGTTGGAGGATACCTTGCGGGTCGGCATCGCCCGCGGCGACTATCCGGACGCCTTGGGCCGCGAGGAGGAATGGCTAGCCCACCGCCTGTCGCTGATGGCCAACCCGGGCGTGCGCCACGAGCAGCGCCTGGCCGACGGCCGCTGGATCATGATCGAGGAACGCAAGACCGCCGACGGTGGGACCATAGGCCTGCGCATCGACATCACCGAGCTGAGGCTGCAGGCGGAGGCCCTGCGGCTGGCGCTCACGCGCGCGGAAGCCGCGAACAAGGCCAAGGCCGATTTCCTCGCCAACATGAGCCACGAAATCCGCACGCCGCTGAACGGGGTGCTGGGCCTTGCGAGCGCGCTGGCCCTGGCTCCGCTGGGCGCCCGCGAGCAGGTCATCGTGCAGACCATAGTTTCCTCCGCCAACACCCTGGAGGCGCTGCTGTCCGACCTGCTCGACTTCGCCCGTCTGGAGGAAGGACGGTTGGAGCTCGTCCGTCAGCCTTTCCGGTTCCGCGACGTGGTCGAGCAGACGGTGGGCCTGTTCCGGGGGGAGATCGAACGCAAGGGGCTCGAGCTCCGGTTGGACTTGCAACCCGACGCCGACGAGGCGTTCATCGGGGATGCGGCGCGCTTGAAACAGGTCGTCTCGAACCTGCTGTCCAATGCGGTCAAGTTCACCGCCGCGGGGTCGATCTCGATCCGCCTTGGCTTCGAGAGCCGGGGCGAGCGCCGCCGTCAGGTGCTGGAGGTGACCGACACCGGCATAGGTTTCGAGCCCGGCCAGATCGAGCGTCTGTTCCACCGCTTCGAGCAGGCCGATTCCTCGATCACGCGCCGCTTCGCGGGGACGGGCCTCGGGCTGGCCATCATCCGGCAACTGATCGAGCTGATGGACGGGAGCATCCGGGCCGACGGGCGTCCCGGTCAGGGGGCGACCTTCACCGTCGAACTCGCCTTGCCGGCCGCCGGGACCGGCCTGCCGCCCTAGTGGTCCTACCGCCGCCCGAACAGCCGCTCGATGTCGGTCAGTTTCAGCTCCACATAGGTCGGGCGGCCGTGGTTGCACTGGCCGGCGCGGGGCGTGACCTCCATCTGGCGGAGCAGGGCGTTCATCTCCGCCGCGGTCAGCCGCCGGCCCGCCCGCACGCTGGCCCGGCAGGCGGCCGAGGCGAACTTCTCGGCCAGCCGTTCGCCGAGCGCCAGGGCCGCCCCGTGCTCGGCCAAGTCGTCGGCCAGGTCCCGCACCAGTCCCGCCGTGTCGATCCCGCCCAGGACCGCGGGGATCTCGCGCACCAGCACCGCGCCCGGCCCGAAGGGCTCCAGCACCAGCCCCATCCGCGCCAGCTCCGCCGTCGCCGCCCCGACCCGTTCCGCCTCGGTGGGCTCTAGCTCCACCACCTCGGGCAGCAACAGGACCTGGCGAGGGGCTTCGCCGCGGGCCGCGTCGGCGATCATGGTCTCCATCACCAGCCGCTCGTGGGCGGCGTGCTGGTCGACGATCACCACCCCGTCGCGGGTCTGGGCCAGGATGTAGGTCTCATGCAGCTGCGCCCGCGCCGCGCCCAAAGGATAGTCCAGGGGGTCGATCACCGTTTCGGGTTCCGCCTCGCCCGCCGACCCGAGCGTGCGGGGGGCGAGGTCATGGTCGTACTCCACCCGCGCGGTCGCCTCCGCCACGCCGGGAAACATGGGGGCGGCAGGGGCGCGCCAGACGCCGGCGCCGCTCCAGCCGGCGGCGTTGGGGCGGGGCGCCTCCGGGCGGAAGCTGCCCAGGGCCGCGGCCGAGACAGTGGAGGAGGACCGGTGTCCGGCCCCGGCCAGGACGTGCCGCAAGGAGCCGACGATCAGACCACGCACCATCGCCCCGTCGCGGAAGCGGACCTCGGCCTTGGCCGGGTGGACGTTGACGTCGACCAGGGTGGCGTCGAGCTCGAGATAAAGGACGGCGGCCGGGAACCGGTCGCGGGCCAGGACGTCGGCGTAGGCGGCCCTAAGGGCGCCTTGCAGCAACCGGTCGCGCACCGGCCGGCCGTTGACGAACAGATGCTGATGGCCGCTGGTCCCCCGCGAATAGGTCGGCAGGCCGGCGTAGCCGGTCAGGCGCACCCCCTCCCGCTCCTGGTCGATGGGCAGGGCGTTGGCCTCGAACTCCCGGCCCAGCACCGCCGACAGCCGGGCCAGCCGCCCCTCGGGCCCCGGGTGTTCCGGGGCCAGGCGCAGGACCTTGCGCCCGTCGATGTCCAGGCTGAAGCCCACCGCCTCGTGGGCCATGGCCTGGCGCTTGATCTCCTCGGCGATGGCCAGGGCCTCGGCGCGTTCGGACTTCATGAACTTCAGCCGCGCGGGGGTGGCGAAGAACAGGTCGCGCACCTCCACCCGCGTACCGTGCGGGCCGGGGAAGGGGGCGGGGCCGACCGCGCCCATGGCTCCCCCGTCGACGCCCAGGGCATGGGCCTCGGCCGCGCCGCGGCGGCGAGAGGTCAGGGTCAGACGCGCCACCGATCCGATCGAGGGCAGGGCCTCGCCTCGAAACCCCAGGCTACCGATGCGCAGGAGGTCATAGGCGCCATCGGCGTCGGGGACCAGCTTCGAGGTGGCGTGGCGCTCCAGCGCCAGGGGCAGTTCGTCCGCCGACATGCCGTGGCCGTCGTCCGCGACCAGGATGCGGGACAGCCCGCCCTGTTCGGCCTGGACCTCGATGCGCGCGGCGCCGGCGTCGACGGCGTTTTCGACCAGTTCCTTGATCGCACTCGCCGGCCGTTCGACCACCTCGCCGGCGGCGATGCGGTTGACGGTCTCGGGCGGCAGGCGGCGGATCGGCATGAGGCGACTCGGGGGACGAACGGGCCACAGCATCCTCCTTCCCCCTCGATGGGGGAAGGGTGGGGGATGGGGGTGCAACCCGGTCCGCGCGAAGACGTCTGGGGGGAAGGGCGCCTAGAGCCCCGGCAGCTTGACCTTGCCCGGCTTGGCGCGGGAGATCACCACCTGCTGGCCGCCGGTCAGGCTCTTGATCTTGGCGTCCTCGGCGGCGGGGTCGAGGGGGGCCGGCTGGGCGGCGGCCTCGGCCGCAGGCGAACGGGGCTCGCCCTTCTTCCAGAACATCACCTTGTCGGCGAAGTTCTTGTCCTTGTGGGACACGTCGCCGAACTCGTCGTCGACCACATAGCGGATCAGGGGGTCGGCCTTCTCGCCGCCGGCCTTGGCCACCAGCAGGGTCTCGCCCTGGCTGCGCTGGGTGGCGGCGGCCTGACCCAGCAGGGCCGCGCGCGCCTGGCTCTCCGGCTGCAACTCCTGCGGCCGCGGCTCGCCGGGGGACGGCGGACGCAGGGAATAGTCAGGAGGCACCACCAGCGGCGCGCGGGCGACCACGCGGAATTCGTCGGGGACGGTCTTGTTGACGCCGAGGGCCTTGCCTGCGGCCGCGCAGCCGACGGAGCCGAGGGCGGACACGGCCAGGCCGCTCCACAGGGCGGCGACGGCGATCCGGCGCAGGTTGGGGTTGAAAGCCATGGACGAACTCCGAAAAACGGCCCCGCAGCCCCGGAGGACCTAACACGAGGGGATTGGTTACCTCATTAGCCGGCGGCGCGCAAAGGCGGCGGCTGGCCGCGCCGATCAGGCCTTGCGCTGCCCGATCACGCTCTCCAGCAGGACCAGGGCGACGCCGACGCTGACGCCGCTGTCGGCGACGTTGAACACCCAGGGGAAGCCGAGGCCGGTGAAGTCGAGGAAGTCGGTCACCGCGCCGAACCGGATGCGGTCGATCACATTGCCCAAGGCCCCGCCGATGATCAGGCCCAGGGCCAGGCCGGTCAGCACCCGCTCCGCCCGCCGGGCCCAGACCACGAGGGCGACGGCCACCACCAGAGCGAAAGCCGCCAGTCCCCAGCGGGCCAGATCGGCCTCGGCCCGCAACAGGCCGAAGCTGACGCCGCGGTTCCAGACCATCGACAGGTTGAAGAAGGGCGCGACGAGGACCTGGCCGCGGGCGGGCAGGTCCACGACCTGCAGGATCCAGAACTTGGACGCCTGGTCGACCACGATCACCGCCGCGGCCAGTCCATAGGCCAGCCAGCCGTTGGGCGTGACCTGTTTCAGCGGCGAGGGCTGCGTCTGTTCGCTCATGCGCCGTCGATCTCCGCCACCGCGGCCGTGCAACGGTTGCACAGATCGTCGGTCACCTCGGGCAGGATGCGCCAGCAGCGGGCGCATTTGACCCCCTCCGCGCGGAACGGCCGCACCGCGACGCCCTCGATCTCTGGCAGCCGGAAACCTTCCGGATCGTCGCCGGCGCTGAGCTCGGCCTGGCTGGTGCGGAACACCTCGGCCGGATCGACCCCGTCGAAGACGGCGAGCAGGCCGGCGGCGCTGACCGACACCTTGGGCGCGGCCTCCAGCGCGGACCCGATCCGCTTCTCGCGCCGCTCGCCCTCCAGGGCGCCGGTGACCACTTCCAGCACCGACTGGATCTTGGCCCACCGGTCGGCTTCCGCCTCGTTGCGCCAGCCGTCCGGGGTTTCGGGAAATACCCGCAGGGCGTTGGAGCCGGCCTCGGGGAAGCGGGTGGTCCAGGCCTCCTCGGTGGTGAAGACGGCGATGGGGCCGAGCCAGGCGGTCAGGCGCGCGAAACAGGCGTCCATCACCGTGCGGCAGGCGCGGCGGCGCAGGCTCGACGGCGCGTCGCAATAGAGGGCGTCCTTGCGGACGTCGAAATAGAGCGCCGACAGCTCCTGGGCGCAGAAGTCGGTCACCGGCCGCCATACCTCGTCGTAACGGTGGCGCTCGTAGGCGGCGCGAACCTGGGCGTCCAGGGCCCACAGCCGGTGCAGGACATACCGCTCCAGCGGCGGCATGGCCTCGTAGCCGACCCGCTCGTCGTCGTCGAAGCCGTCCAGGGCGCCGAGCAGGTAGCGCAGCGAATTGCGCAGCTTGCGGTAGCTGTCGATGGTGGTCTGCAGGATGGTCTTACCGATCCGGAGATCCTCGGCGTAGTCGCTCATGGCGACCCACAGGCGCAGGATCTCCGCCCCGCTGTCCTTGGTCACCGACTGCGGCTCGGTGGTGTTGCCCTTGGACTTGGACATCTTCTCCCCGTGCTCGTCGAGCACGAAGCCGTGGGTCAGCACCCCCGCGTAGGGCGCCCGTCCGCGGGTGCCGCAGGATTCCAGCAGCGAGGACTGGAACCAGCCGCGGGCCTGGTCGGAGCCCTCCAGATAGAGGTCGGCGGGCCAGCGGCTGTCCTCGCGGCCCTCCAGCACGAAGGCGTGGGTCGAGCCGCTGTCGAACCAGACGTCGAGGATGTCCTCGATCTTCTCGTAGTCGGCCGCGTCGTAGCCGTTGCCCAGGAACTCCGCCGGGTCGCGGGTGAACCAGGCGTCGGCGCCCTCCGTCTGGATGGCGGTCAGGATGCGGGCGTTGACCGCCTCGTCGCGCAAGGGCTCGCCGGTCGTCTTGTCCACGAACATGGCGAGCGGCGCGCCCCAGGCGCGTTGACGCGAGATCAGCCAGTCGGGACGGCCCTCGACCATGGAGCGGATGCGGGTCCGGCCGGTCCCCGGGAAGAAGGCCGTGTCGTCGATGGCGGCGAGGGCGGTCTGGCGCAGGGTCTTGCCGCTTCCCAGAGCCTCATCCATCCGGATGAACCACTGCGGCGTGTTGCGGAAGATCACCGGCGCCTTGGAGCGCCAGGAGTGGGGGTAGCTGTGCTCCACCCGGCCGCGGGCCAGAAGATTTCCCGCCTCGATCAGCCGGTTCATCACCTCGGCGTTGGCCGGCCCGAACCTGCCCGCCTTCTTGCCCTCGGTCTCCAGCACCTTGAGGCCCGCGAACAGGGGAACGGAAGGATAATAGGCCCCGTCGGCGTCGACGGTGTCGGGGATGTCGGCGCGGCTGCGGCCCGACTTCAGCCAGATCTCATAGTCGTCCTGGCCGTGGCCGGGGGCGGTATGGACGAAGCCGGTTCCGGCGTCGGCGGTGACGTGCTCGCCGGCGAGCATCGGCACGGGGAAACCGTAGCCGGGGTCCAGCGCCGCCAAGGGATGGCGGCAGACCGTGCCTTCCAAGGCGTCGGGGCCGACGGCCTGGATCCTGGTCCAGGCCTCGACGTTGGCGGCGGCGAACACGCCTTCGGCCAGGGCGTCGGCCAGCACCACCCGCTCGCCCACCTTGGCCCAGGGTTGGAATTCCAGCCCCGTCTTCAGGGCCGACACCTCATAGAGGCCGTAAGCGATTTCCGGGCCGTAGCTGACCGCTCGGTTGGCCGGCAGGGTCCAGGGCGTAGTGGTCCAGATCACCACGGCCGCCTCGGCCAGGGCGGGGTCCGGCGTCACGTCGACCGGGAACTTGACCCAGACCGTCGGCGAGATGTGGTCGTGGTACTCGACCTCGGCGTCGGCCAGGGCGGTGCGTTCGACCGGGCTCCACATCACCGGCTTGGAGCCGCGATAGAGCTGGCCCGACATCAGGAACTTGTGGAACTCCCCGACGATGGCGGCTTCGGAGCCGAAGGCCATGGTGGTGTAGTGCTGGTCCCAGTTCCCGAGCACGCCCAGGCGCTTGAACTCGGTCTTCTGCGCCTCGATCCAGCGACCGGCGTAGGCGCGGCATTCCTTGCGGAACTCGGCCTTTGAGACCTCGTCCTTGCGGCGTCCCTTGGACCGGTATTCCTCCTCGATCTTCCACTCGATCGGCAGGCCGTGGCAGTCCCAGCCCGGGGTGTAGTCGACGTCGTAGCCGAGGGCGAAGCGCGAGCGGACCACGAAGTCCTTCAAGATCTTGTTGAGGGCGTGGCCGATGTGGATGGCGCCGTTGGCGTAGGGCGGGCCGTCGTGCAGCACATAGAGGGGCGCGCCGGCGGCCCGGCGGGCCTCGCGGATGCTCTGGTACAGGCGCTGGTCTTCCCAGCCGGCCAGGATCTCCGGCTCCTTCTGGGGCAGGCCCGCCCGCATGGGGAAGACGGTCTGGGGCAGGAACACGGTGTCGCGGTAATCGCGCCCGGCTTCGGTGTTCGGGGTCTGGTCGTCGGCCATGAGGGGTCGCCTGAAGGGAAATTAGCGGGAGACGGCGGTCCCGGCGCAAACGCGGAAGGCTTGTCGCCCGACGGCGTCACGCCGGGCGGCTAATTCGCGAACAGAAGGCGGGGCGGACCGAGCTCATGCGGGGCGGATGTAACAGAGGCGGAGGCGGGCGGGAAGGCGTCAGGCGAGACGGCGTCTCCCTAAGAAGGCTCCGTCAGCTTACCCATGCTGATGCGCGCCTCGATCGCGTAGCCCAGCTTTTCGTAGAAGGCGGCGACCGCTGAATTCTCCGGCAGGACCTGCAGATTGATCTTGAGACAGCCGAGCGCCTCCAACCGGCGCTCGGCTTCGCGGACCAGGGCCGACCCAACGCCCAAGCGCTGGTGGGAGGGTCGGACGGCGACGGAATAGAGCCAGCCGCGATGACCGTCGTAGCCGGCCATCACCGTACCGACCACCCCGTCGCCTTCCAGGGCGATCAGGAACAGGTCCGGTTGCACGGCCAGCTTGGCCGGGATCGCCGCCGCAGCCTGATTGCGCGGCGGAGCGTCGGGAAAGGTCTCTCGCCACAGGGCCTCGACGCCCTGGAACATCTCATCGCGATAAAGGGCGATCTCCCAGTCCATGACCCGCCTCAGAACGCAGGCAGCAGGATCGCCCGGGCCGCCTCGCAGTCCCGGGCGATCTGGGCCTTCATGGCGTCGAGACCGCTGAACTTCTCGTCCCCGCGCAGGAAGGCGATGAGGTCGGTCTCCAGGGTCTGGCCGTAGAGGTCCTCGTCGAAGTCGAACAGATTGACCTCGAGCCGTTCGTCGATCCCGTCCACGGTGGGACGGCGGCCGATATAGGCGATGCTGGCGATCTCGCGGCCGTCGCCGAGACGGGTGCGGGCGGCGTAGATGCCCTGGGCCGGCCGGACGTAGTCGCCCAGGGCCATGTTGGCGGTGGGGAAGCCGATGGTGCGGCCCAGATGGTCCCCGTGGACCACCACGCCCTCGATGGCGAACGGCCGGCCGAGGAGTTTCGCGGCCTCCTCGGGACGGCCCCTGGTCAGGGCGGCGCGGATGGCGGTGGAGGAGCATTTGGCCCCGCCGTCCTGCAGCAGGGGCGCCACCGCCACCTCGAACCCGAACTTTTCGCCGTAGGCGCCCAGGGCCGCCGCATTGCCGGAACGCCCGCGTCCGAAGGTGATGTCGGACCCGGCCGAGACGTGGCTCACGCCCAGGCCCTCGCCCAACACCTGGCGGGCGAAATCCTGGTCGGACAGGGCGGCCAGTTCGGCGTCGAAGGGCAGGCGATAGAGCCGGTCCACCCCCAAGTCGGCGACGGCCCGGGCCTGCTGGTCCGCATTGGCGACCCGGAAGGGCTCGCCCTCCGGATCGAAGAAGCGGCGGGGGTGGGGCTCGAAGGTCACCACGCCCAGGGGGGCGCCCAGCCGGCGCGCGGCCGCTGCGGCGCTGGCGATCACCGCCCGATGGCCCCGGTGCACCCCGTCGAAGGCGCCCAGGGCGACCGCCGCGCCCTTGGCGTCGGCGCCCAGGTCCCGCCAGTCATGGATCAGCCGCATGCCCGCGCTCATGCCGCCTCGGCCTCGCCGCGCCGGGGAACCAGGACCGTGGCCTCGCCCGCGAGCATGGACTTGCGGCCGACCGAGCAGTGGGTGGACAAGGTGGCGGTCCCGGTTTTGAGGTCGATCGCCTCGACCCGGACGCGGATCAGCACCTCGTCGCCGATGCGCACCGCGCGTTTGAAATTCAGCGTCTGGGACTGGTAGATCGCGCCGGGCCCGGGCAACTCGACCCCCAGGACGGCGGAGATATAGGCCCCCAGCAGCATGCCGTGGGCGATGCGGCTCTTGAACGGCGTGGTCTGGGCGTAGGCTTCGTCCAGGTGCACGGGGTTGGTGTCGCCCGACACGGCTGCGAAGGCCTCGATGTCGGCTTCGCGGATGGTCACCGTCCGCTCCACGCTCTGACCGACGGCCAGATCCTCCAGGAACAAAGCTCCGACTTTCGACGCCACCCGCTCGCCCGCCTCTACCCGATCCTGTCCGCGCTTCCTTAGCCTGTCGTCATCGCGGGGGCGAGGGCGCCGTTCACCAGCGCAGGTCGGGAATGGCGCAGGTCGCGGTCGCGCCCTCGCGGATCAGCAGGGCGTCGAGCCGCGCGGCCTCGATCAGGCCGTCGGGTCCCAGGGTCTTGGCCGCATCGATCCCGGCGGCCACGAACAGGCAGTCCAGGCCCTGGCCGTTGGCCCCGCGGATGTCGGTGGCCAGGGCGTCGCCGATGGCCAGCACCCGCGCCGGATCGAGCGTCCGCCCGAGGGCCCTGGCCGCCGCGGCCATCGCCGCCTGATAGATCGGCGCATGGGGCTTGCCGGCGGTGATCGCGGTCCCGCCCAGTCCTTCATAGAGGTCGGCCAGGGCCCCGGCGCAGTAGATCATCTTGTCGCCTCGCCGCACGACCTTGTCCGGATTGGCGCAGATGAACGGCAGGCCGTCCGCGACGCAGACCTCGAACCGCGACCGGTAGTCCTCCGGCCGGTCATTCTCGTCGTCGAAGGGGCCGGTGCAGCAGACGAAGGCCGCGCCCTGCGGCGTCTCCACGAAATCGAGCCCCAGGCCCTCGTACAGGGCCGAATCCCGCGCCGGCCCCACCGCCCATACCGGGCCGGGGGCGCGGGCCGACAGTTCGGCCCGGGTGACGTCGCCGGAGGTGACGAAATCGGCCCAGGCGGCGTCCGGAACCTTTAGGGCGTGGAGCTGGCCGCGGGCGGCGCGCGAGGGCCGGGGGGCGTTGGAGACCAGGATCACCGGCCCCCGCTCGCGTTGGAACCGGACCAGGGCCTCGCAGGCGTCGGCAAAGCTTTCCCGCCCGTTGTGGATCACCCCCCAGACGTCGCAGAGCAGGGCGTCGTAGGCGCCGGCGACGTCGGAAAGGCCGGAGATGAGGCGAGGGGAGGGCATGGCGCCGGGCTAGCGGCGGCGGGCCCCACGGTCAAGCATGGCTGGAACAGCCCGGCGGCGTGGGCGTTGTGTACGGCAAAGCCGCTTCAAGGACGATTCCGATGCTGAAATGGGCGCTTATCTTCGCCGTGATCTCCGTGATCGCGGGCATTCTGGGGTTCGCGGGGGTGGCTGGCGCCGCCGCCGGCATCGCCAAGGTGCTGTTCTTCCTGTTCCTGGCCGTATGCGCCCTGTTCCTGATCGCCGGGGTGGCGATCGGGCGCAAGATCAGCGGGCCGTAACGGGCGCTCAGCTCAGGCCCTGCGGCGACGCAGGGCGCTGGTGTTGAAGTCGGCGGGGGGCGCGGTCTCGGCCAGCACCGCCTCGCGGATGGCCCTAGGCTCGCCGAACAGGTGCCCCTGGCCATAGGCGATGTCGAGTTCGAGCACGTCGATCACCTGACGCTCGGACTCGATCTTCTCGGCGATCACCTCCACCCCGTAACGGCGGGTGAGGGAGGCGAAGTCGGCCGCCTGCAGGTCCTTCAGCGAGCGCATGGCCATGCGGCCCTCGACTTCGAGCACCTGGGACAGCAGGACTTCGGCCGCCACCTTCAGGAACTTCACGTCGGCGCGGTTCAGGTCCTGGAAGTCGAGTTCCAGGTTGGTCACCTTGTCGATGGAGAAGCGGAAGCCGAGGTCGGCCAGCTTGGCCATGTTGCGCGCCTCGATCCCTCCACGCTCCTCGAACGCCTGCTGGCCGAGTTCGAAGATCAGGGCTCCGGACAGGTCGCGGTTCTGGGCGAGGAAGTCGAGGAACTGGGGGAAGAAGCTCTCGTCCCCCAGGCTGCCCAGCGAGATGTTGCAGAAGATGCCGATCTTGCGGTCCTGCTTGGCCAGCCGCCGCACGATCTGGACGCAGCGGAACAGGAGCAGGTTGTCGATGGCCGGGACCAGGCCCTCGGGCTCGGCCACCTTCAGATATTCGGCCGGCATCAGGATGCGGCCGTCGCCGTCGCGCAGGCGCGAGAAGCTTTCGTAGAACACCGTGCGCCGCTGCGGCAGGCCGACCACCGGCTGCAGGTAGAGGTCGACCCGGTTCTCGGCCAGGGCCTCGCGCACGGTCGTCAGCAGGGCGGCGCTCATCCGGTCCGCGCGCTCGACGTGGGGCGCGGCGCGTTCCGGCGACGCCATCCGCGTCTCCATGGTCTCGCCCATGCGCGAAACCAGGTCCTCCAGCATCCGCATCTCGGAGGTCAGCGCCTCGGTGGCGTGGGCGGTTTCCTCCTGCAGGGTCGCCGACATGCCCTGCAGGCTGGCGTCGGTGGTCTCCAGCTGGTCGGCGAGCAGCCGGTGCGCCTGGCGAAGGGTCTCGAGCTCCCGGGCCAGGGCGGCATGGGCCAGGTTGCGGGCGACGGCGTTGTGGACGGCGAAGGCCAGGGCCAGCACGCCGATCAGCACCGCCGAGCCCGCCGCCCAACCGCCGCCGGCGCGCCAGAAAAGCGCCGCCACGGTCAGGGAGAGCGACAGATAGGAAGCGCCTAAAAGCAGCGCCACCACAGCCTTGCGCATGGACCAGCCGATTCCTGCAGGACTTCGAATCGCCTGAGTATCGGCCATGCGGGGGATTTCGTCTCTCCCCTGTGGCGACAGGTCATCGGCGAAGACGAAAAAGGGCGGCGAGTCGCCCCGCCGCCCTCTTCCAAGCTTCATGGCCGGCCGGTCAGGCTGCGACGACGGCGCCCTGTTCCGACGGGTCGCGCAGCACATAGCCGCGGCCCCAGACCGTCTCGATGTAATGTTTGCCGATGGTGGCGGCGGCGAGCTTCTTGCGCAGCTTGCAGATGAAGACGTCGATGATCTTCAGCTCGGGCTCGTCCATGCCGCCGTAGAGGTGGTTGAGGAACATCTCCTTGGTCAGGGTCGTGCCCTTGCGCAGGGAGAGCAGCTCCAGCATCTGGTATTCCTTGCCGGTCAGGTGGACCCGGCTGCCGTTCACTTCGACGGTCTTGGCGTCGAGGTTGACGGTGATGTCCCCGGTCTTGATCACCGACTGGGCGTGGCCCTTGGAGCGACGCACCACCGCATGGATGCGGGCCACCAGTTCGTCCTTGTGGAACGGCTTGGTCATGTAGTCGTCGGCGCCGCCGCCGAACGATTTGACCTTGGTGTCGATCTCCGCCGTGCCGGACAGGATCATGATCGGCGTATTGATCTTGCCGACCCGAAGTTGCCGCAGCACGTCCATGCCGGACATGTCGGGGAGGTTGAGGTCCAGGAGAATAAGGTCGTAGTCGTAGATCTTGCCCAGATCCACGCCTTCCTCACCAAGGTCCGTCGTATAGACGTTGAAACCTTCGGACTTGAGCATCAATTCGATGCTCTGCGCTGTAGCGCTATCGTCCTCGATCAACAAAACACGCATCAGCCCCTCCCGGCCTCGCGAACTTCACAAGACGCGCATCCACCGCGCCGCGGAGAATCCACACCCTCTCTCGCCGACGTTAAGCAGCGAGTACTTAAGAGTGGTTAATCCTGAACGGGCGCTTCACGAATCGTAAGGCGATTTGGAGTCGCGTCGCAAGCACTGCCATTAAGGATCTGGAATCAGTTGAATTTCCCCGCCCGGTTCGCGCCGTTCGAGGAAGCCCCACCCTGCCCCGCGTCGCGGCGCTTCGGCATGTGGCAAATCGACTCCGGCAGGCGATTGACCGGCCCGTCCCGCTTCATCGGTGGTTAACGCCGGTCAACCATGTTCGGGGCCATGCAGAACCTGATCTCAGCCGTAGAACGGATCGACCCCCTGACCGTCTCCGGACGGGTGGCGGCGGTGAAGGGCCTCCTGATCGAGGCCAGGGGCGGGTTGACCCGGCTTTCGGTCGGGGCCCGCGCCGATATCCTGCGGCCGAACGAGGCGCCCCTCCCGGCCGAGGTGGTCGGCTTCCGCGACACCCGGGCGCTGCTGATGCCGTTCGGGCCGGTCGAAGGGGTGGCGCCCGGCGCCGAGATCCGCATCGCCCCTGAGGCCGGGGCGGTCTGCCCGACCCTGGCCTGGCGGGGCCGCATCGTCGACGCCTTCGGCCAGCCCATCGACGGCAAGGGCCCGCTTCCGCGCGGTCCGGTCGCCTATCCCATGCGCAGCCCGCCGCCGCCCGCCCACCTTCGCGCCCGGGTCGGGGAACGGCTGGACATGGGCGTGCGGTCGCTGGACGTCTTCACCACCTGTTGCCGGGGCCAGCGCCTGGGCGTGTTCGCCGGCTCCGGGGTGGGCAAGTCGGTGCTGCTGTCGATGCTGGCCCGCAACGCCACCTGCGACGCGGTCGTGGTCGGCCTGATCGGCGAACGGGGCCGCGAGGTGCGCGAGTTCATCGAGGAGACCCTGGGCCCGGAGGGCCTGGCCCGCGCCATCGTGGTGGTGGCCACCTCCGACGAACCGGCGCTGAAGCGACGCCAGGCGGCCTATCTGACCCTGGCCCTCGCCGAATTCCTGCGCGACCAGGACCAGGAGGTGCTGCTGTTGATGGACAGCGTCACCCGCTTCGCCATGGCCCAGCGGGAGATCGGCCTCGCCGCCGGCGAGCCGCCGACCACCAAGGGCTACACCCCCACGGTGTTCACCGAATTGCCCAAGCTCCTGGAGCGGGCGGGCCCCGGTCCGGTCCGGCCCGACGGCACCCAGGGGGGGCCGATCACCGCCCTGTTCACCGTGCTGGTGGACGGCGACGACCACAACGAGCCCATCGCCGACGCCGTCCGCGGAATCCTCGACGGCCACATCGTCATGGAGCGGGCCATCGCCGAGCGGGGCCGCTTCCCGGCGGTCAATGTGCTGAAATCCATCAGCCGGACCATGCCGGCCTGCCAGACCCAGCCCGAGCGGGTGATCGCCGGCCGCGCCCGCGAGATGCTGGCGGCCTACGCCAATATGGAGGAGTTGATCCGTATCGGCGCCTACCGGGCCGGCTCCGACCCCGTCATCGACCGCGCCATAGCCCTGAACCCGGCGCTGGAGGCGTTCCTGAGACAGGACAAGGACGATGCGACGCCGCTGGCCGAATCCTTCGCCCGGCTCGAAGCGATCGTCGCCGAGACGGCGGCCGCGGCATGAAGTGGACCGGTTCGCTGATCCGCATCGCCGAGCACGAGATCGAGGGCCTGCGGCGGCGGATGGCCGAGATCGTCGACCGCCGGGTCGCCTGCGAGCAGCTGTTGCTGCGACTGGCCGAGGAGGCGGTGTCGGAGACCATCCACGCCTGCAGCGACGCCGAGTCCGGCTGGTACCTGGTCGGATTCCGCCAGGGATGGAAGCTGCGCAAGGACAAGGCCATGGCGGACCTCGCGGCGATCCAGATGGAGGAGCAGGGCGCGCGCGACGCCCTGGCCCTGGCCTTCGAGGAGTTGAAGAAGGTCGAGCACGTGGCCGAGGCCTCGCGGGTCGCCAAGGTCAAGGAGTCCGCCCGCCGGGACGGCGCGGCCCTGGACGAGCTCGGCCTCCAGCGCCGAAGCTAGGCCGGATCAGTATCGCGGCGGCTGTTGCGCCGGCGGCTGCTGCTGCGTCGTGGTCAGGCGCTCGGCCACCACGCGCAGGGCGGCCAGATCGTCCGCGATGCGGAACACCGCCATGAAGAACTCGCAGGCCCCGCGCCACAGCAGCACCAGGGCGACGATCACCAAGAGGCCGCCCACCAGGACCGGGATCGCCAGCAAGGCCCCCTGCAGACTGCCGTCGCGGATCGCCACCCCGACCGCCGCCCCGATCACGGTGAAGCCGAACAGGCACACCAGGCCCAGGCCGCACCAATAGATCAGATGGATCACCGGCCCGGTCATCAGCCGGTCGAAGGTGAGCAGATCCCAGAACAGATTCAGTTTGCGGGGTTGGCCGGGCTTTGGGAGGGACGCGCGCATGGTCGTCAGTTTCTGCCTGCCACAGGTGGAAGTCGGCCGCGGAGGGATCGCTAGCAGCGCGGACGTAAGCGCGCAATGCTGTCAAGCACGCCGCGGTTCCGGAACGCGGCGGCGCGGCTAAAACGGCCGCGCCGATTTGCGCCCGTCGCGGCGGAGCAGAATCTCACCTACATAACAGGCGATCCATCCGCCGCCTTCTTTCGACGAGCCCCTGCATGTCCGAGCCCCGCCTGCTTCGAGTCGCCATCGTCGGTTCCGGTCCGGCCGGCTACACCGCCGCCATCTATGCGGCCCGGGCGCTGCTGGAGCCGGTGCTGATCTCGGGCATCCAGCCGGGAGGGCAGCTGACCATCACCACCGACGTGGAGAACTATCCGGGTTTCGCCGGGGTGATCCAGGGACCCTGGCTGATGGACCAGATGCGCGCCCAGGCCGAACATGTCGGAACCGAGATCGTCAACGACATGGTGGTCTCGGCCGACCTGTCGCAACGGCCGTTCCGCCTGGTCTGCGATTCGGGACAGGTCTATCTGGCCGAGACCCTGATCATCGCCACCGGGGCCCAGGCCAAGTGGCTGGGCCTTCCCAGCGAGCAGAAGTACCAGGGGTTCGGCGTCTCGGCCTGCGCCACCTGCGACGGCTTCTTCTACCGCGGCAAGACCGTGGCGGTGGTGGGGGGCGGCAATACGGCGGTGGAGGAGGCCCTGTTCCTCACCAGCTTCGCCTCCCAGGTCACCCTCATCCACCGCCGGGAAGAGCTTCGGGCCGAACGCATCCTGCAGGAGCGGCTGTTCGCCCATCCGAAGATCACGGTGGTGTGGGATTCCGAGGTGGACGAGGTCCTGGGACAGGAGAACCCCTCCGGGGTCAGGGCCGTGCGGCTGAAGAACCTGAAGACCGGCGCGCTTTCGGAGCTCGCGGTCGACGGCCTGTTCGTCGCCATCGGCCACGCCCCGGCGTCGGAGCTGTTCAAGGGCCAGCTCGAAACCGACGAGGGCGGCTACCTCCTGGTCAAGCCGGGCGCGACCTCGACCGCCGTCCCGGGAGTCTACGCCGCCGGGGACGTCTGCGACGCCGTCTACCGGCAGGCGGTGACCGCCGCGGGGATGGGCTGCATGGCCGCCCTGGAAGCGGCGCGGTTCCTGGCCGAGGAAGACCATCGCCGGGCCCACCACCCGATCACCCACGCCGACGCCGAAGAGATCGGGGTCTGGTGAGCCGGCCTCGCGCCAGGCGCCGCAGATGAGCGCGCCGCCCTCGCGGATGCGGGACCTGACCTGGCGGATCGAAGCCCATGCCTTCGATCTCGCCAGCGCCCTGGTGCGGCTGTTGCCGGTGGACTGGGCGTCAGGGCTGGGCGGAGTCCTGTTCCGCACCCTGGGTCCCCTGACCAGGTCCCACCGCATCGCCGAGCGGAACATCCGTCTGGCCTTTCCCGACCAGTCGGACGCGGCGCGCTCGGCGCTGCTTGGCGACCAGTGGGAGAACCTCGGGCGCACCTTCTTCGAATTCCCCCTGACCGACCGGATCACGGTGGCCTCTGGCCGGGTCGAGGTGGTGGGGGCCGAGCGGTTGGCGGCGATCGCCAAGGGGCGGGTCGCCACGGTGTTCGTCTCCGGCCACTTCTCCAATTGGGAGGTGATGCCGCTGGTGATCGTCCAGTCGGGGGTGGAATGCCAGATCACCTACCGCGCCGCCAACAACCCCTACGTCGACCGCCGCATCAAGGAACGGCGCGCCCGCTACGGCGTGCGGCTGTTCGCCCCCAAGGGCGAGGAGGGCGCGCGCGAACTGCTGACCGCCCTGAAGCGCGGCGAGTCGGTGGCGTTGATGAACGACCAGAAGTTCAACGGCGGGCTGGCGACCCCGTTCTTCGGCCGCACCGTCCACACCGCCAGCGGCCCGACGCGGATGGCCCTGAAGTTCGGCGCGGCGCTGCAGCCGATGTCGGTGCAGAGACTCAAAGGGGCGCGGTTCCGGGTGGTGGTGCACGACCCGATCGCGCTGGATCGCAGCGGCGACCGATCAAGCGACCTCGAGGCCGGGGTGGCCAAGGTCAACGCCTTCGTCGAGGCCCGCGTCCGCGAACGGCCGGCCGAATGGTTCTGGGTGCACAAGCGCTGGCCGGCGACGGCCTATGCCGAACTGGCCGAAAGGGGTCTCTAGCGGTTGGCCCGGGCCTTGGCGTCCGCGGTCGGGCTGAGGTCATGGGCAGCGCCCGGGTCGGTGGAGCGCCGCCAGGGCCCCGCGAAGTTGGGCTCGTCCTTGCGGCGGCGATCGGGGCCGAAATAGTCGGCGGTGCGCACGAAGGGGCGGGGCCGGTAGATCACCGCGTGGATCCGCTCCAGCACCGCCTTGGCGGTCAGGGGCTTGGCGACGAACTCGGTGACCCCCGCGTCGCGGGCGTCCATCACCCGCGTGCGCTCCGAATGGCCGGTCATCATGATGATCGGCAGGTAGGGGTTGCGGCTGTCGGGGGAATTACGGACCAGCCGGGTGAACTCCACCCCGTCGAGCGGCGTCATCTGGAAATCGACGATGGCGAGATCGGCGGGCCATTCGCGCAGGGCAGACAGGGCTTCGGCCCCATCGCGGGTCTCACGGATATTGGCGACGCCCACCCCACTCAGGACGGTCATGACGATCGCGCGCATATGCTGGTTGTCGTCAACCAGCAGAACGCGCAGCGATTCCAATCCAGAAGACATTCATTCCCTCGAGTCGCGCACGACGGCCGCCTGGCGGCGAGGCGCATCCGTCGAGGCAGATTGACGCGGATCAGCTTTCCAAAGCGTTACGCCGCATTAAGGCTGGCTGAAAAAGGCTGATCAAATCCGTGGCGAGATCGGCGCCGAATTTCCGACCATCCGCCGGTCCCGGAAGGCGCCTCGGTTCAAGGCCGCGGGTTGTGCTGAAGCCACCGCGAAAGCGCCTCTTGCGGCCCGGCATAGGCCTCCTGCAGCACGGGGCTCCAGTAGCGCAGGGCCTCCAGCGGCACCTGTTTGCCGGAAACGGCGCAGATCACGAACCGGCCCGGCTTCATCAGCACGAATTCGCCGTCGCCATAATGGACGACGGCCTCGCCATCGAGGTTTCGATCATGGGCGTTCATGGCCTCAATGTAGCGTCTTGCCGCGGGCGGGCCAATGCCAAGCCGCCCGGCCGTCAGAACAAACTGCCCTGGTCGCTGGCCGGGGGCGGCTTGCCACCCTTGGGCCTGGCCGCGCCCTCGACAACCGCGCGGCGGTCGCGGTCGGCGAACACCAGCCGGATCTCCTCGCCGGCCTGCAGGTCGACGCCCCTACGGGCAAGCGTTCCGTCGGCGTGGTGCACCCGGGCGAAGCCGAGGCTGAGGGGCCGATTCGGATCGAGGGACAGCCGCAGTTGCTCCAGCCGCACCAACCGGTCGGCGTCGCGGGCGATCCGGCGGACCAGACTCTCGTGCATCCGCCGCCCCAGCTCCGGCAGCCGGGCGCGGCCTTCGGCCCGTTCGGCCGCGCGGACCGCCGCCGTCCCGAGGCGGTTCGACAGTTCGGCCAGGCGTTCGGCCTTGATCCGCTGCGGCCGCGCCAGCAGGGCCGGGCCGAGCCGGCCGGAGGTGCGGGCGAGCTCGCGCTCGTGCACCGCGACGTTGCGTTCCAGGCCGGCGGCGAGCCGGCCCGCCGCGAGATCGAACCGCTGGGCCGCGGGGCCGAGCAGGTCGGCGGGGCGCGGCAGGCGGGCGCCGGCCAGGCGCTGGCGGCGGCTCTCCAGCGCGTATTCGGTGCAGCGGGTCATCCGCCGCTCGAATTCCAGGATCGCGGCCCTCAGGTCGGCCAGGACCGGGGTGGCGATCTCGGCGGCGGCGGTGGGCGTCGGCGCGCGCCGGTCGGAGACGAAGTCGATCAGGGTGGTGTCGGTCTCGTGCCCCACCGCCGAGATCAGCGGGATGACGCTCTCGAACACCGCCCGGGCCAGGGCCTCGTCGTTGAAGGGCCACAGGTCCTCGACCGAGCCGCCGCCGCGGGCGACGATCAGCACGTCCGGGCGGGGGACCGGGCCGCCGGGGACCATGGCGTTGAAGCCGCGCACCGCCGCGGCGACCTGGGCGGCGGCGTCGGGTCCTTGCACCACCACCGGCCAGACCACCACATGCACCGGCCAGCGGTCGCGGATCCGATGCAGGATGTCGCGGATCACCGCGCCGGTGGGGCTGGTCACCACCCCCACCACCCGCGGCATGGCGGGCAGGGGCTTCTTGCGGCCCGGTTCGAACAGCCCTTCGGCCTGCAGCCGCGCTTTCAGCCGTTCGAGCTGCGCCAAAAGGGCGCCGACTCCGGCATGCTCCATGGTCTCGATGATCAGCTGGTAGCTGGAGCGCGGGGCGAAGGTGGTGATGCGGCCCGTGACCACGACCTCCAGCCCCTGTTCGGGCTGGGCCTTGAGCCCCCTGACCGAACCCTTCCACACCACCCCCGCGATACAGGCGTTCTCGTCCTTCAGGTCGAGGTAGATGTGGCCGTTGCCGTGGCGGGTGACCTTGGAGATCTCGCCGCGCAGGCGGACGAAGCCGTACGCCTCCTCCAGGGTGCGCTTGAGCGCGAAGGCCAGCTCGGAAACCGAATAGGGCCGCGCATTTCCGCCGGCTTGGAGGCCGTCGGCGTCGGGGTCGGGCGGAAGCTCGCTCATCGGTCCAACATAGGGCGTAAGGCCGAGTCGCGGCAGGCCCCTACGCCCACGACGGACCCTTGACGCCGTCGCCGGTCAGCCGCACAGGCGGCGGCATGAACATCCTTCTCGTCGGATCCGGCGGCCGTGAGCACGCCCTGGCCTGGAAGCTGGCCCAGTCGCCGCTGCTGACCCGCCTGGTGGCCGCCCCTGGCAACCCAGGCATGGCGGCCGTGGCCGAGATCCGGGCCGTTGAGGCCACCGATGTCGCCGGCCTTGTAGGCCTCGCCCGGGAGATGGCCGCCAATCTGGTGGTGGTGGGCCCCGAATCCGCCCTGGAGGCGGGCCTGGCCGACGCCCTGCACGCCGCCGGGATCGCCTGTTTCGGCCCGACCCGCGCCGCGGCCCGGCTGGAGACCTCCAAGGCCTTCTCCAAGGCCTTCGCCGATCGCCACGGCCTGCCCACGGCCCGTTTCGTCGCCTGCGAAGACGCCGCATCCGCCCGCGCCGCCCTCGACGGCTTCCAGCCTCCCTATGTGATCAAGGCCGACGGGCTGGCCGCCGGCAAGGGGGTGGTCATCGCCGGGACCCGGGCCGAGGCGGACGCCGCGGTGGACGACATGCTGGGCGGCCGCTTCGGCGTCGCCGGGGCGAGGGTGGTGATCGAGGAGTTCATGGTCGGCGAGGAGGCCTCGCTTTTCGCCCTCGCCGACGGGACGACGGCGATGCTGTTCGGCGGGGCCCAGGACCACAAGCGGGCCTATGACGGCGACAAGGGCCCCAACACCGGCGGCATGGGAACCTATTCGCCGGCGCCTGTCCTGACCCCCGAGACCGTCGAGGCCGCCCGCACCGGCATGATCGAGGCGGCGGTGAAGGGGTTGGCGGCGGAAGGGACGCCCTATTGCGGAGTGGTCTATGCGGGGCTGATGGTGACCGACGCGGGCCCCAGGCTGGTGGAGTTCAACGCCCGCTTCGGCGACCCGGAATGCCAGGTGCTGATGCTGCGCCTGGAGAGCGACCTGTTGCCCTATCTGCATGCGGCGGCCACCGGCCGATTGGCCGAAATGGCCCCGCCGGTCTGGCGCGAGCAGGCGGCGATCTGCGTGGTGCTGGCCGCCCGTGGCTATCCCGACGCCCCGGAAAAGGGCTCGGCGATCCGCGGCCTCGACGCCGACTTCGGCGAAGGGGTGGCGGTGTTCCACGCCGGAACCGCCCGGCGGTCCGACGGCGCCCTGGTGGCGACGGGCGGGCGGGTGCTGAACGTCTGCGCCCTCGGCGCCGATCTGGCCGAGGCGCGCCGGCGGGCCTATGCGGCGGTCGCCCGCATCGACTGGCCCGAAGGCTTCCACCGCACCGACATCGGCTGGCGGGCGCTGGGGTAGATCGCAAAAGGCCTTAGGGCCGGGCGCGCGCCGGCGCCGTGGCCAAGAGCCGGTCCACCGCGGCCTCGTCCAGGAACCGCGCCCGCACCGGCCAGGCCGCGACCCGGCTGCGCCATTCCGGCGGCAGCCGCGCCCAATCCTTTTCAGTGGTGAGCAGTCCCGCCCCTAGAGCCGCCGCCCGGTCGGCGAGGAACTGCAAGGCGGCCTCGTCCAGTCGCGCGTGATCGGGATAGGGGGCGAAATCGGCCAGTTCGCAGCCAGCGGCGCGGAGCGACTGCTCGAACCGCCAGGGCTTGGCTATGCCGGCGAAGGCGAGCTGGGGCCCCGGCGGCGGCGGGCCCACGGGCTCCAGCCGGGCGACGAGCGCCGGCTTTCCAGCGAACAGGGCCATCAGCTCCGGATCGGGCGCGTCCAGGTCGGTGGGCAGCAGCACAACCACCGCATCGGCCCGCGCCAGTCCGACCGCCAGGGGTTCGCGCATCGGACCGGCGGGAAAGACCGAGCCGTCGCCGAACGGCCACTCGCCGTTCCGCGTCTCCCCGTCCACCACCACCACCGACAGGGTCTTGGCGACGGACGGATTCTGGTGGCCGTCGTCCAGGAGCAGGACCTGCACTCCGTCCGCCGCGGCGGCGCGGGCGCCCGCGGCGCGGTCGCGGGCGACCCAGGCCGGGGCCTGGGCGGCCAACATCAGCGGCTCGTCGCCGACGTCCTCGGCGGTATGACGGGCGGGATCGACTTTCACCGGCCCCTTGAGCCGGCCTCCGTACCCCCGCGACAGAGCGGCGGCCCGGGTCCCCCCGCCCAGCAGCCGCTGCAACAGGACCTGGACCACCGGGGTCTTGCCGGCCCCGCCCACGCTGAGTCCGCCGACGCAGATCACCGCGATGCCCGGATCGTAGGGCGAGGCCTTCACGATCCGCCGAGCCGTCGCCGCCGCCCACACCCAGGAGGCCGGCCTCAGCAAAGCACGGGTCAGGGCCATGGGCGCGCCTTCGCGGACGTACCACCAGCGGGGGGTGGCGAGCTTCATGGCAACAGGCCTATGAGCGCGTCGGCGGCGGCGTCGAGACCGTCCGCCCCACGGTTCGCCACCGCCCTGGCCCGGTCCGCGCGGGCGTTCGCCGCCCCCGCGTCGTCGAGGTCCCTTGCCCAGGCCTCCCCCAGCGACCGGGCGTCTTCGACGGCGGCCACGGCGTCCGCCGCGCGCAGGGCCGAATAGACATCCACCCAGTTCTCCACATGCGGGCCGACGACGATCGGCGCGCCGAGGCGGGCGGCCTCGATGGGGTTGTGACCGCCGACGCCGGGGAAAAGGCTGCCGCCGACGAAGGCGCTGTGGGCGAGCCGGAACCAGGTTCCCAACTGGCCCAGGGCGTCCGCGACATAGACGTCGGCGCCGCCGAACGAGTCCCCGGCTCCCTGCCGCCGCATGGGCGCCGTGGCGGCGATCCCGGCGCCCCGGGCGGGATGGCGCGGCACGATGACCAGCATGGGCCGGTCGGGCCGTCCCGCCAGGCCGGAGAAGGCTTCGAGGACCACGGCCTCCTCGCCGGGATGGGTCGAGGCGGCGACCAGTATGGCCCGTCCGTCGGCGGCCTGCCGCAACTGGTCCAGCGCGGCCGGGTCCACCGGGGGGACCGCCGCGGCCAGCTTAAGATTCAGCCTTCCGTCGTCCCGGGCGCCGAGGCGGGCCAGACGCTCCGCCGCCGCCTGATCCTGGCCCATCACCAGCCTGAAGCCAGACAGAAGGGCGCGGGCGGCGGCGGGGACACGGGCCCAGCCCACCAGGCTCGCCTCGGACAGGCGGGCCGAGACCAGGGCGGTGGGGATATCGCGGGCGCGGGCGGCGACCAGCAGGTTCGGCCACAGCTCGCTCTCGACGAAGACGGCCAGGTCCGGCCGCCAATGGTCGAGGAACCGGGCGGCGGCGCGAGGCCCGTCCACCGGCGCGAACTGGTGGATCGCGTCGGCCGGAAGCCGCTGCGCCATCAGTTCGGCGGAGGTCAGGGTGCCGGAGGTGACCAGGATGGCGAGACCGGGCCGCCGGCTGCGCAAGGCCTCGATCAGGGGCAGGAGCGAAAGGCTTTCGCCGACGCTGGCGCCGTGCAGCCAGGCCAGGGCGCCCTGCGGCCGGTCGCGGGCGGGCCGCCCCATCCGTTCGGCCAGTCGCGCCGGATCCTCCTTGCCCCGGCGCGCCCGGCGTTTGAGCACCAAGGGCGCCAGAGGCTCCAGCACCGCGGTCGCGGCCCGATAGGCTTGCAGGCTGAGGGGCAGGGCGCTCATGCCGCCAGGGTCTCCGCCTCGGCGGTGATGCGCGAGAGGGCGGCTTCCCACTCGGCCCGCGCCGCCTCGACCGCCTCGCGGTCGGCGTCGGCCGCGACCCAGAAGGGGCCGGCCCAGATGATCACGCCGCGGCCGAAGGGTCGGGGCAGGACGGCCCTATCCCAGGTGTTCAGGCGCAGCCCTGGAGCGCAGGCCAGGCCGACCAGCAGCACCGGCGCTCCTGACAGCTTGGCCAGGAGGGGCGCGCCCTCGGCCATGTGCTCGGCCGGGCCGCGGGGACCGTCCGGCGTGATCGCCACCCCGCCGCCTCCCTTCAGCCAGCGCAAGGCCTCGCGAAAGGCGGCCGCGCCGCCCTTGGCCTTGGCCTTGTCCCAGGTCTTGGTGGAGGAGCCGCGGATGGCCGGGAAGCCCAGCCGGGCCATGGCCGCGGCGATGAAGGCGCCGTCCGCCGACAGGGAGATCAGGGCCCGGGGGTCCTGGGCCGTGCCCGCCCTCACCCGGTCCATCGGCCAGCAGGCCGGCGAAAGGGCGATGCGGCTATGCCAGAAACAGGCGATGGCGGGACCGCCGCGGTTCCACAGGCCCTCGGCCTTGTCCCGCCCCACGTGCCGCCAGCGGATGCTGGCCAGGGTCGGCTTCAGATAGGCGGCCAGGACCAGGCCGAGCAGCGCTTGCGCCGCCCGCGACCGTATTAGCCGCTTCACGGATTGGCGCCCGCCGCTGCGGGGGCCGACGGCGTATCCAGGTGCTGGGCGCGGGCCAGCCGGGCGTAGAGCCCGTTCCGGGCCAGCAGACTGGCGTGGTCGCCCTGTTCGACCACCCGGCCGCGGTCGACGACGTAGATCCGGTCGCAGTCGCGCACGGTCGACAGCCGGTGGGCGATCATCAGGGTCGTGCGGCCCGCCATCAGCCGCTCCAGCGCCTGCTGCACCTGGATCTCGGAATGGGTGTCGAGGGCGCTGGTGGCTTCGTCCAGCAGCAGGATCGGCGCGTCCTTTAGGAAGGCCCGGGCGATGGCGATGCGCTGGCGCTGGCCGCCCGACAGGCGGGCGCCGGCCTCGCCGACGAGGGTGTCGTAGCCTGCGGGCAACTCGGTGATGAAGTCGTGGGCGGCGGCGGCCTCTGCGGCGGCGCGCACCGCGGCCAGGGTCGCGTCGGGCCGGGCATAGGCGATGTTGGCGCGCACTGTGTCGTCGAACAGGAACGGCTCCTGGGTGACCAGGGCGATCTTGTCCCGCAGTGAGGTGGTGGTGACCTCGCGGATATCGACGCCGTCGATGGTCACCCGCCCGCCGGTGGCGTCGTAGAAGCGGGGAATGAGGTTCAGGATCGTGCTCTTGCCGCCGCCGGACGGGCCGACCAGAGCGGTGCTCTGGCCGCGCAGGGCCTCCAGCGCGACCCGTTTCAGGGCCGGGGTGTCGTCCCCATAGGCGAAGGACACGTCCTCGAAGCGGATGTGGGCCTGGGTCAACACCAAGGGCTGGGCGTCGGGGCGGTCCCGGACCTCCGGCTCCACGTCCAGGGCGGCGAACAGGCGCCCGGCCGCGGTCAGGCCCTCGCTCATCACCGTCTGCAGGTTGGCCACCTGGCGCAGGGCCTGGGAGGCTGCGCCCAGCGACACCAGGAAGGCCATCAGCTGGCCCAGGGTCATCTGGTCGTTGACGGCGCGCCAGCCGGCGTAGCCGATCACCAGGGCGGTCACCGCCATCATCAGCGTTTCGGTGGCGGGCGCTGCGGTGGCGCGGGCGTTGGCGCCCTTGATGATGTGCTTCTGCCGGCGCTCGATCACCTCGCCGACGCGGGCCTCCTCATAGGCCTCGCGGTTGTTGATCTTGACGATCTTGACCCCGTCCAGGCTCTCCATCACCGCGGTCGACAGGGCCGAGGTCTCGACCATGGCGCCGCGGGCCGCCTTGCGGGTGCGCACCGAGAAGCGGCGCATCACCCCCGAAGCCGCCGGGGCGACGACCAGCACCATGGCGGTCAGATAGGGCTCCTGGCTGAACATGACCCCGACGGTGGCCAGCACGGTGAGGGCGTTCTGGGTGTAGTTGACCACCCCGGTGGTGGCGGCCTCGCGGATAAGGCCGGCGTCATAGAGCACCGAGGAGACGAAGGAGCCGGAGTGGCTGGCGTTCAGCCGGGCGAGGTCGGCGCGGACCAGCCGGCCGAACAACTGGCGCTGCACGTCGCCGACCAGCCGGTGGCCCAGCTTGTTGACCAGCTTGGCCTGGAACACCTGGGCTGCGCCGCGAATCACCGCCGCCGCCAGGATCAGCAAGGGGATCAGCACCAGGCTGTCGGCGCGCTTCTGGATGAAGATGCGCTTGACCACGGGGTTCAGCAGCCAGGCCAGGAAGGCGGTCATCAGGGCCACGACCAGGGCGCAGACCAGGGCGATCGCGACCTGCTTCCAGCGCGGGGCCAGGTAGGTGCGCACGATGCGGATAGCCAGGGCGCGGCGATCCTTCGCCTCCTGGCGGGGCGTGGGCAGGGATGGCGTCGGCGCCGGCGTGGCGTTCATGCCGGCAGGGGTCGTCTCAATGGCGGACGGTGTCAAGCTGGCCCCGGCTTCCCTTGGCCGGGCGGGCGGCCTACCTATCGCCGCGACTGCGGAGGCGGCGACGGCTCTCGCGCTCCAGGGGACGTCAGCTTGGCCCGGTTCGACCTTTCAAAGCCCGAAGGACGGCGCGCCGCCTATTGGGACTATCTGTGGCAGGACCACGCCTATCTGAGGCTGGGGTTCCAGAACGCCCACTGGATCAGCCCCGAACTGGTCCGCACCAACCAGCCCTGGCCGTTCCAGCTCAGGGCTTGGCGCGACCAGGGGGTGAAGACCGTCCTCAACCTGCGCGGAAGCGGCCACGCCGCGGGCTTCTACGACCTGGAGAAGGACGCCTGCGAACGGCTGGGCCTGACCCTGGTCGATTTCGCGGTCTCATCGCGCGAGGCCCCGACCCGCGCCCAGGTCGAAGGCCTGCTGGCCCTGTTCGAGACCATGGCCTATCCGGCGCTGATGCATTGCAAGTCCGGAGCCGACCGGGCGGGGGTCGTCGCGGTCCTTTACGCCCACGTCCGCCTGGGCCTGCCCCTGCGGCAGGCGCTGAAAGAGCTCAGCTTGCGTCACCTGCACGTGCGGCAGGGCAAGACCGGGGTGCTGGACTACACCTTCGACCGCTATTTCGCGGAAGGCGAACCGGCGGGCCTGAGCTTCGTGGAGTGGGTGCGGCGGCCCGACTACGACCCCAAGCGGATCAAGGCCGATTTCCAGGCCGCCTGGTGGGGAACCCTGCTGACCGAGAAGCTGCTGAGACGGGAGTGACGCGCTTTCAGTCCTGCGCCGGGTCCAGCAGCTTGTGGGCGTGGACGATGACGTAACGCATCAGGGCGTTGTCGACCGTCGCCTGGGCCTTGCTCTTCCAGGCGGCGTGGGCGCTGGCGTAGTCGGGGTAGGCGCCGACGAAATCGATCTTGGAGAGGTCGCGGAATTCGGTCCCGCCGACCTGTTTCAACTCGCCGCCGAAGAGGAGGTGCAGGAGTTGGGGTTTGGCGGCGGCTTCGGTCATCGTGATCCTCACAGGGCGATCGGCGGCAAGTCGATAAGCGTGGTGCGCCGCAAGATCAACGGGTGAAGGGCCGGACCGGCGCAGACCAGGCTCGGATGCACGATACTTTCGCCGTTCAGGACCAGCGGGCGGCCCTTGTGGTCGGTGCACACGGCCCCCGCCTCGTCGGCGATGACCAGGCCCGCGGCCAGGTCCCAGTCGTTCTTGGACGACAGGGCGACCGCCGCATCGAAGGTTCCCGCCGCCACCAGCGCGACCCTGAGCGCGATGGAGTTGCGGTTCTGCACCCGCATCTGCGGCCATGCCTGCGGCCCCGTCCCCTGGGTGAAGGCGCCCTGGGGGCTGAGCATGGCGCAGGCCTCCAGGTCCGCGCAGGCGCTGGCGTGGATGGCGGCCCCGTTCAGCCGCGCCCCCCCGCCGTGCTCGGCCTCATAGGTCTCTTCCAGCCTCGGCGCGTAGATGACCCCCGCGAGGGCGCGGCCGTCCTCCACCACCGCCACCGAGACGGTCCACCAGGGCCGGCCCTTGATGAAGGCCACGGTTCCGTCGATCGGATCGACCATGAACAGCCGTCGGGCGGTGAACCGGGACCGGTCGTCGACCGTCTCCTCGGACAACCAGCCGTAGTCGGGCCGGGCCGCCCGCAGGCGGGTCTGGATCAGCTTGTCGACGGCGAGGTCGGCGTTGGTGACCGGCGACCCTCCGGGCTTGCTGTGGATGTCGAGGCCGCTCTCCTGCAGGCTCAGGGCGAGGCGTCCCGCCTCGTGGGCCACGTCGCGGAGGAGGTCGAGATCCTCGCTCACCGCCCTGCAACCGCCAATCCGTCGATCAACAGGCTGGGGGCGTTGGACGATCCGCGGATCTCCAGGTCGTTGGCGGGGATCAGGCGGGCGTAGAGCTCGATCAGATTGCCGGCGACGGTGATCTCGGTGACCGGATAGGCCAACTCGCCGTTCTCGAACCAGAAGCCGGAGACCCCCGCCGACCAGTCGCCGTTGTTGCTGTTGAGCGAGGGGCCGAACATGGAGGTTACGAACAGGCCCTGGCCCGCGTCGCGCATCAGCTCGGCGGGGGAGGCGGCGCCCGGCTCCAGGGTGAAGTTGTGGGTGGAGACGCCGGGGGCGTCGGCCAGGCCGCGCGAGGCGTGGCCGGTGGTCTCCATGCCGAGCTGACGAGCGGCGCCGGAGTTCAGCAGCCAGGTCGTCAGCACCCCGTCCTCGATCAGGGCGCGGCGGGCGGTGGCCACCCCTTCGTCGTCGAAGAAGGCCGAGCCCAGGCCCCGGATCCGCAGCGGATCGTCGACGACGTTCACTCCCCGGGCGAACACCTGCGCCCCGAGCTTGTCCTTCAGGAACGAGACCCCGCGCGCCACCGCCGAGCCGGAGATCGCGCCCACGAACGGCGACAGCACCTGCGTGGACCCGCGGTTCTCGAACAGCACGGTGGCGGTGCAACTGTCGATCTTGCGCGCGCCCAGGCGGGAAACGGCGCGGAGGCCGGCGTCGGTTCCGATGGTTTCGGGGGAAGGCAGGTCGGCGAGATGGCGGGTCGACCGGCCTTCCCCTCCGCGTTCCATGCCGTTCTCGTCCTCGGCGATGGCCGAGGCCGAGATGGAGAAGCCGCTGGCCTGGCTGAAGCCGGAAAAGCCGTCGCTGGTGACGATGCGCCCGGCGGCGGCGGACCAGCTCGCGCTGCCGCCTTCGCTGTTGGCTACGCCTTCGACCGACCGGGCCGCGGCCTCGGCAGTCCTGGCGGCCTGTTCCAGCGCTTCAGGGGACAGCTCGGCGGGGTCGTAGAGTTCGAGGTCGGGTCCGTCGCCCTTGGCCAGACGGTCCTTGGGGGCCAGACCGCAGTAGGGGTCCTCCGGCGCCAGCCTGGCCATGGCCACCGCCCGCTCCACCAGCCGGGTCCGCACCTCGGGGGAGAGATCCGAACTCGACACCACCGCCTGGCGGCGGCCGATGAAGACGCGCAGGCCGAGGTCGCGGCGTTCCTCGCGCTCGACCTCCTCCAGTTCGCCCATCCGCACCCCGACCGAGAGCGAGCGGATGTCCTGGGTCACCGCCTCGGCGGCGTCGGCGCCGGCGCGAAGGGCGCTCTGGACCAGATCGTGCAGCAGGGCTTCGTCCATACCCATTCCTCAAGGCGCGCTCAGGAGGGCCGCTTATCGCCAGCCGCAAGCGTCGCCGCAAGCGGACAGGCTCAGATGGCGTAGAACAGCAGCAGCGCGCCTGCGAACAGGAACGCGAGCCAGGTCAGGAGGGTCCCTGCGGTGCGTCCGAGGGACGGCCCGGCGTTGGCGGTGATGCCCCAGCCGTGGGCGACCCGGCTCAGGAACAGCACCGCCCCGACTCCGTGGATCACCAGCGCGGGCGAGCCGACCACGGCCAGCATGACCAGGGCGCCGATCCCCGCGGGCAGATATTCGGTGGCGTTGCCGAAGGCGCGGCGCGCCCGCAACAGCTCGGGCACGCCCGCGTCGCCGATCAGCACCCGGTGGCGCTGGCGCTGGCGGACCACCAGGGCCGACAGCACCAGCAGCAACAGCAGATTCAGGCCGACCCAGAGGGCGGCGGCGTGGGCGCTGGGGCTGACGACGGTGTCCATGGCGCTCCTCGCGGCTGCGGCGCGGGCTTGAGGCTGTCGCACAGCCATTAGCCTATGGTTAAGCTGGCCGAACAAGCCGGAACGCCGACTGCCTAGCGCTCCGCGGGCGAGGGCGCTAGCACACAGAGTCATGGACATGGACGATTCCGGCGGCGGCGTGCTTGTGCTGGGGGGGACCAGCCTGATCGGGCGTTTCCTGCTGCCTCGGCTGGCTGAGGGCGCCCGCGTCGCGGCGCTCAGCCGCGATCCGCCCGCCGAGGCGCCGGCCGGGATCGCCTGGATCAAAGGCGCCCTCGGCGACGCGGACCTCGCCTCGAGGCTGCCGCAGGCGGCCACGGTGTTCAGCCTTTCGCCCATCTGGCTGCTGCCGGCGGCCCTGCCGACCCTGCTCGCCAACGGCATGACACGGCTGGTGGCGTTCTCTTCGACCAGCCTGTTCACCAAACAGGATTCGCCCGACGCCCACGAGCGGACCGTCGCCGGGCGATTGGCCGAGGGCGAGGCGGCGGCCATAGCCAGCGGCGCCGCTTGGACCATCCTGCGCCCTACCCTGATCTATGCCGAAGGGCGCGACGCCAATGTCACGCGCCTGGCGCGGCTGATCGCCCGCTTCGGCGTTCTGCCCTTGGCCGGCCGGGGCGAGGGGCTGCGCCAGCCGGTCCATGCCGACGATCTCGCTGAGGCCGCGCTGGCGGCGGCGCGGGCGCCGGCGGCCGCGAACGGGGCGTACGACTTGCCGGGGGGCGAGACCCTGGCCTATCGGGAGATGGGGGCGCGGGTGTTCCGGGCCCTGGGCAAACGACCCCGGCTGATCGCGGTCCCGCCCCTGGTCTGGCGGATGGGCCTGACCCTCGCCTCGCCCCTGTTGCCTGGCGCGACCGCAGCCATGGGCGTGCGCATGGCCGAGGACCTGACCTTTGACGGCGCCCCGGCGGCGCGGGACTTCGGCTGGGCGCCGCGGCCGTTCCGGCCGGATTTCACCGGGGTGAAGCTCTAGGCCGACCAGACCGCCAGCTCATTGCCCGCCGGGTCGGCGAAGTGGAAGCGCCGGCCGCCGGGGAAGCCGTAGATCGGCACGGTCACCGTCCCGCCCGCCGCCTTTACCCGGAGTTCCATGGCCTCAAGGTCGTGGGCGTAAAGCACCACCAGCGGCGGCTTCATCGGCTCGCTGTCGGTGTCGAAGCCGCCCTCCAATCCCTGATCGAAGGCGGCGTAGGCCGGGCCGTAGTCGGTGAAACCCCAGCCGAAGGCGTCGCGGTAGAAGCCCTTGATCGCGCCCATGTCGCGGCCGCGGAACTCCACATAGTCGATCTTGCCGTCTTCCCGCATGTGACGCTCCTTGGATGTTCCGCAAACGTTCTGACCCGCCGCGGGTGAAAGTCAACCGGCGAAAGCCCAGACGCCGGTGCGCTTGACCGCGTGGTCCTCCAGCTCGCGGGTGGTCTCGACCTGGTAGTCGGCCAGCTGGACCAGGCCTTTGGGGTCGAAATAGCTGCGTCTGGGGTCGCCGATCAGCACCGCGGTTCCCCGGGCGGCGGCGACGCCCAGCCAGGCGCGCACCCGCTCGGCCACCGGTTTTTCGTAGCAGATGTCGCCGGCCAGGATCACCTCCACGGCCGGCGGCGCGTCATCGAGCAGGTTCGTGGAGGTGAAGTCCACCGCCACCCCGTTGGTCTGGGCGTTGAGGGCGACGGCGTCGGCGCAGAAGGGGTCGATGTCGGCGCAGAGCACCTTTGCCGCGCCCGCCCGCTTGGCGGCGATGCCGACGATCCCGCCGCCGGCCGCGAAATCCAACACGCGCCGCCCGGCCACGACGTCGGGATGATCGATCAGATAGCGGGCCAGGGCTTGGCCCCCCGCCCAGGCGAAGGCCCAGAACGGCGGCGGCAGGCCGATCGCCTCCAGGCCCTCCTCGGTCAGCTTCCAGATCGGGGTGATCTCGTCGGCCAGGTGCAGACGCAGTTCGGGGACATGCGGCGGGATCTGCAGCCGGGTGTTGGCGAGGATGAAGCCGCGCCGGTCCTCGATCATCTCAGCCTGCGTCGCCGGCTCCCGGAGCGGGCGCGCCGGCGAACTCTGCGGCGTAAGCGGGCGCCAGGGCCGACCGGATGGTCTCAAGGGGGATGGCGATGCGATAGCCGGCTCCGGCGTCGCCGAGCTGGAAGGGCGAGAACAGGGCCAACAGCCCCCCCGCCCTGCCGGCGACGGTGGAGGGGGCCAGGGTCAGGGGGACGGCGGTCAGCTTGGGGCAGGCCTTCAGGTCGCCGTTCAATTCGGCGTCGCCGCTGCGAGCCTTCTTGGCGGCGTGGATGGCGTCGCACAGGGCCCTGTCGGCCGCCGTCAGGTCGGCGTCGCGGGCGAACAGGTCCCGCGCCTGGATCTCCTTGCCCGCGGCCTTGTCCCAGATCAGGCCCCTCAGACTGTTGGTGGGCTCGGCCCCGCCGGTGTCCTCCCGTCCCGACACCTGCAGGCCCATCAGCCTGGGAGTCTCGGCGCTGAGACGGTAGTCGAGGCTCTGGCGATAGGGCCGCACCGTCTCGCCCGTGGCCCGCTGTTCCTCGAGGTCTCCCTTGGCCCCGTCCGCGAAGGCGCGCAGGCTGTTGCGCCCGTCCGAATAGAGCTTGGTGTAGAGCGCCGGGACCTTGGCCACCGCCGCCGGCAGGGTGAGGGCGACCTCGGCGTCGGGCGTGTTCTGACGAAAGCTCAGCGGCGGCAGGGCGGCGGGCGCGGCCGCGGGGGCCGGTACCGCCGGCTTGGGCGCCGGGGCGGGCGGGGGCTTGCGCTCGCAGGACGCGGCGATCAGCGCCACGCCGATCAGCACCGTCCAGGCCCGACCGGCCGTCATCGCTGTCATGGCCGCCACGCTCCCAGAATGAATGCCGCGAACAGCAGCAGCCCTGCGTCCCGGTTGGCCTTGAACAGGAAAAGCGCCCGGACCGGATCGTCCACCCGCACCCGCCCCGCCTGCCAGAGCAGATGGGCGGTGTAGGTCAGCCAGACCGGATAGAACAGCGGTCCCAGATGGGCGGACCAGCCGGCGGCGAGCGCCAGGACCGCCGCGAAGAGGTAGAACGCCAGCACCGCCCGGGGCGCGGCGGCTCCCAGGCGTCGCGCGCTGGACTTCACCCCGGCCAGGGCGTCGTCCTCCAGGTCCTGGATGGCGTAGATGGTGTCGTAGCCGAGGGTCCAGAACCAGCCGCCTGCGTAAAGCAGCGCCGCCGGCCAGGCCAGGGTCCCCGTGGCGGCGGCGAAGCCGAGCAGGGCGCCCCAGTTGAAGGTCAGTCCGAGCCAGGCCTGCGGCCACCAGGTGACCCGCTTCATGAACGGGTAGACCGCGATCAGGACCAGCGAGCCGATCCCCAACCCTATGGCCAGCCGGTTCATGGTCAGAAGGACGCCCAGCCCTGCGAGGCACAGGCCGGCGAGATACAGCCAGGCCTGGCGGACCCGGATCTGGCCCGAGGGAATCGGTCGCATCGCCGTGCGGGCGACCTTGGCGTCGAGATCGCGGTCGACGATGTCGTTGTAGGCGCAGCCCGCCCCCCGCATCGCCGCCGCGCCGATCCCGAACAGTGCGATCAGCAAGAGGCTCGGCAGGCGTCCGTGGATCGCGGGCCCGAGGGCCAGCGCCTGCCAGCCCGGCAGCAGCAGCAGCCAGGTTCCGGCCGGCCGGTCGAATCGGCCGAGCCGCAGCCAGGGCCGAAGACCGGGCGGGGCGTAGCGGTCGACCCAGTTTGTCGCAGGCGCATCGGGCAAGGGGGCGGCGGCGCTCATGAGCGGCAGATAGCCTGTCCCTGGCGGGGGGAAAAGCAATCGAAACGCGGGCGCCCTCGCAAACTGTCCCAGGGTGGCCCATATAGGGCTCGTTTCCCGAAAGCGGCGCGGCGTCATGCAGACCAAGAATCCCCTCCTCGATGAATTCGCCAAGGCGATGGAGACGGCGATGAGCCTGGCCCAGACCGCCGGCGAGGAGGCCAAGGCCGCCTTCCGCGCCCAGGGCGACCGGCTCGCCGCCGAGCTGGACCTGGTGCGTCGCGACGAACTCGACGCCGTCCGCGCCACCCTGACGGCGGAGATCGCCGGCCTCCGGGCGGAGGTCGCCCGTTTGACGACATCCACAGCTACCGCTCGCCCAACGGACGACGTCGGTTGAGCCGGCGCGGCAGAAGCAGATAGCATTCCATTTACCGACGCGACTCAGTCTCGGTTGTGCGGGACCCCCGCGTCACAAGGATCAAAGCCGATGGACACGCCTCAACCTGAAGACGTCGACCTCGGCATCGACCCTCTCGATGTGGTCGAGCACGTGCTCAACGCCGAAAACCTGGATTTCGACCGCACCGAGGACGGGGACCTGGCCTTCGCCCTGGCGGGCGACTGGAAGGACTACGAACTCTGGTTCGCCTGGCGTCCGGAGGCCGATTGCCTCCAGCTCTGCCTGTCGCTCGACCTGCGCGCCTCCAAGGCGCGGCGGGCGGCCAGCCATGAGCTGCTGTCGCTGATCAACCAGCGCGTCTGGCTCGGCCACTTCGAGGTCTGGACCGAGGACGGCGAGATCGTCTTCCGCCATTCCCTGCCCCTGCCCACGGGGGAGCGGCCGACCCTGGCCCAGGCGGCGTCGATGATCGACGCGGCGGTGGAGGCGGCGGACCGGTTCTATCCGGCCTTCGACTTCCTGCTGCGCGGGGCCAAGAACCCCGAGGACGCCATGGCCGCCTGCATGTTCGAGACCGTCGGCCACGCCTAAAGGGTGACGGGCGGGGCGCGGCGCGCTAAGCCGCGTCCATGACCACGCCGATCCTTGTCTTGGGCGCCGGCCGCATGGGCGGGGCGCTGGTGGAGGGCTGGGGCCGCGTCGGCGCCTTCAGCCCCGCCGACCTGATCCTGCGCGATCCCAATCCCGGCGCCGACGCCCTGGCCGCCGCCGCCGCGGGCGCGATCCTCAATCCCCCCGACCAGAGGCTGATCGAGGCCCGGACCGTGCTGATGGCGGTCAAGCCCCAGGTGTGGCGGATGGCCGCAGGGGCGGTCGCCGACCTCTTGTCCCCCGACGCCGTGATCGTCTCCATCGCCGCCGGAGTCCGCGCCGCCGACCTGGCCGACGGGTTCCAGGGCCGCGCCGTCGCGCGGGTGATGCCGACCACGGCGGTGGCCATCGCCAAGGGCGTGGCCTCGGTCTACGCCCCCGACCCGGCGGCCCGCGCCTGCGCCCACGCCCTGTTCGATCCGGTCGCCACCGTCGTCGACCTCGCCGACGAGGGGTTGATGGACGCGGCCACCGCGGTGTCCGGGTCGGGCCCCGCCTATGTCTACGCCTTCGTCGAGGCGCTGGAGGCGGCCGGCCAGCGCGCCGGCCTTCCCGACGACGCCGCCAAGGCCCTGGCCCGCGCCACCGTCGCCGGCGCCAGCGCCCTGATGGCCGAAAGCGGGATCGAACCCTCGGAGCTCCGCCGCCAGGTCACCTCCCCCGCCGGCACCACCGAGGCGGCGTTGAAGGTGCTGCTGGCCGACGACGGCTTCGGCCCCCTGTTGCAGCGCGCCGTCGACGCCGCGGTCGCCCGCGCCCGCGAACTGGCCGGCTGAAGGCGCGCGCGATGACCGACAAGGCCGTTTCCGCTCCCGCCGCCGACGTCCTCGACCGATCCGCGGAGGCCGCCCTGGCGCTGGCCCGCGATCGCCCGTGGGGGGAGATCGCCCTGCGCGACATCGCCCGCGCCGCCGGCGTCTCCTTCGCCGAACTCTATGCGCGGGCCCCCGGCAAGGCGGCCCTCCTGGACCGGTTGTCCCGCCGGTTCGACCGCGAGGCGCTGGTCGCGGCCGAGGACGACGTCGCCGCCGACGCCGAGGTCCACGACCGCCTGTTCGAGGCGGTGATGGCGCGGCTCGAGGCCATGGCCCTCCACCGCGAGGCCCTGATCGCCATCGCCCGGGCCGAGGGCTTGCTGGTGTTGGGGCCGCGCATGCCGGCGACGGCCAGGGCCCTGCTGGAGGCCGCCGGGATCGACACCGGCGGACCGCGCGGCGCGCTTCGGATCGCGGCCATGACCGCGGTGTGGCTGCGCACCCTGCAAGTCTGGCGCGACGACGAGGGCGCGCTCAACCGCACCATGGCCGAGATCGACAAGCGCCTGCGCCAGATGCGCGACCGGCTGGGACGGGTCGGGGCGGGGTTTTAGGGGCCCGCCGTCAAACGCGGCCGAACACCGCCTCCGCCGCCTCGTCCGCGGTCGCGCGGCCGACGTGGATGGTCCACCACAGGGCGTAGAACATCAGCTTCCAGCGGTTGTGGGCCTGGCGCGGGTCGGTGAACACGGCGCGGACGGCGTCCGCGTCGCAGGCTTCGGCGATCCCCTGCACCGCAGCGATCCGTGGGCCCAGGTCGGCGGCGCGCGGGGCGATCCAGTCGGCCACCGGCACGGTGAAGCCCTTCTTTCGCGCCCAAGGCTCGGCGGCTGGGCAATGCCGCTCCAACCACTTGCGCAGGATCCACTTGCCGTGGCGGCCGCGAACTTTCATCGCGTCTGGCAAGGCGAAGGCGAAGGCGGCGACTTGGGGGTCGAGAAAGGGCGTCCGCCCCTCCAGCCCGTGCGCCATCAGGCAGCGGTCGAGCTTCAGAAGTAGATCGTTCGGCAGCCAGGTATAGATGTCGGCCAGTTGGGCTCGCTGCAGACGGCTCACGCCCGGCATTTTCGGGATGCTGGCGCGCCACTGCTGCAGGGCTCGGCGGCCTCCGTCCTTGAGGAACGGCGCGTCGACCTGGGGTTCGGCGGGGCGGCCCCCTTGCCACCAGGGACGCATCGCCCGGCGGTAGCGGCCGTATCCGGCGAACAGCTCATCCCCCCCTTCGCCGGTGAGCACGACCGTGAGCGTGTCCTTGGCGGCCTCGGCCAGCTTGTAGGTCGGCAGGCTGGCGTAGTCGGTGGTCGGATCGTCCAGGGCCAGGGCGACCAGGGGGGCGATCCGCCAGAAGTCCGCCTCGGTAAACAGAGTTTCCCGCCAGTCGAGGTCCAGCGCCCTGGCCACCCGTTCCGCGCCGGCCCGCTCATCGAGCGCCCTGGCCGTCTCGAAGCCGCAGGTGAAGGCCGTGACCGGCCGATCGTTGAGCCGCGCCATGATGGTGGCTACGGCCGTCGAATCGGCGCCTCCGGACAGAAACAGGCCATAAGGAACGTCCGACCGCTGATGGATACGGACGCTGTCCTCCAGTACCTCGTCCAGGCGATCAAGGGCCTGCGACTCCTGGACCGTGGGGGAATCGTACCCGAGATAACGATAGTGCGACGATACTTCGCCGGTATTCGCCACCACCATGGCCGACGCCGGCGCCAGCCGCGACAAGCCGGCAAAGATCGATTCCGGAACATGCTGCTTCCCCGCGTTCAGGGTGAAGTTCAGGCTGAGGAGCTGTGCGACCCGATCCGGATCGAGCGCCGGCCGGTTGTCGGCCAACAGGCTGCGCGGCTCAGACGCGAAGGCGAGACGGTCGCCATCGTTGCGGACATAGAGAGGCTTGATGCCGAACAGGTCGCGCACCAGCCAGGTGCGGCCGTCGAAGCCGACCAGGCAGAAGGCGTACATGCCGCGTAAGCGCTCGAAGGCCTTCTCGCCCTCCATCGCATAGAGGTGCAGCAGGGGTTCGAAGTCGGAACCGGTGGTCAGACGGTCCCTGAGGCCGAACTCTTCGATCAGCTCGAGGTAGTTGTAGATCTCGCCGTTGCCGACGACGGTGGAGCCTGCCGCGTGCAGGGGCTGCCAGCCGTGCTCGAGGTCGATGATCGACAGGCGGGCGTGGGCTAGGGTGGTTTCGCCCACCGTCTCGACCCGGATACCGTCCGGGCCGCGGTGGGCGAGTTGTTCGATCATGGCGCGGGCGGCCGCCTCGTCCGGTTTGCCGATGATCCCCGCGATCCCGCACATCGTCTCAGCCCTCTCCGTAGCGGGCGAAGATCTCGCGCCACCGGGCCACGATGGGAGCCTTGGCGAATTCCGTGGCCACCCGCGCCAGCCCGGCCGCCGCCAGCCGCCTGGCCAGGTCCCGGTCGTGGGCCAGCCGTTGCGCCCCTTGCGCCAGAGCCTCGACGTCGTCGATGGGGGTTAGCAGGCCGTCCTCTCCGTCGCGGATCAGCACCCCCGGCCCCTGGCTGGCGGCGGCGACGATCGGCGCCCCGTGGGCCCAGGCCTGGATCACCGTGTTGCCCAGGGGCTCGTAGCGCGACGGGAACAGGCAGACGTCGGCGGCGCGGTACAGGGCCGCGGCGTCTTCGCGCCAGCCGAGGAACCGCACCCGTTTCTCCACCCCCAACCGGACGGCCAGGGCCTTCAGCTCGTGCTCCAGCGGGCCGGAGCCGGCGATCCACAGCCAGGCCTCGGGGAAACGGGCCAGGGCCTTCAGGCTGACGTCGTGGGCCTTGACCTTGTGCAGCCGGCCCATGGCCAGCAGCAGGGGCGCACCCTCGGGCGTGTCCAGGGCGGCGCGGGACTGGGGCGGCTCGGCGCCGGCCTCGGCGAAGTTGGGGATGTAGACCACCCGGTCGGCCGGCCAGCCCTTGCGCACGATGTGGCCGACGATGTCGCGGGTGTTGCCGACCAGGAGCTCGCAGCCGCGGTAGTACTTCAGGTCGTAATAGCCCCCCAGCCGCCCGATCCGGGTCCAGGGCCCCTGGCGGGGGACCACCCGCCCGGCCCGATTCATCCACTGCAGCAGCACCCGGGCCGGAAGCGCCTCGGCGATCTTACGGATGCGCCGGCCGCTGACGAAATCGAACGGGGCGTCATAGGGCAGGACGAAGGCGGGCACGCCCAGCGCGGCCATGGCCGCCTCGCGTCCCGCATTGGCGTGCAGGGCGGCGGCCTGGCTCAGGCCGTCTTCGGCCAGGGCCCGGGCGAGGGAAAGGAAATAGGTCTCCGCCCCGCCGTCCCCGGGTGAGCCCAACAGGTGCAGAACCGTCATGCGCGGCGGACCCTAAAGGGTCGCGGGCATAAGCCCAAGGCCCGTTCGGTTCATGCCTTGAGGGGGCGGGCAGTGTCCGCTATATCCGCGGGCCCTTGGCTGGGTAGCTCAGATGGTTAGAGCGGAGGATTCATAACCCTCAGGTCGGCGGTTCGATCCCGCCCCCAGCCACCAGGGCCTCCCCCTTCGGATCGATGCCGCCCCGATCAACCTGACGCGCGCCCCGCGCGGGCCAGGCGCGAAGGCGTCGCAAACCTGTAGCGCAACCGAAACGAACGGACGGCTTCCGGCTGCGGTCCGACCACATTCCGACGGCATCAGGACATCCGCCGCCGGTTTCCCGGTTCGACAAAGAGGATCGTCGGATGTCGCCCATCACCTGCTTGAGACCGGCCGCGATCGGGTTGGGCCTGCTCGGCCTGATCGGTTGCGCCGCGTCCCCCGCCCCGGAGCGGCCGGGACGCGGCTTCAGGGAGGCGCGCGAGGGCGGGCCGCGCGGCGCCGCTCCCAGCCTGTTCATCAGTCCGGCCGGAAAACCGTTCCGCGCCGCCCCGGGCGAACCCTATCCGGTGGGCGTCTGGTTCGCCCAGGCCGACCGGAGCGGCGACGGCCGCCTCGACCTGGCCGAATTCGAAGCCGATGCGGCGGCGTTCTTCAAGGTCCTCGACCAGAACGGCGACGGCGTCGTCGCCGGCCCCGAAGTGACCTTCTACGAGGAGCGCCTGGTCCCGGAGATCCTGTCCGGCCGCACCGGCATGCTGGAGGGCCGGCCGCAGCTCCTTCTCGCCCAGTACGGCGGCGGCGGGGGAGGTGGAGGCGGCCGCCGCGGCGGCGGAGGTGGAGGCGGCGGTGGGAAGCCGTCGGGCGACGGCGCCCCCCGCGGCGCGGGCCCGCAGAGCCCCCAGGGGGCCGCGCCCTACAGCCTGCTGGGCGAGCCGGAGCCGGTGACGGCCGCAGACAGCGACTTCAACTCCCTGATCACCGCCAAGGAATTCAAGGACGCCGCAGACCGCCGGTTCAAACTGCTGGACACGGCGGAGATGGGCTATCTGACCCTGGCGACGCTTCCCAAGATGCCGGTGCAGACAGGCGCGGGACGGGGGCCAAGGCGCCGGCCCGTCTGATCCGCCGTCGCGGCGCCGATCAAGGCGGCGGGACCGGGGTCCCTGCGGCCGGGGCGGCGGGAGCTTCAGCCAGAGTGGGCGTGGATACGGCCGCGGGCCGCCGCGCCGGCGGCGCCTTCCTCTGCGCCTGGGCGGCCTCGCGCAGCTGCTTCTTCAGGGAGTCGCACAGGTCGTCATAGGAGCCGTAGGCCCTGACCTGACAGCTCTGGTCGTACATGGCCTGGACCGCCCGCAGGGTGGCGGCGGGATCTTCCGGAGCCGGTTCGGCGGCGGCGAGGGCGGCGGCGGCGGCGAGGACGATCATCCAGCAGGCTCCTTCCCGCCTAGTGATAGGGCGTCCGTGTGGCGGACGCATGGCCTTTTAGGAGTCAGTTCGCCCCGGTCTCGGCCACGATCCAGGCCAGATAGTCAGGGTGCGACCCCGGTCCGACCGGGAGGGCCAGGACGCAGGGCGTGTCGTAGGGATGGCGCGCCACGATGAACATCCGCAGGCGCTCGACGGTGGCGGCGGTGGTCTTGAAGATCACCGGTGTTTCGATGGCCTGCTCCACCTCTCCTTCCCATCGATAGACTGAGGAGATCGGCGCCAGCACATTGGCGCAGGCGGCCAGCCGCGCCTCCACGGCGGCGGCCGCGGTGCTTCCCGCCGTTTCGGCGTCGGGCCAGGTGGTGTAGACCAGAAGCGCCTCGTCCATCGTCCAAAGCTCCTTCGTCGTCGCCTGAGGCGCGCTGACCCGAGATTCCATTTTCCCATGTCCGATCGTCACGCGCCACCGGCCGGAAGCTCTGCCCTGGTGTTGTTTTCCGGCGGCCAGGATTCCTCGGTCTGCCTGGCCTGGGCGCTCGACCGGTTCGAGCGGGTGGAGACGGTCGGCTTCGACTACGGCCAGCGCCACGCGGTGGAGATGAGCGCCCGCGAACGGGTGCGCGACGCCGTCCGCGACGGCTTCCCGGCCTGGCGCGGCCGGCTTGGGGCGGACCATGTCTTGAACCTGCGCGGCTTCGGGGCGGTGGCGGAAAGCGCCCTGACTGCCGACCGGGCCATAGAGATCACCGACCGGGGCCTGCCCTCGACCTTCGTGCCGGGCCGCAACCTGGCGTTCTTCGTCTATGCCGCGGCCCTTGCCGACCGGCGCGACATCGAGATCCTGGTCGGCGGCATGTGCGAGACCGACTATTCCGGCTATCCCGACTGTCGCCGGGTCACGCTGGACGCCATGGAGACGACGCTGAGGCTCGGGGTCGAACGCGATTACCGCATCGAGACGCCGCTGATGTGGCTGACCAAGGCGCAGACCTGGGCCCTGGCCCACGCCCTGGGCGGCGACGCCCTGGTGGACCTGATCGTCGAGGACAGCCATACCTGCTACCTCGGCGAACGGGCGGTGCGTCACGCCTGGGGCTATGGCTGCGGCCAGTGCCCGGCCTGCGAGCTCAGGGCCAACGGCTGGTTTGACTGGCGGGCGAGCCTCGAGGCGACCGCCCCATGAGCTACGCCGTCAAGGAACTGTTCCTGACCCTGCAGGGCGAGGGCGGCCAGGGCGGCCGCGCGGCGGTGTTCTGCCGTTTCGCCGGCTGCAATCTGTGGTCGGGACGGGAGGAGGACCGGGCCGGCGCCGTCTGCAATTTCTGCGACACCGATTTCGTCGGCATGGACGGGCCCGGCGGCGGCCGGTTCGACACGCCGGACGCCCTGGCCGCCGCGGCGGGGGCGCTGTGGCGCGGACCCGACGGCGGCCCCCGGTTGGTGGTCTGCACCGGGGGCGAGCCGCTGCTCCAGCTCGACGAGGCCCTGATCGCCGCCTTCCATGCGAAGGGTTTCGAGGTGGCGGTGGAGACCAACGGAACCCTGCCGGCCCCCGCGGGGCTGGACTGGGTGTGCGTCAGCCCCAAGGCCCAGGCGCCCCTGGCCCAGACCTCGGGCCAGGAGCTGAAGCTCGTCTATCCCCAGCCGGGGGTCGATCCGGCCCGGTTCGAGGGCCTGGCCTTCGAGCGGTTCTGGCTGCAGCCGATGGACGGCCCGGCCCGGGAGGCCAATACCGAGGCGGCCATCGCCTATTGCCTGGCCCATCCCAAGTGGCGGCTCAGCGTCCAGACGCATAAATTTCTTGGCATCCCCTAGGGCCGGCGGGTAAGCCCCCCAGGCCCATGACCCAGCCCGTGTTCGAGATCACCAAGGCCGCCGCTTTCGACGCGGCCCATTCCCTGCCCGCTGGGCCGCGGGCGGACTATCGCCGCCTGCATGGCCACTCCTTCCGGGTCGAAGCGACCCTGCGCGGGACCATGGGTGAAGCCGAGGTCGGCTGGGTCGAGGACCTGGGCGCGCTCGAGGCGGCGCTGAAGGCCGTTTCGGACGAACTGGACCATGGCTTCCTCAACGAGGTCCCCGGCCTGGAAAGTCCCACCCTGGAACACCTGTGCCTGCACTTCGCCGCCCGGCTGAAGCCGCGCTTCCCCGGCCTGGCCCGCGTGACCGTGTCGCGCCCCACCGTCGGCGAGAGCTGCGCGCTGGAGCTCTGACGCCGCGCGCGCAGCGTGGTGGAGGGGAGGGCCTCAGTTCTTCGCCTGGTCGTCCTTGCGCCCGCCGCCGAGGGCCGCGCCCGCGACATGGGTCGTGGCGCCCAGCGTGGCCCCGGCGACCTTGCCCGTGGCGCCGACCGCTCCGCCGACGATGGTCCCCACACAGCCTTGCACGCTGACGGCGGCGGCGACGATGGCGCCGGCCAGAAGGATCATCGAACGGCGAGGCATGGGCGCTCCTATGAAGGTTCGCCGGCACCCTGCGCGGTTATGGTTTCAAAAGTGTGGCCTGCCCGCGCCTAGGCCGCGTCGACCAGCACGACCTCGGCGTCCTCGTTCAGGGCCGTCACCTTGATCTCGCTTTCGCCGGTGATGGCCGCCCCGTCGCGGGGTTCCAGCCGCACGCCGTTGACCTCCACCGCACCGGTGGTCGAGACCAGATAGAGATGGCGGCCGGACGCCGTCGGATAGGTCACGGTCTCGCCGGCCTTGATCGTGGCGCCCGCCACCCGGGCGTCGGTGCGAATGGGCAGGGCGTCGGTGTCGCCGGGCAGGCCTGAGGCCAGGGTCACGAACCGCCCGGAACGCTCGCCCTTGGGAAAGGGGGCGGCGCCCCAGGCGGGGGGTTGGCCGGCGCGGTTGGGCAGGATCCAGATCTGGAAGATCTTGGTCAGCTTGTCCTCGAGATTGTACTCGGAGTGGCGGATGCCGGTGCCGGCCGACATCACCTGCACGTCGCCCGCCTCGGTGCGCCCCTTGTTGCCCATCGAGTCCTCGTGGGTGATGGCGCCTTCGCGGACGTAGGTGATGATCTCCATGTCCCGGTGCGGATGCGGCGGGAACCCGGTCCTGGGCTCGATCTCGTCGTCGTTCCAAACCCGAAGCGCGCCCCAATTCATCCGGCGGCCGTCGTGATAGTCGGCGAAGGAGAAGTGGTGGCGGCCGCGCAGCCAGCCGTGGTCGGCGAAGCCGAGGGAGGCGAAGGGACGGCGCTCGATCATGACAGACCCCGTATCCGTAACTATACGTGTTGCGAATTAAATAGGCGCGCTCGCCCCGGCTGCAAGTGGGTTCGTCGGCTCAGATCAGCGTGCCGTGGCAGTGCTTGAACTTCTTGCCCGAGCCGCAGGGGCAGGGGGCGTTGCGGCTGGTCTTCTCCCAGTCCCCGGGCAGGGCCGACACCGGCAGGGCCTCGCGCTGGTCGGGGGTGAGGGCGCCGCCGGCATAGCCGCGGTTTCCCCATTCCAGGGCGTTCTCGCCGGTATTGGCGTCGAGGTGGATCTCCTGGCCCATGGGCGTGGCCAGGGGCTCGGGCTGCTCGAAATAGAACTCCACCGTCATCACCCAGCGGGTGACGTTTTGGCGCAGATCGACCAGCAGCTTCTCGAACAGGGAGAAGGCCTCGGTCTTGTATTCGTTGAGCGGATCGCGCTGGCCGTAGCCGCGCAGGCCGATGACCTGGCGCAGGTGGTCCAGGTGCATCAGGTGCTCGCGCCACTGCATGTCGACCATCTGCAGCAGGAAATTCTTCTCCAGGCCCCGCATCTGCTCCTCGCCGACCAGGGCGAGGCGTTCGGCGGCGCGGGCCTCGACGGCCTCCACCAGGCGCTTTTCCACGTCCTCGTGACCGATGCCTTCCTCGGCCGCCCAGGCCTCGATCGGCAGGTCGAGGCCGAAGAAGTACTGCACCCGCTCCTTCAGGCCCTCCACGTCCCATTGTTCGGCATAGGCCTTGGGGGGCAGGTGGCGCGAGACCAGGTCGCCCACCGTGTCGCGGCGGAACTCGCCGACGATCTCCGACAGGTCGGTGGCCTCCATGAACTCCTGGCGCTGCTCGAACACGGCCTTGCGCTGGTCGTTCACCACGTCGTCGTATTTGAGCAGGTTCTTGCGGATCTCGTAGTTGCGTTGCTCGACTTTCTTCTGGGCGGTAGCGATGGCCGAGTTGAGCCAGCGGTGGGTGATCGCCTCGCCCTCGGCCACGCCAAAGGTGCGCATGATCGAATCCAGCCGCTCCCCCGCGAAGATGCGCAGCAGATCGTCCTCGGTGGAGAGGAAGAACTTGGAATGGCCGGGGTCGCCCTGACGGCCGGTGCGGCCGCGCAACTGGTTGTCGATGCGCCGGCTTTCGTGGCGCTCGGTGCCGAGGACGAACAGGCCGCCGGCCGCAAGGGCCTGGGCTTTCTTGTCGGCGATCTCGGCCTCGATCAGGCGCTGCTGGGCGGCGGTGGATTCCGGGGTGACCTCGACCCCGGCGTTGCGCTGGTCCTGGCGCCACTTGGCCATCCGCATGTCGAGGTTGCCCCCGAGCTGGATGTCGGTGCCGCGGCCGGCCATGTTGGTGGCGATGGTCACCGCGCCGGGCACGCCCGCGTCGGCGACGATGAAGGCTTCCTGCTCGTGGTAGCGCGCGTTCAGCACCTGGTGCGGCACGCCCTTGCGGGTCTTGCCGGAGGCGTCCTCGAACTGGTGGACCTTGAGCAGCTCGGACAACTGTTCGGACTTCTCGATCGACACGGTGCCGACCAGGATCGGCTGGCCGCGGACATGGCAGTCGGCGATCAGGGCCAGGATGGCCTGGTTCTTCTCGGCGGTGGTGCGATAGACCTCGTCGTCGTCGTCGATCCGGCAGATCGGCCGGTTGGTCGGGATTTCCGACACCGTCATCTTATAGATGTCGGCGAATTCGGCCTCTTCGGTGGAGGCCGTGCCGGTCATGCCGCTGAGCTTGGAATAGAGCCGGAAGTAGTTCTGGATCGTCACCGAGGCCAGGGTCTGGTTCTCGGGCTGGATCTCGGCGCCTTCCTTGGCCTCGATCGCCTGGTGCAGGCCCTCGGACAGGCGGCGGCCCTGCATCATCCGGCCGGTGAATTCGTCGATCAGGATCACCTCGCCGGCCTTGACGATATAGTCCTTGTCGCGCGTGTAGAGGACGTTCGCCCGGAGCGCCTGGTTGACGTGGTGGACCACGGTGATGTTGGCCGGGTCGTAGAGGCCGGCGGAATCCTCGGCCAGGTGGCCGCCCGCGCCCAGGATCTCCTCGATCTTCTCGTTGCCGTATTCGGTCAGGTGGACCTGTTTCTGCTTCTCGTCGTGGTCGAAGGTCTCCGGATCGACGATCAGCTCTTTGACCAGCTTGTCGATGGTCCGGTAGAATTCCGAACGGTCCTCGGTCGGTCCGGAGATGATCAGAGGCGTGCGGGCCTCGTCGATCAGGATGGAGTCGACCTCGTCCACGATGACGAAATGGTGCCCGCGCTGGACCATCTCCTTCGGGTCGTAGACCAGGTTGTCGCGCAGATAGTCGAAGCCGAACTCATTGTTGGTGCCGTAGGTGATGTCCGAGGCGTAGGCCGCCTGGCGCTCGGCCTGGCTGAGCCCATGGACGATCACCCCCACCGACAGGCCGAGGAACTTGTAGACCTGTCCCATCCACTCGCTGTCGCGGCTGGCCAGGTAGTCGTTGACGGTGATGACGTGGACGCCCTTGCCTTCCAGGGCGTTCAGATAGACCGGAGCGGTGGCCACCAGGGTCTTGCCCTCGCCGGTGCGCATCTCGGCGATGCCGCCGAAGTGCAGCACCATGCCGCCGACCATCTGCACGTCGTAGTGGCGCTGGCCGAGCACCCGCCGGGACGCCTCGCGCACCACGGCGAAGGCCTCGTTGAGCAGGGCGTCCAGGGTCTCGCCGGCGGCGAAGCGCGAGCGGAACTCGTCGGTCTTGGCCCGAAGCTCGGCGTCCGACAGGGCCGCCATCCTGGGCTCAAGGGCGTTGATCGCCGAGACCCGTGCCTGGAAGGTCTTGACCTTGCGGTCGTTGGAGGAGCCGAAAATCTTCTTGGCCAGGGCGAGCATAAGGGGTCCGAACGACGAAGGGCGCGAAGTCGCGACGCTGAAGGCGCCGGCGGTCCGCGCCAGGAATGGGACTCAAGCCAGAAGCGAAAATGCGACCGGCCGCGGGGCGGGCAAGCCGCCGCCCGCGTCCGGAAAAACCGCTCGACTTGCGCGCGCGCGAGACTTAAGCAGCCGGCCGAAGCCTGTCAACGAGACGGCATTTTCCCTTTACCCGCGCGCGCGGCGCACCTTTGTGAGGCTCGCTTCGTCCGCAGCTCACCTTAGAGGAACCATGGCCGTCCTCCTGCCGATCCCTTCCCCTCGCGCCCCGACCTGGGCCCTGGCGGCGATGGCGGCCCTCGCCCTGGCCGCCTGCGGACAGCAGACCCTGTCAAACCGCCCTCCGGAGGCCGGCGACAAGGCCGCTGCGCGGGTCGCCGGGGAGACCATCTGGGCGTCCGACGTCAAGCGCCAGGCGGTGTCCCAGGGGCTTATCGGCGAGGGCGAGCCCCTCGACGTCTCGTCGGACCTGTTCCGGCGGGCGCTGAACGAGGTGATCGACCAGAAGCTCCTGGCCAAGGAGGCCCTGCGGCTGAAGCTGCAGCGCGAGCCGGTGGCCCAGCGGCGCCTGGCCGCCGCCTACGACCGGGTGCTCGGGGACATACTGATCGAGAGCGTGGTCGACCGGGCGGTGAACGAGAACGCGGTCCGGGCCCTGTACCAGGACCAGCAGAAGCTTTCGGCCCAGTCGGAGGAGCTGAGCGCACGCCAGATCGTGGTCCCCAGCCAGGCCGACGCCGACGCGATCAAGAAGCTCCTGGACACCGGCGCCTCCTTTGAGACCCTGGCCCTGCAGCGCTCCACCGATCAGGCGACCCGGTTCAACGGCGGCGAGCTCGGCTACTTCACCCTCGACGCCATGCCCGACCCTTACAAGGCCGCCCTGGCCACGGCCCAGAAGGGCCAGCTGGTCGGCCCGTTCAAGATCGACACCGGTTTCGCGTTGGTGAAGGTGGAGGACCGGCGGCCCGAGCAGCCGATCAGCCTGGAGGAGGCGCGGCCCCAGATCCTCCGCTTCCTGACCTATGACCAGATCCGCGCCACCCTGGATCGCCTGCGCCAGGGCTCCAAGGTCGAGGTGCTGCTGAGCCGGCCGGCGACCCCCGGCGGCCAGCCGCGCGAACCCGCCTCGGCTCCGCCCGCCGGAGCCGCGCCGCCGTCCGCCGGCGCGGAAGGCGCGACCGAGGGCGGCGCCGCCGTCACCGCCCCGGCCGCCGCCCCGTCGGTTTCCCCCAAGCCCGCCGCCAAGCCAAATGGGGCGGGGCTCAAGTCCGTGGCGCACTGATGACCGACCAGCCCCAGACCGGCGCCGGCAAGCCCGGCCTCGCCATTTCGCCCCTGGCCACGCCCTTCCCGGAGATCGGGACCATCGGCGGAGTCGAGCTCGCGACCGCGCGGGCCGGCTTCTATAAGCACGCGCGCGAGGACCTGCTGGTCATGCGCTTCGCCCCCTGGACCACCTGCGCCGGGGTGTTCACCCGCCACGGGGTCGGCTCGGCGCCGGTGGACTGGTGCAAGGCGGCCCTGGCCCGGACCGGCGGCGAGGATATCCGCGCCGTGGTGGTCAACGCCGGCTGCGCCAACGCCTTCACCGGCGCGGCCGGTTTCGAGGCCTCCCGGCGCTCGGCCGCGGCGGTCGCCGTCCTGGCCGAGGCGGAGCCCGACCAGGTGATGGTCGCCTCCACCGGGGTGATCGGGGTCCTGCTCGACGCCTCGAAGATCGAACAGCAGATTCCGGCCATCGGCGCGCGCCTGGCCCCTGACCGGTGGGCCGAGGCCGGCCGCGCGATCATGACCACCGACACCTTCCCAAAGGGCGCGGCGGCGCAGGCGGAGATCGGCGGGGTCAAGGTGCGCATCGCCGGGATCGCCAAGGGCTCGGGCATGATCGCCCCCGACATGGCCACCATGCTGGCGTTCGTGGCCACGGACGCGGCCCTGGCGCCCAAGGTGCTGCAGGCCCTGCTGAAATCGGCGGTGGCGCGCACCTTCAACGCGGTGACGGTGGACGGCGACCGCTCCACCAACGACACCTGCCTGCTGTTCGCCACCGCCGCCGCTGGGGCGCCGCGGATCGACGATCCGGCCGATCCGCGACTGGAGCCGTTCCGTCTGGCCCTTTCCTCGGTGCTGATGGACCTGGCCCAGCAACTGGTCCGCGATGGCGAAGGCGCCTCCAAGTTCGTCAAGGTCACGGTGGCCGGAGCGGTGTCGGAAGCCTCGGCGCGCAAGATCGCCCGGACCATCTGCGAAAGCCCCCTGGTCAAGACCGCCTTCGCCGGCGAGGACGCCAACTGGGGCCGGATCACCATGGCCGTGGGCCGGGCGGACGAACCGATGGACCGGGACAGGCTGTCGATCCGCTTCGGGCCGCTGTGGGCGGCGCGCGACGGCGCGGTCTCCCCCGACTACGACGAGGAAGCCATGTCGGCCTATATGAAGAACGCCGAGCTGGAGGTCGCCGTCGACGTGGGCGTCGGCTCGGCCAGCGCGGTCATGTGGACCTGCGACCTGACCCACGGCTACATCTCGATCAACGGCGACTACCGCTCGTGACCATCCGCAGACGGATTTAGGCGATGGCCAGGCCGCTCCTCCTCGTCGCCGCCGCCGCCCTCGTCGACGTCGACGGCCGGGTGCTGATCTGCCAGCGGCCCGAGGGCAAGCAACTCGCCGGTCTGTGGGAGTTTCCCGGGGGCAAGATCGAGGCCGGAGAAACCCCCGAAGCGTGCTTGATCCGTGAGCTGAACGAAGAGCTGGGCATCGAGGTCAAACCCGCATGCCTGGCCCCCTTCGTCTTCGCCAGCCACACCTACGAGACGTTCCATCTCTTGATGCCGCTCTATCTGATCCGGCGCTGGGACGGTTTCGTGCAGCGGCGCGAACATGCGGCCCTGGCCTGGGTCAAGCCGGCGCAGTTCGACGACTATCCGATGCCCCCCGCCGACGGGCCCCTGTGCGCCTATCTGAGGGATTTCCTCTAGGGCGACCCGCTTCAGGGAAGCTGCGGCACCTCGACCACGCGCCGGATCGCCCTGGCCAGGTCCGCCTGACCGTCCTTGGCGATGTTGTGGCCACAACTCGCGACGATCCTCACGGTGATCATCGGGTGGGCGGCGTAGAGCGCGCGATCCTCGTCGGAAACCGCGCTCGGCGCCCGCACGATCGGGCGGGGCTCGCCCAGGGGATCGCCGGCGACAAGGGCCAGGGTCGGCACGTTCAATCGGGAAAGCAGCCCGCGATAATCGCGGCCGACGATCCCGTGCTCGGAGACGCCGAACAGGTTCCAGACCCACTGGGCCAGCCGCGGGTTGGATTGCACCTTCGCCCGGAAGATGTCCGGCAGCATCCACAACCGTCCGGTCGTGATCGGCGAATCGACCAGCACCTTGGCTCTTATGCTCGGGTCCTGCATGGCGATCGCCGCCGTGCCGCCGAGCGACAGTCCGATCACGGCTGACTGGCGGTGGGCTAGCTGGGCCAGCACCTCGTCGAAAGCCGCGGCGAAATCCTCGATCGAGTCCCTTAAGAACGGTTCCGAGAACATGCCGGGCAGGTGGGCGTAAGCCACGTCGACGCCGGGGAAATCCTGGGTCAGCCCCAGCAGCACGTTCTTCTTGCTGAAGGCGCCGCGGATCACGAACAGCAGCCGTCGCTCCGGCGAGAACCGGGCGAAATCACCCCAGATCGGCGTCGGGCCGAACCGCGTCTCGAAGATGCGTACGTCCATGCGCCCGCTCTAGTTCAGCCCGTGGCGGCCGGTAAAGGTCACGTTTGCCGCGAGGGAGCGAACGGCGGGATCCGGTTGAGCACCGCGGCCGTCGCCCCCGCCGGCGCGCCCGCGCACAGTCCCGTCTCCCGCAGCACGAAGGCGTGCTCGACGATCGAGGCCTGCTGTTCGAGGTTGTGGGCGGCCCAGGGTTTCAGCGGCAGGCGATAGCGATAGCCGGGCAGTCCGGGTCCGTAGCCGCCGCGAACCACGGTCAGGGCCCAGCTCGCCAGGGTGCGCAGCGGCGCGGTCTGGAACTGCCAGACGTGGACCAGTTCATGGATCAGCCAAGCCTGCCTCCGTATCGATTCCGCCGCAAAATCGGCCGGCGCCGGGCTGGCGGGCGGGAAGGTCACGTAGGAACCGAAGGCGATGGCGAAGCCGCCCCAGCGCCGGGTCGAAAGGCGCACCCGCGCGTAATCGACCGCCTCGCCGAACACGCTGCGGGCGATGGCGACCTCTCCCGCGGTGAGGGGGCGGCTCATTCGTCGCGCAGGCGGTGCTCGACCACGCCCAGGGCGTCGGCCAGGCGCATCTTGGCCGAGCCCGGCTTCAGGGGCTGCTGCTGCGACGGGTGCGGGGTCCAGCCGGTGACGGCGATGATCTCGAAGGTGGCCGGGACGCGTCCGTCGGGCAGGGCGAAGCGCTCGACGTAGATCTCCAGCGCCCGGGCCAGCACCGGGCGGCTCAGGGGGCGGCGGGCCCGGTCGGTCAGGGCGTTGGTCTCGCCCATGGCCCGCAGGTCGGCCATCAGTTTCAGCGGGTGGGCGTAGCGGACCACGACCCGCTCCACGTCGGCCACCGGCAGGGCGAAGCCGGCCCGCTGCAGCAGGCCCGCCGCATCCAGGCCGTCGGCGAAGGGCGAGACGCGCAGGCCCGCGCCGCCGGCGATCTCGGCCTCGGCGGCGATCAGCGATTGACGCAGCTCCGTCAGGGTTCCCCGGCCGAACAGGGCCCCGATGAACAGGCCGTCGGGCCTCAAAACGCGGCGTATCTGCACCAGGGCGCCCACGAGATCATTGGTCCAGTGCAGCGACAGCAGCGAGACCACCAGGTCCAGGCTCTCGGGCGCGAAGGGCAGCCGCTCTTCGTCGGCGACCACGCGCAGGCCGGCTCGGCCCTTGAGCATCCGTTCGGACAGGTCGGCCTCGATCACCGCGCCGACGCGGGACGCCGCATCGCTTTGCGCCAGGGCGCGGGCGAAGGCGCCGTCGCGGGCGCCCAGGTCGAGGGCCAGGGGAAACGTCCGCAGCACCGCGCTCAGCCGCTCGGCGGCGTCCTCGGCCGCCCGTAGCTTGAGGAACCCGGCATAGCCGGACGCCGCACGGTCCAGGCGGGCGCGATGCAGGAGGCGATCGAAGATCCGGGGCGGGGCGTCGGTCATGCCGGCAAGATGGGGCTTATCGGCGCCCACGTCATCCTCGGCCGGCGCCGGGAAGCTTGACGGCGGCTTCCGAGCCCTGAACCTTTGTGTGATGCAGCCGGCGCTGAAATCCGTCCTTCGCGGCGCCCTCGACCTGATCCTGCCGCCCCAGGCGCTGGACGGCGGGACGCGGCCGATGAGCCAGGGCCTGTCCGGCGCCGCCTGGGGACGCATCCAGTTCCTGGACGACCCGGTATGCGACGGTTGCGGCCTGCCTTTCGAATACAGCCTGGGGGAAGGGGTGCGATGCGCGGCCTGCCTGGCCCGGCCCCGCGCCTTCGCCAGGGCCCGGGCGGCCTGTCTTTATGACGACGCGTCGCGCGACCTGATCCTCAAGCTGAAACACGCCGACCGGCCGGAGCTGGCGGGCTTGTTCGCCGGCTGGCTGTCGCGGGCGGCGGCCGAACTGGTGGAGCAGGCCGATCTGATCGCGCCGACGCCGCTGCATCCGCTTCGTCTGTTCACCCGCCGCTACAACCAATCGGCGGAGATCGCGCGGATCCTGGCCCGGCGGGCGCGCAGGACCTATGCGCCGCAGCTGCTGCGCCGGCGCCGCGCTACCGAAAATCAGGGGGGCAAGTCCGGACGAGGGCGGCGGCTCAACGTCCAGGGGGCCTTCGAGGTCACGCCCGCCCAGGCCGCGCGCCTGGCCGGAAAGCGGGTTCTGCTGATCGACGACGTCCTGACCACGGGCGCCACGGCCGAGGCCTGCGCGCGGGCGCTTTTGAAGGCGGGCGCCGCCGCGGTCGACCTGGGTGTTGTGGCGCGGGTGCGTGAAGCCGCGAACCTCACTATATGACGACCCGGTGTCATCAACTCTCCAGGGTGCGTCCATGCCCGACGTCGTGATCTATACCCGTCCGTTCTGCTCCTTCTGCGCCCGCGCGGTCTCGCTGCTGGAGCGCAAGGGCGTGGCCTATGTCGAGATCGAGGACGCCGCCTACGACGCCGACAAGAAGCGCGAGATGATCCAGAAGGCCCAGGGCCGGACCACCTTCCCGCAGATCTTCATCGGCGACCAGCACGTCGGCGGCTGCGACGACCTGATGGCGCTGGATCGCGCCGGCGAACTCGACAAGCTGCTCGAGACCGCGTGACCAGCCTGCGCGCCGCCGTCGTCCAGCTGCGCACGCCCGCGACCCTGGGCGCGGCCCTGGCTCACGCCGCGCCCCTGGTCCGCCGGGCCGCGGGTGAGGGCGCCGAGCTGATCGTCACGCCGGAAGCCAGCAACATCATCCAGCGCGATCGGGAAAAGCTGTTCGAACAGCTCGTCACCCTGGACCGGGACCCGGTGGTCCAGGGACTGGCGGCCCTCGCCGCCGAGCTGAAGGTCCGTATCCTGGTCGGCTCGGCCCTGGTGCTGCGCGAGGAGGGCGGCTCGGCCAACCGCTCGGTGCTGATCGGCCCGGACGGCGCGATCGAGCAGACCTACGACAAGATCCACATGTTCGACGTCGACCTGCCCGGCGGCGAAAGCTACCGGGAGTCGGCGGTCTATGCCCCGGGGGAGCGGGCGGCGATCGCGGCGCTGCCACAGGGACGGCTGGGCCTGACCATCTGCTACGACCTGCGGTTCGCAGAACTGTACCGCCGTCTGGCCCTGGCGGGGGCCGAGGTGATCGCCCTGCCGGCCGCCTTCACCCGCCCCACCGGCGAGGCGCACTGGGACACCCTGGTCCGCGCCCGCGCCATCGAAACCGGGGCCTTCATCCTGGCCGCCGCCCAGGGCGGTTTCCATGAGGACGGCCGCGGCACTTGGGGACGGTCGATGATCGTGGGGCCCTGGGGCGAGGTCGTGGGCCGGCTGGACGACGACGAGCCGGGGGTCCTGGTCGCCGACCTGGACCTGACCGCCGTGGCCAGGGCTCGCGCCGCCGTCCCGTCCCTCAGGAACGCCCGCGCCTTCGCCGGACCGGAGGCGACGTCGTGATCCGCTACGCCCTGGTCTGCGAGCACGATCATCCGTTCGACGCCTGGTTCGGCGCCTCGTCGGATTACGACGACCAGATCGCCCGAGGACTGGTCGAATGCCCGTTCTGCGCCTCGACGCGCGTACGCAAGCAGATCATGGCGCCGGCGGTGAGGAGTACGAAGACGTCCACGGACGCCCCGGCGCCGGACCAGGTCCACGCCCGGATGATGGAGGCGATGGGCAAGGTGCGCCGCCACGTGGAGACCAATTTCGACTATGTCGGCGACCGCTTCGCCCGGGAGGCCCGCGACATCCACGACGGCGAGTCGGAGGCTCGCGGTATCTATGGCGAGGCCAGCCCCAAGGAGGTCAAGGCGCTTATCGAGGACGGCATCCAGGTCGCGCCCCTGCCGCCGGCGGCGACGCCCAAGGCGAAGACCGAGGTGAATTGATCGCCTGCATCGAAGGACGCGGCTACAGGGCGGGCGCGGTCACCACGTTCAGGGTCTTGCCGCCTTCCTTCAGCTTGCGGTCCAGTGCGATGCGTTGCGGGCCGAAGAACACCCGCCAGCGGGAGCCGTCCAGGGTGGCGGAACTGCGGATGGCGTCGTCGTCGATGAAGATGAAGCGGCCCTGGAAGGCGCCGTTGATCTGGCCGCCGTGGATCAAGAACTGCCGCTCCAGATAGGCCGCGCAGGTCTCCAGATTGGCGATGTCGGCGCCGACCCGGTGATAGGCCGGCTTGTCGTGCTCCAGGGTCAGCCGCCAGCAGACCCCCGGGTCCCGCGGGGCCTGGGCCGGCCCCGGGGCCAGCAGGCTGGCGCCTACCGCGCCCACGGTGACCACCGTGAAGACGACGCCGATCAGTTTCCAGGGCGGCCCGCGATTAGCCAAGGGCAGGGTCCTTCGTGACCGTCATCAGATAGTTGACCTGGACGTCGCCGCTGAGCGACCAGCTGTCCGAAAGCGGGCTGTAGGAGACTCCGAACGGACCCTCCACCGTCACCGGCGTGTCCGAAAGGAAGCCGCGGACCTCCTCCGGATGCAGGAACTTGCGCCAGTCGTGGGCGCCGCGGGGCAGCCAGCCCAGCACGTATTCCGCCCCGATCTTGGCGAAGGCGAGCGCTTTGAGCGTCCGATTGAGGGTGGCCACGATCATCAGCCCGCCGGGGGCCAGCAGGCGGGTGCAGTCGCGCAGATATTCGCCCGGATCGGCGACGTGCTCGATCACCTCCATGTTCAGCACCACGTCGAAGGGAGCGATGCCTTCGGCCAGGAGCTGTTCGGCGGTGGCGCAGCGGTAGTCGATGGAAAGACCCGTCTGGGCGGCGTGGGCTCCGGCCACCCCGATGTTGCGCTCCGAGGCGTCCACCCCGACGACCTCGAAACCCAGCCGGCGCATGGGCTCGGACAAAAGCCCTCCGCCGCAGCCGATGTCGAGCAGGCGAAGACCCTCGAACGGCGCGGTCGTTTTTCCGTCGCGACCGAACCTGGCCAGGGCTTCGTCCCGGATGAAGCCCAGCCGCACGGGATTGAACTTGTGCAGGGGCGCGAACTTGCCGTGGGGGTCCCACCATTGGGCGGCGATCCGCGAAAAGAAGGCGACCTGATCGGGATCGACGCTGGGACCCGAGGCGTGGGGACCGGAGGCGTGGGGCGCGGTGTTCATGCCTCATACTTAGGGCCCCGCTCGTGCGGCGTCACGGGCGCGGACGACGAAACCGGCCCCGGTCGCCTTAACCGGGTTCCACTTGGGGCTATCGTGCTCTAGAAGCGCCCGTCCTGCAGATTAAGGTTCGAGCGCGGATGGCTTCGCGGCTGGTAATGAAATTTGGCGGCACCTCGGTCGCCGACCTGGAGCGCATCGCGCGGGTGGCCCGGCTGGTGGCCGCCGAGGCGCGGGCGGGCGTCGGCATAGCCGTGGTGGTGTCGGCCATGTCCGGCAAGACCAATGAGCTGGTCGCCTGGACCGACGCGGCGGGCAAGGCGGCCCACGGCCTGCCATCCTCCGACGATGAATACGATGTGGTGGTCGCGTCCGGCGAACAAGTCACGGCGGGCCTCCTGGCCATGACCCTGCGCAACATGGGGCTTCCGGCCCGCTCCTGGATGGGCTGGCAGATCCCGATCTATTCCGACGAGGCCCACGGCAGCGCCCGCATCGACGAGATCGACGGCGACAAGCTCGGCGCCTCCATCGACGGCGGCCAGATCGCGGTGATCGCAGGCTTCCAGGGCGTCACCCGCCAGGGCCGCATCACCACCCTGGGACGGGGCGGTTCCGACACCTCGGCGGTGGCGGTGGCAGCGGCGCTTCGGGCTATCCGTTGCGACATCTACACCGACGTGGACGGGGTCTACACCACCGACCCGCGCATCGAGGACAAGGCCCGCCGTCTCGCCCGCGTCTCCTACGAGGAGATGCTGGAGATGGCCTCCCTGGGCGCCAAGGTGCTGCAGACCCGCTCGGTCGAGCTGGCCATGTCCCAAAGGGTGCCCGTGCGGGTGCTGTCGAGTTTCGTCGAGCCGGGGGACGCATCCCCCGACGCCGGCACCATTGTCTGCGACGAGGAGGAGATCGTGGAAAAGCGCATCGTGAGCGGCGTCGCCTATAGCCGCGACGAAGCCAAGATCACCCTGCTGGGCCTGCCCGACCATCCGGGGGTGTCCTCGGCGATCTTCTCCCGCCTGGCGGACGCCAATGTGAACGTGGACATGATCGTCCAGTCGCGGTCCCGGGACGCCAAGGTGGCCAATATGGATTTCACCGTCGGCAAGCGCGACGCCGCCAAGGCGGTGGAGATCGTCCGGGGGGGGCAGGCCGAGATCGGCTTCGAGGACGTCCGGGTGGACGACAACGTCTCCAAGGTCTCGGTGATCGGGGTCGGGATGCGCAGCCACGCCGGGGTCGCCAAGACCATGTTCGGGGCCCTGGCGGAGAAGGGCGTCAACATCCAGGCGATCTCGACCTCCGAGATCAAGATCAGCGTGCTGATCGACGCGGCCTACACGGAACTGGCGGTCCGCGCCCTGCACGCCGCCTACGGGTTGGACCAGCTCTAACTGTCGCCCCTGCGGAGCGCTGGCGCAGCGGGCGAGGTTGGGCCAATGCTAGGGGCATGAGCATCACGCCACCGGATGGTCTCCTCCGGCGTCTGCAGCCCTGCGGCCCGGTGTGCGACGCGGCGGCGGCGGCGCGGACCCGCGAAGCCCTGGCCGAGGCGGCGCAGGCCTCGGGCTGGACGCCGGTGCTCGAAGCGGCCTGGCCCGCCCTGGCGCCGGTGTTCGGGGCCGCGCCCTATCTCGCCAGCCTGGCCCGCCGCGATCCGCCACGGCTGGTCCGCATCCTCAACGACGACCCCGACCGTCGGCTGGAGGCCCTGCTCGCCGACGCAGCCGCGCTGGCCGCAGGGGCGGAGCCGGAAATGGTGGCGAGGGACCTGCGGCGGCTGAAGGCCGAACTGCATCTACTGACCGCCCTGGCCGACCTCGGGGGCGTGTGGGACCTCGACCAGGTCACCGGCGCCTTGACCCGGTTCGCCGACGAGAGCCTGAAGACGGCGCTGGCGGCGGCGGCCGCCGCCGAGACCCGGCAGGGACGGCTGGTCGCCCCCGCGAATCCGAGCGCAGGCCCGGTCCCCGGCTATTTCTGCCTCGCCCTGGGCAAGCACGGGGCGTTCGAGCTCAACTACTCGTCCGACATCGACGTGACGGTGTTCTACGACCCGGAACGGATGCCGGTCGCACCGGACATCGAGCCCCAGGCCCTGGCGCTGCGGTTGACCCAGGCGGTGGCCGGGCTGCTGCAGGACCGCACGGCGGACGGCTATGTGTTCCGGGTCGACCTGAGGCTCCGCCCCGACCCGTTCTCCACGCCGGTCGCCGTGCCGGTGGAGGCGGCCCTCGACTACTACGAGAGCGTCGGCCAGAACTGGGAGCGGGCGGCGATGATCAAGGGCCGGGCTGCAGCCGGCGACATCGCGGCCGGCCAAGCCTTCCTGGCCGAACTCCATCCGTTCGTCTGGCGGCGCAACCTCGACTTCGCCGCCATCGCCGACATCCATTCGATCAAGCGCCAGATCCATGTGCACAAGGTCGACGAGCGGCTGGAAGCCAAGGGCGCCAACCTCAAGCTCGGCCACGGCGGCATCCGTGAGATCGAGTTCTTTGTCCAGACCCAGCAGCTGATCCTGGGCGGCCGCGATTCGGCCCTGCGCAGTCCGAGGACCCTGGACGCCCTGGCGGCCCTCGCCCGGTCGGGCCACGTCGCCCCCAAGACGGCCGAGGAACTGGCGGCCGCGTACGACACCCTGCGCCGGCTCGAGCACCGGGCCCAGATGATCGCAGACGATCAGACCCACGTGCTGCCGGAGGCCGACGCGGCGCGCCGCCGCATCGCCGCCCTGGCGGGCTATAGCTCCCTGGCTAAATTCGACGCCGACGTCGGCAAGTTGCTCAAGCGGGTGAACCGCCGTTACGGCGAACTGTTCGCCGAGGACGAGCCCCTGTCTTCGCGCTTCGGCAGCCTGGTGTTCACCGGCGTCGAGGATGATCCGGAAACCTTGGCTACCCTGGCCCGAATGGGGTTCTCCCAGCCGGCGCGGGTGTCGGCGACGATCCGGGCCTGGCACCACGGCCGTATCGCCGCCACCCGCACCGCGCGGGGGCGCGAGCTGTTCACCCGCTTGGCCCCGCGCCTGCTGGAGGCGGCCGAAGCCACCGGCGCCCCCGACGTCGCCTTCGGCCGGTTCTCCGACTTCTTCGCCGGCCTGAGTTCGGGGGTGCAGATCCAGTCGCTGTTCCTGGCCCAGCCGAAGCTGTTCGAACTGGTGGTGGCGGTCCTGGCCCTGGCGCCTCGGCTCGCCGCCACCCTGGCGCGCCATCCGGCCTCCCTCGACGCCATGCTGGACGCCGGCTTCTTTGCGCCTCTGGACGAGGCCGAGACCGCTCGCGCGGTCGCCGCGGCGGTCGGCGCGGCCGACGGGTTCGAGGCGGCGATGGACGCCGCCCGGCGGGTCCACCGCGAGCAGGCCTTCCGGATCGGGGTGCAGGTGATCTCGGGGACCGCCCAGGCGCAGGACGCCGGGGCGTCCTTCGCCGCCCTGGCCGACGCCTGCATCCAGGCCTTGGCGCCGGTCGCCCTGGTCGAAGCCGAACGGTTGGGCGGGGCCTTTCCCGGCGCGGTGGCGGTGGTCGCCCTCGGCAAGGCCGGCTCTCGGGAGATGACTGCCCGGTCCGATCTGGACCTCATGACCCTCTATCTGGCTGACGCTCCGGACGCGATGTCCGACAAGAAGGGCTGGGGGGCGGAGACCTTCTACGCCCGCTTCACCCAACGCCTGGTGGCGGCCCTGTCCGCGCCCACGGGCGAAGGCGAGCTTTATCCGGTGGACCTGCAGCTCCGGCCGTCCGGCACGGCCGGACCGGTGGCGGTCAGCCTGGGCGCCTTCGAGCGCTACTATGCCGGCGAGGCGGAGACCTGGGAGCTGCTGGCCATGACCCGGGCCCGGGTGGTCTGGGCCTCGAGCCCCGCCTTCGCCGAGCGAGGGGAGGAGGCCATCCGGGCGGCGCTGCGCCGCAAGCGCGATCCCATAGCAGCGGCCAGCGACGTGGTGGAGATGCGGGCGTTGATGGCCGCCGAGCGACCGCCGGAAGGGTTCTGGGACATGAAGCTCAGTCCCGGCGGGCTGGTCGATATCGAGTTCGCCGCCCAATACCTGCAGATCGCCCACGCCGCGGACGGCGGGCCGCTGGAAGCCCACACGGCCGAGGCGCTGAGGGCCGCAGGAACGGCGGGTCTCGCACCGCCCAAGGCTGTGTTGGCGCTGGAGACCGCCTGGGGTCTGCAACAGAACCTGTCGCAGGTGCTCAAGGTCGCCCTGGCTGACGGGGCCGATCCGGCGGGCGAGCCCCGGCGGCTACAGGCGGTGCTCGCCCGGGCCGGCGGAGCCCGCGACCTGCGCAGCCTGACCGCCAAACTGAAGCGTGCGCGCGAACAGGCCCACGCCGCCTTCCTCGCGGCGGTGGGGGCGGCCGGCTGATCGGCCGGCGCGACGGACTCCCCCGCCGGAACCGTTGAATGGATCGAGAGGGCGCTGCAATCCCGAGGAGACGCCGTGACCGGCAAGATCCGATTCCGTCAGGACCTGAAACGCCGCAAGCGCGTACGGGACCGTGAGATGTTCAATCGCTTCTCTGGCGGCCGGGATTCGGTCACTCTGGACCCACCCGGTCTTGGCCAAGGCGCGCCCCCAGCCCACTGAGGTCTGGGCGCGCGTCGAATGGAGACGCGGGCGATGAGCAACGAGGGCGTTTTTGGCGGGCGGGCCGACGGCAGATGCGGGGAAAGACCCCGATCAGGCGCTGGTCGCCCGTGTCGCCGCCGGCGATGCGGCGGCGATCCAGGCCCTTGTCGCCCGCAAATTGCCGCGGATGCTGGCGCTCGCCCGGCGCATGCTGGGCGATCCCGGCGAAGCCGAGGATGTGGCGCAGGAGGTGTTCCTGCGTGTGTGGAGACAGGCCGGCGCCTGGAAACCGGGGGGCGGCAAGTTCGACACCTGGATGCACCGGGTGGCCTTGAACCTTTGCTACGACCGGCTGCGGCGCCGGCGCGAGCAGCCGACCGCCGACCCCCCGGATCGGCCCGACCCGACGCCGGGCGCCGAGCACGCGATGGTGTCGGCGGAACGGGGCGTGCGGGTGGAGGCGGCGGTGGCCGCCTTGCCCGAGCGGCAGCGCGAGGCGGTGGTGCTGTGCCACTATCAGGAGTTGTCGAACATAGACGCCGCGGTGCTCATGGGGGTGAGCGTGGAGGCGCTGGAAAGTCTGCTGGCTCGTGGCCGGCGGACCTTGCGCGCGGTGCTGGCCGATCTGGCCGAGCCCGGAAGTTAGCGTGAGCAGGAGGGGGATGATGGACGCCGAACGCTTCGAAACCCTGGCCATGGCTTATGGCGGCGACCTTCGCCGCTGGCCGGAAGCCGACCGTGACGCCGCCGAAGCGTTCCGAGCCCGGACGCCCGGAGCGGCGGGCGCCCTGCTGCGGCAGGCCCAGGCTTTGGACGCCGTCCTCGACGACTGGCGATCCCCGGCGCCCTCGGCGGCCCTGCGCGACCGCGTGTTGATGGGGCCGCCGCCCCGGGCCCGCAAGGCGGGAAGCATGGGGATCAGTCCGCGCGGCCTGGGCTTCTGGCTGTCGGGCGCAGGCTTCGCCGCGGCGGTCCTGGCCGGGGTGGTGGTGGGTGTCACGGCTTCCACCGCCGCGGTTTCCGACGCACGGGCGGACGCGGTGCTGTCGGCCACCCTCGCCAACGATGAAGACGCCCAGGCGGCCTTCACCGTCGGCTCGGCCGGGGCCCGCGCCGGATGAGCCGCCGCTGGAAGGTCATCCTGGCGATTTCCCTGGTGGCGAACCTGTTCCTGGTCGGCGCCGGCCTTGGGGTGTTCGTGGTCGGCTCCCGCCTGATCGGAGAGCGCGCCGACCTCCGGCGGGGCGGAGACAACCAGCGCATCGCCCAGGCGTTTCAGTCCCTGCCTCCCGACCGGCGACAGGCGTTGCAGGACATCATGCGCGTCCAGGCCCTGAGCGCGGCTCCCGACCTGCAGGCGGCGCGGGAAGCCCGCCAGCAGGCCGCCCGTCTGATGGCCGCCAACCCTTATGATCCGGCCGCGGTGACCGCCGCCCTGACCCGGGCGCGCGAGGCCGAAGGCCGGGCGCGGGCGGGGATCGACGCCACCCTGGCTGCGCGCCTGGCCAGTCTTTCGCCGCAGGAGCGGCAGATGTTCTCCCGCCTGCTGATGCGCGGTCCGGGGCGAGGCGGGGGCCGCGGGGGCCGCGGCGGCCCGGATGGACATCCGCCGTCGCCGCCGGGCGGGAAAGGGCCGACTTAGCTCGTGACGAGCTTGGGTTGGAAGCGATCCGAACTCATAGGCCGCGATCGATTCTAGGCACGCTGCGGTTGTATTTGTCGCACCTGGACGGCTGACACTAAGCCGATTGTAAAGGGTATTCGGCATAGTCCCCCTCTAAATAAGAGGCTGGGAGGCACGTTCTGTGCAAAGGCCGTCACTGACTGCCAAACTTCTGGCCGTCGTCCTTACGCTGTCGTTCGCCTTCACCGCCGTGTGCGCCGTGACGGGGTTTATCGCTTTCCGCCGCGCCTTCGTTCAGGCCAAGGAAGCTGACCTCACCCTCTACGCCAAGGAGCGCGCGCGGGGGCAGAACGCGCTTTTCCGTAACCTCACGGCTGAGCATATCGCAGCCACCAATGCGCTGACCCGTCGTCTGGACGTCTTGAGCGACGTCGCGGTTGACCGGTTGTTCGAGCACGATTTCCCGCTCCAGCCGGACGGCACGCGCCGCACGGCGCCCAGCTTGTTCGAGGGACGCAAGTTGCCTTCGGGGAAGGTCCAGTTTGGCCTCGGCGGTTACATAATCCATGGAAAGACGGTGTCTGCGGCGGACAAGCGGCTGATCCTGGCGGTGCTCGACGTCGTGCAGCAGCTCGGCGAAAGCCGCCTGGGGCAGATCGACAATTTCGATTTCTTCATGCCTTCCGGCGCCCTGATCGTGTTCGCGCCGAGCCGGCCCGATCGGCTCGCGCATATCCGTATGGGCGCGCTCAATGCTCTGCAGGTGCAGCAGGCCAACATGCGGCGGGCCTTTACGCCCGACCTCAATCCCAAAGGTCCGACCCGGTGCGTTCCGACGCCCGACCCGAGATCGACGGACAAGGGTTCATTCAACGCCCGCGCCTGTTTCACGCCGGCTCTTGTGGACGGTCGCTTTGTCGGCGCGTTCGGCACAGTGCTCGCCGAGGAGAATTATTTGCCGTCGGTGTTCAAGGGCAAGGCGCCCGGCATCTCCCACCTCCTCATCACCGACAAGGGCGAACTGGTCGCGGGATCCGGCACGGCGGACGACGAGGATGTCCTGCGGCTCACGCCGAGCGAGATCGCGCAGCGGCATGTGAATGCGGCGAAATCCGCCATGGCGGATATCAAGCTCACCGGGCTCCACAGCGGCGTGCTCGATCGACGGGGCCGCAACCGCTTGCTCGCCTTTACCCAGCTTGAGATCCCTTCCCTGTATTTCGTGGTGGTGACGTCTCAAGCGGCGATCGAGCAACGCGCCGCCTGGGCGGCGCTGACCATCGTCGGCGCGGGCATGTTGGCCCTGCTCGGCGCTGGCCTGCTGATCTTCCTGTACACGCGGCGTCTGATCGTGCGGCCGCTGGAGCGGCTGGCCAGACACAGCCTGAAGATCCGCGCCTCGCCGGGGGCGGTGGATGGCGCGGTCCTGAACGAGGTCGCCGATCTGGAGGCGCGCAAGGACGAGATCGGCGATCTGGCCCATTGCCTGGCCGAGGAGCGGATGCGGTCCGACGAGATCCTGCAGTCACTTGAGGATCGGGTGGCCGAACGCACCGCCGAACTCGACCGGGCCAATCGGGCCAAGTCGTCCTTCCTGGCCAATATGAGCCATGAGCTGCGCACCCCCCTCAACGGGGTGGTGGCCCTGTCGGACCTGCTGTCCCAGCGCCAGAGCTGCGACGAGGATCGGCAGATGGCCGAGCTGGTGGTCTCCTCGGCCAAGCTGCTCGAACAGGTGCTGACAGACATCCTCGACGTGTCCAAGATCGAGGCCGGCCAGATGAGCCTCAGCGCCGAACCGTTCGACCTGGAGGCCGTGGTCAAACGCATCGCCCAACTGCACAGCGCCGCGGCCCAGAGCAAGGGCGTGGCGCTGACCTGGAGCGTGTCGCCGGCCGCCGCCGGCCGCTACCTGGGCGACGAGGTGCGGATCAGCCAGATCCTGTCGAACCTGTTGTCCAACGCGGTCAAGTTCACCGCCAAGGGCGAGGTGAGCCTGACCGCCGACCTCGGACCCCAGGGGCTGATGCTGACGGTTTGCGACACCGGCATCGGTTTCGCCGCCGACATCACCGAGCGGCTGTTCCGGCGCTTCGAACAGGCCGACGCCTCGGTCACCCGCCGGTTCGGCGGCACCGGCCTGGGCCTGCCGATCTGCGCGTCCCTCTGCGAGCTGATGGGCGGCTCGATTTCCGCCGAGTCCGTCCCTGGCGAGGGCGCCCGGTTCTCCGTCATTCTGCCGCTGCCGCGGGCGGGTGAGACGGCCGGCTTCAAGGCCGAGGCGGCGGCGCCCGAAACCGCTCTGACTGGAACGCGGGTGCTGCTGGCCGAGGACCACCCCACCAACCAGAAAGTGGTCTGCCTGGTCCTGGAGTCCCTGGGGGTCCACATCGTCCTGGTGGAGAACGGGGCCGACGCGGTCGAGCGGTTCAAGACCGAGCCTTTCGACGTGGTGCTGATGGACCTGCACATGCCGGTGATGGACGGCTTGACCGCCATCGGCCTGATCCGGGCGTACGAGGCGGCCTCGGGCGCCGAACGGACACCGATCATCGCCCTGACCGCCGACGCCCTGGCCGAGCACGTGGAAGGCACCCGCGCCGCCGGCGCCGACCGTCACCTGTCCAAGCCGATCCGCCCGGCGACCCTGATCGCCGCCGTTCAGGAAGCCATCGTCCAGGCCGACGAAGGCCTGGCCGGCGCGGCTTGACCGGCCGGCAGGCGTCCTCAAGGCGCACGGCCGCTTTAGGCGTTCACGCCGCCGCGCTTCCGTGCCGCGTCCCGGGTTCGGCGGCGGGTTGTGATCGGGCCTGGCGGATGGGGATGAGGAAGCTCGCCACGGTCCCGGCGCCCGGTCCGGCGCTGGACAATTCAAAGACGCCCGCGTGCATCTCCACCAGGGACTTCGTCAGGGCCAAGCCCAGGCCCGAACCCTGGGTGGTCTTGGAGTGCTGGCTTTCGATCTGTTCGAAAGGCCGGGCCAGGCGCCGCAGGTCATCCTTTGAGATGCCGATGCCGGTGTCGGCCACCTCGACCCGCAACCGTTCGGCCGCTCCCTGGTCGGTCGCCAGCGACGCCCGCACGGTGACCTTGCCGCCGCGCGGGGTGAATTTCAGGGCGTTGGAGGTCAGGTTCAGGAGCACCTGTTTCATCGCCCGGTAATCGGCCTGGACCTGGGGCAGGCCGGGGGGCAGATCCAGGCTGATGGTCAGGCCGACGGACTCGGCCCGGTTGCGCATCAGCCGCACAACGTCCTCCGCCACCTCCTCCACGTCGACCATCTCGAAGCGCAGGTGCAGCTTGCCGGCCTCGATCTTGGCCATGTCGAGGATGTCGTTGATCAGGGCCAGGAGGTGCTGGCCCGAGGACAGGATATCCTGGGCGTATTCCTTGTAGTGGGGGTCGCCGAGGGGCCCGTACATCTCCCCGACCATCATCTCGGAGAAACCGTTGATCGCGTTCAGCGGCGTGCGCAGTTCATGGCTCATATTGGCCAGGAACTCGCTCTTGGCCCGGTTGGCGTCTTCGGCCCTGATCTTCTCCATCTCGTATTTGTGGGCGAGGTCGGCGAGTTGGGCGCGGCTCTCCTCCAGCCGTTGGACCACTCCCTGCAGCGCCTCCTCATTGGCGGCGCGCTGGGCTTCCTGGCGTTTGACGGCGGTGATGTCGGCGGCGGTGACGACCCGGCCGCCCTCGGCCGTGCGGCGCTCGGAGATCTGAACCCAACGGCCGTCCATCAGCTCGGCCTCGCGGACCGGTGCGCCTTCCTGGGCCGGTTGCCAGTGGCGCACCGCCAGATCGGCCACGGCGCGCACCATGTCGTAGTTCACGCCGGGCTTCAGCAGGCGCGGCTCGAGGTTGAAGAACTCGCGATAGGCGTTGTTGCACATCAACAGCCGGCCCCGGCGATCCCACAGCACGAAGGCTTCGGAAACGCTGTCGATGGCGTCGCGCAGGCGGGTCTCGGCGGTCTGGGCGCGGTCTTGGGCGGTCCGCTCCTCGGTGACGTCCAGGGCCACCCCCAGGATCGCGCCATAGCCGTCCTTGTCGACCTCGAAGGCCTGGCCTCGGGCGTCGATCCAGGACGACCCGTGCGGGCCCGGCACCCGGAAGGAGACGTCGAAGGCGCCGAAGCTGGCGGCGCCCCTCAGCGCCTCGTGGAAGCGCTCGCGGTGCTCGGGGGCGATCCGGCCGATCACTTCGTCGCCGCGGACCGTCCCGGCCCCGCCCCAGCCGAGCATCACGCCGGTGACGTCGGACAGCACCACCACATCCTCGCGCAGGCGCCATTCCCAGATGCCGCAACGGGCGCCTTCGACCGCCAGACGGAATTTGCGCTCGCTGTCCAGCCGGGCGCGCTGGGCGTCCTTGGTGCGGCCGGCCTGGCGCAACACCACCAGGGTGAGGATGATCCCGATCGCCAGCGGGGCCAGCAGGGAGAAGATGTCGCCGGCGAACTGGCTCTGGGCCGCGGCGGCCGACTTGGCCGGCGGCGAAGCGGTCACGGCGATCAGGCCGCCTTCGCCGAGCGCAGCGGCGATTCGCGCTTGGCCGCCGCCGGCGAAGACGCCGGCCCGCTCCGACCCGTTCCGGGCGGCCGCCTGGGCCGCGGCGGGCGAAAGTCCGAGGGCGGCGGACAGGGTGGGAGCCTTGGCCCCCGCCCCCGAGCCGGCGATCACCGTCCCGTCCGGGGCGGCCAGCAGGCGGGTCTGACCTTGCGGTCCGGCCGCGGCCAGGGGGGCGAAATCGCTGGCCGCGATCAAGCGCATGGGTCCGCGCGCGGTCTGGATCCGCACCGCCAGATAGCCGATCCCGGAGCGGGCGCCGGCGGGGCCGAACCAGATCGGTTTTCCGGCCGCGTCCGCCCTCTTGGCCGCTTCGGTCCAGGCCAGATCGGCGCCAGCCCCGGATACGGCGAGCGTTCCGCCTTCGCCGACCACGGCGACGGCCGCCGCAGCCGGGGCGGCCAGTCGCAAGGCCGTTTCGGCGGCGTCGAGCGCCCGGTTCGGGGCTTGTTGCAGCCGTGGAGAAGCGGCGACGACGGCCAGTCTCAGGCGGACGATCTCGGTCTTGGCGCGGGCGGCGAGCAGGGCGGCGTCCGAGCCCAAGGCCGCGCCGGCGCCCGCGTCGTCCTCGCGGGAATGCTCGATCCGGCGCACGGCAAGGGCGGTGTAGATCGCCAGCAGCAGCAGGGCGGAAAGGAGCAGGACCCGCACGGCGACCGGGAAGGCCGCGCCCGAAGGGACGCCCGCCTCGAAGCCGTCGGTCCGGCGCCGCGCGCCAGCTCGCCGGTTTCCACTGGCCAAGCGCCCGCCCTCCCGATTCGTCCTATGGAAACCTACCCGTCGCCGGGGCGCCGTGTCATCCCGCCTTGAGATCTAAAGCGTCGGTTTCGGAGGGGAGGCCTTGCCCGGGGCCGAGGGCGCGTCGTTCGGGTCCCGAATAGGCTGCGTCGTGATGACGCCGGCGGTCGGGACCGAAATAGTCGGGCGTGCGGATGAAGTCGCGGGGCCGCTCGATCACCTCGGCGATCTTGCGATAAAGCTCCGCAGCGGTGACCGGCTTGCAGCAGAACTCGGTGACCCCGGCGTCGCGCGCCTCGCGCACCCGCGTTTCCTCGGTATAGGCCGTCAGCATGATGATCGGCAGGCAGGGTTCGGGGCTGTCGTCCGCGTTCCGGACCACCCGGATGAAGTCGATCCCGTCCATGGGGCCGAGCTTGTAGTCGAGGATCACGATGTCGATGGCGTGGTGGCGCACCATCGCCAGCCCTTCGGCCACCCCGCAGGCGTCGTAGATGTGTTCGACGCCGAACGACTTCAGAACCGCCTTGACGATCTGAATCATGTTGACGTTGTCGTCGACGACGAGGAACGACAGCTTGCCGAGCGGCGACGTCACGGCGAATCGATCTCCGTATCCCCCAAGGGGTATGGGAGAGTCGCCACGGTCTGATTTAGGTTTCGTTTACAAGCGTGGCCGCAGCCCCGGCGATCTGACCGCACCCTTGAGTCCAAGGCGCTTAGGCCTCCGCCTGAGCTTTCTGGGCCAGCTCGAGCACGTTCTTCGACACGGTCGGGACGGCGGCGACGCGGGCCAGCTCCGCCCGCATCCGCTCCGCCAGATCCGCGCGATATCGCCGCCAGCCGCCGAGGGGCTCCAGCAGACGCGCCGCGACCGAGGGGTTGAACGGGTCGATCGCCAGGATCTGGTCAGCCAGGAAGCGGTAGCCGGCGCCGCTCGGATCGTGGAACCGGACCGGGTTGCCCGAGGCGAAGCTTTGCACCAGGGCGCGCAGCCGGTTGGGGTTGCGCGGCTCGAAGGCCGGATGGATGGTCAGCCCGAGCACCCGGCCCAGGGCGTCGGGGGCCGGCGAGCGGGCCTGCAGGGCGAACCATTTGTCGACCACCAGGGGCTCGTCCTTCCACCGCCCGTAGAAGGCCGTCAGGGCGTTGTCGAAGGCCACCGCGCCGTCGGTCGTGTGGCTCATCAACATCAGGGCGTTCAGTCCGCCCATGGCGTCGGTCATGTTGGCCGCCGCCTCCACATGGCCGCAGGCGCGGGCGAGATTGGTCGAGACCGGGTCGGCGGCGAGCATGTCGAGGGCGGCGTTGCGCAGGGCGCGGCGCCCGGCGCTGGCCGCATTGGCGGAGAATTCGCCGGCCTCCTGCAGGGCGCCGTGCAGCCGGCGCAGCGGCTCCTGAAGATGGACGGCGATGCGGGTGCGCAGGGATTCGCGGGCGTCGTGCAGGGCGGACGGATCGGCCAGGCCGCCGAGTTCGCTCTGGGCCAGGGCGAGGTCGGATTCGCTGGGCAGGGCCAGGAGCAGGGCCTGGAAAGCGGGTTCGGCCCCCTGGTCGCTAAGCGACCGGCCGAGGGCGGCGGCGAACCGTTCCTCGCTGACTTCGTCGGGGGTCCCCGACGCGCGGGCCAGCATCAGTTCGCGGGCGAGGTCCTGGCTGGCCTCCCAGCGGCTGAACAGGTCCGGATCGGCGGCGAGGCGTGCATAGGCGGCCTTGGCCGGCGCGTCGGTCGCCAGGCGCACCGGGGCCGAGAAACCCCGCAGGCTGGACACCACAGGCTCCCGCGCCACCCCCTCCAGCCGCACGGTTCGGCGGGCTTCGGACAGCACGATCAGGGTTTCGTCGATCCGCGGCCCAAGGGCGCTTTCGCGGAAGGGCAGGGGTTCCCCGTCGTAATCGATCAGGCCCAGCGCCACCGGAATGGGCAGGGGCTTGCCCTCGCCCCGGATCGCCTGGGTCAAGGTCAGGTCAAGGGTCTTGGCTTCGGGATCGTAGGTCGTCTCCACGGTCAGGGTCGGCGTGCCGGGCCGTTCGTACCAGCCGAGGAAGCCGGACAGGTCCTGGCCCGTCGCGTCCTGGAAGCACCCCACGAAATCCTCGACGGTCGCCGCAGTCCCGTCGCAGCGCTCGAAATAGAGATCCATGCCGCGCCGGAACGCCTCCGCCCCGACCATTATCTTCAGCATACGGATAAGTTCGGCGCCCTTTTCATAGACGGTCGCCGTGTAGAAGTTGTCGATCTTGACGTAGCTGGACGGCCGCACGGGGTGGGACAGGGGCCCCGCGTCCTCGGGAAACTGCCGTGCCCGGAGCATCCGCACGTCCTTGATCCGCTGCACCGTCGCCCCGCGCTGGTCGGCGGAGAAGGACTGGTCGCGGAATACGGTCAGGCCCTCTTTCAGGCACAACTGGAACCAGTCGCGGCAGGTGACGCGGTTGCCGGTCCAGTTGTGGAAATATTCGTGGGCCACCACGCTCTCGATCCGCTCGTAGTCGGCGTCGGTGGCCGTGGTCGGGTCGGCGAGCAGCAGGCTCGAGTTGAAGATGTTGAGGCCCTTGTTCTCCATGGCCCCGAAATTGAAGTCGCGGACGGCGACGATCATGAACAGGTCGAGGTCGTATTCGCGGCCGAAGACGGTCTCGTCCCAGGCCATCGCCCGCTTCAGGGCGTCCATCGCATAGGCCGCCCGTTCGGCTTGGCCGGGATCGACATAGATGCGCAGGTCCACGGTCCGGCCGCTCATGGTGACGAAGCTGTCGGCCAGTTCGTCGAGTTCCCCCGCCACCAGGGCGAACAGGTAGCAGGGCTTGGGATGGGGGTCGCGCCAGACGGCGAAGCGCCGCCCGTCTTCCGTCCGCCCCTGGTCTTCCAGGTTGCCGTTGGACAAGAGGCGCGCGAAGGCGGCGTCGGCCTCAATGCGCACGGTGTAGCGAGCCAGCACGTCGGGGCGGTCGGGGAACCAGGTTATCTTGCGGAAGCCCTCCGCCTCGCACTGGGTGCAGAAGCGGCCGCCGGACATGTACAGCCCCTCCAGGGCGGTATTGGCGGCCGGATCGACGGAGACCTCGGTCTCCAGCACGAAGGCGTCGGGGACCGCGTGGACGATCAGGTGCTCGTCGGTGATCTGGAACGCGTCCGGGCTCAGGACGCGGCCGTCGAGGGCGATGCTGATCGGCTTCAACCTGACCCCGTCGAGCGTCAGCGGATCGACGTGGTCGCCATTGCGGCGAACGGTCAGCCTGGACCGGACCCGGGTCGAGGACGGGTCGAGGGTGAAGGCGAGGTCGACCTCATCCACCAGGAAGGCCGGCGGGCGATAGTCCTCGAGGCGGATGGCGACGGGCTGATCGGTGCGCATCCCCGCGATGTAACGGGCGGGGGAGCGCGGCGAAAGGGGCGCCGAGCCCGAGATGTCTTCGCACCGCCGGCTTTTACGCCGCCTGTTCGTCGCGTCCGGTCTGTTCCGGGTCGGGGGCCTGCGGCGCTTCGGCGAGGGAGCGCAGCACGGCGCTGGCGGCTCGCCCGAGGCGGACCACCTCGTCGGGCGCTTCGCCTCCCGTCTCGTCGACGAACTCAGCCAGCTCGCGGGCGATGCGCATCAGCTTGGGCGACGCGGCCAGAAGCCGGGCCTGAAGCTCGATCTTGAACGGGTCGCGGTCGTATTCGGCCCCGGGCACCCGCCAGCCGCCCCAGTCGCTCTTGTCGGTGACCACCACCGGGAAGGTGCCGGGATAGGGATGGTGGGCGCAGTTCTCCGGCGGCTGCCATTTGTTGCGCGCCCGCATCAGCCGCCATTCGCCGCCGATCTGGTCGTCGGCGGGGGCCTCCTCGATAGCGTCCTCGCCGCGGAGCTCGTGGGCGTGGAATTCGCGGCCCAGACCCACGTCATAGGTGATCCGGACGGGCTCGTCGAAGCCCTTGGCCCAGATCGGTATGATCTTTTCGATGGACGCCCAGGCGCCGACCGCCTCGACCCAGACCTTCTGGTGTTTATGAAACTGAGCTTTGGCCACCGAACCATCCTGGGAGTCGCGACAGGAGCGGGCAGTTTGCGGCAAAATGCTTGCGGGTGAGTCAACCGCCGACCAAATCCCGAACGTGCCGCTTCAGCGCCGCGAGGCCAGGCGAAGGGGCGCCATGGGGGACGCGGCGCGGTCGCCGGCCAGTTCGGCGTAAAGGCCCGACAGGCGTTCGAAGGTGCAGTCCCAGCCGTGCCGGGTCGCGGCGCGGTCGCGGGCGGCCTGCCGCAGGACGCCAAGATCGCGGGCGAACAGGGCTTCGACAGCTTCGGCCAGGGCCTCTGGCGCGGCGCGGGCGGCAAGCTGGCCCACGGCCTCGTCCACCAGCTCGGACACCCCGCCGGCCTCGACCCCGACCACCGGCAGGCCGCAGGCGAGGGCCTCCAGCACCACCAGGCCGAACGGCTCCCGGTCATTGGCGTGGACGAAGGCGTCGCAACTGGCCAGCAGCCGCGCCACGTCTCGCGGGTCCCGGCGCCAGTCGATGAAGCTGGCGTTCTCCTGCGGCCGGGCCCCGCTGCCCGCCCCGACCAGGAGCAGATGGTAGTCGGGTCCGAGCCGGGCCGCGGCGTCGAGGATGACGTCGATGTTCTTCTCGCGGGCCGCCCGTCCGGCGAAGACCAGGAGACGGGCGGAGGCGGGCAGGCCGAGTTGGGCCCGCAAGCCGCCGGGATCGGCCCGATCGGGATGGAAGGTGTCCACATCGACCCCGAGGGGCTGCACCGCCACCCGGAACACCCCCGCGTCATCCAAACGTTCGGCGATATGGCGGGATGGGGCGATCACCTTGTCGAAGCGGCGGATCAGCCGCGCCCAGCGCCGCCGCACGGGCGGCTCGGCCCAGTTGCCTAGGTGCAGGGCGGCCAGGGCCGCAGGATCGGAGTGACAGAAGGCCACCGTCGGGGCGCCCAGGCGTTCGCCCGCCTCCAGCGCCGCGTGGCCCGGCCCATAGGGGTCGCCGGCCTCGATCAGGTCCGGCTGCAAGGCGATCAGATGGTCGGCCCATCGCTTGGCCGAGGCCGGGCAACGGTAGCCGTCGCCGAAGGGCAGGCGAACGGCGGCGATGGTGACCACCCCTGCTTCCTGGGGCCGGGTCTCCGGTCCGGGAACCACAAGGGTATGGCGTACCCCCTTGCGGTGCTCGGCGAACCAGGCGCGCTTGGCCAGGAGGTAGCGCTTGACCCCTCCGCTGCGCGGCGCGAACAGCATGGTGGTGTCGACCAGGCGTGCGCCGCAGCCGCCACGGGTCCAGGCCTTGTCGTTCCAAACCGAAAGGGCGGGGTCGGGGGCGCCGGGGAGCTGTCGCAACTGCACGACCAAATCGCGCCCCTCCAGAGATCCTTGCAGGCCGTTCGGCCCTACCCCATGCGCAACGCGCGAAACCGGTCTTGTGTTCGAGCCGGCGCTCGCCAATGGTCGGCAAGCTTGACGGCTGCGTCAAGCGCCTAAGGGGAAAGGCGGCCGATGCGAGTGGTTTTGGCGGGCGCCGGAATCGGGGGTCTGACCGCGGCCCTGGCGCTCGGCTCCGACATCGAGGTGGTGGTCCTCGAGCAGACCCAGGCCCTGACCGAGATCGGGGCCGGGCTTCAGTTGAGCCCCAACGCCACGCGAATCCTACAGCGGCTCGGCCTGGGCGACGCCTTGAAGACGATCGGCTTCGAACCCGAAGCCAACGAGGTGCGGGAGGCGGCCTCCGGGGCCCTGATGCTGCGCCAGCCGCTGGGGGCCGCGGCGCGTAAACGGTGGGACGCCCCCTATCTGGCGGCCCACCGGGGCGACCTGCAGAAGATACTGAGGCAGGCCGTGGCCGATCGTCCGAATGTCGAGCTTCGTCTCGGCGTCCGGGTCGAGGGGTTCGACCAGGACGGCCCCGGCGTGCACGTCCGCGTCGCCGGGGGCGAAAGCCTGCGGGCCGACGCCCTGGTCGGCTGCGACGGCCTGCGATCCTCGGTGCGCCAGGCGCTTTGGGGGGCCGACCAGCCCCGTTTCACCGGCATGATGGCCTGGCGCGGAACGGTGGAGGCCGACCGCCTGCCAGCCGGGCTGATACCCCCGGTCAACCTCATCTGGACGGGCAAGGGACGGCACTTCGTCCACTATTATGTGCGCGGCGGCGCCCTGGTGAATTTCGTCGGCATCGTGCGCCGGCCTGACTGGCGCAGCGAGTCCTGGACCGAACAGGGCGACAAGGCCGACCTCGCCAGCGATTTCCGAGGCTGGCCGCCTTCGGCCCAGGCCCTGATCGAGGCCGTCCCCGCCGCATTCCGCTGGGCCTTGTTCGACCGCGAGCCCCTGGCCGCCTGGTCCAAGGGGCGGGTCAGTCTGCTCGGCGACGCCGCCCACCCCATGCTGCCCACCTTCGCCCAGGGCGCCTCCCAGTCGATCGAGGATGCGGAGGCCCTGGGAGCTTGGCTGCGGGATCCGGCTACGGTTTCAGCGTCGCTCACGGCCTATGAGGCGGAGCGGCGCGGGCGGACCACCCGGCTCCAATTGTTGTCACGCCGCAACGCCTGGCTGTTCCATCTCGGCGCCCCGGCGAGGGGGCTATTTATGGCGGAGGCGGCCTTGGCGCGGGTCGGGCTGACCAAAGGGCCGGCGCGGTTCGACTGGCTTTACGGCTATGACCGTCGTCGCGCCCGCGTCTCACCAAGCTCTGCTCATGGTGAACTGCCAACGTCGTTCGGCCTTTAGCCCTGTCGTTTGTGCTTGCCGCTCGGCGAGGAGGTTCTGGCCGCTGAGCGCCAGGACGACGCCGCTCTCCAGCCGGTAGCCGATGCGGGCCGACAGCGAGCCGTAGGCGTCGACGGGCGCCAGGGCGCCGTTCACCACATTGTAGAACTTGTGGGCCCCTACATAGTGCAGGTTGGCGTCGGCCTCCCACGGTCCCCTGGCCCAGCCCAGGCCGACGTTGCCGCGGTATTTCGGCGTGATGGCCTGAAAGGCGACAAGATTGGCCACGGGATCGGCGGCGCCGAACAGGGAGTCCCGGACCGTCGAATAGGTATAGTCGGCCCGCCACTTCAGGTTGGCCAAGAGACGTCCCGAAGCGGTCAGTTCGACGCCGGTTTCCTCGGAGTTGCTGACGTTCGCGGGAATGACCGCCAAATTGGTCGTCGCCGTCGGCGGCAGGACCAGCCCGCCGCCGCCGCTGAAGTCGCCAATGATGTCGCTCCAATTCTGGACGAACAGCCGCAGGCCCAGCTTGGCCTGCTTGAATTGGCGATCGTAGGCCGCTTCGTAGTTGACGACGATCGTCGGACGCAGGTTCGGATTGCCGGTGACGTTAAGCGTGACGCCGGGGGCGAGCTCGACGGCTTCCTGTAAGGCGCCCATTTCGAGCAGGGTGGGCGTCTGAACGCCGCGCGCGTAGGAGAGGCGGAAGCTGTCTTCGGCGGTCGGGCGCCAGAGGCCGGTGACGTTGACGCTGGGCTGGACGATATCGTGGTCCCAATAGCTGTTGCTGGCCAACGGGATGCGCGCCGGGAACGTTCCTGAACGGTGGAGTTGCAGGTCATCGACCCGGATGGCGGCGGTGAGCGCCAATTGAGATGTGACCCGCCGATTCCACATGCCGGAGGCGGACCACACATTATAGCTGATCTCGCCGCCGGCGACCGGCTGGGTATTCAGGTGATTGTGCCTGTAGTCGCCACTGATCCGAAAAATATTTCCAGTTCCAGCCTTGAACGTATCCTGTACATTGGCGACGTCTACAGTGTTTTCCCAGAAAACCGAGCCCGCGTCGCCTTTGATATCCAGCCGGTTCTGGTAGGCGGACGCCTGGATCAGGCCGTACCGGGTATCGGACGTCATGATCCCCCTGACCGAGGTCGTGAGCATCTTGACTGTCGAATAGCTGTAGGGGGCCGCCACATTGCCCTGGATGTTCGACCAGGAGCTTTCGAACCGCAGGTCCGATTTGGAGGTCAGTTGGGCGACGAGGTCCAGGTTGGCCTGACCGCGGGTGGGGTCGTGGAGGCCGCCGATGGCCGGCGCGGGCACGACCGGGGAGGACTGGCTCGTCGGAAAGATCGCCCTCCACTCGTGCTCGGCCGAACCGCCGCCCGACAGGCGAACCGAGACGGCCGGTCCCAGCTTGAGCGTCGTGACCAGGGACGCCCGTCGCTGGGCGGCGTCGCCGACCTGGACCGAGGCGGCGTTGATGGCGTCGTACTTCGGATCGTAGGTGATGATGTTGATCACCCCGGAGACGGCGTTGAAGCCGAACAGGGCGGCGTTGGGGCCCTTGACCACCTCGATCTGGCGGATCTCGGACAACTGCACCGGCAGTGTCGGCCAGGTCGTGGTGCCGAACGTGTCCTGATAGACCTGACGGCCGTTGATAAGAACCAGCAGGCCGGGCGAGGGGTTGTGGCCTCGGATATTGACGGTCGAATCACCCACGGAAAAATCGATCACGTCGATCCCGGCCGCCCGCTGCAGGATGCCGGGCAAGGTGATTTCGCCGGAGCGGCGGATGTCGTCGGCGGAGATGATCTGCATATCGGCCGGAGCGTCGATCGACCGCTGGGGCGAACCGGTGGCGCTGGTGGTGACCGGCTCGTCGAACAGGGCCTCAAGCGAACCATAGTCGACGGTCTGGGCCCAGGCCGCATGGGTTGCGCCAAGCGTGAAAGCTGCGATCGCGGCGGCCGACAGGAGACGGGTTTTCATGGGTTCCATCTGAATACTGCGGCTAGATTTCTTGAATCATCATGCGAAAGGCGGCCCTGAAGGACGCACCCACCGCGGCGGCGGCCTTGTGGTTGACGACGATCTGCACGGTTGGATCGGTGGAGATTGCGATCACGCAGGCGCCGCTCTGGACGCAGGCGAAATCCGATCCGATGGTGATGGCGCGCTGCGCTCTGGCGTCCGACCCGGCCGCGGCATAGTTGACGCCGTGGGTCACGAACAGGACCTTCGCCCCCCCGACGGCGCCCGCCTCCATCGGTTTGCCGACGATGGTGATGCCGCCGGTGGTGTAGCCGCCGCCGATAGCGATCATGATCGCATTCTTTTCAGCGACGGAAGCCGGCTTGGCCGGATCGAACACCACGCCGATCTCGGTCCTGCCCGCTGGCGGGTTTTCGAGAAAAGTCAGAACGCGCGCCGCGGCCTGAATGTTTTTCGCCGGATCAGCCGATAGGCCCCCCGGGAAAAGGGCGGCCAGCGCCGACATCCCCGCAACGATCGCTCTCGATGGCTTCATGCACCGTCCCCCGGCCTAGTGCGGGTTTTCGGCAGCAGGAAAGTCGACCGGTGGACAACGAAAGATTAATTGTCGCGGAAATCTTCCTGTCCGCGTCAAGCCGTCACGGGGTTTTATTGATCACCCGTATATATACGTGGGCCATTTGCCGCACGCGTTCGATATTATATTAAATACTTATGGATCGCCATTGTAATATATTGTTATACATTTGAAATCAATGGTTTCCCGTTCTCTGGCCCGGAGACGTTTAGGTGGGTGCGCTTTTCCCAAAATTGGTTTTGGCTACGGCGGGACCGGCGTTTGAAGCCGCCGATGATCATCCCCTCGGCGGTTGTCCGTATCGCTTGAGATCAGCCCCGGCGTTGTCGAGCGCACCCGTCAGTACACGTCCGCCCTATCCAACCGCAGGTTTGTTGCAATGAAGCTCTGGCTTCCAGACCTTCGCCGATCCTTTCGATCGAAAGTCGTCGGCATGGCCCTGGCCACGACGATCGCCGCCTTGCTGGCGGCTTTCAGCCTGCTCCTGCTTCAAGGCTGGCACGCCGAACGCCAGCAACTGGTTCGGGTGCGCGGCGCCGTCGCTCAGGTTTTGGCCTTTAATCTTTCCGCCTCGCTGGTCTTCGAGGACCGCGTGGGCGCCCAGCTTCGACTGGAGTCCGTGCGCAACGTGTCGGGCATCCATTCGGCCTTCGTATTCGACAAGATGGGCCGTCCCTTCGCTCAGATGGGCGCCAAGCCCCAGGACGCCCTACCGACTCCGGACCGGGCCCTGACCACCCCGACGTGGCGCTACACCGCCAAGGAGCTGGAATACCGGGTTCCGGTCTTGGTCGACCATGAGCGGGTCGGCGAACTAGTGCTGATTTCCGACCTCGATGAACTCTGGATCATGCTGCGCAACTATCTGGCGGTCGCGGGTCTGTCCTTCACCCTCGCGACCGCTATCGCCCTGGTCACCGGGCTGTGGTTGGCCAGGATCATCATCGAGCCTGTGTCGAGGCTTGCCCGGGCGATGGACCGGGTGCGGCGTTCGGGTGAGTTCGAGCATAAGGTCGACAAGACCAGCGAAGACGAGGTCGGAGATCTGACCGACGCCTTCAATGATCTTCTGGGCGAATTGAAGCGGAACGATCGCTCGCTGCGCGAGGCCTTCGTCGATCTGACCAAGGCCAAGGATCAGGCCCAGGAGGCCAGCATCCAGAAGAGCCAGTTCCTGGCCAATATGAGCCACGAGATCCGAACGCCCCTCAACGGGGTCCTCGGAATGGCCCAGGCCATGCAGATGGACGCGCTGCCGCCGCAGCAGGCTGAACGGCTGTCGGTTATCCGCAGCTCCGGCGAGATCCTGCTCGCGGTGCTCAACGACATCCTCGACATTTCGAAGATCGAGGCCGGCAAGCTCGAATTGGAGACGGTCGAGTTCGACCTCGGCTCCGTCGTCGAAAGCGTGCGGGCGATCTTCGCCCCGACCGCTGCCTCCAAGGGCCTTTACTTGACCACCTCGGTGGCCGAATCGGCGGCGGGCGCTTGGTGCGGCGACCCCACCCGGCTGCGGCAGATCATGTCGAACCTGGTTTCCAACGCCTTGAAGTTCACCAGCGCTGGCGGCGTGTCGGTGGACGTCGGAGCGGACACGCAGGGTCTGCATATCCGTGTCTGGGACACAGGCATGGGCATCCCGCCGGAAAAACTCGGGCAGCTGTTCGGCAAGTTCGTCCAGGCCGACAGCTCGACCACCCGACGGTTCGGCGGCACGGGGCTGGGTCTGGCCATCTGCCGCGAACTCACGGCGCTGATGGGCGGGGTAATCGAAGCGAAGAGCGTCTCCGGCGAAGGAGCCTGCTTCATCGTCGATCTGCCGCTCGTGCGCGGGACGGCGACAGTCCCGGTCGCGGCGGCCGAGTCCTGCCCGATGGCGAACCTTGAGGCCGGCGCCGACGAGCACAGGCGGCCGCTCCGCATCCTGGCCGCAGACGACAACGCCACCAACCGTCGAGTGCTGGAGGCGCTGCTGAGCCCGCTCGAGGTGGATCTGACCCAGGTGGAAAACGGCCGCGAGGCCGTCGCAAGCTGGGCCGCCGGACATTTCGATCTGATCTTGATGGATATCCAGATGCCGGAAATGGATGGAATCCAGGCCACCTTGGAGATCCGCGACGAAGAGGCCCGGCGCGGCTGCCCTCCGACGCCGATCTTTGCTTTGTCGGCCAACGCCATGGCGCATCAGATTCAGGAATATCTGGCCGCCGGCATGTCGGGCCACGTCGCCAAGCCGATCGAGGCGGCCAAACTTTACGAGGCGCTGGGCTCGGTCGCCTTGCTCCACCAAGCCGCCTGACGCTCAGGGGCAAGGCGGAGCGCGGCTTGCACGCGCGCCTTCGGCTAGAGCGGGATGATTCGATCCAAAATCATCGCGATCTAGCGTCGCCCCAGCGCCGTGCGGATGTCCGCCATCGTCGCCAGCCGATCCGGGTTCAGAGTGTGGATCGACACCAGCCGCTCGGGCTCGATCTTCAGCCTTTCGAGGTTGGCCAGGAACACCTGGGTCGAGACCACCGGCGGATCGGGCGCCGGCGCGCTCGCCGGCGGCAGGTTGAACAGGTCGGCGAAGACGGCGATCTTTTCCTTGGGCAGCCAGCCGATCACCATGCCGTCGGCGTGGGGCAACCCTTTGACCACATGCACCTCGAAGGTGCGGGTGGCGTCCTGGAACACCCGCTTGTCGCCGGTGAACCCTTCGATCACCGGCCGCTTGCCGGACCGGGCGATGGCGTCGGGCGCCAGGGTGCGCGGCTGGTTCAGCGCCCTCTCGAAGAAGGTCTTGTTGACCGCGGGCGTGACGATGGTGACGCCTTCGGCCACGTCCGCGGCCAGGCCGCTGGTATGGTCGAAGTGGTGGTGCGAGATCACTCCGTAACGGATCGGCTTGCCCGGGATCAGCCGCTTGGCCTCGGCGATGACCGCTTGGCCGCGCGCCTCGTTCTGCGGCCCGGGCTCGAACAGCAGGATGTAGTCGGCGAACTCGACGGCCAGGGTGTTGTAGGGGCCCTTGATGCGCCAGACCCCGTCGGCCAGCTTCTCCGACGTCGCCGCCGCGACGGGGGGCGGTCCGGCCGGCGGCCCGCCCGGGTTTGGCGCGGTGAGTTGTGCGGCGTTCGCCGGATTGACCACGATGCCGAGGAGCTGGGCCTCGAAGGTTCGCTGGCCGTCGCGCGTCTCGACGATGGTCATGGGATACTCCACCCCGTCGGCGTCGCGGTAGTCGCTGTAGAGCCGCTCGACCCGCAGGTCGCCGAAGATCGGGTTCTCGACCCAGGTGTCCACCCGCTCGACCAGGTTTTGCGGGCCGATGTAGCCGACCACCTTGTAGGACAGGCCCGAGGCCGACTTCTGGGGAGTCATCCAGGTCACCACCTGCATGCGCCGGCCGTTCACCACCCGTGAGGTCGAGACGGCGCCGTAACGCGCCGCGCCCTTCAGGAAGCCCCACGGAGTGGTCCAGATCTCGAGCTGCTGGGCCCAGGCCGGATTGGCCGGGGTGACCACCTGGACGAAATCGCCCTTGGCCGGGGCGCCGCCCTGGACCGACCCGATCCAGGTCACGGCCGTGGCCCGGGTCGCCGGCTGGGTGAAGTCGATCGTCCGCTTGAAGTCGCTCAGGTTGCTCCGAGGCCAGGGCCCGCCGGCGTGCGGCGACTGGCCGAGCCCGTAATTGGCGCCCGAACCGTATAGGGTGACGGCGTTCAGCCCGTCGACGCCCATCGCCTTGGAGGCGGCGGCGACCACGGCCTCGGCGGTCCGGGCCGGAGCGGCCTCCGCCGACAGGGCGGCGAAAACCGCGACGATGAAAACGACGACGCCTGTTCGACGCATGGACCCCTCCCGGATGGACCTTGGCGGTAAACGATACTGGGGGGAGTGGGGAGTCAAGCGGGCGTGGAAAGGCCGCGAAAAACCTCGTGCAATGTCGTAAAACGGAATGTACAGGCGGCGGCCCAACCCTTTGAAGATGCGATAAAAGTGAATAAATTTCAATCGCATAGGCTGTCCGTCGCCCCCATGATGGACTGGACGGACCGCCACTGCCGGGCGTTCCATCGGGTCCTGACCGGCCGGGCGCGACTCTATACCGAGATGGTCACCACCGGCGCGGTGCTGCACGGCGACCGCGAGCGGCTGCTGGGCTTTTCCGAGGTCGAGCACCCGGTGGCCTTGCAACTAGGCGGGTCCGATCCGGCGGCGCTGGCCGCCTCGGCGCGGATCGGCGAGGACCTCGGCTATGACGAGATCAACCTCAACGTCGGCTGTCCGTCCGACCGGGTGCAGAGCGGACGGTTCGGCGCCTGTCTGATGGCCGAGCCCGAACTGGTGGCCGAGGGCATGGCCGCCATGGCGGCGGCGGTGCGCATCCCCGTCACCGTCAAGTGCCGGATCGGGGTGGACGACCAGGACCCGGAGCAGAGCCTGTTCCGCCTGGTCGACCTGTGCGCGTCCGCAGGGGTCCGGACCTTCGTGGTCCATGCGCGGAAGGCCTGGCTGAAGGGCCTGTCGCCGAAGGAGAACCGGGACGTCCCGCCCCTCGACTATCCCCTGGTCTATCGGCTGAAGGCCGAGCGGCCCAACCTGACCATTGGGATCAACGGCGGGGTGGCGTCGCTGGACGAGGCCGAGGATCACCTGGCCCACGTCGACGGGGTGATGCTTGGGCGCGCGGCCTACCACAGTCCCGCGATCCTGGGGTCGGTGGACCGTCGCCTGTTCGATCCGGTCGCGGCCGAGGTCGATCCATTCGAGGCGGTGGAGCGCTACCGGCCCTACATGGCCGCGCGGCTGGCGGAGGGGGTGCATCTGCCGGCGATGGCGCGGCACATGCTGGGTCTGTTCGCCGCGCGCCCGGGCGCGCGGGCCTGGCGTCGGATTCTCACCGTCGAGGGGGTGCGCGCCGGCGCCGGGCTGGAGGTGCTCGACCGGGCCATCGCCGCGGTGACCCGCGAGCCCGAAGTCCTGGCCGAGGCGCCGAGGCGGGCGGGATGAAACGCGAAGGCTGTTGGCGGGTTTATCTAGGACGAGCCCCCTTCAACCAAGGCTGCATCCCATGTCCGCCTTTCCCGCCGTCCTCGCCTTGTCGATCGTCGCCGTGGCGGGAGTGGCGGGGCCGGCCCAGGCCCAGCGCCAGCCCCAGGCAGGGGCCCAGACCCAGGCTCCCGCCGCCGCCGCGGCGTCGGCCGCCTCGTCGGTGGCGCCGGTGACGGTGCAGCCGCAGACCCAGCCGCAGGGCCGGGTGGTGTCGAGCACCGACGCCGCGTCGATGACCAGCCCCAACTATTCGGCGGGGGACGCCGAGGATCCGCCGCGGGCGGTCAGCCTCGGCGGCGCCGCCGCCGCGGGGGTCCAGGCGGCCGACAGCGCTCCGCTGCCGGGCCTGCCCGCCTCGATGGCGGGGGCTCCCAAGCACTCCGATGTCGGGGTGACGACGGTCTTCTGAGGATCAGGGCCGAAGGATGAGGGCGGTCTTGGTCGCCTCGAAGCGCGACAGCCGCCCCAGATAGCTCATGCCGAGAAGCGAGGTCGACAGGCCCTCGCGCACGACCAGGGCGTTGACGTCGTCCACCCGGGCGCCCGCCACGGTGACGTGGGCCAGGGTGACGGCCGCCGCCTTGGTCTGGCCGTTGGCGGTGACCACCGGCCGGTCGTAATCCAGGCGGGCGAGATCAAGGCCCAGTCTCTGGGCGTCGGCAGGGGTGAGGGCCACGGCGCTGGCTCCGGTGTCGACCAGGAACTTCACCCATCGGCCATCGACGTCCGCCTGAGCCCAGTAATGTCCGTCGGGGCCCTTGGCCACCTCGGCCGCCGACGGCGCCTGCGCTGTCTGCGCCGGGGCGGCCGCAACTGTGGTCGAGGCTTCGGCCGCCACGGCTGCGCGGGGCGTGGCCAAGGCCAACAATCCCTGCGCGGCCGCAAGCGCCGAAAGCACGGCTAGGACCAGAATGGCCGCGTGCCTGAACATCCGTCACATCCCACCAGCCGGTTCATCCGGCCTTTTCGAGGTTGAGATTAGGCACGGCGCGGTTTGCAACGGATGAATCCGCCGCACTTTCTGATTCATATCCGCGATTTAGCGTGAGCGGTCCCCAATTTTCCCTTAGACACCCCGGCCCATGAGCCGCCCCTTCGACGATCTCCACGCCCTCCTGGCCGCCCTGCCGGAGGCCGACCGTTCCGCGCAGGCCGGCGCCGCCGCGGCGCTGGCGGTCCAGGGCGGGCTCGGCCGCCTGGGGGAGGCCGTGCAGTGGCTGGCGGCCTGGCAGGGACGATCCGCCCCCCGGGTTCGCCGGCCCATCGTGGCGCTTTACGCCGCCGCCCACGAGGGCTCGGGCGAGGCGGAGGGCGCCGCACGGACGCGAGTCGACGCCATGGCGGCGGGGGAAGGCGCCATCGGCCTGGCGGCGCGGGAATTGGGGGCGGGCGTCGAGGTGTTCGACCTCGCCGCCGATCGGCCTTGCCCCGACGCGGCGGAGCGCGCTGCCATGGGCGAGCGGGAATGCGCCGCCACCCTGGCCTTCGGCATGGAGGCCCTGGCCAAGGGGCCGGACCTGTTGATCGTCGGCGAGATCACCCAAGGGTCCGACCGGGCTGCGGGGGCCTTGGCCCACGCCCTGTTCGGCGGGGCGGCGGCCGACTGGTCGGCCTTGCCGGACTGGACGGCGCAGGCCTTGGCGCGGGCGCAGAGAGACGGCGCCGAAGGACCGCTGGACTGGCTTCGTCATCTGGGCGGCCGTGAAACCGCCGCCCTGGCCGGGGCGATCCTGGCCGCGCGGGTGCAGAAGGTCCCGGTGCTGCTCGACGGCTACGCCGCCGCCGCCGCCGGCGCAGTGTTGCAGCAGCTGCGCAGCGACGCCCTCGACCATTGCCTGGCGGCCGAGGCCACGACGGCGCCCGGCCACGAAGCCTTGCTGGCGCGGATCGGCAAGCCGCCGCTTCTGGACCTCGGCATCGGGCGGGGCGCCGGGCTGGCTGGCGTGGCGGCTTTGGGGCTATTGCGGGTGGGCTGCGCGGTGCAGGCCGGCGGCTGACCCGGCCGGCGCGTTTGGAGGAATAGGCCCGTGGAGGAAGAAGTCCCGATGGCTGCGCCGCCCGTTCCCGCCCTGATCCCCCTCGGCCGTGGCGCCAAGGGGTTCAAGGGCGTCGTGGTGCAGGTTGGGGCGCCCGTCGCATCGGGCCGATCCAGCCTCGATCCGGCGGAACTGGAGCGTCGCCTGCTCGAGATCGGCTTCGTCGAAGGCGCCCGGGTGGAGATCCTCCACGTCGGCCTGTTCGGCGGCGATCCCCTGGCCATCCGTCTGGACGACATGCGCGTGGCCCTGCGCCGCCGGGAGGCTGACGCGGTGCTGGTGCGGGTGGACGAGGACGCCCCCTAAGCGTCGAGCCCGTTTGTCCCCCGAACCCTCGGCCCTCGCGGATCAGACCCGGGGGAGTCGACATGACGGGCTTTACATAATAATCATTCTCAAAGAAGTGCACTCGAGGCGCCCGCGTATGCCGCCATCTTCGCAGATTCCTGCGAGCGTCCCGAACGGGGCCCGGTCATGAATCAGGCGGTTCTCGATATCCCGACCGTCGACGCCTCTTCCCATGCTGAACTTCCCGTGCCGCGGGTGGCCCTGGTCGGCAACCCCAACAGCGGCAAGACCGCCCTCTTCAACGCCCTGACCGGCAGCCGCCAGAAGGTCGCCAACTACGCCGGCGTCACCGTGGAGCGGAAGGAAGGCGTGGCTGTCGCCCCCGGCGGGCGGCGCATCCGCATGCTCGACCTGCCCGGCACCTATTCGCTCCGTGCGCGCAGCCCCGACGAGGCGGTGACCCGCGACGTGGTGCTGGGGCGGTTCCCGGGGGAGGAGCCGCCGGACCTTCTGGTCTGCGTCGCCGACGCCACCAATCTGCGGCTGGTGCTGCGGCTGATCCTGGAGCTGAAGCACGTCGGCCGGCCGGCGGTTCTGGCGCTCAACATGTACGACATCGCCAGCCGCCAGGGACTGGAGATCGACCTGGACCGGCTGTCGGCCGAGATCGGCATGCCGGTGGTCCCGACCGTGGCCGTGCGCAAGGGCGGGATCGAGGCCCTGCTCGCCGAGGTCGACCGCCAATCCTCCCGCGCGGCGCCGGCGACCGGCGACTGGCGCGAACCGTCGGCGATCGAAATCCGCGCCTTCCACCGCGAGGCCGAACGCATCCTCAAGGCGGCGGTCAAGCCGCCGAAACGGCCCGACACCTGGACCGGGCGGCTGGATTCGGTGCTGCTGCATCCGGTCGCCGGCACGGCCATTCTGCTGGCCATCCTGTTCCTGATGTTCCAGGCGGTGTTCACCTGGGCGACGCCGGCGATGGACCTCATCGACGGGGGCTTCCGCGCCCTGGCCGGCCTGGTCAGCGCCACCCTGCCCGACGGGGTCCTCAGGAGCCTGATCACGGACGGGATGATCGCCGGCGTGGGCAGCGTGCTGGTGTTCCTGCCGCAGATCATGATCCTGTTCTTCTTCATCATCCTGCTGGAGGACCTGGGCTACATGGCCCGGGCCGCCTTCCTGATGGACCGGATCATGGGCGGGGCGGGCCTGCCGGGGCGGGCGTTCATCCCCCTGCTGTCCAGCTTCGCCTGCGCCATCCCCGGCATCATGTCGACGCGGGTGATCGAGAACCGGCGCGACCGGTTCGCCACCATCATGGTGGCGCCGCTGATGACCTGCTCGGCGCGGATTCCGGTCTACACCCTGATCATCTCGGCCTTCATTCCGCACCGGACCGTGTGGGGCTTCGCCTCCCTGCAGGGCCTGGTCATGTTCGGCCTCTACGGCGCGGGCATCGTCAGCGCGCTGGCGGCCGCCTTCATCATGCGACGGCTGATGTGGCGGGGCGCCGCCGAACCCTTCCTCATGGAGCTGCCGGCCTACAAGCTGCCGGACGCCAGGAACGTGGTGATGAACGTGCTGCTGCGGGCCAAGATCTTCCTGCGCCGGGCGGGAACCATCATCCTGTCGATGATGGTGCTGGTCTGGTTCCTGTCCACGGTGCCGGGGCCGCCCCCGGGCGCGGTCGGGCCGGCCATCGACTACAGCTTCGCCGGCATGATCGGGCACTGGCTCGAGCCGGTCCTGACCCCGATCGGCTTCTCCTGGCAGATCGGCGTGGCCCTGATCCCGGGCATGGCCGCGCGGGAAGTGGCGGTGGGCGCCCTGGGCACGGTCTACGCGGTTTCCGGCGGCGAAGGCGCTGCGGGCGCGCTGAGCACCGTGCTGTCGCACCAGTGGAGCCTGGCCACGGGCCTGGCCTTCCTGGCCTGGTATGTGTTCGCGCCCCAGTGCGCCTCCACCCTGGCGGTGGTGAAGCGTGAAACCAACTCCTGGAAATGGCCGGCGATGATGTTCGCCTACATGATCGGGGCGGCCTATCTGGCCGCCTTCGTCGTGTTCCACGTCGCCCGGGCGCTGGGAGGCTGAAGGCCATGGCCCAGACGCTGCTCGCCTATCTGCTGGTGGCCTTGGCGGCAGGATGGCTGGCCTGGTCGATGCTGCTTCCCAAGGCCGCGCGGCGGGTCCTGAAGGCGAGGCTCGCCGGTCAGGGCGGAGCGGTGTCCGGCAGGGGCGGCTGCGCCTGCGGCGACGGCGGCTGCGGCGGCTGATCTAGCCGGTCGGCCGGCCGGCCTCGTGCGGTTTCATCCAGCTCACCGCGGCGGCGACCAGGGCGCCGCCCGCCGCCACCCACAGGATCTTCGGGTTGGGCGAATTGCCCGAGGCGTGGAACAGCAGGGCGACCAGGGTCGCCCCCGCCGTCTGGCCGGTGAGCCGGGCGGTGGCCAGCATGCCCCCGGCGCCCCCCGCCCGTTCCCGCGGACCGCTGGTCATGAGGGCGCGGTTGTTGGGCTGCTGGAACAGGGCGAATCCCACTCCGCCCAGGGCCATGCGCCAGCAGATGTCGAAGGCGCTGGGGTGCGACGGCAGCACGGCCAGCAAGGCCAGGCCAAGACCCATGACGCCGAGACCGGCCGAGCCCAGCACCGCTCCCGGATAACGGTCGGTCAGCCGCCCGGCGATGGGCGAGACGAGCCCGAACAGGATCGACCAGGGGGTCATCAACAGCCCCGTCTCCACGGCCGAACGGCCGAAGGCGTATTCGAGCAGGAAGGGCAGGGCGACGAAGGCGAAATTCTGGGCGGTGAAGGCGGCCGTGGAGGTGGCGATCGACATGGCGAACACCGGAATCCGCATGAGGTCGATCGGCACCAGCGGGTTCGACCGGGTCAGGGACCGCACGATCAGGGCCGTCCCGGAAAAGAGGCCGACGCCCAGCTCCACCGTCGTCAGCAACCAGTGGCCACCCTCGATCAGCCCCTCCAGGCCCAGGATCATCGGTGTGAAGGCCAGGACGTTGAGCGCCGCCGACACCAGGTCGAACCGTCGGCTCGACCCCGGCGGATTGGGCAGGCTGACCATGCCGACCAGGAAAGAGACGACGCCCAGGGGCACATTGATGGCGAACAGCCACGGCCAGGGCGCCACCGCCAGAATGGCCGAGGCGATGGACGGTCCGGCCACCGAGGCCAGGGCGACCACCATGGCGTTGAGCCCCAGGCCGCTTCCCAGCAGGCGGCTGGGGTAGGTGAAGCGGATGATGGTCGAGTTCATGCTCATGATCGCGGCGGCCCCGAGACCCTGGATCACCCGGACCAGGATGAGGGTGGGCATGTCGCGGGCCAGGGCGCAGCCGAGGGAGGCGAGGGTGAACAGGGCGACGCCGGCCTGATAGACCCGCCGATAGCCCACGATCTCGCCCAGGGAAGCCAAAGGCAGCAGGGCCGCCAGGATGGCGGCCTGATAGGCGTTCACCACCCAGATCGAGGCCGCCGGGTCGGTATGGAGATCGCGGGCGATGGTCGGCAGCGCGACATTGGCGATGACCCCGTCGAGAATGGCCAGGGTCATGACCAGGGCGATGGCGGTCATCGACCAGTATCGGCGGGGGGTGGGAAGGCCGTCTGTCTCCATGGTCGGGGCTTAGGCGCTTCGGGTCGGCGGCGCTAGACTACGCGACGCCACTCCCCTTAAGCCGGAGGCTTCCACACCAGCCGGGGATTGCGCGCCGCCAAGGTTTCGTCCAGGCGCCGCCGTGGCGCGTTGTAGGGCGCGCCTTTGAACCGCTCGCCCTCGCCGGCCTTGGCCGCCGTCGCCACGGCCCTGAGGGCGGCGATGAAGCGGTCGATCTCGGCCTTGGACTCGGTCTCCGTCGGCTCGATCAGCATGGCGCCGTGCACCACCAGCGGGAAGTAGATGGTCATCGGGTGGAAACCCTGGTCGATCAGGGCCTTGGCGATGTCGAGGGTGGAAAGGCCGGTCCCCTCCAGCCAGCTGTCGTCGAACAGGGCCTCGTGCATGCAGGGCCCTTCGAACGCGGGGGTCATCAGGTCGGACAACCTGGCCTTGATATAGTTGGCGTTGAGCACCGCATCGTCGGCCACCTGGCGCAGGCCGTCCGCCCCGTGGCTCAGCATGTAGGCGTAGGCGCGCACGAACATGCCCATCTGGCCATGGAAGGCGCACATGCGGCCGAGCGCCCGGGCGGCTTGGCCCTGGTTGTGCTCGACCAGCTCCAGTCCGCCCTCGCCGTGGACGATCCAGGGCGCCGGAGCGAAAGGCGCCAGGGCTTCGGACAGCACCACCGGCCCGGCGCCGGGACCGCCGCCGCCGTGGGGGGTGGAGAAGGTCTTGTGCAGGTTGATGTGCATGGCGTCGACGCCGAGGTCGGCGGGACGCACCCGCCCGACGATGGCGTTGAAGTTGGCCCCGTCGCAATAGAAGTAGGCCCCGGCCGCGTGGGTCAGGCGGGCGATCTCCAGCACGTCGCGCTCGAACAGGCCGCAGGTGTTGGGGTTGGTGACCATCACCGCCGCCACGTCGGGCCCGAGCTTGGCGGCGAGGTCGGCGATGTCGACCCGGCCGTCGGCGGTCTGGGCGATGTCGCGCACCGCATAGCCGGCCTGGGCGGCGGTGGCGGGGTTGGTGCCGTGGGCCGAGGTCGGGGCCAGCACCGTCTTGCGGGCGTCGCCTCGGGCCTCGTGGGCGGCGCGGATGGCCAGGAGGCCGCAGAGCTCGCCGTGCGCCCCGGCCTTGGGCGACAGGGCCACTGCCGGCATGCCGGTGACCACCTTCAGCCAGTGCGCCAGGGCGTCCATCAGCTCCAGGGCGCCCTGGATGGTCGAGACCGGCTGCAGCGGGTGGATATCGGCGAGGCCCGGCAGCCGGGCCAGTTTTTCGTTCAGGCGCGGGTTGTGCTTCATGGTGCAGGACCCGAGCGGATAGAGCGCCAGGTCGATGGCGTGGTTCTTCTGGCTCAGCCGCACATAGTGGCGCACGGCTTCGGGCTCGGAGAGGCCGGGCAGGCCGATCCTTTCGCTCCGCACCAGATCGCCAAGGTCGCCGACGTCCAGCTCTGGTTCGGGCAGGTCCACCCCGGTCTTGTCCCAGCCTCCCAGTTCGAAGATCAGCGCCTCGGGCTGCTGCAGGGCCTGGCCGGCGGCCGGGGCTTCGAAACCGTTCTCGGGCCGGGTGGGCCGGCCGATGTTGACCATGTTCACGCCAAAGCCTCCGCCAGGGCGCCGCACAGGCGCGAGATGTCGTCGTCGGTGGTGGTTTCCGTCGCCGCCATCAGCAGCACGTCGTCCAATCCGGCGCCGGGAGCCAGCCGCGAGACCGGCACGCCGGCCAGGACGCCCCGCGCCGCCAGGGCCTCGGTGACCGCCCCCGCCGACCGCGGCAGGCGCACCGCCAGTTCGTTGAAGAAGCGGGGGGTCAGCACCTCGACCCCCGCCACATCCTCCAGGCCCGCCTTCAGCTTGCGGGCGGCCTGGTGGTTGAGCAGGGCGAGGCGCCGCAGTCCAGCCTCGCCCAGCAGGGTCATGTGGATGGTGAAGGCCAGGGCGCAGAGCCCCGAGTTGGTGCAGATGTTGGAGGTCGCCTTCTCCCGGCGGATGTGCTGCTCGCGGGTGGACAGGGTCAGGACGAAGCCGCGCTCGCCGTCGGCGTCCACGGTCTCGCCGCACAGCCGCCCCGGCATCTGGCGCAGGTATTTGTCCCGCGTCGCGAACAGACCGACATAGGGGCCGCCGAAGTTCAGGCCGTTGCCGATCGACTGGCCCTCGGCCGCGACGATGTCCGCCCCCATTTCGCCGGGGGACTTCAGCAATCCCAGGGACACCGCTTCGGTGACCACCACCACCAGCAAGGCGCCGGCGGCGTGGACGGCCTCGGCCAGGGCGGTGAGGTCGCTGGCGGTCCCGAACAGGTTCGGCGTCTGCACCACCACGCAGGCGGTGTCGCCGTCGATGGCGTCCAGCGCCTTGGCTTCGGCGTCCACGGCCAGGGGCAGGCGCTCGATCTTTCCGCCGGCGGCGTGGGCCAGGGTCCAGATGGTCTCGGCATAGTGGGGGTGCAGGCCCGGAGACAGCACGGCCTTGGACCGGCGGGTGATCCGCATGGCCATCAGCACCGCCTCGGCGGTCGCGGTCGAGCCGTCGTACATCGAGGCGTTGGCGGCCTCCATGCCGGTCAGGCGAGCGACCTGGGTCTGGAACTCGAATACCGCCTGCAGGGTCCCCTGGGCGATCTCGGGCTGGTAAGGCGTATAGGAGGTCAGGAACTCCGACCGCTGGATCAGGTGGTCGACGCTGGCCGGAACATGGTGGCGATAGGCCCCCGCGCCGCAGAAGAATGGGGCCGAGCCCGCGGCCAGGTTCCTGGCCGACAGCTGTCCCAGGCGCCGTTCGACCTCGATCTCGCCCTGGTGAAGCGGCAGGTCGACCAGTCCTTTCCGCCGGACGGCCTCAGGCACGTCAACGAACAGGTCGTCCACCGCGGCCACGCCCACGGCCGCCAGCATGGCCTCGCGATCGGAGGGAGTGAGAGGCAGATAGCGCATGCTCAGCGCCCTCCGATGAAGGCTTCATAGGCGGTCCGGTCCATCAACCCGTCCAGGTCGGCGGGGTCGGTCAGTTTCAGCTTGGCGAACCAGCCCGCGCCCTCGGGTTCGGCGTTGACGGTCTCCGGCGCCGAGGCGAGCGCCTCGTTCACCCCCGTCACCACCCCGGAGACGGGGGCGTAGATGTCGGAGGCGGCCTTGACGCTCTCCACCACCGCGAAGCCCTCGCCCGTCGAGACGGTGCGGCCGAGGTCGGGCAACTCGACGTAGACCACGTCGCCCAGTTGCTCAGCGGCGAAGGCGGTGATCCCGACGGTGGCGATCTCGCCGTCGACGGCGATCCATTCGTGATCCTTGGTGAACAGCATCGGTGGGGTCCTTCAGGGCTGGCGGACATAGGCGTGGGGGACGAACGGCAGGGAAACGACTTCGGCGGCCTGCGCCTTGCCGCGGACGACGACCGAAAGCCGCGTCCCGGCCGCGGCGAGGGCGGGCGGGACGAAGCCCATGGCGATGGGGGCCGAGAGGCTGGGGGAGAAGCCGCCGCTGGTGACCCGGCCGACGGCGAGGCCGTCATGGACGATCTCGGCCCCCTCGCGGGCGGGGGCGCCTTCGAGGACGCGCAGACCGACCCGGACCCGGGTCAGGTCTCCGGCCAGTTCGCGCAGGATCCGCGCCGCGCCCGGGAAGTCCCCGGCGGCACGCCGGCGCTTGCCGACCGCAAAGCCGAGGCCGGCCTCAATGGGGCTGACGGTCTCGTCGAGGTCGTGGCCATACAGAGGAAGCCCCGCCTCCAGCCGCAGGGAATCGCGGGCGCCCAGACCGATGGGGCGCACCCGCTCGTCGGCCAGCAACCGTTCCCACAGGGCCTCGGCCCCCGCCGGCGGGACCAGGATCTCGAACCCGTCTTCCCCGGTATAGCCGGAGCGGGAGACGACCAGGCTGTGGCCGTCCACCTCGAAGGTCCGGAACCGCATGAAGGCCATGGTCAGGGCGGCCGGACAGAGATCGGCCATCACGGCCGCGGCCTCGGGGCCCTGCAGGGCGATCAGGCCGCCGTCGTCGGCGCGGGTCAGCCGCACCCGGCCGCCGAGCGCGGCCAGGATATGGGCGAAGTCGGCCTCCTTGGTTCCGGCGTTGACCACCAGATAGACGGAGCCCTGGGCGTCGCCGGCGACGGGGCGCCCGACCATCAGGTCGTCGATCACCCCGCCGTCCCGGTTCAGAAGCAGGGTGTAGCGCAGGCCTCCCGGGGCCAGACCCGCGATGTCGCCGCAGATCAGCGGCTCCAGCAGGGCCGAGATCGCCTGATGGGCCAGTTCGGTGTCGCCGGGACGGTCGGTCAGGCTCAGCCAGGCCGGACCCATGTGGGAGACGTCGAAAAGACCGGCCCGGGCGCGGGTCCAGCGGTGCTCGGCCAGGACCCCGTCCGGGTACTGCACCGGCATGTCGTAGCCCGCGAAGGCGACCATCCGCCCGCCCAGCAATTTATGGCCGGCGTGCAGGGGGGTCTTGAGCAGGCGTTCAGTGGGTGACATCGCAGGACTCGAATCGCAAAGGGCTGGCGTGAGCGCACGGCTTCCCGTTGCGTCCCGCGCCCCCGCTGTCCTGTTGGCCTGAGAGATTTCGAGACCGGTCTAGGTCCCTTGCTCCGTCGGCGAACCCAAATGGGCTCTTTCCAGCGTTCCTTTGCCCGTGCGGTCCCTTTTGCCTGAGTGTTTCCGGGGCGGTTACACCTTCGGCGCCGGGCCGAGGCCCGATCTCTCCCGCGAGAGCCCGCCAAAGGTGGCGGGGCGATCCGGCTCTGTCAACGCACCTGTTGCGATGCACAAGGCCGCAGGATCAGAAAAAGACGCTGGCTCCCGCCTCGGCCGCCCCGACCTCGCGCCTGAACGGCGAGAACAGCTCCCGGCCCACCCCGTGGGCCTCTCCGCGGAAGGCTGCGGGCGGGCGGGCGGCGAACTCGGCCGGATCGATTCGGACCTCCAGGGTCCCGGCCTCGGCGTCGAGGCGAACCGGATCGCCGTCCCGGATCCGGACGATGGGTCCGCCGTCCAGGGCCTCAGGCGTCAGGTGGATCGCGGCCGGAACCTTGCCCGAGGCGCCCGACATGCGTCCATCGGTGACCAGGGCCACCTTGCGGCCCCGCCCCTGCAGCACCGAAAGGGTCGGCGTTAGCTTGTGCAGCTCGGGCATGCCGTTGGCGCGCGGGCCCTGGAAGCGGATGACCGCCACCAGGTCGCGGTCGAGCAGGCCGGCCTTGTAGGCCGCCAGGAAGTCGTCCTGGTCGTCGAACACCATGGCCGGGGCCTCGACCACCCGATGTTCCGGGGCCACCGCCGAGATCTTGATCACCGAACGGCCAAGATTGCCGGTCAGGAGCCTGAGGCCCCCCTGGGCGTCGAACGGGTCCGAAGCGGGACGCAGGATGTCCGCATCCCCGGAACGCTCCGCGGGCGGGCGCCAGACCAGCGCCTCGCCGTCCAGGTCCGGCGCCAGGGCGTAAGGCGCCAGGCCGTCGCCGCCGACCGTGACCGTGTCGGGGTGGAGCAGGCCCGCGGCCAACAGTTCGCGCACCAGGAAAGCCATGCCCCCGGCGGCGTGGAACTGGTTCACGTCGGCCGGCCCGTTGGGGTAGATCCGGGCCAGCAGGGGGGTGGCGGCCGAGACCTCGGCCATGTCCTGCCAGTCGATCAGTATGCCTGCGGCCCGGGCCATGGCCACGAGGTGCAGGGTGTGGTTGGTCGAGCCGCCGGTGGCCATCAACCCGACCATGCCGTTGACCACGGCCCGTTCGTCGATCACCGCCGACAGGGGCGCAGCCCCGTCGCGGGCGAGGGCGCAGACCCGCTGGGCGGCGGCGCGGGTCATGGCGTCGCGCAGGGGCGTGTCGGCCGGGACGAATGCGGTCCCGGGCATGTGCACGCCCATCACCTCCATCAACATCTGGTTGGAGTTGGCGGTGCCGTAGAAGGTGCAGGTGCCTGCCGCATGATAGGAGGCGGTCTCGGCCTCCAGCAGGGCCTCGGTCCCCACCTTGCCCTGCGCGTATTGTTCGCGGACCCGGGCCTTCTCCTTGTTGGGGATGCCCGAGGTCATGGGACCGGCGGGAGCGAACACGATCGGCAGGTGGCCGAACGCCAGCGCCCCGATCAACAGGCCGGGCACGATCTTGTCGCAGGTGCCTAGGCACAGGGCGGCGTCGAACATGTTGTGCGAGAGCGCGATCGCCGTGGCCATGGCGATGACGTCGCGGGAGAACAGGGACAGCTCCATCCCCGGCTGGCCCTGGGTGACCCCGTCGCACATGGCCGGCACGCCGCCGGCCACCTGGGCGGTGCAGCCCACCTCGCGGGCCGCCTGCTTGATCAGGTCGGGATAACGGCCGAACGGCTGATGGGCCGAAAGCATGTCGTTGTAGGCGGTGACGATGCCGACGTTGACCGCACGGGAGTCGCGCAGCCTCAGCTTGTCGCCGATGGGGGCGGCGGCGAAGCCGTGGGCCAGGTTGCCGCAACTGAGGCTCCCCCGGGCCGAGCCCCGGCGGCGGGCCTCCTCCATTCGCGCCAGATAGTCGGCGCGCGTGTCGCGGCTGCGGGCGCGGACGCGGTCGGTGATCTCGGCGATGGCGGGATCGAGCGGCATGGGCAGATCCTGGCTCAGGGGGCCCAGAAGACCTCCACCGGGCAGCGGGCCTGGCGGAGGAGGGCGGCTATGGGGAGATGGGGCGCGGCGCCCGCCAGCGCATCCCTGAGCACGGCGCGTTTGGCCTCGCCCCGGATCAGCACGAGGATCAGGCGGCTGTCGAGCAGGGCGGCGAGGGTCAGGGACAGGCGCGGCGTTCCGTTCGGGGCGCGGGCGGGACGGACCACGTCCGGCCCGTCCGGGCGCAGCGTCTCGTCCATGGCGTCGCCTGGAAACAGCGATGCGATGTGCCCGTCGTCGCCCATGCCCAACAGAACGCAGGAGAAGGGCCGGCGTATGGCCGCGAGGGCGGCGGCGACCGTTCCGACCGCCGCCTCCGGGGTTGGGGCGCCGGTCTTGAGCGGGATGAACCGGGCGGCGGCGGCCGGCCCCCGCAGCAGGCGCTCCCGTACGAGCCGTTCGTTGCTGTCGGCATGGTCGGGCGGAACCCAGCGTTCGTCGCTGAGGGTGATCCGGACCCGGTCCCAGGGCAGGGACCGCTTCGACAGCAGGTCGTAGACCGGTCCCGGCGTGGAGCCGCCGGTCAGCACCAGGTCGCCGCCGTCCTCGCCGATCGCGCCGGCGATCCGGTCCGCCGCCGCGGCCGCCTGGCTTTCCGCGTCCGCGAAGACGCGCTCAGTCGTACCAGCTATGACCATGGCGCTCGGTCAGGGCGAAGGAGCCGGACGGGCCCCAGGATCCGGCGGGATAGGGGGCCGGCTTGACGTCGTGGCTGGCCCACCCGGCCTCGATGGAATCGATCCAGCTCCAGGCCGCTTCAACCTCGTCACGACGGACGAACAGGGTCTGGTCGTGCTTGAACACCTCCAGCAGCAACCGCTCGTAGGCGATCCGCCGCCGCCGTTCGGGCGGCGCCAGGTTGAGGTTCAAGGACAGGGGCTTGAGCGCCATGCCGCCGGCGGCCAGGTCGGGGGCCTGGTTCATCAGGGTCAGGGAAATCTCTTCCTCCGGTTGCAGCCGGATGGTCAGCCGGTTGGCCAACAGGCTGGCGCCGCCGAAGATCGAATAGGGCACATCGCGGAACTGGACCACGATCTGGGACGAGCGCACCGGCATGCGCTTTCCCGTGCGCAGGTAGAAGGGCACCCCGGCCCAGCGCCAGTTGTCCACCTGGGCGGCTAGGGCGACATAGGTCTCCGCATCGGCCGGATGTCCGCCCGCCTCCTCGGCATAGCCGGGGACCTGGGTCCCGTCAGCCACGCCGCGCACATATTGGCCGCGCACGGTGCGCCGCTCCAACTCGCGCCCGGCGATGGGGCGCAAGGACCGCAGCACCTTGACCTTCTCGTTGCGCACCGAGTCCGGGTCGAGGCTCGCGGGGGGCTCCATGGCGATCAGGCACAGGAGCTGCAGCACGTGGTTCTGCACCATGTCGCGGAGGGCCCCGTGCTCCTCGTAATAGCCCCAGCGGCCTTCGACCCCGACCGTCTCGGCGACGGTGATCTGGACGTGGTCGATGGAGACCTTGTTCCACAGGGGCTCGAACAGGGTGTTGGCGAAGCGCAGGGCGATCAGGTTCTGCACCGCGTCCTTGCCCAGGTAGTGGTCGATGCGGAAGATCCGGTCCTCGGAGAAGGTTTCCGCCAGGGCGTCGTTGATCCGCCGGCAGCTTTCGAGGTCGTGTCCGATCGGCTTTTCCACCACCACCCGGCTAGCGGGCCCGTTCAGGCCCGCACGCCGCAGGCCCGCGCAGATCTCGCCATAGAGGCTGGGCGAGGTGGAGAGGTAGAAGATCACCTCCCGCACGCCCGCCAGCCGGAGGGCTAGGGCGTCGAAGCTGTCGGGCGCGGCGGCGTCGACCCGGACATAGCCCAGCCGCGCCTTGAGGCGGTTCCAAACCGTTGCGTCCCAGGCGCTTGCGGCCCGCATCCGCACCGCCTCTTCGGCCCGTTGTTCGAAGGCGCCGTCGTCGATCTCGGTCCGCGCCGCCCCGATCACCGCCATTCCGGGCGGGGCCAACCCATCCGCCTCCAGGAAGTAGAGCGAGGGCAGCAGCATCCTGAGCGCAAGGTCGCCGGTGGCTCCGAAAATGACGATGGCGCGTTCGTGACTCACAATCGGAGCTCCGGGCTCGCCGGCGCCGAGCGGCGCCGCTTTAAGGCCGCATTATCCCTTAGGACATCATTCCATTAAAAACGACACGGCTTCGCGTATAGGCTGTGCCGGACAGCCTATGGAAACGGGGTGGACCGGTTGGCGAGCGCGAACCGAGGGCTTCGGCGGCGAAAGGGGACGGGGGGTCGGCTGGCGATCGCCGCGACCCTGATGTGCGCCCTGTTCGCTCCCTTGGCCGCTGGCGCGCAAGCCCCGCCCTCGTCGCTCGAATATCCGGTCAAGGCGGCCTTCCTCTATAAGTTCGGCCCCTTCGTGGAATGGCCGGCTTCGGCCTTCGAGACCCCGTCCTCGCCGTTCGTGCTGTGCGTCGTCGGGGACGATCCGTTCGGGGCGGTGCTGGACCAGGCCGCTGCGGGTCAGCGTGTCGGTCGCCATCCGGTGACGGTTCGCCGAATGGCCAAAATCGACCGCGGCGGCCCGCCCTGCCACGTCCTGTACGCCGCAGGGTCGAAAATCCAGCCGCCGGCCCAGGCGCTCGCGGCCGTCCAGGGCGAACCCGTGCTGACCGTCACCGACGGCGCCCACGGCGACGGCTCGCGCGGGATCATCACCTTCGTGCTTCAGAACAGCCGGGTCCGATTCGAGATCGACGCCCGCGCCGCCGTGCAGAACGGCCTGTCCATCAGTTCGAAGCTGCAAAGCCTGGCCTTGAACGCGCGCTCGCCAGGGGAGGGGGCGCCATGACTCCGCCCAAGATCCCCCTGCGCTGGCGCCTGGTGCCGGCGATCGCCCTCGCCAGCGCCGTGGTGTTGCTGATGACCGGCCTCGCCATCGGCGCCTACAGCGAGCGGGTCTATCAGGGACAGAAGCAGCAGGAAGCGGGGGTTCAAGCCCAGATCCTCGCCGCCAGCGTCACCGCGGCCCTGGCCTTCAACGACCGCAACGCCGCAAGCGAATATATCGCCGCCCTCAGGGCGAACCCGGAGGTGGAGACTGCCGGGGTCTATGACGAGAACGGCGTCCTGGTGGCGAGCTACGCCCGTCCGGGCCTGACGGCGCCCGCCCACGTCCGCCCCACGCCGCCCCATGTCGAACAGGGGCGTCTGGTGGTCACCGCCCCGGTGGTCCAGGACGATCAGGAGCTGGGGCTGGTCTCGGTCCAGATGGCGACGGAGCCTTTCGCCCGCCGGTGGGTCCGTTATGGCGGAACCGGCCTTCTGGTGATCATGGCCCTGGTGATGGTGGGGGTGCTCTCGGTCGCCCACGGCCTGATGACCCGCGCCAGCCGGGAACTGGCGACCCGCGCCGACGAATTGGCCGACGCCAACCGACAGTTGTTGGTGCAGATCGCCGAGCGGGAACGCGCCGAGGAGGCCCTGCGTCAGAGCCAGCGTCTGGAAGCCCTGGGTCGGCTGACCGGCGGGGTGGCCCATGATTTCAACAACATACTGATGGTCGCCTCCAGCGGGCTCGACCTGATCGATCGCACGACCGACCCGGTCCGGCGGGAAGCGATCAGAGCGGGGGTGCGCCAGGCGGTCGAACGTGGAGCCGGTCTGACCCGCCAGCTTCTCACCTTCGCCCGGCGCGGCGCCCTGAAGCCGGAAGTGATCGACCTGGCGGCTCGCATCGAAGGCATGGGAGTGTTGTTGGAGCGCTCCCTGCGGGAGAACATCCAAGTCGCCCTGAGCCTGCCGCCGGACCTCTGGGCCGTGGAGGCCGACCCGAGCGAGCTGGAGCTTGCGCTGCTGAACCTGGCGGTCAACGCCCGCGACGCCATGCCCAGCGGCGGGCAGGTGCGGATCGAGGCGGAGAACCTAGCCGGCTTCAAACAGGGTGAGCTTTTGGGCGACTATGTGCGCCTGTCGGTGTCCGACACCGGCGGCGGCATAGCGCCGGACCAGATCGGCCACGTGTTCGAGCCCTTCTTCACCACCAAGGAGGTCGGCAAGGGAACCGGGCTGGGCTTGAGCCAGGTCTACGGCTTCACCCGCAGCTCGGGCGGGGACGCCCGGATCGACAGCGTGGTCGGCCGCGGCACCAAGGTGTCGCTTTATCTTCCCCGCAGCCGAAAGCCGCTCACGCGGGCCGAGGAGCCGAAAACCCTTGAATCGGTCCCGGACGGACAGGGTCGGATACTGCTGGTCGAGGACGACCCCGCGGTGGCGGCCATGGTCTGCGAGATGCTCAAGGACCTCGGCTACGAGGTCAGCCACGCTTCGGCTGCGGCCGCGGCCCTGGATGTCCTTGATCATGAACCCGCCTTCGACCTGGTGTTTTCGGACATGGTCATGCCTGGCGGGATGGATGGGATCGAGTTGGCGCGGGAGGTGGGGCGCCGCCGTCCGGAGCTGCCGATCCTGCTCACCACCGGTTTCAGCCCGGCGGCGGCAGCCGCCCAGCGGGAAGGCCGCAGGCTGCTTCCCAAGCCCTACACCATTGAAAACCTGGCCGCGGCTCTGAAGGCTTTGCTGGGAGCGAAGGTGTGAGGCTTGGCCGCTCCGGTCGGCCACAGGCCTCGACCGTCGCCCCCGCGGCGACATGGGGCGCCGGGGCGGTTGATCCGGGGACGGACGTAGTTCATAGCGGAATTGCGCCCCTCCCCTTCCGCGGCGGTCGCCGGCTCGCCTTGTCCTTGCACCTATGGAGCGCTGTTGGGCGTCGTGTTCATGATCGTTTTGGCGTCGCTCCGTCCCGATCCCGTCCGGACGTCCCCATGAGGGGGGACCCGGGCAAGCGCGGCCAGCAGATGACCAAACCCGGGGTCCAGTACGCGGCCTTGCCGTTCCGGCAGGCCGGAGCTCCGGAGATCATGCTGGTCACATCGCGCGACACCCGCCGGTGGGTCATTCCCAAGGGCTGGCCGATGAAGAGCCGCAAGCCCTACGCGGCCGCGGCGCGGGAAGCCCTGGAGGAGGCCGGCGTCACCGGCAAGATCAGCCGCACGGCCCTCGGGGTCTACCCCTACCTCAAGCGCCTCGGCAACGGAGCGGCCTTGCGGGTGAAGGTGAGGGTGTTCGCCCTCGAGGTGTTGCAGGAGCGGGCCTCATGGCCCGAAATGGCCCAGCGCGACCGTCGCTGGTTTTCCATCGCCGACGCCGCCGAAGCGGTGGAGGAGCCGGAGCTCAAGGCCATTATTCTCGCGTTCGGGCAGTTTTAGCGGCCGACGGCCGGTTCAGCCAAGACGCTCCAGGCCCGGAACGTGGCCGAAGGTCAGACAGCGCCAACATAAAATCCACCACGGACCGGAGTTTGTTCTCAAGGTCGTAGTTCATCGCTCCGCGAGCCGGGTCGATGCGGTATTTCGACGAATAAGTCGCTATCTGCGGCCCGAGCAAATGCTATGACTAGCCGGTGGAAGTGGTCATGGATGCATATATCCAATATCGACAACTTATGGTTGCGAATCTATTCGGCCTCGGCGATCTACATTCCAAATTATCCCGCGGGGAGTGTGCCTATTCGCAGGCGTGCAAGCAATAGTTCCCGGCTCGATCTTGGGGCGCGACGGCCTTGTTCGGGCCTGGGTTCTTTACGGCCGGTTCACCAACTATGGTTAAGGTGCTCGTATGCGCGCGGCCGCCCTTGTCTTCCTCGGCTCACTCTTCTGCACGGAAGCTGTGGCGGCCGATCTGACGGTCAATGTGCGCACTGCCGCCGGCGAACCGATCCGCGACGCCGTTGTCACCGTCCATCCTGCCGCCGGCGTGGGCGCCCAGCCGATCCGCTTCGCCTGGCCCCAGGAGATGGGCCAGCAGAACCTTCAGTTCGACCCCTTCGTGTTGATCACGCCTGTGAACGGCGATGTCGCCTTTCCCAACCGCGACGGTGTCCGCCATCACGTCTATTCGTTTTCGCCGGCCAAGCGGTTCGAACTGAAGCTCTACGGCAAGGGTGAAACGCCGACCGTGCGGTTCGAGAAGGTCGGGGTCGTGGCGCTCGGCTGCAACATCCACGACAGCATGGTGGCCTTCATCAAGGTCGTCGACACGCCGTTCGCGATCAAAACCGGGCCGACCGGCTCGGTCACGCTGCATGGCCTGCCCACGGGGGCGGCGACCCTGCGCGTCTGGCGCCCCTATCTGCGCGCGCCGAACAACGAGGTGGTGCGCCAACTGGTGTTGCGAGATCCGGCGTCCGTCGAAGTGGTGTCGGCGGAGCTGCGCAAGCCGCCCATCCGCCACAGCGCCTACTGAGCCCGCCGATGTTCCGCCGCCTTTCGACAAAACTCGCGGTGCTCTACGCTGGCCTGTTCGGGGCGATCCTGCTCGTGGTGTCGCTGGCGGTCTACAGCGCCATCGCCCACAACGCCGAACGCATGGTCCGCGACGAACTGCAGGCCTCGGGCACGGTGTTCGACCGCACCTGGGCGCTGCGGTCGCAGGAGCTCCAGGACAGCGCGGGCCTGCTGTCGCGAGATTTCGGCTTCCGCGCCGCCGTGGCGACGGGAGACGCGGCGACCGCCCGCTCGGCCCTGCAGAACCTGCGCGCCCGCCTCGGCATCGATCTGGCCTTCATCGTCGGGGTGGACGGGAACGTGACCACGGCGGACGGCCGCTCCATCGGCGGCGTCGGAGGCCAGATCTACCGCGCCCTGGACGAGGGCGAGGATGCTTCGGGCGTGTTCGTCCTCGACGATCAGCCCTATCAGGCCGTCTCGGCGCCTATACTGTCGCCCACCCTGGCGGGCTGGGTGGTGTTCGCCCAGCGCCTCGACGCCCAGGAGATGAAATCCCTGGAGCAGCTTTCCGCCATCCCTCTCGACGCCATGGTCCTGAGCCGTCGGCCCGCGGGCGACTGGGTGGCGGCCACGGGCCATGTGGACCCGAAAGAGGGCGGTCTGGTCAGCCGTTTCATCGCCAGCGGCCTGACGCTCAAGACCCGCGCCCCGCGGGATATCTCCATCCCGTCCGGGGCCGCCATCGCCCTGGTCAAACCCCTGCATTCACTGGGCGAAAGCCCGCCGACGGTGCTGATGCTGCGCTACCCCCTGGCCAAGGCCATGGCGCCCTTCAGGCCTCTGGTCCAGACTCTGCTGATCACCGGCGCCCTGGGTGTCGTTCTGGTCGTGATCGGCAGTTTCCTGCTGGCCGGCAGCGTGACCCGGCCGATCACGGCCCTCGAGGAGGCGGCCCGGCGACTGAAGGTCGGCGAGGATGCGACCGTTACGGTCAAGAGCCGAGATGAGATCGCCGCCCTGGCCGACAGCTTCAACAGCATGGCCGCGGAGATCCGCGATCGCGAGGCCAAGATGCTCCGGGACGCCGAGACCCTGGCGGTGGCGCTCGACCGCGCCGAGACCGCGAACCGCACCACCAATGAATTCCTGGCCAATATGAGCCACGAACTCCGGACCCCTCTGAACGGGGTGATCGGGCTTGCCCAGGTGCTCGCCGGCCTGGTGAAGGAGCCGACGCAGGCCAGGCTGATCGGCACGGTGACGGATTCGGCCCGCCAGCTCGAGATCCTGCTTTCGGACATCCTCGATGCGGCGAAGCTGAGCGCCGGCCAGACCGAGGTGGTCGCCCAACCCTTCTCCATCGGCGCCGCCGTGCGCGCGGCCGGCGCGGCTTTCGAAGGTCCGGCGGCCAAGAAGCGGCTGAGCCTGGCCGTCGACATCCCCGACGGCCCCGATCCGGTGGTGATGGGCGACCCGCAGCGGCTGCGTCAGATCCTCGACAACCTGCTTTCCAACGCGGTCAAGTTCACGGCGTCCGGAGGAGTGCGGCTGGCCCTGTCCCAGACCGATGCCGGCGGCCAGCCGCGTTTCCGCATCACCGTCGCCGACACGGGCGTCGGTTTCGATCCGGCCATGACCGAACGTCTGTTCGAGCGCTTCAAGCAGGCGGACGGTTCGGCCACCCGCCAGTATGGCGGGACCGGACTGGGCCTGAGCATTTCCCGCGGCCTCGCCGAACTAATGGGCGGGACGCTCGACGGTGCGCCGCGACCCGAGGGCGGTTCGATCTTCACCCTCGAGCTGCAACTGCCTCTGGCCGCCCAGGCCGCAGCCGAAGCCGCGGCGATCCGGGGGGTGGCGTGATCCGCCCCGCAGCCGCCTGGACCCTGGCGCTCGCCCTTGGCGCGGCGGCGCCGGCATGGGCGCAAGTCGACCTGCTTTCCCATGAAACCCTGTCGGGCCTCGTCGACCTGCGCCTGGCCGCGGCGGACGGCGAGCGGTCCTGGACCGACGGGGGCTACGGCAAGGGCCGCTTCAGCGGCGCAAGGGACGGATTCCGCATCACGCCGCAGGTGGCCGAAGCGGCCGTGGTCTGGAAGCCGCGCTTCACCTGGGATCTCGGCGCGGTGGTCCAACTGGACGCCCAGGCGGGCCAGACCCATTTCATCGACGTGACCGAAGCCTACCTCGCCTACAAACCGGCGCCGCGCAGCGACTGGCGATACAGCGCACGGGCGGGCCTGTTCTATCCGCCGATCTCGCTGGAGCACACCGACCCCGCCTGGGGCGTCGCCCACACCATAACCCCCTCGGCCATCAACAGCTGGGTCGGCGAGGAGGTGAAGGTCCTCGGTTTCGAGCAGAAACTCACCCGCACGATCGGCGACCAGGAGTTCAGCGCGACCGTGGCGGGGTTCGGCTACAACGACACGTCCGGCACGCTGCTGTCGCTGCGCGGCTGGGCCCTTGACGATATCAAGACCACCGCCTTCGGCGAGCTCCCGCTGCCGCGGCTGGAGCCCGAATACCAGGGAATCTGGCGAGCCCAGGCCCCCTACACCATACCCACGCTCAATCTTACCGGCCGCGTCGGCTACTATGGGCGGCTGGACTGGCGGACGGCCGGGCCGGTCGCCTTCAACCTGTTCTACTACAACAACGCCGGCAACCGCACGGCGGTAGTCAACGACCAGTGGTCGTGGGAGACCAAATTCTGGAACCTGGGCGCCAGTTGGGACGTCGATCCGCACACCCTGATCCTGGCCCAGGCGATAACCGGCAGGACCCTGGAGGGCTATCCCACGCCCCAGGGAATCTGGATCGACGTCACCTTCTCGTCCGCCTATGTGCTGGCGACCCACAGTTTCGGCGCCACCTCCCTCACCGGCCGGATCGATTGGTTCGACACGGTCGATCAGACCTATGTGCAGCGCGACAACAACAACGAATGGGGCTGGGCCTATACCGCAGCCCTGCGCCGCGACCTGACGCCCAAGGTCGCCGTGCTGGTCGAAGTCGTGCATGTGGACAGCGCCCGCTACGCGCGCGAATACGTTGGGGTCGACGACGACAAGCAAACGCAGACCACAGTCCAGTCGTCGCTGCGGTTGCGTTTCTAAGGGCGTTCGGCGAAGGCTCCAGGATCAAGATGCGGCGAGCCTGGCCGCCCGGGTCTGGACAATTCTCAAAACTTGAGGCCTGTGGACAAAGCGGTTTGCGAAATGTTCGGCGGCTGAGCCGCGGGCTTCCCTGGCTGCGACGAGGCTGAACACAGGCTCAGGCATGTCCTTTGTGGACGACGCGCGAACATCCGAGACCGAACTCAAGTTCGAGATCGCAGCGGGCGCGTTGGCCAGGCTGAGGAAGCACCCGGTCCTTGCTGCGACGGCGGGAGCCGAGAAGCTCCGTTCCGTCTATTTCGATACGCCGGACCACGACCTTCGCAACGCGGGCCTTTCCTTGCGGGTGCGCGAGCGGGCCGGGCGTTTCGTCCAGACCGTCAAGACCCGTTCCGGGTCGGGGCTGATCGAGCGGGGCGAATGGGAAACCGCCGTCTCCAACCGCCGGCCGGACGCGCAGTCCCTGGCCAACACCCCGGCCGGAGAGGTCCTGGAAGGCCTGGCCTGCAGCGATCTGGAGCCGGTTTTCTCCACCACGGTCGAGCGCGCGGTGCGGATGTGCGACGTGGGCGGCGCCCAGGTCGAGGTGAGCCTCGACCGGGGAGAGATTCGCGCCGACTCCAGCCGCGAGCCGATCCGCGAACTGGAGCTCGAGCTCAAGTCCGGCGACGCTTCGGCCCTGTTCGGCCTGGCGCGAGACCTGGCCGAGACCGTGCCGATCCGCCTGTCCTTCGCCACCAAGGCTGAGCGCGGCTACAGGCTGGCTGGCCATGACGCCACCGTCGCCTTCAAGGCCGAGCAGACCGCGCTGAGCGCGACCACGCCCGCGGCCGAGGCCTTTCGCCTGTCCGTCCGCAGCTGCCTGGCCCAGGTCGCGGGCAACGCCCAGTTGCTGAGACGGGTGCGCAGCCCCCAGGCGCTGCACCAGACCCGCGTCGGTCTCCGCCGCCTGCGCGCGGTGCTGTCCACCTTCAAGCCGATGGTCACGGACGCCCGGTTCGACTGGGTCAAGGCCGAGGCCAGGTGGCTGGCCGGCGAACTTGACCGGGCCCGCGACCTCGACGTGTTCATCCACGACACCTTAGGGCAGGACGAGGACGGGGGAATCCAGGATCCGGCCGTCTCCGCCCTGAGCCGCAGGCTGTTGTCAGCCCAGGCGGACGCCTACGACCGGGCGCTGGCGGCGATCGACAGCCGGCGCTTCGCCGATTTCCTGCTGCAGGTGGCCGCCTGGGTGGAGATCGGCGACTGGACCCGGGCCGACGGCGAGGGCTCGGCCGGCCTGCGCGACACGCCGATCGGAGACTTCGGCGCCGGGGCGCTCCAGCGTCTTCACCGCAAGCTGAAGAAGCGCGGCCGCGGCCTGAAACGGCTCGATCCCCAAAGCCGGCATCACCTGCGCATCATGGCCAAGAAGTTGCGTTACGCCGTCGAATTGTTCGCCGAGACTTTTCCGGATCATCCCAAACGGCGAAGCCGTTACCTGCACGCCCTGAAGACGCTTCAGGACCGGCTGGGGGAGCTGAACGACCTCACGGTCGCCGGACGCCTGGCCGTGGAGGTGGTGGGGCGGCGCGGAACCGAGGCCGCCTTCGCCGCCGGCCTGATCGTCGGCCGGCGGCGCGGCAAGGAGTCGGACATCCTCAAGGCGGCGATGCTGGCCTTCGGGCGGTTCGCCAGGACAGAGCCTTTCTGGGTCAAATCCTGACCTTTCGGCCTGTCTCTCCATTGGAAGACGGCGGAATCGGCCGGTAAAGCTCGCGCTTCTGTGCATTATCCTTGATAAGGAATATACAGTGCTCCACCGCGGCGTTGGGTCGGCGGGCGTACTGACGATCTTCGCGACCGGTTGTGAGGCATCCACCATGCCGAGGGAGTTCCAGAGCGCGCCCCAGATCCTCAGGCCGGTTGTCGCCTACGCCCTCGCCGCCGTCCATCCGCCCATGTTGCCGGCCGGAAAGTCCGGCTCGTGAGCGCCCCCGGGAACCGGGTCGCCAATCGCCGCAAGATCGAGCCGGTGCTGAGGCGCCTGAACGGTCTGCACCCCCTCAACGCCGCCGAATCCGAGTTGGTTGACCGGCTGGGCGCCCACGCCGAGGAGCATCGACCCGGCGCGGAATTGACGGCCCAGGGTTCGTCGCATCCTGTCCCGCGATTGATGCTGTCCGGCTGGGCCTGCCGTCAGCGCCTGCTGCCTGACGGGCGGCGCCAAATCTTCGGCTTCGTGCTTCCCGGCGACCTGATCTCTTTCTATGCCCAATCCCGCCCGCTGACCCAGGTCAGCATCACCGCCCTGACCCGGGTGGAGACCGCCGACGCCTCCGCGCTCAAGGCGGCCGCCCTGGACGGCGGCGCCTATCCCGCCCTCGCCCGGATCATGGCGGCGACCGCCTCGCAGGATGAGGAACGACTGCTCGACCACGTCGTCCGGCTGGGCCGCCATACCGCCTACGAACGGGTGGCGCACCTGCTGCTCGAGCTGCGCGAACGGCTGGCGGCGGCGGGCCTGGGCGACGACCGGCGATTTCCGCTGCCCATCACCCAGGAGGCCCTGGCCGACGCCCTGGGCCTCAGCGTGGTCCACATCAACCGGATCCTCCAGCAGTTGAGGCGGGAAAGGTTGATCGAGATGCGCACCGGCCAGGTCGTGCTGCTCGACCCCAACCTGCTCAATCAGGTTTCGGACTATCAGCCGCCGACGGTCCGGGACGTGAGCTGATCGTCAGAAACGGGCGGCCAGCTCCACGCCATAGCTCCTGGGGTCGCCGTGGGTGACGGTGTGCGTGCCGAGGAAGTCGCGGACGCTGTTGGTCAGATAATCCGCGTCGCCGAGGTTGCGGCCCCACAGGGCGAATTCGAAGCGCGCGTTGGGGGGCCGCCAGCTCAGCCGGGCGTCGACGACGTCCGAGGTCGGCACGCTCTCCGTCATCAGGTTTTCCTGGCCGGTGAACATGAACGACTTGTGCCGCTCGCCCACATACAGATCGAGGCTGCCGTAGCGGGGATCGGCGGGGGAGAGGAGTTCGACCCCCGCCCTGGCGCTGAAGCGGGGCGAAAACGGCAGCCGATTGCCGCTGGCGTCCTGTCCCGCCAAGCCGCCGCCCGGGAAACGGCCGAAGTGGGCGTCGAGGGTTCCGGCGTCGACGGTGAAACGCAGGAATGAAGCCGGCCTGAGTTCGGCGCTGAGCTCGACCCCCGAACTGCGCGCGCTGGAGGCGTTGGTGAGGACGATCACGTTCATGCCGTTGGGATAGGCGATCAGCTTGTTGGTCTGATAGTCGCGGAACTCCATGATGAAGGCGGTGGCGTCGAAGCGCGCGCGTCCACCCCAAAGTTGCGCCTTCAACCCGACCTCGTAGGACCGGTCGTTTTCCGGCCCGAAGGCGAAGGCCGCGCCCTTCGATCCCGGAAGCGGGACCACCTGCCCGGTATTGAGGAAATCGACGTTCCAGCCGCCGCTCTTGAAGCCCTCGGCATAGCGGCCGTAGACGCTCAGGGTCCGGCTCGGCGCATAGGTCAGGCTGAGGGACGGGGTCGGCCGGCTTTCCTGCGCCTTGTCGTGGAAGTCGGTGAGGGTGGCGATGCGCAAGGCCCCGCTCTGGCCGCCCTGCAGGTCGAACAGCAAGGTCCGGTCCTCATGATTCAGCCGCAGGCCGCCGCTCAGGGTCCAGTGCGGGGCCAGTTGGTAGTCGAGGTTGGCGAAGGCGGCCAGGGAGGTGCTGTCGATGCGCGCGCGGCTGGGCACCACCGACCCCGGCGCCACCGGCAGGCCGGCCTTCAGGGTGTCCGTTCCGAAGGCGGCGACGCGGTTCGAACGGGCGACCTCGTGCAGATAGAACGCTCCGACCACATAGCGCAGCGGGGCCGTTTCGTTCGACGCCAGCCGCACCTCCTGCGAGAGCTGTCCGAAGTGGTCGTGGTAGTCGGTCGAGAGCAGGTCCAACGGACTGTAGTCGTTGTCGCTTCGGCGCCGGACCTGGTTCATCCGATAGGCGCTGATCGAGGTCAGCGAGCCCAGGTCCGCCAGGCTGTAGTCCGCGTGGAGGCTGACGCCTCCTTGTTCGTTGCGACGGATCCTCGGCGTGTTCTCGTCGATCTGAAAGGGCGCCGGCGCATAGGGGTCGGTCATGCCGGTCCCGACGCTGTTCGAGGTCGCCTCGAACCCGTCGCGCAGGGAGCGGTCCAGGGCATAGTCGGCGGCAAGGTCGAAGCGCAGCCGGGCGTCGGCCTGGACCCGGACCGCGGCGCGGTAGGACGCGAGGTCGATGGACCCGACGTCATGGGACCCATCGTAGAGGTTTAGGGTGAAGCCGTTCCGGGTTTCCCGCGTGCCGGATAGGCGGCCCCAGACCTTGTCGGCGACGAGGGGGGTATCCACGCTGGCGTAGGCGCCGCGGTCTTCCCGCGACCCGCCCCAGACCTTCGCCTCGCCGGCGAAGACGGCGCCTGGCGCCCGGCTGATGATATTGACCGCGCCGGAAACGGTGTTGCGGCCGAAAAGCGCGCCCTGCGGACCCCGCAGCACCTCCACCCGTTCAGCGTCGGCCAGGCTCCGGTTCAAGGCGCCGGGCTGGGCGATGTAGACTCCATCCAGATAGACGGCGGTCCGCGCGTCGAAACCTATGGTGCGCCCCCCGCCGCCGGCGCCCCGGATCATCACCGTGTCCAGGCCGCCCATGCGCTCGATGCTGAAATTGGGGGCCGCGCCGGACAGGTCGGAGAGCTGAACCGGCTGCACGTCGCGAATCCGGTCCGCCGTGATCGCCCGCACCGCCAGGGGCACGGACTGCGCAGCCTCGGGTCTTTGCCGCGCCGTCACCACCACATCCGCGACCGCCAAGGGCGCATCGGTCTGGGCATGTGCGGGCAGAGGCGAGCCGGCCGCAATGGCCGCCGCCACCCCCAAGAACCGGATCGCCGCGTTCGCCATATCTTCCCCCCGAAAGAGCTGGCGAATATCCCTTGATCCACATCTCTGTGCTATTCAAAACGCTTAATCGGTGAACGCGTTTGCCGAATTACACCTATAGAGTGTGTAAACACAATCTGAGGTGCGCCGGTTCGCCCGGTCGGCGCCGCCGGGCGTCGCCGGGGACGGCGAATCCCCTAGGCCGCGTCCTCGTGCCCGTCCCGGATCTTGGACCAGCAGATCTGCAGCGCCTGTTCCGACCGGGCGTCGCCGCGGCGAGCCGCCACCGTCGCCAGTTCGTGCACCAGATCGAGGATATATTCCCTCAGGTGGTGGACGCTGACGTCCCCCAGCCCCGGATAGTTGCCGATTTCCATATGCCTCTCCTAAGGATGATTGGCGGCCTGGAGGAGCATCGACCCCGTGGAGTCGAGGAGCTCGTCCGTGCTCACCACTTCGGCGAAGGTGGAAAGCACGTCCAACAGGACGGTCTCCAGAACTTCGCCGCTGAAACGCGACATCGAGGGAGCGGCGAGCGCCCCTTCCACGACCGTGATCGGAGTCCCCGCTTCGAAGCCGGAGACGGCCGTGAAAAGAACCGAGGCGTGCAGCGAAAAGCCGATGACGATCAGCCGCGGATCGCCGAGCCGGCCGACGTAGTCCCGGAACGCCGTGCTGGCGAAGGCCGACGGCCGGTCGCGGTAGAAGACCGGTTCGCGAGGCCGAGGCTCCAGCCCTTCGATCGGCCGGAACAGTTCGGGCAGGGCGGCCATGCGCCCGTCGTGGCGCTGAACGTGGGCGATTTGCCATCCTGCGGCGCGGGCGTGGCGGAGCACGCGCTTGCAGGTTTCGACGCAACGTCCGGCGGCGCCCCGATCGATGTCCGCGGCGCCCGTCGTGTGCTGCCTTTGCAGGTCGAGGCACACGAGCATCGGCGCCGCGGCATAGGGAATACTGCTGAGGAACGGTTTCATGAATCAACCCAGCGGATTGGTGGCCGGACGGGCCTTGGACCAGTCGAGCACTCCGGGGCGGTCCCACAGGCCCTCAGGGCGCAGCAGTTCCATCGGATCGCTGTCGATGGTCAGGGCGTCGGCGGGCGGCGTGGTTTCGGCGACGATCTCCACATAGTCGTGGTCCGAGAACACGAAGGTGTCGCGGCTCTGCCGGGGAAAACCCTTGAAGTAGCGTCCCCAGAACGGCAGCAACCGGGCCTGGGCGTGGCCCAGGATCTTGCGATAGCCCTTCTTCTCGGCGATCCGGAACGCTTCGCGCACCAGCTCCAGGGTGGCGCGGGTGCCGCGGTATTCGGGACGCACCGCCACGCGCTCCAGCTTGGCGAAGTCGGCGAACCAGCGGATCCGCAAGGTCCCCACCGGTTCGTTGTTGCGGCGAAGGATCAGGTGGGTGGCGCCGCAGAAGTCGTTGCCGTCGTATTCCTCGTCATAGGGACATTGCTGTTCGCCGATATAGACGAGGCTGCGGACCATCATGACCTGCATCAGGTCTTCGAGGGTGCGGGCGACCACGGTTTCGAACCGGGGGCGAGCCAGTTCACAATGGATGGGTTCGCCTGAAAGTTTGGGATCGACGCGGGCATTCATGCAGCGCGCTCCTGGCTGGTGCGGACGGGATTCCAGAGAAGATCGTCAGGGGCGCCGGGGAAAGGCACATATCCCATCCGACCGCGAACAACCTTGGCGCCGGATGCGGTGACCGCGCGGGTGAAGAACGGAATATCCGGGAAGTGGAGACGCAATTTGAGGGTCATCAGGACCACGGCCGCCTTCGCCTTCGCGGTGGTCGCGGCGAAGCCCCAGGGATACATGGCGGCCAAGGAATCGCCCGGCGCACAGATGAATTCGTCCGGCGGATTTCTCGCCGCGAACAGATTCTGTTCGATCGCCCTGCGGCCCTCCGGATTCAAAGGAAGGACGCCGGTGATGCCGGTGATCCGCCCCTCGTGCCTCTGCACGAACAGTGAGGCGTCGGTTCTGGCCTGCATGCGCTGGAAAGTGATCGGCGACGCCACGTGCGGGCTGATCAAATCGGCGGCCATCGTCCAGGCTGTCTCGCATTCGCCTTCGGAGGCGGGATGCAAGTCAATCTTGGCCAGGAGGTCGATGATTTCTCGCGGATCGTAACGTCGGTGGTAAGGTGTGGTGGTTTTCATTGGTCGACCTCCACTTGCAATCGGAGGGTGATTGATAAAGGCTCCTATCGAGGCACGGACCAGCGAAGTTCCAATGACGGGTATCGATAAATTTGAGAGCACGAAGATCATGCGCCAGCGGGCGGATTGGTCGGACTTGCGAATCTTCTATGCCGTCGCCGAAACTGGAAGCTTTTCGGAGGCTGCCGCTCAGCTCGGGCTGACTCAGCCGACTGTCAGCGTGCGCATCCGCGATCTAGAGACTCGCCTCGGCGTGCGACTATTCGTCCGCTCACCGCACCGGCTGTCCCTGACCGAGGCTGGCGAAAAGATCCTCGACCACGTCGTGACGATGGAGCGGTCCGCGGCGGCTGTCGAACGGCTGGTCACCAACGAGGATAAGAAGGACGAAGGCCGCGTGATCGTCGCGGCGCCGGACGGCCTCGCCACTTATATCCTGGTGCCCGAACTGCCTCGGTTCTTCCGCGAGCACCCAGACATTAGTGTCGGCATAGATTGCGGCTTGTGGACAGATAGTGAGATCGGCGCGGGAGTCGACGTCAGTCTGCAGTTCGATGAAATAACCAACCAGGACGTGGTGGCCACACCGATTGGTTATTACCACTACTGCCTCTACTCCTCGCAGGCTTATCTCGATTTGTACGGCACACCTACTTCGCTCGCCGGGGTTGCCGAGCGTCGTTATCTGCATCACGTCGCCTATACTCGTCAGCAGGACAATTGGGCGGTAAAGCTGGGCGCCTTGCAGGGCCTGGCAAGTGTTGGCATGGCCACCAATTCAAGTTCGGTGATCGTCGAAGGTGTGCGAAACGGCGCCGGCATCGCCCTGCTTCCTACTGCGGTGTCCAGCTTCGCTCCGGATCTGGTGATGTTGGATCTTCCGCCGCTTGCCCGACTTGAGCTGAGGATGTGCGTGCATCGCGACCTCGCCGGCGCGGCCCGTATCCGGCGGGTGACCAACTGGCTGAAGGAAGTGTTCGACCCCAAGACCAAACCCTGGTTCAGGGCTGAATTCGTGCACCCTTCCGAGTTCTTCCCGGCCAAGGCCGTGCCAAAGCCCGCTATCGTGCGCACCCGCCGCGCCAGTTGAGCCCGGCTCCGCGGAGGCCGCGGTGGCTCGTCTCTTCGCCCTGATCGCGGCGCTCGCGGGGGGCCTGCTCCTGGCCGTGGTCGCCTCCCGCCCGCCTGCGCCCCTTCCCATCGACGCGGCTTCCGGCCTTTTCGCCGCCGGCAGGGCTATGGTCGACATCGCGGCCATCGCCCGCGCGCCGCATCCGACCGGCTCGGACGAGGATGCGCGGGTGCGCGCCTATCTGGTCGGACGGCTGCAGGCCTTGGGGCTGACGGTCGAGACCCAGGCCGCGCCCCTGAGCGACGCCGCCCGCGCCCGCCTCGTCCGATGGGGAGAGCGGCCAGCAGCCGAGGCGCGTGCGGTCAATGTGATCGGCGTCCTGCCCGGCCGCGACCGCTCCGCCCCGGCGGTGCTGCTGATGGCCCACCACGACACCGTGGCGGGGTCGCCCGGCGCGGCCGACGATTCCGCCGGGGTGGCGGCGATCCTGGAGACCCTGCGCGCGCTCCGGTCCGATCCGCCGCGGGAGCGCGACCTGATCGTCCTGTTCACCGACGCCGAGGAGCTGAAGTCGGACGGCGCCGCCGGCTTTTTCCGCGACCATCCCCTGGCGCGCAGGATCGGGGCGGTGATCAATCTGGAGGCCCGGGGAGGCGGCGGCCGCGCGTTGATGTTCGAGACCGGTTCCGGCGACGGTCCGATGATGGCCCTCTTCGCCCGCGCCGTGCGTCGCCCTTCGGCCAATTCGACGGCCGTGCTGGTCTATCGGCTCCTGCCCAACATCACCGACTTCTCCATCCCCAAGGCGGCCGGGACCGCCGGATTCAACTTCGCCTTCCTGGGACGGCCGGGCCTCTATCATGCCCCCCAGGCGACCCCGGCGGCCATCGATCCGGGGTCCGTCCAGCACATCGGCGCCCAGACCCTGGATCTGGTCCGCGCCCTGGCCCAGACGCCGACGCTTCCGCCGCGGGGACCGGACGCGGTGTTCTGCGACCTGCTGGGGATCGGCCTGATCGCCTACCCGGCCTGGGGCGGATGGGTGGTGGTCGCCGCGGCGGCGGGGCTTCTGGTCTTCGCTGCGGCGAGGGTCGGCGCCGCCGGCCTGCTGACCGCGGCCGGAACCCTGCGCGGCGCGGCCATGAGCCTCGGCGTGGTCCTGACGGGAGGGGGGCTGCTGCAGCTCGCCAACGGCGCGTCGGGCGCCGGCGCAGGGGCCAACTACTACGACCGTCTGGCCGCCATTCCCCGGCTGGAGCTTCAGGCGCTTCTGATCGCCTTGGCCGTATTGTGCCTGGCGTCGGTCGGGCGCAGGCGCGAGGCCAGGCTTTGGAGCGGATGGCTCGGGATCGCCGTCTTCGTCCTGATGGCGACCATCGCCGTGCAGGCGGCCGCGCCGGCCGCGGCGCCGGTGCTCGCCTGGCCTCTGCTCCTCGGGGCGGGGGCGGCGGCCTTGGCCGCCCGGGTCGACAAGGCCGTCCGTTCCGCGGCGCTGCTCGCCGCCCTGGCGGTCGTCGGCGCCATAGGCGTCGGCCAGAGCCTCGGTCTCGCCCATTTCGCCTTCCTCGGGGTCGGACAGGACCTGCCGGGCGCCATGGCGGTGTTCCTGGCGCCGGTCATGTTGATCTTATGGCCGCTGCTTTGCGGCACGGTCTCCCGGCGGGTCGCGATCGGTCTGGCCGCCGCGCTTCTCGTCGCCGGTTTCGGCCTGGCGATCCGGGTCCGCCTCGATCCGCCGGCCCCCACCATTCCGGTCTATGCGCGTACCCCCTAGCCCGTCCGGCAGCGGATTATTTCGCGCCTGAAAATGCCGCTTCCGCCCCAGTGTGCTATCAGGAGGGCCGCCAATCGAGCGAGCGGTCCGAGCGTTCGCGCTTGCCTGGATCGTCGCGGTCATGTTTGACGCGCCCACCGCCGCCGGTTCCGTTGAGTGGAGTAGAGTTCCCGTGCAGCCCGCTGAGACGCGTCATCGCCGGCCCGACGTGGACGGCCTGAGGGTGCTGCTGTTCGCGGGGCTGATCGCCTATCACCTCGGGCTGGTCTACGCCGCCTGGTCGCCCTACGCCTTGAAGAGCGCCCACACCGCGCCTTGGGTGGAGGGGTTGCTGCTGCTGACCCATCCCTGGCGGATGTGCCTGTTGTTCCTGATCTCGGGCGTGGCGACGCGTTTCGCGGTGGACAAGCTGGGGGCCTCGCGCCTTTTCGTCAGCCGTTCGGCCCAGCTGCTGCCGCCGCTGCTGTTCGGCATCGTCTTCCTGGTCCCCATCCAGACCTACCTGACCCTGGTGAAGACCGAGGGCTACGCCAAGGGCTACCTGGCCTATGTGCCCGAGCTTTTCGCCCACGGGCACACCCTGGCGCTGAACGGCCATCGGGTCGATGTTCCCGTCTACGCCCACCTGTGGTTCGTCTTCTACCTCTGGGCCTATATGCTGGTCCTGGCCGCGACCTTGTGGGCGGCGCCCAGGTGGGTGGGCTGGGCGCAGGCGCGGCTGGAGCGCCTGCTGTCCGGCGCGGGGCTGCTGCTGTGGCCGCTGGCCCTGCTGATCATGATCGAGCTGGCCCTGTTCCCGCCGTTCGGGGTCACGCTTCACTTCCACGACGACTGGTACAACCACGCCATCTCGTTCGGCATGCTGCTGTTCGGTTTTGTGGCGGCGAGGTCGGAAACCCTTTGGGACGGGTTCGCCCGGCTGCGCTGGGTCGGGTTGGGGCTGGCCGTGGCGGGATGGGCCGGCTACGCCCTGCTCTGGGGCGGCCAAGGCATTCCGGAATTCGTCGAACGCTCCAATCCGGCGATGCAGATCCTCTATCCGGTGGAGCGGTGGGGCGCGATCGTCGCGGTCCTGGGTTTCGCCAGGGTCCACCTCACCCGCACCGGCGGGGTGGTGCGCTATCTCAACGGCGGAATGTTCACCTATTACATCATCCACCAGCCGGCGATGGTGATGATGATCCACAACGTGACCCCGCTCGGCCTGCATGCCGGGGTCGAGGCGGCGGTGGTGCTGGCCGGCACGGTGGCCCTCTGCGGCGTGGCCTACGAACTGGCGCGGGGTCTGGGCTGGTTCGGCCTCCTGGTGGGGGCGAGGCCTCCGGGCGCGCGGCTGTGGAGGCCTCGTCTTCCCTGGCGACCGGCGACGGCGGCGCTAGATTCGGCCCATTAGCAGCAGCACCACCACGATCACCAGGACGACGCCGAGGCCGCCGCTGGGGTAATAGCCCCACGAGCGGCTGTGCCCCCAGGTCGGCAAGGCTCCGATGAGCGCCAGGACCAGGATGATCAGAAGAATGGTTCCAAGCATGGACGTGCTCCCAAGAGGCTGAGAGCTGGAAACGCTGCGCTGTGTGGACGGGTTCCTCGGGCCGCCCGGCCGGGTTCGATGCCGCAGCACACGATAAAACGGTTCACGGGGCTTTGCGGACGCGCTAGGCCGGTTATCTAACGTTGACTGGACGGCGCCCTTCGGTGTGCGGCCGCGGATTGGAAAGACTTCAGGGTCGATCGCTTGGCCAGTTCACCTCCGCAAAGACCCGGCCGCCGCCGCTTCTATCCGGGGCTGGTCGATCGCTATCTGGTCACCCAGATGGCGCCGGGGATGGCGGCGTCCTTCGGCGTCGTCCTGATCGCGCTCCTGCTCTACCGGATCCTGGAGCTGTTCAACGAGCTTGCCGACAGCAACGCCCGGTTCGGCCTGCTCATCACCATGATCGGCAACCTCGCCCCCCACTACCTGGGCCTGGCGATCCCGGCGGCCTATTTCATCAGCATGTTCCTGGTGGTGTCCAAACTCGGCGACACCAGCGAGATCGACGCCCTCCTGGCCAGCGGCCTGTCGATCGTGCGCCTGACCCGCCCGTTCATCTGGGTGGGCGTAGTGGTCACCGTCGTCAGCATCCTGCTGCTCGGTTGGCTGCAGCCCTACGGCCGCTACGGTTTCAACGCCGATATCGACGCCGCCCAACATTCCCAGTGGGACGCAAGGCTGCAGCCGAGGACCTTCGTCGCGCCGGGGGGCGGGGTCACCCTGACCGCCGACGCGGTCGATCCCGCCGGGCGCGCCCTGCGCGGGGTGTTCCTCCGGCGCGTGAACGCCGACGGGCTGGAGCAGGTGTTCACCGCCCAGCGCGGCGCCCTGGTCCCCTCCAAGGACGGCAGCCAGCTGCGGCTGGAGCTGGAGAACGGCCAGCAGTTCCAGGAGCGGACCGGATCGGATTCCCTGGTCGGCGCCTTCGGCAAGCTCCAGGTCGACCAGTCCTTTTCCACCGCCGACCCGCCGTTCCGCGCGCGCGGGGTGGTGCCGCGGGAGCTGACCCTGTTCGAGCTTCCCCGGCGGATGCGGTCCGGAGCGACGCCGTTGGAGCGGTCGCAGGCGGCGGCCGAACTCTACACCCGGATCGTGCGCTCCATATCGGTGCCGCTGTTGCCGCTGCTGGCGGTGCCCCTGGGCATGGCGGCCAAGCGCGGGCGCCGGGGGCCGGGGATCGTCCTGTCGGCGATCGTCCTGTTCGTCTACGAGCACGCCATCGACACGGGCCAGAGTCTCGTCGACCTCGGCAACGTATCGGCCCTGGTCGCGGTCTGGACTCCCTTCGCGGTGTTCGCCGTCCTATGCGTCTGGTTGTTTTCGCACAGCACCAAACGGCCCGGGGAGACCCCTTTCAACGCCGCGATCGACTGGATCGACTCGCTGGTTCAAGCGGTGCGACGTCGGTTCGCCCGCAAGTCCGCCGGCGAGGCTGCGCGTCAGCTGTAGGGTCATGGCTTCCTGGTAGACTTCGGCCACCCCCGACAGCACCTGGCTCCACTGATAGGCGGCGCTGGCTTCGCGCGCCGCCCGGCCCATGGCCCGGCGCGCATCCTGGTTGTCGATCAGCTCGAGCACGGCCCGCGCGTAGGCCTCCGCATCCGTCGAGGCCACCAGCAGACCGGTGCGGCCCTGCCGAAGCAGGACGTGGTGGTAGGGTTCGTCGGCGCCGACGATCGCCAAACCGGCGGCCATGGCCTCCAGGGTCACATTGCCGAAGGTCTCTGTCTTGCTGGGGTTCAGCATGACGTCGGCGCTGGCCAACGCCCGCGCCAGGTCCGCTCCGGTGAGGAAGCCGGTGAACACCGCGTCGGGCATCCGCTCTTCCATCCAGGCCCGGGCCGGTCCGTCGCCGATCACCAGGACCCGCACCCGCTCGCGGGCTGCCGAGATCCAGTCGAGCGCCTCGGCGAACACCCCCAGGCCCTTTTCCATCACCAGACGGCCGAAGAACACGATCACGGTCTCGTCGTCGGCGAAGCCGCGGCTCCGGCGCCAGGCGAGGTCGCGGCGGGCGGGATTGAACAGCTCCCCGTCCACCCCGCGCGCCCAGAGCCGCAGGCGCCCTTCCAGCCCCGCCACGGACAGGCGGTCGGCGATCAGTTGCGACGGGACCATGACCAGGTCGCAGCTCGCGTAGAAGGCGTTCAGCCGCGCCTCGACCACCGGCCGCAGCCAGCCGAGGGCGTAATAGTCGAGATAGGTCTCGAACAGGGTGTGTAGGCTGGCCACCGCCGGCACGCCCAGGCGCCGGGCCAGCTTGAGCGCGCCCTGGCCGAGCAGGTCCGGGGCCGAAAGGTGGATGACGTCGGGGGCGAAGTCTTCGACGTTGCGCCGGATATGGGCAGGAAGACCCACCGCCAGCCGGTAGTCGCGGCGGGTGGGGATCGTCACCGAGGGCACGGAGATCAGTTCGCCCTTGGGTTCGAAGGCCGGCGTCGGCGATGTCGGCGAATAGACCCGGACCTGGGCGCCTTCGACGCGCTCAAGGTGATCCACCAAGCGGTTCAACGCCTTGTTGGCCCCGTCGAGGGTGTAGTTGTAATTCCCCGAGAACAAGGCGACCCGCATCGGCCGTCCTTCAGGTCTCGGCGCTCTATAGCCGTCAAATGGCATGCACGGCCTCTAGCGTGAAACGATCCCGCGGGATCCTAACCCTACCCATATGACGCCATATGGGGCGGCGGCGCCGTATTCGCGACTGCAACATTACAAATCTGTGAATTGTGACGGAAGAGACACGCCTTCCGGCAGCCTGGTCTCCGGAACGGACGCGGATTTAACCGTCAAGCCTGGTCCATAAAAGGGCGGTTTGATTGCCAAAGCCTTGCCTGCACTGCGGCAAAACGCCTGGCCGCACGGCCGATCCGTTATAGGATCGCCTCCGACAGGAGGACCCATGGCGAGCGTCGACTCCCCCGCCTCGACCCTGGAGGGCCGCTATCGGCAGGTCTTTCCCGTCCTTACGCCGGCCCAGATGGAGATCGTGCGCCGCTTCGCCGGCGCCCCCCGTCGCGAGGGAGCCGGCGCGCTGCTGTACGGGTTGGGCGAACGCAACGCGCCGTCTTTGCTGGTGTTGTCCGGCTCCCTGCAGATCCGGCGGCTGGACGCCTTGGGGCACGACCTGGGGACCACGGAGCATGGGGTCGGCGAATTCAGCGGCGAAATCGGCCAGCTCAGCGGCCGGCCCGCCCTGGCTGAATGCCGCGCCGGACCGGGGGGGTGCGAGGCGGCCCCGATAGACGCCGAGGGCCTTCGCCGCCTGATGGTGGCCAGCGCCGAGATCGGCGAACTGTTGATGCGGGCCTTCATCCTGCGCCGGGTGGCCCTTTTGGAGACCGGCGCCGGCGGCCCGATCCTGGTGGGCCAGGACGTCACCCCCGACACGATCAGGCTGCGCACCTTCCTCAGCCGCAACGGCTATCCGCACGTGGTGCTCGATCCCGTGAACGACGCGGACGGAGCCGATCTGATCGCCAGGTTCGCCGGCGATGGAACCGAACTGCCGCTGGTGTTGCTGCCCGACGGCCGTCTGCTGCGCAATCCTTCCGAGGCCGAGCTGGCGGGGGGACTGGGCATGTTGCCCGATCTGTCCGCCGACCGCCTGTTCGACCTCCTGATCGTCGGGGCCGGACCCGCGGGTTTGGCCGCGGCGGTCTACGCCGCTTCGGAGGGGCTGAGCGCCCTGGTGCTCGACCGCCGCTCCATCGGCGGCCAGGCCGGCGCCTCGGCCCGGATCGAGAACTACCTGGGCTTTCCCACCGGCATATCGGGCATGGCCCTGGCCGGGCGGGCCTTCAGCCAGGCGCAGAAGTTCGGCGCCGTGGTCGCCATTCCGGAAGAGGCGGGCCGGCTGGATTGCGGCGAGGCCCCCGCCGCCCCGGCCGACGGCTGGTCGCTGAGCCTGACGGACGGCAAACAGGTGCGCGGCCGCGCGGTGGTGGTGGCCAGCGGCGCCCAGTACCGTCGCCCGGGAATCCCGGGCCTCGCCGCCAGCGAAGGGAGGGGAATCCACTATTGGGCCTCGGCCCTGGAGCAGACCCTGTGCGGGGGCGAGGAGGTCGCCCTGGTCGGCGGCGGCAATTCCGCCGGCCAGGCGGTGGTGTTCCTGGCCGCCAAGGCGGCGAGGATCCATCTGATCGTGCGCCGGGACGGGCTGCAGGCGACCATGTCCCGTTATCTGATCGACCGGATCGCCTCGCTGCCGAATGTCGAGTTGCACACGAACACCGAGATCTGCGCCTTGGAGCAGGAACCGGACGGGACCCTGGAGGCCGTCCGTTGGCGCGGGCGCGACGCCCAGGAGGAGCGCCGGCCGATCCGGCATCTGTTCCTGTTCGTCGGAGCTGACCCCAATACCGAATGGCTGGTCGATTGCGGTTTCGCCCTGGACGAGAAGGGCTTCCTGCTGACCGGCCCGTCGTTGGAGGCTTCCGACCTGAAGCCCTACGGCTGGGCCGAGGCCCGGCGCCGGCCGGCGGGGTTGGAGACCAACCGCCCCGGGGTGTTCGCCATCGGCGACGTCCGCTCCGGATCGACCAAGCGGGTGGCCTCGGCCGTGGGCGAGGGCGCCGCGGTGGTGGCCCAGATCCATGCCTATCTGTCGTCTTCACGGGCGTCGCCATGACCGCGCCCTGGCCGCCCCTGCCCTACGCGGCATGGAAAGACAGCTGCACCACCCTGCACCTTTGGAGCCAGGTGGTCGGCAAGGTCCGGCTGGCGCGGACCCCGTGGCTCAATCATTCCTGGCAGACGCCCCTCTATGTGACCGCCCGCGGCCTGGGGACGGGACCCATTCCCTGCGGCGACAAGGTCCTGGACCTGGAGTTCGACTTCATCGCCCAGGTCCTGGCCCTGAGGCTGTCGGACGGCGGCGCGGCGGAGGTGAGGCTGGAGCCCAAGCCGGTCGCCGCCTTCTATGGCGAGGTGATGGGCGCGCTGGCGCGGATCGGTGTTCCGGTCGCGATCCACGGCGCGCCCAACGAGCTCCCCGAAGCGACGCCCTTCGCCGAGGACCTGGTCCCCCGCGCCTATGATGGCGTCTGGACGCGGCGGTTCTGGCGGGTGCTGGTGCAGGCCGACCGGGTGATGCGCCAGTTCCGCACCGAGTTCGTCGGCAAGGCCAGCCCGGTCCACTTCTTCTGGGGCGGGTTTGACCTGGCCGTGACGCGGTTTTCCGGTCGCCGGGCCCCGCCCCATCCGGGAGGGATACCCCACCTTCCCGACGCCGTGACCCGCGAGGCCTATTCGCACGAGGTGGCCAGCGTCGGCTTCTGGCCGGGCGGCGGCGGGGCCGAGGAGGTCTTCTTCTACGCCTACGCCTATCCCGAGCCGGCGGGGTTCAGCACCGCCGCGGTCGTGCCGGACGCCGCCCGCTACGACGGAACGCTGGGGGAATTTCTTTTGCCCTACGAGGCGGTCCGCACCGCCGGCGATCCGGACGCGGTGCTGCTGAGCTTCTTCCGCTCGACCTACGCCGGAGCCGCCGACGCGGGCGGGTGGGACCGCGCCGCCCTGGAGTGCGCCCCCGGAGAGCCCGGCCGGCCGCGGCCCATAGGCTAGACTGCCGCGAACTGGTCGTAGGCCCTCAGCGCGTCGGTGGCGTAATCAACCGAGGGGCCGCCGCCCATCTGCACCGCCACCCCCAACGCTTCGGCGAATTCCTGGCGGGTGGCCCCGGCTACCAGCGCGCCCTTGGCGTGGTAGCCGATACAGCCGTCGCAGCGACCGGCCACGGCGATCGACAGGGCGATCAATTCCTTGGTCTTGCGATCCAGGGCGCCTGGGGTCTGGGCGGCCCGGCTCAGGTGGCCGAAGGCGGACAGGGTCTCGGGGATCAAGGCCTTGAGCTGCAGCGCGTAGGCGTCGATCTCGTGAGTGATTTCGATATAGTCCTTGGCCAAGGCCGCCTCCTCGAAGTGTGCGGCGGCACGATATCCCAGGCCTGCGACGAACCGGAGCCCCGATGACCCTCGCCCTCGACAGCCTGATGAGTCTGGCCCCGGTTATCCCGGTCCTGGTCATCGAGGAGGAGGCCGACGCCGTCCCCCTGGCCCAGGCGCTGGCCGCCGGGGGCATCCGGGCGCTGGAGGTGACCTTGCGCACACCCGCGGCCCTGGGCGCGATCCTTCGTATCGCCAACGAGGCGCCGGAGGCGGTGGTGGGCGCGGGCACGGTGCTGAACGGGCGCGACCTGGAGGCGGCGGCGGACGTCGGCGCCCGCTTCATCGTCAGCCCTGGCCTGACCGAAGGGCTGGCCGAGGCGGCGGCGGCGGCCCGGCTGCCCCTGTTGCCGGGGGTGGCGACGGCCACCGACATCATGCGCGGGCTGGATCTCGGGCTCAGCCGCTTCAAGTTCTTTCCGGCGGAGAGCTCGGGCGGGCCTGCGGCGGTGGCGGCCTTCGGCGGCCCCTTTCCCGGCTGCCGGTTCTGCCCCACCGGCGGGATCGGCCCCGAGCAGGCGCCTCGCTACCTGGCGCTCAGGAACGTCGCCTGCGTCGGCGGCAGCTGGCTGGTCCCGCGCGACCTGGTGCGGGCCAAGGAATGGCGCAGGATCGAAGACCTCGCCCGCGCCGCCGCGGCTTTCGCCCGCGCCGCGGATTGAGATCGGCCCGCCGGCGCCCGTCTTTTCGCTTTAATCCCCGCGCAGCACCGGCGCGGGCCGCTGCAGGAGGGCGGGCAGGGCGGCCAGAGCTCCGCCGGCGGCGGTCAGGGTCGCCGTCAGGGGCAGAAGCACGGTGATCACGCTCCAGTCGAACCGCCAGTCGAAGTGGAAGGCGTAGCGCACCACCGGATAGGCCGCGGCCGAACCCAGCAGCACGCCGGTGGCGGCGGCGATCAGTCCCACCGCGCCATATTCCACCACCGAGGCGACCAGGGCCTGGCCACGCGTGGCGCCCAGGACCTTCAGGATCGCCACATCGCGGGTGCGGCGCTCGGCCGTGGCCGCGGCGGCGCCCGCCAGCACCAGCAATCCCGCCAGGGCGACCACGGCGGCGGCGCCGCGGATCCCCGTGGACAGCTGATCGAGCAGTTTGCCGGCGGCCTCCAACTGGTCGCGGACGTCGATGACGGTGACCGTGGGGAAGCGCGCGGCCAGCACCCGGCCGAGGGCTGCCGCCTGGGCCTTGTCGGCCTTGATCAGCGCCACCTGTCCGAGATCGGCCCCGGCCAGGGCCGACGGGCTGACGACCAGGGAAAAGCCCGTCCCGAACCGGCCAGGCTCGGTTCTGCGCAGGCCCGATATGCGCGCCTCGACCTCACGCCCCAGGATCGACAGGGTCACCGCATCCCCGGGGTTGAGCTTGGCGGCCTCGGCGATCCGCTGGTCCAGCATCACCAACGGGGGACCCGCATAGCCGGCCGGCCACCACCGGCCCTCGACCACGTCGGCGTCCGCGGGGGCCGCGTCGAGCACCGTCAGGCCGATGTCCTGGTCGAAGGCCCAGCGGCCTTCGGGGGCGACGGCGGCCGGCCGCACGGCCGCGCCGGCTATGCCGGTGATCCGTCCTGTGGCCATCGGCATGCGCCGGTAGCGGCTCGGGTCCAAGGGGCCGACGACCTGGGCGACCGCTTGGTCGAGGGCGGCGGCTTGGCCCGAGCGGACCTGGGTCAGGATCAGGGCGGGGGCGGTGTTCGGCGCGGCCTCCCGAACCTCGGCCAGCAGGGTCGATTGCAGCAGCAGCACCACGGCCAGGAGGGCGACGCCCAGGCCGATCGAAGGCGAGACCGTGCGCGCCGCCGAGGCCGGTCCGGCCAGGTTCGCCAGCCCCATCCGGACCGCTCCCCTGGTGAAGCGGCGCATTCGCGCAGCCAGGGCCGTCGCGCCTTGCCCCAACGACCACAATAGGCCGTAGGCGAAGGCCACTGCGGCGATCATGCCCGCCGCCACCCCGGTGTTCGGGGCGGTGACGACGGAGACGGTGGCGAGGCCAAGACCGGCAAGGACCGCGAACACCGCCTCCGGTCCGGGATGCAGGCGACCGACCAGGTCGCGGCGGAATAGGCTGGAGGGCGGGGTCGCCCGCGCCCTGGCCAGGGGCAAGAGGGAAAAGGCCGCCGCCGCCAGGGCGCCGAACACCGCCGCCTTGGCCAGGGGCGCAGGATAGACCGCGAACAGGGCCGGGATGGTGATGCTGTCCCTGAACAGCCAGCCGAGCACGAAGGGCGTCGCCGCGCCCGCGGCCAACCCCAGGGCCACCCCCAGCGCCGACAGGCCGGCGATACGGATGAGGAACATATCCCGGATCAGCGGTCCTTCCGCGCCCAGCGCCTTCAGCACCGCGATGGAGGGCTTCCGGCTTTCCAGATAGCTGGAGACGGCGCCGTTGACTCCCAGCCCCCCGGCCAGGAGGGCGGCAAGGCCGATGAAGCCGAGGAAATACTCCAGTTGATCGATCAGCCGCCGCAGGCCGGCGGCGGCGTCGTTGCGGTCGCGGACGCGAAATCCCGCGCTGGGAAAGACCTTCTGCAGGCTTTGGCCCACTGCGGAAGCGTCGGCGCCTATGGGCAAGGCGATGCGCACGGTCTGGGTGAACAGGCTGTCGCTCGCCGCCAGCCCCGCCCGCTCCATCTGGGCATGGTCGATCAGCACCCTGGGACCCAGGGCGAAGCCGCCGGCCAGCCGGTCGGGCTCCTGGTCGAGCACCGCACGGACCACGAACCGGGCGTCCCCGATCAGCAGGGGGTCGCCGATCTTCAGGCCCAGGCGGTCGAGCAGGACCTGCTCCACAGCCGCGCCGGCGCCGGCGAAGGCGCCTTGCAGTCCGGCCGCGCCCTTAACGGTCACGGTTCCGGCCAGGGGATAGGCCCCGTCGACCCCCCGCACCTCCACCAGCCGCCGGGCGCCCGACGGCGCCTGGGCCATGGCGCGGACCCGATAGGTGTCGGTGGTGCGTCCCAGACGGCGGAAGGCGGCCTGTTCGGCGCCGGTGAAAGCACGCCCTTGCAAGGTGACGGCGAGGTCGCCGCCGAGGATTTCCCGCGACTGGGCGGCCAGGCCCTGGCGGAAGGCCTCCGCCGTGGACCCGGCGGCGGCGATCGCGGTCACGCCCAGGGCCACGCAGGCCAGGAACACGCGAAAGCCGCGCACGCCGGCGCGCAGCTCACGGCCGGCGAAGCGAAGCGCGAGGGTCATGCGGCTTCCAGTCGTCCGCCCTGCATGGTCAGTCGCCGGTCGGCGCGGGCGGCCAGGCCCGCGTCGTGGGTGACCATGACGAGGGCGGCGCCGGTCTCGGCCAGCAGGTCGAACATAAGCCGCGTCACCTCGGCGGCGTTGGCGTCGTCGAGATTGCCGGTGGGCTCGTCGGCGAACAGCAGGCCGGGCCGCACGGCCAGGGCCCGGGCCAGGGCGGTGCGCTGCTGTTCGCCGCCGGACAGCTGGTGCGGATAATGGCCGCCGCGGTGGCCGAGGCCGACCCGGGCCAGCCACGCGCGCGCGACCGCGGCGGCGTCCGCCCGGCCGGCGATCTCCAGCGGGGCGGCCACATTCTCCTCGGCGGTCATGTTGGGCAGAAGGTGGAAGGCCTGGAACACCAGGGCGGCCCGTCCACGCCGCAGCCGGGCGCGCCCGTCCTCGTCGAGGGCGGCCAGGTCCTGACCGAACAGCCGCACGGTTCCGGCGGTCGGACGTTCAAGCCCGGCCGCCACCGAGATCAGCGACGACTTGCCCGATCCGGAGGGCCCGAGGATCGCCACCTGCTCCCCCGGCGCGACGGACAGGCTCACGCCCCGCAGGATCTCCACCGGTCCGGCGGTGGAGGGCAGGGTGAGGGCGACGTGGTCGAGGGCGAGCACGCAGGCGGTTTCGGTCATCGGCCGGTTTGTCAGAAGACGATGGGCCCCTACATAGGGCGGGATGCGAAAAAACGGGTATCGGTTTTTCGCGTCATTCCCGTTCTAAATGCTTAGAATAGATCGCGTTTCGTCGTTTCGAATTCGATCCGAAGTCATCCTGATCCATACCGGACCCGCCTTTCCCGCCGCGAGATCATGCCGACCAGACGCCTCGTTCTCGCCGCCCTGACCGGGTTTTGCACCCTCCCCGCCGTGGCCGGTCCGGTCCCGGTGGTGACCATCCTCGGCGACTCCATCACCGCCGGGCTCGGCTTGCGGGCCGCCGACGCCCTGCCGGCCCAGCTGGAGGCGGCCCTGCGGGGACTGAAGGTCGCCGCCCGGGTTCGCGGCGCCGGAGTCTCGGGGGACACGACTGCCGGCGGGCTGGCGCGGCTCGACTTCAGCGTCCAGCCCGACACCGACCTCTGCGTGGTCGAACTCGGCGGGAACGACCTGTTGCAGGGGGTCGACGTCGGCCAGACCCGCGCCAATCTCGACGCCATCGTCCGTAGGCTGAAGAAGCGGGGGATCGCGGTGGTGCTGGCGGGCGGACGCGCACCGTCGACGACCCTGGGGAGCTATGGCCGCGCCTTCGACGCCCTGTTTCCGGCCATCGCCGCCGCCCAGCACGTGGCCCTCGCCCCAGACCTGCTCGCCGGGGTGATGGACCGGCCCGGGCTGAAGCAGGCGGACGGGCTCCACCCCAATCCCGCGGGGGTGAAGCTGGTCGCCGCCCGCCTGGCCCCGGTGGTGGCGAAGGCCCTGGCCCAGCGGAGGTGACGACCGCCGGCCTTACTTCTTCGCGCCGGCCGCCAGATTGTTCGGATCCTTGTAGCCCTTCTCGCCGGGCAGGACGAACTGGGTCGCGCCCTCGGCGGTCTTCACAACGTTGTTGTTCTCGTTGCAGGACCACATGTTGATCCTGAGGTCCGGGGTCTTCACCCGCGCGTAATGGAAGGTGGCGGTCCAGGGTTTGGTCAGCGACAGGGGGTCGTAGACGGTGACCCGATCCTCCATCATGTCCGGGCCGATCTTGCGGATCTCCTCGACGGTCGAGGTCTTGTCCGAATAGTCCGGCTGCCCGCGCTGATACTGCCCGGCCATCAGGTTGTTGGTGTGCACCACCAGGGTGTCGCCGTTCCAGAAGCCGATCGAATCGCCTTCCCACAGGGGATAGGCTTCGTCCGCCGGGACGTGGCCGCGACCGTCGGTGTAGATGCGGCGGACCTCGCTCTGCTGCTCGTTTATCCACCAGGTTTCGGCGGGCGTGATGACGATCTCCTTCAGGAAGGGTTCGGTCAGCCAGCGGGGGTAACCGGCGGGCAGGCAGTTCGACAGGGCGTCCCATTCGACGCCCTTGGCCACCTCGGCGATCTTCTTGTCGAGCTTGGCCTGGTATTCGGGGGTCAACTGAGCGGTGGAGCGGCCGTAGAGACCCTCGGGGATCCTGGTCTCGACCCCGCCCTTGGAATCGAAGGCGAAGGGCGGGCCCTCGAACTTGCGGGTCCATATCCCGCTCCAGTCGGGCAGCTTGCTCCACGCGAGCTTGGTCCCGCCGCCGGCCGCCTTCTGCAGGGCGGCGTAGTGTTCCTCCGAGGTGGCGTAGGCGCCGACCGGCGGCAGGGGCGGGGCGTCGGCGACCGGCCCGCCCGCCGCTCCGCCGCCGGCCTTCGGGGCGGGGGCGGAACAGGCCGCGACGGCCAGGGCCGAGGCGGCGGCGAGCATGGCGATCTTGATCGGCGTGGACGTCATGGAGCGGCCTCCCTGAGCGCAGCTTGACCGCTGCGTCCCGGTTCAACGGGTTGTCTACAGGTGATGATCTCTCAAGCTGGGCCAGAGTCCAACGCCTTTTGCGTTTGGCTCCGTTGCGGGAGGCGCGGCTCAGGCGAGCGCCGGCTCCGCCGCCGCAGGAGCGGCTTCGCAATCGTAGAAGCCGGCCAGCAGCAATTGGCGCGCGGCCCCCGGCGGCGGCCAGGCCGGGCGGGCGATCAGCCGCGCCACGTCGATCAGGGCCGCGGTCACCTGCCGGGGCGGGGCGGCGAGGTAGCGGGGGGTCCAGACCGGATCGAACTTCTGCTTGAAGGCGCGCAGGCCCTCGAAGCCGTAGAACCTCGAACCTCGCCGGGCCAGCAGGCGGCCGATCTTGTGCCACAGGGGCGCCAGGCGATGTTCGCCCAGGCCGCTGAGCGGGGCCATGCGCAGGTTGAACCGCTCGAACCCTTCGTCGCGGGCCCACTGCATCAGTTCGATCAGCAGATATTCCATCACCCCGGCCGGGGCTTCCGGCCGGTGCCGCATCAGGTCCACGGAGGCTTCGACGCCGCCGCCCCGCCAGACGTTGGCGAAGGCGACGACATCCCCGTGCAGCCGGACCACGCCAACCGGATCGCGCCGGATCACCTCCGGGTCGAACCGGCCGAGGGAAAAGCCCTTCTCCCGGCGACCGTGCCCGGCCAGCCAGGCGTGGGAGACGTGGGCCAGCTCCGCCATCAGCGCCGGGGTGATCGTCGGATGCACCAATTCGAAGCTCAGGCCGTCGCGAACCGCCCGGGCATGGGTCTGACGCAGGCGCTTGCGACCGGGGCCGGAGAGGGAGAAATCCGCCAGGGGGACCAAGGCCTCCTCCCCCAGCTTCACCAGGGCCAGGCCCATATCGAGATAGTCGGCGAGCCGTTCGGGACTGACCTGGTAGAACACCGCCCGCGCATCCAGCCGGTCGGCGTGCTCGCGCAGGCGCCACATCAGGGCGCGGCCGGCGTCCCGATCGCCGACCGGATCGCCCAGGGCCACCATGCTGCGTCCCTGGGAGGCCCACATGACGAAGGCGTCGCCGCCAGGCGAGGCCAGGATCGACTTGTCCCCGGCGAAGGCCAGCCGCGCCAGGGTGTTCGGAGACGCCTCGATCAGCGGCCGCAGGGCCTCGAGCGTCCTGGGGTCGGGACGGGCCGAGCGAGGCCGCACGGCGCCGGTCAGGCGAACGGCGGCGATCCACAGCAAGACCGCGCCGAGGACCGCTGTGCCGCGGATGAAGCGGGCCGGATCGGCGTGATAGCCGACGCGGGTGAACAGCCCGCCGTCGAACGGGGTCGATTTGTAGCACCACAGGCCAAGGCCCACCGAGCCGGCGAACACGCCCAGCACGCCCACGTTGGTCAGGATGTCGAGTTCGTCATGCATCCGCTTGGAGCGGCGATAGAAGGCGCGTTGGGTGGCGGCCAGCAGGACCGCCAACACCAGGCTCGACAGGGTCGGCCCCCAATCGAAGCCGCGGGCGAGGGCGGAGGCGGCCGCCACCGTGGCGGCGAACAGGGCCAGCATCCGCGCGCTCGACCGGCGTCGCCAAAGACCCGTGGCCGCGCCCATGAGCGCCAGGCCCGAAAGCAGGGAGGCGAGGTGGGCGGTCTCCAGCGCCGGAACGGGCACGCTCTCCTCGACGGCGGCGAGGTGGTCGTGGGTGATCGGGGCCGCGCCGGTAAGGATCAGCACGGCGCCGAGCATGAAGGCGAAGGGGGCGGCCACGACGGGGGCCAGAACTTCGAACGGCCGCTGGACGCGGCGCAGTCGCGACGGGATCATCTCGATCTCAGGCGGCGGACGAACGCGGGCGGTCGCGCAGTTCCTGGAGCAGTTCGACCTGGTGAGCCAGGATGTCGGCAAGTTCGCGGTCGCGCATGGCCTCGATCTTCTCGTGCAATCCCATGATTTCCAGCTCGACCTTGAGGTTGATCTCGTAGTCGTGGTCCGCCCGGTCGCGGGTCTTCTCGGCCTGCCGATTGAGCAACATCATGATGACCGACGCCTGGAGAGCGGCCAGCACTGACAGGATCAGGTTCAGGAGAACGTAAGGGCGAAGGTCAAACGGCAAGGCGCCGGACGGCGGCAGGAGGGCGGCGTTTAGCAGAACCCAGCCGGAAACAAAAGCCGAGACCCCTGCGACGAATATCCACGACCCCCCGATCCGGCCCGCTGCGTCGGCCAGCCGGGCGCTCCAGCCGGGCAGGCCGACGGTCTCCTGTCGGGCGATCAGGCCCCGACGGACGATCTGGTCGACCACCCGCCGCTGCTCCGGCCCCAGCACGTCGAAGGCGGATCCCAACAGGCGTCGAGCTTCGGCGTCGAGGCGATCGGAGGCAGGGGTCATGGCGCTGCTCGGATGAACAGGCCGAACTGTGGGCCCCAGGTCTGCCGGGCAGGTGACGGGCGGCTTGCATGTCTGTGAGGTTGACGCGTCCTGCTCTAGAGCGACGGCCGCCTCAGGGTCAGCACCGCCCGCAATCCCGGCCGATTGTCCTCCAGGACGAACTCGCCGTCGTGAAGCTTGGCGCAGGCGGCGACGATGGCGAGCCCCAGGCCGGACCCTTGGGTCGAGCGCGCCCTGTCCAGCCGCACGAAGCGCTCCTGCACCCGGCCGCGGTCGGCTGCGGGCACACCGGGCCCGTCGTCGGAGACGATCACCTGCAGCGTCTGGTCATGGGCGGCCAGTTCCAGAAGCACCTTGGCGCCTTTGCCGGCGTGACGGCTGGCGTTGTGCAGCAGGTTGCCGATAGCCTGGCGCAGCAGCAGTTCATGCGTCCGCGCCAGCACCGGCTCGGGGAGAACCTTCAGCCTGAAGGACTGGCCGGCGTCCTCGAGCAGCGGACCGAACAACTCTGCGACATCGGCCACCAGCCGGCTCAGGTCGACCGTGGTCATGGTCTCGCGGGACAGGCCGGTCTCGGCCTGAGCGATGTCGAGCAGGGCGGAGAAGGTGCCGAGGGCCCTGTCGGCCTCGGCCTGGGCCTGCTCCACCGCCGCGATCCGTTCGGCCTCAGACAGTCCCGGGGCCATGGCGCGGGACAGGGCGCCTCTCAGCCGGGTCAGCGGGGTGCGCAGATCGTGGGCCAAGCTGTCGGTGACGGTGCGCATGCCGGTCATCAACTCCTCGATGCGGCCAAGCATCTGGTTGATCGACAGTCCAAGGCGGTCGAACACGTCTCCAGGCTCATGGATCGCCACCCGGGCGCCGATGTCGCCGTCAGCGATCCGGGCGGCGGTGTCGGCGATGGCGCGCGCCCGCGACAGCAGCATGCCGTTCAGGGCCAGCCCCACGGCGAAACAGGCGCCGGAAGCCAGCAGGATGGCGAAGGCGGAGCCCCGGAACACGCCGGCGCGGAAGGCGGCGCGCCGGTCCAGGTTCTGGGCCACCTGCAGCCGCGCTCCGGAGGGAAGGGCGCTGGCCACGACCTGCCATTGGGTGGTTCCTCCGTCCGCGCCCGTCTGGACCACGCGCCAGGTATTGCCGGCGCCGCGGGGATTGGTCAGGCCGGTCATCCCGGCCAAGGGTTTGCCCTGGGCGTCCGTCAGGGAGTAGCGGAATCCGCCCCCGTGGAGCCGCTCCCGCCGATTGAGGGAATCGATCAGGATCGCCAGACCCTCCTCCCGGCCGACGGCGGCCAGGTAGTCCCGTTCGGCGGTGGCGGCGGCCTGGGCCTCCTCGACGATCATCCGCTCGCCGATGTGGTCCACCATCAGAAGGGCGGCGATCAGGGCGGCCGCCGCCCCCGCGAACATCAGCAGCGGGAACTGCCACGGCCACAGCACTCCCCCGCGCCGCCTCAGCGACGGGGGTTTCAAGGCTCCTCCGACAGCCGGTAACCGGTTCCGCGGATGGTGTGGAGCAACGGCTTGTCGAAACCGTCGTCGATCTTGCGGCGCAGGCGGCTGATATGGGTGTCGATCAGGCTGGTGTGGGGATCGAAGCGATAGTCCCATACCTGCTCCAGCAGCATGGTGCGGGTGACCACCCGATCCTTGTTGCGCAACAGGTGCTCCAGCAGCTTCAGCTCCCGAGGCAGGAGGTCGAGGGTGCGCCCCGCCCGGGCGACCTTGCGCGACAGCAGGTCGAGGTGAAGGTCCGCGCACGATAGCGCCGTCTGGGCCGGCCTGGAGCCGCCCCGGCGCATCAGGTTGACCAGCCGGGCCGACAGTTCCGAGAAGCCGAAAGGCTTGGTCAGATAGTCGTCGCCGCCGGCGCGCAGGCCCTTCACCCGCTCATCGAGTTGGGCCAGGGCGCTGAGGATCAGGATCGGCGTCTCGACCTCGGCGGCGCGCAGGGCGCGGATCACTGCAAGGCCGTCCATTCCGGGCAGCATCCGGTCCATGACGATGGCGTCGAAGGTGGAGGCGCTGGCCAGATACAGGCCGTCGCGTCCGTCGGCGACGTGCTCGACGGTGTAGCCCTCCTCGCGCAGCCCTTTCAGGATGTAGTCGGCCGCGTCGGCGTCGTCTTCGATCACAAGGATGCGGCGGCTCATGCGGCCTCCTTCACATCGGGGGCGGACGGGAACGCGATGCGAAAAGATGGATGCCGATCTTTCGCATGAATCCCGCTCTAAGGCTCAGAATCGATCGCGACGATTCTGGATCGGTCCCGTCCAAAAAACGTCGCGGTGCAGGGTCGCTGGGCGCGGGCGGGGATGCAAGGCGCGCGACGTCGCGGACGCCCTTCGAAAAAAGAAGCCGGCCGTCGGGGGCCACGGCCGGCCTTAAAGGGTTCGGTAAAACGAGTTGGTCCTGACAGAGCCTAGTGTTGATCCTTGTTCGCCGCTTTGGCGGCGGTCTTCTTGGCCGTCATGGCGGTCTTGACCTTCTTGGCCGGAGCCCCGGGCTTGGCGGGGGCGGTCGCGGCGACGGCCGTGGCGGTCTTGGTGGTGGTCTTGACGGTGGCGTCGGCGGCGAACGCCGGGGCTGCCGCCAGGCTGAGCACGGCCAGGGCAGGCAGTGCGAACTTATGGATCATGTCTGGGCTCCGTTTCCGGGCGTGGCGTTTTCGCCATCGCCGATTCAGAACCTGCGCCTGGACGCCTGACGCCGATATCAGCGTCAGGCTCAACTTTTTGACAGGTGTTCCGATACGCCGCGGCAAGCTTGGCCGATCGGGCCTCTAACCCTGTGTTTTTGAGCGTTTTTGTTCTAAGTCCCAGGGTCATGAGCAAGTCTGTGCGCAAGCCCGAAGAGTTCGTCCTGGTGCTCCAAGGCGGGGGGGCGCTGGGGTCCTACCAGGCGGGCGTGTTCGAGGCCCTGGCCGCGGGCGGTCTGGCCCCGGACTGGGTGGCGGGCATCTCCATCGGCGCGATCAATGCGGCCCTCATCGCCGGCAACCCCCCGGAGCGCCGGGTCGAACGCCTGCGGGGGTTCTGGGAGCGGGCGACCTCGGGGATGCAGCTTCGGCCGCTTTGGGACGACCGCCAGTGCGATCGGCCCCTGTTCGTCGAGTTCAGCGCCGGCTGGATCGCCGCCGCGGGGGTCCCCGGCTTCTTCGCCCCCCGCATGCCGCCGCCGTTCCTTCAGTTTCCCGGAACGCCGGAGGCGCTCAGCTTCTACGACACCGCCCCCTTGCGGGCGACCTTGGAGGAGATGGTCGACTTCGACCTGATCAACCGGGGCAAGACCCGGCTTTCCGTCGGCGCGGTCAACGTCCGCAGCGGCAACTTCATCTATTTCGACAGCCGCCACAGCCGGATCGGCCCGGAACACATCATGGCCTCGGGCGCCCTGCCGCCGGCCTTTCCGCCCGTGGAGATCGACGGCGAGTTGTATTGGGACGGGGGGCTCGTTTCCAATACGCCGCTGCAATATGTGCTCGACCAGGAGCAGGAGAAGGACCTGACCATCGCCCAGGTCGACCTGTTCAGCGCCGAGGGCCAACTTCCCCGCACCATGTTGGAGGCGGCCGAGCGCGACAAGGACATCCGCTATTCCAGCCGCACCCGCGTCAGCACCGACATGAACCTGCGGCTGCACCGGGTGAAGTCGCTGATCCGTGAGCTGATCGACGAGGCCCCGAAGGCGGTGGCGGCCGACCCGCGCATCCGCGAGCTCGAGGCCTTCAGCAAGGACACGGCGGTCACGGTGATGCATCTGATCAACCGCCATCGAGGCTATGATTCCGCGACCAAGGACTACGAGTTCAGCCGGGTCACCATGCTGGAGCTATGGGCGGCGGGGACGGCGGACGTGCAGAAGACCCTCGCCGATCCGCAATGGATCGGCCGTGGCCGCCCGACGCACGGGATCGCCGTGTTCGACCTCGGCCACGGCAGTCCGCACCATGAGCCCTCGACGGATCGGGCTCCGGACCCGGCCAAGGAACACGTGGGCTGACACGGCAGGTCAGGCCGCGCTGGCCCGATCCAGCTGTTCGATATCCCCGGCCGAAAGTTCCAGCCGGGCCGAGCCCAGGAGTTCGCCCAGTTGGTCCGGGTTGCTGGCGCTGGCGATCGGGGCGGTGATGCTCGGTCGGGCCATTAGCCAGGCCAGGGCTATCTGTCCCGGCGTCGCCGCATGGCCGGCGGCGACTTCGTCCAGGGCGGCCAGAATGCCCAGGCCCCGCTCGTTCAGGTACTTGGCCGCTCCCGCCCCGCGCGGGCTCTGGCTCAGGTCCGCCTTGGAGCGGTACTTGCCGGTCAGAAACCCGCCGGCAAGGCCGTAGTAGGGGATCACCCCCAGGCCATGTTCGATACACAGGTTTTCCAGGGCGCCTTCGAATCTGGCCCGCTCACACAGATTGTAGTGCGGCTGGAGGCATTCATAGCGCGGCAGGCCGGTCTTGGCGCTGACCTCCAGAGCCTCGGTCAGCCGCGGCGCGGTCAGATTGGAGGCGCCGATGGCGCGCACCTTGCCGGCGGCGATCAGGCCGCTGAAGGCCGACAGGACCTCCTCGAACGGGGTGTCCGGATCATCGAAGTGGGCCTGGTAGAGGTCGATATAGTCGGTCTGCAGTCGGCGCAGCGAGTCCTCGACGGCGAGGGCGATCCAGCGGGCGGACAGACTCCTTCGGCCCGCCCCCATGTCGGAGCCGACCTTGGTGGCGATCACCATCTGATCCCGACCGCCGCGGCGTTTGAGCCATTTGCCGATGATGGTTTCGGATTCCCCGCCCTGGTGCCCGGGAACCCATCGCGAATAGGCGTCGGCGGTGTCGATGAAGTTGAGACCGGAGTCCGCAAACCGGTCGAGCAGCTTGAATGAGGTCGCTTCGTTGGCGGTCCAGCCGAAGACGTTGCCTCCGAAGCAGAGGGGCGAGACGTTCAGGTCGGTGCGGCCGAGGCGGCGACGCGGGCTCATGCGGGCTCTCCGGGCTGGGAATCGATCCGAACCAATCCTCCGGCTTCAGATGGAAGTCCAGCCGGGTTTCAACGCTCCAGCCTGCCGTCGGTCAGGCACGACGGCTCGAAGGCGAACACCACCGCCGGATCAGGTGGCGAGATGTCCTTGCGGACCTTTTCCGGCGCCGTGGCGTGCAGCAGGTGGCGGATCAGGTTCAGCCGTCCACGCTTCTTGTGGTTGTTGCGCACGCAGACCCACGGCGCCCAGGCGGTGTGGGTGCGCATCAGCATGTCGTCGCGGGCGACGGTGTAGTCCTTCCAGCGTTTCTGGGCCTCGGCGTCCAGGGAACTGACCTTCAGCGCCTTCAGGGGATCGGTCCGGCGGGCGTCCAGACGGACGGCCTGCTCCTTCTTGGAGATGTCGAGCCAGTACTTGACCAGCTTGACGTCGGCCTCGAGCAGCATGCGCTCGAACTCCGGCGCATCGCGCAGGAACTGTTCCAGTTGGGTCGGGGTGCAGAAATTCATCACCCGTTCGACCCCGGCCCGGTTGTACCAGGAGCGGTTGAAGATCACGAGCTCGCCGGCCGCCGGGAAATGGGGGACGTAGCGCTGGAAATACCACTGGGTGACCTGGCGGTCGGTCGGCTTGGGCAGGGCGACCACCCGGGTGTTGCGCGGCGCCAGGTGCTCGGTGATCCGGGCGATGACCCCGTCCTTGCCGGCGGCGTCGCGCCCTTCCAGCACCACCAGGATTTTCTCGCCGCTTTCCATCGCCGCCATCTGGGTGCGGACGAGGGCAGTCTGCAGCGTCCTCAACTCGGCTTCATAGGTGTCTTGCGCCATCAGGCGAGCTTAGGGCCGCACCCGGGTGCGCGCCAGCGTCTCGCGATCCCGGCGGGGGGGACGATCAGGGCGCCAGCTTCTTTGGAATGGCCGCCATCTCGGCCGCGGTGAGCCTGGACAGCTTGCTGGCGATGCAGGGGGTCGAGAAACCCTGCAAATCCGACACCTTTATATCCAGATCGAGCGCCGAGCAGATGTTGTCGGAGCGGCTGGTGGTTATCAGGTGCGCGTTCGGCGACGTGAGTCCCGGGCAGCCGGCCGAGAAATCGATCCGGTAGATCTGATTGAGGCCGGTGCGGATGTACATCGACTTGTCGTCGATCGCCTTCCAGCCGCGCCAATCGCGGCTGAGGAAGCATTGCCTGGCTTGCGGCTTGGCCGGCTGGGCCGAGGCGGCGGCGGGAAGAATCGCCGCCGCGGCGAGCAGGGTGAGGCAGAGGTTCCTCATGTGAACTCTCCAAGGGCTTGGCGTCAGCCTATCCCCTCGCGAGGGCCGATGTAAGCCGCCTTTAGGCTAAGGTCCAAAAGGGGTTTATGATCGCCTCATGGCCGCTCTGTTTCAGACCCGTCGCCAATCCCTGGCTTTGTTGGGAGCGGGTCTGACGTTTCCGGGCGCCGCCTTGGCCGCTCCTCCTGCCGAAGGGCCGGACAGGACCCTGCCCGAGGCCCAATTCACCCCGGAGGGCGGCTCCACCGACGTCCTGGGCATGGAGGATCTGCTCCGGCGGATGACCGCGCCGGTGATGGTCAACGGCCAGGGGCCGTTCGACTTCATGGTCGACACCGGCACCAACCGTTCGATCATTTCCGACGAGCTCGCCGTCCAGTTGGCGCTTCCGCCAGGCCGGTCGGTGCGCCTGCACGGGATCGGCGGCGAGCAGAACTTCCCGACCGCGGCGGTGGAGCGTTTCAGGATCGGTGACCGCGAGGCGTCGCGGTTGAACCTGCCGGTGCTGCCGGCCAAGTACCTGCACGCCCCGGGCATCCTCGGCGTCGATGGACTGAAGGACCAGAGGGTGGTGCTGGACCTGCGCGAGGCGCGGCTGAGGATCGAACCGTCGAGCAAGCCGGACCGGTCCGCCGGCGACAGCGTCATCAAGGCCCGCAAGCGGTTCGGCCAGCTGACGGTGATCGACACCGACCTGGACGGGCTGCAGGTCACGGTGATGATCGACACCGGGTCGGAGACGACCGTGGGCAACCGCGCCCTTCAGCGGGCGGTCGGCCGCAGGAAGCGCGTCGGCGCCGAGGCGCCGACACAGGCGGTCCTGCTCGGCGCGACCGGTGAACGGGCCACAGGCGATCTGGGCGGCCTGCCCACCTTCCGGGTCGGCAAGCTGGTCGTGCGGAACCTGCAGGTGGTCTATACCGACCTTCACCCGTTCACGCTTTGGGATCTGCAGACCAGGCCGGCCGTCCTCATGGGCATGGACGTGATCCGCTTCTTCGACGTGCTGTCCCTTGACTACGGCCGCAACGAAGTCCGCTTCACCTTGCCCGCCCAGCCCTTCATCGATCCGGCCGGCGATCGGCGGCTCTAGGCGACGCTCCCTAGGCGGCCGCCGCCAGGGCCGGCTCCCATAACCGGACGAGTCCGTCCTCCACCGCCTGCACGGCGTCGAGGCGGCAGAGGGCGCCCTTGGCGTTGCGCCGGTCGATGGCCGAGGCGGGCCAGGGCGCGCGTTCGATGTACCAGCCGAGGTGTTTTCGGAAGATGCGCAGGCCAAGGGCCTCGCCATAGAAGGCGACGCTGGCGCGCAGGTGGTCGAGGACGATGCCCAGCCGCGCGGGCGCGTCGGGCTCGATGATCTCTTCGCCGGTCGCCAGCGCCCGGTCCAGGGCGGCGGGGAACCAGGGGCGGCCGTAGGCGCCGCGGCCGATCATCACCGCGTCGGCGCCGGACTGCTGCAAGGCCTGCCGCGCGGAGGTCGCGCAGACGATGTCCCCGTTGACCGCCAGGGGCAGGGCGGTGGCGCCCCGGACCTCGGCCACCGCCTTCCAGTCGGCCGCCCCGGCGTAGAACTGGGCGCGTGTGCGGCCGTGGACAGAAATGGCCTTGATCCCCGCCCGCTCGGCCCGCCAGGCCAGCTCCGGCGCATTCTTGGAGGCGTCGTCCCAGCCCAGCCGCATCTTCAGGGTGACCGGCAGGTCCACCGCGTCCACCGCCGCGCGGATCAGACGCTCGGCCAGGTCGAGGTCGCGCATCAGGGCCGAGCCGGCGGCGATGCCGGTGACCTCCTTGGCCGGGCATCCCATGTTGAGGTCGATGATCTGGGCCCCGGCCGCCGCCGCCATGCGGGCGCCCTTGGCGATCCAGTCCGCCTCGCGTCCGACCAGCTGCACCACCATCAAGGGCAAGCCCTCCCCAACCGCCGCGCGGCGAACCACGTCGGGGCGGCCGCGGGCGAACTCGGCGCAGGCGACCATCTCGGTGGCGACATAGGGCGCGCCCAGCCGGCTGGCCAGGCGGCGGAACGGCAGGTCGGTGACCCCGGTCATGGGGGCGGCCAGCACCCGTCCGGCCACCCGCACGCCTCCGATGTTCAACCCGTCGGTCATGTCCGGTTCTTGGCCGCAATCTCGGCTTTCGTCCAGGCGAACGGTCTATCCGGGCTGAAAGGCGGCGGCGGCGATCTCGAAGGAGCGGACGCGGGCGTCATGGTCGAACACCTGGGCCGTGATCATCAGCTCGTCGGCCCCGGTGCGGGCCACAAAGGCCTTCAGCCCGGCCTTGACGGTCTCAGGGCCGCCGACGATGGCGCAGGCCAAGGCGTCGTCCAGGACGGCCTTGGCGCGGGGGTCCAGCCCGGCTTCGTAGTCCTTAACCGGCGGCGGAAGCGGGCCGGGGCGCCCGAACCTCCGGTTCACGAACGCCTGTTGCAGGGAACTGAACAGCCATCGCGCCTCGGCGTCCGTCTCGGCGGCGACCACGGTCACACCCGGCATCGCATAGGGCGAGGCCCGCTGGTCCGAGGGCTGGAAGCGGGCGCGATATAGGGCCAGGGCCTGGTCGAGGTCGGCCGGGGCGAAGTGGGAGGCGAAGGCGTAGGGCAGGCCGAGCGCCGCCGCCAGCTGGGCGCCGTAGAGGCTGGAGCCGAGGATCCAGACCGGAACCTCCAGTCCGGCGCCGGGGATCGCGCGCACCGGCTGGTTCGGCTGGGCCGGGCGGAAATAACCGATCAGCTCCATCACGTCCTGGGGAAAGTCGTCGACGTCGCCGGTCAGGGTTCGCCGCAGGGCCCGCGCGGTGAGCGGGTCGGTCCCGGGTGCGCGCCCGACCCCCAGATCGATCCGTCCGGGATAGAGGGCGGCCAGGGTGCCGAACTGCTCGGCCACCATCAGGGGGGCGTGGTTGGGCAACATGACGCCGCCGGCGCCGACGCGGAGGGTCGAGGTCCCCGACGCGATATAGCCGATCGCCACCGCCGTCGCGGCGCTGGCCACCCCCGGCATGTTGTGGTGCTCGGCCAGCCAATACCGCCGGTAGCCGAGCCGTTCGGCGTGGCGGGCGAGGTCGAGGCTGTTGCGCAGCGACTGGGCGGCGTCGCCTCCCTCGACGATCGGCGAGAGGTCGAGAATCGATAAGGTCGTCATGGCCTCCATATAGGCGCTCCGGGGCCCGGCCCGAGACTTGACGCGACCACTCAAGCTTCCTTTAAAAGCCCGCCGGCCCAATGCCCGGAATGGAGACGCGCGATGGATACTGAACTGGCCGACCGGCTCGCCATTCGGGACCTGATCGAGAACTGGGTGCTGTGGCGCGACGCCGGCGACTGGGATCGCTTCGCCACCGTCTGGCACGACGAGGGTCGGATGAACGCCACCTGGTTCCAGGGCAATTACAAGGACTTCATCCGCGTCACCCGGGAAGGTTGGGCCAAGGGGGTCTCGATCCTGCACTTCCTCGGCGGCATGACCATCGAGTTGAAGGGCGAACGGGCCTTCGCCCAGACCAAGATGACCATTTCCCAGCGCGGTCCGGTGACTGGCGTCCTGTGCGACGTGCTCTGCACCGGCCGGTTCTGCGACTTCCTGGAGAAGCGCGACGGGCGGTGGGGCTTTGTGCTGCGCCAGCCGATCTATGAAAAGGACCGGGTCGATCCGGTCGATCCCGCGGCCACCCTGGCCCTGGACCAGGCGAAGCTGGCGCAGATGCCGCCGGGGTATCGCCACCTGGCCTATATCCAGCTCGGCATCGGCTACGACGTGAAACTGGACATGCCCCAGCTCACCGGTCCCGAGGTCGAAGCGCTCTACGCCGCCGGCCGCGGCTGGCTGGACGGCGGGCCGGTCTTCAGCGGCTGATCGACAGTTCTAGGCGGGGTCCGCGTCGGGCTGGTTTCCGGGCATGGCCGTCTCGAATTCCGGCATGGCCAGGCAGGCGTCGAAGATCCGCAGGATGGTCGGATAGGGCGACAGGTCCAATCCGAAATTGCGCGAGTTCACCACCTGCGGGACCAGGCACAGGTCGGCGAGGGTCGGCGTATCCCCGTGGCAGAACCGTCCGGTCTGCGGGCTCGTCGCCAGCATGGGCTCCATCGCCGCGAAGCCTTCGGCGATCCAGTGGTTGTACCAGGCCTGGACCGTCGGTTCCGGCTGGGCGAGCTCCGTGCGCAGGTAGCGAAGCACGCGCAGATTGTCGATCGGATGGATGTCGCAGGCGACCAGCTGGGCCAGCCCGCGCACTCGGGCGCGGCCGAGCGCATCGGCCGGCAGCAGCGGCGGCTCGGGATGCGTCTCCTCAAGGTATTCCAATATCGCCAGCGACTGGGTCAGGACCACGCCGTCGACTTCCAGCGCGGGCACCAGCCCCTGGGGGTTCAACGCCAGGTATTCCGGCGCCCTGTGCTCGCTCTTGCGCAGGTGGTGATAGGCGGCCTCGTGTTCGATCCGCTTGAGGTTGAGGGCGATGCGGACCCGGAAGGAGGCCGACGAGCGGTAATAGCCGTGGAACAACATGGTCACGCGGCGCCACGCTCTTCACGCCACAGATCGAGCGCTTCATGCACCGGCCGGTCGGAGACGCTGAACAGGACCGCCTCGCTGTCGGCCCGGTGACTGTGCCGGGCCCAGCTGGGAATCACGATCACGTCGTGGGGTTTCCACTGGAACACCTTGTCCCCGATCGTGGAGGCGCCCGTCCCTTCAACGACGACATAGGCGGCGCCGTCGGTGGAGCGGTAAGGCGCGGTGGTCATGCCGGCCGGGATCAGCTGCATGAAGGCCCCGATGGTCGGCATGATGTGGCCGCCGGTCGCCGGATTGATGAAGCGCTGCTTGTAGCCATGGTGCGGATCGGGCTCGCCATTGCGGGCGATGGTCGCCAGGACCTCGCGGGAGCGGGCGTAGGGATAGGTGAAGTTCGGGCTGGCCTTGGACGCCGGCTTCCAGTCGACCGGGACCATGTTGGCGCCGAACCGGGCGCCGCTGTCGCCGGGAGCGCGGGCGAGGCTCTGACGGTCGCTGTTGTGCGACTCCAGGAAGCCGGCGTCCAGGAACCGGACCAGCGGTATGTCGAGGCCGTCGAGCCAGACCATCGGTTTGTCCGACGGATTGCCGTGATCGTGCCAGGTCCAGCTCGGGGTCAGCACCAGGTCGCCCGGGTGCATGAAGGTCTGTTCGCCGTCGACCGCGGTGTAGGCGCCCGAACCCTCGATGATGAAGCGCAGCGCCGACTGGGAGTGGCGGTGGGCGGGGGCGACCTCGCCGGGCAGGATCAGCTGCAGGCCGGCGTAGAGGCTCTGGGTGATCGAGGCGTTGCCCGGCAGTCCGGGGTTCTCCAGCATCAGCACCCGGCGCTCGGCCTCGCGCGCGGTGATCAGCTTGCCGGCCTCCATCAGGAACGGACGGGCGACGCCGTCGTAGTCCCAAAGGTGAGGCACGGCCGGCCCATTGGGCTGTCGGGGCACGATCCCGTGCAAGGCTTCCCACAGGGGCGCCATGTTGTGCTGCCCGATCCGCTGGTAATAATCGCGGCGGTGCTCAACGTTCGGAATCTGAGCGGCGTCGTCGGCCACGGCATTCTCCATCGTAGGGGGCCATTCTCGCCGTCCGGGGCTCGCCAGTCCACCGGAAGCTTACCTCAGCGGGCAGGCCGCCCCATTGATCGCTTCGGCGGTGACCTAAAGGCTCTCGGACGGCGGGGCAACCGACTTCGGACGGTGGCCGCTCACTTCGCGCCCGACCGCGGGATCCAAGCTCCAATAACCGACGGTCGCGGCCAGCGAGGCGAGCGCCATGGCCGCGAAGGCGTAGCGGAAGTCGATCAGCGCCAAGGCCGGCGCGTTGCGGACGGTGAGGCTGAGGTTGAGCAGCACGGCCGCCGTCGCCACGCCGAGGCTGAAGCAGACCTGCTGGGCCGCGCCGGCGAGGGCGGTGGCCCCGCTGCGCCGTTCCGGCGGCAGGTCGGCGAAAGCCAGGGTGTTGTTGGCGGTGAAATTCATCGAACGGAAGGCCCCGGCGGCGAACAGCACCGCCCACATCAGGCCCCGGGGAGCGCCGGGCGTCAGCAGGCCGCATGCCAGGATCGCCGCGCTGTTGAAGAGGCCGTTGACCACCAGGACATTGCGGAACCCGAACCCCTGCAGGATCGGCGTGGTCACCGTCTTCATCATCAGGTTGCCGGCCATGTAGACCAGCACCAGCAGCCCGGCCTGCAGGGCGTTCATCCCGAAGATCAGTTGGAACATCAGCGGCAGCAGGAAAGGGGTGGCCGAGACGGCGATGCGCATGAGCGCGCCGCTGGACAGGGTGGAGATGACGAAGCTGCCCACCTTGAGGACCTTCAGGTCCAGCAGGGGATGCTTGGCGCCCAGGGCGTGACGGACGGCCATGACGCCGATGACCAGTCCGGCCGCCATCAGGCCGAAGGCCAGGGAGGGGTTGGCCTCCCGCCGGCTCAAAAGGTCGAGGCCATAGACGATGCTGGCGAGGGACGTCGCAGTCAGGGCGAATCCGGGCCAGTCGAAGGGCGTGGGCCGGCTTTCCCGGTGGTTCGGCACATAGGCCAGAGCCAGGCTCGCCCCCAGGATTCCCAGCGGGAGGTTGAGGAAGAAAATCCATCGCCAGGAAGCGTAGGTGGTGATGAAGCCGCCCACCGCGGGGCCCAGCACCGGTGCGATCAGGGCCGGCCAGGTCAGGGTGGCCATGGTCCGGACAAGCTCGCTCTTCTTGGCGGTGCGCAGCACGACCAGCCGGCCTACGGGAGCCATCAACGCGGCGGCGAACCCCTGCAGCACGCGGGCGGCGATAAAGCTCCAGAAGCCCCCCGAAAGACCGCAGAGCACCGAGGCCAGGGTGAACAGGCAGATGGCGGTGGCGAAAACGGTGCGCGAGCCGAACCGGTCGGCCGCCCAGCCGCTGGCGGGAATGAAGGCGGCCAGGGTCAGGAGATAGGCGGTGACGCCGAGGGTGAGGTCGGTGGCGGCGACCGCGAAGCTGTGACCGATCTGGGGCAGGGCGGTGACGATCACCGTTCCGTCCAGGGTCTCCATGAAGAAGGCGCCGGCCACGATCAGAGCCACGCGCATGGCCGGCGCGGCGGAGGACGGGACGGCGGTGGTGTCGGTCATGGATGGATCACTCCGCGGCGCGCCGTTGTCTCGCGCTCCGTGGTTCGGACGTCAACCGGCCCTGACTTTTCACCGGCCCGCGAAGGGGCGCTAGGCGTCGGGGTTGTAGTAGCTGTTCCTCAGCCCCGTGGCCTTGCTGATCAGTTTCAGCAGGGTCGCGCGCTCCTCCGGCTCCAAATTGACCAGCAGCTCGGCCGAAACCCGCGCGATCGCCGGCGTCGCCTGTTTCAGCAACGCTTCGCCGATCTCGGTCAGATAGAGCGCGCGGCCGCGGCGCGAGCGGCCGCTGGGTTGGCGGCGCAGCGCCCCCATCGCCTCCAGCCGCTTGACGATGCCGCCGGTGTTGGTGGCGTCGGAGAAGATCACTGCCCCCAACTCCTGCTGCTCCATGCCGGGTTGGATCTGGATCGCGGACAGGGCGACGAATTGGGCGCCGGTGATCCCCAACGGCCCCATTTCCCGCTCGACGATAGCGCCTTGGCGCTGCAGGGCCCGCCGGAAGATGTGGCCGGGCAGATCATAGAAATCCCGCAACCGCGGGTCGTCAGGGCGCATCATGTCAGTGCCGCTCTCCGGCGCGTGGACGAACAGGTCGAATGCCCGATGGCCCGCTTTGCGCCGCGGACCAGTCCGGCCAGGGATCAGTAACCGGTGTCGAACGATTTGGCGACGTGGTCGAAAGCGCGCCGGCTCCCGCGCCGTTTTTTGTCAGACGCCGCCCGGGATTCGCAACGCCCGCGCGGATCAGGGCTCGGCCACGTTCCCCAGGCGCACGTCGCCGGTGCGGCGCAGCTTGCCCCAAGCGTGTCCCACCCCCCCCGCGGCGCGAAGCAGCGAGCGCCAGACCACGACGTACATGATCTGGCGGTAGACGAACCTCTGGGTGGGCAGGAGCCAGATCTCCTTACGGTTGGACCGGTCGAGGCCATAGGCCACCCACCCGGCGGCGAGCTCCAGCGCCAGGAAGGCGACGTAGATTCCGACAACCACCCACAGCATCGGATCGGCGGCGGCGTCCACGTCGGTGTGGATCAGGGAGTCGATCCATTTGTTCAGCCCGCTGATCGCGGCGAACAGCAGCTGAAGATCGACCAGGGGCGCCAGGATTTGGGCGGCGATCTGGAACAGCCAAAGGGAAGGCAGGGCGAGCCAACCGAACCAGCCGTTGTGGAACACGGCGCTGCGGTGCTTCCACAGGCACTGCAGGGTGCCGAAGGTCCAGCGGAAGCGTTGCTTCAACAGGCCGCTCAGCGTGTCGGGCGCTTCGGTATAGGCATGGGCCCGCGGCTCGTTGGCGATCGACCAGCCGTCCCGGTGGATCCGCCAGGTCAGGTCCATGTCTTCGGCCAGGGTGTCGGAACGATAGCCCCCGACCGCCCGCAGGGCCGCGGTCCGCCAGGCGCCGATGGCCCCCGGGACTACGGTGACCGCGTTCAGCCGCGCCATGGCCCGACGGTCAATGTTCTGCGAGGTGATGTATTCCAGGGACTGCCAGCGGGTGACCAGGTTGTGCTGGTTGCCCACCTTCACATTGCCGGCGACCGCGCCGACGGTCGGATCGACGAACCACTGGTCAAGCCTCGCCAAGGCGTCCGGGGCCAGCTGGGTGTCGGCGTCCACCCCCACCACCACCGGCGCGGTCGCGGCCGCCAGGGCCACGTTCAACGCCGAGGCCTTGCCGCCGTTGGACTTGCGAAGCAGCAGGACCCGCGGGTCTCCGGCGAATTCGGCCTCGACCACGTCGCCCGTGCCGTCCTGTGAACCGTCGTCGACCACGATCACCCGCACCGCCACGTCTCGGCTGCCGAGCAGGCTGCGGATGGTGCCGGCGATCACCGGCGCCTCGTTGTAGGCGGCGACCAGGACATCGATGGCGGGGAGGGAGTCGGCGGGCGCCTCGGGGGCATGGGGCCGCCGTCCCGCGGCAAGGCCGATCATCAGGGCGATGCGCGCCAGCCCCAGCACGATGGCGGCGGAGAAGCCCCAGAACAGGAACACCTGGAAGGCGTGGTTCATCCCGAACGCCACGCTGTCGATCCGCGCCAGCCTGAGGTCCGCCGGCGACAGCTGGGGCATGGTCTGGTCCCGGCTGCGACCCTCCAGCTCGCCGATGGTGGAAAAGCGGTAGCCGCGCTGCTGCAGCGCCGTGATCAAGGGGTCGAGCGCCGCCAGGGTGGCCGAGCGGTCGCCGCCGCTGTCGTGCAGCAACACGGCCTGGCCGTGATCGACCTGGGCGAGGACCGAAGCGACGATGTCGGGACCGGTCAGCCGCCCCGGCTTGCCGTCGGGGCGATGGGTGGTGTCCCAGTCGTGCGGGTCGATGGTCTCGCCGGCGGTGACGTAGCCGGCCTGGTAGGCGACGGCTACCGGCATCAGTTCGCCGTAGCTGTTCGGCTCCGAGTCGGCGTTGTAGGGGGGCCGGAACAGGGCCACCGAGCGTTTCAGTATGGCTTCGATGGCGCGCTGGGTGGCGGTCAGCTCCAGGCGCACCCGCTCGGGGCCGACATGGGCCATGTTGGGGTGGGTGAAGGAGTGGTTGCCGATCTCGTGGCCCTCGGCATAGATTCGCCGCACCAGGTTGGCGTGGTCGGCCGCGTTCTGGCCGATCATGAAGAAGGTCGCCGGCACGCCGCGCCGCTTCAGCACGTCGAGGATCTTCGCCGTCCAGGTCGGATCGGGACCGTCGTCGAAGGTCAAGGCGACGGTCTTGGGCGGCGCGCCGCTGCGCTGGACCACCCAGCCGGCCGGATAGGCGGTGTAGGTCTCGTCGGTGATCAGGCCGGTCGCGCCGTCGCGCTCGTAGACCCGGGCCCCGGGCTCGGGGGTTCGGGCGATGCGCAGCAACTCCCCGTCGCCCACGAACTGCACGCCCTGCGGCGAGGTGACCCGCTGGATGTCCGGATTGGGCTTGGCGTTGCGTCCGAAGGCTTGCCAAGTGGAGGAATCCTCCATGCCCAGGGCCCAAAGGGCGGCCCCGTGGACCTGATAGGACCGGGCCAGGGTCATGGCGTTGGCCACGGTGGCGGCGTCCAGGAACCAGACCTCGTGCGGCTCGCCCTTTTCGTCGTTGTATTGGAAGGTCGGCTCGAGGGCGTTGGGATCGAAATCGATGACGTCTGAAGGCTTCTCGCCGTCGCGATAGCCGGCGGCGAGGGCGACGGCCGCCTGGTTGGTGACCGGCGTCACGTCCGTGGAATCGGTGGTCCAGTCGTAGCCGTAGGCGCCGACCCCGAGCAGCAGCTTGTCCCGTCCGATCAGGCCGGCGAAGCGCTTCAGCGAGTCGTTGACGAAGGCGGCGGAGGCGACCGGGCCGGCCTTGTCGGAGATTTCGTGCTCGTCGTAGGCCATGGCCACGGCGTAATCGACCGGGGCGGCGAGGCGGCGGATGCTGGCGGCGTCCAGGTCGCCCTCCAGGGCGACGGAAAGCTCGCGTCCGGTCGCATGCAATCGCTGGGCGAGGCTGGCCAGCCAGGGGGCCAGCTTCTGGGCGGCGCCGGGGCTGAGCAGTTCGAAGTCGATCTGAAGGCCGCCGTAGCCGTTGGCGACGACGAAGTTGACCGCCGCGTCCGCCACCGCCTGGGCCGCGGCCGGGTCCTTGAGCATGGCGTCGACGCGGCCGCCCTGGAACGCGCCGCCCGCGCTGTCGCCCAGGACCGGGATGACGCGGACGCTTTTGGCGGCGGCGATCCTCACCAGATCCTGTGTACCGCCGTTCTTCGCCGTCCAGGCGTCGGTGTTGATTGAGCGGCCGTCGGCGGAAAGCTGCAGCCAGACGGGATAGACGTGGGTCAAGTCCGCCGCGTGGGCCTGGAAGGCGTCAAGCCCGCCCTTCACCCAGGGCGCGAAATAGGCGCCGGCGATATTGGGAGCCCGGCTCGGCGGGGCTCGGCTGACCGCCCGTTCGTCGTCGGCGATGCGGACGAACAGGTCCTTGCGGGCCTTGGCGAACTTGCGGCCGACGACATGGCTTCCGGCCCGCGGCGCGGTGGAAAGACCCGACTGCAGCAGAGGCGGGGCCACGAGGCTGGCCAGGAACCCCGCCAGCAGCAGGATCGCGCCCGCGACCACGACAGCGGCGGCCACCCTCACCCCGTGGGCGCGCCGTCCGGTCGGGTCGAGAAACACCGAGCCGTGCCCAACGGCGGGCGGCGTTTCGGCGGCAGGGTCAACAGCAGGGGGCGTTTCGCCCATCGTCAGGCCTCGTCAGCGTCGCTCTACATTTGGGACGCCGCGCTGTCTCATGCACCACATCCGCCGAAAACTGGCATGCGACGCAATGGCCGCGATCGCTCAGTTCAGATCAAGCCCCAGCCGGCGCGCCTTCTCGATCACGCCCTCGGCTTGCCGGATCGAGGCGGCGTCGATCATCCGTCCGTCCAGGATCGCCGCCCCTCGGCCCGTCGCCTCGGCCTGGGCCAGGGCGGCCACGATGCGGTGGGCGCGGTCCAGCTCCGCCTCGGTGGGGGTGAAGGCGGCGTTGAGGGTCTCAAGCTGGGACGGATGGATCGCCCATTTGCCCTCGAAGCCCATCGCCGCAGCACGGCGGGCGCTCCACATCAGGCCCTCCGCGTCGTCGATGTCGCCGTAGGGTCCGTCGATGGGCCGGACCCCTGCCGCCCGCGCCGCCGCCGCGATCCGCGCATAGGCGTAGTGCCAGGGGTCGCCTGGGTGGACGGAGCGCCGCCCCCGGTCGTCCGGCTCGTCCAGAACGGCATAGTGGGGGACCGGCCCCCCGATGGAGGTGCTCCGGGCGCCGATGGAGGCGGCGTAGTCCCCAGGTCCGAAGTGCAGGCTCTCGACCCGATCCGATGCGCCGGCGATGGCGTCGACGTTCTGCAGGCCCTTGGCGGTCTCGATCTGGAGCTCCAGCCCGATCCTTTCGGCTCGGCCGGTCGCGGCCTCGATCTGGCCCAGCAGCACGTCCAGGACGTGGACGTCGGCGGCCGTCTCCACCTTGGGGACCATGATCAGGTCGAGCCGCGGACCGGCCCCCTCGGCGACCTCGATCAGGTCGCGGTACATGAAGGGACTGTCGAGGGCGTTGATCCGCACCGAGACGGTGCGCGTTCCCCAGTCCAGTCCGTTCAAGGCCGATATCACCCTGGCGCGGGCGGCGACCTTGTCCGCGAGCGCGACCGCGTCCTCCAGATCGAGCAGAACGATGTCGGCGGCGCTGGCCGCGGCCTTGGCGATGAACCGGTCGGAGGACCCGGGCGCCACCAGCTGGGAGCGGTTCGGGCGGCCGGCGCGGGGGTTGCGGAATTGGCCTGTGATCATCTGCCCGACTTGGGTTCGAGGGGGTTTACCCTTACGTAGGCGCGGCGGCGGCGCCAAGCGGCGCGCGGCGAGCGAGAGGCGCGCGATGCGGATCGCGGAGATTGCCGAGTTCTACGCCCCAAACGGCGGCGGCGTCCGGACCTATATCGACCGTAAGCTGGAAGCGGCCGCGCGCGCCGGGCACGAACTGTTCGTCCTGGCCCCGGGCGCCGAGAACGGATTCGAATCCCGCCCCGGCGGCGGGGTCGTGTGGATCAAGGCTCCGGCCCTGCCCTTCGACGCCAACTACCGGATGTTCTGGGACGCCGCCCCCGTCCACGCCCAACTGGATCGGCTGCGTCCGGACCTGGTGGAGGCCTCGTCGCCGTGGCGAGGGGCCTGGATCGCCGCCTCCTGGCCGGGGCCTGCGCCGCGGGCGATGTTCACCCACGCCGACCCTGTGGCTTCCTATCCGTATCGCTGGTTCGGGCCGGTCGCGAGCCATGACCAGATCGACCGGCTGTTCGAGTGGTTCTGGCGTTACATGCGCCGACTCGCCGCCCGTTTCGACGTGGTGGTCACCGGCGGCGAATGGCTATCCCAGCGCCTGCGCGACCGGGGCGTCGACGGGGTGGAGACGGTCCGGCTCGGCATCGACCGGTCGGTGTTCTCCCCCTCGCGCCGAGACGAGGGCCTTCGCGAGCAACTGCTGGCGGCCTGCGCCCTGCCGACCTCGTCACGGGTGCTGCTGGGGGTGGGTCGCCATCACCCGGAGAAGCGCTGGCCCATGGTCATCGACGCGGTCTCGGCCCTGGGGACCGAAATGCCGGTGGGCTTGGTGCTGGTCGGGGACGGCATCGATCGCAAGGCGGTCCAGCGCGCCGTCGGCGGCAACCCCCACGTCCGGCTGCTGGCCCCCATCTACGACCGGCCGCTGCTCGCCAATCTGATGGCCAGCGCCGACGCCCTGGTCCACGGTTGCGAGGCCGAGACCTTCGGCCTGGTGGCCGCCGAGGCCCTGGCGTCCGGCCTGCCCTTGATCGTCCCCGACCGCGGCGGATGTTCGGACATGGCCGCCCCGGCCATCGCCGAGACCTACGCCGCCAACGACAGCCGCGCCGCCGCGGCGGCGATCCGCCGGCTGTTCGCCCGTGACCAGGCCGACCTGCGCAGCGCCACCCTCGCCGCCGCCGACGAGGTCCGCAGCGATCGCCAGCACTTCGAAGGCCTGTTCGATCTCTATGCCGGGCTGGCTCCGCGGGGGCGCGCGGCCGAAACCACGCCCTCGGGGGAAAGATCCGCATAGCGCGCCGGCGTGCGGCGGCGCAGGTGGACCTTCAGAGCCCGGTCTATCTCGCTCATCAAGGCCGGGCTGTCGGCGTCGCCGGGGTGCACGGCCAGCCTCAGGTCGCGCAAGGGCCCCAAGGCCAGGGTCGCGGCCTTCGACACCATCAACGACGACGCGAGCCGGGCAGGGGTGCGGCTGGCGTAGGTGATCACCGGGCTGCGCGACAGCACCCGCCCATCCGCGGGACGCCAGACCTTCAGGTGGTCTTCCGCCAGGGCGAAGCCCTCCGCAGCGATCGCGGCCAGGGCGCCTTCGCCGTAGAGCCAGGCCGGGGCGACGAAGCCGGCCAAAGGGCCCCCCGTGATATCCTCGAGCAAGGCGCGGCCTTCGCGCAGCCGGCGAGCGGCCTCGGCCTGGTCGAGGCCCAGGAATTCGCCTTCCCCGGCGGTCATCATCGTGGCCTTCCAGCGCGCGCCGGCGCCGGCATGGACGCTGTCGTCGCGGTGGCTCCAGCCGTGCAGGAACATCTCCACCCCTGCGTCGGCGAGGTTGCGCAGCCAGCGCTGGAAGGTTGGATAGCGGCCGATCGGCCAATCGCCGTGGAAGTCGGGCACGACCAGCATGGCGTAGCGGGCCGCTCCGGCGTGGCGCTCGATCGGCTCAATCAGACGGGCGATCCGGTCTTCGTGCGCCGGCGAGACGTCGTGGATCGACAGGATCAGCCGCTTGATGCGTGAGACGGGGCGGGTGTGCGGCAAAACGACTCGATCTCCAGGGCGCCAAGGGTGCGGTGCGGCATAATCTGCGCAGACCGGCGGCGGGCCCGTTTCCGTTTGGGGCCGCCTAAGCTATATCGCCCTGTGCGGGGGGGCCACAGCTCGGACAGTAGTCCGCGCGATTTCATCTCAGTCCTGAGTGGTCCGGCATTTGGCGAATATGCGCCGGCGAACCGGGCCCGCCTTGAAAGAGCCTTGCCGAGGGACGAATTCCAGCGTCCTGCAACTGATGTGATGCTGTCCATGCCGGTGAACACGCCTGTCCTGCCCGTTGCTGACTCTTTCGCCTTCGCGGACGCGGCGATTCCCACCGATATAGAGATCTCGGAGGGCGCGATCCGCCCCTTGGGGGGCAAGGACGGGCAATGGCGGGGGTGGCTGGCCGGAGCCGTGTCCGCGGCCCTGTTCGCCGGCGTGGTCTGGCAGCTGCGTCATGTCGGCTGGCGCGAAATCGCCGACATGCTCGACCGGACGCCCGCCTTCTGGGCGACCTTCGCCCTGGTCTATTTCGCCCTGCCGCTTTCGGAATGGATCATCTTCCGCCGGCTCTGGCGGCTGCCGGCAGCGGGACTTGGCGCCCTGATCCGCAAGTTCGTCTCCAACGAGGTCCTCTTCGGCTACAGCGGCGAGGCCTATTTCTACCTGTGGGCGCGCGATCGGGTCGGCCTTCCCAATACGCCGTTCGGCGCGGTCAAGGACGTGGCCATCACTTCCGCCCTGGCCGGCAATGTGGCCACCCTGGCCACCCTGGCCGTCGCTATTCCCGCGTTCCGGGACGGCGACCTGGGGCGCTATTCCATGCCCATGCTGTGGTCCGGCCTGGCCGTGGTCGGGATCTCGCTGGGCATACTATTGTTCAGCCGGAAGATATTTTCCCTCAAGCGCAGCGATCTGGCGTTCGTGTTCAGCGTCCATCTGGTCCGGTTGGTCGCCGCGACCTTCCTGACGGCGCTGTTGTGGGCCTTGGCCCTGCCGGGGGTGGGATTGGGCCTGTGGGCGGTGTTGGCCGCCTTGCGCATGCTGCTGGGCCGCCTGCCGTTCGTCACCAACAAGGAGCTGCTGTTCGCCAATGTCGCCATCCTGCTGGTCGGCAGCCAGACCGAGGTCGGGGGGCTGATGGCGGCGATCGCCGTCCTCACCCTCGGCGCGCACCTGGTCTCGTTGATGGTGCTGGCGGGATTGGATATCGCCAAGGCCGCCCGCCGGTGACGAGCCTGTTTCGTTGGCCGCTGCTGGCCGCCGCGGCCCTGACGCTGGGCGCGGCCGCGCCCAAACCGATCTCGGCGATCCCCGAGGCCGCGGTCTGCGCGCCCGACGAACAGGGACCGGCGGTCCGGGTCAATGTGGAGGGGCTCAAGGACGACCGCGGCGTGTTGCGGCTCGAACTCTACCCTCCCGTGGACGGCGAGTTCCTCGAGGACGACTATGTCCTGGTCAAAGCGGGCAAGACGTTCCGCCGCGTGGTCACGCCGGCGCCGGCGGCCGATCCCGTGGTGCTGTGCATCAGGGCCCCGGAGCCTGGTCGCTACGCCCTGGCCCTGATCCACGGCCGCCGCAACCAGCAGAGCTTCAGCCCGTTCGTGGACGGCATCGGCTTCGCCAACAACCCCAAGCTCAGCTTCTCCAAGCCCAAGGCCGCGCAGGCGGCGATCACCGTCGGTCCGGGGGTGACGGAGATCACCGTCGTGATGAACTATCTGAACGGGCTTTCCATCGGCCCGGGGCGCCGCAAGTGACTTCGCCGGCTCTATCGCCCGTTTCCCCGCCCGCGGCGGGCAGCACGAGCGGCTTCAGCATCCTGACCTTCCTGCACAGCTTCGACCCCGGCGGAGTGGAGCGGGTCGCGCTGCGGTTGACCAAGACCTGGGCGGAGGCGGGTCACGAGGTCCATGTGCTCATGGGCCGCCGGACCGGCGCCGAGGAGCGGCCCGCCGGAGTCCGGTTTGATTTCGCGCCTGAGAATCGGTTCGCCCACCGCTTTGAGTCGCTGTGGCTGGTTCCCCACCTGGTCGCGGGGGTCCGGCGCCATCGGCCGGACGTCCTGTTCTGCGCCGGCAACACCTATGTGGTGGTGGCGGTTCTGGCCCGCCTGCTCTTGGGGCGCGCCTGCCCGCCGATCGTCTGCAAGGTCTCCAACAGCCTCGACCGCAAGGATTTCGGCTGGGCCATGCGGCGCCTGTACCCGGTCTGGCTGCGATTGCAGGCGCGGTTCATCGACCGCTTCGTCGGCATGGCCGAGACGATGCGCCCGGAGATGGCGGCCGCCCTGGGGCTGCCGGCCCATCAGCTCGCCATCGTCCACGACGGGGCCCTGAGCCTGGACGACATCGCCCGGGCGGAACGGGCGCCGAGGCCGGACGGGACGCCCCGGGGGCGCACCTTCATCGCGGTCGGACGGCTGGCGGCGCAGAAGGATTTCGGCCTGCTGGTCCGGGCCTTCGCCCGGATCGCTTCGGAGGACGACCGGCTGATCATCCTCGGGGAAGGGCCCGAACGCGCTCGGCTGGTCCGGCTGGCGACGGATCTGGGCGTGGCCGACCGGGTAGTCCTGCCCGGCCACGCCCAAGAGGTGACGCGCCAGCTCGCGGCCGCCGACGTGTTCGTGCTGAGCTCGCGCTACGAAGGCGTTCCGGCCGCGGTGCTGGAAGCCCTGGCGGCGGGCGCGTCCATCGTGGCCACCGATTGCTCGGTCGCCATGGCCGAGCTGCTCGAGAACGGCAGGCTCGGTCGACTGACGCCGCCGGGAGACGTGCGGGCGCTCGCCGAGGCGATGGACAGCGCCGGTCCGGTGGGCCCGACGACCCGCGCCGCCATGCGCGCCCAGGCCGAGCGGTTCACGGTCGAACGGGCCGGGGCCGCCTATCTGGCGCTCATGCAGCCCCTCGTCCGGCTGCGATCGACGGGCCCCGCCCTCCACGGGCGCGACCTGGCGACGGCGGCGGTCCAGCCGGACTGAACCTTACAGCCTTTTAAATCGGGTCTTGGAACAGCGACGCCGTCTTGTCGTTCCTCCGCTAGCCGGGCGCCCCCAACTTTTCGCGGGCTTTTCCGGCGCACCTGCCATGCGGAGGAATCCAGATGTACGCCAAGAGTTTAGCCCTGATCGTCGCCCTGGCGGCGAGCCCGGCGCTCGCCAAGACCGCCCCCGTGGCGGCGCCCGACCATGCGGGGCCGATCCCGTACAGCGAACTGGCGGCCGCCGACGCCAAGATGAACGCGGCGCCGAAATCCCACATGAAGAAACGCGTGACGCACGCAAAGACGGCTCCGGCCACGCCCGCGGCGGCGGCCCAGCCCGCAAGCAAATAGTCCGCGCTACGGTCGGCGGGTCTCCTCACTCCCCGGGGGACCTGCCTTCGGCTCTTGGGGCTTGCTGGCGTCAAGCGGGATTGACCTGGGCTCCGCTTCGCGTCGGAGTGCGCCGGCCATCAGTCTGCGCGCCGGAGCCCGAGAGTCCCCATGACCGACGTCCCTAAACCACCCTCTGGGGGGCCGAAGGCCGCGCGGCGGCTGCGCACGGAAACCTCCAAACAGGACGCCTTGCGCAATGCGGTGATCTTCCTGGCCGTGGTGGCCGGCGGCTTCGTGGTCATGGAGTTGCAGGCGATCCTGGCGCCCCTGGTCGTGGCCACCTTCCTGCTGATCCTGATCGACGCCTTTTCCCTGTGGGTCGAGCGGCGCTGGCCGCGTTGCCCGGAATGGCTTCGCCTGTCCATGGCGGCAGCCCTGATCATTGTCGGGTTCGCCGTGGTGATGGGAGTCTGCGCCCACTACATCCGCCCCTTCGCCACCGAGATCATCGCCCTGGAGCCGAAGTTGGACGCGGCGTTGTGGCATTTGACCGAGACGCTGCAACTTCCGCCGCTGACCGTGCCGGAACTGGCGCGGGGGGAAAACGCCTCCTCGGCCGTGCTGGGCCTGTTCGGGGCGGCGCGTGGGGTGGTCTCGCGCACCGCCCTGGTGATGATCTATCTGGGTTTCCTGCTGGCCTCGCGGCGGCCGTTCGCGCTGAAGATGCAGCGCCTGTTCGAAGGTCCGGTCCGGCACGCCCACGCCCTGGCGGTGTTCCAGAGCGTGCGCACCGCCACCGAGCAGTATATGACGCTGCAGACGTTCAAGGCCGCCTTGATGGCCCTGACCGGGGTGATCACGACCTCGGCCATCGGCCTGCCCAACGCGCCGTTCTGGGCCTTCCTGCTGTTTCTGGCCGCCTATGTCCCGATCGTCGGCGGGATCGCCGCCGCCCTGGTCCCGTCCCTGGTCGCCTTGGCCCAGTTCGACACGCCGGTGAAGCCGCTGTTGCTGCTGGTGGTGTTGGGCGGCGCCATCTTCCTGATCGACAATGTGCTGATGCCGAAGCTGCAGGCCGACCGGTTGAATATCGACCCGGTGGTCGTGCTGCTGTCCCTGGGATTCTGGGGCCTGATCTTCGGCCTGCCGGGAGTGTTTTTGTCCACCCCGCTGACCGTCGTGGTCATGGCCCTGACGGCGGAATTCCGCAGCCTGCGCTGGATCGCCATCCTCCTGTCCAAGGAGGGGGAGGTGCTGAGGAAGATCCCGGTCCCGCTCGCTTCCGAAGGCGGGACGGGCTAGGCCGGGGCTAGGATCAGGTTCCGTCCCGCGCCGCCTGGGCGCGGCGACGGGCGGCGGCGGTGCGGGTCGCCACCCGGTCCAGCAGGGAGACCATCTCCTCGAGATCGGCCTTGGGCATGTTCTGGGTGATGAAGACGATCCTGGTGCGGTGATCGGCGTCCGGCCAGGCGTCGAGCCAGGTCAAGTTGTGCAGCAGGTGCTGGGCGCCCTGGAGCACCGCCGGCTTTCCGGGTTCCTCGGCCACGGCGACAAGGCCCTTCACCCGCAGCAGGTTGGGGCCGAGGTTCTTCTCGATGGCGGCGAGCAGCAGTTGCAGCGCCTCGCGGCTCGTCGGCTCGTCCCGCACCAGGCAGAAGGACGCGATGGCGATATTGTGGTGGTGGTGATGGTGGTGGTCATCGTGGTCGTGACCGTGCTCATGGTCGTGATGGTGGTCCGCATAGGCCTCGGCGTTCAACCAGGCCCGCGCCGTATCGCCGCCCTTGGACGGGTCGAAGCCGGAATCCCGCAGGAGATGCACCGGCGCCGCGCCGGCTTCCCCGGCCAGGACGATGTCCGCCGCCGGGTTCAGCGCCCTCAGGCGGGCCTTCAGCGTCTCGGTCAGGGCGGCCGCGGCGCCTTCGGGGGCCAGGTCCAGCTTGGTGATCAGGATGTGGTCGGCCAGGGCGACCTGACGCACCGACTCCGCATGTTCGTCCAGGGTGCCGGGGCCGTTGATGGCGTCCACCGTCGCCACCACGGCCCCGATCCGGTAGAGTCCCTCCAGGGTCGGTTCGGACAGGAAGGCCTGCAGCACCGGGCCGGGATCGGCCAGTCCCGAGGTCTCGATCACCACATGGTCGAAGGCCGGGATCTTGCCGGCCTCCCGCGCGTGATAGAGGTCGTTCATGGCCCCTATCAGGTCGCCGAACACGGTGCAGCAGAGGCAGCCGTTCTCCAGCACCAGGATGGTGTCGTCGCTGGCCGTGGCCAGGGCGTGGTCCAGCCCCACCTCGCCGAACTCGTTGATGACCACCGCGGTGCGTGCCATGGCCGGATCGCGCAGGGCCCGGTTGAGCAGGGTGGTCTTGCCGCTGCCGAGGAAGCCGGTCAGCACCGTGACCGGCGTCCTGACGTCCGGCCGCGGCGGCGCTGGCGGGACCGGCTCGGTCATGAGGTCAAGGCCTCAGGCCGGCTTGGGCTGGCGGTTGGGGAACAGCTGCGGACGTAAGGACGGATGGCCGGCGCGGTACTTGGGCGCATATTCCGTCTCGACCCCAAGCTCCTCGGCCGCGTGCCAGGCCCAGCGGGGATCGTAGATGGCGCCGCGGGCGATGGCGATCATGTCGGCCTGGCCGGAGGCGATGATTTCCTCCGCCTGTCTGGCCTTGTCGATCAGGCCCACCGAACGGGTGACCATGCCGGCCTCCTTGCGCACCCGGGCGCCGAACTCGACCTGGTAGCCGGGCGCCAGCGGGATGATCTGGCGGGCGTCGACGCCGCCGGTGGAGACGTCGATATAGTCGCAGCCGATGGCCTTGAGGGCCTTGGCGAAGACCACCGCCTCGTCGGTGTTGAAGCCGCCCACCACCCAGTCCTCCGCCGAAATGCGGATGCCCATCGGCTTGTCGGCCGGCCAGGCCGCCCGCATCGCCGCGAAGCACTCCAGCGGGAAGCGCATGCGGTTCTCGAGGCTCCCGCCGTATTCGTCGGTGCGCTGGTTGGACAGGGGCGAAAGGAACTGGTTGATCAGATAACCGTGGCCGCCGTGCATCTCGATCAGGTCGAAGCCGATGCGCTCGGCGCGCTTCACCGAAGCGACATGGTCGGCGACGCACTGCTTGATGTCGCCGACGGTCATCGGCCGCGGCTCGGGCCAGCCGGCGCCATAGGGGATGGCCGACGGGCCGATGGTCTGCCAGGCGCCCTCTTCCGGCAGGTAGGGCTTGCCGCCCTGGGCCGGCGGCGAGGAGGAGCCCTTGCGCCCGGCGTGGGCGATCTGGATGCCCAACTTGGCGACGCCGTAGGTGCGGCAGAAGTCGACGATCCGCTTCATCGCCGCTTCGTTCTCGTCGTTGCACAAGGTCGCGCACTTGAGACTGATGCGGCCTTCCATGGAGACGTTGGTCATCTCGACGACGACAAGGCCGGCCGCGCCCATCGAGAAGCCGCCCAGGTGCATCAGGTGCCAGTCGCCGGCGCTGCCGTCGGTGGAGGCGTATTGGCACATGGGCGAAACCACGACCCGGTTGTTCAGGGTCAGGCCGCGAAGGGTGATGGGCGAAAAGAGCGCGCTGGTCACGGGGGTTCAGCCTCTCGAGTGTTGATTGGGAATTCGGCGGAAACGCCCGTTTGGACCGATCCTCGAAATTATGGTCACCCCTAGCCTGCAGGCCTGACGGCCGCAAGCCGGAGCGCCGCCCCGGTCCGCTCAAATCGATCAGGAAGGGTGCAGCGCGACGATGAAGCAGCACAGCGCCCAAAAGAAGGGGTATTCGCTGCCGCCCAGGTTCCACAGCCACTTGCCTTTGCAGACCCTGTGGTTGGCGGCGGTCGCCACCAGCATGAACACCCCGGTCAGGGCGGCCGTGTAGCGGGTGTAGACGCCCAGGATCATGGCCAGGGCCAGGATCCATTCGATGGCCATGGCGCTGTAGACCCAGAGTTTCACCGGCCTGAAGCCGGCGGCGGTGAAGAAGCCGGTCACCGCGTTCTGGGCGGTGATCTTGCCGATGGCGTGCGGAATGATGAATGCGCCACAGACGATCCGCAGCAGCACATAGCCGTTCGATAAATCGAAGTTGAACATCGACTAGCCCCCTGTTTCGGCAATTTGTCTTGGCCGCCGCACCGCGGCGCGAGCCTCGCTTGAGCCGATTGGCCGACATCTATGCATATCGGCTTTCGGCCCGGCAACGCGGGAGTGCGCCCGGTCCCTAGAACACCTCGCAACCGGGCAGGCCGCAGGAGATCAGGCGGTCGGACGGGAAGTTGGTGATGATCTCGCAGCCGTCCTTGGTGACGACCACCTCTTCTTCGATCCGGGCCGCCCCGGACCCGTCGGCGGCGCCGCACCAGGTCTCCAGGGCGAACACCATGCCCTCGCGCAGGGGCTGGTTCTGGCCCTTGTAGCGCTTGGAGATGATCGGCCGCTCCCACAGGGACAGGCCGACGCCGTGGCCGTACTGGAGCAGGAAGGCTTCGGCCTCGTCGCGGTAGCCGAACTCGCTGGCGTCGGGCCAGACGGCCGCGATCTCGTCCGGCGTCACCCCCGGCTTGATCATGTCGATCGACGCCGAGATCCACTTCGAGGCCTTCTCGTAGGCCTCGACCTGGTGCTTGTTCGGCTCGCCGCAGACGAAGGTCCGGTAATAGCAGGTCCGGTAGCCGTTATAGGAGTGCATGATGTCGAGGAAGATCATGTCTCCGGGCTGGATGATCCGGTCCGAGAAGGTGTGGCAATGGGGCCGGCCGCGCGGGCCCGACACCGAGTTGACGCACTCCACCCGCTCGGACCCCAGGCGGTAGAGCTTGTCGTTGGCGATGGCCACGAGCTCGTTCTCGCGCGTGCCCGGCCGGATCGCCTTGGCGATGTCGACATAGGTCCCGTCCACCATGGAGGCGGCCAGTTTCAACAGCTCGATCTCGTCCGGGGTCTTGATCTCGCGGGCGTCCAGCAGGGCCTGCTGGCCGTCGACCACCTCGATCCCTTCGGCTTCGAGGGCGCGGAGCATGGGCAGCTCCATGACGTCGATGCCCAGGGGCTGTTTGTCGATGCCGTAGTGGACCAGGGCCTTCTTGATCTGGCGGGCGAACTCCCCCTGTATGTTCATCCACGGCGGCAGGCCCCCCTGCATGATCGAGATCGGCGCGGCCACGTGCTCGGCGATCCAAGGCGAGGAGATCCGCTTGGCCGGCGCCGCCGGATCCCACAGGAAGGGCTGGCCCTCGGCAGGGCACAGGGCGTAGCGCATGAACTTGTCGCGTCCCCATTCGCCCAGGTGGGTGCCGGTGACGTAGCGGATGTTGTCGAAGTTGAAGCAGAGGATGCCGCCGAGACCGGCGAACTTGGCCGCCTCCTGGGCCCGCTTCAGGCGCTCGCGGCGCAGGCGGTCGTAGTCGATCCCGCCTTCCCAATCCTTGGCCTGGGTTCCCCAGGCGGCGCCGGCTTGCGGGCTGTTGTATTTCATCTTCGTCCTCCCCAGCCGGCGCTTTGGCCGGCGACCGGTTCTTAGATTAGGGCGCTGATCGGGTTTTCCATGATGGCCTTGAAGGCGGCGAGCAGCCCGGCGCCGAGGGCCCCGTCCACCACCCGGTGGTCCACCGACAGGGTGACGGTCATCCGGCTTTCGAACCTGATCCCGCCGTCCTCGGCCTCGACCGGCCGGCGTTCGCCCGCCCCGACCGCCAGGATGGTGGCGTGGGGCGGGCTGACGATGGCCATGAACTCCCGCACCCCGAACATGCCGAGGTTGGAGATCGCCGCCGAGCCGCCCTGGTATTCGGCGGGTTTCAGCTTGCGGTCACGGGCGCGCGCGGCCAGGTCGCGGATCTCGGCGGAAATGGCCGACAGGCTCTTGGTCTCGGCATTGCGGACCACGGGGGTCAAAAGGCCGCCTTCGATGGCCACGGCCACGCCCACGTCGGAGCGCTGGAACTGCAGGATGCGGTCCTCCGCCCAGACGGCGTTGGCGGCGGGGACTTGGCTCAGCGCCAGCGCGTAGGCCTTCACCACGAAATCGTTGACCGAGATCTTCACCGCCCCCGAGGCGTTGATCCGCTTGCGGATGTCCAGCAGCGGCTCCAGCCCGACCTCCATGGTCAGGTAGAAGTGGGGGACGGTCTGTTTGGACTCGACCAGGCGCCGGGCGATGGTGCGCCGCATGCCGTCGAGCTGCACCTCCTCGTACGGAACGTCCTGGTAGAGGGCCTTGACCTGGTCGAGGGTCGCTCCGGTCGCCATCGATCCGCCGGCGGCGCTTGGGGCCGCCCTGGGCGCCTTGGCTATGTCGGCGGCGACGATGCGGCCATGGGGTCCGGACCCCGTCAGCTTGGCCGGATCGACCCCGGCCTCGGCGGCGAGCCGGCGGGCCAGGGGCGTGATCTTGGCCCCGTTGGCCAGGGTGACGGGGCCGAAGTTCTTCTCCGGCGAGACTACGGCGTTGAAGGGGTCGAGGGTGCGCCGGGCCGGAGTGGCCGCCGCCGGAACGGATGCGAGCGTGGCCGGCGCTGCGATAGGGGCAGGGGCGAGGGCGTCCGGGGGCGGTGCGGCCCCGGTGGGCCCTGACAGGACCGCGACCACCGCGCTCACCGGTACGGTCTGGCCCTCTCCCACACGGATTTCGGTCAGGGTCCCGGCGGTCATGGTCGGGACCTCCATCGAGGTCTTGTCGGTCTCGATCTCGAACAGCACGTCGCCGGCGGCGAGGACGTCGCCGACCGACTTGAACCATTTGACGATCTTGCCCTCGGCGACGGTTTCGCCGAGTTGCGGCATCAGGACGTCCATGACCGGCTTCGTCCCCTCACCAGCTGACCGAGACGTACTGGGTCTCGAGATATTCCATGACGCCTTCTTTGCTGCCTTCGCGCCCGAGGCCGCTCTGCTTGACCCCCCCGAACGGCGCGGCCGGGTCGGAGACGATGCCCCGGTTCAGCCCGACCATGCCGGTTTCGAGCCGGCCCGCGACGCGCAGGCCTCGCCCGACGTCGCGGGTGTAGATGTAGGAGGCCAGGCCGTACTCGGATCTGTTGCACTGCTCGATCATGGCGTCCTCGGACGAGAAGGTCTGGATCGCGGCGACGGGACCGAAGATCTCCTCCCACACCAGGTCGCAGTCGGCCGAGACATTGGTCAGGACGGTGGGCGGGTAGAAGTAGCCCGGGCCCTCGCCGCGCTTGCCGCCCGTGGTCACACGGGCGCCCTTGGCGACGGCGTCGTCGACTAAGCTCTCGACCTTGTCGCGGGTGGATTTGTTGACCAGCGGGCCGACGGCGACGCCCTCGGTCAGGCCGTTGCCCATCTTCAGCGCCGCCATCTTGGCGGTCATCTTGGTGGAGAATTCCTCGGCGACCGTCTCGTGCACGTAGAAGCGGTTCGCCGCCGTGCAGGCCTCGCCCATGTTGCGCATCTTGGCGATCATCGCCCCATCGACGGCGGCGTCGATGTCGGCGTCCTCGAAGACGATGAAGGGCGCGTTGCCGCCCAGTTCCATCGACGGCTTGACCACATTGTGCGCGGCCTCCTTCAGCAGCACCCGGCCGACCTGGGTCGAACCGGTGAAGGAGATCACTCGCACCCGCAGATCGGCCAGCATGGCCGAGACCACCGCGCCGGACTGCTGCGACGGGACCACATTGACGACGCCGGCGGGCACTCCCGCCTCTTCCAGGATCGGCATCAGCGCCAGCATGGTCAGGGGCGTGGCCGAGGCCGGCTTGACCACCACGGTGCAGCCGGCGGCCAGGGCAGGGCCGATCTTGCGGGTGGCCATGGCGGCGGGGAAGTTCCACGGCGTCACCAGCACCGAGACGCCGGCCGGCTTGTAGTAGGTCAGGATGCGCGCGCCGGTGGACGGCGCGGTCGAGACCTGGCCGATCACCCGCACCGCTTCTTCGGCGTTCCAGCGGAAGAACTCGGCGGCGTAAGCGGCCTCGGCTCTGCTGTCCTCCAGGCCCTTGCCGTTCTCCAGGGTGATGATCTTGGCGATCCGCTCCTTCTCGCGGATCATGATCTCATAGGCCTTGCGCAGGATCTCGCCCCGCTCGCGCGGGCTTTTGGCCGCCCACGCGGCGCCGGCCCTATGGGCGGCGTCCACCGCGCCGATGCAATCCTCGACCGAAGCCGAGGCCACCGTGGTGATGGTCTGTTCGATGGCCGGGTCCTCGACCTCGAAACGGGCGCCGTCGGAGGCGGGGCGCCACTGGCCGTCGATCCAAAGATCGGTGGAAACCCCGGCCAACAGGTTTTCGTACATGGCGAGCCTCAACTTGACAGGGATTTGCGCACCGTCTCCACGACCCGGTCCACGCTTGGGATGACCATGTCTTCCAGAAGATCGGCGGCGGGCAAGGGAATATGCGGTGCGGTGATGCGCACCGGCGGGCCGTCCAGATCGTAGAAGGCTTCGTCGGCGACGATCGAGACGATCTCGGCCCCCCAGCCGAGGACGCGGGGGTTCTCCTCCACCGTGAACACCCGATGGGTGCGGGCTACCGACCCGAGCAGGGTCTGGGTGTCGAGGGGGACCAGGGAGCGCACGTCGATGACCTCGGCGGAGATGCCGAACTCGGCCGCCAGCCGTTCGGCGGCGGCCAGCGCCCGGTGGACCATCAGGCCCAGCGCGATGAGGGTGCAGTCCGTGCCGGGCCTTAGGATCTTGGCCGTGCCCAGGGTGTCGACGATCTCCCCGTCGGGGACCTCGCCCTTGATGGCGTAGAGGCCCTTGTGCTCCATGAACATGACCGGGTCCGGATCGCGCACCGCCGCCGCCATCAGCCCGATCACGTCCACCGGCGAAGAGGGCGAGACCACCTTCAGGCCGGGGAACTGCATGCACCAGTTCTCGACGCACTGGCTGTGCTGGGCCCCGAAGCGAAGGCCGCCGCCGCCGCCGAAGCGGATCACCAGCGGACAGCCGACCTGCCCATTGGTCATGTAGCGGGCCTTGGGCATCTCGTTGGCGACGTAGTCGTAACAGACGGCCAGGAAGTCGGCGAACATGATCTCGGCGATGGGCTTCAGGCCGGTCATCGCCGCGCCCATGGCCGCGCCCAGGATCGCCTGTTCGGAGATCGGGGTGTCGCGCACCCGCAGGGGGCCGAACTGGTCCAGCAGGCCAAGCGTGGCCTTGAACACGCCGCCGGCTTTGGCGATGTCCTCGCCGAGGAAGACCACGTCCTCGTCGCGCGCCATCTCCTGGGCGATGCCGCGGGCGACGGCCTCGCGATAGGTCAGTTCCGCCATGCCCAGCCCCCGTCGGCGTAAACGTCGGTGAACAGAATATCCGCAGAGGTGGTCGGCGCCGCCTTGCAGGCCGCGGTGGCGTCGTCGACGATCTTCGCCACCTCGGCGTCGATCGCCTGCATCTGCGCCTCGGCGACCCCGAACTGGCGCAGGCGCTCCCGGTAGATCAGCAGCGGGTCCTTCTCCTTCCAGCGTTCCAGTTCGCCCTCGGGGCGATACTTGGCCGGGTCGGCGCGGGAGTGGCCGGAATGGCGGTAGGTCAGGGCCTCGATCAGGGAGGGGCCGTCGCCGGCGCGGGCCTTCTCGAAAGCCTTGCTCATGGTGCGGAACACCACGTCGGCGTCGTTGCCGTCGATGACGATCCGCTCGAGGCCGTTGGCCGAGGCCCGGTCCGCCGCCGGATGTTCCACCGAGGTCACTTCCGAGATTGGGGTGTACTCCATGTAGAGATTGTTCTCGCAGACGAAGACCACCGGCAGCTTCCAGATCGCCGCGAAATTCAGCGCCTCGTGGAAGGCCCCGATGTTGGTGGTCCCGTCGCCGAAGAAACAGACGGTGACGTCGCCGGCCTGCTTGTACTGGGACCGCCAGGCCGCCCCGCAGGCGATGGGAAGATGGGCCCCGATGATGGCGTAGGAGCCCATCACCCCGTGCTCGACCGAGGTCAGGTGCATCGACCCGCCCTTGCCGCGCATCAGGCCGTTGTCGCGGCCCATCAGTTCGCCCAGGACCTTCTCCACCGGCACGCCGCGGGCCAGGGTGTGGGCGTGGCCGCGGTAGGTGCAGAAACTGAGGTCCCCCGGCTTCATGGCGGCGGCGACGCCGGCGGCGATGGCCTCCTGGCCGATGGACAGGTGGCTGGTGCCCTTGATCAGGTTCTCGAAGAACAGGTCGTTGGCCCGCTGCTCGGCCTGGCGGATGGTGACCTGCAGCCGGTACATCTCCAGCCGCTTGGCTTCGCCGATGTCGTCGTTCGCCTTCAGGGCGACGGCGGCGCCTGGGGCGCGAGCGGGTTTCCTCGCCATGACTGGAACCTCGAAGGTCTCTTGATTGCGGGAGAGGGTTTTAGCCGATCAGGCGGGCGGGGGAAGCGGCATGACCGCCGGCCGGGGTGCGGGGCAGGGCGCCGGGTCGGCGAGGCGGGGGATGCGCATCAAAAATGGGCCTTGGCCATGTCGAACCGCTCGCTGCGCCGTTGCGCCGGTTATCGACAATTTCGGGGTATACGCAAGAAATTTCGTCGTTTTGGCGGGGTGCGGCCGGAGCGGTTGACCCCGCCCGGCGGTTCTTCGACATTGGGGGGATGGGACGACCCCGAACCAACGCCTTGACCCCTGCCGAACCCGTGGACGATCTGTCGCCCGAGCCTGCCCGCGAGGCGGACGCGGGTACGAAGACCGCCCCCGACAAGGCCAACTCCTTGACCGGTTCGGTCTATCAGCAGCTGCGCGCCGACCTCCTGTCCGGTCACTATCGCCCGGGCGAGAAGCTGCGGGCCGAGGACCTGCGTCGCCGCTTCAACATCGGCTCCAGTCCCATCCGCGAAGCGCTGAACCGGCTCCTGGCCGAGGGTTTCGTCGCCCTGGAGGAGCAGAAGGGCTTTCGTGTCGCCCCGGTGAGCGGCCAGGAGCTCGAGGAACTGGTGCGGGCGCGCTGCCTGATCGACGGGGCCGCGGTCGCCGAGGGCATCAAGCGTTACGAGACCGGCTGGGAGGAAGGGCTGGTGCTGGCCCTGCACCGGCTGTCGCGGGTGGCCAGGCGGACCGACGAGGAGCCCAACGCCGACAATCCCGAATGGGAGCGGCTGCACCGGGCCTTCCATTCCGCCCTGGTCGCGGGATGCGGCTCGCGCTGGCTGTCGCGGATCAGCGAGCAATTGTTCGACAGCGCCGAACGTTACCGGCTGCTGGCCGCCGACGCGCTTTCCCCACGCAACGAGCTGGAGGAGCACCGCGCCATCACCCAGGCCTGCCTCGACCGCCGTCCTGAGGACGCCACCCGGCTGATCGAGGCCCACTATGCGAGCACTTGCCACACCATCCTGAAGTCGTTTCCGATGGCGGGTCGCTGATAGAGAGATGGAATAGAGGCGCGGGGTCCGCCCAAGGCCTGCACGGTCGCTGTTTGTTGATTGGATTAGGTCTGGCGCGAAACGGCTAAGAATGGCATGCGCACTCGCCCCCGCAGCGGGGGTGCTTGCCAAGTCCGGCCGGGTGACAGAAAACTTCCCCGATCCCGCAGGCCTGCATTCGCCGAAGCCTCTGAAGTTCAGGAACCTGCCCGTATGGGATCACCCGCGAAACAAGGCCTGTACGACCCGCGGCAGGAACACGACGCCTGTGGCGTCGGCTTCATCGCCAACATCAAGGGCGCGAAGTCCCACGACATCATCACCCAGGGTCTGCAGATCCTGGTCAACCTCGATCACCGCGGCGCGGTCGGGGCCGACCCCCTGCTCGGCGACGGGGCCGGCTGCCTGATCCAGATCCCCGACGCCCTGCTGCGCAAATGGGCCGAGGACAACGACCTGACCCTGCCGGCGCCGGGCGACTACGCCGTGGCCATGTGCTTCCTGCCGCAGGACGAGAAGACCCGCGACGTGGCCGTCGGCCAGTTCGAGCACTTCATCCGGGCCGAACGGCAGCAGTTGATCGGCTGGCGCGATGTGCCGGTCGACCCGCGCGGGCTTGGCCAGGCGGTGTTGCACGAGATGCCGGTGATCCGCCAAGCCATCGTGGGCAAGGGCGCCCATGTGGCGGACCAGGACGCCTTCGAGCGCAAGCTCCTGGCCATCCGCAAGCAGACGCAGAACCCCCTGGCGGAACTGGCGGTAAAGCACGGCCTGCCCGGCCTGACCGAATTCTACATGCCGTCGTTCTCGTCGCGGACGGTGGTCTACAAGGGGCTGGTCCTCGCCCACCAGGTCGGGGAGTTCTACAAGGACCTGCGCGATCCGCTGGCGGTGTCGGCCCTGGCCATGGTCCACCAGCGGTTTTCGACCAACACCTTTCCCTCGTGGCGCCTGGCCCACCCCTATCGGTTCATCGCCCACAACGGCGAGATCAACACGGTGCGCGGCAACGTCAACTGGATGAGCGCCCGCCGCCGGACGCTGGAATCCGACCTCCTGGGTCCCGACCTCGACAAGATGTGGCCGCTGATCCCGCACGGCCAGTCCGACACCGCCTGCCTGGACAACGCGCTCGAGCTGCTGCTGGCCGGGGGCTATCCCCTGGCGCATGCGGTGATGATGCTGATCCCGGAGGCCTGGGCCGGCAATCCGTTGATGGAGCCCAAGCGCAAGGCCTTCTACGAATACTACGCCGCCCTGATGGAGCCCTGGGACGGGCCGGCGGCCATCGCCTTCACCGACGGCCGCCAGATCGGCGCCACCCTGGACCGCAACGGCCTGCGTCCTGCCCGCTTCGTGGTCACCGACGAGCTGGTGGTGATGGCCTCGGAGGTCGGGGTGCTCCCGATCCCGGATGAGGACATCGTCCGCAAGTGGCGGCTGCAGCCCGGCAAGATGCTGCTGATCGACCTGGAGCAGGGCCGGATCATCGAGGACGAGGAGATCAAGCGCGATCTCGCCGCCGCCGCCCCCTATGCCGACTGGCTGAGCCAGACCCAGTTCAAGCTTGAGGACCTGCCCGACCTCCTGGGCCAGAGCCCGCCGGCGCACGACAACGATCCCGCGGGCCTGCTCGATCGTCAGCAGGCGTTCGGCTACACCCAGGAGGACCTGAACTTCTTCCTGGAGCCGATGGCCCAGACCGGCGACGACCCGATCGGGTCGATGGGAACCGACACCCCGCTGGCGGTGCTCTCCGACCGGCCCAAGCTGCTCTACGACTATTTCAAGCAGAACTTCGCCCAGGTCACCAATCCGCCGATCGACCCGATCCGCGAGGAGCTGGTGATGTCGCTGGTGTCGATGATCGGCCCGCGGCCGAACCTGCTCGGCCACCACGCCGGCGCCCACAAGCGCCTGGAGGTGTCGCAACCGGTGCTGACCAACACCGACCTCGAGAAGATCCGCTCGATCTCGGACCTCCTCGACCGGGCCTTCCGCACCGCCACCCTGGACGCCACCTGGCCGGCGGAGGAGGGCGCAGGCGGGCTCGAGCGGGCGCTGGAGCGGCTGTGCCGCGAGGCCACCGACGCGGTGCTGGCCGACAACAACATCCTGATCCTGTCCGACCGGGCGGTCGCTGAGGACCGCATCCCGATCCCGGCCCTCCTGGCCACCGCGGCGGTGCACCACCACCTGATCCGCCAGGGCCTGCGCATGCAGACCGGCCTGGTGATCGAGACCGGCGAGGCCCGCGAGGTGCACCATTTCTGCGCCCTGGCCGGCTATGGCGCCGAGGCGATCAACCCCTACCTCGCCTTCGAGACGCTGGAGCAGATCCGCCTGCGCGAGGCGCTGCCGCTGAAACCTTACGAGGTGCAGAAGAACTACATCAAGGCCATCGGCAAGGGCGTGCTGAAGGTGATGTCCAAGATGGGCATCTCCACCTACCAGTCCTATTGCGGGGCCCAGATCTTCGACGCCGTCGGCCTGACCACCGCCTTCGTCGAGAAGTACTTCACCGGCACCTGCACCACCATCGAAGGCGTCGGTCTGGCCGAGGTGGCGGAGGAGGCGGTGCGCCGCCATCGCGACGCCTATGGCAATAATCCGATCTACCGCGACATGCTCGACGTCGGCGGCGGCTACGCCTATCGCCTGCGCGGCGAGGAGCACGCCTGGACCCCGCTGTCGGTGTCCAAGCTGCAGCATGCGGTGCGCGGGGGGCTGCCCGGCGACTACGCCGAGTTCGCCGCCAGCATCAACGAACAGTCCCGCCGCCTGCTGACCATCCGTGGGCTGATGGACTTTCGGCTGGACGGCGGGCCGGTGGCTTTGGACGAGGTCGAGCCGGCGTCGGAGATCGTCAAGCGGTTCTCGACCGGGGCGATGAGCTTCGGCTCGATCAGCCGCGAAGCCCACACCACCCTGGCCATCGCCATGAACCGCATCGGCGGCCGGTCCAACACCGGCGAGGGCGGGGAGGAGGCGGACCGCTTCAAGCCGCTGCCCAACGGCGATTCCATGCGTTCGGCGATCAAGCAGGTCGCCTCCGGCCGCTTCGGAGTCACCGCCGAATACCTGGTTAACGCCAGCGACATTCAGATCAAGATGGCCCAGGGGGCCAAGCCCGGCGAGGGCGGCCAGCTGCCGGGCCACAAGGTCGACAAGAACATCGCCCGCGTGCGCCATTCGACGGCGGGCGTGGGCCTGATCTCGCCGCCGCCGCACCACGACATCTATTCGATCGAGGATCTGGCCCAGCTCATCCACGACCTGAAGAACGTCAATCCAGAGGCGCGCATCTCGGTCAAGCTGGTGTCGGAGGTCGGGGTCGGCACCGTCGCGGCGGGGGTCGCCAAGGCCCGGGCCGACCATGTGACCATCTCGGGCTATGAAGGGGGCACCGGCGCGTCTCCCCTGACCTCCCTGACCCATGCCGGATCGCCCTGGGAGATCGGCCTGGCCGAGACGCAGCAGACCCTGCTGCTGAACAACCTCCGTGGACGGATCGCTGTCCAGGCCGACGGTGGTCTGCGCACCGGCCGGGACGTGGCGGTCGCCGCCCTCCTGGGCGCCGACGAGTTCGGCTTCGCCACCGCGCCCCTGATCGCCGCCGGCTGCATCATGATGCGCAAGTGCCACCTGAACACCTGTCCGGTCGGCGTCGCCACCCAGGATCCGGTGCTGCGCGCGCGCTTCACCGGCCAGCCGGAACACGTGATCAACTACTTCTTCTTCGTCGCCGAAGAACTGCGCCAGATCATGGCCGACCTGGGTTTCCGCACTCTCGACGAGATGATCGGCCGGGTCGACCGCCTCGACGCCCGCACCGCCATCGACCATTGGAAGGCCAAGGGCGTCGACCTGTCCAAATTGCTGCACCAGGTGCAGGTCGAGGCAGGCGCTTCGCTGCGCAACATCGATGTGCAGGACCATGGCCTGGCCAAGGCCTTGGATATCGAGCTGATCGAGGCCGCCGGCGCGGCCCTGGACGGCGGCGCGCCTGTGGTGATCGAACGGCCGATCCACAACGTCAACCGCACCGTCGGCGCCATGCTGTCGGGGGAGGTGGCCCGCCGTCACGGCCATGCCGGCCTGCCGGACGGGACCATCCGGCTGAAGTTCACCGGTTCGGCCGGCCAGAGCTTCGGCGCCTTCGCCGCCCACGGAGTGTCGCTCGAGCTGAGCGGCGACGCCAACGACTATGTCGGCAAGGGCCTTTCCGGGGGCCGCGTCGTTGTCGCCCCGCCGCCGTCCTCAAGCCGCGAGCCGACGCAGAACATCATCGTCGGCAACACCGTCCTCTACGGCGCCATCGCCGGGGAGGCCTATTTCGGCGGGGTGGCGGGCGAACGCTTCGCCGTGCGCAACTCCGGCGCCGTCGCCGTCGTCGAGGGCGTGGGCGACCACGGCTGCGAGTACATGACCGGCGGGGTGGTGGTGGCCCTGGGCGCCACGGGCCGCAACTTCGCGGCCGGGATGTCGGGGGGCGTGGCCTATGTCTACGACCCGGACGGCTCCTTCGCCAGCCGCTGCAACCTGGCCATGGTCGATCTGATGAAGCTGGACGCGACCCCGGAGGCCGACGCCGACGATCCGCGCCGGCCGCAGCAACGTTCTCCGGGCGTCGCCGATTCCGGACTGGGCGACATGCTGCGGTTCGATCGCGAACGGCTGCGCATCCTGCTGGAACGTCACCGGCTCTATACCGGCAGCGCCCGCGCCCGCGCCCTGCTGGAGGATTGGGACACGACCCTGGAGCATTTCGTCAAGGTGATGCCGAAGGACTACCGGCGCGCCCTGATGGATATCGAAGCCGAACGCGCCGCCGCCGGCGCTGTGGCGGCCGAATAACAACGAGCGCGCGATGCGAAGAAGCAGATCCCCCTCTTTCGCGTAGATTCCGCTCTTAATGCTTAGAATCGATCACGTCTTGTGGTTTTGGATCGATAGAATCCAAAACCATGCTGATCTAGGAAGGCTGGAACACTGATGGGAAAGCCCACTGGCTTCCTGGAAATCGAACGCCGCGACCGGGCCTATGACCCACCCGAAGCGCGGCTGAAGACCTGGAACGAGTTCGTCATCCCCTTGGCGCAGGCCGACGCCAAGGACCAGGCGGCGCGCTGCATGGATTGCGGCATCCCGTTCTGTCACCAGGGCTGCCCGGTCAACAACCTGATCCCCGACTGGAACAACCTGGTCTATCGCGGCCAGTGGAAGACCGCGTCGGAGAGCCTGCACTCGACCAACAACTTCCCGGAGTTCACCGGGCGGGTGTGTCCGGCGCCGTGCGAGGCGTCCTGCACCCTCAACATCCAGGACGCGCCGGTCACCATCAAGACCATCGAATGCGCCATCGTCGATCGCGGATGGGAGGAGGGCTGGATCCGGCCCGAGCCTTCGCCCCGCGGCACCGGCCGGCGCGTGGCCGTGGTGGGCTCAGGCCCCGCCGGTCTCGCCTGCGCCCAGCAACTGGCGCGGGTCGGCCACTCGGTCACCGTGTTCGAGAAGAGCGACCGCCCCGGCGGCCTGCTCCGCTATGGCATCCCCGACTTCAAGATGGAAAAGCACCTGATCGACCGGCGCGTCCGCCAGATGGAGGCGGAGGGGGTGATCTTCCGCACCGGCATCGAGGTCGGCGCGACGGTGACGGTGCAACGCCTGCTCGACGACTACGACGCCCTGGTCATGTCAGGCGGGGCCGAACATCCCCGCGACCTCGACCTGCCCGAACGCCATCTGGACGGCATCCATTTCGCCATGGACTTCCTGCCGCAGCAAAACAGGCGCGTGGCCGGCGACGACGAGGCGCGGGCGGCGCCGAACGGGACCATCTCCGCCAAGGGCAAGCACGTGGTGGTGATCGGCGGCGGCGACACCGGTTCGGACTGCATCGGCACCTCCAACCGTCAGGGGGCCCTGTCGGTGACCCAACTGGAAATCCTGCCCCAGCCGCCGGTCCGGGAGAACAAGGCCCTGACCTGGCCCGACTGGCCGCTGAAGCTGCGCACCTCGTCCTCGCAGGCCGAGGGCTGCGAGCGCGATTTCGCCGTCCTGACCAAGCGCGCCGTCGGCCAGGACGGCGCGGTCCGGGCGCTGGAATGCGTTCGGGTGGAGTGGGTCAAGGGCGACGACGGCCGCATGCAGATGCAGGAGGTCGCGGGCAGCAACTTCGAGCTGAAGGCCGACCTCGTCCTGTTGGCCATGGGCTTCCTCGGCCCCCACCATCCCGGCATGGTCGAGCAGGCCGGCGTGGCCCTGGACGCCCGCAGCAACGTCAAGGCCAACGAGATCGACTACCGCACCACCGCCACCCGCATCTTTTCCTGCGGCGACATGCGGCGCGGCCAGTCCCTGGTAGTCTGGGCCATCCGGGAGGGCCGCCAGTGCGCCCGCGCGGTGGATGAGTTCCTGATGGGGCGCAGCGACCTGCCGCGCTGAGCGCGTCAGAAAGCCCGAGCGGCTTCGCCGACCTTCGGTTCGCCGCTCGGGGCCGCTCCTTGATGTGAGGAGTACCAGATGAGCGACGACCGCTTCGAGCGCGGCAAGGCCCTGCTGTCCCGGATGCACGGCGCCCGGGGCGAGGCGGCGATGGAGGCCTTGGCCGACCTCGCTCCGGACCTCGCCCGCCTGGTGGCCGAGCACGCCTTCGCCGACCTCTACGCCAGGCCGGGCCTGGACCTGAAGACCCGCCAGTTCGCCACCGTCGCCGCACTGATCGCCATGGGCGACAGCCAGCCCCAGCTGGAAGTGCACATGAACGCGGCCATGCGTCTGGGCTGGACCCAAGGAGAGCTGGTGGAGCTGATCCTGCAGATGTCCGCCTACGCCGGCTTTCCTGCCGCCATGAAGGCGGTCAGCGCCTTGCGCGCCGCGCTGGCGATGCGCGCGGAGGACGAGGGTGGGGTGAAAGGCTAGCGCCGCTCCGACCCTGGGGTTAAGCCTCGCGGACCACAAGTTCAGAGGGCTTTTCCATGACTCGGCTTTTTCCGGCGGCTTTGGTCCTGTCTGCGGCGCTGGCCGTCTTCGGGCCGAATTCGGCCAGTGCGCAGGAGGTGCGCAGCCTGGACGGAGCGGCGCCGGCGGCGGCGAGTATCGACGCCTTCAGGGGCCTCGCCGGCTCCTGGGTTGGACCGGCCGGGGCGGCGGCCTTTTCCGCGCCGACCAATGGTCAGATCGTCGGCTATCTGATGCTGGCCCAGGTGGAGGAACTGTGGATTCTGCGTCAGGAGGGTCCGACCGTGACCCTGCGCCAGAAGATCTTCGGGGCCGATCTGGCCGAACGCGAAGACAAGGACAAGTTCGAGGTGCGGCCCCTGGTCGGCCTCGACGCCGGTCACCTCTATATGGAGAACACCACCTTCGAGCCGGCGGGCGACAGCCTGACCATCGTCGCCCGCTTTCCGGGCCAGAACGGCGCGGCGCCCCACTTCCTGCGGATCGAACTCAAGCGCGCCAAATAGGGCAGGCCCGCATCCCGGGGCGCCGGTGAAACAGTCGGCGGCTCCTTCGGCTGAAGACTGTGAACCGCCGCGCCTGATCCATGGGCCTTTGCTCGTCGCCAGGGCTGGCCCGGAGAGCGTCGCAGCCGACCCCTTGTCCGATCGTAGACAAGTCGCCAGTCTCGGTCGGTCCTCGTCGTCGAGCCAAAGGACATGGCGGCAAAGGCGCCTAGGGCCGCGGAGCCTCTTTTCTTTGCTACAGAATGATACAGAATGCTAAAAAGCGGCTTGGCCGGGGGGCGGATAGGGGCTTCAGGTCCTCGGGTTTGCGCAAAACAACATACAGGGAGGGACCATGAGGTTCAGGACGAACTATCTCCTGCTGGGCGCGGCCATGGCGGCGCTCCTCGTGCCCGTCGTTGGCGGCCACGCCGCCACCCCGGCCCCGGCGTGGCCGACGAAGTGGCCGTCCTCCGTGGCCGAAAACACCCGGTTGCAGGATGAGCTGGTCAAGACCGACTACACCGCGGAAGAAAAGCGCAACATCCTGACCATCCTCAACGAGGAGAGTGACGAAGCGCGCGCCGCGTGGCTGAAGAATCCGAAGCGCGCCCCGCACGAAGGCTTCCCCGGCCTCGACAAGTATTACGGCGCCAAGGGCTACGACGAAGCCACCTCGATCCCGGATCGCAAGGACCGGATCCTCGACATCCTGGCCAAGGACAATCGCGTATTCGGCGTCTACACGATTTCGGGCCATCACCAGGGCATGATGTGGGGCTGGAAGGGCGACGGCAAACCGGTCGAGATCCTCGCCTTCTTCTACCGGACCTTCGACCCGCAGGGGCGGACGATCGAGAACTACTTCCACACCGAGGAATTGCAGCTCTATGTCGCCCTTGGCGGCAAGACGGCATTCCCCAAGGACGGCCTCGCAGCACAGGTCGCCGAAGCGCCCAAGCCGGGCACGCCGGTCACGGAGCGGGCCCGGCCTGCGCCGCCGCCCCCATTGCCGACGACATGGCCCCCGACGAAGTGGCCCTCGGGGACCTTGAGCCCCAAGCTGATCAAATGGCTGAGCGAGGCCCACTGGACCGAAGAAGAAAAGCCGGTTCTGTGGAGGGCGCTGGCGGCGAACGAATTCGTGGCTCCCGACTACAACAGTCCACAGGATTTCACGGTCACGCCGTTCTGCGGGATTTCCTGTCCGAAGGGTCGTCGGGGCTTTGATTACATAGACTACCTGGCGGGCTCCCACGCCTATAACGGCGCCCGTTCCGTGCGTGACCGCTTTGTCGAAACCGACGACATCATCGTCAAGGGCAAGCGCGTCATCAAGGTGTTCCACGGGTACGGCCATCAGACCGGATACCTGTACGGCTTTCCGGGCGACGGTCATTTCGTTGAATGGAAGGAAATCGGCTCGGGCAACAGCGGCGCGGGTCTGAGAGCCGAAGAGCTTCAGTTCTATGTGTCCATGGGAGGAAAACTGCAATTCCCGGGCAAGCCGCCAGTCCCTTGAAGGCGGCGTAACCGCAAGCCGCGGGCCGGCCGGCGAGTCCGAGCCCGCGAGTTTGCACATAAAAACAACAATATAAAATCGCCACTAGGTGAGGGCCATGAAGCTCGGGACCAAATATCTCCTACAGGGCGCCGTCGTCGCGACCCTGCTCTTGTCCGTCGTTGGCGGCCACGCCGCCACCCCGGCCCCGGCGTGGCCGACGAAATGGCCGTCCTCCGTGGCCGAAAACACCCGGTTGCAGGATGAGCTGGTCAAGACCGACTACACCGCGGAAGAAAAGCGCAACATCCTGACCATCCTCAACGAGGAAAGTGACGAAGCGCGCGCCGCGTGGCTGAAGGATCCGAAACGCGCGCCGCACGAGGGCTTCCCCGGCCTCGACAAGTATTACGGCGCCAAGGGCTACGACGAAGCGACCTCGATCCCGGATCGCAAGGACCGGATCCTCGACATCCTGGCCAAGGACAATCGCGTGTTCGGCGCCTATGTCATCTCGGGTCATCATCAGGGGACGATGTGGGGCTGGAAGGGCGACGGCAAGCCGGTCGAAATCCTCGCCTTCTTCTACCGGACTTTCGACCCGCAGGGGCGGACGATCGAGAACTACTTCCATACCGAGGAATTGCAGCTCTATGTCGCCCTTGGCGGCAAGGCGGAATTCCCCAAGGACGGCATCGCCGCGCAGATCGCCGAAGCGCCCAAGCCGGGCGCGCCGACGCCGCCGCGCACGCCTCCGGCGCCGCTGCCGGCCTTGACGAGCTGGCCGCCGACTCCCTGGCCTGAGGGGGTCATAAGTCCCAAGCTGAAAAAATGGCTCGCCGAGGCCCACTGGACCGAAGAAGAAAAGCAGAACCTGTGGAAGGCCCTACACGCCAATACGTTCGTGGCCGGGGACTACAACACCCCCCAGGACTTCACGGTCGCTCCATTTTGCGGGATTACCTGCACCAGGCGTCGCGGCTTTGATTACCTCGACTATCTCTCGGGCATCCACGGCTACAATGCGGCCCGCTCGGTGCGGGACCGCTTCGTCGAAACCGACGACGTCATCGCCAAGGGCAGCCGCGTGATCCGGGTGTTCAAGGGGCACGGCCACCAGACGGGATATTTCTATGGCTTCCCGGGCGACGGCCACGCCCTCGAATTCATCGAAATCGGCACCGGAAACGCCGGCGTCGGCGGCAGAGCCGAAGAGCTTCAGCTCTTTGTGGCTATGGGTGGAAAGCTGCAATTCCCCGGCAAACCGCCCGTTCCTTAGGGCGGTGCGACTAACGAAAGGACCTTGCGGGAGATCGCAGGGCCCTTTCATCGCCCAGCGATGAGGCCGGCCGTGGCCAGCTACTTCACCGTCTCCATCCTCCCCGACCGCGCCGAGGCGATAATGGCGTCCGTCGCCGCCACGCCCTGGATCATCTGGTCGTAGGGGACGGGGTAGGGAACGCCGTCGGTCGCGGCGACGGCGAAGGCGTCGAGCTCGGCGCGGTTGACGTCGAACTCCGGCACGTCGATCCACTCGGCCTCGCCCTTCACCGGCTGAATCATATAGCTGCCGAACAGGCCTGCCCGGCGCTGGTGCGAGGATTGGCCGGCCACGTGGGTTGCGCCGCCCAGCCGGGCCATGGCTTTTGATCCGTATGCGGCGAAACGGAAGGCTCCCGCGGTGGCCGTCATGGTCCCAATGTAGGCCGACATGCCGGCCTTCAGGCGCAGCAGGATGGACGTGGTGTCGTCGTTCTGCACCGGCGCGGCCCGGTGCAGGCTCTGGCAAAACACCTGATCGATCTCGCCCGCCAGGTCGATGAAGCCGTCGACGGCGTGAACGCCCATGGGGAACAGGCCCCCGCACGGCGCCTCCTCAGCCTGGGCGCGCCAGGCCTTTTGCGTCATCGACAGGGCGTTGGGCCCGCCGAGGGTGCATTCCATGTGCAGGATGGTTCCGAGTTCCCCTGACTGCAGCCGGCGCTTCAGGTCGATCCATGAGGGATGGAAGCGGCGGTTGTAGCCCAGGGCCAGGGTCAGGCCGGCCTTCTCCATGACGCCCACGGCTTCCTCCGCCTCGGCCTTGCTCATGGTGAAGGGCTTTTCGCAGAAGACGTGCTTGCCGGCCCGGGCCGCGGCGACGATCTGGTCTCGATGCCCCGAGGGCGGGGTGGCCAGGACCACGGCGTGGATGTCCGGGTCGGCCAGCAGATCGGCGTAGGTTTCCAGCCTGAGGTTGTGAGCTTCGGCGAACAGCCGGTCCTTGTCCGAGCGCGTGCGGGTGGCCGCGGCGGTGAAGCGGATCAACTCGCCGCCCTGGACCGCGTCCACCAGGGTTCCCCCCCACCAGCCCAGCCCGACGATGGCGGCGTTCAGCATTCGACTTGTCCCGGCGGCTCGATTTGACGCCAGGGCACGGTAGTCCGACTTCGCCGACAGGATTGTACAAATGTTTGCGCGCGCCGCCCCTGGCCCGGCCGACGGCGCCGGGCCACTATGACGTCTGCGCCGACAGGGGATTTCGCAGACCATGGACGACCACGACCGCGCCGATCCCGACCTTCCGCCTCAGGGCGAGCCGGTGATCCGGACCATCGCCATGCCCAGCGACACCAATCCCGAGGGCGACATCTTCGGCGGCTGGCTGGTGTCGCAGATGGACCTGGCGGGCGCCACGGTCGCCTTCCGCCTGGCCAAGGGACGCTGCGCCACCGTGGCCGTCGACGGCATGACCTTCCTCCGCCCGGTGTCCGTAGGCGACGAGGTCAGCCTCTACGGTCGGGCAATCAAGGTCGGGCGCACCTCGGTGCAGGTGATGGTCGAGGCCTGGCGTCGCCGCCGCGACGGGGAGGCCTCTAATCGGGTGACGGTGGGCGCCTTCACCTATGTGGCGATCGGCCAGGATCGCCGCCCCCGCCCGATCAGTCCGGCGGTCGGGGGATAAGGACCCTCCGACTTGTATCCGCCACCCGGCGCCTTAAGCTTGGCCGTAGGCGAGATGCCGTCGTTGCCTCGGCAACAGTGCATCCCAGTTCGCGTTCCCGCATTTTCAACACTGTAGAGCTCTGTTCCTCCCTCAAAGGGAGGCGCATCTGTGCAAACGACAAACAGGAGCCGCTAGATGAAGAAACTAATCGCGCCCGCCCTCGTGGCCGTCTGCATGGCCGGCGTCGCGTTGCCCGCTGCGGCCCAGCCCTACGGCGCCCCTCGACCCGCCGCTCCGGTTCCGCCCGGCGGCGGACGTGGCCTTCAACTGGCTCAACGGGCGGACCAGTTGGAGCAGCGGATCCGGCGCGGCGTCGCCGACGGCTCGCTGGATCGCCGCGAAGCGGACCGGGCGCAGGCCGAGCTTGCCGCCGTGCGCCGCCTGCAGGCCGATCTGCTGGCCCGGGGCCGGGGGGCGTTGAGCCAGGCCGACCGCCAGCAGATCTCGGCGCGGCTCGACCAACTCGAGCGCAGCATCCGTTGGCTGCGCACCAACGATCGTGTCGGCGCAAACCGCGACGACCGGGGCGCTTCCGACTTCCGCTATGGTTATGGCCGCGACTTCTGGAACGGGGCGCCCCAGACCCTGGAACAGCGGGTGGACTGGCTGGAAACCCGCGTTCGCCGGGGGACCGAGAGCGGCGCCCTCACCCGTGGCGAGGCCGACCGCGCCTTCGCAATGCTGCGCGACTTCCGCCGCATGCGCGCCGATCTCTTGGCCCAGCGGGGCGGCCGCCTGACCCGGCGCGACCAGGACCGGCTGTCCGATCGGCTGAACGCCATCTCGCAGCAGATCCGCTGGTTGCAGACCAACAATCGGCGCGACTGATCCCCTGTCCGCTCGGCCCTGCAGCATGGATTGCTGCAGGGCTGACGCGGTGGAGTTGCCCTGTCCCCCCGCCAGGTCCAAGTTGCGCTGGAGCCGCACAAGCGAGCCTTTGGGGAGGTCTCCGTTGCAACGCCTGTTCGCCGCAGCCTTGCTGCTGCTGATCCCCTGCGCTTCCGCCGCCCAGACCCCGCCGCCGCAGATCCCCTTCGAGGGGATCGACGTCCTCAAGCCGCCCCCCGACATGCATCTGGGGGAAGTCGCCGGCGTGGCGGTGAACGCCCAGAAGCATATCTTCGTGTTCCACCGCGGAAACACCGACGGTCCCGCCTATGGCGCCGCGGCCGCCCAGCTTCTGGAATTCGGGCCCGACGGCAAGTTCCTGCGCGAGATCGGCAAGCACCTCTACGCCTGGTCCTTCGCCCACACGGTCCGCATCGACCCCCAGGGCAATATCTGGGCCGCCGACAAGGGCTCGGACATGGTCATCCGCTTCAATCCGGCGGGCAAGGTGACCATGGTGTTCGGCCGCAAGCCCGAAGCCAGTGATGAGAACGCGCATCCGCTGGAGCACCCCATGCCGCCGCGCCCCCCCGTCGACGGCCAGTTCCGCCAGGTCACCGACATGGCCTGGGACAGCCACGGCGCCACCTATATTTCCGACGGCTACATCAACTCGCGCGTCGCCAAGATCGACAAGGACGGCAGGTGGCTTAAGTCCTGGGGCTCCTTCGGCTCGGAGCCCGGCCAGTTCAACACCCTGCACGCGATCGCCGTCGATGCGCACGACCGCGTCTATGTCGCGGACCGCGGCAACCGGCGAATCCAGGTGTTCGACACCGAGGGCAAGCTGCTCAAGATCATCACCATCGACGTTCCCTATCCCGCCGATGCGGCGCCGGCGATCGGCCCCCGTCCCCAGCCCGGACCCGACGGCTTCACGGGGACCGGCAACCAGAACCAGATGCCGGGCTCGCCTTGGACCCTGTGCATCACCCCCATCGGGCCCAAGGGCCAGTTCCTCTATGTGTCGGACGCCTTTCCCGGGCGGATCTACAAGCTCGACCTCGATGGCCATGTGCTCGGATGGCTCGGCAGCGCGGGCAAGCAGCTCAAGCAGTTCGGCTGGGTCCACGAGATCGCCTGCCCATCGGAGAACGAGCTTTACGTCGGCGAGATCCTGAACTGGCGGATGCAGAAGCTGATCCTGCACCCCGACCGGGCGAGATAGGCGCCGATCAGGGCCGGTTCGAAGCGCAGTCTTCGTCCGACAATCTTTTCACCATGTCCCGCAGGCTTTCCACCAACTGTTGCTGAACCGCATTGTCTTCCGACACCGGCATTCCGCGCAGAAGCTGGATGGTGGAAACGTGGACGCTGATCGCCTCCGGGCGCCAATTGGCGGCGGCTTCGAAATGGTCGATCAGGACGCACAGGCTATGGGCGGCCTCTCCCAGTTGGGGGCGCTTGCAGAGCCCGCCGAGGCCCGCGATCTCCCGCGCGGCGACGTAGAGGGGATCATTCCTTCCGACCGGCCGGCCAAGGGTCCCGGCGCCTTCGGTCAAGGTGGCGATAAGCCGGTCGATCTCGACCAGGCAGGCCCCCGCCATCGCCAGCAGACCCGCCTCGGCGTCGTTGACGGCCGCCGATGCCCTTTTCCCGCCCGGCGCGACGATTATTTTCGCGAGCCTGTTCTCGTAGGTGAGAAACCGCGCAAAGCTCACGGATCGACCCCGTCGTTTAAGGCGAGGGCGTTCGCCGATATTTCCTTTGTTCCGGCCGTATCAGACCGGCGGCGCCCCGCGACCCCCTCCGGCGGACCAAGCTCGTGGAACCGCCGATCGGGACCTGCGAAGCTGTCGGTCTCCAGGAATTGCCGCTTCTCACGCGCCACCCACAAGATCCGCTCCAGGAGGACCTGGGGACTGATGGGTTTGCCGATCAGAAAGTTCGCTCCGCTGTCGCGCGCCTTGCTGACGATCGAAGCCCCCGTGTGGGCGGAAAGCAGGATGGTGGGTACGAACCGGTTGTCGTCGCCTTCGGAGCGCCGGAGCTTTTGGATGAAGTCGTAGACGTCCTCGCCGGGCAACAGGTTTTCCATCACGATCAGGTCGACCTGATAGGCCACTATGGTCTGGTGCGCCTCGGCCAGCGACCGGCATCGATGAAGATTGCGGACCCCGAACCCGAGGAAGATCGTCGAGAGGATGTCCAGCCCCAGGGCGTTGTCCACGACCAGGACGACGGCGCGCTCCAGATTGATCCGCACTTTGTCGGAAAAAGCGGTGCTCATGGGCCAAGCCCTTCGGCCGCCCCAAGACGTAAGCAAAAGCTGCGTGTTTTCATCCGCCGCCGGAAACTTGATTCGTTCATTAATCTACGTGTTGATACTAGGAGCGGCCGTATCATTTGCAAGTCAACCGTCGCGCGGCCGGCGACCTTTCCACCAAACCGATCCGGCCGCCGCCCTGGCGAGCGAGCCGGGCTGCAGCGCCGCCGCGGCGGGAAAAAGTTCGTTCAGCAATGCTCCTTCCGTGCGTTGTGCGAACGGTCGAACTGGTCTTCACTTCATGCGGTGAGCAAAAGCCAAGGCGGTCTGCCGCCATTCGACAATTCGATCGATCCGGACGGCGAGTTCCCCATAGGGGCGTCGGATTATTTCTTCTATCTGCTGTTTCTCACCGCCCGACAGCGGGACCTGGGCCTCAACGCGGCCTTGGCGCCCACCGGCATGACCATGGCCCGCTGGCGCATCTTGTCGATAATCCGCCGCATCGAAGGATGCGCCATGTCGACCCTTTCCAGGTTCAGCACGGTCGAGCGCACGACCCTGACCCGATCGGTCGACCAGCTTGTCGAGGAGGGCCTGGTGGTGCGCTGGGTTCCCGAGGAGGATCGTCGCCAGGTATGCCTGGCCCTGACCGAGACGGGGCAGAAGGCCTACAGCGGGGCCCTCGCCGCGTTGTTGGGGTTCAATCAGCAGATGCTGGAGGGATTGGAGCCCCATCGCGTAAGGGACGCCGCGCGCCTGCTGCAGGCCGTCCTGTCCAACGTGGTCGGGGACGAGGCGCTGTCGGCCGAGCTGCTCACCTTCAGGCGTCCGTCGGCCGCAGGCGTCTAGAAAGCCGTCAGGGTCCAGCCGATCCAACGGCCCGCGACGACCACGCCGGTCCACAGGGCCAGCGACAAAAGGGCGGCGACCTTGGCGCTCAAGGGCGTTGGGACCCCGCTGTTCCAGTTGTGCACCTTCGACCAGGTGAAGAGGTGGAAGACGGCCAGGTTCACGCCGGCGATCGCCAGCAGGATCATCTTGATCTTGAATTCGCGGTTGCCGAGATAGGCGGTGGCCTGACCCACGAACAGCAGGCTGCCGGTGACCACCGCCACCAGGAAGCTCGCCCAGGTCCAGGGCAGCACCTCGTTCGAGATCTTGACCACGGCGTGGTTGCGCGACGACACGCCGAGCAGCCTGAGGTCGAGCATGGCGATCGAGCCGAACACCAGCATCACCGAGATCACATGCGCCGCTTCCAGGCCCGGAAAGGCGAGCGGGTCGGCCTGGACCCACTCGGCCAGCTTGGTGTTGTCGACGGAGCCGAGGGTCTTGAGCAGGTCCATCGCCGTAGATCCTCAGCTGTTCGGAAAGATGACGTAGCCGTAGGCGAGCCAGCGTCCGGTGCAGACGGTGGCCATCCACAACAACAGGCAGACCGGCGCGATCACCTTGGCGGCGGCGCGGCGTCCCCCGGTCATCTCCCAGAACGCGGCGTCGGACTGAAGGGTGAGCTGCAGCGCCGCGGTGGTCAGGATCGAGACCGCCATCAGCGCCATCTTCAGCTGGAACATCGGCGTGGGCAGCCCCCGCCGCGCGCCGGCTCCGGTGACCAGGATCAGGCCGGAAATGAAGACGATGGCCAGCGCGCCCCAGATCCAGGGCGTGAAGCGGCGCATCATCTCGGCGAGGGATCCGGAACGGCCGGCAAGTCCCGCCAGCCTCAGGGTGATCATGCCGACCGCGAACAGCACCAGGCCCATGGCCAGGATATGCACGGACTCCAGCACGGCCTTGACCCAGACCGTGTCGCGTACGGCGCCGGCGATCGGCCACTGGCCGATCATGGCCTGCCATGCGGCCAGCGTTTGCTGCATGCGTCCTCCGCATCCGCCGGATGGGAATTGCGCGCCCTGGCGGTATCGCCAGCGCAGCAAACGATTTTATCGCCGTCTTGGCAAACCCCGCCTCGCCGTGGCGCCCTTGCCACCGCCCGGGTATGAGCGATAACGCTCAAGCAGCCGACTGAACCCTTGGCGTTCGGAAACCAACGATGCGGCCGACCATAGCCATCAGCCTTGGCGATCCAGCCGGGATCGGTCCGGAGATCGCCTACAAGGCGGCCCAAGATCCGCGGGTGCGCGCCGCGTGCCGGCCGCTGCTCGTCGGCGACCGGCGTTCGCTGGAGGCCCATGCTCGCGCCTGTGGCTTCGACCTCGACGTGGAAATCGTCGACGCCCGGGGGATAGGCCGGTCCGATCGGGTCGAATTGCTCCACCTCGACCTTCTGGGAGACGAGGCCCTGCGGATGGGCGAGATCACCGCCCTGCACGGCCGGGCCGCCGTCGAGGCGGCCGGGGCGGCCATCGACCTGGCCATGAGCGGGGCCGTCGACGCCGTCGTCGCCGCGCCCCAGACGGAGATGGCCATCCATAAGGCGGGGATCGACTTCGACGGCTACCCGAGTTTCGTGGCGCGGCGGACCGGCACGCCGGTCGAGGACGCCTTCCTGATGCTGTGCTTCGACGGCTTCCGCATCGCCCACGCCACCCTGCACGTCAGCCTGCGCCGGGCGATAGAGCTGGTCACCGAGGCCCGCGTCCTGCACGTGATCAAGACCACCCACGAGACCCTGGAGCAACTGGGCGTGGCCGCGCCGCGCATCGCCGTCTCCGGCCTCAACTGCCACGCGGGGGAAAACGGCCTGTTCGGCGGTGAGGAGATCGAGATCATCGGCCCGGCCATGGACCGGGCCCGCGCCGCCGGCATCCGGGTGGAGGGCCCCTTCGGCGCCGACATCATGTTCCAGAAAAAAGGTTATGACGGCTTCGTGGTCATGATCCACGATCAGGGCCATGTGGCGGCCAAACTGCTGGCCGCCAACCGCACCGCGGGCCTGACCATCGGGACTCCCATCCTGTTCTCCTCCGTCGCCCACGGCAGCGCCCTCGATATCGCCGGAAAGGACCTGGCTTCGCCCGAGGCTGTGGTGGAGGCGTCGACCCGCCTCGCCGCGGCGGCGGTGCGCCGCGGGGAACGCGCCCGCGCGGAGTCGGCCCATGCTTAAGCGGGAGCACAACGAACTCCTGACCCGCACCGACCCCGGCGCCCCGATGGGCCGGCTGTTCCGCTGCTACTGGCTGCCGGCCCTGCTGGCGAGCGAACTCCCCGAAGACGGCTGTGCGCCCGTGCGGGTCAAGCTGCTGGGCGAGCGGCTGCTGGCGGTCCGCGACGGCGAGGGCCGCTACGGCCTGATCGACGAATTGTGCGCCCACCGCCGCGTCTCGCTGTGGTTCGGCAAGGTCGAGGACGACGGCGTGCGGTGCGCCTATCACGGCTGGAAATACGGTCTCGACGGCGTCTGCACCGACATCCCTTCCGAGCCGGAAGGCAGCGAGCTGTGCCGCCGGGTGCGGCTGAAGGCCTATCCCCTGATCAAGCTGGGCGACGTCCTGTGGACCTATATGGGCCCGGCCGAGGACCAGCCGCCGCCGCCGGAATGGGAGTTCGCCACCGTCCCGGCCGACCAGACCTTCACCTCCAAGCGTAGCCAGGAGTGCAACTGGCTGCAGGCGATGGAGGGCGGCATCGATTCCAGCCACGTGTCGTGGCTGCACCGGGGCAACCTCAACACCGATCCGCTGTTCAAGGGCGCCAAGGTCAACCAGTACAACCTCAACGACGCCCGTCCGGTGTTCGAGGTGGCCGAGACCGAGGGCGGCCTGGCCATCGGCGCCCGCCGCCAGGCCGAGAACGACCAGTGGTACTGGCGGGTCACCCCCTGGATCATGCCCTCGTTCACCATGGTGCCGCCGCGGGCCGACCACCCCCTGCATGGCCATTTCTGGATTCCGATCGACGACGAGAACTGCTGGGCCTGGAGCTTCGACTACCATCCGACCCGGCCGCTCAGCCGGACCGAACGGCAGGCGATGGAGGACGGCAAGGGCGTCCACGTCAAATACGTACCCGGCACGTTCCGGCCCCTCGCCAACAAGGACAACGACTATCTGCTCGACCGCACGGCCCAGAGGTCCGGCGCGTCGTTCAGCGGGGTCGAGGGCATCGGCATGCAGGACGCCGCCCTGCAGGAGAGCATGGGTCCGATCTGCGACCGGACCCAGGAGCATCTGGTCTCCACCGACCGGGGCATCGTCATGGCCCGGTCGCGCCTGCTGCGCGCGGTCCGGGCCCTGGTCGACGACGGCATCAAGCCGCCGGGGGTCGATCCGGCGCACCAGCGGATCCGCTCCACGGCCATGCTGCTGCCGGCCGGACAGGCCTTTGACGAACCGGCCAAGACAGCCATGACCGCCCGGGAAGGGGCGGCCCACGTCACCGTCTGATCGACGGAGGGCGAAGACAACAGCGTAGCCGGCGGCCGGGGAGGGCGCTTGGATGAGCACAGGGGAAGTCGAAACGGCGGGCGAGCCCGCACGGGTCCAGGCTGCGCCATGGGCGTGGTTCGTCGCCCGCCGAACCCTGTTGGCTCAGGCCGTGACGCTCCTGGTCCCCCTGGGAGTCTGGTTCGCGCCGCTGGGGGCGGCGCCCCGCACCCAGCATTCCCTGGCCATACTGGCCTTCATGCTGCTGTCCTGGATCACCGAGTCCATCGACTACGCGGTCGCCGGGCTGATGGGCTGCGTGTTGTTCTGGGCCCTGGGGTTGGCCAAGTTCGACCTGGCCTTCAGCGGCTTCGTCGACACCACCACCTGGTTCATGTTCGCGGCCCTGCTGATGGGCCAGATCGCCTCCCGGACCACGGTGGCGCGGCGGCTGGCCAGCTGGGTGATGCTGCGGATCGGCGGCTCCTATTCGCGGGTCCTGCTCGGCCTGATCGTCACCAACTTCCTGCTCACCTTCATCATCCCCTCGGGGACGGTGCGGCTGGTGATGATGGCGACCATCGCCCTCGGGCTGGTGGAGAGTTTCGGGGTCGGCAAGGGCAGCAACATCGGCCGGGGGATGTTCCTGATCCTGACCTACGCCTCGGTCTTCTTCGACAAGTTCATCGTCGCCGGCGCTACCTCGATCACCGGCCGGGGCCTGATCGAGAAGTTCGGCGGGGTCAGCATATCCTGGAGCCAGTGGTTCCTGGCCTTCCTGCCCCTGTCCGTGGCCACCATCGTCGTGTGCTGGCGGCTGACCCTGTGGCTGTTTCCGCCTGAGACGGTGAAGGCCGAGGGCGGGGTCGACTACATCCGGCGCGAAGCCGCCGAGATCGGACCCTGGACCCCCATCGACGTCCGCGCGGCGGTGCTGCTGGGCGGGGCGGTGCTGCTGTGGCTGACCGACTTCGTCCACCATCTGCCGCCCAGCCTGATCGCGCTGGCGGTCGGGCTGATCGCGCTCCTGCCGCGGGTCAACATCCTCAGCATCGAGGACATGAAGCGGACCAACTACCTGCCGTTCCTCTTCGTCGGGGCGGCCATCGGCATGGGGGCGGTGCTGTCGGCCACGGGCGCGCTCAACCTACTGACCGTGTTCCTGTTTTCCTGGATGCAGCCTCTGATGACGCATCCCTTCGTGTCCACGGGCATCCTCTATTGGTCGGCCTTCGCCTACCACTTCTTCGTGGCCAGCGAGATCTCGATGATGATCACCTCGGTGCCGCCGCTGATGGCGTTCGCCAAGGCGCACGGGTTCAGTCCGGCTGTCCTGGGGATGATCTGGGTGTTCGCCGCCGGCGGAAAGCTGTTCGCCTACCAGTCGGCCGTCTCCATCATCGGCTACTCTTACGGATATTTCCGAGCCGTCGACCTCATCAAGCTCGGGTTCCTCCTCACCGTGTTCGAGTTTCTTCTGCTGCTGGTCGCCGTTCCGTTCTACTGGCCGCTGATCGGGATCCACTGAAGGTCCAGCCTGCGGTCTGCCCGTCGCGACGAGGCGAACATATCGCCAAGCGGATCAACGCCCGTTACTGACGGCCTGCGCCGTCCTGACGCGGAACGGAGAACAGAGTGATCGGCCAGAGCTATCTCCTTCACCTGCTGGTGCTGTTCGTGGCCGCCCTGTGGGCGGGGGCCCAGAACCAGCTTGCCGGCGGCGGCTCCTTCATCACCCTGCCGGCGTTGATGCTCACGGGCATGGACGCCCGGGCCGCCAACATCACCTCCACCGTCGCCCTGTTTCCCGGACAGACCGCCGGCGGATGGATGGGCCGCAAGCTGGCCAGCGGCGCGGGCGCCCTTTCGCTCAGGGCCCTGGTGATCATCAGCCTGGTCGGCGGGGCGCTGGGCGCGGTGCTGTTGCTGCTGACGCCGTCGAGCCTGTTCGAACGGATGGTCCCGTGGCTGGTGCTGTTCGCCACCGGGGCCTTCGCCTGGGGCAGTTTCGGCCGCAAGCCCGACCCGGCGGCCAAGGGCCTGCGCCCGGGGGCCGCGGGACTGATCCAGTTCGGCATCGCCGTCTACGGAGGTTATTTCGGCGGCGGCATCGGCTTCCTCATGCTGGCCGCCCTGACCCTCGCCCACGTCCCCGTGCGGGCGGCCGGGGCGACCAAGAACCTCTTGGCGGGAGTGATGAACTTCACCGCCGTGCTGATCTTCCTGTTCTCCGGTCAGGTCCGCTGGATCGCCGCCGCCGTGGCCTGCGCGGGCGCCCTGGTCGGCAGCTTCTTCGGCGCCCGCATGCTGCACCGGGTGGACGAGAAGCTGCTGCGCGTCATGGTGGTCGTCATCGGGCTGCTGCTGACCGTCGGTCTGTTCATCCGGTCCCGCCACTAGAGGGCTTGGCTTCGTCCAGGGCCCATGGGCAAAATGGCCGGTCGGGTCTTAGAATCCCAAGGGAGAAAGTATCCATGAAGGCTTACCTGTCCGCCGCCGCGCTTGCGCTCGGCCTGCAACTGGGGGTCGCCCCGGCGGTCTTCGCCCAGGGGGCGCCGCCGCCGCCGGCCGTCGAAGCCGGGGCCAGCCTGCGCGCCCTCGTCAACGTCCCGGCCAAGGGGGGTGCGACGCTGACCGTCTCCTCCCCGGCCTTCAAGGCGGGCGGGGACATCCCGTTCGAGAACACCATGTACCGGGGCAACGTCTTTCCTGGCCTGAGCTGGACCAAGGGCCCGGCCGCGACCAAGTCCTACGTGGTGATCATGCAGGACACCGACGCGATGATGCGCGGCGCGCCGATCCTGCACTGGACCCTGTACAATGTTCCCGCGACGGTGACGAAGCTGGATCCGGCCATGACCGCGCCGCCGGCCGGGGCTTCCTACGGCCCCAACGTCCGTGGACCGAACAGCCCCTATGCCGGACCGCGCCCGCCGGCCGGACCGAAGCACCGTTATCATCTGCAGGTCTTCGCCCTGGACACCACCCTGAAGGCCGATCCGGCCATGACCTACGAGGCCCTCACGGGCGCCATGAAGGACCATGTGCTGGCCAGCGGCGAACTGATCGGCCTTGGCCAGTTCGATCCGACCGCGCCGCCGCAGGCTCCGCGTCCGCCCGCCAACTAAAGGCGCGCCCACAGGGCCGAACAGATTGCGCCCCTGCGGCCGACGTCGCGGGGGCGCTTTCGTTTGCGGGCGGCCGGCTCCTGCGCGCCGTCTACTGCGCCGGCCAGAGCGAACCGGCGGCGGCCTGCAGGTCGCCGGCGACGTTGCGGCGCGCCAGCGACAGCCCTTCCAGCTTCACCCGGTCCCCACGCAGCACGCGCGGGTGCAGGCTGTAGCCGATCTGGTACAGCGCCCGGTCCGTCTTGGTCTGGCCGTCCTCGATGAACACGGTCAGCACGCCGACGGGCGCCCGGCCGGCCTTGGCCTTGCCCGCGGCCTTGCGCAGGCCCTCGTCGATCCAGCCGGCTTCCAGGCGGGGGTTGCCGGTGGTTTCGATGCTGTCCGACCGGATCGACTTGGGAAACCATAGGGTCTGGGTCTGGATCACCTGCTCGGGATGGACCGAGGCCAGCCGCACCTGCTCGCCGTCGGCTTCCAGCGTCCCGGTCATTAGGAAGGCCGGCCTGGCGCCGATCTCGGCCTGGCGCTCACGGGCGGCGGCGGCGCGTTCGCGATCCTCCTGGATGCGCGCCCGGTGGTTGTCCCAATAGCCCAGGGCGGCGAGCGCCAGGGCCAGGACGCCGACGACCTCCGCCAAGGTCAACCAGCGCAGCGGCAGGCGTTTGCGGGGCGTGTCGCTCATATCCGGCTCCGACCGCGGTCCGCAGGTCCGCGCCGCATGGTCTCTGTTCTAGGCCAGATGGGGGCCCGGACAAACCGGGCAAGCTGCGTCTCAGCGCCGCTTTTGGCCTTGGGCGAGCGCGATCACCCTCAAGGTTCGAGCCGTAGGGGGATGCGCGCGATCCCTTCAGGGTCTATCTGCAGCCGCAGGACGGCGGAGGGGCCATGACCGACCAGGCGATCGCGACCGACATCGTGGAAGGCGGCGGAAAGCCGAGGAGGAGCGGCGAAACGGTGTTCGCCGTGCTGCTGGCGATCAGCTTCTGCCACTTGCTCAACGACATGATGCAGTCGCTGCTGCCGGCCATCTATCCGAAGCTGAAGGTGGATTTCGGCTTGAGTTTCGGTCAGATCGGCCTCGTCACCCTCTGCTATCAGCTGACCGCTTCGATCCTGCAGCCCCTGGTCGGCCTGGTCGCCGACAAGCGCCCGACGCCCTTGGCGCTGCCCGGGGGGACCCTCTTCACCCTGACCGGCCTGTGCATCCTGTCGATCGCCCACGCCTATCCGGTCATACTGATGGGAGCCTGCCTGCTGGGCATGGGCTCGTCGGTGTTCCACCCGGAGTCCTCCCGGGTCGCGCGCATGGCCTCGGGCGGGCGGTTCGGTCTGGCCCAGTCCCTGTTCCAGGTCGGCGGCAACATCGGCCAGGCGCTGGGGCCGCTGGCGGCGGCGCTGGTGGTGGTGCGGTGGGGCCAGTCGAGCCTGGCCTTCTTCGCGCTCCTTTGCCTGGTCTCCTGCGCGATCCTGTGGAACGTCGGCCTGTGGTACAGGCGCCACGGCCTGGCGCGGCAGGCGGCGGGGCGGAAGAAGGCCATCGCCATCGCCTTGCCAAAAGGCGCCGCGGTGCGCGGGATCGCCGTGCTCATGGCGCTTGTATTCTCGAAGTTCGTCTACCTGGCCAGCCTGTCGAGCTACTACACCTTCTACCTGATCGAGAAGTTCCACCTGTCGGTGCAGAGCGCCCAGCTCCACCTGTTCGCCTTCCTGGCGGCGGTGGCCGTGGGCACCGTGGCCGGCGGTCCGATCGGCGACCGGTTCGGGCGGAAGTACGTGATCTGGTTCTCGATCCTGGGCGCCCTGCCGTTCACCCTGTTGCTCCCCCACGCCAGCCTGTTCTGGACGGGGCCGCTGACGGTGATGATCGGTCTGATCCTCGCCTCGGCCTTTCCCGCCATCGTGGTGTTCGGCCAGGAACTGGCGCCGGGCAGGGTGGGGATGATCTCCGGGATGTTCTTCGGCCTCTCGTTCGGCATGGGCGGGATCGGCGCGGCCGTGCTGGGATGGCTGGCCGACCGCACCGGCATCGAAGCCGTCTATCAGCTTTGCGCCTACCTTCCGGCGATCGGCCTGTTGGCGGCCTTTCTGCCCAAATTCGAACCGCCCAAGGCCGCTCCATCCGCCTGAGGCGTGCGGGCCTCCGAACCTTTGCCGCGCCCCTTTGTGGAAACGGCCTAAGCCCGTATATCGTACGCCCCGAGGATTAACCCCGGGAGACCTCTTACATGTCGCGACTGATGATTTCGGCCACGCTCGGCCTGGCTTTTGGCCTGGCGGCGATCGCTGGCGCTCCGGTTCTGGCCCAGCCTCCGGGGGCGCCTGCCGCTCCGGTGATCACCAAGGACCCGATGTCGGTGCCGGCCGGCGTCTACAAGATCGATAAGGAACACCAGAGCGTGGTGGCCCGGATCGCCCACAGCGGCTTTTCCATGTCGACCGTCCGGTTCGGCGTGACCGACGGCGTGCTGAACTGGGATCCGGCCCACATCGAGAACTCCAAGGTCAACGTCACGGTCAGCACCAAGGCCTATTACGCGCCGATCACCTACGGGATCGATCCGGGCGCGCCGAACTTGATGAATGCGGCGGCCTTCCCGACGGCGACCTTCGTCTCCACCGGCATCAAGCGCACGGGCCCGACCACCGGCCAGATCATGGGCAACCTGACCCTGATGGGCCAGACCAAGCCGGTCACCATCGACGCCAGCCTGGTCGGCGCGGGCAAGAGCAATCGCGGCATTCCGAGCATTGGCTTCACCGGCGTGATGAAGATCAAGCGCGGCGACTTCGGCTTCAACGCCATGCAGGCCCTGGGCCAGGACATCGAGATCGTCCTCGACGCCGAGTTCCTGCCCGCCTAAACGGCTCGGCGCTTCTCCCCCTGGCCGGGAGGAGCGCCTGACGGCCCGGCCGACGAGGCCGGCGCCTCGACAAGCGCGCAGGAGACGGTTTAGGTCTCCCATGCGCATCGCAAAGCTCGCTTCCCCGTCCTTCCTCGCCCTGGTCCTCGGCGCCGGCGCCGCACAGGCCCAGGCGCCCACCGCCTCGGCCGCCGCCGCCGAGTTCCTGGCCAGGAACGCCCGCGAGGCGGGGGTCAAGGTCCTGCCCTCCGGCCTGCAGTACAAAGTCGTGAAGAGTGGGGACGCGACCGGTCCGTCGCCCAAGCTCGGCGACGTGATCAAGGTCAATTACGAAGGCGCCCTGCCCACGGGCCAGGTGTTCGACTCCACCTTCCAGCGCGGCAAGCCCGCGCTGATGGCGCTGCGCAACTTGGTGCCGGCCTGGATGGAGGCCCTGCCGCTGATGCACACCGGCGACGAGTGGGTGCTCTATGCGCCTCCCGAACTCGGCTATGGCGACGAGGGCGCAGGGCCGATACCGCCGGGCAGCGTCCTGGTGTTCCGGCTCCAGTTGCTCGGCATGTTGTCGGCGGATTAGCGCCCGGCTTAAGGGCTTTCGGCTTCCTGCACGTCCGGTTCGTCCATCACCACCCCCGGCGGCCCGCCGGCCAGTTCCGTCGCCAGGGTCGCGTGGTCCAGCTCGTTTTCCCAGCGGCTCACCACCAGGGTGGCGACCCCGTTGCCGATCAGGTTGGTCACCGCCCGACATTGGCTCATGAAACGGTCGACGCCCAGCAGCATGCCCAAGGACGCGATCGGGATGTCGGGGACGATGGCCAAGGTTGCGGCCAGGGTCACGAAGCCGGCGCCGGTCACCCCCGAGGCGCCCTTGGAGGTCAGCATGCTGATTAGCACGATGGTGGCTTCGGCGCCGACGCTGAGATGCGTCCCGGTCGCCTGGGCCAGGAACAGGATCGACAGGGTCATGTAGATGTTCGTGCCGTCGAGATTGAAGCTGTAGCCGGTGGGCACGACCAGCCCGACCACGGAGTCTGTGGCGCCGAGCTTCTCCAGCTTGCGCATCAGGCCCGGCAGGGCCGTCTCCGAGGAGGAGGTCCCCAGCACGATCAGCACTTCTTCGCGGATGTAGGCGATGAACCGCAGGATCGAGAAGCCGCTCAGCCGGGCGATCAGGCCCAGCACCAGCACCACGAACAGGGCCGCCGTCAGATAGAAGGTCCCGACCAGGGCGGCCAGATTGACCAGCGACCCCACCCCGAAGGCGCCGACGGTGTAGGCCATGGAGCCGAAGGCGCCGATGGGCGCCAGATAGACCAGGATGCCGATGATCTTGAACAGGACGTGGGCGGCGACATCGATCGCGTCGGTCACCTTCTGGCCCACCTCGCCAAGCTGGCCCACCGCGAAACCGGTCAGGATCGACAGCAACAGCACCTGCAGCAGGTCGCCGGTGGCGAAGGCGTCGACGAAGGTCTTGGGGATGATAGCCAGCAGATGGGCGGCCACGCCGTTGTCGTGGGCCTTGGCCACGTAGGTCGCCACCGTCTGGGCCGTGCTCGCCGCCGCCGTGGAACTGAACCCAAGCCCCGGATGCAACAGGTGGGCCGCCAGCAGGCCCATGCCCAAGGCCAGGGTGGAGACCACTTCGAAATAGACGATGGCCTTGACGCCGATGCGGCCGACCTTGCCCATGTCGCGCATCGAGCCGATGCCGTGCACGATGGTGCAGAAGATCACCGGGCTGATCATCATCTTGATCAGGGCGATGAAGGCGTCGCCCAACGGCTTCATCGCCTTGCCGAGATCAGGCGCGACGGCGCCCAGCACCGCGCCGACGACGATGGCCGCCAGCACCTGGACATATAGCTGCCGCCACAGGGGCGTGCGGCCTTTTGCAGCCTCGGTCATGGATCAGTCCCCCCGGAATATGTCGCACCATAGCCTTCGGCGCCGCCGGCGTCAGCCGCTGCGTCAGGGCGAACAGGCGGGGCCGGCGTGGAGACGCGGATGCTGCACCGAGCCGCTTGCCGTTCAGGCTTCGGCCCACCGTCGCAGCAGGTTGTGATAGACGCCGGTCAGGGTCACGGCCGCACGGTCCTCGTCGGACAGGGACCCGCGCACCTGGCGGATCGCCCCGTCGAGTTCGTAGAGCAGGCGGCGCTGGCCCTCGTCGCGCACCATAGACTGGGCCCAGAAGAAGGACGCCCAGCGGCTGCCGCGCGCGACCGGCTCCACCCGGTGCAGGCTGGCGGCGGGGTAGACCACGAGGTCCCCGGCGTCGAACTTGATCTTCTGCTCCCCGTAGGTGTCCTCGATCACCAGTTCGCCGCCGTCGTAGTCGGCCGGGTCGGACAGGAACAGGGTGCAGGCGATGTCCGTCCGCACCCGCACGCCTTGCGGCGTGAAGCGGATGGCGTTGTCGATATGGGCCTTGAAGGTCATGCCCGCGTCGTAGCGGTTGAACAGGGGCGGGAAGACCCTGAGCGGCAAGGCGGCGGAGACGAAGGTCTCGCTCTGCCCCAGCGCCGTCAGGATGGCCTGGCCGAGTTCGCGCGCCTCGGGGGCGTCTTCGGGAACCTGCAGGTTGCGCTTGGCCAACGCCGACTGTTCACCGGCGGTGGCCCTGCCGTCGACCCAGGCCAGGCCCTCCAGGCGCGAGCGAAAATGCGCCACCTGCGTCTTGTCGAGGAGAGCGGGGACCCGGACCAGCATGCCTAGAACTTCACCCCCACGGTGCCGATGACGGTGCGCCCGGGGGCGGGCACGGCGCGGTTGCTGAACACCTGGGTGTAATTCAGCCGGTCGGTCAGGTTGGTGGCGTTCAGGGCCACCCGGTAACGCCCGACCTCGTAGGCCACCCCGGCGTCGAACGAAAGGGTATGGGGCACATAGGCGATCTTGGTCAGGGCGGCTGGGGCCGGGGCGGCGGTCGAGACCGTGTAGCCGGTCGGGAAACCGTCCTGGAAACTGACGCCGCCGTTGATGGACAGGCCCCTCAGCCCGCCGTCGAACTCGTAGTTGGTGAAGACGGAGCCGGAGTTCTTCGGCGTCAGCAGCACCTGGCGGCCGATGACGAAGGTGTTCAGCACCGGGGTGGAGGCGGCGGCCCCGGCCGGGCAGGGGATCGTGGTGGCGCTGCAGGCGGTGTAGGATTCCTTGATCCTGGAATCGACATAGGCGTAGGCGGCGTTGACCGTCCAGCCCCGGGCCAGGCGCCCGGAGAGGCCGAGCTCGACCCCCTGCACGGTCTGGCGCTCGCCGGACTGGGCCAGCAGGAACCCGGTCGACGGGTCGGTCTGGGTGGCGTTGTTCTTCTTGACGTAGAAGGCCGCCGCCGTGGCGGTCAGGCGGCCCCCCAAGAAGCCCAGCTTGGCCCCGGCCTCGAAACTCTCGTTCTTCTCGGGCTCCAGGTCCTTTGAGGTGACGGCGATGCCGGTGGCGTTGGCGACGATGCCGGTGCCCTGCGGCGTGGCCGAGCGGCCCCACGACAGATAATAGGTCTGGGTCTGGCTGGGCTCCCACACCAGGTTGGCCCGAGGGTTGGTCAGGGTCGATTTGGACTTGAGCGGGGTGAACTGGCCGGCGACGGTGACGCTGTCGAATTCGGCGCGATAGGCGTCGACGCGGACGGAGCCGATCACCGACACGGACGGCAGCAGCCACAGCCGCTCGGTCAGGAAGGCGCCGTAGTCGGTGGATTCGCCGAGGTTGCGGGTGACGGTCGTGGCGGTGGCCGAGCTGTTGGCGATATTGGCCAAGGTCGGGGTGATCACGGCATAGCCGGCCGGCATGACGTGGTCGGGGAACCAGATCGAGCGCGGGATGGTGTTGCGGGCGGTGTATCCGGCCGGGAGGCTGTAAGCCTGGAAGGTGCGCTTGTTGGACTGGTAGGAGAGGTCGACGCCGGCGATCAGCTGGCTCTTCAGGCCGAACAGCGGCCCCTCGTAGCGGGCGGTGGAGATGTTCTGCGCGCCCCAGGCGTTCTGCCTGTAGGGGCCGGACCCGCCGTAGCCGCCGAAGGCGTCGGTCGCCGGATTGCCGTCAAAAAAGGCGGCGAGGCACGTCGCCGAGCAGTTGTCGAGGGTCGAGTACTGGAAGAACCGGTCGTAGATGCCGATGCGGCTGTCGCTGGCGACGGTCAGATAGTCCGAGGCCTTGTGCAGGAACTTGGCGGTCAGGATGTTGGCGTTGCTGACGTCCTTGTCGGTGAACAGGCCGAGGAAGTTCGAGCGCGGCACGCCGTATTCGCTGGCCGGCATGGCGATCAGGCTGCCAGGCGGTTGCAGGATGATGATGCCGTAGTCGGGGATGCGGTCGTCATGCTGGTGCAGGAAGTTCAGGGTGAACTGGGTCGGCGTCCCTATCCCCAACGCCAGTGACGCGGCCGCGCCCCAGCGCTTTGAATTGACGATGTCGCGGTCCGCCACGTGGTTCGACGAGCCCAGGACGTTGAGCCGGATGGCGCTGGTGTCGCCGATCTGGTGGTTCAGGTCAGCGCTGGCGCGATAGTAGTCGGCGCTGCCGAAGGCAGCCTCGACGTGGTTCTCGTCGCCCAGGTGGGCGGTCTTGGACAGGGTGTTGATGACGCCGCCGGTGGTGCCGCGGCCGAACAGGGCGCCCGAGGGGCCCTTCAGCACCTGGATCTCCTGGAAGTTGAAGGCGTCGCGGGTATAGACGCCGAAGTCGCGCAGCCCGTCGAGGTAGACGTCGTTCTGGGCTTCCTGGCCGCGGATGCGGAACTGATCGCCGTTCAGGGCGCCGCCTTCGCCGATGGAGACGGTGATGCCGGGCACGTTGCGCAGCGCCTGCTCCAGGCTGGTGATCTTCTGCTGCTGCAGCTGGATCTGCGGGATCACGTTCACCGCCTGGGGTGTGTCCTGCAAGGTGGTGGGCATGACCGAGAGGCCGGTCTCGTTGTTCAGTCCGCCGCCGCGGCCTACCACGTCGATGACCCCTACCGCGGTCGCGGTGACGTCGTTCACCGCCATCTGGAAGGGCGCATCGGCCTTGTCCGCCGCCTGGGCGGTCGAGGTCAGGCCCGCCGCCAGCGCCATCGTGCCCAGGACCTGCCAGGCGAGCGAACGGGCTCTGCTGTCGTTCGAAGGCGTCATCACGCTACCCCTAAAATGCAAATGCGAGTCGTTATTATCTTTGGTGCGTGTGGCGGCCAAGCATTAATTTGAGAATCGTTCGCAATAATTATTCGGCCGCGGCAGGCCTGCCGAGCGGCCGTGCTTGGGGCCGGCGCCGGGCGGCCTTGCGCCATTGCCGGCGAGCCCACACCAGGACGCCGGTGACGGCCAGGATCGCGGGCGCCAGTCCGGCGACGGTGATCACCAGCTTCCAGGCCAAGGGCATGCCGTCGCCGCCGCCGTGGAGCTGGCGATTGAACCGGATGAGCTGGTCGCCCTCGGGGCGGGGCCGGTCCGGCACGACGCGGACGTCGCCGGCCTGCGCGTCGTCGATCGCCAGCGTAAGGGTGGCGCCCTTGGCCGTCCGCACCTGCGCGCGCCAGCGGGGCGTATCGGCCGCGCGGGTCGGCAGGTTGAGGGTCAGCAGGTGCGCGCCGGGCTGGCCGTCGAGGGCCCGGCTGGCCGCCTGGTCGGCGCTGAGCATGGTCCGGGACGCCGGCCCCTCGGGACCGCCCCGTTGGGCGCCCGCCGGCGGCGCCACCAGGGCGAAGGCGCCGACCAACCCCCGGGTGAAGGCGGGAAAGGAGATCAAGGCTCCGGACAGGGACAGGACGGCCAAGGGCAGCGCGATCCAAAACCCCACGAGTTGGTGCAGGTTCGACAGGGTGTCCGTGGTCCGCCCCCAGCGGAACGCCATCGCCAGGACCTCGCGCCGGGGCCACCACAGCCAGATCCCGCTGAGACAGGAGACCAACAGCGCCACCCCTATCCAGCCGACCGCCTGCCGCCCCGGTCCGAAGACGAAGAACTGGCCGTGCAGATCGTGCATCCACATGGACAGGCTCTGGCGGACATTGGCCACATCGAGCACCCGGGCCGTTCCCGGGTCGATCCAGGCGGTCAGGACCTGCGGCCGCGCTTGCGGGCCGCGCCCCGCCGCCCCGCCCTTGCTCTCTCCGGCAGGCCTGGTCATCGCGCCGGTGACCGTCGCCGGCTCGCCCGGTTTGGACGGCAGACGCAGGCCCTGGACCCTGGCCCTGTCGCCGAACCGGACCTGAGCGGCGTCGAGATAGGCCGACGGCGGCAACACCGCCTGAGGCGAGCTGATGGCGAACCGCGCCGGATGCAGGGCGCGATCGATCTCGCCCCTCCAGACCAGATAGCTGCCCGAGACGCACAGGGGGATGATCGCCAACGCCAGCCCGATGCCGATCCACAGGTGGAGTTGGAACCAGAACCGCCGCAGACGGCCGCGCGCCGAAGCCTTCATCGTCAAGCCCCTTGATGAGGGCTCAGCTGATAATGCGAATGACTCTTAACTGCAAGGGCGCGGTTTCCCGGACGGTCCTAAGCGAGCGTCCCAAGGCGAAGGATCGTCAGCCGCCTCGCAAGCCGGGCTTCAAGACAACGGTCCGGTAGCCGTCCCAAAGCCGCATCCCCTCGGCCCGAACGGTCTGCTCAAGGGTCTCGGGGGCGAGGTCGGTCCGGGCGCTGCCGGGGAACAGGATGGTGACCACGTCGCCGCCGATGCTCTCCATCGGCTCGGCGGCTTCACGGCAGACGTCGGCCTCGTCGCGGGCGGCGCAAGGATCGTGTCCCAAGGCGCGGTGCAGAGCCACAGAGCCCTCGCCCAGCTTGTTGTAGGGTCCGGTGTCGGCGACGATCACCGGGACCACGGTCCCGTTCCAGATCACCACGCCGAAGTCGCCGACGCGTGCGCCGGTCAGGCGGAAGAATTCGCCCCGGTTCTCGGGCGGCCCCATGTTGGGGATCACCACATAGGGGACCCGGTCGGCGTTGACCGGGGTGCGAACGCCCGACGCATCCGTCAGCATCAGCGAGGTCGGGCACTGGTCTGAGCGGTTACGGTTGCCGCCGCAGGCCAGGGGCGAGCCGTCGAAATCGATGGACAGCTTGGAGACGTAGGCGACGGCCCCGCCGGGCATCCGGCGAAGGGCGGTGACCCGGTTCGGGTCGCCCCGGCAACCAAATCGATTGGTGAAGTCTTCGCCGCGGAAGAGGCCGGCGGTGTCGCAGGCGTCGAACTGGGCGCGATAGTCCTCGTCGATATTCATGCCCTGGCTCAGGTCGACGCCTGCAGGCCATGACGGGGGCGCGGCGCCGGCGGCTGGCGTCAGGACCAGCGTCGCCGCCAAGGCCCCAAGCCACGCCGTCCTCATGGATCAGCCTTGCGCCTTGCGCCGGGCCACGATCTGGCCAGCGGGTTGAGGGTCGGCTCGGCGACCCGGGTCAGGGTGTTGCGGTCGCGGTGGCGGAACGGTTCGGTCCGGCCGCGCACCGTCAGCATGGTGTCGGAGATGTAGCTCCAGGTCCCGTCGGGGTTGAAGCTGATCTCGATGCGATAGGAGTCGGTGCGGAAGGCGTATTCCAGGAAGGTGGTGGAGCAGATTCCGTACTCGGTCTGGCCGCGCTCGGCGGCGAGCGTCAGGGTCTTCGCCTCTGCGTCTGCGCGCCCCGAGGCGATGGCGACCTGGCCGCGCGGAATGGTCAAGGTCTGCAGCACCAGCCCGGTCGCCGGCTCCCACAGCCAATAGCCGACCTGGTCGTGGAAGGTGGCGTCCTCTTCCTCGGTATTGACGTGCACGTGGTAGCGCAGGCCGTAGAACAGTTGGGGCCCGTTGGCCTGGGGGTCGATCGGCTGCAACTCGATCCGTTCGAGGTACTCCCGCCGTTCCGGCCCGTCGGCCTTGGGGTTGAGGTCGACGCCCCGCCGGCCTTCCCACACGCCGGCCATGCGACGGAGCGGTCCGAGGTTGGCCAGGGTGTCGGGATCGACATCCTCCGGCTCGGTGAAAATGTCGTCGGGGAAGTCGCGCATGGCGTCTTGAACCGCGGCTGCGCCGGGGCGTCAAGCATCGTACAGGCGCCGTCGAAGGCGATGGAGCGGGGGCCAAGCTCGTCTTGGCGGAAAACGCTGATTTCGCGATAAATTATTTATCCTTCGGGGAACAAACTCCACCTCTGCCTTAGGGAATACGGGGCGAGGGCGTGCGAAACCACCAAGTTCTGGACGAGCGGTCGAGCCCGGCATCCCCCACCATTGCCGCCCCCGAACCGCTGCGCATCCTGGCGGCGGAAGACAATCTCACCAATCAACTGGTGCTGAGGGTTTTGCTCGATCAGGCTGGACTTGCCGTGACCATGGTCGAGGACGGCCGGGCGGCGGTCGAGCATTGGGAGGCGGCCGCCTGGGACCTGATCCTGATGGACGTGCAGATGCCGGTGATGGACGGTCTGTCCGCCACGACGGCCATCCGCGCCCGCGAGGTCGCCACCGGGCGCCGTCGCACTCCGATCGTCGCCGTCACCGCCAACGTCATGTCCCACGAGGTGGAAGGCTATTTCGCGTCGGGGATGGACGGCCTGGTCGCCAAGCCCATCACCGTGGCCACCCTGTTCGCGGCGATCGGAGCCGCCCTGGAAGGGCCTTCCGTCTCGACCGAATCCGTCGCCTGAGATTTCGCGACTTGGCCACGAACTATTTGCGGTCGGCCCCATGGCGCTGGATCTCCGCCGGGCTGATCGGGATCATCGGCGCGGCGGCGTTGTAGGCGTCGGCCTGTCCCAGGCCGATGGCCAGGGCCCGGTGTCCTTCCCACATCATGTGCAGCGCCACGTAAAGCACGATGGCGAGGCCGAGGTAGCCGATCCATCGGTGGCGCTGCAGCAGGCGCGCGATCCAGCTTGCGGCCACGCCGATCAGGATGATCGACAACAGCAGGCCGCCGATCAGGACCGCCGGATGGTCCCGGGCCGCGCCCGCCACCGCCAGGACATTGTCGAGCGACATGGCCAGGTCGGCGGCCAGGATCTGCAGGAAGCCTTCACGGAAGCTCTTCGGGGCGGCGTTCGCTTCGCCGTTGAGGCCGGTTTCGCCGCCGTCGCGACGAACGTGATCCTGCTGGCGCAGCTCGCGCCACATCTTCCAGCATACCCATAGCAACAGGATCCCGCCTGCGAACAGCAGACCGACGACCCGCAGCAATTGGGTGGCGATCAGGGCGAAGCCGATCCGCAGCAAAACCGCCGCCGCCAGGCCCAGCACGATCACCCTCCGGCGCTGGCGGGGCTCCATGCCCGCGGCGACCATGCCCACGGCCACCGCGTTGTCTCCGGCCAGCATCACGTCGATGATCATCACCTGGACGAAGGCGGTGAACGCCCCGCCGGACAGCTCGCCGAACAGACTCAAGGCGAAGGCTCCTGGATCACGACGATTTTGGGCAAGCGCCGCGCGGGCTTTAGAGCATGGAGGGCCTTCCGCGTCGACAGCGCGAGGGGCGAGCCTTCCTGATTCTGAAGGACCCCCGGGGCGCTTTACAAATCCATGCGCCATGGGCACGACGGCGGCCTGGGAAAGCCGTGCTGCCGACCGCCAACTTGGGCGCCGCAGACGTCACGGGGTGGGGACGCAAATGGGTTGCCGAGACATGCGTCGGGCGGCGCTCCCCGGGGTGGGCCTGGCGGCGGTTTGCCTGCTGTCGCCGATGGCGGCCTGGGCGGACGATCTCGCCCTGGCTGCCCCGGCGGAGGCGCCGGCGGGCGGCTCCGTCGCGGCTTTCGACACCGTGATCGTCACCGCCCGCAAGCGCGAGGAGGCGGCGCAGACGGTGCCGATCTCGATCACCGCCTATGACCAGGTCGCGCTGGATCGCCTGGACATCAGGACCCTGGCGGACCTGCGCTTCAGCGCCCCGTCGGTCTATACCGCGCCGTCGACCTTCCGGCAGGACACCCTGAACATCACCATCCGCGGTCAGCGCAACTTCGACAGCGCCGGGCTGCAGTTCGACACCGCCGCGGCGGTCTATGTGGACGGGGTCTATTACGCCCGGCCGGTCGGCCTGACCGGGGCGCTGTTCGACGTCGACTCCGTCCAGGTGCTGAAGGGTCCGCAAGGAACCCTGGTCGGACGAAATTCCACCGGGGGAGCGATCCTCTACCAGACCCGCCAGCCGACCGGCGATTTCGGCGGTTTCCTGAAGCTCACGGCCGGCGACCATGGCCGCCGCGAGTTGCAGACGGCGGTGAACCTGCCGCTGAGCCCCACCCTGGCCGTCCGCGCCGCCCTCTCGGACAACCAGCTCGCCGGCTACATCAGGAACGATTTCCGCGACCCGGCGACGGGGGCGGCAAACACCACGCCGGGCATGGGAAGCCGCCAGATCACCGGGCGGATATCGATCAAATGGACCCCAGACCCGAGCTTCAGCCTGTTGCTGCGCGGCACGGCGGCCGCCGAGCACGACACCGGCACGACCTATCACGACCTCGGCTATTTCGAGGGGACGACCCTGGCGACGGGGGGGAGGCCGTCGATCTGCAACATCCCCGCGACCTGCACTGGTTTCACCGACCTCAAGGGCCGGATGATCGCGCCCTATTACGCGGACGTGGCGTCCCGCACGGTCAACACCGCGGCGGCGGCCTACAACGCCCCGCTCAATTCGCTGCGGCGGGAACAGGCGGCCGGCTTTTGGAGCGCCGAACAGGCGGTCAGCAACTACAACGTCGGCCATTACACCACCTTGTCGGCGGCGGCCGACAAGGTCTTGGGCTCCGTCGAGGTGAAGCTGGCCGGGGCCTATCGGGCCTGGAACACCAAGGGCGTCTCGTCCAGCCGCGGCCTGCCGTACGTGACCAACCTCTTCACCTACGCCACCCCCGACTACACATCCTACCAGTCGGAGCTGACGGTGAACGGGACCGCGTTCGGCGGCCGGCTGAAATGGACCGGGGGTCTGTTCTATTTCCGCGAGGCCAGCCCCGACGACGGCGACCAGCTCTATCTGTTCCTGCCGGCCGGGGTCGCGCCGGCGGCGGCGGCCGGCAAGCAGATCACCTACACCGACCCGACCGACAACGACGAGCGCAACACCAGCTACGCCGCCTACGCCCAGGGGACCTATGACCTGGGGGGCGGGACCCGGCTGACGGCGGGCCTGCGCTACACCAGGGATCAGCGCTTCGCCCACCTGGCCACCCAGACGGTGCGGACCCCGGCGACCGCGGCCACCACCGCCACCGTGGCCAACGGCGTGTTCGACCCCTCCAGCTTCACCATCCTGGGGATTTCCTACGCCGGCCAGACGCGGGCCTGCGCCCTGACCGACAGCGGCGGCGTGCTGCTGCCGCTGGCCCGGTGTTCGGTCGAGATCAACCGCACCTTCGCCAAGCCCACCTGGACCCTGGCCGTCGACCACGATCTGGCCGCCCACACCCTGGTCTACGCCACCGCCCGGTCCGGCTATCGGTCGGGGGCGATCAACAGCGCCGCGATCAATCCCAATGTGGTCGTGGCCAAGCCGGAAGACGTCAACGACTACGAGGTGGGCCTCAAGTCGGACTGGGCCCTGGGCGGCGTTTTGCTGCGCAGCAATCTGGCCGCCTATTGGATGGCCTACCGCAACATCCAGATCCAGACCTCCCTGCCCAACGTCACCATCGCCTCCGGGCCAGGAGGCGCCCCCTGCACCCAGGCGGTGTTCGACGCCGGCCAGTGCGTCGGCGCCAGCAACGACAACGTGACCCTGAACGCGCGGGCCGCCCGCGTCCGGGGGGTCGAATGGGAGCTGACGGCCAAGCCGGTTCCGGCCCTGACTGTGGGCCTGTCCGGCAGCTACCTGGATGCGGTCTACACCGACTACAGCTTCAGTCCGCCCGCCGGTTACCTGTTGCCGACCGGGCGGACCGACCTGTCGGGGACGCCCTTCCCCCTGCCCCAGTGGCAGGCTACGGCGACCGCCGCCTACGCCATCAAGGCCGACGCCCTGAAGACGGACGCCTTCGACGAGGTGGTGGTGAGCGCCCGCGGCTATTGGCAGAGCCACGTCATGGCCGACATGCGACCTTATAATCCTGTGCAGCATACCCGCGCCTATACCCTGGTGAACCTGCGCCTGGACTTCACCGGCGTCGCCGGCCGCCAGATCGACTTCAGCGTCTTCGCCGACAACCTGTTCAACCGGAAGGTCTGCCTGCCCGAATCTCAGGGCGTGCTGAACTCGGCGCCCAACGGCACCTTCGGCGTGGCCGGAACCAGCGGTTTGCTGCAGTGCCTGCCGCTGGCCCCGCGCATGGCCGGGGCCAGCCTGCAGTACCGGTTCTAGAACGGGGCGCTGAAAACCGGTTTCGAACCCAAATAAATTTGGTTTTCCCTATAGGGAGGTACAGCGATCGGAAAACTAGTTTTCCGAGACGGATTCTTACGTGACTCCCAGGAAATTTGTCGGCAACTATTCAGAAGGGAGCTGGCGCAATCTAGGGGTCGCGGCCGAATGCTGCGGCGCTTTTCTCTTGGGGGGAGAACTGTGGCGCTTTGGACCTATTATAATCCCGCCTACGCGGGATCGGCCTTGGGCTTTGTCACCGTTGCAGACACGACCCACATCGTCGTCTCCTCGCCCGGCGCGTGGTCCGACACCTTTTATGGGTCGTTCACCTACGGCTTGAACGGTTCCGTCACCGGAGGCGTGCTTACGGAAGTCGATGAGACCAACGGAAGTCTTCCCGTGTTGACGGTGACCAATCTTTCTATTGCGGCCGCACCCTATGCAACGGCGGTCCTGGCCGGAGATACGAACACCGCCCTCAACCTGCTCACGGCCGGAAGCGATTCCATTCAAGGGTCGATCTATGGCGATGGCGTCTACGGCGGGGGCGGGAACGACACGGTCATCGCGCTTGACGGCAATGACACTATCGACGGTGGGGACGGCAACGACGACGTCAACGGCAACAAAGGCGAGGACGCCGTTCTAGGGGGCGCCGGCGACGACACGGTCCGCGGCGGCCAGGGCGACGACACCATCTTTGGGGGCGACGGAAACGACCCCCACGTCAACGGCAACATCGGCAACGACAGCGTCTCCGGCGGCAACGGCAACGACACGGTCTATGGCGGCCAGGGCAACGACACCATCCTTGGCGACGCGGGCAACGACTCGCTGTCCGGCGATCTCGGCAACGACATCATGCTCGGCGGCGCCGGGGCGGACCGATTTTACATCGCTCCGGGCGGTGGAATCGACGCCATTGGCGATTTCCACCCCGGCGAAGGCGACCGGATCGCCATGCCGGCGGGAACCCACTACACGGTCACCAGCGTCTCGGGGCAGGTTGTGCTCGATCTCGGCGCAGGCACGGAGATCGTCTTGACCGGCATTGCGGCGGGTACTTTCAGCGCGGACTGGGTGATCGGCGTCTAAGCCGAAGGCGATCGTTTAAAAGCCTTTCGGGGCGGGATTTGCGCGAAAACCGGTATCCACCTTTCGCATCCCGCTCTAAGGCTGCGGCGAGGTCCGTTCGGCGGTTTTGCCGGCCAAGACGGTGGAGGCCCGCGGGGCGGGCCGCGAAACCCACCTTCCAGGATCCCGGGAATGTCGAGCGACCGTTATATCCTCAAGATGATCTGCCCCAACCGTCCCGGCATCGTCGCGGCGGTCTCGGTCCTGTTGTTCGAATGCGGTGGCAACATCCTGGAAGCGCACCAGTTCGACGACACCGAAACCACCCGCTTCTTCATGCGGATCGTCTTCAACTTCACGAACGAGACCGGTTCGATCGAGGCCGTCCGCGCCGGCTTCGCCCCGATCGCCGAGCGGTTCTCGATGGATTGGGAGATCCGCGGCGCCGACCAACGCCAGAAGGTGTTGCTTATGGTGTCGAAGTTCGACCATTGCCTGGCCGACATCCTCTACAACTGGCACACGGGCGAGCTGCCGATGGACATCACCGGCATCGTCTCGAACCATCCGCGCAGCACCTACGCCCACCTGGATTTCGGCGATATTCCCTTTCATTACCTGCCGATCACCAAAGACACCAAGGCCGAACAGGAAGCGCAGGTCTGGAGGATCTTCCAGGAAACCGGGTCCGAGACGGTGGTGCTCGCCCGCTACATGCAGATCCTGTCGGACGACCTTTCCGCCAAGCTTTCGGGTCGCTGCATCAACATCCACCATTCCTTTCTGCCGGGGTTCAAGGGCGCCAAGCCGTACCACCAGGCGCATCAGCGCGGGGTCAAGTTGATCGGGGCCACCGCCCACTACGTGACCGCCGACCTGGATGAAGGTCCGATCATCGAGCAGGACGTGGAACGGATCAGCCACCACGATTCCGCCGAGGACCTAGTGCGGAAGGGCCGGGACATCGAGCGCCGGGTGCTGACGCGGGCGCTGTCCTTCCATCTCGACGGGCGGGTGTTGAAGAACGGCTCCAAGACGGTCGTCTTTCGCCTCTAGGGCGCGACAGGACGCTGGACGGCCGTGGCGCGACTGCGCTAACGCCGGGACCGGCCTATCGCACCACTTTCGAGCTTGGGACATCGCATGAGCGCGCAGATCATCGACGGCAAGGCCGAGGCCGAGCGGCTGCGCGGCGAAATCGCCGTCGCGGTCGAAGGTTTGAAGCGCGGGCATGGACTGACGCCGGGTCTGGCCGTGGTGCTGGTCGGGGACGATCCCGCCAGCGCCATCTATGTCCGCAACAAGGGCGAGCAGACCAAGGCGGCGGGGATGCACTCGGTCACCCACCGCCTGCCGGCCGACGCGACGCAGGCGCAGGTGCTGGCCCTGGTCGCCGAGCTGAACGCCGATGCTGCGATCCATGGGATTCTGGTGCAGTTCCCCGTCCCCGATCACATCAGCCAGGCCGCCATCCTGGCGACGATCAGCCCGGACAAGGACGTCGACGGCCTGACGGTGATCAACGCCGGACGGCTGGCGTCCGGTCTTCCGGGCCTGGTCGCCTGCACCCCTTACGGCTGCCTGCTGCTGTTGCAACGCTCGGTGGGCAATCTGCGCGGCAAGCGCGCGGTGGTCGTCGGCCGGTCGAACCTGATGGGCAAGCCCATGGCCCAGTTGCTGCTGCAGGCCGATTGCACGGTGACGATCGCCCATTCGCGCACCGCCGATCTGCCCGGCGTCTGCCGCGAGGCGGACATCCTGGTCGCCGCGGTGGGCCGGGCCGAGATGGTCAAGGCCGACTGGATCAAGCCCGGAGCCGCGGTGATCGACGTCGGCATCAACCGGGTTCCGTCGCGCGATCCGGAAGCGGCTGCGGCCGGCAAGACCCGCGTGGTGGGCGACGTCGCCTTCGAAGAGGTCAAGGCCGTGGCCGGCTGGATCACCCCCGTTCCCGGCGGCGTGGGGCCCATGACCATCGCCTGCCTGCTTCGCAATACGGTGGTCGCGGCCTGCAGACTGCACGGAGTCGAAAACCCGCTGATCTGACGCCAGCAACGGCGTTATTGCAGGCGCCGGCGCCCAACCGTTCGGCGCCGCCGCTGAGTCGGCCCGGCCTGGACGACATCTGGGCGAAAGTTGCCTGGTTTGTGTGCCATCCGTCCATTTCCAGCCTAAATTTTCGGCGCCATGGCGCGGTTCGCTGCAAGGCGGGAGCTTTGGCCTGGGTTCGTCGCCTCTCCCCGGCGAAGTGTCTGCCAGCCGGTTCTCATTCAGCCGGCAATAGCAAAGCAAGGGGATTGGAATGAAAAATCGCGCAACGGCGTTCGCCGTAGCGGTGGCTGCAGTTACGCTCGGAAGCGCGACCGCAGCTCTGGCGGAAGATGCGAAGGCGCCCGAGGCTCCGAAGGCCTGGGCCGATACCATCAAGGCGAGCGGCTGGATCGATGCCGGCGTGACCTTCAACACCAAGGACGCCCCGTCGGGGGTGAACTTCGGACACCTGTTCACCGACAAGACCAACAAGCTGCTGTTGAACCAGCTCGGTGTGACCATCGAGCGGCCGATCGACTCCAAGGCGACGGATGTCGATTTCGGCTTCAGGTTCCAGGGCATGTACGGGTCCGACGCCCGCTACACCCACTTCCTCAACCTGTTCGACAAGTCCAAGGAAACCGGCCAGTTCGACATCGTCGAGGCCAACGTGCAGGCCCACCTGCCCGTCCTGACCCCCGGCGGCGTGGACGTGAAGGCGGGCTCCTACGTCACCCTGGAGGGCTTCGAAGTCATCCCCGGGACCGGCAACACCTTCTATTCGAAGAGCTATGTGTTCAACTTCGGCATTCCGCTGAAGCACACCGGGGTGATGACCGTCACCCACGTCAACCCGATGTTCGACCTCTATCTCGGCGTCGACGCGGGCGTGAACACCTTGCCCGGTCACAAGGACAACAACGGCGCAGCCGGCTTCCACGGCGGCTTCGGGATCAACACCGACAAGGTCACCATCCTGGCGACCACCCATATCGGTCCCGAAAACCCCCGCGGCACCCCCGGCATCCGCCCGAACCACGACCTGCGCTACCTGAACGACGTGGTCATCACCTGGAAGGTCAGCGACAAGCTGACCGCCGTCACCGACGCCAACTACATCAAGGACGACGCCTTCAAGGCCTCGGGCGGCGGCGTCGCCCAGTACCTGATCTATGCCGTCAACCCGCAACTGTCGCTGTCGGGCCGGGCCGAGGTCTGGGCTGACCCGGACGGCTTCTTCGTCTGCGGGTTCCCGGGCAACCAGGACTTCGCCAACCTGCAGAAGGGTCTGCCCAACAGCTCCTTCTGCGGCGGCAGCACCACCTATGGCGAGCTGACCTTCGGCGCGACCTACAAGCCGGTCACCACCGGTCCGCTGACCGGCGTGATGCTGCGTCCCGAACTGCGCTTCGACTCCTCGCTCAATGGGACGAAGCCCTACGCCGACGGAACCAAGAAGGGTCAAGTCACCCTCGGTTTCGACGTCGTTGTTCCCTTCGGCTGACCCGCCGAAGCTTAGAACCCGCCACGGCCGGTCAAACGGCCGGCCGTGGCCAACGTCATGGAGGCCGGCGTCGCAAAGAGCGGCGCCGGCCTCTTTTGACTGCAGAGAACCCATCGCTAACGAGAAAGAGGCATGGTGTCGTCGGTCCGACGGGGCTTGACGGATAGAGGGTCGGCGCCACGTTCCTGACGCGGATGCATGATCTTCAGGGGGATCGGAAGCGGCAGACGCGTTGTTGGGAAGTCCAATGAACAGTCGACGACGCAACCGGGACGGCGATCCTCGAGCGGGGCCTTCCGCTTCCCGTCCCGCCCCGGCGCCGCGCGGCCTTTCAAGCTTGGCCACCCCGCCCGACGGTCTCTCGGCCAAGCGGAAGCGTCTGGCTCCGGTCGTGGTTTTAAGTGTCGCCGCGCACCTGTTGATCCTGCTGGTGCTGTTCCCGGCGCGGCGGGACCCGCCCATGGCCCAGTCCGAGCCCATGGCCGTCAGCCTGGTTGCGCCTGCACCCCAGGCCCCGCCGTCGCCGCCAGCCCCGGCCCAGGCGCCCGCCGCCAAACCACCCCCGCCGCGGAACATCGTCAGGCCTACGCCCAGGCGTCCCGACCGGCCCGCCCTGGCGGCGGATGTGGAGCCCACGGCGGTGGTGGAGCCCGGGCTGTCCGAGGGTCAGTTGGTCGGCGCGGCGACCGCCGGCTCCGGCGCCGGAGGCGGAGGCTGCGACATGGTGCGGGCGCTGCAGACGGCGCTGCGCAAGGATCCGCTGGTCCGGGCGGCCGTGGCCGACCCTCAGCGCGCCGGCAAGGCCTTCATGGTCTGGGACGGCGACTGGGTCAGGCACTCGGGCCAGGAGGGCAGGGGTCTCGCCGCGGTCCGCGAGGCGATCCTGTGGGAGGTCGGGTTCGCGCCGGCGGCGTGCCGGACCCAGACCGTGCACGGCCTGGTGTTGATCTCATTGAGCGATGCGCCAGGCGCCGTCCGCCTGGCGGTCGGGGCCGGTCAATGGCGGTGGTCGGACCTGCTCACCCCGCGCCGAAGCTTCTCGTCCGACGAGACGGTGAGGGAATAGGATTCTCCGGCAAGATCGAGGGGCCGCCCGGGGGCGCGCCCCTCGCAGCGGTCAGGCCAGGACGACCACGACCACGCGCCGGTTCTGCGCCCGGCCGACCTTGGTGTTGTTGGGAGCGACCGGATCCTCCTGCCCGTAGGAGATGGTCGCCATCCGGTTCAGGGCCACGCCCTGCTTGTTCATGAACAGGCGCACGGCTTCGGCGCGGTCCTCGCCCAGTTTCTGATTATAGCTGGGCGTGCCCACGGCGTCCGTGTGGCCCTGGATCTCGACATAGACGTTGCGGTTGTCGGCCTTCAGCTTCTGCACGAAGTCCATCAGCCGGGTCTGGGCCTCCGGCGACAGGCTGGCGCGATCGAACGGGAACTTCACCGAGTCGTCCGACAGCACCATCGAATAGAGGAACTTGCCTTCCGCCAGCTTGCCCGCCGCCGTGGCGCGCTGCAGCGCCTCCTGGGTGTTCTTGTCCAGTTGAGCGAGGCGGGTGTCGTGGGTCTGCAGGGCGGCCTGCTGATCGGCGACCTGGCCCTGGGTGCTTTGCAGCTTGGTGTCGACGACACCGACCTGCTCACGAACGAAGCCTTTGGTGGCGCACCCTCCAAGGGTGAGGGCGCCGGCGGCGACGGCGAGGATGGCGGGTCTCAGTTTCTGCATGGATTCAGTCTCCAGCCAGCCCCCAGCCCGCCTAACCACCATAACTGGGCCCTGGTTTCAAGGTCGGCATGGACGGGGGCGGCCAAGCCGGCGCGAGTCACACGAAGGATTGAAAGCCGGCCGTGGGCGGCGGATTTGCGCGCCGCCAACTGCTGCTGTGGTCGGACGGCGCCCCGACCCGTTCAGGGGAGGGTCTCGCTGTCGGCGCCCCGCAGGGCCCAGCCCCCGCGCTTGCGCAGGTAGACGACGTAATAGGCCGCGAACAGCGCCATGACCGCGATATTGGCCAAAAGGCTCGGCCGTCCGATCTCCGGATCGGCCAGGTCGGCCCAGGCCACGGCGGCGAGCGCCGCCAGGGCGCCTGCCGGCGCCAGGGGGAACCAGGGCATCCGGTAGCCGGCCCCCGCCGTCGATCCGTTGGCCCGGCCGGCGAGGGCCGCGACACAGACCCCGGCATAGACGATCACCAGGCCGTTGGCGGTCAGCATCACCAGGGCCCTGAAATCGAGCAGGCAGCTGGCCGCGGTCGCCGCGCCCATGATCAGGGCGGCGACCCAGGGCGACTGCAGCTTCGGGTGCACCTGGCCGATGATCCGGTTCCAGGCCTGCGGCCACACCCCGTCGCGGGCGCTGGCGTAGAGCTGGCGGGCGTTGATCAGGGCCACCGCGATCATGGCGTTGACGATGGCGAAGGCGACGCCGACGCTGATCGCCTTGTTCAGCCAGTCGCCTCCGGTCGCCAGGATGAAGGCCGGGATCGGGGCCGGCGCGGCCAGGAAGGCGCGCAGGTCCCCCGCGCCGGTCGTCACCGCACAGAGGGGACCGAGCTCCGCCACGACCGCGATGGCCAGGGCCCAGAACACCACCCAGGCGATGCGGGTCCGGGCCTCGAACATCTCCTCGCCGAAGAAGATGGCTCCGCCGTAGCCGTTGAAGGCGTAGACCGCGCCGGCCGTGGCCGTGCCGATCACGGCCAGCGGCGTGGGGGAGAGGGTCCCGTCCGCCCCCAGGGCCAAGGGGTGCATGAGGGCTCCGGCGAGATCCCGATGGGCGTGCAGGACGCCTAGCCACGACAGCAGGCCCAGCGCCGCCAGCTCCACCGCCAGGAAAGCGCCGGTGACCCAGGCGTTGGTCCTTATGTGCAGGGCGGAAAACAGGGTGACTGCGGCGGTGGCCGCGAGGGCCGTCGGCAGCGCCGGGTCGCCCGGGATCACCACGTCCAGATATTCGGCCAGGCCCAGGGCCGTCACCGCTTGGCCAAGCCCTCCGCCCACGAGGTTGAGGCCCAGGGCCATGAAGCCCCAGGCCGGTCCCATGGTCCTGCCGATGATCGAATATTCGCCTCCGGTCAGCGGGAAGGCCGAGGACAGTTCGGCATAGACATAGGCCGTGGCCAGACCCACCAGCGCCGCGGCGAGGAAACAGATGAGGGCGCCCGTGCCGGCCTGGCGGATCACGTCCTGGCCCATGACGAAGACCGAGGCCGCCGGGGTCACCCCCGACACGGTGATGAGCAGCACGCCGAGGCGGTGCAGGCTTTGTTTCAGGGGAACGGCGGCGGTCAGGTCGACTTCCCTTCAATCGAGGCGACGGCGCCGCTTTCACCACGGCCTCGCGCGAACGTCGACCCTTCAGCGGTTCTGAGGTGCGATCATCACCGTCGAACGCGAGCGCAGGAACCTGTATTCGCCGTCGCGAAGCCGCGTCTCCAAGGCCTCCTTGTAGTCGTGGTAGACCTCGTCGCGGGCGTCCTCGTAGCGTTCCGCCACCGGCCGCTTGTTGTGCTCCATCACCAGCAGGTGCGGCGCGCCGGCGACCGTCACCGGGCCGGCGACCTGTCCGTCGGACAGGCGGGCCGCGATCTGGAACAGCGGCCTGCCGATATGCAACTCGGCCGCGAAATAGAGTTCGGTCCCGTCCAGCTTGCCGGAGTCCGTCAGGCCGTAGGCCGGTTTCACGAGGGCCAGAGGCGTCCCGGCCTTCAGGGCCTCGGCGGCTTCGGCCATCCGCGCCGGGGCGCCCGGCGCCGGGACCAGGTCGTGCAGGGTCATTTCCCCGACCGACTCATACTTGGCCTTGTGGCTGTCGTAGAAGGCGCGCAGGCGCGCCTCGGTCGGGGTTTCGGCGGTGGCGTCGACGGCGACCTGCTGCTGCACCGACAGCACGATGGCGTTGCGGATGGCCGGATCGACCGCCTGTTCGTTCAGCTCGAGCCCGCGCTGGACGAAGAGCTCCTCACGGATCATCTCGTCCAGGATCTGGCGCCGCTGCTCGGGCGTCGCCTTGTTGAAGGGGACGCCCAGTTCCATCTCGGTCTGGGCGGTGAAGTCGCTCTGCAGGATCGGACGGCCGTTGACGGTGGCGGCGTCTTCGGGCGGGACCGTCCAGGTGCTGGGCGCCCGCGTGCTGAACAGGGAAGCCCCCGCCAGCACCAGACCCAGCACGGCCCCGCCGGCGGCCATCAGCAGCGAGACGCGGGACCTCTCGAGCACGGTCTTCGCCGACATCATGACGCCCGGGCTCCGGTCTTCGCGGGCTCCGCCCGTTGATGGACAAGGATCGCCAGGGCCCGCACAACCGCGGGATCGAGTCGCTGGAGCCATGCCGGACATACCCCCGCCCGGCCCTTGGCGATGCTGGTGCGGATGCTGTCGCGGCTGCCGTCGCCATAGAGCCAGAAGCCGTCGGTCAGATTGGGCGCGCCGATGAAGCTGTCGCCGCGTCCGTCGCTTTCGTGACAGTCGAAGCATTGGGCCTTGTTGCGGAAAAGCGCCCGCCCGAGCTCGATGTCCGCGCCGAACCTCGGGCGATGGCCCAGGGCCAGCACATAGTCCGTGACCGCATCCAGCTCATGCGGAGAAAGCGAAGGGATGGCGTAGCGGGCATAGGGCTTGGCGCGACCGAAGGCCGGCATGTCGGCCTGGTTGCGCCCCCGCGGCGAGCCGGCGCGGACGCCATAGAGGATGGTCTGCTCGATGTCGGAGGTGCGGCCGCTGCCGAATAGCCAGTCGGCGTCGATCAGATTGGCGGCGCCGGTCCGCGGGTCCCCGCGCATGTCGGCGCCATGGCAGGCGGCGCAGCGGGCGAGATAGATCGGCTTGGCGCGGGCCATGGCGAAGCGGACCAATTGCGGGTCCTCCTCCGCGCGGTCGGGGAAGGCCCGGACCAAGCGGGCGTCCATCTCCTGTCGGTGCAGCAAGCCCGCCCCCAGCGCCCCGCCCAGGACCAGGAGCGCAGTCACGATCCCGACACCTATCCGTCTGTCCGTCCGCCTGATGGGCACGCGCCGCAAACCTCGCTAACGACGGGAGTCGCAGTAGCATTGGCTAAGCTGGCACAAAGTCTTCAGTTGTGGAAATGCGGCGATCCTCCGCTGGCCAAGGTTCGCATGCTTCTGCGACAATGACCGCGAATGCGCCGGGAGGAGTGAAGAATGACGGGGTCGCTTGGAAGCGATGTGACGGTGGAAACCAAGCTGACCGGATACGATCTGATCAACAATCCCATGCTCAACAAGGGCACCGCGTTCACCGATGCGGAGCGGGACGCCTTCAACCTTCACGGCCTGTTGCCGCCCCAGGTCGGCGCCCTCGACGATCAGGTCCGTCGCCGGCTGAAGGTGCTGCGCGCCTTCGGCACCGATTTCGAACGCTACGCCTTCCTTCGCGACCTGCAGGACACCAACGAGACCCTGTTCTACGCGCTTTTGACCCGCAACCTCGATGAGATGCTGCCCCTCGTCTACACGCCCACGGTCGGCGAGGGCTGCCAGCGGTTCAGCGAAATCTGGCGCAAGCCCCGCGGCGTCTTCCTCAGCTATCCGAACCGGGGCCGGATCCGCGAGATCCTGTCGGATCAGCGCTTCGACCGGGTGCGGGTGATCGTGGTCAGCGACGGGGAGCGCATCCTCGGGCTCGGCGACCAGGGCGCCGGCGGCATGGGCATCCCGATCGGCAAGCTGTCGCTCTACACCGCCTGCGCCGGCATCCACCCGGACGAGACCTTGCCGGTCCTGCTCGACCTCGGCACCACCAACGAGGAGCGGCTGGCCGACCCCCTCTACATCGGCTGGCGGCACGAACGGATCCGGGGCGCCGAGTACGACGCCTTCATCGAGGACTTCATCAGCGCGGTGATCGAGCGCTGGCCCGACGTGCTGCTCCAGTGGGAGGATTTCGCCGGGGCCAACGCAAGCCGGTTGCTGGAGCGCTATCGCGACCGGCTGTGCACCTTCAACGACGACATCCAGGGCACCGCCGCCGTCGCGGCCGGAACCTTGATGGCGGCGATCAATGTCACCGGCCTGCCCATCGCCGAGCAGCGCATCGCCATGGTGGGCATGGGCTCGGCGGGCAGCGGCATCGCCGGCCTGCTGGTGCGGGCTATGGTCGACGCCGGCTTGAGCGAGGCCGAGGCGCGGCTGCGCTTCTTCGGGGTCGGCCACCAGGGCCTGCTGGTGGAAGGGGCGAACGACATCAGCCCGGCTCAGCGCCCGTTCGTGCGCACGCGGGAGTCGGTCGCCGGCTGGACCCTGCGGGACCCCAGCCGGATTGACCTGTTCGACGTGGCGGCCAACGCCCGGCCCACGGTGCTGATCGGCGCCTCGGCCCAGGCCGGGGCCTTCTCCGAAGCGGTGGTGCGGGAAATGGCCCGGCACGTCGATCGCCCGATCATCTTCCCCCTGTCCAACCCCACCTCGCGCAGCGAGGCGACGCCGGCCGATCTGATGGCCTGGACCGAGGGGCGGGCCCTGATCGGAACCGGAAGTCCGTTCCCCCCTGTCGAGGTGGGCGGCAGGACCGTGACCATCGACCAGACCAACAACTCCTACATCTTCCCCGGCGTGGGCCTCGGGGTGATCGCTTCGGGGGCCAGGCGGATCACCGACGCCATGTTCATGGCCGCCGGCCTGGCGCTGGCCGCCCTGTCGCCGACCAGGACCGACAAGACCGGCAAGCTGCTCCCGCCCGTGTGCGACCTGCGCGCCGTGGCCGTGGCGGTCGCCGCCGCCGTCGGTCGCCAGGCCCAGAAAGACGGAGTGGCCGAACCGATGGCCCCCGAGGTCCTCGACGCCCGCATCGCCGCCCACATCTGGAAGCCGGAATACCGGCCCTACCGGCGGGTCTGAGCCTCTTTCACCCGGGTGCGGGCGGCATGGAGCAGCGGCTCGGTGTAGCCATTTGGCTGGGTCGACCCTTCGAACACCAGCGCGCGGGCCGCCTGGAACGCGGTATTGCCGGCCAGGTCGCCCGACATGGGCCGATAGAGCGGATCGCCGGCGTTCTGGGCGTCGACCTTGGCCGCCATCCGGCGCATCGCCGCCTCGACCTGCTCGGCCGTGCAGACCCCGTGCGCCAGCCAATTGGCCAAGTGCTGGGACGAGATCCGCAAGGTGGCGCGATCCTCCATCAGGCCGATGTCGTGGATGTCCGGGACCTTGGAGCAGCCGACGCCCTGGTCGATCCACCGGACCACGTAACCCAGGATGCCCTGGGCGTTGTTGTCCAGCTCGTCGCCCACCAGGTCGTTGGGCCAGTTGCGACCTTCGGCCAGGGGCAGGGCCAACAGGGCCTCGAGGCCGGGGACGGGCGCGCCCCTGATCTCGGCCTGGCGGGCGAACACGTCGACCATGTGGTAGTGCAGGGCGTGCAGGGTGGCGGCGGTGGGGCTGGGCACCCAGGCCGTGTTCGCGCCCGAGCGCGGGTGGGCGATCTTCTGCTCCAGCATGTCGGCCATGCGGTCCGGGGCGGCCCACATGCCCTTGCCGATCTGGGCCTTGCCCGCCAAGCCGCAGGCCAAGCCGATGGCCACGTTGCGCTGTTCGTAGGCGCCGATCCAGGCGGCCGACTTCATCTCGGCCTTGGGCACGACCGGCCCCGCGCGCATCGAGGTGTGGATCTCGTCGCCGGTCCGGTCGAGGAAACCGGTGTTGATGAACACCAGCCGGTGGCGCACCGCCGCGATGCAGGCGGCCAGATTGGCCGAGGTGCGCCGCTCCTCGTCCATGACCCCGATCTTCAGGGTGTAGGGCTCCAGGCCCAGCAGGGTCTCGATCGCCCCGAACAGCCGGTCGTTGAAGGCCGCTTCCTCGGGGCCGTGCATCTTCGGCTTGACGATGTAGATCGATCCGGCGGGACTGTTGACGTAGCGACCCTGCCGCCGAAGGTCGTAAAGCCCGATCAGGCTGGTGATCACCCCGTCGAGGAAACCCTCCGGCAGTTCGTCGCCATCGGGCAGCAGCACCGCGGGCGTGCCCATCAGCATGCCGACGTTGCGGACCATCAGCAGGGCGCGTCCCCGCAAGGAGGCCGGCGCGCCGTTCGGGGCCGTGTAGCTGCGGTCGGGCTCGAGCCGCCGACGCATAACCCGGCCGCCCTTTTCGAAATCGGCCTCCAGGTCGCCCTTCAGCAGACCCAGCCAGTTGCGGTAGGCCTCCACCTTGTCGGCCGCATCGACCGCGGCGACGGAGTCCTCGAGGTCGACGATGGTGGTTAGGGCCGCCTCCAGCTGGACGTCGGCCAGGCCGGCGGGATCGGCACGGCCGATGGGATGGGTCCGGTCGATCACCAGCCGGATATGCAGGCCGTGATGCCTGAACAGCAGCGCGGCGGGAGCGGCGGGATCGCCCTCGTAGCCCGCGAAGGCGTCCGCATCCCTCAGGGCGGGAAAAAGCCGCCCGTCCTGAACGGACCAGCCGGTCACGTCGGCGTGGGAGCCGGAGGCCAGGGGGACGACCTGATCGAGCAGGGCCTTGGCCCGCGCCACCACCGCGGCGCCGCGTTCGGCGTCATAGCCCTTGGCCATGGGCCGGTCCTGCGGAATGGCGTCGGTTCCGTAGAGGGCGTCGTAGAGGCTGCCCCAGCGGGCGTTGGCGGCGTTCAGAAGGAAACGGGCGTTCAGCCCCGGAACCACCAGCTGAGGGCCGGCGAGGCGGGCGAGCTCGTCGTCGACGTTGGGGGTGTCGATCTGGAACGGTTCGGGCTCGTCGAGCAGATAGCCGATCTCGCGCAGGAAGGCCGCGTAGGCGACCCCGTCGTGCGGCTGGCCGCGGCGGGCGTCGTGCCAGGCGTCGATCTGGCTTTGCAGCCGGTCGCGTTTCTGCAGCAAGGCGCGGTTCTCCGGCGCCAGGGCGGTGAACAGGCTCGCCGCCCCGGACCAGAACTGTCCGGAATCGAAGTCCAGCCCGGGCAGGACCTCGGTCTCGACAAAGGCGGCCAGAACCGCGGCGACCTTCAGCCCCGCGCGATCGACAAAGGCGGTCATCCCGATCAGCCCCGGCCTTCGAGGCCGGCGGCGGCCGCACCGGCCAGGGCGCACAGCTCGTCGTTGTCGGAGGTGTCGCCGGTGATGCCGATCGCGCCGATCACCGTGTCGCCGCGGGCGACCAGCACGCCGCCCGCCACCGGCACCAGGCCGTTGGAAGCGATCCCGCCCAGCGAAGCGACGAAGCTCGGCCGGTCCGCCGCCATCTCGCCGATCTTGCGGGAGGAAATCCCCAGGTCCAGGGCTCCGGAGGCCTTGGCGATGGCGATCTGCGGACGCAGGTTCGAAGCGTTCTCAGGCCTCTGCAGCGCCAGGATGTGACCGCCGGCGTCAAGCACCGCAACGGTCAGCGGCTTCAGCCCCCGCTTTTGGCCTTCGGCGAAGGCGCCGACGATGATCCGGTTGGCTTCGTCGAGAGTCAGACGAGCGGCATTGCTCATGAAAAGTTCCTTTGAGTCGCCCAGCTTAGCCGAGGCGCAGGTCCCCGCGCGACGCGCCTAGCCGATGAGGTTTGAAAGCCCCGCCTGAGAGGCGAGCTAAACGATTGGAGCCCTCATGGAAAGTCGGGGAGGACCTCCCTCCCCAAATTCGCCGGGCCGCTGCCCGCGGGGTCAGCCCGCATGGGCGCGGCGGCCGTGCCCACCGTCATTGATCCTTGCCTGGAAAGTTGTCCTGGACGGTCCGAGTGGACCGTCCAGGACCACGGCGGTGGTCAGACGAGGTTGTCGTCCGTCTGGGCGCGGGCCTTCTTGTAGAGCCCGTCCGCCAGCCGGTTCATCTTCTCGATGGCCTCGTCATAGAGCTTGCGCAGCTCCTCGTGGCCGGGCGTCTGGTCCCGGCCGGCGCGGAGCTGGTGGATGAAGCTGTCGACGCTGCGGTGATACATCTTCGTCTCCTATGGTTTCGGGGTTGAACCTGGGGTCAGGCGGCGACGGGTTCGGTCTTGGCGGACGCCGTCTGGAACTGGGCCGTCTCGGTGGACTCCGCGAGGGCGGTGGTGGAGGCCGCGCCCGCGGTGATGGCCAGGCTCACCTGGTCGAAGTAGCCGGTGCCGACCTCGCGCTGGTGGCGCGTGGCGGTGTAGCCCTCGGCCTCCGAGCCGAACTCGGCCTGCTGCAGCTCGGAATAGGCGGCCATGCCGCGGTCGCGGTAACCGTTGGCCAGTTCGAACATGCCGTGGTTCAGGGCGTGGAAGCCCGCCAGGGTGACGAACTGGAACCGGTAGCCCATGGCGCCCAGTTCGCGCTGGAAGCGGGCGATGGTTTCCCCATCCAGCTTGGCCGCCCAGTTGAACGAGGGCGAGCAGTTGTAGGCCAGCAGCTTGCCCGGATGGACCGCGTGCACCGCTTCGGCGAAGCGCCGGGCGTCTTCGAGGTCCGGATAGGAGGTCTCCCACCACAGCAGGTCGGCGTACGGCGCGTAGGCGAGGCCGCGGGCGATGCAATGGTCGAGCCCGGTCCCCTCGCGCAGACGATGGAAGCCTTCCGGCGTGCGGCTGCCGGGCTCGATGAAGCGGCGGTCGCGCTCATCGACGTCCGAAGTGATCAGCCGGGCCGATTCCGCGTCGGTGCGGGCGACCACCAGGGTCGGCACGCCCATGACGTCGGCGGCGAGGCGGGCGGCGGTCAGGTTGCGGATGTGGGCCGCGGTCGGGATCAGGACCTTGCCGCCCATGTGGCCGCATTTCTTTTCCGACGCCAGTTGGTCTTCGAAATGGACCCCCGCCGCGCCCGCCTCGATGAAGGCCTTCATGATCTCGAAGGCGTTGAGGGGGCCGCCGAAGCCGGCCTCGGCGTCGGCGACGATCGGGGCGAACCAGTCCCGCTTGGCCCCGCCCTCGGCGTGCTCGATCTGGTCGGCGCGCTGCAGGGTCCGGTTGATGCGGCGACACAGGTCCGGCGCCGCGTTGGCCGGATAGAGGCTCTGGTCGGGGTACATGGCCCCCGCCGTGTTGGCGTCCGCGGCCACCTGCCAGCCGGACAGATAGATCGCCTGCAAGCCGGCGCGGACCATCTGCATCGCCTGGCCGCCGGTCATGGCTCCCAGGGCGTGGACATAGGGTTCCTGCTGAAGCAGGGCCCAGAGCTTGTTGGCCCCGCGCTCGGCCAGGGTCTGCTGGATGGGGAAGGAGCCGCGCAGCCGCTTCACGTCCTCGACGCCGTAGGGGCGCGCGACGCCGTCGAAACGCCCGGCCGGGGCATTGGGAACAAGATCCTCGAAGCTGCTCATCCTTGGTTCTCCTGCTGAGGCGCCGCAGTGCAGCGCTTGGATTGTGCAGGAGCGTAACGCCGACGCGGCCCCTTCGGACAGGCGCCTGAAGGCGGCGTTGTCATAAGTGCATCTAGTCAATCATGTAAACTTGTGACAATGTGACCGGATGGCGGTTCCTGCTGACCGAAAGCTGTTCCTCGGCGCCCGGCTGCGGCGGCTGCGCCGCGACCTGGGGCTGACCCAGAGCCGCATGGCCGACGACCTCGGCGTGTCGCCGAGCTATCTGAACCTGTTGGAGCGCAACCAGCGGCCGGTGACCGCCCAGGTGCTGCTGCGGCTGGCCGACGCCTATGACCTGGATTTGCGCAGCCTGACGGCGGACGGGGAGGGCGGGGGCGCCGGCCTGAGCGAGGTGTTCGCCGATCCGCTGTTCCAGGACCTTGGCGTCTCGCGCCATGAGGTGGCGGAGGTCGCGGAAAATTCGCCGGGGGTCGCCGAGGCGGTGGTCAGGCTCTACCAGGCCTTCGCCGACCGGCGCCGGCTGGCCGAGCTGGTCGATCCCACCGGGGTGGAGGGCCCGGTGGCCGGTTCGGAGTCCACGCCTTCGAACAGCGTCCGGGACTTCATCCAGAGCCATAAGAACCACTTTCCCGAGCTGGAGGAGCGGGCCGAAGCCATCGCCGCCGAGCTTTCGGCGACCGGGCTGGACCTGGATCGGGCCCTGGGCGAACGGCTCTCCGCCAGGTTCCAGATCAGGGTGCAGGTGGTCCCGCGCGACGTGCTGCCGGACCTCACCCGCCGCTTCGACCACCATCGCAAGCGCCTCTATCTGTCGGAACTGCTGAACGGACCGGGGCGGACCTTCGCCCTGGCCTATCATCTGGCTCTGCTGGAATGCGGCGAGGTCCTCAACAAGGTGGTCGGCCGGGCGGGGGCCCCGGACCGGCCGACCCGAAGCCTGCTCAAGGTGTCGCTCGCCAACTATGTCGCCGCGGCCCTGCTGATGCCCTACGAGGCGTTCCGTTCCGCGGTCGAGGAGAGCGGCTACGACATCGACCTCGTGCGCGCCCGGTTCGGCGTGAGCTTCGAACAGGCCTGCCACCGGCTGACCACTCTGGCCCGCCCGGGCGCACGGGGCGTGCCCTTCTTCATGCTGCGGCTGGATGCGGCCGGAAACATCTCCAAGCGCTTCGCCAGCGCGGTCTTTCCGTTCTCGCGCTTCGGCGGGACCTGTCCGAGATGGAACATCCACAGCGCCTTCCGGACGCCGCGGCGGATCCTGACCCAGGTGGTGGAGACGCCGGACGGCCAGCGCTACTTCACCCTGGCCCGCACCGTCGAGCGCCCCGCGACGCCCTACGCCGACGAGGATACCGACCTGGCCATAGGCCTGGGTTGCGAGCTCAAATATGCGCCCAAGCTGGTCTATGCCCGGGGTCTGGACCTGGCCGCGCCGCGGGCGACCCCCATCGGCCCGGCCTGCCGGATCTGCGAACGGCAGGCCTGTCCCCAGCGGGCGGCCGAGCCGATCAGCCGCACCCTGATCGTCGATGAATTGTCCAAGTCGGTCTCGCCCTATCCGTTCGCCCCCGGCTAGAGCGTAAATCCCGCCCTAGATGATCAGCTCTAGCGCCTGGAGCCGGCCAGGGCCGCGCGGACCGCGGGATGGATGATCTGGCCGGCGGCGACGTTGAGCCCGTCGGCGAAATGCGGGTCGGCCAGCATCGTCTGGACCCCGGCGTCGGCCATGCGCAGGACGTAGGGCAGGGTCGCCGCCGTGAGCGCCAGGGTCGAGGTCAGAGGGGCCGCCCCCGGCATGTTGGCCACGCAGTAGTGGATGATGTCGTCGACGACGAAGACGGGGTCGTCGTGGCTGGTCGGGTGGCTGGTCTCAAAGCAGCCACCCTGGTCGATGGCCACGTCCACGAGCACCGCCCTCGGTTTCATCAATTTAAGGTCCTCCCGCCGGATCAGCTTGGGGGCCGCGGCGCCGGGGCGAAGCACGCAGCCGATGACCAGGTCCGCCGTGGGCAGGAAATCGAGCAGCGCCTGTCGCGACGAATAGAGCGTGCGCACGCGCCCGCCGAACTGGATGTCGACCGCCGCCAGCCTGTCCGCGGCGATATCGAAAACCGTGACCTCGGCGCGCAGGCCCACGGCGATCTCCGCGGCGTGCATCCCTGAAACCCCCGCGCCCAGAATACCGACCCGGGCCGGGGCGACGCCGGGGACCCCCGACATCAGCAGCCCGCGCCCGGCCGGCTTCAGGAGGTAGGCGGCGCCGGCCATGGCCGCCATGCGTCCGGCCACCTGGCTCATCGGGGCGAGCAGGGGCAGCCGACCCTGTTCGTCGGTGACCGTCTCGTAGGCGATCGCCGTGCAGCCCGACTTGATCAGGCCCTGGGTCTGCTTCGGGTCGGCCGCGAGGTGCAGATAGGCGAACAGGGTCTGGTCCGGCCGCAGGCGGGCGATCTCTTCGGCCTGCGGCTCCTTGACCTTGACGATCAGTTCGCTGGCCTCGAACACCGCGGCCCCGTCGGCCAGAATGTTCGCCCCCGCCACGCGGTAGTCCGCATCGGAGAGGCCGACGCCTGCGCCGGCCCTCTGTTCGACGCAGACCTGATGGCCGTGGGCGACCAGCTCGCCGACGCCGGCGGGGGTCAGCCCGACCCGGAACTCCCGCGCCTTGATCTCCCTGACCGTGCCGATCCGCATCGTCCGTCTCCTCGTGGGAAGACAACGTGCGACGAAGCGTTTGGTGATCGTCGCCGAAGCCGTCCGCATCTTATGGGCCCGTTCCCCGTCAAACTCGGGAACCCATCGGGCGCTGCAGGATTAGTGCGGTTCGGGGCCTGCACTGACGTCAGGCGCGGATCGCGTGGGCCCTATCGACTGCTGGAATATCGATGTTTGAGTCTGTGAGAGGATCGGGATGGCCACATTCGAGGTCACTGTGGAGCGCGGTCACGAGGCTGAATCCTTCAACACGGCGCTTTACAGATTCGTGGAGTTGAAACGAAGCTCCCTCGACGATTCCCTACTTGCGCTTGTGACCGAACCCCTCGGGCCAAAGGAGCGGAAGCGCGTCACTCTATGGAGCGACGCGGCCGCTCAAGATTTCCAAACCTTCTGGCGCCTCTATTCTGGACGTCTCAAGAACGCCTAGGCAGGCTTGGAGACCAGGATGGCGCGCATCAAGGCCCGGGATATGCGGGCGATAGCGTTTTGCATCGCCACCATCGCCTTGGTCATGGCCGCCGCATTCCAGCTGTTTGGCAGCTGGTTGCCGACGGGCGCCAGCACCGCCGCCTATGCAGTTTGGATACTGACGCGCGCGCGCATGATCCGCGTGTACCGTCGCCTGGGCGGCGAAAGCGTCGAACGCAGCAGCTATTACAGAAACTGAGCCCTTCGGTCGCCGCCGCGATCCATGATCGTCGGGTCCCGAACGTGGAACCTCACCGCGAGACGGGGTTTTTTTTAGGAGGCGGACATCGGGGCCTGACACAGGATCACGGCGGTGGAAGCAGAACAGGCGACAGCGGCGCGATCGGCTCTTTCCCGCTCCCTCCATGGCGCGGGCGGTCGCTCGGTGTCCGCTGACCTGGAGGCGATTTTTCCAGTGCGGCCGGCGGCGCAGGCGCCAAGTCCGGTCCGCATGGTCCCCGTTGGGGTTGGAGGAGCCCGGTCGCGCCCGGCCGGCCGCATGTCGCCCAGCGCCGTAGGGGGACTTCTGGCGGCCGCCTTGGCGGGCGTCGTCGTCGGGGCGATGATCGTAAAGCCGCCCGGAAGCGCCGCTTCCGTCGGCCGCCCCCCCGAGCCTTCCTCGGCGGCCCCTGCGACCGATCCGTTCGGTCCGGAGACGCTCGTCGTCGGCCCCACTTCGCCGCCTGCGATGCGCGTCCCGGCCGAGCAACAGCCGATCTCGGCGCGGTCGTATCGTCGTCCGGGCGCCGCCCCACGGCTCTCCCGGCCGGCGGCTAGAGCGGGCGCGGCCCGCACGCGTGGTTGTTGCACCTATGAGGCCCTGCGCGCAGCCGACCGGCGTCTGCGGCAAAGCTATCAGCAGGCGATCCTGGCCGGCGTTTCGCACGCCACCCTCGTGGCTTATCGTGATCGCTGGGCGGACCTGAGGCGGCGCGCCAAGTCGGAACCGGAACGTATGGTCAGCGGCTATGGGGTCCTGGCCACGGGCCTGGCTGAATCGGCGCACGACGCCCGGGTCGGCCGCTGGAGGGCCATACGGTATGTGCGCCCGCAAGAGCCCTGACCGGCCATGAAGATCGGCCCTTTGCGCGTCGGCAAGGACGCCGCCTCGGGGGAGCCGGGCGGTGTCGACGGGCGGCTGATCTATGTCATCGGCGACGTCCACGGATGCTATGAACTGCTGAAGGATCTGCTCGCCAGGGTCGCCGCCGACATCGAGGGGCGGGCGGGCGGGCGCCGTCCTGAACTCATCTTCCTGGGCGACTATGTCGACCGGGGGCCGCACTCGTCGAAGGTTCTAGACGCGCTCGTCTGGCTGCAGCGCCGTGGCGACTTGGAAGTCCGATTGCTGAAGGGCAACCATGAGCAGGCGCTGCTGGAATTCATCGACGCTCCCGACCAGGGCGGGCCCTGGATCGGCTATGGCGGCGCACAGACCCTGGAGTCCTATGGAATAGCCGCTCCTTCGCCCGGGGCCGATCCCGCCGCCTATGGACTGGCCCGGGACGATCTTCTGGACAAGATGCCGGCGTCCCACCTGAGACTTTTGCAGGGACTGGAGCTGATGGTCCTGGCCGGGGACTACGCCTTCGTCCACGCGGGCGTCAGGCCGGGCGCGTCCCTCGACCGGCAGGCGGAGGACGACCTGCTGTGGATCCGGCAGGGCTTCCTGGATGCGCAGGGGCCGTTCGAGAAGATCATCGTCCATGGCCACACATGGACAAGCGATCAGCCCGTGCTGCTTCCGCAGCGTATCGGCGTCGACACCGGCGCCTATGCGACCGGCGTGCTGACGGCGTTGCGTTTGGAGGACCATGATTTCGGGATCCTGCAGGCCAGGACCGCCCTCCCGCCGCCGACCTAAAAATTTTTCTGACCAGGGAACCGATGGGCGCCTGCGCTGTTTGGCGATTTGTCGGGTGGGAGAGGGATTCTGGACAGCGCGAGCTTTGCCGCGGCGCGGCGTGACGCGAGCGCTGATTCCAGTCTGACGCGATCGATCTCTTCGCCGGCACAGTGCCTGTCGCCATGCCCGGGAGAGAAGAAACGTGCCGTCAGCAACCGCTGCCAAAGCCGCCGCCGAGCCCCAATTCAACAGCCGCCAGCTCCTCACCGCCTTGCGGGCGTTCCGGCGCGGCGACTTCTCCGTTCGTCTCCCGCGGGACCTGACGGGGACCGAAGGTGAGATCGCCGAAGCGTTCAACGACGTGGTCGAACTCAACGACCGCATGACCAAGGAGTTCGAACGGCTGGGCGACGTGGTCGGCAAGCAGGGCAAGATCACCCACCGGGCCCGCCTGCCGGCGGCCACGGGCTCCTGGGCCGCCAGCGTCGATGCGGTCAACACCCTGATCACCGACATGGTGCATCCGACGGCGGAAATGGCCCGGGTGATCGGCGCGGTGGCCAAGGGCGACCTGTCCCAGACCATGAACCTCGAAAGCGAGGATCGCCCCCCGCGCGGCGAATTCCTGCGCATCGGCAAGGTGGTGAACACCATGGTGGGCCAGCTCGGCTCCTTCGCCTCGGAAGTGACCCGGGTGGCGCGCGAAGTGGGCACCGAGGGCAAGCTCGGCGGCCAGGCCCAGGTCAAGGGATTGGCCGGCACCTGGAAGGACCTGACCGACAACGTGAACCTGATGGCGGCCAACCTGACCGGCCAGGTGCGCAACATCGCCGAGGTGACCACCGCCGTGGCCAACGGCGACCTGTCGCGCAAGATCACCGTGGACGTGAAGGGCGAGGTGCTGGAGCTGAAGAACGCCATCAACGTCATGGTGGACCAGCTCAACTCCTTCGCCTCGGAAGTGACCCGGGTGGCCCGTGAAGTGGGCACCGAGGGCAAGCTCGGCGGCCAGGCCAATGTGCGCGGCGTGGCCGGCACCTGGAAGGATCTGACCGACAACGTGAACCTGATGGCCGCCAACCTGACCGGCCAGGTCCGCAACATCGCCGAGGTGACCACCGCCGTCGCCAAGGGCGACCTCTCCAAGAAGATCACCGTGGACGTGCGCGGGGAAATCCTGGAGCTGAAGAACACCATCAACGTCATGGTGGACCAGCTGAACGCCTTCTCCTCGGAAGTGACCCGCGTGGCGCGCGAAGTGGGCACCGAGGGCAAGCTGGGCGGCCAGGCCCGCGTGGAAGGCGTCGGCGGCACCTGGAAGGACCTCACCGACAACGTGAACTTCATGGCCACCAACCTGACTGGCCAGGTCCGCAACATCGCCGAGGTGACCACCGCCGTGGCCATGGGCGACCTGTCCAAGAAGATCACCGTGGACGTGAAGGGCGAGGTGCTGGAGCTGAAGAACACCATCAACGTCATGGTGGACCAGCTCAACGCCTTCGCCTCGGAAGTGACCCGGGTGGCCAAGGAAGTGGGCACCGAGGGCAAGCTCGGCGGCCAGGCCCAGGTGAAGGGCGTGGCCGGCACCTGGAAGGACCTGACCGACAACGTGAACTCGATGGCGGCCAACCTGACCGGTCAGGTGCGCAACATCGCCGACGTGACCACCGCCGTGGCCAAGGGCGACCTTTCCAAGAAGATCACCGTGGACGTGAAGGGCGAGATCCTGGAGCTGAAGAACACCATCAACACCCTGGTGGACCAGCTCAACTCCTTCGCCTCGGAAGTGACCCGGGTGGCCAAGGAAGTGGGCACCGAGGGCAAGCTGGGCGGTCAGGCCCGGGTGGAAGGCGTGGCCGGCACCTGGAAGGACCTCACCGACAACGTGAACTTCATGGCCGCCAACCTGACCGGCCAGGTCCGCAACATCGCCGAGGTGACCACCGCCGTGGCCATGGGCGACCTGTCCAAGAAGATCACCGTGGACGTGCGCGGGGAGATCCTGGAGCTGAAGAACACCATCAACGTCATGGTGGACCAGCTCAACTCCTTCGCCTCGGAAGTGACCCGGGTGGCCCGCGAAGTGGGCACCGAGGGCAAGCTGGGCGGCCAGGCCCAGGTGAAAGGCGTCGGCGGCACCTGGAAGGACCTCACCGACAACGTGAACGCCATGGCCACCAACCTGACCGGCCAGGTCCGCAACATCGCCGACGTGACCACCGCGGTGGCCATGGGCGACCTCTCCAAGAAGATCACCGTGGACGTGCGCGGGGAGATCCTGGAGCTGAAGAACACCATCAACGTCATGGTGGACCAGCTGAACGCGTTCGCCTCGGAAGTGACCCGGGTGGCCAAGGAAGTGGGCACCGAGGGCAAGCTCGGCGGCCAGGCCCGCGTGGAAGGCGTGGCGGGCACCTGGAAGGACCTCACCGACAACGTGAACTCGATGGCGGCCAACCTGACCGGCCAGGTCCGCGGCATCGCCGAGGTGGTGACCGCGGTGGCCCAGGGCGACCTCGAGCGCAAGCTGACCGTGGACGCCAAGGGCGAGATCGCCTCCCTGGCCGACACCATCAACGGCATGATCCAGACCCTGGCCACCTTCGCCGACCAGGTGACCAACGTGGCCCGCGAAGTGGGCATCGAGGGCAAGCTGGGCGGCCAGGCGCGGGTGCCGGGCGCCGCCGGCCTGTGGCGGGACCTGACGGACAACGTGAACCAGCTGGCCGCCAACCTCACCAACCAGGTGCGGGCGATCGCCGAGGTGTCCACCGCGGTGACCAAGGGCGACCTGACCCGCTCGATCACCGTGGAAGCGTCGGGAGAAGTGGCGGCCCTGAAGGACAACATCAACGAGATGATCCGCAACCTGAAGGATCAGACGTTGAAGAACACCGAGCAGGACTGGCTGAAGACCAACCTCGCCCGCTTCACCCGGATGCTGCAGGGCGAACGCGACCTGTCGACCGTGTCGAACCTGGTGCTGTCCGAACTCGCGCCGCTGATCAACGCCCAATGCGGCGTGTTCTACGTCTCCAACTACGACGAGGACGATCAGGTCGTGCTGGACCTGGCGGCCAGCTACGCCTTCAACCATCGCAAGCACCTGGCCAACCAGTTCAAGCTGCGCGAGGGCCTGGTCGGCCAGTGCGCCTATGAGAAGTCGCGCATCCTGCTCACCAACGTGCCGGCCGACTATGTCCAGATCAGTTCGGGACTGGGGGAGGGGGCGCCGCTCAACATCATCGTCCTGCCGGCCCTGTTCGAAGGCGAGGTCAAGGCGGTGATCGAGCTCGCCACCTTCGGCGAGTTCAGTGAAATCCACCAATCCTTCCTCGACCAGCTGATGGAATCCATCGGCATCGTGCTCAACACGATCGCCGCCAACATGCGCACCGAGGGCCTGCTGAAACAGTCCCAGCTGCTCACCACCGAGCTGCAGGTGCAGCAGGACGAGCTGAAGAAGACCAACGACCGGCTCGAACAACAGGCCGCCAGCCTGCGGCAATCGGAAGAGTTGCTCCGGGCCAAACAGGACGAACTTCAGCAGACCAACGCCGAGCTGGAGGACAAGGCCATCCTGCTTTCGGACCAGAACAAGCAGGTCGAGGCCAAGAACACCGAGGTCGAACAGGCGAAGCGGGCTCTGGAGGAGAAGGCCGAGCAGCTGGCGCTGACGTCGAAATACAAATCCGAATTCCTGGCCAACATGAGCCACGAACTGCGGACGCCCCTGAACAGCCTTTTGATCCTCTCGAAGATGCTGAGCGAAAACGCCTACGGGAACCTGTCCGAAAAGCAGGTCGAATTCGCCCGGAACATCCACGACGCCGGATCGGACCTCCTGGGACTGATCAACGACATCCTCGACCTGTCGAAGATCGAATCCGGAACGGTCACCCTGGACATCGGCGAAACCACCTTCGCCGGGCTGCGCGACCAGATGGACCGCACCTTCTCGCAGATCGCCCACGGCAAGCGCCTGGATTTCGCGATCGAGATCGCCGCGGACCTGCCGCGGTCGATGTACACCGACGACAAGCGTCTGCAGCAGGTGATCAAGAACCTGCTTTCCAACGCCTTCAAGTTCACCCACGCCGGCTCGGTGCGGCTGAAGGTGGAGCGGGTCGAGCAGGGCTGGAATCCCGGCAACGACCGGCTGAACAGCGGCGGGCAGATCCTGGCCTTTTCGGTCGAGGACACCGGGATCGGCATTCCGGAAGACAAGCAGCGCATCATCTTCGAGGCCTTCCAACAGGCCGACGGCACCACCAGCCGCAAATACGGCGGCACGGGTCTGGGCCTGTCGATCAGCCGGGAGATCGCGGCCATGCTGGGCGGCGAGCTGCGCGTGGCCAGCACGCCGGGCCAGGGGAGCACCTTCACCCTCTATGTGCCGCTCAACTTCAGCCCGGCGGCGGTGGCGCCGCCGGCGCGACTTCCGGTCCGGCCGTCCGCCGCCCTGGCCCCCAACCCGCTGCAGAGCGAGGTGACCGAAATGGTGCTGGACGATCGCGAGAGCATCGGGTCCGGCGACGCCACGATCCTCATCGTGGAAGACGATCCGCGGTTCGCCTCGATCCTGCTCTCCCTGGTGCGCGATTCCGGGTTCAAGGGAGTGGTGACCGGCGAAGGCTCGGCCGCCCCATCCCTGGCGACGCGTTTCGAACCGAACGCCATCATGCTGGACATAGGCCTGCCGGACATGGACGGCCTCGCCCTGCTCGATCTGCTGAAGCGGACGCCGACCACGCGTCACATCCCGGTCCACCTGATTTCCGCAGACGATCAGCGCGGCCTCGGCCTTTCCATGGGAGCGTTCGGCTTCACCCATAAGCCGGTGGAGCGCGAGCTGGTCGTGTCCACCCTCAAGGGCGTCAAGGGCTTCGTGGCCAATGCCGACCGGCAGGTGGCCCTGGTCGGCGGCGAGGGCCAGGCGGCCGAAATCTTGCGCGAGTGTTTCCCGCAGGTCGAGATCGTACCGACGCTCAAGCACCTGCTTGACCGTGCGCCTTCGGCGCGGCCCCACGGGATCGTCATCGACGCCGACGTCATCGCCCCGCCGCGGCTCATCGAGCAGCTCAAGGGCAAGGCGTCCGACCTTGCGCCCGTAGTGGTCTACGCCCCGACGGAGGTGAGCGCCGAGAACGACCGGCGTCTGCGGACGGCGTTGTTCGGAGGGCTGCTGCGACTGGCCCGCACCCCCGAGCAGCTTGTGGACCAGACAACCTTGCTGCTGCACGCGCCGTTGGCCCGCCTGCCCGAGCCCGTCCGCAACACCGTCGTCCAATCGCGCCGGGCCGATGCGGTACTGACCGGCCGGACGGCGGTGGTGATCGACGACGACATCCGCAACATCTTCTCCCTGGCCAGCGCGCTTGAGGAGTACGGCATGACGCTCCGCTACGCCGAGAGCGGCCGGGCGGGACTGAATCTGCTGGGCGAGATACCCCGGGTCGATGTCGTGCTGGTCGACATCATGATGCCCGACATGGACGGCTATGAGACCATTCGCGAGGTGCGCAGCACCCCGGGCTTGGCGCACCTGCCCATCATCGCCGTCACGGCCAAGGCCATGAAGGGCGACCGGCAGAAGTGCCTCCAGGCCGGCGCCTCGGACTATGTCTCCAAGCCCGTGGACATCGACCGGTTGGTCTCGGTGCTGCGGGTCTCGATCCAGCGGGCGGACGCCCTCAAGTTCAAAGACAATTTCGCGGCGGTTTGACGTGATCGATACCGATTCCCGCCCGCGGGACCCGCCCGGTTCCAGCGCCCAGCCCGCGTTGTCGGCCAGGCTGGCCAAGGTGCTGATCGTCGATGACGACGAGCGCAACGCCTTCGCCGCCTTGCAGGCGCTGGACGACCTCGGCTGCGAGTTGGTGGTGGCCCGGTCCGGCGCCGACGCCCTTCGGCGAGTGCTGGAGGACGATTTCGCCGTCATCCTCCTGGACCTGCACATGCCGGGGATGGACGGCTATGAGACCGCCGGACTGATCCGGTCGCGGCAGCGGACGCGCAGCGTGCCGATCGTTTTCCTCACGGCTGTGTTCCGGGAAGAGGCCCACCTGTTCCAGGCCTATTCGGCCGGGGCGGTGGACGTGGTGTTCAAGCCGGTGGACCCCTTCATTCTGCGCTCGAAGGTGTCGGTGCTGGTCGATCTCCACGTCAAGACCATGGAGGTGACGCAACAGGCGGAGCGGCTGCAGCGCCTCCTCGACGAAAACCTGCGGGTCCAGGCCGAAAAGCAATCCGCGCAACGGGCGCTGCGCGACGCCCAGAAGCGGCAGCAGGCGATCCTGCAGTCCCTGCCCATCGTCTTCCACTCGCGCGCAACCTCGGAACCCTATCCCGCCCTGTTCGTCAGCGACAGCGTGCGCACCGTCACCGGCTTCGAGCCGCGCGCCTTCACCGAGGAGCCTGCGTTCGGACTGGACCGCGTCCACCCGGAGGACCGCGCCAAGGTGGTCGAGGCCTTGTCCGGGGCGGCGGAGCGGGGGGCCTACACTTGCGAATACCGCTGGCTCTGCGCCGACGGCGCCTATCGCGTCCTGCTCGACCAGGGGATCTGGAGCGCCGGCGAGGACGGCGGCGCCCCGGAGATCATCGGCACAATCCTCGACGCCACCGAACGCCGGTCGCTCGAGGAGCAACTGACCCAGGCCCGGAAGATGGAGGCGGTCGGCCAACTCACGGGCGGCGTCGCCCACGACTTCAACAACCTGTTGACCGTGGTCCTGGGCAACATCGACATGATGTCCCGCCGTCCCAACCAGGACGCCAGGCTCAAGCGCCAGATCGCGGCCATCCGCCATGCCTCCGAACGGGGCCGGGGGCTCACCCGCCAGCTGCTCGCCTTCTCACGCCGGCAACAGCTCAGTCCGGTGGCGCTCGATATCGACGCCCTGATCCAGGGATTCATGCCGCTGATGCGCCAGGCCGTCGGCGACAGCGTGGTGGTGGAGCTGGCCCTGGGCGGGGGAGGTCTGTTCGCCTACGTCGATCCCGTCCAACTTGAATCGGCCCTGCTCAACCTGGCCGTCAACGCGCGCGATGCGATGCCCCAGGGCGGCGTCCTGACCATATCCACCCAGGCGGTCACCGATCCGCACGAGCCGGCCGACAGGGCCTCCTGGGTGCAGATCAGCCTGCGCGACACCGGCATTGGCATGCACAAGGACGTGGTCGAACGGGTGTTCGAGCCTTTCTTCACCACCAAGGAAGTGGGCCTTGGCTCCGGTTTGGGCCTGTCGCAGGTCTATGGCTTCGTTTCGCAGTCCGGAGGGCGGGTGTGGGTCGAAAGCCAGCCCGGCGAAGGCGCCTTGTTCCATCTTAGGCTGCCCCGTTGCGCCGCCTCGACGGCGGAGCGCGCCTCGTCCAAGGAGGGGCCGGCGCCGGACCACGTCGGCGGCAGCGAAAGGCTGCTGATCGTCGAGGACGACAAGGAGGTGCTCGCCCTCACCGTCGAGATCCTCGCCGGCCTTGGCTACCAGGTGGTGACCGCCGGCGATGCGTCCGAAGCCCTGGAACATCTGCATGGGGCGGAGCCGATCGATCTGATGTTCTCCGACGTGGTCATGCCCGGAGGAACCAGCGGGGTCCAACTGGCCCATCTGGCCCGGAGCCTGCGCCCCGATATCCGTATCCTGCTGACCTCGGGCTACGTCGGGCGGCCGGGACAAGTCGGCTCGGAGTTCCCGGTCCTGGACAAGCCCTACGAACCGGGCGCCCTGGCGAGCCGGCTGCGCGATCTGCTCTCCGCGGGGCCGGCCGTTCCCGACTTGGCGTCCGCGCGCCGGGACACGAAACCGGCCAGGGCGCGGAGCCCGCGAAAGGTCGGCTGACGGTTCTGCGGGTCCGCGCGAAGCGACGGCGCCCTTGCCGGTGAAATCGAACCGTACACGCGATGAATGGCGACGGCCTGGCCGAAGGACCGAAGGCGGTCTTCAGAGGCGGAGACAATTGCGGCGGATCGGAAATCGCATGATAGGGATTGGGGCTTCTCGAGCCCCACGGACAAGAGATATGGCGAATGCGGAAGTATAGAAAAAACCTGCCTCTTCTGCTCCTCACCGTCCGCGAGGCTATCCGCGCCAACTTCCAGCCGACCCTCAGGAAATACGGCATCACCGAGCAGCAGTGGCGAATCCTGCGCGCCTTGCACGAGGCGAAGCTGATGGGCGTTACCGAAATCGCCGACGCCTGCCTGATCTTCAGGCCGAGCATCGTCGGCATAGTACAGCGGATGGAGGAGATGAACCTGGTCAAGCGCGCGGCGGTCAAGACCGACAAGCGCCGGGTGAACATCTCGCTGACGCCTCGAGGCAAGGCGCTCGTCAATGAGATCCTGCCGATCTTCGACGCGATCTATGCGCAGCTGGAAAATGCCGTCGGGGCGGAGAAACTGGACAAGCTCTACCAGGTGCTCGACGACATGATGACCCATCTGGGCGAGCTTTCGCTTCAGGACGGCGAGATCTCGACGGGGACGGAGATCTCGACCGGGACGCGGGCCCTGTCGTTGGTCCGAAAATAGCCTGCTCGGCCCCGCGAGGCGGGCCCGGCCTCCAGCCAGGAATTTCGCCGCTCCCCGCATCGGTGAACCGTGCGGGGTGGGGAACCCGTATGGGGCGTCCGCGGGTTGTTCAGGCGTCGCCGGGGCGGCCGAGCGACAACCTTTGAAAAGGAAAACCGCCATGCAGAACCGTGACCTGACTCCTTGGACCGGATCGCGATCAGCGATCCCGTACAGCCGCGATCCCCTCGCCTCGTTCCGGCGGGAGGTCGATCGCTTTCTCAACGACGTCTTGACCCCAGGTGAAGCGCGCAGCTTCGGCCCGCCGGCGGCCCTCGCGGTATGGCCAAGCCTCGACCTGCAGGAAACCGATCAGGGTTACACGCTGACCGCCGAGTTGCCCGGATTGGACCCCAAGGACGTCGAGATTAACCTGCGGGACAACGTGCTGGTGATCAGCGGCGAGAAGCGCGCGGAAAACAAGGAGGAAAACGGCGGCCGCACCTACGCCGAACGCGTCTATGGCCGCTTCCAGCGCATCGTTCCGCTCGACGCCGAGGTTGACGCCGACCGGGTTGAAGCCAAGGTCAAGAACGGCCTCCTGACCGTCGAACTGCCGAAGAATCCGGCGGCGAAGGACAAGGATCGCCGCATCGAGATCAAGTCCTGACAACAGGGCTCGACTCTTTGGGAACGGGCGCGCAGCCGCAGCCGCCCGCCCGGTTGCGCGCTTGGCGCCGCGCCTTCGTGGTTCAGGCTATGGCGTCGCTTTCGCTGGACGGGAGTTCCGCTTCACTGGAGTGGGCCAGGCCATGGGTCATGGCGAAGATTCCGGCGCCGAAGACCACGATGCCGGCGAGCACGCCCGATATGATGCCGGCGGGTGTCGCGAAGGCCACGATCAGGAAGGCCAGCACCGAGGCCGTGTGGATGGCGATCCACTTCAGGCCCAGCATGAAGCGATGATAGGTGCGCGCGTGGGCGGCAAGGTCGGGGTCCTGGTCGGCTCGGTCGGTAGGCATCTGGGTCTCTCCGTCCGGTGGGGAGTCCGATTCCAACGGTTGGGACCCGGACAAGGTTTCCCTTCCGGGCGCCTGGCCGTCAGAAAGACTTGGTCAGGCCGACGAAGAGGCCGCGCCGGGCGCCGTACTGGGGGGCGCCGACCCCGACTCCCGTTCCGTCGCGGATCAGATAGACCTCGTCGAAGACATTGATCAGATCGACCCGCGCCTCCAGGTCGCCCCCGGCGATCCGGAGCTTCTGCGAGGCGGTCAGATTGACCTCGACGTAGCCCGGCACATGGTCGCCGTTGGGGACGGCGCCGGTGGTCCGGCGCAGGCCCGAACCGTAGAGGGCGTCGGCGCCGATCCGGGTCCCCCCGTCGAACCGATAGGAGACGCCGGCCGAGGCCGTGTAGGTCTGGTCGTGGTCGAGATAGATGTAGTGGGTCTTGATGTAGGCCAGGTCGGCGGGATCGAAGTTGAACTGGCTGGAGACGATGTCGCGGCCCTGGGCCTTTTGCGCCGCGAAGTTGGCGTAGGCCGACAGGGCCCCATCGTCGTAGGTGGCGCTGAGTTCGACCCCCTGGATCTTGCCGTCGGCATAATTGAACGGCGTCAGGATGATCGGCGCCCCGAACTGGCCCTCGTCGACCAGGTTCTTGGATATCCGATAGAAGCCGTCGATCCCCAGGGTCAGGTGGGAACCGATCTTCTGCTGCGCCCCGACGTCGAAATAGTGCTGCCGCTCGGCGAAGGGCGTGGTGTTGGTCAGGCTCGGGGCCTCGGCGGTGGTGCCGACGAACTTGGCTACGGTTGCGCCGCCCACCAGCTCGAACGGCGGCGGGCTGAAATAGCGCGCATAGCCGGCGTGGACGGTCGTCGCCTCGGCGGGGGTCCAGACAAGGTTCACCCGCGGGCTCAACTGCTGTTCCGCGCGGTAGCCTTCGTAGCGGTCGGCCCGCAGCCCGTAGTTCAAGGTCAGGTCGGAGGCGAGCTTCCATTCGTCCTGCAGATAGGCGCTGTAGGTCCACTGGGTCTGGCCGCCGTTGTCGGCGATGGCGACCGGAACGTCGCCGGTCGGAGCGCCGTCGGCGCCGGTGGGGAAGACGTAGGTGGTGGTCCGGCTGGTGGCGCGCTCGTTCTGGATGATGACGCCGCCGCGCAGGGTGTGGCTGTCGTCCAGGTGGTAGACGCCTTCGGTCTGCAGTCCGACGGCGAGGTCGCGCTTGGCCGCGAACTCGGCCATGCCGTTGTAGAGCAGCTCCCCCACCACGTCAGGGCGATAGGTCAGGGTCGAATAGCGGGCGAACAGCGAGGTCTGCAGGGTCCAGCGATCGGCGGCGTGCAGATAGCTGGCGATGGCGTAACCGGTGGTCTCCCGCTGGCGCTCGTTCAGCCGCTCGCTGGGATAGTCGGTCCGGCCTTGTACGGCGAAGGTTCCGTCGGGGTTCAATCCCGTCGGGTTGGGGATCTGGAACTGTTGGTTCGAATAGCCGCCGATGAACGACACCCGGTCGGTGGAGCTCAGGATGTGGTCGAGGTAGACAAAGGCCTGGCCCTGGTCGGTGGTGTCGTGATCCGGGGTCGAACTGCCGTCCGGGCTCTCGATGCCCAGTTTGCTGTGCTTGAAGCTCGCCGAGACGAAGGCGTTGGTCGAGCCGGAAGAGCCGCCGTACGAGACGCTCGGCTCGTAGGTTCCGTGGCTGCCGCCATAGAGCGAGACCTCGCCCCCGTTGCCGAAGCCGGTCTTGGTGGTGATGTCGAGCACGCCGGCCGTGCGCAGCCCGTACTGGGCGGGCATGGCGCCGGTGATCAGGTTCATCGAACCGATCAGCCGCGGGCTGAGGGTCTGGCCGAACACCGAGATGCCCTCGGGCAGGATCACCCCGTTCAGACGGTACTGGATGCCATTGTGGTCGTCGCGGACGTGCAGCTGGCCAAAGCCGTCCTGCACCACCCCGGGCATCTGCAGCACCACCTGGTTGAGCGCCTGGTTCGAGCCTCCTGGCGCCGCCTCGATGGTCTGGTTGGTGACGGTGTAGGTGCTCGCCCCCAGGCTCGGCTGGATCGACTGGCGCGCCGAGTCCAGGCGCTGGGCGGTGACGATGATCTCAGGAACGGCGTCGGTGGTTTTTTCGGCCTGGGCGCGGGCTTGGCCGGCGGCGAGGGCTGAAGCAGCGGAGGCCGCCAGCAGGAGCGTTCTGAAGGTCATGGTCGACATCTCAAGGGGATGATGATCGACCATTATGTTATATCATAACGGGCGCCAACCATTTTTATGAGGCTTGGCGACGTGTGTCGCCGGGCCCGGCTTTTCCGCCAAGGGGCGAGTTCTAGGCCGACGCGTCCGCCGTCCGATCGATGGCGGGTAGGGGGGCGCCCCGGATCACGGCCTCGAACGAACGGAGGCGCTTATAGATCGACTGCAACTCGACGATGGTGCTCCAGGAATTGACCAGATACTGGAATGACGAACTGACCTGGCCGAAGGCGCCGAGGATTTGCTGCAGCAATCCATAGGTCACGGTCGCCGCCAGGATCGCCGGACCGAGGAGGGCCAGGGCGAAGATGGCGTCCGCCTGAAGATAAATCATCCTGACGACATTGAAGTACATGTAGTTGAAATATAAGTTGAAGTAGTTTTTTCGGACCTTGGCGAACAGGGCCTTGACCGTAGGGGGCTGGGCGCGGTCCGCATCGTCCTCGCCATAGACCAGTTCCTTGCGATAGGCCGCCTCAACGCGCTGGTTGCGGAACTGCAGTCCCGGCAATTTGACGCCGGCAAGGGCCAACAGGCCCGTTCCGAAGGCCGCCCAAAGCAGGGCGGCGAACACCAGTGCGTTGGGTGTGGAGCCCAGGAACGGCAGCGATTTGACGTGGACCGAAAGGCCCATCAGCACGGGCAGGAAGGCGATCAGGGTCATCGCCGAATTGATCAGGCTGCCGCCCATGTCCTCGGTGGTGGTCGAAAAGCGCATGGTGTCTTCCTGCACCCGCTGCGCGGCGCCCTCGATCAGCCGCAGCTTTTCCCAGTGAGCCATGTAATAATCGTTCATGGCCGTGCGCCAACGGAAAACATAGTGACTGATGAAGAACAGATTGAACACGCCCGTGGTGACGTAGAAGAAGCCAAGGAATAGGAACGTCACGATCTGGCCATAGAATTGAGCCGCCGTGACCGGCGCTTTCTTGTCGAGCGCCACCTGGATCAGGTCCCACATCGGACCGTACCAGTTGTTGACGCCGACGCTGACCTCGACCTGAAGGTAGGTCAGGAACAGGATCAGCGCCGACCCCAGGATCGACCAACGCTGCCATGGGTGCGGCGCCACCGTCCGCCAGAACCCCGCGAACAGGCCCACGGCCGTCCAATAGTATAGGTAAAACCAGAGGAACGGCCTCGACCAGAACATCGATACGCCGATGACCGGCGGCGTCTTGGGCGGCGCCGGCGGCAGGCCGAAGTGGGCGCCGAAATCGCGGCCTCCGAAATACCAGAGCGCCATGGCGAAGGCGGTCCAAAGCAGGACGGACCAGCCGAAAACCCTTGGCCGGGGGAAGAAGGACACAAACATGAACCGCCTCCAGAGAGGCCGGCGCGTGGCCAACCCAGAATGTCGAAGCGCGCCGGACGGACTAATCGATAGCCCGTCGAAATCGGGACGGATAGACGACCCTCAAGCTTCCGGAGGCGGCGAGTGGGAAAACATGGGCGGCTCGCGAAACCGCACCACATGCAAGGTTCCCTCGCCGTCGGTGACCGCAAGGCTTTCCACCGCCGGCCCGCGCCGCTGCGCGGCCAACGTCCGGGGCCGATGGATCAGATGGTCCAGACCTGAAAGAGCCACGGAAAAGAGGTCGTCCTTGGGGTCGTAGGAGAAGCCCACGATGGGAGTCCATTCCGCCGCGATCTGGTCGCCGAGCCCCAGGGAAGCGACCTCCACCTCGGCCTGTTGGCCCACCAGAAGGGGCGAGAGGCGGTCGCAGAATACAGTCCAGGCATTCCTTTCAATCACCTCGACGGACATGGTCGAACTCCTCTGCTGGATCGCCGCCCGGCCTGGCCCGACATGCCGGCGCTCGGCTACAAGACTAGGGCGGGCGGCGCCGCGTTCCACGACCGCCGTCGGTTTGCGGCCGGCCAAGCGGAGCCCGGCGCCGAGTTGACTTGCCAACCCCCTGACGTGCATTGGTTTGCCTAAGGAGAACGCGCGCGCCTAGTGTGTGGCGACCGCCGAGGGGGCGGGCGCGGCGCGACGGACCGGGCGCGTTGACGGGTAGGGATGCCCAGGCTACTGCCGCCGACGATGGCGTCTCGGGGATGCCTCCCGCCGCGGGTGACTCCGGAGGCGCGCTCGGCGATGTTGAGGCGTTTCAATCGACAGGGAATTCCTAATGAGTTCGGACACCACCGTCTCCGCCGCCATCGCCGAAATCCTGAAACGCGAAGGCGTGGACGTGGTGTTCGGCTATCCCAGCAACCGGGTGCTGGAGACCGCCGCCCAGGCCGATATCCGCACCGTGATCGTGCGCCAGGAGCGCACGGGCGTGCACATGGCCGACGCCTTGTCGCGGATGACCCGCGGCAAGCGCATGGGGGTCTTCGCCATGCAGCACGGCCCGGGGGCGGAGAGCGCCTATGGGGGCGTGGCCCAGGCCTACGGCGAATCGATTCCGGTGCTGATCATTCCGCAGGGCTATTCCCGGCGCCTCGCCCATGTGCCGGACAATTTCAACTCGACCATCTCCATGGCCGGGATCTCCAAGCATGCCGAACCGGTGAATTCGGGCGCCGAGGTCGAGAACATCATGCGCCGGGCCTTCACCCAGCTGCGCAACGGCCGCGGGCGCCCGGTGGTCGTCGAGCTGCCGTCTGACGCCGTGAACGATCCGGTCCCCGGGCCCCTGACCTATGAAGCGGTGGTCGCCACCCGCTATGGACCCGACCCGGCGGCGGTCGAGGCGGCGGCCGAGACCCTGGTCAACGCCAAGAACCTGGTGATCTACGCCGGCCAGGGCGTGCATTGGGCCGAAGCCTACGCCGAACTGAAACGGCTGGCCGAACTTCTGGCCGCGCCGGTCTGCACCAGCCTGCCGGGCAAGAGCACCTTCGACGAGACCCATCCCCTGGCGCTCGGCTCCGGCGGGGGGGCGATGCCGCTGCAGGTGCGTCACTTCATCAACAAGTCGGACGTCATCTTCGGGATCGGCTGCAGCTTCTCGGAGACGGTCTTCGGGGTGAAGATGCCGACGGGCAAGACCATCGTCCACGCCACCCTGTCCGAGGTGGACATCAACAAGGCCCTGCCGACCAAGCACGCCCTGCTTGGCGACGCCAAGCTGTCGCTCACGGCCCTGATCGAGGCCTGCGCCAAGCGCATCAAGAGCCCCCGCGACCCCTCCGCCGTCATCACGGAGATCAAGTCGGTGGAGGCCGAATGGATGAAGCAGTGGTTGCCGCTGCTGACCTCGGACGAAACCCCCATGACGCCATACCGGGTGCTGTGGGACCTGCAGCACACGGTGGATGTGGCCAACACCATCATCACCCACGACGCGGGCCCTCCGCGCGACCAGATGACCCCCTTCTGGAAGAGCACCCAGCCCCTCACCTTCATCGGCTGGGGCAAGACCACCCATCTGGGCTATGGCCTGGGCTTGGCCATGGGCGCGAAGCTGGCCTGCCCGGACAAGCTGTGCATCAATGTCTGGGGGGACGCGGCGATCGGCTTCACGGGCATGGACTTCGAGACCGCCGTGCGCGAACGCCTGCCGATCCTGTCGATCCTGCTCAACAACCAGTCCATGTCCCTCGAACGGAAAAACATGCCGGTCGCCACCGAGAAGTACCGGGCGACGGACATTTCCGGAAACTACGCGAAGTTCGCCGAAGCCTTGGGCGGCTACGGCGAGCGGGTGTTTAAGCCCGAGGACATTGTGCCGGCGATCAAGCGGGGGATCGCCCAGACCGAGGCCGGCCGGCCGGCCTTGCTCGAGTTCATGACCAGCAAGGAGACGCGTTTCTCCAGACAATAAACTCAGGGGCGCCCTGGGCGGGAAGAGGGCGCCCGCTCAGCTCCCCGCTCTCAGCCGTCGGACGGCCAGGTCTCCAGCACGTCGACGAAGCGGGCGAGCCCGGTCGGTCTGATAACAAGCGGATAAACTATCCGAGAATAATAAAAATGATAAACCAGGGAGCCGACATGGAAAGTGAAAGGCGCGTCGTCAATGTCACCGAGGTGATCAACGGGGCTAAGATCAGTCCTTTCCAGTTTAGCGTCTATGCGATGCTGTTCCTGGTGATATTCCTGGATAGCTACGACACCCAGTCGATCTCCTTTGTCGCCCCCTCCATCTCCAAGGCATGGCGCATCACCCCGGCCTCGTTCGGGCTGATCTTTTCGTCCGGCCTCACCGGGCTCGCGGTTGGGGCGCTGTTCGGCGGCAGACTGGCGGACCGCATCGGCCGGCGCTGGATGGTGATCGGCTCGGTCGCCTGGTTCGGCGTCATGACCCTCGCCTGCGCTTTCACCACCTCCTACGAGGAACTGCTGATCTGCCGGTTCGTGGCCGGCATCGGCCTTGGCGGCGCGGTCGCGAACTTCTTCACCCTGATCGCCGAATATTCCCCGACCCGCTCGGTGCTCTCCATCGTCGCCGTGACCAATTGGGGCACCCCCATCGGTGCCATCATGGGCGGATCCATCGCCGGCAAGATGATCCAGGGCTGGGGCTGGCAGTCGATCTTCTACCTCGGAGGGGTTCTGCCGCTGCTGCTCACGCCGGTGCTGATCGCCTTCCTGCCGGAATCCGTACGCTTCCTGACCCTCGATCCGACCAAGCGCTCGAAGATCGCGCGAATCCTGTCGCGCATCGAACCGAACCAGGTGTTCAAGGAGACCGACGACTTCCGCGTCGCCAAAAGCGTGGCCGGAAGGGGCGGCATCGCCGCCCTGTTCAGGGACGGATTGGCCGCGGGCACGATCCTCTTGTCCCTCACCATGGCCCTCAGCCTGCTCCTGGTCTTCTGCGTGGTGAACTATCTGCCGCTCCTGCTCCAGAAGGCGGGCGTGCCGCTCGGTCAGGCGGTGATGGGCGGGGTGGTGTTCAACCTTTCGGGGCTGCTCGGCAGCTTCCTGGTCTCGGTCCTGGTCTCGCGCTTCGTGCGCCGTCGCCCGTTCGCGCTGCTTGGGGCCTCCTATGTCGTGGGCGGCCTGGGCGCGGTGTTGATCTGGGCGGCTGGCGCCAACGTGCTTCTGGCCATGGGGGCGATCTTCTTCACCGGCTTCTTCGTCATCGGCGCCCAGATCTCGGTGGGCGCCCTCATCGCTAGCTATTATCCGACGCCGATCCGAGGCACGGGGGTGGGCTTTTGTCAGGGCTTCTCCCGCATCGGCGCGCTGCTGGGTCCGCTGGTCGGGGGGGCGGTGCTGGCCCAGGCGGCCTATCCCACGCAGCTGTTCCTGTTCTGCCCGATCCCGGCCCTGGCAGCAGCCGTTTGCCTGTTCCTGATGTGGCGCGCCGCCGCCGACAGACCGGGCGCGGCGAGGGCGGCGTCCGCAGACGGCGACGCTGGGCCCGCGTTGGCGGTGGAATGACAGTCCGTTCCAGTTCCGGGGCCCCGGTCCTGATCATGCCGAAAGCTTCCGCCTCGCCCCTCGTCGTCGCGCGTCAGCCGGGGGAGGCAAGGTGCTTGACCAGGACGTCCTGGCCGCGGCGCGCGGCGAGAGCGCCAGTCCGCGGCGTTTCCTGGCCGCCGAGCCCTTGCAGGGCGTGGTCAGCCCTGATCTAGGCTACCGATCTCCAATCACGGGATTGCTTTTATGAACACCGGACTGAAGGAACGGCTGCGCGTGATCGCCGAGACGGCTGACGCCGCCCTCTTGGAGCAGCCGCTGCGCTCGCTCGAGGACCTGGAGGCCATCGAGCGTGTCCCGCTCGAGGAGCGGCTGAAGATCACCGATTTCTGCCGGCGCATGGACGTCGCCCTGGCGGCGCACGACCCGGCCGAGACCGCCATCTCCTACGTCCCCGACGGCGATGTCGAGCGCGAGCCCGAGGTGGTCTCCTTCGGCGAGCTGCGCAGCAACATCGCCCGCACCGCCGCCCTGTTGCGCGCCAACGGGGTCGGGCGCTCGGACGTCGTCGCCATCCTGACCCCGGCGACGCCGGCGATCTACTGGTCGGTGCTGGGCGCGCTGCAGGCCGGGGTGGTGTTCCCGCTGAACTGGATGCTGGAGCCGCCCTATATGCTCCATCTGCTGCGGGAGGCGGGGGTGAAGGCGGTGATCGCGCTGGGCCCCACCCCCGGCTTCAAGATCTGGGAATCGCTGATGTCCATCGCCGGCGAGCTGCCCGGCGTGAAGATCTGGTCGGTGCAGGGACCGGACGGGACGCTCCTGCCGGACAGCGACCTCGACCTCGCCATCGCCGGCCAGGACGAGGCCAAGGGCGCGATCGAGCCGACGGAGGGGGAGGCCATCGCGGCCTTCGTCCACTCGGGCGGCACCACCGGCCTGCCGAAGATCGTCAAGCTCTCGCACCGGGCCCTGTCGTACCGGCATTGGACCGGGCAGATCGCGTCCCAGTACACCTTGGGCGAGGTCAATCTGCACGACTCGCCGATGTTCCACACCGGCGGCTTCATGGGCCGGCTGCTGCCGCCTATGGCCAGCGGCGCTAGCGTGGTGATCCCGAGCATCTGGGGCGCGCGGGACAAGACCTACATCGCCAACTACTGGCGTTTCGTCGAGCGCTACCGGGTCAGCCGCCTGTCGGGGGTGCCCACGACCCTGGCGGTGCTGTCGAAGTCCTCGACCGACGGCGCCGACCTGTCCTCGCTGAAGCCCTTCTTCATGACCGGGTCGAGCCCGCTGCCCGCCTCGGTGCGCCGCGACTTCGAGGCGGTCTCCGGCGTGCGGGTGCTGAACTCATACGGGATGACGGAGAACACCGCGAGCATCGCCATGGACCCCCGCGACGGAGTGCGCAAGGAGGGCAGCTCGGGGATGCGGCTGCCCTACACCCGTATCCGCGCCGTGGCCGTCAACGCGCCCGACATCGGCAAGCGCATCTGCGGGCCGAACGAGATCGGCATGTTGCAGATCACGAGCCCCGGCCTGACTTCCGGGTACGTCAACCCGGCCCACGAGAAGGGCGCGCGCACCGAGGACGGCTGGCTGATCACCGGCGACCTCGGGCGGATCGACGAGGACGGCCGCATCTTCATCACCGGCCGGCCCAAGGACGTCATCATCCGCGGCGGCCACAACATCGACCCGGCCCTGATCGAGGACCCGCTGCTGCAGCTTCCCGACGTGCTGCACGCCGCCGCGGTCGGCAAGCCCGACAGTTATGCGGGCGAGCTGCCTGTGGTCTACGTCCAGCTGCTTCCGGGCTCCAAGCGGACGGAGGCCGAGCTCCTGGCCCATCTGAGCTCCTGCATCATGGAGCGCGCCGCCATGCCCAAGGAGGTGTTCATCGTCGAGCACGTCCCCCTGACCGATGTCGGCAAGCCGTCCAAGGTCGCCCTGCGCATGGACGCCGCCGAGCGGGTGTTCCGGGCGGTGCTGTCGGAGGCGACGGGACTCTCCGCCGCCGACGGACGGCTGGCGGTCGAGGTGCGGAGCCACGCCACCAAGGGGACCGAGATCGCCGTCGGCCTGGCTGGGGTCGCGCCGGCCGATCGGGCGGCGACGGCCGCCGCCGTCGAGAAGGTTATGGAGGGGTACCCCTTCGCCCACGTCGTGGAATGGAGGGACTGAGCATGGCCGTCGCCCGTACCGGACTGCCGCTTTCGCCCCTGCGCAGCCTTCTCTTCGTACCCGGAATCCGCGCCGAGCTGGTGGAGAAGGCGCTCGCCACCGGCGTCGACGCCCTGGTGCTCGACCTGGAGGACTCCGTCCCGCCGCCGCGACGGGAGGAGGCCCGCGCCAACGTCGCCGCCGTGCTCGCCCGCTACCCCGACCGGCTGACCTTCATCCGCATCAACCACCCCAGCGAAGGCGAACTGGAGCAGGACCTGTCGGTCCTGGCCCCGCACCCGATGCAGGGCCTGATGGCCCCCAAGGTGGACGGCCCGGGCGACATCGCCGAGATCGACGCCCGGCTCAGCGCTTTCGAGAGAGCCGCGGGGCTGGAGCCCTACGCCATCAGCCTGATGGTGGTGATCGAAACCGCGCTCGGCCTGCGCAACTTCTACGACACCGTGGCCAGCACCCCGCGGGTGCGCGGCGCGGGCCTGGCCACCGCCAACGAGGGCGACCTGATGGCCGACCTGGGAGCCCAGTGGACGCCGGAGGGCGAGGCCCTGGCCTACGCCCGGGGCAAGTTCGTCGTCGATGGTCGGGCGACGAAGGGGATGGTGCTGTTCGACGGGCCGCTGATCGACATCCAGGACACCGCTGGCCTGGAGCGTGAAAGCCGTCTGGCGCGCCGGCTGGGCTTCGATGGCAAGGTCGCCATCCATCCCCGCCAGGTGGCGACCATCCACGAGGCCTTCTCGGTCTCGGCCCAGGAGGTCGCCCGGGCCCGCCACCTGATCGAGGTCTTCCGGGAGGCCGAAGCCAAGGGCCTGGGGGCGGTGCAGGTGGACGGGACCATGGTCGACTACGCCAACGTCCGCCGGGCCGAACGTATCCTGGCCCTGGCCGGCCTTCCCGTGACGCCTTGAGCCGCCGATGAGGATGCCCCCTCCGGACTAGGCGGCGATGCAGCGGCGGGCGCCATAGCCGGCGACCTGCGCCGTCTCCTGTCCTTCGGGGACTTGCAATCTGCTCCAACCGGAGATCGCACCCAGTTGCGGGACCGCAGGCGGCGAACATCGAGCGCACCCGTCCGGACATCGCCGGGACCGCCTCGGGCGCCAAGGTGCCGGTCGTGTACGGTCGCGAATCGCTGGATTGGGCGACGGGCGGAAAACGTCCCGAGGCGCTTCCCGGCTAAGGCCGGGGGAGGGCGCCCTCCGTCGAAGGCCTCCGTGAAGAGGCAGGATCGAAAAGGTCGCGGCCGACCGCCGGACAGCTGACGCCGTCCGACGACCGGCCGCGGTAGCTGACTAGTACTGGGCCCGCAGCGTGAAGGTGTAGTAGCGGCCGACGAGGTCGTCCTCACCCACCAAGGCGGGGTTGGTGCCGGGGCTTGCGGTGAAGGCGGTCGAGGGCGAGATCCGCGGCTGCTTGTCGAACAGGTTGGAGACCGCAACCGAGGCCTGCAGGTCGTGGCCGGCCACCTTGAAGCGGTAGGCCACGTTGGCGTCGTGGATCATGTACGACGGCAGATCGGGATTGGCGTAGAACAGCAGCGGGCTGGCGTTCTGCTTGATCGGGCTGGAGTAACGGGTCTGCCAGTTCACCGAGAACGGACCGGCCGTATAGCCGGCCAGCAGGGTGGCGCGATGGACGGCGAGGCCCACGGCGCCCGCCGCGTTCACCACCGGCGAACTCGGGAACGACCGGCTCTTGTTGACCGGTTGGTAGGTGTAGAGCAGCCGGAGGTTGACATTGCCCGGCAGGCTCAGCTGCGAAAGCGAGAAGTTGTAGCTCGCCTCCACGTCGATCCCGTGGGTGAACTGCGACGCCACGTTCAGGCTGGTGCTGAGGAAGGAGGTCGGGACGTTCGCCGCCGAGTGGTCGCTGAACGGCAACGGCCGCACGATCAGGGCGCACAAGGGCGAAGTTCCGCCTGAGTTTTCACACTCGGCCAAAGAGGCGGCCTGGTTCCCGGTGAGGGTGGAGATGCCGTTGGCGATGTTGATGTTGTAGTAATCGACCGACAGGCCGAAGCGCGGGAACCACGACGGGCGATAGACCGCCCCGATGGTGGTGGTGCGCGCGATTTCGGGCACCAGGCTCTTGTTGCCGGTGCCGATCAGCGAGGCGGTGCCGCTCCGGCCCGTGTGCGGATCGACGAAGGCCACCTGCTGGATGGTCTGGCCGGAATAGAGGTCGTTCAGGGTGGGCGCGCGGATGTCGCGGCTTTCGGTGTAGCGGATCCGCAGGTCGTCGAAGGGCTCGTAGTTCAGCCCCGCCTTCCAGCTCCAGACCACGCCGCTCGAGCTGTAGTTGGTGTAGCGGGCCGCGCCGGTCACATCCAGGCGCTTGATCCACGGCATGTCCTTCAGGATCGGCATGGCCGCTTCGCCGCCGACTTCCCAGACCGAGTTGTGGCCGTACTGGGGAGCCTGCGAATCGAACGCATAGACCGTGCGGGGACCCGCCCCCAGGCGGATGCCCGTCAGGACGACCGGCTGATTGGGATCGGCAGTGGTGGTCTCGGTGAAGCTCTGCCGGCGGTATTCGAAGTTGGCGGCCACCGACAGCGGGCCGGCCCAGCCCTCGAGCACGTCGCCCGAGATGCTGCTCCCGAAGTCGTCCATCTTGTTCAGCACTTGGAAGTTGGTCTGCTGGTAGACGTAGCCCAGTGCGGCGGCCGATTCATTGCCCTGGCCGAACATGTTGATCGGCTGGCACCCGGGGTAGAGACCTGGGTTGGTCAAGGTCACGCGACAGACGATGTTGCCGCTGGGGTCCCTCACCGCGTCCAGGGCCGCGTAAAGGTTCACTTGGTTGATGTTGTTGTCCCGGCGGGCGCGCAGTCGAGCCTCGCCGTGGGTATAGTAGGTTTCCCAGTTGAACTTATCGAGAAGCTTGCCCTTGACGCCGGTGGTGAAGTCCAGGGAGTCCACGATCTGGGTCGCGCTCGATCCCAGCGCGAGGTCGCGCGGGAAGCGGTTCAGGACGAAGCTGGGCGTGTTGGTCGCCGTCAGGGTCGCCTGGGCGTTGGCCGGCAGGTAGGGGTTGCCGCTGAAGATGGTCAGCGGGAGGTTGGCCAGGTTCGAACGGTGGAAATTGGAGGTGCCGCTTTCGGACCAGTTCAGCTGCACGAAGCCGACGGTGTTGTTGTCGAACTCGTATTCGAAGCGGCCGAAGACCTGGTCGCTTCTCAAGGGCGCGCTCAGGGGCGAGTTATAGAAATAGGCCCCGTCGCCGCCCAGGGATATGCCGGCGGTCGCCGTCGGCGTGCCGGCGTTGAACGGCGCGAGCGTGCCGGTTCCCACGAACTGCTGACCGGCCAAGGGGCCCGCGGTCACTAGGCCGCCGTAGGAGCTGTTGGAGATCCTGGCGCCGGAGTTCAGCACATAGGGGCTCGCGGCCGTTCCGGCGCCCGAGAGGACGTAGATCGGAGCGGTGGAGGGGCGCGACTCGATCGTCTTGACGCCGGCGTTCTGGTAGTGCTCGGCGCTGAAGATGAAGTGGCCGCGGTCGAACACCTTGGTCCCGCCGGTGACGCCGAATTTGAACGAAGGCGCGTCGCCACGATCGGAAATGCCGTCCTGCAGCACCATCTTCAGGCCGGTGTAGTGGGTGTCGAGGACGAAGTTGACCACGCCGGTGACGGCGTCGGAGCCGTAGACGGCCGAGGCGCCGCCGGTGACCACGTCGACGCGCTGGACCAGGGCCTGCGGCAGGGTGTTGGTGTCGACCCCGCCGTTGACGGCGGTCGAGGGCACCCGGCGGCCGTCCAGCAGGATCAGGGTGCGGATCGCCCCCATGTTCCGAAGGTTCAGGAAGTTGCCGGTGAAGGTGGTGATGGCGCCGCTGCCGGCGCCGTTGCCGTTGCTGATCGTCTGCTGCGAGCCGGAGAACTGGGGCAGCTTGTTCAGGGCGTCGGGGATGTTGCTGGGGGTGGTCTGCTGCAGTTGGGCGACCGGGGCCACGGTCACCGGGGTGGGCGTGGTGTAGCCGTTGGTCTGGATCCGGGTGGCGGTGACCACCACCGATTCGACAGAGCCGGCCGCATCCGCCGTTTGGGCGAGCGCCGAAGTCGCCAGAGCCATGGCGCTGACGCCGCTCAACAGCACGATTGCTGATTTCGTTCGCATTTCAAATCCCCCCTGGGGCTGACAGATTTACAGAGGCGACGCCGTTCCGCCGCCCGTCCGAATTCGGCTCAATGGTGACCAATTGCGACCGATAAATGGCCGAAAATTGATAACCTTTATCATGTGGCCCGATTGCCTCAGGTTCAAATAATGAAACCTGACCACGGCATAACCTGAATTTATGCCTGCGGGCGGCGCATCCCGCCGCCCTTGCGCCTCAGCTTCGCGCTAGGTTTCCGATATGTTTCGGGATGGCTGATCGGTCGGCGGCGAAAGCCCGCCTTGGGAATTCCCGGCTAAAGCCAGGGAAGCGTCCCTTGTCCAAAGGCCCCACGAGGGGGCGGAATCGCGAAGGCCTCGACCGGCCGCCGGACAGCTGACGCCATCCGACGGCCGGCCGCAGTCGATTAGTACTGAGCTCTCAGAGTGAAGGTGTAGTAGCGGCCCACGAGGTCGTCCCCGGGCACCGCAGCGGGATTCTGGCCCGGGCTGGCGGTGAAGGCGGTCGAGGGCGACGGTCGCGGCGTTTTGTTGAACAGGTTGGACACCGCAACCGAGGCCTGCAGATCGTGACCGGCCACCTTGAAGCGGTAGGCCACGTTCGCGTCGGAGATCATGTACGAGGGCAGGTTCGGATTGGCATAGACCAGGAACGGACTCGAGTTCTGGATGACCGGGCTGGAGTAACGGGTCTGCCAGTTCAAGGAGAACGGGCCGGCCGTATAGCCGAGCAGCAGGGTGGCCCGGTGTTTGGCCAAGCCCCCGCCAGGGGGGGTGCTCGTACCGGCGGCGTTTATCACCGGCGAACTTGGGGTCACCCGGCTCTTCAGCACCGGCTGGTAGGTATAGAGCAGCCGGAAGTCGAGGGCTCCGGGAATCGCCGGCGCGAAGTCGGCGAAGTTCAGCCGATAGCTGGCCTCCACGTCGACCCCGTGGGTGAACTGCGAGGACACGTTCAGGAGGGTGGTGAAGACGGTGGTCGGGTAGTTCGCCGCCGAATGGTCGCTGAACGGCAGCGGCCGGACGATCAGGGCGCACAGGGGCGAGGTCCCGCCGGAGGCTTCGCACTCCGCCAAGGTGGCGGTCTGGTTCCCGGTGATGGTGGAAATCGCGTTCTGCATGTCGATGTTGAAGTAGTCGACCGACATCTGGAAGCGCGGGAACCACGACGGACGATAGACCGCCCCGATGGTGGTGGTGCGTGCGATTTCCGGCACCAGGTTCCTGTTGCCGCCGGAGAGGAGGGTGACGTTGCCGTTCAAACCCGTGTGCGGGTCGGCGAGCGCCACCCCTCCCTGGGCCGAACTGGCGTAAAGATCGTTCAGGCTCGGCGCGCGGATGTCGCGGGATTCGGTGTAGCGGATCCGCAGGTCGTCGAAGGGCTCATAGTTCAGCCCGACCTTCCAGCTCCAGACTACGCCGCTCGTGCTGTAGTTGGTGTAACGGGCCGCACCGGTCAGATCGAGACGCTTGACCGCGGTGAAGTCCTTCAGGAGCGGCAGGGCCGCCTCGCCGCCGAACTCCCAAACCGACTGGTGCCCGTTCTGGGGCCCCTGCGAATCGGAGCTGTAGAGCGATGTCGGGGCGGTTCCCCCCGTCCCTAGGCGAACGCCGGGATAGTTGGCCAGGGAGAACGGTATGGTGGGGTCGTTGTTGGTGGTCTGGCCGTAGCTCTGCTTGCGGTATTCGAAGTTCAAGGACGCCGACAACGGGCCGGCCCAGGCGTTGAGCACATCGCCGGAGATGCTGCCGGCATAGTCGTCCATCTTGTTCAACACCTGGAAGTTGGTGCTCGAAAAGATGTAGGCCAAGGACGCCGCGGATTGATTGCCCACCCCGAACATGTTGATCGGGGCGCATCCGGGATAAAGGCCGGGGTTGGTCAGGGTCACCCGGCAGACGATGTTGTTGGTGGCGGGGTCTCTGACCGCGTCGAGGGCGGCCAGGAACTTCACGTTGTTTATGTTGTCGTCCCGTCGGGCCCGCAACCTGGCGTCGCCGTGGGTGTAATAGGTCTCCCAGTTGAACCGGTCGAAAAGCTTGCCCTTGAAGCCGGCGGTGAAGTTCAGCGCGTTGACGAACTGGTTGGCGGTCGACATCAGTCCGAGGTCGGCGGACTGGCGGTTCATGACGAAGCTGGCCACGTTCCCCGCCGTCAGTGCGGCCTGGGCGTTGGCCGGCAGGTAGGGGTTGCCGCTGAAGATGGCCAGGGCGCTGGGGCCTGTGCCCCCGCGGTGATAGTTGGCGGCGCCGCTTTCGCTGAAGTTGATCTGCCAGAAGCCGGTGACGTTGTCGGCGAAGTCGTATTCGAAACGGCCGAAGACCTTGTCGGTCCGCAAGGGGAAGACCAGTTCCGTGCCGGCCAGATAGGCTCCGTCGCCGCCCTGGTTGATGCCGGTGGTGGCGGTCGGCGTGCCCGGGTTGAACGGCGCCAGGACGCCGGTTCCCACGAACTGCTGGCCCGCGAAGGGACCGGTCCTGACCAGGCCGCCGAAGGAAGAGGTGGCGATCCTGACGTTGGTGCTGATGGTGTACGGATTCGCGGCCGTCCCGGTTCCCGAGAGGGTGGGCATGCCGGCGGTATAGGGTCTGGCCGAGAGATCCTTGACGCCGGCGTATTGGTAGTGCTCGGCGCTGAACACGAAATGGCCGCGGTCGAACACCTTGGACCCGAAGGTGACGCCGACCTTGAGGGAGGGCGCATCGCCGTAGTCGGAGATGCCCTTCTGCGCCAGCATCTTCAGGCCGGTGTAATGGGTGTCGAGGATGTAGTTGACCACGCCGGTGACGGCGTCGGAGCCATAGACCGCCGAGGCGCCGCCGGTGACCACGTCCACCCGCTGGACCAGGGCTTCCGGCAGGCTGTTGGTGTCGACCGTGCCGTTGAGGGCCGTGGGCGGCACCCGGCGGCCGTCGAGCAGGATCAGGGTGCGGATCACGCCCATGTTCCTAAGGTTCAGGAAGTTGCCGGTGAAGGTGGTGATGGCGCCGCTCGAAGGGCCGTTGCCGTTGCTGGTGTTTTGTCCAGAGCCCGCGAATTGCGGCAGCTTGTTCAGGGCGTCGGGAATGTTGCTGGGCGTGGTTTGCATGAGCTGGGCGACCGGGGCCACGGTGACCGGGGTCGGCGCTGTATAGCCGTTGGTCTGGATCCGGGTGGCGGTGACCACCACCGATTCGACTTCGCCGGCCGCGTTGGTCGTCTGCGCGAGAGCAGACGTCGCTAGAGCGATTGCGCTGATGCCGCAGAACAGCGCGGCAGCTGACCTTTTATGCATATCCATTCCCCCCCAAGGGATTGACGTTTTCAGTGCGGCTTGGTTTCGCCGCTTTTCGCGTCGGCTCCGGTTTGAGGAGCCTACGCAAGGTGGTCGGGAAGTTATCCTCTAGCGATACATGTGAAACCTATCGAAATGTATCGAAAGGTATCCTGGCGCCCTTCCGCACAAATGTCCATGCTGCATTCCATTGTCCATGCTGCATTTCCATGCTGCGGATGCGAGTTTTCCGACGGCTCGGGCGCCGCGCGGTCACGCACGCTTCGGTCGGCCGGACCTGGAATCCGCTGACGATTCGTTTGAAGGGGATCCCGGCTGTGCGCCCTCGCATCGTTGGCGGCGGCGCTCGTTCTGCCGATTTCGGAGCGAAGGCTCTACGAGGGCAGGGCGGAAACGAAGACCGCGGCCGATCGCCGGACGGCTGACGCCGCCCGACGACCGGCCGCAGCCGACTAGTACTGGGCCCGCAGGCCGAAGGTGTAGTAGCGGCCGATGATGTCGTCGATGGCCGGGCTGAACGCGCCGGGGGTGGTGGTGAAGTTCGGGTTCGGCGACAGCCGGGACTGCTTGTCGAACACGTTGTTGACCGCCAGCGTGGCCTGCAGGGTGTGGCCCGCCGCCTTGAACCGGTAGCCCACGCTCATGTCGTGGGTCGTGTACGAAGGCAGTTCCGGATCGGCGTAGATCAGCAGCACGTTGCCGGTCCGTTTCACACCGCTCTGGTAGCGGGTCTGCCAGTTCAGGTTGAACGGTCCGGCGGTGTAGCCGGCCAGCAGGGTCACCCGGTTGGCGGCGAGGTTCACCACGCCCGCGGCGTTCACGACCGTGGAGGTCGGGAACGAGCGGGTCTTCATCACCGGCTGGTAGCTGTAGAGCAGCCGCAGGTCGATGTTCCCCGGCAGGTTCACCTGGGAAAGCGAGAAGTTGTAGCTCGCCTCCACGTCGACGCCGTGGGTGAAGGTCGAGGCCACGTTCAGGCTGGTGGTCTTGACGAACAGCGGGAAGTTCGCCGCCGAGTGGTCGCTGAACGGCAACGGCCGCACGATGGTGTCGCACAGGGGCGAGGTCCCGCCCGAGGTTTCGCACTCGCGCTGGACGTCGGCGTTGTTGCCGGCGATGGCCCCGATCGCGTTGGCGATGTCGATGTTGTAGTAGTCCACCGACATCTGGAACCGCGGGAGCCAGGACGGACGGTAGACCGCCCCGATGGTGGTGGTGCGGGCCACTTCCGGCACCAGGTTCAGGTTCCCCTGACCGACAAGCGTCGTGCTTCGCGACGTGTTGGTGTGCGGATCGTTGAGCGCGATATTTGAGACCGTCTGGCCGGAGTAGAGGTCGGACAGGGTGGGCGCGCGGATGTCGCGGCTCTCGGTGTAGCGGAACCGCAGGTCGTCGAACGGCTGGTAGTTCAGCCCGATCTTCCAGGTCGTGGCCGGGCCGCTCGAGCTGTACTTGGTGTAGCGAAGGGCGCCCGAGACATCGAGGCGCTTGACGAAACTCATGTCCTTGAGCAGCGGCAGGGCCGCTTCGCCGCTGACTTCCCACACCGAGTTCTGGCCGTACTGCGGCGCCACCAAGTCTTGCGACCACTTGGTGGTCGGGGCCTTGCCCAGGCGAATGCCGGTCAGATCCGGAGCCCCCGGGACCGAAGTGCTGGTCTCGGCGACGCTCTGCTGACGGTACTCGAAGTTGGCGGCCATGGACAGCGGACCGGCCCAGGCTTCCAGCACGTCGCCGGAGATGCTGGCGGAGGCGTCGTCCATTTTGTTCAGAATCTGGAAGTTGGTGTCCTGATAGATGTACTTCAGGGCCGCGTCCGATTCGTTGAACCGGCCGAACAGGTTGATCGGCTGGCATCCGGGATAGAGGCCCGGGTTGGTGAGGGTCACCCGACAGACGGTGGCGCCGCTGGGATCCCTCACCGCGTCCAAGGCCGCATAGAGACGGGCGAAATTGAGGTTGTTCTGCCGCCGCGAGCGCACCCGCGCCTCGCCGTGGGTGTAGTTGACGTCCCAGTTGTATTTGCCGAGCGCCTTGCCCTTCAGCCCGGTGCTGAAATTGGTCGACGTCGTGGTCTGGAACAGGTTGTTCACGAACATGATGTCCCGCGGGTTGAGGGACATGACGAAGCTGGGCGTGTTGGTCGCGGTCAGCGCGGTCTGGGCGCTGGCCGGCAGGTAGGGGTTGCCGCTGAAGATGGTCAGGGCCAGGTCCGGGTTGGTGTTCCGGGCGTAGTTGCTGGTCCCGCTCTCGCTCCAGCTCACCTGCATATAGCCGGTGGTGTCGTTGTCGAAGTCGTACTGGAAGCGGCCGAACACCTGATCGTCCCGCTGGGCGTTGCCGATCGCGGCCTGGTAGATGTAGGAGCCGTCGCCGCCGATGGCGATGCCGTTGTTCTGGGTCGGCGTGCCGGGATTGAACGGCGCGAGCGTGCCGGTCCCCACGAACTGCTGGCCCGCGAAGGGGCCGGTGGTGACCAGGCCGCCGAGGGTGCTGGTGGAGATGCGCGCGCCGCTGGCCAGGACGTAGGGGCTGGCCGCGGTGCCGGCGCCCAGGAAGACGATCTGCTGGTTGGTGACGTCGCGGTCGCCGGCCCGCTTCAGCCCGGCGTTCTGGTTGTGCTCGGCGGCGAAGATGAAGTGGCCGCGGTCGAACACCTTGGCGCCGCCGGCGACGCTGAACTTGAAGGAGGGCACGTCGCCGCGCTCGGAGATGCCGTCCTGCACCTGCATCTTCAGGCCGGTGTAGCGGGTGTCGAGGATGTAGTTGACCACGCCGGTGACGGCGTCGGAGCCGTAGACCGCCGAGGCGCCGCCGGTGACCACGTCCACGCGCTGGACCAGGGCCTGGGGCAGGGTGTTGACGTCGGTCGCGCCGCTGACCGACGTCGCGGGCACCCGATGGCCGTCGAGCAGGACCAGGGTGCGGTTCACGCCCATGTTCCGCAGGTTCAGGAAGTTGCCGGTGTAGACGGTGCTGGGGCCGCCGGTGCTGCTGTTGCCGGTCGCCTGGGTCGAGCCGTTGAAGACCGGCAGCTTGTTCAGGGCGTCGGCGATGGTGGTGGGCGTGGTCTGCATGATCTGGGCGACCGGCGCCACGGTCACCGGCGTGGGCGCGGTGTAGCCGTTGGTCTGGATCCGGGTCGCGGTGACCACCACCGATTCGACGTCGCCGGGCGTGTTGGCCGCCTGCGCGAGCGCGGACGTCGCCAAAGCCATTGAACTGATGCCGCAGAACAGCGCGGCCGCTGACCTCTTTTGCATATCGTTCCCCCCTGGGATTTGCGTTTTTTGTGCGGCTTCACGCCGCCTTTTTGCGCCAGCTCAAGAGTGGGCGCAGGTAGTTGTATAGTCTTCTATCGATATATTTTTCGATCCCATTGAAATATATCTGACACTATCTTGCAGCAGCGTCACGCAGATGTCCATGCGTCATTCTGCGTTTCAATTGTGTCAAATTAATCGTTATTATTATTGCCCCGCATCGCCGCGGACCGCGCGGGCTGGGCGCACCGGCCGGACATAACGTCCGCCGCGAGGTTCGTTTGGATGGCTCTTAATCCGGCGCCTGTGGATCGAAGCCGGCGGCGCCCGGCCTGCTGATCTCGGAGCGAAGGCTCTACGAGGCAGGGGAAGCGAAGACGCGGCCGACCGCCGGACGGCTGACGCCGCCCGACGACCGGCCGCGGATAACTAGTACTGGGCCTTCAGGGTGAAGGTGTAGTAGCGGCCGATCATGTCGTCGCCGGTGGCGGCGGGCGGGAAACCGCCCGGCGTCCCGGTGGACGTGGTGGGAGGAGCGATCCGGGGTTGCTTGTCGAACACGTTGTTGATCGCGAAGTTGGCTTGCAACTTGGCCCCGCCTACCGCGAACCGATAGCCGACGCTCATGTCGTTGAGCGTGTACGACGGCAGGCTGTTGGCGGCATAGACGACCAGTGGGTTGCGGCTCTGCAGCACCGAACCCGAGTAGCGCGTCTGCCAGCTCAGGCTGAACGGCCCGGCGTTGTAGCCGGCGAGCAGGGTGGCCCGGTCCGACGGGGTGGCGGGCGTGCCGGCCGTGTTGATCGCCGCCGAGGTCGGCAGGGTGCGGTTCTTCAACACCGGCTGGTAGCTGTAGAGCAGCCGCAGGTCCACGCGTCCCGGCAGGTTGATCGCGTCAAGCCCGAAGTTGTAGCTCACCTCCACGTCGACGCCGTGCGTGTAGGTCTGGGCGGTGTTCAGGCTGGTGCTGAGCACATAAAGCGGGAAGTTCGCCGCCGAGTGGTCGCTGAACGGCAACGGCCGGATGAAGACCGAACAGACGGACGAGGTTCCGCCTGAAGCTTCGCACTCCGCCTGGATCGAGGCGTTGTTGCCGGCGATCGCTCCGATCGCGTTGTTGATGACGATATTGTAGTAGTCGACCGACGCCTGGAGCCGCGGGATGAACGAGGGCCGGTAGACCGCGCCGATGGTGGTCGTGCGGGCGATTTCGGGCTGCAGGTCGGGGTTGCCCTGGCTGATTATGGTGGTGGATCGGCTCACCCCCGTGTGGGAGTCGGTCAGGCTGATGTTCTGGACCGTCTGGCCGGAGTAGAGGTCGGACAGGGTGGGCGCGCGGATGTCGCGGCTTTCGACGTAGCGGAACCGCAGGTCCTCGAACGGCTGGTAGTTCAGACCGGCCTTCCAGCTCCAGACCCCGCCGCTCGAGCTGTAGTTGGTGTAGCGCGCCGCGCCGGTGACATCGAGACGCTTGGCGAAGGGCTGGTCGACCAGCAGCGGCAAGGCCGCCTCGCCGCTGACTTCCCAGACCTGGTTGTGCCCGTACTGCGGCGAGACCAGGTCGTAAGCCCACAGCGACGTTGGCGCCTTGCCGAACCGCACGCCCGTCAGGTTGATCGGGTCCAGGGGGTTCGCGGTGCTGGCCTGGCTGACGCTCTGGCGGCGATACTCGAAGTTGGCCGCCACCGACAGCGGGCCCGCCCAAGCCTGGAGCACGTCTCCGGATATGGTCGCGGCGTAGTCGTCGAGCTTGTTGAGGATCTGGAAGTTGGTGGTCTGGTAGATGTAGTTCAGGGCCGCCTGTGACTCGTTGAACTGGCCGAACAGGTTGATCGGCTGGCAACCCGGGAACTGGCCGGGGTTGGTCAGGGTCACCCGGCAGACGATGTTCCCGCTGGGGTCCTTCACCGCGTCGATCGCGGCGTAGAGGCGCGGGTAATTGATGTTGTCGACCCGGCGGGAGCGGATCCGCGACTCGCCGTGGGTGTAGTAGGTCTCCCACTTGAAGTTGCTGAAAAGGCTCCCCTTCAGCCCGGTGGTGAAGTTCAGCGCGTCATTGGTCTGGAACAGGTTGCCGACGTTGGTCAGGTCCCGCAGGCCCCGGTTCATGGTGAAGCTCGCCACATTCCCGGCCGTCAACGCCGCCTGGGCGCTGGCCGGCAGGTACGGGTTGCCGCTGAAGATCGTCAGCGCCGCTTCCGGCTGGTTGTTGCGGGCGTAGTTGCTGGTGCCGCTCTCGCTGAAGCCCAGTTGCATGAAGCCCAGGATGTCCGGGGTGAACTGGTACTCGAAGCGGCCGAACAACTGGTCGTAGCGCGACGAATTGCCGATCGACGCGTCGTAGGTGTACGAGCCGTCGCCGCCGATCGAGGTGCCGGCGCTCTGGGTGGGCGTGCCCGGGTTGAACGGCGCGAGGGTCCCGTTCGGGCCGGAGAACTGCTGGCCGGCGAAGGGACCGCTGGTGGCGAGCCCGCTATTGGAACTGGTGCCGATGCGCAGGTTCTGGGCGAGCACGTAGGGGTTGGCCGCCGTGCCGGCGCCGACCAGGCCATAGGTGGCGGCGGTGAAGGGGCGGTCGCCCGAACGCTTGAGCCCGGCGTTCTGATAGTGCTCGGCGCTGAAGATGATGTGGCCGCGGTCGAACACGTCCGTGCCGCCGGCGATGCCGATCCTGGACATCGGCACGTCGCCCCGATCGGAGATGCCGGTCTGGGCCTGCATCTTGAGGCCCTTCATGCGGGTGTCGAGGATGTAGTTGACCACGCCGGTGACGGCGTCGGAGCCGTAGACGGCCGAGGCGCCGCCGGTGACCACGTCCACGCGCTGGACCAGCATCTGGGGCAAGTCGTTGACGTCGGTGGCGCCGCTGATCGAGGTCGCGGGCACGCGCCGGCCGTCGAGCAGGATCAGGGTCCTGACCGCGCCCATGCTGCGGAGGTTCAGGAAGTTGCCGGTGTAGACGGTGCTGGGGCCGCCGGTGCTGGAGTTGCCCGTGGCCGTGGTCGAGCCGGAGAATTCCGGCAGCTTGTTCAGGGCGTCGGCGATGGTGGTGGGCGTGGTCGCTTCAAGCTGGGCGACCGGAGCCACCGTGACCGGGGTCGGGGCCGAATAGCCGTTGGTCTGGATCCGGGTGGCGGTGACCACCACCGATTCGACCGAGCCGGCCGTGTTGGCGGCCTGGGCGAGCGCGGACGTGGCCAAGGCCATTGAACTGATGCCGCAGAACAGCGCGGCCGCTGACCTCTTTTGCATGTCGTTTCCCCCCTGGGATCTGTGCGGCTTGCCGCCGCCGTTTTTTCGCTTCGGTCTCCGGCCTGCGGAGCCTGTGCAACGTGGTTTGCAGCGTATTCTATCAGCGCATTTCGATGTCGTTGAAATGCCATCCAAACCTAGCGCCGCCCTGCGCGGATGTCCATCCAGCATTATAGTGGGCGGATTGTGTCAAAATACATCATATTGTAGCAAAGTTTGATATATTATCCCGAATCCTATTGTTTCTGAGTAAAGGTCCGTCGTTTATGGTTAAGTTGTATCGGGCGAATGTTGAACTGCGGCGTGTCTTGACTTCGCGAGGCGCCGGTACTACCTCTAAATTCGAACGTATCGCTCGCCAGGTGTTCGAGGCGTGTCTTGATGGCTCTATCAAGCTGCTTTTGACCTTGGCGGGATGGATGCAGGGCGTGGCAAGTAAACATGCTGCCACATGAAGGGAGGTCGGCGCCGTCGCACTTGTCGACATGGCTGAGACCTCCGATGGAACGTGCGACGGAGGAAGTGCCATGGAACGTGCAAACATCACCAGGGGCTGGCGTCCTGCGCTGGCTTGCCTGGGCGCTCTCGGTTTGGCGGCGACCCTGTCGGCTCCGGCCTCCGCTCATCACTCCTTCGCCATGTTCGACACGGCCAAGACCGTCACGATCCAGGGCACCGTCAGCGACCTGGAGCTGGTCAATCCGCACTCCTGGCTCAAGGTCATGGCGCCGGGCAAGACCGGCAAACCGGTGGTCTGGTCGATCGAGATGGGCGCCTTGCGCCAGGTCGAGAACATGGGCCTGAAGGCGGACACGGCTAAGCCCGGCGACAAGATCACGGTCTCGATCCATCCCCTGAGGAACGGCGCGGTGGGCGGATCGTTCATTTCCGCCGTGTTGGCCGACGGCAAGGAAGTGGCGCAGCGCGGGCGGCTCCAAGACACTCTCGGCGGCAAGGACTGACGGATCGTGCGCGCCCTCGCCCTTTTCGCCGCCGCGGCGACCCTCGTTTCCGGTCCCGCGTGGGCCCAGGCCTGGACCCTGTACGCCGCCCCTGAGGATGGCTTCACCATCAGCGCCCCCGGCGTCCCGACCGTCCGGGCCGACGTCTTCACCCTGGCCGACGGAAGCAAGTACCCGTCCCGCGTCCACACCTTGCGCCAGGGACAGCTGATCTACAGCGTGACCGTGGTGGACATCTCCAAGGCTCCGGTCATCGGTCGCTACGTGGTCGATCAGTTGGACCGCGACGCCGCGATCGATTTGGCCGCCCGGACCTTCGCCAAGACCGGCAGGACCGATCTCGACATACCTTCCCGGTCCGGCGTCACCCTGGGGCGCGAGCTCAACGTCGTCCGCCCGGACGGCAGCGAGTCGATGCTGCAGATCTTCGTCAAGGGCACGCGCCTCTATATCGCCGAGGGCAAGAGCCTTCCCCCTGACGCGGCGGACAATTCGTCGGACGCGATCCGCTTCGAGGAATCGATCGCTTTTCCCGCCCCCGCCCCCGGGCGTGGCGCCGCCGCCGCCGGAGCTGGAGCTGGAGCTGGCGCTGGCGCTGGCGGTCGCGGTCCGGGCGCTCCTGGCGCTGGCGCCGCGCCCGGAGCTGGCGGCGCACCCGGAGCCGGCGGCGCTCCTGGCGCTGGCGGCGCGGGCAGGCCGGATCGCGGTGCGAATCCGGCCGCGGCCGCCGATGCCGCGGCCTTCGGGGTCGTCCCCGGGGGGCCGGCCGTCGGCAGCCCCTATCCTCCGCCCCCCCCGCCCAACGAGCCGGTTTGGGTCTCGGTCAAGGCGGCCGACGGCCGTTTCACCGAGCGCTGGCATTGGGCTCCCGGCGGCGCCGGGAAGGTGGAGTATTGCCGCCAGGAGGCGCGCGCGGCGGAGAAGTGCGTCGTCGCCGACAACCCCCGGCAGGGCGACCATCTCCCGGCCACGCCGACGGCGCCGATGATCTCGGCGGTTCAGACCGGCCAGGCCTGGATGTCGATCGGAAGCAAGAATTATTTCTGCAAGCACACCACCTATACGAAGAACGCCCCGATGGAGGTCACCTGCGTCCTGGGGCCGGAGCCCTTGCCGAAGGAGACGCCGCAGACGATCCAGGCCATGGCCAACGGTTCGGCCCGGTTCTTCCTGACCGGCAACAACCGCACCTTTTACTGCCGCAACGTCTTTCCGGACCCGGATGACAAGCGTTCCCAAGTCTCTCTGAGTTGCACGGTGTTGTAGCCGCCGGTCCCGCAGGGCGGGCGCCGGCGTCGATCTGAAGCTTCCAGCAAGTCCCGCAAGGGCGAAGGCCGCCGTGCTCCGGAGGCCAAAGTCCCGCGCGCGTCTGTCGCTGGCGTCGGGCGGTCTTGTCGGGCGGTCTTAACGAAAAACAATGGGGCGGAAATCATGCGCAGAGTGGCCGAGATAGCCGATCGCAGCGTTTCGACGCTGGTTCGAAGGGCGCTTTCGATAGCGGTGTTGGGGTTGGCCCTGGCCGGCGTGTCGGCGCCGCACGCCCGGGCCCAGGGCGCTCTGGCGCCCGCCCTGGTCAAGAAGATGGTCGTCGTTGGCGGGCAGCAGCGCAGCTACGCCTACTACGTCTCCTCCAAGGCCGAAAACGGCTTCACCCCGGTCGTCTACGCCCTGCACGACAACGGCCAGTCGATCGAGGACTTCGTCCGCCAGTCGGGCTGGGTCAAGCTGGCGGAGAATGGCGGCTTCATCGTGGTCTTTCCCGATGCCGTGCGCGGCGTCTGGGCGCCCCAGAGCGGGGGGGAGGACGATTACCTTGAGGCGGTCTACTCTGACGTGACCCGTCCGCCGGTTCGCGGCGAGGGCGGTCGACAGCCTCCTGGCGAGGGCGGCGCCGCTCGCCCGGCTCCCCCCGCTGGCGCGGCCGCGCCGCGTCTCTTCACCTGGCTGCCGTTCCACTACCTGACCGGGGCCGGGGCCGGGGCCAGGGTGGCCCAGGCCTTCGCGATCAACCATCCGGGCCGATACGCCGCCCTCGCGACCCTGGACGGCGGCCCCTACAACGCCGACTACGCCAAGGGCGAGGAGCCGGCGCAGAACGGCAATCAGTTCATGCACCCGGACAAGGCCGGCGCGCCGTCGTGGAAGCAGCTCAAGAAGGATGTGCCGGTGGCGGCCTGGCTGTTCACCACCGGCGCCCCGACCGCGGCCGAAGCCCGGCAGGTGGAATACTGGAAGCGCGCCGACCGGGTCGCACCCCAGGCGGCGATGCGGAACGAAAGCGGGTTCCAGACCGCCGTCTACAGCAACGCCGCCAATCCCGACCAGCAGGTCCGCACCACGGCGGCGCCGGCCTCGGCGACCTATGACGAGGCGATGGCCACGGTCATCTCGGGCTTCTTCTCGCACCTCGCCCGCTGGACCTACTCGCCCAATGGCGACGTGGGCAGCCTGATGACCCGCGACGAGGTGAACAAGCACTTCGTGGTCCGTCCCATCGACGTCAACGGCCAAGCCTATGTCTATTATCTGAGCGTCCCGCCGAGCTACCGCAAAGGGCAGGCCTTGCCCCTGGTGGTGTCGGCCCACGGGGGCGGCTTCCCCGCCTACATGTACCTCAGCCAGATCAAGATGCATGAGGTGGGCGAGAAGGAGGGTTTCCTCACCGCCTACATCCAGAAGGTCGGCAACAACGGCTGGAACTTCCAGGAGCCGGACGGGGCTGACGCCCAGTTCATCCTGAAGCTGATCGCCGATGCGGAGGCCAACTACAGCGCCGACCCCCATCGCATCTACATGCAGGGCTTCTCCATCGGCAGCGGTCTGACCTATATGATGGGCGTCTCCCACCCCAAGGTTTTTGCGGCCATCTCTCCCAACTCCGGCATCGGGGGAATGAGCAAGGCGGTCGAGGACAAGATCGCCCAGAACCGGGCCCAGGGCCTGCGGATTCCGGCGATGATCATCTATGGCGACGTGGACACCGGCGGCTCCCCCGACGGCAAGATCCCCGCCCAGGGCGTGCTGCGAGTGGCGATCGACGAGTTCAAGGCCATCAATCACATCACCACCCCCGACAGGGTGGTGAAGTACGAGAGCGACACCACCGCGCCCTACGACGTGATGGCCTTGGGCGGGAAGCTGGTCCGCACCGGAGCCGACGCCCGCTATCCGGCCGGTCGCTTCGAGATGTACCAGTACACGAGCGACGACCCCAAGCCGCTCAATCTGTTCAACTTCGTCTGGGTCAAGGACATGGCGCACGCCCAGGACCCGCGCGAGGCGCAACTCCAGTGGGATTATCTGAAGCACTGGCGTCGCAATGACGACGGCTCGCTGACCTACGTCAACTAGGGCTCGGCCGGCGGCGTCGGGGAGAGTGCGCCGGCGCCGTCGCGGAAGGGATTTGGTTTTGGCATCGTGCAAGTCGGGCCGCCGGGTTTCGGCCGCGCTTCTGGCCCTCGTCCTGTTTCCGTTCCCGGGTCCGGCCTCCGGCGCGCCGGTCCCGGCGCCCGACCTGATCATCTACGACGCCAAGATCGTCACCGTGGACGGCCGGTTCTCCGTCGCCCGGGCCGCGGCGGTGAAGGACGGACGCTTCACCGCCGTCGGGTCGGACGCCGCCGTGCTGAAGACCGCCGGACCCCGGACCGTGAAGGTCGACCTGCACGGCCGAACCGTCCTGCCGGGTTTCAACGACAGTCATGTCCACCTGGTCCGAGGCGGGGACTATGAGCTGCAGGTCGACCTGGCCGACGCGCGCTCGATCGCCGACATCCAGACCGCCGTAGCCGCTCGGGTCAGGACCGCGAAGCCGGGGGAATTCCTCTTCGGCAGCCGAGGCTGGTGGGACTACGAACTCTCCGAAAAGCGAAGGCCGAACCGCTACGACCTCGACAAGGTCTCGCCCGGCAACCCGGTCGTCATTCCCGGATACCGCTATGTCGTCGCCAACAGCTTGGCGTTGAAGGCCGCCGGGGTGACCCAGGACGCCAAGTCCCCCGCCGGCGGGGAGATCGTCAAGGACGGGGCGGGCGAGCCGACAGGCGTGCTGCTCGACGACGCCGCCCGACTGGTCATGAAGTTCCAGCCGCGTCCGACCATGGAGCAGCAGATCGCCGGGGTCCGAAGACTCCAGGCGCGGGCCAACGCCAACGGCATCACCAGCATCGGCGATCCCGGGGAGACCGCGGCCGACGCCCAGGTGTACCGGCGGCTGTACGAGGCCGGCCAGCTCAGCCTGCGCGTGGACTTCGGTTACAACGTCGATCCCACCCAGCCGCTCGACCAGGCCGAGGCGGTGATCAAGGCCCTGGGCTCCCCCGGCCAGACCTGGGGCGACGGCATGTTCCGGTCCGACGAGATCGGCGAGGTGGGGGTCGACGGCAACGAGATGACCGCCATGCTGCGACAGGACTATCCGGACCGGCCGGGCTATCGTGGCGTGCAGAGGATCCCCACCGAACAGCTCAAACAGTTCGCGGCCCTGGCCAACCGTTACGGCTGGCGGCTTCGCCCGCACGTGGTGGGCGACGCGGCGATCGACCAGGTCCTGGACGCCTACGAATACGCCGACGCCCAGAAGTCCATCGTCGGCCGCCGGTGGATGCTGGAGCACGCCTTGCTGCTCGGCCCCGACCACTATCCGCGGGTCAGGGCCTTGGGGCTGGTGGTCAATTCCCAGTACATGCAGGCCGCCCAACTGGGGCAGGCCCACCTCGTGGCCTGGAAGCGGCCCCTGGCGGACCGGATCGAGCGTTACCGCGACTGGCTGGCCGCCGGCGTGATGTTCGCCAACGGCTCGGACGGCGCGCCGATCTCCAACCGCCCCGATCCCTTGTACGAGATCTATGGCGTGGTCACGCGCGGGACCCTGTGGGGCGGAAAGCTGGGGCCCGATCAGGGCATCAGCCGGGAACAGGCGATCCGGTCGGTCACCATCAACGGCGCCTACACCAGCTTCGAGGAGAAGGTGAAGGGCTCCATCGAGCCGGGCAAGTACGCGGACTTCGTGGTGCTGTCGCAGGACCTGCTCGCGGTTCCCGCCGACAGGATCAAGGACATTCGGGTGCTCGCCACCGTCCTCGGCGGACGCACCGTCTACGGCGCCCTGGACCGCCCGGCGGTCCGGGCGAGGGCAGGGCGGCCGGCTAGCTAGCCAGGGACCTTGTTGAACTCCAGGTCGATGTTGATCGCCATCTCGTCGCCGACCACCATGCTGGCGGGACCGGCGCCGAAGTCGGAGCGGCGGACCACCCCCGTGGCCGAAAAACCGATCGCCGGCGTCTGGACGCCCTGTCCGGCGCCGGTCATCTCGACCTGCAGCGCGACCGGTTTGGTGACCCCGTGCAGGGTCAGGTCGCCGGTGACCACGCCGGTGGTCGGCCCCGTGCGGCGGATGGCGGTGGAGGTGAAGGTGATGGTCGGATAGGTCGCCGCGTCCAGCCAGATCGGGCCGCTCAAGGTCTCGGCGAAACCGGCGACGTTGGTGCTCAGCGAATTGGCCGCGATGGTCGCCGTCACCTTGGAGGCCTCCGGCCTGGCCGGATCCCAGGTCAGGGACCCGGACACGGTGTTCATGCGGAAGATGCTGTAGGAGAAGCCCGAATGCTGCACCTTCACGATCAGGCCGACGTGGTTCCGGGACAAGGCGTAGGTCCCTGCCGGCGCCGCCAGCGGATTCCGGGTCGCGGGGGCCGGCGGGGTGTTGGCGGCGGGCCGTGGAGGTTGGGCCAGGGCCGGCGCGCCGGCCAGGGCGGCGACGGCCGCAAGACACACCAGACCACGCATCGCTTTCCCCCGGGTGTCGGCTGGAAGGCTTGAACGCCCCCTCGGCCGGATCTGAAGCTGAGCCGGATCAGGGCCGACCTCGGTGGATTGGTCAAGCAATATCGCGGCCCGCGCGCGGCGCCGCTTTAGGTTGGAGGGGTAGTCGCCGGAAGGGCCCCACGTTTATTCGAGGGCTTTCCCGCAAAGGATTTCAGCCGAGACATAGAGTTTCGGCTGAGACATCAAGAACAGCGGGCCCGTCTCCGCGGGCGGTTTTCCGTCATCGCACCGTTTCGGCGCGCCGGTATGCATCCGGCAATTCATCGGCCCTGACAGCGCAAGCGTCTTTGCTGTTGACGTTGCGGGATGCGATGTCATTGTCGAAGATAACAATAAGCGCGCCTTCACGCGCCCGCCGGATCTAAGGGGAAGGGAATCCATGGATCGGGCTTCGACGCTGACGCCTCGGCGCGCGCCGAACGCCGGCCCGACAGCTTTGGCCGCGGCGGGTGTCTCAGCCGGTCTTTCTTCGTCGCCTTTGACCGGGAAAGATCGGTTCGACGTTGCTTGAGGGAATGGTGTGAAAACTCCGGATTTGTCGGCTCGCAAGCGCCGAACCAGGTCTCGGGCGCAGTCTGAACAGTTGGTGTGGCACAAGCTTTCTTAGGGGACAGGAAAAGAAGATGAGAGTCTTAGCCGGATTGAACTGGCGATCTTCGGGATGGGCGCGTGACCTGTCCCTCGGGATCAAAGGCGCCCTGGCCGTGATCGCGGTGATCTTGCTGGTCGGCGTCGCGCCGAACCTGGCCCATGCGGCCGACGCGGCCTATCCGCTGCGGCGGGTGGCGGTGGCCGGCGGCGGCGGACCGGGCGGCCCGCGCGGCTTTCTTTACTATGTGTCGTCCAAGGCCGATCGGCATGGCTACAATTTCGTAGTCTACGCCCTGCACGACAACGGCGAGACCGCCGAGCAGTTCGCTGACCGCTCCGGTTGGAGCAAGCTCGCGGAAGACAACGGCTTCGTCGTGGTCTACCCGGAAGCCAACAACAAGACCTGGTCGCCTTTCGCCAACCTTGAGGACAGCTACCTTGAGGCGGTGTTTGACGGCGTCCGTGGCAATATCACCTTCGCGACGCCTGACGAAGCTGCTCCGCCTCGGGACGGCGGCGGCGGCGGCGGCGGACGCGGCGGCCCGCCGGGCGGCCCTCCGGGCGGCGGCCCGCGGTTGCCTCGCGTCATGACCTGGGGCGCCTTCCACTACATCACCGGCGACGGCGCCGGCGCGAGGGTGGCCGAGGGCTTTGCGATAGCCAATCCCGGCCTGTTCGCGGCCGTGGCGACCCTGAACGGAACCGCCTATCGCTTGAGCCTCGCCAAGGGCGACGAACTGGCCCAGGGCTACTTCCAGAACCAGCGCGGCGGCAAGACCGCGGTGCCGCAGTGGCGCGCCCTGAAAAAGGACGTCGCCCTCCCGGCTTGGCTCTTCACCACCGGCGCTCCGGACGCGAACCAGACCGCGCTGGCGAACTACTGGAAGCGCAACAACGCCGTCGGCGCCGCGCCCGCCAACCGCAACATCGGCGGCTTCCAGACGGCGGTCTACACCAACGCCGCCCATCCCGAGCAGCAGGTCCGCACCACCGTCCTGCCGGCGGGGGCCAAGTACGATCCGGCGGTGGCCGCCGCGATCTGGAACGACCTGTTCCGCCGCGTCGCCCGCTACACCGATGCGCCGAACGGCGATCTGGTCACGATGTGGACCCAGGCCGAATTCAACCAGCAGTTCGAGGTCCACAAGACCCAGATCGGCAACCTGACCTACCAGTATTTCGTGAAGACGCCGTCCAGCTACCGCAAGGGTACGCCCATGCCGCTGGTGCTTTCGGCCCACGGCTTCAGTTTCCCGCCGTGGATGTACAGCCGCCAGATCATGATGCACGAGGTCGGCGAGAAGGAAGGCTTCATCACCGTCTACATCAACGGCGTCAACAACGCCTGGGACTTTGGCGCCGCCGACAGCCCTGACTTCAAGTACGTGAACCAGGTCGTCGCCGAGATGAAGGCCAACTTCAGCATCGACCCCACCCGGGTCTACATGCAGGGTTTCTCCGCCGGCAGCGGCCTGACCCTGGCCGAAGGCCTGATGAACCCGCGGACCTTCGCCGCCGTGTCGCCCAACAGCGGCATCGGCGACTTCACCCCTGGCGTCCAGGCCTTGATCACCCAGGCCAAGGCCGCCGGCGACGTCCGCATTCCGATGCTCGCCATATACGGCGCGGTGGACGCGGCCTCCAGCACCGACGCCCTGATCCCGGCCAAGGGCGTGCTGGCGAACGCCATCAACAACGTGAAGACCTTCAACCACATCACCACGCCGGACAAGGTCGCGGTCTACGACAGTCCCTCTACGGCGCCGTACGAAGTGCTCACGCCGGGCGGGGCCTTCACCAAGCTGGGCGTGGACGCCCACTATCCACAGGGTCGTTTCTTCCGCTACGACTACATGAGCGCCGACCCCAAACCGCTGCCTTTGTTCAGCTGGATCTGGGTCAACGACATGATGCATGGCGGCGACTACCGCCAAGCTCAGATGGTGTGGAACTACTTCAAGCAATGGCGCCGGAACGCCGACGGGTCCTTGACCTACGTCGCCGCGCGCTGAAGTCGGCTCTGCAGCGGCGGCAAGCTTGTCGCCGCTGCAGCGTCATCGTCGAAAGGCCAATCGTCCGGTCTCCCTGTGGGGCCGGACGGTTCTCCAGTAAAAAGGGTTGCCGCCTAAGGTTCAGCCGTCGCTCTGCCGATGAGGGCGGCCATGCTAGACTGACCGGCCCTTCGGAAGGGCGAACGGCGAGGGCGTCCGTTGAATGGTCGCCCCGACGGCAATGGGGGAAGCGATGACCAGGTCTTGGTTCGGTTCAAGCACTGTGGTTGGGCTCGTGGCGTTGCTGCTCGCGGGTTGTTCGGCGCGGTCGGCGGAGGTCGCACCCCCGAAGGTCGCCGCCCAGGAAATCGGCGGCGTGGTTTCGGGCCCGAAAGGTCCCGAGGCCGGGGTCTGGGTCATAGCCGAGACCAAGGACCTGCCGACCCGTTTCGCCAAGATCGTGGTCACCGACGACCAGGGGCGCTTCCTCATTCCGGACCTGCCCCAGGGCGCCTACCGGGTCTGGGCCCGGGGCTACGGCATAGCGGACACCGCCGCGGCCCAGGCCGAACCCGGGGCCACGGTTCGCCTCGCCGCCCGCGAGGCCAGCCCCGCGGAGGCCGCCAAGGTTTATCCGGCCGCCTACTGGTTCTCGATGTTGAAGGTGCCGGCGGAGAGCGAATTCTCCGGTCCGAAGCGCAATCCCGAACTGCCGCCGGACGTGACCAGCCAGGCCCAGTACCTCACCCAGATGAAGAACGGCGGCTGTGTCGGTTGCCATCAGTTGGGCGATCTGTCCACGCGGACCATCCCCAAGGCCTTCCATGACGCCGGCTCCTCGGAGGCCCAGTGGATGCGCCGCATCCAGGCCGGCCAGGCGGGGCCGGAGATGGTCGCAGGGCTGAGCGGGCTCGGCCCCATCGCCGTGCGCAACCTGGCCGACTGGACCGACCGGATCGCCGCCGGCAAGCTGCCGGTCGCCAAGCCGGCGCGGCCTCAGGGGCTGGAGCGCAATGTGGTCGTCACCGTGCGCGACTGGCTCGACGACAAGCACTATCTGCACGACCTGGTCTCGACCGACCGGCGCAATCCGACCGTGAACGCCAACGGGCTGCTCTACGGCTCCACCGAACTCAGCACCGGCGTCATTCCGGTGCTTGACCCGGTCAAGAACACCGCCGCCGAGATCAAGGCTCCGGTCCGCGATCCGGACACGCCCATCGCCGCGGTCAAGACGCCTATGGCCTCCTCGGCCTACTGGGGCGACCAGGCGATCTGGGACAGCCAGGCCAATATCCACAATCCGATGTTCGACGAGAAGGGACGGGTCTGGCTGACCGCTTCGGTGCGCGCGCCCGGCAACAGCCCCGCCTTCTGCAGGGCCGGATCCGGCCATCCCTCCGCTCAGCAGGTTCCCCTCGACCGGTCCGGACGCCAGCTGGCGATGTTCGATCCCAAGACCGGGAAGTACAGCTTCATCGACACTTGTTTCGCCAACCACCATCTGCAGTTCGACGCCAAGGGCGTGCTGTGGACCAGCGGCGGCGGACCCGTGGTCGGCTGGTTCGACGCGCCGCTGTACGATCGGACCGGCGACGTGGCCAAGGCGCAGGGGTGGACGCCGGTGATCCTGGATTCCAACGGCAACGGCCGGCGGGACGCCTATACCGAACCCGGTCAGCCGGCGGATCCGGCCAAGGACCGGCGGATCATCGCCCCCTTCTACGCGATCATGCCGAGCCCGGCGGACGGCTCGGTCTGGGGCTCGGTCTGGGCCGGGGCGCGGCAGATGCCCTGGTCGATCGTTCGGATAAATCCCGGCCCCGATCCGTCCAGGACCGCCCTGGCGGAGGTCTATACGGCTCCCGCCCCCGCCTACGGCATCCGCGGCGCCGACATCGACAGCCAGGGCGTGGTCTGGGGCGCCATGGCCAGCGGCCATCTGGCCAGCTTCGATCGGCGCAAGTGCAAGGGCCCGCTGAACGGTCCCACCGCCACCGGCGCCCATTGCCCCGAAGGCTGGACCCTCTACCGGCTGCCGGGGCCGTCCTTCGAGGCGGGGCCCGACCAGAGCGTCGAGTCCAGCTACTACGTCTGGGTGGACCAGCACGACACCCTGGGCCTGGGCAAGGACGTGCCGATCGTCACCGGCAACCAGTTCGACGGGGTGCACGCCCTGGTGAACGGCCGCTTCATCACCCTGCGCACGCCCTATCCCCTGGGCTTCTACGCCAAGGGCCTGGACGGCCGCATCGACAACGCCGACGGCGGCTGGAACGGTCGCGGGCTGTGGATCACCAGCGGCGACCGGACCCCCTGGCACCACGAGGGGGGACTGGGGACCAAACCGCTGGTGCTGCACATCCAGATGCGGCCAAACCCCCTGGCCGATTGATCGGCGGGAGCTGAGCCGTCGTCTGCTCAGAACGCCTCGTGCGAGGCGTCGGTCAGGCTTTCGCGCAGGAAGTTGTGAAATTGCAGCGCCGCCGCCGACAGCGCTCGGCGGGTGGGCGCATAGAGCGACACGTAGCGGATGACCTCCGGATCCACGACCCGGCGCATGACCAGGCCCAGCGGCTCCGCCAGACCCCGGACGTAGGCCGGGGCGAAGGTCACTCCCAGGTTCGCCGCGGCGACGCCCAAGGCGGTGGTGATGTTGCCGACGATCTGCACGGGCGCGATCAGGGCGATCCCCCGGCCGGCCAGCTCCGGGGCGACGCTATGTTCGTGGTCGCGGCCGGAGGCATAGAACTCGGCGCCCTCCAGGTCGCTCCAGGTCAGGACCGACTTGGCGGCCAAGGGGTGACGCGGCGAGCACCAGAGCACCCAGGGGCTGGCGAACAGGGCCTCGCAGGCGACCTCCCCGCCTACGGTCCGGTCGGGGCCCAGGGCCAGGTCGGCCTCGCCCGTGGCGACGCTGTCGGCCAGCCATTCCACGCCGGTGTCCAGGATGCGCACCGCCGAGCGGGGGTGTTGCTCCCGGTAGCGGCCGATCAACCGCGGCAGGATCAGGCAGGCGACGGACAGGGGCGCGGCCACCCGGATCACGTCCACCGAACGGTTGCGCACGTCGGCCGCCGCCGTGGCGGCCAGGCTCATCTGCCGCTGCACCGCCAGGGCCGCGGGCAGGAACTCGCGCCCGTCCGCCGTCAAGGTGACCTTGCGCGTCGTGCGCTCGAACAGGGCGAAGCCGACGGTGAGCTCCAGCTCGCTGATCAGGTTGCTGACCGCCGACGGGGTCAGGTTCAACCGTCGCGCCGCGTAGGTGAAGTTGTTGAGCTCCGCGGCGGCCACGAAGGCGTCGAGCTGGCGAGGGGAAAAACGGGGCGAGGGAGGCACAGCCAAGCTCGATTGATGAGTAACGGTCACAAACCTACGCGTATCTTTCGCTTGTCGCCAGGGAATGCTTCGCCTATCGCACGGCCAGGGAGACGCCAATGGAACGCAGCATCGACATCGGCGGGACGAAGATCTCGACCCAACACTATATCGGCGGCCGCCGGGTGGACTCGCCGGAACGGTTCGCCCTGTTCTCGCCCATCGACCAGCGCGACCTCGGCGAGGTAGCCCAGGGGCTCGATGCGCACGTGGACGCCGCGGTGACCGCCGCCGCCGCGGCCTTTCCGGCCTGGGCGGCGCTCGGGGCGGAGGGCCGGCTTCCTTACCTCCAGCGCTTCGCCGAGGAGATCGGCAAGCGGGCCGAAGTGCTCTGCCTCGCGGAATCCAATGACGCGGGGGTGCTGCTGTCGCGGATGCGCCACGGGGTGGTGCCGCGGGCCATGCTGAACATCACCTGGTTCGCCGAGCAGGCCCTGACCCTGCAGGACAAGGTGATCGAGACCCCCCAGGCCACCCACTACGTGAAGCACGACCCCACGGGGGTCTGCGCCATCATCACCCCGTGGAACTCGCCGCTGATGCTGACCACCTGGAAGGCCGGCCCGGCGCTGGCCTCCGGCAATACGGTGGTGATCAAGCCGCCGGAGTGGGCGCCCCTGACCTCCTCGCTTCTGGCCGACGCCGCCGATGCGGCGGGCCTGCCCCCGGGCGTGTTCAACGTGGTCCAAGGGACCGGCGCCGTGACCGGCGCGCGCCTGGTTTCGGACAAGCGCCTGGCGCGGATATCATTCACCGGATCGGCCCCCACTGCGCGGCTGATCGGTAAGGCCGCGGCGGAGAACCTGGTCCCCTGCAGCCTGGAGCTGGGCGGCAAGTCGCCCTTCATCGTCCTGGCCGACGCCGACCTGGACGCGGCCGCCGCCACCGGCGCCCTGATGTACCGCAACGCCACCCAGATCTGCCTGGCCGGCACCCGCTTCCTGGTCGCCGCGAAGGTGGCCGAGGCCTTTACGGCGAAGATGCGGGCCTATGTGGAGGCGCTCACCGTCGGCGATCCGCGCGAGGACGGAACCGAGGTCGGGCCGATCATCCACCCCCGTCAGTTCGAGCGGGTCAAGGGCTATGTCGAGCGGGCCAAGGCGGCCGGTGCACGGGTGCTGTGGGGCGGCGAACCCCACCCGTTCGGGGCCCTTTACTACCAGCCGACCATGCTGACCGACGTCAAGCAGCACGACGAGATCGTGCAGGAGGAGGTGTTCGGCCCGGTCCTGGTGCTGCAGACCTTCGCCGACGAGGACGAGGCCGTCGCCATGGCCAACGACGTCGACTACGGCCTGGGCGGGGTCTGCTACGGCGAGACCGCCCGCGCCAAGGCGGTGGCCGAGCGGGTCCGCACCGGCTTTATCTGGGTCAACTCCTTCGGCATCCGCGACCTGGCCGCCCCGTTCGGCGGCTGCAAGCGCTCGGGGATCGGCCGCGAGGGCGGATCCTGGAGCTTCGAGTTCTTCTGCGACGTCAAGGACGTCGTGGTCCCCAAACAGCCGTTCAAGGCCAGTTTCAGCCACCGCTGAGGACAGGATCTCCACCATGGGCCAGATCGTCGGCGCCGCGCTCGTCTCCCACCATCCCGGTCTGTTCCAGACCGACGAATTCCGCGTCCAGGCCGGGGCTGGGGCCGATTCGGACCTGATCCCCGGCTACGACCGGCTCCGCGCCCACATCGACGCGGTGAAGCCGGACGTGCTGGTGATCTTCGACACCCACTGGTTCACCACTGGCTTCCATTTGGTGGACGGGGGCGAGGGCTATTCGGGGACCTATCTCTCCGACGAAATGCCCTGGTACCTGCACGGCCAGCAGTACGCCTACAAGGGCGACCCGGAGTTCGCGGACCTCTGCCAGACCGTGGCCGAGGAGCGCAAGGTGGCGGCCATGGCCATCCACGACCCCGCCCTGCCGCGGCACTATGCGACCATCAATGTGGTCAACAAGCTCTGCCGGGGCGAGCGGGTGGTCACGGTGGGCAATTGCCAGACCGCCAAGACCCAGCACTTCCTGGAGATGGGCGAGGTGGTCGGCGAGGCGATCCGGCGCAGCGACCGGCGCGCCGTGCTGCTGGCCTCCGGCGCCCTGTCGCACAAGTTCAACGACCTCGACTGGGTGCAGAAGAACCCGCGCATCTACCATCAGGACAACGTCTCCGACCCGAAGAACGTCGCCAGCGACCTGGAAGCGATCGAACTGTTCAAGCAGGGGCGCCACGACGTGGTGCTCGAGCGCTTCCCCGAATACCGGGCCATTCCCTGGGAAGGGCTGGGCGGGCACTATCTGCAGATGATCGCCGCCCTGGGCGGCGCCGAGTGCCAAGCCAAGGGCGAAGTGCTTTCCGATTACGAGAACGCCCGCGGGACGGGCAATGTCCACATCTGGTTCGAGGTATAAGAATGAGCGTGCTCGATGGACCGCGGCGTGAACGCCGCCGCGTGCTGCACAGCGGCAGCACCAACTGGTGCACGCCGATCGGCGAAGGCATCCTGCGCTTCGACGACGGCCGCGAAGTCCCCGAGACCGACGTGGTCCACCTGGCGCCCTGCCAGCCGACCAAGATCATCTGCGTCCACCTGAGCTACACCTCGCGGGGGATCGAATCCCGCAACACGCCCCAGCCGACCGAGACCCCGACCTACTTCATGAAGCCGATCACCTGCCTCAACGGGCACGGCGGCGAGATCGTGCGTCCGGACGACTGCCAGTACCTGAACTACGAGGGCGAGTTCGCCGCGGTGATCGGCAAGGTCACCCGCAACATCACCCCCGACGAGGCCTGGGACCACATCGCCGGCTTCGCCACGGCGCTGGACATGGGGATGCACGATTTCCGCGACACCGACGCCGGCTCGATGATGCGGGTGAAGGGGGCGGACGGCTTCTGCCCGATCGGGCCGGGACTGGTCCGCGGCGTCGACCCCCGCAAGCAGACCCTGCGCACCTACCGCAACGGCCTGGTGGTGCAGGAGGCGGTGATCGGCGACGAGATGGTCTGGGGTCCCGACTACATGATCGCCGACATCGCCCGCCACATCACCCTGATGCCCGGCGACATCATCCTCACCGGCACCCCCTGCCACTCGCGCAGCCTGGAGCCGGGCGACACGATCGAGTGCGAGATCACCGGTCTGGGGCGCCTGACCAACCACGTGGTTTCCGCCCCGGTCCCGCGCGCGGTCGGGATCGGTCACCCGCCGATGGACACGCCGGAGGCCCGCCGGGTCGCCAAGGGCGTCGACGAGCGCGTGCCCGACCGGTTCAAGGACAACTACCGCGCCGCTGCGCGTCCGCGCGGCTAGCGGGCCGATGGCGCCCCGCCTCGACGATCTGCGCGCGGCCTTCTCGGGCCGGTTGCTGACCGATCCTCAGGACACCGCGGCGTTCCTGACCGACTGGCGGGGCCTGTGGAAGGGCGCGGCCCTGGCGGTGGTCCAGCCCGACACGGCCGAGGACGTGGCGGCGGTGGTGCGCTGGTGCGCCGCCAACGGCGTCCCGGTCGTGCCCCAGGGCGGCAACACCGGGCTCTCCGGCGGAGCGACCCCGGACGAGTCCGGCAAGGCCGTGGTGCTGTCCCTGGCCCGACTGACCCGGATCCGCGAGGTGGACACCACCAACAACACCCTCACCGTCGAGGCGGGCGTGCTGCTGCAGGCCGTCCAGGCGGCGGCGGAGGAGGCGGGACGCTACTTTCCCCTGAGCCTGGCCGCCGAGGGCTCCTGCACCATCGGCGGCAACCTAGCCACCAACGCCGGCGGCACGGCGGTGCTGCGCTACGGCAACGCCCGCGAACTGTGCCTCGGGCTGGAGGTGGTCACGCCCCAGGGCGAGCTCTGGGACGGCCTCAAGGGCCTGCGCAAGGACAACACCGGCTACGACCTGCGCGACCTGTTCATCGGCTCCGAGGGGACGCTCGGAGTGATCACGGCCGCGGTGCTGAAACTCCATCCGGCTCCGGCGGCGCGCCTGGCCGCCTTCGCCGCCGTGGCTTCGCCCGAGGACGCCCTGAAGCTGCTCGGTCTGGCCCAGGGCCGGCTGGGTCCCGCGCTCACCGCCTTCGAGCTGGTCTCCGATACCAGCCTCGGCCTGGTGCTGAAGCATTTCCCGACGTGCCGCAGCCCGCTGGAGGCGCCCGCTCCCTGGTACGTCCTGCTCGAGGTCAGCGACCTGATCGACGAGGCCAGGGCCCGCGAGGCCCTCGAAGGCCTGCTGGAGGCCGCCTTCGAGGCGGAACTGGTCGCCGACGCCGCGGTGGCCGCCTCCCTGGCCCAGAGCCGGCAGTTGTGGGACCTGCGCGAGAACATCTCCGAGGCCCAGGGACACGAGGGCAAGACCGTCAAGCACGACATCTCCGTGCCCATCTCCGACATCGCGGCCTTCATCGCCGAGGCGACCGCGGCCCTGTCGGCCCATTTCCCCGCCAGCCGCCTGGTGGCGTTCGGTCACCTGGGCGACGGCAACCTGCACTTCAACCTGTCGCCTCCCGAGGGCGACCCGGGCGCGGCGCTCCTGGCCGATCAGGACCCCATCAACCAGCTGGTCCACGACATCGTCCACCGTTACGGCGGCTCGATCTCCGCCGAGCATGGCCTGGGGGTGCTGCGCCGCGACGAGGCCGCCCGCTACAAGTCGGCGGTCGAACGCGGCCTGATGCGGGCCGTGAAACAGGCCATCGACCCGCAGGGGCTGATGAATCCCGGAAAGGTCCTGGCATGAGCGTCCATCCCAGCCTGATCGGGGGCGAGTGGGTCTCCGGCGCGCCCGCGCCGAACCTCAATCCGTCCGACCTCTCCGACGTGGTGGGCGAGTACGGCCAGGTGGGGATCAAGGAGGCCGAGGCCGCCGTCGCCGCCGCCCGCGCCGCTTTCCCGGCCTGGTCGCGGGGCGGCGTCCAGGCCCGCGCCGAGCTGCTCGACCGCATCGGGACCGAGATCCTAGCCCGCCGGGCCGAGCTGGCGGACCTGCTGTCGCGGGAGGAGGGCAAGACCCTGGCCGAGGCCACGGGGGAGGTGACCCGGGCCGGCAATATCTTCAAATTCTTCGCCGGCGAGGTGGTGCGCATCCGCGGCGAGACCATGGCCTCCGTGCGTCCGGGCGTGCAGGTGGAGATCACCCGCGAGCCGGTGGGGGTGGTGGCGCTGATCTGCCCCTGGAACTTCCCCATCGCCATCCCGGCCTGGAAGATCGCCCCGGCCCTGGCCTACGGCAACTGCGTGGTGTTCAAGCCCGCGGACCTGACGCCGGGCAGCGCCTGGGCCCTGGCCGAGATCATCCACCGCGCCGGCGCGCCCGCGGGCGTGTTCAACCTGGTCATGGGCCGGGGCTCGGCGCTGGGCCCGGCCTTCACCGGCCCCGGCGTGGACGCGGTCAGCTTCACCGGCTCGACCGGGGTGGGAACGCGCATCCTGAAGGCGGCGGTCGAGAACGGGATCAAGGTCCAGCTGGAGATGGGGGGCAAGAACCCCCTGGTGGTGCTCGACGACGCCGACCTCGACGTGGCGGTGCGCTGCGCTCTCGACGGCGCCTACTTCGGCACGGGCCAGCGCTGCACGGCTTCTTCGCGGCTGGTGGTGCAGACAGGGATCCACGACCGCTTCGTCGCCGCCCTCGCCGAAGCCATGCGCGCCCAGGTGGTCGACGACGCCCGGGCCGCGGGCACGACCATCGGTCCGGTGGTCGACCAGAGCCAGCTCGACCAGGACCTGAGCTATATCGAGATCGCCGAGGGCGAAGGCGCCCGCCGGGTCGAAGGGGGCGAGCGGTTGCAGCGCGCCGCCCAGGGCTTCTACCTGTCTCCGGCGCTGTTCGTGGACACCACCCCGGCCATGCGGATCAACCGCGAAGAGGTGTTCGGCCCCGTGGCCTCGGTGATCCGGGTGAAGGACTACGACGAGGCCCTGGCCACCGCCAACGACACGCCCTTCGGCCTGTGTGCCGGGGTCTGCACCACCTCGCTGAAGCACGCGAGCCACTTCAAGCGCAACGCGGAGACCGGCATGGTGATGGTCAACCTGCCGACCGCAGGCGTCGACTATCATGTGCCCTTCGGCGGTCGTAAAAGCTCGAGCTACGGTTCGCGCGAACAAGGCGCCTACGCCGCCGAGTTCTACACCACGGTCAAGACCGCCTACGTCAACCCGAGCTGAACGGCTCCCATTCCTAAGGCTCGCCGATGGCGCTTTCTCCCGATCTGATCCTCGCCCTGGCCGCCAAGCTCGACCGCGCCGAGCGCGACCGCAGCCAGGTGCGGCAGTTCTCCCTCGAGCATCCCGAGATCACCATCGAGGACGCCTATGCGATCCAGCGCGAATGGGTCCGCCTGAAGCTGGACTCGGGGCGCACCCTGAAGGGGCACAAGATCGGCCTGACCTCCCGGGCCATGCAGCGCTCGTCCAACATCACCGAGCCCGACTACGGCTCGCTCCTCGACGACATGTTCTTCATGGACGGCCACGACGTGCCGACCGATCGCTTCATCCTGCCCCGGGTGGAGGTGGAGCTGGCCTTCGTGCTGAAGGACCGGCTGCAGGGTCCTGACTGCACCATCTTCGACGTGCTCTCGGCCACCGACTATGTGGTCCCGGCGCTGGAGATCATCGACGCGCGCCTCCACCAGGTCGACCCCGAGACCAAGACGACCCGCAAGGTGTTCGACACCATTTCCGACAACGCCGCCAACGCCGGGGTGGTGATGGGCGGCCGGCCGGTCCGGCCCCTGGACCTCGACCTGCGCTGGGTCTCGGCCATCCTCTACCGCAACGGCGTGATCGAGGAGTCGGGCGTCGCCGCGGCGGTGCTGAACCATCCCGCCAACGGCCCGGCCTGGCTGGCCAACAAGCTGCACCCCTATGGCGTGACGCTGGAGCCGGGACAGGTGATCCTCGGCGGCTCCTTCACCACACCGATCCCGGCCCGGCCCGGCGACACCTTCCACGCCGACTACGGCCCGTTGGGCTCCATCTCCGTCCGCTTCGCTTGAGGAACGCCCCTTTGGGACCCCTGCACAACCCGTTCAAGGCCGCGCTCAAGGCCGGCCGGCTCCAGCTCGGCCTCTGGCAGGCGCTGGCCAATCCCTATACCGCCGAGATCTGCGCCGGAGCCGGTTTCGACTGGCTGCTGTTCGACGGCGAGCACGGTCCCAACGACATCCCGCTGCTGTTGTCCCAGCTGCAGGCGGTCGCCGCCTATCCGGTCCATGCCGTCGGGCGTCCGCCCATAGGCGAAACCCGGCTGATCAAGCAGTACCTGGACATCGGCTTCACCACCCTGCTGATCCCGCTGGTCGAGACCGCCGAGCAGGCCGCCGAGCTGGTGCGGGCGGTGCGCTACCCTCCCGAAGGCGTGCGCGGAGTGGGTAGCGGGATCGCCCGGGCGTCGCGGTTCAACCGCATCCCCGGCTATCTCGACGACGCCAGCGCGGAGATATGTCTGCTGGTCCAGGTCGAGACGCTCAAGGGCGTGGAGAACCTCCAGGCCATCGCCGCGGTGGAAGGGGTCGACGGCGTGTTCATCGGCCCGTCGGACCTCAGCGCCGCCATGGGCCTGCGCGGGCAGCCGGGCCATCCGGACGTGCAGGCGGCCATCGCCACCGCGCGGCGTCAGATTTCCGCCGAGGGCAAGGCGGCCGGTATTTTGTTGACGGACGAGGCCCTGGCCCGCCAGGCCATCGAGGCGGGCTTCACCTTCGTCGCCGTCGCCACCGACGTCGGCCTGTTGGCGCGGGGCTCGTCCGAGATGGCCGCGCGGTTCGGCGCGGCGGCCAAGCCGACGGCGGCGGGGACCGGCTACTAGAAGCGCGCCCATCGGCGGCGGCGCGGCGGCCAAGCCGCCTACAGGAGATTGCCATGCGAGTAGCGATAGCCGGCTTCGGCGCGATCGGCGGCTGGATCGGCGTCAGGATGGCCGAGGCCGGCCATGAGGTCAGCGCCTTGGCCCGCGGGGCGACCCTGGCCGCCCTGCGCGAGCGGGGGGCCGAGCTCCGCCAGGGCGACGAGGTCCGCAAGGTGCGGCTGCGCGCCAGCGACGACCCGGCCGAACTCGGGGTGCAGGACCTGGTGGTGATCGCGGTGAAGGGACCTGCCCTGGCGGCGATCGCCTCGGCCGCGGCCGGCCTGGTCGGACCCGAGACCGTGATCCTGCCGGCCATGAACGGCGTGCCCTGGTGGTTCTTCGAGGGCCTGCCCGGCGCGTTCGGCGGCAAGCGGCTGGTTTCGGTCGATCCGGACGCCCGCATCGCCCAGGCGCTGCCCGCCGACCATGTCCTCGGCTGCGTCGTCCACGCCGCCTCGATCTCCCCCGAGCCGGGAGTGATCGTGCATAAGATGGGCAGGCGCCTGATCCTGGGCGAGCCTGCCGGCGGCGAGTCCGAACGCTTGAGCCGGGTCGCAGCGGCCCTCGGCGACAGCGGCTTCGAGGTGGAGGTCTGCCGGCGTATCCAGCAGGAGATCTGGTACAAGCTGTGGGGGAACATGACCATGAACCCCCTGTCGGCCATCACCGGCGCGACCTGCGACCGCATTCTCGACGACCCCCTGGTCAACGCCTACATCCTCCAGATCATGGCCGAGGCGGCGGAGATCGGCGCCCGGATCGGCTGCCCCATTTCCGAAAGCGGAGAGGATCGAAACGCGGTCACGCGCAAGCTCGGGGCCTTCAAGACCTCCATGCTGCAGGACGTGGAAGCCGGTCGCCCGATCGAGCTCGACGCCCTTTTGAGCGCGCCGCGGGAGATCGCGGCCATGACCGGCGTATCGACCCCCGCCATCGACAGCCTGCTGGGCATGACCCGGCTGTTCGCCCGGACTCACGGCCTCTACGCCTGAGGTCCGGCTGCGCGTTCGGGACGTTTTGCAACGGCGCGACCGCGCCGGGCTGAATCAGGGCGAGGGCGACTGCAGCGCCCGCGCGCCGGCGAGGGCGACGTCGTTCTCGCCCCGGCCGCTGGTCTCGCCGATGGCGCCGACGATCTTGCCGTCGAGGACGATCACCTCGCCGCCCAGCGCCGGCATCACCTCCGGCAGGGCCAGCACCTCGTTCACCCCGGTCGCCAGCCGGTCGGAATCGTACTTGGTGGTCCGCCGCCAGCGCGCGGCCGAACGGGCCTTGGCGTAGGCGACGTCGAAGGCCGAATAGGACGCGTTGTCCGCCTTCTCGAAATAGACCAGCTCGCCGCTCGGCTCGACCACGGCGATGGTCGCCATGAGGTTGCGCCGCTTCGCCTCCGCCTGGGCGGCGGCGGCCACGCGCTTGGCCTGGTCCAGCGTGATCCGCGGCCCGTAGGGCAGGAGAGGCGGGGCCGGGATGGCGAAGCGGTCGGCGGCCGGCGGGGCCGCGGCGGGGGTTTGGGCCTGGGCGGCGGCGCTCAGCGTGGTGGACGCGGCGGCCGCGAGGAGCAGGTGCAGGGCGCGCATGGCGGGTCTCCGGAAACTACGGTTCAGCCGGCGGCGGTGGGCTTGAGGGCGCCGGCCAGGGCCGCCTCGTCGGCCTTGGCCTTGGTCAGCATCAGGCCGGACGCGAAGAACAGGCCCGCGCCGACCAGGCTCACGACCGATACGCAGAGCAGGGCGTTTCGCAACCCCTCGACCCCGTGGGTGCGCCCGAAGGTGTCGCTGAGGATGCCGACCAACTGGGGGCCGAAGATCTGGGCGATGACCGACCCGGCGGCGATCTGGATGGAGGAGGCGAGGGCGCGCATGTGCACCGGAACCACCCGCTGGGTGACGGCGTAGCTCGGCCCGATCCAGGCGTACATCACCGTGAACTCGCCGGCCATGGCGGCCAGGGCGATCGGGGTGCTGTGGCTGGTCACCGCGACCAGGTAGAGGGGGAAGCTCAGGATCAGGCCCGCCACCGCGACCAGGATCTCCGGATTGCGGACCCGTCCGGTCAGGACCTGGGCGATGCGACCGCTGGCCAGGGTGGAGGCGCCGCCGCCGATCCCCGCGAACAGGCCCAGGGCTATCCCGACCTGGTGCACCGGCATGTGGTGCAGCCGGATCAACATTGGCGGGAACCAGGCGTTGGCCACATAGACCGACAGAAGCGCCGCCCCACAGCCGAGGGTGATCACCCAGTAGGGCAGGTTCCTGGACAGGATGGCCATGGTCTCCTTCAGGGAGACGTTCTCGGAAGCCGCGCTGCCGGGCTCCGAATGGCCGCGGGGCAGTTCGTGCAGCAGTCCGCGGACCACCAGCGCCAGCAGCACCCCGGGGGCGGCGGCGATCACGAAGGTCCAGCGCCAGCCCACAAGGTCGTTGACGATGCCGCCCATCATCAGGCCCAGCAGGGTCCCGGCCGGCAGGCCGAAGGCGTAGACGCCCATCGCGAACGCCCGCCGTTTGCGGTCGAAGTGGTCGGCGATGAGCGAATGCGACGCCGGAATCCCGCCGGCTTCGCCGAAGCCCACGCCGATGCGGAACAGCAGGAGGGGCAAATAGCCCAGGGCGAAGCCGCAGAGGCCGGTCATCACGCTCCAGAAGGCGATGGCGGTGGTCAGCACGGTCACCCGGTCGAACCGGTCGGCAACCCGGGCGATGGGGATCGCCGCAAAGGCGTAGACCAGGGTGAAGGCGGTGCCGGCCAGGAAGCTCAGCGCCGTGTCCGAGATGTGAAGCTCGGCCTTGATCGGCTGCGCCAGGATGTTGATCACCTGGCGGTCCATGTAGTTCAGGGCGAACGCGGTGGTCAGCAGGACCAGCGTCAGCCATTGCCGCCGCGCAGCCGTCTCCATGGCTTCCTCCCCGAGCGATCTTCTTGGGCGCCCCAAGGCGGCGGGGGGCCGATCCCACAGGATAGCAATTGTGAGCAGGCCTTAGGTCAAGTAATAAGTTTTCGGATCAGCATAATGCAACGTTATGGGAGCCCGCGTTTTGGCCCTCGACCCGAGGCACCTCCAGATCCTGCTGGACGTGGCGCGCACCGGCTCCTTCTCCGCCGCGGCCAAGCTCCGGAACGTCTCCCAGCCGGCGATCTCGGTCGCGGTTTCCCAACTCGAGCGGCAGTTCGGGACGCTGCTGCTGGAACGCAACCGCCGCGGCGTCACCCTGACGGCGGCGGGCTCCATCGTCGCCCGGCGCGCCGAAGCCATCGAACAGCAGATCGTCGCGGCCGAGGCCGAAGTGCGGTTGAGCGGCGCGGGGATCGACGGACCGCTGGTGATCGGCGGGACCCCGGGGGCCTTGGCGAGCCTCATACCGGGGGCGGTCCGGCTCCTCTCGCGCCCGGGCAAGGCCCTCTCGCTCCGCATCGTCGAGGCCAGCGATCCGGACCTGAACGAAATGCTGCGGACCGCGCGCATCGACTTCGCCCTGACCTCCGTCGGCCTGGAGCAGCCGCCCGCCGATCTTGAAGAAGTCGAGATCGAGCGCGACGGCTTCGAGGTGGTGGTGGCGCCGGACCATCCGCTCATGGACGCGGACGTGGAGCTTCGCGAACTGGGAAAGGAGCCGTGGGTGCTGCCGAGCGTGGGCGGACCCTACCGACGGCAGGTGGACGCCCTGTTCTTCGCTTCGCAGATGCAGATTCCAAGCAACCTCGTCCGGTGCGATTCCCTCGCCACCACCAAGGAGATCGTGCGGCTGAGCCGTTACATCACGGTCTTCCCCCGAAAGGTGGTGATCGGCGAGCTCGCGGGCGGCACGTTGCGCAGCATTCCGCTTCGGGGGGCGCCGATTTCCCGCAGCATCGGCGTGCGCCGGCTCGTGCGCGCCATCGCTTCGCCGGTGGCGAGCGCCTTCATCGACGCCATGCGGGCGGCGGCGATCAAGTCCGAAGAGCAGGCATAAATTCTGCTAATGGGGTGGCGAGTTTTCATTATTTGAAAAGGGGGCAGCCTCGCCTCATGATGGCGTCTCGATCTGTCCGGAGCCGCTACAGATGTCGCAGGATTCTGACGCATCAGCACAATCGCTGCTCAGCCTGGGCCGCGCTGGCGGCTTTGGAGAAGGAGTGGAGCCATGATGCTGCGCAGCGTCGAACTGGTCCTCCCCGGCGCCGCCGAGGCGGCGGCCTTCATGACCGACGTCTGGGGCCTGGCTCTCGCGGAGGCGCGGGACGGCGCCTATTACCTTCGGGGCTCGGGCTCGTTCCCCTACATTTTTTCCCTGGAGGAGGGGCCGGAGCGGTTCGTTCGCACCAACACCTTCACCTGTACGTCGGTCGAACTGGCCGCCCTCGAGCGCCGGGTCGCGGCGAACGGCCTCAAGGCCGCCCCGACCACCGCCCGCGAGCCCGGCGGCGGGACGGGGTTCGTCGTCGAGATGCCCGACGGGGAACTGTTCCGTTTTCTCGTCGGCGCCGGCGAGGTCGCGCCGATAAAGGGGCGCGATCTGCCGTTGAAGCTCAGCCATGTGGTGCTGAATTCGACTGACGCGGAGGCGACCGCCGACGCTGTCGAGCGGGCGCTGGGGTTCAAGGTCTCGGACCGGACCCGCGGCATGGTGTTCGTGAGCTGCAATCCGTCCCACCACAGCCTGGCCTTCGCCCGCGCCGGCTACGGCTCGTTCAACCACATCGCTTTCGAGATGGAGGACATGGACGCGGTGATGCGCGGCATTGGCCGGCTCCGCGACCACGGGATGGTCCCGGTCTGGGGGCCGGGCCGGCACGGGCCGGGGGCCAATGTTTTCGCCTATTTCGTCGCCCCGTTCGGCGCGGTGGTGGAGTTCTCGACCGCCGTCGACGAAGTGACGGAGGACTACAAGCCCGGCGCGCCCGAGGACTGGACCTGGCCGGCCAACCGCATCGACGAGTGGGGGATGTCCGATCGGGACGAGCACGCCCTCTCGGTGGCTGAGAAGGCCTTCCGCTTCAGGCGCGAATGGACGCCGCAGCCGCTGCCGAACGCGGCGGCGACGCCGCGATGAGCCCGGGTCGATCGGATCGGAGACGACTGTGGAGGGACGGATAGCCGACGACGTTGGTTAGGCCTCCGCGAGGCGGGGGCCGGGGTGAAAAGCGGCGCTTTAAGCCGCAGCAGGAACAACAAATCCCGAGGGGGGAACTGAGATGCGAATGAAATCAGCAGTCGCTTTGCTGGGCGGCGTCAGCGCCATGGCTCTGGCGACTTCGGCGCTCGCCCAAACGGCGGATGCGGCCGGCTCTGTCGAATCGGTGGTGGTCACCGCCACCCGGATCCAGACCAACGGCTACACCACGCCCACCCCGGTCACCGTGGCCCCGGTCGCCCAATTGCAGCAGACCACCCCCAGCAACATCCCCGACGCCCTGAACAAGCTGCCCCAGTTCTCCGGCTCCACCCAGGCGGCGGGCAACGGCAACGGCGCCGGCAGCGGCCCCAGCAATATCTTCACCGGCAACTTCCTGAACCTTCGGAACATGGGGGCGATCCGCACCCTGATCCTGCTGGACGGCCGCCGGGTGCCCTCGACCGCCGGCAACGGTTCGGTCGACGTCAACACCCTGCCGCAGGCCCTGGTCCAGCGCGTCGACGTGGTCACCGGCGGCGCCTCGGCCGTCTACGGCTCCGACGCCGTCACCGGCGTGGTCAACTTCGTCCTCGACACCCATTACACCGGCCTGAAACTCGTGGTGCAGGACGGCATCTCCGATCGTGGCGACGCGCCTTCGTTCAAATTCGGCGTCACCGGCGGGACCAAGGTGTTCGACCGCGGCCATTTCATCTTCAGCGCCGAGCACTACCAGAACGCCGGTCTCAAGACCCTGGAATCCCGGCCATCTACCGCTCCGTTCTACGGCATAACGGGGGCCGGCACGGCCGCCGACCCCTTTACCTTGACCGCCAACACCCGGGTCTCCACCACCGCCTTTGGCGGCCTGGTGACTGCGGGCCCCCTGGCCGGTCAACAGTTCGTGGGAACCGGCACGCTCGCGCCGTTCAATGCCGGAACCCCGACCCATACCGTCGGCGTATCCTCGGGCGGGGACGGAGGTTATCTGATCAACGCCCCCCTGACCGCGCCCTTGAGAAGCGACCAGGTCTTCGGCCGCTTCGAATACGAGTTCGACACCAACACCGCCGGCTTCATGCAGCTCAACTGGTCCGAAAGCGGCATCTCCAACTTCCACCGCTCGACCCAGTCCAGCCTTCCCCTGACCATCTTCAGCGGCAATGCCTACCTGCCGGCCAACGCCCAGGCGGCCCTGACGGCGGCCAACGCGGCCAGCTTCGTCCTGAACCGCTACCCGCGCGACATCTCGCTGGGCTCGTCCCTGACCCAGCTCACCACCGCCCTGGACTTCACCGCCGGCGTCAAGGGCAAGCTTCTCGATAAATATAGCTGGGAAACCTACTATACCCACGGCGAGGCCCGGGCGCGCTCCCGTCGGAACAACAACATCAACTTCGTGAATCTCTACGCCGCCCTGGACGCGGTGAGGGACCCCAGCGGCAACATCGTCTGTCGCGTGACCTTGACCAACCCGGGTCTCTACCCCGGGTGCCAGCCGATCAACATGTTCGGCCAGTATAATGAATCGGCTCAGGCCCTGGACTACATCTATCAGGACACCAACTTCCAGGTGCTGAACAAGATGGAGGACTTCGCCGGCAGCATCTCGGGCGACGTGATCGAGGGCTGGGCCGGCCCGCTGTCGGTGGCCCTGAACTTCGAGTACCGCCGCCAGAGCATCGCCCAGACCAGCACCGCCGATCCCAATCAGCCGGTCGTCCTGACGGGCATCCGCCTGGGGGCCGCCCCTCGCACGAACTATCAGTTCGATCTGCTGGCTCCGCAGTATGGCCACAACTCGGTCTGGGAAGTCGGCGGCGAAGCGGCCCTGCCGATCCTGAAGGACATGCCGTGGATCAAGCGCCTGGATGTGACTGGCGCGGCCCGCTACACCAACTACAGCTCGAGCGGCGTGGTCTGGAGCTGGAAGGCGGGGCTGAACTACGAGCCCTTCGACGACCTGCGGATCCGCTACACCGAAAGCCGCGACATCCGCGCGCCCACCCTGAACGACCTCTATTCCGGCCAGACCGTCTCGGGGGTGACCGTAAACGACCCGCACACGGGCCGGGCGAGCAACACCTTCCTTATCGGCGGGGGCAACAAGAGCCTGGTGCCGGAAATCGCGCGCACCACCACCATCGGGGCGGTCTATCGTCCCTCGTGGTTCCCGCGCTTCGGCCTGTCGGTCGATTACTACAACATCGACATCGCCAACGGCATCGGCAGCGTCGCCGGCAACAATGCCGCGGTGTTGGCGGAGTGCGAAGCCTCGGGCGGGACCTCGTCCCTGTGCGCCCTGATCGTGCGGCCGTTGCCGTTCAGCGACCACTCGGCGGCGAACTTCCCGACCTCCGTCCTCAGCACCAGCCTGAACGTGGCGTCGCAGTTCACCCACGGGGTCGACGTGGAGGCGAGCTACCGCGTCGCCCTCGCCGACATCGTTCCGAGCGTTCCGGGGGCGCTCGACCTGCGGCTGCTCTACACCTACCAGCCGGTCCTGAAGACCCGGTCGTTCGCGAGTTCGCCGGTGGTGAACAGTTCAGGCGTCGCCGACACGACCAGCGTCGTCGGCCTTGCCGCCCACCGGGTCACCCTGTTGGCCGGCTATACGGCCGGTCCGTTCTCGCTGAACTGGCAGGCCCGCTATTCCAGTCCGGTCAAGCAGACGGGCAATCCGCTGCTGTTCTACGCCAGCCCGGACCTGCCCTCGTACATGTTGCACGATATGAGCGTCGCCTACCGCTTCAAGGTGGCCGGCCACGACCTGCAGGCTTCGCTTGCGGTGTCCAACCTGTTCGACCGGCAGCCGCGGATCTCGCCCGGAGCCAACTTTGTCGGGACCCCGGGCAGCAACAGCGCCTTGGACGCCTCCGACGACGTCGTCGGCCGTTACTACACCTTCAGCCTGAGGGCCCAGTACTAGCCGGATCGGGCCGGCCCCCGGGCGATGTCGTCGTCGGGGGGGCCGCGCCGCGAAAGTAAAGGAGTGCGTTGACAGTATATGGGGCATGCTGCAACTGGTTCTCGCAGCAAGTAAACATACTGCTCCAATTGGGAGGTTCGGCCCGCCGACTTGTCGGCGTGGTTGAGGCCTCCACTTTCTATGTGACGGAGGAAGATGCCATGGAACGTGCAAACATCGTCAGAAGCTGGCGTCCGACGCTGACCTGCCTGGGCGCCGTGGGCTTGGCGGCGATCGCCTCGGCTTCCGCTACGGCCCACCACTCCTTCGCCATGTTCGACCAGCGCAAGACGGTCAAGGTCGAGGGCACCGTCACCCAGTTGGAAGTCATCAATCCGCATTCCTGGCTCAGGATCATGGCCCCGGGCCGGAACGGCAAGCCGGTGGTCTGGGCGATCGAGATGGGCGGGCCGCACCAGATTGAGGAAATGGGTCTGATGGGGGACAAGGCCAGCGAAAAGATCAAGCCCGGCGACAAGATCACCGTATCCATCCATCCGTTGAGGACAGGCTCGGTGGGCGGAGCCTTCGTTTCCGCCGTCTTGGCCAACGGGCACCAAGTGGCGCAGGGCGGGCGGCCCACCTTTATCACCTCCGCCATCCAAGCCGGCCAGGACTGACCGATCGTGCGCATCCAGACCTTTGCCGCCGCGGCGGCGATCTTCGTCTCCGCTCCGGCCTGGGCCCAGACCCAGACCTGGACCGAATACCTGTCCGCTGCGGACGGGTTCACCGTCACCTTCCCGGGCTCTCCGACCATCCGAAGCGGCGTCTTCACCATGGCGGACGGAGCCACGTATCCGACGCACGTCCATACGCTGCGCCAGGGTTCCCTGATCTTCAGCGTGACCGTGGTGGACATCGCCAAGGCGCCCGTCGAAGGCGACGCCGCGATCGATCTGGCGGCCCGGGCCTTCGCCAAGACCGGCAAGGTCAGGCTGGACATACCGTCCCGGTCCGGCAACCCGGGGACCGCGGCTCGCCGCCTCTTTGGGCGCGAACTCAATGTCGTCCACCGGGACGGCAGCGAGTCGATGCTGCAGATCTTCACCTATAACAAGCGGCTCTACATCGCCGAGGGCAAGAGCCTTCCCCCCGACGCGGGAGACAACATCGCCGACGCGGTCCGCTTCGAGGAGGCGGTCGCTTTCCCCGCCGATCCCGTTCCCGCCGGCGGCGGCGCGCCCGCCGGGCCCAGACCCCCCGCGGCTCCGCCTGGCCCGCCCCAGCCAGTCTCGGTCACGGTCAAGGCCGGCGACCGTCTCACCGAACGTTGGCGCTGGGCGCCGGGCGGCAGCGGCAAGGTGGAATATTGCCGTCAGTTGGGCCGCGGCGCGGAGACGTGCGCCGTCGCCGACAATCCCCGGGAGGGCGATCACATGCCGGCCACCTCGACGCCGCCGGTGATCTCGGCGGTGCAGGCCGGCCACGGCTGGATGGCGGTCGGCGGCAAGGCCTATTTCTGCAAGCACACCACCTACAGGAAGAATGCGCCCATGGAGGTCACCTGCGCCGAGGCGGAGGCGAGGGGAGGCCTGCCGGAGGGAACGCCGTCGTCGGTCCAGGCCGTCGCCAACGGCGCGGCGCGGCTCGTCCTGCAACCGGGAAACCGCAGCTTTTACTGTCGCAATCCTTTCCCGGACCCAGACGACAAACGGTCCCAGGTGTCTCTGTTGTGCCAGGTCTTGTAGACGGCGGCCTTCATCTTAGGCCCGTCTGAGGGATCGGTTGTTCAAAAGCGTTCATAGCGGACAGGAAAAAAGATGAAATTCTCAGCCGGATGGAACTGGCGATCCTGGGGAGGATTGGCGCGGGACCTGTCCCACGGCGTCAGGGCAGGCCTCGCCGCGGTCGCGGTGATCCTGCTGGTCGGCGTCGCGCCGGGTCTGGCCCATGCGGCCGAGGGGCCCTACGCCCTGCGCAAGGTGGAGCTCACCGCCGTCGGCGGCGTCTTCGCCGGCGCGGCTCCCAAGCGCAGCTACTGGTTCTACGCCTCGACCAAGATCGCCAACGCCCACTCCTACAACATGATCGTCTACGCCCTGCACGACAACGGCGAGACGGTCGAGCAGTTCGCCGCCCGCTCGGGCTGGAGCAAGGTGGCCGAGGACAACGGCTTCGTGGTCGTCTACCCCGAGGCCCTGAACAAGACCTGGTTTTCCGGCAACATCGAGGAGGGCTACCTCAAGCTCCTGTTCGACAGCATTCCCGCCAACCTGAGCTTTCCCGGGCCGAACCCGCAGCGTTTCCTGACCTACAACTCCTACCACTACATCACCGGCGACGGGGTCGGCGGCGCGGTGGCCCAAGCCTTCGCCATCGCCAACCCGGGCCTGTTCGCGGGCGTGGCGACCCTGAACGGGACTGCCTACCGCGCCGACCTCGCCAAGGGCGACCAGCCGGCCCAGGGCTATTTCGTAAACCAGCGCGGCGACAAGAGCCTCGTGCCGCAATGGCGTCCCGCCCGGAAGGAGATCCCGGTCGCGGCCTGGCTCCTGACCACGGGCGCTCCGGACGCCCGCCAGACCGTCCTCGCCAACTATTGGAAGCGCGCCGACGGCGTCGGCGCCGCGGCGGCCAGCAACCAGGTCATCGGCGGCCTGCAGACCGCGGTCTACACCAACGCCGCCAATCCGGCTCAGCAGGTCCGCACCACGGTCCTGCCCGCCGGCGCCAAGTACGACGAGGCCCTGGCCTCGACGATCTGGACCCAGTTCTTCCGCCGTGTCGCCCGCGCCACCGACTCGCCGAACGGCACGCTCATGTCGATGATGACCCAGGACGAGGTCAATCGCATGTTCGAGGTCCGCACGACCCAGGTCGGCGACCGCACCTACAAATATTACGTCAAGACCCCCTCCAGCTACCGCAAGGGCCAGCCCATGCCGCTGGTCCTCGCCGCGCACGGCTTTTCCTATCCGCCGTGGATGTACCTGCAGCAGATCAAGATGCATGAGGTCGGCGAGAAGGAAGGCTTCATCACCATCTATCTGAACGGCTTCAACAACGCCTGGACGCCCACTACCGCCGACAGCCCCGACCTCAAGTACGTGAACCAGGTCATCGCCGAGGCGGAAGCGAACTACAGCGTCGATCCGACCCGGATCTATATGCTGGGCTTCTCGGTCGGCGGCAGCCTGACCCGGGCTGCGGGCATGACCAATCCGCGCGCTTTCGCCGCCGTGTCGCCCACCAGCGGCATCATGCCTGAGCTCACCGCCGACATAAAATCCCAAGTCGCCAAGGCCAAGGTCCCGGGCGACATCCGTCTACCGATGCTGGTCATCGTCGGCACCACGGACGGCGGCTCGAGCGACGGCAAGATCGAGGCGAAAAGCCCGCTGGCCAACGAAATCAATTATTTGAAGGCCTACAACAACGTCGCCGCGCCGGACCGGGTCGAGCGCTTCGACAGCGACTTCGTCGCCCCTTATGACATCGTCGTACTGGGCGGGAAGGTGACCAAGACCGGGGTCGACGCCCATTATCCGGCGGGTCGTTTCGAGCGCCACGACTATCTGAGCGCCGATCCCAAGCCCTTGCCCCTGTTCAGCTGGATATGGGTCTCCGACATGATGCATGGCGGCGATGCGCGCGAAAACCAGATGATCTGGGACTATTTCAAGCAATGGCGGCGGAACCCCGACGGGTCCTTGACCTACCTCCCCGCTCACTGAAATCGGTCTCCGAAGCGGCGACGGGCTTGTCGCCGCTTCGGCGCCATGTTCGATAGACAAGGTCGCTCGGCCTTGCGGGGGGCGGGCGACAGTCGCTATGGACGGACCACCGCACTTTTCAGCAAAGAATCCGGCTCCTCAAAGCCGGACGATGGGAGAGAGTTGAGATGAGTGATCTGAAGGTTGCCGCCGCGGCGGCGATCGGCGCCGCCGTCATGCTGGCGGGAACGGCCGCCAGCGCCGCCCCGGATTTCTCCGGCGTCTGGCAGGTGGAGCCCTTCTATTCGACCGGAACGGAAAGAATCCGCACCGTCGACGGCCTGCCCTTGCCGATCGCCCCCGCCGCCAAGGCCGAGCTCGACTATCTCAACAAGCGCGACGAAGAAGGCAAGTTCATCGTCCACAACACCATGCTGGGTTGGCCCAAGGGCTTCATCCAGGCGTCGCGCGGTCGTTTCAACTTCAAGATCATCCAGCAACCCAAGCAGGTGACCTTCTTCTTCGAGGAGGATCACCAGTACGACATCTTCCACATCGACGCGAAGCATCCGGCCCATGTGGAGCCCAGCTTCCTGGGGGATTCGGTCGCGCACTGGGAGGGCGACACGCTGGTGGTCGACACTATCGGCTACAACGGCCTGACCGCGCTCAACAATGTGCAGATGTCGGACAAGACCCACACGACCATGCGCCTGCGCCTCGTCAACGACGGCAAGTCGCTGGAGAACATCATCACCTTCGACGATCCCGTCGATTTCACCCGGCCCTTCCAGATGAAGATCGTCTACGGTCGCCGTCCCAACGAGCGGATCCACGAGAGCGTGTACGCCGAGAACGAGCGCGACCTGCAGGACTTGAACGACCAGTAATCGCGATCACGCGGAACAGAGCCGCGCGAAACCGACGCGGCCGTACAGAAAATATCTAAGGGAACGGGATATGAAAGTCTTTGTCGGCCTCGGTTTGTCCTTCGCCTTGTCGGCTGCGGCCTATGCTGCCGAACCGGGGACCCACGTCGATATTTCGGGGGTGTGGTGGTCGAAGCAAAAGGTGACGGCCATACGTCCTGTGGGCGGCGGGGCCATTCCGTTCACCGCCGCGGGCGCGGCCGAGTACGCCAAGAACAAGCCCGTGGTCCGGGCGATGCTGGGCAAGCTGCCCGGCCTGGGCAACATGAAGCGCTGCATCCCCCCGCCCCCGCCGAACATCTGGGGCTCTGGCTTTCCCTTCCAGATCTTCCAGGAACCAGACGTGGTGACGATCGCCTATGAGTTCGATCACATGCGCCGCTTCGTCTACATGAACGAGAAGGTGAACCCGGAGACGGCCGACCCCGGCTATGTGGGCAATTCGGTCGGCCATTGGGACGGCGACACCCTGGTGATCGACAGCAGCGTCTTCAAGCCCGACACCTACCTCGACGACACCGGACTGCCGCACACCGAGAAGCTGAAGGTGACCGAACGCGTCCGCAAGGTCGACGCCAAGACGCTGGAAGTCCTCGCCACGGTCGACGATCCCGAGATGTATTCCAAGCCCTGGACAGCCCGCTACACCTTCACCCTGTATCCGGACGAACGCATCCAGCAATACATCTGCGGCGTCGACGCGATCAAATCGCGCTTCGGCACGACGGGTAAGATGCCCACGTTCAAACACCTCGGATCCTGAGGGGGAGGGAGCAATGATGACCAGCCGGCGGACATTGCTGCAGGCGGCGCTTGCGGCGCCGCTCCTGATGGCCGCCGGTCCCGGAGGACCGTCCCTGGGCCTGATCATGCCGGAGACGGGGACCCCGCCGCCCCCGCCGGAAGCCGAGCAGATGTATCCTGGGCGGATCCGGATCCGGACGGAGGGCATCGGCCTCGCCCAGATGACTCCGGAAGGGTTCGACTCGGTCCTGGAACGGATCGCCCCCGCCGCGGAGCGCCTGGCCAGGACCGGCGTCGACGGGATCGTCCTGATGGGGACGTCCCTGAGCTTCTACCAGGGCGCGGCCTTCAATCGGACCCTGACCGAGCGCGTGGAGAAGGCGAGCGGCCTCAAGTGCGTCACCATGAGCACCGCCGTCGTCGAAGGCCTTCGCAGGCTGAAGGCGCGCCGCGTGGTGGTGGCGAGCGCCTACAATCTTGAGGTCAACCGGCGTCTGGACGGTTTCCTCAAGGAAGAGGGATTCGATCCCCTGGTGATCAAGGGCCTGGGGCTCGAAGATACCGGCCGGGCGTCCAAGGTCACGCCCGAGAGCCTGTTCGATTTCGTGGCGAAGCTGTCGGATTCGTCTCCCCGCGCCGATGCGATATTCGTGTCGAGCGGCGGCCTGAACACCCTCAATCTGCTGGCGCCCCTCGAAAAGCGCTGCGGGACGCCGGTCGTCGCCAGCATGCCCCATACGCTCCTGGCCGGGGCGAGGCTGGTCGGCCTCGACGGTCGAGTGAACGGCTATGGGCGGCTGCTGTCGCTGTAGCGGCGAACCGCTGAGGCAAAGGCCGGCGGAGCGGATGTGCTCCGCCGCCGCCCCGACCGCCCGAGGCCGAAGTCCAACCTGAAGGGGGGAAAGCCTACTCCCCGCGAGCCCAGCGCAGCACGTCGAAGTCCGCGGGCACGCCGATGTCGATGTTCACCGCATCCTTCAGCCGCGCGGCATGGCCCCTGCCGGTGGTGTCCCCGTCGAAGGATATGCCGCTCGGGGGCGCCTTCAGGCGCGTCCCGTCCGAGGCCTCGAGCTCGAAATCGCCCTGCAGGGTGATGACGAACATCCGCTGGGGGGCGGTGTGCAGCGGGATGAGGGGGCGCGAATCGAAGTGGAGGTTCATGTCGCCGGTGAGCGGGATCGGCTTCACGGTCTTGGCCAACGGCCTGATCATGACGTGGGTCTCGCCCTTCTCGTCGCTCCAGCAATGCAGGAAGGTCAGATCGAGGTCGCCGGCAGGGGGGCCGTTCTGCGCCAGGGCGGCCGGAGGGCAGGCCAGGCCCATCAGGGCAAGACCGCTGAGCTTCAGGAGATCGCGTCGTTCCACGGCTTGTTCCTCTCTGCTCATCAGGCTTCGCCGCTGGCCCAGCGCCGGACATCGAAGCCCGGCGGGGTCTGCAGGTAGAGGTTGGTCACGTTCTTGAGCCGGGTGATGTGGCCCTTGCCGGTCATGTCCTCCAGATAGGCCAGGTGGCTGGGCGGCAGGCCCAGCCGGGTGCCGTCCGAGACCTCGACCTCGGTCTCGCCGACAAGGGTGACGACGAATTGCGGGGCGGCGGGGTGGCGCCAGTCGATGAACTCCGGAACCACGCGCCGGATGGACATCTGGGTGATCGGAATCGGCTTGACCGCCTTGACCAGCGGCACGTGCTCGGCGCGGCCGACGCCGTTCGCGTCCGTCCACACGTGCAGGAAACTGGTCCAGCCCTTGTACGGCTGGATCTGGGCCATGCCCGTTTCCGGCGCCGTCGCGCCCGCTAAGGCCAGGCCGCCGAGCATCAGGAGCTCGCGTCTTTCCATGGTCGTTTCCCGTTCCCTTGCCGCCGGTTGAGCCCGACTTGATCTCGATGGAGGCCAGCTTGGGCGCCGCTGGGCAAAGACGCAAGCAGCCTGTCGGCGGCCGCGGGTTGCTGTGAACGCCCACGCGGTTCAACTTGTCAGATCGGTAAGTCCGGCGCCCGGCGGGCGCGGGTCTCCGGGCGAAGGATCGCATCCGGCCGCTGCGGCCCCCAGCGATCGAAGGGAGATGGCAAATGCAACTTCGTCATGTGATCACGACCGCGCTCACGGCCGCCGTCCTGGCCGCCGCCTTCGGGGACTTGGCCGCCGCCGCCCCGGCCAAGCCCGCCAATAGGGATAAGGCCGGGTGCTTCTACGCGCGCAACGTGGACGGCTTCGCCGCGGTCGACGACCAGACGGTCAACATCCGGGTCGGCGTGAAGGACGTCTATCAGTTGACCCTGTTCTCCCCGAGCCAGGACCTCGCCTTCACCCAGGGCATCGCCCTCAAGGCCAAGGGCGGCGATTGGATCTGCTCGGCCCTCGACGCCACGGTGGTGGTGCGCAGCCCCATCGGCCCGCAGAGCATCCCCGTCAACACCATCAAGAAGCTGACGCCGGCCCAGGTGGCGGCGCTTCCGGCCAAGGCCAGGCCTTAGCCCTGGCCTGTTCCCAGGCGATCCCGCCCTCGGCATGCTGCGTTTGCCAGATGCGCTTGGCTAATGAGTGTTGGCCGCGCCGCGCAGTCCGGCCCGTTCGACCGCCCGCTGGACGAGCCCCTCTTGCCTCGCGTCTTGGGCGAACTTGCGGGCATAGACGAGCCCGAGGCCGCGCCCCTTCGGGATCGCGATCGCCATGTGTTCCAGACCCCAGGACCCCTTGAGCACCCGGGCCCCCTGCAGTCGGTCGGCAAGCTCGAACAGCGTGGGCTTGTTGGTCGCGTAGGCGTCCACCTGGCGCGACGACATCATCTCGTAGGCCGCCGCCGGTGAAGGCGCCGCGACCAGGGTCGCGTGCATGAACTGGCGCGAAAGCACGCTCTGCGAACTGCTCCCCTCCGTCACACAGATGCGAACGCCGGGCCGGTCCACGTCGGAGATCGCTCCGACGGGCGAGCCGGCGCGCGCGAGATATCCGAGCTCGACGTCGAGGACCGGTTCGGAGAAGTCGGCGTCCTGCATGCGGGCGGCGGTGGCGTTGGTGATGGTGAAGTCCACCGCTCCCGCCCGCAACGCGTCCACGACCTGGGCGACGCGGTCGAATTCGACCAGTTGGAAGGGCACGCCGAGCCTGCGGGCCAGCTCTCTTCCAAGGTCGAAGGCCACGCCCTTGGCCTCGCCCGAGACCGGATCGCGCACCATGGAGGTGGGCCCGCCCGCATAGACGCCAACGCGGAGCTTGCCCGTCGGCGCAAGCGATCGGCGGACCTCGGCGTTCGTGGCGACGACCGTGGCCTGGGGCGGGTAAGGGCGCGGACTCGAGGGAGGGCCGGCGCAGCCCGCAAGCAGCAGCAGCGCGGTCGCGACGGCGGCGCAGAGGAGAGGGCGGCGGCCGATCATTGGACGGGCTCCTCTACGGTGAGCGAGCCGAGGTCCCGGCCGCGGGTCTCCGGCAGCATCAGCGCCGCGAGCACGACGAGTCCATAGGCGGCGCAGGCGCACAGCCCCATGGCCACGCCAAGGGGCATGGCGGCGCTCAGCACGCCGACGAACGTTGGCATGACCGCGCCGAGGGCGCGCCCGCCGTTGCCGCAGAAACCCTGGGCGCTCCCGCGGATGGCCGTCGGAAACAGCTCCGCCAGGAAGGCGCCCGTGCCGGCGGCCGTGCCCGACTGCAGCGTTCCCAAGGCGAAGGCCAGGACAAGGGCGGTGATGGGCGCGATCGGCGCCAGGGTGTAGGTCGCGACCGCCAGGCCCTGCAGCAAGGCGATGACGACGAAGGTCCGCCGCCGGCCGAAGGCGTCGGCCATCCAGCCGTTGAGGAAGGCGCCGCAGAACGAGCCGGCGATGTTCACGCCAAGGGTCAGGCCCGTGTTGACCACCGACAGGCCCCGGTCCGTACGCAGATAGGTCGGCAGCCAGGTGATCAGGACGTAGTTGCCGCCGTAGATTCCGGTGGTCAGCAGCAGGCCGCGGACGGTCGTCCAGGCGTGGGCGGGGGCGAATATGGTCCAAAACCCGGCGGCGCGATCCCTGGTGGCGCGGAGGCCCGCGAAGATCGGCGGGTCGGCGATGTTGCGGCGGATCCAGAGCACCAAAAGGCCCGGCGCGGCGCCGATGAAGAAGAACACCCGCCAGGCGATGTCCGGCGGAAGCAGGCTGAACAGCAGGGTCGAGAGCAGCACGGCGATGGCGTAGCCGATGGCCCAGCCCGCCTGGATGGCGCCGACGACCCGGCCACGCACCTTTGGCCCGACGGCTTCGCTGATCAGGACCGAGCCGACGGCCCACTCGCCGCCGAATCCGAGGCCCTGCAGGCTGCGAGCGACCAGCAGCTCGCCGAACGAATGGGTCAATCCGGCCAGGAAGGTGAAGGCCGAGAACCAGAGGATGGTGGCCTGCAGCACCCGCACGCGCCCGAAGCGGTCCGCCAGCATGCCGGCGGACCAGCCGCCCAGGGCGGCCATCATCAGCACGACGGTTCCGAGCAGCCCCGCCTGGCCCTTGCTCATGCCCCACAGCATGATCAGCGTGGGGATGCTGAGCGCGTACATCTGGGTGTCCATCGCATCGAGACCCCAGCCGGAAAAGCAGGCCCAGAAGGTCTTTTTCTGGGATGGCCCAAGTTCCGAAAACCACCTGGGCATGGATGGAGCGCTCCCTGCCGGCCGATACGACTCGGCGATCGCCTCTTGGCCGGCCAAGGTCCTTTAGCAGGCGCGTTTATCCCGCACCAATACCTGCCGCCAGACCAAGCACAGCTTGGCGCTTATTGGGGCCGCCTGTGCGTCACAACGGGAAATCCTGAAAGGGTCTCCATATCAGCGGGGGCTTGGCGCCAATCTGGCTGCGATCCCGACGCCGTGCCGAAATGGCGCCTATTGGGGAAGCCAATGTCACCGACGCAACTTACCTTGATCGCCGAAGGACGTCCGTCGCCGGGCGCCCGTGCGAAGCAACTCATGCGAGAGGCCAAGGCCGCCGGGGAAGAACAGGTAACCGATCTTCTCTCGACGGTGGAACTGATGATCCGGCAAGCGCGCGAGATCGCGGACGGCGGCGAGATCTACCCGGCCGGCGTCCGGGACATCTGCGCCAAGCTCATCGAGCACACCGGTTACCGGGCTCAAGGCGTCTACGCCATCATGCGGCCCAACGGCGGGCTTGCCCGCATGGGCGCGCGCTGCCATTTCGACGAAGCGGATCTGCTCGAGGAAAACCTTGAGATCGGGCCGTTTCCCGCCAGCGCGGCAGGCTGAAGCGGATACCCTTTCCTAGGCTCCGGCGCCCGGGCGCGTCCCCTGCGCCTTGGCCTGGCGGGACAGGAAATCCGCCATCGCCGCGGTCACCGCCTCCGGGTGGGTCAGGGGCGGCGCATGTCCGGCGCCCGGGATCAGGACCAGGGCGGCGTTGTCCCCGATTTCGGCCGCGAGGGTGCGGCCATGGGCGACGTCGATTGCCGGGTCCGCCTCGCCGTGGAGCACGAGGACGGGGCAGGCGATCTCGGACGCGCGGGCCGTGAAGTCGTCCCGATCCATCAAGGCGTCGAGGGGGTGGGCCAGGGCGCTGCGCTCCATCGCCGCCCACTTCGCGAACCAGGGCGCCCGGTCGGCGCCGTCGCCGAGCAGCAGGCCGGCCAGGAAGTCGGCGACGTTGGTCGAGCCGTTGGCCTGCCATTCCGCCTTGAGGTTCCGGAAGCCCTCGATCGTCTCGGCGTTGTCGAGACCGGCGCGCGTCGAGATCAGCACCAGGGCTTCGACGCGCTCGGGAGCGAGGGCCGCGGCCCGCAGGGACAGGAACCCGCCCTGCGACAGGCCCGCGAGGGTGGCGGTCTTCACCCCGCAATGATCCATCAGCGCCAGGACGTCGCGGGCGGAGTCCCAGTAGGTGAAGCTTTCCGGAGCCGGGCCGGTGCGGCCGAAGCCGCGCTGGTCCCAGACGATGCACCGGTAACGCGACCGCAGGGCCGCCACCTGGGCCCTGTACAGGTCGGTGTCGAGCAGGAAGCCGTGACTGAACACGACCACCGGCCCATCGCCCCCGGTGTCCTCATAGTAGATCGTCTGGCCGTTCAGATCAGCCGAAGGCATGGGCGGTCTCTAATGTTTCAACTGCTGCACCGCGTATTGGCGAAATCGATCGTCGACCAGGGTCTTGGGGTCCTGCCTGACCCGCATGTTCCCTTTGGCGATCTGCCAGTCGACGTATTTGTCCACGAAGGCGAAGGACGGCGCCAAGTCCTCCGACACGCCCAGCGACGGCGTGCTCGGGGAGATTTGGATATTGTATTTCTTGAGGATGGCGATGATGCCCGCGGTTCCCTGCCGCTGGGGACCGAAGGCCAGACGATAGTCCCGCATCCCCTTGAAATAGGCGACCATGTAACGCCGCCCGGCATCGACGTTCTTCTTCGTCAAGGTCGGTCCGTAGATCAGATAGCCGGCGGGAAAATTGGGGAATTTCTGGTCCATGGACGCGACGCGGACGCCGTCGGCCTTTTCCACGAGCAGGGTCGCGAAGGGCTCGTTGACGCTGCCCCCGTCGATGGCGCCGTTGACCATGGCCGAGGCGGTGTTGCCGATGCCCAGGGCCACGAAGTTGATCGTCTTGTCGTCCACGCCCGCGTCGTGCGCCAGCATCGACGGCAGCCATTGGGTCGGCGCGGCCAGTCCCGTCGAGAGCTTCAGGCCCTTCAGGTCGGCCGGTCCCTTGTAGCGCCCGCTTTTGACCAGGGATTTGCGCAGGACGACGCTGATCGTTCCGTGTCCCGGCATATTGGCGCCCGCGCTCGCGACGATGCTCATGTCGATATGGCGAAGCTTGGCGTTGAAGATCGTCGGGCTGATGCCGCTTTCGATGACGTCGACGGCGCCGATCGACAGCGCCTGGTTGGCGTCGGCCGTGCCGGGAAAGATCTTGACCTCCACGTCCAGCCCCTGTTCGCGGAAGTAGCCCTTTTCGAGCGCGATCAAGGACCCGGAGTCGAACAGGGCGGAGACGACGCCGAGCTTGAGTTTGGTGGGTTGCTGGGCCCGGGCGCCGGGGGCCATGGCGAGACCAAGCGCAAACGCCGCTGTCGCCAATATCCGGCATCGCCGCAGCCAAGGGCGATCAAAACCCGTCATCGATCCCGTCATCGCGATCTCCCTTGTTGAAGCGGTGGCCGAAAGCCTTGCGGACGCCGACGGCGACTGCCCCGAACGCTTTGGACACGGCTTCATGTGTTCTTTTTCCACGGCAGCAACCACGCCTCCACGGCGTCGAGCAACCAGAACGACACGATGCCCAGGAAGGCGATCGTGACCAGGCCGACGTACATGTCCTCGACCGCCAGGGTTTGCCAAGCTTTCCAGATGAGGAAGCCGATGCCGCCGTCCGTCGAAACCATTTCGGCGGTGACGAGCAGAAGCAGGGCGATGCCCCAACCCAGGCGCAGACCGGCGAATATCAGCGGCAAAGCGCCCGGCAGGGCGATATGCCAGAACGTCGCCAGCCGGCTGGCTTTGAAGTTGCGGCCGACGTCGAGATAGATCTTGTCGATGTTGGCGACGCCGGCGGCGGTCGAGATGAGCACCTGGAAGAACACGCCGATGGCGATGATCGCCCATTTCGACTGCTCGCCGATGCCGAACACCAGCATGATCAGCGGCAGGATGGCGACCTTCGGGATCGGGAAAATGGCTCCGATCAAAGGTTGGATCGCGGCGCGCACGATCGGCGCGAGCCCCATGATCACGCCCAGCAGGACCGCCGGCGCCGCGCCCAGTATGAAGCCGATGATCGCGCGTCCGAGGCTGATCTGGACGTGGTAGGGCAGCGACTGGTCCCGAGGCGCCTTGAACAGCAGATAATAGAAGGCGTTGAGGATGGACGTGGGCGCCGGGAAAAAGCGTTGGTCGAGCAGGCCCCCCAGGGACACGGCCTCCCAAAGCAGCAAAAGGGCGATCGGAGCCAGCAGGCTCACGGCCCGTTCGGTCATGACGCGCGACCTCACACCGCCCGATGTTGGCGGGCTTGGCGGCCGTTCCTCGAGGGGCGGCGCGAGCGGGCTCGGCGGGAGCGCGGACGGGCTCATGACGGGGTCCCCTCCTTGTTCTCTTTGGCTTTCAGCACTTCGTCGCGCAGTTCGCGCCAGAGCTGCGTGCTCAGTTGGCCGTACGCCGGCGCCGATTTCAGTTCGTAGACGTTGCGCGGCCGGGGGATCGTCACCGGCACGTCGCATTTCAGCGTGCCGGGCGCGGCCGTCATGACCAGGGCCCGGTCGCTGAGCACGATGGCCTCGTCTATGGAGTGGGTGATGAAGAGGACCGTCTTGCGGGACTCTTCCCAGATCTTGAGCAGCTCTTCCTGCAACAGGGCTTTGTTCTGCTCGTCTAGCGCCGCGAAGGGTTCGTCCATGAGCAGGATTTCGGGATCGTTGGCGAAGGCCCGGGCGATCGAGACCCGCTGCTTCATGCCGCCCGAGAGCTGGTGCGGATAGGATCGCCGGAACGCGCTCAGACCGACCTTGTCGATATAGTAGTCGACGACCTCGGCCATCTGCGCCCGCGAGCGGCCGCGCATGCGAAGGCCGAAACGCACGTTGTCCTCGAGCGTCATCCAGGGAAAGATGGATTGCTCCTGAAAAACCATTGAATTCAATGGTTTTTCCTTGTCGTAATGGGCGAGGGCCAGACGGCCGGAGGTGTGGGTCTCAAGCCCGGCGACGATCCGCAGCAGGGTGGTCTTGCCGCACCCCGACGGGCCGACGATGCAGCAGAATTGCCCGCGCTCGACGCGCAGGTCGACGTCCCGGATCGCCTGGAAACCGCCGAACGTCTTGCCCAGTCCCTCCATGAGGATTTGCGGCGCGGTAGCGCCTGCGGCGGGGGCGGCCGACGCGGGCGCGAGGTCAGCGGGCATGGGAGGCTCCGCCTTCGCCTTGGGCGGCGGCGGACAGCCGGTCGCTCATCCAGTCGGCGATGCGGCTGAGCGTCGGTTCGGGCCGGTCGAGTTGCACGTGGGCGGCGCCGCCCTCCGCCTTGGTCACCACCCAGAGCGCCTTGCGGCCCTCGGGGATGGCGGCGAAGAGGCGCTGGGCCTCCTCGACCGTGGTCTGCCTGTCGGCTTCGCCATGGACGATCAGGATGTCGCACTGGATCAGGGGGGCGACAGTCTCAAGGCGGAAGTCCTCCAGCTTGGTCATCGCCGCGTCCCAGCTGTCCACGCCCATGATCTTCAGCAGATGGGCTCCGGTGGTGCCCAGAGCCGCGCCCTTGGCGAATTGGGCCGGCTCTCCGCTGCGATAGTTGATCCGGCGCGCCCAGACGGCGTGATAGTCGTAGATGGCGCCCCAGGCGACGCAGGCCTTGATGCGGCGCTCCATCGCCGCGGCGCGCGGCGCATAATAGCCGCCCATGCTGGCGGCCCAGACGCCGATCCGATCGGAATCGATCTCGCGCCTCGTCTCGAGATAGTCGATCGCCGCCCCGGCCGCCTTCTCGGAGTCATAGCGGGCGGCAAGCCCGCTCAGCCGCAAGGTGGCGCCCTGTCCCGGATTGTCCACGCCCAGGCAGGCGATGCCGCGCCGCGACAGGGCGCGCGCCACCAGGAACATCTCCTCCTTGGTGCCGTCGAGCCCGTCCGACAGCACCACCGCCGGCGAGCGGGCCTGGGCGCCTTCGGCGGGCACGAAATAGGCCTTCAGCGATGACCCTTCGAACGGGATGTCGATGATCTCGATCTGGGGGGACGACAGCTGCGCGAAGTTCGCGAAGGTGTCGAGGTGGCGCGCATAGAGGTCCGTCGTCCGCGCGTCGTCAGGCGCCAGGAAGGCCTCCGCCCACTGATAGTATTGGGACGCGCGGTAGAAGGCGTCCGCGGCGGTGACGTCCTTGCCGGCGTTCGCCGCTTCCGTCGCCACCTCGGCGACCTGCCGGGCGAGTTTGGTCCATGCGGCGCACCAGGCTTCGGCGTCGCCGGACGGCTCCTGCCGCGCGGCGTCGTGCAGACCCTCGCAGGCCCAGGCTATCTCACCGAACAGGCCGCCCCCCGCCAGGCAACGCAGCACGGCGAGGGACCACATATAGTTGGTCGGAAAGTATAGAAACACTGGTCGACGCCTCCCGGTACCTTATCAACATTCGTGCGACACCCGGCTGGCGGGTCGCCAGATCAATCCCAGTCGGGCCCGTCCTCCGGAGCGGCTCTGCGGCCGTCCGGGCGATGCAGGTTTCCGATTCCGGCCATTTCTTCGTCCGTCAGCTCGAAATCGAAGATCGCCGCATTCTCGGCGAGACGGGCGGCCGAGCTGGTCCGGGGGATGGTGATCACCCCCTCCTGCTGGATGACCCAGCGCAAGGTGACCTGGGCCGGCGTCCGCTGGTGGCGAAGGGCGATCGCCTGGATCAGCGGATCCTGGAGCACCGCCCCCCGTCCGATCGGGCTGAAGGCGGTCATCAGCACGCCGCGGCTGCGGCAGGCTTCGAGCAGTTTCCGCTGGTCCAGATAGGGGTGGTATTCCACCTGATTGGTGATGATGGGTTCGGGACAGGCGTGGATCGCCTCGTCCAGCAGCGCGATCGGGAAGTTCGCCACGCCGATATTCCGGATGATCCCCCGCTGCTTCAGGGCCGCGAAGGCGGACATCGTCTCGGCGATGGGGACGCCGCGCTTCGGCCAATGGACGAGCAGCAGGTCGATGTAGGACAGATCGAGCCGGCGCAGGCTGTCCTCGGCGCTGCGCAGGACGTCGTCATGCCGCAGCATGTCGGGCGGCACCTTGGTGGCGATGAAGAACGCCTCGCGCGGCGCGTCCGAAGCGCGGACGGCATCGCCGACCTCCGGCTCGGTGCCATACTTGCTGGCCGTGTCGATGTGACGGTACCCGCACTCGATCGCGGCGCCGAGGATGCTGCGGCCGGCATCGCCTTTCAGGTCGACCGTACCGAAGCCGAGGACTGGAATGTCCACATTGTGCGCGGTCCGCTTGGACTCCAGCAGCGAAGGCATCAGAGGCGCCTCGCCTGGGCGGGGGGCAATGAAAGCTTGCTCAGCACTGCTTCTCCAAAGGACTTGAACTGGCGATCGAAAGCGTCGCGCGGGACCGAGGCGGCGGAACGGTCGGTCAACGGGACCGACCGCATCGGACCGCCCCCGTGACGGCGGAGCTGGATCACCAAATCATAAGATGTTACCGATTTTAAGCCGAAATCGTCAGGGATTACCGATTTTACGCGTCCGGAGCGGGATCCATGCGAAAAACCGGCCTCCGTCACCACGCCTCCGGCCCCGGTTCTGCTCGCGCAGTCCGGACCGGCGGAGCCGGAGATCGAACGTTCATTTTAGATGGCTGCATGGCTGAAAAAGGAAACGACCCTTGGAACGACGTGACCTCCTGAAACTCACTGGCCTCGCCCTGACCGGCCTCGCCGCGCCCCAAGCCGCCCTGGCCCAGGGCGGCCCTCCCGCCGGCCCCGCCGCCGGCGGCCTCGACCTGACCTTCATGCATGTCTGGGCCGACGAAAACGGGGACACCCACGTCAAGCTGAGGCCGCTGGCCAAGTCCGTGAAGCCCATACCGACCAACGGCGCCATGGACATGCATTTCGATTCGCGCCCCTTCGTGGCCTTGCACAAGTCGCCTCAGCGGATGTTCGTCATCACCCTGCAGGGCGAATTCGAGATCGAGGGATCGGACGGGACGCGGCATAAGGCGCCCAAGGGCGGGCTGTCCTTCATCGAGGACATCACCGGCAAGGGCCACATGGCGCGGCTGGCGAACGCGGTGAACATCAACATCGCCGTCCCCCCGGGCTTCGACGTGCTGCGCTGGGCCAGCGGGGAAGCCTAGAGCGCGGCTAGGCGGCCGCTTTGCGGTTCACACCAGGAAGCGGCCGCCGTCGACGACGATCCTGCCCCCGGTGCTGGCGGTGAGGTGGGTTATGCAGGCCATGATCGCCTTGGCCACATCGGAAGGCTCCACCACCCGCTGCAGCGGCGTGCCCTGGGCGATCTTCTCCAGGGCCGCCCGGTCCCGCCCGGCGACGAAATCGGTGGCCACCGCCCCGGGGGATACCGAAAGCACGCGGATCGCCGGGCCCAGCGCCCGCGCCAGCGAAAGGGTCATGGTGTCGAGCGCCGCCTTGGCGGCGCAATAGGCGATGCTGCTGCCCGAGCCGGTGAAGGCGGAGATCGACGAGACGTTGACGACGACGCCCGCGCCGCTGGCGCGCAAGGCCGGCGCCAGGGCCCGGATGACCGAGAAAGGGCCGCGGACGTTGGCGATCAATACGGCGTCCAGCAGCTCGTCGGTCATGGTGTCGAGATCGCCGTGTGGAACCGGTCGGGTGTAGCCCGCCGAATTGACCAGGACGTCGATCTTGGGGTGGACCGCGGAGATCCTGGCGCCGAAGCCGCGCACGGCGGCGCCGTCTTCCAGGTTCAGCTGTTCCACAGAATGCCCCTTGCCGGGCAGGGAGGCGGCCAAGGCGCGAGCGCGATCTTCGCCCCGATTGTAGCCGATGACGCAGACCGCGCCGGCGGCGGCCAGGTGGCGGACGGTTTCGGCGCCGATGCCGCTGCTGCCGCCCGTCACCACGGCGACCTTGCCCTCGAGGTTTTGGAAATTCACGGGATCATCTTTCGACATCTGCAATTGTCGCCGGGCGAGCGCCGTTCCAGTTCACAACGGCGGTAAGGGCGAAAGGCCACGCTTTGAGACCCAAAAGGGCGACGGCGCAAGGGAGGGCCGGATACGGCCCCTGGCGCGCAGCGCGCCGCGCCGACGCCGTCGGCGTGGCGGCATAAGCGATCAGGAATGCGGAAGCTAGCCTGCGAGGCGCTGCCCGGATCCGGCGGAGCGCTCCGACAGAAGGGACACCCGCAGCCGCTCGACCTCGGCGACCGTCTTTGGCCCGCAGTTGGGGTCGACGGACAGCCGCCACCTGAGCGAACTGAACCGCGCCTTCGCCTCTTCGTCGGTCCACGGGACGCTGACCAGCGTCTCTGGGCCGGACACGCCCGCGCTGATCAACCCCTTGACCGCCTTCTTCGACAGGCCGAGCCGCTTCAAAGACCGTTCGGCTTCGATGCGGCGCACACTGATCCTCTCCTGCTCAAACGTGCTCATCATCGCCCCCAAAATTCCTGCCCACGAGAAGGGTACGCTAAGGCCGCGACGGGTCCATGGCCGGCGCCATCACAAATGGCCGGACGGAGCAGTTTCGCCCGCTGGCGTGACATTTTTCCACTTCACGCGGCGCCCGCGCCCAACCCGAGGTCGACATCCGCGGCCTTCACAGCCGATGGATGCGCGTGCAAAAGTTCCCACAGGGAGACGGCCGGACCACGGTGCGTCTGTGCGAAGGTCGTATCGCCTGTCGGTTCGCGCGCCAATCGGACCTTGCAGGACCACATCCGGGGATAGTGGTAGGCTTCTCTGGGGAAGGCGGGGCGGATCGCACCCGTTTCCGGGGCTTTGCCGGCAGCGCCGGGCCTTTGTAACGCCGGGAGTAGCTCTGTGACGCTTGATCTGAATGCTGGGCGAAGCTCGGAAAGTCTGTCTCCACGCATCGTCGTGTTCGGCGTCGGGGGGGCGGGCGGCAACGCCGTCAACAACATGATCGACGCCGGCTTGGAAGGCGTGGAGTTCGTCGCCGCCAATACCGACGCCCAGCAGCTATCCCTGTCCAAAGCGGACCGGCGCATCCAGTTGGGGGTCGGGGCGACCCAGGGCCTTGGCGCCGGCGCCCAGCCCCAGATCGGCGCGGCGGCCGCGGAGGAGTCGCTAGCCGCGATCGTGGAGCATCTCGACCGCGCCCACATGGTCTTCATCACCGCCGGAATGGGCGGCGGGACGGGAACGGGCGCGGCCCCCATCATCGCGAAATATGCGCGGGAACGGGGCATATTGACCGTCGGCGTCGTCACCAAGCCCTTCCATTTCGAGGGACGACATCGAATGCGCCTGGCGGAGGCAGGCATCGCCCAACTGCGGGCCTATACCGACACCCTGATCGTGGTGCCGAACCAAAACCTCTTCCGCGTCGCGACCGCCCGGACCACCTTCGCCGACGCCTTTCGGATGGCGGACGAGGTGCTGCACTCGGGGGTTCGCTCGGTGACCGACCTCATCGTCCTGCCGGGGCTCATCAACCTCGACTTCGCCGACGTCCTCAGCGTGATGGCGGGCATGGGCGAGGCGATGATGGGAACGGGAGAAGCCACCGGGGAGAACCGCGCCCTCGTGGCTGCGGAGCGCGCGATCGAGAACCCGCTGGTCGACGCCTCCGCCCTCCACGGGGCCAAGGCGGTCCTGGTCAACGTGACCGGCGGACCGGACATGACCCTGATGGAGATCGACGAGGCCGCGAACGCCATTTCCCGCGAGGTCGATCCGGATGCGAACATCATCTTCGGCGCCTCCTTCCATCCGTCGTTGGAGGGCACGCTCCGCGTCTCGGTGATCGCCACCGGCATGGCCAAACCGCCGGTCGAGGTCGAGGCGCCGGCCGCGTCCGCCCCGGCCGCTGTCGAACCCGCCCCCGCCGATCCGGCCCCTGTCGATCCGGCGCCGGCCCCTGCGCAGCCCTTGGCGTCGACGTCCGGGCGGATCAGGGAGCCGGACCAGGGGGAGTTGCACATTCCGCCGCGCCGCGGCGGCTGGTTGTCCAGACGAAGATAGGTCGTGCTGACGGCCGGACCCCGCGACAACCTCGGAGCGCCTGTTCGAAACGATCGCCTGAGGCCGCTGCGGACGCCGGCGTTCCGCTTTGACGGCTGAAAATCGGCCGGCGGCAGGATTGGCGGGTATCGCCAAAATCCCGCGCCCTGCGTAGGCTTCCCGCAGGCGAGGGTGACCGTGAGGGCCGGACGAGAATGGTTGCTGTCACGACGGTGAAGCGAGGCTTGAGCTACGCGAAGGCGTCTTTGGCCTTTGCCGCCTTTGTCCTCACCTACTGGCTTGTCTGCATTCCAGTCATTGTCGCCAACGTCATTTTTATCTTTGTCCTCGGCGGCAAGTGGGAAGTCACCTCCTCCTCCATATTCATGGCTTTCGGCGGCGTCGGCGGTGTTTGGGCGGGCACGATCGTACTCAACATGTACTTTAGACCTTACCCGGCCCGGATTTTCGCGATCCTGTTCATTGCGGCCACGGGGTTCGTGTTCGCGCTTGAGTTGGTCGGCCTGATCGGACAGATCCTGGAGAAGCAAACCGACTGGGCCCATCCCATTGCAAAGGAAACAGCCCGGCTCGCGGGCGGCGTCGCCGCCATGGCGACATGCTGGTGGGCCTTGTGGAACAGGCGCGGCTACGTTTGAGCGTTCCTGCGGCCAGGAGGGGCTACCGCGTTGGGGCGGACGCCAAGGCTGCGGCCAGGCGCTCTTCCAGCGCTTTGGGCTGATATGGCTTCGCCAGGACCGGCGCGTGGGCGTAGCGCAGGGCGACGCTGCCGGCGCCGTAGCCGGAGGCGAATATGAACGGCACGCCGCGAGCCAGCAGGGCGTCGGCCACCGGATAGACCTTCTCGCCGCCGAGGTTGATATCCAGGACCGCGCCGTCGAGCTCCACCGTCGGGTCGCCGGCGACGGCCAAGCCCCGCTCCAAGGTTCCGGCGACGTCGACCACCACGCAGCCCAGGTCGTTCAGCATGTCCTCGGCCTCCATGGCGACCAAGGCCTCGTCCTCGACGAGGAGCAGACGAAGTCCGTTCAGATTTGAAGTTGTCGTCATGCCACCAACTGGACCTTGCCGGATATGGGCACCCGCATACGACAGCGCACGCCGTCCGCTTCGAAGCTGAGTTTGGCTTCGCCGCCGAATTCCCGCGGCAGTCCGGTCTCCACCAGCCGCGCGCCAAAGCCGCGCCGCGTGGGCGCGGTGACCGTCGGACCGTCGATCTCGCACCATTGGAGGTCGACGACGTTGCCCGCGTCGATCCTCCATTCGACCTCGACCCGCCCCGCGGCCACCGAAAGCGAGCCGTATTTCGCCGCGTTGGTCGCCAATTCGTGGAAGGCCATGGTGAAGCTCACCGCGGCGTTCGGCCCCAGCCGGACCGCGGGCCCGGAGAGGCTGAAGCGTTCGATCTGTTCGTCGTCCACATAGGGTGCGATGGTGTTGGCGATCACCTCGCGAAGGGTCGCCCCTTCCCAGGCCACCTCGGTGAGCAGGTCGTGCGCCCGCGCAAGGGCGTTGATCCGGGCCAGGAAGGAAACCTCGAACGCGCTCGTTCCCGAGGCCCATCGACGCGACTGTCCGGCGATGGACTGCACGGTGGCCAGGGTGTTCTTCACCCGGTGGTTCAACTCGTCCAGCAACAGCTGCTGCCGTTCCTCGGCGCGCTTGCGGTCGGTGATGTCCAGCGACACGCCCGCCATCCGCGTCGCCAAGCCATCGCTGTCGTAAACGGCGCGTCCGCGCATCAAAAACCACCGCACGTCGCCATCGGGGGCGAAAGTCCGGAATTCGCTGTCGAGGTCGGTGGCCTTCGCGACCGCCTGGGCCACCGCCTGCTGATGCCCCCCGCGGTCGCCCGGATGAACCCGGGCGAGCAGCTCTTCATAGTGCTCCAGGTGGGCGTTCGGACCGCCGCCGAAATTGGCGTGGAATATCTCGGAGGCGGCGAGCCGGCGGGTTTTCAGGTCGATCTGCCAACTGCCGAGCCGGCCCGCTTCCAGCGCGAACTCCAACTGTTGTTCCGATTGTCGGAGGGCGGCCTGACCGCGTTCGGTCTCCATGGCCAGTTGGGCGGCGGCCTCCATCTTCTGGCTGTGCAGCAGGGCGCCTTCGACCTTCGCCCGCTCGATCATTTCGGTGCGCAGCCTGCGCTGCGCGGCGACCAGCGAGGCGTTCGAGGCGCCGAGGACGGCCACCAGGAGCGAGGCCATGACCACGAGCAGGGCGATGCCGCTGTAGCGGGCGAGGCGCCGGACGAGGGGCTCGGTGATGGTCCGCAGATAGACCGAGCCCAGCCGGGTGGCGCCCTGCGCGACCGGCGCCCTGACCACCAGGCGAGCGCCTTCGACTCTGGGCGCGCCCGTCGGGTCCGCACGAGGCAGGGGCGTTCCCGCGCGCGAAAAGCCGGCGACCATGCGTCCCTTCAGATCGAATACGCCGGCCGCCTCGACGTCGGGGTTGGCGCGCAGGGCGCTGACATACTCCTGGGCGGCGTTGCGGTCGTCGAAGGCAAGCGCTCCCGAAACGCTGCTCGCCAGGATGTGCGCCTGGGTGGAGACCTCGGCCGTCTTCTGCCCATCGACGAGCCGCTCGTTGTAGACCCCCATGGCCAGGCCGGCCAGGAGAAGGCCCAGCGCCAGGGCGACGGCGGCCATCGGGGCCGTCCTCCAGCGCTTCGAGATGTCGGAAACGTCGGCCATGTCAGCTCCTGCCCCCGGGTTTCACCGAGATCGCCAGGCTCAGGAGTTTGGAGCTGATGATGACCCGGTTCACCGCGGCGGCCTCGGCGTCGATGGTGAAACGCACGCGATTGTTCTGCACGGCGAACTGGATGATCGCGCCGCTGGCGCCTCGCGACTGATCGCTCACCGTCAGCACGGGGGCCCCGCGGACGCTGCGCACGGTGTCGACCGCCGGCCGAGCGCCCGAGCCGCCCGCGAAGAGGATATGGCATCCGGCCGCAGAGTCGGAGTCCTTCAGGCGGCGGATCACAGCCGGATGCTGGTCCACCGACTGGCCGCGCACGGCCTGCTCCAGCGCCGGCCCGAAGGGGTCCCCGCCGGCGACGCACAGGACGAAGGGGCTTTGGGCGGATGGGAACGCCGTCTCCGGCCACCCGACGAACGACGCGAACTTATAGAGGTAGTTCGCCTTCACGGCGTACTCGATGGAGGCGTCCTGGGCGCCGGCCGACGCCGGCATGGCGACGAGCACGGCGACGCTCAGCAGCCTCGCCAGGCTTGGCGACAGGCCTCCAAAGGCGCCGCGCGGGGCCATGCTCAATATCTCAATCGAGCGTTGAGAGTGAGACTGCGGCCGGTCTCGACGCCGGTGGCGCCCAATTGGACGCTCGCGGCGCCCTGGCCGAATTCGGTATGCCGGGCGTGGAGGAGGTTGGCTCCGACGAGCGAGAGTTCGATCCTGTCCGTCACGGCCCAGCTAAGCTTTCCGTTGAGCTCGGTGTAGGCCGGCGAGGCCGGCTCGGGCAGGGCCCCGATGCTGCGCAGGTCGAGGTCCAGGGCGACGCTCCGGCTGAGGTCCATCGTTGAGCGCAAGGAGACCTGATAGTCGGGATCGTTGCCGGCGCTCGAGATGCCGCCGAGCTTGCTGGCGCCGGCCTTGAAACGCAGGTTCTCGTGCAGCCAGTTGAAGCCGGCCGTCAGGCGCCACCACCGCACCGCCTGGTAGCTCGTCCACACCTCGACGCCGTAGGTGGCGCCCTCCATCCTGTTCTGGATCGTGAGCGGCAGGCCGCCGCCCGGGGAGAACTCGAAGGTCCTGAGGTCCTGGTAGACATTGTAGAACGCCGACACCGAGGCGGAGAGCCGCGCCGACCGCTGTCCGCGATAGCCGACCTCATAGGCGACGAGCTGTTCCGCCTGGAAATTCCCGCCCTTCAGCACCACGGTCGAGCCGCTGGTCTCGAAGAAGTCGCGGTCCAGGCGCGAGGGCGCGCGGATGGCGCGCGACACGGACGCCCACAGCAGGTCGTCGCCGCTGACCTTCCACGACAGCCGAACGCTTGGAAGCGGAGCCGCCGCCACATAGGGATCGTCCTCGACCTTCAGCCCAAGGATCAATTTGAGCGTCGGCTTCAGGTCGACCGTGTCCTGGACGAAGACGTTGCTCAAGGTGAGGGTTCGGCTCACCGGATCGAAGAATTGATTGTAGGGGCTGGAGGGGTTGTTCGGGACGATGACGAAGTTGTCCCGCATCACCCTGACGCCGCCGCCCCAGACGATCTGCTGGCGAGATCCCACGGCGAAGCTGTGCTGCACGTCCAGGTCGTAGGTGCGCAGCGACTGGTCGGCGACGGTGGGGACCGAGCGCGCGATGTCGTCGTAGTAGGCTTGGACCTGCAGCATCGAACTGGCGGACAGGGTGTGCATCCAGCGGGCAAGCAGGTTGTGGCCCCGGATCGACATGTCCGGCGTGGTCGGCTGGTCTTCCGAACCTTTGTAGATGTCGCCCTGCAGCGTCGCCACGTCGCGTCCGGGCGTCCAATCGATGCGGAAGCCGCCCTGGCCCTGAGACCATCCGTCCTTGGCGTCTGCTCCCGCGCCGGTCAGATCGTGGCTATGGTCGGCGGCCATGCCATAGACGCGGAAGGCCAGGTCGGGCCCCAGCTTGCCGCCGTATCGCACCGCGCCTCTGCGCTCCAACGATCCGCCGCCGCCCGACAGGAGCAAACCCTGGGTGTCCGACGCCTTGCGCGTGACGATGTTGATCACCCCGTTGACCGCATTGGCGCCCCACAGGGCCGCGCCCGGTCCGCTGATCACCTCGATACGTTCGACGTCTTCGGGGAGCACGTTTTGCGCGTCCCAGAAGACCCCCGAGACGAAGGGGGTGTAGACGCTGCGCCCGTCCACCAGCACCAGCAGCTTGTCCGAGGCGCTGCCGTTGAAGCCCCGCGCGGTTATGGCGAAGCTGGTGGCGGTGATCTGGGCCACCTGCAGGTTCGGGGCCAGCCGCAACATGTCCGGCACGGTGGCGGCGCCGGACCGGACGATGTCGTCGTGAGTGATGACGAAGACCGCCGCCGGTGCCTCGCTCAGCGGCTCGGCGCTCTTGGCCACCGAGTAGATCTCTATATTGGCCAGTTCCTCGATCGAGAGGCTGCTCAGGTTGAACGGGACTTGTTCGCTGGCTTGCGCCGCCGCCGGCAGGACGAGCCCAAGCGCGCCTATCGCGCCCCCGATCGCCGAAGCGCCGAGCCGGCCACAGGGCCAGCCGATCCGTCCAGGGCGCGAACTCGGCATGGCGTCCTTTACAGCCCCCTGCTGTTTTGTCTGCGGAACCGCGCGGTGGGCGGCGGTGATCCCGCAACAGCCCGACGACGACAATCGGGACGCGAGGGAGAGTCGCTCGAAAGCCATTACTTAAGGGTGAAAAGTCATTACCTGGGCGTGAGCGATGCGATCCCACTCGCTCCTAAGTGGCTTAGGATGCGCCGCGCGATTTGTCCCGGGCAGGCCGACATCTAAACTGCTCAGACGGCCGACGCTCCGCTTCTGCGCCTCCGGCGATCATCGGAGTGCGAACCGCGATGCGCCGCCCCGGCGCCTGCGGCCGATCCGCTAGACCAGGGTGTTTTTATAGATCCGCCCGTCCTTCATGATGATCTTGAAGTTCTTGCCCGGATCCGCGACCAGCCGGATGTCGGCGGTGGGGTCGCCGTCCACCAACAGAAGGTCGGCGTAGGCGGCCGGCTCGATCACGCCGATCTTGGCCGGATACGGATTGCGCGGCCCGCTCAGGGCGCACAATTCGCCGTTGGCGCCGGTGGCCATCTTCAGGATTTCGACCGGCGTGTACCAGCGGTCCAGGCTCGCCAGCAGCCCGCCCTGGTTGACCGTCCATTGAGGGCCGCCGCCGATGTCCGTGCCCCAGGCGGTCTTGATCTTGTACTTCTTGGCGAAGCCGTAGGCCGTGTCCGTCCCCTGATGGACGGCGATCTGTTTGACCCGGCGTTTCGGGTCGGTGTCGATGGGGGAGAAGGCGTTGTCGAGGAAGGGCTGCAGCGAAAGCCAGATGCCCTTGTCTGCGAGGATGCGCGCGGTCTCCTCGTCGATCAGGTGCCCGTGTTCGATGCACTTCACGCCGGCGCGCACGGCCGTCTGGACGGCCCGCGGGGTGTAGGCGTGGACGGTGACGTAGGTGTTCCAGTTCTCCGCGGCCTCCACGGCGGCGCGCAGTTCGGCTTCGGTGTACTGGGTGCTGTCGATCGGGTCGTAGTCGGACCAGATCCCGCCGCCGGCGCAAAGCTTGATGTGGCTGGCGCCGAGCAGCAACTGCTCGCGCACGCACTTGAGCATGGCGTCCACGCCGTCGGCGACGTTCGGGGACTCCCGCCCCGCCGCCACTTCGCTGGCTGTCCTGTGGTCTCCATGGCCCCCGGTCTGCGAGATCGCCGCGCCCGACGGCCAGATCCGGGGACCGGGCGTCACGCCCGTATCGATGGCGCGCTTGAGGCCGAAGCTCGGGCCGCCCACGTCGCGGACGCTGGTGAACCCCCGCAGCACGGTGCGTTCCGCCTCCTCGCCCGCGACGAGGTTGAGATAGCCGACGTCGGCCTTGTCCATATCGTTGAACGGCATCCCCGCCCCCATGGCGTGCCAGTGGGCGTCGATCAGGCCGGGCATCAGGGTGCGCCCGCCGCAGTCGATGACCTGCGTCGCCCCGTCCAACGGCTTGTCGCCTGCTTCGAGCGCCTTGATCCGGTCGCCCTGCACCACCACCCGGACGCCGGTCAGCAGCTTGTTGGACTTGCCGTCGAACACCTTGGCGTTGGTGAAGGCCACGGCGCTCTTGGGCGCCTCCGGAATATGGGCCGAAGCGACAACCGGCCAGAACGCCGCCGTGGCGGCGCCGGCGGCGGCTCCGCGCAGGACCGACCGCCGGGAGAATTCGTTCGCCATCCGGGCGGAAAGGCGGGCGAACGCCGGATTGTGGCACGGGCAGTCGTAACCCTGCGGCTTGCTTTCCTCGCCAGGCGAACAGGTGAACATCGCGGTTTTTCCTTCGGGTCGGGCCGACTGGATGGTCCGCTCAGCGTGGGACGGTGTGGACGACCCTGTCTTCCTACGCCTCGGGGAAGCGCCAGGCCCTTTGTTGCTCGGGAAGGCCGAAACCGCGGCCCTCCGGCAGGTGGCGGCCCGATCAGCCGGTGCGGGGGCTACAGACCGGCGATGTGGACGGTCTTGGTCACGAGGTACTCCTCAATGCCCAGTTGGGCGCCCTCGCGGCCGAAGCCGGATTGTTTGACCCCGCCGAAGGGCGCGACCTCCATCGAGATGTTTCCGGTATTGAGGCCGATCATGCCGGCCTCGAGCCGCTCGGCCACGCGCCAGGAGCGCCGCAGGTCGCCGGTGTAGAAGTAGGCGGCCAGGCCGTAGGGCGTCGCATTCGCGAGCGCGACCGCCTCGTCCTCGGAGCCGAACCGGAAAAGCGGAGCCAGGGGCCCGAAGGTCTCCTCATGGGCGAGCCGCATGGAGGCGTCGGCCTCGCCGATCACGATCGGGGCCACGAATTGGCCGCTCCTTTCTCCAGGGACGGGAGTCAGCCGCCGTCCGCCCTTGGCGAGCGCGTCGGCCATATGGGCCTCCACCTTGGCGACCGCCGCCGCATTGATCAGCGGTCCGAGCGTGGAGTCTTCCGCGAAGCCGTCCGCGGGCTTCAGGCCGGCGACGGCCGCCACCAGCTTGGCGGCGAAGATGTCGTAGACCCTGTCCTGTACGAGGATGCGGTTGGCGCAGACGCAGGTCTGGCCTGCGTTGCGGAACTTGCTGGCGATGAGGCCGGCGACGGCCAGGTCGAGGTCGGCGTCTTCGAAGACGATGAAGGGCGCGTTGCCGCCGAGCTCCAGGCTGAGCTTCTTCACGGTGTCGGCGCACTGACGCATCAGCATCGCCCCCACCCGGGTCGAGCCCGTGAACGAAAGCTTCCTCACCTGCGGGCTGGCGCACAGCGCTTCGCCGATGGCTTCGGGACGGCCGGTCACAACGCTCAGTACGCCGGCCGGAACCCCCGCCCTGTGGGCAAGCTCGGCGAGCGCCAGGGCGGAATAGGGCGTGATCTCCGACGGTTTGACGATCATCGGGCAGCCGGCGGCCAGCGCCGGAGCGACCTTCCTGGTCACCATCGCGATCGGGAAGTTCCAGGGGGTTATGGCGGCGGAGACGCCGACCGGCTCCTTCAGCACCAGGATCCGACGATCCTCGCTCGGGGCCGGAATGGTCGAACCGTAGAGGCGCCGGCTCTCCTCGGCGAACCACGTCACGAAACGCGCGCCATAAAGCACCTCGGCCCTGGCCTCCGCGAGCGGCTTGCCCTGTTCGGCGGTCAGGATGCGCGCCAGGTCTTCGGCGTTGGCGAGGATCAGCTTGCCCCAACGCTCCAGCATCGCCCCGCGATGGGCCGATGGAGCGGCTTTCCACCCTTCGAACGCGGCGTCTGCCGCCGCAATCGCCTCTGCGGTTTCCGCGATCCCACAGTCTGGCACGAAACCTATCGGGGCCCCGGTTGACGGGTTGTCGACGCGCAAGGTCGCGCCGCCTTGCGCGTCGCGCCACAGGCCGTCGATGAACGCCTGCGTGCGCAGCAGGGCCGGGTCGGCCAGGCCGATCGGGTTCATGGGATCAGACGCCCGTGACGGCGGCAGCCTCGGCCTCCATCGCAGCGATGTCCTGGAAACGGTCGGCGATGCGGGGGTGGGCCCGTCCGCTGTCGGAGGCGCCGATGGCGACGAGCACCTCGTCGGCGACCGGCGCGTCGGCGATCTGGAAGGTGGAGGTCAGGAAATGCGATCGTTTTCCGGATTCGCTCTTGTGGATCATCGGCAGCGACAGCAGCGCGCCCGGCCCCACCCGGGTATTGGTGAACTCCAGATAGGTCGTGCCGCCCACGGCCTCGCGGAAGATGTTCCCGAACCGCAGGGTGTGGATCAGCGCCGAGCCGTGCTCGATCTCGCCATTGACGCCCACCGCCGCGGTCTTGCCGTAGGCTTCGACCCGGTGGGCCGGCATCGCGGCCACCAGGCGGTCGGTCATGATCTTGCCGAGGACGGGCGCGACCCGACGGATCTCCGGCTGAAGATCCTCGACGAAGCCCTGTCCCGCCCAGGGGTTCCGAAGGACCGCCGCCACCACCACCATGGTGACCGGCCGCTCGGTCGGACGGCCGCCCTCGATCAAGGTCTCCTCGACGAAGGTGCTGATCTTCCTCAGGCCGAAATCCATGTCGCTGCTTCTTCTGTGGCTGGGTGGGACCCAAACTGTACAGAGGGCGGGCAGGGGCCTTCATTCTCCTGTTCGAAGGACGAATTGCGCGAGACGTGCTCGGAAATGGCGTAGGCTATGCGCGTGTCCGTGGCGTACGGTCTTACGTTGCCGTCCCAGACCGGGAGCCTGTTTTGGATCAGAGGTCGCGCATTCGATCTCTTCGAGATGTCGCCAGCCTGATCAATTCGGGCATCGATCTCCCGACGGTCCTCAGTCAGCTAGTCCTCGCCGCTTGCCGCCATGCCGACTGGAGCATGGGCTCGATCATGAGCATCGACGCCGTTCACGGCTTCGCCTACGTGATGTGCCGCTACGATCCGACCCTGCTGGGCAAGCCCCTGTCCGATCGCTGGGAGCTCGCCACCAGCCCGGCCGTCATCGCGCTGACCCGAAACGAGCCGGTCTACATCCGCGACGCCCGCGAATCCGAGGAGTTCCCGGGCTACCGGCGCGAGGCGTTCGAGCGGGATTACCGGACCGTGCTGGTCGTGCCCATGAGCTGTCTCGACGACGAGGGGCGGCCGATGGTCATGAGCGTGATCTCGCGCCACCTGAAAGACGTCTCGGAGGACGAGCTGGCCTTCATCGGCCTCATCGTGCACCTGGGCGAGATCGCGGTGGAGAAACAGCATCGCCTGCTGGAGGAGCGACGGGCGGGTGAACGCCTGCAGTCGGCCCTCGAAGGTCATACCTCCTTCCTCAACCAGGCCCTCTCCGGCGCTCCGGTCGCCTCTCTGGCCGCCGCCATCGAGAGGCTTCTGCCCAATCCGCTGGTCGTCGTCGATTTCTCGACCAACAGCGTCGTCGCCGGCCGGTCGCCCAGCCAGGCCCACTTCGACGACGAGGCTTGGCGCGGGGCCGTCGACACCGCCTTGCACCGGCCGCTGATCAAGGCCGCCAGGGCCGCGCTGGACCAGCCGCGGGAGGCGCCCGAAACCCTGGTCCTCGAGAGCGGCCCGCACCGTCTCCTGGTCGCGCCCAAGATCGAGCCGCTCACCGTCGACGGCGAGGCCGTGGGCGCCTTGATGATCTTTCCCACGCAGCGGGAGTTCAGCGACCTCGATCTGCTCCTGCTTGAGAGCGCGCGGTTCGCGTTGAGCGTCCAGTTGATGCGCAGCTTCGTGCGCTTCCGCTTCGAGACCCGCACCCTGAGCGAACTGTTCCGCGAGATCGTCGAACGCCGCTGGCGCGATGTCGAAGACGTCCTTCAGCGCGCCCAGCGCCTTGGCCTCAATCTGGCTAATCCCCGCCAGATGCTGGTCGTCGAACTGCCGTCGGGGGCGGGCGATCCCCGCTGGTCGGCGGTGGACCTGCATCACGTGGCCGCCCGGCTCATGGAGCAGAACGGCCTCAGCGCCGCCACTCTGGTTCACGAAAGCAGCCTGGTCTGCCTGGTGGCCTGTGAGGACGCCCGCGCGGCCGGCCGTCTGGACAAGGTCCTGCCGCGGTTGGCGAGCGAGGTGACGCGCTACTTCGGCCAGCCCCCTATCGTTTTGCTTTCGGAGCGCTGCGCGTCCGTGACCGACTACGCGACGGCGTGGGAACGGTGCCGGCGGCGGATTCGGATCGCGCAGAGCTTCGGCAGCACGGGCGTGCTCTCCAACCAGGATTTCGGGCCGCTGCCCATGCTGGTCACCGCCGCCGACGCCGCCGATGTGCGCAGCTTCGTCCAGGAGAGCGTGGGCGTGATCGCCGCCCACGACCGGGAGCATGGGACGCCTTATCTCGAGACGCTCTGCACCTACCTGCGGGAAGGGTGCCGCAGCCAGGCCTGCGCCAATGCGCTGGACCTGCATGTGACGACGCTGCGCTATCGTCTGACCCGGATCCAGGAACTGTTCGGCATAGACGTCGAGACCCCGGAGCGGCGCTTCGCGGTGGAGCTGGCCATCCACCTGCACGACGTCATCAACCTGGACGCGCGCTAGCCGCCGTTTTCCAGCTCCGAGGTCGTCGCTGCGATCCGGCCGCGACCGTTCATCCGCATTCGGCCGAGCTTGCTGCGTATCGTAGGAGCAGCTTTGTCTTCCTTTGCTCTCACCAGGGGGAAGAGGGGCGCTTTGGTCCGAGGTTAGCTTTCATAAACCGCGCTATGCGGGAGGCGAGACCCAATGACGCCCAGCGAAGACTTCGTTGCTGCTGTGGTGGCCAAGGCCTTCTTAAAGGAAGGCTGTGGCGCTTTCATGACGTCGAGTCCCTCGCAATTCAACGACGAGCGGAAATTCTCCAACGGAACACGCGTGACGGTCTCCGGATTTCCCGGGGATCTTAGATGATGAACGTGCAGCTACAGATGTATTTGAAAGAATATTCTGAGGTTGCTCGGCGTCCCGGTCCTGGGCGGCTTAGTCTCCCGGATCGTCGTTTTCATGCATTTCGGCACATCGATCAATTGAGGGGAATTGAAGAAGCATGACTCGTAAAGCGCTATTCTTCTTGGCGACGAGCCTGACCTGTTCGCTCGTTTCGTCCATCGCCTTCGCGCAAAGCAGCGTCGCCAAGGATGACGCCACTGGCGTCCAGGACATCGTTGTCACCTCGTTGCGCCGCTCCACTGTCCTGCAGCAGACGCCCATCAGCGTCGTCGCGGTCACGGAGAAAAATATCAGCGAAATGGGGGCCACCAACCTCCCGGACTACTTCCGGCAGGTGCCGAACCTAAACCTGACCCAGGGCGGCCTCGGGGGCGCCCGCATCAGCATCCGCGGCATCAATTCGGCCGGGGAGGCGACCGTCGGCCTGTACTACGACGAGACCCCGATCACAGGACCGAGCGGAACCACCCAGGACCCGGGCGGCGGATCCGCGGACCTGAATCTCTTCGACGTGGCGCGGGTGGAGGTCCTCCGCGGCCCGCAAGGCACCCTCTATGGCTCATCGTCCATGGGCGGCACCCTGCGTCTGATCTTCAACAAGCCGAACACCCATGAGTGGGAAATGGCCGCCGAGGGCCAGGCGTCCACCATGCGGAACGGTTCCGCCGGCTACTTCGCCAAGGGAATGGTCAACTACCCCATCGCCGAGGACAAGCTCGCCCTCCGCCTGGTCACCTTCTACGAAAAGCGCGGCGGCTTCGTGGACAACATCCGTTTGGGGACCAAGGACGTCAACGACAGCAAGTCGGTGGGCGCGCGCGGTCTGCTGACCTGGACGCCCACGCCGGACATGAACCTGACGGGCACCTATCTGTACCAGAAGACCGACGCCGACGATCAGGAAGGCTGGTATCCTTCGCTGGGCGAATTCAACACCGACTCCAGGGTCAAGCTTCCATTCAACAATACGCTGAATCTCTTCAACCTGACGTACAACTGGGAACTCCCCGGGGTCACTTTGACGGCGACGGGTTCGTACTACAAATACGAGATCCTGCGCGCCACGGACTTCACCGCGAGCTATGTCCCGCTCCTGACCAGCAACGCGGCTTGCCAGCGCTTCTACAGCATTACGGCGTCCTGCACCCCGGCCCAGCAATCGACCTTCGCGACGAGCCTCAGCGGCCAGTTTCCCATAGGCGGCTGGCAGCCAGGTTACCTGAAATCGCGGACTCTGGAGGTGCGCGCCAGTTCCAGAGGAAACGGCCCGCTCACCTGGACCCTCGGGGCCTATTACGAGCACCGAAACGACTATATCGACAGCAACACCTCACTGGCCAATCCGTTGACTGGCGACTTCTACATGCCGCTGCAGAACCGGGCCTATCGCTGGGTCGCCACCGACGTCACGCAGAAGGCGGCCTTCGCGGAGGTGTCCTACAATCCGGTCGAGCCCCTGACCCTGACGGTGGGCGCGCGCCGGTACGATTACGAGAAGGTGACGTCCGGCGAGACGCCCCTGGGCGACCGGGTCTTCGGCGGCGTCTCCGCGCCCTATTCGGAGGCGGGCGCCAACGCCAAGGGCTGGCTGACCAAGTTCAACGCCAGCTACAAGTTCTCCTCGCGGATCATGGGCTATGTTACGGCCGCCCAAGGCTTCCGGCCCGGCGGGGCCAACAACATCCCCGTTCTGCCGCAGGGCCTGGTGCCCTACGGGGCCGACAAGCTTTGGAACTACGAGGTCGGTCTGAAGACCAGTTGGCTGAACGGCGCCCTCGTGGCCAATCTGGCCGCCTACCAGACGGACTGGACCAACATCCAGACCTCGGCGCGAACCGCCGACAACGCCTTTTCCTTCATCACCAATGCGGGGGCCGCCCGCGTGAAGGGGGGGGAACTGGAAGTCACCGCCCGTCCAGCGAGGGGCTTCACCCTGGGCGCCGCGGCTGGCTACATCGACGCCAGGCTCACCGAGGATCAGCGCAACGCCTCGGTCCTGGTGACGGCCACCACCGGCCGGGCGGGCGACCGCCTGCCGAGCGTCCCGAAGTTCAACGCCTCGATGAACGCCACCTACACCTGGCCGGTCTTCAGCGGCTACGACGGCCTCGTCCGGCTCGACTACGCCTACACCGGCCAAATGCAGACGACGTTCCGGACGACCGACCCGAATTTCACCACTTATGGCGACTACGGGACCGTGAACCTGCGCATCGGCATCGAGAACGGCAAGCGGGGCATCTATCTGTTTGCGCAGAACCTCACCGACATCGCCGGGGTCACGGGCGCTTCGCGGACCGTCGGCGGGCCGCCGGTGGTCTACTCGCTCCCGCCGCGGGTCATCGGCGTCAACGCCCGCATCGCCTACTAGAGGAAAGGGCCTCCGTGAAACTCCGCAGATCTCAGGTTCTGGGCCTGCCGCTCGTTGCGCTGGCCCTGGCGACCGCAGGACCGGCAGCCGCCGTCCAGGCGGCCGACACGGCCAGGATCAAGGCGGTGCTCGCGGAGGCCTATCCGCACATCGACAGCGTCTACAAGGACATCCACAGCCACCCCGAGCTGGGCTTCTACGAGGTGCGCACCGCAGCCCTCTTGGCCAAGGAAATGCGGGGGATCGGCTTCGAGGTGGCCGAGAAGGTCGGCGGCGGCACCGGCATCGTCGCGGTCTATCGCAACGGTCCCGGGCCGACCGTGCTGGTCCGCACCGAGCTCGACGCCTTGCCCATGGAGGAGAAGACGGGGCTGCCCTACGCCAGCAAGGTCCAGACGACCCTGCCGGACGGCGCGACCACCTTTGTCGACCACTCCTGCGGCCACGACATCCACATGGCTTGGTGGCTGGCGACCGCCAAGACCCTGGTCGCCCTCAAGGACCGGTGGAGCGGTACGGTGATCTTCGTCGGTCAACCGGCCGAGGAAATCGGCGGCGCCGTGCCCAAGATGCTCGCCTCCGGGATGTTCGCGAAGTTCGGCAAGCCGGACTACGCCTTCGCCGCCCATATCGGTCCGGGCCCGGTCGGCGAGATTCGGGTCAAGGAAGGCGTCGTCTCGGCCAATTCGGATACTTTCAAGATCACCTTCAAGGGGCGCGGGGGCCACGGCTCCAGTCCCAACGTCGCCATCGACCCCATCGTGATCGCCGCGCGCTTCGTCACCGATGTCCAGATGATCGTGGCCCGGGAGAAGCCGCCGGCCGAGCCCGGCGTCATTTCGGTCGGCAGCTTCCATGCCGGCACGGTGGGGAACATCATCCCCGATCAGGCCGAGGTGCAGCTGACCATGCGCTCGCTCTCGCCGGAGGTTCGCGCGCTGTTCATGGGCGGCATGCAGCGCACGGCCAGGACGGCGGCGGCGATGGCCAACGCGCCGGAGCCCACGTTCGAGCGGATCGGCGGCGGCGCCGTCTCGGTGGTCAACAATGTGGAGCTCGCCGAACGGCTCAAGCCGACGCTGACGGCCGCCTTTGGCGACCAGGTCGGCTTCGTGCCGAAGGAGGTCGCCGGCCAAACGGGCACCGAAGACTATTCGGAGTGGGTCAATGCGGGGATCCCGAATTCGATCTTCTTCTGGGTCGGCGGTTCGGATCCGAAAACGCTCGCTGAGTTCAAGGCCAGGGGCGAACCGCCGCCCGCGAACCACTCCCCGTTTTTCGCGCCGGTCCCTGAACCCTCGATCAAGACCGGGGCCACGCTCCTGACCCTGGCTGTCATGTCGGTGGCGCCGCCCAAGGGGCCGTAAGCCGCGGAGGCCGGTCGACGTCTCCGGCGTTCCGCCACGAATATCCCCGCGAGGCCGCCCGGCGGTCTTTGCAGTTGAAGGCTCCAGGAGACCGAAAATGCGTGTTGGCGTGCCCAAGGAGATCAAGACTCATGAGTTCCGCGTGGGGCTGACGCCCGGCGCGGTCCGGGAATACGTCGCCCGCGGCCACGAGGTCTTGGTGGAGACCAACGCCGGGGCGGGCATCGGCGCCGGCGACGACGTCTATGTCGCGGCCGGGGCGGCGATCGCTCGCGACGCGGCCGAAGTGTTCGCCAGGGCCGACATGATCGTGAAGGTGAAGGAGCCGCAGCCGAGCGAATGGGCGCAGCTGCGTGAGGGACAAATCCTCTTCACCTACCTGCACCTGGCGCCCGATCCCGCCCAGACCCGCGGCCTGCTCGACTCCGGCGTGACCGCGGTCGCCTACGAGACCGTCACCGACATGGCCGGCGGCCTGCCGTTGCTTGCGCCGATGAGCGAGGTCGCCGGCAGGCTGTCCATCGAGGCGGCCGCAACCGCGCTCAAGAGCTACACCGGCGGCAGCGGCCTGCTGTTGGGCGGGGTGCCGGGCGTGGCGCCGGCCCGGGTCGTCGTGGTCGGCGGCGGCGTCGTCGGCGTCCAGGCGGCGCGCATGGCGCTCGGGCTCGGGGCCGAGGTCTCCATGCTCGACCGTTCGATCCCGCGGCTGCGCCATCTGGACGAGGTCTTCGGCGGCCGGGTGCGCACGCGTTATTCGACCGCCGAGGCGCTGGAGGAGGAGGTCGTGTCGGCCGATGTGGTGGTCGGGGCCGTGCTCATCCCCGGCGCCAGCGCGCCCAAGCTGGTCAGCCGCGCCATGCTCAAGCTCATGCGGCGTCGGGCGGTGCTGGTCGACGTCTCCATAGACCAGGGAGGCTGCTTTGAGATGTCCCGGCCGACCACCCACGCCGAACCCACTTTCGAGGTGGACGGGGTGATCCACTACTGCGTCGCCAACATGCCCGGTTCGGTGCCGAAGACTTCGAGCTACGCCTTGAACAACGCCACATTGCCCTATGGCCTGGCTCTGGCCAGCGAGGGGATTTCGGCGGTGCTGCGCGATCCTGGCCTGCTCGCGGGCCTGAGCGTCCACAGGGGCAAGCTCACCTCGCGCGCGGTCGCCGAGAGTCTCGACCTGCCGTTCGCCGATCCGGCGACGGCGTTGGCCGCATGATCCAGAGAACGGCCTTTTCTTTGGACATGCCGATGAAAGGGAGACGCCGCGCCCGAGCTATGGTTCTTCGTCTGGGCGGCGTTCTTCGGCACGCCGCCTGAACCCCGGCAGAGCGACGCCAGAGCCGCCATGAAGCTCGACGCCATTGATCTTCGGATTCTCGAGGCCGTGCAGCGCGATGGCCGGATCACCAAGGTTGGGCTCGCCGAGGCGGTAGGGCTTTCGCCCACCCCCTGCTGGTTGCGGTTGCGCAGGCTCGAGAAGGCCGGCGTCATCACCGGCTACCACGCGCGCATCGCGCCGCGCGCCATCGCGCCGGTCGTCAGCGTGGTGATGGAGGTGACGCTCTCCAACCACCGGGCCACCGATTTCGATCGCTTCGAGCGCGTCGTCGCGACGGTCCCGGAAATCGTCGCCTGCTGGGCGGTCGGCGGCGGGGTGGACTACATCCTGAAGTTCATGGCCCCCAGCATCGACGCCTATCAACGCCTGATAGACGGCTTGCTTGAGCAGGATCTCGGCATCGCCCGCTACTTCACCTATGTGGTGACCAAGACCATCAAGGACGCGCCGCCGCCGCCGGCCCTGCTGGCCGGACGCGCCCAGCCCTAGATCACGATGATTTTGGATTGAATCAATCCAAAATCATAAAACGTGATCGATTATAAGCATTTAGAGCGGGATTTACGCGAAAAACCGGCATCCGCTTTTTCGCATCCCGCTCTAGACGATCTGTCTGCGGCGGCGGTCGATTTTGGACAGATCGTCTGCGCGCGCCCCTGCATTTGGACCGTCTCACCCTGGAAGAAGCCTAGGCTGAAGCCCTCGACAAAGGGGGATCCCGATGGCGGCCTATGCGCGACCGGAATACCATGAGGCTCTCGTCCAGTTGCGGGATCGCCACCTGTTGCGCGATCTCGCCTATGTCGACGGTCGCTGGGAGATGGGCCGCGACGGCAAGAGTTTCGAGCTCACCGATCCTGCGACCGGCCGCACCCTGGCCTGGGTCGCCGCGCTCGACCGCGACCAGACGGGCGAGGCGATCGATGCGGCCGAACGGGCCTTCGCCGACTGGCGAGGACGTCTGCCTCAGGATCGCGGCGCCTTGCTGCGGCGCTGGTGCGAGCTGATCGAGGCCGCCAGGGAAGACCTCGCCCTGCTCATGACCCTCGAACAGGGCAAGCCCCTGGACGAATCCCGCGGCGAGATCGACTACGCCGCCAGCTTCGTCGAATGGTACGCGGAGGAGGGCAAGCGCCTCAACGCGGAGAGCGTCACCAGCCACCTTGCCGGGGCCGAGATGATCGTGCGGCGCGAACCGCTGGGGGTTGTGGGGGTGGTGACGCCCTGGAACTTCCCCTCCGCCATGATCACCCGCAAGGTCGCCGCGGCCCTGGCCGCCGGATGCACGGTGGTGATCCATCCCTCGTCGGAGACCCCGCTCTCGGCCCTGGCCCTCGCCGAACTGGCCGAACGCGCCGGCTTCCCGCCCGGCGTGGTCAACGTGGTGACCGGCGATGCGGCCGCCATCGTGGGGCGCCTCGCCGAGGACCGGCGGGTCGCGGCGATGAGCTTCACCGGCTCGACCGGCGTTGGCCGGATGATCGCCGCCCAGTGCGCGCCGACCATGAAGCGCCTGGTCATGGAGCTCGGCGGCCACGCGCCGCTCATCGTCTTCGACGACGCCGATCTCCGGCGCGCCGTGCAGATCGCCGTCGACGCGAAATTCGCGACCTCAGGCCAGGACTGCCTGGCCGCGAACCGGATCTACGTCCAGCGCGGCCTGCTGGACGCCTTCATCAAGGCCTTCGGCGAGCGGATCGCCGCCTTGAAGGTCGGGGCCGGGCTGGTTCCGGGCGTCGAGATCGGCCCGCTCATGCATGAACGCGCGGTCGCCAAGGTCGAAGAGCACGTGGCCGACGCCCTGGCCCGGGGCGCGCGCCTCGTGACCGGCGGCCGTCGCCATCCTGCCGGCCCCCTGTTCTACGAGCCGACGCTGCTGGCCGACGTCCCCGACGACGCCTTGATCATGCGTGAGGAGACCTTCGGCCCGGTCGCGGCGGTCGCCGCCTTCGCCGGCGAGGCCGAGGTCGTCGCCCGCGCCAACGCCACGGAGTACGGCCTTTGCGCCTATGTGGTCACCGAGAACGGCGCCCGGCAGCTTAGGCTCGGCCGCGCCCTCGATTTCGGCATGGTGGCGGTCAACCGCGTGAAGATCACCGGCGCCTCCATCCCCTTCGGCGGCTGGAAGCAATCTGGCCTCGGCCGCGAAGGCTCCCGCCACGGCTTGGAGGCCTTTTCCGAGCTCAAATACCTCTGCCTCGACACCGCCGCCTGAGCGCGGCCCACCCCGCTTCAAAAAAGGAGCTCACATGCTCGACCGGAGCAACGACCTCGCCGCCTGGGACCGCGACCACTTCTTCCATCCCTCGACCCATCTGGCCACCCATGCGCGCGGCGAAACCCCGAACCGCATCATCGCCGGGGGGGAGGGGGTCTTCATCACCGATCGCGAGGGACGGACCAGTCTCGACGGCTTCGCGGGCCTCTATTGCGTGAACGTCGGCTACGGCCAGCGGAAGATCGCCGATGCGATCGCCGCCCAGGCGCGCGACCTGGCCTACTACCACGCCTATGTCGGACACGGCACGGAGGTCTCGGTCACCCTGTCCAAGATGATCATCGACCGGGCGCCCGCCGGCATGAGCCGGGTCTATTTCGGCCTGTCCGGATCCGACGCCAACGAGACCAACATCAAGCTCGTTTGGTACTACAACAACGTTCTCGGCCGGCCCGGGAAGAAGAAGATCATCTCCCGCTGGCGGGGCTATCACGGCTCGGGCGTGATGACCGGGTCGTTGACCGGTTTGGAGATCTTTCACAAGGCCTTCGACCTGCCGAGAGAGCCGATCCTCCATACCGACGCGCCCTATTTCTTCCGCCGCCCCGACCGGTCGATGAACGAGGAGCAGTTCTCCCAGGCCTGCGCCGACGCCCTCGAAGAGATGATCCTCGCCGAGGGGCCCGACACCATCGCCGCCTTCGTTGGCGAGCCCATCCTCGGCACAGGCGGCATCATCCCGCCGCCCGCCGGCTACTGGGACAAGATCCAGGCCGTCCTGAACCGGTACGACATCCTGCTGATCGCCGACGAGGTGGTGACCGGCTTCGGGCGCCTTGGGACCATGTTCGGCAGCGACCACTATGGGATCAGGCCGGATCTGATCACCATCGCCAAGGGCCTCACCTCGGCCTATGCGCCGCTCTCCGGGGTCATCGTCTCCGACAAGGTCTGGCAGGTCCTGATGCAGGGCGCCGACCAGCTTGGCGCGTTCGGACACGGCTGGACCTACTCGGCCCACCCGATCTGCGCGGCCGCGGGCGTGGCCAATCTCGAACTGATCGACGAGCTTGGCCTGGTGGCGAACGCCGGCGAGGTCGGGGCCTATTTCCGCAACGCCCTCGCCCAGGCGCTGGCGGGCCACAGGCACGTAGGCGAGGTCCGCGGCGATGGCCTGATGGCCGCCGTGGAATTCGTGGCCGACAAGGACGACCGGGTCTTTTTCGATCCGGCGCGGAAGATCGGGCCGCAGGTTTCCGCCGCCCTTCTAGAACGGGGCGTCATCGGCCGGGCCATGCCCCAGGGCGACATATTGGGCTTCGCCCCGCCGTTCTGCCTGACCCGCGACCAGGCCGACATCATCGTCAAGGCCGCCGCCGGCGCCGTCGATGCCGTGTTGGGGACATGAACATGATCTGCGTGCGGCGCGTCCTCAGACGTGGGGCGCCGCACGGGCCCGCGCCTTGGCGATCCAGCCATCGAACTCGGCCCGATGGGCGCCGATCCATGCATCGGCCAGTTTCCGGATCGCGCGGTCGCTGCCGCCGTCGCGACTGATCGCTTCCTCCCAGGCCGACCATTGGGCGAGCGGGAAGGACATCTGCTCGAGCAGGATCCGTACGTCCGGATGGGCGGCGATGAAGTCCTTGTTGGCGACGGAAGTGTAGTTCCAGGCCGACATGGCCATGCGGCAGGGATTGGCGCCGCCGGCGCAGCCCTCGACATTCGGCACCAGGGCCGAGCCTGTGTTGGGCACCGAGGCGGGCAGGGCGTCGAAAGGCGTCGGGAGCCAGACCACGTCCTTGCCGGGAGTCAGGACCTTGTTCATCCAGGAGGGGCTCCAGGCGTAGAAGAAGGTCGGTTCGCCACGCCTCGCCCGCGACACCGCCTCCACCATCAGCGCCTCGTATTTCCCCCGAACCGAGGTGACCGTGCCGCGCAGGCCGAATTTGTCGAGCTGGTAGTCGACCACCTTGCCGCAACTCCAGCTCGCGTCGCAATTGATCAGGTCGGCCTTGCCGTCGCGGCCGAACAGGCCGGCGATCTTGGGGTCGCGCATCTGGGCGAGGGAGATGATCTTGTAGGCGTCGGCGGTCTTCTTATCGATCATGTAGCCGTTGACGCCGCCGCCGCGGATCAGGCCCTCGCCGACCAGCATGGCCCGGTCCGCCACCTTGCGGAATCCCGGCTCCTGCTGCGGGAAGTTGATGTCCATGCTGAGGTTGAGATCGTCCTGGGCGGCGGCGAAGAAGAACATGGTGGTATTCACCGTCGACAGGCTCACGCGGTAGCCGAGCGCCTTGACCGCGGCGATGCCGATCTGGGTCACGACATAGTTGGCCCCCAGGCTGTCGGATTGGGCGAAGCGCACCGATCCGCCGGTCCCGCCGGCGCCGGAGCAGCCGGCGAGGCCGAGCGCCGTCGCGAGCACGGTCCCGGCCAGCAACCGGCGAAACCGATCCGTGGCTGTCTTCGGACGGACGGTCATGCGCGGGGCTGTCCGCCGCCGGCGAAGGGGACGACCGCCGGGACCTCGCCCCGAACCAGGCGCCGAAGGATGTCCCACACGCCGCCGCCCTTTCGAGCCCGGGGTTGGGCCAGCTTCTGGGTGATCCGGTCGAGCACCATGGCCAGCAGGACGATGGCGACGCCGCCTATGGTCGCGCGGCCGACGTCGAGACGGCCCAGCCCCTCCAGAACCACGAGCCCCAGTCCTTCGGCGCCGATCATCGCCACCACCACCGACATGACCATGGCGGTGAGGACGGTCTGGTTCAGCCCGCCCAGGATCGTCGGGACGGCGAGCGGCAGCTGGATCTCCCAGAGCAGTTGGCGGGGATCGGCGCCGAAGGCGAGGCCGGCCTCGATGATCTCCTCGTTGACCATGCGCAGGCCGAGGTTGGTGAAGCGGATGAGCGGCGGGGCCGCGGCGGTCACCACCGCCACCTCGCCGGGCACGGTTCCGACCCCGAACAGCATCACCACCGGCACCAGATAGACGAAGGTGGGCGTCGTCTGCATCAGGTCCAGCACCGGGCGCACGATCTTCCAGACGAGGTCGTTGCGTGCGCACCAGATGCCGATCGGAATGCCGATCAGGGCGCAAAAGACGATGGCGGTGGTGATCAGCGAGAGGGTCGTCATCGCCTCCGACCACACGCCCAGCACGGCCACGGCCACCAGGGCCAGAGCGCTGAAGATCCCGACCCCGAGCCCGGCGAAACGCCAGCCGATAAACAGCGCCAGCAGCACCATGACGGGAAAGGGGACGGTGTGGAGGATGTGGTCGTTGAAGAGCAGCAGGTTCTCCACCGGCCATTTGACCGCCTGGAACACCGGGCGCAGGTGGAGCGCGATCCATTGCACGCCCTCGCCGATCCACTTTTCGATCTGCGAGACGTAGAGGTCGTCGGCCTTAAGCATGGGGTTCTCCGTGCGAAAGCGCCGGGGCGATGGCGGCGAGGATGTGCTCGGCCTCGAGGATTCCGATCAGGCGGCCCCCGTCGTCCAGCACCGCCATCGGGAGACCCGGCCGGCAGCTTCGGGCGGCCGCGATCAGCTTGGTGTTGCAGGAGATGGTCGCGAACTCGGTGGACATCAGCCCCGCCGGCGCGGCCCCGTCGCGGACCCGGCCGAGCGCGCTCGGGTCGAGCAGGCCGACGACCCGGGATTGCTCGTCGACGACGAAGGCCCAGCCGCCGGCCGCGCGGCCGCAAAGCACGTTGGCGTGGGCCGGGATGACGGCGATCACCTCCTTCATGGCCGAGCGCGCGTCGAAAAGGCGGGTGCGGTCGATGTCGCGGGTGAAGGCGGCCACATAGTCGGTGGCGGGGTTGAGCACGATCTCCTGCGGCGCGCCTTCCTGCACCAGTTCGCCGTCGGCGAGGATCGCAATCCGGGTGCCGAGTTTCAGCGCTTCCTGGAAGTCGTGGGTGATGAACAGGATCGTCTTGTGCAGGGTCCGCTGCAGCCGCAGCAATTCCTCTTGCATCTCGGCGCGGATCAGGGGGTCGAGCGCGCTGAAGGCTTCATCCATGATCAGCACGTCGGCGTCGGTGGCCAAGGCCCGGGCCAAGCCCACGCGCTGGCGCATGCCGCCGGAGAGTTCGTGGGGACGATGATGCGCCCACTTGGCCAGGCCGACGATGGAGAGCACCTCTTCGGCTCGGCGGCGGCGCTCCAGCTTGGCCACGCCCCGCAGCTTGAGGCCGAATTCGGCGTTCTCGATCACGGTCCGGTTCGGCTGCAGGGCGAAGTGCTGGAAGACCATCGAGATGCGCGTGCGCCGCATGTTCCGCAGCGCCTTGTCGTCGAACGCGACGATGTCCTGACCGTCGAGGAGGATCCGGCCGGCCGTGGGTTGGTTCAGGCGGTTGATGCAACGCGCCAAGGTGGACTTGCCGGAGCCCGAAAGCCCCATGATCACGTAGATCGCCCCCGGAGGCACGCAGAACGAAATGTCGTTCAGTCCGACCACGGCGCCGGTCTTGGCCAACACCTCTTCCTTGGCCCCTCCGGTCCGCAGCATCGCCATCGCCCTCTCGGGCGAGGCGGCGAAGATCTTGTAGAGGTTTTCGACTTTCAAGCGGTCGGTCATGGGGCCTCCGGTGCGCCGATCATGGCATGGCCGCCGCCGCGCCGAGCCAAAAACATTGAACCTTTTCAAGGTCCCTGGTCGTCTCCGGCGTGGTCGGAGCGAAGGACGGGCGCGGCGCCTGAAATGACGGCAATCAGTCCTCCAGGCTCATCTGGGCGCGGACCTCGCGCGCCACGCGGAAGGCCTCGACCCCTGCCGGCGCGCCGCAATAGACGGCGATCTGGATCAGGGCCGCCCGCAACTCCGCGTCGGTGAGGCCGTTGCGGACGGCCCCCCGGAAGTGGATTGCGAACTCGTGCATGCGGCCGAGCGCGGCGAGCATCCCCAGGTTGAGGAGGCTCCGTTGCTTCAGGTCGAGCGCCGGATCGGTCCAGGCCAACCCCCAGCAATAGGTGTTGAGCACGTCTTGGAAGGGGGCGGAGAAGTCGTCCGCGTTGGCGATCGTGCGATCGACATAGTCGTCGCCCAGGACCTGGCGGCGGACCGCCTCTCCGCGGGCCTTCAGGGTCTCATCCATGGCCATCCTCGCTGAGAAAATCGCCCATGATCGAGGCGACCAGTTCAGGCGCCTCGATCAGGATCGAATGGCGCAGGCCGGGCAGGATACGCAGGTCCGAGCCCGGAATCTGCTCGTTCATGTAGTGCGCCATCCGCGGCGTGGAGCCCCGGTCGTCGGCGCCTGTCACGATCAGGGTCGGGCTGCGGATCTGATCGAGCATGCGGCCGAAGTCGGTCTCGGCGAGCACCCGGTAGGCCGAGGCGTAGCAGTCGGGGTCGTTTTCGGCGTCCCGCGCCCGAAGCTGGGCGATGGTCTGCGGGTGCGCCGCCTGGAAGGCTTCGGTCAGCCAGCGCGAAAGGGAGGCGTCGTGGTGCGCCTCGCCGCCGCGTTCCTGCAGGGCGGCCAGGCGCTTCAGCACCTGGGTCCGTTCGTCCGAGGTCCGGCCGGCCACGGTGGAGAGCAGGACCAGGCGGCGAACGCGGGCCGGATGGGTGAGGGCGACGCGCTGGCAGATCAGTCCCCCGAGGGAAAAGCCGGCCAGGTGGAAGGCGCCGAAGCCCACGTGGTCGGCGAGACCCAGCAGGTCCTGCACGAAATCGTCGATCTCGTAGCGGCCCTTCAGCCTGGAGGACCGGCCGTGGCCGCGCAGGTCGTATGTGAGGACCGTGAACCGGCGGGCCAAGGTCTGGGCGGCCTGCGACCAGGCCTCCAGATAGGACCCGACCCCGTGGACGCAGATCAACGGTTCTGGACCGGAACCGTCGATCCGATAGTTCAGGACGACGTTTCCGACCTGGTGCTGCAGGGTCTCCAGCTTGGCGACCATCAGGCCTCGGCGCGTGCGGGCGTGCTCTGCGAGCGCTTGGCGAAGGCCGGCATCACCTCGTCGATCCAGAGGCGAAGCGTCTTCTTCTGCAGTTCGAAGGGCAGGTTGAAGGTGAGGCCCAGGCAGTACTGGTCCACGCCCGCCGCCTCATAGGCCGCCAGCTTCTCGATCACCTCGTCCGGCGTGCCGAACATCAGGTTCTTGCGGATGGCCGCGGGATTGTAGTTTTCGCGGCCGGCCACGGCTTCGAAGGGCACGGCCTCCGGGAAGCCGTTCCTCACCGTGCCGACGTTCTGCATCAGGTTCTCGAAATAGCGGCCGTAGTCGGAACTGTGCTGGACGGCGAGCTCCCAGCCGTCCGGCTTGTCGTAGACGCAGGTGCGGCGCTGCATCATGAAGCGCGGGCGCGGAACCTCCGGGTGGTCGGCCACGGCCTTGCGGAACTTCTCTCCCAGCACCGCGATCTCCGCCGCCGGCATCGAGAGCGGGGTGGAGAGGATGCTGGCCCCGACGCCGACGGCCCAATCGAAGGTGCCCGGATCGCGGGCCGCCACCCAGATCGGCGGGTGCGGTCGCTGGAGCGGCTTGGGCGTCGCCGCGGTGATCGGGAACTTCCAGTAGCGGCCGTCGTGGGCGTAGTCGCCGGCCCACAGCTCCTTCACCGCCGGCACGATCTCCTTCAGATAGGCCACGCCCTCCTGCTGGGGCATCCCGTTGGCCATGCGGTCGAACTCGTACTGGTAGGAGCCCCGCGCGATCCCGAATTCCAGCCGGCCGCCGGTCAGGTGGTCGCACATGGCGCTCTCGCCGGCGAGCCGGATCGGGTCCCAGTAGGGAGCGACCAAGGTGGCCGTGCCAAGGCGGATCCGCTCGGTGTGCTGGGCGAGCCAGGTCAGGGTCAGGAAGGGGTTCGGCGAGAGGGTGCATTCGAGCGTGTGGTGCTCGGCCGTCCAGAGGGTCTCGAACCCGCCTTCGTCGGCGATCCTGGCCAGTTCCAGCAGTTCGTTCTTGGCTTGGGCCATCGTCCGATCGGGCGAGAACCGTTCCATGGTCAGGGAAACAGCAAATTTCATGGATCATCCTTCCCGGCCTTCCTGGGCCGGTTGTCGTGAGATCAGCGGAGGCGGATGACGAACGGGTCCTGCATGGCGCCCGAGTAGTCGATGATGACGTTCTTCAGTCGCGAGAACTCGCGCATGACCTCGAAGCCGCCCCGGCGGCCGTAGCCGCTCTCCTTGAAGCCGCCGTTGGCCGACATGAAGGAAGAGGAGCGGTAGGTGTTGATCCACACCGTGCCGGCCTCGATCTGGGTGGCGAAGCGCATCGCCCGGTCGAGGTTCTGGGTCCAGATCCCCGAGGCCAGGCCGTAGCGGGTGTCGTTGGCCAGGGCGATCATCTCCTCCTCGGTGCGGAAAGGCATGACCCCCACCACCGGCGCGAACAGCTCGTCGCGCATGAAGGCCATCTGGTTGCCCGCGTCGGCGATGACGGTGGGCTCGAAGTACCAGCCCTTGCCCAGCGCGGCCGACTGGGGACGCCCCCCTCCCGCCGCGATCTTGGCGCCCTCCTGGATGCTGGAGGCGACATAACCCTCCACCTTCGCCAACTGGGCCGACAGCGCCAGCGGTCCGATGTCGGTCTCGTCCCTCATCGGATGGCCCACCGTGATCCGGCGGGTCCGCTCGACCAGGGCTTCGACGAACTGGTCGTAGATGGAGGCCTCGACGAAACAGCGCGACCCGGCCACGCAGCTCTGGCCGGCGGCGGCGAACACGCCCGAGACCACGCCGTTGACCGCGTGCTCGATGTTCACGTCGCCGAAGACCACGTGGGGCGACTTGCCCCCCAGCTCCATCGAGCAGGGCACGAGGTTTTCCGCGGCGGCCCCGGCGATGCGCCGGCCGGTGGCGGTGCTGCCGGTGAACACGAATTTGGCCACGCCCGGATGGCGGGTCAGCGCTGCGCCGGCGCTGGCGCCGTTCCCGGTGACCACATTGACCACGCCTGCGGGAAAGCCCGCCTCCGAGATCAGCTCGGCCAGGGCCAGGGTCGAGGCGGTGGCGTGCTCCGAGGGCTTCACCACCACGGTGTTCCCGATCGCCAGGCAGGGCGCCAGCGTGCCGGTCAGCAGCATCAAGGGCGAGTTCCAGGGGATGATCATCCCCACCACGCCGATCGGCTCGCGCAGGTTGAAGTTCAACATGTCCAGCTTGTTGACCGGGATGGTCTCGCCCTGGAGCTTGTCGGCCATGCCGGCGAAGTAGTGGTAGGCGTCCGGCAGGGCGGCCATCTGCGCCCGCATCTCCTTGATGAGCTTGCCGTTGTCGCGGGTCTCCATCAGGGCCAGCTCGTCGGCATGCTCCAGGATCAGGTCGGCGAGCCTGCGGATCAGCTTGCCGCGGTCGGTCTGGGTCATCCGGCGCCAGGCCGGGTCGCGCAGGGCCGCGCCGGCGGCGCTCACGGCCGCGTCCACGTCGGCGGCGTCCGCGTCGGCGAGGTCGTACCAGCCTTCCCCGGTGGTGGGGTCGTAGCTGGGGATATAGCGGCCGGACTTCGGCGAGACGAACCGTCCGCCAATGAATAGCTGCTGGCGCGAGCCTTCGAGGGATTTGACAGTAGTCTTCATTGGGCGATCCCGCTTTGGGGGAAGGGAAGCGGGGCCTCCGGAGGCGAGGCGAGTTCGGCCTCGATCATCGCGACGCGGCCGCCATCCGGAGAGTCGACATAGATCCCGAACCGGCCGTCCTGGCGCTCGTGCGCGTAGCGCTGCAGCAGGGAGCGCTGCTCGGCGCTGGCGATCCGCCCGTAGGGGAGGTCCGAGATGGAGAAGGGACGGAGTCCGTCCGGCAAGGCTGCGGAGTCGTCCGCCAGCCGCGCCCGGTAGATGAGATGGCCGGCGTTCTGGTCGGCGGAGTCGAAGATCGAATAGAGGAAGATGCTATCGGGGATGAGGTCCAGGGCCTCGCCGCTGTCCAGCAACAGCACCCGTTCGGCTCGGCGCTGCTGGGCCACGGGCAGCGACAGTCGGCCCGCGCCGTCGTCGCGCAGGAGCACGGCGTCCGAAGTCTCGATCAGGTAGGCCACGAACATCTCATGGGCCGGGCGATGCCCCACCGGACGGGGGTTTCGCAGGCTGACATAGCGCCCGAGGCAAAAGCCCAACGGCGAGGCGGCGGAGGTGGCGAAAGCCTCCACCTTGCCGATCAGCACCATATGGTCGCCGGCGTAGACCCGGTCGAAAATCGAGCAATCGAACCAGGTCAGGCTGTCGCGAATGATGGGGGCGCCGGTATGGACGACGGCGTGGTCCACCGACTGGAACTTCTCGGACGACTTCGACGCGAAGATCCCGGAGGCCTCTACCTGGCCTTCATGCAGCACATTGACCGCAAAGCAGGACGCTTTGGCGAAGGCCTCGTAGCTGGCCGCCGAGCTGTTGACGCAGATCAGCACCAGGGGCGGGTCCAGGGAGACCGAGGTGAAGGAGTTCGCCGTCATGCCGCGGGGGCGGCCGAGGTCGTCATAGGTGGTGACGATCGTCACGCCGGTGACGAAGGTCCCGAAGGCGTGGCGTAGGGCGGTGGGATCTATCGCCGCCGCGGCGTTTGTCGCGCCTCTCGACATTGGTTTTCCGCTTGCCTCCCGATCACCCTGACGAGGCCAAAGGTTAGGGGGGCGGGCGGAGGCTCGCGTCCTCTCAACCGAAGGAATATGATTCGACGGTCGTCCTGCGATCCGCAGCAGGGCCCGCGTCTGCAATCCGGTGATCAGCGCGCCGCCGCCGGTGTCGCCGGGACCGGAAAAGAACTCTCGCCGAAGAACAGATCTACGCCCCGCGCCTGACCGCCGTCCCGCGCGTAGGCATGGCCGACGTCTCGCCGTCCGGCTGAAAATCGCCGATGGGGCGCACGGTCCTTTGGTCGAGCCTCAAACGGCGCGCGCCGGCGCGAAACAGCCTTTGCCGCCGCCAAGCGCGGTATTCGCCACTCATTTTTTAGAAGGTCGGGAGCGTCACCACACTCCTGGCTGTGTGGTGGGTGCAGTAGGATTCGAACCTACGACCCGCTGATTAAGAGTCAGCTGCTCTACCAACTGAGCTATGCACCCGCACCGTTGAAGCGCGAGCGCTTCCGGCGGTCCCCGGCGGGGGGCCCCCTCTACCGCTTTCGCAGGGGCTCTGCAAGCGCGGGTCGTTTTCCGGTGAAACCCGGTGACGCCGCCCGCGCGGGCGGGCAAGGTGCGCCGCCCGCAAAGGATGGAGAGGCGATGCCCGGCAACCTGTTCTTGCGCTTCGCCGCCGTCGCCGCGGCGGGCCCGTCCCGTCCGTTCCTGCGCACGCCCGACGGCCTTGCCCTGGACTACCGGGACATGGTCGACGGCTCGGCCCGTTACGCCCGGGTCCTGGTCGACCTCGGCGTTCGTCCCGGCGACCGGGTCGCGGTGCAGGTGGAGAAGACGCCCCAGGCGGTGCTGCTGTATCTGGCGACCCTGAGGGCGGGGGCGGTCTATCTGCCGCTCAACACCGCCTATACCCTGGCCGAGCTCGACTACTTCATCGGCGACGCCGAACCGGTCCTGATCGTCGGCGATCCGGCCGCTCGCGAAGGACTGGCCGGCATCGCCCGAGGCGCGAAGGTCGAGACCCTGGACGCCGCCGGCGCCGGAACCCTGGCCGACCGGGCGGCCGCGGCGCCGGCGAGCTTTGAGGACGTGGCGCGGGGGACCGACGACCTGGCCGCCATCCTCTACACCTCCGGGACCACCGGCCGGTCCAAGGGCGCCATGCTCACCCACGGCAACCTCGCCTCCAACGCCGAGGTGCTGGCCCGCGAATGGCGCTTCACCGCCGCCGACGTGCTGCTGCACGCCCTGCCGATCTTCCACGTCCACGGCCTGTTCGTGGCCCTGAACACCGTCCTGACCGCGGGCGCCTCGATGATCTGGCTGGCCAGGTTCGATCCGGAGGCGGTGGTCGCCAACCTGCCGGCCGCCAGCGTGATGATGGGGGTGCCGACCTTCTACACCCGGCTGCTGCAGGACCGGCGGCTCGGCCCCGAGCTGACCGCGGGGGTCCGCCTCTTCGTCTCGGGCTCGGCCCCCCTGCTCGCCGAGACCCACCGGGAATGGCGGGGCCGAACCGGCCACGCCATCCTGGAACGCTATGGGATGACCGAGACCGGCATGAACACCTCAAATCCCTACGACGGGGAGCGCATCGCCGGCACGGTGGGCCCGCCCCTGCCGGGAGTGGACCTGCGCGTCGCCGACCCGCGGAGCGGGCGTATCCTGGGCGGCGGCGAGATCGGCATGATCGAGGTCCGCGGGCCCAATGTGTTCAAGGGCTATTGGCGGATGCCGGACAGGACCGCCGCCGAATTCCGCGCCGACGGCTATTTCGTCACCGGCGACCTGGGGCTGGTCGACGACCGGGGTTACGTCCAGATCGTCGGGCGCGGCAAGGACCTGGTGATCTCCGGCGGGTTTAACGTCTATCCCAAGGAAGTCGAGGGCGAGATCGACGCCCTGCCGGGAGTGCTCGAGAGCGCGGTGATCGGCCTGCCGCATCCCGACCTGGGGGAGGGGGTGACCGCAGTGGTCGCCCTGAAGGCGGGCGCGCCCCTGACCGAGGACGAGGTGCTGCGGACGCTGGCTTCCCGCCTGGCCGGCTTCAAGCGGCCGAAGCGGGTGCTGTTCGTCGAGGATCTGCCGCGCAACACCATGGGCAAGGTGCAGAAGGCGGCCCTGCGCGAACGCTGGAAGGACCTCTACACGTGCTGACCGTCCATCCGCCCGGTCCGCTGGAGGCCGCCGTCTGGATCGACCTGCTGGGCCCCACCCCGGAGGAGGCGGCCGAGGTGGAGGGGACGACCGGCTTCGCCATCCCCTCGCGGGAGGCCCTGAGCGAGATCGAGACCTCCAGCCGCCTCAGGGTGCGCAACCACACCCTCTATCTGTCCACGCCGATCCTGTCCCACGGGGACACCGCCGACGCGGAGCTGACGCCGATGGGCTTCATCCTGTCGTCGAAGGTCCTGGTCACCGTCCGCTTCGCCGAGCTGCGCGCGATCGAAGCCGCCAGGGTCGAGATCGCCAGGATCCATGAGCCGTCCAGCGCCTGCGTCTTCGTGCTGTTGCAGGAGGCGGTCGTGGACCGGGTCGCCGATCTTCTGGAAGCGGGCGGCGCCGAACTCGACGTCCTGTCGCACCGGATTTTCCGCGCCGCCGGCCGCGGCGGCGAGCGGATCGCCAAGACCAACGCCCAGCTGCGCCTAACCCTGGTCTCGGTCGGCCAGTTGGGCGACCGGCTCGGCAAGATCCGCGGCAGCCTGCTGGGGGTGGCCCGCATCGCCCCCTTCGCCGCCGAGGTGGGTCGCGACTGGATCGGGCCGGAGTTCCAGGCGCGCCTGGGCGCCGTGCGCGCCGACGTCCTGTCCCTGGCCGACTACGAGACCCACCTGGAGAGCAAGAATCAGTTCCTGCTCGACGCGGTGCTCGGCTTCATCTCCACCGAGCAGAACGACCTGTTCAAGATCCTGACCATCGTCTCGGTCGTCGGGGTGCCGCCGACCTTGATCGCCTCGATCTACGGAATGAATTTCGCCATCATTCCGGAGCTGCATTGGACTTATGGCTACCCCTACGCCCTGGCCGCGATCGTGCTCAGCGCCGTGCTTCCGGTGGTGTGGTTCAAATGGAAGGGCTGGTGGTGAGGCTGCAAACCCCGTGGATTCGCCGGACGGCGCTTGTGCTCCTGGCCCTGGTCTGGGCGGGGGCCGCCGGTCCCGCCGCCGCCTGGAGCGATCTCGGCCACCGGGTGGTGGCCGACCTCGCCTATGCCCGCCTGACGCCCGAGGCCAAGGCCCAGGTCGACGCCCTGATCGCCCAGGCCCCGGCGGCCGGGGAGCCGAGCTGTCCGGTCGCCTCCCTCGCCGACGCCAGCGTCTTCCCCGACTGCGTCGACGGCATCCGCAAGTACAACGAGCTGCGCCGCCTGCACGAGCAGGCCGAGCCGTTCTGCCCCGCCCAGGCCAGGGGCGATCCCTGCAAGGACGGTCAGTGCGTCAGTGCGGCGTTGAAGCGGGCGCTCGGGGTGCTCTCCGATCCGGCCGCGCCGCCGGCCGCCAAGCTCTACGCCCTGGAGCAGGCGGCGCACTTCATGGCCGACCTGCACCAGCCCCTCGACATGATCGACAACCGCGACGACCACGGCCGGGAGATCCGCGTCGTCCTGCCGGGATCGTCGGACAGGCGCCTCAACCTGCATGACTTCTGGAACGACCAGGTCGTCGCCCTGGCCGTCGGCAGCGAAGACCTGGGCGAGCGCTGGCTGCAGCCGGTTGCGGACGCCGGCCAGCGCTGGGACGAGGGCGGCGTGGACGCCTGGGCCGACGAGACCGTGGCCTTGGCCCGTTCCCTCTATCAACGGTTGCCGGAGCCGCCGACGTGCGGACGCAACCCGCGCAACCCGGAGATGCTTGATCGGAGCTATGTAATGGCGACCGTTCCCGTCGCCCGGGAGCAACTGGCCAAGGCTGCGGTAAGGCTGGCCTCCGTGCTCAACACGGCGATGCGATAGGCCGTCTCGAACGATGAAGTTGAGTCCGAGAGCTCGTGGCTCCGGCTTCAGATGGATTCCCGCGACGCCTTGCCCAAAATGGCCGTCCCAATAGCAGCCGTTCCGATCCGGGCGGCCCTGATCTTCCCCAACCGGGAATAACGGAGTAAATTGCAAAGTAACAGTAGACAGACTCGTTAGGGCTGTATAGGGACGCTAGATCGCGCATTCGCCAAAGGGCGTCGCGACTGTCTGCAGGAACGTAGAGGAAGCACGCCGTGAGCGAAAAGTCTGAATTCGTCGAGATGACCGCCGACATCGTTTCGGCCTATGTGAGCAACAGCTCGGTCGCCATGGCGGATCTTCCGGCCCTGATTTCCCAGGTCCACCGCGCCCTCGCCGATATCGCCACGGGCGCCCAGGCCCAGGAAGCCGCCCCGCCGGCCACGCCGGCGGTGCCGGTGAAGAAGTCGATCACCCCCGACTATCTGATCTGCCTGGAAGACGGCCGGAAGTTCAAGTCGCTGAAGCGCCACCTGCGCACCAAGTATGACATGAGCCCCGACCAGTACCGGGCGAAGTGGGGCCTGGCCAAGGACTACCCGATGGTGGCCCCGAACTACGCCGCCGCCCGTTCGAACTTGGCCAAGCAAATGGGCCTGGGCCAAGGCGGTCGTAAGGCCGCCGCCGCGTCTGCGCCGGCCAAGGCCGCCGTCCGCGGTCGCAAGGCCGCCAAGTAGCGTTCCCGATCGCGGGGGCGAGGTGGCCCGTCGCGACCTCACCGGGGCGGTGGATTTCGGTCACCTGGAATCCTACGCCGCCGGCGATACGGCGCTCGTCGAAGAAGTGTTGTCGATGTTTCGCGAGCAGGCGGCCCTCTGGGTCCGCCTGCTCGATCCGTTTGGGCCCCATGAAAGCTGGCGCGACGGGGCCCATACCCTGAAGGGCGCGGCGCTCGGGGTCGGGGCCTTCGACCTGGCCAAGGCCTGCGATGCGGCCGAGGCCGGCTCCGACGCGCCGGGTTTCAAGGCCGCCCAGCTTGATCGCATCCGCGACGCCCTGGACGCGGCCCTGGCCGACATCGCCGCCTATCTGCATGAACGGGCCCTGCAGTCGCTGAAGGGCCGGTAGCCGTATTCCTCGCCCCTAGAGCGGGATGCGAAAAAGTGGATACCGGTTTTTCGCGCAAATCCCGCTCTAAGTGCTTAGAATCGATCACGTTTTATGGTTTTGGATTAATTCAATCCAAAACCATCGTGATCTAGAGCGGGATGCGAAAAAGTGGATACCGGTTTTTCGCGCAAATCCCGCTCTAAGTGCTTAGAATCGATCACGTTTTGTGGTTTTGGATTGATTCAATCCAAACCATCGTGATCTAGGCTACGGCCACCCCCGCCGCCTCGTGGCCGGCGATGAAGCCCTGGCAGGTGGCGCGCGCAACCCCGTGCTGGCTGAACCCTCCGGCGCTTTCGCCGCCGCAGTAAAGTCCGGGGATCACCTTGCCGTGCATGTCGACCACCTGGCACTTGGCGTTGATCCTGAGGCCGGCGCGGGTGTCGTGGAGCACAGGCGTGGCCCAGGCCGCGTAGAAGGGGCCCTTGGCGATCTTGTACTTGGGCGCCGGCTTGTCGAAGTCGGCGTCCTTGCCGGCGTCGACGAAGCCGTTGTAGCGGGCGACCGTCCGCTCCAGAGCCTCCGGCGGCATGGGGACGCGCTGGTGCTTCATCACGATCTTGCGGGCCAGTTCAGGGATGGAATTGGCGCTGAAGAAGAAGCCCTCGGCATAGTCGACGTTGGGGGGCTGGGGCGTCCAGCCTTCCCGCGCCACGGCGTCGGCGTCGAAGATCGCCCAGATCGGGCCGCCGCCGTTCTTGCCGTCGCCGATGCCGGCCAGGGCCGCATTGATGAAGTTCTGCGGATTGTACTTGTTGTTCGCCGCGTTTCGCCAGCTGCCCTGGACGTAGTCCTTCAGCGAGCCCTGGTTGTTCGAGGTGAACTGGCCCTCGGTCTCGTCGTAGAAGCGGTTCCCGATCATGTTGACCAGGATCAGGTCCTGCCAGTCCTTGACCCGCAGCCCCGTCGCCCTCGCCTGGGGGAAGACCCGGCTGCCGGGGTACCAGGTGTTGTTGGTGTAGCCGTATTGGCAACCGATGGTCCCGGCCTTGGTGATGGCCCACCCGAACTGTCCGGTCTGGTTGGCCAGGCCCCACAGGGCCGCGCCGACCGCCATGCCGGCGATTTCGCCGCTGGCGTCCTGGTTGGACCAGGGCATGCCGGCGGTGCCGCAGTATTCCTCGGTCAGGCGCGGGTCGAACATGCGCCGGAACTCGACATTGCCGGTTGAGCCGCCGGTGGCCAGGATCACCGCCTTGCGGGCGCGGACGTCCAGCCGCTGGCCCTTGTGCGTGACCGCCACCCCCGTCACCGGGCCGCCGGCCTGGCGGTGCAGGCTGGTCATCCGGTGCTCGAGCAGGATCTCCACGCCGATCTTGCGGGCCGACGCTTCGAGGGGACGCATCAGGCCGTTGCCGGTGGACATGGTCCGCCGCTCCGCAGGCGGCGCGGGCTGGCCGGTCTGCACCAGCGGGACATCCAGCGGAACCGCGTGGTTCTCGCGCATGGCCGAGCCGCCGATCGAATGCCCGCCGAAGTTGTCCGGGGCCTTGTCGGCGAAGGTCACCCCGTGGGCGAGCAGGAATTCGAAGGTCTTGGCGCTGTTGTCGGCGAAGGCGCGGATGATTTCGTGGTCGTTGAAGCGGTAGTCGGCGCCGCCGCTGGGCTGGACCACGGTCCAGTCGATCAGGTCGCGGAACAGGATGTCGGGGGAATCGACGATCCCGTACTTCTTCTGCACGCTGGTGCCGCCGCCCAGGGCCACGTGGCCGCCGCTGCAGATCGCGTGCCCGCCGATGTCCGGCTCGGCTTCGAGCACGATCACCGAGGCCCCGGCCTCGCGGGCGGCGATGGCGGCGGTCATGCCGGTCGCGCCGGATCCGATCACGACGATATCGGCCTCGCGGGTCCAGCGGACCGGAACAGTCGCGGCGTCCGCCGCGGCCGCCGGGGCCAGCACCGCTCCGCCTGCCGCCGCCGCGCCTCCGCGCCGAAGCAGCTCGCGTCTGTCGATGGCCATGGCTGTCCCCCCAAAAAGTCCTTGCTTTATGAACGTTTTGCCCGCGCCGCGCCCCCCTGTCGAGGGCTCTGCGACACGGGCCGGGTCAGATGCCCCAGCCGTTGTTCATGGTCAGCATCGTCGCCTCGTGTTCGGCGGCCTGGGCCTCCATCCACTTCACGAAGGCCTTGACCTGGGGCAGGCGGCCCTTGGCCTTGGGATGGACCACGAAATAGGCGAAATCGACCGCGGTGTTGATCTGCAGCGGCGCGACCAGCCGTCCGGCGTCGATGTCGGCCTGGGCCAGGGTCCGCTTGGCCAGGGCCACGCCGCGGCCGTTCATGGCCGCCTCGATCACCAGGCTCGACTGGTTGAAGCGCGGCCCGCGGGTCCCGTCCACGCCCTTGATCCCGCGCGCGGTCAGCCACATCGACCAGTCCGGGCAACTGTCGTCGGCGTCCGGGCTGCCGTCGTGCAGCAGGGTGTGGTGGGCGAGGTCCTCCGGCGTCGCCAGCGGGCGCTCGGCCAGCAGGTCCGGCGAGGCCACGGGCAGCACGGTCTCGCTCATCAACCGGATGGTCTCCAGTCCCGGATAGCGCCCCGAACCGTAGCGGATGGCCACGTCCACCTCGCCGGAGGCGAAATCGACCAGCTCCATGCCCGCCGACAGCCAGACGTCGACGTCGGGATGGGCCGCCTCGAACAGGCCGAGCCGGGGCACCAGCCACTTGGCCGCGAAGGAGGGGGCGGCGGACACGGTCACCCGCCGCCCATCCACGGCGGCGGTCAGCATGGAGGCGGCCTCCGCCAGCCGGTCGAAGGCTTCGCGCAGGGCGGGCAGGGCGGTCTGGGCCGCGTCGGTCAGCAGCAATCCCTTGGGCGTGCGCTTGAACAGGGCCGCGCCGACATAATCTTCCAGGTTCTGGATCTGCTGGCTGACCGCCCCCGGCGTCACCGACAGCTCCTCCGCGGCGCGGCTGAAGTTCATGTGGCGGGCGGCCGTCTCGAAGGCGCGCAGCGCGTTCAGGGGCGGCAGTCGGCGGCGGTCCATTAGAATTCCTAAACGTGTTCAGCAGAAGACTTGGTTTGCGAGGTGGCCCAGCCGGGCGCATTTTGCAACCGTCCGGGAGCTATTCTTCGCTTGCGCCCCGGACGCCGCTGGACATGGACGCCGGTTGCGTCCATCCGGCCAACAATCTGGGACGGTCCTCGTCCCGCAGGAGTGTAGAGCGTGACCAGCCGCGCCGATCGCGACCGCGACGGGCGCCTCGCCGTCTTTGACGGGGGGGCTCGCGCCCCTGCGCGCGCGGGCAAGGTCTGGCTGGTCGGCGCCGGCCCGGGCGATCCGGACCTGCTCACCCTCAAGGCCGCGCGGGTCCTGGCCGCCGCCGAGGTGGTCGTGCATGACCGGCTGGTCCCCGAGGCGATCCTGGCCCTAGCCGCCCCGACGGCGCGGATGATCCACGTCGGCAAGCGCAAGTCGCATCACTCGGTGCCGCAGGACGGGATCAATGAGCTTCTGGTCGCCCTGGCGGGCCAGGGTTTCCAGGTGGTGCGGCTCAAGGGCGGCGATCCCTTCGTGTTCGGCCGCGGCGGCGAGGAGATGCTGGCCTGCCGCGCCGCGGGCGTCGAGATAGAGGTGGTCGCCGGCCTGACCGCGGGCATGGCCGCCTCGGCCGCCGCCGGCGCGCCCCTGACCCACCGGGGCCTGGCCCAGGCGGTCACCTTCGTCACCGGCCACGCCGCGCCCAAGGCCGGCGACGCCTGGGGCGAGCCGGACCTGGACTGGACCTTCCTGGCCCGGCCCAACCATACGGTGGTGGTCTATATGGGCCTTTCCACCGCGCCCCTGATCGCCGCCCGCCTGGCCGCTGCGGGCCGGGGCCTTCAGACCCCGGTGCTGCTGGTCGAGAACGTCAGCCGCGCGAACGAGCGGCGGGTGCTCGCCACCCTGGACGGGCTGGCCGAGGCGGCCGCGGACCTGGACGGGCCGACCATACTGATCATCGGCGAAGTCGCCGCCCTGGCCGAGGTGCAGGGCGTGGTCGAGGCCGCCGCCGACAACCCTTGGAAATGTGCATGAGCGACATCGCCCCCGCAAAGCCTCCCCTGTTCAAGGCGGTGACCGGCAACCGGCTGCTGGACGGCGAAGTGGTGTTCTGGAACCAGGGCGCCTGGGTCGAGCAATTCGCCGACATCGAGCTGTTCGACGACCCGGCGGCCGCCGACGCGGCCCTGGCCGGCGCCCACGCCCAGCCGACGGTGATCGTCGACCCCTATATGATCGAGGTCAAGGTGGAGGACGGCCTGCCCGTGCCCACCGCCTACCGCGAGCGCGTGCGCGCGCTCGGCCCCACCATCCATCCGGACATGGGCAAGCAGGTCGAGGGCGGCGCCGTGATCGACGCCATCGCCCACGCCGCGGGCGCCGCCCGCTCGGCGGGCCGCGCCCGACTGATCCGGAGGTAAGGACAGCCATGTACCGTTATGACGCCCTGGACGCCGAGATGCTGGCCGACCGGACCGCCGAGTTCGCCATCCAGGTGAAGCGCCGGCTGGCCGGGGAGATCACCGAGGAGCAGTTCAAGCCGCTCAGGCTGATGAACGGCCTCTATCTGCAGCTGCACGCCTACATGCTGCGGATCGCCATTCCCTACGGCACGCTGAACGGGGCCAAGCTGCGCCGGCTGGCCCACGTCGCGCGGACCTACGACAAGGGCTACGGCCACTTCAGCACCCGCCAGAACATCCAGATGCACTGGATCAAGCTGCGCGACGCCCCCGCCATCCTGGAGTCCCTGGCCGAGGTCGGGCTGCACGCGATCCAGACCTCCGGCAACTGCATCCGCAACATCACCGCCGACCCCTACGCCGGGGCCAATGCGGAGGAGGTCGACGATCCGCGGGTGTGGGTGGAGGCGCTGCGCCAGTGGTCGACCTTCCACCCCGAGTTCTCGTTCCTGCCGCGCAAGTTCAAGATCGCCGTCGGGGCCTCCCCCAACGACCGCACCGCCGCGCGCATCTACGACATCGGGCTGAAGCTGCGCCGCGCCCGCGACGGGGCCCTGGGGTTCGAGGTGATGGTCGGCGGCGGCCTCGGGCGCACGCCCTATCTGGGGCCGACGATCCGCGAGTTCCTGCCCACCGAGCACCTGGTCAGCTATCTGAGCGCGATCCTGCGCGTCTACAATCGCCATGGCCGGCGCGACAACATCTGGAAGGCCCGGATCAAGATCCTGGTGGCCAGCCTGGGCGCCGAGGAGTTCGCCCGCCAGGTCGAGGCCGAGTGGTCGGCCATGGTCGCGGACGGCTCGGCCGCCGGGATCGACGTGCCTCACGCCGAGATCGACCGCATCCGCGCGGCCTTCGTCGAGACCCGGTTCACCGACCGTCCGGCCAGGTCCGAGGCGTTCGAGGCCGCCCGCGCCGCCGATCCGGCCTTCGCCCGCTTCGCCCGCCACAATGTCGTGGCCCACAAGGTCCCCGGCTACGCCATCGTCAACATCTCGCTGAAGGCGCCCGGCGAGGTGCCCGGGGACTGCTCGTCGGATCAGATGGAGGCCATCGCCGGCCTGGCCGAGCGCTATTCCTTCGACGAGACCCGCGTCCACTACGAGCAGAACCTGATCCTGCCGCACGTGGCCCTGGACGACGTTCCGGCGGTCTTCGCCGGCCTGAAGGCCATTGGCCTTTCGACTCCCAACATCGGGCTGGCGTCCGACATCATCGCCTGCCCGGGCCTGGACTACTGCACCCTGGCCAACGCCCGGGCGATCCCCATCGCCCAGGCCATCGCCGCCAAGTTCGCCGATCCGGCCGTGGCCGAGAAGGTGGGCGAGCTGCGGATCAAGATCTCGGGCTGCATCAACGCCTGCGGTCATCACCACGTCGGCCACATCGGCATACTGGGCGTCGATAAGAAGGGGGAGGAGTTCTATCAGCTCACCCTCGGCGGTTCGGGCCTGGAGGACGCGCGGCTGGGGGATGTCCTGGGCCCGGCGGTGGCCGGTCCGAAGGTGGCCCAGGCTGTGGACGCCCTGGTCGATACCTATATGCGTGAACGGACCGAGGGCGAGCGGTTCGTCGACACCTATCGCCGCGTCGGTCTTCCTCCTTTCAAGGCAGCGGTCTATGCCGAAGCTCATTAAACTCGAAGGCGGCGCGCCGGCCTGGGCCGAGGACGCGTTCTTCGACGTGCTCGAAGAGGATCCCACGCCCGGTCAGGGCGGGGTGATCCTGTCGCTGGAGCGGTTCCGCTCCGAGGGCGAAGCCCTGCTGGCGGCGGGACGCGACGTCGGCGTGCGGCTGGACGCCGGCGAAGAGGTCGAGGCGCTGGTCCCCTGGCTCGACCGGCTGGCGCTGGTGGCGCTGGAGTTCCCCAAGTTCCGCGACGGGCGGCAATACTCGCAGGCCGCCTTGTTGCGGGAACGCTATCGCTACGGCGGCGAAGTGCGCGCCGTGGGCGCGGTGCTGCTGGAGCAGGGCCATTTCATGGTCCGCTGCGGCTTCGACGCCTTCGTGCCGGCGGACGGATCGGGGCCGGACGACTGGGCGGGCGTGATGAAGCGGTATCGCCACGTCTACCAGACCGCGGCGGACGGCCGCGAGCCGAACTTCGCCCTGCGGCTCCGGGCCGCTGAAAGGATATGAGCATGGCTTACGACAGCCAGAGCGCCGACGTCAGGCTGAGCCCCGCCCAGGCGGCGGCTGAATTGAACGCGCGGCTGCGCAACGCCACGCCGCAGGAGGTGCTGCGCGCGGCGCTCGAGGCCTATCCGGGCCGGATCGCCCTGGTCTCGTCCTTCGGGTCGGAGTCGGCGGTGCTGCTGCACATGCTGGCCGAGATCGACCGGGACGCCCCGGTGCTGTTCCTCGACACCGGCCAGCTGTTCGGACAGACCCTCGACTATCGCAAGAGCCTGACCGAGCGTCTGGGGCTGACCGACGTGCGCGATCTGCGGCCCGCCTTCCAGGACCTGGCCGTCAACGATCCCAAGGCTGATCTGTGGAAGACCGACACCGACCTGTGCTGCAACATCCGCAAGGTCCAGCCGCTGGACCGGGTGCTGATGCCCGACTTCGACGCCTGGATCACGGGCCGCAAGCGCTTCCAGGGCGCCTCGCGCATGAACCTGCCGGTGGTCGAGGCCGGGGCTGAGGGCAAGATCAAGTTCAACCCCCTGGCCTCCTGGTCCAAGGCCGATCTCGACGCCTACATGGCCGAGCACGATCTGCCGCCCCACCCCCTGGTGGAGTTCGGCTATCCCTCGGTGGGATGCTGGCCCTGCACCCGGCCGGTGGAGGCCGTGGGCGAGGCGAGCGACATCCGTTCCGGCCGCTGGGCCGGCAGCGACAAGACCGAGTGCGGCATCCACACCCCGCGGGCCAGCGTGCTGGACGGCGACGCGGACGTGGGCGGCGACATCTGATGACGAAGGCTGAGTTGATGGACGATTTGAGTTTCGCGCCGGAACCCGCGCGCGCGCCGATCCAGAGCACGACCCACAACGTCGAGACGGTGCTGTGGGTGAAGCACTGGACCGACCAGTACTTCTCCTTCGCCATCACCCGTCCGGCCAGCTTCCGCTTCCGCTCGGGCGAGTTCGTGATGATCGGCCTGCCGTCGGAAACCCCGGGCGGCAAGCCGGTCCTGCGCGCCTATTCCATCGCCAGTCCCCACTGGGCCGAGGAGTTGGAGTTCTTCTCCATCAAGGTGGCGGACGGCCCCCTGACCTCGCGCCTGCAGAAGATCAAGGCCGGCGACCAGATCCTCCTGGCCAGGAAGTCCACCGGCACCCTGGTGCTGGACGCCCTGACCCCCGGCAAGCGGCTGTTCCTGATCGGCACCGGCACCGGGCTCGCCCCCTGGCTCGCCGTGGCCCGCGACCCGGACGCCTACGAGCGGTACGAGAAGGTGATCATCGCCCACACCGTGCGCCAGGTGCAGGACCTGGCCTACCGCGACTTCTTCGAGACCGAGCTGAAGAACGACGAGCTCCTGGGCGAGATGATCACCGACCAGTTCGTCTACTACCCCACCGTGACCCGCGAGCCGTTCCCGCAGCAGGGCCGCATCACCGACCTGATCCGCTCGGGCCAGATCTTCCGCGACCTGGGCCTGGACCGGGACCGGTTCGACCCGGCCGAGGACCGCATCATGCTGTGCGGCTCCATGGCCATGATCAAGGACTGCGCCGCCCTGTTGGAGGAACAGGGCCTGGTCGAGGGCTCCAACGCCGAACCCGGCGACTTCGTGCTGGAACGGGCCTTCGTCGGCTAGTCGGCTAATTGGGGGGCGCACACCCCTTTTGTCAGAGCAAACTCGCCGCTTCGGAGCCCGGCGTCCCGCGGGAAGTAGGGACACACACTACTTTCGCCGACGGGGCTGCCTTTGGACGCAGATCAAAAAGTAGTGTGTGTGTGTGTGTCCCTACTTCGCGGTCACTCAAGCCTACTCCGTCAGACGCGTGGCACCGTGGGGCTTTATGGCGAATGAGGTCAAGGCGGCGGTCTATAAGCTGGGATTGGACTTTGCTGGTTATGTGCGTGCCGAGAAGGGGGTGGAGCACCTGCGTTACGATCAGCTCATCCTGATCGCCCGAAAGGGAATCCAGGAGTTGGTCGCCGCGAACCAGGCGCTGCTAGACGCGTTGTCGCACTTGAAGCGAGAGTCGGTCGCGGGTAGGGAGGGATGACGTCAACCTGACGTAGCGGTGGCCTGGAGCGGCGATCGACTGCTCCAGGTTGCCCCGCGGCCCAAAAACCTGGGTTTGGATCGGGACGTCGCGCGTAACGACGGATGCATCATATGCTGTCTCGACATGCACTGCTTCGTCAGGGCTTGGATTTCGACCGCATGGTCGGCGCTGAAATTGGACCCCTGTGCTCGCCGGTGATCTCCAAGGCCGAAGGCAAGGTGATCTATATCGACTGGGCCGACACGGCGACACTCGTTGACCGCTATAAGAATGATCCCAACGTCGACACGACCCGCATCGTGCACGTGGACGCCATTTGGGGCGGGCAGCCGCTGCTTGAGTGCTTGAACGGTCAAAAGGTCGACTACCTCATAGCGTCGCATGTGGCTGAACACGTACCGGACCTCATCACGTGGTTGCAGGAGGTTCGGGCTGGACTCAACGAGGGTGGCGAGCTCCGCCTCGTTCTGCCGGATCGCCGCTTCAGTTTCGACTATCTGCGCGCGCCAACAGACGTGAGTGACCTTCTCGCCGCCTATGCCGTCCGAGCGCGAAGACCGCAATTACGAGAGGTGATCGACTTCCAGCTCTATGCCCAGCCCAAGATTGATAGCTGGAAGTTTTACACGGGAGAGCACGGCCGGGAGGACGTCATCCCCCACCACGCGTTCGGTGACCCTCTTGAATCCGCTCGCAAGCTCCTCCTAGATCCTAGCCTCTATATCGACGTGCACTGTTGGGTCTTCCACCCCCGGGAGTTTGCGAGGCTCATGGTGCCTCTCGCAAAGAATGGATTGATTGAGTTGGCCTGCGCCGGGTTCGTCGATACGCGGCCGGAGGCAGGCTTTGAGTTTCATGTGCATCTAACACCGTGTGCCGACCGCAAGGCCGCGGCGCGGTCGTGGGAGGAGTTGGCTGAACAGGCTCAGGATCCCTTGCCCGGCTCTGCAGCGGCCCGTGCCGCACAGCTGGGTCCGAAGGCGGTCGCGGACCTAGAAAATGCGCAGCTTCAGATTGCCGGTCTCGAAAGCGAACTTGCGGCTGCTCGAAAAGCGCTCGCGGAGATTCACGCTGCTTCCACTTGGCGCGCCATGGCCCCCATTAGAGCAATCGTCGGGTTCGCACGGCGAGTGCTAAACTAGGTTTCGCCGCTCTCACGTTCGCATCCACCGGCGGGTGGGGCCCCCGGTCTCACCAGTCGAGGCGTGATCGTGCCCCGGGGCTCCCGGCCCAAAACCGGATGACCGCGGGATAGAAGAAGCGGTCGTTAGGGCGTCACTGATGGCGGTTCTGCACCAGAGACGAAAGTGCCGCAAGCTGTCGATCGTTAGGTGGTTGCAGGAATTTAGTTCGATCGCCAAGCGTTTGGCCGGCGCAGCTTCCAAGCTGTGCCGGCCTTGCTGCGAAGGCTAAGCCTTCCGCTTCTCTAGTTGTTCAATCCGCTCTCGCAATGAGCGATTTTCCGCGATCAATTCCTGAATGCCCTTCCAGGCAATCGGTATCAATTCATCATAGCGCAGGTGCTCGATGCCGTTTTCGTCGCGCACGTATCCGCCGAAATCCAGGCCCAATTTGTCGACAGCACTTTTCACGTCCGGAGCCATGAACCCCCAGTGCGTCCGTCGACCGGGGCGTTCGACCTGCTTCTTCACCGAGACCTTTCGCATCTCCATTCGCGGAACTCGGATGGTACGCGGGTGCGATTCTTTGCTCGGTTCCATTTGACCGCGAGTGCCGGGGAGGGGGTCGTCGACAATTGGATTCCCTCGGCTATCGAAGAGCGGCACATTGTCATACGCCGGTTCTGCACGCTTCCCGCTCCGCTTTGTTAGGACGTGTCGCCCATTAACCTCTTCGATCAGTTCCTCCTGGGTATCGTGCCACTCGACCGCGTGGACAAGCTGTTCTTCCTCCACATCGACGAGGTCGTATCCCCCGGATTTCCAGCGGTACGTTTTCGGCTTGATGGCCATGATGGTGTCGATCGCGGAGGGCACATCGGCGACATCCGTCTTGAGGGTCGGGTCAGAGGTATTGATCGTACCGTTCGCAGCGTAGATCGTGGACCAGCGATTGCTTGGCCCGCCGCAAACGAAAGTGTTGTCGAAAGCCGGAAGGAAGTGTGTGTAGATTATCGCGTTCGTACAAGATTGACCTAGGATAAGGTTGTTCGTGCCATCGACCGCCATGATTTGGAGGTCCGTCGAATTGGCGGCGTCGCGACTCCATATCCCGAGGCCGTTCTTGAGACGAAGCGGCTTTCCCGAAGACATATTGTTTGTGTCGATACCATAAGAATGGCTGCCTTCGATGGCGACAGACGTGGTGGCGCTTGAGTAGTCGCAGAATGCTGCCTGCGCGATTCCGCTCACCACGCACACGCCGCGGTTAAATTGGGTCGGAATGGGCTGATAGACCGCAATCGCGGCATTGTTTCTGTAATCGCCGCTTCCGGTAACGCTGATCCCAAGCGAAAGCGGTTGACCCATGCCGCCGACGCCCGGAGTTTCGCCGCGGTTCGCAAAATAATTGGCCAGATCTACCTCGATCACTTGGCCGTTAAAATCAGACTGTACGTCCTGCGCGATCGCCAACAGGGGGTTAAACGACCAAGCATCTCCGCTCTGCTGTCGCGCAACAACACCGGAATAGATACCGACTTTGTCGCCGTAATTGCGATTTGAGTTTCCGTGGCCAACGTCACTGATCATGCCAACGCAAAGATCAAACTCACGTTGAGAAGCCTGCGTCGCGCTGTTTTGTAGATTAATCGCGGCCTGAGTGGGTGCGGCGGAATTACCAGTGGGGGTGACGCTGACCGATGGCGGGTCAGTGATGTTGATGTTTGCCATGTATTCCTCCAATAGCCCCGCGCAGCATCCCGTTACGCGGCGCGGATGTCCGATAGATACTGCTCTGGGCGCGGCCAGTCTTGCTTAACGCAGGCGGTTACAAGGATGTGATTGGAATATACTTAAGGTGGCGCTTACCATCCGAAGCCCACCGCGTCGGCTAACTGCGCCGTGGGCTCTCGCAAGAGCAGACTGCGGCCATCATGCAGGCAGATGCCGGCTTGTTATCGGGAGGCTGGACAGGGCCCATTGCATCGGTTCGCGAAGTGGCGGGTTGAAGCTTTCGTCTCGGGTGCTGTTCGGCCAAGGCGTCGGTTTGGAAACAGACCTATTGACGGTCAGCGTTACGGAAGTAGGGACCCACACTACTTTCGCCGACGGGGCTGACTTTTGAAGTGACCCCCTAGTTTGAGACAGCTAAAATGGTGACAGTCCTCATGAGGAGAGGACCGCATGCCGAAGTCATCGCGATCTGGGCGCGGCGCGGGGTTCCCACCGACCGGGGAACAGGACAGGATAATGAACGCTAGATAACCACGAGGTCCGGCCTCGTTCAGCCGCCCGGGCTCATAAGGGCGGCAACTGAGCCGATGAACGGTCGCGTCGTGCGGCCCCGGCCTCCAGTACGGAGGTTCCCATGAAGACCCTATTCGCCGTCCTGGCGGGCGCCAGCATACTCGCCGCCCCGCTCATCGCCTCCGCCCAGCCGGGGGCCAACGGCGATCATCGCGGCGCCCGAGGCGGCGCCGGCGGCGGCTTCACCGGCGGCCAAGGTCCGGCCGCTGCGCCCGCTCAAGCAAATCCCGGCCCGGTCGGCGGCGGCCGTCAGGGCGGCTTCAACCGCGGCCAGGGCGCCGCTGTTGCGCCCACGCCCGCGCCGGTTCCGGTGAATCCCGGCGCGGCCGGCGCGGGTCGTTTCGCCCAGCCTGGCCAAGGCGGCGTGCAACCCCAGACGCGCAGCTTCGGCGGCGGCAATTTCCCCGGCCGGGCCCCGGATCGCAATTTCGGCGGACGCGCCCCGAACCGCGACTTCGGCGGCCGCGACCTCGGCCGCCAGAATTTCGACCAGCGCAGGTTCCAGGGCCGCGGGTTCCAGGGCCAGCCGAACTACGGCAATCGGGGCTACGCCTACGGCCGCGGCTATGACCAAAGGTCCCGCTGGGGCGTCGGCGCCTTCCTGCCCAGGACCTACTGGAACGCCTATATCGACCCCTTCGCCTACGGCTTGCCGCTGGCCCCGTACGGCTATCACTGGGTCGTCGTCGGCGACGAGGCCCTGCTGATCGAGGACGGGACCGGGGCGATCGCCGAGGTGCTGTACCTCTAGACGTGGACTGAGAGCCGTCTTCAGGGGCGGCCTCTTTTTGTCGGGTTAGGGTTTGGGCTTGCGCTTGGGCCGGTCGTCGCCGGCGGCCGCGCCCTTGCCCGCGTGTCCGGCCCACGTCGGCTTGCCGTAGCTGCTCTTGCCCGGCGGACCGCCCTTGGGCTTGAAGGGCTTATCGCCGCCGCCCTTGTAGGCTGGCTTGTCGCCGGCGGGCTTGCCCGGCTTGTCCCCGAAGCTGCGCGGCTTGGGACCGTCCTTGGCGTAGCGGGGCTTTTCGCCGGGCGCTCGGGCGGGTTTGTCGCCGAAACTGCGCGGCGGCCCCTTGCCGGCGTAGGCGGGCTTGTCGTCGCTCGGCGCGCGGGCCGGCCGGTCGCCGTAGTCGGCCCTGGGCTTGCGGACCAGCTCTTCGCCGGTGGGGAAAGGGGTCCAGGCCGGCTTGTCGCCGTAATCACGGGCAGGGGAAGGGGCGGCGTCCTTGCGCTCCCACGCCGGCTTGTCCTGGCGCGGGGCCTTGTCGCCGTAGCTGCGTGGCGCGGCGGCCTCGCCCCGGTCGCCGCGCGGCGGCGGGCCGCGGCGGGCGGCGGGGATGTGCTTGGGGCGCGGGGCGTCGCGTTCGCCGGCCTCGGGCGCGACCGACGGCTCGATGCGGGCGTCCTTCTCGGCGGCGTCCTTGACCTGGGCGGCGAAGCGCTCGGCCGCGCCCGCCTCGATCTCGAAGCGGGTCTCGGCGTTGAAGATGCGGATCGAACCGATCTCCTTCTTGGTGACGTGGCCCAGCCGGCAGATCAGCGGGATCAGCCATTTGGGGTCGGCGTTGTTGCGCCGCCCGACCGTCAGCCGGAACCAGACCATGCCCCCATTATTGTCGCCCCCGCCGCTGCCGCCGAACTCGGCGTCGCGGGGCTCGCGCCGCCTCCACAGGGGCTTCTTGGCGCTGTCGGATTCCTGGCGCACGTCGTTGAACGGCCGGTCGTCGAGCAGGTCCTCGGGCGAGGGCAGGCGGGCCCGGTGCAGCCGGATCAGGGCCGCGGCGATCTCCTCGGGCGTGCGCTCGGCCAGCAGCTTGGCGGCCAGGGCGGCGTCGCCCTCGACCGGCTCCTCGGCGAACACGGGGTCGGCCAGCAGGCGTTCCTGGTCGCGGGCGCGGATCTCCTCGGCGGTCGGGGGGCCGGCCCAGTCGGCCGCGATATTGGCCGAGGCCAGCAGCAGTTCGGCGCGGCGGCGGCGGGTGTAGGAGACCAGCACCACCGAGACGCCCTTCTTGCCGGCCCGGCCGGTCCGGCCCGAACGGTGGGTCAGGGTCTCCTTGTTGGTGGGCAGGTCGGCGTGGATGACCAGGCCGAGGTCGGGCAGGTCCAGGCCTCGCGCCGCCACGTCGGTGGCCACGCACACCCGGGCGCGGCCGTCGCGCAGGGCCTGCAGGGCGTGGGTGCGTTCGTTCTGGGAGAGCTCCCCCGACAGGGCCACGGCCGCGAAGCCGCGCTCGACCAGATGGCCGTGCAGCCGTCGCACCGCCTCGCGGGTGGCGCAGAACACCAGGGCCCCGGGCGCTTCGTACCAGCGCAACAGGTTGACCAGGGCGTGGTCGATGTCGTTGGGGGCGACGCGGATGGCGCGGTATTCGATGTCTTCGTGTGGCTCGCGCCGGTCGATCGTGTCGATCCGCTCGGCGTTGGTCTGGAATTTCCGGGCCAGGGCGCTGATCTCGCGCGGGATCGTGGCCGAGAACATCAGGGTGCGCCGTTCGGCCGGCGCCGAGTCCAGGATGAACTCCAGGTCCTCGCGGAAGCCCAGGTCCAGCATCTCGTCGGCCTCGTCCAGCACCACCGCCTCCAGGGCGGAGGCGTCGAAATTGCCCCGCTCCAGGTGGTCCTTCAGCCGGCCGGGGGTGGCGACCACCACGTGGCAGCCGGCCGCCAGGGCGCGGGCCTCGCGGCGCGGGTCCATGCCGCCGACGCAGGCCTGGACGTTGGCGCCGGCGTGGGCGTAGAGCCAGGACAGCTCTCGCTGCACCTGCAGCGCCAGTTCGCGCGTGGGCGCGATGATCAGGGCCACCGGCGCGCCGGCGTCGCCGAACCGGTCGGCCTCGCCCATCAGGGTCTTGGCCAGGGCCAGGCCGAAGGCCACGGTCTTGCCCGAGCCGGTCTGGGCCGAGACCAGAAGATCGCGGTCGTCGGCCACGGCCAGGACCGCCGCCTGGACCGGGGTGGGTTCCGCATAGCCCTGTTCGTCCAGGGCGCGGCGCAGCGCGGGGTGTAAGGTCGGGAAGGGCATGGAGGTCACCGGGAGGGCCGAGCCGGAAAAAGAACGCGCGGGCTGGCGGGCGGTTTGATGGCGGTCGGAAGGCTCCGCGTCAATCTCCGTGAGAATTTCTGGCCGCTTTCGGTCAATTTCCGGGGCGCGGGCCAAGTCGTCGCCTGCTAGATCGCGGCGGCTTCAAGTGGAAGCCAGTCGAAGCGGCCGTCGCGGGCCTCGCCGCATTTCGCCAGGGAGCCGGACGTGGCGATTGTCATCTACGCAGACGAGAGGTCGGGAAACTGCCTCAAGGTCAAATGGACGGCCGAACGGCTCGGCCTGGCCTACGACTGGGTGGAGGTGGACTTCGTCGCCGGCCAGGCCCGCACGCCGGAGTTCCGCCGGCTGAACCCGGCCGCCCAGGTGCCGACGGTGCTGCTGGAGGACGGCCGCAGCCTGGCCCAGTCCAACGCCATCATCCTGCACCTGGCCCGCGCCAGCGAACTGATGCCGCAAGACCCCTATTGGCAGGCCAAGGTGCTGGAGTGGCTGTTCTGGGAGCAGTCCAGCCATGAGCCCTATCTGGGCATGCGCCTCTACCACCGGCTCTATCGGCGAACGCCGGAACGGCGGATTCCGCCCGAGCTGAAACTGGAGGGCGAGGCGGCCCTGGCGCGGATGGAGTCCTGGCTGTCGGGCTCGGCCTTCCTGGTCGACGGACGGCTGAGCCTCGCCGACATCGCCCTGTTGCCCTACACCCGCTGGGCGCCCCGGGCCGGCTTCGCCCTGGAGCGCTTCCCCCACGTCCGGGCCTGGGTGGCCCGCACGGAGGCGGAGCTGGGCCTCGTCGCCGACTGAGCGGTGCAACTCCCGCGCGGCTCGGCGGTTTCCAAGCCATGAGTCCGCAAGAGGCCAGGATCCGCGCCGACGAGGTGCGCCGCACCAGCGTCACCGTGCTGAGGGGCCTTTTGCCGGTGGAGACCATCGACCGCTGGAACGAGGCCTTCCAGCCCCTGCTGTCGGCCGCCGTCGAGCGCGACAGGGACGATCCCAACCGCGGGGCCGAGCGCTACTATGTCACCCTGCCGTTCCACGGCCTGTGGGCCGACCCGCAGATCGTCGACAACGACGCGATCATGGCGGTGGTGTCGGAACTGGTCGGCGCGGACGGGGTGATGTGCCAGCTCGCCACCGACACCCCCCTGCGCGGGTCGGACTACCAGGACCTGCACCGCGACACCCAACTGCTGTTCCCCGAAACCGGGGCCGAGAGCCCGCCGTACCAGTTGGCCGTCAACTTCCCCCTGGTCGACGTCACCCCCGAGCGCGGCCCGATGGAATGGGCCCCCGGCACCCACATGCTGTCCAAGGCGGACGGCCTGGCCAGGATCGAGCGGGGCGAGATTCCCCTGGAGACCGCCTTCCTCGACCGCGGCGACGTGATGATCCGCGACGTCCGCCACATCCACCGCGGCACCCCCAACCGCAGCGACACGCCGCGGCCGATGGTGGTGATCGGCTACAGCCGCCGCTGGCTGTACCGCCCGGAGGTGCAGATCCGCGTCCCGCGCGAGACCCTGGAGCGGATGCCCGAGCGCGCCCGCTGCTGGCTGCGGTTCAATCCGGTGTTCGACACCGTCAAGGCCGCCGCCGAACCGGGCGAAAGCTACCGCGTCTTCGCCTATTGAGCCTGGCGTCATATGACGGTGAGCCGTTTTGGGTATCCTGCCGTCATGCGCCCGATCCTCCCGCTCCTCGCCGCCCTCGTCCTCGTCGGATTTCGCCCCGCGCCGGCCCTGGCCTGGGAGGACACCGGCCACCGGCTGCTCACCCTGGCGGGCGCCGAAAGCTTCCCGGCGGGGCTGCCGGAATTCCTGCGCACGCCGCAAACGGCGCGGATGCTGATGGAGCTGGCGCGCGAGCCCGACCGTTCCAAGGGCGCCGGCCAGCCCCACGACGCCGACCTGGACCCCGGTCATTTCATCGACGTCGACGACGCCGGCAGGGCCAACGGCGGGCCCAGCCTCTCCGAGCTTCCCGCCAACCGCGCCGCCTACGAGAAGGCGCTGCAGGCGGCCGGGACCGACAGCTGGAAGACCGGCTGGCTGCCCTATTCGATCATCGAGGGCTGGCAGCAGCTAACCAAGGACTTCGCCTACTGGCGCGCCGCCAGGGTCGGGGAGCGCTCCGGCAAGACCGCGGCCGAACGCGCCTGGTTCGCCGACGACCGCAAGCTGCGCGAGATGCTGATCATCCGCGACCTGGGCTACTGGAGCCACTTCGTCGGCGACGGCAGCCAGCCGCTGCACGCCACCGTCCACTTCAACGGCTGGGGCGACTTTCCCAACCCGCACAACTACACCCGCGAGAAGATCCACTCGCCCTTCGAGGGCGCCTTCGTGCACGACAACGCCACCGAGGCGGAGGTCAAGGCCCTGATGCCCCCCTACCAGGCCTGCGGCTGCACGGTGCAGCAGGCGACCGCCCGCTATCTCCTGGCCAGCGCCGCCAAGGTCGAACCGCTCTACCGGCTCTGGGACCAGGGCGGGTTCAAGGGAACCGATCCGCGCGGCCGCGCCTTCGTGCTGGAGCGGCTGGCCGCCGGCGCCGCCGAGCTTCGCGACCTGGTGACCGACGCCTGGACCGCCAGCGCCAGCGCCACCGTCGGCTATCCGGCGGTGACGGCCAGGAGCATCGAGGAATCCGGTGTCGCCCCCTTCGAGACCATCTATGGCCGCGAATGAGCCGCCGCCCTCCAGCGAGGGTCCGCTGCAGTTCGGCCGCCGCCAGCCGGGACTGGTCTACCTCGACCGGCCCTCCGCCTTCGGCGTCGCCGCCCGCGAGGACGGCCGCATCGCCCTGGTCAAGGTGGAGCGGCCGGAAGGGACGTGGCGCGACCTTCCCGGCGGGGCGGTCGACCCCGGCGAGGACGAACCCGCCGCCCTGGTGCGCGAATTCGGCGAGGAGACCGGCCTTGTGGTCCGCTGCGGCCCCCTGATCGCCCGCGCCGACCAGTATTTCCTCAAGAGCGACGGCGCGCCGGTGAACAACCGCTCCGGCGTCTATCTGGCCGAGCTGGCGGGCGAGGACCAGGCCCTGAAGATCGAACCCGACCATGCGCTGGAATGGTGGGACCCGGCCGCCGCCATCGGGGCGCTGCGCCACGACAGCCACGCCTGGGCGGCGGCGGCCTGGTTGCGGCTGAGGCGCCCGCTTCCGTGAACGGCCTTGGCCGGCGGCGGGATGGCGCTAACCTGGGACCATGAGCCTCGCCCTCTACACCCACGACGCCATGCTCGATCACCGACCGGGCGAGGGCCATCCCGAGCGCCCCGAGCGGCTGGGCGCGGTGCTGGACGCCCTGGACGACGCCGATCTCGACCTCCGGCGCTTCGAGGCGCGCCCGGCGACGCGGGCCGAGATCGAGCGCGTGCATCCCGCCGCCCTGGTGAAGGCGATGTTCGAGGCGTCGCCGCCGTCCGGCCGGATCGCCATCGATGCGGACACCTGGATGTCGCCGGGCAGCCTGAACGCCGCGCTCCTGGCCGCGGGGTCGGCGATCCAGGCGGTGGAGGCGGTCGCCCGCGGCGAGACCCTGCGCGCCTTCTGCGCCGTGCGCCCCCCGGGGCACCATGCCGAGCCGGGGCGGCCGATGGGGTTCTGCCTGTTCTCCAACGTCGCCCTCGCCGCCCGCGCCGCCCAGGCCGCCGGCCTCTGCCGGATCGCCGTGATCGATTTCGACGTCCATCACGGCAACGGCACCCAGGCGGTGGTCGAGACCGACCCCAGCCTGTTCTACGCCTCGATCCACCAGTCGCCGCTGTTTCCGGGCACCGGCGACGCCGACGAGACCGGGGTGGGCAATGTGGTCAACGCCCCCATCCCGCCCCAGGCCCCGCGCGACCTGTGGCGGCGGCTGTTCGAGAGCCGGCTGGTCCCGGCCATGGACGCCTTCAAACCCGACCTGGTGCTGATCTCCGCCGGCTTCGACGCCCATCGGCGGGATCCCCTGGCCCAGCAGGACCTGGAGGCGGAGGACTTCGCCTGGGCCACCCGCGCCATCGTCGAGGCGGCCGGCGCGGCGAAGGGGCGGGTTGTCTCATCCCTCGAGGGCGGCTACGACCTTGAGGCGCTCGGTCGCTCCGCGGCGGCGCACGTCGAGGCCTTGGCAAGGGAGTAGGGCCTTCGGCCCCCGCGGATGCCCAACCCGTCCCATCCGACTCCACCCGGTCTTCGCCCTGCGTCGGGCTGGATCCTGCTCGCCCGCCACGGCGAGCCGGCCCTGTCGCGCAAGATCCGCCTCAACGCCGACGGCTATCGCGACTGGTGGGCCCGCTACGAGGTGGGGGGCATCCGTGAGGACCAGTCGCCGCCCAGCGGCCTGCGGGAGATGGCCCGCCAGGCCGACGTGATCTTCGCCTCCACCCGCCGCCGGGCCATCGAGACGGCCGAGGCGGTGCTGCAGGGAAAGCAGTTCGTCCGCGATTCGGTGTTCATCGAGGCGCCCCTGCCGCCGCCGCCGCTGCCCGGCTTCATCCGCCTGAACCCCAAGACCTGGGGATTCCTGTCGCGGGTGGCCTGGTGGTTCTTCGGCCACCACGAGGGCCAGGAGACCCGCCGGGAGGCCGAACTGCGCGCCCGCGACGTCGCCCGCCGGCTGATCGACACCGCCCTGTCCGGCCAGAACGTCCTGGTCCTGGCCCACGGCTTCTTCAACACCATGGTCGGGCGCGAGCTGAAGCGGGCCGGGTGGAGGTCCGTCGAGGGCCGGGGCTACCGCTACTGGTCGACCCGCCGGTTCGTGCGCCCCTGAGCGTCACGCATCTCCTTCTCCCCTCGCGGGAGAAGGTGGACGCGGAGCGGCCGGATGAGGGGGCGGTTCCGTCGCAGCGAGATGATGGAAATGGGTACGTGTCCCTCTTTCGGGCACCACCTGCATCGCTACATGGCGGAATTCGACTTCCGCTACTCCAACCGGATCGCCAACGGCGTTGGCGACACGGCCCGCGCCACGCTGGCGCTCAAGGGCGTCGTCGGCAAGCGGCTTACGTATCGACAGCCTGATCGGCAGTCCCAAGCCGCTCAAATGTAAAGCAAAGCGGCACCGGTCTCGATGGCGAACAAGGCGACGACGGGGAAATAAGGGTTGACACGCTCGGCGAGCTACCTGACCTCCAGTTGACTCTGACACCACTAGTTGCGATTGGTCTCTCACTCTAGGGAGGTAGAGTCGCGGCGGAACGATTCTCAAGGCGCTGTCAAGCCGCCTTGAAAAAACGTGCCTTCGTCGCTATTCTAACGGAGCAAAACGCGCGCGTTGCGCGTTCGTGGCCTCAGTTGCCGCGACGATCCGGTTAACCCCTCCTTAACAGATCGGTTAACCGGGCGTTCAGTGCGCGTATCGCATTGTAGATGAAGTTGGATTGGAGAGAGCTATGTCTGAGCACGGGAAGGATAGCCTCATGGATGGCCTATTCTCGGCCAATGACATGAAGCTAAAGAACATCAAATTTTGCCGGGGTAGCGGAGACGTTATCTCGCCCGAAGAGCTGCGCGCGGAGGCGCACTCCGCGCTGCTCCAACACCGCACCAAGTCGTCTGTAGCGTCGCTTGATGCGCCCCGCAGCAAGCAACCGACGGTTGACTTGGGTGAGATTTTCGCCGATCTCTGACGAATCGGAACACTTGGCTTTAAGGGGTTCGGTATCAACCGGGCCCCTTTTTTATTGCGGAATACGCCATGGCGATTGGAGAATTGATTGGAGAGTACGCGACACGTCGCGCGGCTCCGGTTGACGTCAATGATGTTGTGGCATCTCTTCGCAACCGTGGAATAAAGGACGAAGTTTACTTTTTCCCGGTAGATATCGACCACGAAAAACTTCGAGGTCAATTCGTCCATTGGGATGAGCCGGCGGATTTTGAGTACCCGACCGATCAGACGAAGGCGGTCATGAAGTCAGTGGCCGGTGTATATTACGCCAAGAGCTTAACTGACGACTGGGCCCGCCTTGTTTGCTGCAAAGAACTCTTGCACATTCTAGATCCGGAGCATTGGCGCGCCTCTTCGCCGGAAGATGTCGAACGACTGACGGCGAAGATCGTGCTTCCTCCGGAATATCAGGACGGCCTCAATGACGGCCTTCCGACGGTCAGTGATCGCATCGGCATTTTGCAAGCTATGGCGGTTTTATTTCCATGGGCATCCCGCGAGATTTTGGTCAAGGCTCGTATGGCCGGACGGGTTAGCCCATCTGAAGTCGCGCGGCTTGTCGATTTGCCCCAACGGTATACCGATCTTGTTATGAGCGAGATGTGGCCGTCCATGTATCAAAGCCTGATCAAGCTCTAGAAGGTTGAGGGCCATGGCTAAGCGCGAACCCACCCCAGAGGAGCGCGAGGCCCAGCTCAGGGCCTTTCAGGACGCCGCGCGCGAGTTGGAGTGCGACGAGGACGAGGACGCCTTCAAGGCGAAGCTGCGTCAGGTCGCGAAGACGCCGCCGCGGCACCGGGAAAAGGCTGCGGACAAGAAGGGCTAGTATGGAACTCGACGGCTACGACGTCGCTCGCTTCCTAGGCCTGACGGAGCCCGTCGATCCGAGAGAATGGCGAATTGAGGACGTCGGCGCGGGCGCATACCGCGCTGTCCGTGAGGCAGACGGCAAGGAAGTGATCATTCACCCGTCTCGCGACCAACGCCACGCAGCCGCGCTCAGATTTATGCGCCGCAACGGTTAGTGCGTTTGCAAAAGGTATAATCGCCCTGCGCGTCGATCCCTCATCGGCCGCCTTCGAGGCGGCTCCCGCCGATCCTGCCCCGGCCGACGCTCCGGCATCGGCGCGGGCGCTGACCGCGCGGCAAGTGGCGATGCTGACGGAGTTGGCCGAGATCGGGATGGAGATCGCCCGGGCCGCCGGGCGGCGGGCGACGGCGGGGCTGGAGGACGAGACGGGCGCCGGGGACCGGCGCGATCCGGCCCTGGCCTATGCCCGGGCCGCCCGGGCGGTGCGCCTGTGCATCGCCCTGCAGTCGCGGTTGCTGGGGGAACTCCCCGCCCTGGAACGGGCCGAGGCGCGGGCCCGGTGCGAGCAGCAGCAGGCGCGCAAGACTGAGATCGTCCATCTGGTCAGGAAGGTCGGCCAGACCGGGCGCGAGGACGAGATCGAGCCGATCTGCGACGAGGCCTGGGAACGGCTGAACGACGCCGACGAGTACGGCGAGGTGATGGACCTGCCGCTGCGCGAGGCGGTCGCCCGCATCTGCGAGGACCTGGGTCTGGTCCCGGACTGGAGCGCCTGGGGGACCGGGGCTTTCGCCGACGAAGGCCCGGGCGGCGCGGCGGATGTCCTCCTCCCGTTTTGGGGAAGGGCGGGGGCGAAACCGCGGGGCGGGGCCAGTGAAGGCAAGGCGGGGCTTGAGCCTATTCCCCCGCCCGGCGCGCCGAACCGGATTGCCGGGTCCCCACCCCCTCGCTAGGTTGCGGCATGGCCGACGCCCCCGCAGACGACATCGCCGCCCTTTCCTTCGAGCAGGCCCTGGCCGAGCTGGAGAAGATCGTGGGCCAGCTCGAGTCCGGCCAGGCCCCGCTGGAGGAATCCATCGCCCTGTACGAGCGCGGCGCCCGCCTCAAGGCCCACTGCGAGGCCCGGCTCGAGGCCGCGCGCCTGAAGGTGGAGAAGATCGTGGTCGGCCGCGACGGAACGGTCAGCCACGCCGATCCGGCGGAGTTCACCTGACCATGGCCGGCGCGGGGGCCGAGCCGCCGGACGTCCCGCTGGTCCGCCGAATGGCCGAGGTCGCCGACCTGGTGACGGTGGCCCTGGACGAACTCCTGCCGCGCAGCGAAGGGCCGGAATCCCGGCTGACCGAGGCGATGCGCTATGCGGCGCTGGGGCCCGGCAAGCGGCTGCGCCCCTTCTTCGCCCTCGAGACCGCGCGGATGTTCGACATCGACGAGCGTCCGGTCCTGCGCGGGGCCTGCGCCCTGGAGTGCGTCCACGCCTACAGCCTGGTCCACGACGACCTGCCGTGCATGGACGACGACGACCTGCGCCGCGGCCGCCCCACCGTGCACAAGGCCTATGACGAGGCCACCGCCCTGCTGGTGGGCGACGCCCTGCAGTCCGTCGCCTTCGAGATCCTGGCCCATCCCGACACCCACGACGATCCGGTCATCCGGCTGGAGCTGATGCGCAGGCTGGCCAAGGCGGCCGGGGCCCAGGGCATGGCCGGGGGCCAGATGATCGACCTCCTGGGCGTCGGCGACGACCTGGGGACCGTGGCCCGGATGCAGAGGATGAAGACCGGGGCCCTGATCGGCTATGCGTTCGACATCCCCCTGGTGGTCGCCCGCGCCGGCGACGTCGAGCGCCACGCCCTGTCCCATTTCGCCCAGGACCTGGGCCTGGCCTACCAGATCGTCGACGACCTGCTGGACGTCGAGGGCGAGGCCGACGTTCTCGGCAAGGCCATGGGCAAGGACCAGGCGCGCGGCAAGGCCAACTACGTCACCCTGCTCGGGGTGGACGCGGCGCGCGAACGGCTCGAATTGCTTGTGGCCCAATGCAAGCAACATCTCGATTTTTTCGGCTCAAGGGCCAGATATCTGCAGGAGAGCGTCGATTTCGTGTTAGATCGCCGCTCCTGATCGGCCTTCACTTCGTTCGTCAACGCCCAGGATCCCCCCACTTCCGATGCCGCTGCACACGCCAACCCTGGACAAGGTCGCTTCGCCGGCCGATCTGCGCGGCTTCAATCTCGGCGAGCTGCGGGATCTGGCCGACGATCTTCGGGCCGAGACCATCGACGCGGTCTCCACCACCGGCGGCCACCTCGGGGCCGGACTGGGCGTGGTCGAACTGACCGTCGCCCTGCACCACGTCTTCGACACCCCGCGCGACATCCTGATCTGGGACGTCGGCCACCAGGCCTATCCGCACAAGATCCTCACCGGCCGGCGCGACCGCATCCGCACCTTGCGCCAGGGCGGGGGCCTGTCGGGCTTCACCAAGCGGGCGGAGAGCGAATACGACCCCTTCGGCGCCGCCCACGCCGCCACCTCGATCTCCGCGGCCCTGGGCTTCTGCGCCGCCCGCGACGCCCAGGTGCGCGAGGGGACCGGCTCGGACCGCCGGGTGGTGGCGGTGATCGGCGACGGCTCGATCAGCGCCGGCATGGCCTATGAGGCGATGAACAACGCCGCCGAGACCACCAAGCAGCTGGTGGTGGTGCTGAACGACAACGACATGTCGATCGCCCCGCCGGTCGGCTCGATGAGCGCCTACCTGGCCGGCCTGGTCTCCGGGGGCGCCTATCAGTCGCTGCGGCGCCTGGGCAAGAGCGTCGCCGGCCACCTGCCGCGCCCGTTCAAGGAGGCCGCGCGCAAGGCCGAGGAATACACCCGCGGCATGGCCACGGGCGGCACCCTGTTCGAGGAGCTCGGCTTCTACTACGTCGGCCCGATCGACGGTCACAACCTCGACCACCTGGTGCCGGTGCTGAAGAACGTGCGCGACATCACCGACAAGCCGGTGCTGGTCCACGTGGTCACCCACAAGGGCAAGGGCTACGCCCCCGCCGAGGCCGCCGCGGACAAGTACCACGGGGTGGTCAAGTTCGACGTGGTCACCGGCGAACAGGCCAAGGGCAAGGCGGGCCCCCCGTCCTACACCAAGGTGTTCGGCCAGGAGCTGATCAAGCGGGCCGGGCGCGATCCGCGCATCGTCGGCGTGACCGCGGCCATGCCCTCGGGCACCGGCATGGACCTGTTCGCCCAGGCCTTCCCGGAGCGGATGTTCGACTGCGGCATCGCCGAGCAGCACGCGGTGACCTTCGCCGCCGGCCTGGCCGCCGCGGGCATGCGGCCGTTCGCGGCGATCTATTCCACCTTCCTGCAGCGCGGCTACGACCAGGTGGTGCACGACGTGGCCATCCAGTCCCTGCCGGTCCGTTTCGCCATCGACCGGGCCGGCCTGGTGGGCGCGGACGGCCCGACCCACGCCGGCTCCTTCGACGTCGGCTATCTGGGCGCCCTGCCGGGCATGGTGCTGATGGCCGCCGCCGACGAGGCGGAGCTGGCCGGCATGGTCGCCACCGCCTGCGAGATCGACGACCGCCCCTCCGCCTTCCGCTATCCCCGCGGGGAAGGGACGGGCGCGGCCATCCCGCCCATGGCCGAGCCGTTCGAGATCGGCCGCGGCCGGGTCGTGCGCGAGGGCGCGGCCGTGGCCATCCTGTCCTTCGGCGCGCGTCTCGCCGAGTGCCTGAAGGCCGCCGACCTCCTGGCCGCGCGCGGTCTGTCCGCCACCGTCGCCGACGCCCGCTTCGCCAAACCCCTCGACGAGGATCTGATCCTGCGGCTCGTCCGCGGGCACGAGGCCTTCCTCACCGTGGAGGAGGGGGCCATGGGCGGCTTCGGCGCCTTCGTGCTGCAGATGCTGGCCGCCCGCGGCGAATTGGATCGCGGGGTGCGCCTGCGCACCCTGACCCTGCCCGACATCTTCCAGGACCAGGACAAGCCCGAGCTGATGTACGCCCAGGCGGGCCTGGATGCGGAGGGGATCGCCCGCGCGGCCCTGTCGGCGCTGGGCGTGGACCAGACCAAGGCGGGCTTGCGGGCCTGACCCCGGAGGCGGGCCTTCAGAACAGTTCCAGGCCGCCGTGGGTGTCGAGCCTGCGCAGACGTTCGGGGCGCACCGGCACGGCTTCGGAACGGCGGGCCAGGGTGAGCTGGCGCACGCGGCCGCTGTACGGCCAGAACTGGATGCGCCGGGCGTAGTCCCCGCCGAGGCTGCCGGGCGCCTCCTCCACGCCTTCGCGGCTCAGGAAGGCGGCGGCGAAGGCGGCGTTCTTCTGGCCGATGTCGATCGAGCTGTCGGTCAGCCGGCCGCCGCCGAACAGCTTGGCTTCGAGACGTCCGCGCACCGCCCCGGCCTTCAGGAGCTCGTTGATCAGGGATTCCATGGCGTAGGCGCCGTAGCGGGAGGCCATCGGTCCGGTGACGCCGTCGCCCTCGGGCAGCAGGAAGTGGTTCATGCCGCCCACCCGCGCGACCGGGTCGTGGATGCAGGCGGCGATGCAGGACCCCAGGGTGGTGGTCAACAGCACCTGCGGGTCGGCGCTGATCCGGCACTCGCCCTGGATGACGTGGACGCGGATTTCGGGTTGGGCGACGGGACTCACGTCAAAGCTCCCACCACCGCCTCGACCTTCTGGCGCAGGCCGCCCAGGGAGAATGGCTTGACCAGGTAGTTGTTGACCCCCAGGGCCACGGCCTGCTTGACCAGCTCGACGTCGGCGCGGCTGGTCAGCATGATGAAGCCGACCTTGTTGAGACGCGGATTGGCGCGGACGATCTTCAGCAGGCTGAGGCCGTCCAGTCGCGGCATGGTCATGTCGGAGATGATCAGGTTCGGCGAGCCGTGCTGCAACTCGTTCACGGCGTCCTGGCCGTCGGCGCACTCGATCACGTTGCGGCAACCAAGGTCGGCCAGGGAATTGCGGACGAGGGCGCGCATGGAGGCCTGGTCGTCCACCACCATGACGCGCAGCAGGCGGGCCTCAGGCATCGGAAGTTCTCCCCTCGTGCGTGCGGCATAGCCGCAGGATCTGGGCGGCGAGCCCGGCCGGCGTTCCCTGCCGCTCCACGGCGCCGACCTCCATGGCCGCCTTCGGCATGCCGTAGACGATGCTCGACGCCGCGTTCTGGCCCAAGGTCCGCCCCCCCGCCTGGCGCAGCGCCAACAGGCCCGCCGCGCCGTCCCGGCCGAGACCCGACAGGATCACGCCCACGGCTTTTTCCCCGATCTGAGCCAGGGATGTAAACAGGACGTCGACCGAGGGCCTGAAGCCGTTCACCTCAGGCGCGGAGTCGAACCGGCAGCACCAGGTCGCCGGACCGCCTGCGGGACGGCCGAGCACCAGGTGGCGGTCGGTCGGTGCCAGATAGGCGTGTCCCACCGAGAGAGGCGTCCCGGCCTCCGCGACCACGACCCGCGAGGGCGAGGCCCGGTCGAGGTGCTCGGCCAAGCCTTTCACGAACAAGGCCGGGATGTGCTGCACGATCAAGATGGGCGGGCCATCGGGCGGCAGTTGCGCCACGATCTCCATCAGGGCTTCGGCGCCGCCGGCCGAAGCGCCGATACCGACCACCCGGCCGTTCCACGGAAAGGGTTGTCGTTTCGCCGACCGCACCAAGTCGGGACGCGGAACGATCCGCGGCTTCATTCCGCCTCTCCCGCCAGCCGGCGATAGGTGGTCGGGGCTTCCAGCGCATACAGGCCGCTGGCCCCGTACACCCGCTCGGAGTGGCCGATGTAGAGGCGCGCGTCGGGCGCCAGCAACGGGGCCATCCGCCGCCAGATGCGGACGCGGTCCTGTTCTTCGAAATAGATCAGCACGTTGCGGCAGAAGATCGCGTGATAGGTCGCGGTCATCGGCCAGGCCTTGGTCAGGTTCAGTTCGCGGAAGTTCACCAGTTTCGACAGGGCCGGCCCCACCTTCCAGCTGCGCCCGCCCTCCGCGCCCCGCACCGGGACGAACCAGTCGGCCCGCATCTGCCGGTCCACGGGGGCGACGGCCGCCTCGCTGTAGATCCCCTGGACGCCATGGGCGATCATTTGGGCGCTGATGTCGGTGGCCAGCACCCGGACGTCGAACGACGCCGCGTCGGGCATCACCGCCAGGATCGACAGGGCGATGGAATAGGGTTCTTCGCCGCTCGAACAACCGGCCGACCAGATGCGAAGCCGTCCGCCCTTGCGGATCCCGTCGAGAAGCGGGGGCAACACCGTGTTGCGCAAATGGGTGAAGTGGTGCGGTTCGCGGAAGAAGCGGGTGACGTTGGTGGTCAGGGCGTCGGTCATGCGCGCCCGTTCGTCCGCGCCCTCGGCGCTGTTCACCAGGGCGCAATAGCGGCTGAAACTTTCCAGCCCCAGGGCCCGGATCCGTTTGACCAGCCGGGCGTAGACCAGGGGCGCCTTGGCGTCGCTGAGCGCGATGCCGGCGTCCGTGTAGAGGTAGTCCGCGATCCGGCGGAAGTCTCGCGGGGTGTAGCGGAACTCACGGTCGCCGAAAGCCGACTCGCCGTTGGTGGGAGAGGCGGTGGTCACGCGGCCTGGGCCTCCTGCGGCGGCAGCAACTGGTCCAGGATCAGCAAGCCGATCATCCGATCCTCGATCGTGATCAGGGCGCTGACGAAGGTCTCCACCGTGTCCGAGCGGATGTCCGGCGCGGGCTGCATCGCCCCGTCCGGTGCGACCACGATCTCGCAATGGCCGTCCACCAGCAGGCCGACGGTCTGATCGCCCACGGCGGCGACGATGATCACGTGGCGCGCGCTCGGCTCGCCCGAGGGCAGGCCGAGCCGCACCGCCAGGTCGACGATCGGCAGCACGGTGCCGCGCAGGTTGATCACCCCGCGCATGTAAGGCGGCGCGCGGGGCAGCGGCGTGGCCGGGGACCAGCCGCGAAGCTCGCGCACCGCCAGGACTTCGATGCAGAATTCCTGGTCGCCGACCCGAAAGGCCAGAAGCTCGAGACCGGCCGGCGCCTGGTCGTCTGTGGAGGCGAAGTTTTCGATCATGGGTTTGAGTCCGTGGTTTCGCGGCGTTGCGACGCCAGGATGGCGTGGATGTCGAGGATGAAGGCGACCCGTCCGTCGCCCAGGATGGTGGCGGCAGCGACGCCTTCGACGGCGCGGTAGTTGGCTTCCAGGCTGCGGATCACCACCTGGCGCTGGCCCAGGATGGTGTCCACCAGCAGGGCGCACGGGCCGCCGGTGTCGCCCTCGACCACCAGGGCCACCCCGCTATCGACAGGCTGGGGGCGGTATCCGAACACGGCGCCGAGGTCGAACAGCGGCAACCGCCGGCCGCGGAAATTCAACAGGCGGGCGTCCGGGCCCAGGGCGCTGATGTCTTGCGGCCCGACCTGCACGGCCTCCACCAGGGCGCTCAGGGCCACGATGAATCGCTCGTCGCAGACCGAGATCGCCATGCCGTCGAGCACCGCCAGGGTGAGCGGCAGGCTGAGGGAAAAGGTCGAGCCCGCTCCGGGCTGCGAGGTGAAGCTGATCCGGCCGCCCAGGGCCTCGACCCCGCGCTTGACCACATCCATGCCGACGCCCCGGCCCGACACGCCCGACAGGACCGAAGCGGTGGAAAAGCCCGGCGCGAAGATCAGCATGTCGGTCTCGTCGTTCGACAGCACGGCGTCGGCCTGGATCAGGCCGCGTTCGATCGCGATGCGCCGGACGCGCTCGCGGTCGATACCCGCGCCGTCGTCCGACACATCGATGACGATACGCCCGGCGCGGTGGGCGGCCGACAGGCGCAGGCTTCCCCGCACCGGCTTGCCCACGGCGGCCCGTCGCTCGGGGCTTTCGATGCCGTGGTCGACCGCATTGCGGACCATGTGGATCAGGGGGTCGCTCAGGCGCTCGATCACCGTGCGGTCCACTTCGCTGGACTCGCCGGTGATGATCAGGTCGACCTGTTTGCCGGTGACGGACTCCAGTTCCCGGACCAGGCGGGGCATGCGCTGGAACACCACCCTCACCGGCTGAGCCCGGATGGCCATGACGCCGTCCTGAAGCTCGCGGGTCAGGCGTTGCACCTCGTCGATCGGCATGTCCGCGCCCGCGGCGGCGACATAGCCCGCCTCCGACAGGCGCTGGGCCAGCATCGACTGGTTGATGAGCAGTTCGCCGACCAGGTTGACCAGCTTGTCCAGCCGTTCGAGGTCCACCCGCACCGTCTCGCCCACGCTGGCCGGACGCGGCGGCTGGAACGCCGCTGGCGTGGTCGAGGCGGGCGCGGCGGGTTGGGTTTCGTCGACCAGGGGGTCGCTGGCGACCGACAGATGGATGTCGCAATCGCCTTCGACGAAGGCGAACACCTCGCGGATGGACTGTTCGTCGGCCTCGGTGGCCAGGGTCACGGTCCAGGAAAGATAGGCCTTTTCCGGGTGCAGGTCGCAGATCAGGGGCACGTCGCGATCGTCGAGGGCGATCTGGACTTCGCCCAGCCGCTTCAGTTCGCGCAGGAGCGGCAGCAGCTCCCCGCCCTTGCCGTAGAGGCCGGCGTCGGGCTTCAGCCGGAGCGTCCAGGTCCGCAGGCCGCCCGACGGCTCGGCGTCGGAAATCTCGATCGGCCGTGGGGTGAAGTCGAAGTCGAAATCGAGGATCTCGTCGCCCTCGGCCTTGACGTCGCCCGCGTAGACGCCGAGCGCCTCGGCCACATCCGCCCCGTACTCCGGGTCCGTGACCTCGCCTTCGCGGCCCTTGCGCACCAGGTCGGCTATGACGTCGGCGGCGCGCAGCAGCAGTTTCAGCAGGTCGGCGTCGGCGGGCAGGGCGCCGGAGCGCAGCCGCGCCAGAACGCTTTCGAAGCGATGGGCGAAGGCGACCAGGGCGTCGAGGTCGAAGGCTCCCGCCGACCCCTTGATCGAGTGGACGGCGCGGAACACCGAATTGATGGTTTCGGCGTCGGCCGCGCCCCGTTGCAGCGCCAGAAGCCCGGCCTCCAGCTCGGCCAGCAGGTCCTCGCACTCATGGAAGAAGAGCTCGCGGATGGGCCCGAGGATTTCAGACGACAAAGTCTGGGGAGGGGACATGGACGCTGGACTGTCAGAGCATGACGCGTCGGATCGCATCCGACAGCTTGCCCGGGTCGAACGGCTTTTCGATCCAGCCGGTGGCGCCGGCGCGGCGCGCCCGGTCCTTTTCGGCCGGATCGGTCTCGGTCGTGAGCACCAGGATCGGCGTGCCGCGATAACGCGGGTCCTGGCGCACGCGCTCGATGAAGCCCGGACCGTCCAGATTCGGCATGTTGAAGTCGGTGATGATCAGGTCGGGCGCGTCGCGTTGCAGCGCCTCCAGGCCGTCGAGGCCGTCGACGGCCTGCACGACCCGATAACCGAACTCGGTGAGGGTGGCCTTCAACATGTCCCGCATGGTGCGGGAGTCGTCGACGGTGAGGATGGTTTGGGGCGCGGGCACGGGCTTGCTCCGGTTAGGCGGACAGGGCGGGAGCGCCGAACAGGGCCCAGGCGTCCTGAAAGGCGGGGGAAGGGTCGTGGATCGTCAGCGGCGTGTCGGCGGTCATCCAGGTCACCCTCGCGGACAGCAGCACCTGCAGGCACAGCCCGCCTAGCCGCATCACCTTCGAGGCGTCGAGCACCACCGGCGAGCCCTGCAAGGCGACCAGCCTGGCGGCCAGGGGGGCCGCCGCCGTCAGGCCCAGCACTTCGGGCAGCTTCACGGTGACGGTGTCGGGGGAGGTGTCCATCGACTTTTAGAACTCCTGCCAGTCGTCGGCTTCGACGGGGGCGAGCTTGCGGGCGGCGGAGCCGTCGCTGCGGCGGAAGACGGGGCCGGTCCGGACATGCGCGGACTGGCCTGCGGCGCGGCGGTCCGCGCCGATGCCGAAGCGGCCGATCAGGCTGGTGAGCTGCTGGGATTCGGAGGCCAGGGCGAAGCTGGCGGCGGTGCTCTCCTCCACCACCGAGGCGTTCTGCTGGGTGAAACGGTCCATCTGGTCGACGGCGCTGTTGACCTCGTCCAGGCCCAGGGCCTGTTCGCGGGCGGCGGCGGCGATGCCGGAGATCAGGGTGTGGATCTCCCCGACGCTGGCGTGGATGCCCTCCAGGGCCACTCCGGTCTGGGCCACCAGCTGCACGCCGGTGTCGACCTGGCTGGAGGTGGTGGAGAGTTGGATCTTGATCTCCTTGGCCAAGGCCGCCGAACGCTGGGCCAAGGCCCGGACCTCGGTGGCGACCACGGCGAAGCCGCGGCCGGCCTCGCCCGCGCGGGCGGCCTCGACCCCGGCGTTGAGGGCCAGCAGGTTGGTCTGGAAGGCGATCTCGTCGATCACCCCGATGATCTGGGCGACCTGGCGGGCGGATTGCTGGATCTCGCTGATGGCGGCGATGGTGTCGCGGACCACTTGGCTGGAGGCGGCGGCGGCCGAAGTGGCGGTGGCGACCACCCCGTTGACCTCGGCGGCCCCGTCGGCGGTGCGGCGCACGGCGGCGGTGATCTGGTCGAGGGCGGCGGCGGTCTCTTCCAGGCTGGCCGCCTGCTGCTCGGTGCGCTGGGACAGGTCGTTAGCGGAGCGCGAAACCTCGTCGGCGCCGGCGCTGATGCCCAGGGCGGCGCCGGAGATGGTGGTCATGGCGTTCTGGAGCTGGTCCATGGCCTCGTTGAAGTCCTGGCGCAGCTTCTCGTAGGCGGGCGGGAAGGGGGTGGTGAGACGGAACGCCAGGTCGCCGCCGGCGAGCTGCGACAGTCCCCCGGCCACGGCGTTCACCACCGTCGCCTGGTCCGCGGCGATCGCCGCACGCAGTTCGTCGTGCTGACGACGCTGGTCTTCGGCGACACGGCGCTGTTCGGCCGCCTCCGTTTCCGCCACGCGCTTGTCGGCGGCCGCCTGACGGAAAGCCAGGAACGCGTTGACCAGTTCGCCCACTTCGTCACCTCGAGCGCGGCCGTCCACCGTCACGTCGAGATCGCCTTCCGCCAGCCGGTTCATCGCCTGGGTGATGGTCTGCAAGGGCCGGGCGATGCCACGCTGGAGGACCAGCAGGCCGATGGCCGCGGCCAGGGTCCAGCCGAGGATGGAGCCGCCGACGGTCAGCCACAGCATCCCGCTCGCCTTGCGGCTGGAGATGCGGATGTCCGCCGCCTCGCGGTCGCCGATGGTGGGAAACACGCGGGTCAGGTCGCGCAACGCCGTTTTGTAGCTCGCCACGCCGGTCCGGCTCATCAATATTCTGGCGTCTTCGTCGCGCCCGGCGCCGACGAGGCGGGTGTATTCGGTCAGGAAGGCGGCATAGGCGTCGCCGGATTCGGCCGTGCTCTTCGCGAGCGCCGGATAGTCGTGGGCCATGCGCTGGATGACTGTATGAAGGCCCGACGGAAACTGGACCTCGTCGACCCGGAGCTTGTCCAGAAGTTCAGCCCGGCCCTGACCCTCGCTGAGGGTGAGCGCCAGGGCCGTGGTCTGGGCGTCGTGCAAGGTCAGGCGCGTCTTATCGGCGACCTGCAGGACCATCTGCCGAGAGTTGACGCTCCGGAGGGCGCCCTTGGCGACGGTGCTGATCGTCAGCCCGCTCAATAGCGTGAGGACGGCGCCGAGGGCCACGAACATGGCGATGATCAAGCAGATCTTGCCGGATATCCGCATTTTCCTCAAAGACATCTCGCCCAACCTCTGCCGGCTCTAATTTATGCAGCACCTATCTGTGCTGGAATCGTCGTTAAAATGTACTTATGCGGGTTCAGCGCGCGACGTCTGTCGCCTAGATCCCATCAAGCGTTTTAGGGCCTCGTTAACGATGACGGTTCGCCTTTGAACTGAAGTCTCCGGCTTGGTTCGACGGGCGCGGACGTCCGTCGATCTTTAGAACTCCTGCCAGTCGTCGGCTTCGACGGGGGCGAGCTTGCGGGCGGCGGAGCCGTCGCTGCTGGCGCGGCGGAAGGCGGGTCGGGGCCGTGCCGGCTGGTCCGGTCGGCCCGCGGCGCGGCGATCCGCGCCGATGCCGAAGCGGCCGATCAGGCTGGTGAGCTGCTGGGATTCGGAGGCCAGGGCGAAGCTGGCGGCGGTGCTCTCCTCCACCACCGAGGCGTTCTGCTGGGTGAAACGGTCCATCTGGT